>Ga0182748_1000001_pt1 | contig 1249484 bp, 1135 predicted proteins | sample eDN3rd37CKraftOP_FD_128877 | JGI IMG/M metagenome (GOLD analysis project Ga0182748, IMG submission 128877) | Enriched Organic Plus compost microbial communities from Emeryville, California, USA - eDNA 3rd pass 37_C Kraft OP (version 2) (version 2) ... | reverse complement strand
TCGAAGTCTGAGAGCAGGGACAAGCATGAGCTTCGGCTGGATGGGCTGGCTTCGGGCGTGTACACGATCGAGGTGTTCACCGACAAAGGCACAGTGGCCAGGAAGCTTGAAATTGTAAGATAACCTTTTTGATCACGGTATTCACAGGAATTGCCTGTGGATGCCGTGATCCTTTATTCTACTATAATTGTTTACCATTTTAACTAACATAGTCATTATGAGAAAAATTATTACACATCACCTGTCGGTTAAAAAAGCAGTATTGCTTTCCGGCATTAGCTTGCTTTTGACCGGCTGGGGTGGCAGGGTTGCCGCGCAGACCTATTGTACGCCCAGCTATTCTACGGGATGCACATCGGGAGATGATATTAGGGATGTATTACTCAATGGTGCAAGCGGTACTATGATCAATAATCCCAATAACGCCTGCCCTTCAGGAGGCTACCAGGATTATACTTCTTCTACCGCGCCTAATATGACTGCCACTCTGGTCATGGGAAGTACCTATACCGGTAATGTAACCACCAATTATACTTGGGGGAATGAATCCGTAAAAGTTTGGATCGACTTTAACCAAAACGGAACTTTTGAAGCCAGCGAAGTTGTCGCCACACTCGATAATATTTCTTCTACCAGCGTTGGGAGCATCAGTGTAAGTATTCCTTTTACAGCTTTGCCCGGCGTTACCCGGATGAGAATAAGGCTGGTTTATACAAGCACGGCCTCCGGTATCGATCCTTGTAACAGCGTTACATGGGGTGAGTGCCATGACTATAAAGTTACCATTATTCCCCCCGCTCCCCCCGACAATGCAGGTGTAGGCAGCCTCAGTACACCGGATGCTACTCCTTTCTGCTCTAACTCTTTCCAGCAGGTATCGGTTAATGTAGTTAACTACGGAGCCAATGCCCTGAACAGCGCTACCGTAAACTGGTCGGTAGACGGCGTTCTGCAATCTCCTGTAAGTTTTACCACCACGCTCCCTTATTACATGGACAGCGCTACAGTGGTGCTGGGAACCGTTTTGTTTCCCACCACCGCTCCTGTAGAAATAAAAGCCTGGACCACGATGCCTAACGGCGTTCCTGACAGCGATAACTCTGACGATACCTTGAATGTATCTCCGGCAGCAGTATTACAAGGCGTTGACGTGAACATTATTCCCCAGGATACTACAATCTGCCAGGGAAACAGCATTACCCTGGATGCTGGCACCCATCCTGATAATCCTATTTACATCTGGAGCAACGGGACCATCAACCAGACGATTGATGTTTCCGAGCCGGGCAGCTACTCTGTAAAAGTGCAGAACAACATGGGCTGCTTCGACAGGGATACAGTCTATGTAAGCGTGCATCCCAATCCCGTAATCAACTCCATCGCCATTATCGACAACAGCGGCGGCTCCTTTACCTTCAACGTGATCGGTGCGAATAATGTAGACAGCTTCGAATGGAATTTTGATGACGGCACCATTATTAAAGGCGCCGGCCTGCCCGGACAGCAGATCCATAGCTTTACACAGGGCGGATTATATAATGTAACACTGCGTATATGGAATATGTGCAATGAGATAACAACGACCCGCCTGGTTGAAGTACAGGGGCCTACAGGAATCGGTAGCCTTTCCGGACTGCAGAAGGAGATCCGCCTGTTCCCCAATCCTACCAAAAACAAAGTTACCATTTCGAGCGGCAGCAACCTTACGATGAAAACGGTCGGTATCTTTAACCTGGTAGGGCAGAACATCTATAAGAACGAACAAGTGAATGCAGGTAAACTGGACGTAGATGTGACGGCTTTTGCTTCCGGTATATACAATGTAATTATCGAAACAGACAAAGGAAAGATCACCAAAAAGCTGGAAGTAATCCAGTAATCATCCTTCCTTTCCTGCACAGGGCCCTGTACAAATCGTACAGGGCCCTTTTTTTATGATGGCCCGTGCATAAACTAACTTTAGGTTTATTAAAAATATAATTGAATGTAATGTATCTTGTTGGATGAAATGCCTGAATACTTGCACTGCAGGCGCCGGTGGTTGCAATTATGTAAAGAAGACATAAAGCCTATACTTTTTCTTTCACTTTTAAACCAACCAACTATGATTACCAAACACCATCTCAGTTACGCTTTTAAGAAGATAGCGCTCATTTCCGGGTTTGTGGCCTGCTTCCACACCCTGCACGCCCAAACCGTCATCGGGCCTTCCAACCCAGACAATTTCCTGGCTCCTGCTTCCGACCCGCATATCAACTGCGATATGCTGATGCTCTGGGGAGGTACGCTCCAGGCCATTGCCTGGGATGCCGGGAGCAGCGTTATGGTGGATGTCAGGGATTTTACCGGGGCCGTGGCCACCATCTCCATCCCCAACGCCCTTACGCCTGATGTAGCCCTCGGCAACAGGGTAGCGCCCTCGGGGGTGATAGAGCATACGGTCGCCGTTGTATACTACGACCCGGTTACAGGAGGGGCAAGGCTGAATACGTACTCCATACCGGACGCCGGATCGGGCAGCCTCACGCCTACCCTGGATTATTCATATACCCTCACCTCCAGTGCCGGGGCTTTCCCGCACATAGATATGTTTGCCGATCCCAATTTCCAGATATTCGGCATGCCTTCCCTGCACCAGTGCGTGATCAGCTATGAGCAGGTAAATGCGCCCAGTCCCAATGAGGTATATACGATTTACGGTGAGCTGGATAATCCTGCAGCGTTCAGCGCTCCCTTGCTGGTTGCCACCGCCTCCTCGCCTTTCAGCGAGATCGGGGCGGATGTGGCAGCTTCCTATAATGTGAATACCGGGGAGCAGCTTGCCTATTTCGTGGTAAGCCACAGCCAGGTTGACTTTGCAGAAGTGAACTGCACCATCAACGCATTAACCGCTTATGCCCCGCTCTATCCCGCTACATCCTATTTCCCGCATATAGAAGCGATGGGGCTCTACGATCCGGGTGTGTCGGCTTTTCCCTGGACAGTGCTGGCTCCTGTGTATTCATCCACGGTCGATATCTATATGTTCAACGACCTGACCGGCGGCGGAGTTAACTGTACGGCGCTATTCGGCACTAACTCCGATAAGCGGGCGGTTGCTGTAGCGGCAGGCCTCGGGCAGCCTTACGGCGGCTATTGCAACGATAATTATGTGATCGGCTGGTACGATGCTGCCAACGGATATCTTACCCAGTCCATCGATTATCCGTCCGGAACGATTAACATGCCTTCCGATTTTTACCAGGCCAATACCAACAGCATCGGTAATATCGGCGGTAAAATGCCTTTTGCCATGAGCAGTACCAGCAACGACGGTACACTCCTGCTTACCGTATGGTATTCCGGTACGCCCGGCAACCAGATATTTTACAAGCTCACCAACGACAATTTAAGCTATAAGCCTACCGCTATTGCCCGCTTCCCGCAGGCTGAGGGCCCTTTCCTGTATCCTAATCCCGCACGGTCTTCTTTCAGCGTTGAAGCCAGGCAGGGAACCCGGCTGGAAAGGATCACCGTTTACAACATGCTGGGGCAGGTAGTATATACGGCCCCGGCAAACGGCGCTGCGCAGGTAAACACCTCGGGCTACGCCGCCGGCACCTATCAGGTTGCGATCGATACCGATAAAGGAAGGACCATGCAAAAGCTGCAGGTGCTGCCCTGACAAGAAGTGTGCACATATATAGGCAAAGCGCCCGGCCGGAGCCAGGCGCTTTGCCGTCTATTTTATATCAGCCCTGAAAGGAGCGGTAAGGTATGCTGGTCTTTATGACCGCTTCCCTGCCTTTTTCAAAAACCCCGTACAGGGTAGACCCTGTTCCGCTCATGGCTGCATAGATCGCTCCCTGGTCGTATAACTGCTGCTTGATATCGGCCAGTACAGGATGAGCCTCGAACACCGGCCGCTCAAAATCATTGCCTACGCGCTGCCGCCATTCGGTCAGCGGCAATAAGGGCAGCTCCCGGAGCGCCAGCGGGGCTTTGCGCGGTATAATATTACGGAAGGCCCCGGCGGTGCTTACATGCAGCTCCGGGCAGATCAGCTGCAGGGAATAGCCCGAAAGGTCGAGCGATACCGGCTCCAGCACCTCGCCGCGGCCAGAGGCAAAGGACGGGCGGTTGTGTATGAAAAAAGGACAGTCGCTGCCGAGCTGCAAAGCATAGCTTTCCAGCTGCGGGGTATCGAGCTGCAGCCCGAAGAATTCGTTCAGCATGCGGAGCATGAAGGCCCCGTCGGCCGAGCCGCCGCCCATGCCGCCGCCCATCGGGATTACCTTATGGAGCAGGAGCTGCAGCGGTCGTACCTTATCCGGAAAATCGCGTTGCAGGAGCCTGAAAGCGCTCCATACCAGGTTGTCTTCCGTACGGCCGGCAACCGCAAGCCCCGAAGTGCGAAGGCTTGCCGGCATGCCCGGAAGCTCAATAAGTTCCAGCGCATCCGACAGCTTTACGGGATAAAAAACGGTTTCCAGGTTATGGTAGCCGTCTTCCCTTTTGCCGGTAATGTACAGGCCTATATTGATCTTGGCATTGGGAAAAGTAAGCATACAGGCAGCTATTCGTTGATCGGTGCAGATATATTTCCGCGGGCTGCAAATTATCAATAAATTTGAACTTTCTCATCGACCCCACATCGGTACATGCAAGAGATCATCAGCCTGAAAGATATCAGAAAGAACTATTACCTCGGCAAAGAGCCGGTTCCTGTTTTGAAAGGAATCAACCTCTCTATTGCAAAGAACGAGTACGTAGCCCTGATGGGTCCTTCGGGTTCAGGCAAATCTACCTTGATGAATATTCTGGGATGCCTGGATACACCCAGCGCGGGGCAGTATATCCTCAACGGGAGGAATGTGAGCCGGATGAGAGATGATGAGCTGGCCAGCGTCCGCAATGTAGAAATCGGGTTCGTTTTCCAGCAATTCAACCTGCTGCCCCGGCTTACAGCCTGGGAGAATGTAGCCGTGCCGCTGATCTATGCAGGCGTAGGCAAAAAGGAGCGTACCGAAAGGGCGCATGCAATGCTCGCGCAGGTAGGACTGGCCGAAAGGGCGCACCATAAGCCCAACGAGTTGTCGGGCGGCCAGTGCCAGCGGGTAGCCATAGCGCGCGCCCTGATCAATACGCCGTCGCTCATCCTGGCTGATGAGCCAACCGGCAACCTCGATTCAAAAACTTCCGTGGAGATCATGGAGCTCTTTGGCAGCATACAGGCAGCGGGCAATACCGTGATCCTGGTGACGCATGAAGAAGATATAGCCGCTCATGCAAAGCGGATTGTGCGTATCAAGGACGGGGTCGTGGAGAACGACAGCAATGGTATGCCTGCGATATCGTTCAGCCGGCAGGCATGATGCCGCTTCCATTTTTTAACCCGTGCAAAACATAAGCAATCATGGCTTTCAGAGTATATACCAAAACAGGCGATAAAGGCAGTACCGGCCTTATAGGCGGTACGCGCGTGCCCAAAGATCATATCCGTATCGAAGCTTATGGCACGGTAGACGAGCTGAATTCGCTGCTGGGCGTGGTGACCGACCAGCTGCAGGATCCTGAGATCAACGAATGGATACTGGAAATACAGGACCGGCTGTTTACCGTAGGTTCCTCGCTGGCTACCGACCCCGGCAAAGATACCAGGATGAAGCTCCCTGACCTGCACGATACCGATGTAACCTGGCTGGAGCAGCATATTGACAAGATGGAAGAGGTGCTTCCTCCCATGCGGTCCTTTATTCTGCCCGGCGGCCATCTCGCTGCCAGCCAGGCGCATGTGGCCCGTTGCGTGTGCCGCCGCGCCGAGCGCCTTTGCGTACATATGCAAACCCGGGAAGAGTTCGTAGCGCCCGTGGTGCTGCAGTACCTGAACCGCCTGTCGGATTTCCTTTTTGTGCTGGCGCGATTTATCGTGCACCGGAAGGGAGCAAAAGAGATTCCCTGGAGGCCGAGGGTGTAAGGCCGGGCTGGATGTGGCTTCCATGTAAAAGGCGCCGGGAAAATCCCGGCGCCTTTGTATTTATTTCATGATAGCGGCACCCTCAGAACTTATAGCCGATGCCGACCTGGATGGCGCTGATGCGGTAAGCAGGATCATCATTGCCCGTTGAGATCGGGTTTTTGGCCATGCTTCCGAAATAATAGTTGTAGCGTGCATCCACAAAGAAGCCTTTGTAAATATAATAGGTTGCCCCTACCAGCGCGCCCACCTGCAGGGTCTGCAGCATATCAGCATCGTTCATATCGGTTTCTGTCCTGGTAATCAGTCCCCGCACATCGGTTTCGTCCTTGATCTTGCCGGCGATATTGAAATTAACAGAGCCGCCTGCATTGATGCTCAGCGAGGGAATCACGAAGTATTTGACCATGATAGGCACGGAGATCTGCGACAGGGATATTTTACGTTCGAGCGAAAGGTCTGCTTCGGTATACTTGTTCTTGAAATTATGCCAGTTGAAGAGCGCCTCTATCTGTCCCTTGAATTTAGAGCCGGCAGGGCCCGATATCTCCAGCAAGCCGCCGCCGTATACGCCGGGGGCGAAGGAGTTGCTTTCTGTTGTATAACCATTATTCGTAACCCGGAGATGGGAGATGTTGGCTCCCGCTTTAAGTCCGAACCGCAAAGGAGACCGTCGTTCCGATTGTGCATGGGCAGCTGTGGCCAGCAACGCTGTCGCACAGCAAAGGAGCATGAGTTTTTTCATACCGTATATTGTTTGTTACAGGTACGAAATTAGCGTGTGCACATGCTCCAACAGCCTATTTGTGAATTATTTAGGCTAAAGTAACTGCTTTTTACTAAGGAAAGATTAAAAAATGCAGCGAGGCCGCATTGCTTTGAAATTGCCTGGCTCAAAGCGGCCATGCTTTTACTGTTTTATCATCCGGATATGCGGGATGCCGGCTTCCGCAAAAGGCTCGCCCGTGGGACGGAAGCCATGTCGCTCGTACAGGGTGGCTGCCCCGGTCTGGGCATGGAGGTATATCATTTCCGCATTGGCGGGAAGATCGGCCAGCACGGCTTCGATCAGGGCCGAGGCAATACCTTTACCCCGGTATGCTTTGAGGACAGCAACCCTTTCCAGCTTATAACCCTGCGCCGTGCGGCGCCAGCGCGCCGCGCCCGCCGGAAGCCCGCCGATAATGGCCAGGAAGTGCGTGGCAGTATCGTCGTGCTCGTGTTCCAGGTCGGCCGGGCAGCCCTGTTCCTTTACAAAAACAGTATCCCGGATGCGGAATGCCTGCTGCAGGTCGTCCGTGGTGCTTATCTTTTTTACAATAATCATGATCGGTGCTCTTGAACAGGCGCAGGGGCCTTGCCGAACGGTTATTCCATATTCTGCCGGAGCCATCTCCGCAGCTCAGCTTCAGGCATTTGCTTGCGCGACAGGTAATCCTGGAACTGGTCTTCCGATATTTTTCCCACGCCGAAATAAATGCTTTGCGGGTGGGAGAAGTACCAGCCGCACACGGAGGCGGCAGGATACATGGCCAGATGCTCCGTAAGCTCGATGCCGGTATGTTCCCGCACGTTCATAAGGGCAAAGAGCTTATGCTTCTCCGTATGGTCCGGGCAGGCCGGGTAGCCGGGCGCAGGACGTATGCCCTGGTAGCTTTCTTTGATTAGGTCTTCGGCCGAAAGATCTTCTGTGGCGGCATAGCCCCAGTACTCTTTACGGACCTTCATATGCAGGTATTCTGCAAAAGCCTCCACCAGCCTGTCGGCCAGCGCCTGGAGCATGATCTTGTTATAATCGTCCAGCGCCTCGCTGAAGCGTTTGATATGCGGCTCTATGCCGGCAATGCTTACCGCAAATGCGCCCATATAATCTTCGGGCCGGGATGCCGGCTTTATAAAGTCGGCCAGCGAAAAGCTGGGCTGGCCCGCCGCTTTCTTGATCTGCTGGCGCAGCATTTCGAGCTGTGCCAGCCGGCTGTCATCGTCCCCGTACAGGGTAATGGTATCGGGGCCGGTGGCCGCTGCTTTCCAGAAGCCGACCACTCCATGCGCCTGCAGCCAGCGCTCCGCTATAATGCGGTCCAGCATGGCGTTTGCGTCCTGATACAGGCGGGTGGCTTCCCTGCCTGCATGCTCATCTTCCAGGATGGCGGGGAACTTTCCTTTCATTTCCCAGGAAATGAAAAACGGCGTCCAGTCAATATACCGGCGGATCTCGCTGAGATCGGAATCGCGAAATACCCGCGTACCGGTAAACCGGGGAACGGGAGGTGTATAGCTGCTCCAGTCGATCGGCATGCGGTTGGCTGCGGCTTCTTCGTAGGAGATGTATTGCTTTACCGATCTTTTGCTGGCAAAATCTTCGCGCAGCTTTTCATATTCTGTTTGTACTTCGCGGAGGAAAGAGGCTTTGCTTTCAGGGTTCAGCAGCTGGCCGGCCACCGTTACGCTGCGGGATGCGTCCAGTACATGGATCACGCCGTGATCGTATCCCGGGGCGATCTTTACGGCCGTGTGCATCCTGGAAGTGGTGGCGCCGCCGATCAGCAGGGGCTGCTTCATGCCACGCCGCTGCATCGTGGCGGCCACATGCACCATTTCGTCCAGCGAAGGCGTAATAAGGCCGCTTAGCCCTATAATGTCTGCATTATGTTTTTCGGCCTCGTCGAGTATCTTCTCTGCCGGCACCATTACTCCCAGGTCGATGATGTCGTAACCGTTGCATCCCAGCACCACGCCCACAATATTCTTGCCGATATCGTGTACATCTCCCTTTACGGTTGCCATCAGTATTTTTGCAGCTCCTCCCTGCTGCGCCTGGGGATTGTTCAGCTTCTCCTCTTCGATAAACGGGAAAAGATAAGCCACGCTTTTTTTCATTACCCTGGCGCTCTTTACCACCTGGGGCAGGAACATTTTACCGCTTCCGAAAAGATCGCCCACTACATTCATGCCGTCCATCAAAGGGCCCTCAATCACGTGCAGGGGCTTGGGATATTTGAGCCGGGCTTCTTCCGTATCTGCTTCTATATAATCGGTTATGCCGTTCACGAGGGCATGCTTCAGTCTTTCCTCCACGGTGCCTTTGCGCCAGGTTTCGTCCTTTACGGTTTCTTTCCCTTTGGCTTTTACCGTTTCCGCAAAAGCGATCAGGGCTTCCGTCGCTTCGTTGTGCTCATTGTTCCGGTTGAGGATCACGTCTTCGCAAAGCTGCCGGAGCCGCGGCTCGATCTCGTCGTAAACCACCAGCTGGCCTGCATTGACAATACCCATGTCCATGCCCGCTTTAATGGCGTGCAGCAGGAACACGCTGTGAATGGCTTCCCGCACATAATCGTTGCCCCGGAAAGAAAAAGACACATTGCTTACGCCGCCGCTTACTTTGGTGAGCGGCATGAGCCTTTTGATCTCACGGGTGGCTTCAATAAAGTCAACTGCGTAGTTGTTATGTTCTTCGATGCCGGTAGCGATGGCGAAGATGTTGGGATCGAAGATAATATCTTCCGGGGGGAAGCCGACCTGCTCGGTCAGGATCCGGTAAGCGCGGCAGCAGATTTCTACTTTGCGGTCTTTGGTATCGGCTTGGCCTATTTCATCAAATGCCATTACGATCACCGCCGCGCCGAAGGCCCTGCATATTTTGGCCTCTTTGATAAATTTCTCTTCTCCTTCCTTCATGGAGATGGAGTTGACAATGCATTTGCCCTGGATGCATTTGAGGCCTGCCTCGATGATCTCGAATTTGGATGAATCCAGCATAATAGGGATACGGGCAATATCCGGCTCGCTTTGCACCAGGTTCACAAAGGTGGTCATTGCCTTGACGCCGTCGAGCAGGGCATCGTCCATATTGATGTCAAGCACCTGCGCGCCGTTCTCTACCTGCTGGCGGGCCACGCTGAGAGCTTCTTCATATTTTTCTTCCCGGATGAGGCGCGCAAATTTTTTGGATCCGGTTACATTGGTCCGCTCACCTACATTGACAAAGTTTGTTTCGGGCCGTACTACGAGAGGCTCCAGCCCGCTGAGGCGGAGAAATGGTTTGATGGTATTCGTGCTCATTGAAGGGCGGTTGTTGTCTAAGTTAGATACATGGCTGTATCTCGTAATTGCTAAGTATTGCTTCGGTTAAAGCTGTGCAAAGTTAATAAGATCGGGTCGTATAAAGAGCGCGTACGGATCCATTAAGAAACCGTACGCGCTGATGTGGAATAATAGCTATTCGCTCCGGACCGCCAGTACATTGCCGCAGGGATCCGCAAAGTGAAGCCTCCGGCCGCCGGGCGTTCCGGTAAAGAAACCTTGATCACCCGGAGCCGGCGGCAGTAAATTCGATACAGCTGACAGGTATCCTCATCGGGTTGTCCCGGGTATTATATCCAGTTTCTGCCTGCAATGTATTCGGCAATCTGTACCGCGTTGGTAGCAGCGCCTTTGCGCAGGTTGTCGGCCACTATCCAGCAATTGAGCGTATTGTCCTGCGAGGGGTCGCGGCGCAGGCGGCCTACAAATACTTCGTCCTTCCCCGACGCCGTAAGGGGCATGGGGTAGAGGTTGCGCTTGGGATCGTCCTGCACTATAATACCCGGCGCTTTGGCCAGCAGCTCTTTTACCTCTTCAAGGTCGTATGCCCTTTCGAACTCGATATTGACACTTTCGCTGTGACCGCCCATTACAGGAACTCTTACCGTGGTGGCAGAAACCCGGATGCTGCTGTCGCCCATGATCTTCTGCGTTTCCTGTATCATCTTCATTTCTTCCTTGGTATAGCCGTTATCCTGGAATACATCGATATGCGGCAATACGTTCAGGTCGATGGGGTGGGGATAGAACTGCCTGGTGTTTTCCCCCGCTCTTTCGGAAAGCAGGTGGTCTGCCCCTTTCTGCCCGCTGCCGGTCACGCTCTGGTAAGTGCTGACCACTACCCTTTTGATTCTGTACCGGTCGTGCAGCGGTTTCAGCACCACCACCATTTGTATGGTAGAGCAGTTGGGATTGGCGATCACCCTGTCTTCCTTGGTCAGCACGGAGGCATTGACTTCAGGCACGATCAGCTTTTTGTCGGGGTGCATACGCCAGGCGGAAGAATTGTCGATCACGTAGGCGCCTGCGGCGGCGAAAGCTTCGGCCCACTCCAGCGAAGTGCTGCCCCCGGCCGAAAACAGGGCTATATGCGGCTGCATGGCTACCGCTTCCGGCAGGGTAACTACGGCATATTCCTTATCCTTAAAGCTAACCTTCCTGCCCTTCGACTTTTCGGAAGCTACGGGGATCAGTCCGGTTACCGGAAAATTCCTTTCTTCAAGGGTGCGGAGCATGGTGCTGCCTACAAGGCCAGTGGCGCCGACTACAGCTACTTTCATAATGGATATATGTATAGGATGGTACGATTAAACAATTAAAACAGGCCGGGATTTAAAAAAACCTTACCGAAAGGGTAAGGTTGGTGCAAAATAATACAATTCCCGGAAAAGAACATGTAAATGATGCCGGCAGCAGGGGCGGGTTACCGCCTAACGGTGCGCCTGCATGAACTCTTTGATATCGGCCATGATCCGCTTGGCAATATTGTTGGCTGTGGTTTCGGAATTGCTTTCGGAGTAAATGCGGATAATGGGCTCGGTGTTGGAAGTACGCAGGTGCACCCAGTCCGTTTCGAATTCTATTTTCAGGCCGTCTTCCGTATTGATGGGCTGCTTGCTGTATTTTTTCCGTATCTGCTCAAACAAGGCTTTCACATCTACCGTTTCGTCCAGCTCGATTTTGTTCTTGGAGATAAAATAATCGGGATAGGTGCGGCGCAATGCCCCGATACCTTTGCCGGAACGGGCCAGGTGGGTGAGGAACAGGGCAATGCCTACCAGTGCGTCGCGGCCGTAATGCAGCTGCGGATCAATGATGCCCCCGTTGCCTTCGCCGCCGATCACGGCATTTACTTCTTTCATCTTTTTTACCACATTCACTTCGCCTACGGCGCTCCCGTAATAAGTGCCGCCATGTTTTTCAGTAACATCGCGCAGGGCGCGGGTCGAGGAAAGGTTGGAAACCGTATTGCCTTTGCGCTGGCTCAATACGTAGTCGGCCACCGCAACCAGGGTATATTCTTCCCCGAAAGGGCTGCCGTCTTCGCATACGAAGCAAAGGCGGTCCACATCGGGATCCACTGCAATGCCCAGGTCGGCATTCTTCTTCGACACTTCGTTGCACAATTCACGCAGGTTTTCCGGAAGCGGTTCGGGGTTATGGGCAAAATGGCCATTGATTTCGCCGTTCAGCACTGTGATATCTTCCACACCCAGCGCCCGCAGCAGCGCCGGCACATAGGATGCCCCGGTAGAGTTCACGGCGTCCACGATGATCCGGTAGTTCTTTTCCCGGATAGCAGCTGCATCCACCAGCGGGTGTGCGAGGATGGCATCGATATGCTTCTGCTGGAAGGAGTCGTCTTCCGTTACGGTACCCAGCTTATTGATTTCCGCAAAAACGATATCTTCCCGCCCGGCGCGTTCGAGCACCTGTGCGCCCAGCTCCGCGCTGATAAACTCTCCTTCGCTGTTGAGCAGCTTTAAGGCATTCCATTCTTTGGGGTTGTGGCTTGCGGTAAGGATAATGCCGCCGGCGGCTTCTGCCATGGTTACGGCCATTTCTACGGTGGGCGTGGTGCTCAGGCCCAGGTCTATCACCTCGAAGCCCAGCCCCTGGAGGGTGGCTGTTACAAGGTTTCTTACCATGGGGCCCGAAATGCGGCCGTCCCTGCCCACAACTATCTTCTTCCCTTTATGCTGTTCCAGGATCAGCGTACCGTAAGCCGCGGTAAACTTTACCACGTCTATGGGGGTAAGCCCCCTGCCCGGTTGCCCGCCGATGGTGCCCCTGATCCCTGAAATCGATTTGATCAACGCCATAAATCTGTTTATTTTATGCGCAGCGAAATTAACTGAATTTCCCAGCAATGGGCACCGGTACAAATAAAAATTATTCGTAAAATCCGGGAGCCCTGCGTTCCGCCGTATTTATTTTCTTTGTCTACCTTTGTCCGTTCTTTTTTGAAATCACAGTAATGCAACAGAAAGAATGGTTTGAGAACTGGTTCGATTCCAGGTTTTATCCGGTGCTCTACGACAACAGGGACGAGGAAGAAGCCGCTTCCTTCGTGAATCACCTGATGAAATTCCTGCAGCCTGCAGCCGGCAGCAAAATCGTGGATATTGCCTGCGGCGAAGGCCGGTTTGCCGTTCAGCTGCAGCAGCTGGGGCACGAGGTTACGGGCATCGATCTTTCCGGACATCGCATTGCCAAAGCCAAAGAGCTGGAAAACGATCATCTGCGCTTTTATGTGCACGATATGCGTTTCCCTTTTTATATCAACTACTTCGATTACGCCTTTAATTTCTTTACCAGCTTCGGCTATTTCGAAACGGCCAGGGATAACCATATGGCTGCCCATGCCTTTGCCGCAGCGTTGAAGAAAGGCGGCATCCTGGTAATCGACTACTTCAATGAGCAGTACGTGGAAGACCGGCTGGTACCCGCCGAACGTATAGAAAAGGAAGGAATCGTTTTTGACATCAGCCGCAGGGTTGCCGGCGGAAAGATCATAAAAGATATCAGGGTTGAAGATGCAGATGGCGGGCAGTATGCCTACCAGGAGCGGGTATCGGCATTTGTGCTTGATGACTTTACGGCGCTTTTCGGGGCGGAAGGCATGGCGTTGCAGGAACATTTCGGGGATTACAACCTTAATCCTTTCGATGCGGCTACCTCTCCCCGCCTGATCATGATCTTCAAAAAGCTATGATCCGCTCCTGCGTGCCCGCGGAGGCAGGGGATTGCCGAAGTTGAACCGGCGACGGAAGACCGCTGCGGTGAGCCGGCCCAGCAAAATGCCGAGCAAGGCGCCGCCCGCCACATCGCCCGGGTAATGTACCCCTACATATACCTGCGCATAGCAGATCAGCCCTGCCCAGGCAAAAAAGAGCCAGGCCCATTTCCTGAACCAGGGCCGTAGGGTAAAGAATATAAAAGCAGCAAGCCCGAAATGATTGACAGCATGCGAGGAAGTAAAGCTGCCGCTTTGGGGGCAGCGGCCTACGCGGAGGTGTACCCACCCGGCCAGCAGGGGTTCGCTGCAGGGGCGTACTCTCCCGAAGTAATTTTTGATAAAGGTGCTGCTTACCTGGTCGGTCAGCGCTACGGTAAGCCCCGCGATCACGATGAAAGGCAGCGCCTTCCACCTGAATTTCCAGATCACATAGACCAGCAGGAAAGCGTACAGGGGATACCAGGTGCGCTGATCGCGGATCACCGGCATGACGATATCGCCCCAGGCCCCGGTCCAGGCCCCGTTTATCTTAAGAAAGAGCGCCTGGTCCCATTCCTTTAGCCTGGACAACAACCCTGTCCAGAAGCCTCCCGGTGTAGCAGAAAGTAATGCCATAGCTCCGCGAAGGTACGATTGTGTGGCCCTAAAGCCTATTTTTGCAGGATTAATTTACTGAACCACAAGTGCTGAAGCGATCCTCCGTTCCCAGAAATATATTATGGCTATGCTGTACGGGCCTGCTTTTCCTGCTGCTGCTGACCGTGCTGCGCATGATCTTTATCCAGGTATTTCCGCCCCCTTCCGGCAGCCGGCCCATGCCTTACGGCGCCGCCTTATGGCTGGGATTGCGCTACGATGCCCGCATCGTGAGCATAGCCTGCCTCTTATTCTTTGCCCTGGGCCTCATCCCGGCGCTGGACCCCTTCCGTACCCGCACCGGCCGGAGGGCAGCCTTCCTTATCTGGGCATTGCTGATCGTGACCGCCGGCATCTTTTATTCGGTGGATTTTGCCAATTATGCCTATCTGAATGAAAGGCTGAATGCAGGCCTGCTGAACTATGTTGCAGATGCCCGCACTTCGGCCGCCATGATGTGGCAGACCTACCCGGTGCTGAAGATACTCGGCTCGATAGCTCTGCTCCTCCTGGTGCTGCTCTGGCTGATCGGGAGGCTGTACCGGGTGGCGGCTTCCTATGAGCCGCTTACAGGAAAGGGAAAGAAAATATTCTTTTCCGTATGTTTTTTCCTGCTGCTGGCATTCCTGGTCTTCGGCCGCATCGGGCAATACCCGCTGCGCTGGAGCGATGCTTTTGTGCTGGGCAACGACTATGCTTCCAATGCGGCGCTGAATCCGTTCCAGTCTTTTTTCAGCTCCCTCCAATTCCGTAAGTCTACTTATGACATTGGCAAAGTGAAGAAGGCTTACCCGGTTATGGCCCGCTACCTGGGTGTAGACCGGCCCGACAGCAGCACGCTGAACTTTACCCGCGTGGTATTGCCGGATACGGCGGTACGGCAGCGCCCTAATGTAGTGGTCGTGATCTGCGAATCGTTCAGCTCTTATAAAAGCGCTATGCACGGCAACCCGCTGAATACGACGCCTTACTTCGCCAGCCTTTGCCGCCAGGGCATCTTCTTCAGCCGCTGCTTTACCCCAACCTATGGCACGGCCAGGGGCGTTTGGGCCACCATAACCGGGACGCCGGACGTGGACCTGGCCCGTACCTCCAGCCGGAACCCGGGAGCCGTAAACCAGCATACGATCCTGAACGACTTTAAAGGTTACGAAAAGTATTACCTGATCGGCGGGAGCCTGAGCTGGGCCAATATCCGCGGCATTCTCACCAACAATATCCAGGGGCTGCATATCTATGAGCAGGACGATTACGACGCTGCCAAAGTAGACGTATGGGGTGTAAGCGACAAGAACCTGTTCCTGGCCGCCAATAAGATATTTGCCGCACAGCAGAAGCCTTTTGTGGCCGTAGTGCAAACGGCCGACAATCACCGTCCCTATACCATCCCGGAAGAAGACAAAGGCTTGTTTAAGGTGCTGGCCCCGCCGCTGGACAGCCTGAAACGCTACGGGTTCGAGTCGGTCGAGGAATACAATGCTTTCCGGTATACCGATTTCTGCTACCAGCAGTTTATAGAGGCGGCGAAGAAAGAAGCCTACTTCGCAAATACGATCTTCGTGTTTGTAGGCGACCATGGTATCGGTGGCGATGCGGGCAATATGTTCCCGCAGGCCTGGACCCGCGAGCTGACCAGCATGCATGTGCCCTTACTGTTTTATGCCCCCGCACTGCTCCCGCCGCGGGAGTACGGCTTCCCCGTATCGCAGTGCGATGTGCTGCCCACGGTGGCCGGACTTTGCGGGATCGGCTATACCAATACCACCATGGGGCGCGACGTCCTCAGCCCTTTTGTTCAGCAGAACCCTTCCATACAGGCTGCTTTTATCTATAATCCGGATAAGCGGCGGATCGGTATGGTAACGGATTCCCTGTTCTTCAGCTACGGCATCGGCAGCCGGATCAATGAGCAGGTATACCGCACAGGCGGCAACCAGCCACTTTTGCTGGACGACGCCCGGAGGGAGCATTATTATGAGCTTACCGAGGCCTGGTACCAGACCGCCCGTTACCTTTTGCTGAATAATAAAGTGCAGTAAAAAAGCAGGACAGTCCCTCGGGCGTCCTGCCTGTTTTAGCCGGATGATGCTTTATCGCGACCGGAGAAAGTCGTCAAAATCTTTTTTGCTGTCGGGCAGGGTAAATGCATCGCCTACGATGGCGAAATTGTCTTTATCGCTCACTTTGGGATAGGCAGCTTTTACAAAAGTAAGCCGGTTGTCGTCGAAAAAGATCCAGCCCGCTATTTCCTTTACCTCCTCCGAGGTAACGCTGTGGGAGGCTATAAACTTCCTGGCTTCGGCCAGCTTTTTGCTGTCGGCCTCCACCTGATCCATCGCTTCCTTGAGCGGCTGCAGCCTGCTGCTTACGGTACGGTCGGGCGGCAGGTCCAGCGTTGTTTCATCCTGGCTGTCGTCTGCGGCTTGCTCCTGCAGGGGCTGATCGCGGCGCGGGTCGAAAGGCGGTCGCTGTGCAAGGGGCTGCAGGGCGCCCACTTCCTTCATCCGGAAGCGGCGGGTATTCAGGTCCACGATACAATCATATACCGATCCCTTCTGTACTTTTACGGTGCCGCTGTATACCAGCTCGGCCTTACCCCCTTTGCCATCTGCATAGGCGCGGTAGCGGTATACCTGCAGGTATTGCCTTTTGCGGGGTATGTCTGCTATCGTAATGCTCCTCCCTACTTTCCTGAAGTCGCGACCGTTAATGGTTACCGTAAGCGGGCTGCCGTCGCTTAGCCTTATCCTCATGGTGCTCCTGTCGCTTCTTTGGGCAAAAGCGGCGGGAAGCATCAGCAAAAATGCCAGGGCCAGGGCCAGTATTTTCTTCATTGCGCAAAAATTTGTGGTTAGACTGGAAAATCTATGCTAAGTTAAACCTGATGGATGGGATTTCCTCAGGAAAAACAAAAGCCGCGGCCAGTCGGGCCACGGCTTTCAGGCGGGACAAAAAGGTTTTGTCAGAAGCTGGAGGTAATCATAAGCTTCAGCCCGCTGAAGCCCGGTTCGTAACGGCATACGCCGCCTGTACAGTTGATTCCCTCCACCTGTTTTACATAGGCCAGCGAAATACGGTGGGCGCCTTGGGTACGGGCAATGAAAATGTTGTAAAAATGCTGCCCTTCGTAGGTTTTGAAACCTTCGGGCTTTACATTGTACATGTCCGACAGGGCAAAAGACCATTTGGGGGCGATCGCATATTCCAGGGATAGGAAGGCCCAGCTGCCGTCGTCCTCCCTGGTATGCATGTATTGCGCCTGCATCTTCAGCGAGCTTTTATTGTTGATGAGATAGGTTATTTCGGTAAAAGGAGTAAGGGCCTTGACAATATATTCGTCTTCCACGCTTTTTTGATAATAGTTCTTGTTGTAATGCATATAATGCACGCCTACGTCGATCAGGAAATTCCTGACACTGCGGATATTGGCTTCGAAATAGGCTTCGCGGTACAGCTTGATATTGTCCAGCGTGTTGATGTGGGTATAGCTCAGGTTGAAGTCGTAATCGTCCGTGGGAGAGAGCAGCACATTGGCATTAAAAGCCTGCTCGCTGAGATCCTGCGATGCGGGCATGTACCGTGCGATCAGCCTCTGGGGCCTGATCTGCGCCACGATAGGCTGCCAGTTGACCATGCCGCTGTTGGGGAGGGCGCTTTCAAGGGGAGAAGTGCGCATTACAAAATTCTCGGTACGCTTCCCGGTAAGGTTTACGGCTATTCCCTTGCGGGCATAGCCCAGGGTCGAGAAGATGATATTGCCCGGTTTGTCGATCAGCTTGCGGCCGCCCAGGTTGTAGATGGCTTCGTGGGTTTTGTAGGCTCCTTCTACGTACCAGGTAAAGTCGCCGGCAGTGAGGGTGTTGTACGCGGTAAAGGCATACGTATTGAATTTGGGAGTAAAGCGGTCTTCTACCGGGAAGGCCTCGATATTGGTTCGTACAGTGTTATAGCTCTCCTCGTCCAGGGTCCTGTTCACAACGCCGGCCCCGGGCGTAATGTGCACGCCTTTTCCCAGGTCGTAATCCGCCTCCGCATTAAATCCCTTGATCACGGGCCTGTAGCGTTCAAATACATTTTTCTGCTGGCCGGTAAAGGCTTTCAGGGTAATGTGGTCGTCCAGCTTGTATTTCAGGTGGAGGCCGGCCAGGGCATTATCGATCAGCAGGCCCCTGTCTTCATAAGCGCGGAAGATGATGCCGCTGCCGATCTGGTCGTAGATATAGCCCCCTGTAATGGTAAGCCCCTTGATCTCCTTGCTGATGCTCCAGGCGCCGATGCCGAACCCGGTCATGGCTTCCGCCGGCTTTTGCAGGTTAGAATTGTTAAATACATCCAGCCGCAGGAAGCCGGTAAAACCGAAGTTGGAATACCGCAGGCTGAGCCAGCCTTCGCCGCCGCTGAGCACTTTATCGTACAGCGCATTGTTCCAGGCACCTATAGCCGAATCGCGTTGAAAAAAGTTGCCGTTCATCATCAGGTCGCCGGAAAGGGTTCCGGCACCCTGGGCAGCAGCCTTGTTCCAGCCTGCCAGTGAAAGTACCGATAAAGCGGCCAGACGTAAAAATTTCTTCTTCATTTGTAATTAAACTATGGGTGATTTTTATAATCAATGCACAAAGTAAAAATTGTGCTAAGGTAATTTTTTTTGAGAAAGTTTTAGGAATTACTATCCCTTCATGTAGGCTGTCCTGAAAATGAGCTGTTCTATCTATGGTGAATCTTGTGTTAATACGCGGAAAAGGGGTTGCTGAAAAGGCGTATCTTCTATATTTGCAATGTGCATTGTCCGTAGATATCGGTTAACTTGCATCCGGGATCTGCATTTTCTAATCATAATTATTGTATTATTTGTCTATGAAAAAAATATTCGCGCTTGCCGCAATAGCGTTTATGGGCTTTACAGCCGTTGCCCAGAATGCCGGCCCCGGCCGGGTAGAGTTGCCCAACACGCCTATAAAGGATATGACCGGCGCCTCCGTGGCTTTCGACAAAACTTTTGAAAAAGGGAAAGTAACCCTGGTAAGCTTCTGGGCTACCTGGTGCATCCCCTGTAAAAGAGAGATCAAAATGGTACGCGAGAAAATGTCGGAATGGAAAAGCCAGGTCGATTTCAACTATATGACCATTTCGGAAGACGACAGCCGCGCTACCGCACAGGTAAAAAGCTATGCCAAGTCGCAGGGCTGGGACTTTCCCTACTACCAGGATCCCAATGGCGACCTGAAACGTTCGCTGAACTTCCAGAACGTGCCTTTTACGATCATTGTAGACAAAGACGGCAAGATCGCCCATATGCAGAGCGGTTACGAAGCGGGCGGCGAAGAAGTGCTTTTTGCCAAGATCAAAGAGATCTCCGGTAAATAACGGGCCTGCGCTCACCAGGATCCTGAAAGAAACCTTTCCTGTGCAACCGGGAAAGGTTTCTTATTTTTGCCCGATGAAATCCTTCCAGGATAAAGATCTCCAGTCTTTTGTCGGCAACCTGCTCCGTTACGGCGTATGGGCGGCCATGACCATTGTAGTGGCAGGGCTGCTGCTGTATCTTTTCAACCACGGCGGCGCCACGGCCGGCTACGGCTCCTTTAACGAAGAAGAAGTATTCCGCCCGGCTGCTTTTCTGCGGCTGCTGCTGTCGGGAAACAGCGAAGCGATCATGGAGGCGGGTATCATAGTGCTTATTGCCACGCCTATAGCCCGTGTATTGTTTACCCTCATCGGGTTCTGGCTGGAGAAGGATTATCTCTATACTTTTATCGCATTTATAGTGCTGGGCATTATCGCCTGCAGCCTTTTACTGGGAGTGGCGGCGCATTAAGCGCGCGGAGGTCAGGAAAGCAGGGCCTCTACAGACAGGAAGGTGTCGCCGGGAAGCCTGTTTTCCCAGAGGACCGCATGGATATGCTGCATAATGGGCATATCGATACCCAGCGCTGCCGCAATCTTCATCATGCCCTGTACGGCAAAATAACCTTCTGCTACCATGCTCATTTCCGTGGTAGCCGCTTTTACCGAATAGCCCTTACCCAGCAGTGTACCGAAAGCCCGGTTGCGGCTGTGCGGCGAATAGCAGGTTACCAGCAGGTCGCCCAGGTAAGCGCTGGTATGGAAGTCGGGCACTTCGCTGGAAGGGTGCACCTGTTCGAATTGCAGCTGGAGGAAGCGGTACATTTCCCGGTAGCAGTTGGTATTATATACGCTCAGGAAATTGTCGCCGTAGCCGATGCCATGCGCAAGCCCCGCTCCAACTGCATAGATATTTTTCAGCACCGCGGCGTATTGCGCGCCCCAGAGGTCGTGGTTGGAGGTGGTCCGGATGTACTCCGTGGAGAACGATTGCGCCGCGTGCCGGGTCAGGGTGTCGTCCAGCCCCGAGAAGGTAAGATAAGAAAGCCGCTCCTGCGCTACCTCTTCCGCATGGCAGGGGCCCGTAATAGCCACGTACTGCTCCATAGGCAGCCCGAAGCTGTCGGCCAGGTAATCGTTCAGCAATACGTGCCGGATCGGAAGAATGCCCTTAATGGCAGAAATGATATGCTTGCGGCGGAGCATATCGGGCGGCAGGCTTTGCAGCACATCCAGCACAAAGGCAGAAGGCACGCAAACGACCAGGGTGTCGCAGGCGGCAGCTACCCGGTGCAGGTCTGTAGTCGGTATGATACGCTCGGGCAGGAAACTTACGGAAGTGAGGTAATGCGGATTATGGTGCTTTTGCTGTAAATGGGTAACCGAAGTTTCGTTGCGCATCCACCAGTAGAGGGTGTTGCCGTTGTCGGTCAGCATTTTAGCCAAAGCCGTGGCCCAGCTGCCGTTTCCTATGATGCCAAACATTACGCGTATTGTCGAAATTTGCCTGAAAAGTAATACCTTAATTGTGGAAATAAAAATTTAAGTTCTGTGGAAATTTCCTATTGCAGACTCAAATATTAAAGCTATATCGTGATTTTAGATAAGACAACGCTTCATGATCTGTCCTTTCTCAGCAGCGACTATTCCGTTTTTTCTCTGATCAACCGCTGTACTACCCAGGCCGGCGCTGCCGCTTTGCGGCGGCAAGTACAGGCGCCTCCTTCCGGTTATGATCAGCTGCAGGCGCAGCAGGATGCTGTTCGTTTCTGGATGGAGCATCCTGAAGGCTGGACCGGCCTGGTATCGAACGGCACGCTGGTGATGATTGAGAAATTCTACGAATCGGCCGACGGTCTGACGGGGAGGCCGCATGCTATCAGTCTTTTCTTTAATGCCCTGATGCAGAAGCTGTTTAACCGAAACGCCTATTCTTTTGTGCGCTTTTCGGTTTCGCACCTGATCGACTTCCTGAAGGGATGCCGCGAGCTGGCGCAGCTGCTGGACAGGGATCCGCCGCCGCTGATCCGGGCCGAGCTGGAAGCCTTCCGCGATACGCTTTCGCTGCCGCTCTGCCAGGCGCTGGTCAATACAGAAGAAAATGCCCCTCAGTCCGTAATGATGGACCTCAGCTACCGTGCCCGCAGGGAGATCAAGCATACCATCTTCCAGATGATTGACCGCTATGCGCGGCTGGATGCGCTGCAGTCCATGGCAAAAGCTACTGCCGAGCATGGCTGGCGGCTGCCCGAGCTGCTGCCGGCGGCTGAGCTGCATTTCCGGGCCGAGCAGCTGTACCATCCGCTGCTGCAAAAGCCGGTGGCATACGATATTGCTTTCAGCCGCCAGCAGAACTTTCTTTTTCTTACCGGCGCCAATATGTCGGGCAAAAGCACGCTGATCCGGGCCATGGGCGTAGGCGCGCTGCTGGCCCACCTGGGCATGGGCGTGCCGGCCCGCTCGATGCGCATCAGTTTCCTGGAAGGGATCATTACCAATATGCAGGTAGAAGACAATATCTTCCTGGGCGAAAGCTACTTCTTTGCCGAAGTGCAGCGCATGAAGCTTACCGCCCAGAAGCTGAGCCGCAACCGTTATCATCTCGTGCTGATGGACGAGCTGTTTAAGGGTACGAATGTGCACGATGCTTATGAGTGCAGCAGGGCCGTAGTGGAAGGCTTGCTGTTGCAGCAGGATAACCTGATGGCCTTGTCGACGCACCTCAACGAGCTTTCCGAAACCCTGCAGGGCAAGCCGAACGTATGGTTCCGGTATTGCTATACACGTATTACGGACGACCGTCGCTACGAGTTTACCTACCAGCTGAAGGAAGGTGTTTCGCGCGACCGTATCGGCTACCTGGTGCTGAAGAACGAAGGCGTGCTGGACCTGCTGCATCAATAATATCACATTCGTTTTTTAGGAATTTTGCTTTCTTTGCAGCCAGATATAATACGGTTATGCATACGATCCAGGTCCACGACAAGAAGTTTGTACCCTATCTTTCCGCGCAGGCTATCGGGGAAAAGGTCAGGGAGCTGGCTGCCCGGATCAGTGAAGACTATAAAGGCAAAAGACCTTTGTTCCTGGCGGTGCTGAACGGATCTTTTTTATTTGCCGCCGATATATTCCGCAACCTGGAGATCGAAGCCGAAATTTCCTTTATCAAGCTGGCTTCCTACAAAGGCACTACCTCATCGGGCAATGTCATTACCGCGATCGGGCTGGAGGAGTCGCTGCACGACCGCCATGTGATCCTGCTGGAGGATATCATCGATACCGGGAAAACCCTGCACGAGTTCCTGCCCCAGCTCGAGCACCAGGGGCCTGCCTCGATCCGTATTGCAGCGCTGCTTACCAAGCCTGAAGCCTTGAAGTACCCCGTGCATGCCGATTATACGGGGTTTGCCATACCCAACAAGTTTGTGGTAGGCTACGGCCTCGATTACGACGGCCTCGGGCGCAACATCCCTGAAATATACCAGCTGGAGCATTGATGCTTCCGGTGCTGCTTTTGCTTAATAATAAAAAGGCTTTCCGCAACGGAAAGCCTTTTTATTATTATCTGCATGTTGCTGTTTACAGCTGTATTCCCATATTGTAGAATACGAAGCTCCAGATGTCGGCGGCTTCGTCGATCAGCTTGGAGGTAGGCTTGCCCGCGCCGTGCCCGGCTTTGCTGTCGATGCGGATCAGGGTAGGGTTGTCGCATCCCTGGGCTTCCTGGAGCGTGGCGGCAAATTTAAAGGAGTGTGCGGGCACTACCCGGTCGTCGTGGTCGGCAGTAGTGATCAGCGTGGCAGGGTAGCAGGTACCTTTCTTGATATTGTGCAGGGGGGAATATTTGATCAGGTACTTGAACTGGTCTTCCTTGTCGCTGCTTCCGTATTCTACCGCCCAGCCCCAGCCTACGGTAAATTTATGGTAGCGCAGCATATCCAGCACACCTACCTGGGGTATAGCCACCCTGAAGAGGTCGGGGCGCTGGGTAAGGCAGGCGCCTACCAGGAGACCGCCGTTGCTCCCGCCGCGGATAGCCAGCTTGCCGGGATTGGTATATTTTTCCCGGATAAGGTATTCTGCAGCCGCTATAAAATCGTCAAATACGTTCTGCTTGTGCTGCAGCATGCCGGCCTTGTGCCAGTCTTCCCCGTATTCTCCGCCGCCGCGGAGGTTGGCCACGCAGTATACGCCGCCGTTTTCGAGGAATACTATATTGGCCACCGAAAATGAAGGCGTGATGTTGATGTTGAAACCGCCGTAAGCGTACAGCAGGGTCGGATTATCGCCGTTCAGCTTCAGGCCTTTCTTATGTGTGATAAACATAGGAACCTTAGTGCCGTCTTTGCTGGTATAAAATACCTGTCTGGTTTCGAATGCGGCAGGATCGAATTTTACATCGGGCTTCTGGTACAGTTCCGATTTGCCGGTCCGGATATCATACTTGAAAGAAGTAGCGGGATAGGTAAAAGAGGTAAAGGTGTAGAAAAACATGTTTTCATCTTTCTTGCAGCCGAAGCCCGAAGCCGTGCCTACGCCCGGCAGCTCGATCTTGTGCTCCAGCTTACCGTCGTAGCTGTACTGGTTGACCTGGGTGCAGGCATCCTTCAGGTAGCTGGCAAACAGCCTGCCGCCGCCGGTACCTACGGCTTCCAGGGGCTCTTTCTGCTCCGGGATGATGGTTTTCCAGTGCTGTTCGCCCGGGTTTTTCGGGTCAAGGAGCACTACCTTGTAGCGGGGAGCGCCGCTGTTGGTCTGCAGCAGCAGCTTGTCGCCAATATTGTCTACGACCGAGGCATTGGTTTTGAAGCCCGGCACAATGGTTATGAACCCTGCGTTCTTGTCCTTCATATCCTTTACCTTGATCTCGCTGCCATCGGTGCCTTCGGATATGCTCAGGACCAGGAAGCGCTCATCCTCGGTCAGGCCAGCACCTACATAGCGCAGGGGGTGCTCCTTATCTTCATAGATAAGCCGGTCAGCGCTCTGGGGCGTGCCGATCTTATGGTAGAAGACTTTCTGGAATTCGGTTTTGGCGCTGTATTTGGTCTTTTCATCTTTCGGACGGTCGTAGCCGCTATAATAGAAGCCGTCTTCTCCCGCCCAGCTGATGCCTGTAAATTTTACATATTCCAGCTTTTCCTTCAGCAGGGTGCGGCTGGCAAAATCCATCACATATATTTCCTGCCAGTCGCTGCCGGATGCCGATACGGCGTAGGCAAAATATTTCTGGTGCTTGGAAAAGGCGGTGGCCTGTAATGCCACCGTGCCATCGGCGGAGAGCTTGTTGGGGTCCAGCAGCAGCTCGGGCGTGCCGCTCAGCCCTTTCTTTACATACAATACCGGTTGGTTCTGCAGTCCGTCGTTCTTGGCAAAGACAAACCATTCGCCTTCCTGCTGCGGCGCCCCGTAACGCGGGTAGTTCCAGAGCTCGGTAAGGCGGCTGTGAAGCTTATGGCGGTAGGGAATGGCAGAGAGGTATTTGTGAGTCACGGCATTCTGCGCTTTTACCCATGCTTCGGTGTCTTTGGCAGTGTCGTTTTCCAGCCAGCGGTACGGGTCGTCGATCTTATGGGAGAAGTAATCGTCGGTCTGTCCCGTCTTGTGCGTCACGGGGTATTGTATCTTTTGGGCAGTCATAGTCAAGGCAGCGCTCATGGAAAGCGCCAGTAGCGGCAGGTGTTTTTTAGTCATTACAGTTCTTTTTCAGTACCAAAAATAAAAATAAGGAAGGATCATTTACAGTTTTTGATTTGGGTTTGCTCCATATCGGTATACATCAGTTTCATCAGCTTGGACCTGCGCTTTTTAGCCTCCGTTTTTTCACGGATGTTACGGTCAAAAAAATTGAAGCAGGTAAAGCTGGGATAGGTATCGGGCTTTTTGAGGATTACCTGGTAGCAATCCCTGAAAGCCATTACAGATTCGTAAAGATATCGCGGGGTGAAACGCAGGCCGAAAACGCTCCGCTGCCCTACCATAAAAGTCTGTGCATTGCGGTATTCGGGTGTAATGACCCCTTTGGGGCTGAGGCTTTGTACGATTCCCTGCGAAAAGCATTGCATATCTATCACGAGCGAGTCCCTGAGCAGCGGCAGCTCCGCTTCTATGCCGGGGCTGGCGAGCTGGTATTCCGGCCCGTTTCTTTTCAGGAATACGAATACGCGCTGGCCTGCGGCGTAGGGCGCCCACCGGAAAGACCCTTTTCTGCCGGCATATTTTACTACCCTTATGGTTATTTTCCTGTTGCGCTCATTGAAGCATTCGAGATAGTAGCAACGCTCGTCGAGCCGGGATATAGTGCCGTAGGTCACCAGGTCGGCCGTGGCTGCCATATCGAACAGCCTGACCGGAGTATACTGCTGCTGGCCGGTTGCTCTGAGCGCAGTGATCGCCAGCAGGAGGGTAAAAAGGGCAAAACGCATAGACCGGAATAATAGTGGATATTGCCTTCAAAAGTAAGATTTTCAATTTTATGGTTTATTTTAGCCCCCGCAATTGAAATTCCGGGACCCGGAGTGCAGCTGCAACAAAAACCGGCAAATGAAACTATTAGCAAATAAAATGGCCCTGGTTACCGGCGGTAGCCGCGGCATCGGCGAGGCAGTAGTGCTGAAATTCGCAGAACATGGCGCCCATATCGCCTTTACCTATTTATCTTCCGACGAGAAAGCCAAAGCCCTGGAGGCCCGCCTGGAAGGCATGGGCGTAAAGGCGAGAGCATATAAAAGCGATGCGGCCGACTTTGCTGCTGCAGAAGCGCTGGCAGCCGACGTAACCAAAGAGTTCGGCGCAATCGATATATGTGTGAACAATGCCGGCATATCGCGCGATAACCTCCTGCTGAGGGTGAGTCCCGAGCAATGGGACGAAGTGATGCAGGCCAACCTGAAATCCGTGTTTAACCTTACCAAGCAGGTAATACGCCCGATGATGAAGGCGCGCAGCGGCAGCATCATCAATATGAGCTCGATCGTGGGCATGAAAGGTAATGCCGGCCAGAGCAGCTATGCAGCTTCCAAAGCGGGGATTATCGGGTTTACCAAATCGGTGGCACAGGAGCTGGGCAGCCGCAATATCCGCTGCAATGCCATAGCCCCGGGTTTTATCGAAACGGATATGACTCATTACCTCAAAGATGGCGATGCAGGCCAGTGGTTCGAAAAGATCCCGATGCAGCGCTTCGGTAAGCCCGAAGAGATCGCCAACGTTGCCTTATTCCTGGCTTCCGACCTCAGCGCCTATGTAACGGGGCAGGTAATCAGCGCCTGCGGAGGTATGAACGTCTAAGCAATATAATAAGGGTATGCCGGTGGCGCCTGCTAACCCCCAAAGGGGGATAAAGACGATGGACTGGCCCGTGCATTTTCAGATTGTATAATTAGGAGTACCTTTGCCATCGCAACTAAAAGTATTTTAATGGGAAAGATTCATGCAGCAATTACCGCTGTAGGGGGCTATGTGCCGGATTATATCTTAACAAACAAAGAGCTGGAAACGATCGTAGATACCACCGATGAGTGGATTACCACCCGGACCGGCATCAAAGAGCGGCGCATCTTAAAAGGAGAAGGACTGGGAACCTCTTTTATGGCTACCCGGGCAGTACAGGAGCTTTTGAACAAACGGAATATCGATCCTGCTACCATAGACCTCCTGATCTGTGCTACTACCACTCCCGATATGCAATTCCCGGCCACGGCCAACCTGGTGGCGGCCAACTGCGGAATGACCAACGCTTTCAGCTATGATATAAGCGCAGCATGCAGCGGTTTTCTGTATGCTCTTAACACCGGCGCGCAGTTCGTGGAAAGCGGCCGGCATAAAAAAGTGATCGTGGTGGGCGCCGATAAAATGAGCTCCATCGTAGACTACCAGGACCGCGCTACCTGCATTATTTTCGGGGACGGGGCCGGCGCGGTGCTGCTGGAGCCCAACAACGAAGGCAACGGGGTGCTGGATGCGATCCTTAAAAGCGACGGAAGCGGATGGGTACACCTGCACCAGAAAGCCGGCGGCTCTGCCAAGCCCGCTTCCATCGAAACGGTCATGGCCAAAGAGCATTATATCTACCAGGAAGGACAAACGGTATTCAAGTTCGCTGTAAAAAATATGGCAGATGTATCGGCCCAGATCATGGAGCGCAACGGGCTTACGGGCGAGGATGTGCAGTGGCTGGTGCCGCACCAGGCCAACCTCCGCATTATCAACGCCACTGCAGAGCGCATGAACCTGCCGGAGGAAAAGGTAATGCTGAACATACAGCGCTACGGCAATACCACGAGCGGTACGATCCCCCTGTGCCTGTGGGAGTGGGAGAGCCAGCTGAAGAAAGGGGATAATCTTATCCTGGCGGCCTTTGGCGGCGGCTTTACCTGGGGCGCTACCTATATTAAATGGGCTTACTAAGTATTTATCCGTTACAGGAAGAGGGCAGCCAAAAGGCTGCCCTCTTCCTGTAAAACCGGCCGGTTATCTGCCCAGGTACTTGGCAAGCCCCTTGCCCAGGTCGGCATAGGCTTCCTGTATACGGAAGCCTGTATCATAATCGTACCCGCCGAAGCTGCGGCCCACGGCTTTGTCGAAGCTCAGTTTCAGCAGCACCGTGCCCGGGTTGGCAGTTTCCACTACGAGGATCTCTCCTTTTATTTCCGCGTTTTTACGGGAAATGGCAATATTGAAGCCCGGCTCTGTATGCAGGGTTTTTACTACCAGCGTATACTTTTCGGAAGGATAGTCGCCTACTTTGATCTGATCGCTGTACTTGTTGAACAGCTCCTCAAACTGGGGGGCAAAACGCCCGGTGCGGTCTGCGATCCAGTCCTTTTCCCATTTGTCGCCTTTGCCGCTTTCTTTTTTATTGTATTCTCCTTTTTTCTTTTCCACATATTCGGCTTCGGTCCTGAACTTACCTACGCCCATTTCGCTGTAATCGTATGCGATATTCATTTTGCTGATGCCCTGCACAGCAGAAAGCGTTCCTTCCAGCACTTTAAATTTTTGTGCGGAAGCAGGTCGAAGCGCCAGTACTGCGACGAGCGTCAGTAAGGCCATTAAGCGGGTTTTCATGATCAGAAAGTTTTAGGCTGCTAAGATAAACCGTAAAACTAAAATCATCTATCCGCGGGGAGAAATTCAAGACAGGGAGTATGCTCAAGGATCGTTGCGAAGCTTGTCGTTCTGCCGGTGCCGGTGCTGGTCGCGGTTCGTTTTCTTGTCGAAATTCTTTTGCAGGGCTTCGTTCAGGTCTACGCCGCATTGATTGGCCAGGGCCAGCAGCACCCAGAGCACATCAGCCATCTCATCGCCGAGGTCACCCGCTGTTTCCGACTTTTTGAAGGATTGTTCGCCGTAGGTGCGCACCATCAGCCGGGCCAGCTCGCCCGTTTCTTCCATCAGGATGCCCAGGTTGGTCAATGGCTCGAAATACCGTACCCCGACCGTCCGGATCCACTCGTCTACTTTTTGCTGGGCCTCCTGCAGGCTGAGTTGATGTGCCATAAAGATCAGGGTTTGTCTTCGTTTTCCAGCAGCTTGATGTCCTCGATCAGCTGCGCCACCGATTTTTCGTTGGTGCCGTCGTAAGCCTCGGGCTTCCCGTCTTTATCCAGCCGCATGCGTATCCTGCCGAGGCGGTCTACGAGTACAAAGTATTTTTCGTGTATGAAATCGTCTTCTATTTTTTCGGTAGCGCTTTCTTTGGCTGTGATCAGGTAGCTGAAGCGCGCCTGGTCGTACAGGGCCTGTTTGTCGCCGGTGAGGAACATCCAGCGCTTGGGATCGGCATCGAAGCGGAGGCTGTAGGCCTTCAGGGCGGCCACGCTGTCGCGCAGCGGGTCTACGGTGTGGGAGAGGATCAATACATCATCGTCGCTGCGATAGGCCTGGTACACTTTGGCCATATTCTCATTCATCTTGGGGCAGATACTTTTGCAGGTGGCAAAAAAATACTCTACCACCACGATCTTACCTTTGATATGCTTGTTGGTGATGGTATCGCCGTCCTGGTTGGCAAAGGCAAAAGGGCGGATTCCCTGCCCGGCTTCGCCGATCACCGCCAGGTCGGGCTGGCGCATTTTTTTACTCAGGGAATAATAATAAAAGGCAAAACCGGCAGACAGCAGGATGAAAAAGGTAACCAGTACTACCGTGATCCGTTGACGTTTCATGCTTGCAGTATGAGACCGCAAAGGTACAGGCGCAGGAAGGATAAATTTGGTAAGTGAATGTTAAGTGGCTACAGGCTTTCCAGTATGTTGCGGTAGCTTTCGTAGCGCTGGGCATTGATGCGGCCCTCTGCTACGGCAGCTTTCACGGCGCAGCCGGGCTCATTGATATGGATGCAGTTGTTGAACCTGCAGTCGCGGATCTCCGCTTTCATTTCGGGGAAATAGTGGGAAAGCTCTTCCCGCTGCATATCCACGATGCCGAACTCCTTCACTCCCGGGGTATCTATAATGCGGCCGCCGAAGGGAAGGTCGAACATTTCGGCAAAGGTGGTGGTGTGCTGCCCCTTGCCGCTCCAGCCCGATACCTCCTGTACCCGGAGCTTCAGGTCCGGTATCAGGTGGTTGATCAGGGTGCTTTTGCCTACGCCCGAGTGCCCGCTGAATAAGGTGGTACGGTCTTTCAGCTGCCCGGTAAGCTCTTCCAGCCCCTCGCCTTTCAGGGCTGTAGCGGTAAATACGGGGTAGCCGATGGCCTCGTACATCAGCTTTCGCTCCAGCCACTCCTCCCGGTGCTTGCCGGTAAGCAGGTCTGCTTTATTGAATACAATGGCTGCAGGTATATGGTAGGCTTCGGCGGTGATGAGGAACCTGTCGATGAAGCCGTTGGAAGTCCGGGGCTCTTTGATGGTGGCAACAAGCAGCGCCAGGTCTATATTGGCGGCAACAATATGCTTCTGGTGCCTGTTATGCGGCGAGGTGCGGACCATATAATTTTCCCGCGGCTCAATGCCGGTAATGACGGCTGTGCCTTCCGCGTCGTCTTCAGCCTGAAGGGAAACCCGGTCGCCCACAGCAATGGGGTTGGTCGAAGATATTTCCTCGTCGATCTTCAGGCGGCCTCTTACCCGGCAGTTCCATTTACGGCCCTGCCCGTCGCAGGCGAGATAAAAGCTACCGGTGGATTTATAAACTAAAGCAGTCAATCAAGATCGGGGTATAAGTAAGCGTCAATGAAAAAAATAAATGTATCAGGCCTTTTTGCGGCTCAGTGTAAAATGGGTAAGCGCCAGGAAGAGCGCTACAACCGACAGGAAGTAAACTATATCCCGGGTATCGATCAGGCCCCTGCTGATGCTGTGGTAATGGTCGTCGATGCCGATCATGCCGAGGTAATAATCCGCCCCGCCCCTGAAGGCCGGGATGCGGCTTAAAGCCTCGAAGCCAAAATACAGCAGGAAGCAAAGGAAAAGCGCGGCAAGGAAGCCAACGATCTGATTGTCGGTGAGCGCCGAGCTGAAAATGCCTATGGAGGTAAAGGCCGCAACCAGGAACAGCAGCCCTATGTAAGAGCCGGTAATGCCGCCGGCATCCAGCGCCGAATTGTCCATAGCCAGGTAATAAATGCTGAACACATAGATGAGGGTGGGCAGCAGGGCTATGCCAACCAGGGTAAACGAAGCCAGGAACTTTCCCCAGATGATCTGGCGGGCGGTGAGCGGTTTGGTCAACAGCCACTCGATCGTGCCTCCCTTGAACTCGTCTGCAAAGGAGCGCATCGTTACGGCTGGTATCAGAAACAGCAGCAACCAGGGCACAATCGAGAAAAACTGTTCCATGGAAGCATAGCCGTAAGTCATGATATCGGTATCGGGAAATACCCAAAGAAGCAGGCCCGAAAACACCAGGAAGGCCAGCAGGACCACATAGCCCACCAGGGAGCTGAAAAATGAACGGAGTTCTTTGAAATAAATGCTCAACATTGCTTATAGACCCAATGCAGGGTCAGCAAATTTAAGGTCTTCTTTTGGTAAATCTCAGGATAAAGCCGGTAATGCCATGAAGCAGCAGCGCCGGGACCACTATTAAGAGGGATAAACGTACAAAGGCAGGAAAAATGCCCCATCATACTGAGAAATATCTTCGCGGCACAGGGCGCTCTCCTCCCGCCAGCAGGAGCAGCAGGCTGATGCAGCAGGGGTCGTATGCACCGGCATACGACCCCTGCTGCATTCGTTATATGCCGTGATCAGAAGCGGTACCCGAGCGTAAGGGAGAACTGCCCGGTAATATTAATGCCGTTGGAGTATGTAGTGCGGCCATAGATAGGCCGGTCGTAGCTTTCCCGGTCTATATACCGTACGCCGAGCCCGCCTTCCAGTCCCAGGTTGAAGCCTTTGGTGATCTGGAAGTTTACATAATTGTTGACCAGCAGGCCAATACGCAGCTTTTGTACATCCACCCACTCGTCGATGCCCGTTGCAGCATTATAGCGCCATTCCTGGCCTCCGCCAACCCCGATCATGGCGCTGGGCCCTACGGCATAGGTTACTCTGCGCTGGCCGAACGGATATATCTTGAGGCCGGGGGTAAAGTAAAAGTAGGGGTGGTAGCGATCGTCCGATCCGTAATAGTTGTTGAAAGGGTCGTAGCCGTTACGGTTTTCCAGCATCAGGTGTACCGGCAATACCAGCCCTACCATCTGATCCTTGCCGAATATCCGTTCGTAGCTCAGCCCGAAGCCTACGCCGATATCCATGGCAGTGATGGGGGAAAGCCTGAGTATATTGCTGCCATAGTCTACAGGTGTTCTGTCTTCCAGCCGCTCTTCTCTCAGCCGGCGCCTTTCTTCTTTTTCCTCGCGGGCCAGCGCTGCCCGCTCCCTGCGGAAATCTCTTCTCTGGGCCGATGCGGTGGTGGCAGCTAAAGTTGCAATCAGTGCAAACGTAACAATTCTTCCGAGCATGATTCTCTGTTTTTTAATGATTTCGGATCTTATTTTGATGCTTAAATGGGTAATTAAAAACGGTAGCCGAATGACAGGGAGAACTGCCCGGTGATATCGAATCCGTTACTGAACTCTCCGTTGCCGGCATAGGAAGCAGGGCCGCTGTAGCTGGTGCGGTCGTAATAGCGGACGCCCAGGGCGCCTTCGAGCCCCAGGTTAAAGGATCTGCTGATCTGGAAATTGACATAATTGGTCACCAGCATTCCCAGGCGCAAGCGGGTCATTTTCACATCTTCAAGATAGGTGCCGGTAAGATCGCTGCGGTATTGCCACTGGTTGCCGCCGCCCCAGGCCAGCAGAAGGCTGGGGCCTACGGCGTAAGTGACCCTGCGCTGGCCCATGGGGTATATTTTCAGCCCGGGCGTAAAATATACGTAAGTATTATAGCGTGCGGTATTGTACATGCTCCCGAGGTCGTTGTGCTGCTTATTCTCCAGGATCATGGATACAGGCAGCACCAGCCCGATCATCTGGTCTTTGCCGAGTATCCGCTCATAGCTCAGCCCGAAGCCTACGCCTGCGTCCATGGCCGTGATGGGCGCAATACGGATGGTATTGCTGCCATAGGCATGCTCCTCCTGTGTTTCGGGGCTTTGTGCGGAAGCAAAGGTTGCCGCCGAGAGCATCCACAAAGCCGCTGCCACTGTTTTCCTGATCATGTCTGACTGTTCCCGGCCATTAACGGGTTTTTTTAGCTTGCTGTATTGATACCGCCATTATTCTGCTTCAAACCATACCGGCTTTTTGTCGTTCCAGTCGCCATTGTAATTAATGGTCAGCTCTTCTCCCTGCGCGATTTTCCGTACGGTCTTTATCGTGATCAGCTGCTGCTCGAAATCCATGAAATATTCGCAATTGGCTTCGTAGCTGTGGTTGTACATGGAAACATATCCCCAGGCCACGCAGCACTGGTCCTCCCCGGCGCCCCACTCGAATATATAATCGTGGAGCGGGGTCTGGTCCAGCAGTTTTCTTGCTGCAGCATCCATCACCAGTACAGACGATGTTTCGATAACCTTCATTGGGGGAAGGTCTTCTCTTGTAAATACGCCCCGGCCTTTACCGTGCGCTTTATCTAAAAAAAGGCAATGTGCGATCTTTATTTGCATAGGATCCGGATGGGTGTTTCTCCGTCAGTTGTGCTTCCTCGCAGCCCGAGCCTGCAGCAGCGCAAGGCATTTATGGGGCCGGACCCGTTCAGGCAGGCTCTACCCAGGCATTGTGTTCCTTCAGCAGGTTAATGAGCTCTTCTACCGCGACTTCGCTGTCTACGCCTTTTTTGACCACCTCTTTGCCTTTGTATAAAGTGATTTTGCCTACCCCGCTGCCCACATAGCCGAAGTCGGCGTCGGCCATTTCGCCCGGCCCGTTAACGATACAACCCATAATGGCAATCTTTACCCCCTTGAGGTGGTTGGTGCGGCTGCGTATCATTGCGGTGGTTTCCTGCAGGTCAAACAGGGTACGCCCGCAGGAAGGACAGCTGATATACTCCGTTTTGGAAATGCGGGTGCGGGTAGCCTGCAGAATGGAGAAAGCGGTGGTATTGACAAACTGCTCGATGCTGGTGTTGGTATTGTAATTCCTGCCCGACAGTGTTTCGCTTCCCGAAAAGTTCCCGGCGAAATGCCGGTATGCTTCCTCGCCCATACCCAGGCAGATGCCGTTGCCGTAACCGTCCAGCAGCAGCCCGCCGGCTTCCGTTGCATAATGGATCAGGTGCTCGTCGGCGGTACGCCAGTGGCTGTCGGTAATGATGAGGGTAGGGTTCTGGATGTTCTTTTGCGCCAGCACCTGGTACATCCGGCGTATGCTTTGCAGCGCATTGGTGCGGGTGCTGCTCAGGCAGAGCACCGCCGTACGGTCGGCGGCCAGGCTGTCCAGGTAAGACAGGTCCTGTTGCGGGTCGTTCAGGCAATCTATCCTCACAAAATTCATCACCGCGCTTTTCACGGCTGCCTCCCTGTATGCTTCCGCCGAAAAGATGGGGAAATATTTGCTTTTGTCTGCAGCATCTGCCCATAAAGCGGGCCAGGTAATCACTTTAAGCGTACCGGGCAAGGCAAATGGCAGCTCCGGTTTCCCGGTAAAGATATAGTCGGCGGCTGTATCGCTGATGCTCCATTTGTCGGTAGCTGCGTGGTAAGTATAGCCGATGCCTTGCAGCGAGGAAGGATCAATACGCTCCATCCTGCTCAGGTCGGCCACTACCACCGGGACCTGCCCTCCGCCTATATTGCCGACGGCAGCCGTAGGCGCCGGGCGTGAAATAACAAGCCGCTCTTCCCGCGCTTCTGCTCCGGGTACCCGGGTAGCGGCGGTATAGCGTTTGACCAGGTCGCGGCAAACGGGTATCTCGGCTTCCGGCTCTTCGGTCAGGCTTACCCTTACGGTATCGCCGATGCCGTCTTCCAGCAGGGTGCCCATGCCCACCGCGCTTTTGACCCTGCCGTCTTCGCCGTCGCCGGCTTCGGTCACGCCCAGGTGCAGGGGGTAGCATTCGCCGAATTCACTATGCATGGTTGCCGTAAGGAGGCGGTATGCCTGTACCATTACCTGGGGGTTGCTGGCTTTCATGCTCAGCACAATGTTGTGGTAGTTTTCGTCCCGGGCAATGCGCAGGAACTCCATGGCGCTTTCTACCATACCGGTAGGCGTATCGCCGTAGCGGCTCATGATCCGGTCGCTCAGCGAGCCGTGATTGGTGCCGATACGCATGGCGGTACCGTACTCCTTGCAAATCCGGATCAGGGGCGTAAAACGTTCCCGGATGCGGTCGATCTCTTCCTGGTATTCCGCATCCGTGTAGTCGATCTGCTCGAACTTTTTCTTGTCTACATAGTTGCCCGGGTTCACCCGTACTTTTTCTATGATCCTGGCGGCTATCTCCGCAGCGTTGGGCGTAAAGTGGATATCTGCTACCAGCGGTACACGATACCCTCTGCGGTGCAGCTCCTTTTTGATTTCCAGCAGGTTCTCGGCTTCCTTTTTCGATGGCGCGGTAATCCGGACCAGCTCTGCGCCCGCTTCTATGCAGCGTATGGTTTGCTCCACCGTACCCAGGGTGTCCAAGGTATCGGTCGTGGTCATGGTTTGCAGGCGTATGGGATTGTAATTACCTATTAAAAGCCCTCCTACATTTACTTCTTTTGTCTTCAGCCTTTTATATTGCGTAAGCGACGCCGCGTAATCTTGCATGTGCTCTCATTGATGTCCCTGCAGGACATACCGGTGCAAAGTTAGGTAAATAAGGAAGTACGGAAGGTTAATTTGTAGCCGATCCGGGTGGTCAGTATCCGTCGCCTCCCCGGCGGAACAGGTACATAAGCCGCAGGGAAACAACATTGTTGAACTGCTGGTCGCGGCCGCCGTAGCGGCTGTTGTTGTCCCGTATGCTCAGCAGGGAGTACTGGAAGCGGGGGCTCAGGAAAAATCCGTTCCACAAATGCAGGTTTCCTGTAAGCACGAAGCTGAAGTCGAATTTCCTGAAAGGCAGCCCGTTCTTAATGACCGGTTCGGCGCTGCTGGTGGTAGTGATGGTTTCTTCGCTGGTAGCCAGGTAGCTGAGCCCGAAGCCGGCTCCGAAGCCGCTCTTTCTGGGGCCGCGGTAAAAGTTGAGCTGCAGGGGCACTTCGGCGTACTGCAGCTTGATATCCTGGCTCAGGATGTTGCTGTTGGGGATAGGGTCGCGCCCTTTGGACCCTTTCTGGGCAAAAAGCACCTCCATGCTCAGCGCCAGGGTGCCGTCTACGGGCAGGTCCATATTGTCGCCGAAAGGAAGGTAGATGATGCCTCCGCCGTTAAAGCCTACATTGGCATAGCCTTTATACCCGTCGCCGTCTACCTGTGTAAAGTTGGCGCCCGCTACCAGGCCGGCCACCGGCAGGTTGTATTCCGGATTGTACTGGGCACGGGCATTAAAGCTCGCTGTGGATAATAATGCCAGCAGGATTGCCGCGATTGTCGTAACTTTAGCTGTTCCTGGGCAGGCATGAAAAAGTGGGGAAGTATATTTTTTATTCAGGATCATGAAAATATAGTAAGGTTATTTTTTTAAAATCATATATCGGGGCCTGGGCAGTAATTTTGCCCCGGCTTTCAAACGGAAAACGCAGAAATGAACTTCAAATATACGCCAAACACGCTAAAAAAGCTGGAACAGCTTTTCGAGGAGGCAAGGTACCGGGTGCGCTACGAAAAAGGCAACTTCAATTCGGGCTTTTGTGTGCTGGAAGATAAGCGGATTGCGGTGATCAACCGGTTCCTGAACGTGGAAGGCCGCATCAATGCGCTGATCGAGATACTGCCTACCATAACGATAAACGAAGAAGAGCTGAGCGGCGAAATGCTGAAATGGTACAAGCAGTTGCTGGAAGGCTCCGGTACCGAAGGCCCGACCTCTGTGCAAACCCAAATGGACCTCTGACTGTGACAACGATAACTTTTCTCGGCACCGGAACCTCGCAGGGAGTGCCTTTTATCGGCTGCCACTGTAATGTATGCACCTCTCCCGATCCAAAGGATAAGCGCCTGCGCACATCGGTATGGCTGCGCTCGGAAACCACCAGCGTAGTGATCGATACCGGCCCCGATTTCCGTTACCAGATGCTGCGGGCGGGCGTAGCCACCCTGGACGGCATTGTGTATACGCATGGTCATAAGGACCATGTAGCCGGGCTGGACGACGTCAGGGCATACAACTACTGGCAGCACAAAGGAATGGACCTGTATGCCGACCCGCTTACCGAGGAGGTGCTGCGGCGTGAATTCCGCTATGCTTTCAACGGAGTAAGCTACCCTGGCATCCCGGTATTGAATATTATCCCGATGGACGGCACGCCTTTCCGGATCGGTGACCTGCATTTCCGGCCGATCAGGGCCATGCACTACCGGTTGCCGGTGTACGGATACCGTGTGGGTGACTTCAGCTATATTACCGATGCCAATTATATCGCACCCGAGGAGCTGGAAAAAGTGAAGGGAAGCCGTATCCTGGTGCTGAATGCGCTCAGGCGGGAAACCCATATCTCTCATTTTAACCTCGAAGAAGCGGTAGCCATAGCCCGGGAGGCCGGCGCCGAACAGACCTATCTGATCCATGCCAGCCACCAGCTGGGCCTGCATGCCGAGCTGGAGCGCGAGCTTCCCGATAATATCCACATGGCTTACGACGGCCTGGTGCTGCAGACAAACTGATTTACTTTACCTGAAAATATCTATCGTATCGGCCTGTTGTTGTACCATACCGGTATCGGACTTTACCGCATCGCATTGCGGGTTGCTTCGCTGTTCCATCCCAAGGCGCGCCTGTTTGTCCGGGGGCGGCGCGGCCAGTTTGCCCGCATCCGGGAGCAGATAGAAGCCGATACGAGGCCCCGTATCTGGATGCATTGTGCATCGCTGGGCGAATTCGAGCAAGGCCGGCCGCTGCTGGAAGCGATCCGGGAGCGGTTTCCCCATTACAGCCTGGTGCTTACTTTTTTTTCGCCCTCCGGCTACGAGGTCAGGAAAAATTACGAAGGTGCGGACCACATTTTCTACCTGCCGCTCGACAGTAAGCGCAATGCCGCCCGCTTTATCGGGCTGGTACAGCCCCGGTGCGCGCTTTTTGTAAAGTACGAGTTCTGGTATCATTATCTTGCGGCGCTGCACCGCGGCCGGGTGCCCACGGTCCTTTTTTCGGCCCTGTTCCAGCCGCGGCATCCCTTCTTCAAATGGTATGGCGGGCTGTACCGCCGGATGCTGGGGTACTACGACCATATTTTTGTACAGGACCAGGCGTCTTGCCGGCTCCTGGAGCAGCTGGGCGTTCGTCATGTCAGCGTTACGGGCGATACCCGTTTCGACCGGGCCGCCAAAGTGCTGGAGCAGCAGCGGGCATTTCCCCAGCTGGATATTTTCAAAGACGGGTATGAGCTGCTGATCGCCGGCAGCACCTGGCACGACGACGAAGACCTGCTGGAGAAGGTCTTCCGGCAGCTGCCCGGAACCTATAAGCTTCTGATCGCCCCGCACGAAACGGACGATGCGCATATTACCCGGCTGCAGGGGCTCTTCCCCGGAAGCTGCCTGTGGAATGCTGCAGAGCCGGCGCTCCGCAAAAGCAGGGTAGCCATTGTGCATACGGTGGGCCAGCTGGCTTACCTGTACCGGTATGCCGACGTGGTATGGGTAGGCGGGGGCTTTACGCGCAGCGGCATCCATAACGTGATCGAGCCTGCCGTGTTCGGGAAGCCGGTCTTCTTCGGGCCGGTATACGGCCGCTACCAGGAAGCGGTAGCCATGGTGAGCCTGCAGGCCGCCGAAAGTATTCCCGATGCAGGAATCCTTAGGGAAAGGCTGGCAGATAAAAAAGCGCTGCAGCATATGGGCTGCAGCGCCAGAGAATATGTGCAGAGCAGGCTGGGAGCTACTCAGGCTATCCTGCTTTATCTCTCCGAAAAATGCTTGTCGAGCATGGCGTAAAAGCTTTGCACGGTGGCATCCTCTTCGCTCCACTTATGCGGAATCGCCACTTTGGTCCGGATCCAGTCTTCTGCCTGCCGGGCATTGGAAAAGTGGTTCAGCTGGTCCAGGGTTTCCTCGTAATTGCTCTTGTGGTTGTTGAACAGTTCATTCAGGAAAAGATACTTATCGTTGATCCCGATCACGCTGCGGATGTCGCGGGGCATCCTGGCCGTACCGGGGAGGTTCGGAGCAGGCGGGGACGCTTCTGCCTGGGCAGCCGGAGGTACCTCCGGCAACGGAATTGCGGCGGCAGGCGGGGCCTGCTTTTCCGCTATCCCGGTATTTACGGCGGGCTGTTCGATCAGCAGCTCTTCCTTTACGTCCTTTATAGGCTCGGGCCGGGCCGGAGGCTCGAAGGAAATGCCCGATACATCCTGTTGCAGGATCGCCATCGGGACCTTTTCCGGCTCGGCAACGGGCGGGGGAGGCGTGGCGGGTTCCGGAGCCTTGGCAGCGGCATCGCCCGGCTGCACGGGGACTTCATGCGGGGCAGGGGCTCCGGGTATATGCGCTTCATTTACAGGTTCGCCGGTTAGGATGGGGGCAGCGGGTTCGGCGGGGCGGGCCTCTGCGGCGGGAGCGGCTTCGCTGGTCAGGGGCTCATTTTTTTCCGCACTTTCCCGGGTAGGAGGTTCATTAAATCGTTTGCGCCATTCCAGCAGGTCGGCATACATTACGCGTGTATAATCCAGCATCAGGTCTATATCGATAGCCGATTTCTGATGGGGGCTGTAATAAATTTCCTGCAGGCGCTGCAGCAGGTTTTTAACACGTTCCATTCGCTGATTTTTATGGCGCTAAGGTATCAATTTAGCCAGGCAAATCGCACACAATAAAAACTTAAAGTCCTGGAGCGGTTTCTTATTTTTGCCGCATACAAGAAAAATACTGTAACCCTCTGCGCATAACTGATGATGAAATACCTGGCTGCTTTTGTCCTGTGCTCTCTTTACCTGGTTTCCTGCGGCAACGGGCCCGAAACGGCCGCCGATCACCCTGCCTATCATAATCCTGTAGTGCAGCCATTTACCGATTCTATCGAGTCGGACCCGGAGCATGCGGCTTTCTATTTCCAGAGGGCCGCCGCCCTGGCCGATATCCGCATGGACAGCCTGGCGCTCGAGGATGTGAAGAAGGCCGCGGAGCTGGACAGCGCCAACCCGCAATACACCTATACGATCGGCTACCTGCAGCTGCAGCTGGATCGCCCCAAGGAAGCGGTCCGTACCCTGCTGCATAACCTGCAGCAATCGCCGGGGAACGTCAATGTACGGCTGCTGCTGAGCAAAGCATACCTGGCGGCGCATGAAGTACAGCCTGCGCAGGAGCAGATAGATAAGATACTGGCGGCAGATCCCGCACACCCCGCCGCGCTGATGACCCAGGCCCGGATAATGGCCATGCGGCAGGACACCGCTGCTGCGATCGGGATATTGAAGCGGCTGACGGCCTCCGGCGCTTCCAGCTACGAAGCATCTTATTTGCTGGCCGACTGGTATAGGGCCTCGGGCGATCCCCAGGCGGTGGCCCAGTATGAGGCTACCTTCCGTATGGACACTACCGATGTGAATCCGCTGTACGAGATCGGCGAGCTGTACGAGCAGCAGAGCCGGTTTTCCCAGGCCAAGGAAATGTACCAGGCCTGTATCAGGAAAGACAGGGATTTTACCGAAGCCTACCTGAAGCTGGGAAAAATCCTGTACCGGGAGAATGCTACCGAAAAAGCGCTGCGGCACTTCCGGATGGCTATACAGACACAGCCCAACAGCGGGGAGGCTTACTTGTACAAAGGCCGGTGCTTTGAGCGGCTGGGGCAGAAAGACAGCGCGCGCATTGCTTACCGGCAGGCGCTGGTCTTTGACAATAGCCTGAAGGAGGCCGCCGAGGGCCTGAAGCGTACTAAGGATAAGCAGTAGCAATGCCGGTACTTAGCGTTTATCGGAACACGGAATGTCCGTATGATCATCCTTCGCTGCCGGCTGCTGGAAGGGCGCTCTTTTTCTTTCCCATGAACAGGAGTATAATTTAAGGGCGCATCAGTGCCGCCCGGGTAGCGATCGCAATGTTTGATTGCAGCAAAAGCGCAAATTGTGCTACCTTTGCGCCTTCATTGTCCACCTCTAAAAGAAAAAGGAAGGTACACCATGCCAGTGTTACACAACCGTATTTCCAACGAGGAGCTGAAAGCGCGTATGCTGGCCGAAACGGAGCCGCGTACCACAGTCTCCTTTTACAAGTATTTCCCCATTGCCGATCCGCAGGCGTTCCGGGATGAGCTTTACCGGAAGTTTGATGCCCTTAAAGTGTTTGGCCGTATCTATATTGCCGCTGAAGGCATCAATGCGCAGGTCAGCGTACCGCAAAGCAATTTCGAGCTGTTCCGGGAAACGCTGTTCTCTTCTGCCCCCGAGCTGGAGGGCGTGCGGCTGAATATTGCAGTAGACGACGACGGTAAGTCGTTCTGGGTGCTGCGTATGAAGGTACGCAAGCAGATCGTGGCCGATGGTATTGAGGATCCTACCTTCGATCCGGGCAGGGTAGGCCGGTACCTCAAAGCGGAAGAAGTAAACCGGATGATCGACGATCCAGGCACCGTGTTTGTGGACATGCGCAACCATTACGAATACGAAGTAGGACATTTCGAGCGCGCCATCGAGGTGCCTTCCGATACGTTCCGTGAGCAGCTTCCGATGGCCGTGGATATGCTGAAGGAGCAGAAAGATAAGAATATCGTGATGTATTGTACCGGAGGGATCCGCTGCGAAAAAGCCAGCGCCTATATGCTGCATCATGGGTTCAAAAATGTATTTCACGTAGAAGGAGGGATCATCGAATACGCCAGAAAAGCCAGGGAGCAAAAACTGCCGCTCCGCTTTATTGGTAAAAACTTCGTTTTTGACGAACGCCTGGGCGAAAGGATCACCGACGACGTGATCGCGCAATGCCACCAGTGCGGCAAGCCCTGCGATACCCATACCAATTGTCAGAACGACGGGTGCCACCTGCTCTTTATTCAATGCCCGGAATGCGCGGCGCAATACGACGGCTGCTGCAGTGAAGCCTGCATGGAAGAGCACCGTTTGCCCGAAGCCGAGCAGCGGGCCTTGCGGGCCGGGCGGGAAAACGGCATCAAGATATTTAATAAGTCGAAAGACCACCCCCTGCGCAAGCACCGTGACGAATGGCAGCAGGAAAGAAAAGAAGCCTGATATGGATAAGATAAAGCTGGATAAGCTGAACCTGCTGACACAGGGGGACTACGGAGCGTTCCTGTATGACTGCGACGGCACCCTTGCCGACAATATGCAGGCGCATAAGGACAGCTATGTAAAAACAGCTTCCGAATTTGGCTTCCGGCTTGATCCGGAGCTGATCGACGAGCTGGCAGGCTGGCCTACCTCGGAGGTAGTGGCGGAGATCAGCCGCCGCTACAGTGTGCCCCTGGATACCGCAGTGTTCGCCGGCCGAAAAGGCGCAATATTTTTTGAAGAGTATATAGAGCATACCCGGCCGGTAACGTACGTGGTGGACCACCTGAAGCAGCATGCAGGAAAGATAAAGATCGGTGTGGTTTCGGGCGGCCGTAGGGCCACAGTGGAGAAGACCTTGAATGTGCTCGGCATAGACCGCCTCGTAGACACGATCGTGTGCGCCGGCGAAACACCCCGGGGGAAGCCCAGCCCCGACCCCTTCCTCAAGGCGGCAGCCGCTTTGGGGATAGCGCCGGGGCGTTGCATGGTATTCGAAGACGGTGATCCCGGTGTGCAGGCTGCAATAGCTGCTGGTATGCCTTATATCCGCATCGATAAGATCTGAATCCATACGGCAGGGCATATCTTCCCGGGATGCGCAATTCCCTGCCAAAGTTTTTAACATCCTATACGTCTAAAGTTATGTCGGTACACCAGGTATTGTTTGAAGAAAAGCAGCGGTTCCGTCAATGGTGGCTCTGGCTCCTCCTGGCGGTTGTTGCAGGCGATGTATTGTGGTCTGTGGTACGCGGGATCAGGGAAGCCGGCACAGGGATCAACGTTTATGCTTTGCTGCTGCTGCTCCCGGCCGGCCTGATCCTGCTGTTTGCATCCTGTACGCTTCATACACGGATTACCGAAGAAGGTATTGCCGTCCGCTTCTTCCCTTTTCACCGGGAATTCCGCTATTTCAGGTGGGAAAATATCAGCCGTGCTTACGTAAGAAAGTATAGCCCCCTCTCCGAGTACGGGGGCTGGGGCCTGAGAGGGCTGGGCTATAACCGGGCGCTTAACATCTCCGGCAACCAGGGATTGCAGCTGCTGATGAAGGACGGAAGAAAGCTGCTGATCGGAACGGCAAAACCGGAAATCATTCGGCAGGTATTGCAGCATATTCCCCAACTACAGCAAACCTGATTGAACATATCGGCCACCCGCTTGTTTTTTTATCGGCCGGCTCCGGTGAGCGCGGGCCAATAAAAGCACACGGATATGAAAACAATAACTTGCCTGCTGCTCGGCCTGCTTTGGGGATTCTGCTCCCGGGCCCAGACACATGCAGCGCTTGCCGATAAATTTGTACAGGCATTGGCGCAGGGAAACTATAAAGCGGCAGCCGCTATGTTCGATCCTGCCGTTACCCAGGCCAGCGGGGAATTGCTGCAGACCACCTGGCAGCAATTGCAGGGCATGTACGGCGGCTACCGCGCCCATTCCATACCCGAGCCGGTAGACAGGGAGGCAAACCCCGTTACCGTGCAGGTACGGTTTGAAAAAAGTACGCAGGGCCTTGCCTGCAATTTCAATAACAGGAAACAACTGACCGGCTTCCTGCTGGTGCCGCCTCCTGCGGAACGGCCGGCAGCCGTAACCGCTACCGGGGAGGGCGCTTTTGCAGAAGAGGAAGTGAGCATCCCCGTCAGGGAAGGAACATTGAAAGGGTCGGTAATGCTGCCCCGGGGTGCAACGGCCCTGACGCCGGTGGCCCTGATCCTGACGGGCTGCGGCCCGGCCGACAGGAACGGGAACAACGAGGAATGGCTGCAGACCAATATGTACCGGATGCTGGCAGCAGCGCTGGCGTCCAACGGTATTGCCAGCCTCCGGTACGATAAGCGGATGACAGGCGCCAGCAAGGATTTCAGTACGGGCGAAACCGGCCTCCGGTTTGACGACTATGTGGATGATGCCGTAGCGGCCCTGACCTTTTTAAAAGGCAGGGGATATACTACCTGCTACCTGATCGGCCATGGCGAGGCAGGACTGGTAGGCATGCTGGCTGCGCAGCGTGAGCCGGTGCAGGCTTTCGTTGCCTTATGCAGCTCGGCCGAGAACAGGGCCCAGGTATTGAAGCGCCAGCTGAACCACCCTAAAGCGGACGAGATTATCGCGCAGCTGAAGCAGGGAAGCCTTACCAACGACGTTCCCCAGGAACTGCAGGTCGAATTCCGGGAATCGGCCCAGCCCTATCTTATTTCCTGGATGAAGTACGATCCTGTAACCGAGATCGCCAGGCTGAAAATGCCTGTGCTGATCGTAGGCGGCACTACTGACCTGGAAGTGCCTGCCACAGATGCGGAAGTATTAAAGAAAGCGGCGCCCGGCGCGGAGCTGGCCATTATTCCGGGAATGAACCATATCCTTAAGCCTGCCCTTGCCGACAAAACAGCTAATAAGTCGACCTACACGCAGACCTCGCTTGCCCTGAGCGGAGAGCTGATCTCGGTGTTGGCACGCTTCCTGAAACAAAAGTAAACGCTACATTTACCCTTCCTTTCCATATTTTTGCAGTCATTCGAAATAAATAATGTCTGCGAAAGAATCTAACCATACACAGTCTTCCCGACCGGGCAGGCGCTTGCTTGTTGTGGTCGCCGTACTGCTGGCTGTGAATGTTGCCGCCTGTTTTTTCTATACCCAGGTCGATCTTACAAGGGACAAGCGGTATACGATCACGGCTTCTACCCGCAGTCTGCTGCAGCGCCTGGACCGCAAGGTCGAGGTGCTGGTATTCCTCGAAGGCGAAAACCTGCCTGCGCCCTTTCAGCGCCTCTCGAACAGCACGGTGGATATGCTGCGCCGGTTCCGGGATATCAGCAACAACAAGGTTTCCTACCGGGTGGTAGATCCTCTGGGCAGCGATACCACGGCCCTGCAGATCCTGAAAAAGTTCCGTATGACCGGCGTGCCGGTTACCTTTAACGAAGGCAAAGCGGGAACCTCGCAGAAAATGATCTTTCCCTGGGTGCTGGTGACCATGCCCGACGATAAGGGCAACCCTGTATCTTATCCGGTATTCCTGCAGGAGATGGGCAATACCAGCCTGCTTAACCGGCAGATCCTGCTGAGGTCGGAGGTGCTGCTCGAATACAATCTTGCCAATGGCATTCACCAGCTGCAGCAGCAGGAGCGCACGAAGGTGCGGTACCTCACCGGGCATGGCGAGCAGGTAAATGAGCATACCTACTCCCTTTTCGTGGCACTGGCAGGCTATTATGATATCGATACGCTAAACCTTGCACAGGCAAACCAGATCCCTTCCGATATCCGGACCCTGATTATCAACGGCCCGGCTACGGCCTTCTCCGAGCAGGACAAGTTTAAGATCGACCAGTATGTAATGAACGGCGGGAATATACTCTGGAGCCTTAATACCGTTACCGGAAACCTGGACAGCCTGCGGAGCAGCGGCGGCAGCTTCAATGCCATGCCCATAGACCTCAACCTGAACGACCTGCTTTTTAATTACGGCGTAAGGGTCAACGGCAATATTATTGAAGATGCGGTGAACCATGCAATGATCCCGCTGGGAACCAGGAACAGCAAGGGGCAGCTCCCGATGTTTCACTGGATCTACTTCCCTGTGCTGAATGCCGGCAGCGATCATATCGTAGTAAAGAATCTTAACGGCGTGCTGGCCCGGTTTGTGAGCAGCGTCGATACGAACTCCAGCGATCCGGGTATCCGTAAAACGGTATTGCTTTCTTCAAGCAAATACAGCCGCATCGAGGCGGCGCCCCTGCCGGTAGTGCTCGAATCGGCTATAGAAGAGCCCAATCCCGCCGCGTTTCTCAAGCAAAATGTGCCTGCAGCAGTATTGCTGGAAGGAAACTTCACTTCTTTGTATGCCACCCGGAAGCCACTTGAGGTTGCCGCCCTGATCGACTCGCTGAAGCTGCCCGTGAAGACGAAGGCGGCAAAGCCGGGCAAAATGATTGTTACCGGCGATGCCGATATGCTGATGAATGAGTATACGCAAAGAAACGGCCCGCTCGAGATGGGCGTATTCCTGTACGACCAGCGGTTCGATAACCAGACCTTCCTGCTGAATTGCATGGAATATATGAATGACCCGGACAACCTGCTGGAAGCCCGGAACAAAAGCTTTGACAACCGTATCCTGGACCCTAAAGTCGTAGAAAAGGAAAGGACGAAATGGCAGTTTATCAATATCGGTGTACCGGTAATCGCTATCCTCATATTCGGCTCCTTTTTCTTTTTTATCCGGAAAAGAAAATACGGCTAACCCCATGAGGAATCCCTTGCCGCCGCTTCCGGCAGCTTAATAAAATATTATGGAAAAGAAACAAAGACCGCCCGTATACTACAGCCAGTACCTTCAGTTGGATAAGATACTGAATGCCCAGGAGCCCGAAAGCGCCAAGGAAGGCATCAAGGCAGATGATGAGATGCTGTTTGTGATCATCCATCAGACCTACGAACTATGGTTCAAGCAGATACTGCACGAGCTCGATATTGTGCGCAACATCTTCCGGCAGCCCAATGTAGCCGATAACTCGCCCGATATTTATAATTCCGTCCACAGGCTCAAACGTATTTGCACCATCCTGACGGTACTGGTAGACCAGATCAGCATCATAGAAACAATGACGCCGCTGGACTTCCTCGATTTCCGCGACCTGCTGCGCCCGGCTTCCGGCTTCCAGAGCATACAGTTCAAGATGATAGAAGCTGCGCTGGGGCTGAATTACGAAAACCGTTTCGGGCAGGAATATTATCTTTCCCAGCTAAACGAGGAGGACATCAGCCGGGTAAAGCAGGCAGAGGCCGAAGAATCGCTGCTGGTGCTGCTGAACCGATGGCTGGAGCGCATGCCCTTCTGCGGCAATATTTACTGGGGCGGCCGGCAGGATACAAAAACGGAAGGCCATCCCTTCTGGACCAGCTACAGGGAAACCTATGCCGCAGGACTGGCGCCGGTGGAGCAGCAGAACCTGGAGCACTTCGACCGGATTTTTATAAACGAACAGGACTACCCCCGCGACCGCAGGCTCAGCAGCCTTGCCAGCCGCAGCGCTTTCTTTATTATGCTGTACCGCGATTATCCTTTGCTGCAGCTTCCCTACGAGCTGCTGAGCACGCTGCTGGAGATCGATGAGCTGCTTTCGCTATGGCGCCATCGCCATATCCATATGGTACAGCGTACCATCGGGAAGCGTGTGGGAACGGGTGGCAGCACCGGCGCCGGCTACCTGAAATCGGCCGCCGACAGCCACATGATATTCAAAGAGATTGCCGAGCTTACTTCGTTCCTGCTGCCCAGGCACGAGGTGCCCGAGCTCCCGCAGCAGCTGAAAGCCGAATTGGGATACAACCGTTAACTATGCCTGGCCGTGTGCCGGCCGTTAAATAAGGAGCGCCGTGGCAGTTGCCACGGCGCTCCCGTATGGCTGGGGACTGCTGTGGTCAGGGTGCGGTTACAGAGCTGCGCATTACGGTATGGGCGCTGAAGTAGCCCAATGCGCCGCCTGTAATATTGGATACAGGATTGGCCGGAGCGGCGGAAGAGGACGAGCCATTGGCGCCCTGCTCGATACTGTACCAGTATTTATAAGTGGCGGCATCGATACATTGCATCTCGATGGTAACCAGATCGCCTGACTTTATTTTCTGGTCTTCCTCGTCTTCATCGGCAAAGAAATAAAGGGTGGAGTTAAACAGCTTGCCGTCGCTCAGGTCGTCGTCCATAATAAAGTTGCCTTTGGTGCGCTTACTGTTGATGCTCTGCACAAAGCGGTAATAGTTCCTGACACCGCCCGGATCTTTGAAGACCACGTTGGCAAAGGTTTCTTCTTCATCAAAAAACTTTTGCGTCTTTACATAGATACTGTCCAGCGGCACCTTCTGGGGCATGGTAGAGGTCGCGGTAAAGGTTTCCCCGTTTACGCTCACGGTAAGCGTATATTTTTTTCCTGGCATACCGGTCAGCGAACTGCCGGCAAAGACGCCGGTAGCCGTTTCCGTAAGGACGGTGGTATTCCCGTCTTCGTCTCTGATGCTTACGGCAGCGCCTGCAAGGCCTTCGAAGTTATTATTGTCGTTGAAGTTCTTGGTCTGCGAGATCTTTACCTTGCAATCGCCTGCGTGATCGGTCAGCACCGCATCGATCACTACCTTTTTATCTGCGCCTTTCAATGTTACGTCGATCACCTTTTCGCAGGAGCCGAAGCTTAGCAGCATACAGGCTGCCAGCGCAGGCAGGAAAGTATGGCGTAATGTCTTTTTATATCGGAGCATGTGATTAGAATTTGAAATTGTAGGAAATAGAAGGAATGAACTTGAACAAAGCTACTTTGACCGCTTCCGTCTGGCTCGGGTCTTCTTTCTTGTCGCGGAAGTAGATGGTGTAGGCATTTTCTCTGCCATAGGCATTGAAGAGGCTGAAGGCCAGCTCGTGGCTCCATTTGCGGGTTTCTTTCAGCTTGCAGGTAGCGCCCAGGTCCAGGCGGTGGTAGGCCGGCATCCGGTAGGCATTGCGGTTGGTATAATAGTAATAGGTTTGCCCGTCGACCTGGTATTTGCCCGCAGGAAAAGTAATGGCATCGCCGGTATAGTATACCCAGTTGGCGCTCAGGTTCCATTTCTTGCTCAGCTGGTAGGATGCCACGATCGCAATATCGTGCGTACGGTCCTGCCGTGCATTGTACCATTCGTTGAAGTTGATGCCGTCGATCTGCTTTTCCGTTTTTGACAGGGTATAGCTCAGCCATCCGCTCAGCTTCCCTGCCTTTTTCTTGAGAAGCAGCTCTATGCCGTAGGAGCGGCCCTTGCCGTACAGCAGTTCCGATTCGATTGCATTGTTGGAGGTATATACATTGGCGCCGTCGCGGTAATCGATCTGGTTCTGCATGGTCTTATAATAGGCTTCGACCGTAAGCTCATATTTATTGTCGGCGAGGTTCTTGTAATAGCCCAGCGATACCTGGTCCGAGATCTCGGGTTTGATGATATTGGTGCTTGCCAGCCATTTGTCGGTTGGGCTGGAAGAGGTCGAGTTGGAGATCAGGTGCAGGTTCTGTGTATTGCGCACGTAAGAGGCCTTTAGGGAAGAGCTGCTGTTGAACTGCCAGCTTGCCGCGAGCCTGGGCTCCAGGTTAAAATAGGTTTTTACTATTTCGCCGCTTTTGTAATGCATAGTGTCCACCACGGCGCCCGCTGCATCTACGTTGTAGAAATCCCCCTTGCCCAGTATGGTGAAGGCGGAGGCCCTGAGGCCTATGGACACATTAACGTTGTCGGCAACTTTCCAGTTGTCGCTTATATAAGCCGCGTTCTCCCAGGAATATCTTTGCTGGAGCCTGGCGGACGAAAGGGTCGTTTCATCGCCGGAAGTTACTTCACCGGGACGTATGGTATGGTAGATGCTGTTGATGCCCATCCGTATGGTATGACGGCTGTTTGCATACCATTGCAGCTCTTCCTTGAGGTTGAAGTCCTGGATCTGCGAAAAGATGTTGAAATCGTAGGCGCCGGTTTTAATGGATATTTTGTAGTTATAATTGCTGAAGATGAAGGAGGTGTTGGAGAACAGCTTGTTGCTGAAAATATGGTTCCACCGCAGCGTGGCCGTAGCGTTGCCCCAATCGAGGCCAAAGCCCTGTCCTTCCCCGAAGCTGGCGCCCAGCTTGTCTTTCCCGAAATAGCCGGACAGGTAGAGCCTGTCCTTTTCTCCTAAAATGTAGTTTACCTTGGCGTTAATATCATAGAAGTAAAGCGAGTTATCCTTGTACTCATCGGAAAGCTTCAGGAACATGTCGGCATAGGTCCTGCGGCCGGTGATCAGGAAGGACGATTTGTCTTTCTGTATAGGCCCTTCGACATTGAGCTTGGCAGAGATCAGGCCTATGCCGCCGCTGATATCGAAATCCTGGTTGTTGCCGTCGTTCATTTTAATATCCAGTACCGACGACAGCCTGCCCCCATACTGTGCAGGCATACCGCCTTTGTAGACGGTAATATCCTTTACGGCATCTGCATTAAAGGTAGAGAAAAAGCCCAGCAGGTGGGAGGCATTGTATACCGGCGCCTCATCGAGCAGGATCAGGTTCTGGTCGGCCGCGCCGCCCCGTACAAACATGCCGCTGTTGCCGTCGCCCGCCGATTTAATGCCCGGGAGCAGCTGGATTGCTTTCATGATGTCTTTTTCGCCAAACAGGACGGGTATATTGGCAATTTCCTTCGTGGTCAGCTTTTCCACGCTGGTTTGTGCGCTGCTCAGGCTGCGCCCGCCCGTGCTTTCGGTAATGGTTACTTCCTGCAGGCTTTTGGTTTCATCTTCCAGCGCAAGGTTGATCGTGGTGTCTTTACTCAGGGTTACCCGAAAGTACTGGGTCTGCATGCCTACCGAGGTAATTTCGATCGTATGCTCGCCGGGAGGAAGGCTTAAGGAGTAAAACCCGTATTCGTTGGTGAGGGTACCGGCAAGATTGCCTGCTTTTACAGAAGCGCCGATCACCGTTTCCCCGTCGGATTTGGCTTTGATCACACCGCCCACGGTAACTTTCTGCTGCGCCATGGCCAGGCAGGGTGCGGCAAGCAGGAAAACCAGGGCATAGTTTTTTTTGAGGTTCATCGATTCAGGAATGTTGTTTATGGTTGTTCACGTATGACAATCATCTTTACGCATACCCCTACCGGCAACAAGCGTTCTGTTCTTGCCGGGGAGCTGTTGCATAAGGATGAGGAGTACTTAAAGGATCTGTACTTCTCTTTCGAGCCGGATGCCGAACTGCTGCTGCACCGAAGCCATGATCCGCTCGGAAAGCGCTGCAATATCGGCGCCTTCGGCATTCCCGTAGTTCACCAGTACCAGGGCCTGGTGCTGGTGAACGCCGTAGTTGCCTTCACGGAAGCCCTTCCAGCCGCATTGCTCGATCAGCCAGCCCGCCGGAACTTTGGTTCTGCCCTGCCCGGCGGGGAAGCCCGGTATATCGGGGTGGAGGGATTTCAATTGCCGGTATGCGGGATCGGGGAGCTCGGGGTTCTTGAAGAAACTTCCCGCATTGCCGATCTGCCGGGGATCAGGCAGCTTCGCGCTGCGGATACGGATCACCGCGTCGGATATGGCTCTGATGGATAATTCCTTTACCCCCATGGCTTCCAGTTCCTGGCGGATATTGCCGTAGCTGGTATGGAATACAGGCAGCTTATTGAGCTGGAAAGTGACCGAAGTAACGATTGCTTTGCCTTTGAGCGCTCCCTTGAAAATGCTGTCGCGGTACCCGAACTGACAGTCCGCATGGTACAGGGTTACCCATTCTTTCTTCTCCAGGTGGAAGAAGCGCACGCTGTCCAGCACATCCTTTATTTCCACTCCGTAGGCGCCTATATTCTGTATGGGCGCGGCGCCCACCGTACCGGGTATCAGCGAAAGGTTCTCTATGCCGGCATAGCCCCGTTCTACGCAGTAAAGCACGAAGTCGTGCCATACCTCGCCGGCGCCTGCTTTCAGCCAGATATGCTCCCTGTCTTCCTTAACGGTTTCTATGCCTTTGATGCGGTTGTGCAGTACCCACACCGGCAGGTCTTTGGTGAACAGCACATTGCTGCCTCCCCCGAGTACGAATATACCCTGGCGGAAGGGCTCATACCGGTCCAGGGTACTGAGGTCCGCTTCGTCGGATAATACTGCATAGCTGGAGGCATATACATCCATGCCGAAAGTATTGCTATGCCGCAAAGAAACATGGGAAACAGGTTGAAGCATAAAAGACAGGATTGAAACCGGCGGCTGCAGAGCGCCCCTTGCCGAAGCTGAAAATTCGCTGCGAACTTAGGAAAAATACGGGCACGAAAATGAAAACACCCGGCGCCGCGGCAAAAAATATCCCCGTAGCAAGCCGTTTCATGCTACGGGGAAAATAGATATGAGAAGAAAATCAGGCGCTGAGCGCAATCTGCATCTGGAGCGTGGCATGCTGGGCACGCAGGCGGTGCATATATTCCTGTGCGGCCCCTTCGGTGTCGAGCACATAATGAAGCTCCATATGGTCTACGCCCGCCTCCGGCTTATCGATGCTTTGCAGCGTTCCGATCCCCGCAAATTCCCATTGCATGTCTTTATTATCCCTGTTCCGCTTATCCAGCTCGTGCGAGGCCATGACCAGCACCGACTGGTAAGCTTCCCGTTTGGAGCCTGCCTGTACCAGGCGCATTTGCTTGTCAAACTGGTGCACATCCGGAGCCGAAGCATCGTGGATGCGGTAGATCAATTCTGTAAGGAACCATCCTTGTGTCATAATATAGCAATTAACAAGCGCGTACCCGCAGGTAATCTAAACGCCGATCCTGCGCCAATAGTACAGGCTCCGCATATACGCTCATTTGTTTAACAAATAGACAACGTTTTTCAGAACGGCTTTAATTTGCCCGATCCGGTAATGTTCACATCGATCGAGGGGCTGCCGCGGTAATAAACACTGCCGCTGCCGCTGATCCGTACTTTCAGGGTCCCGGTTGCATGCACCTTTGCATTTCCCGATCCTGTAATCTCTACATCGGCATCGGTCGCCTGCAGCCCGGAAAAATCCATGGAGCCGCTGCCACTGATGCCGAGGCTTTCGCTGCCCGTAGTGCCGCTGTAAATATCTATTTCGCCGCTGCCGCTTATATGAGCGTCCAGCGCGGCGGTATGCAATGCAGGAATGCTGATGTTGCCGCTGCCGCTTACTTTCAGGTAAAGATCCGGGGTTTCCAGCGCTTCCATCAGGTTCATACTGCCCGAGCCCGAAACAATGATGCCGCGGATATCGGGCGAGGTAATATGGACCTTTACCCTGGAGTCCGGTTTAATGACCGTATGGTGCTTTACCCGGAGCGTCAGCATACCATCGCTGAGCACAGTTTCGATCTCGTCAATAATATTCTGCTGCGCTTCGATCTGCACATTATAGCTGTTCCCGGGCGTAAGGAATATATCGCCCGGGAAGTCGGACCTGATATCGCTGAATCCTGATACATTCCGGGTTTCCGTTACTACCGGGCCATCGCCCGAAACTTTACGGCAGGAAGGCAGCAAAGCCAGCAATAGCAGGCCGGGAATAAGTAAAAAACTTAGCTTTCTCATCTGAAATGGAGGTTTAGTGGTAAAATGAACAATTATTTTTGCCAATATTCGCGCCACTTCAGGGGATATAGACGAAGAAAGGCGCATATAGCTTAGGTTAAGGAATTGGTAATGGGTAAAATGCTTACAGATTGAGCTGGATGCCGCCCGTAGCGCCGAAGTAAAGGCCGTTTACATGGCTGCGGCTTCTTTCTTTCCAGAGATATTGGCTCCGGATGTCGGTTTGCCCGCGCTCGTATCCCAGGTAATTGAACGACGGCCCCGCAAAAAGCTCGATATGCCTGCCTATGCGGAGCGCGGCCAGGAGCCGGGTGGTCGTTTTCATGTAAGCATCGTATTGCAGGTCGCTGAGCACGGCAGTAGCTATTTCCATATTGATGCGGAAATAGGGCTTTATGGGAAGGTGGGCGCCGATGCCGCCTTCGAGCACATACCGCGCGCTGGCATCCTTGAAGTTGTAGCCGGCGCCCAGGATGCCATACAGGGTACGCCCGCCGGAGCGGAGCGATACCAGCAGGCTTCCTGTTTCGTCTGCGCTCAGCCCCAGCTGCTTTTCACCATTCTTTACGATATTGACCAGCCCTACGGGATAATCGCTCTGCTCCGCTATATTGACGATGCCTACCTGCACACCCTTTACTTTGCGGGCAATATTGAGAAAGCCGGAAACCTGTGTGGACGCATCCCGGGCTATATTGGCAAAGCCTGCCAGCTGCAAGGCACCCGTACGTTTGGCAATATTGCAGAAGCCCGATACCTGGGCCGTAGCGCTTTGGGCTTTGCTGGCAAAGCCTGCCACCTGTATATGCGCCGCATGGCCGGCAATATTGATAACGCCCGCCAGCTGCAGGCCTGAAGCGGTACCGCTGATATTGGCTACACCTGCCATCTGCATCCCTGCTGCCGCGCCCCTTACCTGGTTCAGGATGCCTGCCACCTGTGCGCCCTGCGCATTGTGCCCTATATGATTGGACACGCCGGAGAGTACCAGGCCGCCCGCATCGCTTTTTATGACCGATGTAATACCCGACAGGCAGAAGGCATATTCTTTTTGCGAAACGCCGTAAAGGGCATGAAGCGAAAAACGGTTGCTGAGCGAGGGAGCTTCCAGGCCGTTAGTGCTGAGCGGATAGCATAAGCCTATATGCGCAGGCCGTACGCCTGAAGGCTCCTGGGCGGATGCTGCTATGATAAAGCAAAAGAAAACCAGCAGGCAGCATACGACCCAGAGGATAAGCGTGCTGAAAATGTTCCGTGTCATAATGAATGTCTTTGCAAATAGGACACTCATGTAAGAGGCTACCCCTATTGGCTCCACGGGAAATGGTGGCAGGAAAGCAGGGTAATACCGTCAGAACAGGTCCAGGCCGATGTTCCAGCCGATCCATCCCCGTACTTCCTCCCCGAATGAAACGGATGGGTAGCCGTTGATAAGGTCCTGCCTGTACCCTTCAGGCGTACTATGGTTCCTGGCATACAGCACGGAGAAGGCCGGCCCTGCATAAATATCAGCGAACCGGCCGAGGCGGTATTTGATATTCAGCTGCAGCCGTGTCAGCAGGTTCTGCTGCGCTTCATTGCCGGTATAGAAGTACTGGTGCGTAAGCTCGGGGTTGAGCAGCCAGCCCTTGCGTCCCAGGCGGAGGTCGCTGCCCAGGCCGTAGCCGATGGAATAGGCTTTCTGCCTGTTGTCGAGCTGCATGCCTGCCGTCAGGATGCTGTACAGGCGCTCGTTGCCCGACTTATAGGCAACGGTCAGGCGCTGCAGCTCGCTGGTAGATACCGACAGCTTATGATAGCCTTTGCGCACGATATTGAGCAGCCCTATACTGTAGCCTTCCGAAGTGTCGGCTATATTGATCATGCCGATCTGCACGCCTTTCAGCACTTTGGCCATGTTCAGCAACCCCGATATCTGTATCCCGTTTATTTCCTGGACGCTGATGTTGGCAAGACCTGCTATCTGCAGCCCTCTTGTCTTTTTTACATTTACATTGGCCAGCCCCGACACCTGCACGCCATCCATATAACGAGTGCTGTTGAACACGCCGCCTATATTGATGCCTGAAGCCTCCTTTACGTTGATATTGCCTATGCCCGACACCTGTATGCCCTTGCTGCGGCTGGCCTGATTGTACAGGCCCGCTACCTGTATGCCTTTCATATCATGGCTGACAATGTTGCTGATACCGGCTATTTGTACCCCGCTCATGCTGTCCAGCACCGAGTTGTGCAGCCCGCCTACCTGCAGCCCGTATGCATTGCCGCCCACAATATTGAACAGGCCGCCGATCTGCACATAACCCATATCCTTTTTCACGATATTGAACAGGCCGCCGAGCTCGAAGCCGTTCACGCCTGCGGTATAGCCTCCCAATATGTTCATGGAAAATTTATTGATCACCTGCGCGCCCATCCTGCCGTGCGACCCGAGCCCGGGGGTAAGGGAAAACTGGAAAGGCTGCTTGGCAAAGAAATGGTTCAGGTTGATGCTGTTCATGGTTTGGCGGGAAGAAAGGAACATGCCGGCCAGCCAGTTTTTCTCAACGCCGGATATTACCACCGAATCCAGCGTGTAGCTTACCTGCTCCATGCTGATCCGTAGTTCCTGCGGCTGCTCCTGCGAGAGCTGGATAAGGGTGTCGGCATACGAAACCTTGCTGATGCTGATAGCGGCATTGGGCCTTCGCTCCTTCAGCTGAAGGCGGAAGCGGCCCCGCTCGTCGGTCATGGTCGAAACCAGTTGCTGCCGCTCGTAGACCGTGGCATAGCCTACCGGTTCGCCGGTTATCTTATCCACAACCACCCCGCTTACATACCAGTACTGGTACGACAGGGCAGGTTGAATAATGAGGTGGTCGTTGCTTTCGATGTACTGATACTTGTCGCCGAACAGGGCTTCCAGTAAGTCCTTTACCGGTCTGTTCCTGACGGAAACCGTTACCAGACTGTCGCTTTTTACGATGTTGTTGTTATAGGAAAAGAAGAAACCGGCCTGTTTTTCTGCCTGCTTCAGCACTTCCTGCACCGGCCTGTTGCGGGCCGCCACCGTTATTTTTTTCTGGAGCATCTGCTGCCCCGAAGCGCCGGTTATAAGGAGCAGGAAGTATAAGAAAAAGAGTATAAAGGGTTTATTCATGTAGGTTTAGTGGCCGTTAACCGGATAAGCCCGGCAAATATATAACAACAAAAGATTGGCACAGCAGGGCTGTGCCAATCCGTTTCCCTCATAGCCCTGTCTTCACTATTTTAATATGATCGTCCCGTCCTGCTGCTCTATCGTCAGGTTAAACGTTTCGGTTACCACTTTCAGTATATCGTTGAGCGGCATTCCGCGGAAGGTGGTCGTAAGGCGCAGGTTCCTTACCCTGTTATCGCTGATGACGATGCGCGTATCGTAGGCAGTATTCAGCACTTCGGCAAGCTGGTAAAGCGGGGTATTGTTGCATACAAACTCCTTGGTACGGTAATAATTGTACAGCGCTCCCGTATTTCGTTCCACCGCCAGTTTATGGCCGGTAACGATGGCTTTCTGCATGGGGTTTACCGTAACGGCCTGCCGGGAAACGCCTACGCGCACTACTCCCGTTTCCACAATCACTTCGGTCTGCTGGGTGCTGCTCTTTACATTGAAGGAGGTGCCTACTACATGTATATTTACTTCATTGGCGGCAATATCAAAGGGTTTTTGTTTGTTGGGCGTTACATTGAAAAAACCTTCACCCTCCAGGGTAACCTGCCTCCCGGACCGGTTAAAGTCCTTGTTGTAGGTAAGCCGGGAGTTCTTGTTCAGGGTGATCACCGAGCCGTCGGGCAGGGTATCTACCCGCACTTTATTGCCTGAGGCCAGCACTATGGTGTTCGTACGCAGGCTCAAGAAGTAGTAGGCCGTAAGGCTGCCGGTGAGCAGCAGCACCAAGGCGGCAGCCATTCCCGCCATGCGGGGCCTGCGTTTGGCTGCCGGTGCAAACGCCACCACGTTTTCCGGCTGCTGTGCCTGGGCAATGCGGCTCCGGAATCTTTGCCAGGCTGCTTCCGTATCGATTTTGCTTTCGGCGGCCAGCTGCCGGCTTTCGGTCCAGATGATCCGGAAATGATCAAAGTACTGCCGGTTGTCACTGCTTGCGCCTATCCATTCCTGTACCGCCTGCCGCTCCGCATCGGTGGCTTCGCCCAATAGATATTTTACTAAAAGTTCGTCCATATTATTTTAATTATCGTGCTTCACAAGCCGTTCAGTAAATAATGTTTTGAGGTGGCCGGGCTATGAGCTGCAGCAATACCAGGAGCAGCGGCAGGTACTCGATGAGCTGCGTGCGCATGATCCTGAGCGCTTTGCCCATCTGGTTCTCTACCGTTTTGACCGATAGGTTGAGCCGGTCTGCGATCTCCCGGTACTTCAGTTCTTCGAAGCGGCTCATCTGGAAAATGGTCCGGCATTGCTCCGGCAGCTGGTTGAGCGCCTCCGCTATCTTTGCCTCCAGCTCCCTTGCAATAACCTTCCGGGACACCTGCTCCGAGGAGGTGCCTGAAGTATAGAGCGTATGGGACTGATGCGCTTTCTTCACTTTCTGATGCTTTAGATAATTCAGGGATTCGTTGTATACCGAACGGTACAGGTAGGCGCTGACCGATTGCTGGATGTGCACCTGCTCCTTTTTCTCCCACAATTTGAAAAATACCTGCTGTACAATCTCTTCGGCAGCAGCCTCTTCTTTCAGGATGGTGCAGGCATAGGCATGCAGGGCCTTAAAATGAGATTTGAATGCCTGTTCAAACTCAGCTTCGGAAATGCCCGTATTGATCCTGTCCATGTACACTCTTGTGCTTTGTGCTTCAAAGATAGCTGCTTGCATTTGTGTTTGCATTCTTTTGTTAAGACACTTTTAACGATAATTACCCCTACGGGGTATCAGAATCAAATAGATTTTTTTTTACTTTGGGCCCGATAACCAAATCAGTATCAGCAAAGTCACTAATTTTTAATCAAAAAAATTTTTTCTGCTATGGGCTTTTTTAAAGAATTCAAAGAGTTTGCCGTTAAAGGCAATGTAATGGATCTCGCGGTGGGCGTTATTATCGGCGGCGCGTTCGGCAAGATTATCGACAGCGTGGTCAACGATCTCGTTATGCCTCTTGTGGCGGCAGCCGTGGGTACACCCGATTTCAGCAATGTGTACGCGGTACTGAAAGGCAACGTGCCGGATGGCACTGCGCTTGCCGATGCCCGGAAGGTAGACGGGGCTGTCATTTTTGCATACGGTAACTTTATTACCGTGGCGATCAATTTCCTGCTGCTGGCGTTTGTGATCTTCCTGCTGGTAAAAGGAATCAATTCGCTGAAGCGGAAAGAAGAGGCCCAGCCCGATGCTCCCTCAGCTACCGAAACACTGCTGGCAGAAATACGCGACGAGTTGAAAAAGAAGAGCTAAGTTTGCAATAAATAAGATAGCAATATGGTTCCGGGAAGTCTTATTCCCGGAACCTATTTAATTCCGGACATCCCATGCGACCAGGTAATGTATACCCTCAGCTGCAGCTACTGAAAAAGGAAGGCAGGCACGCCTTCGCAGTATTGATCGACCCCGACAGCATTACACCCGAATCTGTCCGGCTTACCGCCCGGAAGTGCAATGAAGCGGAAGTAGACTATATCTTTATGGGAGGCAGCATTATGGTGACGGCTCATGTAGACCGTTGTATACAGCAGTTTAAGGAGGAAAGCAGCATTCCCGTTGTGCTTTTCCCCGGCAGCCCTTCGCAGGTATCTCCCTTTGCAGACGCCCTGCTGTACCTCTCGCTGATTTCGGGGCGCAACCCCGACCTGCTGATCGGGCAGCATGTGGTATCGGCGCCCAGCATTAAGGCCAGTGGCCTGGAGGTGATCTCTACAGGCTATATGGTGATCGATGGCGGAGTGCCCACTACGGTGTCGTACATGAGCCATTCGGCACCTATCCCCCGGAATAAGCCCGATGTGGCCTTATGCACTGCCTGGGCCGGGGAGCTCCAGGGCAAGCATGTAATCTATATGGATGCAGGCAGCGGGGCACAGCATCCTATCAGCACAGAAATGATAGGCAGGGTGAGCAGTAACCTGGACATCCCCCTGATCGTAGGCGGAGGCATACGCAGCGCGGAAAAAGTATATGAGAACTGCCTGGCCGGCGCCCAGGTAGTGGTGGTCGGCAATGCTATTGAAAAAGACAGCTCCCTGATCAGGGAAATGAGCCTGGCGGCAAAGGCGGTAAAAGTAACCGGCTAATCAACTGTTTTTATGGGCAAAAGAAACCTGGTTAGCAGCTTTTTGCTTGGAGCTTTCTGCTGGCTCACCGCCGCCTGTTCGGGCGATGTGCCACCTTCAGCTGCTGTTACCGCTCCGCAGTTGCAGAAAAAGCTGGCGGAGAAAAAAATCTCCATTCTTTACTTCTGGACCTCCTGGTGTGACATTTCCCAACATATACTGAATGAAACTTATATGCCCTTGGCCGATTCGCTTGTCCAAGCCAATTATGATGCCCAGGTCATCCTGCTGTGCGGAAGCGCCGGTGTAGATTCATTGGTAAAGGCCTTCAACCGTCCAGGACTGCAATCGTATTACTTGGACAATGCCGGTAACGGTAACGGTTTTGTAGATCGCCGCGCTATTAAAAAATATATCGAATCGTTATTCCCCGGCCAGCAATTTCAGGAGCTGGAAGCTTTCGGCTACGGCATACCACTAACCTTTATTGTCAACCCTTCTGCCGCTGTTTCCGGCAACGGCCCGCAGGACCTGGAAAGCCTTTTAACCATACTGAAACAATAGTTGTAAGGCTTTGGTGGAGGCATACCGATTTGCTTCCGTACCTTCGCGGCAAAAATTTCCTGCTTTGAAACCTGTACATTATATTGCTGTGGCCGCAGCCATAGCGCTGGCCGGCCTGCTGTATTTCGGCGGCAGAACCGTAGCCCCCAAAAAGGAAAAGCCTGCCGCCGCCGCCATGGCAGGCGCAACTCCCGGCGAAATGCAGGCCGCAGGCCTGAATATGCCCAAGCCTGCCGACTTCGACAGCCTGCTTACGGCCGCCAAGAAGAAGCTCTCCCCGGCAGTGCAGGCCGAAATTACCCGCCAGGAAAACGGCATTACCCGCGGCGATGTAAAAGAGCAGCAGGTGCTGGCCAATGAGGCTTTGGGAAAGATCTGGCTGGAGCAAAAAAAACGCGCCATAGCCGCTCATTATTTCGGTAAGTCCGGAAAATTGGAAAATTCACAGAAAAAACTGAACTTTGCCGCCCATTTGTTCTCGGAGGAGATGCACAGCGAGCGCGATCCCCGGATGAAGCAATGGATGGCCGAAGAGGCGATTGCCTGCCTGCAGCAGTCCATTGCCCTGAATCCGGACAACGACACCACCCGTATCGACCTTGCGGATATCTATATTAACGGCACAGGAGAAACCATGAAGGGAGTGGAGCAGTTGCTGACCATCGTCCGCAGGGACTCTACCAATATCCCTGCAAATATTATCCTGGGACGTATGGCCATAGAATCCGGACAGCTGGATAAGGCAGTGCAAAGAGGCGAAACCGTGCTGAGGGTCGATAAAGAAAATATTGAAGCGCACCTCTTCCTGGCCGAAGCTTATAAAAGGAAGGGAGAGAAGCAGAAAGCGATCGATCTGCTGAACAATGCCAAGAAGATCATGAACAACCCGTCGTTCAGCAAGGACCTGGACGAGTATATGAAAACCTTCTGAGGCTTGCGGCGACAGACAAACCAGGAAATACTGTAAAAGGTACTATATATTGAATTATTTTTTAACAACAAAATTATTTGACTATGCCAAGTGGTAAAAAAAGGAAACGTCATAAGATCGCAACGCACAAACGCAAAAAGCGCCTGAGGAAAAATCGCCATAAGAGCAAGAAGAAATAGTACGTAAAAGATAAACTGCCGGTATGCGCCCCTGGCGGGCAGGCCGGGAATTATCTTGTTGAATATAAAAATGTTAACCCGGATTTCCAGCTCTATGAGCCGGTGTCGGGTTTACATTTTTTTAGTGCCCCCGGGCCGGCAACCTGCCGGAACAAGGCAGCCGGCCGCTCCCCGTTGGGTTACAGACAGCGTACAATGAATTAAACTGTATCTGCGCAGGCCCTGCCGCGCAGAGAGCAGCATTGACAGAACGACAAAAAAGATATCATGAACAAAGAAATGATAATCAATGCGTCGGCTGATGGTGTGGAAATTGCGCTCTTAGAAGATAAAAAACTCGTAGAACTTCATTACGAACACAATAACTCGGCTTTTGCCGTTGGTGATTTATATCTGGGCAAAGTAAAAAAACTGATGCCCGGCCTTAACGCTGCCTTCGTAGACGTTGGATACGAAAAGGATGCTTTTCTACATTATACCGACCTGAGTCCCTACATCAAGTCGTTGCTGAAATTTACCCAAACCGCGATCAGGGATAACAATCCCGATGGCTTTGATTTCGGTAAATTTCAAAACGAGCAGGAAATATTAAAAACCGGTAAAATTACCGATGTGCTCAATCAGAAGCCTGAAATTATCGTTCAGATACTGAAAGAGCCTATCTCCTCCAAAGGCCCGCGCCTCAGCTGTGAACTTTCCTTCCCGGGCAGGTTTGTGGTGCTTACCCCCTTTAATAATTTCGTTTCCGTATCGAGGAAGATCCATTCGGGCGAAGAACGCAAGCGCCTCCAGAAGATCGTGGAGAGCATCAAGCCCAAGAACTTCGGCGTTATTGTCCGTACCGCAGCCGAGGGGAAGAATACGGCAGAGCTGCATGCCGACCTGATGGAGCTGAGCAATCAGTGGAAAACCATACAGCAGAACCTGAAGAACGCAAAGCCGCCCAAGCGCATCCTCAGCGAGCAGGCCAAGACCACTTCCATCCTCCGCGACCTGCTGAACGAAAGCTTCCAGCGCATCGTGGTGAACGAGAAAGGCATCCTGCAGGAAACGAAAGAATACGTGTCCAAGATCGCCCCCGAAAAAGAAGAGATCGTCAATTTTTACCATAACGGCCAGCCGATCTTTGATCATTTCGGCATTACCCGCCAGGTAAAAGCGGCTTTTGGCAAAACCGTGAACCTGGGCAGCGGCGCCTACCTCATTATCGAGCATACGGAAGCCATGCACGTGATCGATGTGAACAGCGGCACCCGTGCGGCCGATGGCAACCAGGAAGAAAGCGCGCTGAAAACCAACCTGGAAGCCGCTGAGGAAATTGCCCGGCAGCTGCGCCTGCGCGATATAGGAGGCATTATTATTATCGATTTTATCGATATGAAGCTGCCCGACAATAAGCGGAAGCTGTTCGATTATATGAGCGAGATCATGATCGGCGACCGCGCCCGCCATACCATTCTGCCCATATCCAAGTTCGGGCTGATGCAGATCACGCGCCAGCGGCTCCGCCCCGAGATCCATATCAGCACGGCAGAAGTATGCCCCAGCTGTAAGGGTACCGGCAAGATAGGGCCTTCGATCCTGATCACCGACGAGATCGAAAAGGATTTCCAGTACCTGATCAACCAGGGGCACCGCAAGCTGAAGCTGGTAGCCCATCCCATGCTGGTAGCCTACCTGAAGGAAAAAGGATTCCTGCGGTCGCTCCAATGGAAGTGGTACCGCAAATACAATGTATGGCTGGAGCTGAAGATCGACAATAATTACCAGCTCACCGAATACTATTTCTTCGATAAGAAAACCGATGAGGTGATCAAGCTGTAACCTTGCTAAAGAAATTGAGATGCCCGGGCCGAAGGCCCGGGCATCTTTTATTTTATAGAGCCCGCCGGTACTTTTGTTAAGATGGCCGCTGCCGATACTATTGTCCTTTCTCCGGCGTTATTTATGCGAAGTGCCCAATGCCTTCGGGGGCAGATAAACTGCTCTGCTACTTGCCGTTAGATTACAGGCTAACGGAGAATCACTATTGTTTTAACCAGTTTAAACCCCTGCGCCATGCCGTAGCTGTACTTCACCTAAACTCCCACAATTATGAATAAGCTACGGCCCTCCTCAAAGACAATCTTCCTGTGCTCCGCCTTTTTGCTGCAAACCTGTCTTGCTGCGGCGCAGGTAAAATTGACCACACAGGACCGCAGGACATTTAAACGCACCAGCAGCGTGCAGGTTGAAGCATTAGGCTATGGCGGTTATTATTCCGTTAATTATGAGCGTATCCTGTACAATATGGAGCGTTTCAAGCTGGGCGTACAGCTGGGCGCAGGCTACCTGCCTCCGTCTACGGGCGCGGTTCCCTTCAACCTGCCGCTGACGGTTAATAGCCTTATCTCTTTCAACCGCCACCATATAGAATGCGGCCCCGGAGCCATGCTTTCCTACGACAAATTAAGCTACGGCAGGAAGGGCTTCAGGCCTTATGCGTGCTTTAAGGCAGGCTACCGGTACCAGCCGCCGCAAAGCCGCTGGCTGGTCAAAGCCTTATTTACGCCCCTGATGGAGCTGACCGAAGGCAATGATTTGATACCCTGGGGCGCCGTAGGCGTAGGCTATACGATTTAAAAGCCCTGCGGGAAGCCCTGTACGGATTGTCTTTTGTACAGTAAGCGAGTGGGGAAAGCGCGCCTGTGTTAAACTCCGGGAAACGCGCCTGCCGCCTGTCCAACGGCGGACCCGTGTTCTTGCCTAATCCTCACATAGAAAGCTTTTATCATTAACCCTTCGCATTGCGGCTTTTTGGTTGTACCTTTGCAGACTAGACCGGGGGGCGCTTCCCCTGTCGAGGGTTAGTAATTATGGAAAACAGCACCGAATTTTTAGAAGAAATTGCCGGTAAGGAATACGAGCACGGGTTCGTTACCGACATCGAGATGGACATATTGCCGCCCGGCCTCAATGAAGAAACCATTCATTTTATTTCTCAGAAGAAGAAGGAACCTGAGTGGCTGCTGGAATGGCGGCTGAAGGCGTTTCGCGCCTTCCAGAAAATGGAGCTGCCCACCTGGCAGAATTTTAAAATGCCGGAGATGGACTTCCAGGCCATTTCTTATTATGCCGCGCCCAAGCAAAAAGCCAAGTATGCCAGCCTTGACGAGGTAGACCCCGAGCTGCTGGAAACGTTCAAAAAGCTGGGCATCCCGCTTTCGGAACAAAAAAGCCTGGCAGGCGTGGCGGTCGATGCCGTATTCGACAGCGTATCGGTAGCTACCACCTATAAGGAAGAGCTGAAAAAGCAGGGTATTATCTTCTGCTCTTTCGGCGAAGCTGTCCAGGAGCATCCCGAGCTGGTAAAGAAATACCTCGGCACCGTAGTGCCGCACTCCGACAACATATTTGCCGCGCTGAATGCCGCCGTATTCAGCGACGGTTCTTTCGTATACATTCCCGAAGGCGTGCGCTGCCCGATGGAGCTGAGCACCTATTTCCGGATCAATGCCCAGAATACCGGCCAGTTCGAACGGACGCTGATCATTGCTGACAAGAATGCCTATGTAAGCTACCTGGAAGGCTGTACCGCCCCCATGCGCGACGAACACCAGCTGCATGCCGCAGTGGTGGAGATCGTGGCGCTGGACAATGCGGAGGTGAAATATTCTACCGTACAGAACTGGTATCCCGGCGATAAGGACGGCAAAGGCGGAGTATACAATTTCGTTACCAAGAGGGGCGTCTGCAAAGGGCCCAATTCCCATATCTCCTGGACCCAGGTGGAAACCGGCTCAGCCATTACCTGGAAATATCCCAGTGTGATCCTCCAGGGAGATAACAGCTATGGCGAATTCTACAGCGTAGCGGTGGCCAAAGGCAGGCAGATCGCCGATACCGGTACCAAAATGTACCACCTCGGCGCCAATACCCGGAGCCGCATCATCTCCAAAGGTATATCGGCAGGGAACGGGCAGAACAGCTACCGCGGGCTGGTGCAGATCGGCGCCAGGGCGGAAAATGCACGGAACTTTACCCAGTGCGATTCCATGCTGATCGGCGACCGTTGCGGCGCCCACACTTTTCCCTACATCGAATCCAGGAACAACACGGCAACGCTTGAGCACGAAGCTACCACCTCCAAAATCGGCGAAGACCAGATATTTTATCTCAATGCCCGCGGTATAGATACCGAAAAGGCGGTGGAGCTGATCGTAAACGGCTTTGCCAAAGAGGTGCTGAACAAGCTGCCTATGGAGTTTGCCGTGGAAGCGCAGAAGCTGCTGGCGATATCCCTGGAAGGAAGCGTAGGATAAGCAGGCCCAGGCCCCCCGGCCCGCAGCCGGGTTGCTGGAATTCAAAACTCAAAAAATTCAAATCTACTATAGTGCTATCGATTAAAGACCTCCACGCCGGAGTAGAAGAAAAGGAAATATTAAAAGGGCTGAACCTCGAAGTAAAGCCGGGCGAAGTACATGCGATTATGGGACCCAACGGCGCCGGGAAAAGTTCATTGGCTTCGGTGCTTTCCGGCAGGCCCAATTACGAGGTGACCGGGGGCAGCATTACGCTGGACGGTAAGAACCTCCTGGATATGTCGCCGGAAGACCGGGCGCGGGAAGGAGTATTCCTCGCCTTCCAGTATCCCATCGAGATCCCGGGCGTATCCAATATCAATTTCCTGAGAACGGCTTTGAATGAGATCCGTGCCTACAGGGGCGAAGAGCCCATGTCGGCCAAAGAGTTCCTGGCATTGTCCAAAGAGAAGCAGAAGCTTGTGGAGTTTGATGCCAAGCTGGTGAACCGTTCCCTGAACGAAGGGTTCTCCGGCGGTGAAAAGAAGCGCAACGAGATATTCCAGCTTGCGATGCTCGAACCCAAGCTCGCTATACTCGACGAAACGGATTCAGGCCTGGATATCGATGCATTGCGTATTGTATCGCGCGGGGTCAATAAGCTGCGGAGCGATAAGAACGCATTCATCATCATTACCCACTACCAGCGTTTGCTGGATTACATCGTACCCGATTTTGTGCATGTGCTCAGCGATGGCAGGATCGTCAAGACCGGCGACAAGAACCTGGCCCTTGAGCTCGAAGAAAAAGGATATGACTGGATACGGGAAGAAGCCGTGCGCTGATTCCTCCCCGTGTCCGGACCGTGCGCACCGGCGCGGAAGCATGGCGCGGTGCAAAAAACTTCAATAATGATAATGATTAATCAATTGGAAACGCCATTATACGAAAGCATAGCCGCGAAGTTCGAAATAGCTTCGTTGCAGAGCGGCGACGAGCAGTTGCGTAAACTTCGCCGCGATGCTTTTGAACTGTTCAAATCACTGGGCTTTCCCTCGATCAGGAATGAGGAGTGGAAATATACCAACGTACAGCCTTTCCTGAAAGAGCACTATGAACTGGAGGTGATCCGCCAGGAGCTGTCGGCAGAAGAATTTGATAAGACCGCTGCCCTGGTAGCGGCACACCTGGAAGATGTGCAGCATTCGCTGAAGGGAGCGCATAAAGGCGCATATCGCCTGGTAACCGTCAACGGAAGGATCAATGAGCGCCTTTCCGTGCTGCCGGATGAGAGTGCGGTGCGCATCCTGCCCTTCTCTGCTGCAGAGCACGAGCCAGCCTTTGCTCGGTATTTTGGTAAGATCGCTACGCTGAAGGACAATGCTTTTGCTGCGTTGAATACAGCTCTGTATAACGATGGCCTGTATATCGAAGCGCCTGCAAAGGCCGTGCTGGATAGGCCGCTTCACATTATTAACGTGCTGCTTGCGGGAGCAAATGTATTTGTGCAGCCCCGCCACCTTTTCGTACTGCAGCCGCATGCTTCCATGGAGGTGATCGAAACCACGATCACGGACCAGGACCAGCAGCATATTTTCGTCAATAGCGTGACGGAGATTGCCGTTGGCGAAAATGCCCGCTTCCATCATTACGATATCCAGACGGGGCGTAAAGGCATGCGCTTTGTGCAGCGGGTAGAAGCGCTGCAGAGCAGGCACAGCAATTACAGCAACTACACTTTCACGCTGCCCGGAGCCGACTTTGTGCGCAACAACCTGGCCATTCACCTGAACGATGCCGACCTGGAGAGCCATCTCTACGGGCTGTATCTTACAGCCGGCAGCCAGCTTGCCGATAACCATACCGAAGTGCATCATAAAATGCCGCGGGGCGAAAGCAACCAGCTGTATAAAGGCGTATTGCTGGATCAGTCCAAGGCCGTATTCAACGGTAAGATATTCGTATATGAAGATGCGCAGAAGACCAACGCTTTCCAGCAAAGCAACAATATTCTCTTCAGCGATAAGGCAAGCGTAAATGCAAAGCCCCAGCTGGAAATATTTGCGGATGATGTGAAATGCAGCCACGGCACCACCATCGGCCAGATCAACAAAGATGCCCTTTTTTACCTGCAAAGCCGCGGCATCAGCGAGGCGGCTGCGAAAAATATGATGGTAAACGCCTTTGCTTTCGACGTTACCGAGAAGATAAAGATACCGGCGCTGCGCACCTACCTGGAAAGACTGATTACTGCCCATATGGAAACGGGTGCATAACGGCCATGGCCCGCAGCTGCTCCCGGCAGCTGCGGCAAAACAGGGAGGGACTGCCGTGCGCCTTTATAGCTTTTTATTTGCGACCGGCGGCCTCAAGGCCGCCGGTCGGCTGTAGTAAATACCGCCGTAAAGAACCGGCGCCATATAAAAAGGTATCTGTTATATTTAAATCTTGTTTTACTTTTACGCCCTTAAATATTTTCAATAAATCGAATTGCTGTTATGATAACAAAGCATCCTGAAGGATATGTACATACTTCCATCGAAAATGGAATCGGGAAAGTGGAATTCTATCACCCCGCCAGTAACTCCTTGCCCGGCGCAATCCTGACCGACCTTGCTCATGCCATCAACGATGTAGGTACCGATGACCGCGCCAAGGTAATCGTGCTGCAAAGCGCCGGGGACCGCTCTTTCTGTGCGGGCGCTTCCTTTGACGAACTGGTTGCCATTGGCAATGAGGCGGAGGGAAAGAAATTCTTCAATGGCTTTGCGCAGGTCATCAACGCCATGCGCAAATGCCATAAGTTCATCATTGTAAGAGTGCAGGGAAGGGCCGTAGGCGGTGGCGTCGGTATTATTTCCGCTGCCGATTACGCCATTGCCACAGATACCGCCTCTATCAAGCTGAGCGAGCTTGCCGTAGGCATCGGCCCCTTTGTGGTAGGGCCAGCTGTGCAGCGGAAGATAGGCGTATCCGGGTTCTCGCAGCTGGCTATTGATGCTACCGAATGGCGCAGTGCCGACTGGGCGCGCAAGCATGGGCTGTACTCCGAAGTGCATACCGATATTGCCGGGGTAGACGAGGCCGTGGCCGTGCTGGCCAGTAAGCTGGCGCATTCGAACCCCGAAGCCATGATGCAGCTTAAAAAGATCTTCTGGGAAGGCACCGAAAACTGGGACGAGCTCCTGACCAAGCGTGCGGCGATCAGCGGCAAACTGGTACTAAGCGAATTCACGCACAACGCCATCCATTCATTTAAGAAGAAAAACTAATTTTTATTGAGTTAAAGCCTATCTTTGCTCCCTACTTAACACTAAAAAACTTAATGCAGAAAAGAGTAAAACCGAGATTACCCATTAGGAAAGAAGCGGAACACCGCATCAACCAATTCATCAAAGCGCCGCAGGTGCGCGTGGTTGGCGAAAATATCGAGCCGGGCATTTACACCCTCGAAGAAGCCCGCCGGATGGCTGCCGAACTGGAGGTAGACCTGGTCGAGATTTCCCCTAATGCGGATCCGCCGGTTTGCAGACTGGTTGATTATAATAAGTTCCTTTACGACAAAAAGAAAAAAGAAAAGGAACAGAAAGCTAAAGCAAAACAAACGGAGGTTAAGGAAATCCGTTTCACGCCCAATACCGACGATCACGACTTTGACTTTAAGGCCAAGCATGCGGAGAAATTCCTGCAGGAAGGCAATAAAGTGAAGTGCTTCGTTCAGTTCAAAGGCCGTTCGATCCTGTTCCAGGACAGGGGGCAGCTCCTGCTGCTGAAGTTCGCAGAACGACTTTCTGAATGGGGATCGCTGGAAGCCATGCCCAAAATGGAAGGGCGCAGGATGCTGGCAATGTTTACCCCCAAGAAGAAGAAATAGAATGCTCCATAAGCATTTTATCCGTGCTTAACATTACCTTATTAAAAAAAATTTTTTTACGGTATCTTTTTTGCCGTAATTTTACACTTTGTTTTCATGGTGATAGGGTTTATAGGGGCTGGCTCATTCTTGGGCCGGCTTTCTTTTTTATATCCTCATTTAATTGTTAATCCCGCGTTTTCTGCCGTGCTTTTGAGGGCATTGTTTATTTTTATGGCCGGGTATGCCGCTTGCCGGCTGCACAAGACTTAAAGCGCTCCCTCATGAATATAAGATTACTGTTTTTTATCCTCGCGTCTTCTTTGGCTTTTACACCGGCAAAGGCCCAGCTTTCGGCTTATACCAGCTTCCAGAACCAGTTCATGGTATGGGACAACGGCATGATCCGGAAGATCGAATACCTGGTGCCGCTGCAGTTCAAGATCGGGCGCAGGGCCATACCTTATATCGACAACTCGCGCAGCTTCAAGATATATGCCAACGGAGGCGTTACCAAGGTCAACGACGGGTTTACCAGCAATTTCCAGGTATCCGATTACCTCATCACCTACCAGAACGCCAGCAGCCTGAATGTATGGGATGATGGCAAGGTCACCAATCTTTCCCGGTACTGCAACCAGTTTTACCTCGGCGACAGCCTGGTGTTGTTCTTTGACGGCGTACAGAAAGAGTTTCGTGTATATTACGACGGGCAGATACAAACGATCGAAGGCTTCCTGGGCGGGGGCAATACCGCCAACCTGTTCAATACCGACGAGGCTACGATCCGGATCACCAATGAGGCTGATATTGCTTCGGGCGCTTTGCCCAGCATTAAGGTATCCGACAATATTGCCGCTTATGTTAACTATGCCAACCAGTTCCGGATCTTCTACCAGGGCCAGGTCATAGACCAGGAAAACTACCTGATCACCAGCTTCGATGTAGGGCGCAACAATGTGGCTTATGTGGATGCCAACCGGGAGTTCAAGATTTTTCACGGCGGGCAGACCCGGCAGCTTGACGATTTTCCGCCCTACAGCTATGCAGCTGGCGACAACGTGGTGGCTTTTATCGGGTACGACAACTACTTTAAGATATTTTACCAGGATTCGGTATACAACATCGGATACTTTCAGCCCGACTTCGTGGTGAAGGATAACATAGTGGCCTTCCGTGATGCCACCGGGTACTTCAAGGTGTTCTATAAAGGGCAGATCTACACACTGGAAAGCTATTACCCCGACAACTTTAAAGCGGGATACAATTCCGTGGCTTATGTGAACAGGGCCAATGTGCTGCGCCTCTTTACCGAAGGGGATATCTATGATGTGACCAATGCCGATATTGCCGACTGGCGGCTCGACTATGATGTGGTGCAATATCGTTTCGGGGCCAATATGTTCAAGGTGTTTTACAAAGGCAGGACCTATTAAGCAAAAGTTTGCCAGGTATGCATAGCCGCTGCTGCGGCCGTTATTTTTTCATCTGCCCCTGCACATACTCCAGCAGGGCGGCGGTATCGTCCGGGGCGAACCATGCGTACTCCGCGTCTTTCCGGAACCAGGTAAGCTGCCGTTTGGCATAGTTGCGCGTATGCTGCCTGATCAGCCCGATGCTCTCTTCCCTGCTGGTTTTCCCTTCGATGCAGTCAAATATTTCGCTGTAACCCACCGTTTGAAGGTTCTTTAATTCCCGGAGCGGGTACAGCGCCTCTGCTTCTTCCCACAGGCCCTCCTGTATCATGATATCCACCCTGCGGTTGATGCGGTCGTACAGCTCCTGCCGCGGCAGCGTCAGCGCCGTTTTAATGACATGGAAATCCCTTGCCTTTCTTTGTCCGCTGCGATATGCCATTATCGACTGCCCGGTGCTCCGCCTGAAGGCCAGTGCCCGGATAAGCCTGGCCGGGTTCTGCCGTTCGGCTTCTGCAAAAAAGATCGGATCTTCTGCCCGTGTGGCTTCCTGCAGCCATTCAATGCCCCGGGTTTCGTAGTCGTGTTGCAACTGCTTTTCGATAGCCCGGTCGGCAGGGGGCATCGGGTCTATGCCTTCGCAAAGCGCTTTGATGTACAGGCCGGTACCGCCGCATACTACTGCAGTATCCCGCCTCGAAAAAATATCGGCGCAATAGCCCAGTGCCAGCTTTTCATAGTCTGCCGCATTCAGCTCTTCCGTAATGCTGTGCGAATTGATAAAATGGTGCCTGATTTCCGACAGCTCCTCTGCCGAAGGCTTGGCTGTGCCGATGCTCATTTCACGGTAGCACTGCCGGGAGTCGGCCGAAATGATCTCCGTACCGAAATGTGCCGCCACGCGGAGGGCCATTGCCGTCTTGCCTGCTGCAGTAGGGCCTGCAATCACGATCAGCTGCTTCAAGGCTGTAGCTTTTTTGGATGGGAAAGGCCCGGCGCATCAGTGAATAACGGCCGGGCCTATGGATAAATGAATCGTTTAGTAATCTTCTCCCGCGCCGTCATCATCGCCCCCGCCGAAGCTGTCGCCCGGTGTGCCGTCGTCGTCGCCTTCATTCCCATAACCCTCGCTCATATCTTCCCGGCTCAGGTCATACTTCTCCTCGATCTCCATCAGCCGTTCGTTGGCCAGTCCCTTGATCCCTGTCTGGGCAGGCGCTACGCCTTCTTTCTTGGTGCAAAGAGGGTATTCTTTTTTGCTGTCTTCTTCCTTTTCAATCCCGATCAGCTCCACCAGGAAAGTCCATCTTTTGGCCGGGTCATAAGTATATACAAATTTCTCATCGGGTTTCTCCACCAGTGCGGATACCGGCGTTTTGATCATGGAAAGCGCCGGAGCGTCCTTTTTGTTGACCAGCACATCGGAAGATATCTCGCGCCCCCTGCTCCAGTTGTCGTTGCTGGAAAAAAAAGAGGCTTTATGTTTATTGTCGAACTCAAAAGCAGTCAGGATCGCTTCGTGAAACGTGTGAAAAGTCTGTCCGGTCTTTAGTACAATATCACGATAAATATTGTCATCCTCTTCCCAGTAAACCCGGAACTTTAATAGCGGCATATCGGTTATTTGTTTTCTGCTGACAAATGTAATCAATAATAAAGACTTGGAAATGCGGGGGCAAGGCGGGGGCGGTTGTTTTATTGCCGTTAATTTATTTGCTACTCTGTTGCATTTAGGATAAATGATTACCTTTGTGCCCTGATACCCGTATGCTGAAAAAGATCGTAAATATCATTGTGGTGGCAGCCATAGCTTCTTTGCTGTTGCTCAACGGGGTATCGCACGAGTTCCTGCATTCCTTCGCCGGCCATAAGGATACGGTGGATTGCATGCATGCAGATCGCGGCACGGGCCAGGCTTTCTTTGAGCAGGTGCATCATCACTGCGACTTCCTGGACCTGCAGAGCCCGGTATTCCTGGCTTCCGTGCTTCACTTTAGCTTCTATAAGCCCCTGGCGCACCAGGAATACTTTGTGCTGCGTACGCTGAAAGGGCTCAGCCCCGAAGCGGAACATACGGCATTGAGAGGACCCCCGCCTGCCGATACATAAGCATGCACATTATGTACGCAGGAGCACTTTCCGTATTGGAAAAGTTCCCCTATTCCTCTTATCGTAATACTATATTTCATGTGTATTCCTTTACGGGCAGCAGTCCTGGGGCTGCTTGCCGTATGCCTGCCGTTCTCCTTACTGCAGGCGCAGGAACCTTGCCATAACCGGCTTTGGGTGCAGGTGCTGGAAGAAAAGACGGGGCAGCCGGTGCCGGGGGCTGAAGTAGCAGGCGGCTCTGCCCGTTCGCTGACCAATGCCGACGGCTATTGCCTCCTGGAGCCGCTCTGCAGCGGCCAGATGCAGCTTCGCGCTGCCGCATTGGGTTTTCACCCGGCAGCGCAGGGCTACGTGCTGGGGGGAGAAGACACCTTGCGGCTGCTGCTCCGCCCTTCGGCCCAAACGCTGGACGGGGTAGAAGTGACCGGGCATAAGCAGGCCCTGCAAACGGCCAATAATGCAACCACACTGCAGGGGCAGGACCTGGACCGGCTTAAAGGCAGCAACCTGGCTACCATCCTGGCTACCGTGCCGGGAGTGACCATGCTGCAGACCGGGGCAACGATCGGTAAACCTGTGGTCAACGGTATGCACAGCAACCGCCTGCTTATCCTGAACAACGGCATCCGGCAGGAAGGCCAGCAGTGGGGATCGGAGCATGCGCCCGAAATAGACCCTTTTATTGCGCAGCATATCACGGTAGTAAAGGGCGCCGAAGCCATTCGTTACGGTACCGAAGCTATAGGCGGGGTAGTGCTGGTAGAGCCGCCGCCCCTGCCTTCCGACAGTTCCGTACATGCCGAGCTGAACCTGGCAGGAGCTGCGAACGGCCGGTCGGGCACAGCCTCCGCCATGCTGAGCGGCAACCTGAAAAAGCTTCCGGCATTTTCCTGGCGGCTGCAGGGTACTGCCAAACGCAGCGGTAATTACAGTACACCCGATTATTACCTGGACAACTCCGGTACCCGGGAGCTGAACTATTCTGCGGCGCTGGGCTACCATAAGGAGCACTTCGGCCTGGAGGCTTTCTACAGCCACTTCAATACCGAGCTGGGCATATTCAGGGGCGCCCACATCGGCAGCCGCGAAGACCTGGAAAAGATCATGGCCAATGGCCGTCCCTTTACCGATGGCTCTTTCAGCTATACGATCGATGCGCCCCGGCAGCATATTGTGCACGACCTGCTGAAGCTGAAAGGACACCTGCACCTGAACGACTACCTGCACGCAAACCTGCAATACGGGTTTCAGCGCGACAACCGCAGGGAATATGACCTGCGCAGGGGCGGCAGGACGGGGCTGGCCTCGCTCGACCTGAACCTGTATACCCATACCCTGGATGCGGCGCTGGAGTACTTCAACGGGAGCAGCGTCAAGGCTACGATAGGAGGCAATATGATGTACCAGGACAATGCCAATGTGCCGGGTACAGGCGTAACGCCGCTTATCCCCGATTATGTATCGAGAAGCGCGGGCCTTTATGCGCTTGGCCGGTTTATCCGCCCCCGCTACGAGCTCGACGCCGGGTTGCGTTACGATTATAAATACCTGAGCGCACTGGGTTACCGCGACACCATTTTGTATGGGGAGCGCCGCAACTTTCACAATGTAAGCGCCAGTCTGGGCGCCGTATGGTACCCGCTGCCGCGTATAGAGCTGCGCAGCAACCTGGGCAGCGCCTGGCGGCCGCCAGCGGTGAATGAGCTGTACAGCGCAGGGCTGCATCATGGGTCGGCGCAGGTTGAGAACGGGGATTCTTCGCTGCAGTCCGAGAAAAGCATCAAGTGGATCACCTCTTTGCAATACCGTAATATGCCGGGATGGCTGCGGGTGGATGCCGATGTATACCTCAATTATTTCGACGGCTATATTTACCTGCTCCCGGCCGGGTACTACTCCGAAACCCTGAGAGGCACCTTCCCGGTATGGGACTATCGCCGGACCAATGCCCGTTTCCTGGGCGCAGACCTGAGCGCACAGCTGTTTTTCCTGAAGCGGCTGGACTACTTACTGAAAGTGTCTATAGTGAGGGCGAAAGATATCTCCAACAACCGGTACCTGCCGATGATACCAGCCGACAGGGTGGAGCAGCAGATCCGCTGGAAGTACGATCCCCTGCCTTTCCTGCAGGGCACTTACCTGCAGCTTGCGCACGTATTTGTGGCGCGGCAAAACCGTTTCGACCCTGCCAGCGACTATGCTCCGCCGCCGGATGCTTATCACCTGCTGAACTTCGGGATCGGCACGCAGCTGAAAGCGGGGAAGCATAGCCTTGATGTGCATTTCTCTATAGACAATCTTACCAATACCCTTTACAAGGATTACATGAACCGCTTCCGCTACTACGCGCACGACCTGGGAAGGAATTATACGTTGCGCCTTACTTACCGGATCTGAGGTCCCTGTTATTTAAAAACAATTCAAACCAAAATTCAAAAAAATGAAAAAGACAATTTATCGTTTCATACTACCTGCAGTACTGATGTTATCTTTATTCAACTCCTGTAAGAAAGACCCCACACCCACGCCTGAAGTGGAGCAGGAGGAATACGATGCCGCAAGGATCCAGTTTATTGCCCTGAATCCCGATGGCAGCGAAACGACGGATACCACCACGGTCAACTTTTCGAAAGAGGGAGTGCCTACGCCTTCGCACAGCCACCTGGCGCCGGGCGCTTCCTATCGTACCCTGATCACCCTGTTCTACAAAGGCAATGTGATCAACCCGGAAATTATCAGCGAAGGCACCGAGCATAAGTTCTTTTTCATTCCTTCGCTTGCAACGGGTGTAACGGATTATGTGTACAACGACCAGGATGCCGAGGGGCGCGGCATAGGACTGGATGGAAAAATGACCATCGGCTCCGGCGAGTTCGAGCTGAAAGTTGTCCTGCGCCACGGCCTGGACAAAGCCAATGCAGCGGCCGAAGCCTGGAACAGCAGCAATTACGAAGCGGCCGGCGGCACCGACGACCTGAACATCGCATTTGAAATACATGCAGAGTAAAATGTTCTGTTAAACCATTGGAAAGCCCGGTCATCCCAGCGACCGGGCTTTTTTTGCAGGAAGGCTTATTCGGCTCTTTTCTATATATTTGTCTTTATAATAAGAATAGGCGCCATTCTTATACGCTGAACAATGGCCCCAGGGCGTGGCGAAAGCGGAAGACAGGGGTCGGTCACTTCTTTAAAACTCTAAAAATGAAAAAGAAGAAAATTGAACTGAACAAAAAGCTAACACTGAACAAGGAAACCGTTAGCAACCTGCAGCAGCAGCTGGAGCAGGTGAAGGGCGGTATATCCGGCAAAGGCTGTGTGCCCATGTCGGGTACAGGCTGCGGCTGCGGTGTGCAGACCTGCGGCATCATTGTGTGTACTGCCGCCGGCTGTGAGATCGGCGTGGAAATGTAATCTGTACTATTATTTTTAAGACAGGCAGGACCTTCCTGCCTGTTTTTTTATGAAGACAGCTTAAAGCAGCCCCGGCAGCGAACGGTTTATGCCGGCAATCGATTGCTGCATGAAAGCCGTAACCAGCTGGTGAACTGCCAGCGCGGCCGTTTCCCTGGGAAAAGATAAGATAACACGCTCCCTGCTCCGCAGCCATTGCTCTACGGCGGGCAGCGAGCGTTCCGTAAGTGCATGGATCACCGGAACACCCAGGCGCGCCATAGCGGCTGCATTGCATTGCTGCTCGAATTGCCGCTTCATGGGCACCACCATCAGCTTTTTGCGGAGGTACAATGCTTCCGCAGGCCCCTCGAAACCGGCGCCGAGCAATGCGCCTTCACAGCCTGCCAGGCTTTGCAGGAATGCCTCATTGGCTATAGGGCGAACCGTAATATTTTCAAAGACGAAGGCCTCTTTGTTATGCTTGGAAAAAACTTCCCAGCGGGTATGCCTGAAATGATGCAGGAAGCGTACCAGCGATGCATCGTCGTAGGCAGGAAGGTATACGGTATAATGCTTTCCTTCTGCCGGCTCGAGCTGCTGTACCTCTTTCCGGATCACGGGCATGAATATCTTGCCGGCATAGGGCTCGAAATGGAAGCCGTAAAAATCCTGGAAAGGCGCATAGTATTTCAGCACGATCCTTCCCGCCCACCCCCCCCGAGGCTTGGGCGATGCCGGGTGCACTACGGCTGCCTGGTGGCTTAATGCGAAGCAGGGCACTTTCCGCAGCCGGGCCGCCCAGGCCGTTACCGGCTCAAAATCGTTGACCACAAGATCATATTGCTCTACCGGGATATGATAGACATCTTTCAGGAAACGCCAGGGACTTAGCCGCCGTAAGGTGCGCCACAACGAAACCCCGCCATGCCTGCCAAAGATAAAGCTCAGTCCTTTTACCCTGTAGGTTACGGGGAAGGGGAGGTCGAGATCGGCCTGGTAGCCGCTTACCAGTATATGGACCTCGCCGTATTTTTTCAGTTCGGGATAAATGTCGCGGGCCCGGCTGATATGACCATTGCCGGTTCCCTGAATTGCCAGAAGTATCTTCATGGGGGAAATGCTGTAGTGAATGCCGTACTGCCATTACCGTGTAATATTCATCTCTGCCAGAAGGCTGTTGAACAGCTCTTTGGCCGACTCTTTCCTGATCTGGTTGTTCTTAAGCTCTATGGATTGCGCCACGGGATCGTCTGCATAGCGATACAGGCGCCATTCGCTGTTCGTATATTCCAGGGCAGAAAGATTTTCGATCCAGTCGCCGGAATTCAGGTAGCGCACAGTGCCGTTTTCCGTAACCATCGTTTTGATGGCCGGCTCGTGAATGTGGCCGCAAACCACATAATGATAGTTGTTGGCAGCGGCAATCTCGCAGACGGTGGATTCGAACTTATTGATGAAGGCCACAGCGCTCTTGACGCTGTTCTTGATCCTTTTGGAAAAGGAGATCTTTCCTTTGCCCAGTTTCTGCGAAAAGAAGTTTACGAGGCGGTTGATAAGGATCAGCGTATCGTATCCTACCGCGCCCAGCTTGGCCAGCCATTTTGAATGCTGCATTACCACATCAAAAGCATCGCCGTGAAATATCCATACTCTTTCGCCGTTCAGCTTCAGCGAAAGCTTGTTGCATATTTTCAGCGAGCCCAGCTGGAAGTTGCGGAACCGGCGCAGGGTTTCGTCATGATTGCCGGGGATATAGTAGATAGGAACACCCCTGGCAATAAGCCCTACCAGGTGCTTGATCACCATCATGTGCGCAGGAGGCCAGTAGCGCTTGCTGAACTGCCATATATCGATGATGTCGCCATTGAGCACTATGGCCTTGGGCCTGATGCTTTTTAAGTATTGCAGCAGCTCCCTGGCATGACAGCCGTAGGTTCCGAGATGCAGGTCGGAAAGGATAAGCAGGTTGACTTCTCTTTTTGCCATAGCCATAGAGCGGAAGGAAGGTGAATGTCTGGTGGGCCATTATATTCCGCTCCTTGCAAAAAGAAGAAAAAGATATTGCGTAATTATTAAATGGAAGTAAAGTAATTATTACACCCGGAAAGGATTACAGGTTATACACCAGCCCCAAGGTAAGCGTGCTGAAAGCATCTTTGCTCTTGTTCTGGTATCCCGGAGGGTTGTATCCGTCCAGCTTTTCCGAAAAAGAAAGATTGTGGCGGTAGCTGATATGCAGCGACAGCTGCGATCTGCCGTAAACCTTTCCCTTATAGGCAGGGTTGAGGTGCGCTATGGGCAGCATATACCCCAGCTCTGCAGGTACAACGATCTGGGATCCGTTCCGGTCGGGAATCATACCTGCGTCGGGTGCATTGTAAGCGTCTACATTGTTCACTATAATTCCTGCCCCCACCCCCGCATACAGGCCCCCCAGGTATTTGATATTGGTCTGCACATCCGCTTCCGTTTTCCTGTTCAGCGCAAGCCGCAGCGGGTAAAAGCGGGCTGTTACGGCACTGTAGAAAAAGTTATTGCTGAATTCCATGTAGCTCACGGAGGCATCGGTACGGTCGCCGCCTTTAAGCTTGCCGAATTGAAAGTCCAGGTTAATGCCCAGCCAGGGCTGCGCTGCATATTGGGCGCCGGCGCCGAAGACGGGCTGCGTAGAGCTCCGGTTTACGTCGGTGAACGGGAAGGCCAGGCCTGCTCCGGCAGCAATGCTGAACTGGTTAGCCTTGTTCGGGTCACGGTCTGACTTGAACAGGTTATCGCCCTGGGCGCTTGCCGTCAAAGGGCTTAGCAGGCAAAATGCTGCGATTATCCTGAATCCCATAGGTAGCATTTTTGAACGAATCTATAGAATATCAGGTACGCAGGCGTACCGGCGGCAAAAAATTCAGAATATATTGGCTTCAGCGCTTAAAGAAATCTTAATCTTGCGGCGGCAGCCTGCAGGGTTTCTTCTTTTTTAGCGAAACAAAAACGTACCGACCGCTGCGTTGCCGGCACCTGGTAAAAAGAGCTGAGCGGGATAGTGGCTACCCCATGCTCTTTTGTAAGCCATACTGCGAACTCCTTGTCCGGCAGATCGGAAATGGCGTCGTAGTGCATTACCTGGAAATAACTGCCCTGTGCGGGTTTCGAAAAAGTAAATCCCGTATCCTGCATCTGCTGCAGGAAAAAATCCCTTTTATGCTGCAGCATAGCTGCAGTTTCTGTTAAAGGACCGGGTGTTTCGAGATAGCAGGCAATGGCCTGCTGCATCGGCGTATTGACGCTGAAAGCCAGGTACTGGTGCAGCTGCCTGAAAGCCTGCGTGAGCGCAGGAGGCGCCACGCAGTATCCCATTTTCCAGCCGGTGCTGTGAAAGGCTTTCCCGAAGGAGCAGACCACGAAGCTGCGCGCCCTGAGCTCCGGGAAGCGCACTACAGAACAGTGCGCTTTACCGTCAAAGACAATGTGCTCGTATACCTCATCGGCTATAACATACAGGCCGAATTTTGCTACCAGCCTTTCCAGCTGCCCGAAATCCGTTTCCTGCCAGGTGCTGCCGCAGGGATTGTGCGGGTTGTTGATGACGATGGCCCTGGTTTTTTCATTGGCAGCGGCAAAAACCTTTTCCCAGTCCACGCTGAAATCGGTGGGGTCAAGCGGTACCGTTACAGGGCGGGCGCCATTGGTGTATATGTTGGGAATGTAGCTGTCGTAGGCGGGCTCCAATACAATCACTTCATCGCCCGGCCGGAGAATGGAGGTAAAGGCTGTGTATAAAGCATAGGTAGCTCCGGGCGTAACTGTGATCTCGGTATCGGGATCAACAATTACCTGCTGAAAGTGCCGGATCTTTTCTGCAATGGCATGGCGCAGGGCAGGCAGGCCGGCCATGGGTGCATACTGATTGAATCCTCCGCCGATGGCTTCCGCTACCAGGCGGGCCAGTCGTTCGTCGATAGGGAAATCGGGAAAGCCCTGAGAAAGGTTGATGGCTTTGTGCTCATTGGCCAGGGCGCTCATTACGGTAAAAATGGTAGTGCCCTGCGAGGGAAACCTGGGTTCGATCATGAGCGTAAGTTACAAAGGAAACCGGTACGATGGCCTAAGGCGCTGCCGCTGTTTCTGCAGCCAGGTATATACAATATCCGTCTGCGGACCGGGTAGTTGCGATGATATTTTCGGGGAAAAGCCGGTAAGCCTTATGGCCGGGTAAGTTGTCCGTCGGCTGTGTTGGCATAAGCCGTCAAAAAGGGAACCAAGCACTGCCGGGAGCATATCCCGGTTATAATGAGCCGTTGTCTTGCTTATTCGATCCCGAAATAATCCAGGATGTATTCTTTCAGCAGTATCTCCTGGGCGGCCAGGGTGTTCCGGTCGGTTTCCACCTTCTTTATTTCCCGGTAGTGAGGCCAGCCTTCGTCGTCGTAACCTTCCAGTTTGTAGTAGCCGCCCCTGCTCAGCAGCGTGCATACGCCTATATGCATCAGGTCCTGCTTTTGCTCTTTGGAGAACTTTATTTTGGGTATCCTGCCTTTATATTCGTTCATCCCTATCAGGAACAGGATGGCTTCCATGTTCGGTTTTTTGCCGAAACGTTCCACCAGCTCTGCTTCCAGTATGATCCAGCGCTCAAACAGCGATTTCTTTTCTTCCATTACCATAGTCATTTTGTTGTGCTGCCGTTACAATAGCCTGCCGATGATCTCGCTGACGGCGATGCCTTCGGCCTCCGCCTTATAACTGCCTACCACGCGATGTATCAGTACCGGCAGGGCCATCGCTTTTACATCTTCTATATCGGGCGAAAACTTCCCGCGCAGCAGGGCATAGCATTTGGCGGCCAGGATCAGGTTTTGCGAAGCGCGCGGGCCGGCGCCCCAGGCCAGGTATTGGGTGGCAGGGCTTTCTTTCTGCTGCCGGTCGGGGCGGGTCTTCTGCACCAGCTTTACGGCGTATTCCAGCACATTATCCGGCACGGGTACCTTGCGCACCAGCTGCTGGAAGTAGAGTATCTCTTCGGCGTGCAGCACCTTTGGCAGGTCTGTTTGTTGCGGGCTGGTAGTCTGCCTCACGATCTGTACTTCTTCTTCAAAGGCCGGATAGTTTACCATGATCTGGAACATAAAGCGGTCCAGCTGTGCTTCGGGCAGCGGGTAGGTGCCTTCCTGTTCGATGGGGTTCTGTGTAGCCAACACAAAGAAAGGAGCGGGCAGCTTATACTCTTCGCCTGCGGCTGTTACATTGCGCTCCTGCATGGCTTCGAGCAGCGCAGCCTGCGTTTTGGGCGGCGTACGGTTAATCTCGTCTGCCAGTACAATATTGGCAAATATCGGTCCTTTCAGGAACTTGAATTTCCGGTTTTCGTCCAGTATCTCAGCGCCGGTGATGTCGCTGGGCATCAGGTCGGGGGTAAACTGGATGCGTTTGAAAGAAAGGTCCAGCACATCGGCCACGGTTTTTACCAGCAGGGTCTTGGCCAGGCCGGGTACTCCCACCAGCAGGCTGTGCCCGTTGCACAGGATGGAGATCACCAGCTTTTCCACCACATCCATTTGCCCCACAATTACCTGTCCTACTGCCTTTCGTAACGCTTCGTATTTCTGTTGCAGCGCCTTTACGGCTTCTACATCCGATGCATAATGTACCATGATTCAAAATAAGGAGATAATTATCACATCAGCAAATGATAATTAAAACAAAGGTTTTCGGCAGCTACGCCACAGAACGGTCATAGTAATGTGCTAAATTTGTAATACCTGTAACCCTTAAACCTATCCATATGAACACAAAAGAGGCCATTGCCTGGTTCCGGCAGCATTTCGGAACTATCCTCGCCACAGCGGTACAAGGCACTCCGTTCAGTGCAGAGCTGCTTTGCGCCATCGCTTACCAGGAAACCGGCTATATCTGGAGCAGGCTTGCCGGCAAATTCTCCCTGGAAGAAATAGCAGCGCTCTGCGTCGGCGATACGCTCGATTATCCCCGCCGCAAAGCATTCCCCCGGAATAAAGCAGCGCTGCTGCAGGCCCCCGACGGCAGCCGGATGTTCGAAATAGCCAGGAAATGCCTGGTGGATATGGCCGCACACGTTCCCGGCTATGCCGGCGCAGTGAAGAACAAGAATAAGTTCTGCCACGGTTACGGCATCTTCCAGTACGATCTGCAGCACTTCCTTACAGACCCGCAGTACTTTTTGCAAAAGAAATGGGCAGACGCAGGCCTGAGCGCGGCCAAATGCATAGAGGAACTGAAGGCCGCACAGAAGCGGCAGGGCTGGGAAGGCAAAACATCGCTTACTGCCAGCGAAATGGTTTACGTGGCCATTGCCTACAATAAAGGTAAGGCCGATCCTGCCAAAGGCTTCCGGCAGGGATATCACGACGGCGTAAGGTATTACGGAGAATATATCTTTGAATACCTGGCGCTGGCGCAATCTGCGGGAACGCTCCACCCCGACAGGGGAGGAGCGCCCCTGCCCGACCCCAGGCCTGCCGACAACGGCAGTAAAGTTTATAAGGTCACGGTAAAAGACAACTCCCTGAACCTGCGCCGCGAGCCGAGGGTCCCTTCCGGCCGCAGCACGGCCAACGTAATAACCCGGCTCCCCGACGGCCACCTGGTCAACCGGATTTCGGGCAGGAAGGCTGATGGCTGGTACCTGGTTGAAACGACGCTCAACGGTGCCTATTTCAAAGGATATGCTTCTGCGCAATACCTGCGGGCTGTGGCAGAGCCGATGCCGCAAGTGCTGGTACCCCCGGCCGAAGACCCGGTTACAGGCATTGTAGCCGCCCATCTCCCGGTTAAGAGCGGCGTGGTCACCAGGCGTGCCGAGCCGGCCAATGCACGTTCCCTGAACGAAAAAGGGCAGCCCCGGCGCGATAAGAAGGCCCTGCCCGCAGCATTGGCACAATCGCTGCTGCAGATCATCGACTGGCTGGATGTGGCCAATCCTGCGCACCTGCGTTATAAGCCGGGCCGCGGCAAGACCTTTTGCAATATTTACGTACACGATTATTGCCACCTGGCCGGTGTATACTTTCCCAGGGTGTGGTGGACCCAGGGCGCCATTGCCCGGCTGGCCGCTGGAGAGCGGGTAAGTCCTGTATATGATAGTACGGTAACCGAGATGCTGGCCAATAACCTGTTCCGCTGGCTGCGCGATTTCGGTCCCCGGTTCGGCTGGCGGCAGACCGGCGATCTGACCAGGCTGCAGCAGGCTGCCAATCTCGGAGGGGTGGCCATCATCATCGGCCGGAGGGTGGGCGATACCGGTCCGGGACACGTGGTGGTCATTGCTCCCGAAGCTGCCGTAAAAGCCAGGCGGGATGCATCAGGAAACGTAGTGCTGCCCGTACAGAGCCAGGCCGGCACCCGTAATTTCAGCTACAGTACAGCCAGCGCCTGGTGGACCGATCCGGTAAAATTTGCCGAATATGCCTTCTGGATTCATGCTTAGGTTCTGGCATAGCCAGCGAGCCGCCGCTAGCCTTTTTACCCGGGGGCATCAGCGGCGCCATTTGCCGTATACTTTTTCAAACAGCCGCTGCAGTACGCTTTTGTCTTCTGTGAGGATCTCGCCGATACCATACAGCTGGGGCTGGTCGGGTATGGTTTTGTCTGCATTGGTATGCAGGCCGTTCTCCAGCTTTATCTCTACCAGGAAGGTGCTGTCCATAGCTACGGGCGAACGGGAAGCCACGGTGCCCCGGAGCATCCCGTATTCTTCGAAGGGATAGGCCGTGAGCTTGATCAGCACTTTTTGGCCGGCCTGTATCTTGCCCGAACGGTCTATGCCGATATTGCCCCGGGCTACATATTCCTGCGTGGGCGGCACGACCATCATGACCCCTTCACCGGCCTGTACAAACTGGTTTTCTTTCCAGTATTTGAAAAAGGTGACTTTTCCGCTGGCAGGGCTGCGCAGGATATAATTCTGCTCCCATTGCGCATACTGGCCCATGAAGCGGCTCGCTGCATCCTTCACCTGCTGCTGCAGGTTGTTCTCTTCCGTTCTCCGTTGCTGGATAATATCGGTGATGTTCTTCCTGTATTCCGTCTGCTGCAGGTTGTTCTGGATAATGCTGCTCCTGTTGCCTTCCGTATTCATCTGCTGGTCCAGCATCTTCTTCCGCGATTCTTCATACTCTACCCTCGAAATAACTTTGCTCTTTACCAGCGCGGAGTCGGCCGCGAAACGCCGGTGCTGTAGCTCCAGCTGTTCCCGCAGCATTTTTTCCCGGGTGCTGAGCTCCCGGTTCAGCAGGTCATTATAGGCGATCTGCTGCTGGAGGCTGCTGACGGTGGCGCCGTAGATATTATGCTGCAGGAAGAAACGATAGTCCTGTATAGCCTGGTAAAGCTCGGCATAGCCCGACTGGAGCTCCCCGAGCTGCAAGCCCGAGGGCAGGTCAGCTGCCCGGACAGCCGCTGCAAGATTGGTGCTGGTATCCAGCTGGCGCACAAGGGGCGTAACCAGGGCAACATCCTCATAATCCGAAGCGTTGGCCAGGATACAAAGCAGGTCCCCTTCTTTTACCATCTGGTCGTTCTTTACAAAAAGCTGTTGTATGGGCAGGCTCATGCGGGCCACCAGCTTGACCGGCGGATTGCCGGACGAGATGGTCATCTGCGCGGGTATGATATCGGGGTACTTGAAAAAATATGCGCCCACAAAGAGGCAGGCAACCAGCACAGCGATCAAAGTAATACCCCGGCGAATGATCCAGGAAGGCATGCGCCCCATGATCTCCTGCACCTCCTCGCTCCGTATTTCTTCGCCCGTGCGCAGCTCTTCTATAGTGTTGTTACTTTGCGGCATAGTTATAGGTCGCTTAACTTCCCAGCTCCAGCTGGTTTTTCACAAGTTCATAATATTTTCCTTTGTTGGCGGTAAGGGAGGCATGCGTGCCCACTTCCACGATCTCGCCTTTTTCCAGCACCACGATCTGGTCTGCATTCTTTACCGTGCTTAAACGGTGTGCGATCACTACTACCGTTTTCCCTTCGAAGAAGCGGTCCAGGTTCTCCATGATCACTTTCTCGTTATTGGCATCCAGCGCACTGGTGGCTTCATCGAAGAAAAGGTACTGGGGGTTCTTGTATACGGCGCGGGCTATCTGCATCCTTTGCTTCTGCCCCGCGCTGATGCCGTTGCCGGCGTTCCCGATCTTGGTCTGGAAGCCGAGCGGCAGCTCTTCTATAAACTCCCGGATGTTGGCTACATCCACGGCATGCATGATTCTTTCCATATCCACGCGTTCATCGCTGACCGATATATTCCGGGCAATGGTGTCGGAAAAAATAAAGCCATCCTGCATTACGGTTCCGCATTCGTTGCGCCACCATTTCGGTGAGAGCTGTTTCAGTTCCTTATTGCCCACGAGCACTTTTCCTTCAGTAGGATCGTAAAAGCGCAGCAGCAGCTTGAGCAGGGTGGTCTTGCCGCTCCCGCTGGTGCCTACGATAGCGGTAACCTTTCCTTTGGGGATTTCCAGGTTAATGTTCTTCAGTACATAAGGCGACATGGAGCCTCCGTACTGGAATGAAACATTCTGCAGGTAAATGCTGTCGGACTTCTTGTCCAGCGGCGCCAGCGCTACCAGGTCATCGGTTTCCTCCTCTTCCCGGTTATGGATCTCGCCCAGCCTGTCCAGGCTTATCTTGGCGTCCTGCGCTGCCTGCACAAAGCCCAGCAGCTGGTCCAGCGGGCTGTTCATCTGCCCGATGATATAGCTCACCGAGAGCATCATCCCGAGGCTCATATTGCCGCTCATCACTTCCCTTGCGCTGATGTAAGATACAAGGATGTTCTTCAGCTGATTGAAAAACACGGAGCCCACCTGCTGGTATTGCCCCAGGGCCAGGCCCTGCACACTGATCTTGTACAGGCGCGCCTGCACTTTTTCCCACTCCCAGCGCTTGGGCGTTTCGCAGTTGTTGAGCTTGATCTCCTGCATGCCGGTAATGAGCTCAAACAGCACATTTTCATTGTCGCTCATCCGCTGGAACCGCTTATAGTCAAGCTCTTTCCTTTTACGGAGAAAGAACAGGATCCAGCCTATGGAAGCAAGGCTGAGCACGATGAACACCAGCAGTATCTTAACGCTGTATATCGACAATACGATTGTAAAGACAATCAGGTTAACGAAGGAAAACAAGGTAGACAAAGTGGTGCCGGTGAGGAAGCTCTGTATGCGGCTGTGGTCACCGATCCGCTGATGGATATCCCCGATCATCTTCGTATCGAAGAAGCGTATGGGCAGTTTCATCAGCTTGATGAGGAAGTCCGAAATGATGCTGATATTGATCCGGCTGTTCATATGGAGCAATATCCAGCTTCGGATCATTTCAATAGCCGTGCTTCCCGCAAAAAGCACCAGCTGGGAGATCAGCACCAGGTATACAAATCCCAGGTTCTGGTGATTGATGCCGTTATCGACAAGGCCTTGCGTGAGAAAAGGAGTAATAAGCGAAAACGCGCTGGCGATCAGCAGGCTCAGGAAAAGCTGCGCCACATAAGCTTTGTAGGGCCTGAGGTAGCCGAACAGGAATTTGAACCCTTTCTTTTCCTGCTGCTCCTCTTTTTCCTTGTAAAACTGCTCGGTGGGCTCCAGCATCAGCACAATGCCTTCCCGCCCCTCGCCCAGCCAGCTGCGCAGAAATGTTTCCCGGTCTACCTTTACCAGACCATGCGCCGGATCGGCTATCAGGATCTTGTCGCCTTTCTTGTTGCGGTCGTAATTCTGCGGCGGCAGTACTACAAAGTGCCGTTGGTTCCAGTGGAGGATACAGGGCAGGGTGGCTTCTTCGTCCAGCTGGGCAAAGGTAATCTTCGCGGCCAGGGTACGGAAGCCTATTTTCTCTGCAGCCTCGCTTATTCCCAGCAGGCTTACGCCTTCCCGGGTGATGAAAGATTGTTCTCTTAAATACTCCAGGGAATAACTTTTGCCATAGTGCTTCGCTACCATCCGCAGGCAGGTAGGCCCGCAGTCCATCGCGTCAAGTTGTCTGTAAACGGTGAACGACATCGGTTTTCCCTTTTTTTTGTATGCTTAATTGTGATGAATAATAACGTTCGAGGAAATGGTAGACAACCAGCTCATATTTCCGCTGCTGCGCTATGAAAAGGCGGTTCATGAACATATGAATATAGCTGGGCAGCAGTTCTGAAAGGGCCGCCTTCGTGTTTTGCGCTTCCAGCTTTTGCCGGATGCGGGCAACAACAGGTACGTTGGCCTCGGAGCGTATGCTGAAGATGGCCACGGCCTCGTCGATCTCATGTTCCACGTCCCTGGAAGCGTCCATATGGGCAAAGATGGTCTTTTGCTGCTTGCGGTATTTATCGTTGAGCAGCTTTTGCAGCGAGGGATGTCCGCCGAATTCGCGGAAGAACCCGCCCTGGATCTGCCGTGCCAGCTCTGTCTTTTCTTCGAGCGAGAGCCCGAAATCGCTGAGCAGCATATCAATGCCTCTCAGTGCAAAAAGGAAGCGGTACCGTTCTCCTTCTGTGCCTTCCAGCAGGTTGATAAAACGCAGTATGGCAAGGCTGTCGTTATGAAACAATATTTCGGCTTCCTCTATCAGGTCGCCTCTATAGCGCTCCAGCTCTCTTGTGTAGGTGTCCAGGCTTACCCTGTCGATCAGTTCGTCGTCCAGCAATGGCTGGAGGCAGATCATCAGCCGCTTCTGCACTTCCAGCTGCCGGTCGGGATCGGTATTGAAGAAGCGCAGGCGGATATGGGAAAAGTCGTCCCGGTAACGGATAAAGAAAAAGCGTTCGAAAAGCTGCTCTTCCAGTCCTTTTTCCACGAACCCCGCGATCGTGTCGCGCAGCACCTTCTCCGCCGATTTGGTGCCGGTATATATTTTAAAGTAAAGCCACTGGCTGAAGGGGGAAAACTTGCGGATAATTTGCGGCGCATGCTCCCCGGGTGCGGCCGCTTGGGGCTGCGGTACGCTTTGGGATTCCTGCCCGGCTGCCGGCGCGGCCGCAGTTTCCTTCTCTTCCTGCCGGTACAGGGGAATCACGATCTCGTTGGTAAAAGGTGCGCCCGATTCGTCATGCACCACGCAGTTGTCTTCCGTAAAGAGAAATTCTTCGAGGACAATGGCCTTATAGCGCTTCAGGTAATGCAGGAACAGGCCGATGCCCCGCTCCTCTTCAAGATCGATCAGCAGCTCATTATCTCCTTCCTTATAGACCACTCTCGCCGGTACCTGCAGGCGTGTGCGCCAGGCCCTCACAAATTCTTTCCGGGCTTCCGGCTCCGCAGGCACTTCTTTCAGGTCTTTCTCTTCTACTTTCCACAGCGCCTTATGGATGACCAGGTTTTTATAAACTACCCGGGGCAAGTGTTTCATCCCGGCGAGGTGCCCCCAGTCCCATATACCTGCAAAGGCAAGCCCCTGGGGCTGCAGATCGCAAAGGAATTTATACACGGGCAGGCTGCGGTAGCTGAAATTATGGGCTGTGGTCAGACGGGGTATGACGCGCTTATTGTGCTTCCTGCTGCGCAGGATCACTTCATTGTTGCGCAGGCTTACCATAAGGTCCTCTACCAGTATCTGGTGCGCTTCGCCGGCGCCGGACTTCCCGATATAAGGAATCTCGTACTGCCGTAATACGGGCCGCAGCAATATGTTGCCGATGCGGGCCTGCGGCAAATGAACGATCTCTGCATAGATGGCGTCGGGCTGTTCGGCTTCTTCCCGGCTGAGTATAGTGCGGGTAAGCGCGCAGAGCTCGCTGTCGCCATGCGTAAAGCGGCCCAGCAGGTTGCCTGCCGAGGGGCCGCCCATGCTGGAAAGGTCGAATACGAAGTTTCCCGGGTCCAGCTTCCCGTCCTGCTTCAGCAGGCTGCCCATGATGTGTATGCTGTCTGCAAAGCGGAAGCTCTTGCTATGCTCACGGAGCGATTGGAGCTCTTCCTCCTTTATCTCTATACAGGATTGGCCTTCCCTGATGTAGTCGTTGTACTTGGTTAAAGTATACTGTTGTATAAAGTCGAACTCAGCGCCGCCGCCACTGCCCCCGCCGGCAAATGCAATATCGTCGATCATGGGGCCTCCGCCCGCCGATTCGTCCCGTACACCGGCATAGCCTATGCCCAGGTCGGCATCCAGCGCTATAGCCAGTGGCACCTCGGCGTCTTCGTACCGGCTGTAAAAGTTTTTCTTAAAATCGTCCAGCTCCGCGTTGCGCACCCTCCGGGCCAGTACCCTGAGCGCATCTGCCTGCGCGGCGATCTCATTCAGCAGGGCCTCGTTGATCGTACTGTGCGACACATCCAGGAAGAGGTCGGCCTGCAGGGTATTCTTGGGCACCTCCAGCGCAAGTCCCAGGTCGAGCAAAGCCTGTTCGATGGACTGGTAATAAGCAACATCTTCCCGGGGCTCACGGATCATCTCCTGCACCTTTTTCAGCTGCGCCAGTATAGCGGGCGGATTGGCCAGCCCTTCCAGCTGGCTGACCAGCTGGTCCAGCGGCTCCCTGCCTGTAACGCAAGGCTCCAGGGCCGATATAAGCAGCTGCGAAGCGATCATGCTGAGCACAAATTCCTTTGCCTCTTCTTCCGTAACATCTTCTGCCTCGCAAAGCAGCTGTACCAGCATTGCTATGGAGGCGCCATCCCTCGAACGTTCCAGCACAGCTTTGATATAGTCTGTTTTTTCAATCGAGGTAAGATGATAATTGCGGGTATTGTTCTCAATGGTGTATTCTGCATAACGGAATCCGTCGGGCAGCTCGTAAAGGCTGTTGTTGGTATAGTACAGCAGCTGCTCCTGGATTTCGGGAACCTGCTCCAGTACCTGGACAATACCGGACAGGTAGTTCATATCCAGCCTCAGCCTGCGCATATGGCCTGCGGCAGGCGCCAGTATAAATTGTGTATCTCCATCTGTTACGGTAGCCGTGGTCATGCCGGCAAATGTTCCGTACGGGGTACAGCGGGCGCTGCTTCGCAGCCAGTATTTCGCAAAGCTCAGCTCCAGCTTTTCTTTGTCTTTGCCTTTGAGCTGGTCCCGCTTTTGCAGCTCCTGCCAGTATTCGGGAGAAGAAAGATAAAGGCCTTCACGGAAAATAGGAGTGGTGTCGGCTTCGGGTCGGTATGCCTTACTGAGGCTTTGTAAAGGGGTACGCAGCAGTACCTTTGAAAAATGGTGCAACATGGTTTCAATCTCCTTTAAATGATTCGGTAATACATGAACCCGGTCACGGGAACCGGGGAAAAGGCGGCATTAAATATAGCTGCCGGTCATGCTGTAAAACCGGAGAAATGTACAGTTCCGCTTTTTGGGTATATAAGTGCGCTGCTTGCTTGGGTAAAAAGGTGCTCTACGTTTCATGGTTTACCAGTCAAATATAGGGAATTGGGAGTTACCAGCGTCATTTTGCGGAGCCCAGGGTACTGGTGGCCTGGCTGGGCAGGCCGCTTAATAAGGCAGCGACGCTTCGTGGCAAAAAGTTGCGTTCCTGAAAGCTGATCCGGTGTGAAGGACGATGCACCTCCCGAAGATGCAGTTCAATAGCTTCCGGAGGGCAGATTTTATCGTAGCCGTATTGCCGGCGGGCACCGGCATACTCTGAATAGGGCGATACACCCGGAAATTTTCGAGGGAAAGTTTACAGCCCCGGCATGCCGGAGCTTATGCCCCGACCTTGTCCGCTTCATGATGGGCCAGGTCATCGACCGTACAGCCAAATAAAGCGGCGATCTTTACCTGCAGTGTATAAGGTATCTGGAAATTATCTTCCTTCCGGGTATTGATCCAGCGGTAGAGCGTACTGCGCGAAGCGGGGCTGATGGCTTCCAGCAGCTTCCGGATCATTTCCTCGTGTTGCGACCGGTTCAATTGGTCCAGGCGCATCCGTATATTGTATTTCAGTTGTCCCATAATTGATACATCCGGTTTATTTTACTATCTTAGCGTTGCAGAAATAGCGCGCATGTTTTACATAACAAATGTATGCAAATGTAACTTACATTTACAGATATTCTGTAAGATATTTTTATATAAACTATATTAATGATTGATATACGGAAATTTAGAAAAGAGAGAAAACTTACTCAGGTTGTCTTTGGGAATATGCTTGGCTACACCCACTCCTATATTTCCAATATCGAAAACGGGAAAGGGCCTATTACGGACAAATTCCTGGATAAGCTGAACGAGGTTTTTCAGGTAGAAGTAGAAGAATTTAAAAGCTATAACGGGGAAAACGGGGTAACGGTTGTAGAGGAGCCTGCGCCTGAATATTCGCAACTGAAGATAGAATATGAAGCGCTGCAAAGGAAATACACCCGTGTCCTCGAAGAGAACAATGAGCTGCATGCGCGGCTGCAGGCGCTGATGGAGCGGCAGGCGTCTGCTTCCAAAAGCGGCAGGAAGAAGAGCAAGTAGCCTGCTGCAGGGAGGGCAGGTAAAGAACGGCATACGCACCTGTATGCCGTTCTCTTATTAAAAACGCTTCGCTTTTAATTTTTAGCCGGTAGCGATACAACTCAAAGCCCCGATCATTACCTTTGTGGCCTGTTTAAACATCTCGATTAACAAACTGTATATACGACGCTCCGATGAAAGTAACGGAACACATTGCCAGGGCTACCGGCACCCTGATCTCTTTTGAAATACTTCCCCCCGTAAAAGGCAAAAGCATTGACAACATCTTCAGCAACCTTGATCCCTTAATGGAGTTCAAGCCTGCCTTTATCAATGTAACCTACCACCGCGCCGAACAGATTTTTAAGAAGCGTGCCGATGGCAGCTTCGACCGTATCGAGATCCGCAAGCGGCCGGGAACCGTAGGTATCTGCGCGGCCCTGATAAACCGCTATCGCGTAGACGCCGTTCCCCATCTCATCTGCGGCGGTTTTGCCAAAGAAGAAACAGAGAACGCCCTGATCGACCTGCATTACCTGGGCATAGACAATGTGCTTGCGCTTCGGGGCGACTCGCCTGGCAACGAAAAGTTCTTCACGCCCCATCCTAACGGCCATCGCTATGCAGTAGAGCTGGTGGAGCAGGTAATGCGGCTCAATGAAGGCAAATACCTGGAGGAAGATATCGTAGATGCCGGCAAGACCGACTTCTGCATCGGGGTGGCAGGATACCCCGAAAAGCACTTTGAGGCAGCCAATATGGACCTGGACCTGCACTTCCTGCAGCAAAAGATACAGGCCGGCGCAGACTATGTAACCACCCAGATGTTCTTCGACAACAGCAAGTATTTCAGATACGTCGAAAGCTGCCGGAGCGCCAACATCCACGTACCCATTATTCCCGGCCTCAAGCCTATTACCAACAAGCGGCAGCTGAGCTTGATACCCAGCATATTCCATGTAGACATACCCAACGAGTTTGCCCAGGAAATGCTCAAATGCAAGACCGATGACGACTGCGAACAGGTAGGCACCGAGTGGCTGATCAGCCAGTGTAGGGAACTGATGGCGAGCGGGGTGCCGGTGCTCCATTTTTATACCCTTGGCAAGCCCAGGGTGATATACAATGTAGTAAAAGCCATATTATAAGTTTTATAACCAGGAACAGGGTCGCTCCTTTTCCCTGACCTGGAAGGGCTGATGGGTAAAAGTCATCGGTCGTTTTTTTGACGTACCTTTGCGCCTGATGAAAAAGATTGTATTCTTGTCGGCACTACTCATGGCAGGCGTATCCGGCGCCTGGGCGCAGGGCTGCTCGGTATGCACGCAGACGGCTGCCGGTCTTGGCGAGAGCAGCGCCCACGGGCTGAACAAGGGCATCCTGTACCTTGCCGCCATACCCCTTACTTTTATGGGCACGGTGGGCTATATCTGGTATCGCCGTCAAAAAGCTGCCGGAGGCGAATAATCTCTTTACACTTTCCGGTTTATCTCTGATCCCCTGTTACGGGCTCCCGGCCGTGGCTATGTTCCTGTTTTCAAAGATTGCCCTATAACAGCCTTCCCTTCTTTTTTTATGTTCGGTGGGAGAATGTCCGCAGGACAGAAAAAGTAACGGCTCCCTGCAGGGGAGCCGTTACTTTTATCATGAAACCGGAGCTCACTGATTGATGAGCAGGCGCGTGGGAACCGGGCCGGCTATGCCATGGGCGTCAAAAGCCTTTTTCACTCTTTCCTGCACACCGAAATAAACGTCCCAGTAATCGGCCTGGGTAGTGTAAGGGCGGATGGCCAGCGTGGTCATGCCATCGCCTACCTTGAGCACATTTACCTCGGGAGCCGGTGACTGCAGCACTTTAGGATGCTGCAGCATCGCTTCTATGGCAATATTCCTTGCCTTATCTATATCCACATTCAATGCAACAGCCATGGTAAGGTCTACCCTCAGGTTGCCGTGCGTGGTATAATTGGTGATGACCCCGGTAGACAAAGGGCCATTGGGCAGGATCACCGTTTTGTTTTCGGGAGATAATACGGTCGTATTGAAAATGCCGATCTCCTGTACAATACCGACTACCCCCTGGGCCTCGATCATATGATGTACCTTGAAGGGCTTGAAGATCATGATCATGACGCCGCCCGCCAGGTTGCCCAGCGAGCCGTTCAGCGCCGCGCCGATAGCAAGGCCGGCGCCTGCCAGCAGGGCTGCAAAGCCGGTAATATCCACGCCGATCATGCCGGCAATAGCCAGGAAGAGCAGGATCGTCAACATAACCTTTACCAGCGACAGCAGGAATTTCTGGAGCGAGGGGTCAAACTTCTTGGAGTCCAGCACCCGGCGGAAAATGGTATTGATCTTGCCTATAATCCAGGAGCCAATGATATAGACCAGGATGGCGCCTACCAGTTTCGGCGCATATTCCAGCGCCATGTTTTTGATCTTGAGCAACCATACCTGGCCGGTATTGAGCGCTTCCGCGCCGGCCTGGATCGTTTCATCGATTTGTAAAAAGAGCATAGTTCAGCATTTTGTATTGTGATAGATATATTGCCAGTTTATCTTTATCAAGGATGATGCCAAACTTGCTTCTTTTCTCTGTTTTCATCTAAAAATAAAGTGCCCCGGTCAGTGCGCCCGCTTCCTTCGCCCGCAGAAGCTGAGGGTCTGTAACTGAAAAGCCCTGCACGCATGCAGGGCCTTGAAGCATAGTACAGCGAAGAGGGGCGGCAGCTTATCCGAAAAGCGTTGCACGGCAGGCTCCGTCCTGTTGAGCGAATAAATTCTTCAAATAATCTTTTCTTTGGGCTATGCCTCGTCCGGGGCCTCCTGTGCTTCTTCCTGCGCGCGCCTTTGCGCTGCGGTGTCGTCTGCTTCCTCGGGGTTTACTACCTGTCGCGGGGGCAATACCGGCATCTTGTCGCCGAGCAGTTTACCCCAGGGTTGCAGCTCGTCGATGCGGTCAAATATGATCTTGAGCACGGCCACGAACGGAATGGACAGGAACATGCCGCTTACGCCCCATAGGGTACCGCCCATTAATACTACGATAATGGAAATAAGCGCGTTTACCGATACTTTGGAGGAAACCACTCTCGGTACAAGGATATTATTGTCGATAAACTGGATCAGCAGGTAGGCTGCTACGATCAGCACCGGTGTAGTATAGCCGTCTTTTGTAACAAAAGACATCAGCACGGGAAGAAGGATGGCGATTACGCCGCCGATATAGGGAATGAGGTTGAGAATAGCGCCGATCACACCGATGAGGATAGCGTATTTGACGCCCAGTATCAGCAGGGCGACCGAGTTCAGCGCGGCGATAATCGCCGTTTCGATCATGAGCCCTACGATATAACTCTGGATGGCGCTCTTGGTTTCCTGCAGTATTTCCGCTACCTGGCTCTCATTATCTTCTTCAAACACTTCATAAATGAAATTCAGGATAAGCGGCTTGTAGTAAAGCAGCAGGAATACATACAGGGGGATCAGCACAAACACGCTCAGCATACCAAATACGGTATTCAAAGTCTGTCCCACATAAGCCTTGCTGCTGTTCATCGCTTCATTGACCATATCCAGCTGTTTCTGCGTGGAAATGCCAAAGCGGGTAGAAAGCCATGCCTGCAGCTCATGCAGCATTGTCAGGGCTTTTTGCTTCAGCTGCGGGATCATATCGCCGAACTGGGCGATCTGCGAAGAGAGGAAAAGCAATACACCTGCTACTACCAATATTGCGATCAGGACGGTAAGCGATATGGCCAGTATTTTATTGAGCTTCCATTTCTGGAAGCGGTTATATACAGGGTTGAGCAGGACGGCGACCAGTCCCGCAAACGCAAAAGGCACAATAATATCCTGCAATAGCGAAAGGATATAAAAGAAAAGGTAAATCCCGATAATGATCATCGGCGCTTTGATGTAAAAAGGGTAGGTCTGGTGCGCTTTCACCACTTCCTGCCCGGTGCCGGCAGCAGGGTTTCGCCTCCAGTTAAAAAACAGGCCCATAGTATTCGTTTTAGTTGTTCCAAATATAAGTTTATTCTTCCTATATATCTTAGCTGCAGCAGGCAGAACTGTTTCACAAAATAGATGCAAAAAGTAAAAATGATATTTTTTTTGCGGCTCCCGCAGGCTACGCCGTATTCTGGCGTAGCGGCCGCCTACTTTTGTTTGACTAACAGCAGCAATATAATTCCCTGGAAACTCACTTAAAATTTTCGATCATGGAAACAGCCGTTAATACCGATGCCGCCGGGGGCGCAGAATTTATTACCCGTATGGGCTACCGGGAGCTGCATGCTCCGAAGCAATACAAATGCGTCCGCAATGGCGAGCCCCTGCAGCTTACCGTGCATGCCTTTGAAAACAGGCACCTGAACAGGGCGCTTTACTATACCGAGGCGGTTTATATCCCGTCAGGAAAAGTAAGGCACAATACCCTGTTCCGCTTCAATGCCGACAGCGAACACGAAGCGCTTCACAATTACTGCCTGCATGCGCTCTTCTTTGATGAGCGCATCGGAGAGATCTTCGAGCAGGAAAATAAGTTCAGCCCTCCGGTGCACCTGGATGCAGAAAAAGCCGAAACCCTGCAAAACTGGATCAGGCTTTACTGGAACAGCAATTATTTTCATACCCGCTATAAAGAACTGGGCGGCCTGGAGCTGGAAGAAGACCTGCTCCGGCTGTAAGCCCGCATGCCCTCCCTGTAAACCCACCTGTCATCATTAAGCCGGTACCTGAGGAGGGGGTGCCGGCTTTCAACTGTTGGCTTTTCCGGTTGCCGCTGAGTACCCGGCTTCCCAGGAGAAAAATAACAGACTACGCCATTTTGTGGCGTATATAAATTCTATTTTTGCTATAAGAAAACACCTGAACCCCCGATGTCACTTTCCGATACCTACTTCCGTCACCAGTGCTTTATCCGGAAGCTGCAAAAAGGCCCTGCCAGCCTGCAGGAGCTGAAAGACTACTACGAGCTGGAGTGCGAAACGCACGACTACCAGTTTGTCTTTTCACAGCGCACTTTTCTCCGGGACAAAGACGAGATACTTTCGCTGCATAAAAAGGATATCCGCTATAACGCCTCCCTGCGCAAATATTACCTGGAAGAAGACGAGATCCCAGATGATTTCGGCGATCGGATCGCCGATGCCTACAATACCTACCAGGCGCTGAACCTGGCCGACGGCCTGGGCGACCTTATCCACCTGGAAAAAAGAAGGCCGCTGGGCATGGAACACTTCCACCCGCTGCTGCATGCGCTGCGCTCCCGCCTTGTGGTGAGCTTCCAGTACGAGAAGTACCTGGACGAGCACATCAGCGAACGCAGGGCAGAGCCCCTGGCATTAAAGGAGTTTCAGAGCCGATGGTATTTGCTCGCAAAGGACCTGAAGGATCATTCCCTGAAAACATTTGCCCTCGACCGCATTACCTCGCTGGAGGTCAGCAAGCAGAAATTCAGGGCCGACAAGGGGTTCAAGGTAAATGAATATTTCCGCCACTGCTTCGGGATTATCAGGCCTTCGGCGCCAGACAGCGTACCTCAAACCATCGTGCTGAGCTTTGCGCCGGGCAAAGGTAAATACATCAAGAGCCTTCCCCTGCATGCTTCGCAGCGCATTATCAAGGACGATCATGTTTCGCTGGAGATAGAGCTGAAGCTCTATATAACCCACGACCTGATCATGGAGCTGCTGTCGCACGGAGATGCGGTAACAGTACTGCAGCCCGCCTCCCTGCAGAAGACGCTCAACGAGATATACAAGCGTGCGGAGAAGATATACCAGCACTGACGTTCCGAAAGGTTTTTAACTTTTTATTGTACTGAAAAACATATTTTTGCAGCCTCAACTCCTCGAACGATGAAAATCTATGGGGCTGTGATCATCGTACGCTAACGGATCCGGCCAGTACACGCGACCCATAATGACCTTAACGGCGGCCCTCAGGCTGTCATTTTTCGTCGTATCATTTCTCATCATCACTTATCTGTTTTATGCCCTCATTTACCAATGATGCCCCGAAGGCATCCCGCTATGTTGCCTTATTGCTGAAAGCCCTGCGGGGCGAAGAAATGGACTACACGCAAGGCAGTATCCGCAAAGCCGTAATCATGCTGGCCATCCCCATGATGCTGGAAATGGCCATGGAATCGGTGTTTGCTCTTGTAGACCTTTATTTTGTAGGACATCTTGATAACAGCCGCGAAGCCATACAAACCGTAGGGCTTACGGAATCGGTGCTGACCATTATGTACTCCATCGCTATCGGAATGAGTATGGCCGCTACTGCCGTAGTAGCCCGCCGCGTGGGAGAGAAAAATCCCGAAGAAGCCGGCCACAGCGGCGCCCAGGCCATACTGGTTGCCTCGTCCGTTACGCTGGTACTCAGTATGGCCGGCATATACTTTGCGCCGGATATCCTGCGGCTCATGGGCGCCTCGGCCGAAACGACCGCACAGGGCAGCACCTTTACCCGCATCATGATGGGCAGCAGCATGGCTATTATGCTGTTGTTCCTTATCAACGGTATCTTCCGCGGGGCGGGCAATGCCGCCATCGCAATGAAGAGCCTCTGGATCGCCAATATCTGTAATATTATCCTTTGCCCCGTTTTTATCAATGGCTTCGCTTTCGTGCCTGCATTCGGGCTTACCGGGGCTGCTATTGCTACCGCAACGGGAAGAAGCATCGGTGTGCTGTACCAGGTATATCACCTGTTCGGCAGCAAGCACCAGATGAAGATCCGCCTGTCCCATTTCATACCCGACTTCAAGGTGATCCGCTCGCTCGTCGGCATCGCCACGCCCGGCATTTTCCAGTTCGTGATCGCTTCCTGCAGCTGGATATTCCTGGCGGAGCTGGTGGCGACCACCGGCGGCGATACGGGATCGGCCGGCTATCAGACAGCCCTGCGCCTCATGATGTTCTTTATGCTGCCGGCATGGGGGCTGAGCAATGCGGCTTCCACCCTGGTAGGCCAGAACCTGGGCGCACAAAATGTTCAGCGGGCAGAAGAATCGGTCATGAAAACCGTGAAGTACAATGTGCTTTTCATGCTGGCAGTAAGCATCGTCTTTTTTATGCTGGGTGGCTGGCTGGTTTCCTTCTTCTCCAACGATCCCGCGGTTTGCGCTGTAGCACGGACCGCATTGATGATCATGAGCGCGGGCTTCGTGTGCTACGGGGTCGGCATGGTGATGATCAACGCTTTTAACGGCGCCGGCGATACCTGGACTCCTACCTGGGTAAATCTTTTCGGCTTCTGGACATTCCAGATTCCCCTGGCATATCTGCTGGCCAGGTATATGGAGTGGGGGCCGAAGGGCGTATTCGTAGCCATACCTGTTGCCGAAACCGCGATTACCATAGCCGCCTTCATACTTTTCAAGAAAGGAAGGTGGAAAAAGATCAAGGTGTAAAACAAAGAGAAGAGCAATTTTTGCTCCTCTCTTTGTTTGGGGATCTTATTGGGTAAGCGCTGGATGCAGGCCGTGGAATTCCGGTCCTGGCGGCAGCTCCTTAATCCTTTCGGATGATATTCCGCGGCCGGGCAGTCTTTTTGCTGCCGCTGCCAAAGGCGCGATATACGCCGGCGCACAGTACAACCTCATTCTGTGCAGCATTCGGCAGCAGGAACCATACTCCGGCAGGCATGTATGCTTTTGGCTTTTGATTTCCCTGGGCGACTGTGAACAATGTGGTCATAGTTTAAATGTATTACTGTATCAGTGATTCAATAAAGAGTTTCGCGGTGCAGGCGGACGAAGCCTGCTGATGGTATGATGAAGAGGCTCCGGCTCTGTTTTGCGGCGCAAAGGTAGAACGACATTTTTCAATCTTCCAAATTTATGTGCTCCATGTTTCTTCTTCTGTCCCGGCAGCCCTCAAACCTTTCGCCGTAAAGCCGTCTTGTATATTTATTTCTTTGGCATGAGCGCTCCGGGCGCTCCGTAGCTTCAGGACCGGCAGGCCGGGAGCCTGTATGGAAATGAATTGATAGCCGAGCCGCCATTTTATCCTAATTTTGCAGATATGCAGCTGTTTGCGAGGCAGTATGTGTATTTAAAGCAGCAAAAATGAATCTTTCCAATTTGTACGACCGCGCGCTCAATCTCGAGTTCCTTTCTGTGGAAGAGGGCGTTTTTCTTTTTGAGCATGCCCCGCTTGCGGAGCTGGCTTATGTAGCAAATGAGCTGCGCAAGATCCAGGTTCCTTACAACAAAGTGACCTGGATCATAGACCGTAACATGAATACGACCAATGTGTGTACGGCTAACTGTAAATTCTGTAATTTTTACCGCATTCCCGGGCATAGTGAAGGCTATGTGACCGATATCGAAACCTACAAGCGCAAGATCGAAGAAACTTTCCGCTATGGCGGCGAGCAGCTGCTGCTCCAGGGCGGGCACCACCCGCAGCTGGGCCTGGAATACTATGTAGACCTGTTCCGGCAGCTGAAGCAGCTGTTCCCCAAACTGAAGCTGCATGCGCTGGGTCCCCCCGAGGTAGCGCATATCTGCAAAATAAGCGGCGTAAGCCACCGTGAAGCGCTGATCGCCCTGAAAGAAGCAGGTATGGACAGTATGCCCGGCCCGGGAGCGGAAATACTGGACGACCGGGTACGCCGACTGATATCCAAGGGGAAATGCGGCGCCCAGGAATGGCTGGACATCATGAAAGAAGCCCACCAGGTCGGGCTGACTACCAGCGCTACGATGATGTTCGGGCATGTGGAAACCATACAGGAACGTTTTGAGCACCTCGTAAAGCTCCGGGAAGTGCAGGCGCTGAAACCGGCCGATGCCAAGGGCTTCATTGCATTCATTCCCTGGACATTCCAGGACGTGGACACCTTGCTGCAGCGTATACGGAGAGCCAAGAACGATACCACCCCAGAAGAGTATATCCGCATGATTGCCATGAGCCGCATTATGCTGCCCAATGTCAGGAACATACAGGCCAGCTGGCTTACGGTCGGCAAGCAAACGGCACAGCTTTGCCTGCACGCCGGCGCTAATGACTTCGGGTCCATTATGATCGAGGAAAATGTAGTGAGCGCGGCGGGCGCTCCCCACCGCTTTACGGCGGCCGGCATACAGGAAGCCATACGGGAAGCCGGTTTCGAGCCGCAGCTGCGCAACCAGCAATATGAGTTCCGCGAAATGCCGGAGCTGGAACAGCAGGTTATTACTTATTGACCGGCATCTGCATTTTGAATATCGGCTGATCTTAAAAGAGCGGCGGGCCTATGGCTCCGCCGCTCTTTTAATACCGGATCAGGCTTTTCTTTCCCGAGATGTGATGATAGAGCCGGGTCAGGGCTTCGCCCAGCTCCTCTTCGGTAGCCTCGGCGGCGCAAAGCTTATGGCAAAGCGAGGATCCCAGATAATGCGTGGCAATATGCTGCAGCATGTCCCGGTCCACCCTTGTATCATCGCCGCTCCCGGGGAAATGGCCCTGCGCGCTGATGGGGTTGTCGTCGTGGTATACGGCCCGCGGATGTATCCTGCCGGCCTCCAGGGGGAAATCGACTATATAGATTTCCGTATTGGTGGGGATCATGCTGAGCCGGAACATCAGGTTGTGATCGAAGCTGTACAGGATCTGCCCCGTACGCTGATCTATAGTCCACCGGCTGGTTTCCCTGTAGCGGAGCTGGGTTTGGGTATCCGCATCCACGAAACCGATATAGCTGTTCCGGCGGGTGATGATGGCCGGGTCGGGGTTAGGACCCTGACGCCGCAGCTCCAGCCGGATACAGGCAAGGTTCCTGGTATGGGTATTGTAGCAGTATAGGGAATCAAAGGGCCTGGGAGCCCGGGTAATCCAGGTGTGTATAGGCATAGGAACAAAGATTTCGGCAGGTAATACGGTATGTAACCGGGTTCATAACTGCACAAAGTAAAACCGGCGCCCGGGTATTCTATAGCGCAGAAATACCTGCTGACCCAAACAGGTATTTCTACCTGCTGCCACTTTATCTGAAGGGCTGTATGTATTTTCGTTGAGACGGCCTTTAACCGGAACGATGCAACTTTTATGCCGGTACGGGGTTATTGGTGCAGGTAAAAAACACAGAGATATGAGTTCTTTTGCTGAAATGATCGGGAGCGACAAGCCGGTTCTGGTCGATTTTTTTGCTACATGGTGCGGCCCTTGCAAGGCAATGACGCCTGTGCTGGAAAGCCTGAAGAAAGAGCTGGGCGATAAGATAACGATCCTTAAAGTAGATGTAGACAGGAATCCTGCAGCTGCGCAGGCCTACCAGGTGCAGGGCGTACCCACCCTGATCCTGTTCCGGAACGGAAGCGTGCTATGGCGCCAGTCGGGGGTGGTGCAGGCAGCGCAGCTTAAGCAGGTAATCAGTCAATACAGCTGAACCGGACAGGTCTGTTAAATAAAAGACGGCAGCGTGCCGCAGCCCCGAAATGTTTTACATTTGGGTTATAATATCTAAAACAAAATCGTCATGACTACAAAAGAATCATTTACGCTCCACGGGGAGAACCTGCTGAAGAAAGTAAAAGAGCTGATAGAGGAAGGAAATATCCGGAAAATAACGATCACCGATAAGGCAGGCAAAGAGCTGATGTCGTTCCCGCTTACCCTGGGTCTGGTAGGCGCCTTGCTGGCCCCTGTGCTGGCGGCGGTAGGCGCGCTGGCTGCCCTGATCGGGGAATGTACGATTACCGTGGAACGCGATGCTTCCGCCAAAAAGGAAGCTCCCAAAGAAACCCCGGAAGCATAATTCCGGAGAGCAACGCGGGCAGCCACGGTGGGAACCGTGGCTGCCCGCGTTTGGCTACCCTAAAGCAGAAGTATGCGGTAATGGCCTGTGCCCGGATAAACCTTTTCTCCGCCGGACCGGCATTGCTATTGGAACCTGCTTAAGACCTCCTCGCTCTCGCTGGTGTCTTCGCCGTTTGCCTTTCCTGATGCGATCGCCTGCTGCATCACCGTGATGGCTTCCCGCCTGTTGCCATTTTTGAAAAGCAGGCGCGCATAGGTGTCGAGCAGGGCAAATGAAGGATTGGCATCCGTTACATTTTTCATCAGGTGCACGGCGCGGCCCACGACTTTCTGTTCATTGCACTGCTCGTAAACCGTCCAGCAGAAGTAGTTAATGCCCTTCTCACCGATGGTTTTACGGCGTACCTGCTCTTCCACAAGACCGGCTGCCTCGCCCCATGCCCCCTTTGCGATATGCATTTCAAGGCTGTACATATTTATGTATCTGCCTGCATCGCCGGGGGGCAATTGCTTTTTTGCGAATTTTACAGCCGCCTTATACCTGGCTTCATCTTGTGCGGCGATGGCCGCGTCGAATTTTTCGGATGTAATCCGCTCCATGATAAAAGCTACATCTGCCTTCCCGAACCGCTGCTCATAAACCGGTTTGTGCTGCACAAAATAGTCGGTCACCGGCTTGGGGGCATTTCCGAAATACGCAAGGATAGCCAGGCTCACCTCCGACTGCAGGTCCGTATTGTTTGCCCAGAAGCTATCCAGGTCGCGGGGTTTGATGTCGGCTACCCTGCGCACGTAGTTTTGGTAGTACAGGGGGTATATACCCGGATCGATTGCAGGGGAAACCCCTTCTATATATTTTCCCTGCCTGTGCAGACGGATGCTTTCCTCCAGCAGACTGGCATAGTTTTCAACGAGCGGTTTAGCGCCGCCGGTCCCGAACATTTTATGGATCAGCCTGCCTTCCGGGGTCAGCACTATGGTAGTGGGGTACGAGCATACATGATGTTTGAGCGAGAGATGATGCAAAGAGTCTTTCTCTGCGTCGTACCGGAGCACTACGAAGTCTTTGCCGATCCTGCCGGCAATGCTGTCATTTTTAAAAATTGCATCGTCCAGCATTTTACAGGGTATGCACCATGTAGTGTAAAAATCGACTATGAGGAGTTTTTGTTCCTGCTGCGCCGTGCGCCTGGCCAGCTCGTAGTCTTGCGCTATAACCGTTAGTGCTTGTTGCGCATGGGCGGTGCAGGCCGCCAGGATCATTGCTGCGATCAGAATGCTTTTCATTATGCGGATGTTTTGCGGCAAAGATGCGGCGCGCCGGATTGCCGCGGGCCCGGGGTCCGGATAAGCAGGCGGTTTCCCGGTACAAAAGCCCGGTTAGGATTTTCGTCCCGGGAAAAAGCGCTTTGGAATAAATTATAGCCGGTGTTCACCCGCTTCCCATAATTTTGGAAGTGAATGAGCCTGCAAAAGATCGGTGCCTTTCTAAGGTCATACTTGTTTATCAGGATATTGCTGAATGCAATATTTCTGTACATCTGGATAAGGGGAACGGTACACAATTTCAACCTTTCGGGAGTAACGGGCCATGCCCGGTCGTTGCTGCTGCTGCATTCGGTCCTGTACAACAGCGCGCTCCTGGCCACGCTGTACATCAATACACTGGTATTTATCCCCAGGTTTTTACTCCGGAAAAAATACCTTGTTTATGCCGCCGGGTTACTGCTGAGCATTTTGCTCCACACATCCGTTCTCGTTTTTTACAGGGAGTATATCCTGGACCTGATACCGGGTATAAAAACCTACGATTTCAGCTATTATTCTGCTTTTACCAGAAGCGACCGGACACATACCCTGTCGTTTTTCCTGTATCTTTTCTATAGCTCGTCCTCTTTTATCGTGATCCAGTTTTCATTGATCTTCCTGGGGCAGCATTTTTTTATTGCAGTCCGGCAAAATGAGCTGATCCGGCAGCAGCAGACCGAAATAGAGCTGTCTGTGCTGAAATCGCAGGTAAATCCCCATTTCCTGTTCAATGTGCTCAACAGCATTTACTCTTTGTCGTTAAGGAAATCGGACCAGGCCCCCGAAGTGGTCATGAAGCTTTCTGAGATACTCCGTTATATGCTTTATGAGGCAAAGTATGAGTTTGTGCCCCTGAAGAAGGAAATACAGATGTTGCGCGATTATACCGGGATCGAAAGGATGCGCCTCAGCAGCGGGCAGGCATTGAGCTTCCATTGCGATGACCGGATATCGGCTTACCAGATCGCGCCCTTGCTGCTGATCCCGTTCGTGGAGAATGCCGTGAAGCACGGTACGAATTCTATGGCGGAAGATGCTTTTATTGCCATCGATATAAAAATGACCGGCGATACGCTCCGTTTTTCCTGTAAGAACAATTATAAACCGCTGCCGGCGCATAAAGACAGCGGCTTGGGGCTTGAGAACGTAAGAAAGCGGCTGCAGCTGTTATACCCCGCAAAGCATATACTGGATATTAAACAGCAAAACAATATTTTTGAAGTATTACTTTCTATTCAGCTGAGCTCATGAACTGCCTGATCGTTGATGATGAACTGCTGGCGCAGGATGTGCTGGCGCTGTATATTTCCAGGCTGGGATTTCTTACCCTGGCAGGCAGGTGCAATAATGCCCTGCAGGCTTTCGCCACCCTGAGCAAAACACCCGTGGATATAATGTTCCTGGACATTAAGATGCCCGAAATGAGTGGTATGGATCTGTTGAAAAGCCTGAAATGTCCGCCGAAGGTGGTGGTTACTACCGCCTACGGCGAGTATGCGCTGGAAGGCTACGAGCTTGACATCGTGGATTACCTCCTGAAGCCTATCCGTTTTGAGCGCTTCCTGAAGGCCGTGAACAAAGTGCAGCAGCTGCAGCATCCGACACTGTTCTCCGGCGCGCCTCCGAAGGAGCCGGACGAAACGTTTTATGTGCGCAGCGACCGCAAGCTGGTACGGATCGATCCGCGGGAGGTACGTTACATAGAGTCGTTCCGCAACTACCTGACGATCCATACCGGGAGCCAGAAAATTGTTATTTATGCCACGCTTGCCCATATTGAGGAAGAGCTGCAGCCCAACCCTTATTTTATACAGGTGCATAAGTCTTTTATCGTTAATACCAGGTTTGTGGCGGAGGTGGGAAACAGCACGATCCGTTTCAGGGATAATACGGAAATACCGATCGGCGGAAATTACAAAGACGGCGTACTGCAGGCCATACGTATTTTTAATTCCTGACGGCCGGGGGCTTGGGTACAGCAGAAGGCAGGCAGCGTATCCTGAGGCGGTACAACAAAAAAGCCCGACCGGGTCGGGCTTTAAATAAAGAGCGGAGACGGCGAGATTCGAACTCGCGATACAGTTTCCCGTATACACACTTTCCAGGCGTGCTCCTTCAACCACTCGGACACGTCTCCCGGTTGAGGGCTGCAAAAGTACAATTTTTATTGAAAACAGGAAATGATTTTACTCCCGGCGGCAATTTTTTATTTCCGCAAGCTTCGGGGGCCGCAGGCACTGTTTTTCCACAAATACCCCTTGTTCCGTTTAACTTCAGTACTTTTGCGAAGCTTATATTCATATTTCCTTTTACATCAATGCAGTTGCCGCCGGGTAAAAAGATATACTTCGCATCCGATTTCCACTTAGGCATTCCCGATAAGGTCGCCAGCAGGCAGCGCGAGTTGCTGCTTTGCCGCTGGCTCGACGGCATCCGCAACGATGCGGCGCGGCTTTACCTGGTAGGCGATATTTTTGATGTATGGTTTGAGTATAAGAATGTGATCCCTAAGGGGTATACGCGCTTCCTGGGGAAGCTGGCCGAGCTTACGGACGACGGGCTGCAGGTGGAAGCCTTTACCGGCAACCATGACCTCTGGATGCGCGGCTACTTTGAAGAAGAGCTGAACATTCCCGTACACCACGCCCCGCTTGAATTTGAAGCGAACGGCAAGCGGTTCCTGGTGGCGCATGGCGACGGCCTGGGGCCCGGCGACCACGGTTATAAGTTCCTGAAGAGCGTATTGCGCAATCCCGTAGCCCAATGGCTGTACCGCCGGCTGCATCCTGATACGGGCGTAGGGGTAGCCAACTACTTCAGCAGGCTGGGACCCAAGCATGGCAATAATGAAAAGCAGTTCCTGGGCGAAGAAAGGGAATGGCTGATCCAGTACAGCAAGGCTATGCTGCAGCAAAAGCACTACGATTATTTTATATTCGGCCATCGCCACCTGGCTATTACCTATGAGCTGGGCCCGCAAAGCCTGTATGTGAACCTGGGCGACTGGATCACCTACAACAGCTATGCGGAATTCGACGGTACAGCGCTCTGCCTGAAATATTTCAGCGCAGACCAACCTCCAACCGATAAACCCCGATAACTATGGAAAGAAAACTGGTGATCGTCCGGCACGCAAAATCAGACTGGGGAGTGCCCGGGCAGGACGATTTTGACCGCCCGCTCAACCAGCGGGGCAAGCGCGATGCCCCCGTAATGGGGCAGCGGCTTAGGGAAAGGAGCATCCGGCCGGACCTGGTGCTGGCCAGCCCCGCCAAACGGGCGGCTGCTACGGCCCGGCTCATTGCCAGGGAGCTGTCGTACCCCGAAGAGCGGATACAATGGGTACAAGCCCTGTATCACTGCCCGGCCTATATGTTTGAAGAGGTGCTCGCGGCTGCCGCCATACCGGATGAGGTGCAAACAGTGTTCCTATTTGCCCATAATCCCGGCATCACACATTTTGCCAACGAAACGGCGCCCGGGCTCAATATCGACAATATACCTACCTGCGGCATGGTAGGGATCGCTTTCGATGCGCCGCATTGGAGCGATTATGCCACAGCGGCGCATAAGCTGCTGTTTTTTGATTATCCTAAAAACCAACTGTAATTTTTTGTGCCTAAAGCTGATCTAACGACTTCACTGACCGACCTTTTCACCAAGCATTTCGGCGCGCCGCCGCAACAGATTACCTATATACCTCCCTCGGGCTCCGACAGGCGGTATGTACGTATGAGCAACGACCAGCACAGCGCGGTCGGCGCCTTTAATCCTGACAAAAAGGAGAACAATACCTTTTTCTACTTCAGCCAGGTCTTTGCCAAGTATAAGCTACCCGTGCCCGAAATACTCGCCAAAAGCAGGGACAAACAATATTACCTGCTTCAGGACCTGGGCGAGCTGTCGCTGTTTGAAGTAATGGCAGCCGAAGGGCATACCGACCGCGTTAAGTCATTATTCAAAAAGAGCATCGACCAGCTGGTGCGCTTTCATTGGGAAGCCGGCAGGGAAATAGATTATTCGCTCTGCTTCTCCGCGCAAAGCTTCGACCGCAAGCAGATATTGTCTGATCTGCTGTACTTCAAATATTACTTTGCCGACCTGCTTAAAGTGCAGTACAATAAGCCCGCGCTGCTCGAGGAGCTGGATGAGTGGAGCAAAGGGCTTGCCTCGGTAAGACCGCAGACCTTTATGTACCGCGATTTCCAGAGCCGCAATATCCAGGTGCTGCACGAGGAAGTATATTTTATCGACTACCAGGGCGGGATGCAGGGGCTGCCGCAATACGACCTGGCTTCGCTCCTGTGGCAGGCGCGCGCGCAGCTGCCCAACGAGTGGAAGAATGAGCTGCTGAACTATTACTTCCAGGCGCTGCAGCAATTGCCCGAAATACCCTCCTTCAACGAGATGGAGTTTCGCAAGGTATACCTGGAATGCGTGCTGCTGCGTATACTCCAAACCCTGGGCGCTTACGGCTTCCGCGGGCTGCTGGAGCGGAAGCCGCATTTTATCAAGAGCATCCGGCCGGCGCTGCACCAGCTGAAGTTTTTCCTGGAAACCTACGGGCACATTCCCGCTTTGAGCGAGCTGAGGCATGTGCTGGAGCAGCTGGTCAAGCCGGACATCACCTCGCAGTTCGAAGGAATTGCGGAGGATCTGCTCGCCGCTTCGCCCCTGAAGGTGTCCGTGCACAGCTTTTCTTATAAAAAAGGCATGCCGGCCGATGTAAGCGGGCATGGCGGCGGCTTTGTGTTCGACTGCCGCGGCATCCTCAACCCCGGCCGCTTCGACGAGTTCAGGACCATAACCGGTAAAGAGATGGCCGTAAAGGAGTTCCTGGAAACCAAGACGCTGATGCCGCAGTTCCTGGAGCATGTATTCGGCGTGGTGGATATCTCGGTGGACGATTATATCCGCAGGGGTTTCGACCATCTCAGTATCGCCTTTGGCTGCACCGGCGGGCAGCATCGTTCTGTATATGCGGCAGAAGCCATGGTGCGGCACTTGAAGGAAAAATACGGGATAGAAGCCTCGATCGTACATATGGAGCAGGAAGCGCACGAGCTGCAGCGGCGCTGACCGTTTCCTGAATTACCGCGCGGGAGCCGTCCAGCAAACCTGGCGGCTCCCGTTTTGCATATATGCCCGAAAAAAAAAGACGGCCCGGAGGGCCGCCCTGTAACAAAATAAACAACACACGTTCTTTTATGATCAGTTACCGACGCCGGTAAGCCTGAATATCCAGTATACGATGGTGGCCATCAGCGCGCTGATCGGGATCGTGATGATCCAGGCCCAGAGGAGGTTGATGGTAACGCCCCAGCGTACAGCCGAAAGCCTTTTGGTAGCGCCCACGCCTATAATAGAGCCGGTAATGGTATGCGTGGTGCTCACAGGTATCTTCAGCATTTCGGTAAGAAAGAGAGTGAGCGCGCCTGCAGTTTCGGCAGCCACTCCTTCAAACGGCGTTACCTTGGTAATGCGGGTGCCCATCGTTTTGATGATCTTCCAGCCCCCGCTCATCGTGCCCAGCGCGATCACGGTATAGCAGGACAAGGGTACCCAGGTAGGCATCTCTTCGAAGTTGCTGATCTGCCCCCCGGCGATCAGCGCCACAGTGATAATGCCCATTACTTTCTGGGAGTCGTTTCCGCCGTGCCCGATGCTGAAAGCCGCCGAAGAAACCAGCTGCATCCGCTTGAACCAGCGTTCGCTCTGCGCGTAGTTAAGACTGCTCAGGAAGAGAGAAAAGCCTGCCATCGTGATCAGGATGAAAGCGATCAGGAGCCATTTCACGTTCTCTCCGTATACCAGGGTGTTCAGGAATATGGAAGAGAAGCGCGGCTGGTAGGTAGTCGGTATCTCTTTCACCTGGTCGCCGCGGAGCACTGTAAACCGGATAACGCCATCCTTCTTATGGGTGTTCAGGGCCTTGTTCAGCTGCCTGCCATCGGAGACCGGCATGTCGTCTACCTTCAGCAGCACATCGCCTTTCTTCAGCCCCATGTTCTGGGCTGGTGTCCTGCTTACAATATCCTTGATAGCCAGCCCCTGGCCGGTTTGCTCGGTTTTCGCGATACCGATGATCTTCGACATGCTGGTTTCCATGGAGTTGGACAGCAGGATAATGACGGTAAAGATCACGCCGAAGGATATAAGCTTGGGCAGAAAGCTCTTGCGGAAAGAGTTGAGGAACCAGAGGGAGATAATAAAAGCAACGATCATGCCGATAAGCGGCGCCAGGAAGATGAAGCTGGCGATCTTAATAATGGTGCCGGCTTCGATCGCTTCAAAGCCCGAATGGGCAATAGCCGCGCCCGCAAAGCCGCCGATAAGGGTATGGGAAGAGCTGGAGGGAATGCCGAACCACCAGGTAATCAGGTTCCAGGCAATGGCTGCGAGCAGGCCCGCACAGATCACCGGGAGGGTGATGTAAGCCACGCCGGCGGCATCCTGGCCATCCTTTACCGTTTTGGCAATGGTGTTGGCTACCCCGTGATCCTTGAAAATAAAGAAAGCCGCAAAGTTGAAGAGTGCGGCCCATAGTACCGCCTGGAAAGGAGTAAGTACTTTGGTGGACACGACCGTGGCGATCGAGTTGGCAGCATCATGGAACCCGTTGATATAGTCAAATATCAAAGCCAGTATGATAATGATAATAAGTAATGTCATAGGAGAATCTTGATCTGAACTACGGGCATTGAGCCGTACGGCGCTTCCCCGGTAGGGTAAAAGCCGCCGCAGGCCGGTGGTATTAAGCGTATTTGATAATGATGGATTCGATCACGTTGGCCGCGTCTTCGCACTTATCGGTAATGATCTCCATGTCCTGGTAGATATCCTTGAGCTTGACGAGCTCTACCGCGTCCGTATTCGATGCAAACAGCTTGATGATGGCGCTATCCAGCAGGTCGTCGGCCTGATTTTCCAGGCTGTTGATCTGTACGCAGGCCTCGGTAATGGCCCGGAGGTTCTTCATGTTGCGGAGCTCGTGCAGTGCTTTGTCCAGGGCTACGATGGCATTCTGTATCACCACCACCATTTCTTTCATGAAGTCATCGATCTGCTTTACCTGGTAATTGACCATTTTCTTGGAAGAAGCGAAAATGAAGTCGGCCACGTCGTCCAGCGAAGTAGCGAGGTAGTGTATATCTTCCCGGTCAAACGGCGTAATGAAGTTCTGGCCGAGTTCAACAAAGATTTTATGGGTCAGCTCGTCGTTTTTGTGCTCGGCGTCTTCCAGCGCGCGCAGCATTTGCGTACGGCGGGTGACGTCGGTTTCCTCGATTGCGGCGCGGAAAGAAGCGCCCATCTCTTTCAGGTTGGCGCCCACCTGTTCGAAAATGCTATAGAAAACTTTATCCTTGGGAAGGAAAGCTTTGATTATGGAGTTTAAACCCATGACTGATCAATGTTATGTGATAATATAATTTGGGCGCAAAATTAGCGCTATCCTGCTGTAAATGAAGGACGGAGGCAATACTTAATAATTTGATAACCTTGACTATAACAGCCTGTTAATGTTAGGGTAACATTATATTCACCGAGTGGTAACATTGCGCTAACGCAGCGGTAATATTCGGATATGACTTTTGCGGTCAAATTCTATACTTACTATTTATGCGTAATTTATTAGCGTCTTTATTGTGTTTGCTATTTGCAGTCCGCGCTTTTGCCGGGGGCAAAATTACCGGTACGGTTACCGACGGTGGCTCCGCCGAAACACTGATAGGGGTATCCGTTTCCCTTTTTCAGCAGGGTAAAGAAACACCGCTGGCCGGTACCATTACCGATATCGACGGTAACTTCTCGTTTGAAGCAGAAGCCGGCACCTACGAGCTGGAGATCAAATATGTAGGATATCAGACCAAAAAAATAACCGATGTGCTGGTTACCAACGGCAATACCACCAATGTGCCGATCGCGATGACCGAGCCTAAGAACACCGAGCTCGAAGAAGTGGTGATCCAGGGTACCATGAAGAAGGAAACGGTGAATGCCCTGTATACCATGCAGAAGAATGCCATAGCCGTATCCAGCGGTATCTCCGCCGACCTGATCCGCCGCTCTCCGGATAAAAATACCGGCGAAGTGCTGAAAAGGGTAAGCGGAGCCAGCGTGCAGGACAACAAATTCGTGGTAGTGCGCGGGCTGAGCGACCGTTACAATACCGCGCTGATCAACAATACCATCATGCCCACCACGGAACCTAACCGTAAGGCTTTCTCTTTCGACATCATCCCTTCAAGCCTGATCGACAACCTGGTCATCAGCAAAACAGCTACCCCCGAGCTGCCGGGCGACTTTGCCGGCGGGGTGATCCAGGTATTTACCAAGGATATCCCGGACGAGAACTTCCTGAACTTCAACATCAGCCTGGGCTACAATACGCAGTCTACGTTCAAGGACTTTATCTCCAACGGGCACGGCCTGGCCAATAACTTTGGCTTCGACACCAAAGACCGTAAGCTTCCCGGCAGCTTTGGCGGCAATTACGATTATTACAAGCGCCTGCCGCAGGACCAGCAGCTGGCTGCAGCCAGGAGCCTGAAAAATAATTTCGAGGAAAAGACCTCTACCGCCCTTCCCGTGCAGAGCTACCAGGTAAGCTGGGGCAATGCCAAATACTTTAAGAACGGCGGCAAATTCGGCAGCGTGATCGCGCTGAACTACCGCCGCTCCGAGAGCATCAACCAGACGCAGCGCCGCCGCCTGATTTCAGACTATACCTGGAACTACGACTACCCCCAGGAAGACCGCTATATGTTCTCTGTAAACACAGGGCTCATGGCCAACTTCGCTTATGTGAAAGGCAAAACCAAGATCGGTTTCAAGAATATGTACAACCGCATCTATGATGATGTATACTACCGGAGGGGCGGCTACAATGTAAGCAATGTGCAGCAGCAGCAGCTGTACTCCTCCGTACCTATGGAAAGAGGGCTGCTGAACTCGCAGCTCGAAGGGGAGCACGGTTTCGGCGCCAACAAAAGCAAGCTCTACTGGAACCTTAACTATTCCAACCTGACCGCTAACCAGAACGACCTGCGCACCCTGTTCTACAGCCGCCCGTTTGTGATCGATCCGGGCGACGGCACGCCCAATGAGAGCGCACAGCTGCCCTACGAAATCGTAGACCGCAACAGCCGCCGCTTCTTCAGCAATATGAAGGACAACAACTTCGGCGCCAACGCCACCTTCAGCACCAACTTTAACCTGTTTAACCAGAAACAGACCTTCAAGGCAGGCTATTATGCGCTGAGCCGCAACCGCGACTTCCAGTCCCGCATCTTCAACTATCAGGCCACCGACCCTACGCTGTTTGACCACGACCTGGCCACGCTGCCCGGCAACCGGATCTTTGCCCCCGAAAACATCGGGCGCTCGGGTTATATGCTCAATGAATTTACCAATCCCAACGATCAGTATAAAGTATCCGGTCTGCTGAACGCCGGCTTCCTGATGCTGGATAACAAGCTGAACGACAAGATCCGCCTGATATGGGGCGCCCGCATCGAGGCTTACAATCAGACGCTGGACATCTATAACCAGTCGGCTATACGCCAGAAGCTGAAGCAGAATTATGTGGATGTGCTGCCTTCGGTCAACCTGAGCTATGCCCTGAACGAGAAGTCGAACCTGCGCCTGGCCGCATCGCAGACCGTAAGCCGTCCTGAATTCTGGGAGATCGCTCCTTTCTCTTTCTTCGATTTCGATAACAACTGGGTGATCGACGGTAATCCCCAGCTGAAGCGCGGCAAGATCACCAACATCGATCTGCGTTACGAGCTGTATCCTGCAGCCGGCGAAGCTTTCACGATCTCTGCCTTTTATAAGCGCTTTAAAGATCCTATCGAAACATACCTGCAGAATATTTCCGGCGATGCCGACTATATCAGCTATTTCAACTCCGAGTCTGCGCGCTCTATCGGCGCCGAGCTGGAGGTCCGTAAGAACCTTTCCTTCCTGGGCGAGCAGAAATGGCTCGAGAATACCATTCTTTCCGGTAACGTAGCCTACATTAACTCCAAAGTGGACGTAGGCAATTTTGCCGGCGGAAAAGACAGGCCGATGATGGGCCAGTCGCCTTACCTGCTGAACCTTTCTGCCCAGTACAACGATCCGGCGCTTGGCCTGAGCGCTACCGTGCTCTACAACCGCATCGGGCAGCGCCTTGCAATCGTAGGGAACGGCTCCCGCCCCAATATCTTCGAGAACGGCCGCAACCTGCTCGACTTCCAGCTGGCCAAGACCATGCTGAAGAAGAACGCCGAGCTGCGCCTTACCGTAAGCGACATCCTGAACAGCCCCTATGTGTTCTACCAGGACATGAACGGCGACAGCAAGGCTTACCAGGCCAATGATGGTACCCTTACCGCCACCTCCGGCGACAGCGTATTCCGTAAGTACAAGATGGGCACCACCTTTACCCTGAGCTTTACCTATAACCTCAAGTACAAATAATATTTTGGTAACGGGGGCTTAAAACATCCGTAACAATGCCCCTCTACTTTTGCAACCACATAAAACAAAACAAATAACATTGAAAATGAAAAAGCTACTTTATTTGGCATGTGCAGGAATGATTGCTTTCGGCGCTACCTCTTGCGGGAAAGACGATGATCCGGAACCCGTGGTAGAAGGAAACGTACTTACAGGCGAAATTTCCGGCGAAAAAACCCTGACTGCCGATAAAACCTGGACCCTGAAAGGATATGTTTATGTAAAAGCCGGCGGCAAACTGGTGATCCCTGCCGGTACCATCATAAAAAGCGATATCGTGGAAAAAGGAGCGCTGATCGTGGAGCCGGGCGCCCAGATCTTTGCAGAAGGCACAGCCTCCGCTCCCATTGTATTCACCTCCGGCAATCCGGTGGGACAGCGCCGCCCGGGCGACTGGGGTGGTATCATCATCCTGGGTAATGCAACTACCAACCGCGGCACCAATCCCCGCCCCACCATCGAAGGCGGCGTAGGCCGTCAGTATGGCGGCGATAACGATGCCGACAACTCCGGTGTAATGAAGTATGTCCGTATCGAGTACGCCGGTATCGCAGCCCAGCCCAACTCCGAGATCAACGGCCTTACGCTCGGCGGTGTAGGTAACGGTACTACAATAGAGAACATAATGGTTTCCTATGCCAACGACGATGCGTTCGAATTCTTCGGCGGCACGGTAAACTGTAAGAACCTGGTAGCTTACGCCTGCTCTGATGACGATTACGACTTCGACTTCGGGTACAGGGGCAAGATCCAGTACGCGATCTCCATCAAGCACCCTCAGTATGCCGATCCCGGCGATGCTTCCAATGGTATCGAAGCCGACAATGACGGCGACGGCTCTGCTGCTACGCCCAACACTCGCCCCCAGCTGTCTAACTTTACCTTTATCGGCCCCAACGGCGCTGCCAATACCCAGGCCAACCACAACCTGGCTAACCGCTGGCGTCGTAACGTGAACTTCGTGATCCGTAACTCCATCATGCTCGGCCATCAGAAAGGCGGTTTCTCTCTGGAATCTGCCGGAACCGTAGCCAGCTACCAGAACGGAACTTCCGAATTCAAGAACAACATCCTGCTGGCGGTAACTGCCAACTTCAAATCCGACCAGGCTACCTTTCCTGCCACAGAGATGGAAATCAAAGCGCTTGCTGACGGTGTAGTGATCCCTGCCAATGTAGACGCAGTAGGGCTGACCAACCCCTTCAAATGGTACACCGATAAGAACACCCCAAGTGTAGCGCCTACCGCCTCCTCTATGGCACTGAGCGGCGCCGACTTCAGCAATATGGATCCCTTCTTCCAGGTGGTGAATTTCCGCGGCGCCATCGGTTCGTCCGACTGGACTGCCGGATGGACCAACTGGGACCCCGCTAATACAGCATACTAAGAATATGGCTTTGGCCTCTGTGAAAGCTCCCGGATATGCTCCGGGGGCTTTTTCATCTGGATAAGGGCGGTATGCTCCGCCGATTATTCGTATTTTAGCAGTGACATTGGCAGCAGAAACGGTCACCGAGCATCATGCAATACAGAAAATACATCCGGAATATTGTCCCCGCCTTCCTCCTTTCCGTTGGCTTCCTGCAGGTAAATGCACAGCGGGAGCCGGATCACCTGGCTATGGCGCGCCAATACATGGAGCACCGGGAATATGATAAGGCGATCCCCGCCTTTAAGCTGGCCTACGACAAGGCCCCTTTCGATAAGGCTGTCTATGATGAATACCTGGACGCCCTGCTGCAGGCAGCGAAGTACGCGGAAGCCGAAGCGCTGGTGCAATATATGAGCCGTATCAGGCGGGAAGACCCTGTAATGCTGGTCGATCTCGGCAGGGTATACGAAGCCTGGGGGAAGAAGAAAAAAGCGGAAGAGCAGTACGAGGAAGCGCTGGCGAGGATCAGCGGCGAAGATTTCCGTACCCGGCAGCTGGCCGATGCCTTTACAAGGATGGGCAATAACCGCTATGCGGTGAAAGTATACGAACGGGGACGTACGCTGATGCAAAACCCCTACTTATATGGTACGGAGCTGGCGCTGCTGTACAGCAGGGAAGGCAAAACGGAAGATGCGGTCAATGCCATGATGGACGTGCTGATGGTGCAGCCCAATGTGCTGGACGATGTGAAGGCTTCGCTGTTGCAGGCCACAGGAGGCGATCCTGCCAGGCTGGCGATCGCGCAGAAGCAGATTGCGAAAAGAGTTGCCCTGCAGCCGGACAACCCTTTCTGGATGGAGCTGATTACCTGGGTCCATGTGCAGAAAGGCGACTATGAAGGAGCGCTGCAGCAAATGATCGGGCTGGATAAGAAAATGAAGGAAGAGGGGGACCGTGTGCTGGCCTTTTGTAAGACGGCCATCAGGGACGGGCAATACGCTATTGCCCTGAAAGGGCTGCAATACGTAATGGATAAAGGCTCGGCGGCCCCTATGTACGAAGAAGCCTGGGAAACGAAGATCCAGGTGCTGCTCAGGCAGCTGGAAGCCAGGCGGCCGGTAGATCAGAAGCTGCTTGCCGGCTTGCTGGACCAGTATAAAGCTTACCTGAAGGAATACCCGCAGTACATTACTGCCCAGCTCACGCGCGATTATGCAATGACGCTGGCGCGGTATGCCGGCCGGGCCGACAGCGCGGTAGCCCTGCTGGAGCAGGCAATCGCCGCTCCCAATGCCCGGCGGGAGTTTGTGGGGAACTGCAAGCTGGACCTGGGCGACTACTACCTGCTGCTGGGCAAGGTATGGGATGCCTCCCTTACGTACTCGCAGGTAGATAAGGCATTTAAGGAAGACCTGCTCGGCGAAGAAGCCCGTTTCCGTAACGCCAAGCTGGCTTATTACCGGGGCGATTTCCAGTGGGCCCAGGGGCAGCTTTCCGTGCTGAAGGCCTCTACTACGGAGCTGATCGCAAATGATGCCTTATATCTTTCGGTGCTGATCACGGAAAATATCCCGGCCGACAGCAATATGACTCCCCTGTTGCGCTTTGCCGCAGCCGACCTCCTATTGTTCCAGAACAAGACCGCGGAATCCGACAAGCTGCTCGACAGCATTGCCGCCGCCTTCCCCGAAACAGCCCTGCAGGACGATATTTACCTGCTGCGCGCAAAAATTGCCGAACAGGAAGGCCGCAATCCCGATGCGGTGGCTTACCTGGAAAAAATACTGAACGATCATGGCGAAGACGTGCTGGGCGACGATGCCGCCTTCCGCCTGGCTGCCCTGCACGAAGAAAAGCTCGGCAACAGGGAAAAAGCGCTGCAATACTATGAAACCCTGATCACACGCTACCCCGGCAGCACTTATGTGCAGGTAGCCAGGAGCCGGTACCAGAAGCTGAAAGCCGGCAGGCCCTCCTCCTGACGCCGCGCCTGAGGTACGCCCGGGGGAGCAGGATTTACAGATAAACCCCATTCCTAAACTTATATAGCCCCGGTTTGTCTAAACATTATGAATCGTACCTTTCTGATCGCGGCTTTCTTAATAGGCTGCCAGTTTCCTGCCCTTGCACAGAACGACTTCTGCAACACGGCCAATAAGTGCGTGCAGGCCGGCGAGAAGCTCAATTTTAAAGTATATTACAACCTGAGCGCCATCTGGGTAGCCGCCGGCGAGGCCAATTTCACCACGAAGCAGGAAACCCTGAACGGACGCAGCGTATTTCATATTATAGGCGACGGGGCCACCTATAAATCATACGATTGGATATTCCGTGTGCGCGACCGGTACGAAACCTATATCGATGCCCAAACCATGCTGCCGCTCCGGTTTATACGCAATGTGGACGAAGGCGGCTATAAATTCACCAACAACGTAGTTTTTGACCAGGAGCAGCATAAGGCTTATTCCAACAAGAAGACCTTTAATGTGCCCAGGTGCGTGCAGGATGTGCTTTCTGCCATTTACTACGCCCGCAATATTGACTACAGCAGGTATAAGCCCGGTTCGAAGATTCCCTTCAGCATGTTCCTGGACGACCAGGTGTACCATCTCTACATCCGGTACGTAGGCAAGGAGCGGATCAAGACCAGGTACGGTACCTTCAATGCGATCAGGATCACGCCCCTGCTGATCAAAGGGACGATCTTCAAAGGCGGGGAGGATATGGTGGTATGGGTAAGCGACGACGATAACCACATACCCCTTCGGGTAGACAGCCCCATACTGGTAGGCAGCGTCAAGGTGGATATGATGGGCTACAGCAACCTCAGGTACCCCCTTTCTTCCCTCATCAAGAAGAAATAGCTTTTGCCAATACGGCGATTTTACTGCTTTTCCCTGCGCTTTAATGCGTAATTTTGTATCTGGATTTTTAACAGATACATGTAGGGGCCTATGGCTATGGAAGAAACGTTAGTCAACAAAGTTGCGGAGAGCGGTATTATTACCCTTAACCTTGAAGAGTTTTTACCACCGGCGGCAGCGCTCGCCGTATTCGATATCAAGCCTTTTTTGTTCCGGGAAATGATCCTCCGTGAAAAGGACTTCCGGGCAGCTCTGCCTGTGCACGACTGGGAGCAGTACCGCGGCAGGCACGTGGCCGTAACCTGTTCTGCAGATGCGATCATCCCTATGTGGGCCTATATGCTGATTGCATCCTCCCTGGCTCCCGTAGCTGCCTCCGTACACAGCGGTACATTGGAAACGCTGCGTAACGAGCTCCTTTACAAACGTATCGAAGCGCTGGACGAAGCGGCTTATGCCGATAAAAGAGTAGTGATTAAAGGCTGCGGCGACCAGGGGCTGCCCCAAGGCGCCTATGTGGCCATTACCTGCAAGCTGAAACCGGTAGTAAAAAGCCTCATGTACGGGGAGCCCTGCTCCACGGTGCCAGTATATAAAAAGAAATAGAAACAGAATGGAATTGAACGAGCTGAAGTCTTTCGCCAGTTTTACCGCCATAGATTTTGAAACAGCGCATGCAAAGCTGTGGAGTATATGTCAGGTAGGACTGGTGCGTGTAGAGAACGGAACGATTGTGAAAGAGCTGGAATTGCTGGTACAGCCCCCTAAGAACCAGTATCACTGGGGCAATTCGAGGGTGCATGGCATATCGCGTAAGGATACGGCCCATGCACCGGTGTTCAGCGAAGTATGGGAGCAGATGCAGCCCTACATTGCCGGGCAGCATGTAGTAGCGCACAATGCCGACTTCGACTGCTCCTGCCTGGACGAAACCCTGGCTTATTACCAGCTTGGTAAGCCCCCCTACCACCGTCATTGTACCGTAAAGATCTATAAGCGTAACCTGGCGCTGCTCTGCAAAACCTACGGCATAGAGCTGAACCATCACAACGCGCTTTCGGATGCCCGGGCCTGCGCCCTCCTTTTCCAGCGCCATCTCGAAGGCAAGTCGGAAGCAATGATTGCCCAGCTGGAGCCGCTGCCGGTCCCCGCCGGCCGCTCCTCCGTGGCCTGATCTCCGTTGGCGCCCTTCAGTTGCCCGCCTAATACTTACCTTTGCCCCGTTTATTTGCTTGAACGGTATGTATTCTGTCTATCTACTCAGCGGCAGCAACCTGGGCAACCGGGAGGCGCAGCTGGCAGCCTGTATCGCTGCCCTGGACCGGCAGGCGGGAAGGGTAGTGCGTACCTCGCACCTGTACGAAACCGAAGCCTGGGGCCGCGAAGGGCTGCCCCCGCATCTCAACCAGGCCTTGCTCCTGCATACCTCCCTGGAGCCGGAACCGTTGCTGGATGTGATCCTCCGTATAGAGCGGGAGCTGGGCCGGGTGCGCAGGGAGCAATGGGGCATACGGGCCATCGATATCGACATTATCTATTTCGAAGACCGCATACTGGACCTTCCCCGCCTTGTAATACCTCATCCCCTCATGCAGCAGCGCAATTTCGTGCTTTATCCTCTCGCCGAGCTTGCTCCCGGCTTTGTACACCCCGTACTGCAAAAAACCAACGAAACCTTGCGGCAGGAAAGCCCCGATAAGCTTAGGGCAGAGCGTATTGCCTGAGCCGTTTTAAGAAGATATTCACAATACTTCACTGCCTGCCTCATTACTTTTATCGTCTTTTAGCTAAAACGAAGGAACTATTTATGAAAGGAATCATCCGTTATGCAATAGTAGTAGCTGCGCTCCTGGCGGGCATGGTTTCGTGTAAAAAGGGCGATAATGAGAAGCTCGAAAACGAGAACACCCCTGTGGCAGGCTTTATGTCTGCCAGGCAAGGCTCCTGGTGGCTGTACGCCTCCAACGAAAATACGGTGGTGCGCAGGGTGGCTACAGGGCGCGATTCGGTAAAGATGGGCCTTTCATACAATTACTACGAAGCTACCGATACCACCTCCCAGTATGTAACGCCTGAATACTTTGCCCGCAACGGCGATAAATTCCTGATGCTGGTCGACCTGGATGGAAGCCAGACCAATTACATGAACGTGGTGGTGCATAAGGATAACCCGCAGCTGGGAGACACCTGGTCCAATACCGGCAGCATCAGCTATTCGGGCATGTCTTTCGACCTGCTGGCCGAAGGGGAGATCACCGGCGTGCAGGGCACCCTTACCATCAACGGGCATACCTATACCGATGTAGTGGAGATCACCAACACACTGAAGGCCAAGCCGCAGATACCGCCTACCCCCGTTTATGTCAATTGCGGCACGGCGCGGATGTGGTTCCAGAAAGGAATCGGGCTGATCAAATCCGAGTTCGACATTTCCATCGCCTCTTTTTACTCCCGGCATTATACCGATTCCCTGCTCGATTATCATATAGAGCCCTGAGCCCCGCTGCCATTGCGTAAACGCTCCTGCAAGCCATAATAGGCAATGGACTGCTGCTTGATGGGGTGGGTGCTCCATTCTTCCCAGGTGCAGGTATAGGGATCGTAGCCGCATTTCAGGGGTTTGCTATAGATGTCTGAAGGGTCTTCCAGGTATGCCCGGCAGTCGGTGCATATATAGCGGAACTCACAATCTTTGCATACGCTGATCTGGTCTTTGGTAATGTTCCAGTACTTTTTAAATCCTGGCTTATTAAGTGCTTCCTGCAGGGTGGTGTCCCGGATGTTCCCGAAGCTTTCCTTCATGGATGGGCAGTTCTTGATATTGCCTTCCGTGTCGATGCTGATTTTGCGGTTCAGGCAGGAGTTGTAAGCAAGAGATTCGGTAAATGTTTCGATATAGGAAGAGAAATAGTCCGGTGTTATTTTGCCACAGCAATGTGGGGACACAATCTTCTGTTGGAGGAAAGTAACGGGTACTACTGCATTGCCTGAAAGCATACTTTTGTTGTAAGGTGCGGAATGGATGGTTATTCCGGTAATTCTGCTGTATTGATTGCAAAGCATGTCCAGTACTTCATCTGAAAGTGTTTCATCAAAAGATAAAATGCAATTTATAGAAATGATGGTGCTGCCGGTAGCGCACTCAAGAATGTGTTTGAATACATCTATATCCAGGTGGTGGTAGCATCGGAGCTCAAGATATTTGCAGTCAAGGTCCGAAAGTTGCCCCATTATCTTGCGCGGATCGTAGCTAATATCAGGGGTTATGTCAATAATGGCATTGGTAATCTGGGATGGAGTATGCCATTGCAGCGACATATCAGGGAAAAGCTCCGGTTGATTGGTAAAGAATATAAGCTCCTCCTGTTCCAGGAACGTAAAGTATTCATCAATGATATCGTCACAGGCATGTGGATAAAGAGCTTTTACAGCGTCTGGCGTCATACCTTGCGTTGTCTGCAACAACTTATGAAGCATGTGTGGTATAAGATGTATTTTATTGCGCTGCAGATCGCAGATGCTGCTTCGTTCCGCTCCTTTTACCGGTATGCAGCTGGCAAATAATTTATAAGGAATATGACCGGGCATTGGTAGCTAAATGATTTTGGAAATAGGCTTCAAAGGTGGGTTTACACTGCATTGCAAACTTTGATAGCGGTTTATGGCTATGTGCCTGTTGCTGAAGATGCTGATGGTCCGGTCTATAGGCCTTAAATATTGGAACGATACCGGCATTTTGCATAGGACCGGAGCCGGTATCAGCATGTCAATCTTCATAAATATTCGGCTATTTGTTTTTCGAGGTAATAATTGCAGGCTGCCGAGAGATAACCATATTGTCCGTAAGGGTTTACTTCCAGGAAGCAGTAATCATCTTCGATTGTATATATAAAATCGAGCGAGCCATAATTGAGCTGCAATTGCTTCATCAGTAATGAAATTTTTTTCTTAATGGCTTCCGGGAGCCTGAAAGGAACTTCCCTGCTGGGTTTTTGGGTGTCGATCACTCTTCCGTCTATATGAGTAGCAGCATTGTTTTGGGTAAATGTAGCTTGGGCATAAAATTGTTCGCGGAAAAAGAAAACCCTTATCTCAAACTGTTTAGGTATAAGTTGCTGGATCAGGGAAGGAAAGAACACAGCACCCATTCTTTCAATTTCGGCATCCGTTACCTCTTCCGTTCGCTGTCCGTTGATAATAACACTATCGGTATACACGGCGATGCCTTCGTGAATGCTTTTGTTAATGATTCTTCCCCAGCTGGATTTTAGTTGTCGTAAAGCTGCCTTTGTGGTTACAATAGCAGTAGGGGGCGTTTTCAGGCCGAAGGCAGCTGCATGTTCCAGCGTGGTCAGCTTGTTGATGCCGGGATGAAGAAAAGGATTATGGCCAAAAGACCGTTCTTGTTTCCCCGTTCCTACAAGAGAGTCCAGATACAGTTTGGCCTGCTCTTGCAGGTAGCTGCCAACCTGCCGGCCTACTTCTGTATCCGCTATGGGAAGTCTTGGCACCAGGGCACTGCTCCCGTTCAGATAACAGGACTGAAAGCTGCTGCTGGCCAGCGGCTTGCTCTGTTGTTTGCTCCATTGTATCAGGTCATGCACGGAATTAAGCCGGAAGAACTTTTTACGGTAGTGCAGCAGCCACTGGATTACTTCCGTTGTAGTATCATCAGTCGCCCGTGTATGGATGAAAACCATATTTCTTAATCCTGGGTGATATCTTTAATAATCAGCTTATGATTACTTTTATAGATGGCCTCTTCCTGTTTGTCTGCCCTGCTGCTTTTTTGTTGCGTAGCAAATTGATTAAAGGAAAAATCTCCGGGATGACGAAAGGTAAAGAGCACTATTTTCAGATAATCCTTTAGTTTAGACTGCCCTAAAGCTATCCGATAGGCATCGGCCTCTGGTTCGGCTATTGCGGTAGTGCAGTACAAACTGTTGCCATACCTTGAATAGTAGCCAAGTATATTTTCCTCCTTGTAGCTTATTGTCCGGCGCATCAGGTCCAGGTAAAAATCCGGCTTTAACTTTATCTGGTTAATCCCTGTCTGAAGCAGCTGTAGGTATGCAGCATTGAGAGCCGGGTTTACCAGCGGGTGGCGGCGATAAAAGATCGGTGCAAACCGTGGATATCCCTTCAGTAAGGTATCCTGTTCTATGCTAATGCCAATCTGCTCTTCTGACAGGTATCCCCGTTGTTGCATATACGTTGTCAGCACCTGTGCCAGCGAGTCGTTTACCCAGCTCAGCCTATTCGGCATAGGTTCCCGTGGATCATGTCCCCGGTTAAAATCATTAGCCTGGCTGCTCGCGGCCAGCAACCCCTCAAGAAAAGTCAGGGCATCCTGGTTCCTTTGCCGGAATGTTCTTGCTTTGCTACGGTAGTCTGTAACGAAAGCCGTCCAACGGGTATCCCTTCTTAAGGAAGCAAAGCTTGCTTTTTGTTCAAAAAAAGTAAGAGGTACTCCTTTTTCAGCCAGTTGCAGGCACCAGGCAAACGCCTGTGCATTATTGCCGGCCCGCATGGCGCAAATAGCAGCGTTATAAAGGTCCTGTCCCATCGGTGTCGGCTGCTTTGCAAATGCAGCATTGTAATACTGCAGCGCATTACTGTATTTATGATCGGTAATGCTTAGCTCTGCCTGGTTTATGCTGGTAAAATAGTGACAGGCTGGAGCCGATAGCTGAGCAAACTGAAGAAAAATTAAAAATAGCATGGACATCTCTTTTCAGCTTATTGTGGGATACAGTTGGGAATCTCTTTTACAAGAACTTCCTGCGTGCTCAAAAAACGGTCTTCAGAGGCTTTATCCTTAAAATTAATATATTTTGAGGCAGGCGCCCGTATCAGGATATCTGTATCGGGATGAGACAGCAGGTACAATACTTTTTTTTCATGATCGCTGAGCGGCGGCAGGCCAATTTTGTTGCGGTCTGCATCCAGTTTCCTAAAGTCGAGATGAGGGCCGCTTTCTTTGTAAAGTGTGCAATGATATTGTATATACAGGTGCGAGGTGCCGTAATACTCGCCGTTAATGCCGTCGCTGAAATCATGAATTTTGGCATAATACTCCGGTTTGATCAACTCTTGCTGCAAAGCGCTCCTGAGCACAGCGCTGAAAAGGCTGTCTCCTGTCATCCTTGATTGGAAGTTATGAATAATAATAACATCAAAGGGGAGGCTGGAGCTCAATACAGTGTCGTCTTCGACCAAAGCGCCGATTTTATCTTCTGAAAGAAAGCCCAGGCTGTCGAAAATATGGTTAAGTGCTGTAGCAATAGTGTCATAGGTCAAGTCCATGAGTGTCCGGGTTTCAGCTGTCATGCCCGACTGCCGCCAGTTCCTGTTTACCCGCTGGTCTTTTTCCACAAGGCTGTTAATATAATCGAGCAGCGCCCCCTGTTCGGTGCGTAGCTTGGTTTTGGCTGTCCTGGCGGTATGTAGCATCGTGCTCCAGCCTTTCAAATGGCGTAATGGCCGGTATATCGCTTTGTTTATAAAGAACTCCTCGCCTATTCCTTTCTCTGCCAGTCCCAGGCAATAGTGCAGCGCTTTTTCAGGTTTTCCTGCTTTGAGCGCACATACGCTGGCATTATAAAGATCGGTGGCAAAAGGAAGTTTAATCCGGAACATGAAGGCCGAATCGTAGCAAGCCAGTGCCTCAGCTGGCCTATCGTATATATACAGCAACTCCGCCTTGTTGGTATAGGTATTATAGCCGGGTTGGGCTGCGCCAGGCGTAAGGGAGACTAATATGCATAGTAGTGCGGCAACTCCGGAGATTTTGGATGTTCGCATTGTCTGGATGTTTGCAGGGTAACAATAAAGCACCTGCCGGTACTGTTGCAGAGCCGGCAGGTGACGGTTGTGTATATGCAGGGCTGTTTAATAAGCTACCCATTCTCCTACGCAACGTTCCAGGTTCTCGTAGCATTCATCTTTTCCGTCTATCTCATCGCTGCTCCAGCTTTTGATTACCGGCTGACGGTAAGGCACGCCATCCACTATTTTATAGTTGTAATGAGTGATCTGTGTGCCTCCGGCTGTCTTTACACCGCCTTTGACCGCGAGTTTCTGAGTCGTGGTCAATGGTGAAAATTTACCGGCATGAATCGACTCGAAATCTTGAGTGTATTTCATAAATGTTCAGGTTTAAAAGTGTTAGAAGAAGTTGACTTGATTATATGGCTGCTTCATTTCCAGTCGCCGTAACTTACCCCGATATTGTAATAGCATTCTCTGTCGCCGACAATATCATCGGCCGTCCATGTTTTGTACACAACTCTGGTTTGCCAGTAAGCCTTGCCGTTTTCATCATACTGTACCCGTTGCTCCGAGCCGGATATCTCCTGGCCTCCGCCGGTTTCCCTTCCGCCCTTTATGAGGTGCTGGGCTTCGCGTGTAAGTGGTGCAAATTTTTCTTGCTCCAGTCTTTCAAAGGTTGTTTTCATATTTGTTTCATGTTTTGTGATATGCTCTCTCTTTGCGCTGCGAGCCGTAATTCAGCGTGCACCGGTTTTATCCAGGTTATAGGTGCGTCTTCCTGTTTGCTCCGGCCGGGAAGCAATATTTTACATAAGCCGCCATGAAGGCGCACTCATGCTTTTCAAACAGAGGGGATGGTTAATTCACACGAAGGCAGAACTTTACCCGGTGTTGGCCCAGGTTCGATCTTGCTCGCTCAGTTACACGGATTAGTCCGTTAGATAAGATAACAGTCGTCGAATGCACCGGCTGCAGCGTAAAAATAGGAAAGTATATTTTATGTAAGTTACATTTTCTTACATAAAATATCAATTTAACTTTTTTATAACTTTATGAAGGACGATAACCGGCTTCACCTTTGATGTCTATCTTTAGCCAATGGATTACCACTTTATCGCCATAGAGGGAAACATCGGCGCCGGCAAAACCACGCTGGCCCGCAGGCTGGCGGGGCGCTACCAGGCGCGCCTCATACTCGAGCAGTTTGCCGATAATCCTTTCCTGCCTAAGTTTTACCTCGACAGGGAGCGCTATGCCTTCCCGCTGGAGCTTTCCTTCCTGGCCGAGCGCTACAGCCAGCTGCGCAATACCCTCCTTAACCGCGAGCTGTTCCAGCAAGCCATCATTGCCGACTATACCATTACCAAAAGCCAGCTTTTTGCAAGAACCAACCTCAGCCCCGACGAGTACGAGCTGTTCCAGCGCATGGCAGAGATCATCAGGACCAACCTGCCGAAACCTGATTTATTGATCTATCTTCATACTCCCGTACCCAAGCTGCAGCAGCAGATAAGGCAGCGCGGCCGGGCCTATGAGCAGCGCATTCCCGACAGCTACCTGCAGGAAATACAGGAGGCTTACCTGCAGTATCTCGGCCAGGAAGACCTGCCGGTGCTCATAGTGGATACCGCGCATGCCGATTTTCATAACGAGGCGCACTTCGGGCAGCTGGTTCGGGTGCTGGAGTCGGGAGAGGCGTTCCGCAGAAAAACCCTGTTTATTAAATAGGCGGAGCGCAGCATGTATATTATTGCCAACGTAATACTGAGCTTATGTTTGTCATTGCACTGTACAATCTGAAAGGCGGCGTGGGAAAAACGGCTTCCTGCGTCAACCTGGCGCACTTATCGGCCACCGACGGCTACCGCACGCTGCTCTGGGACCTGGATCCCCAAGGCGCGGCCGGCTATTACTACCGCAGCAGCCCCGCTACCAGGGGCGGCGTGCGCAAGCTGCTGGAGAAGGATACGACGCTGGCGCAGCTGGTGCAGCCTACCGAATACGAATACCTGGAAGTGGTCCCGGCCGATAAATCGGCGCGCAAGCTGGACATCCTGCTGGACGAGCAGAAAGGTTCCAAGAAGCAGGTACGGCAGCTGCTGAAGCAGGTGCAGCACGATTACGACTTCGTATTCATCGACTGCCCGCCCGGCTTCTCCGTGCTGGCCGATAACATCTTTGAAGCGGCCCATGCCATCCTGATGCCCGCCATTCCCACCACGCTTTCGGTACGCACCTACGATATCGTAAGGGAGTACTTCCAGGACAAGGACCTGCCTCTGGAAAAGCTGATGTGCTTCTTTACCATGGCCGACGCCCGCAAAAGCCTGCATACGGAAACCATGCACACGCTGAGCGCCGACCGCCGTTTTTTCGAGCACTATATACCTTATCTTTCCGAGGTGGAAAAAATGGGTATACACCAGGCCCCCGTTACGGCCTTTGCCCCTTCGGGCCGCGCTGCGCAATGCTACCGCGATCTCTGGAACGAGATCAAGGAAGGAGTGCTGTAGCCATGCCCGGGAAAGCCGGCGCTACCCGAACAGGAACGCCACATCGTCTTCGGTAAGATTTTTGACGAAGCCCTCTTCGGCGCCGATCAGCTCATCCGACAGGTGCTTCTTCTTTTCCTGCAGCTCCATGATCCTTTCCTCGATCGTATCCTTGCAGATCATCTTGTACGCAAATACATTTTTGGTTTGCCCTATGCGGTGGGTGCGGTCTATGGCCTGCTGCTGCACGGCCGTATTCCACCAGGGGTCTACCAGGAATACATAATCGGCCATGGTCAGGTTCAGGCCGGCATTGCCGCTCTTGAGGCTGATAAGAAACACCCTGGTCGCATCGCCGGCAGACTGGAAGCGGTTTACCATTGCCTGGCGCTCTGCCGCCGGCGTATCGCCGTCGAAATGGAAATAGCTAATCTGCTGCTCCCGGCACTTTGCCGCGATCAGGTGCAGCATGCCCTTGAACTGAGAAAAGACGAGCGCCTTGTTGTGCTTCAGGCGGCCAAGCTCTTCCATCAGCACATCCAGCTTAATGGAGTCGGTGCAGTCTTCGCGCTCGGGAAGCAGCTGGGGCGCGCCGCACACCTGCCGCAGCTTAAGGATGCCCTGCAGTATGTGGAGCTTGCTCTTGTCGAGCCCGCCGGCCTTAATACCGAGGAAGATGCTGTCGCGTATCTGGTTCCTGATCTTATTGTACACAGCCATCTGCTCTTCGCCCATCTCGCACCAGAGCACGCTCTCGGTTTTCTCGGGCAGGTCGGTGGCCACCTGCTCCTTGGTACGGCGCAGGATGAAGGGAGCGGTCATCTGCTGCAGCGCTTTCATCTTTTCCTTATCGCCGTCGCGGTCTATGGGGTTGGCATATTCCCTGCGGAAAAATTCCTGCCCGCCAAAGAGGCCCGGCAGCAGGAAGTGGAGCTGGGCGTACAGGTCGAAGGTGTTGTTCATAACGGGCGTGCCGCTCAGCGCAATGCGCGCACGCGCATCCAGCTGCATTACAGCCCTGGTTACCTGTGCCTGCACATTTTTGATATGCTGGCTTTCGTCGGCCACCACGGTGTCCCAGGGGCTGATGGACAGCTTGTCGATATCGCTGCGGAGCGTGCCGTAGCTGCAGATCATGACCTGCGCCTCCTGGCGGAAGAAGTCCTCGATATTGCGCTGCAGCCCGTTGTACACCATTGTCTGGAGGTGCGGGGCAAACCTGCCCAGCTCCTGCCGCCAGTTGTAGATCAGCGAGGCGGGGCATACGATCATATGCCGGGCCTGCGGCAGCTGCTCCTGCCGCAGGCACAGGAAAGCAATGGTCTGGAGCGTTTTGCCGAGCCCCATATCGTCGGCCAGGCACGCGCCGGCGCCGATCTCCGAAAGCAGCGCCATCCATTCAAACCCCTTCTGCTGGTAAGGGCGCAGCTGCGCTTTCAGCAATGCCGGCGCGGGGTATACCGTGCTTTGCTCGTCCTGCCACAAAAGCCAGTTCTTCAGCCAGGCTTCGCTTACGGAAGGCTTCAGCGTTTCCTGCGCCTCGCCTTTTTCCAGGCTGAGCATGATCCACTGCGGCACGGTAAGCTCCTGCTTCTGTATCTTGCCATGCTTAATAAGAGGTGCGTACTGGGCCAGCCATTCGTCGTTAAAAATGCCGATGGTGTTGTCCTTGAGCAATACCGAATTCTGTCCCGCTATCAGGAGCTTTTGCAGTTCGCCCAGCGCGATCTGCTCCTTCCCGAAACAAACCTTCATGCTCAGCGTCAGCACCTCGTCCTCCTGCTTCAGTATCTGCATCTCCGTAGCCGGCGGGTGGGCGGAGTAGCGGAAGTGCCGGAGCATTTCCAGGCCTATCATTTCGGTATCCCGCTCCAGGAGGCCGTGGTATGCCTTCAGGAACCATTGCTTCTTCTTGGCTTCCGCAAAAGTGAGGTAGAAAAATTTGGCCGATTGCCGGGCAAAGGAAGGATGCAGCGATTGCAGGTATGCGGTAAAGGATTGCTCCGCCTCCCTGCGGCGTAGAATGCTGTAAGCTTCGCCGTTCCGGATGGTTTCGTGCCGCTCTTTCCATTCGCCTTCGACCAGGATGCCTTCGTACTGCCACTTGGGAGTGAGCATGAGCATGGAATCGCTGATCTCGCTCAGGTACACGCAGTTGACCGGCGCCACGTCGATCTCCTTCTTCTCAAACAGGTTGTTGCGGTTTACCTTGTGGGTTTCTTCCAGCTTTTGCACAATGCGCTGAGAGAATTGTGCGGGGTTATGGCTGAACTGCCGGGGCTGGCTCAGCTCCAGCCATTCCAGGGTAAGATAATCGGAAGCGCGCAGGGTATAATAATCGCTCCCGATCCCTACCAGGAACTTGTAGCGCCTTACCATGTCGGGCGTGTACCGCTGCCCGTCGCAGTCGAGGCAGGGTTCGATGCAGAGGCCGCCGTCGTCATCTTTTTTCACTTCAAAAGAAAGCACCGGCACTTCTTTCCGGATCGTGCACCGGGCAATCTGGTAATTGCCCGTCTGGGGATTTTTGACCCGGTGATAGGCCCGCAGGTCCGGGATTTCCTGCAGCAGGCTGTGCCAGATCTCCTGGAAATAGCGGATCACTGTTTTATCCAGGAACTTCTCCAGCGGCATGCCTGATTTTTCCCTGGCATGCCGCTTCTTCAGCTGGCTTATCTCGAAGGCAATATCCGCATCGTGGAAGCGGGCCAATGCCTTCTTTCCTGCTTCGGAGTGCTGGCCGAAGTACCGTTCGATCTGGGCGCTGTCGAGCGGGAACATCTCAAACGGCACGGAGCTTCCCGACCGGATATGCAGCGAATTGAATATACTGTTGTGGTTGAATATCTCTTCGGGGCACAGCACCAGTGTAGCTACCGGTACCGTGCGGGCTGGCCTGTTGGTTGTAGACATGCGCTGTTTTTTGGGCTTCCTTCAAAAAATGGAGCGCAAATGTAGGCAATGAAGGCATAGCGAAGCCCATGCGGCGGCCGACAATTTGTCGGGGGCTACAAGCGCCGGCTGTGCCTGCAGGGCTTGGCGGGTCACCGTTTTTCCTGGCACAGCTCGATCAGCACGCCATGGGTGCCTTTGGGGTGCAGGAAGCATACCAGCTTGTTGTCGGCGCCCTGCTTCGGTGTTTCGTGCAGCAGGGTAAAGCCCTCCGCCGCAAGGCGCCGCATTTCCGATTCTATATCTTCCACCTCAAAGGCTATATGGTGCATGCCTTCTCCTTTTTTCTCCACGAATTTGGCAATGGGGCTTTCGGCCTTGCTGGCCTCCAGCAGCTCTATCTTGGTTTCGCCCTGGCGGAAAAAAGCGGTATGCACTCCTTCGCTTTCTACTGTTTCGGTCTTGTAGCAATCCGTATTCAGCAGTTTTTCAAATAAGGGAACGGAGGTTTCCAGGCTTTTTACCGCTATACCAATATGCTCTACTCTGATCATTTTTTCAAATAGGTTTTATAGATATAAAAATCAATACAGACAATGCTTCCGGGGGAGCGAAAGTAAAACATTAAAGCTAATTTTGCCAGAGCCGAAAGTTTCGGAGCGCAGGTTTCGGATATCCGGGATCTTACGGATATTTGAAGCAAAAAGCAGCATGATTTACCTGGACTATAATGCAACCACTCCCTGCGACCCGCGTGTCCTGGATGCGATGTTGCCTTACTTTACCGAGAAATACGGTAATGCTGCCAGCAGGACGCATGCTTACGGCTGGATAGCCGACGAAGGCGTGGAGCAGGCGCGCAGGTATATTGCCGGGCTGCTGCACGCCGAGCCGCAGGAAATTGTGTTTACCTCCGGGGCGACCGAAGGTTGCAACCTTGCCCTGAAAGGCGTTTTTGAAATGTATGCGGCCAAAGGTAACCATATCATTACCTGCGCCACGGAGCACAGGGCGGTGCTGGACACCTGCCGGCGCCTGGAGCGGAAAGGCGCGCAGGTAACTTACCTGGGCGTGGATGCCGGGGGACTGATCGACCTGGCTGCGCTTGAAGCGGCGATCCGCCCGGAAACGATCCTGATAGCGGTAATGTATGCCAACAACGAAACGGGGGTATTGCAGCCGGTGCGGGATATTGGCAGGATAGCCAGGCAGCACGGAGTTCTTTTTTTCAGCGATGCCACGCAGGCTGCAGGCAAGACGGCCGTGGATGTGCAGGAGGACGGCATAGACCTGCTGGCCCTGAGCGCGCACAAATTCTATGGTCCCAAGGGCGTAGGCGCGCTGTACATCCGCAGGCGGGACCCAAGGGTGCGCCTGATGCCGCAGATAGACGGCGGCGGGCATGAAAGGGGGTACCGCAGCGGCACCCTGAACGTACCGGGCATTGTAGGCATGGGAAAGGCTGCCGCCCTGGCGGCAGCAGAGGGCGTTGCAGACGCGGAACGGCTGAAAATGCTCAGGGACCGGCTGGAAGAGTCGCTGGTAGCGCACGGCGCAAAGGTGAACGGAAGCCGGGCTATGCGGCTGGCTCATGTAAGCAACCTTTCCTTTGAAGGCATGGCTGCAGAACGGCTGGTAAGCGGCCTGAACGGGGCGCTGGCCTTCTCGGTGGGGTCAGCCTGCACTTCGGCCCGAAAAGAGCCTTCCCATGTGCTGGAAGCGATGGGGCTGGACGAAGATAGGTTAAAAGGGGCAATACGGCTGAGCCTGGGCAGGTTTACGACGGAAGCCGAAGCCGAACAGGCCCTAAACCTGATTCTGGATTATATAAGCCGTAAAACGTAAGTCAGCGCTTACTTTTTTCGGAAGTTATTTAAATAAAATTTAACTTTGCGAGGACCTGGGATATTACAGGCCCGGCGGAGCGCTGAAAATGTGCCGGATAAATTATTAAATCATGATATATATTACTGATAGAGCGAAGGAGCGGGTGTTGCAAATACACGAGGAAGAGCATCTTGGGGCGGATTATTTCCTGCGCATCAGTGTGGTTGGCGGAGGCTGCTCCGGGCTTACCTATAAGCTCGATTTTGACAATGAGCCGCAGCAGGGCGACCAGGTATTCGAGGACAAAGGCATAAAATTGGTTACGGATATCAAAAGTTTTTTGTATCTTTGTGATACTACGTTGGAATTTACGGCAGGCCTGAACGGAAAGGGCTTCCATTTTATAAATCCAAATGCCAGCCGTACGTGTGCATGCGGAGAAAGTTTTGCGGTGTAGGTGTTATAATGAACGTTGGCCATAGCGGAACTAAGCCTAAACTGCAATACGGGCGGGAGCATTGCTCCCGCCTTCTTTTTTGAACTATATAGGCTGCTGGTTTTTAAGCGCGCCAGGGCATAGCGCCCGTTCCCGCAAAATTTCTTCCTCAAAAAAGGGTAAAACTTTTACCTTTGCGGTCCGAAACCTTCTTTCCATCATCCTATTCATACTCAAGTTCACATGCTTCGGGAAGAGCCGCTTAAAGTTAAAGAATACTCCTTTGCTGTTGCCAAGATCAGGGATTACGGACAGCTGATGAAGCCCAACCTGAGTTTCATGGTGGTATTTTCCAGTGTGGTCGGGTACCTGATCGTTCCGGGCATCGAGTTCCTCTGGAAGAATGTGATTCTTTTGTTTATCGGAGGCATGCTGGTAACGAACGGCGCCAATATCATCAACCAGATACTGGAGCGCTACAGCGACCGGCTGATGAAGCGCACCATGCTGCGCCCGCTGCCCGATGAGCGGATGGGCATTGCGGAAGCCTGGGTGCTTTGCGTTGTATCGGCGGCCTCTGGCGCATGGCTTCTGGCTTACTACTTCAATATAACGGCGGCTTTGCTCAGCCTGCTGTCCCTGCTTATCTACGGGTTTGCCTACACGCCCATGAAAAAGATCCACCCGGTAGCCACTTTTATCGGCGCTATCCCGGGCGCTTTGCCCCCGCTGATCGGCTGGGTGGCCGCTACCGGAAGCCTGGGACTGGGCGGCTGGGCGCTGTTCCTGATCCAGTTCTTCTGGCAGTTTCCCCACTTCTGGGCCATTGCATGGGTAGGGTACGAAGATTATCTTAAGGCAGGCATCCGTATGCTGCCCTCCAAAGAAGGGAAAACTTCCTTTACCGGCCTGCAATGTATTTTTTACAGCCTTACCCTGATCCCCCTGGCCATGCTGCCCCGGCAGATAGGCCTCAGCGGCGCCGCCGGTATGTGGGTTGCGATCAGCTGCGGTTTCCTGTATTGCTTTGCTTCTTTTATTTTTTATCTACGGAACGACCGGATCTCCGCCAAGAGACTGATGTATGCTTCCTTTATATATTTACCCACGGTACTGCTGGCCCTGCTGATCGACAAAATCTGAGCAGGCGGTTCCCGATAGCCTATAGCGATTTATGATGACGGTTGAAAAAAGTGCACAAAGAAGAAAGATACATCCGCAGAAGTTTGCCATGTGGATTGCCATCGGCAGCATCATTATGATGTTTGGCGGCCTTACCAGCGGCTATATTGTAAGGCGCTCCCAGGGCAACTGGGAAACTTTTAGCCTGCCGGTTACCTTTTATATATCCACCGTAGTGATCCTGCTGAGCAGCGCTACGCTGGCACTGGCCTCCCGCAGCTTCAGGCAAAGGCAGATGCGGCTGCACCGCAACATGGTTACGCTTACTTTCGTGCTGGGGATCGTCTTTACCATACTGCAGTACATTGGCTTTAAGGAGCTGTATCACCAGATGAAATGGAGCAACAACGTTTCTTTTCAATACCTGATCGTGATCGTGCTGGTGCATGCCCTGCATATTGTAGGAGGCGTATTTGCCCTGCTGTACCTTTTCCTGAAAACCTATAGCAGGAAAGTAAAGACCTACAGCAGCACCGGTATAGAGATCGTGAGCACTTACTGGCATTTTGTGGATATACTCTGGATCTACCTGTTTGTCTTTTTTGTGCTGAATCGTTAGAACCGGCCCTGATAAAGGGTCCGGCCTGCATCGATTTTTAAAAAATATTAGCCGGTTGCTTTTAATAATAAACAACATGCACTAACTTGCAGCCGTCTTTTGAGCTATTAAAAATTTTACAATTTTATGACACAAGCTACTACAGCTACAGCGGACATCAAAAAGTGGGACGGGGGGCAGTCGCCCTTCAACCTGAGCTACGGAAAAATGATGATGTGGTTTTTCCTGCTTTCTGATGCCCTTACCTTCGGTGCGTTACTGATCAGCTATGGTACCAAGCGTTTTTTCAGTGATGTATGGCCTGATTCCAACCATGTATTCAAGGCGTTCCCAGGGTTTAGCCATGATGCCAACATGCCGCTGATGTTTGTGAGCTTGATGACCTTTATCCTGATCGTAAGTTCGGTAACGATGGTGCTGGCTGTGCATGCGGGGCACTACAACGATAAGAAAGGCGTGATCAAATGGTTGCTGTGGACCATCATCGGCGGTATCGCGTTCCTGAGCTGCCAGTGCTGGGAGTGGGTTCACCTGCACGGCGAAGGCGCCTGGTGGGGCAGCTTCGTGGATCCGAAAACAACTTCCCTGGAAGAGCTGAAACATTTCTACAACCCTGCCGTATTTGCCAATATGACCATAGAGCAGGGGGTCAATGCCACTACGAGCTTCTTCAACTTCTTCTTCACCATTACCGGATTCCACGGTATGCACGTATTGTCGGGAGTGGTACTGAATGTCGTGATCCTGGTGAACACGGTAAACGGCACCTACCAGCGCAGGGGCCACTACGAAATGATCGAGAAAGTAGGCCTTTACTGGCACTTCGTAGACCTGGTATGGGTATTCGTATTTACCTGCTTCTACCTGCTCTAAGCTTTACCGGCCTCCTCAAGAAGAAACAAACTATTTATCAAAAGAAAAGAATTCGCACATGTCTGCACATCATCACAGCGACAATATACAGGCCTTATATGAAGGCGACCAGTCCAAACTGTACTCCGGCGTATTGAGCCATCATACCGACATCAAATCAGACGAGAGCAAAGCGCAGGTTAAAAGGATCATGAAGATCACCCTGTGGCTGACGATCATTACCATTCTGGAAGTAGCGGTAGGATTATATGCGCACCATTCCGGCGCTATCAGCAAGGTATTCCTGGCCTTCTACTTCCTGGGGCTTACCGTGGTAAAGGCGGCGCTGATCGTAAGAGTGTTTATGCACCTCGGTGATGAGAAAAAGAACTTCGTGATGGCTGTAGTGATACCGCTCTCACTGTTTGTCTGGTTCATTATCGCGTTCCTGGCAGACGGCAGCTTCTGGCTGAAAATGAATAATACCCAGGCTTTTACCAAAGAGGTGGAGCAGGTGCAGCATAAATAGCCGTTCCGGGCACGGAGCCGCTGCGCTCTGCTGTGAAGCATTGACAGAATACGTACAAAGCACAGTAATGCGTTCAAATAAAACGATAAAGTATATTTTAGGGATAGCGGTCGCAGCAGTCGTACCGCTATCTTTTTTTTTCATTGCGAGGTCGCTTTCCGACGGTAAAGTAAAAGTGCCGCCCTATTACCGGCCCGAAAGGATCGCCCGGATAGTCGAGGACGGCAAAGCGGTCAATGATACCATCTTTCATAAAGTAAAGGAGCTGACGCTGACCAACCAGCTGGGCAGGCAGGTAAGCCTGAACAAGGACCTCAGGGGCAAAGTGCTGGTGATTGATTTCATTTTCACTACCTGCCCCACGGTATGCCCGAGGCTGAGCGCGCATATGAAGGAGCTTCAGAAGGCTTATATCAAGAAGAACCCGGACCTGGTACAGTTCCTCTCTATTTCCGTGGACCCTGCCCGCGATTCCGTGCCTGCATTAAGGGCTTATGCGGACCGGTACAATGCCGACCATGACCGCTGGTGGTTCCTCACCGGGAATAAAGACAGCATCTTTGACTATGCCAAGAATGAATTGGGCCTGCTGCTCCAGGATGCAGATGTGCCGGGCGATTTCGTCCATTCCGAAAAAATGATCCTGCTGGATACGGCCCGTAATATCAGGGGATATTACAACGGCCTGGACAAGGCGGAAACCAACAAGCTGGCCAACGATATTTCCATCCTTTTCCTGGAAAAAAGGAAAAAAGGCCGTTAAGGCGCTTATGTATATTGCAAAGATCTGTTTTCATGATACCTACTCCTTCCTTAAAGAAGAACGATAAAAGAGCCAACTGGATTATCGCGGTCCTTTCCGTAGTGATATTCCTGGTAGTCGCTTCGCTGAGCCGCATTACGCCGCCCAGGTTTCCTTTTGATTTCAACGTGCACGTGTTTGCCCTGATCAATTCGCTGATCAATTCGGCCGTATCGGTATTGCTGATTGCCGGCCTGGTTGCAGCCAGGCAGCGTAAATTCATGCTGCATAAGAACATTATGATGGTGGCGATCGTGCTGTCCGTATTGTTCCTGGTGTTCTATATCGGTCACCATCTCTTTGCCAGCGACAGCAAATTCGGGGATATCAATCACGACAATATCCTGAGCGAGGCGGAAAAAGCAGCTGTAGGCAGCATCCGTTACTTTTATTACTTTATCCTGATCACCCATATTGTACTGGCAGCGGTGATCCTTCCTTTTATCCTGTTTACCGCTTACCGGGCGCTTACCGGAGAGTATGCAAGACACCGCAGGCTGGCAAGGTATACCTGGCCGCTTTGGTTCTACATTGCCATTACCGGCGTAATTGTATACTGGATGATCGAGCCTTATTATTCCTGACCGGTTCCCGTGGTTACAGCACGATGCCGATGCCGGGCTGGCCCGGCACTGCAATCTCCGCGCCGTTGTAGGTAAGGCCCCTGCCTATGTTTTCTTTCAGCAGTAAAGGGCCGTCGATGTCGGCATAGTCTGCGAGCGGAAGCAGGTGCGCCAGGGCAGTGGCGCCCACGGTGCTTTCGCACATACCGCCCAGCATAATTTTCTTTCTGGCGGCGCGTGCGGCGCGGATCATGTTCAGCGCCGGAGTAATGCCGCCGCATTTCGAAAGTTTGATGTTGATGCCATCGTACAGCGCAAGGCAGGCGGGGGCATCTTTCTCTTCGCGGCAGGCTTCATCCGCAATGATGGGTATGTTTGTCAGCTCTTTGAGCCTGTGCATTCCGTCTATGTCGTCCCGGTGGAGCGGCTGTTCGATCAGCTCCACCTGCATCCGCTCAAGGTGCGGCAGCATTGCCTTGGCCTCATCCAGGCTCCAGGCTTCATTGGCGTCTATCCTGATCGCGGCATCCGTTGCATGGCGCAAGGCCTCCAGCGCCGGCAGGTCCTGTGTGCCGCCCAGCTTAAGCTTGTAAATGGGGTAAGGTTTGGCGCGGGCTCTTTCGGCTACCGCCGCGGGATCGTTGAGCCCTATTGTGTAGTCGGTAAGCGGAATATTCTTCCATTGCAGGCCTATCAGCGCATAAAGCGGGCGGCGGTTGAGCTGGGCCCATAGATCCCAGCCGGCCATGTCCAGGGCAGAGATCAGGAAGGGCTGCCCCGGCAGCAGGTGATGCAGGAAATGCCAGAATCTTTCGGGAGCATTCAGGGCATAGCGTTCGATCGTCGGCCTGTTTTTTTCCAGCAGCACAATCATTTCTTCGATACGCGCGTTATAGTACCCGATCTCGGTCGCTTCGCCATAACCTGTAAGGCGGCCCAAGCCGAGCGAAAGTACCAGGGAAGGCTGGTGCGTTTTCAGACCTTTGGCTATGGCAAAGGGATATTCAAAAGGAAGATCGTGGGATCGGTAAGTCAGTCGGAGCATAAAAAAAGCAATTTCGGCAAAACTTCCGAGAACCGGATCAAACAAGAAAAATTATTAAAAAGCCCGCGCAACTGTTATCTTTGCGCCTCAATTCAGAATGCACTTATGAAGAAAGTTATCGGAATGCTGACCCTGTTACTGGCCCTTTCCCCGCTTGTCAAAGCACAGGAGGAGGCGGAAGCGCCCAAGAAGAAAGTGGTAAAGCCCTCCCGCGATTTCGTGATGTTCCAGCTGACCTATGATAGCTGGGCCAATGTGCCCGAGGAAGTAAAGATCGGCGGCATCGGGCGGGGCTTCAATGCCTATCTCTGCTACGACTTCCCCATTTCAAGGTCCAATTTCAGCTTTGCCGCCGGTATCGGTGTCAGCAGCAATAATATCTATTTTAAAGATCAGCTGCTGATCATGAATGCCCCCTCATCCGAGGTTGCCTTCGTGAATGTAGATACGGCTGCCAATACCGACTTCTATAAGAAAAGCAAGCTGAATACTACTTATGTGGAAGCGCCTTTCGAGCTGCGTTTTTTCGGCAACAAGGAAAACCGCAACCGCGGCTTCAAGGCGGCGATCGGGATGCGTGTGGGCCTGCTGGTCGGCGCGCATACCAAAAACAAGAATACGCTCAGCGGCAGCGCGATCGTGGAAAAGGTGAATACGAAGAGATATATCCAGACCTGGCGGTTTGCGCCTACCGCCCGCATCGGGTGGGGCAACTTTTCCCTGTACGGGTCATATAACCTGAGCGCACTGTTCAAGAACGGCGCAGGCCCCGAAGTGTATCCTTATTCGATCGGCATCTGTATTACCGGGCTGTAAAAACGAGCCATATACATTATACGAAAGAAGCCGCCCCGGAAACAGGGCGGCTTCTTTTATGCGGATCTTATCCCGGTTTAATTTTTCCATTTCCTGATCAGCAGCGAAGAGTTGGTACCTCCGAAGCCGAAGGAGTTGGACAGGAACACATCAAACGGACGCTGCAGCGTTTCCGGGAGGACATTGATCTTGGCCGAATGCTCGTCGGGGTGCCGGAAATTGATATTGGGCGCCATAAAATCATGCTGCATCATCAGCAGCGAATAGACAATCTCGCTGGCGCCGGCCATCCAGCATTCGTGCCCGGTCATAGATTTGGTAGAGCTTACCGGCACTTTGCCGCCGAATACCTCGTAAATAGCTTCTGCTTCGCTGCCGTCGCCTGCCGGGGTAGAAGTGGCGTGAGCGTTCACATATTCTACAGCGGAGGCATCCATGCCTGCATCTTTAAGCGTGCGCTGTATCGAGCGCACCTGGCCTTCTACGCTGGGGTTCGAAATGTGCTCGCCGTTGGAAGAAAAGCCGTAGCCCATCACCTCGGCCAGGATGGTAGCGCCTCTTGCCCGCGCCGATTCCAGGCTCTCCAGCACGATGGTAGCGGCGCCGCCACCGGGCACCAGCCCGTCGCGATCTTTGTCGAAGGGGCGGGAAGCCCTGGCCGGCTCATCTTCGCGCGTGGAGAAAGTAGCAAGCGCATCGAAGTTAGGCATCGAATAGTCGTTGATCTCCTGGGCGCCGCCGCAGATCACGCGGTCCTGCAGGCCATTCCTGATAAACAGGTAGCCCATGCCGATGGCGTGCGAACCGCTGGCGCAGGCGGCGCTGATGCTGAAGTTGATACCGCGCAGCTTAAATATGGTAGCCAGGTTCATGGTAACGGTGGAGTTAAGCACCTGGAAGACCGACCCCGAGCCGATCAGCATGGAGTCTTTCTTTTCCCGCAGCACATCGATGCCTTCGATCACCGGCCTGGCGCAGCTGTCGTTGCCATAGATAATTCCCGTTTCGTGCTTATGGAAGAAATCTATATCGAGCCCCGCCTGCCGCAGGGCTTCTACGGTGGCCATATAAGCAAATTCGGCCTGTTCCGGCATCATGATGCGGGCCCGGCGATCCAGCAGCCCCTTCAGGTTGGGGCGCTCCACATAGCCGGTAAGGGCGGAGCGGTAGCCCATAGCCTTGCGCTCCGGGCGGTAAACGATACCCGAGCGGCCCTCGAACAGGGAACGCGTTACTTCTTCTTTATTTATACCCAGCGAGGAATAGATGCCTATGCCGGTGATCACAACTCGGTTCATTATGGGGACTTTGCGGCAGCAAATTTCAGATATTTCCTGAAATGTACGGCATTTGTACTAATATTCGCCGTATGGTTATTCGTAGCGCAGGGCCTGGATCGGGTCCAGCCGCGCCGCCCTGGCCGCAGGGTAGAGGCCGGAAAGAATGCCAACGCCGGTACAAAGCAGGATGCCTATGCTGATCCATGCCCAGGGAACGATAAACCCTGTCTTGAGCAGCAGCGACACCATATTGCCGATAAGTATGCCGCTGAGCACGCCGATCAGGCCGCCGGTAAGGCTGATCATTACCGATTCGGTAAGGAATTGCCGGCGTATGGAGCTGTTCCGGGCGCCCAGCGCCTTACTGACCCCTATCTCGCGGGTGCGTTCCGCTACAGAAACCAGCATGATATTCATCAGGCCTATGGCCGCGCCCAATAAGGTAATGAGGCCGATGAACAAAGCGGCGCCCGTAACGTATTGGAGGTTTTCCATCAGCATGGCGGCCAGGTTGTCATTTTTATTGATCCCGAAGTTGGGATCTGCATTCAGGGGAATTTTCCGGATGGTGCGGAACAGGCCCTCGGCTTCTTCTGCGGCTATATCGATCATGGACACGTAGGGCACTCTTACACTGATCACAAAGGAGCGGTCGCCCCCGTACACGGCACGCGCGTTCTGCAGCGGGATAAACACATTGTTGTCCACGTTGGAGATCATGGTGCTGCCTTTGCTTTCGGCTACGCCTATTACCCTGTATTTGATGTAGCCTACGGTAATTACGGAATTGACGGCATTGGCGATCTTGCCTCTGAAGAGTTTTTTGGCGATGCTGTTGCCCAGCACGCATACATAGCTGCCGTTGCTGACCTCAGTGGAAGAGAAGTTGCGCCCCGCTTCCAGATTGGTGCCGGATATGGTGGTATACTGCTCGTCAACGCCCATGACGAGCACGTTGGGGTTGGTCTTTTCCGAAGCGTATTTGACCGTTGCCGTACCTTCTCCTGCAACGGAAAGCCCTACTGTGGCCGGGAACGAGAAGCGTTCTTTAAAATCCAGGGCATCGCGGTAGCTGATGTTTTTCTGGTCCACGGAGGAGATATGGATTCCGCCGCCCCCGCTTTTTTTCTTTAAAATCTCGTTGGTGATCTGGAAGGTATTGGAGCCCATCCCGCTGAAGCTGGAATAAATGCTGGATTTAAGTCCCTGGATCGCGGTAAGTATACCCACCAGGGCCATGATGCCCAATGCAATAATGCCTACCGTGATCCCTGTCCGCAATTTGCTGGTCCGGACCGAGCGGTAGGCAAGCATTGTATTGAATAGGAAACTGTTGGCCATGTGGGGGAGCAGTAGATCTCTGGCACGAATGTAGGCATTTATGCCGATATCCCCTGTGGCAGGCAACCGGTTTTAGCTGCCGGAGGGGTAGCTGTACAGGATCACGAACTCTACCCTGCGGTTCCGCCTCCGGCCTTCTTCGGTCTGGTTATCGGCGATGGGATTGCTGGAGCCGAACCCCCAGGTAAGCATCCGATCTTTCTTTACGGAGAACTCTCCCAGCACTGTCATTGCCGAATCGGCCCTTTGCTTGGAAAGCGTGGTGTTCAGGGCGTCGCCGCCTGTAATATCGGTGTAGCCGTTGATCAGGATATTGGTTTGCGGATACTGGTTCAGCGCGTTTGCAAAACGCTGCATCAAGGGATAGGTTTCTTTCTGGATCGAGGACGAGCTCTTCTTGAACAACAGGTGCTCGGGGAACAGCACTTTTATCGTATCGTTCAGTATCGATACCTCCGCTTCATTCACGGCACCTTTAATGGAAGTGTAGGCCGCTTCCATGTAAGCGTGCTTTTTCTTCGCCATTCTTTTTTGCGGATTGCAGGAAAATAACAGGGCCCATATCGGAAATACCAAAAGGATTATATATTTCCTATTCATAAGCGTATTCATTTTTTGATTGGGCAAAAGTAGAAAAATTATTCCTGTTTTGACAGGATGAGCTTAAAGCCTACGCCGTGCACGGTTTGCAGGTCAACGCCTTCTGCATCTTTTAAGTATTTCCTGATCTTGGTCATGAACACATCCATGCTTCTGCCGAGAAAATAATCTTCCTTGCCCCATACATTCATGAGGATATCTTCCCGTTTTACCACTGCATTGGCATGGAGGCACAGGTACTGCAGCAGGTCGGCTTCCTTTTGCGTAAGCTGCTGCTTGCGGTTGCCGTCGATCAGCAGCAGGTTATTATAATCGAATACGAGGTTGCCCAGCTTAAATTTCTCGACGATCTCATTGGTCCTTTTGGTCCGCTTCAGGAAAACCTCGATCCTGAGCAGCAGTTCCTCCATGTTGAAGGGCTTGGTGATATAGTCATCCCCTCCCGCCTTGAATCCGGCAATGCGGTCTTCGTCCATCGATTTGGCGGTCAGGAAAAGGATCGGGATCTTATCGTTCTTTTTCCGGATCTGGGCGGCCAGGGTCATGCCGTCCTTACGCGGCAGCATTACATCCAGCAGGCAGATGTCGACATTGTGGCGCATGAACTGCTGCCAGCCGTTCTCGCCATCGGAGCTGAAAATCACTTCATAGCCGTTTTCTTCAAGATTATCTTTCACTACAAAGCCAAGCGAGCTGTCGTCTTCTACCAGGAGGATCTTTGCTTTGGGTTGCATATAAGTTTAGTTTTTTAGATTTTTAGGAAAAATAAGGGAAAAAGTGCTTCCTTTCCCGGGCTTGCTGTTGCATTGCACCTCGCCCCTGTGAGCCCTTACAATAATGCGTACATAATTTAATCCCAGCCCGAAGCCTTTCACATCATGTACATTGCCGGTAGGTACCCGGTAAAACCTGCGGAACAGCATTTTCTGATGCGCTTTATCGATCCCTATACCGTTATCCGAAACGTCGATCCTTATCTGTTTATTGCTCTCTTTCAGGTGGATGTCGATCACGGGGTCTTCCAGGGCATATTTCAGGGCATTGTCGATCAGGTTGCTGACCGCATTTTTGAGGTGCAGCCTGTCGCCGGTATAGACTATATCGGCCTCGGGCAGGTGCAGGTGCAATGCCGCATTCTTCTTCAACAGCATACTTTCAAAACTGTTGGCTACTTCCCGGAGCAGCTCCTGCCATACAATGCGCTGGGCGCGCAGCTGGATCTGCCCCTTTTCCGCATGGGCCATCTGCAGCACCCTTTCTACCTGCAGGGCCAGCTGGGAGGCTTCGTTGTCGATAATGGTGGCATAGTTCAGCAGGCGCTGGGGCTTGTGTATGATGTCGGGGTTTTTGAGCACTTCGGCAGAAAGCTGTATGGTAGCCAGCGGCGTCTTGAACTCATGCGTCATATTGTTTACGAAATCTTTCTGGACTTCACTGAGCCTTTTTTGCTTCAGGATCACGAAGACGACATACCCCAGGAAGATCAGCACGCACAGCAATACCAGCGACGACAGGATCCAGATAGACAGCTGGGAGGCCAGGTAATTTTTACGGTGGGGGAAGAACACGCCGAAATAATAATTCTCGCGCGAAAGGCTGGGGAAGTTCATTACGGGCGTAAACGGCTCGTTGCTGCCGCTCATATGCACATACCGGTAATTGATCAGCGTATCGCTCATGCAGTCGTACATCCCGTATTCGAAATCGGTGATGATGTTCCGCTTCTCGAACTCCACGGTAAGGAAGTGCTGCAGCACATCAATATCCATGTGGTCGTTGATCTGTACAATGAAGTAGGCAGGCTCTACCTGATCTACTACGTTATAGATCAGCGGCTGTATCTTCTTCATTTCCCATATCTTCAGCGCCACATTGCGCAGGCTCGTGTTCACATTCAGGCTGAACTCCTTCTCTTCCAGGTCATACGCTCTTTTTACCCAGTATACCTGTGTGGCAATAATACCGGCAGCAGATAAGAGGGCAAGGATCAGGATCAGCCGTATCGTCGCATTCTTCATTTACAGACAAAAGTAGCCCGAATGGGGCTGGTATACAAAATATGAGGATACATTCACATTTGGTTAAAAATTGAATACAAATGCCCCGGCACAGGGCGGGGCATCGTGAACAATAACAGGAAGGGGCGCGGCTATCGGTAGCAATAGTCCAGGAATTGCTCCAGGTCGCCGGCGAGCCGCCGGGGGTGCTCCATAAAGCTCATGTGCCCGCAGGGCCTATACACAGAGAGCATGTTGACAGGCGCCAGATGGCACTGCTCCAGAGCGTCTTTCATAGGCGTGGCGGTATCTTCATCGCCCACGATCCATTGTACCGGGAACCCTGCGTTGCGGAGCATATCTTTTTTATCGCTCCGCATCATGATAGCCTGGTAAAAGGCGGCCAGCGTTTCGGCAGGCAGCTCCATGCCCTTGGCCACCACGTTTTTTACCGCTGCCGGATGCTCGCGTGCAAATTCGGCGGCAAAAAGGTTTTGCGCCATACCTTTCAGGAACATTTCCTTTTCGGCCGTCCCTTTGCGCATCAGGGCGATCGCCTTCCGCCGGTGCTCCTTCTTCTCCTCGCTGTCGGCCGAGGCCAGGGAATGTACCAGCGATAAGCCTTTTACATAAGCCGGATAATGTGCCGCAAATTCCAGGGCGGTATAACCTCCCATGGAATGCCCGGCCAGTACCGCTGTGCCGATCCCTTCCCGGTCCATCATCTCTTTGACGGACGCTGCCATGAGCTGCAGGCTGAGCGTTTCGCCGGGCAGGGCGCTCTTGCCTGCCCCGGGCAGATCGGGCAGCAACAGCTTATAGCTCCGGGCCAGGTCGGGCACCACCGGTTCCCAGGCGGTGCTGTCGTTGGGAAAACCGTGGATCAGCACGAGGGGCGGGCCGCTGCCCCTGACAGTGTAATGGATCATGATATCGTATTTGCAGAGGTTACGGCAGTATCGCCGGCGGGCGCCGCCACATTCAGATTCTGTTTGTACATGTCGATATAAATATACATCAAACACAGCAGCAGGGGCGACAGTTCGATCAGGGGCATCTGCTGGAAGCCGATCACGTGAACGATCAGCGCCACGATGAGCAGGCTGATGGCTGCCAGGGCATAGATCCGGAGCCAGAAGCGCTTTTGATGGGCTATAAAAGCTACGCCCGCATTCAGGGGCACCGCCCATAATATATTCAGGTTGTCGCTGCAGGACTGGTGATTGGTGCCCAGCCACATGAACAGCATAAAGACTCCCAGGATGCCCGTAAGGAAAAGGACCAGGAAGCGCAGGATATTCCTGAGGTAGCGGAAGCTTTTTACCAGGAAAGACAGCGCCGTGAGGATCAGCAGGCCGATCATCAGCCAGAGCGGCCCGTTGAAAGCAGTGCGGTATACATGCTTATGGTCCAGCAAAACAATATGCTGCCCTACCACATGCTTACCCCGGTATTTGGCATGTACCAGCCCTTTATGCAGGAAGTCGGGGAGGAACATGGCGCCGTCTTCGGTCATTATGCTGTCTACCCTGCTGCCCAGCAGCAGGTTGATGCCGAACCGCTCCCAATGTTTGTTGACAAGGTATTGGTTCAGTATATTCCGGTAGCTGATCTTTTTGCTGCCCAGCACATTCCCGAAGTAGAATTCGGTGCCCAGCAGTTTGGGAAAGAGGTCGCGGACCCGTGTCGTACAGTTGTCGAAAAGAAAGTCGTAGTGGTATGCCCTGTGCTCGGGGCGCAGGTTGCGCTCCAGGAAGGCAACAAAAGCCAGTTCCTGCTCATCGGTGAGATCCAGCACCTGCTCCTGCACGTTTCGCTTCTCTTCGCGATAGGTGTACATAAAATCTTCGAAGCTGCTTTTATCGAGGTAATAAAGCAGCTTGCCCAGGGTGAACTTGGTGTAAAAATCCGGATCGCTGAAGTTGAAAGTGCCGTAATTGTACACCACATCCAGGTGCCGGCTGCTGTCGGTTACCCGTACGCCGGTATGGCCGAACGAAGAGTACAGTTCCTCGCCTACCCCGCAGGTCAGGATGCTGATACGCAAAGAGCCGGCGGCAGAGGGGGATAGGGTTGCCGTATCCTGCCGGCCAAAAGCGAGCGCGGAGGCGAGCAGCAATGCGAAAGCAAAAAAATAGCGCATGAAACAAGGCTTGTATGAAAAAATCACGCAAACCTACAAAAGATATGGAAGATTCCCTGCCGGGGAAAATCAGAAGCGGAGCATGGCCGCGATCCGTTCCAGGTAATGGCGGTCTGTTTCGTCGAAATGCCCCGGGGTCCGGCTGTCGATATCCAGTACAGCCACCACCTCGTTATTGCGGAATACCGGGACCACGATCTCGGAGCGGGAAAGGCTGCTGCAGGCAATGTGGCCGGGAAAGAGTTCCACATCAGGCACGATGAGCGTGGCCGCCTGCTCCCATGCGGTACCGCATACCCCCTTGCCTTTGGCAATACGGGTACAGGCTATAGGGCCCTGGAAAGGGCCCAGCACCAGCATGCCGTCCTTTACCAGGTAAAAGCCTGTCCACAGCCAGCCGAACTGCGCGCTGAGCGCAGCAGTAACATTGGCCAGGTTGGCGACCAGGTCCGGCTCGTGGGCGATCAAAGCTTCGACCTGGGGCAGCAATGCCTCGTATTGTTCCTGTTTGGTGCCGGTTACAGTGACCAGTTCCTCTGCCATAGCTATTCGTGGTTAGTTAGCTGCAAAATTCAGTCAAAAGCATGAATTAATGGTATCTTTGTGCGATCAACTTTTCCAATACCATGGCCGATAAACCTGATATACTGCCCGCCATTCTTAAGATGAAATGCCCCAACTGCCGCAAAGGAGATATGTACCTTCAAAAGAGCATTTTCCCCTTGAAAAAAATGATGGATATGCCCGGGCGTTGTGCCGTATGCGGTCAGAAGATGGAGATAGAAGTGGGATTTTACTACGGCACCGGCTATGTAAGCTACGCGCTGGCCGTGGGCGTGGCCATATTCAACGCAGTATGGTTCGGCCTGCTGGTGGGCTTCTCCTGGAAAGACAACAGCATATGGTGGTACATGGGCATTACCATCTTGATGATGATATTGCTGCAGCCGTTCCTGATGCGCTATTCAAGGGTACTATACCTGTACCTCTTCGTTAAATACGGCAGCTCGCCTTACCGGGATCCTGATTCACCCTCCTGACCCGCTTCCTCTCCGTATAAAGACGTAATTCGGGTGGTCGGCCGCGGACTGGCGGAGCGCCTGCCGTATCTTTAACCTGCCAAACCTCAGTGCTATGAATAAAATGCTTCGCCGGGCATCCGGGCTTCTCCTGCTTTTCGGCAGCTCTCTGTGGCAGCCATGCCCGGCACAGCCTGCTTCCACGCCTGAATTCCCCCCTGGATTTACAGGTTATCTTAACCTGCAGCAGGGCATTGTTTCCGACTTCAGGACTACCCCGGATTATTACCAGGTAGGCTTTACCTTCCACCCCCAGTATACCTTGCTGCCCTCCCGTTTAAGAGTCGGTGCACAGCTCGGAGCAATCTACACGCAGGGCCGGTGGAGCGCACAGGCCGGGCCTGCCGTTGCCTTACGGCTTTTCGATATGCGGGCCGGGGTTTTCGGTACCGTACTGAATGTGCAGCTTACTGCCGGTCACTTCTGGGGCTCTTTCGGGCAAAGGCTTGCCGGAGGCGGCGTGCAGGCCGAGATATTCCAGCTGTTCAATCTCGCTTTTACGGGGCACCGGGATTACGGAAACAAGCAATGGTGGCTGCAGTCTTCGCTTGGGTTTAACCTGATCCGGCCAAAGAAAAAATCATCCGATCCCTTTAATCCATAAATACCGGTATCATGTCCAAAACCGCATTGGTAATCAGTGGAGGCGGCTCCAAGGGAGCCTTTGCCGTAGGCGCCCTCAAAGCCATGTTCGCCCGCAATCCAGCCCTGCAGTTCAATATACTTGTAGGCACCAGCACCGGTGCGCTTATTGCGCCCCTTGCCACGAGCAAGGATATAGGCTTGCTGGAGCAGCTCTATACTACCGTCAGGACGGACGATGTGATCACCACCTACAACGCAGGCAACCGTTTCCTGACTGCCGACAGCATCTTTGGCGTAGAGCCGCTGGCCGGGCTGCTCAGGCAATATTATACCGATGCTTTTTTCCAGGACCTGGCCGGCAGGCCTTATCATGTGTTGCTGGCTACCGGCTGCCTGCAAACCCTTGAAGCCGTTTACTTCTCCTCCCGCCCGCTGGATCTTCCCACGGCGCATCAGGTGATCCCCGTGCATAAGGCGGATCATTTTCGCAGGGCAGTGCTGGCTTCGGCCTGCCAGCCCGTGTTTATGCCTCCCATTGAAGTGGTGCCGGGCGCACAGCCGCTGCGTCAGTACGTAGACGGCGGGGTGAGGGAATACGCCGGCATACAGCTCGCGATCGAGCAGGGAGCTGATGAAGTATTTGTGATCCTGCTCTCTGCGGAGCTGAATACGCCCGTCGAGAAGAGATATACCAGCGTGCCGGATATCCTCATGCGCACCGTCGAAATATTTACCGAAGATGTGGGGGAGAACGATCTTGCCATTCCACGGCTATACAACAGTGCGCTGGAATATATGGAAGGCGTGCGCGCCAACCTGAAAGCGCACGGAATACCGGAGCAGAAGATCGAGGAGCTGCTGAGCGTACCCGGCAACCCGTTCAGCAACAAGCGCAAGGTAAACCTGCACCTGATACGTCCCGATGGCTACCTGGGAGGCGGCCCGGGCGGTCTTACCTTCGATCCTGCCGAAATGAAGGCTATGGTAGACAAAGGAGTGTCGGGCATGAACCGCTATATTGCGGGCCTGGAGCCCGGCAGCAGCATATTGGTATAAGGTTGTTGCCGGCTGCTCCGTATCTTTGTGCGCCCCAAACGTATAAATACATTATGGAATTGTCCCTTAAAGGAAAACAGGCATTGGTGGGTGGCAGCACCCAGGGTATAGGTCTGGCTATCGCCAGGGAGCTGGCGCTGCTTGGCGCCGGATGCACCCTGATCGCCCGCAACGAAACATCGCTGCAGCAGGCCGTAGCTACACTGGACACCACAGCAGGCCAGCAGCATCGCTACCTGGTAGCCGATTACAGCGATTACGAAACCGTAAGATCGGTAGTGGCTGCCTATGTGCAGCAGCAGCCTGTCCATATCCTGGTCAACAACAGCGGCGGGCCGGCGGGAGGCCCTGTTACCGATGCCGCTCCCGAGGCTTTTTTGGCAGCATTCCGGCAGCACCTGATATGCAACCAGATACTCACACAACTGGTAGTGCCCGGTATGAAAAGCGCAGGCTACGGCCGGGTGATCAATATTATTTCCACTTCCGTAAAGATACCGCTGAAAGGCCTGGGCGTAAGCAATACGATCCGCGGCGCCGTAGCTTCCTGGGCCAAGACCATGGCCAATGAGCTGGGCGCATACGCCATAACGGTGAATAACATTCTCCCCGGCGCAACGGCTACGGCGAGGCTGGATGCGATCGTGAGCAACAAATCTGCCAAGACCGGTGCAGCCCGCGAGGCCGTAGAAGAGGAAATGCTGGAAGAGATACCGATGAAAAGATTCGGGAAGCCGGAAGAGATAGCCGCTGTAGCAGCGTTTCTTGCCACCCCGGCGGCGGCTTATGTCAATGGTGTCAGCATCCCGGTAGACGGCGGCCGTACCGGCAGCATTTAATATCGCATCTTCCTGCTCTTTGGGCTGGAAGATGTTTAACATAAGGTTTATGTATGGTATCATAGGGTATCCCCTGTCGCAGAGCTTTTCCCCTGCTTACTTCAACCATAAGTTTATGCAGCTGGGTATCGACGAGCGCTACCAGGCTTTCCCGATCGGCACTATTGAGGCGCTGCCGTCCCTGCTGCACACATATCCCGGCCTCAAAGGCTTTAATGTGACAATGCCCTACAAGCAGGAAGTAATGGCCTACCTGGACGAGCTGGACCATACTGCCGCTGCCATTGGAGCTGTCAATACGGTACGAATACGCACGGGCAGGCTGAAAGGGTTCAATACCGATGCGGCCGGGTTCATGAATTCCCTGAAGCCTTTATTGCAGCCGCAGCATCGCGCCGCGCTGGTGCTCGGTACCGGCGGCGCATCCAAAGCCGTAACCTATTCGCTCCGGCAGCTGGGCATACCTTACCGGCTGGTATCGCGCAGGCAAACGGCAACTAACCTGGGCTATGCGGACCTGGGGCCGGCCCTGATGCAGCAGCATCTCCTCATCATCAATACTACTCCCCTGGGCATGACGCCGGACACGGGCAGCTTTCCCGACATCCCGTACGAGCTGCTCACGGAAGCGCATCTCGTGTACGACCTGATCTATAAGCCTGAAAAAACCCTTTTTTTACAGAAAGCGAAGGAGCAGGGCGCCGCTGTAAAGAACGGGTACGATATGCTCATCGGCCAGGCGGAAGCAGCCTGGGCGATCTGGACGCAGGAAGAATAACCCGTGTGCATGCACTGTATTTTCCTTTTTTGAAAACAAAGATGCCTAATTTTGTTAGGTATATTTGTTTTATTATTTTTGGTAAAGAATGGAACCGGATAAGATCATCAAAGGCAGCCTGTCGGCTGTGATCCTGCAATTGCTGAACAACAACGGGCGTATGTACGGCTATGAGATCACCAGGGCCGTGCGCGAAGGCAGCAAGGGCAAAACCCGGATCACGGAAGCGGCCTTATATCCTGCCTTGCACAAGCTGGAAGAAGCGGGCCTGCTGGAAACAGAAACAGAATGGGTGGACGGCCGTTTGCGCAAGTACTATAAGCTGAACCGTAAAGGCAGGAAAGAATCCCTTTTGCAGCTGGATGCGTTGCAGGAAGCCATTAGTTCTTTGCAGAAAATACTGAAATACCGTCTGAAAAATGGATAAGAGAATATTGACTGCCGATGAGCTGGCGGCATTGAGGCAATTTATTATTTCCCGTTCGGCAAGATTTGCGGAACCTGCCATCCTGCTGGAAATTATGGACCATTTTGCCTGCAAGACCGAAGAGATATTGCAGGCTGAACCTGGCCTTTCGTTGGACATGGCAATGAAGAAAGCGCATCATGCTTTCGGAGTCAAGGGCTTTGCCCCTCTTGCCGAAGCCTGCGAAAAAGCTATTTTTTCCCGTTACCGGCATTGGTATCGCCAGGAGCTCCGGAATGTATGGTGCTCACTGCATGTCCTGGGCTTCGGGTTGCTGGGCCTCCTGGCCGCTCAATTGTGCCTGCTGGCGGAGAAGCTGGCCTGGCTGGGAGAGCATGGTATCTACCTTATTTTGTTCGTGGAGTTTGTATATGCTATCTGTCTGTACCCGATCCTGGTCAAAGCCGGCTATGGCAAAAAGCACCGGATATTTTATAATAAGGCGCTGTCAATAAGCAACGGCCGGCTGTCCTGGCTACGGATAGGATCGATGCTGATCATCATTACAGACAGTGATAGGCTCGCTCCCTGGATGGTAGCGGCAACCGTTGGCCTGCTGACGTTTAGCCTCGGCCTTAATCTTCGTATTCTATTTCAGCTTCTTCGAAAGGCAGATAGGGATGCCGATACTACAGAAGCACAACTCGCGTCGCTGGGATGAGTGCTGCCGCTACTTATTTTATCGGGGGCTTTGCTACTGACCGGCAATTATACGAGCATCAGCTGGAGCATATACCCCGCGCCGTGTATTTACCGTTCCCCGTGCCGGAGCCGGCGGATACGATGGCTACCTATGCGCGGAAATTTATTCCGCTTATCGATACTGCAGCGCCTTTTAACATAGTGGCGACTTCCATGGGAGGGATCATAACCATGGAGCTGGTAAAGCATATTGCGCCGGAAAAGGTCATCCTTATTTCTTCTGTAAAATGCCGGGCGGAAATGCCCTGGCGGCTCCGCCAGCTCAAATATACCCGGCTTTACAGGCTGCTGCCGGGACGGGCGTATATCCCTGCCATCCGGTATGGAAGCTGGCTGGTGCCCGAGATCCGGAATATACCCGGCCTGCGCGATTTGGTGATCCGGATGGCCGGAAATAATGCACCCGGGTTCCTGTCGTGGTGCGTGCATGCCATTGTGCGCTGGGAGGGAGGGAACGATTACCGGGAAGACATTATCCACATTCATGGCACCAGGAATGCCATGTTCCCTTACAGGCTTATCCGGAACGCCATACCCGTGGAGGGAGGGACCCATAATATGCTGCTTACCCGTAAAGAAGAAATTACTGCGCTCTTACAGCGCTGCCTGGCCAGCCATGAGGCATTTGTTTAATATCTGTTTTTCCCGGGCCGTGCTCTCCTGCCATTTTCTTATTTTTGCAGCCGCATTTAAATACTACCGTGTAAATGACCGAACAGGAAATGGAGCATGAGGAGCACAGCGCCCCGTCCATCAACAAGATGTACGAAAGCTGGTTTCTCGAATATGCAAGTTATGTAATACTGGAGCGTGCCGTGCCTGCTGTCGAGGACGGGCTGAAGCCCGTACAGCGGCGTATCCTTCATGCCATGAAGGAAATGGACGACGGCCGTTATAATAAAGTAGCCAATATCATCGGGCAAACCATGCAGTACCACCCGCATGGCGACGCCTCCATCAGCGATGCTATTGTAAACCTTGGCCAGAAAGACCTGCTGATCGACATGCAGGGCAACTGGGGCGATGTACGTACGGGAGATAGCGCGGCGGCAGCCCGCTATATCGAGGCCCGGCTTTCCAAATTTGCGCTTGACGTGGCTTTTAACGGTAAAACCACCGAATGGCAGCTAAGCTACGATGGCCGGAAAAATGAGCCGGTGACCCTGCCGGTAAAATTTCCCTTGCTGCTGGCGCAGGGCGCAGAAGGGATTGCCGTAGGCCTTTCCACGAAAATTCTGCCGCACAACTTCTGCGAGCTGATCGAAGCATCCGTCAAATACCTGAAAGGAAGGAAGTTTGAGCTGTATCCTGACTTCCAGACCGGAGGCATGATCGATGTAAGCAATTACAACGATGGCGGCCGGGGCGGTAAGGTAAGGGTAAGGGTCCATATCGAGGAACTGGACAAGAAGACCCTGCTGATCAAATCGGTGCCTTACGGCATTACCACCCAGCAGCTGATCGACAGCGTGCTCAAAGCCAACGAAAGCGGTAAAATCAAGATCAAAAGCATTACCGATAATACGGCCAAGGACGTAGAGCTGGCCGTACAGCTGGCGCCCGGCGTATCCAGCGATCAGACCATAGACGCCCTGTATGCCTTTACGGATTGTGAAATATCGATCTCTCCCAACGCCTGCATCATCATCAACGATAAGCCCCATTTCGTAGGCGTAAGCGATCTGCTGAAGCACTCGGTAGACCATACGAAAGGCCTGCTGAAGAGAGAGCTGGAAATCAGGCTGCAGGAGCTGGAAGACGACTGGCATTATTCCTCCCTGGAAAAGATATTCATAGAAAAGAGGATTTACCGCGATATCGAAGAGGAAACCACCTGGGAAGGCGTACTGGCCGCGATCGATAAAGGATTGAAGCCCTATAAAAAGCTCTTCCGCAGGGAAATTACCCAGGAGGATATTATCAAGCTGACGGAGATCAGGATCAAACGCATCTCCAAATTCGATTCCTTTAAGGCCGACGAGCATATCAAAGCCACGGAGCATAATATCGCGGAAACGAAGCACCATATCGAGCACCTTACGGATTTTGCCGTTGCCTATTACGAGAACCTGCTGAAAAAGTACGGTAAAGGCAGGGAGCGCCAGACGGAGATCAAGGTATTTGATACTATACAGGCCACCAAAGTGGCTATAGCCAATACCAAGCTCTACGTGAACCGCAAAGAGGGCTTTATAGGGACGGGATTGAAAAAGGATGAGTTCGTATGCGACTGTTCGGATATCGACAACATCATCGTATTCCGGAGAGATGGTACGATGATCGTGACCAAGGTAGCCGAAAAGACTTTTGTAGGCAAAGACATCATTCACCTCGACGTGTTCCGGAAGAATGATGACCGCACCACTTACAATATGATGTATATGGATGGCGCCAGCGGTGTGGTCTATGCCAAGCGCTTTAATGTAACGGGTATCACCCGCGATAAGGAATACGACCTGACCAAAGGCAACAAAGGCAGCAAGGTGATCTACTTTACAGCCAATCCGAACGGAGAAGCTGAAGTGGTGACTGTTACGCTTTCGCCGGGCAGCACTGCCCGCGTAAAAGTCTTTGATTTCTATTTCGAAGAGCTGGTGATCAAAGGCCGCAGCTCCCAGGGCAACCAGGTGACCAAGTACCCGGTACGGCAGGTGAAATTCAAAGAGCAGGGCCGCAGCACGCTTGCTGCGCCCAAGATATGGTACGACGACCAGGTGGGGAGGCTCAATACCGATGGGTATGGCAAACTGCTGGGCAGCTTTGAACAGGATGACCGGATCCTTGTTTTTTATAAGGACGGGTATTACGAGCTGACCGACTTTGACCTGAGCAACCGCTACGAGGTAGCATCGGTGGCCAGGATCGAGAAGTTCGACCCCGAAAAAGTGATCACCGCCGTATATTACGATGCCGACAAGGTGCAGTACAGCGTAAAGCGGTTTCATATTGAAACGCAGACATTGAAAAGCAAATTCCTTTTTATCAAGGAAGGGCCTAAGAACAGGCTGGAAATGGTAACTACCGACCAGCACCCGGTGGTGACGCTCAGGCTGGGTAAGAAAAAATCGGAGGCAAGGGAAGAAGTGGTGGACCTTACCGAGAGAGTAGGGGTGAGCGGCTGGAAAGCCGTGGGCAATAAGCTGTGCGACAAGGAATTGCTGGACCTGATCTTCGAGGAGAAAGAACCTGAAGAAGTTCATGAAGAGCATCCGGCTAATAGACACCACGAAGGGCAGGACGAGGCGCCAACCTTGTTCTGACCCTGGCCAGGCAACGTAGTGAAATTTTTATAGAATTATAATTCAAAGGTTTATTAACTTCACAGCTTGCAATGCGGGGCTGTTTTGTTAAAAATAAAGCCCGGTTCCGGAGCGATATTACAGCAAATGAAAAAAATTGAATTAGAAATAGTAGCCTTGTCCAGCAGCGTGACCCAAACACATTCCTATGCAGTAGTCTTGGGCGAGATCAATGGTATGCGGAGGCTGCCCATCGTGATCGGCGCTTTCGAGGCGCAGGCAATTGTAGTGGCATTGGAGCGGATCAAGCCCAGCCGTCCCCTGACCCACGACCTTTTCTACAACTTCATGCTCTCCTTCAATATAGAGTTGCAGGAAGTACTGATCTATAAGCTGGAAGAAGGGATCTTCTTCGCGCAGCTTATCTGTTCGAACGGGAAGGATATCCTCGAGATCGATTCGCGTACTTCCGATGCCCTGGCCCTGGCCGTGCGTATCGGGTGCCCGATCTTTACCTATGAGAACATTCTGGAAGCGGCCGGCCTGTTTATGGACCAGCCGGGCGCTGCGGCCAGCGCGGAGGTGGCAGAAGAGCCCCAGGAAAGCACCGGCAATTCTTCCGACCTTAAATCCATGACGCTGGAAGAGCTGAATGACTTGCTGCACCAGGTGCTGGAAAATGAAGATTATATCCAGGCTATTGCCATCCGGGATGAGATCAAGAACCGGGAGAAGAAATAATGGATGACAACACACCAATATTAGGCAGAACGCGCACAAACTCTGTGCGCGTTCTGTTTTTTTACAGAGTTGAGCGGCTGCCCGGTTACCTTTGTACTTCAGATTTGCGGAGCAGGGCGCCCTGCCGGTTTCGATACGGAGCTGGTACGTGCCGGGGGGCAGCGCAGATGTAGAAAGCCGATGGGGGAAAGTCTTTCCCGCGGCGGTATAAAAGTGCTGGCCCAGCATATTGCATACCGATATCCTGGCCGGCTTAAGCCCTGTCCTGCTTTGCGGTTGGTACCGGGTTGGGGGGCAGAAATGTGGAATTGCTTTCCATCCTGCATCTTATTGTTAAAAGCAAAAAATATGGAACCTGTGATCCGCATACCCAGGCCTTGTCATGAAAACTGGGATAACATGCTGCCTGAAGAGCAGGGCAGGCACTGCCGGGCGTGCAACAGTTTGGTGATGGATTTTTCCGGCTGGAGCAATGAGCAGATACTGGATTATATTGCCAGCCGTTCGGGCGCGCCTGTTTGCGGCCGTATGGATGCCTGCCAGGTTCGGCAGCCTGTACCGTCATACACGGCCTGGGCAAAACATATCGGCAGTTCCGGCATGTCTTTCATGCATAAAGTAGCGGCGGTGATCGCGCTTTGTTTCGGGCTTCTGCTAAGCAATGAATCGGCTGCGCAGCAAATGCCGGGGAAAGTAAAAAAGCGCCCGCAGGGACAAATTACCGGCAAGATGGCGGTGCAGGACACGGATACCGCAGCCCGGCAGGCGCCGGCAGATACCCTGAAAGCAATGCCGAAGATCATGGGGATGATAGCGCTTCCCCGGCCACAGGAGCAGCCGGCCCCGGAAAAGAAGCCGCAGGACAGGGTGCCGGAAGAGCCGCGCAGAAAACCATAGCGCGTGCGCTGCAATACGCCGGCTCAATGCAGGGTCCATCCCAGCAGCAGCCACCCGAGCACGATAAGCGGCGCCGGTATGCGGGTAAACTGCAGCAGGCAGAAGGTAATGGTAGCCACCACCAGGTTCATGAAGTCGAAGCCGCTCTTATTGATCTCGATGAAGAGGATCATGCCCGACGCCCAGATCACCCCCACGATCACGGCATTGATACCTTCGAGAGAACGGTAGATCACCACGTGCTGCTTCAGGTTCTGGTAGATGGGGAAAAGGAAGAGCAGCAGCAGCGTGCTGGGCAGGAAAATAGCCAGGATGCTGACTGCGCATCCTGCGGCCTGCCATACCGGTCCGAATTCGCTCATGGCTAGCCCCCCTACAAAAGCGCACACGGAAAATACGGGCCCGGGCATTGCCTGTACCAGCCCGAACCCCGTCATGATCTCGCCGGGCGTCATATAGGGCTCGCCTCCCCTTTTGAGCGGAAGGGTTACAAACTGGACCAGCATCATGGGGATCAGCGCCTGGCCGCCGCCGAAAACGATACTCCCGAAACGATAAAAGTTTTCGAACAGGTTTGCGATGCGCCGGTGCTCCCATTGCTGGTGGCGGGCAATCTCGCTGACGATACCGGCTGCAAGGAATACAGCGGCAAAGAACCACAGATTGATCCAGCGCACGGGGCGGGGATTTTCTGTTTTGCTGACGATACGCTTGTTGCTGAAGTTGGTAATGATGCCCGCCAGCAGCAGCAGCACCGGAAACAGCCACGGCGACCGGATCAGCGTGGTGGCAATTGCGCCGCCGGTCATGATAACCCAGGTGATTTTATTATTCACGCTCCGCTTCATCATGCGTACGGCAGCATAACATACAAAGCCTACGGACATGGGCCGTACATACAGAAAAAGATTCTGCAGTATGGAGCGGGTATCGAGGTAAGACACAAGAAAGGAGAATGCCGACATGAGTATGGTGGCCGGCATGATCCAGATGAGCAGCGTGAGAATAGCCAAAGGAATGCCGCCCCGCTTCCAGCCGATCAGCATTACGGTCTGTGTGGAAGACGGCCCCGGCAGCATCTGGCAGAAAGCATTGTATTCGATCAGCTCTTCTTCCGTTACATCTTTCCGCTTCTGCACAAATGTTTTGATCATCATGCCGATATGCCCCTGCGGACCGCCGAAGGCGGTAAGCGAATAGGCAAAGACTGCCTTGAGAAACGGGATATGGCGTAGAAACATAGCTGGGTTTGTGCGGGAACGGTATGCTTCCTGCTCCGCAGGCGCAGAGCGGTTACAGTCTGGTCAGGTGCAGCGCATCCTTTGCCCTGATGCCTTTTTCGGTCTGCTGCAGGGTGCACAGCTCGTTTTTAGGATCGTGCTCGAAAAACAGGAGCCAGTCGCCGGCGGCAGCTTCTGCCAGCAGCTTTTTCTTCTCGCTGAGCGTATCCAGCGGGCGCATATCATATCCCATGATCCAGGGCAGGGAGATGTGGTGCATGCTGGGAAGCAGGTCGGCAGCATACAGAATAGTTTTTCCCTTGTAACTGATTTGCGGAAGCATCATGGCTTCGGTGTGCCCGTATACATACCGGACGCGTATATTGCTGATCCATTCATCCCCGTCCGGGGTATCGATAAAATTCAGCTGGCCGCTTTCCTGCAGGGGCAGTATATTCTCTTTCAGGAACGAAGCTTTTTCACGGTCGTTGGGATGTACTGCCCACTCCCAATGCGCCTTATTGGTCCAGTATCGCGCATTTTTAAATGTGGGCACCAGTTGAGCGCCGTCCTTCTTCACGGCGCCGCCTACATGATCGAAATGGAGATGGGTAAGAAAAACGTCGGTCACGTCGTCCAGGCCAAAGCCTTTGGATTGAATGGACTTTTCGAGCGTGTCTTCGCCATGGAGGTAATAATGCCCGAAGAATTTCTCATCCTGTTTGTTGCCTATGCCTGTGTCTACCAGGATCAGCCGGTTATCCTGCTCTATAAGCAGGCAGCGCATGGCCCAGGTGCACATGTTATTTTCATCGGCGGGATTTACTTTGTTCCACATGCTTTTGGGCACCACGCCATGCATGGCGCCGCCGTCCAGTTTGAATAAGCCGGTATTGATCGTATATAATTGCATAAGCAGGCAGGGAATTGATTTGCGGGGTAAAAGTAGTAAATAGGATAACTATAGCAAAGCATCCCGGCCATCCCTTCTGAAAAAGGCAAGGCGCTCCGGTAGAACCGGAACGCCTTCGTTAGCCATATAGCGGATCAGTCACTAATCCGGTCTCTTGCCATCCAGGAAAGTATTGATGGTGCTTATATTGCCCTTCTTGCCCTCGTTTTCGTCTACCGAATAACCGGACAGGAAATTGTCGGCAGAATTGGCCGTATTGTCGAAGCTTGTCTGCCTGCGTACAAAGGCAGGTACGTTTTCCACTTCGTTGGCATCGTTGCCCTGGATATTAAAGCTCATCCTGCGTAAGCGGTCGGCCCGCTCTTCCAGCGCTCTTTTCTGTTCTTCGAACCGGCGCTGTTCCTCGATCTCCTCGGGGGTCAGGTAGCGTTCGCCGCGTTTGACAGGTTCGGGCTGCACAGGCTTTTCTTCGTTTTTAATGATCAGCTCCAGCTCGGGCGCCTTGTACTCCTGTTTCGGCTCTTCGGCCGGCTTTTGCTCCTGTGCTTTGGGCAGCTCCAGGTTGAAGGAGGTCTTTGCCTGTTCCGCCATTGCAGGCGCGGGCTGCTCCTGGTTTGCAGCGGGCTGGTAAAAGGCGCTGGCCGGGGCTTCCACCAGCACAGGCGCCAGCGGATCTGTAACCGGTTGCGGCACTTCCGGCGCTTTTGCTTCTACCAATGCCTCGGCACCGGCTTGTCCCAGCGGTACCAGTATCTTCTCCAGCGCTGGTTGCTGCTTTTGATCCAGCGCATCGGTGTTGATCTCGTGGTGATGGAACCCGGTTGCGATGATGGTAACCGCAATATTCTCGCCCAGGTTGGGGTCGTGGCCCATACCGAGGATGATATCGCAGGTATTGCCTGCCTGCTGCTGTACATAGCCCTGGATAATCTCAAGCTCATCCAGCGTATGCTCGTAATCGCCTGCCGCAGAAGTCACATTCAGCAGTATCCACTGTGCGCCTTCAATCTCGCTGTCGTTCAGGAGCGGAGAGCTCAGGGCCTGCTCTACAGCCTGGCGCGCACGGCCTTCGCCCGAAGCCTGGGCGCTGCCGAGGATCGCAACACCGCCGTTCTTCATCACGGTCTGCACATCGTTGAAGTCGAGGTTCACCTTGCCGTCTACGGTAATCAGGTCGGTGATGCATTTGGCAGCGGTAGCAAGCACGTTGTCTGCTTTGGAGAACGCCTGTGTAAAGGGCAGGTTCCCGTATTGCTGGCGCAGCTTATCATTTGAAATGATCAATATGGTATCTACGTGCTCGCGCATGGCGGCAATGCCTTCCTGCGCCTGCTTGAGGCGTTTGCGGCCTTCGTAGGTAAAGGGAGTGGTTACAATGCCCACGGTAAGAATACCCAGTTCGCGGCATACCTTGGAGATGATAGGAGCGCCGCCGGTACCGGTACCGCCACCCATCCCGGCAGTGATAAAGGCCATGCGGGTATTTACCTTCAGGATCTTGGAGATCTCATCTACCGATTCCTCGCCGGCCTGTTTCCCGATTTCGGGATTGGCGCCTGCGCCCAGCCCCTGGGTCAGGTGCGGGCCCAGCTGTATCTTGTTGGGAACCGGGCTTTGAGCCAATGCCTGGGAGTCGGTATTGCAGACGATGAAATCTACGCCTTCAATGCCTAAGTTGTACATGTAATTTACCGCGTTGCCGCCGCCGCCGCCCACACCTATCACTTTGATGATAGATGACTGATTTTTGGGAATCTCAAAGTGTATCATAATCTACTGTTTTTAAAGTTATCTCCACGCAAGTACGGGTGGGGATTGGATGGGTTAGTAATGAATGGGTTGCTCTTTATGTTTATGCTGTGCCGTATCTTCTTCCTACAGCGGGTTATTAATCGATTTTCTGGTCTTCGGGCTCTTCAAAGAAGCTCATAAAGCCGTTTTTAATCTGGTTGAACACCTTCTTGATCGTTTCCGAGCGCCTGTTGTTGCGCTCCTGCTTTTCCAGCTGCTGCTCGGGCGTTTCTGGCAGGAAGCTTTCCTGGGGCGAAGCTGCGGCCCTTGCTTCCTGCGGCATTTCCACTTTAATAAAAACGTCGCGGGCGGGTGCATCTTCGCGCGTTACATTGATCTCCTTGTTACTGCTGTTGAAGGTAAGCTTGCCGGTTTCGAAATCGGAGTAGCCGCGCAGGATCAGGCCGATACAGGTTGCATACATCGGGTGGTTCAGCGCTTCATGATGGCCGCCTGCCAGGTGCTCGTTAGGCTGGCCGATACGCGCGCCCAGGCCGGTTTTGTACTCGGTAAGCTGGATCAAGTGATTGAGCTGGCTGCCGCCGCCGGTGAGGATAATGCCGCCAAACAGCTTCTTGTCGAGGTTTACCTGCTTGAGATGGTACATCACATAGTCCAGTATCTCCTCGGTACGGGCCTGTATGATATGCGCCAGGTTCTTCACGGATATCTCTTTGGGAGGCAGGCCGCGCAGGCCGGGGATCGTAATATACGCATTGGTCTTGGCTTCGTCGGCCAGCGCCATGCCGAACTGTACTTTCATGGCTTCGGCCTGCGCCCTCAGTACGCCCAGTCCCTGGCGGATGTCGTTCGTAATGTTGGTACCTGCATAGGGGATCACTGCCGTATGCTGCAGGATGCCGTCGTAGAATACGGCCATGTCGGTAGTGCCGCCGCCTATATCCACGATGGCTACGCCCGCTTCCAGGTCTTCGTTGTTCATTACTGCCGCGGCAGAAGCCAGGGGCTGCAGCACGAGGTCGTTGGTCTTCAGGTTGGATTTGTCTACGCAGCGTTTGATGTTGCGGATGGCATTGCGGTCGCCGGTAACGATATGGAAGTTGGCGCCGATCTTAATGCCGCTCATGCCGATCGGGTCCAGCACATTGGGTGTATTGTCAATGATAAAATCCTGGGGGATGATATCGATGATCTGGTCGCCCGCAGGGATATAGGTCTTATACTGGTCCTTGATCAGCGCATCGATATCTTCTTTGGTGATCTCGTCGTCAGTTATGGAACGCACCCTGTCGCCGCGGGTCTGCAGGCTCTTGATGTGCTGGCCGGCAATACCTACGTATACTTCGTTGATCTCCAGGTTGGGGTTCGACTGTATGCATTTGTCGATCGCCTGTTCGATAGAGCGGATGCACTGCTCTATATTCAGTACGACGCCGTGGCTTACCCCTGCAGAATCTGCTTTGCCGAAGCCCAGGATCTCCAGTTTCCCGAATTCATTTTTGCGCCCTGCGATGGCTACTACTTTGGTCGTGCCGATGTCGAGGCCAACGATGATGGGTTGTTCTTTTTTATTCATAACTAACGATTGCTTGTAAGGTTAACGATTGCCGGTTTGCTTTCCGGGGTATATATATTTCGGTGATTGTACGTTTGTATTTGTCTTGCTGTTTTTCGTGTCTTTCTTTGCTTCCTTTTTAGGCTGTGGCTTACGTGCCGCCTGCACTACGGGTTTGGGCTTTTCTGCAGCAGGCTTGCGCTTTGCCGCATCTGCTTTTTTTACTGCCGGCGGCTTTACCGCGGGTTTAGCCCTGGCTGCCGGTGCAGCGGGTTTGGGAGCGCTGTGCGTGGTTGCCGCTGCAGCCGTATTGCCGCTGACCGGTGCCGCTGCAGGTAGCGGGCTTACGGTATCGGCTATTTTTGGCGGTACCCAGCCAATGGAGGGGCTCGCAATTACCTGGTCCCTGAAGCGGATATCCAGGGTTTCGTATTTATCCCAGCCGATCCGGCCCGATACATTCTTATAAAAAGCAAGCAGGTGCGCCAGCTTTTCGGGCATATTGCTGGTATCGCCTGCCAGTATACGCTGGTTACCCAGCAGGGGGATCAGCACGAAGGTCTGATCAGGCTGTACCTCCACCTGGGTGATCTGTGCCTGCCAGAAGCTGTCCTTCCCGATGATATTGCTGAGGTAGGCGATCTTTCCTTTCAGCGACCGGTCCATGCTGTCGTTGCGCAGGACCGGCACATTGGTGAATACAGGTGCTGCATAGGCATAGCCCCCGCCGCTGGCGGGCATGGTATGCAAAGTGCTGTCCATATAGTAGCTGCCGCCGTTCACATCGAATATCCTGGCCATCGGCTCCCGCTGGGTAATGTTGACCCGCAATACCTGCCTGTTGTCGACAAAGATGTCGGCCCGGGATACCCAGGGATTTGTCCGGGCAATGTCTTCCATGAGCTTAAGGTCAAGCTTGCTGATCGATGTCCGGGCAAGGTTAATATGACGGTTGCCCAGCAGCAGTTTCTCAATGTCTTTCCGTTGCAGGAAACTATATTCCTTATCGTCGTTCAAATGCACTTCCAGCCCCCGGATCGCTTTGTCGCTTTGCCTGCTGGACGCGGCTGCCAGCGCTACCAGGAAGATGGCTGCCAGCAACGCTCCGACGGAGAAGCGCACTACTTTACGGGTCGATATTTTCTTCTGTTCTTCCATGTAAGGGCGATGCCTCTGTTTACTTTCCTGCTTTACTTAAAATAGCTTCCTTGATAGGCGCTACCAATTTGTCTATATCGCCGGCCCCGGCTGTGATCAGCAATTCTACCGGCGCTTTGGCTGCATATTCAACCAGGCCTTCCCTGCTGAGTATCGTATGGTTGGGATTGCCCATCCGGTCTGCAATGGTCCGGATCGACACGCCCTCCATAGGCAGCTCCCTTGCGGGATAAATGTCCAGCAGCAGCACTTCGTCCGCCATGTCGAGGCTTTGTGCAAAGCCGTCGGCAAAATCGCGGGTGCGGCTGAACAGGTGGGGCTGAAAAGCCACTACACAACGCTTGCCGGGGAACAAACTTTTGGCGCTTTTGATCAGGGCCGCCAGCTCTTCCGGGTGATGTGCATAATCGTCTATATAAACCGTTTCTTCTGTTTTAACCACATATTCAAAGCGGCGCTTTACCCCTTTAAAGTCCGCAACAGCGGCCTTGATCAGTGTATCGCCGATGTCCAGCTGCTTCGCTACGGCTACGGCTACTACACAGTTTTCTATATTGTGCATGCCGCCTATATTCAGCCGTACCTGCTGCAGCATCCAGCCTTTGCCAATCACATCGAAAGTATACCCGCCGTCGCTGATCTGTATATTGGCGGCGCAGGCGTCTGCGGCATCGTTCTGCAGGCTGTAGCTGTTCCTGTGCGCAGCTTCCAGCCGGTTGCCATGACGAAGGCCGTGCTTGGCCCATAAGGTCCCGCTGGGCTTAATATTCCTGGTGTATTGTACAAATGCTTCTACCAGGGCATCCAGGTTGCCGTAAATGTCAAGGTGGTCGGCATCCATGGCGCTGAGTACAGCCAGGTCCGGCCGGAGTTTCAGGAAGCTCCGGTCGTACTCGTCGGCTTCAATTACCGCAGTATTGCCGGCGCTGCCCCAGTAGTTCTTGTTATAGTTGCTGGCAATGCCTCCGAGGAATGCATTGCATCCGTAACCGCTATGGGTAAGGATGTGCGCGATCATGGTGCTGATAGTGGTTTTGCCATGTGTGCCGGCCACGGTAATGGCAAACATGCTTTCGGTAATCCATTGCAGCACATCCGAGCGTTTGAAGACCGGGTAATTACGGCTGCGGTACCAGTTCAGCTCTTTATGGTCCTGGGGAATGGCAGGGGTATATACAACCAGCTCCGCTTCACTATCCAGTAGCTGTACATCGTCTTCGTAATGAATATCCATACCTTCCGCCTCCAATGTACGGGTCAGGTCGGTTGCCGTCCGGTCGTAGCCTTTCACCTTTGCGCCCCGTTCATTAAAGAAACGGGCCAGGGCGCTCATGCCTATGCCGCCGATCCCAACGAAATAAATGTTCTTTATGTTTTCGATATTCATTGTTCAAATTCTTACTTGCCGCTGATCTCGATGACCTTGCGTGCTATTCTTTCATCGGCGTCCCTGATGCCGTGCTTTACGATATTGGCTGCCATAATCTGCTGCATATTGTCGTCCTGCATCAGTACCTTCAGCTTTCTTACGAGGTCTGTCTGTGCTTCATTGTCCTTTACCATCATGGCTGCATTATGCTCTACCAGGGCCAGCGCATTGCTGGTCTGGTGGTCTTCGGCTGCAAAGGGGTAAGGCACGAATATGACGGGTTTGCCTGCGATGCACAGCTCGGCGCTGGCCAATGCGCCGGCCCTTGATACCACAATATCGGCCGCTGCATAGGCATATTCCATATTCCTGATAAACTCCCGGGCCACGATGCCTTCCCCGAACTTTGCGGCTGCCGCCTTCGCTTCTTCAATAAAGAGCCTGCCGGTTTGCCATATCAGCTGTATGCCCCAGGAAGCAAGCTCTTCCATATGGCCGGCAATAGCCTCATTGATGGACTTGGCTCCCAGGCTTCCGCCCACTACCAGGACCGTCTTTCTGTCATTGGCCAGCCCGAATGCCTCCAGGCCTTCCTCATGGCTGATGTCCGATTGGGCAATGACAGCCCTTACAGGGTTGCCGGTGACGATGATCTTATCTTTGGGAAAGAACTTATCCATGCCATCATAGGCTACGCAGATTGCCTGTGCTCTTTTCCCGAGTATCTTATTGCTTTTGCCGGCAAAGGAATTCTGCTCCTGTATCAGGGTCGGAATGCCCTTGCTCTGTGCGGCGTGCAGCATGGGGAAGCTGGCAAAGCCTCCTACGCCCACCACTACGTCGGGCCGGAAATCCCGGATCACTTTATGGGCCTGCTGCCTGCTTTTCCACAATTTAAAAGGCAGGCTCAGGTTCTTCAGCAGGTTGCTCCGGTTGAAACCGGCGATATCGAGCCCTACGATCCTGAAGCCCTCCTGCGGCACCTTTTCCATTTCCATTTTACCATTGGCGCCTACAAACAGCAGTTCGGTGCCCGGGCGAAGCCTCTGCAGGGCATGCCCGATCGCTACTGCGGGGAATATATGTCCGCCGGTACCGCCTCCTGCTATTACTACTTTCATGTGGTATAATATAAAGCCATTGCGGGCTGTTGCTTGATTTTTAATTTTTACTTAATCCTTCGTTCCCTTCCATTTCGTCTACATAGCGGCTCACGCTCAAAATGATCCCGATCGCCACGCTGTTGAACCAGATAGAGGAGCCTCCCATGCTCACAAGCGGCAGCGTAAGGCCGGTTACCGGCACCAGGTGCACGTTTACCGCCATATTCATCAATGCCTGAAACACCAGCGTAAAGCTTAATCCTACTGCAAGAAACGCGCCGAAAGCATAAGGGCATCTCCTGAAGATGAGGATGCTGCGCCACAGGAAAAGCAGGTATATGCCGATGAGCACGGAGGCCCCGAGAATGCCGTATTCTTCAATGATGATGGCAAAAACAAAATCGGAATAGGGGTGGGGCAGGAAGTCCCTGGCCCAGCTTTTACCGGGTCCTCTCCCGATCAGCCCGCCATTGGCGATGGCAATCTTGGCCTGGGTGATCTGGTAATTGCTGTCCCCGTCTTTATCGTCGGTGTTTTTGCCGAGGTAGTTCTCGATACGCTTTTCCCAGGTGGCGCCGCGGCCTATGCCCAGCGTCTTGGAAGCGGCAAACAGCAGGAGCACGCCGGCGAGCCCCACCGCCGCAAGCAGCATAATGTGCTTGATCTCCACCCTGCCGATGAAGAACAGGATGCAGCAGGTGAGCCCCAGCAATAAAGCAGTGGAGAGGTTGGCCGGCGCGATAAGCCCGCAGATGATCAGCACGGGGATAAGCACCGGCAGGAAGCCTTTCCTGAAATCTTTGATCACTTTTTGCTTGACGCTGAGCTGCCGGGCAAGGAACATAAAGATCGCAAGCCGTGCCAGGTCGGATGTCTGGAAGGTCAGGTTGATCAGCGGCAGCTTGATCCAGCGGGAGCCTTCGTTGAGTTTGGTGCCAAAGAACAGGGTATAGATCAGCAGCGGAATGCAGATCAGGAACAGGATCACGGAAAAGCGGGCAAATTTGGTATAGTTGACCCTGTGCACCATAAAGATGATGCCCAGGCCGGCCAGCAATACCCCCAGCTGCTTTACCATGTAAAAGCCGGAGTTCTTATCCATGCGCCAGGCCAGTGACCCTGTTGCAGAGTAAACGGCAAGGAGGCTCAGCATGGACAGTAACAATACTACCGACCATATTACTTTGTCGCCTTTTATTTTCTGTATTACCTGTTGCATGATCTTTTTTGTTTGAGTGCCGGTCTTTCTGTTTTACAGTTCCCTTACGGCCTGCTTGAACTGGGTGCCCCGGTCTTCATAGTTCTTAAAGAGGTCGAAGCTGGCGCAGCCCGGCGAAAGCAATACCACATCTCCTTTTTCAGCGAGGGCATAGGCCGCTTTTACGGCGTCAGCAGCGCTGCGGGTGTCTACGATATTCTTGATCACATGCTCAAATGCTTTGTGGATAGGGGCGTTGTCTACGCCCATGCATACGATGGCCCTTACCTTTTCCTGAACCAGGTCCATGATCTCGTTATAGTCATTGCCTTTGTCCTGTCCGCCGAGGATCAGTACCACCGGCTGCTTCATGCTTTCCAGCGCAAACCAAACGGAGTTCAGGTTGGTGCCTTTGCTGTCATTGATAAAGTCAACACCTTTTATCGTAGCGACAAATTCCAGACGATGCTCAAGTCCTTCGAAGGTGGAGAAGCTTTCCCTGATCTTTTCCTTGCGTATTCCTGCTGCCCTGGCTGATATTCCTGCTGCCATTGAATTGTATTGATTGTGTTTTCCTTTTAAGGCCAGGTCATGAATCGAGAGATTCATGTCGTCGCCTTTGAAATTCAGGTGTAGTTCCTCGTCTTTCATAAATGCTCCATCTCCCTGGGTTAGATTGTGCTCGCTCATCGTTACGGGTATTAATTTTGGTTTTAGTATATGTTGCGCTAAATATTTCTTTATTTCCGGATCGTCCTCGTTGATAACCAGCATATCTTCTTCCGTCTGGTTTTCTGCGATCCTGAACTTGGATGCGATATAGTTTTCGAACTTATAGTCATACCGGTCCAGGTGGTCGGGCGTTATATTGAGCAGCACCCCGATGTCGGGCCGGAACTCCCTGATATCGTCCAGCTGGAAGCTGCTGATCTCCATCACATACCAGGCTGTAGGCTGTACTGCTATCTGCCTGGCAAAGCTTAACCCGATATTGCCTACCATCGATACATCATAACCGGCCTGCCTCAAGGTATGGTACAGCAGGCTGGTGGTCGTGCTTTTCCCGTTGCTGCCGGTGATGGCAATGATCTTACTCGCTCCCTTGTACCAGAATCCGAATTCTATTTCGCTCACGATCTCTTTCCCGGCGGCCCTCAGTTCCCTGATCAGCGGCGCTTTTTCCGGTATACCGGGACTCTTGATAATAAGGTCGGCCGCTGCTATTCTTTCCCTGTCGTGCCCTCCCTCTTCAAAGGCGATGCCGGCTTCTTCCAGCTCCCGTTTGTATTGCTGCTTTATTGTGCCGCTGTCGGAAACAAAAACCGGTATGCCCTGATGTTTTGCCAGTAATGCTGCCCCGTTACCGCTTTCGCCCGCTCCCAGCATCACGATGTTCTTATACCTGTTCTGCATGACTGTTATTGAATTTTCAGGGATACTACGCTCAGTACTACCAGTATGATCCCGATGATCCAGAAGCGGGTCACGATCTTGCTTTCGTGATAGCCGAGCTTCTGGTAATGATGGTGCAGGGGCGACATTTTCAGGATGCGCCTGCCTTCACCATACTTTTTCTTCGTGTATTTGAAATAGCTTACCTGCACCATCACGGAAAGATTTTCCACGAGGAAAATGCCGCAAATGATAGGAATGAGCAGCTCCTTTCTTACTATAATGGCCAGGGATGCGATGATGCCGCCAAGCGCAAGGCTGCCGGTATCGCCCATGAAAACCTGCGCGGGATAGGAATTGTACCAGAGAAACCCGATACAGGCTCCTACAAAGGCGCCGACGAATATAGCCAGCTCGCCCAGGTTGGGTATATGCATAATATTCAGATAGCTGGCAAATATGTAGTTGCCCGACAGGTAGGCAAACACGCCGAAGGCCAGGCCTGCAATGGCGGAGGTGCCCGTAGCCAGCCCGTCGATACCGTCAGTGATATTGGCCCCGTTAGATACGGCCGTGATAATGACGATCACGAAGAGGATGTAGATGGTGGGCGTGAGCCATCCCACGGCTTTCTCCCCAAACAGGGAAGCGATCTTTGCATAGCTCAGCTCATGGTTCTTGGAGAAGGGAACGGTTGTTACCGTAGCCTGCACCTGCACATAGGTATGCTGCCGGCCCTGCTCGTCTACCCTGGAGTATGGATTGCCGGCGATGGTTTCCGACTGGTTGTACAGTATAGGCTGTCCTTCCGTGATCTCGCGGGTAGTAACCACATTCTGGTTATAATACATGGTAAAGCCGATGATAATGCCCAGCCCTACCTGCCCGAGTATCTTGAACCTTCCGGCCAGGCCTTCCTTGTTCTTCTTAAATACCTTGATATAGTCGTCCAGGAAGCCTATGAGCCCCAGCCATACGGTCGAGAGCAACATCATCAGTATATACACATTGCCGATACGGGCAAAGATGAGGGTCGGAATGATGATGCCGGCAATGATGATAATGCCGCCCATGGTGGGGGTGCCTCTTTTGGCTTCTTCGCCCTGCAGGCCCAGGTCCCGGATGGTTTCCCCGATCTGTTTGCGCTGCAGGTAGCGGATCAGCCTTTTGCCGAACAGCAGGGTGATGACCAGCGACAATACTACCGCCATACCAGCGCGAAAGGTGATGTACTGGAACAGCCCGGCGCCGGACATCCCAAATTCATCTCTCAGGTATTTGAATAAATAGTACAGCATGTGGCAATGTCGTGTTTAGTTATGCTCGTTATTGTTTATTTATGAAGCAGGGTGAACATCTCCTGCAGCACTTCCCGGTCGTCGAAATGATGTCTTACTCCTTTGATCTCCTGGTAGGTTTCATGCCCTTTGCCCGCGACCAGCAGCACATCGTCCGCTTCGGCAAGCGTACAGGCGGTTTTGATTGCTTCCCTTCGGTCGCTGATCCGGATCACTTTCCGCTTCTGGGCAAAGCTGAGCCCCTCCTCCATGTCGTTCAGGATGGCTTCGGGATCTTCGCTCCTGGGATTGTCGGAGGTCAGGATCACCTTGTCGCTGTGCTCGCAGGCCACCTGCGCCATTACAGGGCGTTTGGCTTTGTCCCGGTCGCCGCCGCAGCCTACTACCGTGATGACTTTACGTTGTCCTCCGAATTGCCGGATGGTAGCCAGCACGTTCAGCAATGCATCGGGAGTATGCGCATAATCCACGATGCCCAGCACCCTTTCCTTTTCGGACCGGTAAGTATCGAAGCGCCCGGGAGCTCCCCGCATATTGCTCAGCAAGGACAGCACTTCCATGCTGTCTTCGCCCAGCAGGATGGCCGTTCCGTACACCGCCAGCAGGTTGTAGGCATTGAACAGCCCGGTAAGCCGGAAATGGACATCGGTTTTGTTGATGCTCATCTGCAGACCGTCCAGGTCGTTTTCGAGCACCTTGCCCTTAAAGTCGGCCGGTACCCTCAGGGAGTAGGTCTTACGTTCCGCTGCGGTGTTCTGCAACATGACCATGCCCCGCTTATCGTCGGCATTGGTCAGGGCAAAGGCCTGCCGGCCCAGGTGGTCGAAGAACGATTTCTTTACTTTGATGTATTCGTCGAATGTCTTATGGTAGTCCAGGTGGTCGTGGGTAATATTGGTAAAAATGCCTCCATCGAACCGGATGCCGGCGATGCGGTGCTGGTGTATGGCATGAGAACTTACTTCCATGAACACATAACCGCAGCCATCATCTGCCATGCGGCGGAATAACTGCTGCAGGCTTACGGGGTCGGGCGTGGTATGCGTGGCAGGCACGACGGCTTCCCCGATATGGTTCTGCACCGTGGAGATCAGGCCGCAGCGGTACCCCAGCTGCTGAAACAGTTTATACAGCAGGGTGGCCACCGTGGTCTTACCGTTGGTGCCGGTCACCCCGATCACCTTCATGTTTGCCGAAGGCTGGTCGTAGAAGGCCGCGGCAACCAGGCCGGCAATGGCAGCAACCGCTTTTACCTGCACATAGGTAACCTGCTCGGCACGCTCTTCGGGCATTGTTTCGCAGATAACGGCAACCGCACCGGCAGCAATTACGGAGGGTATGAACTGATGGCCGTCTGTAAGGCTGCCTTTCTGCGCAAAGAATAAGGAGCCTTTATCCGCTTTGCGGGAGTCCAGGGTGAGGGCATGCACTACCACCTCCCTGTTGCCAAGGATCTGTACCACTTCAATTCCTTCCAGTATTTCCTGCAGCCTCTTCATATTGTGCGTTATGTGCGGTTTTATAAAAATTATCCCAGTTGTATGTGAATGTGCTGCCCTTTTACGATCCTGTTGCCTGCGGGAACCGACTGGGAGATTACCTTCCCGTTGCCGCTGATGGATACCTGCATGCCGGAGTTTTCCAGTATAAATAGGGCATCTCTTAAGCCCATGCCGTTTACATCGGGTACGGTATTCCGCGCTGTTGCTACTTTGCGTACAGTATACCGGCCGCTGGAATCGCTCTGCAGGAGGGCAATGCCGTTCCAGGAAGCGGCTGCCGGCCTGCTCAGCCCCAATACGCTCATCACGCGGTTCAGGCTTTCGCCTGTTGCTTTTTTGGCTACTACCTGGCGTTGTTTGACCAGGGAGTCGGCCGGCGCTTTCCAGCCGCCTATATGAGAGGCATAGAGCTTGTCGGCTATGGTTTTAAAAACCGGCGCGCCTACCACTGCTCCGTAATACGGGCCATGCGGGGTGGAGCGTACGACTACGGCAATCGTATATTGGGGGTTTTCGTAAGGAAAGTATCCTACGAAAGAGCCCTGGCGCACTCCGTCGGCATAGCTGATGCCTTTGTCGGCCACCTGTGCCGTCCCGGTTTTGCCGGCAGCGGTATAATAAGGCGATTTAATGCTTTTTGCAGTACCTTCTTCCACTACGGCGCGCATTGCTTCCTGCATCTGGCGGATCGTGCTGGGCTTGCCGATGCGCTCCACCAGCACGGTGGGTTTGAACTCCTGTACGGGCATCCCGTATTCCTGTATGGCGCTGACGAGGTAAGGCTTCATCATTTTGCCGTTGTTGGCCACTGCATTGTATACCATGCAGGTATGCAGGGGAGTGATGAGGCTCTCGTAGCCATAGCCGATCCAGGGCAGTGAGGTTACCTTGTTCCAGGACTTGCTTTGGGTGGTCTTGATCGTAGGGCCGCGCTCCCCGGTCAGGTCGATGCCTGTTTTCCTGTTAAGCCTGAGGAACTGCAGGTGGCCGATATATTTCATCGGGTCGTTGCGGTAGTACTGGTTCACCAGCTTGGCAAAAGCAACATTGGACGACTGGGCAAAGGCTTTCTTGATGCTGATCACGCCGAGCCCGTGGTGATCGTCAACCACGCGCTGATTGCCGAATACAGCCACGCCTCCCTGTGCATTCACATTGTCGTTGATCGTTACATAGCCATCTTCCAGCAGGGCGTACAGCGACATCAGCTTGAAGGTGGAGCCGGGCTCCGTGGGGATCATGGCGTAATTGAAATCTTCCCAGTAGCTGCCGTCGGCCTGCCGGCCCAGGTTGGCCAGGGCGCGTATCTTGCCTGTTTTTACCTCCATGACGATGGCGGTGCCGTACTGGCAGTTGTTTTTCGACAGTACATCGAGCAGGGCATGCTCTGTAGCGTCCTGTATGTTGATGTCGATCGTGGTAATGATATCCTTGCCATTGACAGGATCCACCTCCGAGCCCTCTATGGGCATCCAGGTGGCGCCGGTGGTTTTCCGGATAATGCGGGTGCCTTCTTTGCCGCACAGGATGGAATCATATTTCTTTTCAAGCCCTATGTTTTCGGCGTTTTCCCGCCAGAGCCCTATGGTGCGGTAGGCCAGCATGCCATAGGGATTGATCCTTTTGGAGCGCGGTTCGGCAATAAAGCCGCCTTTGTTCTTTCCCTTGTTGAAAATGGGGAAATTGCGCACAGCCTGGTACTGGTAATAAGGCGCGTTTTTACGGATAAGCCAGTAGCGTTCTTTATTGCGGAAGGCGGTCCTGAGCTGCTTTTCGTAATCGCTGGCTGATGCATCCTGGAAAAGGCTGGACAGGCATTGTGCCAGGGTGTCAACATAACGGCGGAGGGTATCTTCCTTTATGGCCTTGAAGTCTACGCGAAGGTCGAACTGGGGGATGGTGGATGAGAGCAGGGTGCCGTCTTCGGAATAGATGTTGCCCCGTTCGGGCAGCAGTGTTTCCTTTTTGGTATGCGCTTTTTCAGCCTGCGCGCGCAGCGCTTCCCCTTCGCTTACCTGTATGCTCAAAGCCTTGACAATGATAGCCACGGCCAGGACCACTATCCCGGTAAAGGAGAGGTATACCCTGAATCGTATGTCGCGTTTTACATTCATGCTGCGCTGCTGCTCTGCTGTTTTATTCTTCTTTTGGGGCCGGCACTTTGATCCGGATCTCGAATGCCGGCTTTTCGAGCGGTTTTAATCCTATGGCGGCGGCTTTGGGCGCCAGCTGGGTTTCGGAGGTCTGGTACATGAGCCGGGACTGTATGTCCATGTACCGCCAGCGCAATTCCTTCAGCTCTTTGGTTTTGGCGTTGATGTCCCGGGTCAGCGAAATAGCCCTGTTATTGTTGGTGATGTAAAGAATGCACAATAAAGTAAGGAACATCATATAGGGCATGTTGCGGACAATACCCTGGTAGGAGATCCGCTCCACGATATCTTTCCAGCTGCTCCAGCGGGGTGGCTGGGGCGCCGCAGGGCTTCCCTGCTGCAGCGAGGGCTGTCCCGGTATCGCGGCAGGCGGCGCCTGCATTTCCTGCGCGGCGGCTTCGCCCTGTTCGTCGGTATTTAATCTGTTCCTGCTCAATTTATGTAGCGTCCTGTTATTGTATTTATATTCGCTCGGCAATCCGTAATCTTGCGCTTCTGGACCTGCTGTTGTTTTTTTGCTCCTCTTCGGACGGTACCACATCTTTCAGCATCCTGAACGGCGGCTCGGACAACTGGCGGCCAAACGGATCGGTCTGCTGCGCTTCCATTGTTCCCCGTTTCATGAACTGCTTGACCATACGGTCTTCGAGGGAGTGGAACGTAATGACGGCCAGTCTGCCGCCGGGTTTCAGGCAGCGCGGAGTTTGCTTCAGGAATGCCGCCAGTACTCCCAGCTCGTCGTTGACCTCGATCCGCAATGCCTGGAATACCTGCGCCAGGTAGCGGTTGGGGTTTCCTTTAATGCAGCCGGCGATCAGGTCCTTAAAGCTCTGGATGGTCTGCACCTTTGTTTTTTTCCTGCCTTCCACGATCGTTTTGGCCAGGGTCCGGGCATTTCTTACCTCGCCATATTGCTCCAGCAGCTTGTGCAGCTTTTCTTCGGGATATTCGCGGATGAGGTCTGCAGCCGTGAAGTCCAGGCGTGCATCCATACGCATATCCAGCGGCGCGTCGAAGCGGATGGAAAAACCCCGCTCGGCGGTGTCGAACTGGAAAGAACTTACGCCCAGGTCGGCCAGGATGCCATCTACCCGGGGCACTTTGTGCAGCTGCAGGAACCTGCGCAGGTAGCGGAAGTTTTCCGGGATAAGGGTAATCCTTCCGTCGTCGGGCAGGTTGGCCCAGGCGTCCTTATCGTGATCGAATGCAAAGAGCTTTCCTTTTTTGCCCAGCCGCTTCAGTATTTCCCGGCTATGCCCGCCTCCGCCGAAGGTCCCGTCTACATATACTCCATCTTCCCTGATATTTAGCGCATCTACTGCTTCATGCAGCAACACGGAAGTATGGTAGTGGAAAAGATCACTCATTGGCTCGGGTATAGATCGGGGTAAGGTTAATGCTTTACTGGAAAGGGTCCATGAAATTGTTGCCGAACACACTGTTGGCCAGGGCTTCCAGGTTGGCGCTCTGTTGCCGGATGTGCTCGTAATAAGTATCTTTATCCCAAATTTCTACCTTGTTGTCTACCGCCAGGAATACCAGGTCCTTCTTTAATCCGGCAAACTCCTGCAGGGGCTTGGGTATCAGCAGGCGGCCGGCGCTGTCGAGCTCCACCCGGTTGGCGCCGCCCAGCAATACTCTTTTCAGCGCGCTTGCCTGGCTGTTGAATTCGTTGAGTCGGGAGAGCTTGGCTGCAAAATTTTCCCAGCTTTTCTCCGTGTATAAGGTGACAATATTGTTCAGTCCTCTGCTGATAATGAAGCATGTATCTTCTCCTTCCGGCAATTGCTTGCGGAAACCCGAAGGGACGAGAAAGCGGCCTTTCGCGTCCATGGATACCTCATATTCTCCCAGAAGGCTTGTCATTACTGGCTTTTATGCGAATTTGACACAAAATAACACAATTTCCCACAAATTACCACGGAGCCTTATTGAATATTTTTTCCACATATTAAGAAGCTGCGAAAGCGGCTACAGGACTGTAATTGAGGGCTTATTACGCCAGCTTGCAAAATAATTGTGCATAATTACACATGAAATGTGGAAAACTAAGCTTTTGATGTTTAAACCTGAAAGGCCTTGTGCGTTAAAGGTGAATTTTTTTGTGCATAGCCCATGCCTGCCCGGCATATTAAAAATGCGAACGGCCCGTTAATATCCGGATTATCTGCCCTGTCATGAAACAAAAGCTCCAAAAGGTATGGAAAGTATGCGGCTACGGGCTCGGTATCCTGCTGGCTTTGCTCCTGCTGTATGCCGCCGCCGGCTGGCTGATACCTTATATCGGCGTGAATAAAGATGCTGCAGCGCGCGGGCCGGACGAAATGTCGATCTATATCCGCTCCAACGGCGTGCATACCGATATCGTGGTGCCGGTGCGCAACGAGGTGACGGACTGGAGCCGGACGATCCTGTACGATTATACAGAATCCAAGGACAGTACGCTGCCCTGGCTGGCCTTTGGCTGGGGCGACAAAGGCTTTTACCTGGAAACGCCGGAATGGTCCGACCTGAAATTCAGCGTGGCATTCAGGGCCATGTTCCACCTGGGCTCTTCGGCCATGCATGTTACTTTCTGCAGAGATATGCAGACCGGTGAGCGCTGCCGGGAGATCCGGATCAGCTATGCCGAATACCGTAAGCTGGTAGCGTACCTGCAAGACAGTTTCCAGTACGATGCGGAGGGAAAAGTAATTCCCATCCCGAGCCATAACGACGGCTACGGAAGGGATGATGCCTTTTTCGTAGCAAAAGGGGTGTACGATCTCTTCCATACCTGCAATACCTGGTCCAACAACGCGCTTAAAGCCTGCGATCAGCGCGCCTGCCTCTGGACGCCGCTGGATAAGGGCATCTTTTACCAGTACCGGCAGGAAGCAGCCGGAAGGTAAGGCCGCTTAGCCCGCTGTTTCTGGCCGTAAAATTTAAGGGCGGGCGCTGTTAAAGCGCCCGCCCTGCGTTAAGTGTACCTGTGTCAGAGATATTGTGCCGTATGGCTTGCACTGACCTGCTTCAGCCCTTCAGGCGGACCGCTGTACAGGAGCCGGCCTCCGCCTTCGCCGCCTTCCGGTCCTATATCGATCAGCCAGTCGGCATTGCGGATCACATCGGTATTATGCTCGATCACGATAATGGAGTGGCCGTGCCCGATAAGCTCGTTGAAAGAGCGCAGCAGCTTGCTGATGTCGTGGAAATGCAGGCCTGTAGTAGGCTCGTCGAAAATGAACAGGATTTTTTCCTGCGTGGTGCCCCGTCCCAGGAAGGAGGCCAGCTTTACGCGCTGGGCTTCGCCGCCGCTGAGGGTATTGCTCGACTGTCCCAGCTTTACGTAGCCGAGACCTACATCGCTGAGGGGCTGCAGCTTCTGCGCCAGCGCTTTCTCGTCCCTGAAAAAGGCAATTGCCTCATCTACGCTCATTTCCAGTATATCGTGTATGTTCTTCTCGCGGTAGGTCACTTCAAGCACCTCTTCCTTGAAGCGCTTGCCTTTACAGCTCTCGCAGAGCAGGTGCACGTCGGCCAGGAACTGCATTTCCACGATCACTTCGCCTTCGCCTTTGCAGGTGTCGCAGCGGCCGCCGTCTACATTGAAGGAAAAATGCTTGGGCTGGAACCCGCGCATCTGCGCCATGCGTTGCCTGGCAAAAAGGTTCCGGATATCGTCATATGCTTTTATATAGGTTACAGGGTTGCTCCTGGACGATTTGCCGATGGGGTTCTGGTCTACCATCTCTACCTGGGCAATGCTGTTAAGGTCGCCGCTCAGGGTCTTGTGCAGGCCTGGCCGGTCGGTGCCTTCACCGAAATGCTTCATCAGTGCGGGGTACAGGGTCTGCTTTACCAGGGTGGTCTTGCCTGATCCGCTGACGCCGGTTACTACGCAAAGCATATTCAGGGGGAAGGCTACGTCGATATCTTTTAGATTGTGCTGGCGGCAGCCTTCCAGCCTGATAAAGTTGACGGCTTTCCGGGCGGCGGGCAGGGCGCCTTCCCTGCCGGAAACGATTTGGAGCGCACCGGAAAGGTACTGGCCGGTAAGGCTTGCCGGCGACTTCAGTATCTCGGCATAGCTGCCGCTGGCAATCACTTCGCCGCCCAGGTGCGAAGCCAGCGGGCCCATGTCTATGATATGGTCGGCCTCCTGCATCATCATATCGTCGTGCTCTACCACTACTACGGTATTGTTGAGGTCGCGGAGGTTCTTCAGCACCCCGATCAGGCGGGCCGTATCCCTGGGGTGCAATCCTATGCTGGGTTCGTCCAGTATGTACAGAGAGTCGGTAAGGTTGCTGCCCAGGAACTTGGTAAGCTGTATGCGCTGGCTTTCGCCGCCCGAAAGGGAATTCGCCAGCCGGTTCAGCGTCAGGTAGCCCAGTCCTACATCCAGCAGGGTCTTCAGCCGCTGGCGTATCTCGATCAGGATACGCGATGCTATGGCCTGCTCATGCCTGCTGAGACTGAGCTTGTCAAACCATTCGTTCAGCTTGTCGGCTGGCATATCGCTCAGGGCGGCTATATCCATGCCGTTTATCTTCACATACAGCGCATCCGGGCGCAGGCGGGAGCCGCCGCAGGAGTTGCAGCGGGTGCGGCCCCGGTAGCGGGCCTGCATTACCCTGTATTGTATTTTATACAGGTTCTCTTCAACCATTTTAAAGAAGTCGCCAATCCATTTCTGCAATACGGCTTCCTGTTCTTTGTTCAGGTCGTAAACCGGCTTATGAATGGGAAATCCCTTGCGGCCTTCGGTACGTATGAATGCATCTTTCCACTCCGACATCTTTTCGCCTTTCCAGCATACCACCGCATCTTCGTATACGCTGAGCCTGCGATCGGGGATCACCAGGTCCTCGTCAATACCCAGTACCTGGCCGAAGCCTTCGCATACGGGGCAGGCGCCGTAGGGATTGTTGAAGGAAAAGAAGTTGGGAGTAGGCTCTTCAAAAGTCATTCCGTCTGCTTCGAAGCGATTGTTGAAGGTATGCAGTTCCCGGCCGTTGGTTTCCAGCAGGCACTCTCCGTCGCTCTCGTAAAAGGCGGTCTGCACGCTGTCTGCAATACGGTGGATATCGTCTTCGTCGAATTCTTTTTTGGCTACGATACGGTCTATAAGCAGGTAGAGCAGGTTGCCGGCATCCGCAATGGGAGTATCCTGCTCCAGCACGTCTTCTATCCGCAGCACTTCGCCCGCAGCCCCCGGCGTTTTGCCCCTGGCCGGTTTTGCCCTGCGGTATATCCTGGAGAATCCCTTTTGCAGCAGCACATTCAGCTCTTCGTTCAGCGTGCGGCCGCTTAGGGTACGGAAGGGTACCATGATCTGCACTTTGGTGCCTTCGGGCAACCGCCGGATAAAATCCACCACGTCGGTCACATCGTCCTTTTTGACTTCCTTGCCCGATACAGGCGAATAGGTACGGCCGACACGGGCATACAGCAGGCGGAGGTAATCCTGCAGCTCCGTCATGGAGCCTACCGTAGACCGCGGGGTGCGGGTAGTTACCTTCTGCTCGATAGCGATGGCGGGGCAAATGCCTTTGATGAAATCCACATCGGGCTTATCCATGCGCATCAGGAACTGGCGCGCGTAAGCGCTGAGGCTCTCGGCATAGCGGCGCTGGCCTTCGGCAAACAGCGTATCCATAGTGAGCGACGACTTGCCCGAGCCGGATACGCCCGTTACCACCACGAGCTTGTTGCGGGGAATGGAAACGGTAATGTTTTTAAGATTATGCATACGCGCGCCCTGTATCACGATGGCATCTTGTTCCGGCGCTGCTGCACTTTTTTTCGGTTTTTTCTTTATGGGGGTTCCTGTAGCTGGCATCTGACAATTCGCTGTATGTATATTAAGTACAGGTAAAAGCCGCTGTTATCCGGCTTTACGCTGTTTGCTGGAGGTAAAGTTACGGTAAAGCCGGAAAAGGCCCTCTTTTTTACAGGTTATGGTCCGCTTATACAGGGATAAAAAGATCTTACGCGGAGGCAGGCACTCTCCGCTGCAAAGGGGGGAAATGTATCCTGCTTCCGCCGTGTAATGGCGTAACAACTCTGTTTCTTTGCATTATCAATTCATTCACCTTTAAAACAAAACTATTATGCTAATCAATCTAATGGCTGATCTGAGGACTACCGCGCCCACAACTGATTTTTTTTGCAACCTGCTGGGTTATCATGAAATAAACGATGGCGGTGGCGGAAGTTTTTATTGGGACAGCAATGCTACCGAAAGCGATGACGGCGGAACTATTATACAAGTAAGCGGTATCGCTACAGGCCGATGGAAAAGGCTGTATGATAAAGTGGTCAATGTAAAATGGTTCGGTGCCAACGGAACCCCTGCAAATGACCATACAGCATTCAATGCGGCCTTATCTGTGGGGGAAGAGATCCGGGTACCGGCAATAAGCACCGGTTATACGATTGAACGGCTGCTTATCCCGGAAGGAAAGCGCATTGTCGGGGAAGGGAAGGATGTACACATTTCCTGCACAGGCAGTATCGCCCCGAATGTTAATCTGGCCAGCCATACTTACATGGAAAATATAAATGTAGAAAGCCTGCAGGAAAACCTGGATTGGAACCGTACAGCGCTTGATGCTGTAGAGGATGTGACCTTGCTTGACTGCAGTTTCAGTGGCTTCAGGGCCGCCACTGGTAATGGCTGGGGCATACTGATCCAGAACAGCAAACAGGTACTGATCCGGAATTGTGCCTTTGAAAACAATACACAGTCCGATATCGCCCTTGTGGAGGGATGCGAGGATATTACCATAATCAATGCCAGAGGGCCTGCCCTGCACCTGAATCTGGAACCCAATGCAGGCACTGTGCCTTTGAAGAATATAACAGTCATCGGTGGCAGCTATGATGTGATCGAACTGAATGAAAAGGGCCATACCAGCGTTCGCATACAGAATTTTTCCGCTATTGCTTTGTCGGTAAACCATCTCCGTTATGCCGGGGCAACAGCCCGGTTCGATTCCTGCAAAATAGGAGCACTCTTGCCGCAGTTCGATGATATCTATGCGGGTTCGGTAGATTTTGGCGGTAGCTTGTATTTTGGTCCGAATATGGTCAAAGATCCGTGCCTGTATAAGCTCAACACAACGGAAAGTGCGGGTGCGGAATGGTCTGCGGAATATATTATAGGCGGCCAGGACGTCACCCGGTTGAACGACGGGAACCAGAACAGTTTTATCCGCCTAAATCCCGGCAACAATTTAACGGTAGCATCGCTGAAGCATACCCCTATTGCAATTGATAGCAGCAAGAAGTATGCCCTGGTGCTGACAAGCCGGGCCAGCTACCCTGCTGATGCCATCTATATCTCTCACCATACACTTCTTGTATGGACCATAGATGCGGGCGGTACAATTTCAGAGGTAGGAGAATATGTCCATGCCAATAGGGGCGCTGCAGGCACTGAAACGAAGCTAAACACACAAACAGCCATCCTGCATCCGCCGGCCAATGCTGTATCACTGCGTATTATCGTGAGCAATACATCATTAAGCGGATCGTCGACCAGTGCCATGGATCTCTACAAGATCGGGCTTTATGAAGTAAGCATGCCATCCGAAATTGACAACGGGCATCATACAACCAACGCGCTGCTGAACCGGGAGGACGAACGATACTATACTTCCGGCATACCTTCAGCTTTTGCAGGGGGTACCAGCAGCCTTTACCTGCCGGGCATGAAATTGTACAACAATGACATCAGCTCTGGAACAGTTGAAGGTTGGATCTGTGTTGGGACGGGTAACCCTGGCACCTGGAGAACATTCGGAGCCTTGGGAATCTGATCCCTGTACCTCCTTGTCCGAAATACCTACAGGCGCTGCATATCCGGCAGCGCCTGTAGGTTATATGCAGGATAGATGTTTGCTTTCCCGTCGGCTGCAAAGTATCGTTCCAGGATGAAAGCAGGAATGCATCTATGGGATCGCCAAAGATGAGCAACCGGTGCTGTATAAGACCTTGCCGGCTGTGCGCAGCTTGCTGCATTGCGGCAGGCATCAGCGTATTTCTACCCGGGGCTGTTGCGGCGCCCTGGCTGCTGCTTCTGCAAATAGTACCGGGCCGCCCTGCCGCCGCTTGCGCACCACCACCTCTACCTGCGCGGCATCTGTTACCGCTTCTTTGGCGGCGGCCAGCAGCGGAAAAGAAGCTTTTACTTCCAGGTGCGTCTGGCAATTGACACAGCGCATCACATTCCAGCGGCTCAGTACGGACTCATAGCCGATCAGCGTTCTTTCTCCGTTGATGTTGGCATAAGCCTCGATCACAAACGAGCCCTGGATCGGCGCCCGGCTTATGCCCGATACATGAACTTTACGCAGCGACGGCTCTGCCGCCAGCTTCGTCGGCCCCGGTATTTCTTCCAGCGAGCCTTTGCTATAGGTAAATCCCAGCTGCCGCTCGATATTGATGCAGTCTGCCGAAACATATACCCGCTGCTTCCCGTCCTCTTCCCTCGTAAAAGGATAAAGCGGCGTCTGCATATCCAGGATCGTATTGGGCGGAATGCCGGGGGTAGGGCCCTGCGAATCGCTGGAATTGGTGCCGGGGTAAAAAGGAATCAGTTCGAGTGCGTCGGTAGCCTGGTGCCGCTGCTGCCACAGCCAGAATACGCGGTCGATGTTGCAGTGGTGAAAATAGAAGATGGGGTCCAGGCCTGCCGTATCGTTTTCCCCCATATCGCCGTTGGCATCGGCAATAGTAGAAAGATCGCTCTGCCCCGGCACATCAAAACCGCCTACCGCCAGGTGGATATCGTTGTGCGGCGATTCCAGCGGCACTACGGAGTACCCGCTGTGCGCGCTGTTCCATTCGCCTGCGGAGGTGGTGTTGGAAAAGACCGTATAGTTAGGCGCATTCAGGCAGTTTTTAAATTTCTCATGTACGTTTGCCGGCGATACAGTACCGTCCGACCCCGTATAGGTTTTGTTGTTAAGCCAGGCCATTACGTTCCCGTTCAAGAGGCCTACATTGGCCTGGTAATCGGGATATTGCCGGTTGTGCGCTTCGGTCTGCTGCCTTGCTTCCTCCGTGCCTACCAGCCCCGACAACGGGTAGCGTACCGTTTCATATCCCTTGGGTTTGGTGTACAGGCTTTGATCGCCCGCTACCTTATCGGTGATAGCTACCGGAAATACAAAAGAGCGCAGCGGGTTAGGTATCGTTTGCCCGTCCAGCTCGAATGTTTCCGCCGTCAGGGCCCATGGAATGCCGTTTGCCAGCGTATAAGCGTCCGTTTCATCCCAGTAGGGAAGCATTACATCTTCGCAGCCCTGTATGCTTTGCAGCGCTTCTTCCAGCTTCAGCAGGTATACTCGGTGCCAGGTAGGAAACAGTACATTCCCGTGATTGCAGTAGCCGCCCCAATAAGCGCTGTCGGTAGTGCCGGGACCACGGAAAGGCTCGCCGTGGAAGCCTCCCAGCTTAAAGAAAGATCTGGGATCATCGTAGGGAAGTTCCTTGATGCCTTTCCAGGCCCGCATCAGCTCCTCCAGTGGTTTCTTGTTGCCCGATTCGTAATCATGCTGTATTTCCAGCAGCGACCGGCGTACACGTAGTGCTTTTTTTCTCATAATTATAGTTTGTATCTGGTTTAAGAACAGGATAGCAACAGGTTAGCGGGGCCGGATTGCAGCGCGCTGGCTGAGCCGCACGAAGCCATGAAAAAGGGAAGCCGACACCACAATGGCCAGTCCCAGCAACAGCATCCACCCGTCTCGGGGAAAGAAGAAGCGGCCGCATAGCATCAGCGAGGTGCCTGCCAGGCTCAGCAGGAAAGGCAGGTATCCTTCCTTTCTCCCTTTCCGGAACAGGAGGGCCAGGTGCAGGGCCATCAGCGAAAGCAACACGGGCAGCAGCCATGCCGGATAAGCAAGCCCCGACAAGCTGAAGCTCCCGAGCAGGCTCATATATACAGCCCAGCACATAGGACATTTGGGGAAAAAGGCCAGGAGCACGCTGAGCATCACGGAACCCGCCATGCTCACGGAGCGCCGCCTTACGGATCGTTTGGGAGCTTTAGGAGCCTGGACGGAGCTACAGCAGCAGGCTCCGGTCTGTACGGATGAGTGCATGGTTTAGTGGTTTGGTTGGTCCCGGCAAATGTAACAGGGCGCCGCACCATTTTTATAGGTGAAAACATGCAATCCAGCAATCCCGTATTTATACCTGGCAATGACAGCGGCCGATGAAGCCAGTATTGCGTTATCGATCTCCTTTACATACAAATAAGATTTCATTACTCAAGGCAACCGGATACCTGTTTACTTTTGTTGCTTCTTCAAATATCAATTTCAATCTATGGAGTACAGACAACTTGGTGGCTCCGGCCTGCGGGTTCCGGTGCTTAGCTTCGGCACTGCGACCTTCGGCGGCGGCAATGACTTTTTCAAAGCCTGGGGCAATACCCAGGCAGCAGAAGCGCGGCAAATGATACAGCGCTGCCTCGATGCAGGCGTCAACCTGTTCGATACAGCCAATACTTATTCCACAGGCATGGCGGAAGAAATACTCGGCCAGGCGCTGAAAGGCCTGAGCGGGGAAATCCTGGTTTCCACCAAGGCTACTTTTCCCATGGGGAAAGGCCCCAACGATTTTGGCTCTTCCCGCTGGCACCTGCTGCGGTCCTGCGAAGAAAGCCTGAAGCGCCTGGATCTTGATCATATCGACATCTACCACATGCACGGCTTCGATGCCAATACGCCGGTAGAAGAAACGTTGCGTGCGCTGGACGACCTGGTACGGAGCGGGAAAGTGCGTTATATTGCCTGCTCCAACTTTTCGGGCTGGCACCTGATGAAGTCCCTGTCTGTTTCCGAACGCTACGGATGGTCCAGGTATATTGCGCACCAGGCCTATTATTCGCTGCTCAACCGTGAATTTGAATGGGAGCTGATGCCCCTGGGCATCGATCAGAAAGTAGGTACTATTGTATGGAGCCCGCTCTCGGGCGGACAGCTCAGCGGCAAGATCAGGAGAGGGCAGCCCCTGCCGGAAGGATCGCGTTACGATCAGCTGGGCAGCCATGGCCCCGCAGCCGATCCCGAGCGGCTTTACCGCATCGTAGACGCGCTCGACGAGGTTGCGGCGGAAACCGGCAAATCGGTAGCGCAGGTGGCGCTTAACTGGCTGCTGCAGCGGCCTACTGTTTCCAATATCATCATTGGCGCGCGTAACGAGGAACAACTGAAGCAGAACCTGGGCGCAGTAGGGTGGAGCCTGAGCCCGGACCAGGTAAAAAAGCTGGATGCTGCCAGCAAGGTGCCGCCGATATATCCCTATTGGCATCAGAACGGATTTCCCCAGCTGAATGCGGCCGCCAGGCTATATTCCTGAGCAGGGAAACGGCTTTGCCCCGAATATTTTTGGTAAAGATTTTGCGTTTTCTTAACTTTAGGGAAATAAAGTAATGAACATGGCGAACACGAAATTGAATCTGAGATTGCACCTGTCACTGATCGGTGCATTGGCCCTGGTAAATGTCGCAATCATGAAATACAAAGATGTACAGCGGAAGAGCGGCCCCGCAGTAGCTGCAGCCTCTCCGGAGCAAAATATGGAAGATACCATAATGAGCTCCGCCCGGTTTACCCGCTGACCTGCAACCCTACCGACAAGCAAAGCGCCGGGCTGATATCAGCCCGGCGCTTCCTATTTAAAAAGACCGATCAGTTATGCGAAGCTTTGAATTTCTTAACGGCTTCGGTAAGCTTGGGCACTACTTCGAAGGCATCGCCCACTACGCCGTAATCGGCTGCTTTAAAGAACGGCGCCTCGGGATCTTTATTGATCACTACGATGGTTTTAGAGCTGTTGACGCCGGCCAGGTGCTGGATTGCGCCAGAGATGCCAACTGCTATATACAGGTTGGGACGTATGGTTCCTCCCGTCTGTCCCACATGCTCGTGGTGCGGGCGCCAGTGCGCATCGGCCACGGGGCGGCTGCAGGCAAGAGTAGCGCCCAGGGCCTTGCCCAGGTCTTCCAGGATGCCCCAGTTTTCGGGACCTTTTAAGCCCCGGCCGCCGGAAACAACCAGCTCTGCCTCGCTCAAAGGCACTTCTCCCTTCACTACATCTTCCGAAACTTTCTTCACGCCAAAATCCGCATCGGAAAGGTCGGCGTTCAGTGTTTCAATGCTGGCGCTGCCTTCCGACCTGGTAACGCCAAACGTGTTGGGTACCAGGGAAATGATCTTTACGTCAGAGTTTACTTTTACAAAGGCGAAGGCTTTGCCTGAGAAAACGGTCTTTTTCACTACGAAGCCATTATCGGTAGCGGGGTAATCGATCGCGCCGCTTACCAGGCCGGCGTTCAGCTTGGCCGCCAGGATGCCGGCTACGGCTTTCCCGCTTACGTTATAGGATACGATCACGACTTTGGCGCCGGACTGCTGAGCAGCTGCGGTAATGGCTTTGGCATAAGCTTTTGCATTGAAGTTGTCCAGGCGGGCATCGTTCAGGTGCAGCACTTTGGTAGCCCCGTACTGGCCCAGCTGGTTCAGCTCCTCGGTGCTTACAGTGCCAAGCACTACAGCCACTACTTCTCCTCCCCCGGTACGCCTGGCCGTTTCAGCCGCATAATTCACGGTTTCAAAGGCTTTCTTTTTGAAAGAGCCCTGTGTATGATCAACAAATACTAATACTGACATATCTTTTAGATTGGAAAATTGAAAATTGTTTTAACCGGTACCCTTAAATTACTTTGGCCTGGCTGTGCAGCGCTTCTACCAGCTCATCCATCTGGTCGGCAGTAAACAGCTTCACCCCGGTTTTTGCCGGCGGCAGTTCGTAAGAAACGATCTCGGTCAGGGCGCCGGTCGCAGCGGGTTCCACTACATTCAGCGGTTTGGTGCGGGCAGCCATAATGCCGCGCATGTTGGGAATGCGCGCTTCCGCCATTCCTTTCTGGCAGGATACCACCAGCGGCAGGCTCGCGGTATCGGTTTCTTCGCCTCCTTCAATTTCCCTTTTTACCGTTACGTTGCCTCCTTCCACATTCAGGCTGGTGGCAAAGCCTATATAATTATAATCCAGTACGCCTGCAATGGTAGCGCCTACTGAAGCATTGTTATAGTCGATCGATTCTTTGCCGGCCAGGATCAGGTCGTATCCTTTATCTTTTGCAAATGCCGCGATCTGGGCCGCTACCACATAGGTATCATGGCTTTCGGTATTGATCCGGTAAGCCTGGTCGCCGCCCAGTGCGAGGGCTTTGCGCATCACGGCCTCGGCGCCGGCATTTCCTACGGTTACCAGGTGCACTTCGGAAGCCGCTCCCGACTCTTTCAGCTCGAGGGCGCGCACCAGCGCATACCATTCGTCGTAAGGATTGATGATATAGGTAACTCCCTGCTCGTTAAAGCGGGTATTGTTATCTGTAAAGGCAATCTTAGACGTGGTATCCGGAGCCTGGGCAATACAAACAAGTATTTTCATTAGCTGTTATTTTACTATAAAAAGATGGATTGAAACGTGCGCAAAGATAAATAAGAAATATTATTGGGAAGTAATTTCAGTGTCAAAAAAATGAACAAACGTTCATTTTTACGCAGTGCCGGCCGGGTTTCCGGTACAGGCTGCAAAATCAAAAGGGCTGAACAAGTCAGCCCTTTTGGTTGATATCGATTTTCTTCTATTACCTTCTTCCGAAAATACGGGGGCAGGTGGTCTGGATATACTTTTTCACATTTCCGAAGGCATCGAAATAAATGGTAACGGAAAGACCGGCAGTCCAGTACCAGTCGTTTCGTTTGTAATCGCCGCGCTGGAATTTGTAATCGGGATAGTTACCGTCCCATTTGGCATTGGTATTGCCCCTGTACGACATGTCTACCGCCTTCTGGCCTTTGTAAGCCAGCAGGGTGTCCATGCTCACATAAGATCTGCTGACATCGTCCAGGTAATCGGTGGAGGTGTAGCGCAGGCCTACTTCGGCGGAGATTACGAGGGTATTGCCCACGAAGCATTTCACACCGCCTCCAAAGGGGAACATGGCATTAACCAGCGGGTACACCTTACGGTCCGGATATTGCGGCAGGCCCTGGCCCTCGGTGCTCAGGCTGCGCAGGTCGATCTTGTTGTCCAGCTCATCTTTGGCGAAGGGTTTACCGTAAAAGGCGCCCACACCGGCAAATATATAAGGAGTGAAATGGAACTTTTCCATGTCGATAGGCAGGAGGTTCAGCTCCACGCCGCCGTACAGCTCCACGATATTATTGGCGAAGCTGAGGTTCCTCAGCTTGTTGGCTCCTATTTCCGAAAGACTGTCGGCTGCGGTAACGCGTATATACGAGGCCCCGAAGCGGAATCCGACGCTGGGATTCACGAAGTACTTGTAAATAATACCCCCGCTTGGCTTGTAGGTTCTGCTGTTCACAGTCCCCGTTGGTATCCACTTGGTTTGCAGATCACCATAGTAATTGGCTACACCGCCCCATATACCTATTTCGTGGTGCTTCTGTGCAGAAGCAAACAAGGGAAGGGCAACAAGGCATGAAAGTAATAGTCTTTTCAAGGTAACAATTTTAGCATTAAAGGATACAAACGCGCAAGCCGGCTTGGCAGGCCGTTAAATGATCAATTTACAAAGACGTTACAAATATAATTTTTAGAATCGAAAAACAAAAGGAAGCCCGATATTTTTTTGGCTCGCCTTCGAAAGGCCGTTCGGGGCTGTATTTCGCCCTTCGTCAATCCTTCCGGCTGCCTGTTGATCCCTTGTTGCCGGTTAAAGCGGGGTATGCTTTCCCGGCATGTGCTGCGGCATCTCCGGCGCTGTAAGCATATTCCTGGAACGGGCCAGCACGAGGAATACGATGGCGGTGATAAAGCCCAGCATAATGAAGCCGATGATCCACATTGCCTTTTCACCGCCGTCGATCGTACGGTTGCGGGCGGCACACACAATACCGATAACCCGGTAGGCCAGGCTGCTAAGCCCCAGGACGATTGCCGATATCAAGAATGCGGGTGTAAGAAAGCTTCGGATAAAATTACGGGCCATCAGCTCCCCGTCTTCACCGTTTGTATCGGCCAGCAGCTGCGTCAGGGCCTGGATGTAAGAAAAAAGAACGATGATCAGCGCAAGAATGCTGATCGCAAAGGCGGCTATAAATATGCGATACAGGTTCATTGGTTTTTGTTTTTTGCCAAGATACGAAAAAAGGCCGGGAATCGTCGGCGATCCGGCACCACGGGCATAGGGTTTTTCTTTTACCTTTGCGCCAAAATTTTAAAAGACTTATGCAGTTTTCACGCAAAGGACTGACCGACGACCTGCTGACCGAGCTTTACAGTGAAATTGTCCGCCCCAGGATGATCGAAGAGAAGATGCTGATCCTGCTGCGCCAGGGAAGGGTAAGCAAATGGTTCAGCGGCATCGGGCAGGAAGCCATTGCCGTAGGCGCTACCATGGCGCTGGATCCCGATGAATACGTAATGCCGCTGCACCGTAACCTGGGAGTGTTTACCGTGCGCAAAATGCCCTTCTCCAAGCTGTTTCTGCAGTGGCAGGGCCGGAAAGAAGGATTCAGTAAGGGAAGGGAGCGGTCGTTTCACTTTGGCAGCAACGAGCATCATATTTGCGGCATGATCTCTCACCTGGGCCCCCAGCTGGCCATTGCCGACGGGATTGCCCTGGCGCATAAACTGCGGAAAGAGCACAAGGTGTCCCTGGCATTTTCCGGCGACGGGGGTACCAGCGAGGGCGATTTTCACGAAGCCCTGAATACCGCGGCGGTATGGGGTTTGCCCGTAATCTTCCTGATCGAGAACAACGGCTACGGGCTGAGTACGCCCGTAAACGAGCAATTCGTATGCAGGCAGCTGGCCGACAAAGCCATAGGCTACGGCATGAAGGGAATCACGATCGACGGCAATAACCTGCTGGAAGTCTATAAAACCGTAAAAGAGGCCAGGGGATATTGTATCAGGGAGCAGAAGCCCATCCTGATCGAAGCCATGACCTTCCGTATGCGGGGGCACGAAGAGGCCAGCGGCACCAAATACGTGCCCAAAGAGCTGTTTGATGAATGGGGCAAGAAGGATCCGGTGAAGAACTTTGAAGACTACCTGCTCCAGGAAAAAGTGCTGACACCCGCAAAAATAGAGTCGATCCGCGAAGCGATCCGCCAGGAGATCGAGGAGGGACTGGAGATCGGTTTTGCCGCACCGCCCGTAACACCCGATACCGCCGAGGAACTGGCAGACGTGTACAAGCCGTTTGCTGCCGTTACCACAGATATAAGCACCGCCGCCAAAACCGAGAAAAAGATGATCCAGGCCCTGAGCGAAGGCTTAAGGCAGGCCATGCAGAAGCACGATAACCTGGTGCTGATGGGCCAGGATATTGCCGAATACGGGGGCGCCTTTAAAGTGACGGAAGGCTTCGTGGAAGAGTTCGGCAAAGCCAGGGTGCGGAATACGCCTCTTTGCGAGAGCGCCATTGTAGGAACCGCGCTCGGACTTTCGATCAAGGGATATAAGTCCATGATGGAGATGCAGTTTGCCGACTTCGTGACCGTGGGGTTCAACCAGATCGTGAACAACCTGGCCAAGATATATTACCGCTGGGGACAGCATGCCGATGTGGTTGTCAGGATGCCGACAGGGGGCGGCGTAGGCGCCGGCCCGTTCCATTCCCAGAGCAACGAAGCCTGGTTTACCCATACGCCCGGCCTGAAAGTAGTATACCCGTCCACCCCCGAAGATGCCAAAGGGTTGCTGCTGGCATCCTTTGAAGATCCGAACCCGGTGATGTTCTTTGAGCATAAAGCATTGTACCGCAGCGTAAGCGGCCTGGTGCCCGACGACTATTATACTATCGAGATCGGTAAGGCCCGGGTGGTGCAGGAAGGGGAGGACCTGACCATCATTACCTACGGAAGCGGCGTGCATTGGGCCATGGATTATGCAAAAGCCCATTCCGGGCAATCCTTTTATATCCTGGACCTGCGCACCCTGCTGCCGCTTGATTATGATGCCATCCGCGCAGCGGTACAACACACCGGAAAGGTGCTGCTGCTGCATGAAGACACCCTGACGGGCGGTATCGGCGGGGAGCTGGGCGCCTGGATCGCAGAGCATTGCTTCGAGCATCTCGACGCCCCGGTAGTGCGCTGCGCCAGCCTGGATACGCCGGTGCCCTTTGCCGTAGAGCTGGAGCAGAACTTCCTGGCCCGGAAAAGACTGGGCGAGGCAGTAGAAAAGCTGCTGCAGTACTAAACCGCCGCTTATATACCCCCGGACCTGCAGGGCAGAAGGGAATTAATTTGGAATTTCTTTTGTCATTCTGAAAAATACTCATACCTTTGCAGTCCTTTTGGAAAAATGCCGCCGGAGGGGTCGGTATTGAATCTAAAGAAATTGATTAATTCAGAATATTATGAAACGTACTTATCAGCCTTCACGTCGTCGTCGTAAATCAGTTCACGGTTTCCGTAAGCGTATGCAAACTGCCAACGGCCGCAAAGTATTGGCGGCACGCCGTAAAAAAGGCCGCAAAAAGCTGACTGTTTCCGACGAGCTGCGTCTGAAATAATTGTTCGGTCCTTTCAACCCGTTATCATTGAGTACGGATCGTATTCATCAACGGTATACGCTGCAGGCCGTCGAGCGACTGAAGTTGCGTAAACAAATTGAAACGCTTTTCCGGGAAGGGGAGGCGTTTTCTGTTTTCCCGCTACGCATTATTTACCGGCTTACTTCCCCCGTCGTCCCTGCCGCATCGCCCGTGCGCATTGGCTTCAGCATCCCCAAAAAGAGGATCCGTAAAGCCGTACAGCGTAACCGGGTAAGGCGCCTGCTGCGCGAAGCATGGCGCCTGCAGAAGCATGAGCTGTACCGGCTGATACCCCGGGGGCAACAATTGCACCTGTTTTTTGTATTTACCGGGACGGAAGCGTTTAGCTTGGACGCGGCCATGCTGGCCGTGGCCCGGATTAACGGCAAGCTGGCGCGCATCATTAATCCTCCTGCCCCATGATCCGCAACCTGCTTATATTCCCCATCAGGCTGTACCAGAAGTTCCTTTCGCCGTTGCTGGGCGCCCAGTGCCGCTATACGCCTACCTGTTCCCAATATGCGGTAGAAGCCCTGCAGAAGTACGGGGCAATGAAAGGCGGCTGGCTGGCCCTGAAGCGGATCTTGTCCTGCAACCCCTGGGGCGGGCACGGTCATGATCCGGTGCCCTGAACTTATTTTTGTGCAAAGGCGGCCCGATTACGCCCCTGAATCTGTAATTTCGCCCCACATGTCTGTCGCACTGTTTTCCCTCATCATTTTTATGGGCGCCCTGGTGGCCGGCCTGCTGGGCGCATTGACCGGCCTGGGCGGCGGCGTGGTCATCATCCCGCTGCTTACCCTGCTGCTGGGCGTAGATATACATTATGCCATCGGTGCTTCCTTGGTGTCGGTGATCGCTACTTCTTCCGGCGCCGCTGCCGCTTACGTCAAGGAAGGCATTACCAATATGCGCATCGGCATGTTCCTGGAAATAGCCACTACCTTAGGGGCGGTAGTGGCCGGGGCCTTCCTTACCAATTACCTGCCCAAGAATGTGCTCGGCATTATTTTCGGGTGCATCCTGCTGTTTTCCGCCTTTATGTCTACCCGGAAAAAAATAAACCACGAAGAGCATGGCCCCGGCGGCTACTGGGCCGGCCTGCTGAAGCTGAACGGCAGCTATCCCACCTCCCAGGGATCCAGTTTTTATACGGTGCGGAACGTAATAGGCGGGTGGATAATGATGCTGGTGGCCGGCATCCTTTCGGGCCTGCTGGGGATAGGCTCCGGCGCGCTCAAAGTGCTGGCCATGGACAATATTATGCGGGTGCCTTTCAAAGTATCTACCACCACCAGCAACTTTATGATCGGGGTTACCGCCGCAGCCAGCGCCGTGATCTATTTCCAGAAAGGGTATATAGCGCCGGCCGTTTCTGCGCCGGTGATGCTGGGCGTGCTGATCGGCGCTATGCTGGGCGCCCGTGTGCTGGTGAAGGCCCAGACCCAATGGCTGCGCTGGGGCTTTGCCGTTGTGGTTACTTTCCTGGCCCTGCAGATGATCTACAACGGCTTGCAGGGAAAGGTGTAAATTTGTTTATATTTACATTGCCCGCAATCTTTACTATATAAAACCAATAAGATTATGCTATCAAAGAATATCCAGGAAGCCCTGAACCGGCAGGTTGCCATGGAGGCCGAATCTTCGCAGGCCTACCTGGCCATGGCCTCATGGGCGGAGATACAGCCGGGCCTGGACGGCGTTACCGATTTTTTCTATAAGCAGTCTGATGAAGAGCGCGTGCACATGCTCAAGCTGATCCGCTTTATCAACGAGCGCGGGGGCTTTGCGGTAGTGCCCCCCCTGCCTCAGCCCAATATTACGTTCCAGTCGCTGAAGCGCGTCTTTGAAGAACTTCTGAAGCATGAGATCAAAGTTTCCGAAAGCATCAATGATATTGTGGACCTCGCACTGAAAGAAAAGGATTTTTCCACCCACAACTTCCTGCAGTGGTACGTATCGGAGCAGATCGAGGAAGAGCGCCTGGCACGCACGCTCAACGATAAGCTGGAGCTTGTAGGCGACGACAAGAGCGGCATTTACCTCTTTGACCGCGACATCATGCTGTTCCGTACCGCGGCGGCCAAGGAAAAAACGACCGGCGCAGAATAAACGCCGCAGGCTACCTGCTTATTTTATAGATGCTATTGGCCTGCTGGGTGCAGGTAATGGTCATGTCATTCACGCATACATGCGGGGGAAGGCTGGCGCAATAATGCACAGCGTCGGCAATATCCTCCGCCTGCAATGCTTCGAAGCCGGTGTAGGTACTGCCTGCTTTTTCCGCATCTCCCTTAAATCTCACCAGCGAAAATTCTGTTTCGGCCATACCGGGATTAATGGCCGTGACCTTGATATGGTAAGGCAGCAGATCGATCCGCATCGTCTGGGTAAGCGCATCTACTGCAAACTTGGTAGCGCAATATACATTCCCGTTCTGGTACACTACTTTACCTGCTGTGGAGCCTATGTTGATGATATGGCCTGCCCGCTGCGCTTTCATTAAAGGAGCCAGCGCACGGGTTACGTACAGCAGTCCCTTCACATTGGTATCGATCATAGTATCCCAGTCGTTCGTATCGCCTTCTTCGATGCTGCTCAGGCCGAGCGCCAGGCCGGCATTGTTGACCAGGAGGTCGAGCCTGCCCCAGTCGCAGGCCAGCTCGGCCGCAACGGCTGCAACCTGTTCCTTATCGCGTACGTCGAGTACGCTGGTCCGGATGCCGGCGCCCTGCTTTTCCAAAGCGGTGCCGATCTCCTGCAGCCGTTCGGCTCTCCTGCCGGTAAGCCATAATTCGTGCCCGCTGCCGGCAAATTTTTCGGCTATAGCTTTGCCGAAGCCGGAGGTTGCTCCGGTAATCAGTATTTTCATGTTCCGTAAAAAGTTAGGGGAGGAGCTCATCGTATGAGGATGACATCTCCTTTCTTGGTGATCTTTTCTCCGTTGGCTGCCGTAACGTTGATCACCCAGAAATAGGTTCCCAGCTCGGCAGTCTGCCCGTTGTATGTCCCGTCCCAGGCAGGGTAGTTTTCGTTGGCGGAATTAAATACCTGCTGCCCGTAACGGTTGTAGATGCGGAAAAAATTAATGTTCGAATAGCCTACGATACGGGGCATCAGCATATCGTTCACACCATCGCCGTTAGGAGAAAAGGCATTGGGCACAAAGATATTATCGTAGGCCACCACCCATATTTCGATCGTGTCTGTACCCACGCAGCCTTCTTCGCTGCTCCCTGTCAGCACATAGGTGTACCTGCCGGTATCAGGGAAACTGGCTGAAGGATTACGAATGTTGGGATCGCTCAGGTAGTCGGTGGGAGACCACTGATAAAACTGGCTCCCGGAGCCGTTGAAGGTATAGGGATAACCCAGCACAATAATGGTGTCGTTGCCGGCGAATGGGTCAAAATAAGGCATGGGCAAAGTCTTGACGGCGGTATCACGGCAACCCAGCTGGCTTTTGGAGATCAGCACCACCTGCTGCGGCCCGCCCGGGCGGGCATATACATGGGCCGGATTCTGGGCGGTTGAAGTGTTCCCGTCGCCGAAGCTCCAGTTCCAGCTGACCACAGGCGGGTAGGTAGCCACCGACAGGTCGCGAAACTGGATCGGCTCGTCAGGACACAGCTTGCCGGTCCAGTCGAAATCGGCGCTGTACTCGGGATAAATCTTCACCAGGCGGGAAATGCTGTCGGGGCAGGTGCTTCCGCCGTTTACCACCAGCTTTACCACATAGGTACCGGTATCGGGATAAGTATAAGTCGGCTCAAATTCGGTAGAAGTAGCGCCGGGCACGCCAAAGTCCCAGAAATAGCTGAAGCCTCCCGTGCTGTGATTGACAAAGTGCACGGTTTTCCCCTTGCATTGGATGATGTATGTATTAGGCTCATCGGCCATCTCCGGGATGTCGGCTACCACTGCTTTGGAGCAATTGGTGACCACGAACTGGACATCCCTTGAAATGGTATTGATGGCCACGCCGTTCCGCCATTCCGTAACGCAAACCGTTACCACAAAACGCCCTGTGATATTGGGTGTGCCGGTCATAAGCCCCGTATAGGCATTGATCTGCAGGGGAGGTATACCCGACATGGGCAGGCTGGCCGAGTAAGGGGGAAGGTAAGGAATGATGGCGCTGCCGGGAGGGTTCATGCCGCTGCCGTAAGGCTTGGCATTGTTGGTAGAGCCGCCGGGCCTTGCTGCGCAAAGGCTGTAAGAAAGCGAGTCGCCATCGATGTCGACGGCCGAGAAATCGTATATGAAAGGATTGTTGGAGCAGATGATCTGCGGGGGAAAGTTCTTGAATACCGCGCTGTTGTTCGGACATTGGCCTGAAGCAAAAGGAGGAATGGTTGCAAAATAGGTTACGCCTACATTGCCCGGGTTAACCACGTTATTGATGGAGGCATTGCGGCAGCATCTCTCATACACGATATAATAGCCGCTGGTAGTAGGCGCCAGCTTTAATCCGAATACAAATACCTGTTTGCGCATACAGGTATTGGGGTAATTATTGATGCATGCGTTGCTGAAATTAGGATTGACGATCTCCGTGGAGGAAGCGCCGACACTGTCGGCATACACCAGCTGGTTGGTGCCGACGCTGAAAATGGAATAGTAAGCGGGATTGTCCTGTGCAAGTGCACCCGGCTCTCCGTAGAGGCAGTCCTGGAAAAGCGTGATCGTGATCTGGAACGAGTCCTTCCCCACACAGCGGTAAGTAACGTCCCCGCCAATCATATGGGAGCCCCGGGAGGGAAAAGGAAAAAATGCGATCAGCAATAATGCGATGAGACCAATCCGTCCCAGGTATTTTTTTTTATTCATTGTATCATGATGCTTTTCCGTTATTCTTGAAGTGGAGCCCTGGTATTAGACAAGACACTAACAACCATGATGCGGGTTGGTTCGGTAAAATTAAGGGTTAAAAGCCAGAAATAGCGCCGGTAAACCTGCTTATCGGGCAGCGGGCAGGGGGCACTTTTAAATTTTAATGATCCCTTACCCAACTTTTTCCTATTTTTATGAGGTCATTGGATAGGTGTTTGTGTAATATTATCTTAATGTTACATAGTACTACTTTAGCAAACCAACTAGCAAGGTATTTATGAGAAAAATTTTCCTACTGTGCTTTATGGCTGTCGCGAGTCACCTTAGCTTCGGGCAGCTCTCCATTACAACCGGCACCACTGCCCAGCAGCTAGCGCAAACGCTGGTAGGGCAGGGCGTGGTAATGACGAACCCGACGTTGAATGGTACCTGCCCTGCAACGGCATATGGCAAATTCATATTCAACGCTGCTACGCCCAGCGATATCGGGATCGACAGCGGTATTGTGCTTACCTGCGGCGATGCCGCCAACGTAGCCAACCCTGCAAGCTTCTTTGTGACCGGCAGTTTTTCCGGAGGTTTTCCTTATGCACCCGGCGACAGCGATCTGGACAACCTGTTGTCCAGCTTCGGTTCCTCTTCGACCACCAACGATGCCTGCGTACTGGAGTTTGACTTTGTGCCGTCGGGCGATACGATCAAGTTTGACTATGTGTTCGGATCAGACGAATACCCCACTTTTGCCTGCTCCAACTATAACGACGTATTCGGATTCTTTATTTCAGGGCCCGGCATTACCGGCAATCCCAGCATCGCCCTGATACCCGGCACCAACATACCCGTAGCGATCAACAGCATCAACAACAATACTACCAACGATCCCGACTGTACCGGAATGGGGCCGGGTTCTCCTTTCAGCACCTATTATGTGGATAACCAGACTGCCGGCGGCCTTCATGTGGCTTACAACGGGTATACCACTGTGCTCACTGCTGTGGCTGCCGTGATCCCGTGCGAAACCTACCACCTGAAGCTGGCTATTGCAGATGCGGGCGACGACGGCTATGATTCCGGGGTATTCCTGAAGGCCGGAAGCCTTAATTCCGTGGGCATTGCCCTTACGCCCGAGTCTACCCAGGGTGGTAACGATGCGGACCCGCACTGTATCCGCGGATGTAAATCAGGTCATATCCGCTTTACACGCCCTGCGGCGCGCCCCACCCCGCTTACCGTGAAGTACCTGATCGAAGGCACAGCGGTTAACGGCGTAGATTACCAGACCATTGCCGACAGCATTATCATACCGGCCAACCAGGCATCTGCCGAGCTGGAGATCAAACCATTGCTGGTACAATATCCTTCCGGCACCAAGGAGGTTAAGATCAAAGCCCTTTCTCCCTATACCTGCGGCAACGGGCAGCCCAATGTAGTTGACAGCACTATTATGCTGATCTACGATTCCCTGTATGTCAATATCCCCACACCGCCTGTTACCGTTTGTCCCAATACCGAAATTACCATTACGGCCGATATCGACCCCACACTCAATTATACCTGGAGCCCTGCTGCCCTGATCCCCGATCCGCTGCCGCTGGGGCTGACCATCCATCCGAAACCGACCGTATCCACCAATTATACGATAACGGTATCGCAGCCGGGAGCGCCGGCCACCTGCCCCAGCGTAAAACGTACGTACCGGGCTACCGTGGAGCCTATCCCCCAGATCCAGCTTACCAAGGATACGACCGTATGCCTGGGCGACTCGATCAATCTGAATGTGTACGCGCTGCCTGCCGATCTCAACTACAACTGGAACTGGTCGCCTTCCAGCAACCTGCGCGATAACTTCTCGGCCAACAACAAGTTCTTTGGACCTGTAGGCGACTATAAATATGTGGTGACTGCCGAAACCCCTGTTGCACATTGTATCAACAAAGACAGCATCATGCTTCACGTGGTGCCGCCTTTCGACTTCGAATCCGTTACGCCGACCGATACTACTATTGAATACGGCGACCAGATACAGCTCAGCTCCGAAAGCGAGGCTACTATGTGGCTTTGGATGCCGGGCACCTACCTCAGCGACCCGCTGGCAAGGGAGCCTTATGCTACGCCGCTTGAGCCCATTCAGTACATGCTGGTCGGCATTAACCAGTACGGCTGCAGGGACACGGCATTCGTCAATATCAACGTGGAGTACAATTCAAAAAGCGGCATGCCTAATGCCTTTACTCCCAATGGCGACGGCCTCAACGATGTGTTCAGGATCGAAAACCTGCGCTACGACAAACTGAACGAGTTCCGGATATTTAACCGCTGGGGCCGCCAGGTGTTCTTTACCAGTGTGCCTACCGAAGGCTGGGATGGCACCATCAACGGAGAGCCGGCTGCAACCGACGTATATTATTATACCATCCAGATTACTTTGCCCGACGGCACGCAGAAAAAGCTGAAAGGCGATGTGACCCTGCTCCGGTAGAACGAACGCCATGAATCCTGAAAAAGCCACCTTCCGGGTGGCTTTTTCAGTTTCGAAAATATTTTTTCTCATTACAAAAATTCCTTACCTTTGCAGGCCAAATTCTTATAAAAGGAGGACTTTAACATTGGAAGAAAACCAAATTATTAACAATCAAAACAGCGCTCACGATGATTTCGACTGGAACGTCGATAAACGCAACGTAGCCACTTACTCAAAAGAAGTGCGTGAGCAGCTCGAAAAAAGCTACGAAGGAACCTTCAAAACCATCGAAGAGTCCGAACTGATCAAAGGCACGATAGTAGGTCTGACCAAGACCGACGCTATTGTCAACATCGGCTTCAAATCCGACGGCCTGGTATCGCTGAACGAATTCCGCGATATGCCCAACCTGAAGATCGGCGACGAAATCGAAGTGCTGGTTCTTGAAAAAGAAGACCGTGAAGGCCAACTGAGCCTGAGCCGCCGCCAGGCACGCCAGGTACGCAGCTGGCAGAACGTGGTGGACTACTTCAAATCAGGCGAAGTGGTTACCGGTACCATTACCTCCAAAACCAAAGGTGGTCTTATCGTGGACGTGAACGGCCTGGAAACCTTCCTGCCCGGTTCGCAGATCGACGTTAAGCCCGTTACAGATTACGATCAGTACGTGGGTAAAACCATGGACTTCAAGGTCGTGAAGATCAACGAGCAGATCCGCAACGCAGTAGTATCTCACAAAGCGCTTATCGAAAGCGATCTGGAGCAGCAGCGCGGCGAGATCATGTCCAAGCTGGAAAAAGGCCAGGTACTGGAAGGTACCATCAAGAATGTTACCGACTTCGGCGCATTCGTGGACCTTGGCGGCGTAGACGGCCTGTTGTATATCACCGACATCAGCTGGGGGCGTATCTCTCACCCGAACGAAGTACTGAGCAACGGTCAGAAACTGAACGTGGTGGTACTGGATTTCGATGATGAGAAAAAACGCATCAGCCTGGGTCTGAAACAGCTGACCCCCCATCCGTGGGATAACCTGCCCGAAGAAATCCAGGAAGGCGCTACCGTAAAAGGTAAAGTAGTAAACATTGAAGACTACGGCGCGTTCCTCGAAGTGCTGCCCGGAGTGGAAGGACTGGTACACGTTTCAGAAATTACCTGGAGCTCCCAGCCCATCAATGCCAAGGAATTCTTCAAAATGGGTGACGAGTACAGCGCCAAAGTAGTTACGCTCGATAAAGAAGAGCGCAAAATGAGCCTGTCCATCAAACAACTGACAGAAGATCCCTGGGGTGCAATCGAAACCAAATTCCCCATCGACAGCCGCCATAAAGGTATCGTGAAAAATATCACTCCCTACGGCGTATTTGTCGAGCTGGAAACCGGTATCGGCGGTATGATCCATATCAGCGACCTGAGCTGGACCAAACGCTACAACCACCCGAGCGAATTCACCAAAGTAAGTGAGGAGATCGAAGTAAGCATCCTGAGCATCGATAAAGAGAACCGCAAGCTGTCGCTCGGACACAAACAGCTGGAAGACGATCCCTGGAATACTTTTGAAAGCGTATTCCCCATCGGTTCACAGCATGAGGGCACCGTGCTCCGCAAGGACGACAAAGGAGCGGTAGTACAGCTGCAGTACGGCCTGGAAGCATTCGCTCCTGCCCGCCACCTGCGTAAGGCAGACGAAACCACGGTAAGCGTAGACGAAACGCTGCCTTTCGTGATCATCGAATTCGACCGCAACGACAAGCGCATCATGGTATCCCACAGCAAGGTATGGGAGCAGAGCAGAGCCGACGAAAGGGAAGCCGAGCACAAAGCTGCACAGGCCGAAGCTGAAAATACCAAGAAAGCAGTTAAGAACATCCAGTCCAAAGTAGAAAAAGCTACCCTTGGCGACCTGGGTGCGCTGGCTGACCTGAAAAACAAACTGAAGAACGAAGAAGAAGGAAAATAATTTTCCCCGAACCCGTTTTGAAGTTATAAACGAAAGCCGCTCCTCACCGGGGCGGCTTTCCTGTTTTGCACAGGCTGCCTGCCGCTTTTCAGGCATATACGGCAATGCACAGGCCGGTCAGGACAGCCGCCAGGATCGCGATGCTTTTGGCAAGGAACTTCGTCATACGGAGAGGGTTTACACAACGGATGGAGAACAGCAGCCTTATTGCAGCCGGTTACCGTTGCAAAAGTAACCGGCCCCCGGCTTTCCTCTTCTGAAAAATCGACGAAGGGCGGCCTAAAATCGACGAAAGAGCGTACGTGCCTGCATTTCCTGCTGCATTAATCAGGCAAACATAATATCTTGCAGCGTTTATTATAAGCCCGATGCGCAATTACAGGTACCTGTTGTTCTACATTTCTACAATCGCTATAGCCGTTGCGGCGATATGGCTGATCGTAGCCCGGGGCGCACACCTGCAGGCAGGCAAAGGCATACCGCTGCTTGCAGGTAATAAGCCTGCAGCCGGGAAGCTCTTTGCGGAGGTGTTCCAAGAGAATGCCCGCGCGCCGCTGGCGGTTCTCCTGATGCAGATCACGACGATCCTGCTGGCGGGGCGGCTGATGGGGCGGCTTTTCCGCAAAATGAAACAGCCCGCCGTCATCGGTGAAATGGCGGCCGGTATCCTGCTGGGCGCTTCCTTCCTGGGCCATTACCTGCCCGGAGTATCGCAGTTCCTCTTTCCGCCCCAATCGCTGGGTACACTTAACCTGCTGAGCCAGGTGGGCCTGGTACTGTTCATGTTTATGGTGGGCCTGGAGCTGGACATGAGCCTGCTTAAAGGCAAGACCAACACGGCTGTAGTGATCAGCCATGCCAGTATTGTAGCGCCCTTTACCCTGGGCGTAGGGCTGGCCTACTATACCTACAGGCAATTCGCGCCACAGGGCGTACAGTTCCTGTCTTACGCTTTATTTGTCGGCATATCCATGAGCATTACCGCCTTCCCGGTGCTGGCGCGCATCATCCATGAACGGGGGCTGACAAAATCCCGGCTGGGCACTGTAGCCATTACCTGTGCCGCCGCCGATGACGTAACCGCATGGTGTATACTGGCCATGGTGATTGCCATAGTAAAAGCTGGCTCGCTGTGGAGCGTGCTTTATACGCTTTTGCTGTCGGCTCTTTACGTCCTGCTGATGCTGAAAGTGGTGAAACCGCTGCTTGCAGGCAAAAGCCGGAAGTTTGGCGGCCTGTATCCTCCTGCCTCCCTGCTGGGAACTTACCTGATCGTGCTGATCGCTTCGGCCTTCCTGACCGATGCCATAGGTATTCATGCCCTGTTCGGCGCTTTCATGGCCGGCATAGTAATGCCCGCCGATATGCGGTTCCGCAATTTCTTTATTGAAAAGATCGAAAGCGTGGCCCTGTTCCTGCTGCTGCCCCTGTTCTTTGTAGCCACCGGGCTCAGGACACAGGTCGGTCTGCTGGATACGGGTTATTTGTGGTTTTTATGCTTCCTGATTATTGCGGTGGCCGTGATTGCCAAGCTGGGTGTCAGTACTTTTGCCGCAAGGTTTACAGGCGAAACCTGGAAAGACAGCCTGCAGATCGGGGCGCTGATGAATACCCGCGGGCTTACCGAGCTGGTGGTGCTGAATATCGGCTACGACCTGGGCGTAATTACGCCGCAGATATTTACCATACTGGTGCTTATGGCATTGACCACAACCCTGATGACCGGTCCGCTGCTGGACCTGATCAACAGGGTTTTCAAAAAAGAAAATACCGCGGAGCGCTGAGCTGCCCGCCGCATCACTCTATGCAAACTTTGTTTACTTCGCTATACGACTTCCTGGAAAAGCGCCGGTCCCTGTACTGGATCAGCTTTATCCTGCTGTTTGGCCTGTGCCTGCTGGGGGCTGCCCGGATCCGCTTTGTAGACGACATCAGCAAGATGATTCCCCACGATCCTTCCGTAGAAGCCATGAACGAAGTGCTGAATAAGACCAGGACCGGGGAGCAGGTTGTGTTCAGCTGCTCCTTTGCAGATACCGCAGTAGTGGCGCCCGACAGCCTTATCCTGCTGCAGCAGCGATTCCAGGACCAGTTGTCTGTGACCGGCAGCGGCTATATCGGTACCTTAACTGCCCAGCTGGACGGGGATAAGGAGCAGCTCCTTTCGGATATGGCACAGCAGTACCTGCCATTGTTCCTGGAAGCAGAAGATTACCGGCACATTGATTCGCTGATCCGCCCGGAGCATATCAGGGAGTCAATGAGGAGAGCGCATACAATGCTTCTCTCTCCCGCCGGTACGGTAGCCAAGCAATGGATCGCGCAGGACCCTGTCGGTATGATGCCTGTTGCTTTCGGCAAGCTGCAATCGCTCCAGTTTGATCCCGGCTACGAGCTGTACAATGGATATATTTTTAACAGGGCCGGGACCAGGCTTACCTTTTTCCTGGAACCGCGCTACCCTGCATCGGAAACGGGAAAAAATGCCATTCTCTTCCAGAGGGTAGACAGCCTGCTGGCTTCCTGGCAAAAACAATACCCCCAACTGCACATCAGCTACTTCGGAGGGCCGGCAGTGGCGGCCGGGAATGCCGTGCAGATGCGGCACGATACTTTATTGACCCTTACGGTTACTGTAATCCTGCTGTTAGGCCTTACTTTTTATGTATTCCGGCGGAAACGCGCTCCCCTGCTGCTGATGGTGCCTGTAGTATTCGGTGCGGTATTCGGCCTGGCCATAACCGCGCTCGTGCAAGGCACTGTTTCCGTGATCGCCCTGGGCGCGGGCGCCGTTATCCTGGGTATCGCCATCGATTTTTCGGTGCATTTTATGAGCCATGCCCGCAGCCATCCCGATATGAGGGAAAATGTGCGCACCCTGGTATTCCCCCTGACGCTCGGCGCTATTACCACCATCGGCGCTTTTTTTGCGCTGCGCTTTGCCCGGGCACCCTTGCTGCAGGATCTCGGTTTGTTTGCCTCTGCAAGCCTGGCAGGAGCCTCGCTGTTCACCCTGGTTTTTCTTCCGCATCTGCTGAAGGAGCAGTATCCCCGGCCGGCTGCGCCCCCTCCCAACCTGATCGACAAGCTGGCCCTGCTAAGGCCCGAAGGCAATAAATGGCTGCTCCTGCTGGTGGTCCTGGCCACGCCTGTTCTCTGGCATTTTGCAGGAAAGGTACAGTTCGACAGCGACCTGATGCATCTCAATTATATGTCGGACCAGATGCAGGCAGCGCAGGAAGAGCTGAACAGGAACAATGCCTATGCGCTGAGCTCGGTATTCGTTGTAGCCAAAGACACCTCGGCAGAACGGGCTGCGCAGAAGCTGGAAAAAGTAAAGAACAGGATCGGGATGCTGGGGCAGCAGGGACTTATCCGTAACAGCATTGACCCCACAGCGATCCTGCCATCAGAAAAAGAGCAGCGGGCCAGGATACAGCGATGGAAAGATTACTGGGATACGGCGCGGATACGGCAGGTAACGCAGATGGTACGGCAGGAAGGCATGGCCGCCGGGTTCAGCGCGCAGGCTTTCAATGCCTTTGACCAAATGCTCCGGAAGGAATATACGCCTTTTGACCCGGAAGCAAGAACGTTCCTGGCCGGGCTCCTGCCCAGCAGCATCAGTGAAAAGGAAGGACAGCACTATGCCATTGCCGCGCTGAAGGTAGAGCCTGGTGCAAGAAAGGAAGTGCTGCAGGCCTTTGCGGAAGCAACGGAGGTAACCGCCACAGACCGGCAGGCCGTTTCGGAGCGCCTCCTGGACCTGCTGAAGCAGGACTTCAACCACTTGCTCCTGTATTCGGGAGCGCTCGTCTTCCTAGCCCTGCTGATCGCTTATGGCAGGCTGGAGCTGGCGCTTATTTCCTTCCTGCCTATGGCGCTCACCTGGGTATGGATACTGGGCTTTATGAGTTTGCTGGGATTGAAGTTCAACATTGTCAATATCATTATTTCCACCCTCATCTTCGGTCTGGGCGACGATTACAGCATCTTTATGATGGATGGCCTGATGGAGAAATACCGGACGGGGAAGAACAGGATCTCATCGGCCCGTGCTGCCGTTTACCTGTCTGTGCTCACCACCATTGCCGGCCTGGGTACGCTCATCCTTGCGCGACACCCGGCATTGAACTCCATTGCTGTCATTGCTATACTCGGGCTGGTATGCGTAGTGTTCGTATCGCAGGTGATACAGCCCTTCCTGTTCAACTTTATGATACAGCGCAGGGCCGATAAAGGCTTTATGCCTTTTACGCTCTGGAGCCTGTCCAAATCGGCTTTCTCCTTTTTTTACTTCTTTACCGGATGCCTGCTGGTAACCCTCGCAGGCTTTGTGCTGATCGGGCTGAAGCCTTTGGGGAGGGCCAGGAGCAAATATGTCTTCCATTATATCCTGAGCAGGTATACGGGCAGCGTAATGTACATCATGACCAATGTAACGAAGAGGGTATTCCTCAACGGCGAAGACTTCAGGAAGCCGGCCGTGTATATTGCCAACCACTCCTCCTTCCTGGATATCCTGATGACCACCATGCTGCATCCCAAGCTTGTATTGCTGACCAATAGGTGGGTATGGCGCTCGCCGGTATTCGGCAAGATCGTCCGGATGGCGGAATATTATCCGGTGGCCGATGGCGCGGAAGACAGTATCGAGCCGCTGCGCAGCCTGGTACAGCGCGGCTACGGCATTATCGTTTTCCCCGAAGGCACCCGCTCGTACGACGACACCATCCACCGCTTTCATAAGGGCGCTTTTTATATCGCAGAGCAGCTGCAGCTCGATGTGGTGCCGCTGGTCCTGCATGGCGTTCATTATACTATGCAGAAAGGCGACTGGCTGCTCAAGGACGGCACTTCCACCGTAAAGCTGTATGACCACATCCGTCCGGACGACCCGGCGTACGGGCAGGGATACAGCCAGCGTACCAAAACGATCAGCCGGTATTTCCGTGAGCTGTTCCGTGCAGAAAAGGAACAGAACGAAACCCCTTCCTACTTCCGGGAGCAGATCGTCAAAGGCAACATCTACAAGGGCCCGGTGCTGGAATGGTATTGCCGCATCAAGACCCGGATGGAAGACAATTATGAGCCGTTTCATCGCCTGCTGCCCCGCTCCGGCAGGTTTTACGACCTGGGATGCGGCTATGGCTTTATGACCTATATGCTGCATTGGGCGTCGGAAGAGCGCTTGTTTATCGGGGTGGATTACGATGAGGAAAAGATCGTTACGGCCCAGCATCATTATCTGCGGGAAAAGGAACGGAAGCTGCAGGTCCGGAAAGCGAAGAAGGATGCCTCCGGGCTTCCGGCCGTACCTCCTGAGGCCCGGATACGATTTGAGCAGGCCGACCTGACAGAATACATATTACAGCCCTGCAGCGGCATTATCATCAGCGATGTATTGCATTACCTGTTGCCGGAGCAGCAGCAGGCGCTGCTCGAAAAATGCGACCGGGCGCTGGAGCCCGGGGGGGTGCTGATCATCAGAGATGGCATACAGGAGCTGAAGGACCGGCACGAAGGCACCAAACGTACCGAAGTATGGTCCACGAAAATCCTCGGCTTCAACAAAACAAAGAATGAGCTGCATTTCCTGAGCCGGTCTTACCTGGAAGAATGGGCGGCAAACCACCGGATGGAGCTGGAAGTGCTGGACCTTACCCGTAAGACCAGCAACCTGATCTTCGTGATGCGTAAGCGCTGAGCAGGCTGTTTTAAACATCAAGGGCGGCAGGTTTATACCTGCCGCCCTTGATGTGAACGGTATCTCTTATTCATGAATGATCTGTACGTTGCCGCCCGGATTAAAAAGCCGTTTCAGCGAATCCACTACACGGACGGTATCGGCTGCAGCAGAGGTGATGGGCATCACCACATAAAAGCTGGAAGAGTCTTTTACATACAGCTCTACGGTATTGCCGTACGACTGCAGCCTGGCGACACGGGTTTCCGCTTTGTCGCGCGTTGCGTATTGCTGCAATGCTACGAGGTAACTGAGTGTACCTTCGGGCGTAAGGACAACCGGTTGTGCACGGGGCGTGTCGGGCACGCTTGTAACAGGCGCCTGGGATACGGCCGTGTCCGGCAGCGGCGCCGGCTGTTCGGCGCTTTTGTTCTTACCTACATACCAGATGCCCAATACTACGGCTCCGACCAAAACCAGGACGATGGCGATCAGCAGGGCAATCTTTCCCCAATTGACGGAGGGCGCTTTGTACTCGATCTCATCGTCCGACTTGGGTTCCCGTATATTGGTCCTTTCTATAATGGTACTGATCGTTTCTTCTTTTGCATGGACGGCAGCTGTATTGTTCCTGAAAAACGGGATAGGTTTGCCTTCGATATGCAGGTGCGGATCGGTCACAAAGCCAATGGCATCATTGGGGCCGCCGGTAAACTTCCCGATGCCGGGTATCACTACTTCCCGGCCTTCGCGCAGGTCTATCTTTGCACGGGCGCAAAAATCCTTCAGGTGATTCGCTGCATGCGCGATGCTGATCCGTTCATTGTTGGCAATGAAGTTGGCGAAAGAATCATCAATGGAGCCGCCTACCTGCCGGTATTTCACTTCATACACCGGCGCCGTCATCTTCTGGGTTTCTTTATCATACACAGAGGGACGCTTCTCTATCTGCAGGCTGCCAATGCCCGGCATAAAACAATACTCGTTTTTTAAAAGAAATAATCCTACGTATTTAGCTATATCCATTTTAGGTCTTGGTTATTATTGTATTAGTTTATGCTGGTTGTTCAGAACTTGAATCTCAGGCCGCCGATGATGTTGAACCCGTATGCCTGGTACTGGTTCCATCGCTCATATTTTGTCCCTAAAATATTATTGAGTTGTAAAAATAGAGATAAACGGGGAATTATATTGTACTCTGCGCCGGCGCTGAGATCGAGGAAGGCCGGCAGCTTGTCGCTCTCCCCGTTGCGCTGCAGGGCATAGATGCCGTCCCAGAAATCGGCGCTCACATTGATATGCAGCTGATCCAGGGGGCGGATGTACATGTTGCCTCCCAGGCGGAGCATGGGCTCATGAAAGGCTTTGTCGAACGTTTGGGTATGGTAAAAATTATACCAGGTGCCGCTGGCGCTCAGGCCAAACACATTGCCCACCTGGTAGCGGATGAACGCGTCCAGGCTCAGGGCCTGCACCTTGTCGTCGTACACCACGCCGAACTGCTTCCCGTCGGCGCTGAGCCGGTAATCGTTCACAAACAGCGCCAGGTCCTTCCATTGCCGCCAGCTGAGGGTTCCGCCAAAGGACACGTGCTGCCCCAAAGCGCTCTCGAAGCCGCCGTATACCTGGTCGGTCTTGCTTTGGCGTATCTCGTATATATTGTAGAGGAAGGGGTTTTTCATGCTCAATTCCCGGTAGGTATTCTGTACCAGGCCGCCTTTCCAGCCGGCGATCAGCGTAAGCCTGTTGTTCAGCACGCGGGCATTCAGGCGCAGGTCGGGCAGCAGGTAACAGGTATTGTCTTTGCCCCATGTAGGGCTGATGCCGATATGGATATCGGCCGATGCCAGCGCCAGGTCCAGCGCGGGATTGACCTGGAAGTAATTATTGCCTGCGTTGAAGGAATCGTTTTGCAGCTGGGTGAAATTTCCCCTGACTCCCAAAGAAAAGCTCAGCGCAGAGTCCAGGGCGACACGGGCCGGGATATCAAAGGCAAAGACCCGTTCCCTGGCATCAAATTTATCGCTGTACATCCCGAATTCCAGCGTCGGCTTATACCATATATTCCAGCGGTTGGCTTCTGTATTTTCGGCGCCTACCTTGATAGTGCCGCCGGTAAATACCTGGCGTATCGCATTTTTCGCATAGGCAAAGGTGTCATGATCGTAGCCGTAGTAAGTGTGCCCGAGCCGCAGCACATTGATATCCGCGCTTAGCGTGTGCCCGGCGGTAAAATACTTACCGCCGGCATCAAATCCTGTACGGGAAGACTGCTGGTTGTCCAGCGGCCCTTTTTGCGAAAGGTGGGTAAAATGCAAAGCCGTTTCGTAATCTTCTCCCCTCAGGCTGCCGGCACCTGCATCCAGGTACAGGGAGCGCAGGTTGCCAAACCCCGCTTTAACGTAGTTCTGGAAAGGCATCACCGCTTCCTGCCTCCCGAGTGCCAGCGGGCGTATCGGTACGGAGTTATAAGTATAGCTCAGGGTCTGCTGCGGCACCTCATAGCGGAATCGCGGCCGGCTGGTATCGATATTGGGCAGGGTCGGAGTAATGACCGGCTTTGCCGGCGTGGCGATCTCAGGCTTATAGGATTGAATGATCTCGATCGTTTGCCCTGCGATCGTGGTGTCGGTGCGCTTTTGCTGTGCATGGGCTGCGGTAGCTGAGATGGCCAGCGCTCCGGCACCCAGGAAAATGTATCTGCTGAGCATATTCATTGGCTAAGATTTGTCAGGAAAGGCGGTTTATTCTTCGGTAAGTTTGGAAGTCGACTTCTCCAGCTTTTTCACTTCTTCCAGCTTTTTGCCGGCTTCTTCCCTGATCTCCTTATCGTTGTTGTTTTTAATAATGCTTTGCAAAGTGGCTTTGGCATTGAAATAATCTTTCTGCTCGGTAAGGATATCGGCGATCAGCAGGTAAGACCGCACCACCCAGTAGTCTGAGCCGCCGGAAGCCTGCAGGGCATAGCTGGCCTGGACTTCGGCTTCTTTAAGCTTTTTCTGCGCCAGTAATATTTCCGCTATGCGGTAGCGGGCTTCCCCGCTGGCTACGCCTATGTTCTTTTTGTCGATCACCTGATACAGGGCCCTGGCCTCTTCCAGCCTGTTGTTGCGCTGCAGCGCTTTCGCCTTGTAGAGCTGCGCTTCATTGAGTACGGCGCTGTTTACTTCCGGCAGGGTAATCAGGGTATCGGCATAAGCATCGGCCGCTGCAAAGTCTTCCTGCTCATAGGCTGTGCGCAGTAAGCCAGCATACGCTTTCTGCAGGCTGCTGCCGTCCATGGCTGCGCCCCGGAGCACTGTGTAGTACTTCCGGGCGGCCGCGTAATCATTGTTTTGTGCGGCAATGCCAGCGGCGCGCAATGCAGCCTCGTCCGTAAAGTCGCTCCATCCGCCCTCTATCACGGCGTCGTAATCGCTGAGGGCTTTGCTGTATTCCCTGAGCTGGTAATAGGATTCGCCGCGGTAGTAATGCGCTTTGTGGGCCATGCTTCCGTTGGGAAACTGGTCCAGGTACTTGCTGAAACCGGCAGCGGCTTTTTCCCAGTTGTTGTTCCCATATTCCGTTTCTGCGGCAGCATAGTACGTCTGTTCTATACCGGCATTGTCCTGGGCGGGCATATTGTGCTCTTTCAGGAATGCGGCATACTGCTCGGGCTGGCCCGTGGCAATGTACAGGCTGCGCAGGGCGTCGGTGGCAGCGGCGCGGTCCGGCGCTGCGGGGTAATCGGCAATGTACTTCCTGTAGGTTTCGATCGCCTCCTTGCTGTTGCCGGCCTCCTGGTAAGCATAAGCCAGCTTGGCCAGGGAGCGGGCGCGCAGGTTGTCGTTCAGGGAGCCATTGCCTGCAATAGACCGGAGCAGGCTTATGGCTTCGGCGTTCCGGCCGGTTTCCAGGTAAGAAACCGCCAGCTCGTATTGCGCATCGTTTTTGTACTCCGAAGCAGGTACTTTATTTACGATGCCGGTCAGCAGGGCTATTTTTTCATCCTGTTTGTCCTGGAGGCCCAGGATCAGGGCCTTCTGGTAGCGCGCATAATCCGTGCTTCCGCCGCCGGCAATCACTTTATCATACAGTGCGGCTGCCTTTGCAAAATCCTTCTGCATAAAGAGCGCATCGGCCTCCCTGAGGGTAGCATCGGACGCGGTACGGTCATTATAGCCATCGCCCCTGCTTTGCTGCGCCTGCGCAAATGCCTCGCGGGCATCGCCGAAGTTTTCGCTCTCCAGCTGAGCGTAGCCGATGTTCAGGTTCGCATTCTGCACGGTAGCCTGCGGACTTATTTTCCGTGCTTTGTCTTCATTGCCTTTTACCTTATCCAGGAAGCTCCGGCTGAACTGTACGGCCTGCGGATAGCGTTTCTCACGATAGGCAATATCTCCTTTCCAGAAATAAGCGATCGCTTCATACGTAGGGTCAATGGGCTGCTGCAAGGTAAGGTTCAGCACGCTGTCGGCTGCAGTGTAACGGTTATCCTGCATCAGCTGCAGCGCCCGGCCCAGCCCCACCTGCTGGTAAATGGCCCAGGTCTGGTTGTCTTTTACCGCCATATCGCTCATGACGGCGAAGGCTTCGCTGTAATTGCTGCTGCGGGCCAGCAGGCCGGTCAGCAGCTTTTGGGCTTCATTGGTAAAGGCTGAATTCGGATACTGCTTCAGGAAATCGTTGAATTTACGGGTCGCTATACTTTCGTCGCCCAGCTCGTACGAAAGCTTGGCATACAGGAAAGCGGCGGCCTCTTTTTGCGAAGGGTTGAAGTCCATATCGGCACAAATGCCGAAGGCATTGCGGGCGCCTTTCTTATCGCCGGTTTTCAGGTAGCAGTCGCCCAGCAGGTACATCGACGTCTGTCCCAGCGAGTCCTGCGCATTGCTTAATGGCTGGAACTTTTCGATAGCCTGGGGCCATTTCTCGAGGCGGTAGTATACATATGCCAGCTCGTACAGCTCCTCTTTGCGGATCTTCTCTGAATTGTCGTAGTAGTATTCGAAATAAGGCAGCGATTCCTTGAATTTCTTCTGCTCGAATAAGGTTTGCCCGGTGAGCAGTCGCATTTCTTTATCGTAGAACAGCTTTTCGTTCTTGCGCAGGTAGCGGTTGGAGAGGGTCAGCACCTTGTCGTAGTTGCCCTGGAAATAATTGATTTCCGCCTCGTAATAAGGCACGATATCTTTATACTCTTCTTCGTTATGTATCCGTTCAAAGCTCCGGAGCGCCTCCCCGTAGTTTTTGTCGTTGTAAGCCAGGAGGCCGTAATAGTAGTTGCCTGCAATGTAGTACTTATGGTCCGGCAGTTCTTTTATGGTAGCAAACAGGGGTTTGGCTCTTTCGAAATCACGTTCGTTAAAATAGCTGTACGCCAGTTCGAATTTGGCATCGGCAATTTCCGTATTGCTCAGGTTGTCGATACCTGCGAGCTCATAATTGACGATAGCGGCCGGGAGGTTGTTGTGCTGGAAATAATGCTGGGCCAGGGCAAAAGCAGCACGCTGGCGGTAAACGGGGTTAACCGTTTCGGCAATATATCGGGTCAGCTCCGCTACAGCCTGAGGGGTGCCTGCTTTGAGATTGCTTACTGCAAGAATATAACGTGCCTGCTGTATTGCCAGGGCAAGCGTTTCGTTGTTGCGGGCCTCCGTAGGCAGGATGTCCTGGTCCAGGAAGCGGGTTGCCGATTGCGCAGCCAGCACATAGTGCTTTTGCTGAAACTGTTCCAGCCCGTGTTTCAGCTCTGCATATTCCCAGCGGCTGCTTACCGGAATCTGGGCAAAGGCATTGGAGGAAAGGAAAGCTACACAAGCGACCGGGGCAATTCCGGAAGATATAAAAAGGCGTTTCAGAAATGCGCTCATTAAATGCTTGAGTTAGAATGTAAAACAGTGTATCTTACTGAAAATCAGGTCAGACTATTTTCAAAATGCAGCAAAGATAAAGAAATGAAGCCTGAGTTACATGTAATGAAAATATAAAGATTGCCCTTTGCTGCAGGTTCTGCCCCCAACGGAATCCCCCGCAATTTTATTATATTCGGGCAAAAATACCTTTCTATGCGCATCCTGAAAATAGGGGCCCCTTTAATGATGGGCTTCCTGCTCTTTTCCTGCAAAAGCGGCTTCGAGCGAAACAAGACGGGTATGGAAAAGCTGAGCCAGGAGCTTAAAGAAGAATTCGGCCCCGATGCCTGGTACACCAGCATCGAGATCGCGGGCAACGGCTCCGATGATGTGGTTACGGTGGATGAAACCAAAGATCCCAATTCGCTGAAGCAGGAGCAATGGTCGCAATACCAGGGGTTCTGGGACAAGAAATCGGATATTACCCTTTCTATTGAAGGAGCCAGGCCCGAGTCGTTCATGTTCCAGCTGGACAAAGAGGTAAGCCTGGGCCTGCTGGGCGAACTGATGGAGAAATCGGTGCAGCAGCTGAAAACCGAAAAGCAGGTGGATGACGGTGTGGTAACGCTGGCGCAGGTAAGAGCCAGCAAGCAAATGAACACCAAAGCCGAAGGTATTTATTACTCCATTTCGGTAGAAAGCAAAAAGGCGCGCAAAAGCTACAACTTTGTCTATAGGCTGGATGGCAGCCTCAAACAGCTGAATGACTAAGGCAGCTGTAGCTCCCGGTAGCGATCGAGCAGCGCAGCGATCAGCTGCCTGCGGTCATATCTCGATGCTATCAGTCGGCGGGCGGCTATGCCCGTTTCCCGGACCCGTTCCGGGCGTTCTACGAGAGAAATGATCTTCCCGGCAAAGCTTTCCGGCGTGTCGGCCACCCATACTTCCCTGCCATCGAGCGCCTCGATGCCCTCCAGTCCCTGGCTGGTAGTCACAATGGCTTTTCCCATAGCCATAGCCTGGAATATTTTGATCCGTACACCTCCGCCCGAAAGCAGGGGCACCACCAGTATGCTTTTGTCCTTTTCAAAAGCCGCGGCGTCGGGCACTTCGCCTACTACCACCACATTCTTTTGCTGCAGCTGGCGATAACGCTCCGGCATATTGCGGCCGGCAAGGTACAGGCGGGTTTCGGGCAGCCGGTCAGTGATCAGCGGCATAACCTTTTCCAGCAGCCAGTCTACGCTTTCCTGGTTGGGCAGCCAGTCCATAGCCCCGATATGGTAGAGGCTCGGCGGCTCACTGCCGGCCGGGGCAAATGGGATATTTTCCAGGTCGATGCCAAAAGGATGTACGAATACCGGCCGGGTATTGCCCAGCGCCTGGTAAAAAGCTTCATCTTCCTGCGAAATAGGCAGCACCAGGTCGTAATCGGCCATATGCGCCAGCTCAAAGCGTTTCAGCCGCCTGGCCAGCAGGTTCAGGTACATTCTTTTAAGAGGATTGCGTGCCTTCGCGGCCAGCCGTTCCCATATCCGGAACTCGATATTATGCTGGCGGATCACCACCTTTGCCCTGCTGTGTTGCCGGATGGCCGGTATATAAGGCACCAGGTACAGGCCTTCCAGCTGCACAATGTCGAATGTTTCTTTTTTCAGCAGCCTTACCAGCGCGTCGCGATAGGCAGCGCTGATAAAGCGATCGATATTATAGGAGCTGCTGCCAAACAGGTTCACGAAAGCTGCCAGGGGCCTGATGCGATTGTCTACTTCCACCGTTTCGAAATGCTGCAGCGACCGGTACAGCAGCGGCAGGGAAGCCGGGTCTACCCAATGCCTGCGGGTATTCATTGCCAGCATGCTGAGCGATACGCCGGCCTGCAGGAAGCCCTCGGTATAATAATGGATACCGATGCTGCCGCCGTCGCGGAGCGGGTAAGGAATGCGGTTGACCAGCTGCAGTATCTTCATAGGCCGATAGACAAACGATATCGTATTTGGCGCTGCAAGATAATGAATCCCCTGTCCTTTTGCCTAACTTTGCCGGGCATCCTGCCCTGTGCAGGATACTGTATAATCAAAGAAAAGACGATGATGCCTGCCACAACCCCGCTGAATACAGAAAAAATAAGGGCCGACTTTCCCATCCTGAATACGATGGTCTATGGCCGACCGCTGGTATACCTCGATAACGGAGCCACTACCCAGAAGCCCCGGCAGGTAGTGGAAGCGCTGGACCGGTACTATTACGAATACAACAGCAATGTACACCGGGGCGTCCATTTTCTCAGCCAGAAAGCGACCGATGCACAGGAAGCGGCCCGCAACAAGGTAGCCCGTTTTATCAATGCCCGCCACGATCACGAGATCATCTTTACCAGGGGCACTACCGAAAGCATTAACCTCGTAGCTTATTCCTTCGGCAAGAAATTTATCCGGCCCGGCGATGAGATCCTTGTCTCGGCTATGGAGCACCATTCCAATATTGTGCCCTGGCAGCTGGCCTGCGAAGACCGCGGCGCTGTACTGAAGGTGATCCCCATAGATGCCGGCGGGGACCTGATGATGGAAGAGTTTGAAAAGCTGCTGAATGACAAGACCCGCATCGTGGCCGTGACCTGGGTTTCCAATACCCTGGGCACCGTAAATCCCGTACAGCAGATCATTGAAAAGGCACATGCCCGCAACATCCCGGTGCTGCTCGATGCGGCGCAGGCCATCCAGCACCTGCCGGTGGATGTGCAGCAGCTGGATGTGGATTTCCTGGTCTTCAGCGGACATAAGATTTACGGGCCTACCGGCATCGGCGTGCTGTACGGCAAAGAAGCCCTGCTCCGCGAAATGCCTCCCTACCAGGGCGGCGGATCCATGATCAGGCAGGTAACCTTTGCCCAAACTACCTGGGCCGACCTCCCTTTCCGCTTCGAGGCCGGCACCCCCGATGTATCGGGGGCCATAGGGCTGGGCGCAGCGCTGGATTATGTGCAGGAAACAGGGCTGGAGCAGATTATGGAAGCCGAGCATGCACTGCTCCGCTATGCCGAGCAGCAGCTGCTTACAATTCCGGGTCTGTGCATTATCGGTACGCCGAAGGAAAAAGCCGCTACCATTTCCTTCCTGGCGGGCAATATCCATCCCTTCGACCTGGGCGAGCTGCTCGACAAGCAAAGCATCGCCGTGCGCACAGGGCACCATTGCTGCCAGCCTATTATGGAACATTACGCCATACCAGGCACCGTAAGAGCTTCCCTCTCTTTTTACAATACAAAAGAAGATATAGACCGCCTTGTAGCCGGTGTACAGAAAGGCATTGACATGCTGGGCTAAAGCTGTTTTTACTGTTGAACAATAGAGCATGAAGACCGGGAGCATAAACTTTCCGGCCTTCCTGACGTAAGCATGCCCGGCGATCCACATCGGCATTAATTACTTAATTTGCGCGGGAATACGCATCGCTTAATATACACGCATCATGTACCAACCAGAAGACGAACAGCGACTTTCCCTTTGGGCCAGGGAGCTGCTGCAGCATACCGATACAGAAGAGTCGGCCGCCCGTATCGAGCGCCTGCGCGCCGTGATCAATTACAACGACTGGAAATATTATGTGCAGGACAACCCTGTACTGGCCGATGCGGAGTACGATGCATTGTTTCGCCAACTGAAAGAAATAGAGCAGAACAACCCCGACCTGGTTACCGCCGATTCTCCCACACAGCGGATCGCGATGGGCCTGAGCGAGCAATTTGCCTCGGTGGCGCACCTGGTCCCCATGCTCAGCCTGGAGAACTCTTACAACCCCGACGACCTGAGGGAGTGGGACCGCCGCTGCCGGGAGGGGGCGAAAGGCGCCCTTATCGAATACACGGTGGAACCCAAATATGACGGGGCCGGTATATCGCTTTACTACGAGGACGACCGCCTGGTACGCGGCGCTACCCGCGGCGATGGTATCATGGGCGAAGACATCACGCCTAATATCAGGCAAATCAAATCCATCCCGCTGGCTGCGCCTTTATCAAAGCAGCACGTACAATCGCTGGAGATCCGCGGCGAAGTCCTCATCCACAAGGAAACGTTCAAGAAATACAACGAACAACGCATTGCCGAAGGGCTGCCGCCGCTGGCCAATCCCCGCAACGCCGCCTCCGGCACCCTGCGCATGCTCGATCCCCGCGAGGTGGCCAAGCGCGGGCTAAGCGCCATTCTCTATCATGTAAGCTATCATACTACCGAAGGCAACCGGCCTGATCCGGAGGTGCTGGCCACGCACTACGATACCCTGGAATGGCTGTATAATATCGGCTTCAACTCGCCGGTGAAGAATATGAAGCGGTGCAAAAACATCGATGAGGTGATCGACTACTGTCTGGATTTCGAACAGCGCCGCGACGATCTGCCTTTCGAGATCGACGGTATGGTGGTAAAAGTGAACAGCCTCGACGTGCAGGACCGGCTCGGCATGACCACCCATCATCCCCGCTGGGCCATAGCCTATAAGTTTAAAGCGCGCCAGGCCAGCAGCAAGCTGCTGCGCGTAGAATTCCAGGTAGGCCGCACCGGTAACATTACACCTGTGGCCAAGATCGATCCGGTGCCTATAGGCGGCGTAACAGTAGGCAGCATATCGCTGTTCAATGAAGACGTGATCCGGGAAAAAGACCTGAGGATCGGCGATACTGTGCTGGTAGAGCGTGCCGGCGATGTGATCCCGTATATTGTAAAATCCAACCCTGAGCTGCGCAACGGCACCGAGCAGGAGATCGTTTTTCCCAAAACATGCCCCGTATGCGACGAAGCGCTGTACAAGCCCGAAGGAGAAGCTGCATGGCGCTGTATCAATGTAAGCTGCCCGGCGCAGGTAGTAGAGCGTATTATTCATTTTGCCTCCAAAGATGCAATGGACATTCGGAGCCTGGGCGATGCCAACATACGCCGCTTTTATGAGCTGGGGCTGCTCAGGGATATAGCCGGCATCTATAGGATCGATTTTGATGCAGTGCGGCGGTTGGATAAGTTCGGGGAAAAGTCGGTGGTAAACCTGCAGCAAGCTATCGAAAAATCAAAGCAGCAACCGCTCAACCGGCTCATCTTCGGCATGGGTATCCGCTACGTGGGCGAAACCACAGCCAAGACGCTGGCTAATGCGGTAGAGCACCTGCAAGATTTTACCCAGTGGAGCGTGGAGCAGCTGTGTGGCCTGGAAGACATAGGGCCCAAAGTTGCCGGATCGGTGCACCAGTTTTTTCAGACACCGGAGAATGTGCACCTGCTGGAAGAGCTGGAAGCGCTGGGCCTTACGCTCACCAACCGGCACCGGAAAGCAGGCGGAGGTTCAGACGGCGGCGCTCTGGGCGGCAAAACCTTCCTGTTTACCGGTACGCTTTCCCACTTTAAACGGAGCGATGCGGAAGCTATGGTAGAAGAAAAGGGCGGCAAGCTCCTGAGCGGCGTCAGCAGCAAGCTCAATTACCTGATCGTAGGCGAGGATGCGGGGTCGAAACTGGAAAAAGCCAAAAAGCTGGGCACGGTCAAAATACTGAGCGAGCAGGAATTTCTGAAAATGATGGAGGGGCAATAGCTCCTCTTTTTATTTTACTGCTTGCGTAAGCGGCAGTTATGCATTCCCGTTAATAGTTTATCCTGTGAGGATTTAGAGGTTAGGCGTATATTGCGATAACCAATAATGGAAGAACCACATAAAAATGAAAAAGAATGAAAAAATTTAAAGTCCATGTAACGAAGCTGCAGTTACTCAAGGAAAAAATCAGTGACCTGAGCGGAGCTGCAGATGCCGCAAAAGGCGGGGCCATCGGCCTGCAGACCAAGGCCACCTATTGTGGCTATTGTGAATCGGATCTGTGCTCTAATTATTGTGAGCCCACGCCGGGCGATACAGGCTGTAATGACTGTACCGTGTGCCCGCGAACCTTTTAATGAAACAGGTCCGTTTATAACGGAGGGGAAGACAGCGGTTTTTCATATAAATTCCAGCTGTCCTTCCGGGCAGAGAAGGATGCTTTGCTTCGGTTCTTCCGGGCATGAAAAAACCACCCGCAAACGTGGGTGGTTTTTTCATTTTTGCTCTCCCTGCTGGACTTGAACCAGCGACCCTCTGATTAACAGTCAGATGCTCTAACCAACTGAGCTAAGGAAGAATCTTGCGCCCTTTCGTGAAGGGAGTGCAAAAGTAAAGATTAATTTGAAACTTCCAAAAAACGGGGAGAAAAAATTTTACTTTTTCCCCGGATTTTTTTTGCCCAGGAAGGACCTGTTGATCCAGATCAGGCGCAGATCGTCCAGGGCGCTGTAATTAATGGCATATTGCTCCGCCAGCTTATTGTAATTGAAGGAATCGGGCTGGGTTGTGCCGCTCATGGGGTAGGGCGCCAGCACCGGCGGCCGGAGCAGGGGCAGCGGAGGCGGCTGCACCAGCAGTTCCGTCCGGTAGCCCACCCAGGTCTTGCGACCTTTGAGCACGGCAATGATGTTGGCAAAAAAGTCCTTCTTGCCGGTAATACGGGCCATCCAGAAAGGGTAAAGCAACAGGAAAGCCAGGGCAGCGCATACATCAACGATCCGCTTGTTCCGGCGGGCATCGGCGGCTCCGATCCGGTACCGCTTGTCAAGAGAGAATTCCTCGGCATGGTGGCGGGAAGTATTGCTGCCGATGAGCGCTTCGCTGCCCGGGACATGGATCTTGTAAAAGGGATCCGGTGCGCACTCCTGCATCCGGTCGATGATCTCACGGTAGCGCAGCCCCCCGCTGCAGAAAATAAGCTCATTGATCCGGTACAGCTTCTGGATCTCCGGCAGCCGGTCTGTTTTGCCCAGCACCTGTACGGCGGCTTCGTCCGAAGGAGTGATTCTGCCGATCACATCCAGGGGGTAATGCATCTGCTGCAGGGTATATAAGGCCTCTGCATAATCATCGGCAGTGCCGGCAATTGCTGCTTTGTAATCGACCTTGCCACGGGGTACGAGCTTGATCCAGCGGAGCAGCGATAGCAGCCAGCGTACCAGCAGGATCGCTACGGTGCCGGTCATGCCGCTGAACAGTACGATGCCCCTGGAGTAGCGGTATTCGAAAGGGAACAGGCCGTAGCCTGCCAGCACCGCGATCGTGCCCAATACCATGCCCCTTCCTGCCTTGAACAGGCTGAAAGGCTTGTCGTAGGCGCCGTTCAGGAAAAGCGAAAGCAGCCAGAGCAGGACGAATATGGGAATGGTTCTTAACAGCAGCTCGTTGCTGGGCTTGCCCTGGTCCTGGGCCAGCGTGTCGAACCAGAAGTTTTTGACCAGGATTGTCACTATCGTAAGCAGGATGGCGTCCAGCAGGAACATTTTGAACAGGGAAAAAAGGTGCCTGCCGAAATTGAGCATGTTGCGGATGCCCAGTACCATACGGAGCGAAGCAATGTATATGGCGCCCAGGCGCCGGGGATAGTATCTTTTTACGAACAGGGCATGCGCCTCGTAGAAGATCTTCATGTACCGGTAGCTCAGCTTACGGGTGCTTTCTCCCTTGTAGTGTATTACGGTAGTCTGGGGAAAATAAACATTCCAGAAGCCGGCCAGCGCAATCCGGTGGCAGAGGTCCACATCTTCGCAGTACATGAAGTAGCGCTCGTCGAAGCCGCCTCCGGCGGCGGTCATTGCGCTGCGGCGTACCAGCAGGCAGCAGCCGGAAAGGATATCTACCGCTGCTGTTTGGTTTTCGCCGATCTGCGCCGCGTAGTAGCGGTTAAAGGTTGCCGACCGTGGAAACAGGCGCGACAATCCGGTAACTTTATATACGGACGTCCAGAAGGAAGGAAACGATTTTTTGGAATCGGGAGCATAAATGCCCCTGCCGTCGATCAGCTTGGGCCCCAGGCTGCCCGCTTCGGGATGGGCATCCAGGTAGTCCAGGCTTTTCCGGTAAAAGTCCTCGGGTACTACCGTATCCGGGTTCAGGAAGTGAATATAGGTTCCCGTAGTCAGGGCCAGCCCCTGGTTATTGGCCCTGGAAAAGCCGGTGTTTTCTTTATTGGCGATCAGCCGTACCTGACTGAACCGCTCTGTTACAAGGGCGCAGCTGTCGTCGGAAGAATTGTTGTCTACAACAATAATTTCGGCATCAATGTCTTTGGTAGCACGTACCACCGAGTCAAGGCACAATTCAAGGAAGTATTGTACGTTATAACTGACAATGATGACTGAAACTTTTCTGCTTGGCATGTCCGGCTCCTGCGTAACTGCAATATAGGGTCAATTGGCTGCAGGATGGCTGTATAGGTTGGGCGGTGCTTTCCTGCAGCAACAAAAATAAACGTTCTGCGAGGAAGTGCAAATTTGAAAATGAAATAATTATCTCCCCCGCGGCTTCCCGAGATGCTTAGTAGCGTCTTTCGGTGACATAGCGTACCAGTTCTTCCATGGCGTCCCTTGCTTCCGATGGTGGGAACTGGTGCAGGATCTGCATTGCTTCCTGCTGGTACCGGATCATCTTTTCGCGGGCGTATTCGATACCGCCGCTCTTTTTTACGATCTCGATCACCTCGTTGACCTTGCCTTTGTCTTTGTTTTGATTTTTGACTATGTAAATAATTCTACGTTTTGTGGAATTGTCTGCCTGCTGAAGGGCATAAATCAGGGGCAGCGTCATCTTTTTCTCCTTGATATCTATACCGGTAGGCTTCCCAATATTGTCGTGACCGTAGTCGAAAAGGTCATCTTTGATCTGGAAGCTGATGCCGATTTTTTCGCCGAAGTCATGAAAGAGCCGCGTGGTATGCTCGTCGCCGGTAGCGGACCATGCGCCGGCGGCACAGGCGGAAGCAAGCAGGGATGCGGTTTTGCTCCTGATGATCTCGAAGTAGATATCTTCCTTAATGTCCAGCTTCCGTGTCTTTTCGATCTGGAGCAGTTCTCCTTCGCTCATTTCCTTTACGGCGGTGGATACGATCTTCAGGATGCGGAAGTCGTCATGCTCGAGCGACAGCAGCAGTCCTTTGGACAGCAGGTAATCCCCAACCAGGACGGCCACTTTGTTTTTCCACAGGGCATTAATGGAAAAAAAGCTCCGGCGGAGGTTGGCGTCGTCTACCACATCGTCATGCACCAGGGTGGCGGTATGGAGCAGCTCTATCAGGGAGGATGCCCGGTAGGTGGCTTCGGTAACCTGCCCGCTTATTTTTGCTGCCAGGAAAACGAACATAGGCCGCATCTGCTTGCCCTTCCGGCGGATGATAAAGCGCATGATCCTGTCGAGGAGCGGATTGCGGCTGCGCACGCTTTCAGCAAACTTTTTCTCGAAAAGATCCAGTTCGGCTGCTATCGGTTTTTTTACGTTCTTCAACTTGGAGTAATTTAGGCCTCTGGTGCAATTACCCGGAAATTATTTATACACAGCACCTGCAATCAGTCGATAATTTCCGTCTTTACAACCGGGCGCTAAAATAGACAAGAAATTGCAAGCGGCTGAAAAAAGAATTTTTGCCGGCCGGCCCGAGCGTATTCTTGGCATGATTATTGTGTAAAGGAATATCATCAATAACCGGACAAAACGGGATCTTTGGAAGGGCGGATCCGTTATTATTTAGAGAAAACATCCATAATTTTTATTAATCTATTGTATTTGTATATTGTTTAGATTATTTTGACAAGAATTTAAAACTTGCGCATAGTATATTTTTTTTTTTTTTTGAAAAGCGTGTTTTACCTTTGTCCCGAATTTTGCAAGTAAACGCGTAAAACTTTTTAAATAAACAACTCTCGTTATGGTCAACAAAAAGTACATCTTGCTTGCCGGCGTATGTTCAGCTTTAGCTCTACAGCCTGCATTAGCACAAGAATCTACCCAGGCTTCCTGGACCGGTAGGGATATGACTTACCGCGGTCAGAGCTACGACGCATTGGACACTGCTTACATTCCTGCTGGCAGGATGGAACAACAGCGCCAGTATCTTAACCATCAGTACGCTTTCCCTGCCAAGCCCCGCAACATGTGGGAAATAGGTGTAAACGCCGGTCTGGTGAATATCTTTGGCGATGTGCCGAGCAAAGGTCCCTGGAATGCTCCCAAATTCATCAATTCCCTGGGCTTCGGCGCTACCATCCGCAAAGCTTTAGGTTACGCTACCTCTCTGCGTCTGCAGTATAACTACATGGGCGCTACCGGTTACGACTACCGCGGTCGCCGTGCTGGTAACGAAGCTCCCTGGAGCCTTCCTGGCAGCGGCTATGGTGCCAACACCAATACTTATGCCAACTACAAGTTCAATGGCCACGAAGCTACCCTGCAGCTGGTAGGCGCCATCAACAACATCAAATGGCACAAAGCTAAAAACTCTGTAAGCCTGTACGGTTTTGCAGGTGTAGGTGCCCTGATCTGGCAAACTAAAGTATCTACTCAGCAAGCCAATGGCAGCACTTACGACTTTGGCGCTCTGGACGCCCAGACTACCACCAAAGGTCGTAACGACATGTACAAAGACATGCTGAGCGAGTCTGATAACTACAACTACCTGGTACAAAAAACAGACTATACCGGCGGTGGTAACGCAGGTATGTCTATCGGCGACAACTCTGTAAGCCCTGTGCTGGTAGGTGGTCTGGGTCTTCAGTTCAAACTGGGCAACCGCGTATCACTGACCTTCGAAGACAAGATCTCCTGGACTGGTCTGGACGTGCTGGACGGCGTACAAATGAACCCGACTGCTACAGCAATGACTGGTGACAAAGACATCATTAACTATGCTTCCGTAGGTCTGGCCTTCAACATCGGTAACAAAAAACGCAGCGTACTGCCTCTGTGGTGGGTTAACCCGATGGATCACATCTACAACGAGCTGGCCGATCCTCGTCACATGAAACTGCCTGATCCGGTACTGCCTGACGCTGACGGCGACGGTGTAACCGATCAGTTCGACAAATGTCCCGACACTCCTGCTGGTGTGAAAGTGGACGCAACTGGCTGCCCGCTGGATACCGACGGTGACGGTGTACCTGACTACAAAGACAAACAACTGATCACTCCGAGCGAATGTCAGCCTGTAGACGCTGACGGCGTGGGTAAATGCCCTGATCCTGAATGCTGCAAAAACGGTGTAGTTTCTGGTTGCAACCTGCCTGCTGGCTCTATCTGCTTCAAAGCCAACTCTGCCAAACTGAGCAGCGACGCTCAGAACCAGCTGGCTAACCTGGCTGCAATGATGAAGAGCGCTCCTACTTGTAAAGTAGTAGTAATGGGCAACGCCGGTAACAGCAAACTGCAGCAGCAGCGCTCTTGGGATCGCGTAAACGCCGTGATCGAATACCTGAGCGAAACTCAGCAGATCAGCCGCGACCAGTTCATCTTCCAATACCAAGGTGGTACCGGTGATGTAAACTGTGTAATGTACCGCACTGCTATGGCCGGTGAAGAAGGTCCTTCTAACCTGCCTCCTCCCCACCCGCAACTGGGTACTAAAAAATAAGATCTTGCGATAAGCAATTTCATAAAAAGGCTCCGGATTTCCGGAGCCTTTTGCTGTTAAGCGCATTTGCCCAAGCCCAAGGTCTGCGTGGAGCTAATTCGTTGGTGCGCTCTTATAAAGGAAAAAGCTGTATAGGAACGGAGATAGATTAGATAATAAGGAACAGTGGTCGCCGTTTTCTCCTTTTACTGCTCATACTGCTCTATACCTTATATGCTTCCCGTTACAGGGTAAAGGTATAAAAGCGAGTGCCCCGCAAAACTTTGCGGGGCACAGTGCTTATATATAAATCACCGGGTTGGTCAGGCTTCTTCTTCATTGTCGTGCGCTTCGGGACTATCGGGGTCTTGTTCCTTATTATGATCGCCCTGCCCGTCGCCAGGCTGGTTGCCGGTATCGGCTCCGTCTTCTTCCTGTGCAGCTGCGGCTTCCATTTTCAGCTCACCGTTATTGTCTACCACCAGCTTGCGGTTTTCCTGCTCTTCCGGTATTGCTTCCTCTCCGCTGGTAGGGTAAACGATCTCCGTATTGGCCACTTCTTTCAACTGGGGTAAATCGGCTGGCGAATTAATGCCGAGGTAGTCCATAAAATTCTTGGTGGTAGCATACATCAGCGGCTTGCCCACGGCCTCTTCGTTACGGCCGGCAATGACGATCAGCTCTTTTTCCAGCAGCTTCTGGATGGAGTAGTCGGAGCTTACGCCCCGGATAAATTCAATCTCCGATTTGGTGATCGGTTGTTTATAGGTAATAATTGCCAGGGTTTCCATAGCCGAAGCCGAAAGCTTCTTTATGTATTTGTCGCCATTGAGCTGCAGCACCGTCTGATGATAAGTCTTTTTGGTCAGGAATTGGTATCCCCCGCCGGTTTCCCTCAGTTCAAAAGGATAGTAATCGGTATCATATTTTTCTTTGACCGCTTCCAGGCAAATGGATATTTTCTCGCTTCCCAGTTCTTCTTCTATCACATTGCCCAGCAATTCCATCATCTCCATCTGCGGCAGCGGGCGTTCGCTGGCGAAGATGAGCGCTTCCACATGCGGCATCAGTTGTTCCAGTTCCATAGTATAATCCTTCTTTAATTCTTTGCCGAAAATAATGCAGCGGACTGATCTTTGACGAAAAAGAAATGCACAGATGTGGAGAAAATTCCCGCGATCTGTTCCGCAAGGCATGTTCATAAGATGTGCATTTCATCATATCATAATCTCCCGCTTTAAGGTACTTAACCCAATAATAGCTAACTTTAAAGAATGTTATCATTTAAAATCAGTGTCTATGCGTTGGAGAACCTTTAAGGGTGATACGATCACCCTCCCGATCAAACATGCGGTAGAGCAGGCTATAATCCGCGAAACCCAGGCCGGATACCGGCTTAAGGTCTGTATCGGTACAGACTCGCAGGTGCATGGCGCCGCCACGGACTTTGCCACAGTCATCGTTTTTCTGAGAGAAAAGCATGGCGGCTTTATGTTTATCCAGAACGACCGCTCATTGCATCCTTATTCGCTTAAGGAGCGTATGCTGGTGGAAGTAGCCCGGAGCATCGAGATCGCTTATGAGCTGTGCGACCTGTTCAATAAGTATGATGTGGATATGGAGGTTCATGCCGATATCAATACCAACCCCCAGTTTAAGAGCAACGAGGCCTTACGGGAAGCTACGGGTTATATACTCGGTATGGGCTTTGCCTTCAAAGCCAAGCCTGAAGCATTTGCGAGCAGCTGCTGTGCGGATAAGGTGATCAATTAAGCCCCTCCGTGCCGGTTTACTGCTCAGTTGCCTTGCCCGGTTCTTATCGGGCAGCAGGGTTCTTTCTCTTCTTTTACCGGGGTAGTTACCTAAACGAAAAAAACTGCAATTCCCGGTTGGCTCCGGAAACTGCAGTAGTCCAGTAAAACAGGTTTATTCTTCTTCCGAAGACGACTCCGTTACCCCTGTTGCGTGCTCTTTTACCGTCTGCATAAACTCCTTGGCCGGCTTAAAGGCCGGGATAAAGTGCTCGGGTATTTCTACAGCCACATTTTTCTTAATATTACGTCCTATCTTAGCTGCCCTCTTTTTCACGATAAAGCTACCGAATCCCCGTACATAAACTGCTTCCCCCTCGGTCAAGGAAGTTTTTACTTCCTTAAAAAAAGTTTCCAGCGTAACCAGTACGTCCACTTTGGGAATGCCTGTTTTATCGGCAATGCGGGCTACCATGTCTGCCTTTCTCATAAATGAAACTGTATTTTTATAGTAAATTAAGTTGAATGAATAATCGGCTCTTTTAGAAAAAGTATGAGTGGTTATTGGGAATGGTTATATTGGCTCAAACATACAATACATAAACGCCAAAACCATAGAAAAGTGGTGCAAACTTTTGTTAAAGAACGTATTATTAGTTTGGTTTAAGAATTATTTTAATTTGGTTTAACTTATTCTTTATTCATTTCCCTTATATAGTAGCGAAGATAGCTACAATCTTCATAGCCTTTACGGAAAGCCTCCGTTTCCCTGTAATCTTTTGCCAGCAGTCGGAAGTAGGGACTCTGCAAAGTATATAAGAAATAAGTATCCTTTCGGGGGTCGTAATAATCGGATTGCGGGAGGGGGGCGCTTTTCTGCCAGCATTTGGAGAGCATATACAGGCATTTGGCTTTTAGTTCCGGGTCTTTGCTCCGGTCAAAGGCTTTCTGATAATAGCGTGCAGCTTCTTCGGCGGTGTAATAATTCCGGTGTTCCGGCAAAAGATGGTTCCTGGCTTCACTTTTGTAGTAGGCCATCCCGTCCGTCCCGCTCCGGTAATACAGCCCGGCTTTCCAGCTCAGCCCGTAATAGGTCATGCTGTACAACCCATTGGCATAGCGGTACAGGGTGGCTGCATCGGCTTTATCCAGGCCAGACTGCAACTGCAGCATTTGCTGCGCAAAGCTGAGCCGGTTAACCCTGATCACTGTATCCGAAGGCTCCTGCGTATCGATCCACCTGTCGGCCAAGGGATCCTGGAAGCCATACCGTTCCAGCTCCCGGCGGGGCACCTGCCGGAATGCTTCCACCGCGCGGGCAAAATCCATTTGCCGGAGGTAACGGGCCCCGATATAAAGGTCGAGCGTTCCCTGCCTGTAAGGCGGGTGTTGCACCAGGAACTGCTCAAAGGGCGTTTTTTTAGTCTTGCCGATCCAGTCGCGCAGGGCAATGATGCCTGTAGTGGTAACCTGCTCCAGCTCCTCCGAACTTCCGGGATCCACATAAACGGCATTTCGCTGGGCCTCGGGGTACCAGTAGGAAAGCCCGCCTTTCCCCTCGGGACCGGTAGTGCCCGCGGCAATGCAAAGCAGCGCTTTAATCGTGTCTTTCTGCTGCATATACACGTTGGGAAGCACGGAAGTCATCAGGTTGCGGTATGTGACGGAAAACCGGGCGTCCTGCCTGGCCCTTTGCCGGAGCCACTGCAGCGAGGGCAGTATGGCCGATTCGGTGGCAGTATCCAGCCTTCCGCCTTTATTGATGGCCAGCAGCAGCCTTTCTACCAGGAGCATATCCTTGCAGCGTCCCTGCGGGTTCATAGCTTCTGCTTTGCCGATCCAGGTTTCCGTATTCTTCCAGTCCTGCTGGATAAAATAAAGGTACGCAACCGCCAGGGGCCAGAATGCAGGGTCCGCTGCTTTTCGCTCCGTGGCAACCTGGCTGCAGAAGCGGATCAGCTCCGCAAGGTTCTCCCGGTGCCTCCGGGCTACTGCTCCGGCTTTCGGATCGCTCTTTCGATAATGATCGTATAGGGTGTAGTGGTAGTAAGCATTGTGGAACCCTCTGCGCTCCCGGAGCGCGGGGTCCAGTATATTCATCTCCATCTTGTTGATCTCCCGCGTCATTGCCACATCCAGTCCTTTTACCGCAGGGTCCAGCGCATAGGCTTCCTGCATCAGCGGTAATCCCGCTCCATATTCATGGAGCGCGTCCATTACGGCTATCACCGCTTGCTCGCTGTTGTTGCGTGCGAGCCGGAGCACGGCATCACGGCTGGCGCCGGGTATATTGCCGTTGTCGCCGTGGGCGCGGAAGCACCAGGCATAGCTTACATAGTTGCTGAACTTATTGTCGTCCGTAGCATTGAAAGCCAGCGCATACTGGTAGGCTGCCCGGTTATAGTCGCCTTTCCGGTAGGCTACGCCTGCCCGCAGGGCCAGGCAGCGGTAATACATGATATTGTCGGCTGTCTTATCGCCTATCAGCACTTTATAAAGTGAATCGGTACCTTCATAGTCCTGGCTGTAGAAAGCCATACGCAATACCTGGTAAGCGTAGCGCCATCGGAAAAAATCCTTTTTCGCCGCCTTCCACAGTTGCAGCCCGGCCCTGACAGCTCCGTTCATGCTGCTTATGTTCCGGGAGGGAGCGTCCCACCGGGATGCCGGCGCGGCATGGGCCTCGCATTTTTTAGCATACATCAGGTACCCCAGGGCTTCCAGGTCCTTATCCTGCCTGAACCAGCGGGTCATGCCGTTCTGCAGCACGGAGTCGGGTAGCTGCAAAGCCCTTCCCTGCTCCAGGTGATAGTAGAGATTGCTTAGCTGCGCATGGCTGTATTTGTAGACGAAAGCCGCTGCGTCGCTGTAGCCGAACCGGTTGTCCCCGAAAGCGATCCATTCCTTCAGGTTGAGATCGTCCCCGGATAAAGGGGTATAAGGTCCGTTCCAGTCGTCATAGTACTCGTACCCGGTTACAAAATAGAAAGGCATGTAAGCGGGGCTTCCTGCAGTATTGTTATGGAAGAACGAGTAATAGTAATCATACGGATCTTCGCCGCCTCCACAGGCGATCACGATCTGTTCCAGCAGCAGCGAGCAGCAGAAAATAAATGCGGAAAAAGCGGATAATAGGAGCCTATGCATAAACGGTTTTTATTTAAGAATGGGTCAGCGGCGCCGCCATAGCCTGTGTAATGCCGCCCGTCCAGGTATGAGGGAGGTTGAGAGGAGCCATATAGCAGGCGGTGCCGGTTTGCGCAGGAGGATGCCTGTAGCCGCGGCTGCACGGCAGCAGCACTATCACCCTCCTGCATGTCAGGGAGCGGTGGCGGCATTCCTGCCTGAGGCAGGCTTGGAAGATGCTGCCGGAAATAAAAAGGAACACAAGCAAATATTTCATGGCCGGTATCCGTTATGGAGCCAAAGCCCCGCTGTCAGGCGGCAAGCAGAATTGCCGTACTTTTGCAGGCACAAAATAAAACAATAATAACTATGCCCGGTTTTGAATTTTTTGGCGAGGAAGAGCGGAAGGAGGTAAATGAAGTATTGGAAACAGGAATACTGATGCGCTATGGCTTCGATGCCCAGCGTAAGGGCCGGTGGAAGGCCAGGGAGCTGGAGCAGGCTTTGTGCAGCAAGCTGAATGTAGCCCATGCGCAGCTGACTTCCAGCGGCACATCGGCGCTGACCACTGCAATGGCAGCCCTGGGACTTGGAGCCGGCGATGAAGTGATCATGCCTACTTTTACTTTCGTGGCCAGCTTCGAATCCGTATTCTCCGTCGGTGCCATCCCGGTGCTGGCAGATATCGACGATACGCTTACGCTGGATCCTGCCGCGGTGGAAGCTGCGATCACTCCGCGCACCAAGGCGGTAATGCCTGTGCACATGTGCGGCGCCATGGCCGATCTGGATGCCTTGAAAGCCATTTGCGATAAGCACGGCCTGATCCTGCTCGAAGACGCTTGCCAGAGCTTCGGGGGAACCTATAAAGGAAAAGCCCTGGGCACGATCGGGCATGCGGGCACTTTTTCCTTTGACTTTGTAAAGACCGTTACCTGCGCCGAAGGCGGCGGGATCGTGACCCATGATAAGGAAATCTATACCCGCTGCGATGCATTCAGCGATCACGGGCACGACCACCTGGGCGCAGACAGGGGCGCAGATCTGCATCCTTTTATCGGGTATAACTACCGCATATCGGAACTGCATGCGGCGGTAGGGCTCGCGCAGCTGCGCAAGCTGGACCGCTTCCTGGAAATCCAGCGAAGCACCAAAAAGATATTTAAAGATGCACTGGGCAGCCTGCCGGGGGTGAGCTTCCGCCGCCTGCCGGACGAAGCCGGCGATACGGCTACTTTCCTCGCGTTCTTCCTGCCTGACGCCGATACGGCCCGGAACGCCTCGGCCAACCTTAAAGCAGCCGGCATCGTCAATTTCTATTATTTCGACAACAACTGGCATTACATCCGCAACTGGGAGCATTTCAGGCAGGGCCTTACCCTGAGCCGCTTTGGCCTGGAGCTAAGGGAAGCAATGGAGGTGTACAAGACCAAGAGCTTCCCTGCCTCCGATGCGCTGATCAGCCGTTGTATCTGCATACCCATCAATCTTTCCTGGAACAAGAGCGAGATACAGGAACGTGCGGATAAAATAGTAGCGGCCGTGCAGCCGGCATTAGCATAGTTCAGACCCGGCCGGCAACGGCTTAAGAAGCAGGTAAGCCTGTACATAATAATGACATTAACCTTAAAGAAAAGCCTGGGCCAGCATTTCCTGCACGATGAAAACATGTGCAGGAAGATCGTAGCCCAGGTAGACCGTAAAGCAGGGCTGAAGCTCCTGGAAATAGGGCCGGGCGGCGGCTCTATTTCCAAATACCTGCTTTCCTGGGAGGATACGGACTATAAAGCCATTGAGATCGACGACGAAAAAGTGGCATACCTCCCCAAAGCTTTTCCGGCTATGGAGGGCAAGCTGATCCACCAGGATTTTCTGAAGGCGGAGAAACCCTTTGAGGGCAGCTTTTCCATCATCGGCAATTTTCCTTACAATATTTCTTCCCAGATCCTCTTCAAAATACTGGAATGGGAAGAGGATGTAACGGAAGTAGTAGGCATGTTTCAGAAGGAAGTGGCGCAAAGAGTAGCGGCAGGCGAGGGCAATAAGGCTTACGGTATACTGAGCGTGCTCGTGCAGGCGTTTTACAGGACGGAGTATCTCTTTGACGTGCCTCCATCCTGCTTTAATCCGCCGCCTAAGGTCATGTCGGGAATATTGAAAATGACGCATGCGGGAAATCCTTTCGGCATCCGCAACAAAAAAATCTTCATCCAGCTGGTAAAAGCGGCGTTCAACCAGCGCCGTAAAATGCTTCGGAACGGCTTAAAAGCATTCTATACCGCCGATGTGCTGGCAGGCGATATATTCAGCAAAAGAGCAGAGCAGCTGTCGGTAGCCGACTTCGTGGGCCTGTACGAGCTGTTTTTAAAAACAAAGGAATGAGCAGACGTGTTTTGATCGTTGCTCCGGTGCACGATGTGCTGCTGCAGCAACTGAATGAGCTGGGATATAGCTGGGACCTGGACGAACATATTACCCGCCGGGAGGCGCTCTCCGTCATAGACCGCTATGAAGGCGTGGTAACCTCCACCCGGCTGCAGATCGACAAGGAGTTTATGGATGCGGCAGCAAAGCTGAGATGGGTAGGACGTATGGGCTCCGGCATGGAAGTGATCGATGTGGCCTATGCGCAGCAAAAAGGCATACAATGCTTCAGCAGCCCGGAAGGCAATGCCAATGCCGTAGCGGAGCAGGCCCTGGGTATGCTGCTGGCGCTGCAGCATAAAGTAGTTTCGGCACATGCCGAGATGCAGCAGGGCACCTGGAAGAGGGAAGAGAACCGGGGCGTGGAAATAGAGGGGCTTACTGCCGGGATTATCGGTTTCGGACATAACGGGAGCGCGCTGGCCCGCAAGCTGAAGGCGCTGGATGTGAAGGTGCTGGCGCTGGACAAATACAAAAGCGGTTTTGGCTCCGAAGGCATTACCGAGTGCAGGACCCTGCAGGAGATATGGGCCGTGGCCGATATCCTCAGCTTTCATCTGCCGCTGACCGCCGAAACCCATCATTACTTTAACGATGATTTTCTCGATGGCATGCAAAAGGAGTTCGTGCTGCTGAACCTTTCCAGGGGACGTGTAGTGAGCCAGGAAGCGCTTTACCGCGGGCTGCAGAGCGGGAAAATAAGGGCGGCAGCGCTGGATGTGTGGGAGCAGGAACCGGTTTCGCAGATGGAAGGAGCGCAGCGGCAGGTGTTTGAAGCGCTGATCCGTATGCCTAACTTTATAGGAACGCCCCACATAGGCGGGTATACCACACAGGCGCTCTACAAAATGAGCTATTTCCTGGCGCAGAAGATCGGCGATGCCGTGAAAAACGGGGATAAAAGCGTTTTGGAAAATAAAAAGTAATTGCTTACCTTTGAATGGTTACATGCAACACACCTGTCCAGGTGCGTTGCATGTTTTCTTTTACTATTCACTAAATAAGCATACATCATGGCAGAAGTAAATTATGTTACGAAAGAGACCCTGGATCAAATGAGGGAGGAACTGACACACCTGAAAACCGCAGGGCGTGCGGAAATTGCCAAGGCGATCGCGGAAGCAAGGGAGAAAGGAGACCTTAAGGAAAATGCCGAATACGATGCTGCCAAGGAAGCCCAGGGATACCACGAAGCCAAGATCGCTCAGCTGGAAGCGGCCATTATCACCGCACGGGTGATCGACGTGAAGGATATCGATACCAGCAAGGTGTCGATCTTGAGCAAGGTAAAGATTACGAACACCAAAACCAAGAAAACCTTTGAATACCAGATAGTTTCAGAAAAAGAGGCCGACCTGAAATCCGGCAAGATATCGGTAGGCTCGCCCATTGCCAAAGGCTTGCTGGGTAAAGCTGTAGGCGAAACAGCCGAAGTAGACGCGCCCTCCGGCAAAATGAAATTCAAAATCGACGCTATAAGCATCTGATCTGTAAGATCTGAATAAAAAGACCTCCGTCTTCGGAGGTCTTTTTTCGTGAATGGATGCTGCCATGCTTCATGAGCCGGCATCTGCTTCTTGTTTTTCCGCGCGCAAGCGCAGCGCTTATGTATCTTTGCGGCATCTTCAGAACATTCCTATACTAAAATTCCGCTTATGACCATCTTCTCCAGGATCATCGCCGGTGAGATCCCCTCTTATAAAATCGCGGAGAGCGAGCGTTTCTTCGCTTTCCTGGATATCTTTCCCATCGTCAAGGGGCATGTGCTGGTTGTGCCCAAACAGGAAACCGATAAGTTCTTTGACCTGGACGATGCGCTGCTGGCCGAAATGATGCTTTTCGCAAAAAAGATAGCCCGTGCAATCGAGCGTACCTTCGACTGTAACCGTTGCGGCATGAGCGTTATAGGCCTGGAAGTGCCGCATGCGCATATTCACCTGATGCCCATCAGCGAGCCGGGCGATATGAACTTTGCCAATCCCAAACTGAAGCTTGGTGAGGAAGAGTTCAAAGCCGTACAGGCGCAGCTGGTAGCTGCCTTAGGATAGTTCCCGCTCTTTTTCCGAAGGCAAAAGGCTGGGGAGGGCGGTATCCTTTTGCGCCGCATCTTCCCGTACGATCTTTTTCCAGCGAAAGTAGCCGAGTACGGCAACGGTAAACAGGAACGCGGTGAGCAACGCCATAAGCGGCAGGTGCTTGTGAAATAAAAGCGGTATAGCCACGATATTGGAAATATTCAGCAGGATCCAGTTCTCTACCTTTCTGCGCGCCAGCAGCCACATACCCGCCCAGGCCGTAGCCGATACGAAAGCATCTGCTACCGGTACCGTGGAGTCTGTAAAATTCTTAAGCGTAAACAGCAGGATTGCAAAAGCGGCAATGCAGATTATGACCACGATGCGCCAGTCGCGGGGGGTACAGTAGGATATCGGCAGGTGCTCCGTCTTTTTTCTCCTGCGCTGCCACTGGTACCATCCGTAAAAGCTCATTACCAGGTAATACAGGCTTAAGACCGCCTCCGCGTACAGGCCGCTTTTGCCCATGAGCCATATCGACAGCGAGCAGGCAACAATACCGGCCGGGTACAGCAGTACATTGTTGCGGTAAGATAAGAGTACTTCGGTAACGCTGAAGGCTACAGCGATCATTTCCAGTATCGTAACCGCCTGCCATTCTTTTGCTATATACTCCGAGATGATATGCCAGTCCATTCTGCGAAAATACAGGCTAAAAACGGCAAATATAACATGCCGCTATAACTTATTGCAATCCACACTACGGCTTTAATCCGTAACTTTGTACCCTAAAACCGGAACTGAAGAATTCATGGCAAAACAAAATAATGCGAGGAAATGTTCCTTCTGCGGAAAGCCCGAAAGCCAGGCTGCCCTGCTGATTACCGGCATAGAAGGAAATATCTGCGACGAGTGCGCCGAGCAGGCGCATCTTATGGTGTCTGACGCCAACCTCCAGCAGAAAACCTCCTCCGCCAAATACGACGTAAAGAAGCATAAGGTATATAAGCCCAAGGAGATCAAGTCGTTCCTGGACCAGTACATCATTGGCCAGGACGACGCCAAGAAGGTAATGGCCGTAGCGATGTACAACCACTACAAACGCCTGATGCACCCGGTTACCGACGACGTGGAGATCGAAAAGTCCAACATTATTATGGTCGGCGAAACCGGTACAGGCAAAACCCTGCTGGCCAAAACCGTGGCCCGTATCCTGCAGGTGCCCTTCGCAATTGCCGACGCTACGGTCTTTACCCAGGCAGGCTATGTAGGCGAAGACGTGGAAAGCATTCTCTCCCGCCTGCTGCAGGCCTGCGATTATGACGTAGCTGCGGCCGAAAAAGGCATTGTGTATATTGATGAGATTGATAAGATAGGCCGTAAGAGCGACAATCCCTCTATTACCCGCGATGTAAGCGGCGAAGGCGTGCAGCAGGCACTGCTCAAGCTCCTCGAAGGTTCCGAGGTGCTGGTGCCGCCCCAGGGTGGCCGCAAGCACCCCGAGCAGAAGCTGATCAAGGTAAATACCCAGAACATCCTTTTCATCTGCGGCGGGGCATTCGAAGGGATCGACAAAATGATCGCGCGCCGTATGGAGGCTTCCACGATCGGCTTTAAAAGCACCGATCAGAAAGACAAGCTCGACCGCTCCAATCTTTTACAGTATGTAAACCCCCAGGACCTCCGCACCTTCGGGCTGATTCCCGAGCTGCTGGGCCGCCTGCCGGTCGTTACTTACCTGAACCCGCTGGATAAAGATACACTGAAGCGGATACTCACAGAGCCGAAAAACGCGCTGATCCGCCAGTACAAGCGCCTCTTCGAATACGAAGACATCAAGCTGGAAGTAGACGAGGCTGCGCTGGACTATATGGTAGACAAGGCTTATACATATAAGCTCGGAGGCCGCGGCCTGCGCACTATCTGCGAGATGATCCTGACCGATGCCATGTTTGAAATGCCTTCTGAAAACCACAACGGGGTATTCCATCTCACGCTGGATTATGCCATGCAGAAGCTGGAGCGCGCCAAGCTGGAATATATGAAAGCCGCATAGCACAGGGCAGTACCTGCGCCGATCTATTACCTGAAATATTCAAACCACAAATAAGAAAACAGACCATGCAGGCATTAATTGATGAGCTGGTAGCCAAAGCCGGCCTTTCTCCCCAGGATGCGGCTAAAGCCGTATCCACAACCGTAGATTTTGTAAAATCCAAGCTGCCCCCTTTCCTGGCCGATAAAGTGGAAGAGCTGATGGCGGGAAAATTCGATATGGGTTCCCTGCTGGGGGGCTTTGGCGGAAGTAATACCGGCGATAGCCCGCTGGACAAGCTGGGCGATATGTTTGGCAAGAAATAGAAACCAGCATAGACCGCATATCTATTGCCGCAGAGGCCGCCCGGAAGGGCGGCCTCTGCTTTATTGGAGTTATCGGTTGAAAAAGCTATTGCACATATAAAAGCGGTCGGTCAGCGAACATGCCTGCCCGCTTATAGCACCGGCGATAGCAGCCGGGCCACATCGTCGAGCAGCTCCCGCCACCAGGCTCTTTTTTCCCACTGCGAGGGCGATAGTTCGATACTGTAATTGATGTCGTTTAAGAAAGCGTCCCGCAAGGCGCTGCATATTTCCTTGCTGTAGACCACCGCATTGATCTCGAAGTTCATGTCAAAGCTGCGGGCATCCATATTGGCGGTGCCTACGATGGAAAGGTTCTCGTCTGCCACCATAGTCTTGGCATGTACGAACCCTTTCTGGTACAGGTATATCCGCACTCCGCATTGCAGGAGATCGCTGAAATAGGAGCGGGCGGCCGCATTGACCAGCCGGGAATCCGAAATGCCGGGCAGCAGCAGCCGCACGTCTTTGCCGCTCAGCGCCGCCTTTTTCAGGGCATCATAGATACTTTCATTCGGGATAAAATAGGGAGAGGTAATGTATATGCTTTCCCGGGCGGTCACGATCGCGGTAAAAAAGCTGAGCATGATGCCGGAGGTAGGGTAGTCGGGGCCGCCGGCAACGATCTGTACCAGGTCGTCGTGGCCTTCTTTATGCTCAAAAAGATTGGGGAAGAACTGGCGGCCGATCTCCAGCGTTTCCTCCGCGCAAAAGTTCCAGTTGGCAATGAAATGATACTGCAGGCTGTTGACGGCAGGACCCTGGATCATTACATGGGTATCGCGCCAGTAAAGCTTTTCGGGGTCGCCGTCGTTGATATATTTGTCCGATACATTGATGCCTCCCGTAAAGCCTGTCAGCCCGTCCACGATAAGGATCTTGCGGTGATCGCGGTAATTAAGCCGGTTGGCCAGCAGCCAGAACTTCACCTCGTAGAAGGGGTAGATCTGTACACCGGCTTCCCGCATCCGGCGCACTGTGCCTTTCGAGAGATTGTGGCTGCCGAAATCGTCATAGATAAACCGGACCGTTACTCCTGCACGCGCCTTCTCCATCAGCAGGTCGATCATCCTGCTTCCGATCTCGTCTTCGTCGAAGATGTAATATTCCAGGTGCACATAGTGCTCGGCCTCCGCAATGGCGCGGAACACCGCTTCGAACTTCTGTTCGCCGTTGAGCAGCAGCTTTACTTTATTGTAGGATAGCGGAGCCTTCGAATCCTTGAGCAGCAGCCGTATCAGGTCTTCCTGCCCTGCGATATTATCATGTTCTTCCTGCAGCACCTCCATCGAAAGCTCCGAGAGCCGCTCCTCGATCTTCCCGAAAAGCACTTCGTTGGAGATGACCTTCTTGGAAAATATCTTGCGGCGGCGGTAGTTTACGCCGAAAGTAAAGTAGATGAGCGCGCCGCCTACCGGTACCAGGAATACCAGCAGGATATAAGCCAGGGTCTTGGCCGAATTATTCGTATCCCTGATGATGCGTATGATGGTGAATACCGACAGCAGTATGATGAATACCAGCGATACGCTCGGGAAATGGTGGATGATCAGTTGCCACATGGTTGCCGGGGCAGGATAAGCCTTCCTTTGTGGATAAAGATAGCAATTCAGGTGGATTTATATTGCAGGCCCTGAGCAGCGTTATTTCAGCTGCTGCAGCTCCACCAGCCTGCGGTAAGTGCCGTTATGGGCCATCAGCTGTTCGTGGGTGCCACGTTCGGCGATCTCGCCCCCGTTCAGCACAATGATCTCGTCGGCATGGCGTACGGTCGACAAACGATGCGCGATCACGATGCAGGTCCGGTTTTGCATCAGGTGGTTGATCGCCTCCTGCACCATGCGTTCCGACTCCGTGTCCAGCGAGGAGGTAGCTTCGTCCAGGATCAGGATGGGAGGATTTTTGAGGATGGCCCTGGCAATAGTGATCCGCTGGCGTTCGCCGCCGCTGAGCCGGGAGCCGCGGTCGCCTGCCACGGTCTGGTACCCGTCTTTCTTTCTCAGGATGAAGTCATGGGCGTTGGCCACTTTTGCCGCTTCTTCCACCTGCTCCTGCGTGGCGCCGCCGGTACCCAGCGTAATGTTGTTGTAAATGGTGTCGTTGAAGAGAATGGGCTCCTGCGATACCATGCCGATCAGCCGGCGCAGGTCGTACAGCTTATAATCTTTAATATTGACCCCGTCGATCAGGATTTCTCCCGCCGTTACATCATGGAAGCGCGGGATCAGGTCGGCCAGCGTGCTTTTTCCTGCTCCCGAAGCGCCCACCAGCGCTATGGTCTTTCCCCGTTCTATATCCAGGTTGATATGGCGCAGTATATTTTTCTTCCCGTAGTCGAAGGATACATTGCGCAGCTCGATCCGCTCCCGGAAGGCTTTGACCGGCTTTGCGTCGGGCCGCTCGGTGATCGTATTTTCAACGGTCATCAGTTCCTGGATACGGTCCAGGGCGGCGCCGCCTTTCTGCATATTGTAGAAAGCCGTAGACAAGGCTTTCAGCGGGTTGATGATCTGGTAAAAAAGCGAAAGGAAGAAAATGAAAAAAGGCCCGGTCAGCGAAGTTTTGCCCGAAAAGATAAGATAGCCGCCATACCACAGGATCGCCGAAACCACGATAATGCCCAGGGTTTCAGACATAGGGGATCCGGCATCTCTCCGGGCCGATATCTTATTGCGGACACGCAGCAGCCTGTTGTTGATCTGCCGGAATCGCAGCTGCTGGTGGCGCTCGGCATTAAATGCCTTAACCACACGCATGCCCGAGATGGTTTCGTCCACATTGCCGAGCATTTCGCCCAGCTGCTCCTGGGCTTCGCCCGAAGGCCGCTTCAAAGATTTGCCCACCTTCCCGATAACGAATCCGGCCAAAGGCAGGAACAGGAGCAGGGAAACGGTAAGCATAGGGCTTACGGCAACCATGGCCGCCAGCGTGAAGATGATGGTGAGAGGCTCCCGGATAATGGTTTCGATCACGCTCATCACCGATACCTCCACTTCGTTCACATCATTGGTCATGCGCGATACCAGGTCGCCCTTCCTCTCTTCCGTAAAGAACCCGATAGGCAAAGACAGGGTCTTTGCGAAAAGATCGTCGCGGAGCTGGCGCATGACCGTATGCCGCAGCGGGTTCAGGATAAGCTGGGAGCAGTAGATGAAAAAGTTTTTGAATATAGTGGCCACGACCAGGATGAGCACGGCATAGGTAAGCGCCGTCAGCTTGTCCTGTTTCAGGATCAGCGTATTGATGTATTGGGTTACCTCCGCCACCAGGCCTTTGCCTGTAACCCCGGGGCCGGGCTGCTGCGTTCCTGTAAAGAGCACCTGCAGCACCGGTATCAGCATGCTGAACGAGAACAGGGCAAAGACCACTGCAAAGAGGCTGGTAAAGAAGTACAGGAAGATCTTGCCCTTGTAGGGACTCAGGTATCGGAGCAGTTTGGGGATATTTTTCATTGGATCAGTACCGGTAATGGTTTAACAGGAATATCCGGTATTAACGGGAATGCCGGGGCAGTACCGGGATGGCCGGGCCATTCTTTTGCGGAGCAAAGGTAAATAAAATACCACGGCTCCATCACCAGGACAGCCCGGCCGTATCTGCAGGCACCGCGCGCCTGCGCTTCAGGAAATGCCGCTCGACCAGCTGCCAGGAAAGGTAGCCCAGCAGCCAGGAAAGCAGGAAGGAAGGGACCAGCAGGGTTATTACCTGCTGCGGCTGCAGCCACGCGATCAGCGCCTGCTGAACAGGGTAGGCGTAGATATAGGTGCCGTAGGAAATATCGCCCGTATACCTGCTGAACTGAAGCGCGGGCGTATAATGGAGGCCCAGGCTGATCACCATAGCCGTAAAGGCAAGGATGCTGAGAAACTGGGGCCTGGACCGGAGCAGGAACAGGCTGATGAAGAATACCAGGGAGGAAACGAGCAATACGGCCGTCTTGTTTTGCTGCAGGCGGTCGCTGTATAGCGCCAGGAGCGCGCCGGACAGGAAGTAGCTGCCCAGCACTCCTGTATAATAAATAAGCGATTGGGGGAGCGGCGACAGCCGGACCAGGCCGTTTTTAACGATAAAGGCCATAATAAGGCACAGCACGATCAGCAGGGGGATAAGCATCTGCTTGTGCCGCCTGCCAAGGAAGAACATGCCGCCCAGCAGCGCATAAAACAAAAGCTCATAGCGGAGCGTCCATAAAGAGCCGTTTACAGCCGGCTCCACGTTCCCCGGGAAAACCCCCGGAAGCGTTTCCCGTCCCGGCACCAGCAGCATATTGGACAGGTAGGCCCAGGTTTCGCTGCGGGAAAAATACTCGCCTGCCGGCAGGCGGCCTGCCAGCGGGCCCAGTACCAGTACCGAAAGCAGCACCACTACCGCCAGGCCGGGGAAAATACGCAATATACGCTTCCGGGCATACGACCAGGGAGAGCTGCTGCGCATCAGGCTGGTATGTATCAGGTAGCCGCTGATAGCAAAAAAGCCGCAGACTCCTATCTCGGAAAATACCCTGCCGGTCAGCGGGTACAAGGGGTCGTCCTGGATATTGCCCAGCAGCGCGTAGGCATGGGTAAAAATCACGAAGGAAGCAAACAGGAAACGAAGGAAGTCAAAATTGTTTCTATGTGCTTGCGGAGTTGACAAAACAGGTTATTTGGGTTGAGGAGGCTCAAAAATAGGCATTTCCCCCAAGATAGGAGCAGTATGATTAAAAGAGGCGCTTCACCAGCCTGAGGTGGTGGGTGCGCATCCGGAGCTGCCGGCTGATGATGCCGCCGTTATCGATAGGGTCGATAACCACACAGCCGCTGGTTTCCGTGGCATGGATAATGGTATGGTCGTTGAGCAGGATGCCTACATGGGTAATGCGCCCTTCCTCATTGTCGAAAAAGGCCAGGTCGCCGCAACGGGCTTCCTGCAGGAAGCCGATGGTTTCGCCTATCAGTGCCTGCTGGGAGGCATCGCGCGGGATACGGATATTCATCAGCTTGAATACTACCTGGGTAAGCCCCGAGCAGTCAATTCCCATCAGGCAGCGCCCTCCCCACTGGTAAGGGGCCCCGATAAACATTTTGCTGTAGGTCTTTACGGCCTCTTCCCCGGCCACGGCATCTTTCAGCGCCAGCTTGCTCCCTTTGAAGGTAAATTCCCGGCTGCCCCATTTCAGCTGCCGCTTCTTCATCTGGAACAGGCTGCTGCCGGGGCTCAGGCTGAAATGCCCCTGCTCGTTGCAGAGCAGGTCTTTGCTGCCGTTGCTATAGCTGTGCAGGGGCTTGCGGTATTCTTTAAGCGTAAGCAGCGTCAGCTGCCCTTCCTTGGCCCACCCTTCATATTCGTCCCATTCGCAGCGTACCCGCAGCCATCCGCCTTTCTCCCTGGCCAGTATCTCCAGCCGTTCCCCCAGGAGCACCTGCGATACCTGCTCCGAGCGGTGGGAGGGCTCGGCGCGCAGGGGCATTACCGATACCGAGCATACGGCATAGGCAAGTATCATGGGGCTTCCGCTTATATGTGTGGAGATCGGTTCCTGCACGAATGAAAGGTGTATATAAGGGGCTGTTTCAAAAACAAAGGGCCGGCAATGAAGATTACGGCCCTTTGTTATTTCAGTACAGCATACCTGTAGTTTATATGATCGCTATTCTGTTATTTGCTTTTGTTGGTTTCTCCCAGGAACTGCTCCAAAGCAGCCACCATAGAAGGGGCATTGGGCGCGGGCGCCTTGATGCTCAGCTTCAGGCCCGCCTCTTCCACCGCTTTGGACGTGGTGTGCCCGAAAGCGCCGATCAGGGTTCCGTTCTGCTTGTATTTAGGATCGTTCTGGAACAAAGTGTCTACGCTGAAAGGGCTGAAGAAGATGATCACATCATGTCCCTTTTTCAGCACGCTGTTCACTTCATTGCTGACGGTCCGGTAAAGAACGGCCTCGGAAAAGTTAAAGCCTTTATTGATGAGCAGGGGAGAAAGATCGTTCTTGGTATTTTCCGAAACCGGAAGCATAAACCGTTCGCGGTCCTTGTATTTGCTCAGTACATCCATCAGGCCTTCGGAGGTGCCGTCGGCGGAGAAGAATACTTTTCTTTTACGGTAGAGGATGAATTTCTGGAGATAGAGGGCTACTGCTTCGGTTACGCAGAAATACTTCATGTCCTGCGATACCTTGAATTTCATTTCCTCGCAAAGGCGGAAAAAATGATCTACTGCATTCCGGCTTACCAGTATGACCGCGCTAAAATCGGCAAGGTCCAGCTTCTGTTTCCTGAACTCCTTGGCATTCAGCCCTTCCACACGTATGAACGGGAAAAACTCCAGTTCCACGTTGTACTTCTTGGCCAGATCAAAATAAGGGGATTTCTCGCTTTCCGGCCTGGGCTGTGTGATCAGAATATGCTCAATCCTCTTCTTCTCGATGATCTGCGACTGTGATTTTACTGCTTTAGCCATTGGGTTTTGAAAGGTAAGTTTCAAAAAATATTAACCGCCCCATTACCCCGCCGATTACCGTATCTAAGCAAATATCCACTGGCTTATGAACTTCATCAGTACCGCAAGAGGCAATAATTCGGAGGCGCAAAGGTACATAAAAAAATGGAATTTGCTAAACTTTATAAAAGTTCCGAATGCGACGCCGGAGCGCAGATAGCGATTCAAAAACAGGATACCGATCAGTACCAGCGATAATAGCAGGCAGGCCTGTACCCACTGGCCCTGCCCGAAAGCCAGTATAATGGTAAACGGGATAAGGAGTATCCCCAGTATCTTATTGATCAGAAAAACATTGAATGTATAATTGTCCGTAATCTCCGCAATATTGAATACCCAGCCGGTGAACTTCAGGAACAGGAAGCGCACCACGTATATGCCGATAAACAAGCCGATGAATCCCAGTATAATAACAATGGGCGGGTACCTGGACACAAACCGGCTGCTGTGGATATGCCCCAGGGCGAAATAAAGGTACAGGCCCAGGGAATAGCAGAAGATCAGGTCCATTGCCAGGCTGGCGGGACTGTCCTGCCGCAGCTGCTCCTTCAGCTGGCGGGTGCTCAGGGTCGGATTGCGGAATGCCCGGAAAAGGTTACGGAAGTAGGAAGGGTTTGCCATCCGGAATACGCCCACAAAGCCGATCAGCAGCACCATGAGCAGGAAGTCGCCCGAGCGGTCGCGGAAAAGGTGCGGTTTTTCAATGGCGATTATATAATTGCTTTTGGGGCTCAGCAAAGGATGCTGTTGCAGTTCTGCTTTTACCTTTTCCTGCGCTTTTTGTGCCAGCAGCGCTTCCGGTATATGGTAGCCGTAAAGCATACGTGCCCCGGCAGTCCCGGGCTGAAGCACCAGGAGCAGCAGGAAAAGCAGGGGATAAATGTAGCGCATGAGCCGTTATTGCAATAAGCTGCAAATGTAAGGGCTAATTCAGCAAAAATCTTCCTCATATTAATAACAGGCTGTGAATATTTGCAGGGAATATGGGATATTTGCACTCCGTCCGGAAAATGTGCGGCAACATGCGCTGCGCGCTCAAACGGGCACACTCATATTAAATATTATTCAGCAAATGACCGCTTCCGAAATACGTCGGCAATTTCTCGATTTCTTCCGCTCCAAGGGGCATACTATCGTGCCTTCGGCTCCCATCGTCGTAAAAAATGATCCTACCCTGCTGTTCACCAACGCAGGGATGAACCAGTTTAAGGATTATTTCCTGGGCAACAGGGAGCCCGAAGCCAAAAGGGTGGCCGATACGCAGAAATGCCTGCGCGTAAGCGGCAAGCACAACGACCTGGAAGAAGTAGGCGTAGATACCTACCACCATACGATGTTCGAAATGCTGGGCAACTGGAGCTTCGGCGACTACTTTAAGAAAGAAGCCATCGAATGGAGCTGGGAGCTGCTGACCAAAGTGTTCGGGATCGATAAGAGCCGCCTGTATGTGACCGTGTTTGAGGGCGATGCCGGCGAAAAGCTGCCCTTCGACCAGGAGGCTTTCGAAGAATGGAAAAAATGGGTTCCGGAAGAGCGTATCCTCAAGGGCAATAAAAGAGATAACTTCTGGGAAATGGGCGATACCGGCCCCTGCGGCCCCTGCAGCGAGATCCATGTGGATTGCCGCAGCGACGAAGAGCGTGCGCAGACCGACGGGGCCACGCTCGTAAATGCCGACCACCCGCAGGTGATCGAGATATGGAACAATGTGTTCATGCAGTTCAACCGGCTGAAAGACGGAAGCCTGCAGCCGCTGCCTGCTACCCATGTAGATACCGGCATGGGCTTCGAGCGGCTGGTGCGGGTGCTGCAGGGCAAAACCTCCAATTACGATACCGATGTATTCAGCGGTACCATTGCCCTGACCGAAAAGATCACCGGCAATAAATACGGGAACGGCGAGAGCAGGCAGGATGTGGCTTTCCGCGTACTGGCCGATCATATCCGGGCCATAGCCTTTACCATAGCCGATGGCCAGCTGCCCTCCAATACGGGCGCCGGCTACGTGATCCGCCGCATCCTCCGCAGGGCAGTACGTTACTATTATTCCTACCTGGATTACAGGACCCCGCTGCTGTATCAGCTGCTGCCCCTTATTGCTGCGCAGTTCGCCGACGTATTCCCCGAGCTGGCGGCACAGCAGGACTTCGTAGCCAGGGTGATCAGGGAAGAAGAAGAAGCCTTCCTGAAAACCCTCGAAAAAGGCATCAGGCGCTTCGAGGAGTATTATACAAGCCGGATCGCCGAGATCGGGCAGGCCGGAGATGCCATACTGGGCACCTCCTCGCAGGAAGTCATGCACAAAGTGCAGCAACAGGGAAACCAGCCCCTGGTAATCGACGGGAAGTTCGCTTTCGAGCTGAACGATACCTATGGTTTTCCCCTGGACCTGACCATGCTGATGGCGCAGGAGGTAAACGCCCTGGTAGACAAGGAAGGTTTTGAAGCGGAGCTGAAAAAGCAAAAAGACCGCAGCCGCGCGGCAACGGCCATCGATACAGAAGACTGGATCACGGTAAACGAAGTGGCAAAGTCTGCCTTCGTAGGCTACAGCGACCTGCTGACCGATACCCGCCTGGCCCGCTACCGTAAGGTGAAGGCCAAAGGGAAAGAGCAGTACCAGCTGGTGCTGGAAACCACTCCCTTCTATGCTGAAAGCGGCGGCCAGGTAGGCGATACAGGCGTACTGCTTTTCGGAGAAGAGGAGGTATACATTACCGATACCAGGAAAGAAAACGACCTGATCATTCATTTTGCCGACCGCCTGCCCGATAATCCCGGGCATGCCGTGGTTGCCAAAGTGGACTGGGAGCGCCGCATGCTCACCAGCTATAACCATACGGCTACGCACTTGATGCATGCGGCGCTGCGCCAGGTGCTGGGCAGCCATGTGGCGCAGAAAGGCTCGCTTGTGTCGGCCGAGATGCTGCGCTTCGACTTCTCGCATTTCTCCAAGATGACGGAGGAAGAGCTGCGCAAGGTAGAGCAGGTCGTTAACGACAAGATACGGGAAAACATTCCCGTCATCATTAAGGAGCTGCCCAAAGAAGAAGCGATCGCTATGGGCGCTATGGCCTTATTCGGTGAAAAATACGGCGATACGGTCCGCACCGTGATCATCGATCCCAATTACAGCATCGAGCTGTGCGGCGGCACGCACGTTGGCCATACCGGAATGATCGGGGTATTTACCATTACATCCGAAAGCGCGGTGGCAGCGGGCGTTCGCCGTATCGAAGCGCTTACCGGCCCGGCCGCGATCCGGTATTTTGCCGATAAAGTGGCTCAAAGCAAGCAGATCACCGAGCTGCTCAAGACCAAGGACCCCGTAAAGGCTATCGAAAAGCTGATGGAAGATAAGGCGGCGCTGGAAAAACGCGTGGAGAGTATGGAAGCCCGGCAGCTGGTAGGAATCCGGAACGCACTGATGCAGAAAGATGAGATGATCACCATTAGAACCCCTGCCGGACAGGAGTTTGCCATCAACTTTGTAGGCGATGTGATCGAGGTAAGTAATGCCGATGCGCTCCGTAAGCTGTGCAACGATTTCAGGAATCACCTGCGCGATCATGTAGTGGTATTCTGCGCCAATATTGGCGGTAAATCCAATGTGGCCGTCGGTATCAGCGATACGGTAGTAGCTGCTGCTAACCTCGATGCCGGTAAGATCATCAAGGATACAGTAGCGCCCCTGATCAGGGGCGGCGGCGGCGGACAAAAGACATTGGCTATTGCAGGAGGCCAGGATGCGGGCCGCCTGCAGGAAGTTATAGCCGCAGTAAAGTCACTTCTGACCGCAATGTAAGACCAGCGTTCATTTGTCTAAATACCGGTTCGGGCTGCCAATGCAGCCCGAACCTTTTTGTTACAGGCCAGCATGCTTCTGCCGCTTCAGCAGCTCCTTCAGCAAGGTAAAGCTTTTCTGGTTGTCGGTATTGTACACCGAAAGCATCAGGTCTTTCTTCTCCCTGCCGGTCAGGTGGAAGTTCAGCGCGGCCGATTTGTCCTTGTCCTGCGGTATGTATTGCAGCACGATCTTATGCAGCATGCCGGGCGGGAAGTCGGCCGAGGCAAAATCCTCGAGGTAAGACTGGTGGTATGTCTGGAACGCCGCCCACTTTTGCTGGATGGCAAACATGGGGTTCAGGATCATTCCTGTCATGGAGTTCTCAGCTGCTCCTTCCGAAGGCTCATACTGGCGCGTATCGCGTACCTGGAGCAGGATTACGCCGCCGGTATGTGCCTTGATCCAGTCCCTGAACGTAGCGATATAACGCATGCTGCTTTCGATGCCGAAGTTGTCGCGCAAACCTGCGTCCATAATATCCATTTCAGGGGCGGAAGGCATCTTGACCACCGGCAGCACAATGGGAAAGGTGGCGCTCATACGCAGCGCCGACATGATTTGCAGGTTAAGCGGGTCCTGCCCTTCAAAGAAATGCGCAAAATCCACGGCGTCAATAACCGGCTGCTCCTGCCCCAGGCTGGAGGCCGACCGGGTAAAGTAGCCTACGGGCTGCGGCGAGAACAGGAGCCGGCGTCCGTCGTTCACAATCGTGCCGTTGACCAGCAGCATCGGGCTGATGCCCTGCGCCTCGTATGCCTGGTAGTCCCTGAGCCGGTAGTGCAGCAGGTTCTCCGAGTTGGCAGCGAGCTCCTTGTCAAAGGCGTAGCCCCTGTCCTTGCTGTAGCGTTGGCCGGCTACGGTTATCTTGTTAAAGGGCGAAACCAGGTCTACGCAGGCCAGCGAAAAAATAACCGCATTAAGCAGGTCTTTGCCCACCATATCCTGGTAGCGCGCATGGTAGGGGTAAGGCAGCCGCCCCAGCGCATGCTGCGTATGAACGGAACGCCAGTAGGCGGCGCCGATCATGCCGCCTGAAGCTCCGGTGATCAGCACATTGCTGCGGAACAGGGCTCCCCGGGTAATGCTGTCGGCGTACTGGAGGCAGCGGAAAGTCCAGTAGGCGGCACGGGAGCCGCCGCCGCTTACCGATATGATTACCAGCGGCGGCTTGCCGGCAGTATCTTTTTGCCGGGCTTTCCAGCGTTCGAGCCGCTCCTCTTCAGTTTTTTTGTCCTGCAGGTATACCGAATCCGTGAAGATATGTTTCAGGTTCTCGTAGTCGTACACGGGGCTGATCCGGCTGTCGTACCGCATGCCGTAGGCAATGCTGCGCAGGTCGAATACCCGGTGCTTGGCCAGGAAGCCGGCAAAGCTGAAAATGCAGATCCAGCCGATGATTTCCCAGCTCTGCAAAAAATATTTAAAGGCTCCGACAGCCGCAAGCATAATGCTGAACAGGATCAGGAAGCCGGCTCCGGCCGGGATACGGAGGACGGGCTCATCCATAAAGATGCCCAGGATCAGCAGCATGACGGCTGCAAAGAACAAGGCGAATATGGCATTCCGGTGGTGCCGGCGCAATACCGTGTTCAGGAAGCGTTTGTTGTACTCATAGGGCGTTTTGATCTTCTCCACCTTAAAAATATGGGTCATATAGCTTTCGGCGCGTACCAGCTCAAACTCGTTATCCAGGGCATCGTAGGGTATCAGCTCCCGGATCAGCGAAGGATTGGCAATAGTGCCCAGCACCACTTTCAGTATGTTACGGTCTGCCCGGAAAAAGTACAGGAAGGAAAGAAGCAAGACAAAGACATAGCCCAGGTAAAAACCGGAAAGGAAAAGAATGATGCTGCCCGTAGGGGCGCCTTCATGGATCATCAGGTACCTGGCGGTTAGAATACCATAGGTGATGAGGAAGGACAGAGGGATGATGGAATTATTGATGCAGTATTTAAGAAAGGAATGCTTCGTTGCTCCCAGGAAAGGCACCCGCTTGCTGTGGATAATAAAAGTGGTGATGTGCCAGCTCATGGCAAAGACCGCGGTGGCGCCGCCCAGGAGGGCAAAGCTCCATACACTGATGCGCCCCAGGTATTCGGGCGACAAATAGAGCGAAGTGGCGCCGAAGTGCGTGGCAAACCTGCCGCTCACCACAGCAAAAAGGATGAGCCAGAAGATCAGGATCATCTGGTATTTCCGGAAATGCAGCAGGAAAAGCTGCACGGGAAGGAAGCGGAACAATGGTTTCAGGCGTTCCCTCATAAAGGTTATTGGCTTTTACAGGATTAAGATAAGGATAAATAACGGATTATTCCCGGAACGGCGGCGCTTACTATCCCGGCAGCATTGGTTAACTTAGTGCCGGGAACATACAATAAGTAAATTCATTACCATTATCTTTGTTTCCCGTTAAAACGGTAAACCAATTTATTATGGCCGGACATATTTTAATCATAGACGACGAAAAAAGTATACGCAGCACCCTTTCGGAGATACTGGGATTTGAAGGGTATACCATATCGGAAGCGGCAGACGGACAGGAGGCGATCAGGAAATTGGGCGAAGGGACTTACGATTGTATACTCTGCGACATAAAAATGCCGAAGGCAGACGGTATCGAAGTGCTGGGGAAGGCAAAGGAGCTGGTTCCGGATACACCGTTCATCGTTATATCAGGGCATGGTAACATCGATACCGCCGTGGAAGCAGTTAAAAAAGGCGCTTTCGATTACATCTCCAAGCCCCCGGATCTGAACCGCCTGCTGATTACGATACGCAATGCGATGGACCGGAAGACACTGGTGACCGAAACCAAAACGCTCAAGAAGAAGATCTCGAAAGGCTATGAGATCATCGGGAATGCTCCCGCGCTGCAGTCCATACTGGACATGATCGACAAGGTGGCGCCTACCGATGCCCGTGTGCTGATTACAGGCAGCAACGGCTCGGGCAAGGAGCTGGTGGCCCGGCGCATTCACGACCTGAGCAACCGGAGCCGTATGCCGATGATCGAGCTGAACTGCGCCGCCATTCCTTCCGAGCTGATCGAAAGCGAGCTGTTCGGTCACGAAAAAGGCTCTTTTACCTCTGCGATCAAGCAACGTATCGGGAAATTCGAACAGGCCGACGGCAGCACGCTCTTCCTGGACGAGATCGGGGATATGAGCCTGTCTGCACAGGCCAAGGTGCTGCGCGCCCTGCAGGAAGGAAAGATAACCAGGGTAGGAGGCGATAAGGAGATCAGTGTGAACGTGCGGGTGCTGGCCGCGACCAACAAAGACCTGAAGCAGGAGATAGCCGAGGGCCGCTTCCGCGAAGACCTGTATCACCGCCTGAGCGTGATCCTTATCCATGTACCTTCCCTGAACGAACGTGTGGAAGACATCAGGCTGCTTTCCGATCACTTCCTGAAGCAGATATGCAGCGAATATGGTATGGTGGAAAAAGTACTGGACGAATCGGCCATCAAAAAGCTGCAGGCTCATAAATGGACGGGCAATATCCGCGAGCTGCGCAATGTGATCGAAAGGCTGGTGATCCTGTCCGACAAAGTCATTACCAAAAAAGAGGTGGAGCAATATATTTTCCCCGGCAAATACGTAAAAGGCGCTACCGGGGCAGAACTGTAAACCTGCTCAGCCAACCCAACCGATGAAACAACCCACTTCCCGCAGGCTGCACCGGGCCTGGAGCATGTACGACTGGGCCAATTCGGCCTATAACCTGGTCATCACCTCAACCATATTCCCGGCTTATTACATAGCCATCACTACCGCACGGGAAGGTGCGGAGCAGGATTATGTTTCGTTCTTCGGCTGGAAGGTGATCAACAGTTCCCTGCTCAATTATGCGCTGGCGCTGGCCTACCTGGTCATCGCCTTTCTTTCGCCGGTACTTTCTTCAATAGCCGACTACAAGGGAAACAAGAAGCGGTTCATGCAGCTGTTCTGCTACCTCGGGGCGGCGGCCTGCTGCGGGCTTTTCTTCTTTGATACGGGGCGCGTGGAGCTGGGGATCATTCTTGCCATCATTGCCGCAATCGGCTACTGCGGCAGCCTGGTGTTCTACAATGCCTATCTTCCGGAGATAGCCGCGCCCGCCGACCGGGACCGTGTCAGCGCTCAGGGATTTTCCTATGGCTACATAGGCAGCGTACTCCTGCAGGTCTTTTGCCTGGTGTTCATCTTTGCCCTGCCCGATGGTACGCTGGCGCCCCGCATCTCCTTTCTGCTGGTAGGTTTGTGGTGGATCGGTTTTTCCCAGATTACCTTCCGGGTGCTGCCCAACCGCCCGCCGGCAGAGAAGCATCCCCGGCACAGCCTCTTATCCAATGGCTTTCATGAGCTGGGAAAAGTGTGGCAGCAGGTAAGGTCGATGCCGGTGCTCAAAGCTTTTCTTGCTGCATTTTTCTTTTATAGTATGGGCGTGCAAACGGTAATGCTGGCGGCAGCCGAATTCGGCAAGAAGGAGATCTATAAGATCAAGGAAGTACCGGTGATAAAAGAGGGCGTGGAGGTGCTGGTAACGCAGGAAGTGCCCATGGATACCCAGGACCTGATCATTACTATCCTGCTGATCCAGCTGGTAGCCATTGGCGGCGCGATGCTGATGGCGCGCTTGTCTAAAGCTGTGGGGAATATCAGGGTGCTGATGCTTACCGTATTGTTGTGGATCGCTATTTGCATTGCAGCTTATTATACGCATACGGCGCTTCAGTTTTATGTGCTGGCGGTAATGGTAGGCCTGGTCATGGGCGGGATCCAGTCCATCAGCCGCTCTACCTATGCCAAGCTGATGCCCGCTACCCGCGATACCGCCTCCTTCTTCAGCTTTTATGATGTTACGGAAAAGATCGCGATCGTGATCGGCATGTTTTCTTTCGGGCTGATCGAACATCTTACCGGTAATATGCGTAATTCTATTTTCGCGCTCACGGTTTTCTTTATCTGCGGTTTCCTGTTCCTGCTGCTGACAAGAAGCAAGGAAAAGAAACACGGCGAGCCGCTCCCGGCGTTATGATAACTATACAACCACATGCACAACCGGCCCGCATAGCCGCAGCCCTGCTGGCATTGGTCCTGTCGGTGACCGGGTGCGTTACGTTGCGCAACCCCGGCAGGACATACCGGGAGGCAGTGGCCCGGGGCCGGTGCTTTGATGCGATCATTGTGCCCGGCATCCCTTTTGACGGAGCTGCCTGGAGCAATACCATGAAAGCAAGAGTGCTGTGGAGTTATATATTGTACAGGAAAGGGATTGCAAAAAATGTGATCTACTCCGGCGGCGCGGTCTATTCGCCATACGTGGAAGCAAGAATTATGGGACTGTATGCCTGCAAGCTGGGTATACCACCGGAGCGTATTTTCTATGATACGCTTGCTGAGCACAGTACCGAAAATGTGTTCTATTCTTATGAGCTTGCCCGCAGGCTGGGGTTCAAAAGCATTGCCCTGGCCACGGGGTATAACCAAGCTATCCTGCTCAAAGGCTTTGTGCGCAAGCGCTTTCTAACGCGGATCGGGATACTGCCTATATACGAAGAGCTGCTGGAAGAGTATAGTCACCTTGACCCTGTGATCGATCCCTCGCCGGCCCGCAAAGAGGATTTCAGATCCATAACCGAACGGGAAAGCTTCCTTGAAAGATTCCGGGGTACAATCGGTAAGCGCATTCCCTGGAAGAACGGGGGAAAGCGTAGGGCAGAGCCTTTGTAAGCCGGCTGCTGTCTTTATGCAGCAGCGTATAATGTTGCTTTTTGTCAAGGAAATTGTGCTCGTTTTTCCTTAATAGATATTAACTTTACCAGGATTTCTTAATTTTCTCACGTTAAAATAGCTGATCAAAAAAATGAAAGTAACCGTAGTGGGTGCAGGCGCAGTAGGCGCTACCTGTGCCGATAATATTGCCAGAAAGGAATTGGCCGAAGAGCTGGTACTACTCGATATTAAAGAAGGATTTGCCGAAGGAAAGGCTCAGGATATTATGCAGACCGCCGCATTACTGGGTTTCGATACCAAAGTTTCCGGTTCTACCAACGACTATACCAAAACTGCCAATTCAGATGTAGTGGTAATTACTTCGGGGCTTCCCCGCAAGCCGGGAATGACCCGTGAAGAGCTGATCGGTACCAACGCCCGTATCGTGGAAGAGGTGGCGAAGAACGTGCTGCAGCACTCGCCCAATGCAATCATCGTGGTAATCTCCAACCCTATGGATACTATGACCTACCTGGCATTGAAGAGCACAGGACTGCCCAAGAACCGCATTATCGGTATGGGCGGAGCGCTGGACAGTGCACGCTTCAAGTATCAGCTGAGCCAGCACCTGGGCGCCAGCCCTGCCGACCTCAATGCAGTAGTGATCGGCGGACACGGCGATACGACCATGATACCCCTGATCAACTATGCCACCTGGAACAGCGTGCCGGTAAGCCATTTCCTCGATGCTGAAACGCAAAAGCAGATCGTTGCCGATACAATGGTAGGCGGCGCTACGCTTACCAAGCTGCTGGGCACCTCTGCCTGGTATGCGCCCGGAGCAGCCGGGGCCGCGGTAGTGGAAGCCATTGTGCGCGACCAGAAAAAGCTGATTCCCTGCTGCGTATACCTCGAAGGAGAGTATGGCCAGTCCGACATCTGCCTGGGCGTTCCGGTAGTGATCGGTCGTAACGGGTGGGAAAAGATCGTGGATTACAAGCTCAGCGAAGAAGAACAGGCCCTGTTCAATAAATCGGCAGAAGCCGTACGCAGCATGAACGATGTACTGAATGCACCCGCCGGCGCCTGAGCATAACTATCAGGTTATAAGATAAAGAAGACCGGAGCAACATGTTGCTCCGGTCTTCTTTATTCTGGTGAACAAAACAGATAGGGGGGCAGACCAGTGGCCTATACCTTCAACAGCGACTTATATTCCGTGGTATTCATCAGGAGCAGTATAGCCTTTTGCAGATCCCTGTCATCCTTTTTCATCTTATGAATTACACGGCCGCGCTGATAGTAATACCTGCCTATGATCTCATTGCTCAAAAGGCTCATCACTTCTTCTTTGTTCTTGATCAGGTCCTGTTTCTTATCGTGAGAAAGCCGGGATGTGAGCGCATTGAACTCATTCTTGATATTGTCGAAGTATTTTTCTTTTTCCGCGCTTTCCTTCAGGCTGGCCAGGAGCTGTTCGCTTTCGGTCTTGTAAGAATAGTCCTTGTCGCTCAGCCACTGCTCGAAATCAGCAAAGTCTTTCTCCGAAAGGGCAAATTCGGCAGGAGCGGCTATGGCAGGATGCTTGTGGTAATAATGCGTGGCATAGTCGAAAATATAGTTCTTGCTCAGCAGGGTGGCCGAAAGCGGGCTCAGGTTTTCCTCTTCCACCTTTACATCAGGCTCTACCCCGCCGCCATCGTACACCAGGCGCCCCATTCTTGTCTTAAAGCTCTTTTTCAGGGAATCCGGCACGGAAGAAACACTGCCGTCTTCGTTGCGATGCGAGTAATCCAGGGCCTGTATGCAACGCCCGGAAGGCGTGTAATATTTCGCCGTAGTGATCTTCAGGCGGGTATTGTAGCCCAGGGGGCGCACATTCTGCACCAGCCCTTTTCCGAAGGAGCGGGTGCCGATCACGATGCCCCGGTCAAGGTCCTGGGTAGTGCCTGCTACGATCTCTGAAGCTGAGGCGGAGCCATGATTGATCAGCACTGCCAAAGGTATTTCCAGGTCCCATGGCGCGCCGGTGGTCCTGAATTGCTTGTCCCATTCCTTGTTCTTGCCCTTGGTGCTGACCACCAGCTGGCCCCTGTCGATAAAGAGATTGCACACGTTGACGGCTTCGTCCAGCAGTCCCCCCGGGTTGCCCCTCAGGTCCAGTACCACGCCTTTCAGCGCCGGCTGTACCTTCTTCAGGCTGTCGAGCGCACTGCGCACCTCGCGGGAGCAGTTGGGCGTGAACTGGGTAAGGCATACATAAGCGATATTGTTTTCCGGCCCCGTAAGGCTGGCATAAGGCACGCTGGAAAGCCGGATCTCTTCCCTGGTAATACTTTTGGCTTCTTCCTTTCCCGTGACGGGGTTGCGTACTATCATGGAAAGCGTGGTGCCGGGCGCGCCCCGCATCATCAGGCCCACATCGTCGGGATCCTTGCCTTTCAGCTTCTGTCCGTCTATGGCTACTATAATATCTCCCGTTTTAATTCCCGCCTTGGCTACAGGGCCATTCTCGTACAGCTCGCTGATCACGATCTCCCCGTCCTTTACGCGGGTCGAAACCCCTATGCCGCTGTACTTGCCGGTAGTCTGCAGCTCATAATCTTCCGCATCCGCTTCTGTAATCAGGTTGGTATAAGGGTCCAGGTCGTTCAGCATGGCGTCGACGCCGGTCTTTACCATCTTGCCCGGCTCGATCGGGTCTACATAATACTGGTTGAGTTCCTTGAAAATATTGGAATAGATCTCGAGGTTCTTGGATATCTCGAAATATTTATCAGTCTGATCGGTACCCTGGGCGGCAGCAGGAGCATGGTGCCAAAAGCACAAGCCTGCAGCAGCCGCCAGGTAAAGAGCGCTAAATCCCGTCTTTATATGCTGCATCGTAAATTTTGCTTGAATTCATTAGCAAATTAGCGATTTTTGCGCAATTTTACCGGAATACAATTAGCGCCCATTGCACGATCAGGTAAAAAGAATTGTTATTATCGGCCCCGAATCCACGGGCAAAAGCACGCTTACCCGGCAGCTGGCCGAAGGCTTCGGTACCACATTTGCCGATGAATACGCCCGGGCTTACCTGGAGCGCCTGGTCCGCCCCTATACGGAAAGCGATCTGCTGGCTATAGCAGCGGGGCAGCTCCGGCTGGAAGAACAGGCTGCGGCCACGGCCCGGAACGGCCTCGTATTTTGCGATACCGACCTCTATGTGCTCAAGGTATGGAGCGAAAGCCGTTATGGTACCTGCGATGAATCGATCCTGCGCAGCATTGCGGTCCGCAGGTATGATCTCTATATCCTGACTGATATTGACATGCCCTGGGAGGAAGATCCTTTGCGCGAACACCCCGCGCCGGAGATGAGGCAGTACTTCTTCCATCTCTACTCAGACATCGTACAGCAGTCGGGAGTACCTTTCGTAGTGGTAAAGGGCAATGAGGCCCGGCGCCTGGAACGGGCGGCGGAAGCTGTAAAGCACCTGCAGCAGGCGGAAGCCCGGCGCATCATACCAGGAACTTTTCCATCCGGAGATGGGGAATGCCGACTTCGGTAAAAGGCAGGCCGGTTACCTCGTAGCCCAGCTTCGTGTAAAAAGGAACGGCTGTTTCCCGGGCATGCAACACTATTTTTTCCTTCCCTTCCTGTACGGCGTAAAGGTCGGCGGCATTGACGAGCTGCGTACCGACGCCCGATCGCTGCAGTGCCGGGTCTACCGCCATCTGCCGTAGCTTGAAGGCCGCGACATCCAAGTGCTGCAGCAATACGCAGCCTTTCACTGTCCCTTCCTCCTCATAGACAAAGATAAGCTGCTCCTGTTCCGCTTCCAGGTTGTCGTCGCGGATATCCAGGCCAGGGGCGTCCTCAGTACCCGCTGGCGCAGGCCGAGCACCTGTGCATACAGCAGATGCCCGGTAGTGATGATATAAACCTGGTGCATAGCATACGGAATAGATCCGCCGCAAAAATAGCAAAAGCGGCCGGGTAATCCGGACCGCTTTTAGGGTGGGGGTTATAGAGGCCAGGTGTTTAGCTTCTTTTCAGGGCCTGCAAGGTTGTCTGCATCTCCTTGACGGCCCGGGTCAGGCTCTGCAGGTCCGACTCCGCTTCGGGTATCTCGCGGCTCTGGTAGCTGTGGAATTTCCATAGCTCCAGCACCTCCGACACAGGAACGGTGTAAGGCGCATAAAGCTTGTTCAGCGACTCAAGCAGGACACCCTCTTTCTGCAGCGTCACCTGCTTGAACACAAAATCCTGCTCGCCTTTTAAAATAACAATGCATAGGGTGCGGGGCTTCAGGCTGCCCCAGTCCTGCACAAAGCTGCAGATCACATCGCAGCCCTCGGGAATAGGCAGCATCGAATCGCCCGTGGTCGGGAACATGCGGAAGGTGCCGGTCTGCGGCAGATTGGGCAGGGAGAATTTGGGAAGCGCGGCAATGAACTCGGGGTCGTTGAAGCCTGCACGGTAACCCGCCCTGGCCTTTACCGGCACATATTCCATATTCTCCTTTTCATCTTTGTCCGTAGATATTGCCAGCACACGGAGGTTCCGGCCGCTGATATCCGTTCCTGCTTCCAGGGTTTCCAGCTCCTTCTCTTTCAGCCCCGCCAGGTTGGTCCGGAGCAGGTGGTCGATGCTGATCCGGTAATAATCCGAGATGCGCAGCAGGTCGTCCAGCGGAGGGTTGGCCGTCTGGCCGTTTTCCTGCGCATTATATTTCGAGCGGCTCATTTGCAGCGCTTCCGACAGCTGTTCCTGGTTGAGCCCTTTCCTGTTCCGCAGGAATTTGAGATTGGCCGCCCAGAAAATTTTTGCTGCCGTCTGGCTTTTTGGTACTTTTGGTGACATAACTTTGTCATTATTGGTGTCAAAAGTAAACAAAATTCCGGAGATATGGAAAGAAATATTGTGCATCTCGACCTGGACAGTTTTTTTGTATCGGTGGAACGCCTGCTTAACAGCGAACTGAATGACAGGCCTGTGCTCATCGGCGGTACGTCCGACCGGGGCGTGGTCGCTTCCTGCAGCTATGAAGCGCGGCAGTTCGGCATCCACAGCGCCATGCCTATGAAGCTGGCGCGGCAGCTTTGCCCCGAAGCCATCGTGGTTAAAGGCGATTACGATCGGTATGCCCTGTACTCCCGTACTGTAACGGAGCTCATTTCGGAGCAGGCGCCCGTGGTGGAAAAAGCCTCGATCGACGAGCATTACCTGGACCTTACCGGCATGGATAAATATTTCGGCTGCTGGAAGTGGACCCGGGAGCTTCGGCAAAAGATCATGCGGGAAACGGGCCTGCCGATATCTTTCGGGCTCGCCGTCAATAAAACCGTTTCCAAGATCGCTACGGGAGAAGGAAAGCCCTTTGGAGAAATGCAGGTGGTTTCCGGTAAGGAAAAGGAGTTCCTGGCGCCCCTGTCCATACGGAAAATACCCATGGTAGGCGCCCGCACCTATACCCAGCTGCGCAATATGGGCATAGCCCGGGTAAGCACCCTGCAGCAGATGGACGTACGCACCATGGAAAGGGTAATGGGCGTAAACGGCGTAACTATATGGAAAAAGGCCAACGGGCTGGACGACGCTCCCGTAGTGCCTTACAGCGAGCGGAAATCCGTAAGCAAGGAAACTACCTTCGATAAGGATACGATCGACATGGAGCTGCTGAAGCGGACCCTTACAGCCATGGTGGACGAGCTGGCCTTCGACCTTCGTAAGGAAAACAAGCTCACCTCCTGTCTCACGGTAAAGATCCGCTATTCCAATTTCGAAACCTTCACCAGGCAGATCAAGATCAGCTACACCGCTTCCGAACGCGTGCTGACCGAGCAGGCGCTGGCTTTGTTTCATAAGCTCTACTCCAGGCGCATGCTGATCCGCCTGGTCGGCGTCAGGTTCAGCGATCTGGTAACCGGAAGCTACCAGATCGACCTGTTCAACGATGCCATCACCGATCTGAACCTTTCCCGGGCCATGGACGGCATACGCATGCGCTACGGAAGCCACAGCATCAAAAAAGCAATTATCCTCTGATCATGTTGTGGAATGTACATAGCTGGTTCAGCCTTCGGTACGGCGTTTTCGAGCCTCAAAAGCTGCCGGCCATGCTGCGGCAGCGCGGCTACGATACTGCTGCGCTGACCGACATCAACAACAGCGCCGGTATTTTTCCTTTTATAAAAGCCTGCAGGGACCATAATATCAACGGCTTGGCCGGTATAGAGTTCCGCAACGGCGATACGCTTTGCTATATCGGCATTGCGGCCGATGAAGACGGCTTTGCGCAGCTGAACGCTTTCCTGACCCATTGCAATAAAACAGGAAGCGGTTTTCCCGGCGACGCACCGGTACTGGACCATGTATACTGGATCTATCCCTTCGGGAAAAAGCTGCCCGCACAGCTCCGTGAACAGGAATATATAGGCGTGCGCCATATTCAGCTCAACCGGATCCGTATGGAGCGCGCGAGGGAGCGCTACCTGCTCTGGCAGCCGGTTTCGTTTTGCGATCCGGAGCAGTATAAACTGCACCGGCAGCTGCGCGCCATCGACCATAACCTGCTGATCTCTCAGCTGGCTCCGGGGCAATACGCCGACGCCAAAGAAGTATTTCCCGTAAAACAGCAACTGCTGGATGCCTACCGGGAATTTCCCGAGCTGATCCGCAATACCGAGCAGCTGCTTGCACGCTGCCGTTTCGGGTTCGCTTTCGATACTGTAAGGAACAAGAAGCTGTTTACCGGCGACCGCCGGCAGGATAAGGAGCTGCTCGAGCGTATGGCTATGGAGGGCCTGGTCTGCCGCTACGGTGCCGGCGATGCGGCTGCCAGGTCCAGGGTGCTGCGCGAGCTGGAAGTGATCGACAAAATGAACTTCGCTTCCAACTTCCTCATCACCGACGATATCTGCCGTTACGCAAGGCATCGTAACTTCCATTACGTGGGCCGGGGCAGCGGGGCCAACAGCATTATTGCTTATTGCCTCGGTATTACCGACGTATGCCCTATGGAGCTCAATCTCTATTTTGAACGTTTTCTCAATCCCAAACGGACAGTGTCCCTGCCCGACTTCGATATCGACTTCAGCTGGAAAGACCGCGATGCCGTGTACGACTATATCTTCCGCAAATACGGGACCGAACGCACAGCCCTGCTGGGCGCCATGAGCACCTTCCGCAGCCGCAGCATCATCCGGGAGCTGGGCAAGGTGTACGGCTTGCCCAAAAGCGAGATAGACCTGATGGTGCACGACCCCGATTCGATCCAGAACAAGCACGAAGTTGCGGATATGATCCTTTCGGTTTGCAGGCAGCTAAAGGATTTTCCCAACCAGCGCACCATCCATGCCAGCGGGATCCTTATTTCCGAAGAGCCGCTTACCCGCTATTCCGCGCTGGACTATCCGCCCAAAGGGCTGCCTACCGTGCAGTATGATATGTACACAGCGGAAGATATAGGCTTTGAGAAGTTCGATATCCTGAGCCAGCGCGGCCTGGGGCATATCAGGGAGTGCGTGCAGCTCATCAGGGAGAATACAGGGGACGAGGTAAATATACACGAGGTAAAGCGCTTTATGCAGGACCGGCAGATCAACGACCGGCTGAGGAGCGCGCAGACCATAGGCTGCTTCTATATCGAAAGCCCCGCCATGCGCCAGCTGATCTCCAAGCTGCAATGCGACAACTATCTTACCCTGGTGGCGGCCAGCTCGATCATCCGGCCGGGAGTGGCCGGCAGCGGCATGATGAAAGCCTACATAGAAAGGCACCGGAACCCCGGCAGCTTCCGTTACCTGCATCCTGTACTGGAAGAGCAGCTGAAGGAAACTTACGGTATTATGGTATACCAGGAAGATGTAATGAAGGTAGGCCATTATTTCGGGGGGCTCGACCTGGCCGATGCCGATATCCTGCGTCGTATGATGAACGGGAAATACCGGCACAGCGCTCCGCTGGCAGAGATCCGGGCCCGCTTTTTTCAGCATTGCCGCTCGATGGCTTACCCCGAAGGCGTTGCCGAAGAGGTCTGGCGGCAGATCGAAAGCTTTGCCGGTTTCAGTTTCAACAAGGCCCATTCGGCTTCCTATGCCGTAGAAAGCTACCAGAGCCTTTTCCTGAAAACCTATTATCCGCTGGAGTTCATGGTAGGCGTGATCAATAACTACGGTGGATTTTACGGAAGCAAGGTCTATTTCAACGAGCTGAGAAAGAGCGGCGCCGTCCTGCATCTTCCCTGTGTAAACCACAGCGGCAGCGTTACTTCCATTAAAGGAAAGGATGTGTACGTGGGGCTGGATCATATCCGGAACCTTGAGCAGCATTTTATACAGTTCATACCCGAGGAGCGTCGCCTGCACGGGCCTTATACCGGTCTTGAGAACCTGGTGCTCCGTACCGGTATCGGGCTGGAGCAGCTGGTGGTGCTGATCCGTATCGGTGCGCTCCGCGCTTTTAATCCCAATAAGAAAGAGCTCCTGTGGGAGGCGCACCTGCTGCTAAGCGGCGCCCGGAGAGAAAAGCCGGCGCTGCACCTTTTTGAAGGAGCCAGGCCCGCGCCCCGGCTTCCGGAGCTGGAAACTTCCGTGGTGGAAGACCTGTATGACGAGATCGAGCTGATCGGGTACCCCGTTTCGGGCTCTATGTTCGACCTGGTAAAAACCTCCTTTCGGGGAGAGGCGACCGCTGCCACACTGGACCGGTTCGGCGGAAAAGTGATCCGTATCCTGGGCGACTTCGTAGCCGATAAAATATCCTGGACCAGGCAGGGGCAGTCAATGAAATTCGGTACATTTTTTGACGTGAACGGCGATTGCTTTGATACCGTACATTTTCCGCCTTCCATAAAAAAATATCCGTTGAACGGTGCCGGCGTGTACCTCATCGAAGGCCGGGTGCTGCTCGACTACGGAGTGCCTACTATTGATGTGGATCGTATAGGAAGAGTATCTTTGCATAAGGATCCGAGAAGCGAATGATGGAATATGCAATTGTCGATATTGAAACCACCGGCGGGCATGCTGCCGGCAGCGCTATCACGGAAATAGCCATCCGCATCCACGACGGCGCCAGGGTGGTCCGGACATTTGACGTGCTGCTCGATCCCGGACGCTTTATCCCTCTTCCCATACAGCTGCTTACCGGCATCGACAACGATATGGTGGCAGGCTGCCCCACCTTCGGCGATGTAGCGCAGCAGGTATACGACCTGCTGGCGGGACGCGTCTTTGTAGCGCACAGCGTCAATTTTGATTATTCCTTCCTGCGATACCACCTGGAGCGGGAAGGGTTCGTGCTGAACGTTCCCAAGCTCTGTACCGTACGGCTCAGCCGCAAGGTGCGCCCCGGCCTGCGCTCCTACAGCCTGGGCAAGCTCTGTGCAGCACTGGATATCCCGCTGTATAACCATCACCGGGCCGGCGGCGATGCCGATGCTACGGCCCTGCTCTTTTCCCGCCTGCTGGAATGGGATACGGAAGGGCACCTCGCGGCGATGCTGAAAAAAAATTCCCGGGAGCAGCTACTGCCGCCTAACCTGCCGAAGAGCGATTTTGAGCAGCTGCCCCAATGCCCGGGCGTCTACTACTTTTGCGACCAGGCGGGTAAGGCGATCTATGTGGGCAAGGCGCTGAATATCCGGAAGCGGGTGGCTTCGCACTTTACCGGCAATAACCCCAACCCGCAGCGGCAAAACTTTTTGCGCAATATCTATTCTATCCGGTACGAAGCCTGCGGCACCGAGCTGATGGCTTTGCTGCTGGAGGCCACGGAGATCAAAAAGCTATGGCCGCAGTACAACCGGGCACAGAAGCACCAGGAGCCTAAGTTCGGCCTGTACGCCTACGAAGACCTGAACGGATATATGAGGCTGGTTGTGGGAAAGCATGCCAGGAACCAGCTGGCGCTTCATGTCTTCTACCGCCGTATGGACGGAACCCACCTGCTGCACAAGCTGGTCCGGGAGTTTGACCTCTGCCCCGAGCTGTGCCTGGTCGGCGAGTGCGAGCATTGCCGCCACCGGCAGGGAGCCGCGCAGGATATCCAGGTGTATAACCGGAAGGTAAAAGCTGCGCTGAACCATCTGGAGCAGCACCTGCCTACTTTTGCCTTGCTGGACGCAGGCCGCCATGAAGGAGAACAAAGCTGTATCTGGATCGAGCGGGGCAATTTTTACGGTATGGGCTATATTGACCGGGATTCCGACCTGAGGCAGGTGGCCGACATCAAAAGCCTGCTGACCCCTTATGCCGGCAATCATTATATGCTGCAGCTGGTATACAGCCATGCCGAAAGGTATCCTCATAAGGTAAAACGGCCGGAAGAGCCGGGCCCGCAGCTGGTGCAGGCATACAACGACCTGGAATACGAAGACCTCTTCGGCTCCTGACCCCGGCTGGTGGGATAACAGGCATAAAAAAACAGCAGCCGCCGGCTGCTGTTTTTTATATACCCGCGGAAGGACGTCTTATCTGGCTATGGCGGTATCGCGCGTTACAGCGGTCGTATCCGTCATCGCAGGGCGGATAAACAGCTGTGCCGCCATTTTTTTGTCGTGCCCGTAAATATCGTCCCGGAAGTTAAGCAGGCCGTCTTCGTCCACCCAGGCGGTAAAATAGGAAATGAACACAGGTACGGGGTCTTTCAGGGTTACCCATTTTTCCTTGTTCAGGTTCATGGCTGCCCCGATCTTTTCCGGCGTCCAGGCTGTATCGTTGCGCAGCAGGTAGCTGGCCATCTTTTCCGGTTCCGCCAGGCGTATGCAGCCATGGCTGAAGGCGCGCTTATCGCGGTTGAACAGGCTCTTGGAAGGCGTATCGTGGAAATAGATATTGTAGTTGTTCGGGAACAGGAATTTTACCTTACCGAGCGAGTTATTGCCCCCGGGCTTCTGGCGGATCACAGGCAGCCCGCCGGACATGCCGGTGGACTCCATGTTGTGGCGGGCCAGGTAACCGGGATTGCGCTTCATGGCGGGATAGATCTCATTGCGGACGATACTGCGGGGCACATTCCAATAAGGGCTGAAGACGATGTATTTCAGCTGATCGTTGAAAATTACGGTGCTGGAGCCTTCTTTCCCTACCACGATATTCATATCGAAGGCCTTCCGGTTCTGCTCGTACACATGCAGCACAAACTCGGGTATGTTGGCCACAATGCGGTCAGGGGCCTGCTTTTCGGGAAGCCAGCGCATACGCTCCAGGTTGATGAGCATCTGCTCGATCCTTTGCTTGGCGGGAACGTTCAGTGCCGCGATCAGCGTTTTGCCGATCACGCCGTCTTCTTTCAGGCCGAAACTGCGCTGCGCTTTTTTTACAGCCGCTTCGAGGGCGCTATTGTAACTGCCCGAGGAATCGTTCTGCTCCAGGTCGCCGCTCAGGTACAGGCGTTGCTTCACGGCAATCAGCACTGTGGCCGAGTCGCCCGGCTTGTAGCTTTTTTTATTGTCGAAAGGTATTGCCGGCCACCCGCCTTTTTCGGCTATGCCGTTATATTGTATCAGCTTCTTCTTGAGCGCCTGGTACATGGGGTTAACAGGTTCCCAGCCCTCGGCATCGGAACCTTTGCGCGCGATCAGGGTATCCAGCAGCGCCAGGGCGTCGACCTTTTTCCGGGGAATGAACCATTGCAGGTCGGCGGGTTCCAGCTTGCCGGCATAGGCGGTCTGGGCATACCGGAAAAAGAGCCCTGTGAGCGCCAGGTCGGTATGGGCCAGCGTACGGGCATCGAGATGCAGGGAGGTGTCGGTAGTAAGGTCGGTCATGCGGAGCGTCAGCTCCTTGTCGTACAGGGTGCTGTCTTTGGAGAGGCTGATGTAGCTGGTCAGCAGGTTCCAGAACGAGATGCCCTGCTCATTCAGGCCCTTGGGGTCAAACCAGGCATACTGGTAATTGCGGCTGTTGTAAAAACCCCGCAGGTCGCGGGCGATGAGCGAGTCGGGCCGGGTCGCGGCAATGAATTGTTCTACCTGTGCGCTGTCCAGGAAGAGCTCGTTGAAAGCGGTTTTCTTGGTGATGGTCGTGTCGCGTTTCGGGAAACGTTTGCGGGCAGATTCGCCGCCTTGCTGGCAGCTGGTCCAGAGAAGGGATAAGATCAGGACGGCCAGTAACCCGTTCCGGGAAATGAAATGATTCATATAGTGGTCAATTGAATTGCAATTTAGGGATTAGGACGATGCAAATTGCTTCCAGAATTGCAGCAGGCCGTAGGCGGTACCCCATACGGGGTCGGCCGGGGGCATGGGCAGGGCTGCGATGCGCTCATCGGCCGCCGGCCGCTCACCCGGTCTGCCTTTGTTTATATCGGGCTCGATGCCGTCAGGATAGGCTCCGGCCACGGCAAAGTCGTCCGAATGCCGCAGGCATTTGTGCCCCGTGCCTGCAGGGAGGATTAGCACATCGCCCGCATGCACTTCTGCCGGCAGCCCGGAAGGCCCGCCAAGCTGAAGCAATGCGGAGCCCTGGTATATGCCGAGCACTTCGTGCGTATTGCTGTGGTAGTGATGGTATGAGTAGATCCCGTTCCGCCAGCTGTTCGTCCACCGGTTGCCGGCAAAGCGCTGCTCCAGCCATGCGGCAGCTTCATCGCCCTGCGTCCCGACCAGGCGCCGGTACAGCAAAACAGGATACGGGCTGTTGGGGAATGTGCCGTCGTCACTGAAGCTCAGGAGCTCCGGGGGCGTATAGACTACATGCATACAAGCTGGTTTTGGTGTATTTGTTATACGGTTTCCGGCCTGTTTTGTTCACGTTCTGCTACGGAAAATGCGTTTTCGGCCCTCTTCGTACGCCATGCAGGCCCTGTTTATAAAGGTCGTGCTGATCCTGCGCGCGGGAGCAGCCTGCAGCCAGGCCGTTACAGAAGGTCATGCAAGGGGAATCCCGCCGTTGTTGCGGAAGTAGTTGATCTTGGACAGGAACATGACAGCCATTTTATCGCCGCGCCATTTGGCTTCGTCGGCCACGGGGCCTTTGAAAAAACGGTCGATGGTCTGATGCCATAGTTTCAGCCAGGTGTCGAAATGCTGCTGCGCTACCGGGAGGCGCGCATGCGGGGCAAAAGGCGCGCCGTAGTATGTGTGCCTGTCCAGCAGCACCGTTTCCCAGAAGCGGTACATTTTTTCCAGGTGTTGCGGCCACCGGTCGCCGATTACACTGTTGAATATAGGCCCCAGCAGCCCGTTGCTGCGTATGCTTTCGTAAAAGGCGTCTACCAGCAGGCAGATGTCGTCAATATCAGTAATGTCTTTTTGCACGTCTGGGGCCATGAAGCATCGGGTCAATAAGGTACAAAGTTACGGTATACGGGCGGTAATCTCCGCTGCGGCGACAAGGCGGAGCAGCTCTTCATTGAAAAGTTCTATCTTAGTATAAACCATAAACCATAGTATGAAACAGTGGCTTGCCGCAGGTGTCATTTCTTTTCTTTTCGCCTGCAATGCACCGAAACATCCCGGGCCCGTGCTGCGCTCTTTCCGCTACAGCCAGGCCGAGATCCGGCGTAATTTCGATACGCTTTACAATTACAGGCAAACTGCTTCGGGCTTTTACCAGGGTTTCCTGGAGCAGGCCCTTGCACCCTGCCATGAACCCGGCAAAGAGTCCCTGCCCGTAACCCAGGATGTCTTTTCCAGCATGTACCTTAACGAACTCACGAACCAGTACGATTGCCTGACGCATACCGTGTTCCGGTTGCCGGACGGCAACATCATGGCTACGGGGATCTTCGAGATGACCCCCGGCGCTTCGGTTGCCCCCGATCACGATTTTCCCATTACGGGCGGCTCCGGAGCCTACGCAGGCATACAGGGCACCTATACCCGCAAGTATAAGGACGGCATATACCACATACAGCTCCGGTATTACAGATAGCAACCTCTAAAAAAGAATGGCGCCGTGTGCCGGCGCCATTCTTTTACTTATGCTTTGGGAATCCGTTTCAGGGTTTCCAGCAGGAATTTCCAGAATTTCTGTACGGAGCTTATCTGCACCCGTTCGTCCGGTGAATGGGCGCCGTATATATTCGGGCCGAAGGAGATCATTTGCATATCGGGGTAATGAGTGCCCAGGATGCCGCACTCAAGTCCTGCATGTACGGCATTGACATGGGCTTCCGTGCCAAACAGCTCCTTGTAAAGGCTGCTCATCAGCCGGATGATCGCTGCTTCCGGCCTGGGCTGCCAGCCGGGGTACCCGTTGTCGAAAGTCACGGTAGCGCCGATAAGCCCGAAAGCGCCGTCTATCGCCTTTGCCAGGTCGTCTTTTTCGGAATCTACAGAGCTGCGGGTAAGGCATTGGATGTTGTAGCTGCCATTGCCGGCCTGTATACGGGCAAGGTTGTTGGAGCTTTGCACCAGCCCTGCAATATCGGGGCTCATACGGTAGATGCCGTTGGGGCAGGCATATACGGCCCGGAGCAGGCTTTGCTGGAAAGCAGGGTGCATTACCTGCCCGGGCATGGCTGCAGGCTCCATGCCGATGGCCAGCTGTGGGTCTGTGCTGCTGTGCTCGGCCTTTATGGCGGCGGAGAGCTCCGATAAAGCTTTGCGTATGTTTTCTTCCCCGTCTGCTTTGCTTACGACCAGGGCCACCGATTCGCGGGGAATGGCATTGCGCAGGCTGCCGCCTTCGATGCCGGCTACAGCGATATCTGCTATACCTGCCAGGTGCGACAGGATGCGGTTCATCAGCTTGTTGGCATTGCCGCGGCCCAGGTGGATGTCGGCTCCGGAGTGCCCGCCGGTAAGGCCCTTTACGCTTATGGTAAAGGCTTTGTCACCCACGGGCTTCATTGTTTCATAAGTGCCTTTCGCCGTAACGTCCACGCCGCCGGCGCAGCCGATAGTGAGCTCGGTATCTTCTTCGGTATCGAGGTTCAGGAGTATCCTGCCCTTCAGCAAGCCTCCTTTCAGCGCCAGCGCCCCGGTCATACCGGTTTCTTCGTCTATGGTAAAAAGCGCTTCCAGGGCGGGGTGCGCAATGTCAGAGGCCGAAAGCAGCGACATGATTGCCGCCACGCCGATCCCGTTGTCGGCGCCTAAAGTGGTGCCCCTCGCTTTTACCCAGTCGCCGTCTATATACATGTCGATACCTTGCTGGTCGAAGTTGAACACAGTGTCGCTGTTTTTCTGGTGCACCATGTCCAGGTGGCTTTGCAGCACTACGGTCTGGCGATCTTCCATGCCGGGTGTTGCCGGCTTGCGGATGATCACATTGCCGGCTTCATCCACATAGGTATCAAGACCCAGGGCCTGCCCGAAGTCTTTCATGAAGGCGATGACTCTTTCTTCTTTCTTGGACGGGCGCGGCACTGCGTTCAGCGCGGCAAAATGGCCCCATAGCACGGAGGGCTCCAGTTGTGTGATGGTGTTGCTCATTGAATGATTGTATTTCCCGGGAGCGAATGTACAAAAAATGCCGTGCGCCGGGAGGAAGAGATGGATGAGGCCGGGTACTATACCAAAGGATAGCGCTATCCTTTGGTATAGGAGTATCTTTCGGATAGCCGGCGCCGGTAGCTTTGCACCCTAAAAATCGAATAAAATGAAAATACTGCATCTGATATCCAGCCCGAGGGGCGAAGGATCTTTTAGTATCAAGCTGGGCAATGCTATTATCAGACAATTACAATCCAAGTATCCGGGAAGCACGGTTACGGTACGCAATCTTACGGCTGACCCCTTCCCGCACCTGGAAGAGGTGCACCTGAATTCGTTCTTTACCCCGGAGGAGGCAAGGTCGGAGGAGCAGGTGAAGGCGCTGCGGCATTCGGACCAGGCAATAGCGGAACTGGTTGCGGCAGATACGATCGTGATCGGTGTGCCCATGTACAATTTCAGCATCCATTCTTCGCTCAAGGCGTGGGTGGATCATGTGGTACGCGCTGGCCTTACTTTCCGCTACAGCGAACAGGGTGTGGAAGGGCTGGTAAAAAATAAAAAGGTATATCTGGCTGTTGCTACCGGCGGGGTATACAGCGATGGGCCCATGAAGGATGCCGATTTTACGGAGCCTTACATGAGGAGCATCCTGAACTTTATAGGGATAACCGATATTACCACGCTGCGGGTAGAGGGAGTGGCCATCCCGGATATGAAGGAAAGCGCCCTGCAGAAGGCTGTGGACGCCATAGCGGTGTAGCAATGGCGATAGGGAAGGAGCCGCAGCCGGTTTGACCGGACCCTTTCATCTGGCTTTTCGTTATGAGGTACGGGGAGCAGAAGCTCCCCGTGCTCCGTAAATAGTCAAAGGCCGGATGGCTTCCTTTTTTACCCTGTACTTTCAGGCGATCTTATTCCCGCTACTACGCGGAGCGGCCGGAGATGCTCTCCGGAGCCCGGCGACATGCTTTATGCCCCGCAGCTTCTTTTGATGCCGTGGTTCATTGTTCCGGCAATTACATCCGCACGGTATTACCGGTCGTCCTCAGGCTCCTGCTGCTTCCGCATATTGTTGGCAGCAACGCTGTCGGGCAAAATATTGCTGACAGCTACCTGCATCTTATTTTCCCAGCCGGATATCACCATGTCCTTACCTGCCATCAATGCTTCGTAGCCGTCTTTAGCTACGGAGGCGGGATCGCCCAGTTTTCCTTCGCGCACGATCTTGGCCTCCGTCATCCCTGCCTTGTTAAAAAAGTCAGTGTCGGTAGCGCCGGGCAACAGGGAGGTCAGGGTGATGCCTGAGTCGCGTACTTCGTTCCGGACCGCTTCCGTAAAGGAATGGACGAACGCTTTGGTGCCGTGGTATACGGCCTGGTACGGTCCGGGTACTTTGCCGGCTATGGAAGAGAGGTTTAGGATCTTACCGGAGCCCCGGAGCTTCATGTCCTGCAGGAATAATTTCGTGAGTACAATAAGCGAACATATATTGAGCTGCACGATTGCCAGCTCGCGCTGGAGGTCTGTTTCCTCAAACTTGCCGTACACTCCCTGGCCAGCATTGTTGACGAGGACTTCGACCGTGAGGTTTCTCGATTTTACTTCCTCGAATACTTTGCCAGCATTGGCCGTATCGAAAAGATCGTAGGGAAGCGTTATTACCTCTATTCCTTCGCCAGACAGCTCTGCGGCTGCCTGCTGCAGTTTGTTAAGGTCGCGGGCAACCAGCACCAGGTTGAATTTATCTTTTGCAAATAGCCGGGCAAGCTCAAGCCCTATGCCAGAGCTCCCGCCGGTGATCAAAGCATATTTTTTCATAAAAAAGGTCTTTATGGTAGCATGTAATGGTTTACTGGAATAAGACAATCTCCGGCCGGTTCTGTTGCCAAACAAACGGTAAAATCCTGTACAGATTGTTTTCGTACAAAAGGACGGCGAGGCCGGGGGTTGAGCTAACCCGTTCCGGATGTACTAAAATGGTGGTAGCCCTGAAGCCCGGCAACAAATGATAAAGCGTTATCCGGGAACTTTAAGCCGGTCTGCCGATAATGCTATTGACAGTTACGGCGCCGTTCCAGGTATTTATAGGGAAGAGTGTCCCCGGCAATCCGCGTATGATGACCGCTTTTTACACCCCGCCGCCGGTACTGCACAGGTGCCTGATCCAGTCAACTAATCGGGCGGGCTGCTGTTTTAAAGGTACATGCCCCTGAAGACAGCGGGATAAAAAATGATAAACTATGCGGCAGATGCGCATTCCAGAGGAGCAGCAGGTCTCCATTGATTACGCCTCTTCCCGGTATTCGGGACTGGTAAAAGAATTAAAGCCGGTATTGTACCGGGAGGGCAGCTCTTTCTGCTGTTTGCTGGGACCCGATACAGGCACAGGCGTGCTGGGCCGGGGAACGAGTGAGGAGCAGGCCATAGCCGACTGGGAAGCACGGCTCCGCGAACGGCTCCGGACACTGGATGAAGAAGACGAAGTGGGCACTTATATCTGCGATGTGCTTCGTGCCTCCAATAAAAAAGTTTGGTGAACCAAAAAACACAGGTATGAAAAAGCAGGAAAAAAGCAGGAACGAAAAGGAAGCTACTGCAGCAGAAAAGCGCCGGTTCGAACGGGAGAAGTCAAAGCAGGTAGACCCCGGGCAGCCATCGTTTGATCCCGATTCGGACGAGGATACTACCGGGAAAAGCGAAGCTTTCGATAAAAAGAAGGTGGGCGGCAGTCCCGACCGGAAAAAGTAGGAGCAATTTGAAAGTCATGAAGCAAGATGAGCACATCCGGTATGATAACCCGCTCCCGGAAGAAGATATACTCGGCAAAATAACCGCCTTTGCCGACAGGGCTCATGGCGGCCAGCTGCGCAAATACACGCCTGAGCGCTATATAGTTCACCCTGTAAGGGTTATGAAGCTTTGCAGGGAATATACCGCCGACCTCACGGTTCTGGCGGCTGCCTTGCTGCACGACGTGCTGGAGGATACGCCTGTATCCCGGGAAGACATACGGGTATTTTTAAGCACGCTGATGACACCGCAGCAAAGCCGGCGTACCCTGGATCTGGTGGTGGAGCTTACAGACGTATTTGTAAAATCTGCCTACCCGCAGTGGAACCGCAGGAAGCGTAAGCAGATGGAGGCAGCGCGTATTGCGCTTACCAGTGCCGATGCGCAAACCATTAAATATGCCGATATACTGGACAACAGCAGGGAAATACTGCAGCATGACCCCGAGTTCGGGAAGAAGTTCCTGCAGGAATGCCGGGCCCTGCTGCTCGTGGCCACAAGAGGAAACAAGGCTCTGCATACCCTGGCCCTACAGGCTGTGGAGCAGGGCCTTGCTACCCTTTAATCAGGAGCTGTGCCCTGTGCCGGGTAAGCATGTGTCATGTTCCGCAGACATATCCGGGCCATAAAAACATGGGGCGCCCTTACCCCGGTTCCGAAGCATGCAGCGCTACCACCGTATGCGCCGGTATGCTTATAAGGTCGCGGGTGCGGTAAGCCTGCAGGAAGGCAGCGTTGCCGTCATTGCAGCAAACCGGTTCCCAGCAGACAGGCATATTGCCGAATGTGTATGCGATGGGGGCTTCCCCGAAATTGAAGAGGGCAAGAAGATGGCTCGTTTTTCCGGGCTCGGTCCGGTATACCTGCAGTCCTTGCCCGGGAAGGGGCTCTGCCCGGATGTACTGTTTGTCGAAGCATTGCAGCGCCGGTAATTGTTTGCGAAGCTTCAGCAGCAGCTTGTACCATTCACGAAGGTCCTGCTGTGGCGGAACGGCATGCTGGTACCCGGCAGGCTTTGATCGCAGGAACGTGGTTTCATCCTGTGGATCGGGCTGCGTTTCGCCCCGGAAGATAGCTGCGAAATCAGCGGCTCTCCCGTCCCTTACGGCCTGGATCAAACCGGGATCGGAATAGCTGGTGAAAAAAAGGAAAGGATGGCTTTCTCCGTATTCTTCGCCCATAAACAGCAGGGGAATGTATGGCGAAAGCAGCAATGCCGCCGCGGCCAGCTTCAGCTTTTTGCGGTCTACCTGCACAGACAGCCGCTCTCCCTGTGTCATATTGCCTACCAGGTCGTGGTTCTGTATAAAGGCGATGAACCTGTTGCCGGGTATGCCTGCCGAGCTTACGCCATGCCTGCGCTTGCGGGCTTTAACAAACTCGCCGCTGTGCACAAAGCCTTCATTGAATGCTTTGGCCAGCTGCGAAGTGGCGCCGAAATCTTCGTAAAGGTAATGCCGGTCCGGCTGGATAAGCGTAAAGAGCGCATGGTGGAAGTCGTCCAGCCATAAGGCGTCGAAGCCCAGGCCGCATTGTTCCGCGGGTGCCACCACCCGGGGATCGTTGGAATCGCTTTCGGCCATAAGATAATGGCGGCGCCCTGCCCGGCGCTCCAATAAGCGGACCTTCCGGAGCGCATAGTTCCAGAAACTGTCGGCCCTGGTATCGATAATGGCATGGATGGCATCGAGCCGTAAGCCGTCTATGTGAAAGTAGCGGAACCAATAGATTATATTCTCTGCAAAAAACTCGCGCACGCCATCAGACCAGGCGCCGTCGTAGTTGATGGCCGGCCCCCAGGGCGTCCGGTAGCGCTCGTTAAAGTAAGGACCAAACCGATGCAGGTAATTCCCTTCGGGCCCCAGGTGGTTGTATACCACGTCAAGCAATACGGCCATCCCCCTGGAATGGCAGGCATTTACCAGCCGCTTCAATCCCTGCGGCCCTCCGTAGCTTTGCTGTACGGCAAAGGGATAAACGCCGTCGTAGCCCCAGTTGCGCTCGCCGGGGAAGGCCGCGACCGGCATCAGCTCCAGGGTATTGACGCCCAGGTCGGCAAGCTCATCCAGCCGCTCTATGATCGCTTCAAAGGTGCCGGACGGGGTATAGGTGCCTACGTGTATTTCATAGATAACCATATCCCCCGGCTCGATTCCCTTCCAGTCCTGATCGCTCCATGAAAACGTATGGTGATCAACGACCATCGAAGGGCCGTGCACGCCCTGTGGCTGTGCAAAGGAAGCCGGGTCCGGATACGCGGCTCCGCCTTCGGGTCGGTAATAATAGCATACATCGGGCCCCAGGTCCTTAACCGTGGCACGGAAGTACCCGTCTGCATCTTTCTGCATGGCTATAACCCGGTCCTTCGGCGCAACAAGATGCAGCATCATGGCGTTGCTTTCCGGCGACCAAACGCTGAAGCGGCAATGATTATGCTCCCTGAATGCACCATGTTTATCCATAATTCTGGTTGTTGTATAACTCTACAATAATGCCTTCGTCGCCTGCAAGGTTTATTCCCCCGTCAAACAGCCCATGCTCCAGCTCCGGCGTAGAGGACAGGACGATCTCGCCCCGCAGGTGGGAAGAAGGGTCGGGGTGGAAGTAGCAGGGCTGATGGCTGAGGTTGAGCAGGATAAGGAAAGCCTTATGGTCGCCCAGGTACCTTTTATAAGCGATGTACCGGTTGTCGGCCCCCACGGGGTGGTATGCCCCGCAGTGCAATGCCGGCTCTTTCTGCCGCAGTGCTATGAGCTTCCTGTACAGCGTGAGCATGGAGTATGGGTCTTCCCTTTGCAGGTGCACATTGTTTCGGGAGTAGGTATGGCTGAGCCTCAGCCAGGGCCTCGCTGCCGAAAAGCCGCCGTAGATGTCGCTGTTCCATTGCATGGGCGTCCTCGCCGGATCGCGGCTCAGGTTCTTGTCGCGCATGTTCGCCCCCATGGGGTCCATGATCTCATCTGCGGGTATGGGCACATCGGCCATGCCGATTTCCTCGCCATAATAGATAGTAGGAGTGCCGCGGAGCGTCAGCAGCAGCATGGCGGCTATCTTGGCCTGTTGTATGCCGATACGGCTGGCTACCCGCGACTGGTCATGATTGCCCAGCACCCAGTTCGGCCACCCGTCGGCAGGGAGGGACCCTTCATAAAGATCGATCGCTGCGGCAATATCGGGCGCAGACCAGGGCAGGAAGATAAGCTGGAAATTAAAGGGAAGGTGCACCCCGTCGTTTTCCCTGCCGTAATAGTTTACCAGCTTATGTATGGGGAGATATACCTCCCCGATCATCATACGGTTCTCGTACCGGTCTATCAGCGCCCTCATCCGGCGCACAATATCATGCACTTCGGGCTGATCGGTGGAGTATACCGGCAGCAGCTGGTCGTAGGTGGCCATTTCAGGCCTGTAGTCGGGATTGATGGGATTGTCGCGCCAGGAGGCATCTTTAATAAGATGCCAGAGCACGTCGATCCGGAAACCGTCTACTCCGCGGTCGAGCCAGAAACGCATAACGTCGAGCATTGCGTTTAAAACTTCCGGGTTGCGCCAGTTCAGGTCGGGCTGCTCTTTCAGGAAGGAATGGAAATAATACTGATCCGTATGCGGGTCCCATTCCCAGCCGCTGCCCCCGAAAGCGGCGAGCCAGTTATTGGGTGGGGAGCCGTCGGGGCGCGCGTCTTTCCATAAGTACCAGTCCCGTTTAGCGCTGTTCCTTGCGCTGCGCGCCTCTATGAACCAGGGATGCTGATCGGAAGTATGGTTGGGCACCAGGTCCAGGATCAGCTTCAGGCCCCGTCGGTGCACCTCCTTCAGCAGCAGATCGAAATCGTCGAGTGAGCCAAACATCGGGTGTATATCGCAATAGTCCGAGATGTCGTAACCGAAATCGGCCATAGGCGAAGGATATACCGGGCTGATCCAGATGGCGGTTATGCCCAGCCACTGCAGGTAATCCAGCTTCTGGATGATGCCGGCCAGATCGCCTACTCCATCTCTGTTGCTGTCGTAAAAGGACCGCGGGTAGATCTGGTAGATGATACCGGTCTTCCACCAATGGGCATCGCTTCGTTCCATGTTTCCGAGATTTGAAGAGTACCGGCCGTGCCGGATGTGAAAACAAGCTGCAAAAAGCATTCTGGAATGAAATATGATCCATATTTTCCCATGTAAGCGGCTCACAATCACCCCGGCTGTTCAATGCCGGCCGTTATTATATGCAGCTGGCAGGGTGGAAATTGTGCAAAAATATACCGGAATGGTGCAACAGAATGGACAGTGGATTTGCCTGCTCCCGGGGAGGAAAGCTGCCTGCGTGCGGGGCGGGTCAATTCTTGCACTCATTGGGGCAGGTGTTTCCCGCCGCCTGCCCGTTTCTAATGCCCACCCTGCCTGTCCCCCAGCTACTTACAGCAACGGTCCTTCCTGGCATGGAAATGGTGCTTGCTTTGGGTGTCTGTATATTTTTATCCCGTAAATCCAAACGAATGAACCGATTCTTATGCCTCGCGGTATGCCTGTTCCTATGCTGCTGCGCCTGCAATAACAATACCACCCGGGAGCACGGCGCTTCCGATTCCATTCCCGGCGGCGGATACACCACCGAGCCTGCCGGCGCCTATGCCGATACGGCCCCGGTTACCGACAATACCACCACCAACGACGGCGGCAGGCAGGCCCCGGACAGCGGAGTGGACCAGCGCCAGCAGAAGCAGGATCTTCAGGGCAAATAGCGCCGGCACTGACTGGGGATCAGGCCCCGGTAACATACCTGATGTGTTTGCTTCGCTGCAGGGCGGGCCGGATGCGGTCTGCCCTGCAGTGTTTACCGATCTGCCCGGAGGGGTAGGCGGCAGTTATGGCTTAGACTGCTAACTTTGTGTTACAGACAACTCCAATGGGGATAAAGTACGACCAAATAGGCAGGGAGTATAATGCAACGCGGAGCGCCGACCCGTATATAACGGGAAGGCTCCTTTACCACTTGCAGCCGGAGCAGGGCAGGCTCTATCTGGACATCGGCTGCGGAACGGGCAATTATACCATCGCGCTGGCAGAGAAGGGGTTGAGCTTTGTAGGCGTAGAGCCGTCGGACCGGATGCTTGGTGCAGCCCGCTCCCGGAAGGGAGATATAAACTGGGTCCAGGGAACGGCAGAGCAGATACCGGCAGGCGACAATGTGTTTGACGGCATCGTGGCAACGCTGACCATACACCACTGGACAGACCTTAAAAAGGCATTCGCGGAGGTCGGCAGGGTATTGTCGGGGAATGGCAGGCTCGTATTGTTTACCTCGACGCCTGAGCAGATGGAAGGGTATTGGCTAAACCATTATTTTCCCCGGATGCTTCGTGCTTCCATGGCGCAAATGCCTTCGCTCGCCGATATACGGGAGGCCATGGGCCCGGCGGAGCTTGAAATAAGGGATATTGAACAATACTTCGTCAAAGACGACCTGCAGGATTGCTTCTTATACGTTGGGAAAAACAACCCCCGTCTTTACTTTGACGAAACCATCCGGCAGGGCATTTCATCCTTCTCGTCCTTGGCCAGCCCCCGAGAGGTGGAGCAAGGATTGTTGCAACTCAGGAGTGATATAGACAACCATAGGTTTGACCGGGTCAGAAAGCATTATGAAAACGAATCCGGCGATTACCTTTTCCTGGTCATCAGCAAAAAAGGCAGTATATAGCAAGCGGTTTTATGGATGCCAAGGGAGGACTCACAAACGGTTTGGCGGCAGCCGTAGGGACGGGCAACGCAACTAAGCCTCACCTGCCTGTTGGCTGTGGTTCGGGGCCTGGCGGAATGTTATTTGCGATAAGATAAAATTTGTACTTTAGTTTTCAATCAGTTCCGGTTGTGGGCTTGAGGCTTTTCAAATGCCCGCCGACCGGATGGCGGCAAGTGTAAGGACAACCGCTTAAATGACAAACAGAGAATGCAGGAAACAATAACACAAGACAAAACCTTTGACCAAAACGATTTGCTGACAAAAGGCGAATACGAAAACTGCATTTTCAATAGTTGCAACTTTACCGGCAGCGATCTTTCAGAATTTAAGTTTGTTGGCTGCACATTTAACGGGTGCAATTTTAGCTTGGCGAAACTCAGCAAGACAGCGTTTAGGGACATAAAATTCAAAGACTGCAAAATGTTGGGACTTCGTTTTGACACCTGCAACGAGTTTGGACTTTCTTTTTCGTTTGACGGTTGCCAGCTCAACCATTCTTCGTTTTACAAAACGAAAATCAAAAAGACAATTTTCAAAAATTCGCAGCTACAGGAAACTGACTTTGCAGGAGCCGACTTGACAAGTTCCATGTTTGACAACTGCAATTTGGCACAAGCCATTTTTGACCACACGACACTTGAAAAAGCAGACTTTCGGACTGCTTACAATTATTCCATTGACCCGGAAATTAACCGGATTAAAAAAGCAAAATTTGCTATCTTAGGCATTCCCGGACTTTTAGACAAATATGATATTGACATTGAAAAATGATGCCAAGAATTGAAACGACAGACGAAAGGAAATTAGTCGGGAAGCGGCTTTCAATGAGTTTCGCCAACTACAGGGTTGACGAGCTTTGGAAAAGTTTTATGCCAAGACGGAAAGACATAACCAACAACTTGACAAACGACCTGATTTCAGTAGCGGTTTACCAACCGACACATTTTGCGGACTTTAAACCCACAAGCGAATTTGAACGTTGGGCGACAGTTGAAGTTGCAGACTTTGACCATGTGCCGAACGAAATGGAAACGTTTGTGTTGCCAAGCGGACTTTATGCAGTTTTTGACTACAAAGGTTCGAGCACAGACAACTCAATTTTTCAATACATTTTGGGCACTTGGTTGCCAGGTTCGGACTACGTTTTAGACAACAGGCCGCATTTTGAAGTATTGGGCGACAAATACAAAAACAATGACCCGGCATCAGAAGAGGAAATTTGGATACCAATAAAAGCGAAATAGAACGCACCGGCCACCGGCAGGACCTGGTAATCAGGTAAGCTGGCATTCGGGCATGAAATTCCTGCGGACTTTCCCGCCCAAACGCAAAGTCACGAGCCATTAGGCTATGTTAAATGACAGTACCTTAAAAAATGACAGAAGTAGAAAAATACATACAACAATTTGAACCGGATGTGCAAGAGAAACTAAATGCTTTGCGACAAGTATTTTTTGAAGTGCTGCCTGACACCGAAGAAAGCATTCGTTACAATATGCCTGCATTTAAAGTCGGGAAACATCATCTATACTTTGCTGCTTACAAAAAGCACATTGGTTTTTACCCTGTTTATGGCCTGGCAGACATTGAAGACCAAATTTCTGAATATAGAGCTAAAAATACAAAGGACAGTTTGCATTTTATGCTGGACAGACCTTTGCCAATTGAATTGATTAAAGCCATCATAAAACTCAAATCTAAACTTTAACAATAAACCGCTGCGCAAACTTGGAACTTGTGCTCCTGCTGGTTTTAATGATTGAAGCTTTGTGCTCCGAAATCCGCCTGAAGGCAGCCCTGTCCTCGTTGCGTGCCATTTTACGAGTTTGACTACAAAAAGAAAGCCTATGAAAAGAATACTGACAGTCTTAATTTTTACACTCCTGGCAAATTTCATGTTTGGGCAAACAGAGAAAGCGACCTATAAAACTGTTGCAGACAGTTTTGAGGCAAACTATAATTCCGGCGATTTTGAAGCGGTTTTTGCATCCTTTTCGCAGGAGATGCAAGCTGCATTACCGCTCGGCAAAACAAAGGATTTTTTTAACGAGTTAAAGCAGCAAGCAGGTAAAATAACTAAACGTGAGTTTGTAAAGTACGAGCAAACCTATGCTTCTTACAAGACAACTTTTGAAAGGGCATTATTTGCGGTAAACATTTCCATTGACCATGACTCTAAAATCAATGGTTTGTTTGTGAAGCCGTTCAAAGACGATAACCTTTCAAAACCCGGAAGGAATACTACCAGGCTCATGCTGCCTTTTAAAGAAGAATGGACAGTTGTGTGGGGTGGCGACACAAAGGAATTAAATTATCACGTAGAAAGCGAAGCCCAGAAAAATGCCTTTGACATGGTTGTTACGGACGACAAGGGGAGCTCATTCAGAACTGACGGAAAAACCAATGAAGATTATTACGCTTTTGGCAAAGAGTTAATTGCACCTTGTGATGGCGAAGTTGTTTGGGTGGTTGACGGGGTTAAAGACAATGTGCCGGGAACATTAAACCCAATTTACGTGCCGGGAAATACCGTGATCATAAAGACCGCTAATAACGAATACCTGTTTTTTGCTCATTTCAAACAGCATTCGATAGTGGTAAAGCAAGGACAAAAGGTTAAACAAGGGCAGCTTCTTGGGCTTTGCGGTAATTCCGGCAACTCTTCTGAACCGCATTTGCATTTTCACATTCAAAACGTGGAAGACATGAATGTTGCGACAGGTGTAAAATGTTACTTTGACAAAATACAGGTAAACGGACAAACAAGAACTGATTATTCGCCGATTCAAAAAGACAAAATAAGAAATGTCAGATAAAACGGCGCACCGCAAGTGCAACTTGTGTGCTACGATCATCTCAGTTCCGGCAGACCGAACACTATTCAATTTTAGTTCTTAATTTCAACAAAAAACATAAATCAGCTTCGGTTTGTCGGCAGACGAATCCAATGCCCGCCCGCCAGGCCGATACCCGTTAGCCGCTGTTAAATTTAGATATACCCTGCCAATCAAACAAAGACCATATCATCTACTTCTATTGACAGGGCTGCTCCTGTTCCTGACTTCATTCTTGGTGCTTCATGAAAGTGGTGCAATTGACATTTATTTGCACGACACATATTTTGTAATTGCACATAATCATATTCTTTGGCTGCTGACAATATTGGCTTTGTTTGTATGGATACTTTACCTGTTGACAGTTAAAATATTGTATTCAAAAGCTCTTACTTGGATACATATTATTGCTACTATATTGACCATTCTCCTTTTGACATTGGCGCTTTTTATCGGCGACAATTTTATGAATCCAACGCCACGACGTTACTATGATTATAGCAATTGGAATTCACTTGGCAATTACACGACATTTGCAAAGGCTATTAGTACAATAATATTTGTCCTGCTGCTTGGACAATTCGTTTTTGTTATAAACTTAGTTGCAGGATTTGTCAAAAGACGGATACGTAAGACTTAACAGCAGCTAACATCGGTTTTGCAATAGTGCCTTTATATCAAATGCTCAACTTTTGTAATTCTGTTTATCTTTAGTGCAAAATTCGGCTGACGGAACACGAATTGCCGCACCATCGCAAAGCCGATAAACGTTACCGGCAATGCTATATAAATCTCATGCTAACTAAAATCAAACGACAGGACTGCTTAGACCAATACCAGTCATTTCCTTTGCGGAGTTACGACTATGACAAGGACGAAGAAGAGTTCTTTTATCCGAAGGTTTACGAGAGCTATATTCTGACACTCCCTTCAAAATCCTTCAAAGGACATGTCAAGGCTTTAGGAATAGAGGTGACCAAATTGGCTAAAGCTCTTCACGCTGACACGTTGATTTTCTTGGGCGACACAGAAACTCCCTGGCTGTACCAGGACAATGACTACAAACCCGTGAAAGAAGCGCAAGAGTATTTGATAGACAGAAAGGTTGGCAAACAGTTCAATGGTGCTCTACAGGTGAACACAGCTGAAATGCCGACGTTCATCAAGCACCTTGCGTGGCTGACACGCTGCAATGCTGCACTCCCATACTTTCATTTCATTGACAAAGGACAAAATATTGTCGGCAGCATTTGCAAGTATGGCAATCTGCATTTGGACACATTGAACGAACAGGCAGATAAAACTTTTAAACAGTTAGTAGATAGTAGCAAGTTTGAGTATGGTGACAAGAACAGTTGCTACAATTGGTTCGGCAAGACAAGTGCTATTTCCGGTAGACGAATAGTCGTGTGACCGAAAGCACATGCCGGTAACATGGGTTTTGCGTCATGTGGGCTGATGTACAAGGGCTGAACTGATGTTTTTCAATTTAGCAGTATATCTTTAACCAAGGCTGATTGCTCGCTATTGCCCACACGACCGCCAAGCCGAAACCGTTGTATGCAAGGCTAAACGACACTCACTATATAAATTTGACAAAGACGAATATGCGACAAAGAATAATTGGGTTTGACTTAGCAAGGGCATATGCGATTTTCGGAATGTTTATTGTGAATTTCAATTTCTGCTTTGGCTCTTTTCAAGACAGAACTACAATTGGAACATTCTTAAACTTATTTACGGGGAACTCGACAGCAATTTTTATCATTTGTGCGGGAATGGGCGTGTCGTTAATGACACATAATTTTTTAAACTGTTCTAAAGAAGACAAAAGAAAGTTTAAATCAATCATTTTAAAACGTTCGTGGTTTCTCTTTGCTCTTGGGCTTTTGCTTTACAATTGGTGGGCGGGCGACATTTTGCATTTTTACGGAGGCTATATGCATATTGCCGCGTTCATTCTGTTTATTCCCAAAAGATATTATTTGATCAGCGCTATTGTAGCTATCGTTATATTCCACATTTTGCTTTTTATCATTCCTGTTTTCACAGGTTGGGACCTGACCATCTTGAAATACGCTGATTTTTGGACGATAAAAGGCTTTTTAAGAAACACATTCTACAACGGTTGGAATTCAATTTTTCCCTGGGTTGCCTATTTCTTACTTGGAATGTGGCTTGGCAGAATTAATTGGAAAGAGCCGAAAATGCGACAGCGGATTTTTTTTACAGGATTCATTTTTTTCTTACTCCTTGAAGGTCTGAGGAGATATTCATTATACAAACAGTTCGACAGACGAATTTTAGACTACATTCACGCTGACTATTTTCCACCCTACTTGCCATTTATGATAATAACGGCCTCATTTGCTTTAATGACAATAACTGTATGTATCTGGTTAGGGGAAAAATTTGAGAAATCTTTGATTATAAAGTGGCTATCGGACACAGGAAAAATGACCCTCACGAATTATGTTCAGCATCTGACAATTGGGGTATTAGTTTTTCAATTATTAACAGGTTCTAAATACACGGGAGGTTATTTACAAATGGGCAAAGTACTTTCACCTGCTTACATTTTGACCTTCTCATTTTGTTACTTTGTAGCAAGTGTTTTATTTAGCACTCTATGGATAAAAAAATTCGGCAGAGGGCCGCTTGAACTACTAATGAGGAAAATATCAGACAATGAGAAGCCAAGCACACAACAAGCGGCTTTGTAATAGTGCTGGCCGACGAATACTGAAGCAAATAATATACAGACAGACCGATACAGAGAATTAGGCAAACAAGCTGCTGTTTATCAGTTTGCAGCTTCGGTGTATGGCATAATGATGTTTCGGTCGCTTGACGTTAGGGTAGGATTTGACAGACAAGCAGCTTATTGTCTATTCAAGTTCAATATCCATTCTTCTTAACAAACCGTCTTGTAGGGTGTAAATATGCTTTACTATTCCATCAAACATCAGGTTGCCTGATAAGTCTTTTACTATTTGATGGACCGACACTTCTAATGTTCCATTCTGTCTTTCATTAAATCCAATTGGCTCAACATTGGGGTTTATTTCAGTCCATTGCCGTGTCCAATATTTTCGTATCTCATCGTGTCCACTTACATAACCACCTTCAAATGCTTTTGGCCACTCTACATTCGGGTGGAATGTGGAAAGTGCCGTGTCAATATCTCTTGAATTAAAAGCGGAATACGCCTTTTTTATCAAGTCTTGAATTGGATTGCCCATATTTATATTTTATTTTAATTAGTGTCTTTCGTCCACCATTTTTTGAGTTCGTGCAGGCTTGGCAAGTATAAGGAATAAATATCCCGCTTTTTTCATCAAATTCTGACAAGACTTTTAGCGCTCCTGCTGCAAGCATACTTTTTTGTGTCCAATTTTTCTTCTTTACGTTATAGATGACTGACACAGCAAAAGTGAAAAGAAAGTAAGAAGCAGAATTAGCCAAATCAATGGTTTTTGTAATCAAAACAATGGTTACATGAAAAAGTAAAGTGGTTTACTCAAAAAACGTTTCTTCATTGCTTGCTACAGCTTCAATGCCGTCTTTTTTGCAGCCATTCGTATTCTGTTGCGGCGTGGTTTTCCGCGCTTCGGACCGCTCGTGTAAATCAGGCCGCACTTTGCATTTATAACATTAGCCATTGGAGGAAAAAAGAAAGGGACAAGTCAAAATGACTTGTCCCTTTTGTGCCCCTGGCAGGACAATTCTCGAACCGCTTTGTTGAAGATTTGAAACGATTAGCAGTACTATTTTCACAATAGAAAAATGACAAAAGCCCCGTTGTTCGGGGCTTTTGTCCTTGTAAGAAGTACGACGTCCGGTTACCCGTCCATACCATAGTATTGTTTTAGTAACGTTGCAAGTATATTTGAGGATATACCTGTCGCTATTTTCCCAACACCGGATAAAGCCTTACCGGCAATCTTTAAAATCCAATTATTTGACTTTTCACCAAGTGTGTTATTTTCTGTATTCGGTTGCTCGGCCTGTACTATTTCCGTTAATTCCTGAACATCGGCCTCTTCTATGCCATACTTTAATAGCTGATCCTTTAAACTTTGAATATCTCCCTTAGAGATTGAAATGGATGCGTGAACCGTTGCGTTGTCCCCGGTATTTACCACGTTACCGTCCCCGGTATTATTTATTGTAGTATTCATTTGATGGATGATTGTTTGATTATTTTTTTCCTGCTGCTTATTAAAAGAGTCAATTGCTATATCATATCCAAACTCCTTAGCCATTTCCATAACGAAGGCAAGAAGCCGCTCCCTAACATTACTAAGGATACTTATAACAATATATCCGTTACCCGTGACTTTAGCCCCGATAGCATCAATTCTCGCGTCACTTTTATACAGTTTTCTGACGGAAGGTTGAATATAAGGCAGCATTTCCATAGGCACTGGCCTGCCTATTTCTTTTTTGTCCGAGGAGCCGTCGAAACCTAAAGCCATTTTCTCAATCGTACCTATCCCCTCTCTAATTGAAATGTATTTTAACGCTTCCCGGAATGGCTCGTCTAACATAGATATTGGCAATTCCACATCATGTCTGTGTACATGCGCTTGCGTCGATACGGTGAGTTTTGCTAACGACTTACGGTAGTCTGGAATATCGCCTTCCTCGCCTTTATAACCGTTTAACTCATTCTGCGTAAATTGAATAAGGGCCTCGTTATTTGTTAGCCTTCCAAAGTAATTTAGCTTCATTAACGGCGCGGTAAGACTTTTGTCCGTATCTATTAAATCATTGATAACTTCCTGTAGTATAAATGTATTGGGCTGACTCATAATCTTACCTACTTATATTTTACCTAAAACCAAATATAACCCCTTTATTTTTTTCACCGGTATATCGAACGGCTCATGTATTAACCGACCTTTCATTGCGCCCGTTTCCCATGTTTCCGTATTGTAAGAGCAGGCCATAATGTGGTTTTTATCCTCGCCCTTTTGAATGTTCTTTAGTACGCGGTATTCGCTGGTCTCAATAATGTAGTCCTCTCCGTAAAGGATAAGCTCACGGTCGGCAACCTCTTTAAAGGCTACCTTATCCCGGTTCTTATACTTCGGCGTCATACTATCGTTGTACACATACATTGCGCCGGTGGCGTCTTTGTATGGCCCCGCGTCTATCATTTCAACCGCCCCGGCTAAACCGTCCATATTTGCAACCACCTGCCTTCCGCCCACAGCCCCTGCATCATAAAGGGGAATTTTATGCGCTCCCTTTGGCGGTTTACCGCCTGGATACATTGGCTCCTCACCGTCATACAACCAGCTTTCCGACACGCCAAATCCCTTTATAATCTTATCTAAGAAGTCTTTACTTAGCCCGTTGCCATTCCTGGCTTTATTATAGTAGCTGACGTTAGCACCAATACGCAATGCTATCTGCCGCCCGGACAATTTGGTTACCTCCTCGATCTTTTTTAGCCTCTCACCTAATTTCTGCTTGTCCATTGTCATTTTAAGAATGTGAAAAACTTAGTACAAAATATAGTACAAAATTTGTACAAATAGTACATGCTTTTGTCCGCACATTTGTACCTGTAAAGAGACGCAAATTAGGTATTAAACAGATAGTGTTATAGAGCATTGGGATAAGATTGTCGCCTGGTTCTCCGACCTATGGAAACGGATACGCGCTATTTTCAGCGGCTTTATTTCGTGGCTGTTCGGTCTTGGCACCATGTTTTGGAACGCCGGTAAGAATATTATAGATAGTCTGGAAAGGGATAAGGAGCGTAGCGCACAAGCCTGAAGCTATTAAAGGCATGGTAAGCAAGATACGGGATTAACTGCCTTTCTCTCCTGCTAAAACCGGTGCGTTAAAGGATATTCACCGTATCCGCTTAGTAGTGACCATAGCGCAAAGTATCAAAGCCGCCCCGCTGATCAGGGCAATGAGCCATGTAACGGGGTAGGTATTCCATTTTAAAGGGCAACCGTTCAATCCTGCTCCAGCGCTGGCGGGAAGCCGTGAGCCAGGTCTCGCCACGATCCATTTTGCCCCGGTCATTCATTTAAGCGGCGGCGCTACGCGACAGGATGCCAATATTCTTACCGCCGAAATGAAGCGGCAATTTGAAAAGCTTATGAAAGATTATGAGGCGAGAATAAAGAGGTAAAATATTAATTGAAGAATATAGGGCAATATATTTGCTACTATATTGTGTGAAATATAGTATTTTTATACCTTCGCTGCTTCAATTCTCGTAAAATGCCAAAGAGTAATCAGAATATTAAAAGAGAAAGATTTAAAAACGTTGCCGGTAAAAGAGTGCAGAAGGTGCTGGATACAATTGATAGTTTGGCAAAATGTGCTAACAAAAATAATTACGATTACGACGAGGAAGATGTAATTAAAATGATGAAAGCGTTAAAAGATAAAGTAAAAATGCTTGAGATGTCTTATACCAGCAACACGAAGTCAACTAAAAATTCTTTCAAATTCTAAAAGATGAAAAAAATATTTCAACAACTAATCAATGCCACAACTGCCAAAGAAGTTACCGATATTCTTGAAGTCTTAACTGAAAATCACGACATACAATGGCGGGCAGTTGGAGACAGGCAAAATAACCAATCCACTATTAACATGGGAACAGACCCGGCAGCGGGTCTTATTGAACGCGTAACAAATTCAATCGACTCTATTCTCGACCTTCAATGGCATTTAGAAAACAAACCAAATGATATAGAGTCACCACGAGTGGCTGCACAGAAATGGTTTGATTTACCTGAGGGAAAACTGCGGAATATAAAAGATGCATCAAACAAACGTATTCAGGAGTTAGCCCGGAAAATTCAGATAACCTTAAAAGACTCTGAGAGAGAGGATTTTCCAACCGTTGAAATCCGGGATTACGGTACAGGAATTAAAGGAGAAGAATTTGGTAAAACAATTCTGAGCCTTAATGATAATAATAAGATTGATAAACTGCACCAAATGGGTGCCTATGGGCAAGGCGGCTCGACTGCGCTTTCATTCAACACTTTTACAATTATCATATCCCGTCCTCATAAGATACTAAGGAAAGGAGACGATGTTGCGTTTACAATCGTAAGGTTTAATGACGGCGAACTTGGTTTAAGAAAGTTAGGGTGGTATGAGTATTGTGTGGGGCCTAATAATCAACCCATAATTGTTACGGTGCCGGAAAAGGATTTTGAAGCGGGCACACTTATTAAGCATATTGGTATGGACATAGGGAAATACACCGCTAAAATGACAGGGCCAACGTCTTCCTTATGGTACTTAGCGCATCATTATATGTTCGATACAATTCTTCCGTTTACTATATCCGGTCAAAGAAAAAAAGACCTCAATAGTGGAAAAATAGAAAACAGAAGCGTATTAGGTAACAATAGGCGTTTAACTCTTGGCGGTGGCGACGAAAAGGAATTAACCCAATACAAACGTGATGCGACGTTAACGTTTAGAGACGGGAAAGTCACTCTTTATTATTGGGTACTTACAATTGAGGGAGAAAAACCGTGGGAGCGAATTAAAAACTATACGCTTCCCTCCGAGCCGGTTATAATCACATTCAACGGACAGCGGCAGGGACATTTAACCAATTCAATTATTAAGACAGATTTAAAGCTGCCGTTCCTTGAAAAATATTTGGTCGTGCAAATAGAATGTGACCAAATGGATAATGAGTCCAAGCGGCAATTGTTTAGCAGCACAAGAGAAACAACAAGGGATACATCAATAAAGAAGGAACTGTCAAAACTTGTTATTGATACTCTTGACGCTGATGACGAATTAAAGCGCCTCGATAAAGAGCGCAGAGACCGTTATTTAAGAAAGGATGAAACGGAAGCATTAGACAAGCTAAGAAAAAGGCTTGCCAATAGAATTAATACATATCTGAAGGCATCAGACGGCGGAAAAGGGGTTAAAGCTACAGATACCGGCGAAACGGTTAAAACAAAAAAGCAGCCGCCTATTCCGGTAAATGATCCGCCGACATTTCTGGAAATCACGACTCCAGACAACAAGGAAGTGTACATAGGTAAGACTTTTAGTATCAAATTCAAAACGGATGCACACCCTAACCTGTTTACTAACCCTGATTGGTTCTTTGCCGTAATTGAGCCGCATTCATTTGGTAGTTACACAGGCTCTGCGAGAGTTGTAGACGGGTATGGTATTGCTTACTTTAAAACCAGAGAAAATGTAGAGGAAGGAACACAGGCAACAATTACATTAGAGCTGCGGCCACCACGACAGAAAACAATCAGTGATACGGTAGAAGTTGTTTCCGCAGCTCTTCCCGAAGGCTCCGACTCATCCAGTCCTGGAAATAAAAATGCGCCGAACATCGAAGTTATTCCAGTGAGCGAAAACGATGCGATTTATAAAGAAGAAGGCTGGACTCATCAAACTGTGGCGGAAGTTAAGGACGATCAGGATACCGTTTTTATCTACATAAATGAGTCTAACGTTCACCTGAGCAAACTAATAGAAAGAGCGCAACAATACAGTACTCAAGCGGTTGAGTCTATCAAAAACCGCTACAGGGAACATATCGGTTTTTGTGCTTTTATGATTGACAGAAATAAGGTAGAAGACAAACTGCAGGCTGAGGATGGCAAGGCCATTTCATTGGAGCAAGTTGAAATGATTAAGAAGGCGGATTTGGAAAATAGTTGTGAAACGGTCTGCGGGATGATCTCAGATTTTTTTGATTACATACGAACAGAAACAGAGGAATAGTTAATGTCAACAGCAAGTTTAGAAAATTTCATAACACCGTGGGCCAAGCAGAGCGCGAGAGAGTTTGATTCTTGGCATTCCATGTGTTCTTATTTAGGGGCTTTTCCCCCACCATTAGCAAATTACTTTATCAAATATTTCACCAAGAATGGAGATATAGTTTTTGATCCTTTCTCCGGAAGGGGAACAACGGCACTCGAGGCAAGGATTTTAAATAGAAAGTCTATCGCAACGGATTTGAACCCAATAGCGTTAGCGCTTAGTGAAGCTAAAAATTCTGGCTTATCTAAAGAGGAGATTTTTACACGAATTAATGAGCTTGAGAAAAAGTATGACCCCTCCTTATACCAGCAAGAAGCAAAGGCGCAGCCTGAAGAAGTACATCTAATCTTTCATCCAAGAACTTTAGCCCAGCTTTGCTATCTCAGAAGGAAACTTCTTAAATCAGAGCAGCAGGTTGATAAGTATCTAATTGGGATAACATTAGGGATTTTGCACGGAGGGGAAAGAGCAAATGGAACATCCGGCTATGCCTCTATTGATATGCCGAATACCTTCAGTATGTCGCCGGAGTATGTAAGGCGCTTTGTACAAACAAATCAACTTAACAGGTTATTTCGTGACGTATTTAATTTGCTTCGTGAAAAAACAGATCGCCTCTATAAAAAGCATAGTGGAATAAAGCAAACAGGTGTCGTTGTAAAAGCAAACGCAAAAATGCTTAGTGAGGTTGAGGAACTGAAACCTTTTCACAAAAAGGTTAGCCTGATATTAACATCGCCACCATATTTAGGTATAGTAAATTACGCAAAGCAAAATTGGATTAGAAGCTGGTTTTTATATCAAGACCCTGTAAAAGTCTCTGAGGAGCTTGATGACGATTTAAATTTAGAAGAATGGATAAATTTCTCACGGGAAGTAGTAGTCCAGTTGAAAAAATTTTTAAAAAAGGACGGTGTGGCAGTTTTTGTGATAGGTGATGTAGCAAAGTCAAGAACCAGCGTAATACCGTTAGCAAGGGAATTTGCATTAATGATACGCGAACAAAAGTTATTCAAGAATGTGTGGTGTATCAATGATGCTATATCCGATACCGATAAGACAACGCGGATTTGGGCTGATACTAAAGGAAATGCAACCGCAACGGATAGAATTGTTTTCCTGAGTGATATTAACCCGTTCGATAAATTCTCAGATAAACAGGAAATCGAGCAACTCGACTTCAAATTCGTCGAAAAAAGTACAAAATACTTTATTGGTTAATAAGTTACTATAAGGGCACAGAAGCCCTTATAGTAACTATTTTTTTTTCCGCTTGACTGTCCATCTGTCCTCAGGAACCAAGCTAAAGGCCTCTTCATATAGTAATACCAAAATACAAGGATGAGGAAACAACGCTTGTAGACGGCAGGCATGAGCCGCTCATATCCGAAGCATTATTTTATCAGGTACAGGAAATACTCGACGGTAGGAAACGTTACTACCGTCCTAAACTGGTAACGGGGGAAACGCTGTCCTTACGCGGCTTTCTTATTTGCCCTTTATGCGGTAAAATTTTGACCGGCAGCGTATCAAAAGGACGCAGCCAATACTACTCGTATTATCATTGTTTCGATGGTTGCTCTTCCCGTTATAGGGCCGAGTTAGTAAATGAATCTTTGTGGATGAATTAAAGAAGTCCATACCTAAGCCCGGCGTAACGGAAGTATTTAAAACCAAAATAGCCGACGCGTTCAGGGATAGAACAAAAGCATTGCAGGACGATAGGAAACAAGTATTGCAACAACTTAACGAGCCGCAAAGCAGGGTTTCTAAGGCGCGGGAATTGCTTTTATCGGGCGATATTGGCCCGGCGGATTACAAGACTATGAAAGCGGAGTATGAAAGGAAAATAGCTATGTTGGAAGCCAAACTTAGCCAGTTCGCGAATAACGAGGATAACATAGATAGGCTATTGAATACGGTCCTAAACAACCTTTCAAGACTGGACATACTATTTGAAAGCGGCAATATTTCCGAGAAGCGCGATATTATCGGTTCGATGTATCCCGAAAAAATGACTTTTGACGGAATTTCACTTCGAACCGCCCGCGTTAACGAAGCGGCCCTTTGTATGTATCAAATTATCAACGGGTAGAGGGAAATAAAAAAGGACAAGCCGTGTTAAAAATGACTTGTCCCTTTTTGTGCCCAGGACTGGATTCGAACCAGCACATCCTTGCGGACGCTGCGACCTGAACACAGTGCGTCTACCAATTTCGCCACCTGGGCAACTCGTTCAGGTAATTTGAGGACGCAAAGGTAGGGCTATTTTCTATAAAAACAACAAGCGGCTCAAATATTTTTTAGTATACTTTATCTTCCAACGTTTTAGAGTATATAATATGTCTGTAGAAGACAGTATCTTGTCTGACCAGATAAATCCATCATGACCCGTATCCTATACCTTCTTTTCCTGTTTCTGCTGCCTGTGTTCCTGTTGCATGCCGGCAGCGGAGCGGAGATCGGCTTTATTCGCAACGAGAAGCAGTTTCCCGCGGTTGTCAGGTATAAAGCCGCGCTGCCGGGCGGGGCTGTGTTTCTTACAGCGGACGGATTTACCTACAATTATTTTAGCCGGGCAGACCTGGACCGGATCCATGAGCTGAAGCATGAGGGAATGGCAACAGACGAAGAGCCGGTACATTTTCATGCATACAGGGTGACCTTCAGCGGTGCTGCTACCGTTGTGCCGATGACCGAAGAAGACCGCCTGCCCTACTACCATAATTACTTCCTGGGGAACGACGCTTCGAAATGGGCGGGCAGGGTCCCGTTATTTCGCAGGATCACCTGGCACGGCCTTTACCGCGGTATTGATGCGGTAGCATACAGCAGGCAGCAATCGTTGAAATATGATTTCCTGGTACAGCCGGGCGCCGATGCTTCGGTGATCGCCCTGTCCTTCGAGGGCGTCCGGCCCGTGATCACACAAGAAGGAAGCCTCATGCTGAAAACCAGCGTAAACACGGTAACCGAACAGCCGCCCTACGCTTATCAGCTTATCGGGGGCAGGGAGATCGCGCGGCCCTGCCGCTACCGTATATTGCCGGGCAACAGGATCGGGTTTGCTTTTCCCGAAGGTTATGATAAGCTGTATCCGCTCGTGATCGACCCCGTATTGGTGTTCAGCACCTTCAGCGGTAGTACGGCGACCACTTTCGGATTCAGCGCTACCTACGACCACCAAGGCAGCCTGTATGCCGGCGGCGAGTGCTTTAATATAGGCTGGCCCGTGACCACGGGCGCCTACCAGGCGACCTACGGCGGCACGGTAGATGCCGGTATCAATAAGTACAGCAGCGATGGCGACAGCCTGCTGTATTCCACTTATTACGGCGGCTTGGGGAGCGATCTCCCGAACAATATGATTGTAAATGCAGCGGGCGAGCTGGTGATCTGCGGCTCTACCACTTCCCTTAATCTCCCTGTCCCCGCCGGCTGCTACGACAATACGTACAATGGCGGCAGCAGCGACCTTTATATTGCGCGGTTCAGCGCAGATGGGAGCCAGCTGCGGGCCGCAACCTATATCGGCGGATCCGGGGCCGATGGCTCCAACTCAGCTGCCCTGAGCTCGAACATGGGCGATATGCACAGGGGCGAAGTGCTTACATCGGCAGGCAGCATCTATATTGCGGGCAGCTCCAGCTCTCCCGGTTTCCCGGTGACGTCCGGCGCATTGCAACCCGTTATTGGCGGCCTCCAGGATGGCGTTGTCTGTAAATTCGATACCAGTCTTACCGTGCTGCAGTACAGCACCTTCATTGGCGGCAGCGAGGACGATGCCGCATTTTCCCTGGTGCTGAACGGCAATGGGGAAGTTGTGATCTGCGGGGGCACCAAAAGCAATAATTTTCCCGTTACCCCCGGAGCGTTTCATACCACCCACCAGGGGGGCGCCGACGGCTTTGCTGCCGTGATCAGTACAGCCACAGGACTGGTACATTCGACCTACCTGGGCACAGCTTCTTTCGATCACGGCTACAAGGTACAGGTTGATTCGTCTGACAATATCCTGGTGATGGGGCAAACAACCGGCGCTTATCCTGTTTCGGCCGGGGTGTACAGCATTGGCAACGGCGATATATTTATCGATAAGCTGAACCCGGCCCTTTCTGCTTCCCTGCTGTCCACCCGGCTGGGCAATCCCCAGCTGAGCCAGCGCTTTATACCCACTGCATTCATGCACGATGTCTGCGGCAATACCTACCTCAGCGGTTTCCAGGCGCATAATGCAACGCCTGTTTCGCCGGGAGCCCATCAGACTGCCCCGGGCAGCTTTTGGCTGGGCGCCCTGGGACCGGGGTTCAGCGCTCTGCTGTACGCTACCTTTTACGGTCCGCCGGGTACCCATGTGGATGGCGGTACCAGCCGCTTCGACCCGGCCGGTATCATCTACCACTCTGCCTGTACCAATAACCCCGCTTTCCCGGTTACGTCCGGCGCCGCTTTCCCTGCATTGAGCAACAACAGCTGGGATATTGCCAGCTATAAGTTCAATATGGACGTAGGAATGGTGCATGCCGACTTTATCCTGGCCAATAATGCCAACGATACGGGCTGCGCCGCATACGAAGTGGCTTTTGAGAATCTTTCTACCGGGGCCACCGACTACCTGTGGGATTTCGGCGATGGCACCACCAGCAGCCAGGTTGCCCCTGTGCATACCTTCGGGGAGGGGACTTATACCGTTACCCTGACCGCTTCCCGCAGCAGTGGCTGCAATCTCAGCGATACGGCGCGCATGGAGCTTTATGTACAGCCTACCCACCGGCCGCTGGTAGCACTTAACGATACTTTCGTCTGCGATCCGCTGCCGCTCACCCTCCATGCCGTGGTAAGCAATCTTACCGCTGACATGAGTTTCCGCTGGGAGCCTGCCGCAGCCATAATGAGCAATCCCGCTTCTGCCCAGGTGACCGTCAACCCGGCCGTCAGCACAATGTACACGGTGTATGTAGATAACCATGCGGAAGGCATGTGCGTGGATTCGGCGGCAAAGACCATACAGATCTACCTGTTCGATTACAGCAATATGGCTGCATCGCCGGTAGATACGGCTATTTGTCCGGGCGATACGGTGCTGCTGCGGGCCTATGGCGGTACACGTTATCTCTGGTCGCCCGATGAAAGGATCGAAGCCATACGGCAGCCGTTCACGCAGGCATGGCCCGACAGGACAATGGCTTACAAGGTGCTGATAGAAAGCGACTCCGGCTGCAAGGTAGAACGGGGAGTGTCGATCCGGCTACTGCCGGCTGTACAGGTCGAGGCCGGCAACGACCAGGATATCAAGCTCGGAGAAAGCACCCATCTGAAGGGCGGCGCCCAGGGTACTTTCCAATGGAGCCCGGCAGGTAGCGTACATCCTGATAATATTCTCCATCCTGAAGTAGCTCCTAAGGTCACGACTACTTATTACCTTACTGTATGGTCGCCTGAAGGCTGCCCGGCTACCGACTCGGTGACCATATATGTGACCAATGCGTTCCTGCCCAATGCCTTTAGCCCGAATGGCGACGGGCTGAACGATGACTTCCGCCTGGCGGTACAGGACGAGAGGGTCCGGCTGAAGGACTTCAGCGTATACAACCGTTTCGGGCAACGTGTTTTCTTTACGCGGGAGATCAGGGAAGGATGGGATGGCACCCAGGATGGCCGGCCGGCCGATCTCGGCACTTATTTCTATTATGTCCGCTACCAGATCGGGGTTAATACTTACACGCTGAAAGGAGATGTAAGCCTGATCCGCTAACATTGTTGACAGGCAACCTGTATCTTTGCGCCATGTTTTTCAGGGATGTTACCGGACAGGCGCTGGCCAAACAGGGATTGCTGAACCTATGGCATTCGGGGAAATTCCCGCATGCGCTGATGCTGACGGGCAAGGAGGGTACCGGGGGGCTGCCGCTGGCCCTGGCCCTGGCGCAATACGTTTTTTGCGAGCGGAAGCAGGAGCAGGATTCCTGCGGGCAGTGCGCTTCCTGCAGCAAAGTGCAGAAGCTGGCTCATCCCGACCTGCATATCAGCTTTCCCTCCGTACCACCCAAGCCCGGCACGAAAGCTGCCAGCAAGATATACATGAATGAATTCCGCGAATTTGTTCAACAGACTCCTTACGGCTCCACCTTCGACTGGCTGCAATTTATCAATGCAGAAAACAAGCAGGGAAACATCACGGCCGAAGAGTGCCGCGATATTATCGACACGCTGAACCTCACTGCTTTTGAAGGAGGCTATAAAATACAGCTGATCTGGCGGCCGGAGTACCTGGGCAAAGAAGGTAACATACTGCTGAAGCTTATAGAAGAGCCGCCGCAGCAGACCCTCATCGTTATGGTGGCGGAAGAGCCGGAAAGCGTACTGAACACCATCCTTTCGCGCACCCAGCAGGTGCACCTGCTGCCGCTGACGGCAACAGAGATCACGGAAGCGCTGGTAAACCGCAATGGTGCCGATCCGCGACAGGCCGCACAGGCAGCGCAGCTGGCCGAAGGGAGCTATGCACAGGCGCTGCAGCTATTGCGGTATACGGGCAGCGATCTGCTGGTGCCGCTCAGGGAATGGTTCAACAGCATCTTTACCAATAACGGCGTTACCCTGAATAAATGGGTGGAAGATATGGCAAAAACGGGCCGGGAGCAGCAAAAGAACTTCCTGGTGTTTACCCAGCAGCTGCTGGGGCATGCCATGCGCATGACGCTGATGGAAAATTATGCCCCTCCCTTACCGCCCGACGAGGCAACCTTTGCGGGTAAGCTGGCGCAGCGTAAATTCGACCCGGAGCTGTACCGCAAACTGGATGAGGAAATCGGTAAAGTGGTGTACCATATCGAACGCAATGCCCATTCCAAGGTGCAGCTGCTGGCGCTGTCCATAAGGATGCAGTACCTTTTCCAGGGGCAGGAGCTGAAAGTGTTCGTATAAAATACCTTCCGGCCGGCCATGTAGCTTTTATGCGCATGCGGCTTTGACCGCGGCAGGGCTGCCGGGGTACTTTCTTTCCAAGACGGCGGCGCTTCGAAGCGCCGCCGTCTTATCATCAACGGTTTCCCTAATAAAGTAAGTATGAATGCCTCGTGTTGCCGGAACCTTTACCAGGCTACCATTTCACTGCCTTCAGGTCTTTGAAAAATTGTTTTTCCTTATCCCCGATATCATGCAGCTGTTTGCTGAGCTCGGCGAAGGATACGAGGTCGCTGTTGCGGGCCTTGCAGATACGTGCCGCACTGTAGGCAAAGTTGCGCCACTGGTCGCCGATACCGGTATATCTTTCCGACAGGCGGGCCAGTTCTTCCTTGTCAAGATAACGGGCTGCTTCCTGCAGGAAGGCAGCGTACAGGAACCGGAACCCGCCGCCGCCGGTGCCGATCTCTTCCTGCATCCGGATAATATTGCCCAGATACAGGGTACACTGGCGCGGCGTCAGCTTACTGGGGTACTGTGCTATCTTCCGGGCAAGCAGGTAAATGGCATTGATGCCAAACCAGGGCACGGGCGGGGTGCTCATAAAGAAGCAGGTCTGCCTGATCCCGTCGCGGATACCTCTGGAAAAATCGATATCGGCCGGCGCTTCTTTGATATAGTACATTTTGCCTTTAGGCTCGGGGAAGCCTTTGGCAAAGCGGGCCTGGGCCAGCGCCTGCGGGTCTATCAGCGATGTGCCTTCCAGCACGGGGTCGCTTACCAGGTATTGCCCGTTCTCTTTCCCGAAAACAACAAGGTTGTGGGCATTGAAATGGAAGCGGAAGGCTTCGGGCAGGTAGTCCAGGTAGTAAACGCCGGCGATCATGCCAACGGGTATGCCTCTGTCCAGCGCTGCATCCAGCGCCGCCATTCCCCGCTGCTCGTTATTGAACTTTTCGGTATGGATCTTAATGCCCAGGCGCTGGGTCACTCTTTTGAAAATATAGCCCGGCCATATCCGGAAAGTGGTGCCGGGTATGCCGCTTACTTTTACGAAAGGCAGGTGCCCGAAAAAAATGCCGGCGCCGATGCCGAAGACCATGGGCTCGGATAGGGCAATGCCGTTGTGCTGTAATAAGTTGGAGGTGACACCGCTCTCGCAATGAGCATGCTGCCGGTGCCGGAATTGTGTTGTCAAAAGGAAAAAGCTTAAGTGAATAGTAGCTGCAGGTGTATTTTCAGGACTGGCCGAACTGTTTCAGCTCTTCCGGTGAAATATTGAATACACGGCAATATCTGTCAAGGGTCTTCTGGTCGAGCTTCCGGAACACTTCAGGCCGGAAATGCCGTTTTACCTGCCATTTCCATTTGCCCATGTACCGGGCCAGTACGGGGAGCTCCATCAGGCTCTTCTGCATAAAGTAAGGAATGGGGCTGAGCCGGCCTGCCTTCACCTCCTGCTCGGTGGCTTTCAGGTCTTCCAGCACCGCTTCCCAGGCCTGCATAGTAGCAAGGTTCTCAACCTCCCATCCTTCAGAGTTGACGCCGGTGTAGCTGCCGTCTTCTTTGGTAGCATACACAAGCTTGTGCACCTTGCTTTTCCCCTTGAACGCTTCATTGTCCTGGGGCACTTCATTGACCTTCATAGATACTGGTTGCGGATATCCAAAAATACAATTATATTTTTTAAAGCGAATGCCACGGCCGGGGCCAAACAGTAAACGCTCCACCTGGGTGAAGCGTTTTTACCGGAAGGGCAGCGCCCCTGCTTATTTGTTCATCACCTTTTTGGCTTCGATGCTCAGGGTAGCATGCGGCACGGCACGCAGGCGGGCTTTATCGATCAGCTTACCGGTTACCCGGCAAATGCCATAGGTCTTGTTTTCGATACGGATCATCGCCTTTTCCAGGTGATTGATGAACTGGATCTGGCGGCCGGCCAGCTGCGACAGCTGTTCGCGCTCCATGGCCCCGCTGCCGTCTTCCATGTGGTTGAAGCGGTTGTCGGTATCATCTGTACCGGCCTCATCCTTGCGGGTAATGAGTCCCTGCAGGTAGGCCAGCTCTTTGCGGGCATTGTCCAGTCTTTTGGTAATCAGTTCTTTAAATTCGTTCAGCTCTTCATCACTATAGCGATAAACAGGTCCGGAGTTTTGCTCAGGCTCGTCCAGCAAGGAACGTACAGATGGATTATATTCTTTCATAGTTAGTCCTGGTTCTTCCTGTGATACTTTTTTTTCAATTTTACGATGTGCAATCACAACTCCCGGTTTGGAAGCGGTTTTATTGGGTAGCTGGCGTACGGCGTCTATAATCTCGGAACGGGCAGACGGTACGGCAGGTATAGCCGGTTTGGCGGGTAATACTTTTTTGATGCTCTGCGGCTGGGCCGGCGCTGCCTTTGCGGGCATTGCTTTGGCCGGTGCAGGCTTGCCTGCTGCCGGCCTGGCTGCTGTTGCTTTTGCTGCGGAGGGCGCAGCTGCCGCCTTCGGCGCTGCTTTGGCCTGGGGCTTTATGGCAGCGGGCGTACTTTTGGGCGCTGCCTTGGCCGGCGCTTTTTTAGCTGGCGGGGTAATTTTTGCTGTCTTGGCCGGTGCTGCCTTTGCTGCTGCTTTTTTGGCAGCAGGCTGCTGCTTGGCTATAGCTTTGGCTGCTGCCTTTTTAGGCGCTGCCGTTTTCTTTACCGGAGCGGGCGCTGCTTTTTTTGCCGCCTTGGGCGCTGCTTTTTTGGGGGCTGCTGCTTTCTTTGCAGGCGCCGCGGCTTTTTTGGCCTGTTTGGCTGCCGTTCCCTTTTTAACAGGCGACGCCGTTTTTTTGGCTGCCGGTTTAGCAGCTGTTTTTTTAGCAGGGGCAGAAGCCGTTTTTTTCGTAGCCACAGTCTTCTTTGCAGGAGCCGCCGTTTTTTTTGCGGGTGCTGCCTTCTTTGCAGTTTTGGAAGCTGTTGTTTTTTTTGTGGCCATGATTATGAGTTTTTAGTAATTAATACTTTTAAAGTTACATCGTTTATCTCTATAGCGATGCCTTCTCCGTTCACAGCGGGTACCAGGTCGATCGAGTCGGCAAGGATTTCCGCACGAATATAATCATTAAAGTTCAGGATAGCGGGTTTCAGGCTTTCCAATTCTTCAATACGGACCGCAATACGGTCGGTAAGTTCCAGGCCGCTGTCTTTACGTATTTTCTGTATCCGGTTGATCAGTTCCCTGGCATTGCCTTCGTCCTGCAATATAGGAGTTATAGTGATATCCAGTGCAACCGTGAGGTTATCTTTATTGGCAACCGACCAGCCGGGTATGTCTTCCGCGATGATCTCCACCTCTTCTATATTTACGGAAAGCGTTTCGCCGTCCAGGGCGATCGGCAGGGTTTTATCCCGTTCCAGCGCGGCGATCTGCTGCTGGTCCAGGGCGGTAATAGCGGCAGCGGCGGCTTTCATTTTTCCGCCCAGGCGCTTGCCCAGGGCTTTGAAGTCGGGTTTTACCTTCTTTTTGATGAACCCGCCGGTGTCGGTCAGGTATTCGATCGATTTAACGTTGACCTCGGAAAGTATGATCTCTTCCACCATTTCGATCTGGTGCCTGATGCGCTCATCCAGCACGGGTACCAGGATCTTCTGCAGCGGCTGCCGCACTTTGATGTTTACTTTTTTGCGGATAGACAGCACCAGGGACGAGATATCCTGGGCCAGCTGCATCCTTTCTTCCAGGTCGGTATCTACAGCCGCCTCATTGCTTACCGGGAAGTCGGCATGGTGCACCGATTCGGCCCGGATCCTGCCGGCTACCTGGTTCAGGTTATTGAACAGCCAGTCGGCAAAGAACGGAGCAATGGGGGCCATCAGCAAGGAGAGCTTTTCAAGGCATTCAAAAAGCGTCTGGTAGGCGCTGATCTTGTCCTGCCCGTATTCGCCCTTCCAGAAGCGCCGGCGGCACAGGCGTACATACCAGTTGCTCAGGTGCTCGTCCAGGAAAAGCTCGATGGCGCGCCCGGCCTGGGTCGGCTCGTAATCGTCCAGCGCTTTGGTCACGGTGCTTACCAGCGTATTAAGCGAGGAAAGGATCCAGCGGTCGATCTCGGGCCTTTGCTCCAGGGGGATGTAAGCCTCCTTGAAGGCAAACCCGTCTACATTGGCATACAGGGCAAAAAACTGGTATGTATTATACAAGGTGCCGAAAAACTTCCGTTGTACTTCTTTAATTCCTTCAATATCAAAACGCAGGCTGTCCCAGGGCGATGCGTTGGTGATGAGGTACCACCGGGTAGCGTCGGCGCTGTATTTTTCGATCGTTTCAAAAGGATCGACCACATTGCCCAGGCGCTTGCTCATCTTATTGCCGTTCTTATCCAATACCAGCCCGTTGGATACCACGGTTTTGTAAGCCACGCCGGGATACTGCGCCTCGCTCACGGGCAGGCCGGCCTGCTGCAGTTCTTCCTGCACGGATTCCTTGAGCAGGGAGCCCAGGGCATGCAGGGTATAGAACCAGCCACGGGTCTGGTCCACGCCTTCGGCAATGAAATCGGCCGGGTAGTTCCGGGCAAATACCTCTTTGTTTTCAAATGGGAAATGCCACTGGGCATAAGGCATGGCTCCGCTGTCGAACCAAACGTCGATCAGGTCTGGTTCGCGGAACATTGTTTTACCGCTGTCCGATACCAGTTTTATATTGTCTACAAATGGTTTATGCAGATCCGAGGTGAGGTGGTCCACATCGCTGTCCGCAGGCATTACTCCTGCCGCTATAGCCTTCCGCAGCTCCTCTTTCAGCTCGGCAACGGAGCCGATACATTTCTGTTCCGTTCCGTCCTCGGTTACCCAAACCGGCAACGGCGTACCCCAGAACCGGCTGCGGCTCAGGTTCCAGTCCACCATATTTTCCAGCCAGTTGCCGAAGCGGCCTTCGCCGGTAGCTCTGGGCTTCCAGTTGATGGTCTTGTTTAATGCTACCATCCTGTCTTTCAGGGCAGTAGTTCGGATGAACCAGGCATCGAGCGGGTAGTATAGCACCGGCTTATCGGTACGCCAGCAATGGGGGTAGCTGTGCTCGTATTTTTCGACTTTAAAGGCACGTCCTGCCAGCTTCAGCTTTACGGCTATATCTACATCCACATCGGTATAGCCGGGGTCGTCCTTGTAGTTTTTTACATAACGTCCAGAGAATTCGCCGGTACCGTCGATGAACTTCCCCTGGCGGTCTACCAGGGTAAAGATGCCGATATTGTTCTTCATGCCTACCTTATAGTCATCGGCGCCGAAAGCCGGGGCAGTATGCACGATGCCGGTACCGTCTTCGGTGGTGACAAAGTCGCCGAGGATCACGCGGAAAGGATCGCCGCCGCTCAGCTCCGGCTTATTGCTGTCGAAGGGCAGCAGCTGCTCGTAGCGGATACCTTCCAGCTCCCGGCCCTTGTATTCGGCAACGATCTTATAGGGAAGCTGCTTTTTCTTTAGCAGGTGGTCGAAGGCGCTTTTCAGCTCTGCGTTGCCGTCGATCAGGTTCTGGTCGCTGCCACGCTCCAGCCAGTTGGTGAGCGCATCGAAGAGGCCATTGTGCTCTCCTTCGGTCCACTCGTCGAGATGCTCGGGGAAGTACTTATGCAGCAGCGCTTTAGCCAGTACTACGGCGCAGGGCGCGCCCGTATAGGGATTAAAAGTTTTAACCAGTACATAGTCGATATCCGGCCCTACGGTCAGGCCGGCATTCGAAGGCAGGGTCCAGGGAGTAGTGGTCCAGGCCATGAAAAATACCTGGTCGGAGCCCTCCACCTTTACCTTATCATTGGGTAAAGCCTTGAACATCACTACAGCAGTAGTGTCTTTTACATCTTTATAAGTACCGGGCTGGTTCAGCTCGTGGGAGCTGAGGCCCGTGCCTGCGGCGGGGGAGTATGGCTGTATGCTGACGCTCTTATATAAAAGGTCTTTTTTGTACAGTTCTTTCAGGGCCCACCAGAGGCTCTCTATATAATCATTATTAAAGGTAATGTACGGATCGTCCAGGTCTACCCAATAGCCCATCTGCTCGGTAAGGCTGTCCCACTTATCCTTGTACTTCATGACCTCGCGGCGGCAGGCGGCATTATATTCTTCTACAGATATTTTTTTGCCTATATCTTCTTTGGTGATACCCAGCATTTTTTCCACGCCTAATTCGACCGGCAGGCCGTGGGTGTCCCACCCGGCCTTACGCTTTACCTGGAAGCCCTGCATGGTTTTATAGCGGCAAACCAGGTCTTTCAGGGTGCGGGAAATTACATGGTGGATACCGGGCATGCCATTGGCGCTCGGCGGACCTTCATAAAAAACAAAGGGGGTTTTACCTTCCCTGTTGGCAATGCTTTTTTCGAAAAACCGTCCTTCTTTCCACTTTTTAAGCCATTCCTGCTCTATTGCAGGCATATTTAACTGCTTCGATTCCAGATATTTCTCTGCCATGTAACGTATCCCTAAAAGAAAAATTAGGCGCAAAGGTATGAAAAATTATATTATAAATACAAGGTAGCCCTGTGGCAGGAGATCCGGCACGGCAAAAGCCGCCCTTAAGGCGGCTTTATATAAAAATGAAATATTAGTTAAAGCTTATAACATGGAAATCAGCCCGGCAAGCGTTGCTTTCTGCTGCAGGCCGGTCTGCATATCTTTCAGGTTGATAACGCCCTCCTCCAGCTCGCTTTCGCCTACGATGGCTACATAGGGAATGCGGCGCTTATCGGCATATTTCATCTGCTTGTCGAATTTGGCCCGCTCGGCATACAGTTCCGTCGCAATGCCTGCCTGGCGCAGCTGGGCGATGTACTGAAGCAGCCGGGCTTCGGCTTTCGGCTCGATATTTACAAAGAGGACTCTCGTGGCGGAACTTAATGCTTCGGGAAAAAGGTCCAGTTCGGTCAGCACGTCGTAAATCCGGTCAATGCCAAATGAAATGCCTACGCCCGACATGCCTTTTAACCCGAAAAGGCCTGTGAGGTCGTCGTAGCGCCCGCCGCCCCCGATGCTGCCCATTTTTACGGCGCCGGTAACGACCTCGGCAATGATACCGGTGTAATAATTCAGTCCCCGGGCCAGTGTAAAGTCTACCGCAACCTCGCTGCTCCATTCTTTGCCTGCCAGCTGGTTGTGGTATTCAAGGGTCTGGCGTAGCTCGGCTATGCCTTGCCTGGCTGCCTCGCTGCCGTCCAGCAGTTGCAACATTCGGTCCAGCGCCTCCCCGGTTTCTCCCTTCACATTGAGGTAACTCTTTATGTAAGTAACCTGTTTTTCGGATAAGCCCCTGCTGACCAGCTCTTTTTCTACTCCTTCCATGCCAATCTTATCCAGCTTATCGATGGCTACCGTGATATCGGTAAGCAGGCTGGGTGCGCCGCAGCATTCGGCCAGGCCGGCCAGTACCTTCCTGCTGTTGATCTTTACCGTAATGCCGGGCACCTGCAGCCTATGAAAAGCCTCCCGGTAAATGCACAGCAATTCGGCTTCATTGATCAGCGAGTTGCTGCCGACCACATCGGCGTCGCATTGCCAGAATTCGCGGTAGCGGCCTTTCTGTGGCCTGTCGGCGCGCCATACGGGCTGCATCTGGTAACGGCGGAAAGGAAAAGCGATCTCGTGCTGGTGCATTACCACATAACGCGCAAAGGGAATGGTCAGGTCGTAACGGAGCGCCCGTTCAGTAAGCTCGGGCGTGCTTTTTCCCTCCAGCACGTTTCCGAAGGCGGCTTTGGCCTTTTCAATATTTTTCGGGTCGTTCAAGCCGTTGTTTAATATCTTGAATATCAGCCGGTCGCCTTCCTCTCCGTATTTGCCCATCAGGGTGCTGAGGTTTTCCATGGCAGGAGTTTCCAAAGGCTGATAGCCATACAGTTCAAAAACAGTCCTGATATGCTGCAATATATATTGCCTGCGCCGTACATCTTCCGGCGAAAAGTCGCGGGTACCTTGTGGTATCGATGGCTTCATAAACTAAATATCAATATTATATAGGTGCGTAAAAACCGGCAGGGGCTGACCTGTATTTTACAGAGATGGCTTCGCAGGTTTTGCGGATCATTTCGAATACTTCGGTATACCCTTCTTCCGGACCATACCAGGGGTCGGGTACGGAGCGGTTGCTTCCGGGGTACAGCTCGTTCAGGAACAAGCTAACCTTTTGCCCGTTGAAGGAAGCGCCGGCGATATGTTGTATCTCGGTCAGCACATCGGCCGACATGGCGTAAATTTTGTCATAAATTTCGAGGTCCTGCGCAACAAATCTACGGGCTCTTTGTTGGGAAATATCGACTCCGTTTTTTTGGCATATTTTTTGAGAATAGTTATGTGGCGGCTCGCCGATATGGTAGTCTTTGATGCCGGCAGAGGCGATCTGCCAGTTCAGGTTGTTCTTCAGCGCAATGGCACGCATGACCCCTTCGGCAATAGGAGAGCGGCAAATATTGCCGAGACAAACCATTAAAATTTTCATTTATGCGAAATTTTAACAAAATAAAATGAAAAAATCACCTGTGCTGCAGGTGCTTTTTTACGTCTTTATCCAGACCATTCCCCGCTGCTGCAAAACTACTGTATAACGATCGAGATTATTAACAATGCTGCCGATAAATATGGAAGTTTTGGAAAAGTTGAATAAAGATTTAAAATAACTTAATTTATTAAGTGTTTAGTCGGATTTTATCTATACTTTTGCAATACTCCTCTAAACCCACTACAGACAGATTCCTATGGCCACTCAAAGAATACGTCTAGCTCCACGATGGATCATTTTTTTACTCGATCTTAGTTGTTGTGTTTTGGCAATGTCCCTGGCATTTTTGCTGCGGATGAACTTCAACCTGAATGAAATAGCCAAATATCCCCTGCTGAAAATACTGAGTATCACCATTGCCGTGAATGCCTGCCTGCTGGTGGCATTCAAGACATACGCCGGCATCGTGCGCTATACTTCCGTTGAAGATACAGGACGTATTCTTTCGGTCAATACCATTGTATGCCTGATTTTTCTGCTGATTGAAAATATCTATCCAAAACCCGAAGGCAACGCTGCAGCAGCCCTGTTCCCTACTTCTGTACTGTTTATCTATTACCTGAGCACCAATTTCCTGCTGATTGTGTACAGGCTTTTTGTGAAGCGGATCTTTCACCAGCTTTTCTCTGTCAGGAAAAAAACGATCAAAGCAGTGCTGTACAGCGCCGGATACGAAGGGCTGCTGGCTAAAAAGATGATTTCCGACAACCAGCGCTCCGAAATCAAAATACTGGCATTTCTGGAAGATAATGAAAAGCTTATCGGCAAGATCATTGAAACCACATCGGTGGTGCGCGCCAACAAAGCCAACCTGGAAAAGCTGAAGCGCGAAGGCGTGGAGCTCCTGATCATTGCCGATCCCTACATCCGTAAACAAAGGCTGAACGACCTGGTGGATATCTGCCTGGAGCTGAATATCCGCATCCAGCAGGTACCTTCCAGCGAAAAGTGGATCAACAATACCCTGCAGCCCGACCAGCTTAAAGATGTAAATATCGAGCAATTGCTGGAAAGGGACGTGATCAAGATCAAGAACGAGCAGGTGGGCAAAGAGATCCGTGGCCGTAAAGTCCTGGTGACGGGAGCGGCAGGATCTATAGGCAGCGAGATCGTACGGCAGCTGCTGCAGTACAATCCTGCAATCATCATTGCCTGCGACATGGCCGAAACCCCCTTGCACGAGCTGCGTATATCGCTGCCGGAAGACGCCAAGCTGAAAACCTTTATTGGGGATATCTGCGACCGGATACGTATGGAGCAGATCTTTGAGATATATGCGCCCGATATCGTGTACCATGCAGCGGCGTACAAGCATGTACCGCTGATGGAAGAACACCCTTCGGCTGCCATTCTCAATAATGTACTGGGCACCAAGATACTGGCCGAGCTGTCGGTAAGCTATGGCGTGGAAAAATTTGTAATGGTTTCTACCGATAAAGCAGTGAATCCCACCAATGTAATGGGAGCTTCCAAACGCATTTCCGAAATATTTATCCAGTCTTATTATAATTATATTACCAACGCGGGCAAAAAGAATACGCATTCCGGTCATCACAACGGAAGCAAGGTGAGGAACACCAAGTTCATTACCACCCGATTTGGCAACGTGCTGGGTTCCAACGGCTCCGTAATTCCCCGTTTTAAGCGCCAATTGGAGGAAGGCGGCCCCATTACGGTAACGCATCCCGAGATCACCCGCTACTTTATGACCATACCTGAGGCATGCCAGCTGGTACTTGAGGCCGGAGCCATGGGCAAGGGCGGCGAAATATTCGTGTTCGACATGGGCAGCCCCGTTAAGATCGTAGACCTTGCTAAAAAGATGATACGCCTGGCAGGCAAAGAGCCTGACCGGGACATCCACATTACGTACAGCGGTCTGCGTCCCGGCGAAAAGCTGTATGAAGAGTTGCTGAACAATGCGGAGAATACGATGCCCACCTACCATGAGAAGATCATGATCGCCACGGTAAGGGAGTACGACTTCGCCTCGGTCTATACACAGGTCGAAGACCTGATCGATCTGGCGCAGAAGCATTTCCTGATGGAAACGGTAAGCAAGATGAAGGAGATCGTTCCCGAATTTATCAGCAACAACTCTATCTACCAGAAGCTGGATGTCAAAGGCAACACACACTGACATACCATAGTTTGTCTGACAAAAAACAGGGCTGACCTTTTGGTCAGCCCTGTTTTTTGTATTCGGAAGAAAACCGCAGGCAGCGCCTTCCCCGGCCGGCAGCCAAACAAAAACTGCCGCACATTAATTTGTACGGCAGTCTTTTATGACTCGATTGAAGAAAACACGTGTTGTTATCCGTTGGAAGCCTGGCGTTTCCATTCTTCCAGGCCTTTATCCTCGTAATTGGCCCAAACCATACAGGCATGCCCGATTACGGTAAGCGCCCATGCAGCCGTGATCCAGCTGGGCCAGGGATACACCCATCCTTTAGCTCCTGCATAACAGATATACCACAATGCGGCATTAACGATCAGGAAAACCACAAGGTGCAAAAACCAGCCGCGTACTTGTTTGCCGGTTGCAGGTAACTTTTTAGGCATGATGTATACTTTTAAAAAATTAAGACCCCGCAAAGATAAAGAGTAAGTTCATTTTTCAAAAATGATTTTTCACTCCCCGGCTCAAAGTTCCATTTCCGCTCTTTCCCGGAGTATATACTGCCTTACCCGGTCCCCGAAGGCTGCTTCCCCGTGCAGGAAAACCACTTGTATAGGCAAGACCGCGATGCGCACATTCCATTGTGCCAGCGTATCCCGGTGCATGGCCAGGCGCACGGCATCCTTCTCCGTGGTCACGATAAGTTTGTGCTCCGGCCCCTGGTTGTTGCAGGCCTGCCTGATCTCTTCAAGATCGGCATCCGTAAAATAATGATGGTCGGGATAGCGCAGCAGATGCACGCTTCCTGCTATGCCCCGCAGGTGTGCCAGCATCGGCTCCGGCCTGGCAATGCCGCTCACCATGACCATGGCCGCAGTTTTTCCCGCTGCAAGCGGCTCACCGGTAAAGAAATCGGTCATGCCGCCATAAGCGATGCCCGAAAAGAAAACCTGCTGATGAGGAAGCGGGCTTATCCGTGCAATGATCTCCTGCCGGGTGGCTTCAGGCAGCTGCAGCGGGCATTTCGATACAATGATTATATCCGCCCGTTTGTACGCCTTACGGCTTTCCCTAAGGCTGCCGAAAGGCAGGATATAATCCTTATAAAACGGCTTGCGGTAATCTGTGATCAGGATATTCAGCCCTGGCTTTACGGAGCGGTGCTGAAAGGCATCGTCGAGCAGGACCAGCTCCGTGTCCGGTCTTTCGCCCAGCAGCCTGGGGATACCGGTCATGCGGTCTTCGCACACACTTACCGCCATTTCGGGGAATTTCTGGTGGAACTGCATGGGCTCGTCCCCGATCTGTGCGGCATCTGTGTGCGGCCCTGCCAGGAAGAACCCCGTAGTACGGCGTTTGTAACCCCGGCTCATAGTCGCTATTTTGTACTCGTACTGCAGCAGGCGGACGAGGTATTCGATATGAGGCGTCTTGCCGGTGCCGCCCGTAGACAGGTTGCCGACCGAGATAACCGGCATATTGAACTGTATGGACGACAGGAAACCGGTATCGTACAGCTTATTGCGCAGCCACATAATGGCGCCGTAAAGTATCGAAACAGGGTATAGCAAAGGCTTCAGCAGGGAGATCAGGAACAATAATGGGTTCATCCGGTATAAATAATAAAGCGAAGGTAATGGAAGAAAGCGCACGATGCGGGAAAATGGCGCGAAAAACTGCCGTACAGCCGGCTCTGCGCCTGGCAGAAGAATATGGCTTTATTGTTAATGCTGTATTATTTTAACGTCAGCTTACTATGTACCCGGTGTTTCGGCGTTATTAAGTCTGTGTCAAATCTCCCGGAGCTGCTTTTCCGTTACTATTCTACCTGCTTTCTTTGCGCTTGAAAAATTGGTGACACGGTTAATCTTTGTTCAAAATGAAGTTTCTGGCATTCCTTATTATTTGGGTATTATGGTATGCGGCTGCTTCCATAGCAGGCAAAAGATCTTTTCTTGCCAGGCGCGGCACAGGAACCCGCTGAAACGGCTTCCGTAAGCAGGGTGGTGCAATAAACGCATGTTAAAAACAGGGCGCTTAACAACATACCGCGAAGCTAATGGTTACTTTTGATCCAATACGGAATGAGGATGTCAAAGATTGCTGTGATAGCAGGGAGCTCAGGCCTGGTAGGCACCGAGTTGCTGCACCGGATCTGTGCAGGTAGCGAATTTTCTCTGGTTAAGCTGCTGGTGCGGAAGCCTTCGGGGTTCATGCATGCCAAGGTGAAGGAGTACCTTACGGATTTCGACCGCCTGGAGCAGGTGGCTCCTGTCATTACGGGCGACGTATTTTTCTCCTGCCTGGGCAGTACGCGGAAGAAAACCCCTGATAAGCAGCGCTATTTTCAGATCGACCATGATTACCCGCTGGAAATGGCCCGCATCGCATCGGCCAACGGTATGCAGCAGTTCCACCTCATCTCCGCCGTGGGGGCCAGGGCCGGCGCAGCCAATTTCTATCTTGATATGAAAGGCAAAACGGAGCAGGATATCGCTGCCGTTCCTTTTGCATCTGTACATATTTACCGCCCCTCCTTTTTGGATGGCGCCCGTACGGAACGGCGGCCGCTGGAGCAGATAGCGCTGGCGCTGTTTCGCCGGGTCAGCCCGCTGATGATAGGCCCCTTGCGTAAGTACCGGAGCATTCCGGCGGCAGATGTAGCCAAGGCCATGATCCGCAAATCGCTGCAGCCGGCTGCAGGCGTGCATTATTACGAATCCGACGTTATCCAGCAGGTTGCCAGGGCCGAGGCGCTTCATTAAGGCCGGCTTTGCGCAATACGTATTCCAGGATCTTTTCTTCAGGATCGAAAGGTTTTACCCGGTCCAGCTTCAGCAGGTCAATTCCGGCCTGTACAAATTCGGCGCGCTGCTGCGGGTTAAAATCCCGGCCCAGGGCTTCGATACCCGCCTCCAGCACGCAGGCCTCGGGGATCAGCCCTACTACCTCGCAGCCCACCGGCTCCAGCCCGTGCAGGGCCGCCAGCGCGCTGCAGGTCTGCCATGCCTTCAGCGGCGACGTGATCCGGTAGTCCAGCAGGTTCATCGATACCTGCGCGCACCCGAAATCTTCCATATACCAGCCGATGGCGCGGAGCGCCGGCAAGAGGCCATTGCTGCTGCTGCGCATTTGCCGGGCAATATGGGCCGCTATGCGCTCGTCTTTTGTGTTCAGCGAAATGTTAAATGCCACGAGTATATCCCTGGCGCCTATAATGGTGGCTCCGGTACGCGCTGCCTGCGTCCAGTCGGAAGGGCCGAAGTCGGGCTGCCATCCCGGCTGCAGCAGCTTCAGGGGCAGCCCTTCGTACTGGCCTTTCCGGATGTCGGGTAACGCCCGGCGGTAGGGCGCCCGGGCGCTGTGCTCGTAGAGGTATACCGGGATATGCAGTTCGGCGCCCACCCGCTGTGCCAGCCGTTCGGACCATGCCACGGCTTCCTGCCGGCTCATATTAGCCAGCGGTACCAGGGGGCACACATCGGTGCTGCCCAGCCGGGGGTGGGCGCCCTTCTGGAAGCGCATATCGATCTGCTCCGATGCTTTTTTGATCGCCCGGAATGCCGCTTCCGTTACGGCTTCGGGACTCCCGGCAAAAGTAAGCACCGTACGGTTGGCCGCAGGGCTGGAGTCGATATGCAGCAACCGCTGGCCGGGCACAGCTGCTATTTCCTGCTGCAAAGCCCCGATCACCGCCTCGTTCTGGCCTTCGCTGAAGTTGGGAATACACTCAAGCAGGGGCTGGTCCGTGTATAAAGTCGTATGGGGAAAATAATGCATGGCGTTAAATTTAGAGCATTCTGCAATATCATTCTTAATTTCCCATAATATAATCGTACCTTCGCGCCTTGTTTTAAAAAAGGACAATTGAGAAGTATGGAAACTTTCCAGGAAATTGGATTGAAAGATGAGCTTGTGCAGGCTGTGCAGGCTTTAGGGTTTGTAACCCCTAGCCCTATCCAGCAACAGGCGATACCCTTATTGCTGAATGAAACTACGGATATAATTGCATTGGCGCAGACCGGTACAGGCAAAACCGCCGCTTTTGGTCTGCCGCTCTTACATAAGATCGACCCGCAGGCGGAAGGAGTGCAGGCATTGGTGCTGAGCCCTACCCGCGAACTGTGCATGCAGATACAGGAGGAGTTTGTAAAATACACCCGTTTTTCGCGGGGTATTCAAACCGTAGCGGTTTACGGCGGTACGCCGATCGGCAGCCAGATACGCGAGCTGCGCAGGAGCACACAGGTGGTAGTAGCCACTCCCGGACGGCTGATAGACCTGCTGGAGCGTGAAGCGATTAACCTGGACCAGGTTAAGACCATCGTGCTGGACGAGGCGGACGAGATGCTGAATATGGGCTTCCGCGACGATATTGATTTTATCCTGAAAAATACGCCCGCGCGCGAATGCACCTGGCTGTTCTCCGCAACCATGAACAGCGATGTGCGGCGTATTTCCAAGCGCTATATGAAAAGCCCCAAGGAGGTGGCCGTAGCAAGGGAAAATGCAGGTAACGAAAATATCGATCACCAGTATTTCGTAACGCATGCCCACCAGCGCTTTGATGCGCTGCGCCGCCTGCTGGACTTTGTGCCCGATATATATGGTATCATTTTTACCCGTACCAAGCAGGATGCCCAGGATATTTCCGAGAAGCTGATGCGCGATGGCTACCATGTAAGCCCTCTGCACGGCGATATGGATCAGAAAATGCGTACGAAAGTGATGGAGCGCTTCAAGCGCCGCATGCTGCAGGCAATCGTGGCTACCGACGTAGCTGCCCGGGGCATTGACGTCAACGATATTACACATGTGATCAATTACGAGCTGCCGGAAGATCCCGAAGTATATACCCACCGCAGCGGCCGTACCGGCCGTGCAGGCAAGTCGGGCGTGTGTATGTCGCTGGTGACCTCGCGCGAGATCGGCCGTATACGCCAGGTGGAGCGCCTTGCCAAAACCCGCTTTCACAAAAGCGATATACCCGACGGCGCCGAAGTGGTGCGCAAGCGCCTTTTCCACTTCCTTGACAAGATCGAGCAGGCAGAGCCGCAAACCGGATTTGCCGAAATCTACCGGAAAAGCATCCATGAGAAATTTGAACACCTCGATAAGGACGAGCTGATCAACCGGCTGGTATGGCTGCAGCTGAAAGATACCATTGCCGATTACGAGCATGCCCCAGACCTGAACGCAGGCTACGAATCGAAAAGCCCGTCCCGCGAGGGAAGCGGCCGTTCCGGCTCCGTACGCCTGTTTATCAATATCGGGACAAAAGACGGCGCTACGGCAGACAGCCTGGTGCGTTTTGTTACGGAAATGACCGACCTGGAGCCCAAAATGGTAAGCCGGGTCACCGTCAGGGAACTGAGCAGCTTCTTCAATGTGCCGGCCGATGCCGTGGAATTTATCTCCGAATCCCTGGCGCAACGCAAATTTAACAATCGGAAGGTGAGAGTGGAAGAAGCGGACAAAAAGCCTTCCTTCGGTGGCGGGGGCAGCTACGGAAAGCCCAAGGACAACTACCGGAAGGGGGGATACGAAAAAAGGGACTATGGCAGCGAGCCCCAGAAATTTACCCGCGCCCGCAAACCCCAGAATAAATATTAACATTTTCTGGGGAGCATTTTTCCCATTTTGTCTTACTTTTGCCCCGAACCAAATGTAACTGTGTAATGGGATTTGATTTTGTACTTTGGTCTTGGCTTACGTTTGCTTTGCCAATTCAGCAACAGAACCTGCCGCAACAGGTTGTTGTAAACAAGAAGGAAATAAAAACAGAACAGAAGACGGGCGTAGCCAGCTTCTACCACAATAAGTTCGAAGGCAGGAAAACTGCGAACGGAGAGATTTTTGACAATGATAAGTATACTGCCGCCAGCAACCATTTCAAACTGGGCACTTATGTAAAAGTAACCAACCAGTCTAACGGCAAAGTGGTATACGTAAAGGTGAATGACCGGATGGGCCATCCGGGCCGGATGATCGATCTGGCTGAAGTGGCGGCGCAGGACCTGAAATTCATCGGCAGGGGGACTACCAAAGTGAAAATAGAGCCGGTGTCGGCTGCCGAAGGCAAAAGGCAGATACTGGCACAGAAAAATGGCATTGCCGCTACGCCCTCCGGTAACGAACTGTAGCAAAAAGAACTGGATATATAAAAAAGGAACGCGATTGCGTTCCTTTTTTTATAGGAATGGCCCAGCGGCTGCTATCTACTCTTTTTCCGGTTTAGGGCAATGCAGGAGCTCACTTCCTGCGCTCGGACTCAATCCGCCCGTCTTTCATCATCAGGGTACGATCGGCCATATCCGCCAGCTGTTCGTTATGCGTCACGATCACGAAGGTTTGCTGGTAGGCCGCTCTTAATTCCAGGAAAAGCTCATGTATTGCCTGGGCATTGGCGGTATCGAGGTTGCCGGTCGGTTCATCGGCAAAGACCACGGAAGGCCTGTGCACAATGGCCCGGGCAATGGCTACCCGCTGTTGTTCGCCGCCCGACAGCTCCCCCGGCTTGTGCCCCGTACGGTGCCCCATTCCCACCGTTTCCAGTACGCGCGCGGCGGCTTCCTGGGCTTCCTGCCTGCCTGTACCCCCGATCCACAGCGGCATGCATACGTTTTCGAGGGCAGTAAACTCCGGCAGCAGGTGATGAAACTGGAATACGAAACCCATATGCTTATTCCGGAAAGCGGCCTGCTTTTTCCGGGACAGCTTAAACAGCTCGCTTCCCATCAGCCGGACCTGGCCGGTGTCGGGGAAATCCAGCGCGCCGAGCAGGTGCAGCAAAGTGCTTTTGCCGGCGCCGGAAGGGCCGGCTATCGCCACAAACTCTCCCTTCCCGATCTCCAGGGATACATTATTCAGCACCGTAAGCTGTCCGTATTTTTTCGAAAGATTTTCAGCACGAAGCATAGGTTGCTATTTTCTGATCAGCTTATAATTCTCAAATTCAAAAAGACGTTTGCCGGTAAGCCGGTTCAGCAGGAACATTACCCGGTCTTTGAAACTCATATTGGACCGTGCGGGGTCATACTCAAAGGTCCAGTCCTGGGCAGCTATTACCGGGGCCATATAGCAGGGATGGCTGCCGGTAAACGCCTCCAGCCGGTCTACCTCGTTGAAGTCGAAGGGCGTTTGGGCAGAGTGCTTTTTTACCCAGGCATCGTCGTGCCAGAAGCGGTTGAAGTATTCCGCTTTCTTTTTCATGAGGGCGGGATTGCGTGAGTAAGAGTAATGGTAAACGGGGACGTCGGTCTTCCATACTCTCAGCTTGCTTCCGTCTGCCCCCTGCCGGTAAGCCTCGTCGGATGCATATTTACGGAACCCCTGGGAGTCTTTGTAAGAGCGGACTTTGCCTGTATTGCGAAAAGCCCTTATTTCGAAAGGGTGGGTTTTGCGGGTATTGCGGATATGGCGGAAATCGCCCCAGAAATGATAAAAGGGAAACAGCAGCCCCTCAACCGCCGGGTCCCTGTCGGCCTCCCGTAGCTGCCCAAGGAGCCGTTCCTGGTCCTGCTCGTGCAGCACCTCGTCTACCTGGAGATGGATGGCCCAGTCGCCGCTGACCTGTGCCAGCCCAAGGTTGGATTGCTGCGCAAAGATCTTGCCGTTTTGCCGGAGATTTTCATCCCATACCGTATCTATTATTTTTATTCTGGGGTCGTTCAGCTGCTCGATGGCTGCCCTGGTGGCATCTTCCGAATCGCCGACTACCACGATCAGTTCATCGACCAGAGGCAGCAGCGACTGCAGGGAAGGGATAAAAGGGTATCCGTATTTAAACCCGTTTCTGACATAAGTAAATCCGCTGATCTTCATTAGGAATGCGCAAGGAACGCTCAAATGTACCACATTAAATCCAATCAGGGGCGGGAAGGCGGAGCGGTTGCGGCATGAAAGAAAATAATAGGTCATGCATTAAACCCCGGCAACTTTTTTTGATCGGATATGTTGGCAATGACAATCCTTGACACATAAAGAACAAAAATAAAACAGAGTTTTTTTTATATCTGTTCAGAATTGCTTCGGAAATGTTACATTTGCACAAATTGGCATTCAAATAAAAATTAATTAAAATATGTTTTGGACACTGGAATTGGCCTCCCACCTTGAAGATGCACCCTGGCCTGCAACAAAAGATGAACTGATCGACTATGCCATCCGTTCCGGCGCTCCTCTGGAGGTGGTGGAAAATCTGCAGGAGCTGGAAGATGAAGGGGAACTGTATGAAGGTGTGGAAGATATCTGGCCCGATTATCCCACACAGGAAGATTTCTTCTTTAATGAAGATGAATATTAGACAGGAGCTATTTGCAAAGAACGGAGGCTACCATCGGGCAGCCTCCGTTCTGTTTATAATACCAGGGAAAACTCAATCGTGGTAGGCAGTGTTGATCGAAGATGAGAAGAACAGGGAGTATAAAGTTACGAACAGCAGGCTGGTCAGCAGCGAAAGCGTGATCTTCAGCAACAGGTAGCCGATGCTTTGGAAGCTCCATATCTCGATGATATAAAAAAGGATATGGTGTATGGCCAGCAGGATCACGGAATAGGTGAGGAAGGGCGTCCAGCCCATCGATTTGATGTTGGGCGACATGTTGGCGTACTCAGAAAGCCGTTTGGGCAAAAGCGCGGCCAGGACATTGGTCCGTACAAAAGCCATCAGCACGCAGGCTGCGGCATGTATGCCCCCGGTGTCCATAAAGGCGTCGATGGTGATGCCCATTACAAAGCTGACGATCAGCATGAAAGGTACCGGGGCCGATAAGGGAAGCAGCAGGATGAACAGCGGGTAGATATAGGGAGTATAAGGGGGTATGCCTCCGGGATTAGACCACCAGCGCAAAGGGATCTTATTCAGAAGCAGCACCTGGATCAGCACCAGCAAGATAAAGCGTAAAACGTTGCGGAGGTAAATGCTCATACCCTGTAAGAATAGCGGTGATAATAAAATCAGTTTTGTTTGGCCCGGGCTTCCAGTTGCCTTCGCTCTTCGCCTACTTTGTCTTCCACGACATACACATACTGGAGGTTCCGGAAATTGGTAGACAGTTTTATCTTCAGGTTCTTGGAGTTGGTCGCCTTCATGGTATCGATCCTTGCCACCGTGCCTATCAGCACATTCTCGGGAAAAAAGGAATAGCCCGTGGTGAACACACTGTCGCCCTTTTTCACTTTTGTATATACGGGAACTTTTTCGGTCACCACATAGTCGGGCGAGCCCGGGTTCCATACCGTAATGAGGTTGGATGTGCCGTCGCTCAGCTTGGTGCTTACTTTGCGGTCGCTCAGCACAGATACGATCCGCGCATACCGTTCCGAAACATCGGCCACGCGCCCTACGATGCCATTGCCGGTTACTACGGCCATTTCCCTGCGGACGCCGTCGCGTGCGCCGCGGTTGATGGTCAGATAATTGATACGGTCGTTGGAGATCGAGTTGTTGATCACCCTTGCCGGTATATAGTGGTAGCTGGCATAGCGTACTACCTTTACCGAGCCTGTGCTGGTAAAGGTAGCGCCGCTGCTGTCTTTTTTCGCTGTAGTGTCTTTGATCGTAACCGGGATGCGGGCAATCACATCGCTGAAAGTGTCGATATTGCTGCGCCCGGCCAGCTCGTTGCGCAGGCGGGCATTCTCATTGAGCAGGCTGTCGTTCAGCCGTTTCAGCTGGAAATAATAGACTATATCGTTCTGCTTCTTGTATATATAACCGGTTACGGCATTGGAAGAACTGACAATATCCATGCCCTGCATGTTGCGGCTGCGGGATATCATGGACATGCTGATCACTTCCAGGATAAGGAAGAGAATGATATTCCAGAACCGGCGTATGAGGAGGATGAAATTACGCACAAAATTAAAGGGCTCATGAAGCCGGTTGGCTGATAGAGCTGACCGGCCTTATTTCATTAAGAAGGTGAAACGATTAATATTTTTCAGCGACATGCCGGTGCCTCTTACTACGGCGCGCAGCGGGTCTTCTGCTACATGCACGGGCAGCTTGATCTTGTGGGAAATACGCTTGTCCAGCCCGCGCAGCAAAGCTCCGCCGCCGGTCAGATACAGGCCCCGGCGGTAAATATCGGAGGCCAGTTCGGGAGGGGTGCTTTCCAGCGCTTTAAGGATGGCTTCCTCTATCTTAAATATGGATTTATCCAGGGCTTCCGCTACTTCCTGGTAGGATACCTGGATCTGCTTGGGGATGCCGGTTACCAGGTCGCGGCCGTTGACCGCAATATCGTCCGGAGGATTGTCCAGGTCTTTCATTGCCGAGCCTACATGGATCTTGATCTGTTCGGCCGTACGCTCGCCGATGTTGAGGCTGTGGTAGCGGCGCATGGCTTCCATAATATCGGTAGTGAACTCGTCGCCGGCAATACGGATGCTCTGGTCGCATACGATACCTGCCAGGGAGATCACGGAGATGCCGGTAGTGCCGCCGCCTATATCGATAATCATATTGCCCGTAGGCTCTTCCACGTCGATGCCGATACCCAGCGCTGCAGCCATCGGCTCGTGGATCATGTATACTTCTTTGGCGCCTGCCTGCTCCGCGCTGTCGCGTACGGCGCGTTTTTCCACTTCAGTGATGCTGGAGGGAATGCAGATCACCATACGCCAGCTGGGAGGGAAGAGGGGCTTCTTGGGATAGACCATTTTGATCATTTCCCGAAGCATGCCTTCCGCAGCATCGAAGTCGGCGATCACTCCGTCCTTCAGCGGGCGGATGGTCTTTAAGTTATCGTGGGTTTTTTCGTGCATCATCATTGCCTTTTTCCCTACAGCCACGATCTTGTTGGTCGTCCTGTCCTTGGCAACGATAGATGGTTCGTCTACTACAACCTGGTCATTATGAATTATAAGTGTATTGGCGGTGCCAAGATCTATCGCAATTTCCTGCGTTAAAAAGTTAAACAATCCCATTATTGATCGGAACTCAAATATTATGAAAGCGGTGGAAAAATATCGTATTTATGAATATTCCTGCAAAAGTGCGAAAAATAAACCGGTTTTGGCAAGAGTTTTCCTAAAAAAAGTATAATTGTAGCCTGTAAAATATATTGGTCATGTACACCGCCGTTTGGGGCGCTTCCGGCACCGCTTCAGGGTCATGGAATTGTCATAATCCGGGTAAGGAGGCTTCCCGGAAGAGCGTATTTATGGTAATTGCTGCTATGTCGCAACGATTGCTTAATTTTGCGCCCAAATTCGAAAAATGATACAGACAGATATAGCCATTATCGGCGCAGGTCCTGTGGGTTTGTTTGCCGTGTTCGAGGCCGGCTTGCTGAAGATGCGCTGCCACCTGATCGATTATTTGCCGCAGATCGGGGGGCAACTTTCCGAGATCTATCCTAAAAAGCCTATTTACGATATTCCCGGCTATCCTTCTGTGCTGGCGCAGGAGCTGATCGACAACCTGAAGGAGCAGATCGCACCTTTTCATCCCACCTATACGCTGGGCGAAAGGGTGGAAGCCCTGGAAAAGCGCGGGGAGGCCGACTTCGTGCTGACCACCAATATGGGCACGCAGGTCGAGGCCAAGGCAGTGGTAATTGCCGGCGGCCTGGGCTGCTTCGAGCCCCGTAAGCCTGCCGTAGAGGGCCTCGAAGCCTTCGAAAACGGTAAAGGCGTCAATTATATGATACTGGAGCCGGAGCACTACCGCGACAAGAACATGGTGCTGGCCGGCGGTGGCGACAGCGCCCTGGACTGGACCATCCACCTGGCCAGTATTGCTAAGAAGGTAACGCTGGTACACCGCAGCGAAAGCTTCCGCGGTGCGCCCGATTCCGTAAACAAGGTAATGCAGCTGGCAGCGGAAGGCAAGATAGACCTGGTGCTGAATACCAACCTTACCCAGGTACATGGCAACGGGCGGCTGCACAGCGTAACCATGGAGCATGCCAAAACCAAAGAAGTTACCACTATCGAAACCGATTACCTTATCCCGTTGTTTGGCCTCAGTCCCAAGCTCGGGCCTATAGAGGGCTGGAACCTCCACATCGATAAGAATGCGATCGAAGTAAATACGGAGGATTATTCCACCAATATCCCGGGCATCTGGGCCATCGGCGATATCAATACCTATAAGAACAAGCTGAAGCTGATCCTGTGCGGCTTCCATGAAGCGGCCCTGATGAGCCACAGCGTCTACAAGTATATCAATCCCGGTGTGAAATACACGATGAAATATACTACTGTAAACGGTATCTCCGAATTCTAAGCGCACGAAGCCTATTGACCGGCGGGGCTGCAGCATTGCAGCCCCGCCGGTTTTTTGTTTGCGTACTGTCATGAGGCTGCTCTGCGCCGGGTCTAAAGGGGGCCGTCCGTAAGCCGGGAAGGCCTGCAGCGCGGCTTCCGACCACCCGGCAGGCATTCAAATAACTCTTCAGGCGCGCTCCTGCTTTCGTAAAAATGTATAGTTTTGCAGCGGCTGGTCATGTTCAGCCCATGTGGATACACTTATGGAAAATACAATCACTGTTTTTGTGGAGGATCGCAACGGAACGGTCAATCCCGTAGAAGCGCCTACCGATATGAGCCTGAGCCTTATGGAAGTGCTGGTGGCCAGCGAGTACGATATACTCGCCACCTGCGGCGGGATGGCCCTGTGCGCTACCTGCTGCGTGGATGTGCTGGAAGGCGAAGACAGCCTGGAGCCGATGAGCGACGACGAATATGCAATGCTGGACACATTGCCGGACCTGCTGCCTAATTCACGCCTGGCCTGCCAGCTGAAACTGAACGAGAAAATGCATAACATGAAGGTACGGCTGCACGGAGCCGGCTAAACTCCGTGGGCATGCGCTCAGCAAAGGGGGAAGCATCGGCGATGCTTCCCCCTGCTGTTACAAAATCTCTTGGTCCACCGGGGGGCGTACCAGCTGATGGCTCTTCACAAACCGGCACCAGGTGCAATCTTCCTGCTCGCAGCCCTTATCAAATTCATGGTTCATGATCTGTGTATAGGCGGTGCGGATCTGCTGCTTCACCGTGGTCAAATCCGATTCCGATATAGGTACGATGTGGCGTACATAGTCGCCCGCATCATTTTTTTCGATGTAGTCGAACATACCTGCTTCCATGCGCCAGCCGCTGGCCCTGGCATGAGGGTGGTTGTCCAGCAATAGTTTGTAAAATACCATCTGACGCCAGTAGTCGCCCCCGTTGGGATTGCTGTCGTTGGGCGGCAGGAGCTCCTTCTTTTTGCTGTATTCGGGGTTGCCTGTTTTATAATCTACCACCGTACAGGAGCTGCCGTTGAATTCGATCTTGTCGAGCTTGCCTTTTACGGGCACACCGGCCACTTCCATGTTGGCGAGCATCATTTCGACCGCTACCACTTTATTGAAGCTCTGAATATACTGGTCGTAATAATCGCCGAGTATATTCCGTCCCAGTTCCTGTCGGCGTTTATACTGGACTTCCGTAAAAGCATCCTCATTGCGCCAGAGCATTTTTTCAAAATCCGAAATCATTTCTTCTTTGGCGGGGAATGTTTTTGAAGGGCTGTCGATCATTTTCTTGAACAGCTTTTCCAGCGCATAGTGTATGGCGGTTCCGAACGCCATGGCATCGTTCTTGGCCACCGGCACCTGCAGGATGATCTCGTAATAGAAAGCCACGGGGCACCTGAGGTATTTGTTCAGGGCCGAAGCGCTGAGCACAAAACGCTCGAGCCGGCTGTCCAGCAGCTCTTTCCTGGCCAGCTCTATCTGCACGGGAGGCGCGGGTACAAAAGCCCAGCTAAGGTGCGCCATTACCTGTTCGCTGCTGACGAACGACAACTGCTTTTCGGCTTCCTGCTTTTCTTCGGCTCCCAGTTCATCCACGAACTGCGAGGCTTCCAGGTCCTTGCCGGTATTGTCTTTCAGGGCATAGGATATCTGGAGGTATTTTTTAGCGCGGGTAAGGGCCACGAAGAACACGCGGCGCATTACTTCTTCCGAGCTGCTTTGCTCCTCTGTTTCCGCAGACCGGGTCAGCGTATCGGGCAGGTTGAAGCCCCGGCCCCCGCTTTTCTTTTTCTCCCAGAAGTTCTTGGTGCAGCCCATCAGGAACACATACTCGAACTCGTGCCCTTTAGCGCTGAAAGCCGTGTAAAAGCGCACGCCGTTTTCCTGCCGCACTATTTTCTGCACCGGGATGCTGATCTCTTCAAGCTGCATCTCATCGATGATCTGCAGGAAGCCTGCGATGGTAAGGCGCGGCTGCCGGGCGCATTCCTCTTTTACAAAGTCGAAGAAGGTATGCAGTACCTGCATTTCCCATACCTGCTGGTCGCTTTTCAGCACCTGCGCCATGATGCCGGTTTCATAAAGTATCTTTTCCAGCAGCATGGCAATGGTCAGGTTCCTGGATTGCTGTATCCACGATTCCAGTGCAGTGCCCACGCGCACCAGCCCGGCGGCGGTATAAAGGTCCATGCTGTGCAGCAGGAAGGTATCCAGCAGCAGCAGGCGCCAGTGCTTGTGCTTGCTCTCTTTATCCTGCTTGTACAGGCTCAGGTGCGCCAGGTCAACGGGGTTAATGCCGAGCTGCGGTATATGCAGCAGCTCAAAAAGGAATTGCTCGCCGCTGAAAGGCTTGCGTTGTTCCGTATGGATGTACCGGAGTATGCCGATCAGGTTCTGTATCAGCGGCAGATCCAGGATATTGACGGGACGTTTTACCCAGTAGGGGATGCCTTTGCGCTCCATCAGGTCAATGATATTGGCAGCCTGTTTGTGCTGCGAATACAGGATCGCTACCTGGCTGAGATCTACGCCGCTGGCCTGCAGCTGTTCGATCTGGTCGATAATGTCGGCCTCCTCGTGCAGGATATTATGGTAGGCTCTGATCACCGGCTCAGCCTTTTCCTCACCCGAAAACCGGCTGTTGGCCGAAATTATGTCTTTGTCCAGGTTCAGTTCCCGCAGCTTTACGATCAGCCTTTGCTTATTATAGTTGATGAGCCGGGCCGACTTGTTCAGTATGGCCTGGGTGGAGCGATAGTTTTCCTTGAGCACGATCACCTTTATGTCGGTTTTGTAGCGGTCGTAGAAATCTACGATGTTCTGCAGGCGCGCGCCCTGGAACTCGAAAATACTCTGATCGTCATCGCCCACGATAAAGAGGTTGGGACTGTTCCAGAAATCCATCAGCAGGGTAAGGAGTTCGCTCTGGGCGCCGCTGGTATCCTGAAACTCATCGACCAGCACATACTGGAAGCGTTCCTGGTAGTTGCGGAGGAAATGTTCGTTTTCCTTGAAGGCATTTAATACCCAAAGGATCATATCGCTGAAATCGTAGCGGCCCATGGCCTGCATCCGGGCCTGGTATTCGGTAAAGAGCCGGGCGGATGCCACGGTGCGCTCCATGCGCGCCTTTTCCTTATCGATATCCTTTTGCTTCAGGTCGCCCGCCTTGATGCCCTGCTTGGCATTGGCTCTTTTGTAAATATACTCTTCCCGGAGGGGCAGGCTTTCGATATAGCTTTCCGCCGTTTCCGCGATCAGCTCCGGTGTCCAGTCTTCCGACTTCATCAGGTCAAACAGCGTATTCAGGTAGCGGGCGTCGTAGTAGATATTTCCTTTCAGCCTGCGCAGCAGGTGCCCTTCGGGAAGATCTTCCAGGATGCCGTGCAGGATGCTGATGCGCTCCAGGTCGCTTACGGGTTGCAGGTCCCGTATGCCGAAGTATTCGGCATTGCTCTGGATCAGGTTATTGCAGAAAGCATGAAAGGTATAGATGTGCACTCTGTGCGCCTCTTCTCCTATGATCTGCAGCAGCCGCTTGCGCATTGCCACGCTGCCTTCGTCAGTATAGGTAAGGCATAATATTTCGTAAGGCTTTACCTGTGCGTCGCTGCGCAGCAGGTTGGCGATACGCATCGCCAGGATCTCCGTTTTGCCGGTTCCCGGGCCGGCTATGACCATTACCGGTCCCTCAATCGTATCGACCGCCTCTTTCTGTTGCCTGTTCAATTTTGCATATCGTTCAAGAAACAGTTGCTCGTTCCGGATCATTCAGGTATTTGATATATTAAAAGCTTTAGCAAAGTTACGTATATCCGTTTGCAAATGCGGAAGCAGGAGCGGCTTATCGCTGCGACAGGAAAAGGAAACAGAAGTCCGCTTTTCAATTGCCGTATGCGGATCGCTGCTTCAATTTACACAGAAAAAATTTTCCTAATTGAAAAAATAAATTCATACTTTAACTGCATAGTTGTATTTTATGTAATTAAAAACCCGTCGTTTACCATGGAAATACTGGACATAAAAGTAATGAAGGGCCCCAATTACTGGTCAGTCAAAAGGCATCACCTCATCGTTATGCTGCTGGACCTGGGAGCAATGGAACAACGTCCGACCAACACGATAGACGGCTTCGCGGAACGCCTGCAGGCCCTGATGCCTACGCTTTACTCGCATCGCTGCAGCGAAGGTGTGGAAGGCGGCTTTTTTACCCGCGTCAGGGAAGGCACCTGGATGGGGCATGTGGTCGAGCACATTGCCCTGGAGATACAGACGCTTGCCGGTATGGATGTGGGCTTCGGGCGGACGAGGGAGAGCGACAAGCCCGGCGTATACCATGTCGTGTTTTCCTATTATGAAGCAAAAGCAGGCATATATGCGGCCAGGGCATCGGTGGCCATCGCAGAGGCACTGATCGCGGGCAGCGATTATGACCTTCAGAAAGACATACAAAAGCTGAGAGAGCTGCGCGAAGAAGAAAGGCTCGGGCCCAGCACAGGCTCTATTGTAGCGGAGGCCGCACGCCGCAGGATACCCTGGATAAGGCTTAACCGTCACTCGCTGGTGCAGCTGGGCTACGGCAAGAACCAGAAGCGTATACAGGCCACCATAGCCAGCACCACCAGCAGCATTGCCGTAGAGCTGGCCTGCGATAAGGAAGATACCAAAAACCTGCTGGAAGCGGCAGAGGTGCCGGTGCCGAAGGGGATGATCGTATACGATGAAGAAGACCTGGAGCGGGCGGTAAGGCGCATCGGCTACCCGCTGGTGACAAAACCGCTGAACGGGAACCACGGGAAAGGCGCCACGACCAACCTGCAGACCTGGGAAGAACTGCTGGCGGGAATGGAGATTGCCAAGAAATACTCCCGCGCCGTGATCTGCGAAAAATTCATTACCGGATTCGACCACCGCGCCCTGGTGATCAACTATAAATTCGTGGCGGCAGCCTTGCGTACGCCCGCCGCGGTGACGGGCGACGGCAGGCATACCATACAGGAGCTGGTCGATATAGTGAACAGTGACCCGCGCCGCGGTTTCGGCCATGAAAAGGTATTGACGCATATTACCGTAGATGCCCAGACAGAGAATATACTCAAAGCCAAGGGACTGACCCTGGAAAGCATACTGCCTGAAGGCGAAACGTTATGGCTCAAGCCTACGGCCAATCTCAGCACCGGCGGCACCAGCACCGACCTGACCGACCAGGTGCACCCCAGCAACATCATCCTGTTTGAGCGCATCGCGCGCATCATCGGCCTGGATATCTGCGGGGTGGATGTTATGGCGCCGGACCTGACTACACCGCTTACCGAGAACGGGGGCGCGGTGCTCGAAGTAAATGCCGCTCCGGGGTTCCGGATGCACCTGGAGCCCTCGGAAGGGCTGGCGCGGAATGTAGCGGAGCCCGTAATCGATATGCTGTTTCCTCCCGGGCAATCGGCACGCATCCCGATCATTGCCGTTTCGGGCACCAACGGTAAAACCACCACTACCCGCCTGATCGCCCATATCATGAAGCAAACGGGCGCAACCGTAGGCTACACCACTACCGACGGTATCTATATACAGAACCAGATGATGCAGTCGGGCGATTGCACCGGCCCTGTTTCGGCCGAGTTTATCCTGAAAGATCCTACAGTAGAAGTGGCGGTGCTGGAATGTGCGCGGGGCGGGATCCTGCGCGCCGGGCTTGGTTTTCATAACTGCGATGTGGCGGTAGTAACCAACGTTGCCGGCGACCACCTGGGCCTGGGCGGTATCGATACGATAGAAAAGCTGGCTAAAGTAAAGGCCGTAGTACCCAAGACGGTTTTTCCCAACGGGTATGCCATACTGAATGCAGATGACGACCTGGTGTATGGCATGCGCAAGGAGCTGGAATGCAACATGGCCCTGTTTTCGCTGAACGAGCACAGCAACCGGGTGCTGGACCATTGCAGGAAAGGCGGGCTGGGCGCGGTATACGAAAGCGGGTTCCTTACTATAATCAAAGGCGGGTGGAAGATCCGCGTGGAAAAGGTCGGGAATGTGCCTATTACTTTTGCCGGTACCGCCGAATTCAATGTGGCCAACGCGCTGGGCGCAGTGCTGGCGGCCTATGTATCCGGTGTTTCCATGGAGAATATACGGCTGGCGCTGCAAACTTTTGTACCGTCGCCGGCGCTTACTCCAGGGCGTATGAACATCTTCAAGTTCAATAACTTTACGGTAATGCTCGATTATGCGCACAACACGCACGGCATGCAGGCCATCGGCAAGTTCGTATCGCAGGTAAATGCCCCGCACAAGGTGGGCATTGTGGCCGGAGTCGGCGACCGCAGGGATGAAGATACGATCGAGCTGGGACAGGAGGCAGGCAAGATGTTTGACGAGATCATTATACGCCAGGACAAGAACCTGCGTGGCCGCACCGATACAGAGATCATCCGCCTTATAGAAAAAGGGATCAGGAATACCAATCCCGATGTAAAGATCCATGTGATCCCCAAGGAGCATGAAGCCATCGACTTTGCCCTGGGCAATGCCCGGAAGGATTCGTTCATTACCATTATCAGCGATGTGGTTCCGGATGCCCTGGAGCAGGTAAAAGCGCTGAAAGAGAAAGAAGGTTCTGTTTTTTAACCGTGCTGCTTTGCCAAACCAGCTATGCACTTCATACAAAAAGCTCCGGAATTTACCGGAGCTTTTCTGTTGTATGCAGCATGGTGCGCAGCATTATAATGCGGTGAGGTACTCGGCAGAGGAATAGCCCTCCACGCCGTCCTGCGTACGGATCAGGTACCATGCATCGTTGTATTTGCTCAGCAATGTAACTACCGATTCATGTGCCGCCTTACCGATGATCGGCTGATCGGTGCCGGGGCCCTTGCGTACATTCAGATTGGAGCTCTGGGTAGTTACCTTGAGCTGGGTAGCGGCAGCGGCGGGCGATACGTTGATGTTCATCACCACGTCGCCGGAGCGGAAGTCGGGATCGAGCTTGTCGTACACGCTCCACAGTTTATCTTTGATTTCGCCGGTAGCTACTTCTCCGTCGATATACAGGATATTGTCCTGCTCCCTTACCTGCAGGTTGGTAGCTCCGCTTGCATTTGCAGTGCTGATCAGTTCTGCGTATTTATCTTGCAATGCCATATTGGTAGTATTTAAAGTTGAAAGGAGTTGAATTATTTAATAACCAGTTTGTTTTCTACTTTTTTAGGTTTGATCTCGTTAACGGCCTGTATCAGCCTGGGCAGGTCGGATTTTTTGATCTCACCGTTCAGGGTTACAATACCATCTTTTACGGCAACAGATACGCCAGGGTAATCTTTAACGGCAGCAGTAGCTGCGGTGGTCAGGCTTTCGTCCGGATTGATCGCTACCGGGGCCGGGGGAGGAGTTACGGTTGTGTTGTTCACTACCGATTTTACACCGGCTTTTTTCGCAGCCTCTTCGGCGGCTGCTTTGGCCGCGTCGTCAGCGACTTCGCCGCTTAGGGTAGCTACACCGTCTTTCACTTCAACGGTTACGCCGGGGGCAGCGGCTTCAATTTTTGCTTTAGCTTCTGCATCTTTCTTTTCCTGTGACTTGCAGGAAGCCATACCGGCGGTCAGACCGATTGCGAGCGCAAAGACCAGGGCGGCTTGTTTCAGGTTCATACTTGTGTGTTTTAGATTGTTTTTTAAATGATTATAAAAGTGGTATCAGCAAAATACACAAATGTTTGTATCAAAATGCATGCCAACCGGTAAGTTAACGATTTTTTGTTTTTTGCAGGTACCATCCGGGAACGGTAAATACAGGCAATAAAAAAACCTCCCTGAAGGGAGGTTTAGAAATATATCGTTTCGCTGATATTCTTGCTGCCTAACAGTATGCTTCGTAAGCCTGCTTCAGGTTGGCGGCGATCATGGCGGCAGAGCGGCCTTCGATCATATGGCGCTCGATCATGTGCACCAGCTGGCCGTCTTTCAGGAGGGCAATGGCCGGGGAGGAAGGGGGGTAAGGCAGCAGGTAGGTCCTGGCCTGCTTTACGGCATCCAGATCAAAGCCGGCAAAAGTCGTTACCGTACGATCTGGTTTTTTGCCTTCTCCCTGCAAAGACTCGAGCACGCCGGGGCGAGCGGTACCGGCGCTGCAGCCGCATACAGAATTTATTACTAACAGGGTGGTGCCTTTTTGCGGCAGTACGTTATCTACTTGTTCGGGAGTCAGCAATTCCTGAAAGCCATTCCCGGTCAGCTGGGCTTTCATGGGGTTTACCAATTCTGCAGGATACATAATATTCCGGATTTTTAATTGTGTGCAAAATGCAAAAATAGCTTATTTCACCCGCTTGTGCTTCCCGGGCTCTTCAGGTTTTTCTATAGACAGATAAGTTTTGTGACGGCGGTGCTTGTATAATAAAGGAACCAGCAAGTCGTATTGCCGGCATTCCTATGGTGCAGGCGCCTCGTGGTTGCTGATGGCCCGCAGGGTAAAGAACGGGGGCTGCCTTACGGAGCCCCGTTTTACCGACCGATTTATCCGCTTAGGGAGCCACCATGTTGCAGCTCTCTTAAACTTCTCTCCTCCCCGCACATATTGAACCATCGTACGTCATTCCACCTCCATCCATTCCCAGTACACTCGGTCCGACTCCAAAAAGTCGTGGACCTCGGCGTCTACCCAGGCATCAACCCAGTCGATTTTGTATGGGGGCACTGGCTCGGCCTTGCCGCCATAAATCTGAAACATTTCCGGCTTTGACAATACTTTGAGCTTTCCGGATTTCAGGCTTTCTAATGTAGTCGCCATAAAAAATATAGTTTATTTTCTCCTCTCTGTCGCTGTGGAGAAGTTAGCTCGGCGGCGTCGCTTTATCCAGGTACAGACGCGTCCTCCTGTTTTTTCCTTCCTAATTTTTTCTTTGAGCCAGTTAAGGAGCAAAGCCCGCATTATTGCTGCTCTCTGATAAAGAGCGGCATTACCCTCCTAACAGGCCTATCGCTTTATAACTTTCACGGAAGCCGGTCGCTTTGAATCAGCATTTACCACAACCAGGTAGGTTCCGGACGGGTAAGGTAGCCGGAGATAAAAGGTTTCCGTGTTGTCCACCGGATATTTCTGCAGGCATTTTCCCGATAGGTCATAGATGGCAACGCTTCCTGATTTTATTCTATCATTAAAAGAAAGAGTTACCCTGTCCCCTGCGGGATTGGGATACACGGAGAACAAGCCCGTTGCCGCCGTACCCTTTATTCCCGAGAGGGCGTGTGTGATCTCTACCAGGTGATTGCCGCCGGGCAAGGACACCGGGTAAATCAATATCCCATTGGCATCCGCAGGAGCGGCGCCGAACAGCACCCCGTTTACCTTTATGTCGTAGCTTCCCGGCTGCAGATCAGCCGCAAATAAGGTCAGTGTCCGGCTCCCGGCTACCTCGCTGAGGTAATGGTATGTTTTGCCGGGCGCAGCATCCGCAGCAAAAAAGTAAAGCGAATCCAGCCAGTCGACACCGATTGACTGGTCATTGCTCAGCGCCATGCCTCCCGGTAAAGCAATATGTACGCTGTCGCCGGTTTGTATCGTATGCAGATAAACGACGGTATCCGTTACTGCAGCGGGACGCACTTCGATGCGCCAGGAGCCGCTGGTGTTGAAGGTTGAATCGGGAGCGGTAAGCGGCGGGTAGTTTGTCCCGTTTACCCAGTATTCGTAACCGTTCCCCCCGATCAGCGTTGTGCTGGTTTCCGCGGGAAGCAGGGTGCGCAAAGCTATTGTTCCGCTGCCGTTGGCGGCCGTATAATCCTTTCCGTCATAAGTAAGGATGTGTTCCGGAACACTTGTGCCGGTAATGCTTCCGGTAATACCCGGCCGGTTGACAAAATGCGCTGTCCACTGAACATCCCGCTGCAGGGAAGCGGTATGCTTCAGGTGTATATGATCCAAGACGATTATTTTATCCGGCGGCAGGTACAGCAGCCTCCTTCTGAAAAAATCCAGCTTGCTGCTGTCATACGAGAGCCGGGCATCGGCTATATTATAGGTATAGGCATCGTTTGCCGCATACTGGACCCACTCGCCGCGCTGGTTTTCAGGGGCCGTTATATCGTCAATATTCATCAGGGCCGCCGATTCTATCTGCCCGCCGTCATTCGCTACTTCATTACCATAGGCCGTATATACTTCTGCGCTGTCGAAAACGCAGATACTGTTATGCGCTATCGTGCGCTGATAATAATTCAGGTAGTGGGCGCTGTTGTAAGCATCATAATAACCCGCGTCGATCAGCAGGGGGCGGTGCTTAAATACGGTAAACGAGTTGTTGTCCCGGTGCTCGTGGGCGGCGCGCTTGCTCGGCGAATTGAAGAATGCCACCATTGTGGCGGAGCTGTCCCAGGAAGAGCGGCTGACGGAAAGCCCCACCTTATCGGCCCACCATTGCAGGGGCGCGTTATGGTGCGGAACAGCCGGCATTGAAAAATCCTTGTACAGCAGCTTGCTGAATTTTTCCATGGTGGATCCCGTTGCCGCCGAGAAGCGCTGGACCAGCCATTTGCTGCGGGGATCATCATACATCCTTGCATGCAGGTACATGACGCGGTCCCCGGTCAAAGTCATTTCGCCGTCTCCCAGGTGCAGGGTTTGATTGTTGGGCTGCATGAAATACAGATATTGATTGATGCTGTTTTGCACCCAGGGCAGGTCGGTATAGAAATCTTTGCCCGTGCCGGTGCGCATATTCTCAAACAGCTGGAACTGATCGACCAGCGACCACATGGCATAAGCCGCACCCCAGTTCCAGCCGCCGTCGTCATCGCGGTAATAGGTCCAGCAGGGGATAAAGCCGTCCTGCAGTTTGTCATATACATCCTGGTACCATTGTTGCACGGCATTGTTTTGCGAAGCGGTCAGGCCTGTGGCATTGTACAGGACCAGGGCATTTTGGTTGGCAAAAATTGTATTCCAGGTATTGTGGCTCGACACATAGCTGTTCCCGGCGGAAGAATAGATATAGGTCGTCATAAATTCGGTGTTCATTGTAAAGAGGGCCTGCTCCAGGTCGTTTCTTAACGATACCGGAAGATCATTATAACACCAGTCCAGCAGCAATCCGCCGGCATCGCTCAGCTTTCTTATCAGGCTTTCCTTCTCCCAGAAATCCATAGTACCCCATCCCGCGTGATCAATGGTATCGATCAACCGCCGGGCAATGAACCGGCAACGCTTTAATTCCGGGGCGTCTGCTGTAAGCTTAAAGATAAAGGTGCAAAGAAAGGCCTGATCCCGTGCATAAACCGAACCCCAGTTCCAGGTCCAGACCGTGGAATCCGTACCTTCAGTATAAAGCTCGGGGTCATTGATCCACCAGCCGGTATAGGCATACCGGATTTCATTAAAGGTAGACTGCATATCTCCCGGGATCAGGATACCGCTTTTTAGATGGTTCAGGCGGGCTGTATCGGCATACAGCCTGGGATGAGCGGTATTCACTACCGGGTATTGGGCTGCTACCGGCGCGGCGAGCGAGAACGCAAGCAGACAGATGAGCGCTGCATATTTCAGATTGATTTTGGCTTGATGCATGGCAGGGTTGTTTTTGTTGCTCTTCTCAATTCCATTGCAATTGCTGTTTCGGAAGTGGTCAACCTTGTTAGGTCAACGGTAATATGCATTTTACGAATGGCGGTTCTATGGAGCAGTAGAGCTGTTTGGGTAAGCATTTGCCATTAAAAATATTACCATGACCAAAGGGTTTAAAAAAATCCAATAGCTTTTCAATAGTGCTGATGTGGCTGCATAGCTAATGCGACGGAAAGATAGTATTATTTTATGCACGCAGCATATTATTATTGCATTTGTATGCTTGTTGCTGATTAAGGATGCTGGTAATCAAGCTCATGTAGCTACCTGCATATATGTGTGGTTGTTTTTAATGTGTTCCCGTCCTCCGATTTGAGTAAGTTTGCGTCTGCTACAAAATCTCTTATTATGCCGGAACTCCGCATCTATGCGCAGGCAGACCTTGCTCCGCTGATCGCTGTCCGTGAAGGCGAAACCAAGCTCGGCGAGCGGATCGGCCTTGCCGTTTCGCTGCAGGAAGGGCTGCGGTCGTCTGCCCCATTCGTTATCTTAGGGCTGCCGGAAGATATCGGAGTGCGCGCCAATGGCGGCATAGGAGGGGCTGCAACTGCCTGGCCGGCATTCCTGAAAAGCTTCCTGAACATCCAGGAAACCGCTGTGTTGAGCGGGCAGGATTTTTTACTGCTGGGCGCATTGGATTTTACGGGATGGATGCAGGAATGTATGCATGCAGAAGGGCCAGCGCTGCGCGATATGACTTCCCGCATCGATGAGGCCGTATACCCGCTGATCCGGGAGATTGTAGGTGCCGGCAAGATACCCCTGGTGATCGGCGGCGGGCACAACAATGCCTATCCTTTGCTGAAAGGAGCCTCCCTGGCCCTCCGCAAGCCCCTACATGCAGTAAACCTGGATGCGCATTCCGACTTCCGGCGCCGCGAGGGGCGTCATAGCGGTAACGGCTTCCGTTATGCTTATGAAGACGGCTTCCTGAAAAAATATGCTTTGCTGGGGCTGCATGAAGCCTACAACGGCGCAGCCATTGTGGCTGAACTGAAGGGCAATCCCGACCTGCTTCCTCTTTTCTGGGATGATATCTTTATGCGGAAAAGGATTTCCTGGGAGAAAGCGCTGGCCGCGGCCCTGGATTTTGTGGGAGAAGATTCGTTCGGTACGGAGCTCGACGCCGATTGCATAGAGCGGGCGCTGAGCAGCGCCGCCACACCGGCGGGCATTGCGGTGCAGGCAGCCCTGGACTACCTGTACCAATGCGGCCGCAGCCACAGGTCCATTTACCTTCATTTGCCCGAAGGTGTAGCAGAACGGAGCGACGGGCAGCAGGATATCTTTACCGGAAAGCTGCTGAGCTACCTGGTACAGGCCTTTGCAAAAGGCGTAAAAGAGCGAAGCTGAGCCCCGCTGCCATGCTTCCCATAAAAAAGCAAATGCTCCCCGCCCGCGCAGGAAGCATTTGCCGATAAATGTATCGGGGAGCTTACTCGATCGTATAGCTTACCGCACCGCCTTTTTCATCCTTCAGCTGGATGCCGGCAGCTGCCAGTGTATCCCTGATCCTGTCGGAAGCGGTGTAATCTTTCCGCGCCTTGGCTTCTCTCCGCATTTCGATCACCAGCTGCAGCACCGCGTCAAGCCTGTTGTTGTTTTGCTGCTGCATGGATTGCAGGCCCAGGATATTTTCCAGGTAATCCCGGAAGGTCGTTTTCATCAACTCCAGCGAAGCCGGGCTGATGGCGCCCGCTTTGATCTGCCCGCCTTTAATGCCGTTGACCAGGGGGGCCAGCTCAAACAGGTTGGCCAGTACCTTGGCTGTATTAAAGTCGTCGTTCATATCGTCGGCGCAGGCATGGCAGAATTCCTGCACTTTCTGCTCCAGTTCGGGATCAGGGGCGCTGCCGGATGCGTCTGCGGGCAGCTTTTGCAGTACTTCGTGCACTTCCCAGAGCCGGCGCAATGCTCTTTCGGACGCCTGCAGGGCTTCGTTGGAAAAGTCAAGCGTGCTGCGGTAGTGGGTCTGCAGGATGTAGAACCGGATCACCATAGGGTGATAAGCCTGCTCCAGCATAGGGTGGTCGCCGCTGAACAGTTCGGTAAGCTTGATCACGTTGTTATAGCTTTTGCCCATCTTGCGGCCATTGATCGTGATCATGTTGTTGTGCATCCAGTAGTTTACCGGCGCGCAGCCGTGGGCAATGGTGCTTTGCGCAATTTCGCTTTCGTGGTGGGGGAATTGCAGGTCCATGCCGCCGCCGTGAATGTCGAAGCGCTTGCCCAGGTATTTGCTGCTCATGGCCGAGCACTCTATGTGCCAGCCGGGGAAGCCCTCCCCCCAGGGGCTTTTCCACCGCATAATGTGCTCGGGCGGCGCTTTTTTCCAGAGCGCAAAGTCCGCTCTGTCGCGTTTTTCTTCCTGTCCTTCCAGTTCACGCGTGGTTTCCAGCAGCTCATCGATTACCCGTCCGGAGAGTTTGCCGTAGGGGTATTCTGCTGCATATTTCTTTACGTCGAAGTATACCGAGCCGTTTACCTCGTAGGCATAGCCTTTGGCAATAATGTCTTCGATCATGCTAATCTGCTCTATTATGTGGCCTGTGGCCGTGGGCTCGATAGAGGGTTCCAGGTTGTTGAACTTCCGCATGCCCCAGTGGTAAAGGCTGGTATATTTATGTACCAGCTCCATGGGCTCCAGCATTTCCAGCAACGCTTTTTTGGCAACCTTGTCTTCCGCTTCGCGGCCTTCTTCCTCGAAATGGCCTGCGTCGGTGATGTTGCGCACATAGCGCACCTTGTAACCCAGGTGCTGCAGGTACCTGTTCACTACATCGAAAGTGATATAAGGCCGTGCATGCCCCAGGTGGGACTCGCCGCTCACGGTAGGCCCGCATACATAAAGGCCCACGTGGCCGGGCGTAATAGGTACAAACTTTTCTTTCTGTCTGGTAAAGGAATTATATAAATGAAGTTCCGACATATACGCTGTTCTGTGAGCGACAAAAATAAGCTTTAGTTGGGAATGGTTTGGCAGGAAATGTAAGGAGTGCCGGGCCTGGCGGGAATAATCGTACTTTTGCCCGAGCTTTTTGCTTTCATTCATAGACAGAATGCCCCAGATCGTTACACTCCGCCTTACCCCGGCCGAAGCCGGCAATGAAACCGTTATCCGGCAGCAGGCTGCGCAAAGCCTGAAGATCAGTCCCCGGCGGATCAATGCCACACAGGTCATCCGCCGGTCTGTAGACGCCCGCGGCAGCCGGATCATGATGCAGCTGCAGGTTCATGTTTTTGTTGAGGAGCCTTTTACCGATGCCTTTGCTTTCGAGCCCCGCCTGGGGCAGGTACAGGGAAAAGAGCCGGTACTGATTGCCGGCGCCGGCCCTGCCGGCCTGTATGCAGCCCTGCAACTGATCGAAAACGGCTATTGCCCAGTAATAATAGAACGGGGCAAAGATGTGCGGAGCCGGCGCCGGGACCTGGCCGCAATGAACAGGCTGGGCATCGTTAACCCTGAATCCAACTATTGCTTCGGCGAAGGGGGCGCGGGCACCTATAGCGACGGCAAACTGTATACCCGCTCGACCAAGCGAGGCAATGTGCTGCGCAGCCTGCAATGGTTCCGGTATTTCGGGGCGGAAGAAAAGATACTTTACGAAGCCCATCCGCATATAGGAACGAATAAGCTCCCGGGCATTATCGTAGCGATGCGGGAAGCGATCGAAGCCTGCGGAGGGCAGGTACTGTTCAATACCAGACTTACCGACCTCATTATCGAAGGCGATGTGCTGAAAGGTGCTGTGGTCAACGGCGCCGAGCGTATCCCGGCCAGGGCGCTGATCCTGGCTACAGGGCACTCTGCCCGGGATGTGTTTACCCTGCTGCATAACCGGGGCATTGCCATCGAGGCAAAGCCTTTTGCATTGGGCGTGCGGATCGAGCACCCGCAGGCGCTGATCAACCAGATACAGTACCGGTGCGACCCTTCGGTGTTCGGCGATATGGTAGGGCCTGCTTCCTATTCGCTGGTGAGCCAGGAGCTGGGCCGGGGAGTATTCTCTTTCTGCATGTGCCCGGGCGGCATTATTGCCCCCGCTTCAACCGAAGAAGGAGCGCTGGTGGTAAATGGCTGGTCGCCTTCCAAACGGGACAATCCTTATGCCAACTCAGGCATGGTGGTGGCGGTCGATGAAAAAGATTTTGCGCGGTACGGCTTTACCGGTCCGCTGGCGGCGATGCAGTTTCAGCAGATGGTAGAGCGCAGGGCCTGGACGGCCGGCGGCGGCCGGCTCAGGGCGCCGGCGCAGCGTATGACCGATATGGTGAACAAGGCGCTTTCGGGGCAGCTGCCCGACTGCTCTTACCTACCGGGCGTAACCTCCGCGCTGATGCATGAAGTGCTGCCCCCGGAGGTGTACGAGGCATTGAGCCGGGGCTTTGTTTCGTTCGGGAAAAAGATGAAAGGATATTATACGGACGATGCGGTCGTAACCGCTACTGAATCCAGGACCTCTTCGCCGGTGCGTATTCCGAGGGATAAGGACAGCCTGCAGCATATACAGATCAAAGGCTTGTTCCCCTGTGCCGAAGGGGCGGGATATGCCGGGGGGATTATTTCGGCGGCTATGGACGGTGAGCGGGTGGGAGAGGCGGCAGCCCGTTATATAAAAACCGTCCTGTGATCGCATTGCGCACAGGACGGAGGAAGTAAGAGGACAAACCGGTCAGGCCGTCGGGTTTTCTTTTGCGTCGTCTTTGCCGGCCAGGTCGTTATAGGTGTCTTTCAGCTTGTCTGCTACATTGGAGGCGGTAGCTTTAGTAGCATCCCAGGCATCGCCGGCTGCATCCTTTGCCTTGGCGGCCAGGTCTTCCGCCTTGTCTTCCACTTTGTCCCATACTTCTTCTGCTTTATCTTCTACTTTTTCCCAGGTTTCTTCTGCTTTGTCTTTAAGGTCGTGGAGGGTTTCTTTCAGTTTGTCTAAAAAGCCTCCTTCTTTTTTTTGTTCTTCGCTCATGCTATTCTTGTTTTAGGTGAGATAATAAGCTAAATTAAGAAATAAATCACAGCGATTCCCAGGCTATATTATTTTACCGTTATTTCACAACTACCTGCACAGTTTGCCGGGTTTTCTGCTCCAGCAGGATCACGCGGCCCTTGGTGAGCTCTTCCATAACAGAGGGAGTGTAATGGCGTATGGTGAGCAGCTGCACATCTTCGTTCCTGAGCACTTTGTAGTCTTTTTCCAGGACTTCGGCCAGCGCACGTATTTTATCTTCCCTGTTGTCCACACATACCACCAGGCTGATGGCCGCGTTCTGTATCAGGTTGATCTTGACGTGCTGCGCGTGGAAGATGTCGTACAGGTTGCGCAGGTTCTCTTCCGTAATAAAGGAGAAGTCGCGGCTGGTTACCTGCAGCAGTACCTGGTCCTTTTTCAGCACGATCAGCGGCGGGTATACAAACGTGTCGGTAGTATCCCTGATCACGGTACCTTTCAGCCGGGTGTCGAGGAAGCATTTTACGTGGAGGGGGATACCGGCGTTTTGCAGGGGCTTAATGGTTTTGGGGTGAATTACCTGTGCGCCGTAATAGGCCATCTCGATCACTTCATGATAGGTGATCTCCTCGATTTTGACGGTGTTGGGAAAGAGCTTGGGGTCTGCGTTCAGCAGGCCTTCCACATCTTTCCAGATGCTTACCGATTGCGCCGGCAGCATGGCGGCCAGCAGCGCCGCCGTATAATCGGAGCCTTCCCGGCCCAGGGTAGTAGAGTGGTTGTCGGCGGTGCTGCCGATAAAGCCCTGGGTAATCACAATGGAGTGCTGCTGCAGCAGGGGAAGGAGCTTTTGCCGCACCTGCTCCCTGGAAAAATTGAAATCCACTTCGGGGTCCCGGTAGTTATTGTCCGTGCGGATCAGGTCGCGGGCATCCACCCAGCAGCAGCTGTATCCCTGTTCTTTCAGGAAGGCATCCAGGATGGAGGTAGACAGAAGCTCGCCGATGCAAACGATCTGGTCATAGACATAATCCCCGGGCTGTATGCCCCCCTCGTCCACTGCCCAGTGCATCTCGGTGTAGAACTCATTGAGCCGGGGGGCCAGCGCAGCCAGCCCTTCGGGGCCCAGCAGCCCGGCGGCATAGTCGTTGTGCGCCTGTTCCAGCGCAGCTATTTTCCGGAGCGCTTCTTCCTTACGGCCTTCATTGGCGGCCTGTACCACGGCTTCCAGCGCATTGGTGGTCTTGCCGAAGGCCGATACCACCATCACCAGCGGCTGGCCGCCGTACTGAATAATTGGGAGCAGCTCCCGCATCCTTTCCGGCGTGGCAATCGATGCGCCGCCGCATTTGTAAACCTGCATTTGTATAGGTTGAATAGACAGTTTAAAATAGTTTTTTCGGCATTGGTATATCCGCCTCCTGCCGCTAACGGCGGATGTGGGCAGGGCGTTTGTCCGGGAGCGCCGGATGCCGGTCGCCGCTATTGAAGCGCAGCCAGCGCCTGCTCCAGCTTTTCAAATACATCGTCGATGTCCTCGAGGCGGCAGGTGCCTACGCTGATGCGGTACCAGGGCGATTCTTTGTCTGCGCCGAAGCAGTGGAAGGGCACAATGGCCAGCCCTGCCTTGCTCAGTATGTATTGGGTTACATCGGCCTGGCTGGCAATATCCTTCTTTCCTTTCAGGTCTATCTTTACCGTAAGATAGATGGCGGCCTGGGGAGCGATGGCGTCTACCGGGTGTCCTTTCAGCTTCAGCGATTCAAAGCCTTTGTAGATGCGCCACAGGCGGGTTTCGAGCTCGGCCTTGAAGTCTTCCAGGTATGCTTCTACGGCTTCCGTGTCCCCGAGGAAGTCGGCCGTGGCTTTTTGCTCGGCAATCGGCGCCCAGGCACCGATATGGCTGAGCAATGCCTTCATTTTGGCAATCACCGAAGCGGGCCCCAGCGCCCAGCCTACCCGTACGCCGGTCGCGGCAAAGGCTTTGGAAATACCGTCTATGGTGATGGTATATTCTTTCATTCCGGGGCGCAGCGACACGGGGTGGTAATGCCGGGTTTCGCCGTAGGTGAGCGTGAAGTACATCTGGTCGAAGAGGAGGTACAGCTTCTTCTCATCCGGGCTCCGGCGGTTATTCTCTTCCAGTATCAGGTCGCATATCTTTTCGAGTTCTTCCCTGCTCAGGGTAGTGCCGGTAGGATTCTGCGGCGTACACAGGCATAGCAGGGCCGCGTCTTTGATGTGGGGCGCAATGTCTGCTGCCGTGGGCATGAAGTTGCTTTCCGGGCCCGCCTGTATTTCGCAGGGCAGGCCGTGGTTCATATGAGTATAGTGGTTGTTGTTCCAGGAGGGAACTGCATAGATCACCTTGTCGCCGGGATTGACTATGGTACGGAAGAGGGCATAGATAAGAGGGCGTCCCCCGCTGGCGATCTGGATCTCGTTCAGGTCGTACTGCAGGCCCTCGTAACGTTTGATAAAGCCGGATACCGCTTCTCTCAGGGCAAGGATGCCGTCGGCCGGCGGGTAATTCGTCAGCCCCGAGCGGTATGCCGCTACGATGCCGTCTTCCAGCTGCTCGGGAATAGGGAAGATCGAGGGGGCAAAATCACCGATGGTATAGTTGTAAATTTTTTCGCCGTTGCGAATGCGGTTGTTGATCTCGTTGCCGAGTTTTACGATTTCAGAACCAATCAATGATTCCGCAAGGTTGCTGAGCTTACTCATCGGTATTTCATTTTAACAGTAAAAAAAGAGGCTCACCGTTCCGGTAAGCCTCTTGTATATGGTCTTGGTACACAATACAACATCAGGATTACCTTGGTGCGGTAAAACGTTTCATTTGCTTATATACCTTCTTGTACATCCTCATAGGAGGGCGAAGATAAAACGCTATTTTTATTTTACAAAATAAATGCGGGCCGCTCCCGTTAAAAATAATTCATTTGGTTCTCTTTGTTAAGAACTAAATGGCGGTTACTTTTGCGGCATGGAGCAGTTCAGGGCAAAAATAGAAGAGCATGGCAACTACTACGAGAAGCAGGGGTTCTCTCCTGTTGCCTCACGCGTCATGATATACCTCTTTCTGCACCCGGAGGGAGAAGCCACCTTTGATGAGCTCGTGCAGTATTTCGGAGTGAGCAAGAGCGCCGTGTCGAATGCGCTGAAGATACTGTCGGTTATGGAAGTGGTCAGGGAAAAAACGAAGTCCGGCGCCCGGAAGCGGTATTTCAGGGCTACGCCCGACCGTTTTGTTTCGCCGGCATTGGTGGTGAAGAGCTACCATGAGAGCCGGCTGATTTTTGAAGATATACGCAGGCTGCGCAAAAAAAAGGATGCCTTGTCGGAAGAACTGAAGCAGGTAGCCGATTTTATCAAAGTGATGGAGGCGGAATATCCCAGATTATATGAAAAAGTGCTGGCCGCTAAAAAGGCATAAACGGCAGCCGGTTCTTTTCCTCCGTTTACCGAAGAAAAATGCATGTTTGTCGAAGCCGGGTCGCAATTCGCATAATATTGTTTCGGCCGGAGAAAGGCAGGAAATAATTTTGGCCGGAGAAGTAAAAAAATTGCAAACAAATTTGGTTGATATATCAACTTGATTTTACCTTTGCGGCCGATTTTGATTGATCCGTGGTTATATGATTGTACGTAGGGGTATTGATCCAATTGGTTGTCCTATCTACAAATCAGATGAACCTTTTAACCCATAATATTTATACCGTCTTTCCCGTAATGCAAATGAAGAATAATTGTGATGCCGGCTCTGTGCAGTGGAATAATTTCTTTTCGGAAATGACCGATACCCTGATCTTCCAGATGCACCGTATCCACCGTGTTATGTTCAGGGTAGCCAACAGCAAGATCCAGGAAGCTTCCGTTCCGGTAAAGATGGAGCAGCTGCCCATACTGATCTGCATCTACAACTGCGGCAATGTATCGCAGCAGGAGGTCGCCGACCTGGTGCACCGCGATAAATCGTCGGTACAGCGTACAGTAGTGGCACTGGAGAAAAAAGGGCTTATTACGGTTGCGCAGGATAAGACCGATAAGCGGAAGAACATACTCAGGACTACGGAAACCGGCACTTTTGTTGCGCAGCAGATCAAGGATATCGTGCGGAAGGTGGAAGAGGAGATATTTTCCGCATTTAAATCAGAAGACCGTTTGAATACCATTAACTCTATAAAAGAAACTGCAGACAAGCTGGAATTACTGCAGGTATAAATCCTGAAGGGTTCCCTCCCGACTTTTTACTTTTGAAAAACAGCAATAATGAAAAACCCCGTCAAAGTACTGATTGCCGTACTAAGCTGTACACTCGCCGGCCTGGACCTGCATGCCCAGGCCAACACGGAGCCGGTTACGCACCGGCTGTCCGTACAGCAGGCTCTGGAGTACGCAGATAAGAACAATGTACAGGTCAGGAATGCCCTGCTCGATATCCTGATACAGAAAGAAGCGAACAGGGAAGTGGCCTCCGCCGCCTATCCCTCCTTGTCGGCAAGCGGCAGTATTACCGATAACCTGAAGCTGCAGACCACCCTGCTGCCGGGTGAGTTTATGGGGCAGCCGCCCGGAACCTTCGTGCCGGTTACATTCGGTACGAAATATATTACCAGCGGCAGTATAGACCTGAGCCAGCTGCTCTTCGACGGTCAGGTATTCATTGGGCTGAAAGCCCGGAAAACCTCCCTGCAGTGGAGCCAGCAGAATACGGAGATCACCAGGGAAATGATACGGGCCAATGTATACAAGGTATATTACCAGCTGGTACTGAGCAAAACCCAGATCGCCCTGCTGGATGCGAACATCGCGCTGGTGGAAAAGCTGAAACGCGATGCCGGGATCATGTACGAGAACGGCTTTGCCGAAAAGCTGGACATCGACAAGAGCGATGTACAGCTGGCCAACCTGCAAACCGAGAAGGAAAAGGTGCTGGCTTCGGTAGCCAACGGGTACAACGGGCTGAAGGTGCTGCTGGGAATGCCGGTACAGGACCGGCTGATACTTACAGACAGCCTGAGCGACGAGCAGATCAAGTCCAACATACTGCAGGATGCCGCTTACTCCTATGAAGACCGGAAGGACTACCGGTACCTGCAGCTTACCCGCAAGCTGAACGAGTTTAACGTGCGCCGCTACCAGTACAGCAAGCTGCCTACGCTGAGCCTGGGGGCAACGTATAACAAGCAGATACAGCGGAACGAGTTCACTTTCGACGGCGACTGGTTCACTGCCTCTTATGTAGCCCTCCGGCTTTCGGTGCCCATTTTCAAAGGCTTTGGCACCAATGCAAAGATCAACCAGGCCAGGCTTACGGTTCGCCAGACCGACAACCAGATCGAGAACCTTAAGAGAACCATCGATAATGAAGTGGCCGCAGCGCGCAACAACTTTACCACTTCTATCAAGATCATGGACTACCAGAAGAAAAATATGGAGCTGGCGGAGCAGGTGTATAACCAGACCAAGAAGAAATATGAAGTAGGCACCGGTTCCCAGACCGAGATCAATACGGCGCAGACCGAGCTGAAAACGGCGCAGACCAACTATATAAGCGCTTTGTACGACGCTATCGTGGCCAAAATAGATTACTTGAAAGCCATCGGCAAATTATAAATCCCACAATAAACGATCATTTGAACAACAAAAAATATCCTATGCAACACATTGCGAAAATAGCGCTACTGGCTTCTTTTGTACTGACCCTGGCCGCCTGCGGCGGCGGGACGAAAAAAGGCGCCCTTGCGGAGAAAAAAGCCCAGCTGGAGAAACTGAAAGCAGAGCAGAAAGCCCTGGCTGATAAAATATCCGGCCTGCAGGACGAGATCGACAAGCTGGACCCTGCAGCGGCCAATGCCAATGCCAAGCTCGTGACCGTTGCACCCGTAACTACGGGCGCTTTTGACCATTATATTGACCTGCAGGGCAAGGTGGACGCCTATAACGTGGCCTATATCGCGCCCCGCGGACAAGGCGGCTTCGTAAAGGAGATCTATGTAAAACAGGGCGATAATGTGAAAAAAGGACAGGTGCTGCTGAAGCTCGACGCTGCGGTGCTGAGCCAGAGCCTGGCCGCGGCGCAGCAGCAGCTGGGCGGCCTCAAAGCACAGCTGGCCCAGGCAAAAAGCATTTACGAACGCCAGCAGAACCTGTGGAAGCAGAATATCGGCACCGAGATACAGGTGCTGAACGCAAAAACCAATATGGAAGCCCTGCAGAGCCAGTACAATGCCGCACAGGCCAACGTAAGGATGGCGCAGGAGCAGCTGAATACCACCAATGTGGTATCTGAGATCAGCGGCACAGTAAACATCCTCAATGTGAAAGTAGGCGAGTACTTCAGCGGCGGCCAGCAGATCCAGGTCGTTAATAACAACGATCTCAAGATCACGGTGAATGTGCCGGAAAACTATGCCGACCGGGTAAAAGTAGGCAGCACCCTGGTAGCTACCCTGCCTGAATCCGACAACGAAACCATTACTACCAAAGTAAACGTGGCCGGCAAGGTGATCGACCCCATAACCCGCTCTTTCTATGTGGAGGGCCGTATTCCTGCCGACAAAAAGCTGCGGGCCAACCAGCTGGCTATGGTCAGGATACAGGATTACTCCCTGCCGAATGCCATTACCATACCGATGAATACCCTGCAAACGGATGATAAAGGAAAGTTCGTGCTGGTGGCAGTCCGGGAAAAAGGAAAGCTGATTGCCCGTAAAAAGCCCGTCGTTATCGGTGAACTGTATGGCGACAGGCTGGAAATAAAGAGCGGCCTGGATGCCGGTGACCAGATCATCACGGAAGGCTTCCAGAGCCTGTACGACGGGCAGCGCATCACTACCACCGGCGCACAGTAATAAGCTGTCTTATTCATTATTCCTCTATTCCTATACCCAAGGATACGGCTGAGTATGCAGGTATGCTTGTGTAGCTAAACCATAAAATTTTATGAGTGCTTTAGAAAACTTTACCGGAAAGTTCAAGGAGTTTAAGCCCACGAGCTGGTCCATCAAGAATAAGACCTCCATTTACCTGCTGATGGTCATCATCACGATAATGGGCGTATTCCAGTTCATGACCCTGCCCAAGGAGCAGTTCCCGGATATCGTGATCCCTACCATATATATACAGACCATAAACGTGGGCAACTCTCCCAAGGATATGGAAAACCTGGTGACCCAGCCTATCGAGAAGCAGATCAAGGGCATCACCGGGGTCAAGATTACCAAGACCACCAGCACATCGCTGCAGGACTTCTCGGCCATCATGGTAGAGTTTGATGCAAATGTGAAGGTGGACGTGGCTTTGCAGAAGGTGAAGGATGCCGTGGATAAGGCCAAGCAGGACCTGCCGACGGACCTTACCCAGGAGCCTACCGTGCAGGAGGTCAGCTTCTCCGACCAGCCGATCATGTATGTGAATGTGAGCGGCGACTTCGACATGGTACGCCTGAAGAAATATGCCGATGATCTACAGGACCAGCTGGAATCCCTGCCCCAGATCAACCGCGTAGATATTGTAGGCGCGCCGGAAAGGGAATTCCAGATCAACGTGGATAACCAGCGCATGCTGGCCGCAGGCATTACTTTCGATAATATAGAAGGAGCCGTGGCCCGCGAGAACATGGATATAACCGGCGGCCTGCTGCAGGTGGGCAACATGAAACGCACGCTGCAGCTGAAAGGGCAGATCAAGACGGCTGCCGACCTGGAAAAGGTAGTAGTGCGCAACTCCAAGGGAGCTGCCATCTACCTGAAGGATATCGCAGAGATCAAAGATACCATTAAGGAATACGAGAGCTTTGCCCGCCTGAACGGCAAGAACGTGGTTACCCTGAACATCATCAAGCGTTCGGGCGAGAACCTGATCGAAACCTCCGACGCCGTTAAGAAAACCGTGCTGGAGATGAAAGCGTCGCAATTCCCTCCCAACCTGGATGTAGTGGTTACCGGCGATATGAGTAAGTCTACCAGGACCTCGTTCAACGACTTGGTTAACTCCATCGTGATCGGGTTCCTGCTGGTGTTGCTGATCCTGATGTTCTTCATGGGCGTAACCAATGCATTCTTCGTGGCGCTGTCGGTGCCCCTGAGCATGTTCGTAGCCTTTGTGAGCCTGCCGGGCGCCGATATGATCGTGGGGACGCACGTAACCCTGAACTTCATGGTGCTGTTTGCCCTGCTGTTCGGTCTGGGCATTATCGTGGACGATGCTATTGTGGTGATCGAGAATACCCACCGTATTTTTACGGAAGGCAAGGGCAAGATCAATTCGGAACGGTCGGCCATGATGGCTGCGGGCGAAGTGTTCGTGCCGGTGCTGGCCGGTACGCTTACCACCCTGGCCCCCTTCTTCCCGCTGCTGTTCTGGCCCGGCATTATCGGCAAGTTCATGATCTACCTGCCTACCATGCTGATCTTTACCCTGGCAGCCTCGCTGATCGTAGCCTTTATCATGAACCCTGTATTCGCGGTGGATTTCATGAATCATCCCGAGCATGATAAGAAAGAGCCCAAGTCGGCGGTATTTAAGAAAAGAGCCTTTTTGATCCCGGTTATCTTAGGCGTGCTGATGCTTATATTCGGCTTCCTGATCAAGGCAGGCACCCCCGAGGTAGCGCACGTGGCCAATTCGCTGGAAGCAGAACCCGGCAAGCCTTATGCCTTCTATTTCTTTACCGGCAACCTGCTGCTTTTCTTTGCGCTGCTGGTCGTATTCAATAAGTATGTGCTGGACGATGCGATTCACCGTTTCCAGAACAGGGTGCTGCCCTGGATCATGGGTCATTACGAAAGCCTGCTGCGCTGGGCACTCAAAGGCTGGAGGCCCGTACACCTGCTGCTGGGCGCCGTAGGCCTGTTCTTCCTTTCCTTCTTCATTTTCGGGGCAATAGGGAAATCGCCCGTGTTCTTCCCCGAGGGCGAGCCTAACCAGATCTATGTATACCTGAAGCTCCCGGTAGGCACTACGGTGGAGTACACAGACTCCATAACAAGGACCCTGGAAGCCAAGGTGAACAAGGTGCTGGGCATGGAAAACGGCAAAAAGAACCCGATGGTGGAAAGCGTAATCGCCAACGTGGCGGTCGGTGCCTCCGACCCTGCCAGCGGCGACCGCAGCACCCGTCCCGAGCTGGGCCGTATCCAGGTGTCCTTCGTGGAATATGAAAAACGCGAAGGCGGCAAGACCGGTCCTTACCTGGACAAGATCCGCAAGGCGATCAAAGGCATACCCGGTGCGGAGCTCTCTGTAGACAAAGAGCAGAACGGGCCTCCCACCGATCCCCCGGTCAATATCGAAGTGGCCAGCGAGGACATCGACGAAATGATCAAAGCCGCGGTTGCGCTTAAGAACTATCTGGACTCCATAAAGGTGCCCGGCATCGAGGAGCTCAAAATGGATATCGACCTTACCAACCCCGAAATATCCGTGACCGTAGACCGTGAACGTGCCCTGATCGAAGGAGTATCTTCTGCTCAGGTAGGCATGCAGCTGCGCACCGCCCTGTTCGGAAAGGAAATCTCCAAAGTAAAAGAGGGCGAAGACGAGTACAAGATCCAGCTGCGTAACGAATACTTCCAGCGTAACAACCTGGTAGACCTCCTGAACATGAACATAACCTTCCAGGACATGGCTTCCGGCGGTGCGGTAAAAAGCGTGCCCATCAGCTCCCTGGTGAAGGTCGACTACACAAGCACCCTGGGCAGTGTAAAGCGTAAAAACCAGAAGCGGGTAATCACCCTGCGCTCCAATGTGCTGCAGGGGTATACGCCCACAGCGGTCAACCTGCAGCTGGCCAAGGAGATCAAGGCATTTAAGGGTAAAACCGAGGGCGTGACCATCACCCAGACCGGCGAAGGAGAGCAGCAGGCCGAAACCGGCGCCTTCCTGATGAAAGCCCTGGCAATTGCCCTGATGGCGATCCTGCTTATCCTGGTAGTGCAGTTCAACTCTATGGGTAAATCGGTGATCATCCTTACCGAGATCGTGTTCAGCGTGATCGGGGTGCTCCTGGGCTTTGCCTTTACGGGGATGACGGTATCCATCGTAATGACGGGCGTGGGTATACTGGGGCTTGCCGGTATCGTTATCAAGAACGGCATCCTCGTGATCGAGTTTGCAGACGAGCTCAGGTCAAGAGGGCTGAAAACGAGGGAAGCCGTGATCCAGGCGGGCAAAACGAGGATCATACCCGTAATGCTTACCGCCCTGGCAGCCATCCTGGCCCTGATACCGCTGGCTGTAGGCTTTAATATCAACTTCATTACCCTGTTCTCCGAGCTGAACCCGCGTATCTTCTTCGGGGGAGACAACGTGATGTTCTGGAAGCCCCTGTCATGGACCATTATCTTCGGCCTGGCCTTCGCTTTCTTTATGACGCTGATCATGGTGCCGAGCATGTACCTGATCTACGAAAGGCTGAAGCGCCCCATGCGCCGGCATTTCGGCGGCAAATGGGTGTCTTTCATGGGTATCCCGCCGCTCACCTTCATTTTCATTTTCATGATGATCTATTCCATGATCAGGCATCGCAGGGATGTAAGGCGCAGGAAGGCAAAGCTGGCCAAGCGCAGCGATGTGAATGAAGCGTTTATCGGCAGCTGGTTCTAAACAGCCGCAATTGCCGATGACATGCAAGGAGGGTACCCGCCGGTATCCTCCTTGTCCGTTAAGGTACCTGTCGCATTTTTGTTTAGTTTTGAAGCAGGTTTACTGTTACAGGGCAGGCTCCCGTTATCTTAAAACGTACGCATCTTGCAATTGACTTTTCCCATCACCCTTACGCTTGGTCAAACGCAGCTTCAGCTACATGCCGTTACTGAATATTTATCTCTTTTCATCGGCTTCCGTTATTACCTGTACCTTCGGAAAAAGCAGGGCGATATCCTATCTGCAGGTCACAGGCTTTGGATACTTATAGCAGCCATACTGGGCGCAGTGGTTGGCTCGCGGCTGCTGGGCGGGCTGGAAAATCCCATGGCCCTGATGGCTTCGGATAATAAGCCGGCCTACTTTTATCAGAACAAAACAGTGCTGGGCGGGTTTCTCGGCGGACTGTGGGCCGTGGAAGGCGTCAAGCTGCTGCTGAAGGAAAAACAGCGCAGCGGCGATCTCTTTGTATATCCGATGCTGCTGGGACTGCTCATCGGCAGGATCGGGTGCTTCAGCATGGGCGTGTATGAAGAAACGTACGGCCTGCCTACCTCCATGCCCACCGGCATGGACCTGGGCGATGGGCAGCTGCGTCATCCGGTGGCTTTATATGAAATGGCCTTCCTCGCACTGCTATGGTTAACCCTGCGCAGGCTGGAGCGCCGTTATGTGCTCAGGCCGGGGGCGCGGTTCCGGCTTTTTATGATCGCCTACCTGGTCTTCAGATGGCTGCTGGATTTTATCAAGCCGCATTATACATGGAATATAGGTTTCTCTTCGATACAGCTTGCAGCGCTTGCCGGGCTGGCTTATTATTATAAAAGTCTTATCTTTCCTTCGGGGCTGGTAGCCGCCACGAAAGCTGCCGCCCCTTAATAGCCGCTATGCCCGTAAGACCTTATACCTACTACGACTTTACCCAAAGCCTGTGCAGCACCTGCCTGAGGAGGGTGGATGCCAAGATCGTGTTTGAAGAGGAAAATGTATTTATGCTCAAAACATGCCGGGAACATGGTTTCGAGAAAGTACTCATTGCTACGGATATTGATTATTATAAGAATATCCGGAACTACAACAAACCTTCCGAAACGCCTTTACGGTTCAACACAGAAACGGCATACGGCTGCCCATACGACTGCGGGCTGTGCCGGGACCATGAGCAGCATAGCTGTCTTACCCTTGTGGAGATCACAGACCGCTGCAATCTTACCTGCCCTACCTGCTACGCCATGAGCAGTCCGCATTACGGCCGCCATCGTACCGTAGCGGAGGTGGAAGCAATGCTCGATATCATCGTTGCCAATGAAGGTGCGCCGGACGTGGTGCAGATCAGCGGAGGGGAGCCTACCGTTCATCCCGGCTTTTTCGAGATACTGGACATTGCCAAGCGTAAGCCCATTAAGCACCTGATGGTAAATACCAACGGTATCAGGATCGCAAAAGACAAGGAATTTGCACGGCGGCTGGCAACCTATGCTCCTGACTTCGAGATCTATCTTCAGTTCGATTCTTTCAGGCCGGAAGTGCTGGAAGCCCTCAGAGGCAGGGATCTGCTGGAAGTCAGGATGAAAGCGCTGGAGCACCTGAACGAGCTCAACCTCAGCACTACGCTTGTAGTAACGCTTCAGAAAGGCCTGAACGACGACGAGATCGGGAAGATCATTGAGTTTGCCCTGCAGCAGCCCTGTGTCAGAGGGGTGACCTTCCAGCCTACACAGGCAGCCGGCCGGCTCGACCGTTTTGATCCTGCTACCGACCGGATTACCATGACCGATGTGCGTACCCGGATACTGGAGCAGACCTCCGTCTTCCGGCCCAACGATCTTTTGCCGGTGCCCTGTAATCCCGATGCCCTGGTGATGGGATACGCCCTGAAACTGGGAGGCAATGTTTTCCCGCTGACCCGCTATATAGACCCTGCCCAGTTGCTCGACAACAGCCGCAACACGATCGTGTACGAGCAGGACGAAGCGTTGAAGGCGAAGATGATCGACATTTTCAGCACGGGCATATCGGTGGACCGGGTCGAGGAAAATATGAAGCAACTGCTGTGCTGCCTCCCGCTGGTCGATGCGCCGGGGCTTTCGTATAATAATCTTTTCCGTATTATCATCATGCGGTTTATCGATGCTTATGATTTCGATGTGAGGGCCATCAAGAAGAGCTGTGTGCACATTGTGCACAAGGACGGCCGCCTGATCCCTTTCGAAACCATGAACCTGTTTTATCGGGATGAAAAGGAGCACTACCTGAAGCAGCTGCAGGAAGAACGGGCACCGATTTTCTGATGGCAATACGCCGTTTTGCAACGGCCATACATTGATAAAAAGCAAAGCGCTATGAGTAAAAATGCCCGGATCAGCCTTATTGTCTGCAGCCTGATTTTCGGATTGGTTGCGATAGCCACCCTGCTTTCGGCAGATGGCCGCGGCGGGGCCTGGGTGGGCCTGTTTGCGCTGCTGTTTGCGGTGGTGTATGTTTTTGCAGGTATCATTCTGTGCCTCCCCCCAGCCACCCGCGAGGCAGGGAAAGGAATGCTGCTTGCCGGGGCTGTCCTGCTGCTTGTGGGTTTTACGGTTTGCTCTGCCAGTGTTTAATATTGCAGGGCGGAAGCCGTATTTTTCTTTCTTTTTAATTTGATTCTTTTGAACCCCGAACTACTTACCGAGCTTGTTTCCTTCAGGATGCCCTTCGGCAAATACAAAGGCCAGCTCATAGCCGACCTGCCGGAACCTTACCTGCTCTGGTTTTCCCGTAAGGGATTCCCCAGGGGCAAACTGGGTGTGCTGTTGCAGACCATGTACGAAATACGGCTGAACGGGCTTGAATACCTTCTGCGGCCTTTGCGGGATATGCCCGGGCGCTGATTGCAGCCGTTCTCCTGCAGCCCCGGGCGGGCTCGTTCCCCCGCCGGGACCAGGCCTGGCCTGCCCGCATATACTGAAAACATGCCTGCAAAACGGGTTTCATTCCGTACTTTTGCGCACCTTTTCGAACTTTTTTTAACATCATTTGTCATTGCCTGGATAGTTAAGGGGTTAGCTATCAATATGTTGGGTTTTGATATGGACTGTTTTCACAATTTACTTCCTTTTCTATGTGGCATCGTATCGCTGATTTTGTACTTCGTTTCCGTGTCCTGCTGCTGATCCTGCTTTTTGCCCTGACCGGCATTATGGGCTATTACGCTTCCAAGGTAGAGATGAGCTATGACTTTACCAATGCAATCCCTACCGATAACCCCAAGTACAAGGATTATCAGAGATTCAGGGCCATGTTTGGCGAAGACGGCAATACGATGATGCTGGGCGTGCAGACTCCTTCGTTGTTTCAGCCGGCAGTATTTAAAGACTATGTAGCGCTGTCGCAGGCTATCGGTAAAGTGAAATCAGTGGAGAATGTGCTGGGCATACCGGTGGCCGTTACGCTCAGGGCCGACAGCATCAGAAAGCTTGCAGTAGAGCGTATTTTTCCCGACGATCCGGGCCAGGCCGACATCGACAGCCTGCGCGGCGTGTTTGAGAAGCTGCCTTTTTACAAGGGGCTGCTGTACAACGACAAGACCCATGCCTATGTAATGGCCATCCGCATCAATAAGCAGACCCTGGCCTCCAAAGACCGTACCCGCGTCATTAACGAGATCATTGCCCTGGGCGATTCCTTCGGCAAAAAGCACAATATAGAAGTGCACTATTCGGGGCTGCCGCATATCCGTACCCAGATGGCCAATAAAGTGCAGCATGAGCTCAAGATATTCCTGATACTGTCTTTTGCCCTTACCGCGGTGATCCTGCTTATTTTCTTCCGCTCCATGCTGGCGGTGCTTACTTCCATGATCGTGGTGGCGATCGGCGTGGTATGGTCTTTCGGCACCCTGGCGCTGCTGGGCTACAAGATCACGATCCTTACCGGGGTGATCCCGCCGCTGGTAGTAGTGATCGGCATACCCAACTGTGTGTATTTCCTTAATAAGTATCATACCGAATACGCCAGGCTCAGCGATAAGATACCCTCGCTGCGGAATATGGTCGGTAAAATGGGGATCGTTACCTTATTCACCAATCTTACCGCCGCTATAGGCTTTGGCGTATTCTTCTTCACCAAAAGCGTCATTCTTAAGGAGTTTGGCCTGGTGTCGGGCATCAATATCCTGGGCCTCTTCTTTATTTCCCTGATCTTCATTCCCGCTGTATACAGCTTCCTTCCGCCACCCCATACCCGTCATACCAGCTACCTGGAAAGCAGGTGGATGAATAACCTGCTGGACTCCCTCACTACCCTGGTGTTCCACAACCGGAAAAAACTTTACCTGGTTACCATTGCAATATGCGCCGTAGCCGTGGCAGGAATGCTGCGGTTGAAAGCCGTGGGGCATATCGTCGACGATCTGCCGCACTCCGACAAGATCTATACAGATCTGAAGTTTTTCGAAAAGAATTTTAAGGGCGTAATGCCCCTGGAAATTATCGTGAATACCAAAAAGAAATACGGGGCGCTGACGTCGCTCGAAACTTGGGAGAAGCTGGACTCGCTGACCAGCCTGCTGGAAAGCCGGCCGGAGATCGGCGGCGGCCTTACGCTGATCAAGGGCGTGAAGTTTGCGCGGCAGGGTTTTTCCGGCGGGGCAGTAGAAGAGTACAGGCTTCCGGACCAGTTTGAGTTCAGCGCGCTAAAGCCCTACCTGATCAGCACCCTCAGGAAACGGGACCACAGCAATCCCAACCCCATGAGCAAGCTGCTGAATTCCTTTGTAGATACCAATATCCAGAATGTCAGGATCAGTGTGAATGTGGCGGACATAGGATCGGTGGAGATGCCCAAGCTGCTGGAAGAAATACGGCCGCAGGCATTGCAGCTGTTCGATACGGCCGATTACGAGCTTACCTTTACCGGGACCAGCATTACCTTCCTGGAAGGAAGCAAGTTTATTATCAACAGTCTTCGCGACAGCCTGATCTGGGCCTTTGGCATGATCCTGGTCTGCATGATCGTGCTGTTCCGCAGCTGGCGCATCGTACTCATTGCCGTAGTGACCAATATTGTGCCGCTGGTGATCACGGCGGGCGTTATGGGCTGGCTCAATGTGCCGCTGAAGCCTTCCACCGTGCTGGTGTTCAGCGTGGCCCTGGGTATTACCGTAGATGTGACCATCCGGTTTCTGGTCAACTTCAAGCAGGAGCTGGCAACGCATAACGAGGATATACAGATGACCGTACGCCGAAGCATACACGATACGGGGCTGAGCATCATCTTTACTTCCCTGATCCTGATGGCGGGGTTTGCCGTGTTTGCCGTTTCCGAATTTGATGGAACCAAATCGCTGGGATACCTTACTTCCCTGACCCTTTTGCTGGCCATGATCTTTAACCTGACCCTGCAGCCGGCATTGCTCCTGTGGATGGACAAAGCCAAAAAGAAGAAGCAGAACGGCGGCAATAAAGGATAAAAGGCAAAGCCCGGAACCTTGGGTTCCGGGCTTTGTGTATCCCATCCGTGCTGTTCTTTCCTGCCGCTTCAGCTGAGTGCAAAGTCCACTGCGGCGCGCGCGTGGAGCAGGGTAGTATCGAACACAGGGGTGGTGGTATCTTCGGGCCGTATCAGTAAGGGAATCTCGGTACAGCCCAGGATCGCGCCTTCGGCGCCGCGGGCGGCCAGCTTTTCAATAATATCAAGGTAGCGCCGGCGGGTTTCAGGCAGGAGGATGCCCTTGCCCAGCTCTTCCGCGATCGTGTGGTGTACAAAGTCCCTGTCATCCGCTTCAGGTATCAGCATTTCAATGCCTGCCTCTTCCAGCTTGGAGCGGAAAAAATCTTTTTCCATAGTGAATTTCGTGCCCAGCAGCCCCACTTTATGTAGCCCGCGTTCCCGGATCGCTGCGGCGGTAACTTCTGCTATATGGATCAGCGGCACTTGTAGCTGTTGCCGTAATTCGTCAGCGAGCATGTGCATGGTATTGGCACAAAGCAGGATGGCCTCTGCGCCCGCCGCTTCCATCTGCAGGCAGGCTTCCCGTATCATGGTAAAGGTCTGGTCCCAGTCGTTGTTGTCGTTATTCTTTTTGATGTCGGCATAATTGAAGGAATGGATGATACAGCGTGCGAAACTGAGCCCGCCGAGCCGTGCATTGATCCCTTCATTCAGGTAACGGTAATAGTCCTGTGTAGATACCCAGCTGATGCCGCCGATGAGGCCGATCGTTTTCATAAAAATCGCTTTGGAGTAAAAGTACAAATTAAAATGCCCGGACAAATCTTCGGGCCGCTTCGATCCGTATTTACACGTAAATCCGGCCATTGCTCCCCATCTTGTCCCGATTGTTTTTACATTTGCGGCAAACTAAACTATAATATGAAAAAGCTCTTTACCCTTATTGCCGTGGCCTTTGCTGCAGCTATCGTATTGCCTTCCTGTAAGAAGGATTGGACCTGCGTATGTACCGACAGCAGCGGATCGACCTATGAATGGGAGATCAGCAATTCCCGCAAACCCGAAGCCAAACTGGCCTGTGAAGAATTTGGCTGGGGCGACGAGTGCAAGCTGAAGTAAGCGCTATCTTTGACACTCCATACCAATGCCCCGGACAAGCCGGGGCATTGGTATGGACATAATGCCTGTTTTAGTTCGCTTTTTCTACTTTAACTCTCCCGATACGGAGTTTTTCGATCGACAGGATCGTGAAGTCAAAATCACCGTAGCTGATCCTTTCGTTCACGGTGGGGAACTTGCCGGATATCTCCAGTACCAGGCCGGCCAGGGAGTCGCTTTCCCCGCGCACTTCTTCAAACGTATCGAAGGGGAGGCCCATAACGCGGCACATATCGTTGATCAGCATCTTTCCTTCGAAGATATAGTTCTCATCGTCGATCTTACGGTAGTTCATCTCCTCCTCGTCAAATTCGTCGCGGATATCCCCGATGATCTCTTCCATGATGTCTTCGAGCGTAACGATGCCCGAAGTGCCGCCGAACTCATCCACCACGATGGCGAAGTGGTTCCTTTTCTGCTGGAATTCATGCAGGAGGTCCTCGATCAGCTTTTGCTGATGCACGAAATAGGCCGGGCGTATCAGCGAATGCCAGTCGAAATCGTCGATCTCGGTATAAGGCAGGAAGTCCTTGGTATAGACCATGCCCACGATCTCGTCGATATTGGATTTGTAAACAGGCATACGGGAGTAGCCTGCGGTCAGCATCTTGTCGCGTACCTTGGGAAAAGTCCAGCTTTCGCGGATCGCGCTGATATCGAGCCTCGGGTGCATGATCTGCTTTACCGTAATGCTGCCAAACTTCATGATGCCGCGGAAGATATCCACTTCTTCCTTGGTAGCGGTATGGCCCATGCTGAGCTCTACCGTTTCTTCAAACTCCCGGCTGTCCATATCGAGGAGCTTTTTCCGTGCCTTTTTCCGGTCGCTGTATTCGTGCGAATCCGTCAGCATGCTGGCTGCCGGTTTAAAGATGCCGAACATAACCTTTACGATGGGGGCGGAGAACAGGGCCAGACGCACATTGTTCTGCCGTGCATATACCTTGGGCAATATCTCCCCGAAAAGCAGCAGCAGGAAGGTAATGCCTATGAGGTTCACCCCGAAGGAGAGGTAAGGGTTTTCCAGCGGCGGAAGGAAAATATGCGTCATATAGTTAGACGCGATAATGATCGCCACGGCAAGGGTATATTTGGAAGCCCGCAAGGTCGACAAAAGCACTTCGGGATTGTCGAGCAGCTGTATGGCCTGCCTGGAGCCGGGCTGCTCCTTCGTTTTGAGGTAGTTGATGTCTTTGACGGTAAGGGTAAAGAAAGCTACCTCGGCCCCTGCCGCTATTGCAGCGAGGAAGAGCAGGATCAGTATCAGTATGACAAATGCCGTAACATGCGTAGCAGGCAAAATTACCGGTGCAGGATCCAGGAAGATCGCTGTAAGGGGTCCATACATCATTATCGGGCAATAGCTTTAGGCAATAAAGCAGCAAATATAAGATTGTAGCTGCAAACGGTAGTCAAACTTAAAAGGGTAGTGTAGAGTTTCCTCCCATATCGTCTTCTTCTTTTGAAAATCCAAAATCAAGGTCATCTGTGGCGGTCGAGGACTTGACCTCTTCCTGGTGGTGCTGGTGGTCGGCATGCTCCTGGTCCTTTCGTTTTTCCAGCATCACCAGGTTCTCGCCTACGATCTCGGTCTGGAAACGCCGGTTTTTGTCCTTATCCTCCCAGCTTCGCGTCCGCAGCCTCCCTTCAATATATACAAGGCTTCCTTTATGCAGGTATTTGCCGGCCAGCTCGGCCAGGCCTCTCCATAAAACCACGGTATGCCATTCTGTTTCTGACAGTACGTTTCCGTTCCTTTCTTTTCTCATTTCGGTGGTAGCCAGCGGGAATTTAGCAACGGGTATCTCTCCCTCGATGTACTGGATGTCCGGGTCGCGGCCCAGGTTGCCCACCAGCACTACTTTGTTTACACCTCTCATTTTTAGTCAATTTATCTGTTATCGAATGATCCACTTATTATGGAAATCTAAAAATACTTTTTTCTATTAAAAAAAGAAAGAATTGTTTTGGGGAAGGCATAATTTTTCAGCTCCTCTCTTTCTACCCATATCCCGCTGCGGAGGAAAGCCGGCCTGGCGCGGAGCGGCACGTGGTAAAAGTCGCTGCGCACAAGCTGGTGGGTAAGCCGCTGCCGGTTGCTGAAGCAGCTCCGGGCGGGCACTTCCTGCATATAAGGCACAAGCTTTGTCCAGCCGGCGGTAGCCGTATGAGGCTGGTCCGATTCGATCAGGAAAAACTCGTACAGGTGCTGCCATATGTCTTTGCCGGTGCGCTGCTGTACGTATACTTTCCCGCCGTGGCTCAGCACCAGGTAATGCAGGTGCCGCTCCCTGACGGCGAGCTTCCTGGCTTTGACCGGCAACAGGCCGGTCATATCCTTCTTCAGCGCCGTGCAGCGCGGGGCCAGCGGGCAGCCGGCGCAGCACGGAGCCTGCGGCTTACAGACCGATGAGCCGAAATCCATAATTGCCTGGTTAAAGGCTGCGGGCTGCGAGGGGTCCAGCAGGGCGGAAGCCAGCTCCCGGAACTGTTTTTTGCCTTCAGCGCTGTCGATAGGGGTATCGATGCCGAAGTAGCGCGACAAGACCCGGTACACATTCCCGTCCAGCACCGCGTGCGGCAGGTTGAAGGCAAAGGAGGCGATGGCCGCGGCGGTATATTCGCCGATACCTTTCAGCGCAAGAATACCTTCATAAGTGCGGGGAAAGACACCTTTATGGTCAATGCTTATCGTCCTGGCGGTATGCAGCAGGTTGCGGCAGCGGTTGTAATAGCCGAGCCCCTGCCAAAGCCGGAATACTTCATCTTCCGGGGCGGCGGCCAGGCGGTGCACATCCGGGTATTGCCGGGTAAAGCTCTCGTAGTAAGGCTTGCCCTGCTCCGCCCGGGTTTGCTGCAGTATCACCTCGGAGAGCCATATCCTGTAGGGGTCTTTTTCTTCTTTCCAGGGCAGCGACCGCCTGTTCTCTTCAAAATGCCATCGTAAAAGCTGGTCTGTAAAATATTTCCCTGCGGCCGTTGAGGTGGACATTAATCTGATTTAAAAAAAACAAATACAACAGCAGCGCAAACCGTTGTTGTATTTCAGTGGGTTAGGAAAGCCGCGGGCCGGTATCCCGGTGCTGCGGCGCTAACAAAGATAAGATATTTGCCTTAACTTTACCACGCATTACCATTGTTGAAATAAACTGTCTGTAGATGTTGCACTCCCGGTTTTTTGCAGCTTTGCTTCTAACGTTGTTGGCTGGATTCACGTTCACTTCCACGGCGCAGAAGAATATAAGTAAAGAAGATATGGCGGTTCTGAGCCAGGTGGAGGATACCCTGGTATCGCTGGCCGATTCGATGGCGCATGCACCGGTGCCCGACGACCGTATTGATTTTTGCGTGCGCTTTACGCGCCATCTGCGCAAAGCGCTGGATATGCCCGGCTCTTTTAGTTATCCCTTCAGCCGGCTGGCAACCAAGATCCATATTCTCTACCCCGAAGACAAGAGCTTCAGGATATTCAACTGGCTCATTGCGCCGGCAGCGCATGTAAGAAGGTATTACGGCGCAGTGCAGATGGCAGGGACCGAACCGAAATACTATCCGCTTAAAGACTACTCCGATGAGCTGGAAAGAGGGGCGGAAACCGCGATGCTCAACAACGAGCATTGGTATGGATGCGAGTATTACCGGATCATGGAGCAGGACATACAGGGCCAGAAAGCCTATTTGCTGTTCGGATTCAACTCCAACGGGGCTACCAGCAATAAGAAAGTACTCGATGTGCTGAGCTTCGACAGCCAGGGACCTGTATTCGGGGCGCCAGTGTTCACGATGCCGGATGTGCGCGGGCAGCGTTTGCAGAAGCAGAACAGGGTGATCCTGGAATTCAAAAAGGAAGCGCAGATATACCTGAACTATGACGAGAGCCGTAAGATGATCGTCTTCAGCAGGCTGGCTTCGGAAGTAACAGATCCCAACCGGAAAAATACCTACATTCCTACCGGGCAGATGGACGGGCTGCGCTGGGAAGGAAACGAGTTCCTTTTTGTAAAGGATGCGATCCCCGTGCTGCGCCTGCAGGACGGCCAGGCGCCTATCGACGGCGTACTGAACGGAGGATGATCCGCCCATACCCTGTCACTTTAGCGAGTATCGGCATGCCGCACCAAATAAATCGACAGGTTTATTCTATGACTTATGACGAAACTATGGAGATTAAAGCAGGTTGATGAAACTGTTGCCGCCAATATAGCCCGGGACCTCGGTATCCACCCTGCCCTGTGCAGGCTGCTGGCATTACGGGGCATCACCGGTTACAGCAGCGCAAAGTCATTTTTCAGGCCGTCCATTGCCGACCTCCACGACCCCTTCCTGATGAAAGGGATGCTGAAAGCGGTGACAAGGATCGAGCAGGCCATCGGTCGTGGTGAGAAAATAGTAGTATACGGCGATTACGATGTGGACGGGACCACTGCCGTGTCGGTAGTATATTCCTTCCTTACCAAGAATAATCCCGGCGCCGATATTTCTTTCTATGTGCCTCACCGCTACAGGGAAGGATACGGGATATCTGCCGAAGGGGTGGAGCAGGCAGCCGCGCAAGGCGTCAGCCTGATGATCACCCTGGATTGCGGCATCAAATCGGCCGACAAGATTGCCTATGCCCGGTCGCTGGGGATCGATGTGATCGTGTGCGACCACCATACGCCCGACGAGCAGAACCTGCCGGAAGCTTATGCCATCCTGAACCCCAAGCAGGTCGGCTGCCCCTATCCCTTTAAAGAGCTGAGCGGATGCGGCATCGGCTATAAACTGATTTCCGCGCTGGCTGCACGTGCCGGCCTCCCGGCCGAAGCCACCGAGCGTTATCTCGACCTGGTAGCTACCAGCATTGCGGCCGATATCGTGCCGATGGACGGAGAAAACAGGGTGCTGGCCTATTACGGGATGAAGCGCGCCAATGAAAATCCCTGCCTGGCCCTGCGCACCATCAAGGAGATAGCCGGTATGAACCGGTCTTTTACCATTTCCGACCTGGTATTTATCGTGGCCCCGAGGATCAACGCCGCAGGGCGCATGGACGATGCCCGTAAAGCAATAGAGCTGTTTATAGAAGAAGATCCCGCCCGTTCCCGGGAGCTGGCGCAGATACTCCATGCCGATAATTTTGACAGGAAGGAGATCGACAGGAGCATGACCGATGAAGCGCTGGACATGCTCCAGCAGGATGCAAGCTATGCCGGTCAGAAGTCTACGGTGCTCTTCAGGCCCCACTGGCATAAAGGAGTGGTCGGCATCGTAGCCTCGCGCCTTATTGACCATTATTACCGTCCCACCATCGTGCTGACCGAATCCAACGGTAAAGTAACCGGCTCGGCACGCTCGGTTAACGGCTTCAATATCTATGAAGCGATACACCGGTGCGGCGACCTTCTTGAAAATTACGGCGGCCACTACTTTGCAGCCGGTATGACCATGAGCCCCGAGAACCTGGAAGCTTTCCGCCGCCGCTTTGAGCAGGTGGTGACCGATACCATACTGCCGGGCTCCCTGCACCCCGAAACCGAGATCGATACAGAGATACGGCTTAAAGATATTACGCCGGGATTTTATAATATCATACGCCAGTTCGAGCCGTTCGGGCCCACCAATTTGCGCCCGGTATTTTTAAGCCGGGGGGTATGCGATCACAAAGGGTACAGCCGCATAGTCAAGGATGCCCATATCCGCTTTGTGATCAGCCAGGACAAAGAGCATACGCTGTCGGGAATAGGGTTCGGGATGGCCGATAAATTCCCGGTGCTGTCGGGAGGCAAACCCTTTGATATCGTGTACACGATTGATGAGAATGAATGGAACGGAACCAAAAATATACAGATGAAGGTGATCGATATCCGCGAGCCCGAATCTGCAGTATAATTACGCTTAGTCAATGGATGTGAAAATAGAGCCCGGCTGGAAAGCCATTCTGGCGCCGGAATTTGAAAAGCCTTATTTCAAAGGCATTGTTCAGTTTTTGAAGCAGGAAAAAGCCGCAGGCAAGATTATCTACCCGCCCGGCCCCGAAATATTCAGCGCTTTCAGCCTTACCCCTTTCGATAACGTCAAGGCGGTATTGCTGGGGCAGGACCCGTACCATGGCCCCGGCCAGGCGCATGGCCTTTGTTTCTCCGTAAGAAGAGGCGTGACCGTGCCTCCTTCGCTGGTCAACATGTACAAAGAGCTGAAAGCAGATCTGGATATAGACCCGCCCGGTCATGGCTTCCTGGAGCAATGGGCGCGGCAGGGCCTGCTGATGCTGAACGCTTCCCTCACGGTGGAAGCCGGCAAGCCTATGTCGCATAGCAGGATCGGCTGGGAGCAGTTTACCGATGCCGTGATCCGTACCGTATCAGAGCGAAAGGAAGGTATTGTGTTTCTTTTATGGGGCAGGTTCGCGCAGCAAAAGGAAGCGCTGATCGATACCTCCAGGCATTTTGTGTTAAAAGCGGCGCATCCCTCGCCGTTTTCAGCCACTGCCGGGTTCTTCGGATCGAAGCCTTTCAGCCGGACCAACAGGTTGCTGCAGCAGCAGGGGCGGGAGCCGATCAGCTGGCGCCTGGACCCCTGATCCGTACCGAAACAAAAAACACGACAATGGAGCACGAAAAGCTGAGAATTGATAAGTATCTCTGGTCGATACGTATTTTTAAAACCAGGGCACAGGCAGCCGATGCCTGCGACAACGGCCGCGTCAAATGGAACGGGAACCCGGTAAAGGCATCCAAGCAGGTACATATAGGCGAGCAGTACGACATACGAACCCCCGACCGGAAATGGCTCATCGAAGTGCGGGGCCTCCTGTACACCCGTAAAGCCTATGCCGAAGCCCAGCACTTCTACCTTGACCTTACACCTGAGGAAGACCGTGCCCAGGAGAAAAGGCAGGCGCCCAGCTTCTTTACCGGTAAGCGGCTGAGCAAGGTCGGGCGCCCTACCAAGCAGCAGCGGAGGGACCTGGACGAGTTTATGGACAATTGAAAAAAATAGGAAGCAGCCCCAACTTTTTATTAATAAAATGCTATCTTGCTGTGATATACTTATTGCAACAAGGGCAAAACGGAGAAATATTCCAATAAACGATGAAAAAATTATTTACTAAAGTAGCAGCCGGCCTCATGCTGCTCGCTTTCACGCAGAGCCATGCAGGCGATAATTTGTGGAAAAAGTTTGATGGCAAAACGGCCCCTTCCCGCATGCCTATGACCACCACTCCGAAAGAATACGAGGTGTTCACCCTGGACCAGGCTGCTATGCGCAGCTTCCTGTGGGGGCTGAGCACGGAGTATGCGGAAGCCGGGCATATTATATTGCCTACGCCCGATAAAAAGTTCCGCAGCTTCCATATCTGGAATGTGCCCATGATGGAGCCTGGCCTGGCCGAGCGCTATCCCGAGATCCGGACCTTCACGGCCGTTGCCGACGACGACCCGAATGTAACCGCCAAAGTGGACTATACCCTCTTCGGGTTCAGCGCGATGGTGTTCGACGGAGAAAAGACCTATATGATCGATCCGTACAGCAATGCTGCCGACGGATATTATATTGCCTTCTATAAAAAAGATTATGCCCCCGCCTTCCTGGGCAGCTGTGAGCTCAGGACCCCCGAGCTGGCGCCGGCCGACGGCGGCACGCCCACTACTATCCAGACAGGCGGTGAAGGCACGCCCGCCCAGAAAGTGAACGGAAGCGTACGCCGCACCTACCGGCTGGCCATGTCCTGTACCCATGAGTATGCGGTAGCAGCCGTAGGAGCCAACCCTACCGTACCGCAAACCCTGAGCAAGATCGCTACTACCGTAAACCGCGTGAACGGCTTTTACGAAAGAGAGCTTTCCGTGCACATGAACCTCATCGCCAATAACGATGCCATTATCTATGTAAATGCGTCAAACGATCCCTATACCTGTAACCTGAACCTGGCCTGCCTCATCGGCGAGGTGCAGACCAATATCACATCCGTGATCGGGGCGCCCAACTACGACATCGGGCATATCCTGTGCACAGCAGGCGGCGGCCTGGCCCAGCTGAGCGCTGTCTGCAGCGGCGGTAAGGCCAGCGGCACCAGCACTTCCGGAGGGCCGGACGATATCCATGTGATCCTGCATGAAATGGGGCACCAGTTCGGCTCCAACCATACTTTCAGCGCCGGCACAGGCGGTTGTGCAGGCAACGGTAACGCCGCCACCGGTTACGAACCCGGCGCAGGTATCTCAACCATGTCTTATGCCGGCCTTTGCGATCCCAATAATGTGGGCCAGGGCACCGACTTCTTTCATGTCAGCAGCTTAAACGAGATAGGGTCTTTCCTTACAGCCCTGGGCAACAGCTGCGGCACTATTGCCACAGGCAATACGCCCGTAAGCATCCCGGCACTGGTCGATTCCTTTAATATTCCCCGCAATACGCCCTTTGAGCTTACAGCTCCCGAAGCAACGGCCGTATTGACCGATACCAACCTGCTTTATTCCTGGGAGCAATGGGACCTCGGTAATTTTGAAGGTACCGAGGCGCAAAATGCAAATGCCGACCAGGGCCCGCTGTTCCGCAGCTATCTGCCTACTGCCAGCAGGACAAGAGGCTATCCCGAGTATACCAATATTATCGGAGGCACTTATGGCGACGGCCCTTCCGGCGCCGGGCAGCGTCTTGCCAAAGTAGCCCGTACCATCCGGTTTAAGCTGACCGCCCGGAGCCTTTATCAGGGATGGGGTACTTTCCAGTTTATCGACAGTGTAGTGCGGCTGAAAGTAGATGCTACAGCCGGCAACTTCCGGGTAACCTCCCAGGCAACTCCCGAAACCTGGAATCCCGGCGAAAGCAAGCTGATTACCTGGGACGTAGGCAGCACCACCGGCGGCGATGTGAACTGCGGATGGGTGAACATTTACCTGTCGACCGACAACGGCGAAACATTCCCGCTGCAGCTGGTAGCCAATGCGCCCAATACCGGAGCCTATACGGTTACGGTGCCCGGTAACGTCAACACCACCAGCGGGCGTATCAAGGTAAAAGGCGCCGGCAATATCTTCTTCGACATCAATAAAGCTGCCATTACACTGACAGGCACACCTGATGGCATCAAAGAACGCCAGCTGGCCGAAAACCTGGATATCTATCCCAACCCGGCAAAAGATTATATTGCCGTAACGAGCAAGAACAAGTACGGATACGACCTTAAGGCTGTAATGTACAATGCGGTGGGGCAGCGCGTGTGGAGCGGCGATATCGACGGCAGCACCCGGGTGCCTGTAGGCGGGCTGGCCCGCGGCCATTACCTGATCCAGGTGATCGACGGTAACAGCGGCGTCCGTACCACGCGTAAAGTAGTGCTGCAATAAGCAAAGAAATAACAGGAACTGATAAAAAAGAGGAGGCTGCCGTAAAGCGCTTCCTCTTTTCTTTTTACCCTCGCATATCGTGTGCCGGCACGGCCGCTCGTCTGTTAATATTCCCGTTTCAGCCGGCAGGATTCCTGTATCGTTCTTTTGGAATACAGGAGCAGGAATAAAACATTGTACTTTGCGTAACATTAACCATTAATCAGCAAAAAGATACCACATGAAATTAAAACTACTCCTGCTTACCTTTTTCTCCGTTCCGGCGCTGATTGCCGGAGCCACCAAGCTGACCATAAGCGTACAGGACTTCAGCTTTACGCCGGCTACCGCAACCATCAACCTGGGAGATACTGTAGTGTTTACCTGGGTTAACGGCATGCACACCACTACAAGTAAAACGATACCCTCCGGCGCAGCAAGCTGGGACCAGCTGATGGACAGCGAGCATACTACCTTTGTATACGTGCCCACAGTACCCGGGGTGTACAACTATGTATGCACTCCCCACGAAGCGATGGGCCAGGTAGGCACCTTTACCGTGAACGGCGGCACAGGCATTTCCACTTACCAGCAGGCAAAGTCGGTATTTGACCTGTACCCGAATCCTGCAGCCGATAAGCTGACCCTGTCCCTTCAGAAAGAATACAAAGACGCCAGTGTGATCCTGTCTGATATTGCCGGCCGCAAAATACTCTTCCGCCATCGCTTGTCAGGCAGGGCTGAGCTGGATATTGCCGGGGTGCCGGATGGCCTTTACTTTGTAAATGTGATCGTAGGCAATGAGCGTTATGTCCGTAAGCTTACCATCCGCAAATAAGAAGTTGTACGTTGATTTGTTTGTTTAGGAGAAAAGCCATCTGTTTCGGGTGGCTTTTTCTTACTTTTAAGGCAAATTCCTGCCAGGCAAAGATGACTGTACGCCTATTCCTGTTGGTACTTCTCACGGCAATGCACTTTTGGGGCAATGCGCAGTCCGGTATCTATGAAGTGAAAACCGGCGAAATACATTTTTTTTCCGAAGCCCCTAAAGAGCTGATCAGCGCTTCTTCCAACAAGCTGAAGGGCATTATGGACACCGGGAAAAAGACCTTTGCATTCAAAATAGACATTGCTTCCTTTGTAGGGTTCAACAACAACCTGCAGCGCGGGCACTTCAACGAGAACTACATGGAAAGCAACCTGTACCCTTCCGCGTCTTTTCGCGGGAAGATCATAGAGGACGTAGACTTTGACCGCGACGGCACATACGAAGTGAGGGCCAAGGGCAAACTGAACATACATGGCGTGGAACAGGAACGGATCATCAGGGTGGTGCTCGGTGTCCGGAAAAACAGGTATACCGTGAAAAGCGACTTTACTGTATTTCTTACAGATCATAATATTAAGATCCCAAGGGTGGTAAACGACAAGCTTTCGCCCGAGATCAAGGTGCATGTCACTGCTGTGCTGCAGCCGCAAAATCCTTAAATGACCCGGCAGTTTCTCCTGATATTATTCCTGTGCTGCATGGCAGTACGGCTGCAGGCCCAGCCCCGCCCGCTGATACGCGATGTGTGGATGAACGATAACCGTACGCCCCTGAAAGCCACAAAGCTCCTGTCTGATAACAGGGGATACCTGCTGGTGGGTACGGTTCAGGGCCTGTACCGCTACAACGGGAGCACGTTCAGGCTGCTTAAAGGCACGCAGCACCTGCAGATCACCGCTTTGTCGCTGCATAGCGACACCGTTTGGATGGGCGCCGGCAACGGCTGCTTCGGGTATATCAGCAACGACTCCTTCCGGATGCAGGCAGTGCCCGGATATAAGAACAGGTCGGCTGTCAACGCGATCTGCAGGCTGCCGGGCGACAGCACCTGGCTCGGTACGGAGGCGGGGCTTTTTTTCCTGCGCCAGGGGCAGGTACGGCATTATACCACGGAGCAGGGGCTGTCGGACGACTTTATCTATACGCTTTTTTTTACCAAAGACCGCCGCCTGCTTGCAGGTACCGATCAGGGCATTAACGATATGGCCTTTTCCGGCGGGAAGACGGGCAATACCATCACCACGGCGGAGCAGGGGCTCTGCGATAATATTACACGCGTAATGCGCCCTGCTCATACGCAGGGCATATACTGGTGCGGGGGGCAGGAGGGCGGGCTCTCGCTTTACGATGCCCGTACCCGGCAGGCGCGCCCGCTCCGGCTGCCGGAAGCCTGGTCCTGGGGGCAGATCAATGATATCCTGGTGGCCAGGGAGCAGAAGGTATGGGTCGTAACCGATGCGGGATACCTTCTCGAAGTAAATCCGGTCGGGCACGACAGCGCCAGGGTAAACGCCTTTTATTATCCCGACAGGAAGATCCAGGCGATCCTGCAGGACAAGTCGGGCAATATATGGTGCGCTACCGGCAAGGGGCTCAGCATGCTGACGGCCGAATACCTGGATCAGATACCGGTTGCGGCGCCCTATACGCTGTCGGCCGTTACGGCCATGTGCTGTGACCGCAACAACCGGCTTTATATGGCGCTGGATAACGAGGTGTACTTTATGGACCTGCCCGGTGCAGCTGCCTTCAGGCGGCTGCACCGGGCAGGAGCGGCGGTAAGCGTGCTGTGCGCCGATGCCGCCGGAAGGGTATGGATGGGCACTTCGGGCGACGGCCTCTGGCTGCGGCAGCCCGGAGGGCGGTTTGTAAAAACAGCGGTAACGGAGCTCGGCGCCGAGAGCATATTGAGCATCTATGCCGGGAAGGACCGGCTTTGGGTGTCGGGCCTTAACGGGGTCAAGGAATTCCAGCTTACGGCATCCGGGCAGCTTCGCCTGCTGAAAACGCACAATAAAGCATCGGGTATAGGGAGCGATTATATCTACCAGTTGTTTGGCGACAGGCAAGGCCGCCTGTGGATGGCTACCGACGGGGCAGGAGTCTGCATGTTCAGCGGAGGCTCGTACCGTCACTGGAATACATTCGACTCGGCCGGCAGCAATGTGGTATACACGCTGACGGAGGATGCTTCGGGCGCGCTATGGGCAGGCACCATGTTTCGCGACCTGTTCCGTTTTTCCGGCAACCGCTGGGAAAACATACGGAGAAAGGAAGTGCAGGACATCGATGTAAACCTTTCCACGGTCAATGCCAATGCCACAGGACAGGTTATGGCCGTTTACCAGCGCTGCATCGATGTATGGTACCCGCGCAGCCACTTCTTCCGGCATTTCAACAGCCGCCACGGGCTGGGGCTCGACAGCACTTCGCGCGTGCTGAATTGCAGCGCCCGCGATACCTCCGGCAATGTATACATTCCCTTTGAGAAAGGGTTGCTGGTATTCAGGAACCAGCCTTACGAGTACGACATACGCCCCGAGGTGCATATAGCAGAGATCAACAACAACCTGAAGCCGGTCGAAGGCGGCCGGAACCGGTTCGGCCCCGGAGAAAACTACCTGAGCTTTGCTTTTGACGGGATCAGCTTTACCAACCCCGAGCGGCTCAATTACCGCTTCCGCCTGGAAGGATACAGCGACAACTGGGTATATACGAATGAGCCCTCGGCGGTTTTTCCCAAGCTGCCTTCCGGAACATATACTTTCCGGGTGCAGGTTTCTGTCAATGGAGACTTTGACCATGCCAATGAGGCTGCATACTACTTTACCATAGCCAGCCCGGTCTGGAAAAGAGCCTGGTTTATTGCAATGGTATTCGGAGCCGCTTTTGTAGCTGCCTACCTGCTGATCAGGTTCAGGGACCGCCGCATGCAGCGGCTGGCCCAGCTGGAACAGGAACGTGTCCTTTTTGGTTACGAGCATCTTAAGAGCCAGGTGAACCCCCATTTCCTGTTCAACAGCCTGAATACCCTTACCAACCTGATAGAAGAGAACCGGGAAAATGCCGTGCTCTATACCGAGCGGCTTTCGGACCTGTACCGCAATATGCTGCGCTACCATGACAAAGAGCTGATTGCGCTGGCCGAAGAGTGGGAAATACTGATGGCTTACCTGTACATCCAGCAGAGCCGCTTCGGAGAAGCGCTGAAGATCAAAGGCGATATACCGGAACGGCTGAAGGAGCAGAAACGGATACCGCCCATGGCGCTGCAGCTGCTTGTGGAGAATGCTATCAAGCATAATGTAGTGTCGCTTTCCTCCCCATTGATGATCGACATTACCGCCGATGAAGAGGAGATCAGGATCAGCAACCCGATTCGTCCCAAGATCCGCAGGGAGCTGGAATCCGGTATCGGCCTTACCAATATCCGGAGCCGTTATGCCCTCCTGACCAGGAGAAAAGTCCGCTTCGGAAAAGAAGGCGAAAACTGGGTAGTGACCCTGCCTTTGCTTTAACCAAATTTGTAGATTTACAGCCTATGAAAGTATTGATCGTAGAGGATGAACTGCCCGCTTTTAACCGGCTGGGCAAGCTGATCCAGGAGCTGGTGCCCGTGGCCGATATCCTGGAGCGGGTAGACAGCGTAGCCGCCGCGCGGGAGTGGTTTGCCTTCAACCCGCTGCCCGACGTGGTCTTCCTGGACATCCACCTGGCAGATGGCTCGGCCTTCGACCTGCTGGAAACGCTCCGGATCGATTGCCCCATTATCTTTACCACTGCCTACGACCAGTATGCCCGCGATGCTTTTAAAGTTTCTGCGATCCATTACCTGCTGAAGCCGGTCAAGCGCGAAGACCTGCAGGAGGCATTTACCAAGCTGCGGCTGTTTCGCACGATGTTCCGCAGCGAGCAGCCGGTTAAGCTGCCTGCAGCGCAAAAGAAAGAATTCAAGAAGCGATTCGTGATCCGCTTCGGAGAGCATATCAAAACCCTGAACGTGGAAGAGATCGCTTATTTCTACAGCGAGAACCGCGCTACCTTCGCCCGAAGCCACGAGGGGCGTAACCTGCCGGTCGATTTTAACTTAGATACGCTGGAAGACATGCTCGACCCGGCCTGCTTTTTCAGGATCAACAGGCAGTACCTGATCAGCCTTGCTGCGATTGCCGAAATGAAAACCTATTCGAAGGCGCGGGTGATCGTTACCCTGAAACCCAGGGCGGAAGAGCAGCCGGTAGTAAGCTCCGAACGCTCTGCCCACTTCAAGCAGTGGCTGGGCGGAGAGCTCTGAACCTGCGCATTTTACCGCTTCGTACGCTTCATTTCCCGCTTCATAATATTACGATCACTCACCTGCAGGTCGGCAGGTTATTTTTACTGCAGATTCAGAGTTCATGAAAAAGATATTGCTGTTTTTGCTGGTGCTTGTTCTGGCCGCTGCAGGGGTGGGAATCTACCTGTGGAATAAGCCTCCCGAAACCGTGGATGGCAAGGACGCGGTCGCGGTAACGGCCGAAGCGCTGGCCGCTGCCTATACTTCTGACGAACAGAAGGCCAATGCCGCTTATCTGGAGCGGGTACTGGAGGTAAGCGGTACTGTTACTGAAGTAACGCGGAACCAGGATGGGAAAACAGTAGTGCTCCTGGGCGTATCCGATCCGCTGTCGGGCGTGCAATGCACGCTCCGCGAAGATAACGTAGCCATAACCCCCGGGCGGACTGTAAGCATAAAGGGCTTTTGCAACGGCTATACCATGGTTGTATTGCTGTCTGACTGTATTATAAAATAACCTTTGCACGTATGAGATCACTGCTTTTGTTTTCCCTATTGTCCGCAGGCATGCTTTCCCTGCTGTCCTGTACCCACAGCCCGCAGCCCGGCCCAGGTAACAGTACGAATACCGGCAATACCGGCAACGGCGCACCGGCAGACCCGGACAATCCCAGCTTTAAAAACGATATACTGCCTATATTCCTGACCAACTGCGCCGGCTGCCACAATACAAGTATTGCCAACGAAGGCTTTATATTTACCAGCTACGAAACCATCACAGCCAGGAAATTTACCCCTGGCGATCCGGACAATACCAAGCTGTACGAGGCCATTACAGACGATGACGAAGAAGACAGGATGCCCCAGACGCCCAATCCCAGGCTTCCCGACGATAAGATACTGCTGATCCGCAACTGGATCCGGAACGGGGCGCCGAATAACTGACATGCCTTTTCAAAAAACTGCGCGAACTATGAAAAAAAATATACGCATACTCCTGGCCGCCACTCCCCTGCTGGCATTGCTGGCCGGCTGCTACAAAGACAATGCGGAAGATATGTACCCGACATCAGGCGGCGGCAGCTGCGATACGGCCAACGTAACCTTCAGCGGGGTGATCAAGCCTATTATCGACAGCCGCTGCGCTACCGCGGGGTGCCATATCGACGCCCAGGCCTCGGGTATCAGCCTTTCCTCCTACCAGGGCGTGGCCGGCATCGCCAATTCGGGCAAGCTGCTGTCTGCCATAACACACAACGGGCAGGCGTCCTTCATGCCTAAAGGCCAGCCTAAGCTGGATGACTGTACCATTGCAAAGATTACCAAATGGGTAAACGACGGCGCTCCCAATAATTAAGAAAGGCGCTTTCGTTTCCGGCTAAAATAAAACACAAGCGATATGAGAAAAATAACAGCAATAGCAGCGCTGGTATGCCTTTGCAGCACCTGGGCGCATGCGCAGAAATGGATGACCCGTACAGGGAAAGTATCTTTCTTCTCCTCCACATCGGTCGAGAACATCGAGGCTTTTAATAATGAGGTGGCAGCCGTGATCGATGCAAAGACCGGCGATGTGGCCTTTATCGTGCCTGTCAAAAGCTTTAAGTTTGAAAAAGCGCTGATGCAGGAGCATTTCAATGAGAACTACATGGAAAGTGATAAATATCCCAAAGCCGAGTACAAAGGGAAGATCAGCAACCCTGCTTCGGTCAGCTTTTCAAAAGACGGCACCTATAATGTAAAAACGGCCGGCAAGCTCACTATGCACGGGGTTACCAGGGAGGTAGCAACCACCGGCACCATCGTGGTAAAGAATGGCGTTGCCACCGTGAAGGCAAAGTTTATGGTAGCTCCTGCCGACTATGGCATTAAGATACCTTCCGTAGCTTCTTCCAAGATCGCTTCCCGGATCGAGGTAACTGTAGACAGCGCGCTGAAACCTACTGTAAACTGATGTTGCTGCGCCTCTGTAAATAGCAGGGCGCTCGTTTAATCCGTATCCAATAAAATTGCTTATGAACTTACGCAGTACATTCCTGCTTTTCTGTTTTACACTCCAGTCGCTGACCTCCCTCGTGCAGGCACAGGAAGCCGATACCACGGAAGGAGAGGGCGAGGACCTTATGGCCATGCTTGCCGGCGAGGAAACACAGGCGAAGAAAGAATATACCACCGGGACCTTTAAGACTACCAGGATTGCCAACGGGCATAGCATTGAAAACGTGGCGAAAGGAGTGCTCGATTTCCGGGTCAACCACCGCTTCGGGCAGATAGATGCGGGGCTGAAGGAGTTCTTCGGGCTGGACAATGCCACGACCCGGATCGGGCTCGATTACGGCATTACCGACTGGCTCATGATAGGCATAGGCCGCAGCACTTACCAGAAGGATGTGGATGGCTTTGTAAAGGTAAAGCTGCTTCGGCAGACGGATAATGATGCCATGCCCGTAAGCCTGAGCTATATGGGCGCCGTATCGGCCCAGGATGTGAAGATCATGGAGCCGCCGGCGGGGAGCGATTACCCGTTCAGCAACAGGGTAGCCTACGTCAATCAGCTGCTTGTTGCCCGTAAATTTTCCAACTGGCTGTCGCTGCAGCTTATGCCTACCCATCTGCACTACAACTTCGTGCAGTACCGCAGCGATCCCAACGACCTTTTCGCGATCGGGCTGGGCGGAAGGATCAAGCTGTCGAACCGTATTTCCTTTACAGGGGAATACTATATAATGGCCGGAAACCGTTTAGAAGGTACAAGGAACGCGCTGACGCTCGGGTTCGATATCGAAACCGGCGGCCACGTGTTCCAGCTGATGTTCACCAATGCCACGGGCATTACGGAGCGTACGGTGATAGGCCAGACCACCGGCCGCTGGGAAAAAGGAGATATACACTTCGGGTTCAACATCTCGCGTGTATTTACGATAGTCAGACCCAGGGAATTCAGGAATACGAGGAACAGGATATGGTAGCATGGTACGATGTCTGACAAGCGGGGCTGCACCGGCAGCCCCGCTTTTTTCATGCAAGGTCTTCATCCAGCACCTGGCCCAGCCTGGCCGTTATGCCGTTCACATTCCTGAGCAGTACCTGCTTGTCGGCCGGGCCTATATGCGCCACGATCCTGCGCAGAGGCTCCAGGCAGAAGCCGGCCACATGAGCGATCCGCTGTCCCCATTCCGTCAGCTCCAGCAGTACGCTCCGCCTGTCGCCTGCTACTTCCTTCCGTACCAGCAGCTTTTTTTGCTCCATAGACCGGAGGGCTACGCTGATCGTAGCTTTGCTGAGCCTCATAGCCCGGGCAAGGTTGCCGGGGCTGGGGGCGGCAGGGCCCGAATGCATATAGATCAGCAGCCTGATGTGGAGCGTGCTCAGCCCATGCTCCCTGGCCTGCGCGCGCAGCAGGGCCTGTATATCCAGGCCGATCTGCTCCAGGCCGGCTACAATTGCGTTTGTGGTATCTCCCGTTTTAGCCATGTACAGCGCCGCTTTAAAAGTTGTTTTTGTTAATTAATGGTGAAATGTCTGCAAAGGTAATAAAGTTAGTAGTACTAACATTATGGCTTCCTGTTGCAGAACTTTCCACGCAGCGCAAGTGCAGCAAAAAGAAGATAGTTTGTAGTACTAATTAGATGGGCTTTTGCCATAAATATGATAAAATATATACTGTATCGGGTTCGGCTGCCGGCTTTTGTTTGCAGGGCTGCCCGGCTATCTTTGCTCCCTCATTTTTGAAATTGCAATGAAAATTATTTTTACTACCGCATTGTTGCTGGGGCTCACGGCCCCCGTGCTCCGGGCGCAGATCCCGGTCCGGACCGGTGAAGAAGAGGAGCCTGAATATGTAAATCCTGTGATGGGAGAAGACGATGAACTGCATAGCGCTGCTGCAGCCGATACGGGCGCCATGCATCAGTATTTTATCCGGCCGCTTAACGAGATCACGATCCGGGAGAACCGGCTCCAGATCCCTTTTGCAGAGCAGAACCGGAATATCCGCATCCTGGATCAGAGCCTGATCCGCACGCTGCCCGTCAAGTCGGTGAACGAGCTGCTCAGTTACGTGTCGGGTGTGGACGTGCGCCAGCGCGGCCCCTGGGGCGTTCAGAGCGATATAGGGATTGATGGCGGGACCTTCGACCAGACCCTGGTGCTCATTGACGGGATCAAGGTCAGCGATCCCCAGACAGGGCATAATATGATGAATATCCCGCTACCCCTCGAAGCCATTGAGCGCATCGAGGTATTGCGTGGGCCGGCTGCCCGCATCTATGGGGTCAATGCGCTGAACGGGGCGATCAACATTATTACCAAAAAGCCGGAGCATACAGGCGTTGTAGCCAATGTATATGCCGGCAGCAGCTTTAACCGCGACAGCAGCAGCCAGCAGCTTTACGGCGGATACGGGGTACAGCTGGCCGGCAGCATTGACGGCGAGTATGTACGGCACTATCTTGCAGTAAGCAGGGAGCAGGCGTCGGGGTACCGGTACAATACCGCTTTCCATAACAGCAGGCTTTTTTACCAGAACAATATCGAGCTGGGCAGAGGCAGCGCCCTGCAGTTTATGGGCGGCCTGGTCGATAATGCTTTCGGGGCTAATGGCTTTTACTCGGCGCCGGCCGACAAGGAGTCGAAGGAAACTGTACAGACCGGTCTGGCCGCTTTAGGAGCTGTTGTACAAGTAAACGCAGCCTGGACGCTTCGTCCGAGGATAAGCTATCGTTACAACCATGATGATTATGTATTTATCCGCCAGCAGCCCGAGTATTATCATAACCGGCATGAAACCCATGTAATCGATGGAGAGCTCAACAACACTTTTGAAACGGACCTGGGTACATTCGGCCTGGGGCTGGAGCTGCGGAACGAGCGGATCAACAGCAGCAACTTCGGTAACTGGCAGCGCAGCAATTACGGTTTTTACGGGGAGTACAGCTTTAACCGGGTTAAAAACCTGCTGCTGAATATCGGCGCCTATGCCAATTACAACTCGCTTTTCGGCTGGCGGGTGATGCCGGGTATCGACGTGGGCTACAGGGTATACCACAACTGGCGCGTGTTTGCCAATGCCGGAATGGGGCAACGGCTGCCTACCTATACGGACTGGTATTACAAGGGGCCGCAGAATATTGGCAACGACCAGCTCAAGCCGGAATATACGTATAGCGCCGAAGGCGGGGCCAAGTATAACGACCGCCGGCTCAATGCCGCTGCCAGCTACTTTTACCGGCGTACCGAAGGCTTCATAGACTGGGTGAAAGATACGGTTACGGCTCCCTGGCAGCCTCTCAATTTTCATACGATTCACACGCAGGGCATCACGCTTGCCGCAGACTACCGCTGGCGCAGCGAGTCCGGCGCAGATGCGCCGCTGGGCCTCATCACCGGGCTGTCGTATACCTACCTGCATTCCGCCATCCGCGATGAGGCATCTCCCGGCGACCGGCAGAAATTGTCGCGCTATGCCCTGGAATACCTGCGGCACCAGTTCTGTGCCAATATCAATGCCGAGTTTTTCCGGAGCCTTACCCTTACCCTGACGGGCCGGTACCAGCAGCGGATCAATTACCGTGATTACGCCCTGCTCGACCTGCGCCTCGCGTACACCCGCAGAACCTTCAGCGTGTATGCCGACGTCACCAATCTTACCAATGTGCAGTACATAGAAGCAGGCGCGGTGCCGATGCCCGGCCGCTGGGTCACGATCGGGCTGAAATGGGCCTGGCAGCGCCCCGGTTACGGCCGGCAGAAGTAGCCCTATTATCCGGTCGTTAACAGGCCGGATTTTTTTTGTCTGTATTAATTGTCTTATTTAGCGTATTCAAATTAGTACGAGCAAAATGTATAGCAAACCTGCCTGGAGCGTTTAAAGTAATGATTTAATATTAAAACAGGGTATAAAGGGCCCGCACTCCCGCTGTTTTATTTGAATACTTACTAAACACACCATTGCAACATGGAATTTGGAAAGATACCGGAACAGGAGCTGGAGCGGATTGATTTTGCCCTGCCGCCGGATCCTGAAGTCACACTCCGCGCATTATCGGAAGGGAAAGGAAACACAAAATTTATCGTAGGCTGCGCCAAATGGGGGCGCAAAGACTGGATCGGGAGCCTGTATCCGCAGGGTACGCGAGAAAAGGATTTTCTGAAGTACTATGCGCGGGTATTCAATGCCATCGAGTTCAACGGCTTTTATTATAATCTCCACAGCAAGGAGCAGGTAAGAAAATGGAAGGAAGCCGTTCCGGATGGTTTTCTTTTCTGCCCAAAATTCACCCAGTATATTACCCATGTAAGGAGATTGAAGGATGTAAAGCCTTATGTAGACGAATATCTCGAAGTCATATCGGAATTCGGTGACCGCCTGGGGCCTGTTTTCCTGATGCCGCATCCGCAGATGGACCTGAAAGCGCTGGAAGTCCTGGAATCCTTTATCGGCGATCTGCCGGCGGGTATCGATCTGTTCCTGGAGCTGCGTCATGAAGAATGGTACCGTGGCAGGGAGGGGTACTACCGGGAGCTGTACGATTTCCTGAAGGAAAAGAAGCGGGGCACCGTAATAACGGATGCCGCAGGCCGCAGGGATTGCGTACATATGCATCTGCCCATAGCGCAGTGCTTTATCCGTTTCGTGGGAAATTCGCTCCACCATACCGACTACGAGCGGATCGACGACTGGGTAACCCGTATCGGGCAATGGATGCATGCCGGCCTGGAAAAGTGCTATTTCTTCATGCACCAGCACGAAGAGCTGCACTCGCCGCGCCTCATCCGCTATTTTATCGAAGAGCTGAACCGCCGTTGCGGCACAGATCTGAAACCGCCGCTGATACAGGAGCGCCTCTTCTGAAACTTTGCCTGAAGCAGTGTTTAGGGATATCTTTGCATAAGGACGGGCCCCCGGAACAATGTTCCGGGGGCCCGTCCTTATCTGTGAGAAGTGTTTCCTGGTTATTCTTCGCTTTCCTGTGCCACGGCCGGCGTATTGGTTTTTTCGGCTTTCTTTTTGCCCCTGTTGTCACGGGCCATCCTCGAATAAACCGAAATATTCTTGTCAAAGAGGAACTGGAACAGCAGCAGGGTATAGGATTTATGATAGCCAAGGGTATTGTAGTACTGTCCTGCAAATTCACGGATCTTCGGCAGCTTGTTCCAGGGAACGGAAGGGAAGTCGTGATGCTCATTGTGGTACCCCACGTTCAGGTTTACGGTATTGAGGGGGCCGTAATAGCTTTTGGTTTCCTGGTCGCCATGAGTCAGGAAGTGCTCCTGTACCCAGCGGGCGCCCAGCGGGTGCAGGCCGATGGAGAAGAAGAAGCTGGCAATAAGGTATACGGTGCCCTTAGCCCCGAAGAAGTATATAACGGCGGCCATGAACGCGATCTGAATGATCCAGTTTACCACGGTCCAGGCGTCGAATATTTTGATCTCCTTGGTGAGGCGCAGCGGGCGCAAGGCCTGGAAAACAGGGTAGAAGAGCAGCCACAGGGCCTTGCCTACCGGCGCATTATTGATAAGCTTTGCCTCCCAGCGGAAAGGCATATCGGCATCTACCGCCTCCACGCCCTGGAAAGAGTGATGTTTCAGGTGGTACTTGGTAAAGGAGATCGAGCTGGGAAATACCTGCGGCAGGTTGGCGATCAGGCTGGCAATAATATTGAGGGTGCGGTTCTTGAATACCAGGTTGTGCGAACATTCATGGACACATACATAGAGCGTATGGCAGGCGAAGGCGCCCACCAGGTAAGACACTACGAAAATAGCCCACCAGGGCACATCTTTCCAGGACAGTACAAATGACAGGGCGATCTGTATGCCCACACAAAGCAGGATCACCAGGAATGTATACGGATTGCGGCCGATGAGCGAACGGATCTCGGGGTGTTTCTGGATAATTTCCTTGGTACGGGCCTTATGGGGTTCGGGGTTGTCCGACCAGCGAAAAGAAGTTAATTTTGCCATCTCTGTATGCTAACGATAAATAATTGTCAAAAGTAACGAATACTTGATAAATTATGACGTGGCATTTTCCTGTCTGCCCATCTAAACATAACCTGTTATGCGCCGTATCGCCGGTTTTTTATTCCGTTCTTTCCTGCAGGGCCTGGTCATACTGGGGCCCATTGCCGTAACGGCATATGCGATCTATATTGTCTTCAGGGGCCTCGACGGGCTTATTCCCTGGGTGTCGGAATGGGCTCCGGGTGTCGGCTTTGTGACCGTTGTATGCTTTATCACGCTTGTGGGGTATACAGGCACCCGTTTCTTCTTCGGGCGCTGGATCGTGGAAGGCTTCAGCTATCTGCTGGAGCACACGCCCGGTATCAAGCATATTTATTCTTCGGTAAAGGACGTGATCGATTCGTTCGTGGGCGATAAGAAAAAATTCAATAACCCCGTTTGGGTGCGCACCAGCGAGCACCCGGAAGTATGGCGTATCGGGTTTCTTACGCGGCCCGACCTCGGCGATCTGGGCATGCAGGAAAAAGTAGCGGTCTACCTGCCCCATTCCTATGCTATTTCCGGCTGGGTGATCATCGTGGATGCTGCTTCTGTAAAGCCTGTAGAAGGCATGAATGCCGCCGAGGCGATGAAGTTTGCCGTGAGCGGGGGTATAGCGGGGCTGGGGCATGTGCACGAAACGATGCACCAGGGCCATTAACCCGGCAGGCTTAAAGACTACAGGAGCCGGTATGCATACATACCGGCTCCTGTTATGAAAGAGAAGGCACTGGATTAATGTTTGTTCAGCAGCACGGTTGCATAGGCCATCACGCCTTCTTCCCGGCCTACAAAGCCCAGCTTTTCCGTGGTGGTGGCCTTGATGGAAATATCGGCCCTTGAGATGCCCAGGGTGGAGGCAATCGCTTCGATCATTTTCGGGATATGCGGCTTGATCCTGGGCTCCTGCAGGCACAGGGTGGTGTCGATGTTAACGATCCAGTATCCTTTTTCCCGTATGAGGTTATAGCTGCGGCGCAACAGCACCTTGCTGTCGATGCCTTTGTATTTGATATCCGTATCGGGAAAGTGCGTGCCGATATCCCCCAGGCCTGCCGCGCCGAGCAGGGCATCGCAGATGGCATGAAGCAGAACGTCGGCGTCTGAATGCCCTATGGCCCCTTTATGGTGTTCCAGCTGGATGCCGCCCAGCCAGAAGGGGATTCCTTCTTCCAGCCGGTGGAAATCTATCCCGTTTCCGATTCGTAGTTGCATAATTTCAGATGGTTATAGTGTTTCTCAGAAGTTTTGGTAAAAATAAAGAAGCCTCTCTTAGTGATCAACATAAAAGAGGCTTTTTTATTGAATGATAATTTCCGGCTACCGGAAAGCTTGGTAAGGTGACAGGCTTTCGATACGAAACAGCCAATTGATTTTCTCCGGGCCCGTCACCTTAGTATTTTGCCTGCTGTTTATCCGTTGGATTTTTCTTTCTTCTGGAAAGAAAGCTTGTCAAAATCAAAGGTCAGGGAGAAACGCAGGGTATTGGACAGCGGGTTGCGGGCTACGCCGGATCCGGAGGGAACCAGGTAGGAGAAGTTCAGGCCGAAAACGCTGTAACGTACGCCGAGGCCGCAGGTGAAATACTGGCGGTCGCCATTGTTCTTGTTCTCATAAAAATAACCTGCACGTACGGCAAACTGGTCCTGGTACCAGTACTCACCCCCTACGGAAACGGTAGTGCCGTAGCCCGGAGGCGCTTTGGTGAAAGAGTTCAGCATGCCGGTTACCACACCCTGGTCCGGAATTTCACCAATGATATTGCCCGAAGAGTCTTCACGGAAAACGGGGGCCGGTACCAATGCCTTGTTCAGGTCCAGGGCGCCGGTTACTTTGTTATAGGCGTCGATCTTATAAGTATAGGCCACACCTACACCCAGGTTAATGGGAAGGAAATCCCTTTCGGTCTGTGAGTAGCTGATCTTGGAGCCTACGTTCGACAGTACCGCACCGGCGCTGAAAGTACCGCTGCGGTCTTCTGTAATCTCTTTGGTCTTGCTGTAGAATACGCCGATATCGCCTGCAAAAGCATTGCCGGGGCTATAGGCGCCGCCTTCGTTGGGTGCGCCGGCTGCGATATTGGAGCTGATGTAGCGTAAGCTTACCCCTACGGAAAGGTATTGGGACAGCCTGCGTGAATAGCCTACGTCGAAGGCAAACTCACGGGGCTTGCCGCTCCCGGCAGGCTCGGCTTCGATAGTGGTATAGTCGATATTGCCCAGGTTAAAATAGCGGAGCGAGGCGCTGATGGCCTGGTTGCTGTTTTCGCCGAATTTCTTGTAGGCGGAAACATAGCCGAGAAATACATCGGGCACCAGGTCCTTCAGCCAGGGAGTATACGTAACTGAAACGCCCAGGTCTTTGTTGCTGGTAGCGAGTTTAGCTACGTTCCAGTACTGGGCGTTGGCGTCGGGCGATAAGGCGATACCTACATCTCCCATGGCGCCGCTGCGGGCATCCGGTGAAATACGGAGGAAGGGAACTGCGGTAGTAATGGCGCCTGTTCTGCCGTCGAGTCCGGTCTTTTGTGCAAATGATTGGGAACCTATCAGGCCGGTCAACACGGTTAACCCGGCAATTGCAAAGCGTTTAGCCATTCTTCTTCTTGTTGGTTAATAAAAAGGTTAGTTTTAGTGTATAGGTCTGCTTCAATAGGCTAACAGCGTCTTTTTTGATATATTCTATTTGTTAATAAGAACGGGAGGCAAAGATAGGATAATTCCTTTGATCTGAAATAATTTAAAATTACAGGAACCGGGGATGTTATGCACCCCGGTTCCGGTGCTGTATCCTTTAACGGAGCAAAACCAGCTTTTGGTATGCCGTTGCCGAAATTCCCTTGGAAGTTACGGCGTGAAGACGGTAGAAATAGACTCCCTTCGGGAGCGGGGCTCCCCCTTCTCCCAGCCCGTCCCAGGTAAGCTCGGTACGGTTGCCGGTGGTATGCAGGTTTTCTTTGATGGTTTTTACCAGGCGGCCCGCCGCAGTGAAGATCTGGAGGGTTACTTCTATATCCTCGGCTTCCTGGTTATGCTGGAATACAAAATGGGTGGAATTATATACCGGGTTGGGATAGTTGTAGAGGTCGCTGATAAACCCTTTATCCTTGTTCTTTACCTCAAAGGTCACGGTACCTTCGCCCGAGTTATTGTATACGTCCCAGGCCTTCACACGGATGGTATGCACTCCCTCCGGAAGGTTCTGAAGCTGGAAGCTGACCGTGCCGTTGCGGTAGTCGCCTTCTTCAGGCTCGTACAGGTTGTTCAGGTTAAACGGATTCTGGATATCGTCGTCCAGGATGGCCACCAGGTCGTGCCCGATCGAATTGCCCGATACGTTAATGCCGTTCTCGTCAAATAGTTTGGCAAAAAGCAGCGGGTTGGGGCCGGTTACCCCGCCGTTCCTGAATTTCTCGTTGTCGATATACGGCTTTACGATCGGCGCGTCGTTGTCTTCTGCCGCATTGGGGTTGAAGTCGCCTACGGTAAAGCCCGTATCCAGGCCGGCTGCATCGGTAGCATTGCTGTAGGCGTAATAGCTCACTTTGCCAAGGCCGTAAGCGTAGTTGATGTCTTTGGGAGCGATAAAGGTCACCGAGAAGTCGCCGTTCGTTACGGTGCCCTTCAGCTTGGCAATAGCATTGGTCTGCAGGTTGAAGTAGGGGGTTGCGTTAGGGTCCGGGTTGGCGGTCTGTACTTTTCGCATTTTATCGAAAATGGTCACAGACACTTTCCCGTTAAAGTCTGTCAGCTTATTGCCGCCGGCATCCCTGATGCTGCCGGTGAGCATATACTTGCCAAGCGCCTTGATGGTATCGGTTTCGTAGGTGATGCCGTTGTCGAGCATTTCGAGCTTCTCGGTCTGCACCTTATGCACCGGCATCTGCAGTTTCAGCGCCGGGTCGCCCAGCACTACGAACTTGTGGTTGTTTTCCCGGCCCTGGGAATAGTTGTTTTTGCCTGCCCGCAGCGCTTCGCCGAGGGTTGGCCAGGAGCCGGAAGGGTCCTGGGTAAACTGCGCTGCCGTATATTGCTGGTTTAAGCCTGTATTGCTGTTGCCGAACACAAGCATGGTGGTGGTGATCAGCCCGATGGCGCCGCCGTTGGGATTCATCAGCAGCTTGGCGCCGGCAGAGCGGTGGCCGGGGTCGTCGAACCGCCCGAAATCGCAGGTTGCGGTTACCAGCACCGGGAGCTTATTTTTGTTAGTCCATGTGCCGTAGTCGTCGGCCGACAGAATAGCCTCATGGGCCCACCTGTCGGGGCTGCCGTGGCCGCTGTAGCTCATCAGCAGGGTACCGCTGTAAATCTGGTCGTTAATGGCTTTGTTGACCATCGGATAACGGCCCCCGCTGGGGGTAGACACCTCCTTGTAGGCGTCGGCATAAATTTTGTACAGGTTGAGCACCTGCATCGAATCGTAATAGTACTTGTTTACCGTTTCGCAGTCGTTCAGATGGTTCATGCGGCCAGGCGATTCGGAAGGTATATCCACATCATCCGCCACGTAGGTCACCACATTTTTCCAGGGACCGAAAGAAGCCGGGCTTGCATAGTGCTTTATCTTGGCAACGACATTGGCGGCTTCTTCCGCGGTAAATGCGGGGATACGTCCGATACCGATGTCTACCAGGACGCTTGCGCTTTTGGCATTGATATCTTCGCCCTCGTCGAGCAGGGCAAAGAAGTCGTCCGAGCTGTAGGCATCCAAAGCGTAGATGCTGTTCTGGGTTTCGTAAGTGGGTACAAAATTGGTGTTGAAAGCCAGCCGGTTCTTATAGTCGTACGATGCGGCGCCGAAGAACAGCACGTTCTTCAGGGCCGGGCTGCCCCCGCGATCGTAAAACATCCTGATAAAGTTGCGGATGCCTCCGATATCCTGGCTGCCTGAAGAAAACTCGTTATAAATCTCTCCCACCGTTACCACCGTCGCGGAAATCTGGTCGTGTGTCCGGTGGAAAGCGGCCAGGTCCTCGGCAGCAGCCCTGAAAAGCGGGGTGGTGATGATCAGGAAATCGGTTTGGGGGAGCGCATGCAGGTTCTGGTTCGGCACTGCCGGGTTGTCCAGTTTTGTGGGGGTCAGGTACTGGCTGCCGTCAAAAGAGATGAATTCGCGCAGCTCGTGCCCGGGCCTTACGATGGTGTAGGTGCCTGCGCCTGCGGTGCCGTTCAGCGCTACAGGGTTGAGCGGGTCGGTAATTTCCCACACTTTAAGGCCAGCCCCTGCTCCCTGGATCGGGTAGGCTGCATTTTCTCCTGCGGCCAGGTCGGTGCTGCCCCAGTCCCGGAAAGCCATTTGTCCGCCGGAGAAGACCAGCGGCCGCTTATAGTTAAACCGTATATAATCGACATAGGCCGCACCGGCGCCCCCTGGGCTGTACTGGAAGCGTATATTGAGCGCCGGGGTACCGGGGCTGAAGCTATAGGTACGGTCATTGGCATTCATGAAGTAATTGACGCCGTTGCCGTTCAGGTTGACGTTGTCCAGGCTGGTTCCGTTGGCGGCAATGTTTATTATATTGCCGGAACCGTCGCTTACCAGGCCCACATAGGTATCCATCCGTACCGAGCCGGTCACGGAGCCGAGGTTCACCGGGACATCCTGCACCCAGGAGGCCGGGTTGATCGTGTTCATCCGGTAACCCCACCATACTTTCCCGATCCCGCCTACATTGAACGAGTCCGGATCGATTACGGTATAATCGTCGTAGGTAGTGGCAGTATATGCAGCGGTACCGGTGGCGTTCTCAGCAGTGATGCGCTTGCCCGGTCCCAGGTCGAAGTTCAGGAAGTAGTAACTCTGGTTCTCGTACGGGTTGGTGGTATGCCTGAATGTCTTTTGGCTGGCGTCCGGCGTCCAGAGGTTGGGGCCGTTGGCATAAAAAAGCACATAGTCGCCGGTGCCGAAGGTGCTGCCTGAGCTCTGCACCCAGATCGCATTCTCGACCAGGTCGTCGGGCTGGTCGTCGGTCACTTTTTCCGGCAGTGGAGTGCCGCCGTGTCCGTATATCCTGATATTGGCGGGGTTAATGCCGGCCGGGTTGATGCCCAGGCTTTGCAGAAAGGCATAATCGATCTTGTAGATACCTCTGGAAGGCACTGCGATCTTATACCATGTTCCGGTTGCCAGCAGGGAAGTTGCTGCCGTGGGTTTCTGCGCTACGGGCGCTTCCTGCTGCTCCCATTCGGATATCTCCAGGTCATAGCTCACCAGCTTTTCCAGCCGGCCGCCGGATTGCCTGTAAGCGGGAATGTTGACAAAAGCTACGGGCTTCTTTTTTTCAAGCCCCCAGAAAATGTCGGGCTCAAAGCTATTGGACGCCTTTACGCCTTCGGGAAGGGCATCGGCAGCTTCTGTCTGTACATTGCTCAGCTTTACCTGGGGCGTGGCTTTATATTTAAGGGGCACCCGCTGCGATACCGTTCCTTTCCAGGTATTATATTCCGTTACCGTATTACCGGGAATATTTAAAGTAAGCTGCTGCGCAGCAGAATGATAGGAAACCGCAGCAATTAACCCGGCACACAGGAGAAATTTCTTCATTCTGAAAGATTTGTCAGCCACCCGGATCAGTCGGGTAAGCTAATAACGTGAATTCTGATCCTTTAGTATTTGCTCAAAGGTTATCAAAATTACGTCAAAATAGACAGAATAAGCGAAATTGACGGTTGGCTGCTGCAGGCCGGTTTAACATATGATTGTCCGGGGCACTGCCGGTGGCTACTGGGTTATACTTTTTTTAATATACTGCCAGAAGCCCGCCTCAGCAGCAGGTACAGGAGCAGCAGCATCAGGGCCAGCAAGGCAGCCACCACCCAGGCGTCCCAGGGTTGTATGCGGAGCTCCAGCTTGCTTAGCCACCAGACTGCAAGCAGGTGGATGCCTACGGCGACCAGCGCGGATACAATGGCTGCCGAACTTACCCAGGGAAGGAAAAAGCGATTCAGGATCGAGCGCAGGGCCCGGGGCGCATAGCCCAGCTGCTTCATCAGCCGGATATGCCCCGCAGCTCTCTGTACGGTAATTTCTATAAAAAGGATGAAAGACAAAACGGCCATACCTACCACAATCAGGGCGATGACCCCCACCGAGGTGACAATGGCCTGCACTACCATGCGGATACGGTTCCAGCGCAGCTGCTCCTCGTTGGTGGTATAGTTTCTGGCCTTCAGGAAGCGGACAAACTCCTGCTCCGACGGGTCCTGCACCTTTACGATCAGCCGGGAGGGCCTGGCGGTGGTAGTGGCGCCGTATTTCCGGTTCATCTCTTCCATAAACCGCTGCGGTACCAGCACCGAGCTGATCCGGTCGGTAAAGCCCACGATCTGCGCCCGGTATTTTTCCTTTCCACGGGCAATGCTGATCTCGAAGGGCAACGCCCTGATTGAGCTTTGCGACAGCTGCGGCAGCCCCTGGCTCAGGGCAAACCCGTAGTTGTACAGGTTCAGGAAGTCGTTGGACATAATGATGGGTAAAGACGGCTGGCCGGGCTCCCACTTCCAGTCTTCCGGCATTACATCCAGGTATTTGTTGTCTACCGCTCCCAGGAACATTTCGGTATAGAAGCTGAGGCTGCCGCCCATGCTGGCCGATACGGGGTAATTGTTGGAGGTGAGGGCCCCTACTTCGTTGACGCCTTTCACCGCGGCGAGCTCCTCCATTTCAGCCGGGCTGAACAGGTTATCTTCCGGGTTGCCGGCCATGCGCTCGTTGGTGACCTTTTTACCTACGACGATGTAAGCGGCCATGGTATCTTCTTTCCCTTTCCCGGAAAGTATCTCCCGGAAATCGAACCAGGCAAGTACGGCCAGGAACAGCAGCAGCAGCCCTATGCACAGGGCCAGCCAGGATCCGTACATCCTGCCGCGCTGGTGGCCGGGGCGCAGGAGCTTCAGGATAATCTTATTTTTCTGCATGAATCGGAAAAGTACGTATTAGCGCGTAAAATCAAGGCTGAATTTACGGGTATTATTATTTTCGTCCGCCGCAGTGATAACCAGGGTATGCCTACCCCGGCTGCAGCGCTCATCGAAAGTATAGGTGTATGTATTCCCTGACCGTACAAAGCGGAGCCATTTCCCGTCCAGCTCGGCCCGGAACTGCTGTACGGAGGTAAGATTGTCGGTAACGGAAAACCGAAGGTGCCTGGCTTTGGAGAAGTTGGTTCCTTTCTGCAGGGGTTTGATCGTGGGCGCGATCGTATCGATACTTACATAATAATTTCCGAAGGTCTTTACCGTAGCATAGGCCCATCCGTTATCGTATTGTGCAGCAGCCGCATCCTGCGGATTATTGCCCGGGAGGGCGGCGGCTTTGATATGGTGCACAAACACCAGTTTGCTCCGCAAGCCGAAGGGGATGATGCGGGTAAGCCGGAGGCCCAGCTTGCTGCCGGTCTGCAGCGGTATGCGGGTGTCGTGCAGCTGTATGCTGTTGGAGTAATATTTGCTGCCTGCGATTTTCTGGTCCGAATGGCGGAAGCAGATATCGTCGTACAGGGCGGCGGCATCCGGGGCAAAGGAGATGTGCTCCGTCAGCAGGGTATTGCTTTTGCCGGCTTTCCACATAGTGCAGGCAGCGGGCGCCTCGTGGCCGCCGCCGCTGTACGTAACGGTAAACCGCACATCCGACTGGTTGCCCTCCGCATCGCTGAGCTCAATATGTACCTGGTGGGGCAGGCCGTCGCTGATATCCAGGCTGCCGTTCCGGCTGTTCAGGTATGTATAGTTACGGAGCCGGTTGCCGCCGGTGCGGAATAGGGTCTGGTACCACCCTTTTTTATCTTCTTTCAGGCGGTAATCGGCAAAGGCGTTTACGTAACGGTTCTCGTCGAAGTCGATCTCGTCCAGCGCCCAGGATGCCTGGAGCTCGTTGTCAAGATAGAGTTTCATTGCATATACGCCCAGGGTATTGGGGCTGCCATTCATATAGTCGTCGGCCAGCACTGCGACGCGCAGCTCGGGAGCATCGAAAGCAACTTCTCCGGGAGGCTGGTACCCGGCGCCTGTTTTTTTCAGGGGAAGCAATACGGGCTGCTGCTCGTAAATGCTGCCGGGGCGGTACAGCGCCATGCTTTTGGGCACCGGCGGCAGCCCGTCTGTAATAGGCAGGCCGAATAAGGCTCCGTTCAGCACATGCTCCGTTTTGGAATCCCTGATCTCAAAATGCAGGTGGGGGCCGGTGCTGCCGCCGGTGGTGCCGGAGAAGGCAATGAACTGCCCTTTTTTTACCGGGAATTTGCCCGCAGGGAGCGTGAGGTCTATGGCCCATTGCTCCATTGCATATTGCTGCTGCAGCATGTATTGCTGCAGTGCAGGGTAAAAGTCGTTGAGATGCCCGTATACGGTCGTGTAGCCGTTGGGGTGGACTATATAAAGCGCATTGCCGTAGCCGCTGTGCGAAATGGAGATACGGGACACATAGCCATCGGCAGCCGCATATACCCTGAGGTTTTCCCTCTCATTGGTCTTGAGGTCGAGTCCCGTATGGAAGTGGTTGGGCCGGCATTCGCCAAAATTGCCAGCCAGCCTTACCGGTATGTCCAGCGGGTTGCGGAAATAATGCCTGGGATAGTCGGGTTGTGCTGCAGCAGGGCCTGCCAGCAGCAGGCACACGATAACCGGGAACAAAAACTTCATTGCGTATGGACGGTGATTGTTGTCTGAAATAAATATGTTCCGTTCATTTGACGGCCTTTTAAAGGGCATTGTCGGCGGGCGACACTGCAAGATATAAATATTTTATGTTCCTCCCGGCAGGCACTTACAGGAAAGGCTGCGTCCGCAGACACAGCCTTTCGTGGGAAGAGCGGGGCGATATCATCCTTTTACAGCCCCATGTCTTCCAGGTGCTTTTCCAGCTCATACTCGGTCGTGATCAGCACATCACGGGGCTTGCTGCCCGAAGCGGCGCCCACAATACCTGCGGCCTCGAGCTGGTCCATGATCCTCCCGGCACGGTTATAGCCCAGGTTGAACTTGCGCTGCAGCATCGAGGTGGAGCCGCTTTGCGAATTGACCACCAGCCGGGCGCATTCCTCAAACATTTTATCTCTTTTGGACAGGTCTACCGATTCCTTCTCCAGGCGCTCCTCTTCTGCTCCTTCGTATTCCGGCAGCTCAAAAGCCGACGGGTAGCCGGCCTGGTTCCCGATAAACTCCACAATGCGCTCGACCTCGGGCGTGTCCACAAAAGCGCATTGCAGGCGCAGCAGCTCGCTTCCGTGCGATACCAGCATATCGCCCCGGCCGATCAGCTGCTCGGCGCCGCCGGCATCCAGGATCGTGCGGCTGTCGACCTTGGCCGAAACCTTGAACGCTATACGCGCGGGGAAGTTGGCTTTAATGATCCCCGTGATCACGTTTACAGAGGGGCGCTGCGTGGCGATGATGATATGGATGCCTACCGCGCGGGCCAGCTGAGCCAGGCGGGCTATGGGCATTTCCACTTCCTTGCCGGCGGTCATGATCAGGTCCGCAAACTCATCAATCACCAGCACAATAAAGGGCAGGTATTTATGCCCGTTGTTGGGATTGAGGCGGCGCTTGATGAACTTATCGTTGTACTCCTTGATGTTGCGGGCGCCCGCATCTTTCAGCAGCTCATACCGGTTGTCCATTTCGATACAAAGCGCATTTACCGTATTGATCACCTTTTTGGTGTCGGTAATGATCGGCTCTTCCTCGTTGGGGAGCATGGCCAGGTAGTGCTTTTCGATAAGCCTGTAGATCGAAAGCTCCACTTTTTTGGGATCGACCATTACAAACTTAAGCTGCGACGGATGCTTCTTATACAGCAGCGATACCAGGATGGCATTGATGCCCACCGATTTACCCTGTCCGGTAGCGCCCGCTACCAGCAGGTGCGGCATGGTGGCCAGGTCCACGATGTAGTTTTCGTTGTCGATCTTTTTACCCAATGCGATCGGCAGGCTCATCTTGTTATTGACAAACTTTTCGCTGGCAAGCAGGGTGCGCATGGATACGATCTGCTTGTTGGTGTTGGGTACTTCTATGCCTATGGTGCCCTTGCCGGGTATGGGCGCAATGATACGGATGCCCAGGGCAGCCAGGTTCAGGGCAATATCGTCTTCCAGGTTCCGGATCTTGGAAATGCGCACGCCTTCGGCAGGAACGATCTCGTAGAGGGTCACGGTAGGCCCTACGGTAGCGGTAATGCGCTGTATCTCGATGCCGAAGCTGCGGAGGGTGCTGATGATCTGGTTCTTGTTTTTTTCCAGTTCTTCCCGGTCCAGCGAGATGGCTCCCTGCTCTATATCTTCAAGCAGGTCCAGGGTTGGAAATTTAAAGTGGGGCAGGTCCAGGGCCGGGTCATAAGGCTCGCCGCTCTGCACTGTAATATGGGCGCCGTGCGCAGGCAGCACCGGCTGCTCTTCCACGGTCTTGATCTCGAAGTCCATACCATCGTCTTCCGCTTCTTCTTCTGCGGCCATATCGTCCTCTTCCAAAAAGGGCAACTCCTCCGCGATTGGTTCTTCGTTTTCAGCAGGGGCTTCGTCCAGTTCCGGTCCGCCCACAAAAAGCGCTTCCTGCGGCAGCTCGAGGTGTATGCCGCTTTTGCTGCTTTCCATCACCTTTTTCGGCTCTTCTGCAGCAGGGCGTTCGATAATGGTCATTTCCAGCGCTTCGGGGCCTGCCTCTTCTTCCATGTCTACATGGCTGCTGCTTTCTTCCCTGAGGCGGTTATTGCTGCTGCCGACGGGCGATGGCAGGATGCGCTCCTCGTCTTCCGGCTCGGGGAGCTCTTCTTCGGCGGGGCGGGAAGCCCTATATCCGTCGTACGGTTCCTTAGCCTGCGGTGCTCCTCCCAGGGGCACATCTTCCACGTCGATGCGCCGCGCGGGAATCAGGCTTTTGGCGCGTTGCAGCAGGGGTTTAATATCCCACTGGAATACGATGAAAGCAAAGAAGCAGAAAACGGTGATCAGCATGAACAGGCTGCCGGCCTTGCCCAGGAAGCCGTTGCTCCACTCCACCAGGCCGTTGCCCAGCGCCCCGCCCAGGGGGAAGGTGCTGTCGGGAAAGGCAAATGACAGCAGGGGGCAGATGAACAGGAACCCGAGGGCCATCCAGCGCACCCATTTCATGGTCTGTATTACTTTACGGCCATATACCAGGTTGATGCCCCAGGCGCTGAGCCATACAGTAAACAGGAGCGCAGCTATGCCCACGCCGCGGTATACCAGGAGGTGGGCGGCTGTGGCCCCGAGGCGGCCGCACCAGTTCTCGACCGGCGATTTGTCGTGGAACAGGAAGTTATAAATGCCCTGGGCCGATATCAGGTGGTTCTGGTCCTGCTGCCAGGTAAGGCAGTAGCTGATAATGGAAAGGGTAAAGAAGCTGCCGGCCAGCAGGCAGATAAAGCCTGCTGCCAGCCTGATGTTTCTTTTCTGTACTGCGGTTATCTGCGGGTCTTTACGGGCTGACGCCGTTTTGGGGGTACCTGTATTCTTTTTTGTCTTTGTTGCTGCCATTTGTACGAATGAAAACCTGGAAAAATTGATCGTCCGGGCAGGAGCAAAATTAATCTTAATTATTTTGAATATAGAGGGAATTAATCGGCCTATTGGGCGCTGGCCTGCTGCCGGAAATCCCCGTACCTTTGCCCGGTATTCTGCGAATATAGAATAACAGCATCCTGCCGAAATCAGGGTTGCCGAATATTGACAAACGTTTAGCGATTCAACTGCTGGCAATTTAAAGAAATAACTTGGATCAGAAGAAAACAGGTGGCTTCACTACTCTAAAGCGTATTTTTTCATTTACCCGGCCTTACCGTATCCGGCTGGTATCGAGCATTACCCTGGCCATTATACTGGCGGCGCTGGCGCCCGTGCGGCCCTGGCTGATCCAGCTTTCGGTGGATCATTATGTGATCAATAAGCTGCTGGACGGGCTGATCAGGATCTTCCTCATACAGATAGGCCTGCTGCTGGCAGAAAGCTTTTTGCGGTTCCTGTTCATTTATATTACCAACTGGCTGGGGCAAACGGTGGTCAACGATATACGCCAGGCGGTATTCCGGAAAATCATTCATCAGGACCTGGCCTATTTCGACCAGACGCCTATCGGCACTTTAACTACCCGCACGGTCAATGATATTGAGGCGGTGAACGATGTATTTTCCGAAGGGCTGATCTCCATTATTGCCGATGTGCTTACGATCGTTGCCATTATCGGTATTATGCTCTATACCGACTGGAAGCTTACCCTGGTAAGCCTCTCCGTATTTCCCGTGCTCGTCATCGCTACTTATTTTTTCAAGGAAAGCGTCAATAAATCCTTCCACCAGGTACGCAACGCAGTGGCGCGACTCAATGCTTTTGTCCAGGAACATATTACCGGTATGTACGTGGTGCAGGTATTTGCGGCGGAGCAAAGGGAGGAAAAGAAGTTCAGGCAGATCAACAGGGAGCACCGGGATGCCAACATCAGGGCCATCTTTGCCTATTCCGTCTTCTTCCCGGTAGTAGAGATCATCCTGGCCATTTCCATGGGATTGCTGGTATGGTCGGGAGCATCGCGCATGCTGGATTATCATGTAACGCAGGGGGTGATCATCGCTTTTATCATGTACCTCAACCTGCTGTTCCGCCCGTTGCGTATGCTGGCCGATAAATTCAATACGCTGCAGATGGGCATGGTGGCGGGAGAGCGGGTGCTGGGCGTGCTGGACAGCGGCGCTTTTCTTCAGGACAACGGTACCTATGTGCCGGAGCATATCAGCGGCGCCGTGGCTTTCGAAGAAGTCCGCTTCGAATATAAGAAGGATGTGCCGGTGCTGAGAGGCATCTCCTTCGAGGTGCCTGCCGGTACTACTGTAGCGCTGGTAGGACATACAGGGGCGGGGAAGACTTCGGTGATCAGCATACTGAACCGCCTTTACGAGATACAATCAGGGAGTATAAAGATCGACGGCCGGGACCTTAAAGAGTACGATATCCGGGCGCTGCGCAGCCATATAGGCATCGTATTGCAGGATGTATTCCTGTTTTCGGGAACGATCTATGAAAACATCACGCTGCGCAACGAAGATATTTCCCTGGAAAAGGTCATGGATACCTGCAGGCTGCTGGGTATACACGACTTCATTATGCGGCTCCCGGGAAATTACCACTTCAATGTGAGGGAAAGAGGAAATATGCTCTCGCAGGGCCAGAGGCAGTTGCTTTCTTTTGCCAGGGCCTTGCTGTACAATCCGTCCATTCTTATACTGGACGAAGCGACGGCGTCGGTAGATACGGAATCGGAAATACTGATCCAGCATGCTATTGAAAAGCTGATCGCCGGCCGTACCTCGATCGTGATCGCGCACCGGCTGTCTACCATCCGCAAAGCCCACCAGATCATCGTACTGGATAAAGGGCAGATCATCGAGCAGGGCAACCATGAAACGCTCCTGGCGCATAAGGGTGTATACTTCAGAATGTATACCCAGGCGCTGGCCTCGGAGCAGCAGATTGCATGACCTCCCCCGCTGTCAATTGTATGTAATAATCAAATATGTATAGGGCTCCTGTAGAATAGCCGCCGTTCTCATTATATTTGACGATACAGCAATCGTTATGAAGCATATAGGTTTACTTTTAGTAGCCGGGCTGTCCGGGGGCATCGTTCAGGCTCAGGGCATTTTCGGTTACGAGGGCAATGTGGTCAACAGCGATAATGTAGGCATCTTTGCAGGCCTGGCGGTAAACAGTTCCGCACCCTCGGTCAAACGTTACGAGGGATGGTCGCATACGGCCAAAGGCGCTACGGGCATTGTGCCTTCGATCGGTGTCTATTTCCAGAAGTCGCTGGGAAGCCGGCTGTCCCTGCGTGGCGGGTTTTCTTTCGGGTACAGCTCCTATGCCTATAAGTACAGCCAGTCCTTCGACAGCCTTACCGAAAACTTTACTCCTGTGCTCAGCAGCAAGTTTAATGATTATACCAAAGTAAAGCATGGCAGCGGTTATGTGATGCCGCAGGTCGACCTTGGGTATATCATCGGGCCGTTCAGCAAGCTGTACCTGGTAGAGGTCCGGGCAGGCGTAGGGCTTCATGCTTACCTGAAGCAGGCTTCGGATACGCTGGTAGCCACATCCGGAAGCGTTACCGATTCCGAAACGAAGTATACCTATAAGTACCATACTACGGAGCGTGCGGTATACGGGCAGCCGGATGTATGGGGCACGCTTGCGGCCAATGTATATGTGGGTCTGCGCTGGCAGAAAACCACGAGCCCCTTCCTGAACCATCTTTCGGCTGGAATCCAGGCCACGATGACCTTTTACGACCAGTATACGGGTTATTCGGAGATCGAATATAAAAATGAGTCCTACCAGACGATCTCCCGCGAAAGGGTGGGGCTCGGGCTGTTCAATTTCGGGATAAGGATCGGTTACAGCTTCTTATAAGGCTATTGTTAAAACGGTCCTGCTGGTTCGGATTGCCCGCCCGATTTGCCTACCTTTGCTTTATGATTATAAGATTTGTCCTGTTCCTGGTTATTGCCTTTTTCGTGATCCGCTTTGTATTGCGCTTTCTGCTGCCGGTCATGAAAATGACCCGGATGACCCACCAGCAAATGAAGGACATGCGTAAGCGTATGGAAGAAATGCAGGAAGGCAGCAGCCGGCAACGGCCCCAAAGAGTGGAAGGCGACTATATCGACTACGAAGAAATAAAATAACATACGATACGGAGGGCTGACCCAGCCATTAAAAAATGGCCTGCATTTGCAGGCCATTTTTTAATGGGCTCATGGAAGGGTTTAGCGTAAAACCATATGCTTGACCGGATCTTATACTGCCTGCTTTGCCAGTAGGCTTAAAGCTTTCCCGAGCATGTTAAGATCCGCGTTTGAAACTACTATTTCGAAGCTGAGGTCAGACAGGTTATTTTGAACGATGGCTTTTCCTGCTGTGAAGTATAGCCTGTTATCCGAAAGTTTGTACCTGAAATCGCTTTTTAATACGCTTAGGTAATTTGTCTGGTCGTTCAGCTCTATTCCGATCTCTTCTTCATATACCAGGGTGCTCAGGGATAAATAATCCTTATCCTTAATGAAAGAGATGCTGATCAGTTCATCCCAGTTATGCGCTGCGCTGTAAACAATCCTGTCGCTTTCAAATTTCATGGCTCTTAGTGATGCACTTCCGTCTTATGGGGATGGATCATACGGCGAAGATTGATCAGCGCATAGCGCATCCTTCCCAAAGCAGTATTGATGCTCACGCCGGTGATGTCGGCAATTTCCTTGAAGCTCATCTCTCCGTAGATACGCATGATCACTACTTCCCTCTGCTCTTCCGGAAGGCGGTCGATGATCTGCTGTACATTGTGTTCCGACTGGCGGCGGATGATCGCTTCTTCCGCATGCTCCTCTTTCATGGGCAACAGGTTAAAAAAATCCGATCCGTCGGAAAGCGTGATCCGCACCTGCTGCTTCACCCTGCGGAAATGATCGATGCAAAGATTATGGGCAATGCGCAAAGCCCATGGCAGGAACTTGCCCTGCTCCGAGTACTTATCATTCCGGATATTGTTTACAATCTTGAGGAAGGTATCCTGGAACAAGTCTTCGGCAATGTACTTATCCTTTACCATCAGGTATATGGATGTGTATACATTGCTTTGGTAGCGGTACACCAGTTCTGCGATGGCCGTTTCGCTTCCGTTACGGAACAGGTGCACAAGATCTTTGTCTGAATGCTGCTTCAGGCTGTGTGTCATAAGAGGGTTCTACAAAAGATTTAAACAATAAAGACATACGAACCTGTATGCCTGCGGATTGATTAAAGTTTTAAGTGTAGAGTTGTGAGCCTATAAGCAAAAAAATGAAGGTTGGCAAATGTAAGGTTTTCCGGCAAGGAAAAGTTAAACAACTATTTTTTTATTTTCCCTTTGTTAAACTATAAGACGAAGCCCTTGGTCCGGCCGTTGGGTAAAATATGCATATATTTTTGTTTTATTGCCAATGCGTTTTTAATCATACCCTTGTACCTTTTTTTTGTCGCGGAGCGCAAAGTTGGCGATCACGGGGTAATGGTCGGAAAGGTCCACATCAGGCCGGTGATAGCCTATGGCCCTCAGCGCCCGGTGGTCGTAAAGTATGTAGTCTATACGCAAGGTAGGGAATATCTGGCGGTAGGTACGCCCTAACCCTGTGCCTTTGCTGACAAAAGCATCCGAGAGCTTCCCTTTCACCTTATTATACACATAAGAGCCCGGCACATCGTTGAAATCGCCGCAAATGATCTGCGGGTAGTCCATTTCCCTGCGCAGGGAGTCTATCTTATTGGCCAGTCCCGCCCTTGCCGAAGACGCGTCCCGGAGCTTCCTCAGGAGAGATTTCGACTGGAGCTCGTCCTGGGCGTCCACGCCTTTGGACTTCACTTCCGATATATACTTCATTTCCTTGCGCCCGAAGCCTACCGAGGTCAGGTGCACCACATTCAGGCTGAAGATATGGTTGCTGTCGATCACTACCTCCGTGCTGAGCATCCTGTACACTTTCTCATTAAGCGCATACTGCTGCACATTGCGAAGCGGGTATTTGGAAAAGATGGCATGCCCTACATTGATGATGTCGCCTTTACGCGCATTGCTGGTAATAAAGGTCTTTTCCATGGAGTTCTCGCGGCACAGGGTTACGAAGGGGTATCCCTGCTGCTGCAGTATCTCCGTATAAGGCTCCGCATCTTCGCGGGCATCCCAGTAAAATTCCTGCAGGCACAATATATCCGGGCTTTCTTCCTGGATCAGCTTCAGTATCCTCGCCTTCGAAGCCTTGTCCTTCGTCCATTCGCCGAGGTCGAAAAGATGGACGTTCCAGGTCATTATTTTGAGCCCTCCTTCATCCGTAGGCTTTACGTCGTTCTTGCCGAAGTAGCTGAGCCCGAACAGCGGGAAGGTAACCTTCCAGCACAATAAAATTGCCGCCAGTGAAAACAGGGCCCTTGTTTTCCGGGAAGAGCACAGCCACAGCACTACGAAGAATAAATTGGCCAGGAGCGCAAAAAAGCAGGAAAAGCTGAAAAGGCTGAGCAGCGTTGGCTTCGCGGAAGGATCGAAATATAATGCCCACAGGCAGAGCAGCAGCCAGATGATCGCTGCTGCGTTGAGCAGCAAAAAGGCACTCCTGGCAAGACGGGTCAGAACGGATTTCGTTTTCAACGCTGTTACACTGATTGGATAATAGGAACAAACGGTGCAAAGAAAAGTAAAAAGAATCAGCTTTCCCTGCTTGCCTTCATCAGGATCTCTTTTTCTTCCGCGGTAAGAGAATCGTATCCTTTTTGGTTGATCTTATCCAGCAGCATATCTATCGACTCTTCGCGGCTGATGTGTTTTTGCTGCAGCTGCCGGAACGTTTCCATTCTTTTTTTCTGGTGCTTTTTGGGGCTGAACTCATCCGGTGTGAACCAGCGCTGCACCTTATTGCCCCATTGATACAGCCAGGCGCCGGGCCGGCGGCCGGCATGCAGCACACGGATATACACCACGCCGGTCAGGGCGCCGGCCCCGCAGAGGATCAGCATGCTGTGGTTGCCGGAAACGAAATTCAGCACGTTCAGGATCAGGAAAAGGCATAAGATGGCCCACAGGGGTATCGAAAGCCTTTCGCCCAGGTAAAAGCGGAACCTGGGCGCCAGGGTAATGGCAGCAAAGGCAAAGCCCATGATCGAAGGCAATGCGCCCAGGGCCATTCCGCTGCCGCCTATGTCGGGCCATAATGCGGTACAGGTAAGGAATACGATACCGCCGGCTATGTAGGAAAAAATGTAAAGGGGTATGATTTCTCTATAGCCCACCAGCGACTGGATCACAGAGCCGAAGCAGTAAAGCCACAGCATATTGCTGAGCAGGTTGAGGAAGCCCGTATGCGCCCAGGCATAGCTGAGCAGGATCCAGGGCTTATGAACGAATTGTGCAAAAGGCTGCAGGGCAATGTAAGGGCTGATCGCGGATTGGAAGGTAACCTTTGTAGCCACGCCGTTTACCATGATCTGCTGCTCGGGACTCAGCACCAATATAATAACATACATCGCGTACGCCAATATGAAACCTACGGCGCTGGCAGCGATGAGCTGTATCAGGGCATTATGGCCGTAATTGGCCATCAGGCCCCTGCGCGCTCTCGTAAACTCTGTTTTCATAAACCCTGCAAATTCTATAGCAAAATAACAATAATTCGGCAAAAACGGTTGCGGCGCCGTCTATTTAACGATCGCTTGTATCAATAACAGGGCCGCCGCTAATAGCGCCACATGGTCCTGCTCGACAGCTTCCAGGCCTTCAGCAGCAGGAACGCGAACAGCATGCCTCCCAGGTGCGCAAAGTGCGCTACATTGTCTGTGGGGCTGTTCCGGAACCCCGAAAACAATTCCAATGCCGCATAGATAGCTACGAAGTATTTTGCCTTGAGAGGGATCAGGAAATAAATATAGATCTCCATATTGGGGAAAAGGTAGCCAAAGGCAAAAAGCACACCCATAATGGCGCCGGAGGCGCCCAGCATGGGTGTAACCATCGGTCCTGCCATAGCAGGTCCGTAATTCGTGGCCATCACATGGTTGATGACCTCGTTCTGCTGCAGTGCAGGGAGCTGGCTGAACAGCCGGATGGCTTCCGCATTTTCCCATGTAAAGACCAGCATATGGCAGAAGGCCGCGCCCAGGCCGCACACAAAGTAAAAAATAAGGAACCGCTTGGGGCCGAGGGTATTCTCGATTACATTGCCGAACATCCACAATGCAAACATATTAAAGAAGAGGTGCGCCAGGTTGGCATGCATAAAGAAATGCGTCACGATCTGCCAGGGCCTGAACAAAGGCGACTTCCAGTGAAAAAGCGCCAGGTAGTACTCAAGGTTGATAATACCCCCTGTTTTCAGTACATAGGTAGCGGCAAATACCAGTACGTTGATGATAATGAGGTTCTTGACGATCGGCGGTAAGATCTGGAAGCCTCCGGGACGATATGTGCTCATGAAATTGTGTTTACGGACTCGGAAATCGCTGTTCTTCTAAAATGTTCAAAATTAAGGAAAACGGCTTAACACCGGAAAGCCGGAAATTGTTGCGCTGCTACCGCCCGTGCTTACGTCTGTGATCAATTCCCTAATTTGCGCCTTTATCTGCCAATACAATTCATGAAAGCCTTACTCCTTTCCGCCGGGCTGGGTACCCGGCTCAAGCCCTTTACAGACCATCACCCCAAGGCGCTGGCGTCGGTCAACGGCCGCTCCCTGCTGGAATGGAACATCCGGAACCTGCAGTACTTCGGCATCAGGGAAGTAGTGGTCAATGTGCATCACTTTGCAGAGCAGATCATAGAGGTGCTGGAACGGGAGCAGGGCTTCGGGAGCAAAGTGCATATTTCTGATGAACGGGACGCGGTGCTCGAAACAGGCGGAGGACTGAAAAAAGCTGCTCCTTTCTTCGCGCAGGAGCAGGACTTCCTGGTCATGAATGTGGATATACTGACCAATGCGGACATAAGCGCCCTGGTAAAGCAGCACAGGGAAAGCGGGGCGCTGGCCACGCTGGCGGTACAGCAAAGGACCTCTTCCCGCTATTTTCTTTTTGATGCGGACCGGAGGCTGCGTGGCTGGGAAAACGTTCAAAGCGGGTTGGTACGCCTTACAGAAGGAGCGGACAGGGCCGCCCTTGTGCCCATGGCCTTCAGCGGCCTGCAGGTGCTGCACTCGGACATATTCGCCGAAATGAAGCAGGAAGGTAAGTTTTCCCTGGTCGATGTATACCTGGATCTTTGCGGCAAGGCGCATATCCGCGGATGGGATCACTCCGCAGACCTGCTGCTCGATGTGGGCAAACCCGAAAGCCTGGAGCGGGCAGCTGCCCTGTTCAGCGATGCATTCCCCGGAAGAACCGGTATATCTGTATAACATTATGACGGAACGACAATTATTTCAGCGATTCCTTGCCCCTACATCCGCCGAGCCGATGGCGCTGCCCGTAACCAGGGCGGAAGGAGCCTTATTGTACGACGATGCGGGAAAACGATACATCGACCTGATCGGAGGCATCAGCGTCTGCAACGTAGGGCATTGCCATCCCAGGGTGGTAGCCGCCATACAGCAGCAGGCCACGGCTTACCTGCATGTAATGGTATACGGCGAGGTAGTGCAGAGCCCGCAGGTACAATATGCGGCATTGCTCACGCGCCACCTGCCCGAAAGCCTGGACTGCGTTTATTTTACCAATTCGGGAGCAGAGGCCGTGGAAGGAGCTATGAAGCTGGCCAAGCGATGGACTAACCGTGCGGGGATACTGGCCTGCCATCACAGCTATCACGGCTCTACCCAGGGCGCCCTGAGCCTGCTGGGCGACGAGTACTGGCGGAGCGCTTACCGTCCCCTGCTGCCGGGTATCAGGCATATACGGTACAATAACTACGCAGATATAGAGCTGATCACGGAAAAGGATGCCTGCATCGTGCTGGAAACGGTACAGGCCGAGGCGGGGGTAAAGGCCCCCGACAGGGAATGGCTGCAGGCGGTCCGCCACCAGTGCGATGCCACCGGCACGCTGCTCGTATTGGACGAGATACAGGTAGGGTTCGGCCGCACGGGCACTTTATGGGCGTTTGAACAATACGGGGTAGTGCCCGATATACTCCTCCTCGGCAAAGCCCTCGGAGGCGGGATGCCTTTGGGAGCTTTTATTGCCTCCCGGAGTAAAATGCAGGCCCTGGCCGATCGCCCTGTGCTGGGGCATATTACCACTTTTGGCGGCCATCCTGTAAGTTGTGCCGCAGGCAAGGCGGCACTGGAGGCGCTCCTGGAAGAGCAGCTGATGGCGCAGGTGCCTGCCAGGGAGCAGCTGTTCCGCTCCTGCCTGCAGCATAAGGCGATCAGGGACCTGCGCAGCTGCGGGCTGATGATGGCCGTAGAGCTCGAAGACTTTGAAAACGTTAAAAAAGTGATTGCCGCCTGCCTGCAGCATAGCCCTGGAGTATTTACCGACTGGTTCCTTTTTGCGCCGCAATGTATCCGCATAGTGCCGCCGCTGGTGATCACGGAAGCGCAGATAAGGGAAGCCTGCGCCGTGATATTAACCGCGCTGGACCAGGCGGCTGTAAAGCCCTCTTAAGGCCGATAACAAATTCTTGGGAAAATTTTACTATGCTCCGCTAAACGTTTGCAACGGCAGAAGGTCTATATATAGCAATACAGCCTATTTAAACAATAAGATTATGAAAATGCTCAGCAACCGTACAGGCGGATTCTTACCTGCACTACTACTGGCTATGACCATAGCCTTCGGTTTGCCGGCTCAGAAAGTTCAGGCCCAGGATTATTACAATAACGGGTACTATAATGACGATAACTATTATGACAACGGCAATTACCAGGAATTTTACGATGACCTCGCCCCTTACGGCCAATGGCTGAACGACCCCCAGTACGGGTATGTATGGGCCCCCAGCGTAGGGCCCGATTTCCGCCCGTATTATACCAACGGGTATTGGGCAATGACCGAGTACGGTAATATGTGGATATCCAATTATGCCTGGGGCTGGGCGCCTTTCCACTACGGGCGCTGGGCGCAAAGCGCCATCTACGGCTGGATATGGATTCCCGGAAGCGTCTGGGGGCCGGCCTGGGTTACCTGGCGTCAGGGAGGTGGTTACTATGGCTGGGCGCCGATGGGCCCCGGCGTGAGCATCAATATCTCTTTCGGTTCGGGGTTCAACGTGCCTAATCCCTGGTGGACCTTCATACCCTGCGGCCATATCTATTCCCGCAACTGGCATACATATTATTCTCCCCGCAGGACGGTGAATATTATCAATAATACCACTATCATTAACAATACCTATGTCGACAACCGCACCCGCAATACTTACGTAACCGGTCCCCGCCGGAGCGAAGTGGAAGCGGTTACCCGCAAACGCGTAACGGTATACAATGTGAGCGACCGCAGCCGCGCCGGGGCAGCCAGCCTGAACGGACGCAGCGTAAACGTCTATCGCCCCCGGATCGGCACCGTTTCCGGAAGGACGCAGGAAAGGCCGGCGCCCAGGCAGGTAAAATCCCTGGAGCGGACCGCTGTGACCAATACCGGCGGCGGCCGTGCCCCGAGGCAGAATGTGGTCAACAGGAACAATATAACTACCCCTGACCCGCAAAGCCGCCAGCAGAATGTTATCCGCGATCGCCAGGCCATTCAGCAGGATCGGCAGGTGCAGCAGCGGATACCAGCAGACAGGCAGCGGATACAGGAGCAGCGCATGCAACAGACCGTTCAGCGCCGGCAGGCGGAACAGCAGGTACAGCAGCAACGCATACAGCAGCAGCGGGAGCAGCAGATCCAGCGCCAGCAGGTAGAACAACGGGTACAGCAGCAACGCATGCAGCAGCAGCGGGAGCAGCAGATACAGCGCCAGCAGGTAGAACAACGGGCACAGCAGCAACGCATGCAGCAGCAGCGGGAGCAGCAGGTCCAGCGCCAGCAGGTACAACGGCAACAGGTAGAGCAGCAGCGTATGCAGCAGCGCAGCGTAGAGCGCCAGCAGATGCCACAACGCAATGTGGAACGGTCACAGCCTCAGCAGCGCAGCGTAGAACGGGCCCCCCGCGGCAGATAGATTTTTTGATTTCATAGTTGTTTTGATCAGGAAAGCACCCGCTCCGGGTGCTTTCTTCTTTGTCAAAAAAAAAATCAAAGAAATTTTTGAAATGGCTTTGCTTTTCAAAAAGAATATTCTATCATTGTAACTCATTTAGGACTATTCAATATTATCATTGCAGGAAATTTTTACATTGCAATTGTTTTTTACAGCAAAACACACTGCTTTTTTATTATGAAAAGAACACTATTAGGCTTGAGTATGTTATGTGTCGGAACAGCGACCATATTTTCGGCCTGTTCATCTAAAACCAAGGGTGTTTCAGACAAAACCGGATGGAACTACAACGATTCCCGCCTCGGCGGCTTTGACGTAGCCAACTATCCGGGCCAGCAAACGGGTCCCGGCCTGGTACCTGTTGAAGGCGGTCGTTTCACCATGGGACAAACCGAAGAAGACATTACATACGAGCGTAATAATATTCCGCGTAATGTTACCGTTTCCTCCTTCTATATGGATGAAACGGAGGTTGCCAATGTGCATTACCGCGAATATGTATACTGGCTTCAGCGTTCTTACGGAGCGGATTACCCCGAAGAAATTGCCAAAGCCCTGCCTGATAGTACTGCCTGGCGCGAAGCCCTTTCCTACAATGAGCCAATGGTAACCAACTATTTCCGTCATGCCGCCTATAACTTCTACCCGGTGGTGGGCGTAAGCTGGTATCAGGCAAATGCTTACTGCAAATGGCGCAGCGACAGGGTGAACGAAATGATCCTGATCAAGAATGGCATGCTGAAGAAGAACCAGAATCAGGTGAATGAGGACGTGTTCACTACTGAAACCTATACGGCCGGACAATACCTCGGTACTCCCGGTAAGAATCAGAAGCGCGACCTGGACCCCAACGGAGCCGGCCGCCGCAACACTACCTATTCTGATGGCTTCCTGCTGCCGGATTACCGCCTGCCTACAGAAGCCGAATGGGAATACGCCGCCCTGGCCCTGATCGAGAACAACCCTGAACCCCGTACCAAACGCCGCCGCGGTGAGGAAGCTGTAACCGACCGCCGTGTGTATCCCTGGGGTGATGTGCGCAGTACCCGCTATCAGAACCGCGGATCTTACCGCGGAGAGTATATGGCCAACTACAAACGCCAGAGCGGTGACGCGATGGGTGTTGCCGGCGGCCTGAACGACGATGCCGACCGTCCTGCACCTGTATACTCTTATGGCGCCAATGCCTTCGGCCTGTACAACATGGCGGGTAACGTGAGCGAATGGGTACAGGATGTTTATCGTCCTACTTCTCACCAGGATGTATCCGATCACAACCCTTTCCGCGGCAATATGTTCTATCGCAATGTGTATGAAGCCGACGGTACCCTCGCCGAGAAAGACAGCCTGGGTAACCTGACCAAAGTACCGGTAGACTCCGTTAACCTTGCCGGCCGCTATGATCACGACTACGTTACTTACGACGCCCGCGATATGGAAGACGGCGATACCACTTCCGGCGCGCGCTTTGTATATGATTATGGCAAAACCACCCTTATCAACAACGATAGCCGCGTGATCAAGGGTGGCTCCTGGGCCGACCGCGCCTATTGGCTGTCGCCCGGAACCCGCCGCTTTATGCAGGCCAGCCATACCAGCAGCAAAGTCGGTTTCCGCTGTGTAATGGACCGTCTGGGCAGCGCCGGTTTCAATAACGATCCCGGAGGCAACTACTTCGGCAAGCGTAAACGCAATAAAGGATAAGATCCACATATTTTTGCACAAGCTGCCCCCAAAAAGGGCAGCTTGTTTTTTGTTTAAAACCGGTGCCAGAATGAATAGGTTTAACGTGCGGGTGTACGGCCTCTGGATCAGCCAGGGCGCCGTATTGGTTTGCGAAGAATATATCCGGGGCGCACAAGTGCTTAAATTCCCCGGGGGCGGGCTGGAGCTGGGCGAAGGTACCCTCGACTGCCTGCACCGTGAGTTCCGGGAAGAGATGAACCTGGAGATCAGCGTACTGGGACATTATTATACGACCGACTATTTTCAGCCCTCCGCGTTCGACGATTCGCAGGTGCTCAGCATATACTATGCCGTGGAGCCGCGAAATGAGGTACATTTGCCGTTGCGCAACGAAGCAGGGCATTTTTTTATGCTCCCCCTGGCCGATCTGCTGCAATCCCTGAGCCTGCCTATCGATAAAAAGGTAGCGGCGCTCCTCTGCCAGCAATACCTGCCGGGCTCTTTTTGACAAATAATAATGTTCCGCTTCATGCGTTATGATGAAAAATTTTATGCGGATACTTTACCTGTTACTGACTGCTTTGCTGTTTACATACCCGGCCGGCCGGGCGGGAGCGCAGCTGCTGCCCCTCAACCAGCCCGAGCAGGATGCCTGCAATGCGCTGATCATTTGCGGTAACGGCTTTACGAGCCCCTACAGCTACCAGGGCAACGGGCTGGTGAGCGATTTGCCGGTAACGCCCTGCAGCAGCTCCGGCGGGCTGCCTTCCGGCGCAGGAGAGAGCAATGCCGTATGGTTGCGGCTGAATATTATCTCATCCGGCGTTATCGTATTTACGATCACCCCGCTGAATGTGACCGACGATTACGACTGGGCGGTAGTGAACATTACCGGGAAATCCTGCTCCAACCTGTCCGCAGGCGATGTGGTACGCTGCAACTTTAACAATAACCAGAATCCTACCCCTACGAGCGGGATTACGGGGCTGAATATGACCTCGCTGGAAACCAGCGCTGCGGCGGGCATTACCGGGCATAATTTCCTGAGGCGCATCGATGCGGTGGCCGGGCAAAGCTACCTGATCATGATCAACAACTTCGGCAGCGGCTTCAGCGGGAATGATCTCGGCTCCGGCTTTACGATCGACTTCTCAGGATCTACCGCTGCCTTTAACGACCAGGTGCCGCCGCGCCTTCAATCCGTTAACAAAGCCTGTTTCCAGGCAACCTCCGCTACGATCCAGATGTCGGAGCAGGTTAAATGCAGCTCCATAGCCTCCGATGGCAGCGATTTCCGGGTGTTCCCCTCGGGAAATATCGTTTCGGCCACAGGGATGAATTGCAACAGTTCCAACCAGGGCTATACCAGCACCCTGCAGCTGAATTTTAACCCGCCGCTTCCCCCGGGCGACTATGTGCTGAAGCCCAGGGTGGGTTCCGACAACAACACTATCCTGGATCTTTGCGATAATGCGCTGCCGCTTACCGATAGCCTGGTATTCAGGGTATATCCCGACCACAGCGTTACGCACACTGTCGATACCATTGGCTGCGGCGCCCTGGTATATCACGGCGTTACGTACACCCAAAGCACGGTATTGCGGGATACGCTGCGCAACCAGGCAGGCTGCGACAGCATTTATAATGTGGTCAACATAAAAGTGTATAACGAGCCGGAAGTATTCGAAGAGCTGGTAGGCGATTGCGATACCGTAATTTTCCGGGGGAAGATGTATTTTGAAAACGACAAGGTAGTCGATACCTTCAAAAGCCAGCAGGGCTGCGACAGCTTCCTGCATGTGTACCATATCTATGTAGAGCATTTCCAGCTTTCGGTTACCGCCGACCCGCCCGAGCCCGTCATCGGCGACTATGTCCATTTGTATACCCAGGCCAATGTGCCGGACTACCAGGTCAATGCCTGGCACCCGGCAGCACTGTTCGGCCGCCAGCTGGATAAAGACAATGCTTTTTTTATCGGGCGGTCCGATACCGTGAAGGTTATTGCTACCAGCGCCTTAGGCTGCGTGGATACGGCTGAGCTTTATATCAGGGCCGACACCCTGGTGCCGGTGGTGGTAATGCCCAATGCCTTCTCGCCCAACGGCGACGGGCTGAATGACGTATTCGAGCCCAGGTTCGTGAATAAAAGCGGCTATGTTGTAAAGTCGTTCCGGGTATTTAACCGCTGGGGCGAGCTGGTCTATAAAGCCGAGGGCACCCGTAAGGCAAGCTGGAACGGCAATTATTACAACAAGGATAAAGTAGCCGACCTCGGCACTTATTTCTATTATATAGACGTGGCGTTCATAGACGGCACCAAGGCCTTTATCAAGGGCGATGTGACCATTGTGCCCTAAGGCGGGGCGGAGCGTGAAATAAAGAACCGGTATATTTGCAGCACTGCTAAACGCCGCCCTATGAAAATTGCCGAACTCCTTCTGTCTGCCCTGGCACTGTTGTCGCTGATCCTGCGTCTCGTATTTCCCGGGAGCAGCGAGGTATTCAGCACCATAGCTTTCCTAGCGCTGTCTTTATTCTATCTTTCCGGCAGCGTGTTCCTGTTCAATGGTCTTCCTGTTGCAGGCAGCGCTTTTGCGGCGGTGGGCGCGAAAAGGATAGGGTGGGCTGTGGCTGCAGGCGCTGTGTTTGCTTTGGCGCTTATCGGGATTTTGTCGGCTCTTGATTTCTGGAAGCTCGCTCCCTTTCTCTGGACCCTGGGTATGATGCTGCTGGTGCCGGTAGGAGCAGGCAGCCTGATGCCTTATATGCTCCGGCCGGACAGGTTCCATGCCGGTATCGCGCTGCGTGCCGGATTGCTGCTGACAGCCGGCATTGCCCTGGTAGGCAGCCGGATGTTCTGAACCATCAATGCACGGGTATAAAAAAAATAAAGGCTTCCCCGGGGAAGCCTTTGATAAAAATACTAAGTGGTACTATCTGGCCAGTTTCAGCTTCATTCCGGGCTGTATCGTCTTCCTGCCCAGCTTGTTTATCTTTTGCAGCTCCGCTACGCTCATGTCGTACTTCTGTGCGATCTGGAACAGCGTTTCGCCTCTTTTCACGGTATGTACCTTAATCTTCGGCCTGGCCTTGGCTTCAGTTTTCTTATTGCGTTCCTCAGCCTGCCTGTGCGGCTCAGCGGTTGCCCGCGTATTTTTCCTTGCAGGAGTGGTTACCTGTGCTGCAACAGGGGCTTCGGCAGGTTCTTCGTCGTAGTTCCCGGTAGATTTAGGCTCAAATTCTTTAGCGGCATATACCGTCTTATCCATGTGGGCTTTCAGCTTTTCCAGCGCGGTCATTTTGCTTTCGTCCTTTGCCGGTACCTGCTTTTGTGTGGCCCGTTCCGCCGCGATGACTTCTTCTACGGGCTGCTCATCTGCTATATTGACCTTTTCCGCAGTACCGGATGCCGCCTGCTCCTCTTCCGTATCTTCTTCCGTTATCGCTACCTGGTTCTGTTTGCCTGCGGGCACAAAGCCTTCGTCATTGCTCAGCCTGGGTATCCTTTTTCTTTCGGTGGCGTTGCTGCCGCCTGAGGCTGCCAGTAACTGCGGTTTTTCCGTAGCGGGAGCCTGCAGGTTCAGCACGGCGCCGGCGGCGGGCTCTTCGCCTTTCTCCAGAAGGTTGTAAGCCCGCAGCTGCTGCAACTGGATGCCTTCGGACTGGCTTACCTGGAGCAGCGTTTCGCCTTCGGTTACGGTATGCGTGGCATGCCGGCCTGCTTTGGCCTTACGCTCCAGGTAAATAAACATATCTGCTTCGAGCGGGGCATCGGGAAGGTCGTTCAGCTCCAGCAGCTTTGCATAACGGACCCGGTTCCGGATTGCATACTCCAGCAGCATATCTCCCTTACGGGCATAAAATCCTTTCTTGCCGTTGCGTGTGGTAGTCTGGTAATAATCTTTCACTCCCGATTCTTCCCGCTCCTGCGGTGCGGATTGCAGTATTTCTGTTTCTTCCGTCCCATCTGTGTAGGTAACGCCGGCTTTGCCTGCAGGGACAAATACATCGTCTGCGGGTATATGCTCGCCGGGCATTACCGTAGCTACAGTCTGGCTTCTGGGTATAGCGGCTTTGCTTTCGGCAGAGGCCAGCAGTACGGTTTCCGCATTGTCGCCCAGTGCGGCATAGGTATATTCCTGCAGGTTATAATCTTCTATTGTTTTGATCAGTTTCTTGGCATACTGCGGGTTGGTAGCATATCCGCAGCGCTTTAACCCGTAGGCCCAGGCCGCATAGTCCGTAGGCGATAAGGCAAAAAGCGAGCTGTAGCGCTTGTTGTTCTTCAGGAAGTCCGAGTGGTCCTGGTAGGAATGGGTAGCCGAACTATATTTCCGGAAGCACTCGTCTTTTGCATCGTCGGTATAGGTATAGGTTTCGCCCGACCATGTATTTTTACATTTGATGCCGAAGTGGTTGCTTGCATTGGTACAGAGCTCGCTGGTGCCCGCCCCTGTTTCAAATATGCCTTGCGCGAGCGTGATCGAGGCGGGTACGCCGGAGCGCTGCTGCTCGGCTATAGCCAGGTCCTTGAACTGTGCAATGTAATCTCTTACCTGCTCGTTGTAAGATTTCTGGGCGGCGGCTCCGAATGCGCAAACGCCGGCCATCAGAAGCAGAAAATAGTTGCGGATCATAAGTTTTCTTTTTTAGCGCGGCACTCCCGGCGCACCGCTTGTGAAAAGACCTTCTGGTCCATATGGGTTATATACTTAAGGTTAATTATTTTTTACGGATCAGCATCAGCCCGTCCCTCAGCGGCATGATCACCTGCTCAACCCTGGGGTCGGCGGCGATCTTTTTGTTGAACTCATGCATATAACGCGCATTGTTGCTTTGCTGGTCGGAAGGGAGAATCACTTCGCCGTGGAATAAGACGTTGTCGGCGATCATGATGCCTCCGGCAGGCATACGGTCGATCAGCATGTCGAAATAAAGGCCGTAATTTTTCTTGTCGGCATCGAGGAATACGAGATCAAACGTTCCCCCGATCCTGTTAATTACCTCGGCGGCTTCGCCGATGTGCTGCACGATCCTGTCTTTGACGCCGGCCTCCTGCCAGTATTTATCGCGCATATCCTGCAGGTAGGCATCGATATCGATCGTGTGCAGCTTGCCGCCGGGCTTCAGGCCTCTGGCAAGCGATATGGCAGAATACCCGGTATACGTGCCCAGCTCCAGTATCAGCGCCGGCGCCGTCATCTGGCTTAGCAGCTGCAGCACCATGCCTTGCAGGTGTCCCGAGATCATCTGGGCGCCGCGTACATGGGCGTGCGTTTCCCGGTTAAGCGAGGCCTGCACTGGGTCTTCCGCTGTGGTGAACTGTTCGGCATAGGAATTGATTGGGTCGGGCGTAATGATGTGCTGCATAACGGGAGGATTTTATGGAATGATTGCTTTGCTCGGCTATGATAAGGCACCGGGAACCGTATCGGCACTTCCCGGTAGCATCAAAAGTTCGGTTTCAGCTTATTGTGGGTGTAAAACTCTCCGATATAATTCACTACTTCGTCGGTGGTGTCAAATACCTTGACCAGGTCCAGGTCGCCCGGGCTGATATTGCTTTCCTTTTCCAGCATCGTTTTTTTCATCCATTCAAAAAGCCCGCCCCAATAGTCGGTGCCCATACATACCAGGGGTGTCTGAGTGAATTTACGGGTCTGTATCAGGGTTGCCACTTCAAAAAACTCATCCATAGTGCCCCATCCGCCCGGCATCATTACGAAGCCCTGCGCATACTTGGTAAACATCACCTTCCGCACGAAGAAGTAATCGAAATTCAGGATCTTGTCGGAATCAATATAAGGGTTGAAATGCTGCTCGAAGGGGAGGTCTATATTGAGCCCTACCGAAACGCCGCCGGCAATATTGGCTCCTTTGTTGGCCGCTTCCATGATGCCGGGGCCGCCGCCGCTGATGATGCCGAACCCTGCTTTGGACAATTTCTGCGCCAGTTCTACGGTCAGCTCATAATACTTATGCCCCGGCTGGGTGCGTGCCGATCCGAAAATGGAGATGCAGGGGCCGATCTTTGCGAGTTTTTCAAAGCCGTCTACAAATTCGGCCATTATCTTGAATATCTGCCAGCTGGAATGGGCCTGCGGCTCTGTCCAGTCGCGCAGCTTTATTTTCTGAAGTTGGTCTTTCATTAAGGATTCAATAATTACCGCCATTATGGCTCCGTTGCCAATCCGGCAAAGATAGGCTTTAAATTTTTTACAGGATGTTGGGAAGATGTAAACGGAAAACGGACGCTCATGGCAATTTTCTTAATTTCGCAGCCGCATGGAGTTTGAATTAATCGCTACAGATCCCGAAACGGGAGCCCGGGCAGGCTTGCTGCATACAGGGCATGGTACTATCGAAACCCCTATCTTTATGCCCGTAGGGACTGTGGGGAGCGTGAAGGCAGTGATGCAGGAACAGCTGGTGCAGGATGTAAAGGCCCAGATCATACTGGGCAATACCTATCATCTATACCTCAGGCCGGGCACCGATGTGCTCGAAAAGGCGGGCGGGCTGCACCGGTTCAACGGCTGGAATAAGCCCATACTTACCGACAGCGGCGGTTACCAGGTCTTTTCGCTTTCCGCAAACAGGAAGCTGAAGGAAGAAGGAGCTTTGTTTCAGTCGCACATCGACGGTTCCCGGCATTTATTCACCCCTGAAAACGTAATGGATATCCAGCGGAGCATCGGCGCAGATATCGTGATGGCTTTCGATGAGTGTACGCCTTACCCCTGCGATTATGACTATGCCAGAAAGTCGATGGAGCTTACGCACCGCTGGCTGGCCCGCTGTGTAAAGCGGTTCGGCGAAACGGAGCCTAAATACGGCTACAGCCAGAGTCTTTTCCCTATCGTGCAGGGAAGCACCTACAAAGACCTGAGAAAGCAGTCGGCCGAGTTTGCCGCAGGCATGGAGGCGGACGGGAATGCCATCGGCGGGCTTTCGGTGGGCGAGCCCGAGCCGGATATGTATGAAATGTGCGGCCTGGTATGCGACATACTGCCCAAGGCAAAACCGCGTTATCTGATGGGCGTGGGCACTCCCTGGAATATCCTGGAATGCATTGGCCTCGGCGTGGATATGTTCGACTGCGTGATGCCGACCCGCAATGGCCGCAACGGCATGCTGTTTACGACCGAAGGGGTGGTAAATATCAGGAACAAACGCTGGGCAGAGGATTTTTCACCCATTGACGCCGGCTTGACGGACGGCCCCAGCACGGTATATACCAAAGCGTACCTGAGGCACCTGTTCGTTGCCGGCGAGATACTCGGCCTGCAGCTGGCAAGCCTGCAGAACCTGTCGTTTTACCTGCACCTGGTGCAGGAAGCGCGCCGGCATATTATTGCAGGCGATTTCGGCGCCTGGCGCCGGCAAATGCTGGAAACGGTCAAACGCCGGTTATAACCCGACGCTACCGGTATGGTTTATTCGGGAGCCGGCCGACGATCATCTTTCTGATACCTGCTATTTCGTTGAAACGGATATTTAAAATACTCGACCTTTTTATCCTGAAGAAGTTTCTTTCGACCTTCTTCTTTGCCATCATGATCCTGGCGGTGATCGCTTGTGTGATCGATTATTCGCAAAAGGTGGATTATTTCGTGGAGCGGAACGCCCCTGCAGGAGAGATCGCATTCTACTTCGTTAACTTTGTGCCCCATATCACGGCGCTGCTCTTTCCCCTGTTTATTTTTATATCGACCATTTTCTTTACTTCGAAAATGGCCTACAAGACGGAGATCATCGCCACCCTGGCGGCGGGGGTTTCTTTCCAGCGCTTCCTGCGCCCCTACGTGATCGGGAGCATCATACTCGGCATCGTGTCGCTGGTGGCCAATCACTGGGTGGTGCCCGAAGCCAACAAGAATATCACCGAGTTCCATATCAACTACATCTGGCCCAAGAAGGTAGCTACCGATAATAACGTGCATTTACGCATGAATCCCCACCTGTTTGTATACATCGAAGGGTATAATTTCAACGAGGGGTTTGGCCGCAAGCTTTCCGTAGAAACCGTGGAAGGAACGCTGCTTAAGGAAAAGGTGACCGCTGAAAGAGCTTATTACGACAGCGCAAAAAAGGAATGGCGCCTGGTCAATGCAATGGTCCGCACCAACGACGGGATGAAGGAAACCCTTGTGCTGAAGCCTGAGCTGCGCCGGAAATTCTCCTTTACGCCGGAAGACCTGGACGACGACAACCGGAATAAGGAGTCGATGACCACACCGGAGCTGGTACGCTATACTGCCAGGGAGAAGCAGCGCGGCCGCGAAAGCGTCAACTATTACCTCATCGAGCTGCATAAGCGTACCGCCCAGCCTTTTGCGGGCTTTATCCTTACCATTATCGGCGCCTGTATCGCTTCCCGCAAGGTGCGGGGCGGCAGCGGCCTGCACCTTGCGCTGGGTATAGCCCTGAGCGCCCTGTACATGCTTTTCCTGCAGTTCTCGCAAACCTTTTCCACCAATGCGGGGCTGGACCCGCTGATCGCCGTATGGATACCCAACTTTATTTTCGGGGTGGTGGCCGTTTACCTCTTCTGGAAACAAATAAAATAGCGCCCGTACTGGTATTTTCCCTGAAAAAAATTACTTTTGCTTCCTTGTTTTTTACAAAAAGATAGAAAATTAATATGTCGCACGCAGTAGAAACAGAAAAACCCAATGTCTCCAGCTCGACCGCTTTATGGGCCGTATTGATATTCGTAGGCCTGATCATTGCCGCTATCAATTTCGTACAGGCCGAGCGCAAAGGTGATGCTCATGGTGGACACGGTGCAGCCACCGAACACCACGATGGCGCTGCAGGCGGTCATCAGGAAGGCGGCGCTGCAACGCACCATGACGCCGGTACGGGGCATACTGCACAGCCGGAGCACGGGAATGACGCTTCCGCTCACGACAGCGCCGTTCACGGCGAGCACCATGAAGCGGCCGAAGCTCCAACCCGCGAGGAAGCTGCCCATCATTAACCTCTTATTTCATCCGACTCTTTCTTTATGGGAAAAGAAGAAGTGATTGCCATTACCGGTGCAGCCGGCTTCATTGGCAGTTGCCTGGTAGCGCATCTGAATACCCTGGGGTATGAGCAGCTTGTACTGGTCGACGACTTTTCGGACGAAAAGAAAGTATTCAACCTGAAAGGCCGCAAATACCTGCATAAAGTGCACCGGGAGCAGTTTGCCGACTGGTTAAAGAACCATCCCGATACGATCCGGTATATTTTCCACCTGGGCGCCCGTACCGATACGACCGATCCTGATTACGAAATATTCCGGAAGCTGAACCTCGATTATACCAAAGCAGTATGGGAGTATTGCGTAGAATACAATATCCCGCTGGTCTATGCCTCTTCTGCAGCCACCTATGGTAACGGAGCGCATGGCTATACCGACAACGAGGAGCAGGTGCCGGAACTGAAGCCGCTGAATGCTTACGGTATTTCAAAGAACGAGTTCGATATCTGGGCGCTGGAGCAGAAGAGGCAGCCTCCGTTCTGGGCCGGGCTAAAGTTCTTCAATGTATATGGGCCCAACGAATACCATAAGGGCCGCATGGCCTCCGTCGTTTTTCATGCCTACCAGCAGATCAAGGAACGAGGGTATATTAAGCTGTTCCGCTCGCATAACCCTGCCTATAAAGACGGAGAACAACTGCGTGATTTTATCTACGTCAAAGACGTGCTTAAGGTTTGTGTATGGCTGATGGAGCACCGGCCTAAAAGCGGCATCTACAACCTCGGCACCGGTAAGGCCAGGACCTTCAACGATCTGGCCCATACCCTCTTCCGTGTGCTCAATGTTCCGGGCAAGATCGAATATATAGATACGCCGGAAGATATCCGCGCCAATTACCAGTACTATACCGAAGCCGATATGTCCAAGCTGAGGGCGGCCGGCTACAACGAAGCGTTCTACAGCCTGGAAGAAGGCATCGGTGATTATCTGAAAGGCTACCTGGTACAGGCCAGGCATTTCTGACCACGTTCTTCCTGGCTCGCATTATATGCCGGCAGCAGCATTCGCTACTGCTGGTTTTTTTATGGAAAAAAACCGGCGTGGTTTCTGTAAGGTAAATTCATTTGCTATGGAAACAAACAAGATCCTTAACGCCGATTACCTGGATATCATCTTTGATAACCGCAACAAGAATTATGGGAGCTACCAGCTGCGCAAGCATTATAACGGGCGCGCGCTGCGCGCTTTGGGCATCACGTCGCTGCTGCTGTTGCTGGGCGCGGGTACGCCCTTCATCATCGGCAAGCTGAATGCCGGGGAGCCGGCTGCGCTTGCGGGAAAGACTGAAAGGACTGTAGTAATGGATCGTATCCTGATGCCGCCGCCCGAGCAGCCGAAAGAGGCTCTGAAGCCACCAAAGGCAGAAACTGCTGCACCGCCTGCTGCCGCCAAAACCGTACGAAATAACGTTCCGGAAATCGTGTCCAACGATAAGCCGGTTGTGAAGCCGCCCGAGATCAAAGACCTGGATAATGCCGTATCCGGACCGGTCGACAATCCTGGGGAGAACGGTACGGAAACCGCTTTGACCAAAGACCCGCGTAAGGGCTCTTTCGGCGATGGCTCCGCCGTAGAAGGCGCTGAATCCGGCGGAGGCGGGCCGGCAGTAAAGGAGCCTGTAACTTTTGCAGAGCAAATGCCGGAATACCCCGGTGGCATAAAAGCATTGATGGCCTATCTGAAAAGCAACCTCCGGTATCCGCCTGCAGCAGCGGAAAGCGGTATCGAGGGTAGGGTCGTGGTCACCTTCATCGTAGGTATGGACGGGTCCATCGAAGGAGCCAGGGTGGTCAGGGGCATCGGCGGTGGCTGCGACAGGGAAGCGCTGCGCGTGGTGAATGCCATGCCCAAATGGAAGCCCGGCCGGCAAAACGGCCACAAAGTGAAAGTTTATTTCACGCTCCCTATATCCTTTTACCTGGAAAAGTAAGCACACAGGCGGCAGGGCGCCAGGCCCTGCCGCTGCTTATTCAGATGGCTGCATGCCTGATGCGGTTCCTGGCAGCGCCCTCCTCGTACTTTACAAAGAATGCGATCCATATAGAGCGGGAAAGCCGCATCAGTACAGGCTGTATCAGCAGAGTAAGGACTGCGTTGATCCCCAGCCACCAGAAAATGCGGTTGTCGTGCAGGGATATCCCTGCCGTACAGACCCAGAGCGCGAAGCTGGCTATACAAAAGAGGATCGAAAGCCCGTAGCTTACATAGCCGGTGCCATAGTAAAACCCTATCTCTATCTCCGTAGGCTGGCCGCATACAGGGCAGTGCGCCGGCATCCGGGTAATTGTAGACAGGCGGTAGGGATTGGTATGAGTAAAGAGGCTGCCCTGCCGGCACCGCGGGCATTTATTGCCCAGCACGCTCAGCAGCAGGTTCGGTTTGGGATCTGGTTTCTGCGCACACATATCGTATCATTGTTTAAGATTCTGCCAGAGATTTGCGGAAAGCCTCGGGCGTGATGCCGGTAAGCTTCCGGAAAAATTTGGTAAAGTAAGAGTTGTCGGCGAAGCGGAGCTGCCAGGCGATCTCGCTGATGCTCAGCTCGGCATTGACCAGCAGCCGTTTGGCTTCCAGCAGCACCCGGTCCCGGATCACTTCGCCCGCGGGCTTGCCCAGCAGCTCCCGGCAAAGCGCATTCAGATGATTGGGCGTAATATACAGCTGCGCAGCATAGTCCTTGGGCAGGCGCATGGTTGTATAGTGCTGCTCCACCAGCTTCCGGAACTGCTGCAGCGTAAGGTGCCGGCCTTTGGACGGCCCCGGCGCCGATGTGCCCTGGCTGCGCTGCGCCAGGATAAACAGGCTGATCAGGCAGCTCCGGATCTGGTCACGGAAGAAAGCCTGCTGTTCCTGCTCTTCCCGGAGCATACGCTGCATCAGCAGGGTAGCTTCGGAGGCCCCTGCCTTGCTGAGCTGGATCACCGATTGGGCTGCGACCCCTTCCAGGAAGGGGAACTGCTCTGCATAGCTTTCCTGGCGCAGGAAGGCATCCAGGAATGCCCCCGAGAAATTGATGATATAACCTTCCATTCTTCCCCGGAACTGCCAGCTGTGCACCTGCCCGGGTATCATGAAATAGATCTGCCCGGGTCTGACGGTAAATTGTTCAAAATCTATGGTGTGCCGTCCGCTGCCCGCAGTGAACAGCACTATATGGTAAAAGCTGTGACGGTGCGGGACTGCCAGGTTGGGATGGCGTTTCAGGTAAGGTTCGAAAGACTCGACCAATATGTCGTGGTCGTCTTTGCGCCGTTGTGCTTCCTTTTGCAGGGCACAGATATCATATACGGGTATCCTGCTTGCTTTTTTCATTGCAGTACAAAGGTAGGCATACCCTGTGCAAGGCTATGGTGGGCAACGATCCTTTTGTGGTACTTTTTACTGATTTTCCCATTGTGCCTAAAAAGGGAAAATAATAACGGCAGCCCTGGAGGCTGCCGTTAGGTGTGTTGTATTAGTGCATGCCGCCCGGGGGAGGGCCGCCCATGCCGCCGGGGCCAGGCCCCCAGTCGCCGCGGTTCCGGCGCTCGCTTTCCTGGTTTTCCACATCCTTCATTGATGCGCCGCCCCGGAAGAAGCGGAGGTTGTAGGTAAAGGTCAGCATAAAATACCGCTGCAGCACATTGGTACGGGTATACTGGATATAAAAGTCGGTTACCGAGGGCACTACGCTGGTATTCTGCTTCAGCAGGTCGTATACCTGCAGCTTGATCTCGCCCTGCTGCTTCTTGAACAGCTTCTTGGCCAGGCTCATGTTCCAGAGCAGGTAGCTTTGGTTGTAGCCTGCCGACAAGCCTGAGTAATACTGGTGGTTCAGTTCTGTATTGAATACTATGCCCTTCCAGAAGATATAGTTCAGCGAAAGCCGGCTGCCCTGGTTGAAGTACTCGGAGTTGGATGTGGCATTCAGGGTATTGCGCACAATGTTGTAGGTCGAATTGGAAGAAAGCGTGAAGTCTACCTTTTCACTGATATTGCTGCTGAGCACAAAGCCCAGGCCCAGGGTGGTATTGTTTGCATAGTTCTTCTGCTCGTTGATGATGCCCGGTGTGCGTACGTAAGCTGCCGTTCCGTTGACGTTGAAATTGGATTTCAGCGCCGAAACGGGGAGCCCGTAGGTGACGAAGCTGCGCAGGTTGTAGTACCCGCTCAGGTTAACGGGCCTGCTCAGCTGGCCGCCTTTGGGTAAGGCAATATTGTCCACAACCATGTCGGTTGGCGCCAGCGTGGTGTTGTTGCCTATATAATCCTGGGTGGCTGTCCCGGACAGCAGGGCGAAAAATGTGCTTCCTGCATCGGCATTGGTGGCATTGTAGCGAACCGCCAGGTTATGCTGGTAGGATTGCACGAGGTTGGGGTTGCCGGTAGACTGCTGCAGGGGGTTGGTATTGTTGACCACATCCTGAAGCTGGTCCACAGAGGGCGCATTGGTCGAGGTACGGTAAAATACACGGAGCGTTTTCTTCCTGTCGAAATTGTATTGCAGCCTTGCCGAAGGCATAATGTTGTTGAAGCTGCGCTGTAACGAATTGCTGTAGGGCAGCACACGCTGGTTATCCAGGTTGGCATTCTGGAAGTCCACACCAATGTTAAAATTGAACTTGGTATCCATGAAGCGGTAAGCCACTCCGCCCCGGTTGGTCAGGTAGTCGGTGCTGAAGGTGTTGCTCAGCAGGTTGTTGAGCGAGGTATAATCGCCGGTCAAAGGCGCATAGTCGTAAGTCTTCTTGTCAGATTCGCTCTGCTGGTAGTTCAGGCCGTACTGGACCTGCAGGAAGCTCTTTTGCGACAATGGCTCGGTATAGTTGATGTTGGAGTTGATGTTCCAGCCGTTCTTGTCGATATAGGTTTGCTGGTCCAGCGTATCATAAACCCCGTTGAGGTAGTTTTCAGCATACAGTCCTGTCGTGCCGTCATTTTTATTATAGCCGCCGTTTGCAAAGAGCGAGAGCGTTCTCCCTTTCTTCTGGAACTTATGACGGTACAGCAGCAGGCCGTTCAGGTTGTACCCCGACAGGTTGCTGTTGTAATTGTTCAGCGTCTGGTTCAGCAGGTTCGTTCCGGACTCGTCCTGGAACTTCTGACCGAATACATTGGAGTTGCTGTTGTTGTCCTGGGCCGATATGGTCGGAATAAAGAGTATCGAGTTGAAGGAGTCGATGGTATAGTTGAGCCGCATGTTGAAGCGGTGGTTATAGTTGTTGGAATAGGCGCTGCTGTTTTCGTTGTATATCTGTCCTGCCTGTTCGGCCAGCACAAAATTCTGCTGGATGCTTTGCGTGGTTGTATTGCGGCTGTTGTTGAAAAAGTAGCTGGCAGTAACATCCACTTTCTTGCCCCATTTGTCGGAATAGTTAAGGCCCACCGCGTTGGTTTTGGAAATACCTTCCTGCGGCGACATAGTAAAATTGCCCCCCTGTCCGCCGCCGCCAAAAGCTCCGCCTCTGCCGCCCCTGCCTCCGCCGCCGCCAAAGCCTCTGCCGCCGCTATTGCCCGAAATCCCCAAAAGATCCTGGGAAGAAAAGTTCTGGATATTGATGTTGTTGGTTTGCCCGATCAGGCTTATACGGCGATCGCCCTGGAAGAAATTGATATTGCCGCCTGCATTGTATCTATACCCGTCGCTGTTCCCGTTGAATCCCTCATTATCTGCCCCTGCTCCCGCATAGAGTTTGCCGAATACTCCCTGGCGCTTGCCCGGCTTGGTAATGATGTTGATGGTCTTGGAGGTATTACCGTCGTCGAAGCCTGTAAATTGCGACTGTTCGCTCTTTTCGTCGTAGACCTGTATTTTGTCGATCACCTCGGCCGGCAGGTTCTTCAAGGAAGAGGAGGCGTCATTCCCGAAAAAGGGTTTCCCGTCTACCAGCACTTTGGCTACCTGCTCGCCCTGCGCCTGCGGCGTACCGCTGCTCAGGTCGATACCAGGCATCTTACGCACCAGGTCTTCGGCAGTAGCGTCGGGGTTCACCTTATAGGAGCTGGCATTGTACTGGGTAGTATCTTCCTTTTGCTGGACGGGCGGCGTACGTTCCACGATCTTTACTTCGTTCAGCGTGGTAGACTTGCTGGCTCCCATTTTAATAATGCCGAGATTGACTTCGCCGTCCACCACATTGATGTTCTTGTTGTAGTCCTCATACCCAAGGTAGGAAATGGTAAGGCGGTAGGCGCCGGGCGGTATATCGCTCAGTGCAAAATGTCCGTCGATATCGACAGATGTGCCTGAAACCGTAGAGTCGTTACCGGTCTTCAGCGTAACGGCAGCGCCGATGAGGGTTTCGTTTACGTTGTCTTTCACAATGCCCGATACGGTGTACCCCTTCTGGGCGTAAGCCGGGATGATAAAGAGCAGGGAAAGGAGGGAGAATAATAGTCTGTGGCTACGCATGGGAAGTTATGTCGGTTAAAGCTCTGATTGACTTTGCAAAGATCACTTAGTTTAACGTAAACTATACATAATTATAATTTTACTGCTGCAATGTTCGTTATCTTCGCAGGCCCTATAGCAAAGCTCCTCCGTTTACGGGACAAAGGGAGCATACCTGCGGATTTTAAAAGTATTTTAAGTTTATGTTACGTGAAGAAGCGCGGAAGACGGTCAAGCTTTCGCTGCCCATCATTTTTGGCGAACTGGCGCAGATGGCCCTGCATATCATCGATACGGCCATGGTGGGGGCGGTAGGGTATAAGCAGCTGGCGGCGGCCTCGCTCGTGATGAGCGTGATGAATATACCGTTTGTGATCGGTATCGGCATTACCATAGCGGTGTCGCAGATGGTATCGATGGCGCACGGCCGCCGCGACGGGCTGCAGGTGTCGCATTACCTGTACAACGGCTTCTGGATCTGCGCCGTTACGGCCCTTTTGATCGCAGGGGGCCTGGAGCTGGCCAAGCCTGTCCTGTTCCATTTAGGGCAGGACCCCGAAGTGGCTTCCCTGGCAGTGCCTTTCCTGCAGCTCATGGGCTGGTCGGTGATTCCCATGATCCTCTTCATGGCGCTGAAGCAGTTTACCGACGGCCTGGAATTTACCCGGACGGCCATGCTGCTGTCTGTGCTGGCGCTTCCTGTCAACGTGTTTGCCAACTGGCTGCTGATCTTCGGCAACTTCGGGGCCCCGCGGCTGGGCCTGGTGGGAGCGGGCTGGGGCACACTCATTACCCGTACCCTTATTTTCCTGGCGATGCTGCTCGTGGTTTGCACGCATAAGACTTTCCGCAAGTATGTAGCGGTGCGCGGCAGTCAATGGAAGATACGGATGGAAACCCTGAAGGAGCTGCTCCGGATCGGTGTGCCCAGCAGCCTGCAGATCGGTATGGAGGCAGGAGCCTTTGCGGTGTCGGGCATCATTATCGGCACTATCGATCCTGTATCGCAGGCAGCGCACCAGATCGCCCTGAGCTGCGCTTCCTTTACCTTTATGGTGTCTATGGGCCTGGCGCAGGGCGGCTCTATCCGGACGAGCAATGCTTACGGGCGCAGCAATTGGGTGCATATCAATGCCATCGGCAAAAGCACCTTGTTGGTTGCGTTGGGATACGGGGTTTTCTGCGCGCTTGTTTTCATCCTGTCGCGGAATATCCTGCCTACCTTCTTTAACGATGATGCGCCCGTGATCCGTACGGCGGCTACCTTGCTGCTGTTTGCAGCCATCTTCCAGATATCGGACAGTACCCAGGCTATCGGTGCAGGACTGCTCCGGGGTATCAAGGATGTAAAAACACCGACGGTGCTGATCGCCATTGCCTATTGGGTAGTAGGTATTCCCGCCGGCTACCTGCTGGCCTTTACTTTCGGTATGGGCGCTTCGGGCATATGGCTGGGGTTCATTATCGGGCTTACATTGTCTTCGGTCTTTCTGTCGGCCCGCTTCCTGCGTATGGCGGGCAGGCATAGGCATGTGGCCGCCGCTACGCTGGCCTGACCGCAATTTTACCAGCCCTTAACACATCCTGAGCAGATAAAATACTTACTTTTGTCTTTGAACCGTGAAGAAACTTATTGCCATACCGCTTCTTGTGCTTTACCTGACTGCCATATCGGGCATGATGGTGCAGCTGCACTTTTGCGGCAACAGGCTGTCTTCATGGAATGTGAATGATGCCAAAGCTTCCTGCTGCTGCGATACGGAAAAGAATGCCGCCCTGTCTTCCGGCAAGCCCGTATGGACCGCGAAGAACAGCAGCTGCTGCAGCGATAAGGTCATTACGCTGAAGATCGGGCAGGACCAGTTCCGGGCTTCCGATGTGCAGCTGCAGCTGGATGCCCTGCAGGTAGCCGCAATCGCCCAGTATACACTGCCGGCCCATGCCGGACTGCCGGCAGCGCCTACGGATCAGGTGTATCAAGCCAACGCCCCTCCGGGACGCTGGCAGAACATACCGCTCTACAAATTACACTCCCGCCTTACTTATTACGGTTAGCTTTTTATGCGGCGCATTTGCGCTATCCTTCGTTTTCCCGGTATGATGCGTCGTACCAACCGCATTTTCTTTAACCGTAATTAATAAAGCAATGAAACGTATTACCGCCATTATTGCCCTGCTGCTTTGTTCGCTGGGCTTTGCTTCTGCCCAGGATAAAAAGGACATCGTTACCGAAAAGATAAAGGTAAGCGGCACCTGCGGGCAATGTAAGAAGCGCATCGAGGACGCTGCATATATCAGCGGCGTCAAGCGTGCCGAATGGGACAAAAACACAAAAGAGCTTACCATAACCTACCGGCCTTCCAAAACCTCGCTCAAACAGATCGAAGAGCATATAGCCCAGGCAGGGCACGACGCCGGCGAGGTCAGGGCCCCGGAAAAGAGCTATCAGGAATTACCGGAATGCTGCGCTTATAAAGAAGAGCATGCCCATGACCATTAGGCCCTGGAGCAGAATTGCCGCAACAGGTTCGCTTGTAGCCGGAACAATCCTACTGTTATCAGGCTTTGCTTCTGAAGCATCTGCGCAGGGTGCGGGGCAAAAGCAAATAACAGGCGTCGTTTCGGATGAATCGGGGACCGACCCGCTGCCGGGAGCGACCGTGCAAACACTGCCGGCAGGTTATGCCACGCTCACCGATACCGCAGGCCGCTTTATCCTGGAAGTGCCCGATACGGTCCGCGCCCTGGTGATCAGTTTTGTAGGGTACGAAAATGATACGATTCCCCTGTCTGCGGCCGGCGGCAGGATCCGGCTTCAGCCGGTAAAGGCGCTGAAGGAGGTGACAGTGGAAAGCCGTAAGAAAAGCACCGAGATAAGCCTGCTCAGCACGGCCAAAGTGGAAAAGATCGGTACGGCCGAGCTGATGAAAGCCGCCTGCTGCAACCTCAGCGAGAGCTTTGAAACCACGCCCTCGGTGGATGTGGGCTTTACCGACGCCGTGAGCGGCTATAAGCAGATACAGATGCTGGGGCTGGCAGGCACCTATACTGCCTTTACCCGCGAAAACATACCTGATATACGCGGGCTGGCGGCCATTACGGGGCTTACGTTTACCCCGGGAGCCTGGGTTGAAAGCATGCAGCTCAGCAAAGGCGCCGGCAGCGTGGTCAACGGCTACGAGGGTACTGCCGGCCAGATCAACGTGGAGTGGCGCAAGCCTTTTGAAGAGAAGGAGCCCGTGCTGTACCTGAACGGCTACCAGAACAGCCAGGGGCGTACCGAAGGCAACCTGGTGCTCAACCATCGTTTTAATAATAAGCTGAGCACGGGCCTGCTGCTGCATGGCAGGAGCGATTGGGCAAGGGTAGACCAGAATAAGGACGGGTTCCTGGACCAGCCGCTGGGCAGGACCCTGGCAGGTTCCAACCGCTGGTTCTTCTTCCACCCCTCCGGCTGGGAAGTCCAGGGTGGCATCAAGGGCATCGTCCTGGATAATACAGGCGGGCAAAAAGGCTACCGCGAGGGCATGGAGCAGGTGGCAGGCAGCTACTGGGGGTACCGGCAGCAGGTAAAGCGTATAGAAGGCTGGGCCAAGATAGGAAAAGTGTTTCCCCGGAAAGTATGGAAAAGTATGGGGCTGCAGCTCTCGGGTACCTATCACGACCAGGAAAGCCGTTATGGAAGCCGCTCCTACGATGCAGACCAGCGCAGCTTCTATGCCAACTACATTTACCAGAGCATTATCGGCAATACCAGCCACCAGATCAAGGGCGGCGCCAGCTTTATGGCGGATGCCTACCGCGAGCGCTTTACCGGCATGCCTTACCGGCGCACGGAGTATGTGCCCGGAGTATTTGCCGAATACAGCTACAATTACCTGGACAGGTTCAATGTAGTGGCAGGCCTGCGGGCCGATTATCACAACCTGTTCGGGGGCTTTGTTACTCCCAGGCTGCATCTGCGCTATGCCCCTGCGGGGCAGACGGTTTTCCGGGCATCGGCAGGCCGGGCGCAGCGTACTGCCAACGTGTTTGCCGAGAATACAGGCTTCCTTGCCAGCAACCGCAGCTTCGCGATCCAGGGCAGCGAAAGCGGGCTTCCTTACGGGCTTAAGCCCGAAGTGGCCTGGAATATGGGTGTGAATTTTACGCAGAAGTTTATGCTTAACTACCGTGATGGCAGCTTCAGTGCCGACTACTATTATACCGATTTTACCAACCAGGTGGTAGTGGATATGGAAAAGCCGGGCGAAGTACGTTTCTATAACCTCAACGGCAAATCTTATGCCCACAGCTTCCAGGCCCAGCTGGACTACGAGCCCGTACGCAAGCTGGATGTGCGGATGGCTTACCGGTTTTACGATGTGCGCAATACCTACGATGGCGTGCTCAGGAGCCGACCGCTTGTAGCCGCGCACCGCGCCTTCCTGAACCTTGCCTATGCCACCCGTAACGACTGGAAATTTGATTATACGGTACAATGGACGGGAAGCAAGCGCCTGCCGCAGCGCTTTTCGGATCACCACGTACTGCTGGAAAGCGGCGATTCTCCTTCTTTCGTGCAGATGAACGCGCAAATCAGCAAAAGCTGGAAGGATGGGGATGTGGAGGTGTACCTGGGAGGGGAAAATCTGACCGGCTATATGCAGCACGACCTTATTACGGGGGCCTCCAACCCCTTCGGCCATAACTTTGACGGCTCGCTTATCTGGGGGCCGGGCATGGGGCGCAATATTTATATAGGGTTTCGCTACAAGCTTAAATAAGCAGCGGAGCATAATGCCGGAGCCTCACCAGGTTCCGGCATTTTTTGTTTCGGCTTCCTTCCCGGCATGGCTGAGAAGGCCGGCGCCACAGGGGTACGCCATGAGCCCTGTCAGGGGCAAATAAAAAAGCAGCACCGTCGGGGTGCTGCCTGGGGAAAATAAATTAAAGTATCAGGATATTTTTTCTACCTGCGAATAGTTTAACTCTACAGGAGTGGCGCGGCCAAAAATTTTCACCACGATCTTCAGTTTCTTCTTCTCTTCGTTCACCTCTTCGATGGTGCCATTAAAATCGTTGAACGGACCGTCGATGATCTTGATGGTTTCGCCTACGATATAGGGCTCCGCATAGCCGATGCCCTGCTCGGAAACTTCATCCAGCTTGCCGAACATTTTGTTAACCTCGCTTTTGCGCAGCGCAATAGGATGCTCCTTGCCCAGGAAATGAATTACATTGGTTACATTGCTGATGCCCTGGATCATGGTGTCGTTCAGCTTTCCTTCAACCGCCTCCAGCATTATGTACCCGGGAAACAGTGTTTTTTCACGCAGTACCTTTTTGCCATTCTGCACTTTGAACACCTTCTCGACCGGGCAAAGTATCTGCAGGATGGCATTGCCCCATCCGTTAATCTTCACCTCCTTGTCCAGGTGCTCTTTTACTTTTCTTTCTTTGCCGCTCACGATGCGGAGCACGTACCATTTGGTTTCCTGCTCCGCAACCTGCTGCGTATTTACATCACTCATTGTTGTATTTGATTACTTAGCTCAGGAAATCGAACTGTGTTCGGTTACTTGCCGGCCATTTTGTACACCAGGTCTTCCAGCACAAATCTGGAGGCGGCGTCCATACCCAGGATCAGCAGGGTGATGATAGCCAGAGAAACCAGAACGATGAGGGTTGTTTGCTGCAGTTCATTCCAGGACGGCCAGCTCACCTTATGAATCAGCTCATCGTAGGATTCCTGTATATATGTTCCGAATTTGCTCATAAAAAGGGTATAAATTAAAAATGCAAAAATCAAATTTATACATTAAAATCAATTTTTGCATCAAAATTTTGCACGGGTACTAGGATTCGAACCCAGATCAAAGGTTTTGGAGACCTCTATTCTACCATTGAACTATACCCGTTTATGAAAAAGATCTCAAAATAAAAAGTCAAAAGAAAATCCTTTTGACTTCTGCAATTGGTCCGCAAAGATAAGAAACCTTTTTGATTCCGAGCAAATTTTTTAGGGAGAAACCGAAAAAAAACGATGCGCCTATGGCCGGCGCATTCATGATACATCTCAAGCGAAAGGGCGGGAAGCCAGGCTATTTTGCACCGGTCTTTGTTAAATTGAATGCCGTTTCCTAATTTAGCAGCCCAATGGAAAACAGTGTATTCTGCTATCCGGAAGACAATATCTCTGCTAATCATATTTTCATTCCATGATCGAAATAAAAGTACCTCCCGTCGGGGAATCCATCAGTGAAGTAACGCTGGTAAAGTGGATCAAAAATGACGGAGAATGGGTAGACCGCGATGAAATCATTTGTGAGCTGGAATCCGAAAAAGCTACATTTGAGCTGAATGCGGAACAGGCAGGCGTCCTGCACACGGTAGCCAAAGAAGGCGATACCCTGAATATAGGCGATATAGCCTGCACGATTGACGAAACGGCCGAAAGGCCGGCAACGGCAGCGGCCCCCCAGGCCCCGCCGGCGGCAAAAGAAGAAGCGCCCAAAGCATCAGAGCCTGGGAAGGAAGCCGCCCCGGCCAAACCTGCCGCTGACAGCTCCGTGAAAGCCTCGCCCGTGGCCAATGCGATCATGGCAGACAAAAATGTAAAGCCCGATACCGTGAAAGGTACCGGCACGCATGGCCGCATCATGAAGGGCGATGTGCTGGCTGCCCTGGAAAACCCCGGCCGTACGCCCGGGAAGCCCTTGTTCAGCCGCGAGGACCGTCCCGAAAAAATGAGCAACCTGCGCAAAACCATTTCCCGCCGTCTGGTGGAAGCCAAAAATACCACCGCCATGCTCACTACCTTTAACGAGGTAGACATGACCCGGATCATGGACATCCGTAAGGTGTATAAAGATAAGTTCAAGGAGCAGCACGGCGTAAACCTGGGCTTTATGTCCTTCTTTACCAAGGCCTGTTGTATCGCCCTGCAGGAGTGGCCTGCCGTGAATGCCTATATCGACGGCGAATCCATTATTTACCATGAATACTGCGATATTTCCATCGCGGTATCGGCGCCCAAAGGCCTGGTAGTACCGGTGATCCGCAATGCCGAAAGCCTGAGCATGTTCGAGATCGAGCAAAAAGTAGTGGAGCTGGCCACCAAAGCCCGCGACAACAAGCTGAGCATCGAAGAGATGACCGGAGGTACCTTTACCATCACCAACGGAGGTGTATTCGGCTCGCTTATGAGCACGCCGATCATCAATATACCCCAGTCTGCCATATTGGGCATGCACAAGATCCAGGACCGCCCGATGGCGATCAACGGGAAGGTGGAAATACGCCCGATGATGTATCTGGCGCTCAGCTACGACCACCGCATTATCGACGGGCGCGAATCCGTTGGATTCCTGGTAAGGGTAAAAGAGCTGCTTGAAAACCCCGAACTGCTGCTGATCGGGAAAGATCCTGTGAAAGCTTTGCTGGAGCTGTAACTTTTCCATACGATACCTTTCAAAAAAAGAAGCGGGCAATGGAATATTGCCCGCTTCTTTTATACTTTCTATTCTATCGAAGCACTTCGAACTTCCTGCTGATATACCCCTTGTCGGAAAGGATCCGTACCGAATACATGCCGGAAGCAAATCTGCCCACATTTATTTTGTGCTCGTCGGGGCTGTCGCTCTTATGGCGGTACACCACGGCGCCAACTGCATTGTATACCGTTACTTCCTGCATGCGGATATCGCTGCTCTTATTGCTGATGGTCAGCTGGTTCCTTGCCGGGTTGGGAAACAGCAGCACCTCGGCCTGCTCCCTGCCCAGGGTCACCATACCCGTAGGCAGATCCACATTGATGGGAAGGCTTACACTATATTGTCCGCAGCCGTTAAATACGGTCAGGGTCACGATGTAGTCGCCGCCTGCGGCATAAATATGGAACGGGTTCATCTGGGTGGAAACAGGTGTTCCGTCGCCGAAGTCCCATTCATAGCTGTGGGTATTGACGGGGTTCAGGGGGAAGAACTGTACTTTGCCCAGGTCTTCGTAAAACATGGGAATGAAATTGAACCCTTCCGCATAAGGCGAAGGCAGGTATGCTACATGCTGCTCATCGGTAAGCGTGCAGCTATACGGCGTAGTGATGGTTACCGAATAGGTGCCCGAATCGGTAACATCTATCGTCTGGGTGGTGGCGCCTGTATTCCAGAGGAAGCTGTAGCCCGTATTTCCTGCATCCAGCGTGATCTGGGCGCCCTTGCATATACTGGTATCGTTGCTGAGATTGGCTACCGGCAAGGGGCGCAGCATTACTTGGGTATTGCTGGTGATCTCGCAGCCGTTCACGCTCCTGATCCTTACCTGGAAAGTGCCGCCTGTGTCGGTATTGATAGTCTGTGTGGTAGCGCCCCCCGGCGTCCATAAGAAAGTGCTCCCGCTGTTTCCGGCATTAAGGTTGACCACGTCGCCCTCGCAGAGGTCGGTGGTGGCGGGCAGGTTATTGACCGGTACAATGCCATTGGTGATGTTGATGGCATCGGAGCCTGAACAGCCGTTGGATGCAGTTACCAGTACGGAATAGGTACCGGCGCTGCTGACATTGATGCTTTGGGTGGAAGCGCCGGTATTCCATGCATAGGTTGCGCCGGCGTTGGCCGCATTTAAGGTATAGGTTATGCCAGGGCAAATGGTGGTATCGTTGCCCAGCGCTACCTGGGGCGCGGACTTCACGGTGGCAACCACAGGCACACGGGCGCTTTCGCAGGGAGCGCCTACACGGACACGCCAGTCATAGCAGAAGTAATAAACGTTATTGGTCGGTGAAGTAAAGCCCTGTGAGCCGGTGGTAACGCTCAGCGCAGGGCAGGTAAACGGATAGGCTACCGCATTGAAGCCCTCATTACGCAAATCGGTAAGGCCGGTGAAAGAACCGATACCCATAATATAGTTGCCTGGCGGAAGGCTTGGCGTGCCCACATACACCATTACCTTGGTGGTGCCGGTGCCGGTCATGGAAGGCGATACCGGCGACGTATATACCACGGCCTGCGTGGTAGCGTTCCAGATACGCACGGAAAGCGTGCCGGTTCCGATGGGATACACGCCTACGGAGTCGATAAAACAGTCCTGCGTTACGGTAAAACGAAGCCCCCAGCCGGCCGAGGTCGTGATGAACGGGTTATTCTGGATAAAAGAGGGCAATCCGGTGTTATAGATCGTAAAGCCGCCGCTGCCTGCCGCTGCTGCCGCATAATAGGTGGTCGTGGTGCTGATGGAGGGCGTGGTGAACGAGTTGCCGGTAGATAGCGGGCTGCCGCCGGTAGGGCCGCTGTACCAGTTTATGCTGCCTGCGGAGGGAGTTGCTTCCAGCACTACCGCGCCGGGACCGCACCTGCTGCTGTCCTTATGCGAAACTACCGAGGGCGGGGTGCACTGCCCTGCTGAGTCAAAAGCAGGGAGCATACCCGCGGCGGCTATGAGCAGGGTTAAAAGAAAAGAGGAAGAACGGGTAATGGTTTTCTTCATAAAGGCTGTTTAGTAGGAGAACGAATAAGAAAAATCGCGGTAAAAAATACCTACATCTTAATGTAAAAATAAGTATTTCGTTTTATACTTTTAATGAAATTTTTACAATTCTTTCTCATTTTAGTTACATAAGATATTCTCCCGGCACAGAGCTACAGCCGGCCTGTGGTTACCTCGGCAGCCGCCAGCAGCCGCTCGATCTCTTTTTCTCTTTTTTGCAGCTGGTACCGCAGGGGAGTAAGCAGCCAGCGGGTCCGGATCCGTTTCAGGCGGTCATCCGGGCTCAGCACAAAAAGCCGCTTCAGCCAGCTCCAGGGCAGGAAGTTGCGGAAAGCGCGGGAAAGCTTTACATAATAAATGATCGTATCGCTGCTGCCCTGGTCCAGGATGCGCTGCAGCTCTTCCGGATTGCTGAAGGAAGAAATGCAGAGCACGGAGCCGTACCGGGGCTCGAAGTAGCTGTCCAGCGTCTTGTCGTCGTGCCAGGCGCTGTTGCTGATCACACGCTGTACATAGGCTTCGTTGCCCGGCTGTTCGGCAATATGCAGCTGCTGGTCGGGTATGAACTTTACCTCCCATTCCTTGCCGTTCAGCGTTTCGAATGCCGTCCATACCCGGTTCTTATAGTAATTGAGCATCTCCGCTGTAAAAGCATTGTGGTGCTTTACGGCAAGATCGCTGTGAAAGCTGGCGTAAAAATAGATATGCGATGCATAGGGATCGAATATCTCGGGTACCCTTACCACAAGCTCCCTGTTCTTGGCGTATACCTTCCATACGATACGCCGTACATCATCGCCGCTCTCAAAATCCTTGTAGTTCAGGTATTCTCCTTCTACCTTCCGGAGCTGCTCGATACGGGTATCGGTTTGCTCGGTTTTGCGGGGCAGGGGCTCGCGTTCTTCGATGCGGACCCTTTCCGGGGCCTGGTAAAAGTGCCCTTGCACTTTTTGGCGCACGGGAAGCGAAAGCAGCCGGAGCATATCTTCGAAATAGAGGAAGCCGCCTTCCACGGCATACTCCCTGATGTCGGGCAGCCGCAGCCTGCTTTTACCCGAAACCCCTTCCCGCCAGAACCGGCCGGGGCTGCGGCGGTTGGAGGCCAGCAGGAACTTGTCGGTCATCCGGAGGTCGTCGTAGAACAGCCGCCCTTTGATAAATCCGAGGAAAGGGCGGCGCGCCTTTTTCAGCAGGGTTTCCATCCATAATCCCTTGTCGTTGCCAGGCCTGAATTCGAATTCGAGCTGGTAGCTTTTCCTGTTTTTCAGCCAGAGGTAATAAAGCCAGCACAATATGGCAGTCAGCACGGAAAAGCCGGCCAGGGCGGTTATAAACCAGAGCGCCGTCCGGCCGATCAGCAGGATAAGGGGGCGGAAGGAAGACAGGCCTTCTTCGCGGCCGCCGGCCGCCGGCCGTACCCAGTAAAAGCATGCCCAAAGCGCGAGCGCCGTGATCAGCGCGTTGAGTGTAAAAGGGAAATACTGCGCATAATACCGTACGCGCCTGAGAAATTGGTTCCGCTTCATAATCGTGGCGGAAAGATACAAATTTAATGGATGCGGCAGGGAAGCGCCGTTGAGCGTTGTCTTTATCTGTAACAGTGCCGATCCCTGCCGGCTTTCGCGCTATCAATATTCTCAATAGATTTTTGTTCGCGATTCGGCAAAACATTGCGACCTTTGCCGCCGGCTTTCGTAAGCACGGGATCCGGCGAAAGCGGGAAGGGCATTCCGGCAATTAATTAAACGTTTGTTTAATTTCTGAAAAAGCTTAATTTTGCCGCGTTCCGTGATAAAACTTTTTTATTCAGTATGAGTGATGCTTCTTTCAGAGATAAGGCGCAAAAAGGTATCTATAAGGTGATCAACCCCTTTGTGCGTTTTCTGATCAGGCTGGGGCTTACCCCCAATGCGGTAACGACCATAGGCCTGCTGCTGAATATAGGGGTGGCCGTTATTTTTATTATCGGGGCAGAAAAAGGCAACCGGGGCGAGCTGGGATACGTAGGCTGGGCCGGTGGGCTGATCCTGTTTGCCGGTCTTTTCGACATGCTGGACGGCCAGGTGGCCCGTTTGGGAAAAATGTCGTCGACCTTCGGAGCGCTTTACGATTCCGTGCTGGACCGTTACAGCGAGCTTATCCTTTTCCTGGGCATCTGTTACTATCTGGTTTCCCACCATTATTTCCTGAGCTCTCTTTTTGCCTTTATTGCCATGATCGGCTCCATGATGGTAAGCTATACCCGTGCCCGCAGCGAAGGGCTGGGCATTGAAAATAAGGGCGGACTGATGCAACGGCCCGAAAGGGTGATCCTGATCGCCTTATCGGCAATCGGTACCGGGGTGGCAGCCATTTTTGTGGAGGGCGACGGTAAAGTGTTCGTACCCGGTATCCGCTTTCATGTGTTTGAACTAATGAGCATTTTTACAATACCGATAGCTATCATGGCAGTTCTGACCAATATCACTGCATTCAAGCGTCTGGCCGATGCCAAGAAAGCGCTGGATAAGATCGATGCAGCCCGGAAGTCGCAGGGTACCTCCAACCCGGTTGCCGCGCTCCTGCTGGTTGCCGCGCTCCTGGGAGCGCAGCAGGCGGAGGCCCGCGGGCATTACGACGACGGCAAAGTTACCTTCACGGAAGCGGTAGATACGTTTCCCGTGCCTAAATTCAATTCCCGTACGCTCTTCTATGTGCAAAGGACGCCCAATACCAATACCATCATGTATGAGCTGAATATGAAGGGCGGCGTGCTGGACGAGGACAACCCGGTGCATGTATACTGGATCCGGTATACGGAAGGGGGGCGCACACAGGAATTATCGTATATTCAGCGTAAATTTGCCTACGGGGTGAAGGTGACCAGGCTGGCAGATCAGAAGTATAAGCTGCTGTTTGCCGCCTACGACAAGATCCCATTTTACCTGATGAAATCCACGGCCGGCATCTTCCATACCTACGTGGAGCTGGATGGGAAAATGATCGTGCTGAAGCGGCTGTATATCCGCATCGATCCGGGCGGCACCTTCTGGGCTCCCAATGTAAAATATGTGGAGTTCAAGGGAACGGAAGTGGCTTCGGGCCGGGAAGTGATCAAAAGGATCAACCCTAAGTGGAAGCCGCCGAAACAATAGACCTCATTACGGTATCCCGTAAAATAACCAAAGCAATGAAAAAAAATTACGTTTCCAATTCCACCGAATCCGTGCGGATGTTCAAGAGCAACTTCCTGGAAGCCTTTTCGAAGGTGCACTGGACCGTGCCTATGATCGTGTACCTGCCTGTGGTTTTATTCTTCATATACCTTTCCTTTTTCGTAGCGCATACTCCGGTGCTCGTATTTGTCGGTATGTTTATTGCCGGCCTGTTTGGCTGGAGCCTCTTCGAGTACGTGCTGCACCGCTGGGTATTCCATTATGTGCCCAAGGCCAAGTGGGCTTTGCGCCTGCACTTTATCTTTCATGGTGTGCACCACGATTACCCCAACGATGTGAAACGCCTGGTAATGCCGCCTTCCGTGAGCATCCCGCTGGCGGTGGGCGTATACTTTATCCTCCGGGCTTTGATGCCGCCGGTATATATGTATCCCTTTTTCTCCGCTTTTGTGCTGGGTTATATTTTCTATGACACCATGCATTATGCCCTGCACCATTTCAACTTTAAAGGTGAATTCTGGAAAAAGCTGAAGAAGCACCACATGCTGCATCATTATTCGGATGCATCCAAGGGCTTCGGCGTAAGTTCAGAATTATGGGATAAGGTCCTGAACTCAGGCTTCCCGAAGAAGAAAAATTAATGGATTCTACCACTGTAAATAAGCTTTCGCAGGCTGCCGGGATGCCGGCTTACAAGCGGGTGCTGATCGGAGCGGGTATCAGCGTAGCCTATATCATCCTGTCGTATTTTGTTATCGGTTTCCGGCCCGAGCAGGTTTTCATATCCGGCTTGTTTTTTGCGCTGTATACGATATCCAAGCGTACCCGGAACTTTGTGCTCACCCTGATGCCCTTTATTGTTTTCTGGGTGATCTTCGATTATATGAAGGCCTTCCCCAATTACCGGTTCGGCAAGGTGCATGTGGGCGATCTTTACCAGCTGGAAAAGCGTCTTTTCGGCATCCGGTACCAGGGCGCGCTGCATACCCTGAACGAGTACTGGGCCCTGAACCGCAGTACCGCCCTGGATGTGATCAACGGCTTCTTCTACCTGTGCTGGATGCCGGTGCCCATTTCCTTCGCCGCCCATCTCTTTTATAAGGACAGGAGGGCGGCCCTGGAGTTCTGCCTTACCTTCCTGCTTACTAATTTTGTGGGTTTTATCGGCTATTACGGCTATCCCGCCGCACCGCCCTGGTATATACATACGCACGGGCTGGCATTTGATCCCGCAACGCCCGGCAACGTAGCAGGGCTGGCAGGCTTCGACCATTTCATAGGGCTTCCTGTTTTTCATGGTCTTTATTCAAAAAGCTCCAATGTATTTGCCGCCATGCCTTCCCTGCACGCCGCCTATGCCCTGGTATCGGTTTACTACGGGTTCCGCAAGAACGTAGCGGCCGGCTGGAAGGTATTCCTGGCCATTGTATGCCTGGGTACCTGGTTTGCCGCGGTCTATACCGACCATCATTACGTCACGGATGTGCTGGTAGGTATCCTTTGCGCCATTACCGGCATTATGCTCTTTCGCAGCGTCCTGTTACGCAACAGGAGCTTCAACCGCTTTATGGATGGCTATTACCGCCAGGTAAGCGGCTCCTGATGTATACTTGGCCGGCTGGCAAGCGCCTCCCCAGGTGCATTCTTTCTAAAAGAAGAAAAGAAGCACGCCGGTCACCACCGCAACAATGGCTGCTATCAGCACCGCAGCGGAACTGATATCCTTTACCTGCCTGATCACAGGGTGGTACTCTTTGCTGACCACGTTGCACAGGCGCTCGAGCGCCGTGTTGAATGCCTCGCAGATCCATACCAGGCCGATCACGCCAAAGGCCAGGCACCATTTGGTAGCGCCGAAGCCATGCCACCAGCCGAGGGCGATCACGACAAGGGTTGCCAGCAGATGGACCAGCATATTTTTTTCGGTGCGCAGCAAAGTGCCGAGCCCGCTGAAAGCATACCCGAAACCGCGGATATGATACCGGAGCCGCTTTTTCATTGCTATGAGTTTAAGAAATGGAGGACCGGCAATATACCGGTCCTTGCTTCAGGTGTGGGGTACAGGGGATATATATGATAAACAAAGACCGGCACGGTTGGTTTATGCACGGCTCAGACTGCCGTAGCCGGTTGCAGGGAAAGCCTGGCCCGGACTTCCGCCAGTTGCTGGGGCACCAGGGCAAACCAGTCGAGCGTCCTCAGGGAGGGTGTACGGCATCCGCGCTGCCATGCCCTGCGGAAGGCGCCCCATTTCTCGGGCATTATCAGCAGGCCTACTGCTACGCTGAACAATACCGGTAAAGTAATTCGGCCGTTGGCAAGCATAAAGCACTGCAGGCTTACCTCTCCTTCTTCCGTAGGCGGGTAGCCGAGCACCACATGCTTGATGTCGTGTTTTTCGTAATAAGGCATCAGCTTGAGCTTATTCCTGCAAAAGAAATAATACAGCTCTTTACCGACGCTGCCTTCGGGGGCATGCTGCAGCTGCCGGATAGAGTAGGGGAACCGATAGCTTTTACGGACCAGCTTGAAGTAAGGCAGGGCCACTTCGTGCGCAAGGTATACCAGCAGGGCTTTACGGATGTTCTTGGGTTTCATTGTCTGTGTTTTTGATGGAAAAGAATCAATGGTACGAGAAGAGTTTTATTGTTTAAAAGCACTTTGTTTTTCAAAGTGAAAGGCGAAAAAAATTACGAGATGCTCCTGATGATTTTTTCAAGGGCGTCGAGGTGGCTCCGGAAAGCCTTTTCACCCGCTTTGGTGATGGAGTATACGGTATTGGTCTTACGGCCCACAAACCCTTTTTCCACCTTGATGAATTTATGCTCCTCCAGCGTCTTGAGATGAGTCGCCAGGTTGCCGTCCGTAGCGTCCACCAGCGCTTTCAGGTCGTTGAAATTGATGTCTTCATTGACGATAAGCGCGCTCATGATACCGATGCGGATCCTGCTGTCGAATATCTTGTTAAGTTGTTCCAGTTCCTTTCTCATTACTGATCATATTTCCGCCACATGATAATGCCGTATACGATGTGCAGCACACCGAATCCCAGCGCCCAAAGATACAATCCATAACCCGGATCGAGGAACAGGCTGCCGCAGCCTATTATCACCTCGATCAGTCCCAGGTATTTGATGTCCGATACGGTATACTTGCTGCCGTTGATCAGTGCCAGGCCGTAGAAGATAAGGCAGCTCGGTGCAATATAGATCCAATCGCCCCGGTAGGCAAAGGCCAGGGTTACGATGGCCCCGGCGGCGAGGGGAATGGCCAGGTTGATCACCATTTTCCGGGAAGCTGCATTCCACATCTTTACTCCGGCCTGTTTATTCTTTTGGTAAGTAAAATAAAAGCCACCTATGAAGGCTACGGTAAAGACGCCGGCAGCAAGAACCAGGAACCGCAGCATATAGCTCCTGAAATCTTCAAGATAACCTTCAAAAGCCTGGGCGGCAGGAGGCCCGGCTGTATATGTGCCATGATAATAGGCGAAATCCGGAGCCTCTTTCAGCCACAGGTATGCTACCACCGCGCCGGCAAGCGCTACCGACCCCGCCCATACACCGCTCCAGCCGCTGAGCGAAAGAAAACGGGCCGAACGTTCCATAATACTGCGGATCTGCCGGAGGGTTTCTAACGAAGTATCTTTTTGTTCTGATTCCATAAAAGCACTTTGAAAAACAAAGTAACGGTAATTTTCACAATCTGCAAAATGGCTGCAGATTTTTTTAAGCAGTAAGGCGGGGCCTCCTCAGCTGATCTTGTTCCATTGGGGTGCCTGCTTGTTCCTGCTTTGATGCAGGCTGTGCCGGAGGCCGGCATGCTCCGGCAGCTGCAGCATCGGGTCTGCGGTCAGCAATTGCTGCGCCGCCGCCTTGGTTTCTTCCATGATATCGATGTCGTGCACGATGTCTGCAATCTTGAGGTCCAGCGCGCCGCTTTGCCGCGTGCCGTAAATGTCGCCCGGGCCGCGCATCTTCAGGTCCTCTTCGGCGATCACGAAGCCGTCGCCGGTTTGGGTCATGATATGCATCCGCTGCCGGCTTTCTTTGGAAAGCTCATGGCCTGTAAGCAGGATGCAATAGCTTTTTTCGCTGCCCCTGCCTACCCGGCCCCGCAGCTGGTGCAGCTGCGAAAGCCCGAAGCGCTCTGCGCTTTCGATTACCATTACGGAGGCATTCGGTACATTTACGCCTACCTCGATCACCGTGGTGGCTACCAGGATATGGGCGTCGCCGCTTACGAAGCGCTCCATATTGCGCTCCCTCTCGTCCATGGGCTGCCTGCCGTGTACCATTGCCACCCTGTATTTCGGGTCGGGAAACCAGGCCTTTACCTGCTCGTACCCGGCTTTAAGGCTTTCGTAGTCCAGCTTTTCCGATTCCTCGATCAGGGGGTATACGATATAGACCTGCCTGCCTTTTTCAATCTCCGCTTTCAGGAACTGCATTACCCTGGGCCGGAAGCCCTCGCTGCGGTGTATTGTTTCGATCGGCTTCCTGCCCGGAGGCAGCTCATCGATCACGGATACATCCAGGTCGCCGTAAATGGTCATGGCCAGCGTGCGGGGAATGGGGGTGGCCGTCATCACCAGCACATGCGGCGGCCTTTCGTTTTTGGTCCACAGCTTGGCGCGCTGCGTAACGCCGAACCGGTGCTGCTCGTCGATGACCGCCAGCCCCAGGTTGCGGAATTTTACAGTATCTTCTACCAGGGCATGGGTGCCTATTACGATCGGTATGGCGCCGTTGGCCAGGCCTCCCAGTATCTGCTTCCGCTCTTTGCCTTTGACCGAGCCGGTGAGCAGGGTTACAGGGATGTGCAGGGGCGCTACCAGGTCGCGGATACCCTGGTAATGCTGCTGGGCCAGTATTTCGGTCGGCGCCATAAGGCTGGCCTGGAAGCCGTTGTCGATAGCCAGCAGCATGGCCATCAGGGCTACTATGGTTTTCCCGCTGCCCACATCTCCCTGCACCAGGCGGTTCATTTGCTTGCCCGAGTAGGTGTCCTGCCGTATCTCCCGCAGCACGCGCTTTTGTGCATTGGTCAGCGCAAAGGGCAGGTGCTGCCCGAAGAATGTATTGAAATATGCGCCCACGGCGGGGAATACGAATCCCTGCTGCTGGTGGTGGCTGAGCTTCAGGCGCAGGATGCGCAGCTGGGTGAGCAGGAGCTCTTCCCATTTCAGCCTTCTTTCGGCGTGCCGGCGATGGGCTTCGCTGTCAGGAAAGTGTATCTGCCGGTAGGCTTCGAAGCGGTCCATGAGCCGGTATTGGCGGCGGAGGCCTTCCGGCAGGTTTTCCGGAATAGCGTGCGGCGTAAGCCGTTCCCATAAAGCCTGGAGCACTTTGGCAAAGGTTCGGTTGTTCAGCCCTTTGGCCTTCAGCTTTTCCGTGGTGGAATATACGGGCTGCATGCCCTTTGCCTGGACCTGGGCAGGATTATATTGCTCTATCTCGGGGTGCGAGATGGTAGGCAGGCCGTTGAAATAGGTAAGCCTGCCGAAAACGGAGTAGGTAGTGTTGGGCTGTATGCTTTTTTTGATATAGCCTGTGCCCTGGAACCAGATCAGCTCCACGCGCCCGGTTTTGTCGTACAGGGTGGCTGTCAGTCTTTTTTTGAAAGATTGCCCTTCCTCGCTCAGGTTTACGATGGTACCCTGCAGCTGTACATAATCCTGTCCCGGCGCGAGGTCGCCTATATGCTGTACATGAGCGCTGTCGAGATAGCGCAGGGGAAAATGCTGCAGCAAATCGCCGAAGCTGAAAATATCCAGCTCCTTGCGCAGCAGCTCACCCCTGAGCGGGCCTACGCCTTTGAGGAATTCGACGGGTGTATCTAAAATATCGGTTTGCAGCGCCTGAAACAAGTTGTATTCCTGCAAAAATAAGGAATGATCCAGAAGCCGGTATACTACACCTATATAAGCCCTTCCCGTACCAGGTCGTGCAGGTGGATCATTCCTGCGTAAGCCCCGTTGCGGGTTACCAGCAGCTGCGTAATGTCGTGCTGGCGCATGAGCTCCAGGGCCTGTACGGCCAGCTCGCGCTCTTCGATGCTTTTGGGATTGCGGGAGCAGATGTCTTTAGCCAGGAGTCCTGTGGTATCGGTGCTTTTTTCGAGCATACGGCGCAGGTCGCCATCCGTGATCACGCCGGCCAGCTTCCCGTCTTCCATGACGGCGGCGGCGCCCAGCATTTTCCCCGATATCTCTACAATGATCTCCCGCAGCGTAGCGTTTGCGTCGACTGCAGGGCGTGCATTCCGGCGGCTCAGGTCGCCCACCTTAAGGTATAGCCTCTTGCCCAGTGCGCCGCCCGGATGGAAGCGTGCAAAGTCGCGGTCGGAGAATCCACGGAGCTGCAGCAGGCTTACAGCCAGCGCATCGCCCATCACCAGCTGTGCCGTGGTGCTGGTGGTCGGCGCCAGGTTGTTGGGGCAGGCTTCGGCATCGACGGTAGTATTGATGAAATGATCGGCATGTGCAGCCAGGTAAGAGCCTGCGTTGCCGCAGATAGCAATCACCTTGTTGCCGAAGTTTCTTACAAACGGTAGCAGGGCCTTGATCTCGGGACTTTCGCCGCTTTTAGAGATTGCGACCACCACATCGTCGGGCTGTATCATGCCCAGGTCCCCGTGGATGGCATCGGCAGCGTGCATAAAGAGCGCGGGCGTACCGGTAGAGTTCATGGTAGCCACGATTTTCTGTGCAATGATGGCGCTTTTCCCGATGCCGGTAATGACCACCCGTCCTTTTGCCTGGTGCATCAGCTGTACGGCGGCAATAAAATGTTCGTCGATGAAGCCGGCCATTTTTTGGAGCGAACTGATCTCACTCTGAATGGTATCCAGCGCGTAGCGGCGTATTTGTTCGGGAGTAGCAGACATGGGCGCAAAGGTATTCAGATTTATGGTTTTCAGGAACAGCCGCTGACCGGCCCTTACCGTTGGCGTATTGCCCCCCTGTTATTGTCGGTATAGCCCGTGCTCCCCTTCCCGGCGCTGGTCTATATTTGCGGTATGGGGCCGGAGATAATCCTGTGCTCCCCGAAAATAAGCCTTTATGTTTATCTTTTAACTTATAGCCTATGCAAAAAATAACACCCAATTTCTGGTTCAACCGGAACGCCGAAGAAGCTGTTAACCTGTATACGGCAGTCTTTCCCGACTCGCGCGTGACCCAGATAACCCGTTACGGGAAAGAAGGGTACGAGTTTCACGGGATGCCGGAAGGAACAGTGCTGACCATAGCCTTCGAGCTGTGCGGCGAGGCATTCGTAGCCCTCAACGGCGGCCCCCAGTTCAGCCTGAACCCTTCCGTTTCTTTTATGGTGATGTGCCATACGGAAGATGAAGTACGCACCTTATGGAATAAGCTGGGAGAGGGCGGCACTATACTGATGGGGCTGGACAAATACGACTGGAGCGCCTGCTACGGCTGGGTCAACGACCGGTTTGGCGTGTCCTGGCAGCTTTATCTCTGCAACGAAGCCTACACGGGACAGAAGATCGTTCCTACGCTTATGTTTACCGGAGCTCAATGCGGCAAAGCGGAAGAAGCGGTGCATTTTTATACTTCGGTGTTTGAAGACTCGGCAGAGGAGGGCATCCTCAGGTATGCTCCCGGCGAGGAAGACCGGGAGGGCCTGGTTAAGCATGCACAGTTCCGGGTCAGGGATTATGTATTGATGGCTATGGACAGCTCTTTGCCGCACCCTTTCAGCTTTAACGAGGCCGTATCGTTCATCGTGCCTTGCCATACGCAGGCCGAGATCGATCATTATTGGGATGCGCTGGTTGCCGGTGGCGGGGCTGAAAGCCAGTGCGGCTGGCTGAAGGATAAATTCGGAGTAAGCTGGCAGATCGTGCCTTTGCAGCTGTACCGCTTATTGGAGCAGGAAGATAAGGAGAGGGCTGCCAGGGTAACCAATGCCATGCTGCGGATGCGCAAGCTGATCATTGCCGACCTGGAAGCGGCTTCGGTATGATACCGGAAAATGAAAGCCGAACGGCCGGGTGTTAAACCCGGCCGTTATTTGTTCAATCAGGAATACCGGTATTTTTGTAAGAGGCGGCGCCCGGCCGGGGATCTTCTTTTTGCTCTCAGCTATTTTTCCTACCTTTGCACCCTTTTTAGAAACAATATCAGGAGAAAAGGTAATAACTTCTTAACAGCAGAAATGCCGGTGCGCTTTTCCCCTGTTTTATTTTGCACATATGAACATTCGTAACATTGCTATCATCGCCCACGTCGACCACGGTAAGACCTCCCTGGTGGATAAGATCATCCATGCCACGCAGGTATTCCGCGACAACCAGGAAACCGGTGAGCTGATCATGGATAATAATGACCTTGAGCGCGAGCGCGGCATTACTATCCTGAGTAAAAACATCTCGGTAACCTATAAAGGCGTTAAGATCAATGTGATCGATACTCCGGGCCACGCCGACTTCGGCGGGGAAGTGGAGCGGGTGCTGAAAATGGCAGACGGCGTGCTGCTGCTGGTTGATGCCTTTGAAGGACCGATGCCCCAGACCCGCTTCGTGCTGCAAAAAGCGCTGGGCCTGGGCCTGCGCCCCATTGTAGTGATCAATAAGGTAGACAAGCCCAACTGCCGCCCGGACGAGGTGCACGACAAGGTGTTTGACCTGTTCTTCCAGTTGGATGCGAGCGAAGAGCAGCTGGATTTCCCCACCCTGTACGGCTCTGCCAAGCAGGGCTGGTATAATACTTCCCTTACCCAGACCGAAGACATTACCCCCCTGCTGGATGCCGTGCTGGAATATGTGCCCGAGCCCAGGGTGACGGAAGGCAATCTGCAGATGCAGATCACTTCCCTGGATTATTCTTCCTTCCTGGGCCGTATCGCCGTAGGCCGCGTGAGCCGCGGCACCATCAGGGAAAACCAGAACGTACAGCTGTGCAAGCTCGACGGCAGCATGGTAAGAGGCAAGGTGAAGGAGCTTTATACCTTCGAAGGTATGGGCAAGAAAAAAGTGGCGGAAGTATCGGCCGGCGATATCTGCGCCGTAGTAGGCATCGAGGACTTCCAGATCGGCGAAACGATTGCCGATTTCGAAAACCCCGAACCGCTGCCCGTGATCGCCATCGACGAACCGACGATGAACATGCAGTTCAGCATCAATAACTCGCCTTTCTTCGGCCGCGAAGGTAAGTTCGTAACCAGCCGTAACCTGCGCGACCGCCTGATGAAAGAGCTGGAGAAGAACCTGGCGCTGCGTGTAAAAGATACCGACGATGCGGATAAATTCCTGGTGTACGGCCGCGGTATCCTCCACCTGTCCGTACTGGTGGAAACCATGCGCCGCGAGGGCTATGAGCTGACCGTGGGACAGCCCCAGGTAATCACTAAAGAAATCGACGGGCAGAAATGCGAACCTTACGAAACCCTCGTGGTGGATGTGCCGGACGAATACAGCAGCAAGGTGATCAACCTGGTGACGATCCGAAAGGGAGAGCTGCTGATCATGGAATCCAAAGGCTCTATGCAGCACCTCGAATTCGACGTGCCTTCCCGCGGGCTGATCGGCCTGCGCTCGCAGATGCTGACCGCCACCGCCGGCGAAGCGGTAATGGCGCATAACTTTGCCGCCTATAAGCCCTGGAAGGGGCCGATCCCCGGCCGTAACAACGGGGTGCTGATCGCCAAGCAAGGCGGCACTTCTACCGGCTACTCCATCGACAAGCTCCAGGACCGCGGCTCATTTTTCATTGATCCGGGCGAAGAAGTATATGCAGGGCAGATCGTGGCTGAGCATATCAAGCCCGGCGACCTGAATGTGAACGTGGTGGAAGGAAAGAAGCTGACCAATATGCGGGCCAGCGGTTCGGATGCAGCTACCAATATTGCCCCCAAGATCCAGATGTCGCTGGAAGAGTGCATGGAGTACATCCAGCAGGACGAGTGTATTGAGTGCACGCCCAAAAGCATCCGCTTGCGGAAGATACTGCTCGACGAGAACGAACGCAATAAGTATGCAAAGGCGATGAAGGCCTGAGCAGGGCAGGGCTGAAGCGGCTATGGAAGTGAAAAAATGAAATGCAAGCTGCCGTCCGGCGGCTTTGCATTTATATAGAGAGGGTATGATCGACTTTTCGGCAGAAATATCATTCCGGACGGCCCGGAGCGGCGGCAAAGGCGGCCAGAATGTCAACAAGGTGGAAACGATGGCCGAGGCATACTGGCATGTGGATTCCTCCGCCTTTTTTGACGCGGCGCAGAAGGAGCTGATCCGGTCGAAGCTGAAAAACAGGATCAGCAGCGAGGGCAACCTGATCGTAAAAGCAAGAGAAACCCGCACTCAGTTGTCTAATAAGAAGAAGGCGCTGGAGAAGATGCTGGCCCTTGTAAACCAGAGCATCCAAAAGCCCAAGAAGAGGCGGGCCACACGGCCTACGAAAGCCATGGTAGAAAAGCGGCTGGATGCCAAGAAGAAGTTATCCGAAAAGAAAGGGAACAGGCGGAGAGATTGGTAGCGTGTTTGTTTTGAGTATGTTTATTGTTCTTTTAATCAATTAATTGCAACAAAAAATAAGCCTATTAACTTTTCATTAGTAAATTAATAACCCTTGCTTTTGCGTTTAAACAAGTGTTTAATTTACTTTTGTGCACAGTTTTTTGACTGGTTTATTAATCAAGCACATAGCCGTGCCCTGTGTAGAAGATGGGGATAAATAAACGGAATGTTATATCTAATAAACAAAAAGGTAGCACTAAATTAAATTTATATTAATTTAGCACCTTCAATTGGCCTTACATGCAGAAACGGTTACAACAGAAAGCAGCAAAGTATACGGCTCCGGCCCAGGCACGAGAGCAGGGTATATATCCTTATTTCAGACCAATATCCTCAGGACAGGACACAGAAGTTTATATTAACGGTAAAAGGGTTTTAATGTTCGGTTCCAATTCATACCTGGGGCTGACCAACCATCCCAAGATCATTGAAGCGGCAGTTGAGGCAACAAAGAAATACGGAACCGGCTGCGCAGGCTCCCGTTTCCTGAACGGAACACTTGATATACACGAACAGCTGGAAAACCGGCTGGCAGCATACGTAGGCAAAGAGGCGGCAGCCATTTTCAGCACAGGGTTCCAGGTCAACCTGGGCGCGCTCTCCTGTCTTACCGGCCGCAACGATTACCTGATCCTTGACGAATACGACCATGCCTCCATCATCGACGGAAGCCGTCTTTCCTTTTCCAAAGTGATCAAATACGCGCATAACGACATGGCAGACCTGCGCAAGAAGCTGAGCCAGCTGCCGGAAGATGCCGTAAAGCTGATCGTGGTAGATGGTATTTTCAGCATGGAGGGCGATATTGTGAAGCTGCCGGAAATGGTGGAAATCGCCGACCAGTATGGCGCCAGCATTATGCTGGACGATGCGCACAGCTTCGGCGTGATCGGGGAAAAAGGAGCCGGTACCGCTTCCCATTTCGGGCTTACCGACAAAGTTGACATCATTTCGGGCACTTTCAGCAAATCGCTGGCCTCGCTGGGTGGCTTCCTGGCCGCCGATAAATCCGTGATCGAGTTCCTGAAGCACCATGCACGCTCGCTTATTTTCAGCGCAAGCATGACGCCCGCTTCGGCAGCCAGCGTGCTGGCCGCGCTGGACATTATTGAGTCGGAGCCGGAACGCATCGAGCAGCTCTGGGCCAATACCCGCTATGCCACCAAGCTCCTGCTGGATGAAGGGTTTGACCTCGGCCCTACCGAAACGCCGATCATCCCCATCTACGTACGCGACAACATCAAGACCTTTAACCTTACCTGCGGCCTGCAGGAACAGGGCGTTTTCGTAAATCCCGTTGTTTCGCCGGCCGTACCCCCCGACAGCACGCTGATCCGCTTCTCCCTCATGGCAACCCATACCTTTACGCAGATCGAAGAAGCGATCGGCAAGCTCACCAAGCTGGCCAAGGAGCTGGGTATTGCAACGATAAAGGAAAGAGTGTAATGACCTTTTCAGGAAAAGATATCGATTGCTGGCGGGTTCGTACCGTCAGCAATTTTTGTATCGTTTAGCTATGCCGGGGGAACGATACGCATGCATTGGGGCTGTACCTGTGCTACTGAAATGCTGGCTAACCTGCGCCGGCACTGATAAGATGGAGGAGCATGGGGCCCCTTCGCCAGGAGCGCACGCCAACGCTGCAGCTCATGCGGATGGTCGCCAGGCAGAGGCGTAAAGGTCCGGAGACATTGTATTTGAGGACAGCATGAACAGAGGGCTGCGCAGGGTGTGCTTTGTTTGAATATAGCCCGGCCGGTTCGTTTTATTGAAAAAACCATAATCAACCATATAATCCTGCAGGACGCTCCTGCAGATCTATTCACATATTTATTGTACTGCCATGATACAGGTAACAGCTATCCCCGCCAAAGGAAAGAGCCTGAGGTCCTTTATCGATTTTCCCCACGATCTTTACCGGGACGATCCCAATTACGTGCCTGAGCTTTTTATGGCCCAGCGCGACCTGCTGAGCCCTGGAAAGCACCCCTTTTACCGGCATGGCAAGGCCCGGCTTTTCCTGGCGTACCGCGAAGGCCGGATTGTAGGCCGGGTGGCAGGGATCATCAATGGTAACCATAACCGGTTTAACCAGGTCAATGACGGATTTTTCGGCTTTTTTGATGCCGTCAACGATCAGGAGGTGGCCAATGCCCTGCTCAAAGCGGCAGAGGATTGGGTAAGGGAGCAGGGTGCAAGCTCGCTGATCGGGCCGGTCAATCCTTCGACCAACGAACCCTGCGCCCTGCTGGTGGATGGCTACGACAGTCCGCCGATGATCCTGATGCCCTACAACAAACCTTATTATAAGGAGCTGCTGGAGGGATACGGCCTTACCAAGCAGGTAGACCTGGTGGCTTATGCCCTGTACGACCATGACCTGGGCGATAAGCCGGTGCGGCTCCAGGAAGCGCTTACCCAGCGCCTGGCCGCCAAAGGCATTACCATCCGCCCCTTTGACCTGAAGCATAATTTCAAGCGGGAACTGGAGCAGTTCGGCAAGGTATATAATGCGGCCTGGGATAAGAACATGGGCTTTGTGCCGATGACGAAGGAAGAGTTCGACTTTATGGGCAAGGATATGAAGCTTATTGCCGACACCGACTTTTGCCTGGCGGCGGAGCATAACGGCGAGGTAGTGGGAATCGCGCTCTGCCTGCCCGATATTAACCAGGTGCTGCGGAAGATCAGGCGGGGGCGCTTGTTTCCTGCGGGGATATTCAGACTATTGCTGGGGCGTAAGAAGATCAATGCGCTCCGCATCCTGGCGCTGGGAGTGCTGGAGCCATACCGAAAGCTGGGCATCGAAGCCTGTTTCTATGCCACAATTATGAAGAACGGGCGGAAAAAGGGCTATAAGATGGCGGAAGCCTCCTGGATGCTGGAGCACAACGATCTTATGAACCGGGCCATAGAACACATGAATGGCAAGCGCTACAAAACCTACCGCCTCTTTGAAAAGAAATGGTAAAGTGCCGGGAAGCCAATACTAATGGCTTGCGCAAACCGTTAGCTTTCTAAGCGCTTCAGTATAAAAAGGTTGCAGCGGTCAACTTTCTCATGGCAGATCTGTTGCATGCTGCAACCAAAGGAAATAAGGCAATTGAAAAAATTAATTAAACGTTTGTTTAAATTACTTAATTGTTATTATCTTTGCACGTAGTTTTGCAGGCGTATTCAATAGTAAACTGATAAATTATTATAAAACAAATACAAATGGAATATCAAATCGAAGCAGCAAAAGGCAAACTGGGGGTACTGGTACCGGGTATGGGTGCTGTAGCCACTACCTTTATTGCAGGGGTGGAAGCTACAAAGAAAGGCATTGCCAAACCCATCGGCTCTCTGACACAGCTGGGCAATATCCGCCTGGGCAAACGTACGGAGAACCGCTATCCGAAAATCAAGGACTTTGTGCCGCTGACCGATCTTAATGATATCGTTTTCGGGGGCTGGGATGTATACGCCGATAACGTGTACGAAGCGGCTTCGAAAGCGAAAGTGCTGCAACAGCAGCAGCTGGATGCCATCAGGCCGGAGCTGGAAAAAGTAGTGCCCATGCCTGCTGTGTTCGATCATGAGTATGTAAAGAACCTCGATGGTACCCACATCAAGCCGAAGGATACCAAATACAACTGGGCGCTGGCGCTGATGGACGATATCCGCAACTTTAAAGAAAAGAATAATTGCGAGCGCCTGGTAATGGTCTGGTGCGCTTCTACGGAAAAGTACATTGAACCTGCCGATATCCACAACAGCATCGAGAAGTTTGAGGAAGCAATGAAGAACGACGATCCGCGCATTGCTCCCAGCATGATCTATGCTTACGCGGCGATCCGTATGGGCGTTCCCTTTGCCAATGGCGCGCCCAACCTGTCCTGCGATATTCCTGCGCTGGTAGAGCTGGCAAAAGAGCTGAATGTAGCGATTGCCGGTAAAGACTTCAAAACAGGACAGACCCTGATGAAGACCATCGTGGCTCCCGGCCTGGCGGCGCGTGCCCTGGGCGTGAACGGGTGGTTCTCCAGCAATATACTGGGCAACCGCGACGGCCTGGTACTGGACGATCCGGACAATTTCAAAACAAAAGAAGTGTCCAAGCTCAGCGTCCTGGAAGAGATCTTCCAGCCCGAGCATAATCCCGAGCTGTACGGGGAGCTGTACCATAAGGTGCGCATCAACTACTATCCTCCTCATGGCGACAATAAGGAAAGCTGGGACAATATCGACATCTTCGGGTGGATGGGGTATCCGATGCAGATCAAGATCAACTTCCTGTGCCGCGATTCTATCTTGGCGGCTCCTATTGTGCTCGATCTTGCCCTGTTCATGGACCTGGCCCAGCGCGCCAATATGAGCGGCATCCAGGAATGGCTGTCGTTCTACTTTAAGTCTCCGCAAACTGCCGAAGGCCTGAAGCCCGAACACGATATCTTCAAGCAGCTGATCAAACTGCAGAATACACTGCGTCATATTATGGGCGAGGACCTGATCACGCACCTCGGCCTGGATTATTATCAGGACCTGGTAGAGGCGTTGTAAAACAAGCCCTCCGTGGTCCCCTGGAATTTCATGAAACTGATCGCATCGATTTTTGGAATCGGGTATATACGCAAAGGCGGTGGTACTGTTGCTGCCGCCTTTGCTGTACTCGCCTGGTGGCTTTTGTTCCGCAGCCATAGCATGCCTGTGCTGCAGTTCCTGCTCACCCTCGCTACGGTGCTGTTAGGCATCTGGGCGGGAAATATAGTAGAGAAGGACTGGGGGAAAGACAGCTACAGAGTTGTCATAGATGAAGTTGCGGGTATGTTTGTGAGTGTGCTGTTCATTCCTCCCGACTGGAAATGGCTGCTGGCTGGCTTTGTGCTGTTCCGCTTCTTTGATATTGCCAAGCCGCTTTACATCCGCAGAATGGAGGTGTTCCGCGGCGGCTGGGGAGTGATGCTGGATGATGTGCTGGCCGGGATCTACGCCAATATTGTGCTGCAGGTCATTGTTCAGGTATTTACATAATTGCTGCTGCTTTGACACATCCCAACGGCATACTCGTCTTTCTGAAGGCCCAGGCTTCGTCGCTGATCGCTACCGCAGTGGATTTTTTCGTGACTGCCTTCCTGGGTAAGGGGCTGAAGATGTGGTACCTCGCCGCAGTTGTAATTGGTACGGTTTGCGGCGGCATAGCCAATTTTTTACTGGGGAGAAACTGGGTCTTCTCGTCTAAGGAAGAGGAGGCAGGCTACCAGGCTGTAAAATACATTATCGTCTGGCTGGGTAATTTCGGATTGAACGTTGGCGGTGTATATCTCTTCACCGACATCATGCATATAGATTTTATGGTATCCAAAATAGGGGTATCGGTCATAGTAGGTATAGGTTACAATTATGTATTTCAGAAATTCTTTGTTTTTAAAAAATAGCAGGCAAGCGGGGCATGTGTTCCGTTCCTGGCTGCTGCTGCTGCTGGTTGCAGGGGCTTTCCCCTCGCTGGCGCAGACCATCGTCAAAGGTACAGTGCGCGATGCCGTATCGGGCCAGCCTATGCCTTTTGTAAGCGTATCGATCAAGGGAACCACCACCGGGACCACCACCGATGTGCAGGGATACTACGAGCTGCAGACCTCCGAGAATGCAACCAAGATACAATTCACCTTTCTCGGCTATGTTTCCGAGCTTCGCGATATTGCAGTAGGCCAGACGCAAACGATCGACGTATCCTTAAAGGAGAACAACAGGACGCTGGATGAAGTGGTGGTCAAACCCAGGAAAGAAAAATACAGGAATAAGAACAATCCGGCTGTAGAGCTGATCCGGAAAGTGATCGACCACAAGGATCAGAACCGGATGCGGCATTATGATTATGTTTCGTACGAAGAGTATGAAAAAATGCAGGTGGCCATCAACAATACTCCCGAGGCCATCAAGAAGAACTTCCTGTTGCGGAAGTATAAGTTCGTGCTGGATAATGTAGATACCACGCGCTTTGAGGGCAAGGCGCTGCTGCCGGTATACCTTGAAGAAAATATCTCCAGAAAATATTTCCGGAAGGAGCCCGAAAAGAAAAAGGTGATCATAACCGGGGCAAAAAGGATCAATTTCGACGACCGCTTTATCAACAACGAGAGCATTTCCACCTACCTGAAGCATCTCTACCAGGATGTGGACCTGTATGAGAACAATGTGTACGTAGTGACGAACTCGTTCCTGAGCCCTATTGCGGATATGGCGCCTACCTTTTATAAATTCTATATTACCGATACGGTTTCCAACGACGGCATCAAGCTGGTGGAGCTTTCATTTTTCCCGCGCAATAAGAATGACCTGCTTTTCCAGGGTAAGCTGTACGTAACGCTCGACGGCAATTATGGCGTGCAGAAGGCCATTCTCGGCGTAAGCAAGGACATTAACCTGAACTGGGTTACCAGCCTGGACCTTACCCTGGACTTCGAGCGGAGCGCCGATGGCCGGTACCATCCTTCCAAAACAAACCTCCTGGTCAACTTCGGCCTGTTCCAGGGTAAGAAAGGCCTGTTTGGGGAGCGTACCATTACCATCCGCAACTTCGATATGACCACCCGTATCGCCGACAGCGTGTTCAAAGGGCCGGAGCTGGTGAAGTCCGACAGCGCCATGAAGCATTCGGAAGCCTACTGGCTGGCCAACCGGCCCGATTCGCTCACTGCTGTGGAAGCCAATACCTATAAGAACCTGGACAGCCTTAACAATATGCCCTCGTTCAAGCGGCTGATGGGCTGGGCTACCCTGGTGCTGGCCGGCTATAAGGATGTAGGGCCGGTGGAGATAGGCCCTGTAAGCACTTTCTACAGCTTTAACCCCGTCGAAGGCTTCCGCCTGCGTTTTGGCGGCCGCACCACCACGCACCTGAGCAAGCGGTACTATACCGAGGCCTACGGCGCTTACGGCTTTAAGGACCAGCGCTGGAAGTTCTTTCTCAGCGGCACCTATTCCATCAATAACAAAAGCATCTATTCCTATCCGCTGAATTATTTCCGGATCAGCTTCCAGCGGGAAACGAGCATCCCCGGGCAGGATCTGCAGTTCGTGCAGGAAGATAACCTGCTCCTTTCCTTCAAGCGGGGGGTTAACGATAAATGGATGTACAACGACATCTTCAAGATGGAGTATGTATATGAGTTCGGCGACCATATGGGCGTTCGCCTTCAATACAAGAATCACCTGCAGGAAGCCGCCGGGGGGCTTAATTTCGTATATGCCGACAATGGGATTCCCCGCGATACGTTGGCCACGATCCGCACTTCCGAATTCGGCCTGGAATGGCGCTGGGCGCCGCACGAGCAGTTCTTCCAGCGAAAGCTTTACCGCACGCCCATACCCAATGCCTATCCGATCATTACCGCCCGCTTTAATGCCGGTGTAAAAGGCTTCCTCGGCGGGCAGTACAACTACCAGGCGGTAAGGGCCAATATATTCAAGCGGCTTTATCTGTCCCAGTTGGGGCTGGCCGACATTATTGTGGGGGGCGGTTACATATTCGGCAAGGTGCCCTATCCCTTGCTCGACATTGCCAAGGCCAACCAGACCTATGCCTACCAGTTGCAGGCATACAGCCTGATGAACTTCCTGGAGTTTGTGAGCGACCGCTATGTGAACCTGAATATCGATTATCACATGTACGGTTTTATCTTCAACAAGATACCGTTGTTCAAAAAGCTGAAGCTGCGCGAGGTAGCCACGTTTAAAATGCTGTACGGGGGCGTGCGCTCCGAGAACCGGCCGGAGAACGACCCGGGCCTGTTCCGCTTCCCTGTTGACAAGTATGGCCGTACCTCTACCTTCTCCCTGGAGAAAGAGCCTTACATGGAAGTAAGCGTAGGCGTGGAAAATATCCTGAACCTCTTCCGTGTAGACCTGGTAAAGCGCCTGTCCTATCTCGATCATCCCAACGTGGCCGAGATCGGTATCAGGGCCAGGGTCAACTTCGACTTTTAAAAACCGCCGCTTTAATCGGCGATGCGCACCGGCTTTTTATTTTCGTCGATAGCCACGAAAGTAAAAGTGCCGGTGATCGCTTTTTCACGCACTTCCGAGTACATCTCCTCGATATAGATATCCACCTTTACCTTGAGGCTGGTCGTGCCCGTATACGTTACCCGCCCGATCAGCTCAATGATGGTGCCGCCGGGAATAGGCATTTTGAAGTCGATCCTGTCGGAAGATACGGTTACTACTTTTTTGCGGGTGAAGCGGGTAGCGGCGATGAAGGCTACCTCATCCATCAGCTGCATGGCCGTGCCGCCGAATAAGGTGTCGTAGTGATTGGTATTGCTGGGAAACACAGCTTTGAATATCCTGGTTTCCGATTGTCGGATTCTTTCTTCTAAATTCATGAATGCTGAATAAGTTGTTTAGCCTGCGCCGGAGCGGTTGCCGCCATCTGTATCCGGCAAGGCATTCATGGGTTTTTCCTCCGGGCGGGCCGGTCTTTGCGCCTGTTTGATTTCCAGCAGGCACCTGCGGCAGAGGCAGTCGGCATAGCTGCCGGCGATATAGTCTTTCGCCGCACCGTCCAAATCAATGCCGCTGCACTGGCACTCGGTTACATTGCCCGCCTTACATTCGAATGGCATCCGGCATCGGGGGCAATATTTCGTTTCGTGTTGCGGCATCGGCTGCAAATCTAACAAACCCCGCTTCAAAATCCTTATTGTTCCGTGTATTTTACTTCTGCAGGCAGGTGCGGCTGCTCCCGGGTACCTGGCATGCTCCGGCACATAAGGCACTCTCCAAAAACAGGAGCGCTCCGGTACCGGAACGCTCCTGTGCTATAACCATTCAAAAAAGCAGATTAGCTGCCGCAGGCCATGCACTCGTCGCGGTTGTCGAGCGAGCAGGCAATCTCGCTCTGCTGCTGTTCCTGTATCTGCGGACGGTTCAGCGCCGTAACGTCTACAGTGAATTTAATGGCGTCGGCGGCGGCTTTGGTGCGCAGGTAGTACATGCCGGTCTTCAGGCCCTTGCGCCAGGCATGGAAGTGCATGGAGGTGAGCTTGGCGAAGTTCGGCTGGTCCACAAACAGATTCAGCGACTGCGACTGGCAGATATAGGCGCCGCGGTCGGCGGCCATATCGATAAGGCTGCGCTGTTTGATTTCCCATACGGTTTTGTAGATGTCCTTCAGCTCCTGCGGGATTTCCGGGATGTTCTGTACAGAGCCGTTTTCGGCGATCAGCCTGTTCTTCATGCTGTCGTTCCAGAGCCCGAGGCTGATGAGGTCTTTCAGCAGGTGCTTGTTCACCACTGCAAATTCGCCGGAAAGCACGCGGCGGTTGTATACATTGCTGGTGTAAGGCTCAAAGCATTCGTTATTGCCCAGTATCTGGGAAGTGGAAGCGGTAGGCATCGGCGCCAGCAGCAGGGAGTTGCGCACGCCGTATTGCATCACGTCTTTGCGGAGGCTTTCCCAGTCCCAGCGGTCTGTAGGGGTTACGCCCCACAGGTCGAACTGGAACTTTCCTTCGCTGAGCGGAGAGCCTTTAAAGGTTTCGTAGGCGCCTTCTTCCCTGGCCAGCTCCATAGAAGCGGTCATAGCGCCGAAATAGATCGTTTCAAAAATGTTGCGGTTCAGTATGGCTGCTTCCTCGCTGTCGAAGGGCAAGCGCAGGAGCATAAAGGCGTCGGCCAGGCCCTGTACCCCGATCCCTACCGGGCGATGGCGGCGGTTGGAGTTCTCTGCTTCCGGAACAGGATAATAGTTGCCGTCGATCACCTTGTTCAGGTTGCGGGTAACGATCTTTGATATTTCGTACAGTTTCTGGAAATCAAAGCTGCCGTTTTCAATAAAGCGTGGCAGGGAAATGGATGCCAGGTTGCACACTGCTACCTCGTCGGGAGCCGTATACTCGATGATCTCGGTGCAGAGGTTGGAACATTTGATCGTACCCAGGTTCTTCTGGTTGGATTTTTTATTGGCTGCATCTTTGTACAGCATATAAGGCGTGCCTGTTTCGATCTGGGCTTCCAGGATGGCATTCCAGAGGTCCCTGGCAGCAATGGTCCTGCGGGCCTTCCCTTCCTGCTCATAGCGCTGGTACAGGGCTTCGAATTCTTCGCCATAGCACTCTTCCAGCCCTTTGGCTTCGTGCGGGCAGAAAAGCGACCACTGGCCATTTTCCTCTACACGTTTCATGAACAGGTCGGAAATCCACAATGCCAGGAAAAGATCGCGGGCGCGCATCTCTTCCTTACCGTGGTTCTTGCGCAGGTCGAGGAACTCGAACACATCGGCGTGCCAGGGCTCCAGGTACACGGCAAAAGCGCCTTTGCGTTTGCCGCCGCCCTGGTCTACATAGCGTGCAGTATCGTTGAACACGCGCAGCATGGGAATGATGCCGTTGGATGCGCCATTGGTGCCCTTGATATAGCTTCCGGTGGCACGGATGTTATGAATGTTGATGCCGATACCGCCTGCCGACTGCGAAATCACGGCGCAGCGTTTCAGCGTTTCGAAAATACCGTCGATGCTGTCTTCTTTCATGCTCAGCAGGAAGCAGGAAGACATCTGGGGCTTGGGCGTGCCGGCATTGAAGAGTGTAGGAGTGGCATGCACAAACCACTTATCGCTCATGAGGTTGTAGGTTTCGATCGCAGCGTCAATGTCATTTTTGTGAATGCCGATCGCTACCCGCATGAACATATGCTGGGGCCGCTCCGTGATCTTGCCGTCGGTGCGGAGCAGGTAAGAGCGTTCGAGCGTTTTGAAGCCGAAATAATCGAAATGATAATCCCTTTCGTAGATAATGGCAGAGTCGATGCGGTCGGCATTGGCTTTTACGATCTCATACACTTCATCGGAGTAGAGGGGCGCTTTTTCCCCCGTTTTGGGATCTACGTAATTGTAAAGAATGTCGGCTACTTCTGAAAACGATTTCCTGGTGTTCTTGTGAAGATTGCTTACGGCGATACGTGCCGCGAGCACAGCAAAGTCCGGGTGCTGCGTGGTAAAGGATGCGGAGGTTTCTGCTGCCAGGTTGTCCAGCTCGGTTGTCGTTACGTTGTTGTAAATACCCTGGATCACCTTTTTGGAAATCTCGATGATACTGTCGGAGCTGACCTGCAGGCCGTAGCTCAGCTTCATGATACGGGAGGTGATCTTATCAAAGTGTACGGCTTCCGGCTTGCCGCTGCGTTTTATTACGAACATATCTTGACGGTATTTATATGGTTGGTAAGTAGTTTATGTTTATGCTGGCAATATGGGGGCCAAAAGGCTAAAAATCTTCTTCGAGGGAGAATGCATTCGAGCTTTTGTCTTTATTGGTTACGCCGCTCTTCTGGTACTCTCCCACGCGCCTTTCAAAGAAATTGGTCTTGCCCTGCAGGGATATCAGTTCCATAAAATCGAAGGGGTTGACGGCGTTCCAGATCTTGCTGCATCCTAACGCTACCAGCAGCCGGTCGGCAACAAATTCAATGTACTGGCACATCAGCTCGGCATTCATCCCGATAAGGCGTACGGGAAGCGCATCGCTCACAAATTCTTTTTCAATTTCCACCGCATGGCGGATAATGTCTTTCACCGTTTCTTCCGGCAGGGGATTGACAATATGGTTCTGGTAGAGGAGGCAGGCAAAGTCGCAGTGCAGGCCTTCGTCCCGGCTGATCAGCTCGTTGGAAAAGGTCAGGCCGGGCATCATGCCGCGCTTTTTCAGCCAGAAAATGGAACAGAAGCTTCCGGAGAAGAAGATGCCTTCTACTGCGGCGAATGCAATAAGCCGTTCCGTGAAGGTGCCTTTCCCGATCCAGCGCAGCGCCCACTCTGCTTTTTTCTGTACGCAGGGAATGGTTTCCACGGCGCGCAGCAGGTGATCTTTTTCCTTGCTGTCCTTGATATAGGTGTCGATCAGGAGCGAGTACATTTCGGAATGGATATTCTCGATCATGATCTGGAAGCCATAAAAGCAGCGGGCCTCGGGGTATTGCACTTCTTGGAGGAAGTTAATGGCAAGGTTTTCGTTTACGATACCGTCGCTGGCGGCAAAAAAGGCCAGGATGCGGGATATGAAGTAGCGCTCGTCGTCGTTGAGCTTATGGGTCCAGTCGCTTATATCCGGCGACAGGTCTACTTCTTCGGCGGTCCAGAAGCTGGCTTCCGCCTTTTTGTAGAATTGCCAGATATCATCGTGCTTGATGGGGAAGATAACAAACCGGTCTTTATTTTCTTCGAGTATAGGTTCTGTCTGCATATATTTTGATCCTCTTGTTTTTTCGGACGGGCAGACGGAGAATTGCGGGGTCGGCAAACGGTTCCTGCTCTGGCAGCAAAACAGGAAGCTTTGTACCGCTTTTCCTCCGAAAGCTGAATGGTGGTGTTGCAAAAAGGCAGGTCTTCTGGCTTGTAGTATATCCTTTTGCGCCTTCCCGTACTTATGGTCTTTTTTCCAGTGGCCTGATGCAAATGATATCCTGATGAAGGAGCTACTTACAGCTGCGGGGACAGCGCCGGAATTGCACCGGACTTCCCTTTTAATGAGACGTTGCCCGGGAGCGCCAGGCAACAAATCAACCTAAATGCCTTACAAAGATGCAATCCAAAAAATAAAAAGGGAGTTGAAGATTTACACAGGATGTGTATAACGTGGAAAACTATTTTTGGCCTTGTGCGGCCTTTCTCCTGGCGCGCCATTCCTCCAGCGTGGTGCGGTCGCCTTTGTCCAGGTCTTCGATATAAATGATGTTGTTGGAGAGGTCTACATAGAAGTAAAAATGGGGCTGGAAGCGGCTGTTGCCCTGGTAGCCTGCTTCCACATGGTACATTTTCACCACGGAATCGGGGGGCGTTATCTTAATGATAATATTTTGCACCCTGTTCGTCAGAGAGTCATATACATGATCTTTTTCCCGGACTTCGGGCAGCGATTCGATCAGGCTTCTTACCGAATCTTCGGCGGTAAGCAATACCTGATTCCGCTGCTGGCTGCTCGCTGTACCGGACCCGGCTATACATAGCAGAAATATTAAAATCCGTATGTCCATATCTGCATAACAAGAAACGGGTCTGTTTGTTGGCAGCGGCGCAAATAAAAGGGGCCTTTTGCGTGTGCAAGAGGCCCCTTCGGGAAGAGTCGGTTTCCCCGGGATGCTAACGGGAGATCATTATTTTCCGGCTGGCGGTATTGTACCCGTCGGATATCTTCAGGAGGTACATGCCGTTGCTGTATTTGGAAAGATCGAGGGTATAGCTGCCGGAAGCGGCTTTGGGAATGCCATAGCTGTTGACCCTTCTGCCGGAGATGTCAAACAGCTCGAGGCTGAGGTCGCCGGCCTCGGCCAGATTCACACGTACCGTTACTTTGCCGGTGGTGGTGGGCACGGGATATACAGATACAGCCTCATCCAGCTTGTTGCCTGTAGTAATAATAGCCGTGCTGCCGCTCAGGGGGGTGCAATCCGATTTGACGGTATTGATGGTCACCGCACCGGTATTGGCCGGGTCCAGCCAGGGCTTCAGCTTGCGGATGCTGGCAGAGCCGTCCTGGGTATAGTCCCAGTCGTAAGAAAGCTTGCTGTACATAACCAGGTTGGAGGTGAAATCGGATATGTCTTCGCCTCTGGCGTTGAGCCCGCAGGAGCCGTTCACACCCTGGCCTACGGCAGCTACGCTGGCAATGCCGATCACCCGTCCGTCGCCGTCAAACAAAGCGCTTCCGGATGAGCCTTCAGCGCCCAGCCCTTCCGTAAATATGGTAAGCCAGTGCGTTCCGGCAGCGCCCAGGCTCTCGGACTGGATCTGCTGAGAGGCAGATACTTTCTTGGAATCCCCGCCGGGGTGGTGGAAGCCGATGAATTTTTTCGGGTTGGTCTGGGTCTGGGAGATATTGGCTGCATTGTTCCAGCCGGCGAGGTTTACGCCCCAGGATGCAGGGATCGTATTGCGGGGCTCCATCAGCAGGAAATCTCCTTTTATGCTGTTGACATTGCTGGGAATAACGGAGCGGGCCACGAAGTTGGCCCGGGTAGCGGTATGGGTATTGTTGGGCACAGCATTGGCAGCCGGCTGGCAGGTAGCATGCTGGAAATTGTAGCGCAGCAGCACCTGGTCAAAAGCGCTGGAGGTTGTGGAGTTGTTTCCGTCGCAGTGGGAAGCCAGCAGGAAGTATTGCTTGCAGTTGCCGGGAGCGTTGCCGGTATTGTTCAGCATAGTTGCGGAGCATACGCCTACACCTTGTCCTACTGCAATGATCCACTGGAATGCGGCATCGCGTTGAGCGGCATAATTGTTGGCGGTAGGGCAGATGGCATTGATCATGCACACGGAAGAGGCCCCGGTCAGGGCGGTATCGACCTCGTCTATGGTTTGCAGGTCGCCGTCTACCGGAGCATAGGCGGCAAGGTATTCGATGCCGCGGCTGTAGGCGGCGGCACGGTCTATATGCAGCTGGATATCGGAAAGGTTTACACCCGGGTCAATGTTGAGCTCAAGGTTTACGATATCTCCCTGTACGGCTTCGTTGACGAACTTATTGCCGGGATCGTTATTGGCCTCGGTATAGGCTCCCAGCACCTGGCTGCCGGAAGCATTGGTAAGATAGAACCTTACTCCTTTAGGCAGGTGAAACCTGTCGTAGTAGAACCCGAGCGCTTTGGCGCCGGATACCTGCATGCGGGCGCGCCATACCTGCGTGCCGTCGGCAGTGGTATACAGGATGCCCGACTGGGGAAATGCCAGGTCGGCCGGTGTGATGGCGGCTATGATATACGGCTTGGGGTCGGGTTTCGCTTCCCATTCCTTAACGGCGCTGTTCCAGTCCGGGAGCTCGGCTTTGGTTACAGGTACGTATGCAGCCGGCATATTAGCCATTACACTGGCGGGCAAACCGCCTGATCCGATTTGTGCGTTGGAGTCCGCCTGCCATACCGATAAGAAGGCAAGGCCCAATAATAATTTCTTCATCTTATGCTTTTAGTGCGCACAAAGGTGCTTAAAAAGCAGAAATAATGCGGTTAAACATTGCTTAAGATTGTTAATTTGTGTAACGAAGCCTGCAAGGCAAAGACATTCAGATATCTTTGTTCTGCTGCAAAAAAATTATATGCGATTAAAGCTTACCCGCCTGGTGTGGATTACCTGTATCGCTTTGCTGGGTATTATCGCCCTGCAGGTTTTCTGGCTGTTTAAATCGTACCGGGAGCAGAAGGAAAAGCTGCTGGCTACTGTAGAGAACACATTGCTGGAAACCCAGGTGCTTTCCGGCGTGAGCTCCAGCCTTTCGGCCGTGAGCTCCGATCTTGCCGACGATATCCTGGACCTGTACAGCGAGGAGGTGCAGCGGCAGCCGGATAAGGAAACGCAGCTCATCCTCCGGGGCTTTGAGGCAGGCCCGGATTCTCTTGGCTCCCGGAAGGCGGGGCAGAAGGCATTGCTCCGGCTGCTGGGGCTCGATTCCATAGCCGCCAAGACCTACAGCCTGCCGGAATATAAAGAAAAGATCCGCATCGCATTGTCGTACCGGAACGTCAGGCTGCCGTTTGAGATGGCGCTGGTAAATAAAAAGGATCAGATACTGGCTGCCACCATAGATGCCGACGCTTTCCGGAAGGTTAAAATCAAGAACGATATTACCTATACGCTGCCCGTTGCCTTAAATCCCGGCCTGAAAGGACGGGTCCAGCTGGCGTTCCCTTCCGCAACCTTTTACCTGCTGAAAGGTATGTGGGTAATCCTGGTGCTCTCTTTATGCCTGCTGACCGTATGCGCTTTTTCCTTCGTTTATATGGTGGCGCTTTTCTATAAGCAGAAAAAGATCGCGGAGATACGGAACGACTTTATGAACAATATGACCCATGAGCTTAAAACGCCGATCAGTTCGGTATCGGTAGCCCTGGAGCTCCTGCAGGACGAGTCGGTAACGGTTGCGCCCGAAACCCGTGAAGAATACTTCAGTATTGCCACCAATGAGCTGGAGCGGCTTACAATGCTCGTGGATAAAGTGCTGAAGATGTCGGCGTACGAAAAAATGGAAGTAGCCGTCAAGCCGGAATGGTTTTCGGTGGAGCCCTGGCTCAGCGAGGTCATCAATTCCATAAAGCCTCTGCGCGAGCTGGTCAAGACCCGGATCGATGTATGGGTCGACCCCCCTTCGCTGCAGCTTTATGCCGACAAGAGCCATATGAGCAGCGCATTGCAGAACCTCTTGGAAAATGCGATCAAGTATGCGGATAAGAATAAACCTTACCTCCAGGTCAACATCAATGCCCGGGAAGACGAAGGGAATGTATACCTTACGGTGATCGACAATGGCATCGGTATCCAGGAAGAGCACCAGTCCAAGGTCTTTGATAAATTCTTCAGGGTGCCTACGGGAGATAAGCACGAAACAAAAGGTTACGGGCTGGGGCTGAGCTATGTGAACGAGATCGTGCGGCTGCACCGTGGCGAGATACAGCTCATCAGCGAATGGAAAAGAGGCACTGCCTTTACTTTAAGAATCCCTAAAAGCAGATAATTATGGCAACTATTTTACTGGCGGAAGACGAAACGGTCCTCGGCAAGCTTGTGAAGGAAGCCCTGGAGCGGAAATCGTTTACGGTGCTTTGGGCGCGCGACGGGCAGGAGGCCTATGATATGTATTGCAGCCATAAACCGGACCTTTGTATCCTGGACGTAATGATGCCGGCGGTGAATGGCTTTGTGCTGGCGGGAATGATCCGTACGCTCTCCAGGGAAGTGCCGTTGCTCTTCCTTACGGCGCGCTCCGAAACGGAAGACGTGGTGCGGGGCTTTGAATCGGGAGGCAACGACTACCTGAAAAAACCCTTCAGTCTTGAGGAGCTGATGCTGCGCATCAGAGAACTGCTGCGCCGGAGCAGCCACGAGCAGGAAAAGCAGGCTGCGGCCCCCGAGCAGTATACGCTGGGCAAGTACCGCTTCAGCCCCGTTACACAGCTGCTGCAGTCGGATGAAGAAGTGTTTAAGCTTTCCTTCAAGGAATCGGAGCTGCTGCGGGCTCTGATCGAATATAAAAATACGCTTATGCCCCGCAAGGAAACCCTGCTGCAGATATGGGGGGATGACAGCTTTTTTCATTCCCGGACCATGGATGTATACATTGCCCGGCTGCGCAAATATCTGAAGCACGATCCCGCGCTCTCTATCGTAAACATCCGGGGTTTCGGCTTCAAGCTTGTGGAAGATACCACTGCTCCGTAAAAAGAAGCGGAGCAGGGCCTGCCCGTTGACTTTGTACAGCTCCGCTGTCAGGTGTCTTTAAGCGCAGCAACCAGGTCCTGCAATACTTTTTTGGCATCGCCGAAAAGCATGGAAGTTTTCGGTTTAAAGAAAAGATCATTCTCAATGCCGGCATAGCCGGGCTTCATACTGCGCTTGTTGACGATAATATGCTCGGCCTGCTCCACCTCGAGAATAGGCATGCCGTAAATAGGGCTGGCAGGGTCCTCCTTGGCAGCCGGATTGACCACATCGTTGGCGCCCAGTATCAGCACTACGTTCGTGGTGGCGAATTCGGGGTTGGCTTCCTCCATCTCGACCAGCTTTTCATAAGGCACATCGGCCTCCGCCAGCAATACGTTCATATGGCCGGGCATGCGGCCTGCTACCGGGTGAATGCCGTATTTTACCTCTGCACCTTTTTCTTCCAGGAGCTTTTCCAGTTCATGACAGGCATGTTGCGCCTGCGCAACCGCCAGGCCGTAGCCGGGTATGATATATACTTTGCGGGCATAAGCCATAAGCACAGCGGCATCGCTCAGGGAAATCTCTTTGTAAGCGCCCTGCTCTTTATTGCCCGAAGCCGCTGCACCGTTTTTACCCGCACCAATAGCCCCGATCAGCACATTCTTCAGGGAGCGGTTCATGGCTTTGCACATCAGCACCGTCAGTATGGTGCCGGCAGAACCCACCAGGATACCGCCGGTAAGCATTACCGGGTTGTTGTACAGGAAACCGCCGCACGCTGCCGCCACCCCGGTAAAGGAATTGAGCAGCGAGATCACCACGGGCATGTCGGCGCCGCCTATAGGCATCACGAACAGGATGCCATACAGCAGCGATAAGCCCAGGATCGTATAGAATAATACCGGGATCGCATTATAGGCGCTTACTACCGAATCCGGAGAAAGTCTTCCGCTGAGCAAAAGGTCGCCTACCTGTTCGGGGCTGGTATAGGTGCACAGGTACAAAAGGCAGCAGATGAGCACCAGTATAATGCACAGGAGCCCTATGTTGATCAGCTGCTGTGCGCGGAAAGACCTGTCCCTGATCCTGCCGTTGAGCTTTCCCCAGGCTATCATGCTTCCCGAAAAGGAAATGCTGCCGATGACCATGCCCAGGGCAATGATAAACAGCATACCCGCGGGAATGCCTGCATATAAAGCTTCGTTCCTCAATGCGCTTAACGGAAAGTCAAAGGTAAAGCCCCGGTCATTGCGGATATGCGATATGATAGAGGCATTTTTAAGATGGTTGAACTCTACGACCGCTATCAGCATGGCGCAGGCGCCGCCCATACCGTTGAAGAGGCTTACCATTTCGGGCATTGCGGTCATTTGTACTTTTTTGGCGGTGATCGTACCGATCACGCCGCCTATAACCAAGCCGCTGAAGATCCATCCGTAATTGTGCAGCCCTTCCCCTGCGTGGCCCCGGTAAAGGAAGATGGTAGCCAGAATGGCTATGGCCATGCCAAAGGCTGCTACCATATTGCCCTTCCGGGCGCTGTCGGGGTGCGACAGCATTTTAAGCCCTACGATAAATGTTACAGAACCGATCAGATAGGAGAGTAAGAGTAATGCATTCATAGCGCTATGCTCCGGAGTTTAGAAATCAGACAGGAATTGTCAGCGTACATACAATACAGGCAGGAGCCTGCGGCTTATTTTGTTTTTTTCTTTTTGAACATTTCGAGCATACGGTCCGTGACCACGAAACCGCCGACCACGTTCAGCGTGCCCAGCACCACGGCCAGGAAGCCCAGGGCGAGCGCCAGGTAGTTATCCTTTTCGGCCTGGCCCATGATAATAATGGCCCCGATCACCACTACGCCGTGGATGGCATTGGCGCCGCTCATCAGGGGCGTATGCAGTACCGAAGGCACCCTGCCTATGATCTCGATACCCAGGAAGACGGAAAGGATCACGATCGTGATCATGTCGTAGTGAAGCGTAAAGAGGTTGATCAATTGTTCCATAAAATGCCATTTATTAGATTAGCGGAGATTATGCTCCAAAAGCTGGAGAATACGCTCATGGGTTATTCTGCCCTCATGGGTAATATTGCAGCCTTTTACCAGGTCGTCCTCGAAGTTAAGCTGCAGACCGCCTTCTTTGCTGACGATCAGCTTCAGGAAGTTCTGTACGTTTTTGCTGTACAGCTTGCTGGCGTCGGCCGGGGCGGCAGTGTACAGCGCCGAGTGCCCGATAATGGTAACGCCGTGCTGTACCACCGTTTCATTGTTGCGGGTATATTCGGTATTGCCGCCGGTAACTGCCGCGAGGTCTATAATGACGGAACCGGGCTTCATCTGGCCTATCATCTCCCGGGTGATCAGTATAGGCGCCCGCTTGCCGGGTATTTGCGCCGTAGTGATGATCACGTCCGACTTGGCGGCATGTGCGGCGATCTTTTCTTTTTGCCGTTGCTGGAATTCGGCGCTTTGCTCCACCGCATAGCCACCCGCCTTGCTGGCATCGGCGGCGCCCTCCACTTCAATGAACCGTGCGCCGAGGCTCATCACCTCTTCTTTCACCGCAGGACGGGTATCGAAGACCTCTACAACCGCGCCCAGGCGGCGTGCGGTAGCTATGGCCTGGAGCCCTGCCACGCCGGCGCCGAGGATCAGCACTTTGGCCGGCGGTATGCTCCCCGCCGCAGTCATGAACATGGGGAAGTAGCGGGGGTATACCTGGGCGGCAAGCAATACTGCCTTGTAGCCGGCAATATTGGCCTGGGAGCTCAGCACATCCATGGCCTGCGCCCGCGTGGTCCTGGGCAGCGTGTCGAGGCTGAAGACGGTGAGGCCCTTCTGCGCCCATTCCTGCATTTTTACGGGGTGAAATAAGGGCTGGTATACGCCTATCAATATGGCTTTTTGCTGCAGCAGGTCAATATCGGAAGCCCCGGGGGCATGTATGGACAAAATAAGCTGTGCCTGCGGCAACAGCTCGTGGCGGGGAAGAAGGGTGGCGCCTGCATCCCGGTATTGCTGGTCGGAGTAAAAGGCATTGCTGCCGGCGCCGGGCTCGATGAAAACGGTTATATTGTCTTTGGATAAGGCGGTGACTATTTCCGGAGTAAGCGATACGCGCGCGTCGTATTCCGGTTCTTTCAATACACCTATTTTCAGCATGAAGTATTGAGGTTTAGCAATGAATAATTGATACCACAATATAAGCAATTGCTGCTTCAAACCAAATTTTATCCGTATTATAAAATCTATATCCGGGGACTGCATGTTTCCGGCCGTTCCCAATTAACGGAAATTCATTTACTTTGCGCGGTATTGCCTCACTTTCCTAAATAGTAATATGGCTTTAGATAAAAATCAGATCGCACAAAGGATCGCACGCGAACTTAAAGACGGCATGTATGTCAACCTGGGTATCGGCATTCCTACCCTGGTGGCTAATTACGTGCCTGCCGATATTGAAATCGTACTGCAGAGCGAGAACGGCATGCTGGGTATCGGGCCCTTCCCTGCAGAAGACCAGGTAGATGCAGACCTCATCAATGCAGGCAAGCAGACCGTTACCCTGCGCACGGGCGGCAGCTTTTTCGACAGCGCCCTGAGCTTCGGCATGATCCGGGCGGGCAGGGTTGACCTTACCGTCCTGGGCGCTATGGAAGTAGCCGATAACGGCGATATAGCCAACTGGAAGGTGCCTGGTAAAATGGTGAAGGGTATGGGTGGCGCTATGGACCTGGTGGCTTCGGCGAAGAATATTATTGTAGCGATGCAGCATACCGACAAGGCAGGTAATTCCAAGCTGCTGCCCAAGTGCTCGCTGCCGATCACAGGACTGAAATGCGTTAAAAAGATCGTATCCGACCTGGGGGTATTCGAGATCACGCCCGAAGGGTTTCTCTGTACAGAGTATGCACCCGGCGTAAGCATCGATGAAATCAGGGCTAAAACAGCAGGGCGGCTGGTGATCTCCGACCAGGTTAAGGAAATCGAATTGTAATTATCCGCCACCCGGATTATATAAATCAAGCCCCCGGTCTTTTACCAAAGACCGGGGGCCTTTTTTAGGGAGCAGGGAATGTAGCTGTTAAAAAATCCCCCTTTTAGGGTGGTCTCAAAATGGCCGTGAGTAGGCATTTCACCCGTTTGGGGTTATTGCGGCGGGGACCTCCGGATAATACCTTTATCGCCTAATCTCCCATCTTATGAAATATCGTTTATTTTGGCTTCTCTTTCCCCTGCTGGCCGCTTGTAACCTTTATGCGCAGGAAGGCACGCTCTCCGGAACGGTCAGGGACCATAAGCAGGAAGCTGTGCCCGGTGCGTACCTGATGGTGCTCCTCGATACGGTACTGCTTCGTACCGCGGTGACCGACGCTGCAGGAAAATTCCAGGTAGAGCAGCTGGCCCCCGGCACCTACCGTATCCGCGTCAGCTGTACGGGGTTTGCCTTGTACGAGCAGGAGTCATTGTCTTTTTCAGGGAATATGGTCCTGCCCGACATTGTGCTGAAGGCGCAAAGCTCGGAACTGCAGGAAGTGACGGTACAGGCCATGAAGCCTTTCATAGAAGTGAAAGCCGACAAGGTCGTGGTCAATGTAGAAAACAGCATTGTCAGCGCCGGCTCTTCGGTAATGGATGTGCTGCAGCGCTCGCCGGGCGTAAGGGTCGACAACAACGACAATATTTCCCTCAAAGGCAAGCCTGGCGTAGTGATCTGGATGGACGGGAAGCCGGTACCCATGCAGGGCGCAGACCTGGCCACCATGCTGCGGAGCATGCCTTCAGGATCGGTGGAGAAGATAGAGCTGATCTCCAACCCGGGCGCCCGGTTTGATGCGGCCGGCAGCGCCGGCATTATTAACATCAGAACCAGGAAAGACAAACGGCTGGGTTTTAACGGGACAGCTACCCTCAACTACGGGCAGGGGAAGTATCCCAAGTACGGAGCGGGACTGAATGTTAACTACCGGAATAAAAAGCTGAACATGTATGCCAGCTATAATTTTGCCTACCGCTATTGGTTCAACCACCTGATGCTGAACCGCCGTTTCCTGGATACCAGCGCCGCCACGGAAGGCCGCCAGCTTTTCCGCTACCAGCAGGACAATTATGCGCTGTTCAACTTCCGGAACCATATAGCCGCCGTAGGGATGGATTACAACCTTTCTTCCCGGACGGTAGTAGGAGCGGCCTTCAACGGGGTTACCAATAACTTCGATCCCAGGGCTGATAATGCCTCCAGCGCGCTGAACGGGGCCAACGAGGTATTATACAATTTCAATACGGCCGGACGGCACCGGAATTTCTACTACAACTATTCCGGTAACCTGAATCTCCGGCATACCTTCGATACCAGCGGGCGCATGCTTACGGTAGACCTGGATTATGCCGCCTTTGGCAACAAAAGCCGCCAGAACTTCGTAACCACTTACCGGACGCCCGAAGGCGCGGAGTACCAGCCGGACTACTTCCTGAAGAGCAACCTGGATGGCGTAACCCGCATTTATTCGCTTAAGTCCGATTACGCGCACCCTATCACTGCTTCGCTGCGCCTGGATGCAGGGCTGAAGGCAAGCTTTGCCGATGCCGACAATAAGCCCTTGTTCTATGAAATGGTGAACGGCGAATATGCGCTGGATCAAAAAAGGAGCAACCATTTCATCTACCGCGAGAATATAAATGCAGCTTATGTAAACCTGAACAAAGACTGGAAAAGCTGGAGCGCCCAGCTGGGGCTGCGCCTTGAAAATACCAACGCCCGGTGGGAGCAGCGCACTACCGGGCAGCGCTACGATACGAGCTATACCCAGCTGTTCCCAAGCCTTGCGCTGCAATACCACCTGGACCCCAGGCATGACCTGGGTCTTACCTTCAGCAGGCGTATCGAGCGGCCAAACTACCAGCAGCTGAACCCCTTCAAGTACTTTATCGACAAGACTACCTACCGCGAAGGATACCCCTACCTGCAGCCGGCTTCGTTCTACTCTGCCGAGCTTAGCCATACGTTCAACCAGCGTTTGGTAACCACCTTTACCTACGGTATCAATAAAGGCGTGATCACCGAGGTGATCCAGCCCAGCGATACGGAAGACTCGGTAACCGTACAGACTAATAAGAACCTGAAGCAAATGACTTTTGTAGGACTGAGCGGCTCCTACCCGTTCCAGTTTACACGCTGGTGGAGCAATGTAACCAGTTTCAACGCCTATTATGCACTTTATGAAGGCGATATCGCCAATACCCCTTTGCGCAACGGCAGCCCTACCTTCGATGTGAATACCAACAACACCTTTATCCTGCCCGGCGGCTTCTCGGCAGAGCTCGGGCTCTTTTACCAGGCGCGGCAGATATACGGTTATATGGATATAAAACCCTTATGGATGCTGAACGCAGGGATACAAAAGCAGCTTTTCGACAAAAAAGCTACCCTGCGGCTGAATGTACAGGATATGTTCTTTACTGGGTACCCGCGCGCTGCCTCGACGTATACCGGCTACCGGGAAGACTTTATTGCAGAGCGGGAAACGAGGGTCGTCAACCTTTCCTTCACCTACCGCTTCGGTAGAAATACGGTAGCCCCGGTACGTAAGCGCAGCGGCGGCGCGGAGGAAGAAAAGAACAGGGCTGCCGGCGGAAACTCTTAGATGGGTAGTAGTTGAAGGCTCCCGGCGGCAGACCATGGCCACGGGGGCAGTACGGGTGGCTGCGGCCACCCGTTTACGTTTACTTTAGCGATCCGGGGGCAGCAGGTATTTTCCATTCTTTTGCACTTTATCTTTGCAGCATGAAATTAGCAGCTCCCAAACAGATACTCAATTACATCGGCGGTGAATTCTGCGACCCGGAAAACGGCCGGTTCCTGGATAATGTGAATCCTGCAACCGGCGAAGTGTACAGCCAGACGCCCGACAGCGATGCGGCCGATGTGCAGCTGGCCGTTGAGGCGGCAAAGAAAGCGCTACCTGCCTGGAGCGCCTCCACGCCCGAATACCGCTTCAGGATATTGAACCGCATTGCCGAGCTGATCGAAGAAAACCTGGAGGCGCTGGCGCTGGCCGAAACCAACGATAACGGGAAGCCACTGTGGCTGAGCAAAAAAGTAGATATACCCAGGGCCTCCGAAAACTTCCGTTTTTTCGCTACGGGGCTTATGCACTTTGCATCCGAAAGCCACAGCATGCAGGATAAGGCCGTCAACTATACCCTTCGTAATCCTATAGGCGTGGTAGGGTGCATATCGCCCTGGAACCTGCCGCTATATCTTTTTACCTGGAAGATAGCCCCGGCCCTTGCTGCAGGCAACTGCGTGGTAGCCAAGCCTTCCGAAGTGACGCCCATGACCGGTTACCTCCTGTGCGAGATCGCGCAGCAGGCGGGGCTCCCGGCCGGTGTGCTCAATATTGTGCACGGCACGGGGCCGGGCTGCGGATCGGCTATCGTAAGCCATCCCGAGATCAAAGCCATATCGTTTACCGGCAGCACCCGTGCCGGCAGGGATATCGCAGCCACCGCGGCGCCCATGTTCAAGAAGCTCTCCCTGGAGCTGGGGGGCAAAAATCCCAATATCATCTTCGCCGACTGCGACTGGGAAAGAATGATGCGTACTACGGTACAGTCCTCCTTCGCAAACCAGGGCCAGATCTGCCTGTGCGGCAGCCGCATATTGGTGGAGCAAAGCATCTATGAGCGCTTCAAGGCCGAATTCATCGAGAGAGTAAAGCAGCTGCGCCCCGGCGATCCGCTGGAAGAGCAGTCCCGGCAGGGGGCGGTGGTCAGCAAGATGCATTTCGATAAGGTAATGAGCTGCATCGCGCTGGCGCGGGAAGAAGGTGGCCGTATTTTGCTGGGCGGCAATGCCGTGGTCCCCGAAGGCCGCTGTGCCAACGGCTATTTCATCGAGCCTACTGTTATCGAAGGGCTGGGGCCATCCTGCCGCACCAATATGGAAGAAATATTCGGGCCGGTAGTGACCCTGCAGCCCTTCAGTACCGAAGACGAAGCGCTGCAACTGGCCAATACCAGCGATTACGGACTCGCAGCTACCATATGGACCGAAAATGTAAGCCGGGCTCACCGTATGGCCGCACAGGTACATAGCGGCATTATATGGGTTAACTGCTGGCTGCTGCGCGATCTGCGGACACCTTTCGGAGGCTTTAAGAACAGTGGTGTGGGCCGCGAAGGCGGATGGGAAGCGCTGCGGTTTTTTACCGAGCCTAAAAATGTATGTATAGAATTATAGTACGGAGTAATAGCAGGAGCGGCCGGGGAAAAAGAACCCGGCCGCTTTATTTTATAGTTTTACCTCAAACCTGCGGAAGGAAGATAATGGGGTTCCGGTTCCGGCCTTTGCGGAATAGTGTGTGACAGCGGCCGTTTCTTTTGTTGTAATTTAGCTCCCCTGAAACCTGTTGCTATCTTTGTTTTAAAACCGTTGCATACTATGGGCAAAGCCGCCGATACCCGCATGAGCATCCTGCAAAAGGCATTTGAATTGATCTATATAAACGGATACCAGATCACCAGTATCGATGACATTATTGCTCAGACGAAGGTGACCAAAGGCGCCTTTTACTATCATTTCAAAAATAAAGATGAGATGGGGCTTGCTGTGATAGCGGAAGTAATGATGCCGGTGATGAAAGAAACACTGGTGCAGCCCCTGGAAAGTTCTGCTGATCCCGTCAGGGATATTTATGCGATGATGCGTTATTTGCTGCTGGAGCATCCGCTGATGAATGCCCGGTATGGCTGTCCTGCAGGAAACCTTATCCAGGAAATGTCGCCCCTTAACGCGGCGTTCAGCGAGGCGCTTGCTTTGATCACGCGCTCCTGGCAGGATGCCGTTCAGAAAAGTATCCGCAATGGTAAGAAAGCAGGTAATGTAGGCGCTGCAGCTAATGGCCTGCAGGTTGCTGCTTTTGTTATAGCCGGCTATTGGGGCGTACGTACGCTGGGCAAGCTTAGCGGCGACAGCAGCTGTTATTATACCTATCTGAAAGAGCTCAAACGTTACCTCGAGGCATTGCGCTAAAAAAAATTTTTCCGAAAACATACTAACTGGTATGTTTTCCTTAGTTTTGCATTTCAAATATGCAAAGCCATCCCTTTTATGTATTCCGCTTTATTGGTTGCCCATTCCGTTTTGCGCTGGTTGGCGCTGGCCGGCTTGTTGTATATGTTGTTCAGGGCCTTTGGCGGCTATGCAAAGCGCTCGGTCTTTTCCCGAAGGGATAATGCCTTCCGTCACTGGACTGCCACCCTGATGCATGTGCAGTTGGTGGCGGGCATGATATTATATACCCAAAGTCCCATTGTGCGGTATTTCTGGCGAAGTAAAGATGTTGAATCCGGCAACGGGGATCCATTGTTCTTTTCGCTGTTGCACATGCCTGCAATGCTCCTGGCTGTTGCTGTGGTTACGGCAGGGTCGGCGCTGGCCAGGCGCAAAACGGATGATGCGGATAAATTCAAAACTATTTTGCTGTGGTACGGTGCCGCCTTATTGCTGATTCTGCTGGCAATACCCTGGCCATTTTCACCACTGGCACAACGACCTTATTTCAGATAAACTACAATATATGAATCAGCTCATCCAAAGCAAAGCCGGCCGGCTGCGCATCATCGGCTATCTCGAAGGTGTTTCTCTTTTGTTGCTGGTATTTGTGGCCGTTCCTGCAAAGTATATATGGGATAATCCTGCAGGCTCAAAAATTCTGGGGCCGGTACACGGCGTACTGTTCCTGTTGTTTGTATTCAATACGCTGAGTGTAGGTGTTGAGCAGGGCTGGAAGTTTCGCGAAACAACCTGGAAGGTATTGCTGGCCTGCCTTATTCCTTTCGGTACTTTTTATATCGACCGGCGTATCCTGAGTAAGATCAATGCCTGAGCCAGTAAGAACTGCGTTTAATGGCATTTGAAGTGCTCAAATGGCTCTTTGCAATCCAGGCAGCGGTACATGGATTTGCAGCTGGTAGCGCCGAACTGGCTGATCACTTCGGTATGCATGCTGTGGCAGCGGGGGCATTCGATTTCCTCTTCCTCGAAGAACGCAAGGGCATCCTTGGCTTTCCGTACCGGAGGCGCTATTCCGTAAGTCTTCATTTTTTCTTTGCCGGCTTCGGTAATCCAGTCTGTAGTCCAGGCAGGCGCCAGCTGCATCTCGATAGTCACTTTCCCAAAACCGCGGCTGAGGAGCGCCATGCGGATCTGCATACTGATCAGGTCCATTGCAGGGCAGCCGCTGTAGGTAGGGGTGATGGTCACGGCCACTTCGCGCCCGTCGTCTGCAAGAACTACGTCCCGTACGATGCCGAGATCGATGATCGATACCGCCGGTATTTCCGGGTCGGATATTTCCGAAAGCCATTCATAGATGTGGGATATGGTTGGCGTGGCGTCCATAGTGCAAAGATAAGCGATGGGGCGCAGTGTGCCTATTGAAAGACCCGATCGGGCTATCGCATGCGGTTAATGATCCCGGTGGTGGAAAAGCCTTCCAGGGTAGGGACGATCACCACCTTTCCGCCATAAGCATCCACTACTTCCCTGCCTGCTACCGTTTCAGGAGTATAGTCGCCCCCTTTTACGATCACATCGGGGCGCAGGGACTGGATCAGCTCCAGGGGCGTATCTTCGTCGAAAAGCGTCACGGCATCCACGTATGCCTGGGCGGCGATCACCAGCGCGCGCGACTGCTCGTCGTTTACAGGGCGCCCGGCGCCTTTGAGCCTTTTTACCGAGGCGTCGGTATTGAGCCCCAGGATCAGCCTGTCGCCTTGTGCCGCCGCTTCCAGGAGCAGGTGTATATGCCCGGGGTGGAGGATGTCGAAGCATCCGTTGGTAAAAACGATCTTATGGCCTTTTACCTTCCAGCCGGAACAAAGCCGGGCAGCCGCTTCGCGGCTGAGTATCTTAGCTTGTACGGATTCCTTCTTCGACAGATGCATGTGACGTGCGGTTATATAAAGGTAATAAAATAAGGGCTGCAAGGCCAAGTATAAGTACGATCACCGTTTGCGCGCCCCAGCTTACCCAGCCGTAGGCAAAGCCGTAGGCGGCAGGTATGCCGTAAAATGTAAGCACTCTTGCCACGATTTCGGGATATGCGCCGATGCCGCCCGGCGTCAGTATCATGCCGATGCTGCCGAAGGTGATCACGGCAAGCCCGGCCAATGGCATCAGCTGCTCGGTTTCGGGCAGCGCATAAAAGCCTACCACGATGGCCGAGGTGTACATGCTCCAGATAAGCAGGGTATAAAGCAGGAAGAGGACCTTGTGCCTTACCAGCCCTATGGCTTTCAGCCCCTCGCCGATGCCTTTGATGATATGCCCTACCTTCGAATCCTTGATTTTGCGGTACAGCAGCACGATCGCCAGGATGCCTCCCGCGGCAATTACGGCCAGCAAAAGCATGCGCGTCCAGATAAAGCTGCCGTCGCTGCTCAGGAAAGCCTCCTGGTACAGCTTCTGTGCATACGGCGAAATAATGTCGTACTGCAGCCCCAGCGTAACCAGCGCGATGAGCACCAGGCATACCAGGTCGAATGCGCGCTCGGCTATGATCGTGCCGACGAGCTTATCGGCCGGTACTTTTTCGTATTTGGCCAGCACCGTGCATTTGGCTACTTCGCCCAGCCTGGGCACGAGGGTATTGGCCAGGTAGCCGATCAGTACGGCAAACGTGGTATTGGCAGTGGTGGGGTATATGCCGAGCGGCTGCAGCAGCAGTTTCCAGCGCAGGGCCCTGAACCAATGCGAAAGGAAGCCGATGATAAAAATAGGGATGCCGTAGATCCAGCGCACATGCCCGAAAGCCGCAAACATCTGCTCTTTTTCTTCCGCAGTCATCCCGTTATAGCGCCATACAATAAGACCAATACCTAAACTCAGGAACAGGATCAGCTGCAGGACGGTAGAGAGGGTTTTTCTGGACATTGGCTTTTGTGATGCGGAAAAAGAAATAAAGATAACAGGACAGGAGCAGTAATAAAAATGGAAATCAAAAATTAAAATTCAATTTCTGATTTCCATTCCGTATCGTCAGGGCTTAAAGCTTGTTGCCTTCCTTGGGGAAAATGACCCGGGGCTTGAATGATTTGGCTTCCTCGAAATCCATCAGGGCGTAAGATATAATAATGACCAGGTCGCCGGGGCTTACCTTGCGGGCCGCAGGACCATTGAGGCATATTTTGCCGCTGCCGCGCACGCCTTTGATAATATAGGTTTCCAGGCGCTCGCCGTTATTCAGGTTGACGATCTGCACTTTTTCATGCTCGATAAAATTAGCCGCGTCCATCAGGTCCTCATCAATGGTTACGCTGCCGATATAGTTGAGATCGGCCTCGGTCACCACCACGCGATGCAGCTTCGATTTCATTACCTGTATTTGCATAATAATGCCTCTTAATGATTTGCGCCGCAAAGCTACAAAGAATAAATAACATGCACCGGATGCGGCCCCTTATCAAACTATCAGGGTTGTCGATACATAAGCGCATTGTTGTAATGTATTGATTATGTGAATAAAACGATGGCTGTCCGGGCAGGTTTTCGTAACTTCGGCCGTATTGCAACTGCTATTAAGGTTTTTTGAAAAGCTATGGAATTATACTACTCTTTTTCGGTGCTCATTGTTCTTTCTGCCATCTTTGCCTACCTCAATGCCCGTTTCCTGAAGCTCCCCGCTACCATCGGTATCATGATGATCGCTTTGATGGTTTCGCTGGGGCTGTTTGCCACCGACAATATCTTTCCCCACACTTTCGACCGTTTTTCCCGCCTGCTGAACGATTTTGATTTTGCCGACATCCTGATGGGCGGTATGCTGAATTTCCTGCTGTTTGCCGGGGCCATTCATATCAATATGAGCGACCTGAAGCAGCAGCGCATCCCCGTTGTTGTCTTTTCTACCGTGAGCGTGATCATATCTACTTTTATTGTGGGGGCGCTTTCGTACTATGCGCTGCATTGGCTGGGGTTTGAGGTGCCGCTGATCCAGTGCCTGGTGTTCGGCGCACTGATTTCGCCTACCGATCCCGTTGCGGTGCTGGGCATACTGAAGCAGGCCGGTGTGCCCAAATCGCTGGAAACAAAGGTTGCGGGCGAATCCCTTTTCAATGACGGAGTGGCGGTAGTGGTGTTTGTAACCCTGCTGCAGGTGGCCCAGGGCAAGGATGTGGATCTCTCCGTCGGCAGCATTACCCTGCTGCTGGTCAAGGAGGCGCTGGGCGGGCTGGCTATAGGCCTGCTGCTGGGCTTCCTGGGCTCGCTGATGATGAAGAAGGTGGACAATTACAAGGTCGATGTGCTGATCACCCTGGCTATTGTGATGGGCGGCTACCTGATCGTGCACGGACTGCATATGTCGGGGCCGCTGGCTATGGTGGCCGCAGGCCTGGTAGTGGGCAATTTCGGGCGTACGCGCGCCATGTCGGAAGTATCTAAAGACTACCTGGACAAGTTCTGGGAGCTGATCGACGAAATACTCAACGCCATCCTGTTCCTGATCATCGGCTTTGAGCTGCTGGTAATACCGGACCTGACCCTGTACTGGAAGATCGGAGCCTGCTGCATTCTCATCGTGCTGGCCGCACGCTTTCTCTCTATCTGGATCCCTACCAAGATCATCCCCTTCCGGAGCGACAGGTTCAACAGGAAAACCATCACGATCCTTGTATGGGGAGGCTTGCGCGGCGGTGTGTCCATTGCACTGGCGCTTTCCATCGACGATAACCTGAATAAAAACCTGTTTCTTGCCATTACCTATTTCATCGTGCTCTTCTCCATCATCGTGCAGGGGCTTACCGTAGGGAGGCTTACATCTACCAGAGAGCTGCGCCGCAGCGTGGATGCCTGATTTTTGCCGGGGCAAATTGCTTTGTGATTTTTTTCTCTTATTTTCGCCCCATAAAAAATTGAATTCAAAATGACTTTTCCAGAAAATCTGAAATACACCAAAGACCACGAATGGGTATTACTTGAAGGCGACACTGCTACGGTAGGCATTACCGAGTTTGCGCAGCGCGAGCTGGGCGATATCGTTTATGTCGAGATCGAAACCGTAGGCCAGTCGCTGAACGCTGAAGAAGTATTTGGTTCTGTGGAGGCGGTGAAAACCGTATCAGATCTTTACCTGCCGGTAGCAGGCACTATTACGGAAGTAAATCCTGATCTGGGCGGAGCGCCGGAGTCGGTAAACCAGGATCCCTACGGAAAAGGCTGGATGATCAAAATGAAAGTGAACAACCCTGCGGATGTCGACGGCCTGCTTGATGCCAAAGCGTACGAAGCGATGGTAGGATAACCGCCCGACAGTAGCCTGTAATATCTGTATCAGCATAAAGAGCATGTGTGGCGCATACTTTTTATGCTGATTTCATAAATACCGAATTTCTCCACCTTAAATCAACTGATTATGTACACCGGTATGTTACACCTGCATGGCGTGCTCCGCTGGATCGTATTGATCGTAGCCATATGGGCGATCATCAAAATGGCATCGGGCCTCAGCGGAGGCAGGAGCTTTACGGCTGCAGACAAGCGGCCTGCTTTGTTCTTCCTGATCTTTATGGACCTGCAGCTCCTGGTGGGACTGTACCTGTACATCGCCGGTCCCTGGGGACTGAAGAATATCAGCAACCAGGGTTTTGGCAACATAATGAAAGATACGGCCAGCCGCTTTTTTGCCGTAGAGCATATTTCCCTGATGCTGATCTCGCTGATTCTGGTACATATCGGCTATGCCGCAACCAAAAAGGATGTTCCCGACCAGCGGAAATTTAAAAAGGCTTTCGGGCTCTTCCTGGCTGCATTCATTCTTATCCTGGTCAGCATACCCTGGCCTTTCCGCGAAGCCCTGGGCCGGGGATGGATGCCCATGGCCCGTTAACCCTTTCCTGGTCTGATGCGCTACCTGTACGTCCTCTGGTCGGTAACGTTGTTTATTGTCTTCTTTCTGATCCTTTTTCCCTTCTTTATCCTGTTCAGCCTGTTCGGGACATGGGGGCGCAAGGCTATCTGGCAGCTGATCCGCGGCTGGAGCTATGTGTGGTTCTTCCTGATCGGCATGCCTGTGCGGCGCGTATACGTTCAAAAGCCCGATCAGAGGAAGCGGTATATCGTGGTAGCCAACCACACATCCTATATAGATACGCCGCTGATCTTCCGCACGATCCCTTTTTTTGTACGGCCGCTGGCTAAAAAGGAGCTGGCAGGAATTCCCCTGTTCGGTTTCCTGTACAGGCAGATGGCGGTGCTGGTGGACCGGAGCGATAATGCCAGCAAATGGAAAAGCATCCAGATGCTGCGCCGTTCCCTGCAGCGCGAAGGCAGCATTTTCATTTTTCCGGAAGGGACTTTCAACGAAACCGGCGACCCGCTCAAGTTCTTCTATGATGGTGCGTTCCGGCTGGCGCTCCGTACCGGTACCTCCCTATTGCCGGTAGTATTTCCCGATACTTCCAGGCGCTGGCATTACAGCAGCTTCTGGCGCTGGTCGCCGGGCATTAACCGCGCCATCTTCCTGCCGGAAGTGCCGGTTGCCGATTTTGAGCCTGATGATATTGCGGGGCTGAAGAAGAAAGTATTTGACATGATGTGGGCGGCCCAAAAGGAAGCAGAAGAAAGTACATCATAAAAAATGGCGGCGTAATATGCTACACCGCCATTTCTTTTATTGTTTTACGGAATTATTCTGCTTCCGCCACTACTTCTTTTACTTCCGGGATCATGCGTTTCATCATGCCTTCGATGCCCGACTTCAGGGTGATCATCGAGGAAGGACAGCCGGAGCAGCTCCCCTGCAGCATCAGCTTAACCACACCGTCGTCGTAACCGCGGAAGCTGATTGCGCCCCCATCCATCTCTACCGCCGGTTTTACATAGTTTTCCAGCATTTCCTTGATGCGCTCCACTACATCCCGGTCGTCGGCCTTTACCGTATACTCGGGCTCCTTAGCCGGTACCAGTTCTTCGTTGATTACTATTTTGCCCTCTTCCAGGTAGTTCTTCAGGAACTGGCGGATCGAAGGGATCACTTCCTCCCAAAGGGTTTCGGGCGTTTTGGTCAGCGTAACGAAATTGCTGGCGATAAATACGCCGCGTACAAAGGGAAAGCCGAAGAGCTCCTGCGCAAGCGGGGAGGGTGCAGCATCTTTTTCTTCAGGGAAATCGATGCTTTTGCCCGGGTACAATAATTTGTTGGCTACAAATTTCATGGTTTCCGGGTTCGGAGTCATCTCCGTATATATGCTGACGATTGTGCTGCCGGTTTTTAACATAAGACTGATATTTAAAGTGCAAAGATACGAAATACATAGTTCCCCGCCGGCAAAAACAAATAATAAGGATAAAGGAGAAATCGATAAGGCTCCTCCTGCCGCACGAAACAGCTTGCCATCAGGTGCATTTGCTAAAGATGGTTCCCGGAGCGCGCGGAGCATTGGCGCTGCCCCTGCCCCAAAAACGGTCCGCGCCGGTTGGGCGAATGCGCCTTATCTTTGCCCTATGCCTGTATACAAGAAGTGGGAACAAAACGGTGTTCGTGTGGCTATCTGGAAAATTGAAGAGCCGGAGGTTTTTTTCCGGGAGCATACGGGCCTGCTGTCGGATAAGAAAAGCGAAGTGCGGAGGCTGGAACATCTTGCAGGGCGGTTCCTGCTCAAGCATGTGCAGCCGGACTTCCCGCTGGAGCAGATCGAAACGAGCGCCCTGGGCAAGCCTTTCCTGCCCGGTAACCCCCGGCATTTTTCCATCTCCCATTCTTTCCCCTATATTGGTGTAGCGATAGATGCGGAAAAGGAAACCGGCATCGATGTGCAGGTGCTGCAGGAAAAAATAGTGAAGCTGCAATATAAATTCCTTTCCGAAACGGAACAGGGCTTCTGCGGTAACCGGCCCGACAGGATCACCCTGGCCTGGGCGGCCAAAGAAGCGGCGTTCAAGCGCTACGGCCTGGGCGCAGTCGATTTTATCCGCCATATGCCCATACGGGATATGGTCGTTTCCGGACAGGATGCGCGTATGACTATGGAGTTCCTGCGCGAAGAGCCGGGCCGCCACATTCACCTTTCGGGGGGCATAGAGCCGGAATTTGCCTGGTCGGTGACCCTGTAGCCGGCTCTGCCGCCGCTTCATTGTCATTTCTCCGCTGACAATGGAAGCCGCCTGGATCTAAATGGTTACCTTTGCGCGCCGATTCATGACTGGATTATATAAGATAGCGTTAGCCGGAAATCCCAACAGCGGGAAAAGTTCCCTGTTCAATGCCCTTACGGGACTGAACCAGAAGGTAGGCAATTTCCCGGGCGTAACAGTAGACAAAAAAACCGGCCGCGCAGATATAGCGCCGGACCTCCAGGCCAGGATCATTGACCTGCCCGGCACCTATAGCCTGTACCCCAAAAGCGCCGACGAATATGTAGCATACGAGGTGCTGCTGAATCCTTCGGGGAAAGACAGGCCCGATCTCACGATTGTGGTTGCCGACGCCTCCAACCTGAAACGAAACCTGCTCTTCTGCTCCCAGATCATCGACCTGAAGCTGCCCGTGATCATTGTGCTGACCATGATGGATATTGCCCGGAAGAAAGGCATCGCCATTGATGTGAAAGGACTTGAGCGGGAAATGGGCGTGCCGGTAGTGGTGGTGAACCCGCGCAGGAACAAGGGCCTTACCCAGCTGAAGAAGGCCATTGCCCTTACGCACCAATCGGCCTTCCAGCCGCTCAGCGATTTTGTGCCCGTGGGCGAGCTTGCCCCCGCCGTGATCCGGAGCGTAAAGCAGCTTTCGGGCGTGGACAGCGATTACGGAGCCCTGCACATTGCCTCGGCTACCGATAAAATAGAGTTTCTTTCGGCAGCGCAGCAGGAGCAGATCCGGGCTGCGCTGCAGCAGCACGATTTCCACAAAGGCAGGGCCCAGGCCGAAGAAGTGATGATGCGTTATGAGCGCATCGCCAGGATCATGCAGCGCACCGTGGTAGAGGAGAGCCCGCTGAAGAAGCAGCTATTTACCGAGCAGGTCGATAAAGTGCTGCTGCACCGCGTATGGGGCAACATTATCCTGCTGGTGGTTTTGTTCCTGATGTTTCAGTGCGTATTCTGGCTGGCCGAGTTTCCTATGGGCTGGATCGAGGGCGCCTTTGCATGGCTCCAGGGCAGGGCAGGCGATTGGCTGCCCGAAGCATGGTGGAGCAACCTGCTGGTCAACGGCCTGCTGGCCGGCATTGGCGGCATCGTGGTATTTGTGCCCCAGATCGCTTTGCTGTTCGGCATGATTACCCTGCTGGAAGACAGCGGCTACATGGCCCGCATCAGCTTCCTTACAGACCGGCTGATGCGCTCTGCGGGGCTGAACGGGCGCTCGGTAATGCCGCTGATCAGCGGCATGGCCTGCGCTATCCCGGCAGTGATGGCAGCGCGCACTATCGAAAACCGTAAAGAAAGGCTGATCACGATCCTGGTAACGCCCCTCATGAGCTGCTCGGCACGCCTGCCGATCTATGTGATCCTGATCGCCCTGGTTATCCCCGATCATACATTATGGGGCGTGTTCAAGCTGCAGGCGCTCGTAATGATGGGATTGTACCTGCTGGGCTTTTTCATGGCGCTGATCGTGGCCAAGGTAATGAACTGGGCAATGAAAAGCAGGGAGCATAGCATTTTCCTGATGGAGCTGCCGGTATACCGTATGCCGCGATGGAAAAATGCGCTGGTCACCATGTACGAAAAGGCAAGGATCTTTGTGCTGGATGCCGGTAAGGTGATCCTGCTTATTGCCCTGGTGCTCTGGGGGCTTGCCAGCTACGGCCCTCCCGGCCGTATGGCGGCCGTGGAAGCCCGTTACGGCGCCCTTGCCCGGCAGCAGGAGGGCGGACTTTCTGCTGCGCAGCAGGAGCAAATGGCAACCGATAAGCTGGAGCAGTCTTATGCCGGGATGCTGGGCAAAGCCATAGAGCCGGTGATCCGGCCGCTGGGCTACGACTGGAAGATGGGAATCGCACTGATCTCTTCCTTTGCGGCCAGGGAGGTCTTTGTGGGAACGATGGCTACCTTGTACAGTGTAGGCGATGCCGACGAAAACAGCGTGCCGCTGCGGCAGAAAATGGCCCGGGCCCGGCGCTCCGACGGAACGCCCGTGTATACGCTGGCTACCGGCCTCTCGCTGATGGTGTTCTATGCTTTTGCCATGCAATGCATGAGCACTATCGCTATTGTGCGGCGCGAAACCCGCAGCTGGAAGTGGCCGCTGGTACAGCTGGCCTATATGACCGGCCTGGCTTATGTATGCGCCCTGCTCGTATACCAGCTGCTGAAATAAGGGCAGCGAAGCAAGGAACGTATATGCAAGGCGCGCCTTGCATCAATAGGCCCTGCTGTTTATTGTTCCAGTACGCCTTTCAGGTTTTTAAGCCCCTGGTCAAAGTCCTTGCCCATATCGTAGAAAAGATTCATGATATTAAACGGGAAGGGCGATCGGCCCGAGATCCCCCAAACCACGCTCGTCTGCCCCGGTCCTGCGTCTTTGGTAATAAAATAGGCTTTGGCAGGATCGCCGAAGCCGAAGTTCAGCTCGGTATCCATGCGTTCTCCTTCAACAATGCCCGTAATAGTCTGGCTTCCTTTACCCATCTTCTTGCTGTCCCACGAGTACTTAAAGCCTACGGTGCCATCCGTGCCTTCGTACGATTTTTTCATGCCGGGATCGGAAAGCTGCCAGATGCCGTAATTGTCCTGGTTCTTTACCTGCCGGATGTATTCGAACACTTCGGCCCTGGGCTTATTGATCACGATCCGGCGTTCGCTTGTAAACTCTTTGGGCGCCAGTGCCGCCACGATCAGTATTAAAGCGATCAGGGCAAGGATGCCTAAAGCAATTTTTTTGAGGACTTTCATAGGCTGTTTTTTTACGAAAATAAATAACCTTGATAAATATCATGGGAAAAAATACGGTCCCGGCACACAGCAGGGCCATCCCTCATAAGAAGGATAAAAAAGACGGTCAGCTGACCGTCCAATCTACTATTTCGTTAACCCATTCCTCGCGGTAAGGCGTTTTGATCTTGATGTAATTGTCCGTGAAACCCTCCATCATGCCATTCTTTTCGGCGCTTTCAAACAGTACCTTCCTGCGCGAGCCCACCTGCTGCTGCGTAAAGTACTGCATCTTCTGGTAAGAAAGATTGCGGAGTATTTTATTGCGTTCGTGGCGGACGTGCATCGGTACGCTTCCGGGCATACCGGCAGCAAGCGTATTGGCGCGTTCGGAGTAGGTAAACACATGGAAGTAAGAAACGTCCAGCTGATGCAGGAAGCCGAAGGTTTCTTTGAACAGCGCCTCGGTTTCGCCGGGGAATCCTACGATCACGTCTACACCGATACAGCAATGCGGCATCCGTTCCTTAATACGTGCCACCCGGTCGGCATACAGTTCCCGGCGGTAGCGGCGGCGCATCGCGCCCAGCACTTCGTTGCTGCCGCTCTGGAGCGGGATGTGGAAATGGGGCATGAAGCGCCGGCTTTCCGCTACAAAATCAATGATCTCGTTGCTCAGCAGATTGGGCTCTATCGAAGAGATGCGGTAGCGGTCTATCCCTTCTGCAGCATCCAGCTGCTGGATAAGCTCGTAAAAGGATTCTTCCCTCTTTTTGCCGCCGTGGGTACCCTTGCCGAAGTCGCCCAGGTTGATGCCGGTCAGCACGATTTCGCGGGTGCCGGCCTGCGCCAGCTCGGCTACATTCTGCAGCACGCCTTCGATGCTGTCGCTGCGGCTGTGCCCGCGGGCCAGCGGTATGGTACAGAAGCTGCAGTTGTAATCGCAGCCGTCCTGTACCTTGAGGAAGGTGCGGGTGCGGTCATTAAGGGAATAAGAAGCATGGAAGCCCTCCACATCTTCGATCTCGCAGCTGCATATCCTGGCGCTGTCGCCTTTGGCAAGCTCGCGCAGGTGCTCGGCCAGGTTAAATTTCTCGGCGGCGCCCAGCACCAGGTCCACGCCCGGTATCTCTGCAATCTCCCTGGGTTTCAGCTGGGCATAGCAGCCGGTGATCACTACCAGCGATTGGGGGGCGCGGCGCTGGATACGCCGTACCAGCTGCCGGCATTCCTTGTCGGCATTCTCCGTTACGGAGCAGGTATTGATCACATACACATCGGCCGTGTCCTCAAAATCTTTCTTCAAAAAGCCTTCTGCCTCCAGCGTTCTGCTGAGCGTAGAGGTTTCAGAAAAGTTTAGCTTACAGCCTAAGGTATGGAACGCTACTGACTTCATGCTTGCTGATAAACCTTACAGGCTTACGGTTTTGTTGTATCTATGTAAAGTATAACGCAGATTATTCGGTGAAATAATCTGCGTGGGAAAAAGTACCGGGTCCGGCACACGGCTTACCTGGCAATGGCTTTGGGCGCTGCGATCCGGCTTTTCAGCAGGGCATAAGCGCCGAAAAGTGCGCCGCTGAAGATCAGGTCGCCTACGATCGCATTGAAAAACAGGCCGGTGCTGACGCCGTCCTTGTTATAGAAGGGGATGGCAGCCAGGTAAGTATTTACAAAGCCCTGCAGTCCCGGGCCGTAATACCCGCTTACGAAAACACCGAAATTGGAAACGATCCAGAACAGCATGGAACCGCCGATGGCAAAGCCCAGCACTCTCAGGGCGCTGATCTTTTTCATGAAAGAACCCAGCGCCACAACTAATGCCATGCCGCCGTATACGAAGAACTGGCTGATGCCATAAAAGCCGTTATGATGAACAAGCTGCAGGTATACGTCGGAAATGAAGTAAGCGGCCAGTGGCAGCAGGTATGCATAGGATTTATTTTTCAGCACGGCGCCGCTGAACAGGCTGATGGCAACCAGGGGGCCGAAATTATACCAGTGCATTTCGGCATTGATCATGCGGGATACTGCGGCGATAAAGATCAATACTGCGCAGAGCGCAATTACGCGGAAATTGTTGTTTTCTTTCATCGGGAACGATTGTGCGGCGAAATTACGTTTTTTTGATAAAAATGACGAGGAGCATTTCCTTATAAGCTATGGCGGCCCCTGAATCCCTGGTAGATAAACAGGAGAAGCAACGCCCCCGCAATGGCGAGCCCGAAGCTCCGCAGGTCGAAGCCCTGCACCGAGCCCCAGCCGATCCGGGTGCCGATAAAGCCGCCTACCATGGCGCCCAGTATTCCGAGGACAATCGTAATGACGCAGCCCTGCGGGTTTTTGCCCGGCATAATTATTTTGGCTGCCAGCCCGGCGATAAATCCGAAAATGATCCAGGAAAGAATACCACCCATAGTTTTTAAGGTAAAGATAAGGGATTCGTGCAGCATCTATGGCCCTTCCGGGCAAATGCCGGCGCTGGGATGCAGGTTCGCATAATAAAGCGGGATTGGGGAGATGAATTATTTTGTTTTTACATTTTTTATGCATAGCTTTATCCCGTTATTCCAAACACCAGAGCATGTCCTATCCTGAGCCACCCAACGGGTGGCTTCTGGTTTCTGTAATGAAAGGATCGATTGGGCGTAACCGCTGCTGTGCCCTCCGTACGTTCCGGTAGAATTTCCCCCGGATTTTAGTCGTAACTTCGCGCACTATGAATTACCTGAATGAATTGAATGACAGGCAGCGGGAGGCAGTGGAGCATAAGGACGGGCCTTTGATGATTGTAGCAGGCGCAGGCAGCGGGAAAACCAAGGTGCTGACCACGCGCATCGCTCATCTCATGAGGCAGGGAGTGGACGCATTTCATATCCTGGCTCTGACTTTTACCAATAAGGCGGCTGCCGAAATGAAAGAGCGTATTGAAAAGATACTGGGCAACAGCGAAGCCCGTAACCTCTATATTGGCACCTTTCACTCCGTATTTGCCCGCATTCTGCGTGCGGAAGCTCACAAGATCGGTTATCCCAACAGCTTTACCATATACGACTCCGACGATGCAAAAAGCGTGATGAAGAGCATCGTTAACGAAAATAACCTGGACGACAAGCTGTACAAGCCCCAGTATGTGATGGGGCGCATCTCGGCCGCAAAGAACAACCTGATGGGCCCCGTGGCCTATATGCAGGACCATTTCCTGCAGCAGGAAGATGCCCGGAGCGGCCGCCCTTTGCTGGGGCAGCTGTATGCCCAGTATGCCGCCCGCTGTTTCAAGAACGGCGCAATGGATTTCGATGACCTGCTGTTCAAGATGTATGAGCTGCTGGTAAAGCATCCCGACGTGCTGGCCAAATACCAGCATAAATTCCGGTATATCCTGATCGACGAGTACCAGGATACCAATATTGCCCAGTACCAGATCATCAAGATGCTGGGGGCCGTACATGAAAATATCTGCGTGGTGGGCGACGATGCGCAGAGCATTTACTCCTTCCGGGGCGCCACGATAGAGAATATCCTGAAGTTCCAGAAAGACTATGAAGGGGCCAAGGTGGTGAAGCTGGAACAGAACTACCGCAGTACCCAGAACATCCTGAACGTGGCCAATAAGGTGATCGGGCTGAACAAGAACCAGATCCCCAAAAATCTCTGGACCGACAACGGCGTGGGCGAAAAGCTGAAGCTGGTGCGGACGCTCACCGACAACGACGAAGGCCGCTTTGTGGCAGATGCGATCGCCGAGCAACGCCTGCGCAACCACTATCACAATAAGGATTTTGCCATCCTGTACCGTACCAATGCCCAAAGCCGTTCTTTCGAAGAAAGCCTGCGCCGGCTCAATATCCCGTATCGCATCTTCGGCGGCCTTTCATTCTATCAGCGCAAGGAGATCAAGGACTTTATCGCTTATCTCCGCGTAGTGGTCAATCCCAGGGACGAAGAAGCTTTGAAGCGCATTATCAATTACCCGGCCCGCGGTATCGGCAAGACCAGCATAGAAAGGGTGATTATCGCGGCCAACGAAAGCAACCGTACCTTCTGGGAAGTGCTGGAAGAGCCGTCGGTGGCCGGCCTGAAAGGAGCCGCAGCCGCCGCGATCGAGCAATTCGTGGTGATGATCAAGAGCTTCCAGGCTATGCTCGAAAAGCATGATGCGTATGAAATCGCTGCTGCGGTCGGCAAGCATACCAACCTGGTAAAAGAACTGTATAACGATAAGTCGGTCGAAGGCCTGGCGCGGTATGAGAACGTGCAGGAGCTGCTGAACGCTATAAAAGAATATACCGAAACACCCAACGAGGACGGCGAGCTGGAGGAGAAGAGCCTGGGCGCCTACCTGCAGAATATTACACTGCTGACCGATGCAGATAAGGATACGGACGAAGACCAGGATGTGGTGAAGCTGATGACCATCCATGCGGCCAAGGGCCTGGAATTTCCCTGTGTGTTTGCGGTGGGGCTCGAAGAGAATATCTTTCCTTCTGCCATGAGCCTGTACGACCGGGAAGACCTGGAAGAGGAGCGCCGGCTTTTTTATGTAGTGATCACGAGGGCCAAAGAAAGATTGTGGATGAGCTTTGCCAACAGCCGCTACCGCTTCGGATCGCTGGTGCAGAACGAGCCCAGCCGCTTTATTGACGAGGTGCCGCAGGAATACCTGGACAAGAGCTATGCCGGTATGGCCGGTGCGCGCACCGGCGCCATTGCCCGTAATGCAGCCAGCAGCCAGCGTACCTTTACGCCTAAAGAAAAACCGGCGGCGACACGTACGCCGGTGCCACAGCGCGGAAACGACGAAGCGAGAGTGGCCGCGCTGAACAAGGTGAAGGCCCAGCCGGCAGCGGTGCATGTGCCCTCAGCCAACTTTACACCCAGCGACCCGGAAGATATGGAAGCAGGCATGAAGGTGGAGCACCAGAAATTCGGGGTAGGCACGATCCTGAAAATGGAGGGCGGCGCCCACAACCGTATTGCTACCATCAACTTCCCCGGCGGAGGGGGAGATAAAAAGATCATGCTGGCTTATGCCAAGCTCATGATCCTGCAATAAGCCGTACTCTTTATGCAGCGCCGGGCCTTGCATGCCTGCGGAGGCAGGGCTGCACATTCCCAATTTCTATCATGCAATGTACTAAGAGCCGGCATACGCCGGCTCTTATCTTATCTCTGCTTTACTTATAAATTCCAGAAGTCTTTCATCAGGCCGGGGAGCAGGGAGGGCCGTACCTGCTCCAGCGGGTGCCTGGTGCCGGGGATTACGGCAAAGCGGGCTTCGGGTATGGCTCTTGCAGCAGCCAGTGTTTCTTCTATACTTACCATATTATCCTTGTCGCCCACCATCAGCTGAACGCTGGCCGAGATGCGGGGATAGGCTGCTTCTTTCAGGAGCGGCTCCCTGCCCAGGTCGGTCATCATGCCTGCTATGGCGGGGAGCAACAATTTCCAGTGATCCGCGCCATGCTGTGCGGCCAGCTGCGCCGCATATTTCGGCACTTTTTCTTCGAGCGCTGCCGGCTGCAGCATCTTTGCTTCACGGAGCGCCCCCTCCTCTGTCCAGCTCAGCTTGGTAGCCAGGGTAAGCAGTGAGGTGATCACACCAGGGTACTGCAGCGTATGGCACAGGGCCGCATAGCCGCCCATGCTGTAGCCGAATACGGCAATGTCCTGCAGCCGGTGTGCTGCAATATATTCCGCAAGCTGGTTCACATAGGTCTGCATGCGGATGCCCCCTTCAGGTATGGGCGTTCCGCCGTGGCCGCCGAACAGGAAGGTATGCACCCGGAAATGTTGTTCGAGCCAGGGCAGGTAAGGTTTGAACTGGTCGGTATGCCCGAGGGCGCCGTGCAGGAGCAGCAGGTCTTTCATAGGCCGGTTGATTTGAGCGCTTCCAAAAATAAATAAATATGGTAGAAAATATTTGGCGGTTTGGTTGGAGGTTTTTAAATTTGATATCAAAATAGTATCATTTTAAAACCTAAGAATCTTATGGAAAAAATTACAAGACCTGCTTCCGGATGGTTTATGCTGCTGCTTTCTTTGCTGCTGCTGGCATACGGCGGATATGCTTTTGCCGTATTGCAGAATACAACAGGGATCATTACCGGCGTTGCCGCTGTTTTGACATCCTTCATTATCATGGCCGGCTTTATAGCCATCGAGCCCAACAGCAGCAGGGTGCTGATACTTTTCGGAAAGTATATCGGCACGGTCAAGAACAGCGGTTTCAGCTGGGTAAACCCTTTTTATACCAAAAGAAAGATCTCGCTGCGGGCCAATAACCTGGACACCAAGCCGATCAAAGTGAACGACAAGCAAGGCAACCCGATCATTATCGGAGCCGTGGTCGTATGGCGGGTGGCCGATACTTACAAGGCGGCTTTTGATGTAGACAATTATATCTCCTTCGTGGTGACCCAGAGCGAGGCGGCGATCCGCAAGCTGGCAGGGCATTACAATTACGACCACTTCGAAGATGGGGCGGAAGAGATAACTTTGCGTTCCAGCGCCGACGAAGTAAGCGAGCTGCTGGAGCGGGAAGTGTCGGAACGGCTGGCTATTGCCGGTATCGACGTTATCGAAGCCCGTATTTCGCACCTGGCTTATTCCGAAGAGATTGCGGGCGCGATGCTCCAGCGGCAGCAGGCCACCGCTGTGGTAGCGGCCCGTTCCAAGATAGTGGAAGGCGCCGTAGGCATGGTTGAGATGGCGCTGGGCGAATTGTCCAAAAAGTCGATCGTGGAGCTGGATGAAGAGCGGAAGGCACAGATGGTCAGCAACCTGATGGTGGTGCTTTGCGGAGATAAGGCCACGCAGCCGGTGATCAATGCCGGTACCATTTATCAATAGTAAATGAATAACGCGTTTTGGAAAAGAAAAACTTTGTGCTGAGAATAGACGAGCAGGTGTACGAAGCACTGATGCGCTGGGCTGCCGATGATTTCCGGAGCGTTAACGGCCAAATGGAATGGATCATTCACAAGGCGCTGAAAGAAGCCGGCCGGCTTCCTGCGCCGAAGCCTCCTGCAGATTCCTCCAAGAAGAAAAAATCATAAACGGATGCCCTCCACAAGAGGGCATCCGTTATTTGGGAGACGCCGTCAGGCAAACTCTTTCCGTCTGCCCGGGACTGTACTGAAGGCAGGCAGCGCTCCTGCCGCACCGCCGCATAAGCAGGGACAAGGCTGCAGCAGGATCACCATAAGCAGATGGCTTCTGCAATTTGCAGCGTCAGGGCAGAGGCATATACCCGGCTATTCAGTTTCCTGACGGGCAGCACGCCTCTCAGCGCATTAGACAGGAACACTTCGTCGGCCTCCAGCACTTCGCCGGCTTCCAGTGGCTTTTCGGTAAACGGCATGCCTCCGAGCTGTACCTGCTCGAGAAGATAGGCCCTCATTACACCTGCAATGCAGCCTTCGCTCAGCGGCGGAGTATAGATGTGCCCGTTCCTGATCGCAAATACATTGCAGACGGTGCTTTCCACCACTCTTCCATGAAAATTGGTGAGCAGTACGTCGTCCAGGTTACGGAGCGCAGCTTCCCTGCGGGCAAAGCTGTAGGCCAGGCGGGAAGTTGTTTTCAGCGCGGATAATGCATCCGGGTTTTTTTGTACCTGAGTTGCAATGCCCAGGCTCAGTCCCTGCGGCGGCGGCCCGTCTGCAGTCCTGCACTCGATCAGGAATTGAAGCGGGGCGGGTGCAGGGCCGGGAAAAAACTGTGCCCGTATCATGGCTGCCTGCGGACGACCGCAGGCGACTGCGGTTTTCATGATCTCCTCTTCCAGCTGCTCCAGAGCAAAGCCCCCAAGTCCGAGGAAAGGAAGGCTCCGGTTCAGTCGCTGCAGATGCAGCCGGAGCAAAGGCACTGCATCCCGGTGCCAGCGCATCGTTTCGATCAGCCCTTCTCCCCTGCGGAAGGCAGGATTGCCGGCAGCTATCAGCAAAGCGTCTTCCGGGCAGATGGTTCCGTTAAAGTTCAGGAAAGGCATAGGCTTGTTTCAGGTGCAAATATATTCAAAGGGGGCTTGCCGCCAACTTTTCAAAGGCCCGTTTGTAGTATTGCCGGACCCATTCTATGAACGCAATCATTTCACGTTTCCTCTGGCTTGTTTTTCTCGCGGGCGCTGCGGCGCCTGTTTTGCCGGCGCAGGAAGCAGATACGCTCCGCGGCAGGGCACAGCCGGGCCATCGCTCCTGCGGCTTCCAGCCGCTGCCGAAGCTGGGCCTGGGCATGTCCCGAAATTTCCTGGCAGACCTTGGCCTGATCGGGTTCAGCTATATCCCCGATAAGCGGAAAGCACAGTATTACGATGCCAACATCAGTGTCATGACCCTGATCGGGAAGCATACTATGGTATTGCCCAAGCTGGATGTCCAGGCAGGCCTGTTGCCGATCGATCCTGACGAGCTGATCTGCTTCAACCTGGGGCTGGATGCTGGTATGCTCACCGATTTCAGGGAGCGTACCTTTATGCTCGTCCCCAAAGCGGGTTTTTCCCTGGCTACCGGACTGCTGCGTATTTATTACCTGCATTTCCTGGCAGGGAATAAAGCCCTGTTCCCCGGCTACGGAAGGCATGGGGTATTGCTGGAGGTCAATCTTTCGGCCCTGCAGGGCAAGGGATTCAGGCTGATGTGACGTTTTTCAATAAAAAAGCCGGCCGGAGGAATTCCGGCCGGCTTCAGGGTTATACCCTTTAGATTGTCTTCTTTTAAAAGTCTGCATTCTTGGGCGTCCTGGGGAACGGGATTACATCGCGTATGTTGCTCATGCCGGTAACGAACTGCACCATACGCTCGAAACCCAGGCCGAAGCCGGAATGCGGGGCGGTACCGAACCGGCGGCTGTCGAGGAACCAATACATCTCTTCCTTGGGTATGTGCATCTCTTCCATGCGTTGGGTCAGCACGTCCAGGCGCTCCTCGCGCTGTGAGCCGCCCACGATCTCGCCGATGCCGGGCGCCAGGATGTCCATGGCGGCTACCGTTTTGCCGTCGTCGTTCAGGCGCATGTAAAAAGACTTGATCTCTTTGGGGTAGTCGATCACGATCACCGGCTTTTTAAAGTGCTTTTCTACCAGGTAGCGCTCATGCTCGCTCTGCAGGTCGGCGCCCCACTTTATTTCGTACTGGAACTGCTTTTTCTTGTATGGCTTGGACTGCAGCAAGATATCGATCGCCTCTGTATAGGTGATTCTTTCAAACTTATTGTCCAGCACGAATTGCAGCTTCTCGATCAGTCCCATCTCGCTGCGTTCTGCCTGCGGTTTCGATTTTTCCTCTTCGGCAAGGCGCTGGGCCAGGAATTCAAGGTCTTCCCGGTTATGCTCCAGGGTATAACGGATGATATACTGGATGAATTCCTCGGCAAGATCCATATTGTCCTGCAGGTCATTGAAGGCTACTTCCGGTTCGATCATCCAGAACTCTGCCAGGTGCCGGGCGGTATTGGAGTTTTCCGCACGGAAGGTAGGGCCGAAGGTGTATACTTCTCCCAGGGCCATGGCGCCCAGCTCGGCTTCCAGCTGGCCGCTTACCGTAAGGTTGGTTGCGCGCCCGAAGAAGTCTTCTTTATAATCGACCCGGCCGTCTTCGGTCCTGGGCGGGTTGTCGGCCGGGAGCGTGGTTACGCGGAACATCTCGCCCGCGCCTTCCGCGTCGGAAGCGGTGATGACGGGGGTATGCAGGTATACGAATCCTTTTTCGTTGTAGAACTTATGAATGGCATAGGCCAGGGTATGGCGTATACGGAAGATGGCGCCGAAAGTATTGGTCCGGAAACGCAGGTGCGCGATCTCGCGCAGGTATTCCAGCGATGGCCTGTTTTTCAGCTGTAAGGGGTATGCTTCCGGATCGCAGGAGCCCAGCAGTTCGACTGAAGCAGCCTTTACCTCCACGCGCTGTCCTTTGCCCTGCGAAGCCACCACGGTTCCTTCTACTTTAAGGGCCGCGCCGGTAGTAATGCTTTTCAGCAGGGCTTCTTCTGTATGTTCGAAATCAATCACAACCTGCAGATTATTGATCGTGGAGCCGTCATTAAGCGCAATAAACTGGTTATTGCGGAATGACCGCACCCAGCCTTTAACGGTTACTTCATAATCTGTTTGTTCGTTCTGCAGAATTGCCTTGATTTTCGTTCGCATAATAGATGATTAATTTTAGCGCTGCAAAAGTAAGAAAGTTCTGTATGCATACCGCGCGGCCATGGCCTGCAGGTCAACTGCCACAGTGCCACGAGAAGAAAGATGCGGCCCAGGTTAGGCCTAACAGTATCCGGACGTACTACCGGTATAGCTACCTTAAGCCGTCGGTAACAAGCGGCCTTTATCTTCCCCGTCAGGCGCCGGCTTTCATTTGCCGGCAGTATCGCGGTGAAAATTGGTAAAGCCAGGATAAGCTGCCTACCCGTTGCCGGCTGCCGGCCGTATGCCTATTTCTGCAGCGAAGCGGAGCATGAATGCGCGCGCGGCATCGTGCTCATTGGGAATGAGCCCGTCCAGTATGGCCTCGCGGATGGCCGTTTTAATAGTACCCACTTCCCGGGAGGGGGGCAGTCCGAATGTAGACATGATCTCTTCTCCCGTAACCGGGGGCTGCCAGTTGCGGATGCGGTCTTTTTCTTCCACCTCCTTCAGTCTGTCCCGTACCAGCTCGAAGTTTTCCAGGTACCGGGTCACCTTTTCCCTGTTCTTGGAGGTAATGTCGGCTTCGCAAAGGGTCATCAGGTCGTCGATGTCGTCGCCGGCATCGAAGAGCAGGCGGCGGATGGCGGAATCGGTGATGTTCTCTTTTGTAAGGGAAACAGGCCTGTGATGCAGCTCGATCAGCTTCTTCACATACTGCATCCGGTCGTTGGTGGGGAGGCGCAGGTTATTGAATATTTTGGGCACGAGCCTGCCGCTGACTATTTCGTGGCCATGAAAGGTCCAGCCATGCCCCGGCTCAAACTTCTTGGTAGGGGCTTTGCCTATATCGTGCAGCAGCGCAGCCCAGCGCAGCCAGAGGTTATCGGTGTGCCGGGCTATATTGTCGACTACCTGTATGGTATGGTAAAAATTATCTTTGTGCCCCTTGTTGTCTACATATTCGGTCCCTGCAAGCGCCGTCAGCTGGGGGATGATCCGCTGCAGCAGCCCGCTCCGGAACAAGAGGTCCAGCCCTATCGAAGGCCTGGGCGACATCATGATCTTGTTCAGCTCATCGGCGATCCGTTCCTTCGATATGATATTGATCCGTTCGGCATTTTCCCGGATGCTTTCGAAGCAATGTACTTCAATATGGAATTGTAATTGCGTAGCGAAGCGGATGGCCCGCATCATACGGAGAGGGTCGTCGCTGAATGTCTGCGCCGGGGCCAGGGGCGTCCGGATGATCCTGTCCTGTATATCCTGCAGCCCGCCAAAGGGATCGATCAGGGTGCCGAAGTCTTCTTTGTTGAGGCTGATGGCCATGGCGTTGATCGTAAAGTCGCGCCGGTTCTGGTCGTCCTCCAGGGTTCCGCTGCTCACTTTGGGATTCCGGGAGCTTCTTTCGTATGACTCCTTGCGCGCACCTACAAACTCCAGCTCTACGTGCGGAAGCCTGATCTGGGCGGTACCGTAGCTTTTGAAAAAATTGACTTTGGGTTTGGGCCTGAAGCAGGCAGCTACTTCATGCGCCAGGGCAATACCGTCGCCGACGCACACTATATCGATATCTTTTGTTTTGCGTTTCAGGATCTTATCACGCACAAATCCTCCTATTGCATAAGCAGGTACTTTTAATTGTTGTGCTGCCTGTGCAATTTTTTCAAATAATTGTTCTTCGTAGGGACTCAGTGGAATATCAGGCACAGGAAAAACGAACTAATATTAAAAATGCGTTGCAAAGGTACGTCTTTAGGCCTCAAATTGCCTTCCGGGACGCGGTAAATAAAACGGCATATCGGACATTAGTTCCTTGTCAGGAAGATGCCGGCAAAGGTAAGGGCCATGCCCAGCACCACACTGACAGCGATATAAAGCAGGGCTAAGCCGAATTGCCCGTCCCGGACCAGCTTGATATTTTCATACGAGAAGGAGGAGAAGGTGGTAAAGCCGCCGCAGAGGCCGATTGCAAGAAACAGCCTCCCGTCTTCGTTCAGCCAGGTGCCCCGCTCCGCCAGACCATAGATAAGCCCTATGGCAAAACAGCCGGCCAGGTTCACCAGCAAAGTACCGAGAGGGAAAGCGGGTGAATAAAAACGAGCGATCAGCTGTTGCAGCCCATACCGGGCTACGCTGCCTATGAATCCGCCGGAGCCTATGAGAAGTATGGTCTTCAAAGAGGATTTATATTTAGCGTAAAAGTAAAGGGAGTTGATCTTATAACAAAATCGGGAGCCAGGGCATGCAGGAAATTATACGCGGATATATGCAGCCCTTTGGGTAAAACAGTTATGAACGTATGTACGAAATAAAAGAAGAATCCCCGGCAGCCAAGGGCTGCCGGGGATTCTCCATAAATCAGCGCAGGAACAGGAGCTCCCTGTATTTGGGCATCGGCCACAGCTTATCGTCGATGATCAGCTCCAGCTTGTCGGCGTGGTAGCGGATCTTGTCAAACAGGACTTTTACATTGTTGCAGTAAGCAAAAGCACGGTCGCGCGCGTGTTCGATCTTGTTGGCCTTTTTGCGCTCTTCGATCATCAGCTCCACGTTGTCGTTTATTTCCTGGATATGTCCCGAAACCACCTCGAGCAGGTTCAGCTGCGCCTTGTAGGCAGAGGCTTTCAGCCCTACCTCTTTCAGCCCGCGGACGTTTTCGATCAGCGTGTTCTGGTATTGGATTGCAGCAGGCAGTACATGGTTGGTGCAGAGATAACCCAGGATGCGGGCTTCGATCTGTACTTTCTTTACGTACTCTTCCATCACGATCTCGTAGCGGGCGTGCAGCTCGCGCTCGCTGTAGATGCCCAGGTTCTTAAACAGGTTGATGGTGTCTTCCTTGATCAGCACCTCCAGCGCTTCGGGCGTGGTTTTGAAGTTGCTCAGGCCGCGCTTTTCCGCTTCTTTGGCCCAGGCTTCGCTGTAGTTGTCGCCTTCGAACAGGATGTTGCGGGAAGCTTTGATGTATTCGCGCAATACCTGCAGGATGGCGATCTCTTTTTTCTCTCCTTTCTCGATTTTGGCATCTACTTCGGCCTTGAATTTCTTCAGGGTGGCAGCCATGATCGTATTGAGCGTGGACATGGCAGAGGCGCAGTTGGCAGAAGAGCCTACGGCCCGGAACTCGAATTTGTTGCCGGTAAAGGCAAACGGGCTGGTACGGTTGCGGTCCGTGTTGTCCATCATCAGCTCCGGAATATGCTTGTGGATATCCAGTTTCAGGATCACTTCGTCCTGCTCGGAGAACTTACCGTTTACGCGCTCTTCGATCTCGTCCAGCACGCTGGTGAGGTAGGTGCCGATGAACACGGACATGATGGCGGGGGGCGCTTCGTTGGCGCCGAGGCGATGGTCGTTGCTTGCAGAAGCGATGGCGGCACGCAGCAGGTCGGCATGATCGTGTACGGCCCTGATCGCGTTCACGAAGAAGGTAAGGAACAAAAGGTTGGTGCGGGGCGTTTTGCCGGGACCGAGCAGGTTCACACCTGTGTCGGTGGCAAGGCTCCAGTTGTTGTGCTTGCCGCTTCCGTTCACGCCGGCGAAGGGCTTCTCGTGGAACAGCACTTTCAGCTTGTGGCGCTTGGCTACTTTGTTCATTACATCCATCAGCAGGGTGTTATGGTCTACCGCGATGTTTACTTCTTCAAAAATGGGCGCGCACTCAAATTGCGCCGGGGCCACCTCGTTGTGGCGGGTGCGCAGCGGGATTCCCAATTTATAGGATTCCTGCTCGAAATCCTGCATGAAGGCAAATATGCGTTCGGGTATGGAGCCGAAGTAATGGTCTTCCAGTTGCTGGCCCTTGGCGGGGGTATGGCCTATCAGGGTGCGGCCGCACATAACCAGGTCGGGGCGGGCATTGGCTATGGATTCGTCGATCACGAAATACTCCTGTTCCCAGCCCAGGGTGGCGGTCACCTTGTTTACATTTTTGTCAAAATAGTGGCAAACGTCCACAGCGGCCTTGTCCAGTACTTCGATGGATTTGAGCAGGGGGGCTTTATAATCCAGCGACTCCCCGTTGTAGGCGATGAAAATGGTGGGGATACAGAGGGTCTTGCCCTGGGCGGTTTCAATGATGAACGCCGGGGAAGCTGGATCCCATGCGGTATAGCCGCGGGCCTCGAAGGTAGCGCGGATGCCGCCGTTGGGGAAGCTGGAGGCGTCGGGCTCCTGCTGGATCAGGGCATCGCCGTCGAACGTTTCGATAGCGGTGCCGTCGGATTTAAGGGTAAAAAAGGAATCGTGCTTTTCGGCGGTAGTGCCGGTCAGCGGCTGAAACCAGTGAGAGAAGTGGGTAGCGCCGCGTTCTTCGGCCCAGGTCTTCATGCCCGCAGCGATCTGGTCGGCTACTTTGCGTTCGATCTTGGTACCTGCCTGGATGGATTTGGTAAGGCTTTTGTAGGCCTCGTCGGTAAGGTACTGGCGCAGCGCCGCACCGGTAAATACATTGGATCCGAAAATGGCGGTAATTTTCTTGCCATTGTAGCTGTTGATCTGCATTTTGCTGTGTGCATCAACATTTTCGATCGACTCAAAGCGGAAGGAAGACATGAGCTTTTATTTGGAGTTTTAAAAATCAGATTGTATTAATAAAAATATAATGTAGACAATTTCTTTATTCGCATGGCAAAATTGAATTAATTTTCTCAAAAAATGCAATATTTCAAAAAATAAAATTTGAAATCTTGCTACCACTTGCCACAATTACGCCGCCACAGAAATATTTGTAGTACTGCATGCCTGATTTTCCTTTATTTTATGCTGTAAACCAAACACAACTGCAACTATATGACAGCAACCGGGCTCCGGCAAAAGCTGGATGAGATAGCGAAAGCGCTCCTGACACACTATATACCTTCCACTATAGGGGTATTAAGCGGGGGAGGAGGGGTAGCCCTGTTCCAGTTTCACTATGCCCTGTTCCGGAATGCGGAGACGCATTATGATGCAGGAGTGGCCACCTTAGAGCAATGTATTGAGCAGATCAACAACAGAAACCTTGTACCTACCTTCTGCTCCGGCATGGCCGGGCTGGGCTGGACCCTGGAATATTTATGTGCGGCAGACATTGTAGAGCTGGATGTTGATGCCTTGCTGGACCCGGTAGACATTTACCTGCATGAAACCATGAAATCAAACCTGAAAAAAGGTGATTGGGATATGCTGCACGGGGCCACCGGGTATGGTTTTTATTTTCTGCAACGATACCGGCGGGCCAGGAACGCAGCAAGACAACAACGTGCACTGTCGGCGCTGGAAGCACTGCTATTATCACTGGAGGTAAATGCAGTCCGAACCGGTGCAACTATTGCCTGGGAAACGGTTATAGCACCGGGAAGCGGTCAAAAAGGATACAATTTGGGACTGGCGCACGGCATACCCTCCCTCATCTGTTTCCTGGCAGGGCTTTGCCGGGTACCGGCTTTGAGCGCCCGCGCAGCAGTATTGCTGCGGGGTGCAGCAGACTTTATGATGGCTTCGGCCTTTCCTCAAGGCAGCCTTTGTTTCTTTCCCAACTATATAGCAGAAGGCCAAAAGAGCGGGTATAGCCGCCTTGCCTGGTGTTACGGCGATCCTGGCATAGGCATTGCCCTGTGGCATGCAGGCACCGCATTGGAAGATCATGTCCTGATGGAATTTGCCCGGGACGTTTTGCTGCATGCAGCCCGCCGTAAAGACCAGGAGGCTACCCAGGTAAGAGATGCCTGTATCTGCCATGGTGCATTTGGCAATGCCCGCATTTTTCACAGAATGTACCGCTGGACACAGGATGAAAGGTTTGCTTCCGCTACCCGTTACTGGCTGGAGCAGGGATTGCAGCTATGTGAGCGACCCGAAGGTATTGCGGGGTACCAGCAATATCGGCCTGTAGATGGTACGGAAACCTGGAGTAACGAGATGGACCTGCTGGAAGGCATTGCCGGCATAGGGCTTGTGATACAGGATTATCTTGCGGGGGATATAAAGGACTGGGACGAATGTCTTATGCTTTCTATCCCCGGTTAAACAATTGGTTGTATATTGTATAAAATTAACTAGATTCGTGCTTTACTCACCAAAAACCAATTTTTATGAAAAAGAAAAGCATCAAAACCCTGGCACTGAACAAAAGTGTAATCACCGAGCTGACGGCAACTGAAACCGTAAGGGGTGGCGAACAGGAAAGCAGCCTGATCCCTATTATTGTGGCTTCTGCCCTGGCATGCACCCGCTGGAATGGCTGCGACCTGCCCACGATCGGCAGCGGTGACGGCTCCAACTGTATCAGCACCGACGGGAAAGGATGGTGTGGCGGTCGCTAAGCCCTGCCCTCTTAACGTAATAATGGGAAAGAGGTTGTCCTGCAGGACAACCTCTTATTATTTTTTACGGTACATAAGTAGCCTACGGTCAGGCCTCGGCCAGCAATACCTGCCAGGCTCTGCTCACCTCATGCCTGGCCAGCAGCTCTTTGGCGTATTGGTGCAGCGCCTGCTGCAGCAGGTGCTCGTCGTTATTATAGTCCTGCAGGATCTGTTTCAGCCTTTCATCTTCATCGGCCGGCGTTACCACCGGTATCTCGGTGCTGTTGGCCAGCAACCCGAGATCGTTACCTGAAAGGATGGCGCTGTTGCGGATGGCGGGGGGCAACGCGTCCATGCCGATGCCAAGCTCCAGGTTAGGCTTGGGCACTTCAAATACCGCATCGCCGGATGCGCGGCAGTAAAAATCCTTTCCCATCCGCGCCACGAGGTCGATCTTATGAGGGTCGATCTGCCCGTCGTCGCCCAGCACCCTTTCGTCGATGTGCATTTTTACGATCTCGCAGATAACGAGGTTAGCGGCCCCGCCTTCCTTACCCGTTTCAATTACCTGGAGCAGCTTGCATTCCATCTGCACGGGCGATTCCTTGACCCGGAAAGGTTTTACCAGCTCGGAAGGCAGCGGGGTAAAGCCGGATTTGACGAACTCGTTCACGCCCCTGGGGTACTCGCAGCTGGAAAGATTGGTTTGCTGCACCATATCGTAAGTAACCACATTGATCACTACTTCGCGGGTAGCCTGTATGTTTTCGAGGGTATGCTTGAGGGTATTGTCCCTTACGCGGCGCGCAGGGGAAAAAACAGCTATGGGCGGCTTGCTGCCGAATACATTGAAGAAGCTGAAGGGCGACAGATTGGGGTTGCCATCCTGGTCTACCGTGCTGGCAAAGCAGATCGGGCGGGGCGCTACACTGCCCAGGAGATAGGCGTGGAGCTGCTTGGTGCTGATTTCACCGGGTGTTACGATCATATTTGTCTATCTTAAGGGCGGCAAAGATAAGAACTATTGGTATGTGAGCGGCCGGGCGGGCATGCGGAGATATAAAATCGGATTACGGCTGGTATATTAAATCTTTTTGCGAACTTCGCAGCTTCTTTCATGCAAGTAGCAAATAATTGACTTTTCGACAAAGTGCTGAACTTATTCAGGAGTTATAATCCGTATTCGGTTATTGTATTGTTTCTGATGGCCATTTTTCTGAAGCTGGCCATTCTGATCCATCCTGAAACGGCGCTTACGGTAAGCGGAAGCCAGGTGGTATGGCTGAAAGTGGCCGGATTCCTGGAAATGCTCCTGGGGCGCTCTCCTTTCCTGGTTACCTTTTTTGCCCTGGTCAACCTGTTCGGGCAGGCTATTTTCCTTAACCAGGTCGCCAACCGGCACCATCTTTTTCCCAAATCGACCTACCTGCCTGCGCTGACCTATATCCTGCTGACCTCGCTGGTACGTGAGTGGAACTATCTGTCTGCAGCCCTGGTCAGCAACTGGCTGCTGCTGGCAATGCTTTCGGCGATGCTGCAGCTGTACTCAGCTGCAGACGTCCGCAAAAAGATCTTTAACATCGGCTGCTATATTTCTCTCGCAGCCATGCTTATATTCCCGCACATCGGGTTTGTGCTGCTGCTGTTGCTGGCCCTGGGCATACTCAGGCCTTTTAAGGCAGCGGAGTGGATGGTAGGCCTGCTTGGTATCATTACACCTTTTTATTTTCTGGCGGGTATTTTGTACCTCACCGGCGACCTGGGGCTCATGCGCCACCTGATCTCTGCGGGGTTCAGCCTGCCGGAGCGCCCGGCACAACCTGAGCCGGTACTGGCTGCGCTGAGCCTGGTCGTGCTGCTGACGGGCGCAGGCTTCTTTTACCTGAACGGATTCATGAGCCGTATGCTCTTCCAGAATAAGAAGTGGTGGTGGGTGGTGATTGCCGGGCTGCCGATCGGCATCCTTGCAGGTATGTTTACCGTGGCCAAAGGGTACAATCAGTGGATGGCAGCGCTGGTGCCGGCCGCATTCGTCATGGCCAATATCTGGTTCGAGGAGCGCAGGAAGTGGATCAGCACGGTTTTCTTTTATTTGTTTGCGGCTGTCGTTATTTTTGTGCAATGGTACCCGGCAGCAGCGGAGCGGCTTCCTGCCGCCCAGGAAAAGAATTTGCCCCAGCCGGTAAATGGCAGGCACATAAAGCTTAATACTCAATATATAATACAGATTGTATGAAATTCGGAATCGTTGTTTTCCCCGGATCCAATTGTGACAGAGATATGCAGCATGCCCTGCAGGACGACCTGCAGCAGGAGGTGGTGATGCTCTGGCACAAGGATAAAGACCTGAGCGCCTTCAGCACAGATGACTGTATCGTGCTGCCCGGCGGATTTTCCTATGGAGATTACCTGCGCTGCGGCGCCCTGGCCCGCTTCAGCCCTATGATGGAGCAAGTGGTAGACTTTGCCCGCCGCGGAGGTAAGGTGCTGGGGGTATGCAACGGCTTCCAGATACTCTGCGAGGCAGGCCTGCTGCCGGGCGTGCTGCTGCAGAATGATAACCAGAAGTTTGTGTGCAGGAATGTGTACATCCGGAAAACAAGCGAAGAGAACCTGATCGGGAAAAATGTTGCAGACAAAGCGCTGAAGATCCCCGTAGCACATGGCGAGGGGCGTTACTTTGCTGACCCGGAAACGATCGCACAGCTGGAACGCAATAACCAGATCGTGTTCCAGTATTGCAACGAAGAAGGCACTGTAGATGCCCGTTTCAACCCCAACGGGGCGATCAACGATATTGCCGGCATCTGCAACGAAGGCCGCAATGTATATGGCATGATGCCGCATCCTGAAAGGGCCTGCAGCGATGCCCTGGGCAATACCGATGGGCGCGCCATCCTAAAGGCGCTGATCGCCAGCTGGTCTTAAGAAGAAAGATGCCAGGGGCACATAGCCCGGATGCGAAAGCCTTGCCGTAACTACACGGCAAGGCTTTCGCATGTTTTTATATTACAGCAGGCTGCTTTCTTCCAGCAGCGTTTCCAGCTCGGAGAGGATCATGGCTGTGGCGCCCCATATGAATCTCCGGTCTTCCAGCATATAAGCGATGGTGCGTATCGTAAGGTCGAGCCCCGAGGCCTTTACCTCCACCATTTCCTTTACGGAGAAAAGCGCGGGCAGCGGCAGCTTCAGGATGTCTGCCACCTCGGCTTCGGAGGGAATCAGCTTGGGCTCTTCGCCCGTGACGGCTATTACGGGGTTGACAATAAAGTTGCTTACGGGAATGTACAGCGGCGTCAGCTGGCCGATCACTTCTACCTGGTGCGCGTTCAGCGCTACTTCTTCGGCAGCTTCGCGCAGCGCAGTGGTAACGATGCTGTCGTCGGTATCTTCCTTTTTGCCGCCGGGCAATGCAATCTGGCCGCTGTGCACGCCGCCGTCGGCGCTGCGCTCGATCAGTACCATCCGGGCCTGCCCGCGGTCGGGGTACAGCAGCAGCAATACCCCGCTTTGCCTGGCGCCCGGAGGCGCCTGCTGTACCCGGGGCCGGTTTACATTCATCATTTTCCTTTGGGCTTCGTAGCCGGGCAAAGGCTGCTGCAGCCGCTGTTTCAGCCATTCTGTGAAAACATTCCACTGTTCCATAGTATGCGAAGGTAAGGGATGGGGCAATGCCGGAAGAGGGCTGCCGATAAGAAAAGCCCGGCTTGGAGCAGATGCCGGGCTTTCCTGTTTTAAAGATATTTTAGTTGCCGTATTCGCTGAGGAACTTGATGCGCATCAGCTGGAGCTGCTCGATGCTTACATCCCGGTCGCGGAATTCTTCATAAGCCATTTCCAGGTCGTCGTCTACGGAGCTCCGGAAGAAGTCAAAGATGTCTTCCTGTTCGTGCTCATCCAGCTCTTCATCCAGGCAATAGCCCAGGTTGAGCTTGGTGCCGCTGGCTACGATCCCTTCCATGGCCGTCAGCAGGTCGGGCACGGAAATGTCCTTGTTCCTTGCGATCGCCTCCAGCGGGATCTTCTTGTCGATGTTCTGGATGATGTATACTTTCAGGGCTCCTTTGTTGGCCACTGTTTTCATTACAAAATCGTCGGGCTTCTCGATGTCGTTCTCCTCTACGTATTTGGCGATGAGATCCACGAATTTCTTGCCGAATTTCATGGCTTTGCCTTTGCTTACGCCCTGGATCTTTTCCAGCTCCTGCATGGTGGTGGGGTAGCTGAGTGCCATGTCTTCCAGCGAATTTTCCAGGAAAATGACAAAGGGCGGAAGGTTCTTTTCGCGGGCTACCTGCTTGCGCAGGTCGATCAGCATTTCCAGCAGCACGGGGTCGGCTGTGGCGGTGCCGGCAGCCGGCTCTTCTTCCTCGTCGCCGTTATCCAGGTCGCGGTACTGGTGGTTCAGCGCAACTTTGATGGAGAAAGGCTTTTTCAGGAATTTACGCCCGTTATCGGTTATTTTCAGCAATCCGTATTCCTCAATATCCTTGCGTATGAAGTCTTCCAGCATCATCTGGCGGATCAGCGACTGCCAGAAGGTATCGTCCATTTCCATGATGAGGCCGGCGCCGAAAGACTTGAGCTTGTCGTGCTTGAAGGTTTTGATCTGGGGGTTGTTTTTGCCCAGTACCAGGTCTACCACGTAATTGATGCCGAACCGCTCGTCGAGCTCGGCTACGGCGTCCAGCACGATCTTGACGCTGTCTTTCACATCCAGCTTCTCTTTGGGATGGCAGCAGTTGTCGCAGTTGCCGCAGTTCTCGATCCGGTCTATTTCACCGAAGTAGTGCAGCAGCAGCCGGCGGCGGCAGGCGCCGCTTTCCACGTAGGCCACGGTTTCGGTAATCAGCTGTGCGCCCATTTCCCGTTCGCTCAGAGGCTTGTCGCGCATGAGGTGCTCCAGCTTCTGCACATCTTTGTAGGAATAATAGAGGATGCATTTGCTCTTGCCCCCGTCGCGGCCCGCTCTTCCCGTTTCCTGGTAGTAATTTTCCAGCGATTTGGGGATGTTGTAATGCATTACGAAGCGTACGTCCGGCTTGTCGATGCCCATTCCGAAGGCAATGGTGGCCACGATCACCTCCACTTCATCCTTCAGGAACTGGTCCTGGCGCTGTGCGCGGGTGGCGGCATCCAGGCCGGCGTGGTAAGCTACGGCTTTAATGCCATTGGCTACGAGCATCCCCGCCAGCTCTTCCGTGGTTTTGCGGTTCAGCGTATAGATAATGCCGCTTTTGCCTTTCACCTGGGAAATATAGCGGACCATATGCTTCAGCACCTGGGTCTTGGAAGTTTTGGGCACCACTTCATAGTACAGGTTGGGCCGGTTGAAGGAGGCCACGAAAGTGGCAGGGTCTTTCAGCTCCAGGTTTTTAATGATATCGTCCTGTACTTTGGGCGTAGCAGTGGCCGTAAGGGCTATGATGGGCAGGTCGGGATTGATCTCGGAGATCATATCGCGCAGCTTGCGGTATTCCGGCCGGAAGTCGTGGCCCCATTCCGAAATACAGTGCGCTTCGTCTACCGCTACAAAAGAGATATTGATGTCTGAGAAGAAGTCGATATTTTCTTTCTTGGTGAGGGTTTCGGGCGCTACGTACAGCATTTTGGTCTTGCCTTCGCTGAGATCGGCCTTTACCTTGCGCTGCTGTACCCGGCTAAGGCTTGAATTGAGAAAGTGGGCTACATTATCATCGTCGCTGTAGCCGCGTATCAGGTCCACCTGGTTCTTCATGAGGGCGATCAGGGGCGATACGATCAGGGCAACTCCTTCGCTGATGAGCGCCGGAAGCTGGTAGCAAAGCGATTTGCCGCCGCCTGTAGGCATAATGACGAAGGTGTCTTTCCCGCTTAGTATGCTCTTAATTATCTGTTCCTGCTCTCCTTTAAAACCGTCAAAGCCAAAATACTTTTGCAGCTCTTTCTTAAGATTCCGACCCTTCGTTTTAGTTTTCGCTACGGTTGTGTCCATATATGGATAATTATTTCAATGTACATCAAAGAAAAATGACTTCGCACCTGCTGTTACAGAGGGGCTTTTTTAATGCGGATGCGAATTTACGAAGGTTAAGATAAATAATGCGGTAGAGATATGCAAGTTTTTTTAATCGCTTTGCAGGACGGAGGGCCGCCCGGGGCGGAACAAATGAAAACAGCAGATGCTGAATGCTTATTCAACATCTGCTGCAGGCGGGTGCGGTAAAAAATACCCCTAAAAATCACCCTGTAGTGTCTGATAATATACTGTACCGTTACTTCAGAAAAGGCATTTTGACCACCGCTGCTTTCAGCGCCTTGTCGCGTACGGAAACAAATACTTCGCTGCCCTCGGCGGCAAAAGCCTTGTCTACATAGGCCATTGCTATGGCTTTGCCCAGGCTGGGCGACTGGGTGCCCGAAGTTACATACCCGATCTCCCGGTCATCGGCGTCTTTGAGGGGATAACCGTGACGGGGAATGCCCTTATCTATCATTTCCAGGCCAACCAGCCTGCGCTGTATGCCCTCGGCTTTCTGCTTCTCCAGGAATGCACGGGCGGTAAAGTCTTTGGTGAACTTGGTGATCCAGCCCAGGCCCGCTTCGAGGGGGGAGGTTGTGTCGTCGATATCGTTGCCATAGAGGCAGAAGCCTTTTTCGAGGCGCAGGGTATCGCGGGCCCCCAGACCGATGGGCTTCAGGCCCTTAGGACCTCCCGCGCGGAATATCTCGTCCCATATCTTTTCTGCTGCACCGTCTTTATCTTCAAAATAGATCTCTACGCCTCCGCTGCCGGTATACCCGGTAGCGCTGATCAGCACATTGTCCACACCGGCAAAAGTTCCTTTGGCAAAAGTGTAGTACTTCAGGTTCACCAGGTCTACATCCGTAAGCTCCTGCATGTATTCCACCGCTTTGGGGCCTTGTATGGCCAGCAGGCCGGTCTTGTCCGAGATATTGTGCATTTCCACGCCTTCCGTATTCCTGCTGCTGATCCAGTTCCAGTCTTTTTCAATATTGGAGGCGTTCACGACAAGCATGTAGCTGGCGTTTTCTTCCAGGCAGTACACGATCAGGTCGTCTACAATACCGCCCTGTTCGTTGGGCATGCAGGAGTACTGGGCTTTGCCTGCGGTGAGCTTTGAAGCATCGTTGCTTGTTACCCGCTGGATCAGGTCCAGCGCCTGGGGGCCTTTGAGAATAAACTCGCCCATATGGCTTACATCAAATACGCCGGCATTGTTGCGGACGGTAGCATGTTCATCATTGATGCCGGAATAGGAGATCGGCATGTTGTAGCCGGCAAATTCTGCCATTTTTGCGCCAAGCGCAATGTGTTTCTGCGTAAATGGTGTATTCTTCATTTATTGTTTTTTTCATGCGTTTCCTGTTGCGGAAAGCGCTCAAAAATAGCATATAACCGGCATATATCATGGCTGTTAAAAAAACCGCAATAACTTTTTGTTCAAATTCGTTTATTTGCAGAGCCTTATTTTTGTTGGTCGCTGCGGCAGGCACCTTAACCAGCGCCGATACCCTGATATGATCCGTTTTGAGCATATAGAATCTTTATGGCTTCTCCTGCTTATCCCGCTAATTACGCTCCTGTTCGTATTTTACCTGCGCTGGAGGCAGGGAAAGCTGCGTAAGCTCGGCGATCCGGCGCTCGTGCGCCAGCTGCTGGCCGGCAGGATCGCAGGGCGCAGCACTTCCCGCTTCGTGCTGCTGGCTGCTGCGCTGCTGCTGGCTATACTGGGGCTGGCCAACCTCCAGCAGGGAGCGCAGACGGAAAAGGCGCAGCGCAAAGGTATTGATGTGTTTTTTGCCCTGGATGTGAGCAAGAGCATGCTGGCCAGGGATATACAGCCCGACAGGCTTACCCGCGCCAAGCAGCTCATTAACCGGATGATGGATAAAATGACCAACGACCGGGTAGGGCTCGTGGTCTTTGCCGGTAAGGCCTACCTCCAGGTTCCGCTTACTATCGATTACAGCGCCGCCAAAATGCTGCTGGGAACCGTAACCCCCGATCTGATCCCTACGCAGGGCACGGTGCTGGGCGATGCCATTCACCTGGCCAATAAATCGTTCAGCCAGAAAGAAAAAAAATATAAAGCCCTGGTACTGATCTCCGATGGGGAAGACCATGACGAGCAGGCGCTCGACGCCGCCAAAAAAGCAGCCGAGCAGGGGGCCATTATCTATACCGTTGGGGTGGGCTCGCCGGAGGGAACCACGATCCTTGATCCTGCCACGGGCGAGCCTAAGCTGGATGAGCACGGCCAACCCGTAGTAACGAAGCTGAACGAAGCTGAGCTGCGATCCCTGGCTCAGGCTACCGGGGGGACCTATACCTTGCTGAGCAATACCAACCGGGCCGCCGACGAGCTGGTGTCTGCCATCGGCGAAATGGAGGGCAAGAACTACGGCAGTGTGCTCTTTACCGATTACAACAGCTATTTCCAATATTTTATTGCGGCTGCGCTTTTATTGCTGATTGCAGAATGGCTGCTTCCTGCCGCTGCCCGCGTAGACCGTCCTGCTGCCAGTGTACCAGAGTCAAGATAGTTGAAGATGAAACCGATCATTGCTTTTTTGTTGTTATGTTTAGCGGTCTCTTCCGCATCTGCCCAAGCGGTACGGAAGCAAAATGCCCGGCCGGAGCTGCGGCAGGGGAATAAATTGTACGAACAGAAAAAATATAAGGAAGCGCAGGCTGCTTATGCAAAAGCGTTGCAGAAAGACCCTGCCTCTCATGCCGGCATGTTCAATATGGGAGATGCGCTCTACAACGACAAGCAATACGAAAATGCCCGGCAGGCGCTGGAGGCCAGCATTAAAGCCACCAAAGACAGGAAGGAGCAGGCCAGGGCCTATCACAATATCGGCAATAGCTTTATGCAGGAGCGGAAATGGGAAGAGGCGATCCAGGCCTATAAGCAGTCGTTGCGCCTTAATCCTTCCGATGCCGATACCAAGTACAACCTGGCCTATGCCAATGCCATGCTGAAGAAGGAAGGAGGCGGCAGGAACAATAAGAATAACAAGGATAATAAAGACAACAAGGACAACAAAGACAATAAGAACAACGAGGATAACAAGGATAACAAAGACCGGAATAAGCAGGACCAGGATAAGCAGGATGAGCAGAAAGACGGGAACCAGGATAAGGACCGGCAAAACAAGGACGGCGGAGATAAAAAGGAACAGCAGCGGCCGCAGGGGCAGCCCAGCAAGCTCACCGAGCAGCAGGCGGAGAACCTGCTGAATGCCTTGCGACAGGAAGAGAAGAAGCTGCAGGACAAGAAAGAGAAGGACAAGGGCGTACCGGTACGATTGGAAAAAGACTGGTAAAAAGAGATCAAAGCAGGGGAGGCAGGTCGCCTCTCCTGCTTTTCAGACGGTTGCAGATGTTGCTAAATTCTACAGTCCATAACGCTAAGTTGCAGTAAAAAGAAAAACTTTTCATTAATCAGTTTAGATTATTTCGCGCATATCGTAATAATCAATGGCTTTTTGTTTTAGGGGGTTGGCACTCCATTCTTCCCATTCACAGGTATATGGATCATAGCCACATTTGAGGGGCGCAGCATATATATCATCGGGGTTATCTATATAGGCCCTGCAATCTGTACAGATGTGACGGAACTCGCAATCCTTGCATTTGGTTATTTCATCTTTCTTAATGTTCCAGTATTTTTTAAATCCAGGCTTATTGATAGCTTCTTCAAGTGTCGTGTCTTTAATATTGCCATAGCTTTCTTTCATGCTCGGGCAGTTCTTGATATTGCCTTCGGCATCTACCGCGACCTTGCGGTTAAGGCAAGTGTTGTGGTGTTGGGATTCGGTATAGTGAGGGAGCCCCAATGTAAAAAAAGAAGCATCTACTATGCCACAATGTCTGTGATCTGTAAAGTCTTTATCAGTATATACTATATTCAGTGCCAAAGAAGAATCATACTTACTGTTAGGCTCTATTGAGGTAGTATGGAAGGTAAAGCTTGTCAAGAAATTGTATTTGGACTTCAGAGCAGGGAAGTCCAAATCTAAGTTGCTATTAAGTACAAGCCCTACATCATAAGGCTCTAATTCATCTAACATTTTCAGGATTTCCTCAAGCTGTGTTTTGTCTAAGTTGCATTTGATAACCAAAACAATATTAAAACATAAAAGCTTAGCTAATTGCTTAAATATAATCGATAGATAGGAACGGGTTACATCAGCTGTTTCTATTACGGCATTTGATATATAAGCAGGAAAATGGTAATCTGTCGATATTTCGGGGAAGTTTTCGACCAGGTCATTGGGACAATTAAAAATCAACTCATTTTCTATTAGGAAAGACATATACTCTTCCGCAATCGCTTTTTCTGAATGATCCAAATTGCTTAGAATCGAGGTTAAGGGGGTGGAAGATACTTCGTTAATAAATGACACAAGGGTTAAAGGAACAGTGTAGTATTTCCCGCGTTGCATGTCTTGTATAATGCCACGAGAGAAACCTTTAGTTATAATGCAAGATTTAAAGAGTTGCCAAGTTGTGTTATTCCTCATTTTATTTTAACCGTACTATATTTTTATAGAATATACGTACTAAGTTCTTTGTCGTATTATGCCGGCGAGACTTTGAAATATTAGCGAAGTCAGTATTATAAATATCTTTCCTTTTCCAATAAATATGAGAAAATGGTAATAGCTCTCTGTTAAATAATTCTTCCTTTATGTTATTATTTTTCATTGCCTGTTTTTAAATATTCTGCCAATAGTTTTTCTATTTCATAATTGCACGACCTTGATACATTTCCAAACTGCCCAACAGGATTTACCTCCAGAAAGTAATATTCATTTGCAGGTGTAATGATCATATCCAAAGAGCCTGAGTTTAGCTTAATGCGTTTCATGAATCTGGTAATTTTTTGAATTATACCAGATGGTAAACAAAATGGCACTTCCCTGTTTGGCAAATTCTCATCAAAGTTTTTTATGTCAATTTTGGTTTTTTCATTAAGCTGGGAAAATATAGCCATACTATAGACTTTCTCATGGAAGTAGAAGATTCGCAATTCTATGAACTTTTCTATGTATTCTTGAAACAGACTGGGGAAAAACGTTTCGGAACTTGATTCAATGTCGCTAAGTTGGACCAAATTGGTAAGGGAAAAATACTGGTAATTATTACTTTTAGAGAAAAAGCCTTCATTTATGCTTTTGCAAATTATTTTCCCTGCATTATTATTATAAAAATTCAAAAGCTCTACTTTTGTGGTGCACACGATGGATTTAGGTACTGTAAGCCCGCTCTCCATTGCTTTAGACAAGTAGTACAGTTTATTATTTTTCGCTGATAAATAAGAATTGATATTACGTTTGTTATCTTGTAGAAAGTAATGTAAATACTCAAAAGCATTCTGGTCATCATCTTGCAAAGTCTTGTAAATAGAAGACTGCAAAAAATCAGAATCTGTATACCGGGCCCTTCTCCATTCATCTGCCTTTGCTAAATATCCCCTGCGATACCAATATGCATCTATATCCCGCAAGTCTATTCTCTGCTCTTCATTAACCAATATTGCAACATTGGAATTACCATTATTACCAATCTCTATATTAATCAACCTAACGCAATCGGTTTCATTTATCCGAAACCATTTCACTCCCTGATAGTCTAACCAGTTAATAATGTCAGAAGTGGAAGGATCAAAATTATCCGAAAGTATCAATACCATATATTTCCTTACATAAGTCTGATTCTGTAATTGGGCAATGAATATTTCTTTCTGTATTTCTCTTGTATTTCTTCTCTGTGTTTAAAGAAATCATCGACACCCATTATTATATATTCAGTGCCTACTTCAAAGTTTGCTTGATTCTCAATACTTAGAATACCGTTTTCAACACCCTGCTTCACTAATTCGTGATAAAAATTGCGTCGTGCAAGGTCCCACTCATGAAAAAAAAGCGACAGCTGCCAATAATAAATCCTTCCTACTTCGGCCTTTGAAAAAACTTTATTCCGGGTCCTATAAAAGTTAAATACGCTGGTAGAATGGTCGCGTTGAGCCTGTATGGCCTGTGTACTATCCATTTGGCTTGGTAATAAATGTCTTCTTTCCGGTTTAAAATGGTCGTATAGTGATGACGTATTTCTTACCCATTGGTCTTCGATCAACAAGTGCAATAACTTTATACCGTTTTCTTTATCAGAAACCGGCTCCGTCAAATATATTGAGTCAATTTTGCTAAGAATATAGTTTTTAGCAGTACTATTCTGTAGAAACTTTCTGTACGAAGTATAGTCTTTGCTTAATAAGTTGCTCAGCGCGTAGGCATCTGCATCGCCCTTGCTATATTCTGCTATTTCTTTATTTAATAGTTTCCAACATGCCGCAGAATCGCCTAAGAAATAATAAGTGCCAATTAAGTTGAAGTCACAGGCTGGCTGTAAATAATCAGGATGCTGTCGATTGCATAAGTCAATTATTCGTTCAAACTTCTCTTTAAGGAAAAGAGAATCTAATGTATTCTCGAAAGCTAAGCGCTTTTTATTTTCAGCAGCTTGGTCAAATGCTTTTTTCTGCGCATTGACCTCAAAAGACGAAATAATAAGGCTTAAAATGAAAATATAAACAATGCTGCTGCTCATAATACCTTGTATGAAATCCACTCCGGAGGCACATAGCCTTCGAAGTGGATTGACGATTTTGTGTTATTCATAATCCGCCGCTGTAGTACCTTCGAACATCTTCTCTTGCCGGAAAGTCACTGTATGTGAGCCTTTATATTCTTCAGTACAATCATATAGGTTGCCGCAACAAAAATATGTATAGGTATCACCGCCATTGGCACTGGAAACAGATCTGCCGCCATACAGCATTGCCATTGATGGCTTCGAAAGTATATTCTCGCTATACTTTCCATTTTTCAAGCTTTCTAATTTCATTGTATGATAATTTTTATTAAAAAAATCCCTTGCCGCTATTGGGTTCAAGCGTTCAATTCCATGTTTACTACTTCAAGCAGCGTGGCTGTATATTGAAAACCCACAGCAGGTATCGTATGCCCGCCAACGTCTTTTTTTAATTTTCTTGGCCAATTAAAGAGTAAAGCCTGCAATTCGTAACTATTGAATATTTAGGATAAAACATGACAAATCCTTCAGCATTGTACGCGCATCTTTATTGCGTACGGCTCCAAATAATCGGATTGGGTATGAGCTTATAAGTGACATGTCATCATTCGCTTATATTGGAAATTAAATGTAATTCATTTTAATAAAAAAACCCATTCAAAACAACCATATAAAACAAGCGATAAAAATTCAAAAATCAAAATTTTTAAAGAAAAATTTCTTAATTTTTTTATATAAAATAGGCCTCGGTAAAACATGGGCAAGATTTGCATAATGGTTGGGCGTACATTAAATTACCATACAATACATTTTAGCGCTGCGGCCATTGAGATCTTCCGGGATTCTATCATCTGCAGGGACCGTTCCAATGCAAAGGGGCTGTCCCTATTTTCGGACAGCCCCCTTGCATCATTTGTAAAAAGCTTAAGCCATTTCCATTTCGTGGTGGAATGCCACTACACCGGTGGCAATGTCGTACATAGCCGGAACGATCCTGATCTTATCGCTTTCTACCAGCTCCCTGATGATGGAGCTTTGATTGAGTATCTGCTGAACGGAATGGTGCACATTCAGCAGCGCTACTTTATTGACAAAATCCTTGTTCCTGCTGCTGCGGTCATTTACTTCCGTTGTTTCCAGCGGCAGGCAGGCTTTTACTTCATCCAGCAAGCCGGTAAGATTGCCCATTTTTACGTCATCGCAGGCGCCGCCCACAGCGCCGCAGCCTGTATGCCCCATTACCAGGATCAGTTTGGAGCCGGCTACGCCTACTGCGTATTCGAGCGAGCCCAGCACATAGGGAGAAACAACATTGCCCGCGATGCGGATATTAAAGATGTCGCCGATGCCCTGGTCGAAGATCAGCTCTGCCGGAGCGCGGGAATCCATGCAGCTCAGGATGGCGGCAAAGGGCTTTTGCCCGTCTTTGGTTTCCTGTACTTTTTGCAGCAGGTTACGGTTAACGCTCAGTCCGTTAGTGAATCGCTCATTACCGGACTTAAGCAGCTCGAAGGCCAGTTGGGGGGTCATTTCGGTATGGTTATAATTTGAATTAGTCATTTTTCGTTTTGTTTTTTATTTAAGGAATGATAAACTGGGTTGCATGTTAATCAGGAAGTCAGCTGGCGAAGCAGCTTTTTATAGCGACCTGCCGTTTTGCTTACAGGCTGCGCTCCATCATCCGGCAGTATATGGTTCGGATCATGCCGGCGCATCTCGTCCGGCAGGTCGTAGGTATTCTTAAACCCTACAAGCGACATTTTAATATTCTTCTCCGGGGCCTTGGTCAGGTGGAATTCCTTGATCACTTCCAGCACATCGTAGTCGATGTACTCGGTATCCGAGGCATCCATGATAATGGTGCTGCCCTGCGGGATCTTCTCAAGGGTTTTCTTAATGCTGGCTTTATTCAGGAACGATACTTCCTGTGCGAGTTTCAGGTTAATGACCTCGCCGGACTCGTATACCGTGCGCCGGTAGTAAAAAGGAATGCGCAGGTTATTGCGCAGGATATAGAAAATGCTGAAGGCCAGGCCCAGGCCCACTCCTTTCAGCAGGTCGAGCCCTACTACCGCCACCGTGGTAACCACGAAGGGGAGGAACTGGGACAAGCCCGCATGCCACATGTGCCTGAATACTGCCGGGCGACAAAGCCGGTAGCCGGTAAAGATCAGGACCGCTGCCAGCGTAGCCTTGGGGATCAGGTTGAGAATAAAGGGAATGGTAGCTACGCAAACCAGCAGGAGCACGCCATGGGTCATGGTTGACAGCTTGCTTCTTGCGCCGGCATTGATATTGGCCGAAGAGCGTACGATCACGGAGGTGATCGGCAGGCCGCCTATAAAGCCGCTCAGCATATTGCCGATGCCCTGGGCTCTCAGCTCGGCATCGCCGGAGGTGTAGCGCTTCATCGGGTCCAGCTTGTCGGTAGCTTCGATACAGAGTAAGGTTTCGATAGAGGCGACCACTGCAATCACAACACCGGTAGACCAAACCACAGGATTGGAAAACCCTTTGAAGTTGGGCAGGCTGAACTGCGAAAAGAAGTCGCCGGCGCTTTTAGGCACCGGGAGGCTTACGAGGTGGCTGCCGTCCACGTATAGGGCAGGTGCAATACCTTTAAACAGCTGGTTGAGCAGGGTACCTATGATCACTACCAGCAGGCCTGCGGGAATTATCGACAGCTTTTTAAAGCCTTTCGTGCTCCAGAGCGCAAGGATCAGGATACCTATCACCGCTATAATCACCGCTCCGGGCTCCAGGTGCCCCATGGCTGTTTCGATGGATTTAAATACAAACCCGTCGTCGGCATCGTCCATGCCTGCAGCATGTTTGGGATTGACGAACCCGACCGCATCGGGGATCTGCTTGATGATGATGGTAAGACCGATACCTGCCAGCATGCCTTCGATCACATTGGAAGGAAAATAATTGGCAATGCTGCCGGCGCGGATGAATCCGAGCACCAGCTGGATCGCGCCGGCAATGATTACAGAGCAGACGAAGATGTCGAATGCGCCCATTTTCTCAATGGCGCCGATCACAATGGCTACAAGGCCAGCGGCGGGGCCGCTGACGCTCAGGTTTGACTTGCTGAAAAAACCGATTACGATCCCGCCGATTACGCCGGCCACGATGCCGGAAAAAAGCGGGGCATTCGATGCCTGGGCAATACCCAGACATAACGGAAGAGCTATCAGGAACACAATGAGCCCTGCCGTCAAGTCGCTTTTCGCATTCGCGAAAAGAGATTTCTCGTTAGACATAACAATGGGTGGGTTAAACGTTGATTAATATAGTGATACAAACCATTAACGATGATGCCGGCACCGTAAGGGGCAGCTGTACATAGTAATGGACCGTAAGAAAATATTAACCTGCGTTTGGAGGCTGGACGGGGACTTCCAGGTGGTGGCACTTGATCAGCGCTTCATCGCGGAGGGCATGTTTGTAGCAAACCTGGGTTGTGTTTTCCACGCTTGCAGAAACCATGTAATGAAGGTACCAGAAACGGTCATGGTCATTGGTCATTTTCTTGGCGCAACTATGCTCCTGGACCTCTTCAGTCATCTGGTTGCTGCACAGGATCTTGCCGATCGCTTTCACCGGAAGGACCTGGAAGGCAAAGATGCTGAGGAACAATATGGCCAGAAGTTTTCGCATGACTTGAGCAAAGATAAGGGAATCAGTGTATAAAGTCATCGCGCAAACGGTTAAGCAAATATGAAAAAGTGAATTGTATTTTGCTATATCCCCATCATTATTAATAATGTACGGCAGACACAAATGAAAAAGAGAACGGCTTTAGCCGCTCTCTTTTTGCTGACATCGGCTTTATTTTACGTTCACCCGGATGCCTTCGCTATGGCTGCTGAACTCGGGCGCATACATACATTGTATGGTAGTGATGCCGTTGCTGAAATTGCCTTTTGCCGAAACGAACACGGGGTATTCGAATATATAGGTGCCTTTCCTGAGGTAGTCGAAGAAGAAGTTGGTAGCTGCGTCCTTGGCGCTTTCGTAGTAGCCAAGCCCGCCCTGGTAGCGATACCCGCTCAGCACATTGAGCGGCTCCATGCAGGCGGCTCTCATATCTTTCATATGCACGTATTCCATATCCCTGTCGACCCTGAGCTCGATACGGATTTTTACCTTGTCGCCGACCTGCAGCTCATTCCCTTCTTTTATTTCGGTAAGCACCGGGCCGCGATCCGTATTACGTTCGATAAACAATTGTTTTTTCAGGCTCAGCGGCGTAGCGGCCGGCGTTATTTTATCCAGGTCCTCAAAATACTGCCAGTATACGGCGCCCCAGCTTACGCCCTCTTCTTTATTCCCCGGCTGCTCTACTTTCACATGGATATTGCCCATCTCATTTTGTACTTCACTACCGGCATAGCGTTTCCTGAAATAACCGGTGCCTGCTTCTGTTTTCATTTCGGAAGAACGCAACGTTTCCTTGCCGAGCCGGATCGTGACCCGGGGCGTACCCGTAAGCCAGTCGCTGCCATGCAGCAGCAGGGCGTAGCAGGCATCGGCGGTGGCTTTGGTGGTCTTCCAGTGCTGCGTCTGCTTTTGCTTCAGCAGCCAGACCTTCAGGGCATCCACTGCTTTGTCATCCTTTGCCACTTCGCCGAAGGCTTCTACCAGGAGCGATTGCGCTTCTATGGGCGCTTCGTACCACCAGTAGCTGCCCGGCATTTCTTTCCAGTACATGCCCATTTCCTGGCTGCTGGTCGAGGTTTGCCGGAGCGAGGCTATGATCTGTGCCGGCGTCTGTGCATCGCCCAGGCGGTCCAGCGCCAATGCGATCTGCCCTTTCAGGTAAGGGTTGAAATGCGTCCAGTACCGGTCAGCCTGCTTCCGGTAATAATCGAAAGCAGGCTGCGCAGAAGCCTGTACAGCTTCGTTACGGTAGAAGCTGCGCATATACAGGTACTGGATCTGCAGGTAGCTTATATGCTGCAGGTCGGTATTGGCCTTATGCTTCAGCAGGTAGTCGTAGTCTTCCTTGAGCGCCCGGTCCAGGTAGGGCAGGGCTTTACGGATTATGTCGCCCGCGGCATCATTGCTTGCATTGGCTACGCCCAGGTGCCGCAGCCTGGCCAGGCCGGTAATGATATACTGAGTGATATACCGGTCGCCGCGCATTCCTTTGAACCAGGGGAAGCTGCCGTCGCCCAGCTGCATCTGCTCCAGCCTGTCCAGATTATTGCGAAGCTCTTTTGCCAGCTTGTGGGTTTCGAAAAGACGGGCAATGCGTTGTTTTTGCCCCTGCTCATCCCTGGCTTCCAGTACCCAGGGGGTTTCTTCCAGCAGGGCCGATTTCAGCTCTTCGTTCTTTTGCAGGTTGGACAGGAGTGCCGCCGTATCTTTTGTTTTCCACTGCTCGAATATGGCCGCTACTTTAGGCGACTGCGCTACGATATGGCCGGCCAGCGCATTGGCATAAAAGCGGTTGAATGTCTGCTCTGCGCACTCATAGGGGTATTCCATCAGGTAAGGCAGCGCCTGTACCGCATACCAGGCAGGATTGCCCGTGAATTCTACGGTAAGCCCGTGCTGGGCCAGGGTACTGCTGCTGCTGTGCAGCAGTTTGTCGAGGGTAAAGGTTTGCTCGCTGCTGCCCCGCACCGGCAGGGGCAGGGTTTCCGTTACGAGGGTACGGTTGGTGATTACAGGCAGCGTTGTTTCTTCGCCGTCGCTGAAGTTGCCGGCCGAAGCGGTAATGCGGATCACTACGGGTGCATACAGGCTTTCCGGCACATGTACCTGCCAGTTGGCAGCGGCGCTTTGGCCTGCCGCTGCGTTAAATTCCTGCTTGTTCTGCTGCAGCCGGAAAGGCAGGTGCAGCGGCTGCAAGGTGGCCGCATCCAGTATTTCCAGCGTGGCCGTGCCTTTCAGCTGTTTGCCGCTCAGGTTGCTGATTTTGGTACTGATCACGAGGTCGTCGTTCTGGCGCAGGAACCGGGGCAGGTTAGGCATGACCATCAGGTCTTTTTGCGTTTTTATTTTGCCTTCCAGGTAGGCAGTCTGCCAGTCTTTGGTATGGGCAAAGGCCATGAACTTCCATTCTGTCAGCGCTTCCGGCATTGTAAATTTCACTTTTACATTGCCATCGGCATCGGTCGCCAGCTGGGGGAAGAAGAAAGCCGTTTCCTGCAGGTTGGTGCGGGGTATAACGGCAGGCGCTTCAGGCTTGTTGCTTTCTCCCGGCTGGCCGCCGCCTGATTGTACGGTAATGCCGGAAGCATCCTTGTCCATCGAATCGCCGGCTTTAGCTGACAGCTCTTCTCTAAGTCCTTCCCCTTCGGCTTTTGATTCCAGGGCTGCTGCGGGCACCGGCGCGTTTGCCATATACATTCTCCTTTCGCCGCCGCGCCATCCGTAGCCATGGTCGTATATATTCCCGATAACCAGCTGGTCGTAGCTTTTTTCGTAGGTCCTGTACTCTTTTTGCTCCGGGTATTTAAGCAGGCGGCTGCCGGCGAGGCCGAAGCCGTATTGGCTATTCCAGCCAGCAAGGCCATATACGGACGGGAACAGGGATGGTATGTTCCAGCGATGGGGCACGAAGGCATCCAGCGATGCGTCATACATGCCGGCAAGCAGCTCGGCCGCTGCTTTTTCTTTCTTGCTGCCTTTGATGGTCAGCGTCCATTCGTCGGCAGCGCCGGGCTGCAGCTTGTCGCGGTGCGTAGCCCATTCCAGCTGCAGGTCTTTATTGTTCCAGGGTACGGCAATTGTTTTGGTCGCGCTGTATACACGGTTTTCCGATACATAGAGCCAGGAAAAGGCCATGCCGCCACGATCGGCTTCCGTAAGGATGAAGGTATGCGGGTTGCGCTCCCGGTCAAACTGCAGGCTGCCTGTGGCTTTCTGCGCCCTGGTCAGCAGGTAGGGATTGGCCACGGCGGTTGCGGTCCACAACTCTACTTTTTCCCCGGGCTCGTAGCTGTTCTTATCCGTATAGGCGACGAATGGTTTCTGCGTCTGCTCTTTTTTACCGGGCGCCCATACATAAGTGTATTTCTTCTCTTCAATGTCGTTGCCCTGGGTGTCTTTGGTAGCGATGCGGATCACGTACCAGCCGTTGCCGTGCCAGGTGGCTTCCGGGACCCGGACTTTCCCGTCCGGCGCAGTAGTAAAGCTTTGCTCGTGCAGTATCTTCCCTTCTTTCCAGTTCAGGTAGTTGCTTTCTTCCCTGTATTCATCGATGGGAAATGCCTGGCGGAATGCAGCTTCGGTCAGCACAAACTGGTCGGGGGGCTCCCACAGGCGCTGGCGGATAAAGCCGGGATACTCCAGCCGGGAGATGCTGAGCTTTACGGCTGCCGGCACAAAAACTCCGTTCAGGTTGGTAGTGGTTACGGTGATTGTGTCCAGGTCTGCAGGCCTGCTTTCTTCGGCAATACCGGCGCTTACCTGCAGGGAGCGGTAGCCCGCCTGGAGGTCTGTGCTGCCGCTGCGTGTTTCACCGTTCACATCCGTGATATCGGCATAAACGATGTAGGTAAATACCGGGAGGCTTTGCGGGTTGACGGAAAGATCGGGCAGGGTAGTGAAGCGGATCTCGAAAGAGCCGTCGCCGGCCGTACTGAGCTCCCCGTTCGCAATTTCCATAGGGGGAGCGGAAGGCATACCCCAGCGATAATAGCACCAGTAATAAGGAAATCTTGCCTGGCGCACCACCCTGTATTTTACGGAAGCGCCGTCGATATTGCTGCCTGCATAGGCTTTGGCGAAGCCGCGTACTTTTACTTCCCGGTTCAGCGCATAGCTTTCTTTCAGCGTGTCGAAGTCAACATAAAACTTAGGGCGCTTGTATTCTTCTACCGAAAAGTACACACTGCCGTGCTTGTCGCCAAGACGCATCTGCCCTCCCAGGTTCTCGGGAGCGGTAAATTTACCGCTTATCGACCCGAAGGCATTGGAGGTAAGCTCCAGTTTTTGTACGGGCTGGTTGTTGACATCATATAAAGTTACGGTGGTGCTGGCTCCGGGCACTATGTCATTGCTCCGGCCGTCTTTGCCCGTGGCCAGTATAATTCCTTTGAAAAAGATGGTTTGTCCCGGCCGGTATATGGAACGGTCGGTGAAAAAGAAGGTATGCGTCGCCGACCGGTCGTTTTTTTCGTTGCCGGACCTGTGGTAATTATTGAAATAACCGTTTACCTGCAGAGTATCTTCTCCTGCAATGAAGGTAATGGCTGTAAGCTGGTTGTCGTAGCTTCCCGAGGCGTTTACAGGCAGCTTTACCGTTCCGTCGGCAAGCGAAGCGCCGCTGCCGGTCAGTCTGGGTTCATAGTCGCCGGTTTTGCTGTTGTAGCGCTGGCCCCAGAACTGGGCCCTGGCGCCGGCTACGGGATAGCCGGTTTTGCGATGCAGCAGGTAACCTGCAGCAGGGTCGTCGGCTGCCATCACAAAGCTTAGGGCGGATACCTGGAAGGTAGTGGCCGCCACGACGTTGCCGCCGGCAGCAAGTTCCGGGCCGGTAGCAGCTACGAGGGTGTAAGTACCGGCGGGCAACGCGTCTATTTTAATTTCTGTGCTGTGCGGCTCCAGGTCTTCGGACCCGGGGAGCGCCTGCTCCCAGCTGCGCATCGGGCTGCGCCGGACAAAGGCCTTGATTTCATCCTCTGTAGGCGTATACTGCCTGGACCGCGGATAGTCATATTCGCGGTAGAGCCTCAGGTGAACCTTGTCTGTATTACGGTAGGCGACCAGGGCGCGGAGATGCTCCCGGGGGAGGTTTACTTCCTCCATTTTCGCTTCCAGGCTGACAGACTCGATCGAGGCAATGAGGTTCTCTGCATTGATGGCGCCCTCCGATCCCGGGTGCCGGCCGATGAGTTGCCGCAGCTTGGCCCGTATGGCAGGAAGATCGCGGTCGGCTTTACGGGCCGGGACGGCAGGACGGGGTCTTCCGTAAGGGCGGACCTGCGGCTGTTCGTTCATCTGAAGCACGGCAATCAGGTAGCTTACCTGCGCACTTGCCGGGTAGCTGCTGTACTGCTGCTCGAGCTTTTGTAAAGCCTGCAGGTAAAGGCTGTCCTTTTGCGGGTGTACAGAATGGGCATATACAAAGGCCAGCCGCTGCAGGTCGGCGTCGATCAGCGCATCGGGCCGGGCGTCGTTCAGGTGGGCAGCGATTACGTCCTGGTAAAGCAGGAGCGCCTGAAAGTGCAGCGATGAGGCATCCTTTACTTTTATTTTCAGGTCGCTGAAGCGTTTGGCTTCGTCGAACCATAGGGGACTGTCCATCTGAAAGGCATAAGCTGGGCGTATCACATCCTTTTCATCATTGGAGAAAAAACTGATGGCCCGGAAGATAAGAAGGTCGTACAGGCTCGGCCTCAGTTCGCGTGTATGGGTGCCTTTGACGAGGATGGGTTCGTACGCAGAAACGGGAATGTTGCGTAATGCGGCCCGATTCTCCACGGAGGCTTTATACAGCGAACCGATCTTCTCGAAGAAGGCAGCTGCATCCCAGGTAGCGATATCTCCCGATTTTGTTTCGGCCATTTGCGTGCGCTGGTACAGGTTCCAGCGGTTCTGCTGGAAGTAGTTCCAGTACAGCTGTGCGGTAATGCTTTGCCAGAGGGCCTTATCGGCGCCGGTAGCGGAGGCTGTAAAGGATTCGGCCCGGGCAATGTTAGCGATTGCCGGGTTTTCGTCGGTTGCGGCCTCAGTGCCGAGGAGAAACAGCTGTGCTTTTATGGCATTAGGGCTGTCGTTGCGGCTTTGCGCATCTGCAAGTATTTTTTTTGCCACTTCTGCGGCCGACTTCGGAAGTCCTTTGTTGATAAAGGAATCTGCTTTGTTCCATTCTTTCTGATATGGGTTGTTCATGCTTCTCTGTTGTGCCGGCACGGTCAGGACAAAACTGCCGGTTATTAAAAGTGATAGAAGAATGCGTCGTAACATATATTCAGGGGGTTTGTAACGGCAAAAATACTCAAGGCTGTAGCTAAGATGCGGCCGAAAATACGATTGCACAATAATAGGCTATATTTATTTATCTTTAATCCCGCAACAATCTTATAAGGAGCCATAACCGCCGATGAGAAGAAAGGTAACCTTATAATATTGTATTCATGCACATCTTTCCCCAGCGCGGCATATTCCGGAGCCTGCTGCATCTTTTTTATCCGCTGACATGTGAAGGCTGCGGCCGGGAGCTTTCAGGCGATGAGCGCACTCTTTGCTTGTATTGTATCGGCCGGTTGCCCTATACCGGCCTTTATAACGAGCCGGACAACAGGGTTGCCCGATGCTTTATAGGGCGGGTACCCATTGTAAAGGCCACTTCCTTCGTCTACTTTACCAAACAGGGCCTCGTGCAGGAGCTGCTGCACCGGCTTAAATATAAAAACAAACCGGAGATAGGGCGACTGCTTGGCAAACTCTTTGCGCTGGATATGAAAAAAAATGGATGGACGGATAATATTGATGCTATAGTGCCCGTTCCATTACACCGGAAAAAGGAATGGCGGAGGGGATACAACCAGTCGGCGGTGTTTGCGGAAGGTATTGCCTCCGAAGCTGGGATCCCGGTGCTGATGCAGGCGCTTGCGCGTACCAGGAATACCGCTACCCAGACGCATAAGACACGTGCCGAAAGGATCGGGAACGTGCAGCATGTGTTTAAGGCCGATTGTGATGCCGTAAAGGGCAAACACCTGTTGCTTGTAGATGATGTGCTTACTACCGGCGCTACCCTTGAAGCTTGTGCCCAGGCTTTGCTGCGGGCGCCCGGTGTGCGGGTGAGCATTGCCACCCTGGCGCTGGCAACGGATTAAGCATGCCAGATAATAACAAGAAAGAACCCAACCTATACCACGAAGAAACTCATCTTTTAAATATAAACGACCACAATGAAAAGAACACTATTAATGGCGATGGCCCTTGGGGCAGGATTCTATGCACAGGCACAAGGTAGCACTGCAGAAAACCTGAAAGCAAAAAAAATGAAAGAGCATCACGCTGTTGTACGCCAGCTGCTGAACCGGCAGGGCAGCAGCCTGGCGCAGAAACCGACAGGTACACGTTACCGGGTTATTGCTCAGGCAGTGGAAGCACCCTCGTTCGAAAATCCGGGCACGACGGAAATAGATTCCACCCGGTTCCGCTATTCGGGCACCAGGGGATCGCGCTTCGATTACAACAGCACCGACCTTTTATTTAATGAGTATCCCGAGCCCATATATGCCCCCGCAATGATGGTGCCTTACACACCTGATCCCCTCAATATGCTGGCCGATACCATTACCTCCTATCTGGATGGCGTACTGACGGATGCTTCGGCGCTTACTTACCGGTCCGATAACAAAGTGTCCGGCCTGCTGAGCACTTATTACAATGCCGGAGGCACGGCCGATTACTACGACAGGTACTATGCCGACTACAATGCGCAGGGGCATCTTACGCAAAATCTCTTCCTGGGCGGTACCGCCAGCCCGTCGGCGCTCGATTCGCTGCAAAAGCGGATCGTCAGCTATAATGCCGCTTTCACGCAGGTGCTGAGCGATAGCGTTTACACATATGATGGCACTGCTTTTGCGCTGGAAATTGTAGCGCGCTATTACTACAATGCTTCCAACAGGCTGGACTCCGCTATCGTATTCAACTTTACTTCCGGGTCGGCCGAAGAAGCGGAGAAGCTGTATCTGGACTATTACAGCGATGGAAAATTACGCAGGATCATTGCCAGTAGCGAAGCGGATGGGTTCAGCATGGCAGATTCGTTTGCTTACACCACCGGCATCGACTATGTAACCCATTGGGACTCCAAGTTCACTTTCGTGTTCGAGGGAGAGGAGCTTACTTTCGGCAGCAGGATCATCCGGTACCCGGGCAGCAGCGGGTTGCCCGATTCTGCAAAGGTTTATGACTTTGACGGCATTTCAGGAACCTGGACGGAGTACCAGACAATCACCTATTCCTATACCAGCTTTGGAGAGCCTGGAACCATTACCCTCACCGAGGCAGGCGGCGGAGCAGAGGAAGTGCACCGCTTCTATTACGAAGAGTACGACAATGGTCTTTCCATAAGCCCCCTTGCTGAAAATAAGGAATTCCGGGTCTTCCCCAATCCTTTCCAAAATCATCTTGCAATTGATTGGAAAGGAAAGCAGCAAAGCCAGGTAACGCTCCGCCTGGTCAATATCCTCGGGCAGGAAGTGTACAGGAGCGGGCTGAAACTGGTTTCGGGCAGCAATCGCATTACACTGCCGGAGCTGCAGCCCGGAAACTATATCCTGCTGCTGCAGGATGCCCAGGGCAAAACCTGGAGTGAGAAGCTGGTGAAGAAGTAAGATGATCGCTTTGTAAGGAAAGCCTGCCATATCCGGCAGGCTTTTTTGTATGAGCCTGGCTGACTCGGAATAGGCGATTTTTTATAGTGAAAATAAATATTTATCCGGGCTGCCGCTTAAGTCCTGTCCGGCGGCTCTAAAGGGTGGTTTGTTAGTAATCGGTTGAATCACATGGCTTTTTCTCCCGGTAAGAAATTCTCATTTTTAGCTTACTTTTGCAGCCGGTACGGATAAGGGGTTATCCGTGCCATATCGACCACCTTTTTACTGCACAAAATGCCATTAGACACTTCTATTAAATCCGTATTGATTATAGGTTCAGGTCCCATCGTGATCGGCCAGGCCTGCGAGTTCGATTATTCCGGTTCGCAGGCGGCGCGCAGCCTGCGTGAAGAAGGGATCAGGGTAATCCTGATCAACTCCAATCCCGCCACCATCATGACCGACCCGATTGTGGCGGATAAGGTATACCTGCTGCCGCTTACCGTGGAAAGCATCGAACAGATACTGGAAGAAAATGATATCGACGCCGTACTGCCCACCATGGGCGGCCAGACGGCCCTGAACCTTGCCAAGGAGGCCGAGGAGCTGGGTGTATGGGAAAGATATAACGTACGGCTGATCGGTGTGGACATTAAAGCGATCGATAAAGCCGAAGACCGCGACCTGTTCCGGAACTGGATGCTGGAAATGAATATCCCGGTAGCGCCCGCCAGAGTGGCCAATTCCATGCTGGAAGGTAAGGAGTTTGCACAGGAGATCGGCATACCGCTGGTGATTCGCCCCTCCTTTACCCTGGGCGGTACCGGCGGCGGTTTCGTAAAAAGTAAAGATGAGCTGGAAGCCGCGCTGGATGCCGGTCTGAAAGCTTCGCCCATACACGAGGTGCTGGTGGAAAAAGCAGTGCTGGGCTGGAAAGAATTTGAGCTGGAGCTCCTGCGGGACGCCAACGACAATGTGGTGATCATCTGTACGGTAGAGAACCTGGACCCCATGGGTATCCATACCGGCGACAGCATTACGGTGGCGCCTGCCATGACCCTCAGCGATACCGCATTCCAGCTCATGCGCAATACCGCTATCGACATGATGCGCAACCTGGGCAACTTTGCCGGGGGCTGTAACGTACAGTTTGCGCTCAACCCCGAAACCGAGGAGATCATTGCAATCGAGATCAACCCGAGGGTGAGCCGCTCTTCGGCCCTGGCTTCGAAAGCTACAGGTTATCCCATTGCCAAGATCGCTGCAAAGCTGGCGGTTGGCTATACGCTCGATGAGCTGAAGAACCAGATCACCCAGACCACTTCCGCTTATTTCGAGCCGGCGCTGGATTACGTGATCGTAAAAATGCCGCGCTGGAACTTTGATAAGTTCAAAGGCGCCGACGATACCCTGGGACTGCAGATGAAATCGGTAGGCGAGGTGATGGCGATCGGCCGCACTTTCCCCGAAGCGCTCCAGAAGGCCTGCCAGAGCCTCGAAAACAATGCCACAGGGCTCACCTCGATCAGCCGCAGCCAGATGCGCCCCGAAGAGCTTATGGACTACCTGAAACGCCCTACCTGGGACCGCATCTTCCGTATCAAGGAAGCCCTGCAGGCAGGCATATCCATCAAGACCATACGCGAGCTGACCCAGATCGACCGCTGGTTCCTGTACCAGATACAGGATATTGTCAATCTGGAACAGAAGATAAAAGCATACCAGCATCTTGATAAGTTGCCGCTGGAGCTGCTGCGCGAAGCCAAACAGATGGGCTTCAGCGATGAGCAGATCGCCGAGCTGGTCAAAGACTGTACGGCCGAAGAAGTGTATGAAAAGCGCAAGGCCGCCGGTATCAGGAGGGTGTTTAAAATGGTGGATACCTGCAGCGCAGAATTCGAAGCGAAAACACCGTATTTCTACAGCACATTCGAAAGCCAGGCAGTGAAAAGCTGATCCCGGGCAGCTGCATAAACCGGAGCGCGTCCCCTTGAAGAGGACGCGCTCCGGTTTTTATATACGCGGAAGACTTTAGCGTAGCAATACCAGGTCGCCCTTCTTTTCAAAATCATCGCCGCGGGGCCCCTTATATTTCAGGTAGAAAAAATAAGTGCCTACATCGGCCGGCTCGCCATTAAAGGTGCCATCCCAGCCCGCATCGGGCGTACTGCCCTGGAAGATACGCTGGCCATAGCGGTTATAAATACTGAAGGCGAAATTGGCCACGCTGCAGCTGATCGTTATTTTATATTCATCGTTGTGCTGGTCGCCGTTGGGCGTAAAAGCATTGGGTATAAAAGCCTTGCAGGTGCAGTCTTCTGTTTCAATCCTTACGGAATCTGTGAAGGCGCCGCAGACATTTACAGCGGTAACTACATAATGCCCTGCCCCGCCGGTAGTGATCTCCGGGCCCGAGCTGCCGTTGTTCCAGCTATAGCTGCTTTCCGGAGCGGCTTCGGCATGCAGCACTATGCTTTCGTCGTCGCACAGGGTGGTGTCGCCTTCCCGTATCTTAAGAAAAGGCTCGAAAGTGTCGACTGTTACTGTATCTGCGCTGCTGCAGTTATCCACGCGAACGCTTACCGAATAGGTGCCCTCTCCCGCAACGGTATAGGTGGCATCTGTGCTGCCGTCCTGCCATAGATAGGAAGCGCCCGGTACGGAAGCGTCCAGCATATAGGTGTCATTGCTGCAGATAGCCGTGTCGGGGCCCAGGTCCACGCTGACATCGATCAGCTCCAGGTTGAAGGTGTCGATCTCGATCCTGCAGTCGTACCGTGCATAGACCCAATACCGGCCGCCCTGGCTGACAAAGCGTGTCTGGCTGGTATTGCCGTCGTTCCAGGTATAGGCATTGGCGCCTGCCGGTGCCGAAATGCTGATGGAGTCTTCCAGGCAGGCTATACTGTCGCGGGTAGGGTGCACCAGCGTATCAGACGGTCCCAGGACCGCTACGGCATTGCCCAGCCCATGACCGTAAGGATTCCCGGCTATACTGGTATACTGGGCGCTCGGGGGTTGCGGCAGGGCATTGGGATTGAAATTGCAGGCGGCCCCGCCAAGGTTGGGATTGTTGATGCTGGCAATGAAAGGCGTATTCTGGTAAATGGCTATATAAATCTTGTTGTCTGGCCCGATACGCATGGCAGAGAACTGGTAACCTGTGGAAACCGTGTACCGGGCTGCTTCCATTGCGGCCACATTGGGGAGGAGGCCGAGATCGTATTGATATAAAGTGCCGTTAAAAGTGGCCGCATACAGCTTGGTGTTGTCCGGCGCGAAGGACAGGCCATAGTAAGAGGAGGTCGCCGAGAGTCCCAGCTGCACTGCATTGCTTACCTGGCCGGTGGCCGGATCGAAATCGGCCAGCTCTACGCCCGTACCGCTCTGTGTGGTGCCCAGCGCTATCCGGGTACCGTCGGGCGATATTTTCATCTCTCCCCCGCCCATGTCTCCGGTCCATATGCCCGTCGAGGTTACGGCAGGATGAATGCCGGCGGCATCAATCCTGAATGCGCGGTACATATTGCTGTTGTTGCGGTGGGTAACGAGCCAGTACGAACACTCCGGTCCGCGGGTGATTGTCATTTTTTCCGACATGCCGGTGTCGAGATATATGTTCTTCTGTGTGGCCAGCACATCGCCGTTGCCGCCATTCAGGCTCATGTCGACCACGGAGTACCGGAGATAGCCGGGGCCTCCGTCTTCGGCAGCATCCAGGACAAATAGATAGTACTGATCGTTATTGGCTACCGAACGTGCTATCGCCACGCCCTGTGCACAGGAACCTGGTATGCCCATGCCCATGCCGTTGCCCTGTATGCCATTCCCGTTGGGCATGACGGCGCCTAGGGCGTCCCATACGGTATTGCCGTTGGAATAGAAAAGCAGGTTGCCGGCAGCATCCGAAACGGAAGCACAGCCTTCCAGGCTTACATTGCTGCTTTGAAAGAACACCGGCGCGCCGGAATTGAAGTTAAGGCCGTTGTGGTTGCCAAAGGTCCAGACATTGTTCTCGCCCTGGGAGTAGCAGGCTATGCCGGACAGGATAAGGGCAGCAAGGCTGCAGAGTACAATTCGTGCCATTTGTGCATTGGATTTAAGCGTAAGGGTAATAACATTGCGCTGTATGGATGTGTAGCTGAAAAAAAGATGCGTTCCCGTCTGGTTATAATTTTCGTACGATAGCAGGTGTATCACAATATAAAAAGCATTCTCCGGAAAAGAGAATGCTTTTGCACTATTTAAGAATCGGACCCGCTTAATTCAGGCTCCTGAAATCTACCGGGACAAGCTTGCTGACGCCGGCCTCCTGCATGGTAACGCCATAAATCACGTCTACGGCAGCCATGGTCTGCTTGTTGTGGGTAACGATAATGAACTGGGAGTTGTCGCTGAACCGGCGGATCATCTGTGTGAATTTGCCTACGTTGGCGTCGTCCAGGGGAGCATCCACTTCATCCAGGATGCAGAAAGGCGCCGGTTTGATCAGGTAAATGGCAAAGAGGAAGGCGGTGGAGGTAAGGGTTTTCTCACCTCCCGAAAGCTGGGTAAGCGTGCTGGGCCTCTTACCCTTGGGCTGGGCATAAATCTCGATGCCGCTCTCGGCGATATTGTCGGGATCCGTCAGCTTCAGGTCGGCCGTATCTTCTTCTGTAAACAGGGCCTTGAATACCTGCTGGAAGTTGGTGCGGACGGCGTCGAATGTTTCCCGGAACTTGGTATTGGCCGTATGCTCTACTTCTTCAATAGTAGCCAGCAGAGCATCGTGGGCTTCCATAAGATCTGCTTTCTGATCCACGATAAAGTCGTGGCGTACCTTGATCTCGCCATAGGCCTCGATGGCCGTAGGGTTGACCTCGCCCATGTTCTCCAGTCGCTTCTTCATGCGCTCCGCTTCAGCATTCAGCTCCTCTACGGTCATGTCGTTCCGGCGGGGCTCTTCGAGTATGGCTTCCAGGTCTACCTTGAATTCCACGCTGAGCCTTTCTTTCATGCCCGCCACCTGCAGCTTCATCTCGTTCAGCTTTTCCCTGATGCCGTTCAGCAATGTTTCGGCCTGCTCTTTTTCCCGTCGCTGCCGGCTGATCTTGCTCTCGTGCTCGCTGATCGCATTGCGCAGCTCGTAATAGGCCCTGTCTTTCTCGCTCAGGGTCTTTTCGTCGGCTTCCTTCTTCTGCAGCAGCTCGTACAGCTCGTTGTCGCCAAAGTGAAGTTTGCCGCTGGTTTCGCTGATCTGCAGGGCTGTTTCTTTCAGTTGCTCTTTGTTGCTGTCGATCTGCTGCTTCAGGTCGTTCAGCTGGTTGTTCCTGAAGCTCAGCTCCTGCTTCAGGCTCTCGATCTTGCTTTGCTGGCGGGTGTATTGTATGTTCTGGTTATTGTACTGCTGCTGGGCCATGTTGAAATCCTGCTCCACCATAGCAAACTCCTCTGCCGCTTTCTGTATAGCTGTATGAAGTGCCTGTAGCTCGGTATTGATCTCGTCAAGCTCGCCGCGCGTACCGCTGATGTTTTCCTGGGTGTCGGCCAGCTGTTCTTCCAGGTCCTGCAGCCGTTTGGCCCCGGTCTGGTTCAGGTGCTCGAAGTTCTCGATCCGGTGCGCCAGGTTAATGCTCTGGTTGTTGAGCCGGTTGATCTCGTTGCGGCATTGTTCAATGGCTTTGTCGTTCAGCTCCTGGTTGAAGCCGGTGATCATGGTTTGTGTTTCGCTGATCTGCTGCCTGAGGGCTGTGGTAGATTCCGCCAGCTCCCCGATCTCGGCGGCCAGCCTTTCCAGGTTTTTGGCGCGGCCGATCTTGTTGCCCTCAAACAGGCCGATGCTGCCGCCTCCCAGGGTATATTTTCCTCTCAGCACCTTACCGTTCTTCTCGATCAGCACATTGCCATTGTGCACGTCCGCACGGGTCAGCACGTCTTCGCTTTCTGCGATGTATACATGCCCCAGCAGGTGCTCGGCCAGCGCCTGGTATTGTTTGTCCACGTTTACCACGCTCAGCGCGGGTGTGAGCCCGTCCTGTGCTGCCGCAGGCCTGCTGCTGCCATTGAACTGGTCCAAAAGGAAGAAGTTGGCCTTGCCTTTCTTATTGTTGTCAAGCAGGTGCACGGCACGGGCCGCTTCCTCCATATGTTCCACTACATAATAATTCAGGTAGCTGTCCAGCACATTTTCCAGCGCGGTCCGGTATTCGTCTTTTACCACGAATACGTCGGACAAGAGCGGCGCTTCGCTGTTCCAGTCTTTATTTTTCTTCAGGAACTTAATACTGTCGGGGTAGCCTTCAAGGCTGTCGACCAGGGATTTCAGCAGGTCGTGCTCATTACGGCGCGCATCCAGCTTCCGGTTTTGCTCTACCGACTGGGCGCGCAGGGTTTCCAGCTGCTCCTGGCCCTGAAGTATCTTGTGCTTGACCTCCTCCTGCCGGGCGATCAGGGCCTGCAGCTCGGCCTGTTTTTCCTGCGACAGTGCTTCCGTTTCCTGCTTCTCACGACCGAGCTGGGCGATCTGCTGCGCGCGCTGTGCCCTCTCTTCCTGTATCTGGTGGATGGAGCGCTGCAGATTCATTACAGAAGTATCGGCCACCGCTACTTTCTTCTCTGCGTCGAACTGGCGGCGCTGGAATTGCTGCAGGTTGTTGCGCTGCTGTTCGAGGCTTTGCTTCTTTTCATCGAAGGCGCTGCGCTTTTCATCGAGCGTATCGCGGAGGGTTTCCAGCTGGTCGCGCAATTCTTCCAGGGCTTCCGATTCGGAAGCGATCTGTTCGGCTGCAAATGCGATCGACTCGTTGAGCTGCTTCAGCTGGGTGTCGGCATTGACCAGGAACTGGTTCAGGCTTTTTTCCCGGTCCTGCAAATGATCCAGGCGTTGCGCGGCCAGCTTTTTTTCGCTTTCCAGGGAGCGGATGCGGTTGACGAGGTCGTTGAACTGCTTCTGCAGTCCGTTGAGCTCCTGCTCCTTTTGCACCAGCTTTACTTTATTGGCCTCGATCTCGGCTTCGTCGCCCGCGATCTCCGTTTCTATTTTTATTTTCTTGTCCAGCTCCGTATCGTGCCGGTTATTGAGGTCCTGGTATTTGTCGTTAAATTCTTCCAGGGATGCTTTGGCCAGCTCTATGCTCACTTCTTTATACTCTTCCTTGATCTGGAAATAGCGTTCGGCTTTGCGGGCCTGGCTTTCGAGCGTGCGCAGGTTATTGCCGATCTCGAACAGCAGGTCGTCGATACGGGCAATGTCCTGCAGCGTGGCGTCCAGCTTTTGCTTGGCTTCTTTTTTCCGGGTTTTATAGATCGAGATACCGGCGGCCTGCTCCAGCATGCGGCGGCGGCTCCCGTCTTTGTCTTTAATGATATCGTCTACCATTCCCAGCTCTATGATGGCATAGGAGTCGTTGCTGACGCCGGTATCCAGGAACAGGTTATGGATATCTTTCAGGCGGCAGGTAACATCATTGAGCCGGTATTCGCTTTCCCCGCTTTTGTAGAATTTACGGGTAATGGTAACCGTGGTAAACTCGGTAGGCAGCAGGTTGCGCGTGTTCTCGAAGGTGAGCGATACTTCGGCCATGCCCGATGCGGAGCGGCTGCGGGAGCCGTTGAACACCAGGTCTTCCAGGTTGTCGGAGCGCAGCGATTTGATCTTGTGTTCCCCGATCACCCAGCGGATGGCATCGATAATATTGGATTTGCCGCAGCCGTTAGGGCCGACTATGCCGGTAATCGGGTTGTCGAGCAGAACCTGTGTCTTGTCTGCAAAGGATTTGAATCCTTTTATTTCCAGGGATTTTAAACGCACTGATCGATATTATTTAGTGGGTATAGCTGCAGCAGGGCAGCAGCTGTATGCTTTTGCTTAACCGGGCCGGTAGCCTGTGTAAAGTTTCCCCGGCAGCCGGTCCAAAAGGAGAACAAATGTACGAAAAGAGCTGATTTGTTAGGAAATGCGGCCCTGTAATATCAGATAATGGTTCATCTGTTTTTAACTATTTGATTATCAGTAGAATAATGACGTCACGATCATAGTAGCGGCAAAAGAGAGCCCCGGCTATAGCCGGGGCGGGAAAATTATCTGTGGCCGTGATGGTGATGATGATGGTGGTGGTGATGGTACGGTCTTGGCGGGCGCGGCGGGCCATACATACCATAATAACAGGAGCTCATTCCAAAAGAGATCAGCAGCAAGAGGGCAACGAGGGAAAACCAGTTCTTCTTTTTCATCCTTTCATTTTTTGTTTGCCGTTTTGACCGGTAACTCCCGGCAGGGTTTATTGCTATTGCAGTGCGGCAGGGGAAATATATTTTTTACCGGAGGCCTTTCCTGGACTAAACTTTGGCCCATCCGGCCAGTCGCTGCAGCCGCTTTGCTGCCCCGGAACGGGCATAAGCGATGGTCTTATGGCTTAGAGGCCGGGCGGCAAAACAAAAAGCCACCCGCTTAAGGGTGGCTTTGCATTATCAGTGTTGCTTAAGATCAGGCATTGGCCCTTTCTTTCAGCTCCTGACGGATCTTTTCTTCGATCTCGGCAGTGAATTCGGGGTTGTCGATCAGGAAGTTCTTCACTGCATCGCGTCCCTGGCCGATCCGGTTTTCGCCGTAGCTGAACCAGGAGCCGCTCTTGGTAAGAATGCCCATTTCCACGCCCATATCAATGATCTCGCCGATCTTGCTGATGCCTTCGCCGAAGATGATATCGAATTCTACCTGGCGGAAGGGGGGCGCAACTTTGTTTTTTACCACTTTCACGCGCGTGCGGTTGCCCGTAGCGAATTCGCCGTCCTTGATCTGGGAAACCCTGCGGATATCCAGGCGTACGGAAGCATAGAACTTAAGGGCGTTACCGCCGGTCGTGGTTTCGGGGTTGCCGAACATTACGCCGATCTTTTCGCGCAGCTGGTTGATAAAAATACAGGTACAGTTGGTCCGGGAAATGGTGGCGGTGAGCTTACGCATGGCCTGGCTCATAAGCCGCGCCTGCAGGCCCATTTTGCTGTCGCCCATTTCGCCTTCCAGCTCGCTTTTGGGTACCAGGGCGGCTACGGAGTCGATCACGACTACGTCCAGGGCGCCGGAGAGGATCAGGCGTTCGGCAATTTCAAGCGCCTGCTCGCCGTAGTCGGGCTGGGAAATGAGGAGGTTATCCACATCCACGCCCAGCTTGCGGGCATAGGAAGAGTCGAAGGCGTGCTCTGCATCCACGATGGCGCAAATGCCGCCTTTCTTCTGGGCCTCGGCTATCGTATGGATCGCAATAGTGGTTTTACCGGATGATTCGGGTCCGTATATCTCGATGATCCTGCCGCGGGGAAAACCGCCTACGCCCAGGGCCATATCCAGTCCTAAAGAGCCGGTAGAGATCACGTCCATGTTATCCTGCTGCTTGTCGCCCAGCTTCATTACCGACCCTTTACCGAAATCTTTATCGATCTTATCAAGCGTCATTTTGAGCGCTTTCAGTTTTTCATCCGACATGTTTATAGTATTATGATTGTTAAATTGTTTATGAATTTGGGGTGCGGTTTGCGCGATCCGGGCGCCGCTTATTTGCCGAACCAGTCCATCACATCGCTCAGTTTGCGCTTCAGGTCTTTCCGGTTGATCACGAAGTCCAGGAAGCCTTTCTCCACCAGGAATTCGCTGCGCTGGAAGCCGGCGGGAAGGTCTTTCTTGATCGTTTCCTTGATGATGCGCGGGCCGGCAAAGCCTATCAGGGCCTTGGGCTCCGCTATATTGATATCGCCCAGCATGGCAAAGGATGCGGTCACGCCGCCGGTGGTCGGATCGGTCATCAGTGAAATATAGGGCAGCTTCGCATTGGCCAGCTGGGTGAGCTTGGCAGAGGTCTTGGCCATCTGCATCAGGGAAAACGCGCTTTCCATCATACGGGCGCCGCCTGATTTGGAGATGATCATGAGGGGAAGCTTGTTCTTGATGCAGTAATCGATGCTGCGGGCTATCTTTTCGCCTACTACCGACCCCATCGACCCGCCGATAAAGTTAAAGTTCATGCAGGCGATCACCAGCTTTTTCCCTTCCACTTCTCCTACCCCTACTGTCATGGCGTCGAGCAGGCCGGTAGATTTCTGGGCGCTTTTCAGGCGGTCCGCATAGGGTTTCACATCCACGAACTGAAGCTCGTCCTTGGGGGCAATATTGCCGAACAGCTCTTTATATTCACCTTTGTCGAACAGGATCTCGAAGTATTCCACCGCATTGATCCGGTTATGGTGATTACAGTTGGGGCAGAGGTAAAGATTCTCTTTCAGGGCCGTCTGGGTCACGGTAGTCCTGCACTCGGGACATTTGTGCCACAGGCCGTCGGGGGCCTCTTTCTTTTCTTTGGTTTCGGTAGAGATACCTTTTTTTATACGTCTGAACCAGGTTGATGACATTCCTTTAGTTTTTGTTTGAGCACCGGCGGGATTCGTTTCTTCCGGCTGCCGATCCATTATAAATAAATTATATGGCGAACGGGACGACAAAAATAGAGAATCCGGGCCGAAAATGCATATTTAAAGAAATCCCAGCTCCAGTTTGGCTTCCTCGCTCATCATATCCCTGCTCCAGGGCGGGTCGAAGGTGAGCTGTACATGCACATCTGTAACGCCTTCGACAGCTTCCAGCTTCGACTGCACCTCAAAAATGATGTCGCCGGCGGCAGGACAGGCAGGAGCGGTCAGGGTCATTACGATATCCACTTTGCCCCCGTCTGCAATTTTGATCTCGTACACGAGGCCCAGTTCATAAATATTTACCGGGATCTCGGGGTCGTGCACTGTGCGGAGGGCCTCCACGATCTTGTCATATAAATTCATACTGTTTGCTTTCTGTTTGGGTCAATGAGCTACAGTGCTGAAGGCCACCGCATAAAGCTTCATCTGCTTCAGCATGGCCAGCAACCCGTTGCTGCGGGTAGGCGACAGGTGGCTTTTCAGGCCTATTTTATCGATAAAATAAATGTCGGCAGCGGCAATATCCCTGGCCGGCTGGTTGGATAATACGCTGATCATCAGCCCTACCAGTCCTTTGGTGATGATCGCGTCGCTGTCGGCGGTAAACACCACCTTCCCGTCTGCGAGCCCGGCATGCAGCCATACTCTCGACTGGCAGCCTCTTATCAGGTTTTCGTCCTTTTTATATTGTTCATCGATCAGGGGCAGCTCCTTTCCGAGCTGGATGATGTGCTCGTACTTCTCCATCCAGTCGCTGTAGTAGGAAAAGTCCTCGATGATCTGGTCCTGAATTTCGTTTATCGTCATTGGCAACTTTATAAGTTTCGGACTGTCAAAGGTACGCATTATGTACCTGGAAGCTGCGGGAATATTACTTATAAAGCTATAAACGCTTATTTTCGTTCCCGGCATCCGTCCGGCGGCATTCCTGTTTCCGAAAGCAAAGATGGCATGCCGGTACGCCAATATGTGGCGTAGGTAAAAAAAATTACAACTTCATAATACAGGCTAATGATACGGACACTGCTTCTTCTTTGCACCCTCACATTTTTTACGGTACCGGGTTATCCCCAGGAACGGAATGCTCCTGCGCCGCCGGCGGCAAAAGCGGAGGAGATACTGACCGGTGCGGACAGGACCGCCGCTTATCTTCCTCTCCTGAAAGGAAAAAGGGTGGCGCTCCTGGTGAACCAGACCTCGGAGATCAATGGCGTGCTGCTGCCGGATACTTTGCTGCGGCTGGGGGTCAATGTGGTCAAGATATTTTCGCCCGAACATGGTTTCAGGGGGAATGCCGATGCCGGCGCCAAGGTGAAAAGCGGGCTCGACGAACAAACAGGTTTGCCGGTTATTTCGCTTTACGGCAACAACAAAAAGCCTACGGCCGAGCAGCTGAAAGATGTGGATGTCCTGGTCTATGATCTGCAGGATGTGGGCGTTCGCTTCTATACCTACATCTCTACCCTGCAATACGCCATGGAGGCCTGTGCGGCACAAAAGAAGCCGCTGGTCGTGCTCGACCGGCCCAACCCGCTGGGGGATATCGTGGACGGCCCGGTGCTCGATCCGGAGCACAGCTCCTTTATAGGCATGCAGCCGGTACCGGTTATCTATGGCATGACGCCAGGAGAGTATGCCCAGATGCTGCTGGGGGAAAAATGGCTGAAAACAACAGCCGTGCCTGCGCTGACCGTAATTCCCTGCCGGCATTATACCCATAAGAGCCTTTACCGGCTGCCCGTGGCGCCATCGCCCAATCTCAAGAATATGACGGCGATCTACCTGTATCCGTCGCTTTGCTTCTTCGAAGGCACGCAGATCAGCCTGGGGAGGGGCACCGATAAGCCTTTCCAGCAATTCGGCCACCCATCCCTGAAAGGGTATACCTATTCCTTTACACCCAGGAGCGTTCCGGGCGCTACCGATCCTCCGCTGAAGAACCAGAAATGCTTCGGTAAGCTGGTGGCCGGGCACGAGCACGATGCGCTGCGCCAGGTCAATGGCCGGCTGCAGATCGGGTGGCTGCTGGAAGCCTACCGGAATTACCCCGACAAGCAGAAATTCTTTATTCCTTTTTTTGAAAAATTGTCGGGTACCGGCGCTTTGAGAAAACAGATCGTTTCAGGAATGAAGGAGGAGGAGATACGCAAAAGCTGGGAGCCCGGGCTGAAGCGTTTTAAAGCCATCAGGAAGAAGTATCTCCTGTACGCAGAATAGTAAGCGGTTGACCACAGGGGCAGTTCCTGAGCGCCGGCCCCGCAGGATGGCGCCCAGATTCCCGGTATGCCGGTGAGCGCCGGAGTCAGAATTGCCCGGTACTGAGCAGCACCAGGGTACAGGCTTCCATAGCCTGAATGCCGTTCTCTTCCGCAAGCCTTTCCAATTCCGGGTTTTCGGTGCCGGGGTTAAAAATGATGCGTTTTGGTTTCAGGGAAAGAATGTAATCGTAGTACTCCGGCTGACGGGTGGGATTGATGTAAAGGGTTACCGTATCTACGTTTTCAAAAGGTTCCTTATCCTTCCCGAACGCCACATCCAGCACTTTCCCGGGACGGTTGCCGATCGCTACCACATCGTGCTGGTGCTTGCGGAGCGAATGAATAGCCAGGTAGCTGTAACGGCTGCTGTCTTCCGAAGCGCCTATTACCAGTGTTTTCTTGTTTTCCATTGTTGTCGTATTTTATTCTTCGACGATCTCCTCGTCTTCTTTACGGATCTCGCTCATGTCCTTCCCCGTATGGGTATGGATTGAGCGTTCGTGTATATCGTTTTGGATCAGGGTTTCCAGTTCTTCGATCCTGCTGCGCAGGGCATTGATGTATTTTTTCTTGTCGTGCCGCGCTGCGGCCATTTTCTTCAGGGATTTTTCGTCGTGCTGCAGGAACAGGTCGTACGCCCGCTGGGCGGTATAGGCGCGAACGCCCATCAGCTTCAGGGCTTCGGTGCCGGCGCGGAGCGAAGTGTCGATCGTTTCGCGGAATACATGCAGCACACCGGCATCCATCAGTTCGTAGGTGTCTTCCAGGCCATGCGCACGGGCAATGATATGCAGGTTGGGGAAGTGCTTTTTTACCGTATTGACCAGCTGCAGCACCTGTGCGCTATCGTCCAGCGCAATAATAATGAGCCGCGCCCTGTCGGCGCCGGCCGCCCTGAGCAGGTCGATCCGCAACGCATCGCCGTAATATACCTTGATCCCTATCTTGCGGAGAGACTCCACGCGGTCGCTGTTGGCGTCCAGTACGGTTGTGCTGATGCCATTGGCTTTCAGGAAGCGCCCCGTAACGCTCCCGAAGCGCCCGTATCCGGCTATAATCACCGGGTTGTGCTCTTCGATTGTGTCTGCTTCCCTGCTGCTGCGGTGAGGTATTTTTCTGATTACCATAGGCATCAGGAATTTCTCCATCACCAGCATGAGCACCGGCGACAGCGCCATGCTGGCCGCCACCACTACCATCAGGAGGTTAAACAGTTCGGCAGAAAAAATATGCTGATCCTTGGCAAAGGAGAACAGCACGAAGGCAAATTCGCCTACCTGCGCCAGCGAAAAAGCAAACAGCAGGAACTGGTCCACTCTTAGCCGGAACATCCTGCTGAGCAATGCCAGTATCCCCAGCTTCACGAGCATGACGCCTAATACCAGTGCCGTGATCAGCAACGGGCGCTGGGCAATGAGCCCGAAATCGATGGAAGCGCCTACGGCGATAAAGAACAGCCCCAGCAGCAGCCCTTTAAAGGGCTCGATATCGCTTTCCAGCTCGTGCCGGTATTCGCTGTTGGCCAGCACTACCCCTGCAAGGAAAGCGCCCAGGGCAGGGCTGAGGCCGACCAGGGTCATTAATACGGTAATAGCCACTACCAGCAGCAATGCCGTAGCGCTGAACAGCTCACGCAGGTTGGTGGCCGCCACCATCTGGAATACGGGGCGGGTCAGGTAGCGCCCGCCTACTACAATAAGCCCCACCGCTCCCAGTACCACGAGCGTACGCATCCAGGGGTCCAGGTTCTGGGTGAGCGCGGCCGAGCTGTGGGCGGCCGTGGTGGCCCCGTGGTCGGGGCTGAGCAGGGGCAGCAGCGCCAGTATGGGAATAACCGCGATATCCTGGAAAAGCAATACGGAAAATGCATTGCGCCCCGCTACCGTCTGCATCCAGTTGTTCTCCGTCATTGTCTGCAGCACGATTGCCGTGGACGACATGGCAAAGATAAGGCCGATGGAAAGGCTCTGGCTGAAGGTGAGCCCGACGATTATATGGGCAATAAAGCCGATTATCAGTGTGGTCAGGGCTACCTGCAAACCGCCCAGGCCCAGCATGGAGGTACGCCAGCGCCACAGGAGCATAGGCTCTACTTCGAGGCCGATGAGAAAGAGCATCATCACTACCCCGAACTCTGCGAAATGCATAATGTCGGCTCCGTCGCTGCCCAGCCATCCCAGTACCGAGGGGCCGATAAGAATACCGGCCATCAGGTAGCCCAGCACAGAGCCCAGGCCCAGCTTTTTGGAAACAGGCACCAGCAGCACGGCGGACCCCAGGTAGATCAAGGCTTGTATAAAAAAGGCGTTGGTCATCGTAATTCTGGCAAATGGTATGGGTTGTTAGAGAGCGGGCTTAGTCAGGCCGCCTGATGAATGGCACAGTCCATACAGCGCTTTTTTTATTATGAACATGCCACGATCATGAAAGGTTCTGCCTGCAGCAAATTTAGCGTTATTCATCTGAAAAGAAACTGGGGCCTGACCTGATCGGCGCATAGATTTTAGCGATGTAAATACATGGTATAAAAGCAGGTACAGATGCCCGCTGCCCATGGAAAGCGAACTTTTCCCTATCTTTAAGCGTTTCGTCTTCGCTTTGCCTGCCGACCCAGAAAAACCAATATCCGCTTATGGCTGCACATCAACTCCCGCATCTTATCCAGGACCTTTCGCTCATCTTAGGCGCCGCTGCCGTAACCACGCTGGTATTCCGGAAGCTCAGGCAGCCATTGGTGCTGGGTTATATCATTGCGGGCCTGCTGGTAGGGCCCCAGGTTGAGATTTTTCCCAATGTGGTAGACAAAGAGAGCATCGAAACCTGGGCCGAGATCGGCGTGATCTTTCTCCTGTTCAGCCTGGGGCTTGAGTTCAGCTTTAAAAAACTGGTCAAGGTGGGCGGTGCGGCGAGCATCACGGCGCTGGTGGAGATACTGATCATTGTTACGGCCGGGTACTTTACCGGCAGGGCTATGGGATGGGGCCGCGTGGATTGTATTTTCCTGGGAGGCATGCTGGCCAGCTCCTCTACTACCATCATCATACGGGCCTTCGACGAGCTGCAGGTAAAGACCAAGCAGTTTGCCCGAACGGTTTTCGGGGTGCTGATCGTGGAAGATATTGTCGTGATCCTCATCCTCGTGCTCCTGCCCACGATTGCCATCAGCCAGCAGTTCCAGGGCACGGAGCTGCTGCTTACAGTGTTGAAGCTGGTTTTCTTTTTATTTGTGTGGTTCCTTGCAGGCATTTTCCTGGTACCTACACTGCTGAAAGCGGCCCGGAAGCTTATCAACAACGAAACTTTGCTCATCATCGCAATCGGCATGTGCATGGGTATGGTAGTGCTGGCCACGCGGGTGGGCTTCTCTGCAGAGCTGGGCGCTTTCATTATGGGGTCCATATTTGCGGAAACTACCAAGGCCGAGCGGATCGAGCATGTGCTGATGCCGATCAAGGACCTGTTTGGCGCCATCTTTTTCGTGTCGATCGGCATGATGATCGACCTGGGCGCTATGTGGCAGTATATCGGCCCTATTGCCATCGTTACCCTGCTCACGATAGCAGGTAAATTTATGGCTACGGCCCTGGGCGCCCTGCTGTCGGGGCAGACGCTTAAACACTCCGTAAGGGTGGGAATGAGCATGGCGCAGATCGGGGAGTTTGCCTTTATTATCGCAACCCTGGGCCTGTCGCTGGGAGTTACCAGCGATTTCCTTTTCCCTGTTGCAGTAGGCGTAGCGGTCATTACCACCTTCACCACTCCTTACATGATACGCTATGCGGACAATGTATATATGGCGCTGGAACGGGTGCTGCCGACCCGGGTGCTCAGGTTGATCAGCAACTATTCCTCCTATAACCAGTCTGTAAACGGGACGAATATATGGCAGAAAATGGTCAAGGCTTACCTGCAGATAGTGATCGTGAACGGGGTGATTGTTCTGGCCGTTATTTTCCTGTCCACCATTTATCTGCTGCCGTTTATGCTGCGGCAGCTTCAAAGCGAGGTGCTGGCCAGGATCGTGACGGTGGTGGTTACTACTGCAGCTATCCTGCCCTTTATCTGGGCGCTGGCCATTAAAAAGCCGGCCCTTACCTCGCGGTATGAGGTCATCAAGCAGCATACACGTTTTGGCTGGGCGCCCGTAGTGGTGGTCAATGCCATCCGGATCGTGGTTATTCTTGCTTTGTTCGGCCTGCTGCTGGACCGCGTATTTTCCAGCTGGATTGCCCTGGCATGCACCCTTGCCGCCGTATTGCTGGTGCTCCTGCTTTTCCGCAATCGCTTCCAGCTTTTATACAGCAGGATCGAGAACCGCTTCCTGTCTAACCTGAATGCCAGGGATAATCAGGGCGTAATCGAAGGGATAAGCCCGGCCGACCTGCTGCCGGCGCCCTGGGATATACACCTTGCTGAGTTCACTATCAGCCCTTACGCCGATTTCCTCGGGCAGAACCTGCAGGAGCTGGCCTGGCGGGAGCGCCTGGGCATCAATATTGCCATGATCAAAAGAGACAGCAAGGCGATCAATGCTCCCGGCCGCGACGACCGTGTGTTCCCGGGCGATAAGCTGTATATTATAGGCACCGACGAACAGCTGGAACGCCTCCGCAGCCTGCTGCTGGTCAGCGAACCCCAGAACGGGGGCGGGGAAGAGGATATTGCCATTCAGAAGCTTACCCTGGCTTCGGGAAACCCGCTGGTCGGGAAGACCATACGGGAGTCGGGAATAAGGGAAGCCACCAGCGGTATCGTGATCGGCATCGAAAGGCAGCATAAGCGCGTGCTCAACCCGGTATCGGACGAAGTAATGCAGGAAGGCGATATATTATGGCTGGCCGGAAGCCGTAAAAAGATAAAAGAACTGATCCAGGCGCAGCAGGCCGGTTAGCCGCTTCTGCTTTCCTTTATTTAAGTTTACGCAGGCTGCGCTTTGCCGGCCGCAGGTTCCGGATCCAGGAAATCGTTGAGGTACTCTAGGGAGCTGAATGCTTCGGGCCCGGCCGCACCGGCAGAAAGGCTCTTCAGGATGGTCCTGAACTCCTGTGCATGCCTTGCGGATGCCGAAGCATCTGTCTTGCCCGATTCGTGCAGCACAAAGGGAGGAAGGTAGTGCATCCGGCATACATAGGCAAGCTGGTTGATCGGCGCCAGGTATGCCGACAGGGGAAAGCGATTATGCGCGTGCATGCTGTAGCTTTCCCGGGTACCGCTGGTGGTAAGCGCGTTGAACAGTATTTTCCCTTCCAGCTTGTTGCCTTCTTTTCCGTAAGCCCAGCCGTGGGTAAAGACCATATCCAGGTACTGCTTCATCAGCGCCGGAACGCTGTACCAGTAAAAAGGGTGCTGCAGAACGATGATGTCGTGCTGCTCCAGGTATTGCTGCTCTTTTTGCGTGTTGATGGAGAACCTCGGGTACAGCTCATACAGGTCGCGGATCGTGACGTGCTCCACCGATTCGGCAGCTTTCATCAGCCGGATATTGTTCCTCGATTTCTCCAGGGCGGGGTGGGCTACTACCAGTAATATCTTGTTCATAAAACACGGTTTTTTGCAGGGCAACGGGCCGGGCCTCAAAAGTAAATTCCTTTGTTTAAAAATGTTACCAGCATTTATCCGCTTATTGGCAGCAATAAAAATCCCCGGCAGGCAAAGCTGCGGGGATTGAATATTTCCGGAGCGATCCCTTACAACGTTTGCGCATATTTTTTCAACGCCTCCACTACTTCTGCTTTGTTCTCCGGGGTGGCGGAGTGGGCAATGCCTGCTGCACGCACTGCTGTGACCTTCGCCTGGAACAGCGCCATTTCTTTGGACTCGGGGCCTTTTCCCACAAGCTCGGCTTTTCTGGAAGTGAAATCATTTACCATCATGGTGTTCAGTTCCTTGAACAAGGCATCGGCTTTATCCTTGCTGGTTTCTTTCTGGTAAGCGCTTATTTTGGCTTCGAAAGATTTGCGGCTGAGATTTGCGGCAGATTGTGTGGTGCCGGCTTTCTGCTGGGCGTTGGCTACATAGGAACCTCCTGCAATCAGGGTCAAGGCGGCCAGTGCAATTTTTAAATTCATGATTATTTTCAGTTTTTTACTGATGAGTTGTCATCGAAGTTAACGAAATGATTTCTGCTTTAAGAGGTTAGACAGTTAAAATTTTCAAACCGTTTGGTAATAGGAAAATAATCTGATGCATTCCACGGCTTCTCTCACATCATGTACCCGGAGCAGGCTTGCGCCCTGCTGCAGCGCCAGCATGTGCACGGCGGTGGTGGCGTTCAGGGCTGCCTCTGCCGTAGTGCCCAGCATGCGGTAGAGCATCGATTTCCTGGACACTCCGGCCAGGACCGGTTTCTGTAAGGCGGCCAGTACATGCATGCCTTTCAGCAGCTTGAAGTTATGTTCCTGGGTCTTGCCGAACCCGAACCCCGGATCGATGATGATATCCGTGATCCCGGCAGCAGTGCATTCCCCTGTCTTTTGTATAAAGTAGTCCGATATCTCGGCTACCACATCTTCATAAACGGGGTTCTGCTGCATGTCGGCAGGGGTGCCTTTCATATGCATGGCGATATAGGGCACCCGCAATCCGGCTACTGTAGGGATCATGCCGGGGTCCATGCTGCCGGCGCTGATGTCGTTGACCATTCCCGCGCCCGCCATAACGGCTGCCTCTGCTACCCGGGCACGATAGGTGTCGACCGAGATCAGGGCCTCCGGAAACGCCGACCTGATGGCTGAGATGACCGGCAGTATGCGGGACAGCTCTTCGTCGACCGGGACAGCGGGGGCCCCCGGCCGGGAGCTCATGCCGCCTACATCCAGGATGCGGGCCCCTTCCTGCAGCATCTGCTCCGCCCTGTTCAGCAAGCCCTTCAGCGTGCTGTCCAGGCTCCGGGTGTAAAACGAGTCGGGCGTGGCATTCAGGATACCCATTACTACGGGTTCTTCGGCCGTAAACAGCCGGCCCCTGCAGTTAAGCGTAAATAGCATATCAGAAAGGATGAGCGGGAAAATCAAGTTTTTCGGCCAGTATCTTCAGTTCCGCCACCACCGAACGGTGCAGCCGGATTCCTTCCCGGAGGTGCCGGGCCTCGGCTTCCCGTTCGGGGTCGCCGGGGATCAGCACCGGCTGTCCCGGATCGATCGGGTCGGCTTCCCGGAAGCGGCCGATCCAGTTGTCCATATGCGCTTTAAACTCGTCGGCCTTGCGGAAAGCGTCGATGCGCATCGCGCCGAAGAAGTGGCCCAGGCCTTTGCCCGGCATGTCTTGCGGCATGGGCACATAGGCAGGGAAGGGAGGGGCCCAGGGGCCATAGGAAGCGCCGCTGAGCACTGCCGAAAAAATATCGACAATGCTGCCCAGGGCATATCCTTTATGACTGCCGTGGTCACGGTCGCTGCCCAGCGGGAGCAGGGCGCCGCCGAGCCTGAGCTCATGCGCATTGCACGAACCATTGCCATACTTGTCCTGTATCCAGCCTTGGGGAGCCGCTGCCTGCTTGCGCTGGAGTACTTCCAGCTTGCCGTTGGCGGCGGTGGTGGTAGCCATATCGGCCACCAGGGGAGGCTGGTCGCCGGCCGGGATGGCTACGGCTATCGGATTGGTGCCCAGCATCCGCTCCCGGGAGAAAGTAGGCGCTACCAGGGCGCTGGCATTGGTCATTGCAATGCCGATCATATCTTCTTCCAGGGCCAGCATCGCGTGGAAGCCGGCAATGCCGAAATGATTGCTGTTGCCGACGCTTACCCATCCCGTGCCGGCTGAGCGTGCTTTCTTCATGGCCGTTTTCATGGCAAAAGGTGCCACGACCAGCCCCAGCCCCGCATCGCCGTCTATTACAGCAGTGGAAGGAGTTTCGTGTGTAATGCTGATCTTGGGGGCGGCATTGACCCGTCCTGCTTCCCACAGGCGTACATAGCCCGGGAGGCGGGCAATGCCATGGCTTTCTATACCCCTGAGGTCTGCCGCAAGCAGGGTCTTTGTGGCGGTGAGCGCGTCGGTATCGCTGCAGCCGATCTGCCTGAATACGGTAACGGTAAAGTCATGCAGGGTTGCATAGTCGTAAGTTCGGCCAGGTTCATTCATGCCCGCAAGTTACATATTCCGTTGATCTTCGGTTCTATAGGCTTCCCGGGCGGCAGGAGATTGTTTTGGCCTTCCGGTAAATATGCTACATTTGTCTTCCATTGTAGCTACATCTGTCAGGCGGGATGGGCGCTTTGCAGAATAGGGATTAGTTCTTTCTTAACCCGCTATTAACCTGTCCGGTATTTATTTTAGCATTCATTTATGGCTGCCGGTATAAAATAATAGTAGCTTTGCATTTAACTTTTTTCTGTTGCATGAAGATTAACTTTCACAATATCATCTGTTTTGTTGCCCTGCTCGGCCTGGCTTCCTGCCAGGAGCATGAACGTTATTTCAGCCTGGAGGGATCGGTGAAGGGAATGCCCGAGCAAAAGGTGGTCCTGGAGGAGCTGGGATTCAACGACGTTAAGCTGGTGGATTCCGCGCATTCTGATAAGAACGGAACCTTCGCGCTTAAGGGCATCTATACGGAACCCGCCTTGTACCGTGTTCGGCTGGGCGACCAGGAACTGCTGATGGTGATCGACGGGGAAAAGATAAAGCTCCATTCCAGCTGGGACAATTTATCAAATTATACTGCAATAGGCTCTCCCGCATCCAATAGCCTGACCGGCTTCATGAAACATTATATCGACGCAAGCAAAAATATGCTGGCGTTACAGATGGCTGCCGATAGCCTGGCGGCCGCCGGCGCGCCCGATAGCCTGGTCGCCATGGTGCGCAGCGATCTGGAGCAGCAGGCAGGGGTATTGAAGACCTATATCAAAAAGTTCTCGGATACGACCAAAAGCCTGCCCGTAGCTCTATTTGCTGCCAGCCGGCTGCTTAACGACGACGCGGAGATAGAATATATCAAATCTTTTGCTGCCGGCCTGTCCAAGCGCTTTCCCGATAACCGCCTGTCCGGCGAATTCAGGGAGAAGGTAAAAGAAAAGCTGGCCGTGGCAATGAAATCGGGCGGTCCCATGGTCGGCTCTGTTGCCCCGGACTTTACGCTCAATTCTATCGAGGGAAAAAGCATTTCATTGAGAGATTTCAGGGGAAAATACGTGCTGGTCGATTTCTGGGCCTCCTGGTGTCCGCCCTGCCGGGCCGAGAACCCCAATGTAGTGGCGGCCTACAACCGGTTTAAAGAGGAGAACTTCACCATATTAGGCGTATCGCTCGATGAGAATGCGGATAAATGGAAGGAAGCCGTGAACAAGGACGGCCTTATATGGGACCATGTAAGCGACCTGCAGGGCTGGGAGTCTGCAGTCGCCGCTTTGTATGGCGTACAAAGCATACCTGCCAACTTCCTGATCGACCCTTCCGGTAAGATCGTAGCGGTGAACCTCCGGGGCGACGGGCTGGAGAAAATACTGCAAAGCAAGCTGGCTGCTGCAACCGGCGGAGCTGCGGAGCCCGTGGCCAGGAAGAATACTTCGCCGGCCATATCCAAGCAATGACTTTTTAAGAAAGAAAATATCCCGGCGCCCTTGGCGCCGGGATATTGCTGTTTAATAGGGGGGCACTATTCCGGAACAATGATCTTCAGCGCTTGCCCCAGCATTTCTACTTTTACTTCCGGCCCGCAGGGATGCACATCCCCGTCCATCTGCAGCAGGCTTAGCCTGGGATGGCGTATCGTAATATGTTTGCCCCGGAGGTGCCGTACATACTTGCTTTTCAGCAGGCTGCCGTTAAAGGCCCTGAGCGCGATGCCTGCGCCCAGTATCTTGGGGTATTTCCTGATAATGACTACATCAAAAAGGCCGTCCTGCAAGTCGGCAATGGGAGCTATCCTGAAGTTGTAGCCAAACTGCTCGGCATTGGCCACCGTCAGGATAAATGCTTTTTCCTTCAGTTGCTCGCCGTCTATCTCTACTTCCCATTCCCATTCCTTGTAGGTCCACAGGTGCCGGGTCACGATCCAGCTGTATATGGCCATGCCCCGGCGTTTGCTTTTTGCAAATTTCCGTGCAACCAGGGCATCGAAGCCTACGCCGGCATTGCTGACAAAGATGCGGTTGTCGGCAATACCCAGGTCGATAGCCGTGCGCCGGCCATGATTGATCAGGTCGATGGCTTTGGCAGGGTCCAGGGGGATGCGCAGGCTGCGGGCCAGCCCGTTGCCCGATCCTTTGGGTATGATGGCGAGGGTGGCATCTGTGCCGTAAATACCAGCGATCACATCGTTTACCGAACCGTCGCCCCCAACGGCCACAATGATCTTAAAGCCGGCCGCTACCGCTTCCCTGGCCAGCTCCGTGCCATGCCTCGCATACCGGGTATGGGCAATCTCGGGCTGGAACCTGTTTTTGTCCAGGCGGCTTCCGATCAGGTCCTGTATGGCCTTGACCCGGTCTACTCCCGATTTGGGATTTATGATAAAAAGTACTTTTTCCATTTGAGCGCGTGCCGGTTAGATGGCTGCTTTAAGACTCAGGTCCAGGCTTACGGCATGATGTGTAAGCGCTCCTACTGAAATAAAATCGACGCCGGTAGCTGCATACTCCTCGATATTGTCGAGGGTAATGCCTCCGGACGCTTCCGTTTCGTACCGGCCGCTGATCAGGGTCACAGCCTTGCTGATCTGTTCGGGGACAAAGTTGTCGAGCATGATCCGGTGGACCTGCCCGGTAGCCAGCACCTTTTCCACATCTTCCAGGCTCCGGGTTTCTATTTCGATCTTCAGGTCCAGGTTGTTGTCCCGGAGGTAGGAACTGGTGGTAAGGATCGCAGCTTCAATGCCGCCGCAGTAATCGATATGGTTGTCTTTAAGCATGATCATATCGTAAAGGCCCATTCGATGATTGTATCCGCCGCCGATACGTACCGCTTCTTTTTCGAAACGCCGGAAGAGCGGGGTTGTTTTCCGGGTATCCAGGATGCGGGCACTGTATTTTTGTATACGGTCGGCATAAGCCCTGGTAAGCGTGGCAATGCCGCTCATGCGCTGCATGCAGTTCAGCACCAGGCGTTCTGCTTTCAATATTGTATGTACTCCGGCCATTACTTCAAAAGCCACTTCGCCCGGGGTAATAGGAGCGCCGTCATCCTTGAACGCACGGAACTCGGTTTCCGGCTCCAGGTAGCTGAATATTTCCCGTGCCAGATCCATGCCTGCCAGTATGCCTGCTTCCTTGATCTTTAAGGTAGCTTTGCCCCTGGCAGCGGCGGGTATGCTGGCCAGCGTGGAATAATCTCCTGCAGCCACATCCTCTTCCAGGGCCAGGCGTATAAATGTTTGCGTATCCATTGCTGTCACAAAAGTGAAGGCAAAGATAAGGGATTTGCAAGGCAGGCGGGGAATATAAATCCCGCCGCTGGGATGCCGGCGGGTTTCATATCCTTACTCCCTGATCTTTGCCTCGAGCTTTATATGCGCAGGGTCGCTGATGTCGTAAAGCGCCATCCCGCCTTCGATCATGCAGATAAGAAGGTTGCCGTAGGGAATGCAGTCGTAAAAGGTTTCTCCCGTTACGGTGCTGACGAGCAGGGGATAATAGGCCTCGCTGATGCGGAATACTTTCAGCCCGTATGCGGCATCGCATACGTAAAGCGTGCTGTCTTTAAGGCCCAGGCCATAAGGGTTCTGTAAGTTGATCACATTCGCCTGCCGGGGCTGCAGCACATCTTTCAGGTCATACACATAAAGCGCATTTACATTGCCGCCGCAGTTGCTTCCGGAGCGTACGGTGACATAGGCCACCGAATCGTTGGCCACTACCGGATCACAGGCCCTTGTGTGAAGGGCTGTGCCCAGGAGCGAGGGCCGCCCCGGGTCGGCTATGGAATAAACGTACATGGCGGTACCCGAACCGATAAACAGCTTGTCCTTCCAGGTGTAGATCGTTTCCACATCGAAGCCTACTTCGTTGGTGAAGACTTTGACAGGGTTCCGTGCATCGGCCAGGCTGAATGTATAGAGAAGCTGGTGATCGACCGCATAAAGATGGTTGAGCGCGATGGTAAACCGCGCGAGGGAGCCGCCGGTGCCTGCAGTATCTTCCGTAAGCGCATCCCTGTCTTTGCTGCAGGAACAGAGGCCGGTCAGCAGGAGCAGCATGCCGCATGCTGCAATGCCTAAGGAGCATATCTTTCTCATGGCGGTCAGTATCTGCATTTAGGTGAATACAACATTTTCTTTTCCCATCCCGCTACCGGCCCTTTTTCCGGGTCTATGCACTCAAAATAGCCCTGGTCCGGAGGATAGCTGCCTCCTGAAAGATGGAATACGCCCGCTATGCGGCTTATAAGCCGGATGTGCTGCACATCGGTAATGTCGATAACCACAAGGTCGTTGTAGTTATTGCTGTACAGCAGGTTGCCTTTGACCGACAGCTCCTGTGCTCCCGGTATCTGCAGGAATGCCTTTTTTACCGGCTGTTCCGGATGCTGTATATCGAACACGTGTATGCCTTTGCCGGTTTCTACCTGGAACAGGTCCTGCCCTGTAACATAGATCTTCCCCCCGGAGGCCAGCGGTTGTGGCCCGATGGATTTTATAGACTGTACCTGCGGGTCCGACTGGTATATGGGCGCATAGCCGATTACTTTTTCGGGGGTTTCCTCACCGCGTGTACAGGCTGCCAGGCTTAGCCCGGTTGCGGCCACAAGGCAGTAAATCGCTTTCATCTTTTTATTTGCCGGGTATGCAGCTGTTTTGTTCCGGCTTCTCATGAAGACGAAGACACAATAACATTCATTTGGTGGTTGTTTTGAAAATGATATCGGGGTTATTGATTATTTTTGGGGCACGGGAGGGCAAATCTTTGTGTGGAATCCGGCTGCCGTGAACATCCTGTATAAAATGACATCCATGACTTTTGAGCAAAAGAAGAATACGAAGGCTCTTGCCTGGACCCTGGGCGTGCATGCATTGCTCCTGCTGGCGTTCCTGCTGCTGAAGTATACATTGCCCGCCCATCCGCAGCCGGAAGACCTGGGTATGGAAGTAAACCTGGGCACCTCTGAGAATGGCTTCGGCACCGACCAGCCCGAAGATCCCGAGGACCCGGCCGCGGAGGCTGCTTCGGCGGCAAGGGCAGCGGCCGCTTCGGCCGAAGCGTCGGAACGCGAGGTGCATACCTCGGAAGATAATGATGCGCCTTCCCTGCCGCCGGCCAAACCCCAGGCCCGCCGGCGCGACCCCCAGCCGGTACAAAGGGAAACGCCGCGTACCCCGAACCAGACAGTCGCCCGCAGTAGCAGCGCTGCCAGCCGCCCGGCGCAGTCGCCCCGCTATGTATATCCCGGCGCCACGGGGCGGGGAGGCAATAGCGCACAAAGCAGCAGGCCGGGCGGGAATGAAGGTGTCGGGCAGGGCGATGGTGATATGGGCGTGCCCGGAGGTACGCCCGGAGCCGCCAATTACAGCGGTGTGCCAGGCGGGGGCGGCGCTTCTTTTGCCCATTCGATCACAGGGCGGAGCCTGGTGAGCCGGCCCGATCCTAAAGCCGAATTCAGGGAGGGCGGTAAAGTGGTGATCCGCGTTACGGTAAACCGCGAAGGCGCCATTACCGACTACAGGGTAGTGTCTGCTGCCAATGCCACCATACGGGCGCTGGCGCTGAAGAAGCTTCAGAGCGTGCGGTTCAATAAGTCGCCCTCTGCACCGGCCGAGCAGTTCGGCAACATTACGTTCGATTTCAGGGCAACGCGCAAATAAGCTTTGCTATAAAAAAGGGTGCGGCTCCATGGAGCCGCACCCTTTTTCTGTATATACATGTCTGACGCTTATCTGGACCTGTCTTTCTCTATTTCGTTCTTGTAGGCCTTGATTGCCCGGAAGAGGCATCCCGCTATCTGCATTTGGCCGGCTTCCGAATTAAGATAATTCTCTTCGGCGGGATTATTGATGAAGCCGATCTCGGTCAGCACCCCGGGCATGGTGCTGTTGGCCAGGACCTGCAGGCTCATCTGTTTTACGCCCAGGTCGTTTCGCCCTATAGCGGCATAATTGCTTTGTACTTTCCCCGCAAAGTTTACGCTTTTGCCCAGGAAGGCCTGCGAATACTGCGCTATCAGTACGGCGGTCATAGGATCATTTTTATCCAGCAGGCCGGGCTCTTCCGCAACATTTTCGCCGTACTCGCCTATGGCGCGTTCTTTTTCGTCGTTACGGCTAAGCCCCAGCACATAGGTTTCGGTGCCGCTGGTAGCGGTTTCCCGGTGAACGATAGTTTTATATACTGGCACTTTCCTTCTCCGCTTTCCTTTGCCGACAGTGCGGGTTCCCGTTTGTATCCGCTCTCTTCTGCCGGCCGTGGAGTTGACATGGACCGAGAGGAAAAAGTCGCCGGATGCACGGTTGCCGATAGGGCCCCTTTCTTTAAGGTCGATGAATACATCGGTGTTGCGCGTGTAGACCACTTTAAGATCCGGAAGGCTGTCGCGGAGCATTTTGCCCAGCTTCAGCACTACTGCGAGCGTGATGTCTTTTTCATTGGAATATTTTCCGCGGGCGCCTGGGTCTTTGCCGCCATGCCCTGCATCCAGCACTATGGTCCTGAATGTCTTGCCGCTTTGAGCATAGCTGCCGGCAGGCAGTAAGGCGAAGGTGAGGAGAAGAGGAAGCAGGGCGCAGCGGGTATATGCTCTGAGAAGAAACTTCATTTTTTACTTTGCTGATTAACGATACGGATAAATTAATAACCAGGATAGTGTAATAAAATTGTCCCGTTAAGAGTTTATTCACCGAAAATGTGCAAAATAGAGATTTTATCAAAATTAACCTCAAAAAATAGCCTGAGCTACCAAAAAACTATAGCTTATTTTTGCGCGAAGAATGGACCTGCCGGAACAATTTCACAATTTAAGAAGCAACTGGAGCCGCCGTCTTTTAGCGGTGGCTGTTTTTGTGCTGTTGCCCCTGGCAGGGCTGTATGCACAGGGCGGCAGCGGTGCAGATACTCTCCGAACTCCGGCTGTGACTGCTGATCCCGCAGCTGCCCCAGATACGGTAATAGCGGCCGATACAGCGCTCAGCGATTCGGCAAAGGTACAAAGCAAAGAGGAGCGGCTGGGCATAAAGATTTCGAGGGATGCCCTGCCTGCAGCGGTGACTACCATTGCCAAAGATTCGGCAGTGCTGGACATGCAGCACAGCATGTTTTATCTGTACGGCGACGCACAGGCCAATTATGAAGAGATCCAGATCAAGTCGGGGCAGCTCATTTTCGACCAGAAATCCAATGTGCTGTCGGCGGTGCCAACTCTGGATACGGCCGGCAAAAAAGCATCGACCCAGGAGTTCAAGCAGGGAGAAGAAACATTTACCTACGATACGCTGCGCTATAACTTTAAGAGCAAGCGTGCCATCGTCCGCAATGCGCATTCGCAGTACGGCGACGGCTTTGTGATCAGCGAGCAGGTCAAGCGCAACCCTGATGAGAGCATTTACGGGTACAAGAGCATCTATACCACCTGCAACCTGGACCACCCGCATTTCGGCATCCGGGCCCGCAGGATCAAAGTGATACCGGGCCGTATCATTGCCTCGGGGCCTGCCAACCTGGAAGTAATGGACATCCCTACGCCCCTGATGCTGCCCTTCGGCTTGTTTCCCATCAAGCAGGGGCAACGCTCCGGCTTTATATTGCCTACTTACACAATCGAGGAAAGAAAGGGTGTAGGGCTGCAGCGGCTGGGCTATTATTTTGCCATCAACGATTACGTGGGACTGATATCGCAGTTCGATATCTTTTCCAAAGGAAGCTGGGCGGTATATACTACTACGCAATACGCGAAACGCTACCAGTACAACGGGAACCTCTCTGTCAATTACAGTTATCTGAAAACGGGGGAGCTGTACGAAACCAACAGCAGCATTGAGCGCGATTTCAAAGTGTCCTGGACCCACCAGGTAGATCCCAAAGCACGGCCGGGGACTACTTTCAGCGCTTCTGTCAATGTGGGAACCCGCAGTTTTAACTCGCTGAACAATATCAACCTTACCGGGAGGCTGAACAATGACTATAACTCTTCCATCTCTTACGGCAAAACGTGGATAGGCAAGCCTTATTCGCTGAGCGTGTCGATGAGGCACAGCCAGAGCACGCAGACAGGAGCGCTCACGATCGGCTTCCCGGAAGCGGTGTTCAACCTGGGGCAGTTTTCCCCGTTCCAGCGCAAGGTGATGGCGGGCACGCCGCGCTGGTACGAGAAGATCACGGCCACCTACTCGGTCAATATAATCAACCGGCTGAATACCTACGACTCCCTGTTCAGCCTGCGCAACATATCCTTCGCCGATATGGATAACGGCATTAAGCATACCGCATCGGTCCAGGCCAACTATAACATCTTCCGCTACCTGAACTGGAGCATCCAGGTGCCGTATACCGAATACTGGAATACGAAGCAGCTGTACCTCCGGCGGAACCCGGATAAAACGGTGGACTCCTCGGCCCGCACGGGCTTCTTCGCTACCCGCGATTTTAATCTGAACTCATCCCTGAGCACGCGCATCTACGGGATGAAGCTGTTCAAGCGCGGCAAGATAGCCGGGATACGTCATGTGCTTACGCCTACGGTAGGATTTACCTATACACCCGGCTTTGCACATTCGCCGTTCGGGTATATGTACGAAACGACGGACGGATACGGCGGCATCGCTTACAGGTCGCCCTACGCCAATACGCCCATCGGCGGCCCGATGAACCCCAATAACCAGGGCGCGCTCAGCTTCGGTTTAGGGAACACGCTTCAGATGAAGGTCCGGAATACGGATTCAGCGGGAAAGGCGGGCACCAAGATCATCAGCCTGATAGACGCTTTCGGCGTGAATGCCAGGTACGACCTGTTTGCCGACTCCTTTAATATGTCCAATATCAGCCTGAACTTCCGCACCTCCGTGCTGAACATAATCAACATCAGCGCTTCGGCGGTATACGACCCGTACCAGTATGTGAACGGGCGCAAGACGAGGCACTACATTATCGAAAACGGCAGCGGCATTGCCAAGCTACGGAGCGCCCAGGCAGGGCTGGGCATGACGTTCCAGGGCGACAAGTCGAACCGGCAGGAGCAGGAGGAAGCCGAGAAAAATAACAGCGAGGTAAAGCGGCTATTGCAAAACGGAGGGTACAACGATTATTATGATTTCGGCATCCCCTGGAACCTGAGCGTCAATGCGGGGATCAGTATAAACCGCGATGTCCTGAGCGATACGCTGGTCGTTACGCCTAACCTTACCTTCAATGGCGGCTTTAACCTTTCGGAGCGCTGGAAGGTAAGCGTTAACAGCGGACTGCAGTTCGAATATCTTAACAAAGTAAGCCTGGGGCCTACGCAGATCGACATATCGCGCGACCTGCATTGCTGGCAGATGAGCCTGAACCTGATCCCTTTCGGCTATTACCGCAGCTTCAACTTCACCCTGCAGGTAAAATCCGCCGTGCTCCAGGACCTGAAGCTGACCCGAAGGCGCAACTTTACGGATAACTTCTGATGCGCGCCGCTATTCCAGCTTGACATCCGCATCGGGGTCGGAGCCGTCGCTGTTTTTAACCCCTTTTTTCAGGGGATCCCAGCTGATGTTGACCTTGCCATCTTCCCCGTCCTGCGCACGCAGGTAAATGATGATCCCTTTGTCTTTCCGCGGTTTTTTGCCCTGTGCGATCAGCTCCTTGTCTTTTTGCGGGTTGCGCAGCGGAATGGCAATGCTGATGTCTGTTCCTTTGTCAAATGCATAGACGCCCGCCACATTTATGGTAAGGGCGCTGGACTCTATGCTCATGGGATGTATCCTGATTTTTCCGCCTTCGATATCCAGGTCATTCTTCAGCGTATTGAAGGTGATATGGGAGAGGTTTCTTTTTTTAAAGGCAAATTTCCGGATCGACTCAAAAGGGGGAAAGTTGTTCAGTTCCCCGTTACTCAGCACAAAGGATATTTTTCCCTGCATCGAGTTCTTAACGATCTGGCCGCTGCCTGTCAGCGAGCCGTTTACATTGATGTCGGCAGAAAGCGCTCCTTCCAAGTGCGTCGAGTTCAGGGTATTCTGGCCGAAATTGTCGAATGCATAGAACACCCTGTCGATTTTCATATTGCTTACCCTGGCCTGCAGGGCAAAAGGCGTTACATTGTCTGCCGTATGCAGCGTAGCGTTGGCATTCAGCCCGCCCCCGGCATGGTTCAGCCTTACATTGCGGAGGCTGATGTCGTTTTCCGTAAGATCGATGTCGGCGTTGATGCTCTGGGCTTCGAAATGATTATAGCGAAGCCTGCCGACATTGACATGCAGGTGCATATTGCTTTTGTCAAGAAGCAGCGCCAGCCGCTCGGAGATGCGCGCCACCCTGTGGTTGACCTTGCGGCGCCCTGTACCCGCCGCGTTGCGCCTGCGGGGTGCCAGGAAGGTCTTGTATTCGTTGAGGTCGATCATAGAGCTGCTGATCTTCCAGTCGAATACGACCTTGCCCGGGTCCAGGAAATACACATTCATAAAGTTCCGGGCAATGCCGTCGATGCGTATGTTGCTGTTCCGGGAGGAGAGGGTAGTATTGCGCAGCTCCAGGTCGTTGCCCAGAAATTCGATATTGATGTTGCACTTATTAAAGGAAAGCGAGCGGGGTATATAGGTGAGCGCTGCATCGCGGATGCGGATATGCCCGTACATGCTGTGGCGCGATGTGTCGTGAGAGAGCACCGGCCCGGTATAGTTGAGGTCGAGGTCGGCCTCGCCCTGCTTCATGTCAAAGGTATTGCCGATCACTGCATTGAGCCGCTCTACCGGAAACTTCGATACGAGCTTCAGCTTCATCAGCGGGTTGATCAGGCCATATACCACCACCGAATCTGCTTTGAAGGGTATCTGGGCAAAGGTAGCTTCCAGGCCGGTGATCGTTACCGCCGAGTTGGCATCCCCCCTGCCTTTTCCGGGGACGTAATTGTTGCGGAATTCTCCCTTGAGGCGGGTCTTTTCCATTTTGCCGAAGGAAGAATATAGCACGTTGTGCTCGGTTTGCCAGGAGGCATGTACCAGAGGCGTGTCGGGGTACCGGAAAGAGCCGTCTACCTGTACTTTTACAGCCAGTTTCTTTTCCAGGTTAAAGCTGTCGAGCCTGGAGGCAATGTGCCGCGACAGGTAGGAAATACCTTCCCTGAAGCCTATGGCAGGGGCATCGATATGAATGTGGTAATCGGCAGGCTTATGGCCGAAATTGAATTCGCAGCCGAAGTTGATATCGGTTCCGTCTACCTCTATCTCCTGGACGGGTAGCTTCAGCTGCTTTGTTTTTTTATCGAAGAGGATATGCAGGGTGGCCTCCAGATCCTTATCTTTCACAAAGCCGCCTTTGGCCAGGTTGAAGCCCAGCTGGTGAAAATGGGCGCGTGTATCGGCCGTGATGTCCAGCAGGTCTCCGGCAGGGTTTATCCTGCCATTCATTTCCTGCACGGTTACCTTAAACTGCTTGTTGCGCTGCAGGTGGTCAAAGGTAAAGGTTACCTGCTCTATGCCGAAGTTCAGGATCTCGATCTCCTTCCCTTTTTTCTTTTTTGCGGCGGCCGGTTTCTTCTTTTTCAGCAGGTAAGTATTTGAATAGCCGTTGGGGTCGGTGAAAAGGTTGACGGCGCCATCGGCAATGGTTACTTTCATTACTTCAGGGTGACGGGTAATCAGCGACAGCGCATTGATCTTGATATACACCGAAGCCAGGTCCAGCATATTGCGTTTGTGCACGGGGTACAGGCTGTCGCTCAGCGTTACGCCTTCCAACCTGACCGAAATGTTGGGAAAGCTCTTGAGCAGGGCAGGCTCCATGTCCTGTATGTGAAAGTTGCCGTCTATCTTTTCGCTTACTTCCGCTGTGATCTTTGCCAGCAGCTCCTTTTTGTGACTGTTGATATACCAGGCCATCACAAACCAGGCGGCGATCACCAGCAACATCAGCACCAACAGTACGATCAAGGTAATTTTGGCCCATTTCGGGAGCAGGCTGTACCTTTTCCTGCCTCTCGAAAGGAGATTCTCTTTTTCCACTGATGCCATAAAAGGTGGATTTGTACTGTAATGTATTGATTATTCCCTGAATAACATAACGGGAATGAAATTGTTCCATTATGCGGTAGCATGCCTTTTTCTTTCTCCGGCTGCAAAGGGCATGCGCGTTAAGGACGATTTGTTTTACGCTTATCTTTGCAATCTATGACTCCAGGCATACATCAGGCAGCAGCTATCGAGATACCATTGATCCAGTCGCTTATTCAACAGACATGGAAACCTACTTACGGGGAGATATTGTCGGAGGCGCAGATGGACTATATGCTGGAACGGATGTATGCCCCGGATGTACTGCAGCGGCAGATGGACGAAGGGCATATTTTCCTGATCCTTACGGAAGACGGCAGCCCGGTGGGCTTTGCCGGCTTCGAATGCGATTACGGGGGAAAGCAGGGCGTATGCAAGCTGCATAAGCTATACCTGCTTCCTGAAACACAGGGCAGGGGCCTGGGCCGGATGCTGCTGCATGCGGTAAAAGAAATGGCGCAGGAACGGTCGCAGGAGCGGCTCCTGCTGAATGTGAACCGCTACAACAAGGCGCTGCATTTTTACCGGCGTCTTGGCTTCGAGGTGGTTGCCGAGGAAGATATCGATATCGGGCAGGGCTTTTTTATGAACGACTACCTGATGGCGCTGGAGCTTAAAGAGGAATTGCCCGGACGATGAGCTGATTCCTCATCCGGGGGAACTCATAAGATGCAAGGCCCTTATTTGGCTGCAGCCATATCGGCGGTTTCGGCAAAGGAGTTGCGGAGTATTTCGGTGAAGTTGGAGGTGACCAGCTTGATCGAATTTTCGATCATAGAGGCGAATGCGCGTGCGTTGGAAATGCCGTGGCCGATCAGGATGGGGGCATTGACACCCAGGATAGGGGTGCCGCCGTAAATTTCATAATTGAACTGTTCCAGGAAGTCGTCGTGCACTTTACGGGTTTCGGTAAAGATGTTGTAGATCGACTCTGCCATTTTCAGGGCCACATTGCCGGTAAAGCCTTCACACACGATCACATCGCAGTTGTTCAGGAACAGGTCGCGCCCCTCCACGTTGCCGATAAAGCGGATGCCGGTATGCTGCTTCAGCAGCGGGTAAGTAGCCTGTGCAAGGATATTGCCCTTGCCCTCCTCCTCGCCGAGGTTCAGCAGGCCCACACGCGGGTTGTCGAGCTTCAGGATATGCTTGGCATAGAGCGATCCCATCAGGGCAAACTGTACCAGGTGCTCGGGTTTGCAGTCGGCATTGGCGCCCACGTCAAGCAGGAAGTTGTACTCGCCATCCAGCTTGGGGATGGGGGATGCTATGGTAGGGCGCAGTACGCCCGGTATGGCTTTCACGGTGTACATGGCGCCTACAAGCATGGCGCCGGTATTGCCGGCGCTGAAAAAGGCGTCGATCTTGCCTGCCTGCAGCAGGCCAAGCCCGATAGCGATGCTGGAATCCTGTTTTTCCTTCAGCGCTTTGGTAGGATGCTCATGCATACCGATCACCGTGGCGGAAGGCACGAGCGTATAATGGCTTTGCCATTGATCCAGCAGGGAAAGATAGGGGGCTGCAATATCCGGGTTGCCTATCAGCACAAAGTGCACTTCGGCTCCGCTGTTTGTATTGGCATTCAGCCAGGAAATCACACCTTTGATTGCTTCTTCGGGGGCATAATCGCCACCCATGATATCAATCCCTATTTTCATTTAAAAAGCGCTCCGGTTATGGATGGAAAAGGAAATTGCCGGTAAGTTATATCAAATACAAATTACCGGCTATTAAGTTTACATTATTCGGCTGCACCGGATTCGGCGGCAGTAGTATTGTCGATAACAACTTTACCCTTGTACACTAATTTTCCTTCGCTCCAGTGCGCGCGATGACGCAGGTGCGCTTCTCCGGTTACTGCGTCCGTGCTGATGGTAGCGGCTACCGCTTTGTAGTGCGTACGACGTTTGGCACCTCTTTGCGCTGAGTGGCGGCGTTTAGGATTAGGCATAACTTAAAAATTATGAATGATGAATTAAAAAATTAACTTGTTTTAGAAGCCGGTGTTGTACCACTGGCCGGTTTTTTGTCAGTTCTTTCCTTCGGGCGCGTCCAGGTCCCTGAATTTGTCGAGCCCCGACCAGAGATTCTTCCTGGCTTCCTCGGAGCCGCTCATGCGTTCCAGCAGTTTCAGCGCCTCGGGATTGCAGCCGGGCGTGCCATCTTCCTTATCAGGATGGATATGCTGCAAAGGCATGCTCAGGGTCACAAACTCATAGATCCAGCCGGATACGTCCAGTATGGTTTCGCTGCGGGGGAGGAATACGATATCGGCTTCCTCCTCTTCTTCTTCCGCTTCTTCCGCCGTTTCTCCCGTGAACTTGACGATCAGGTCAAATTCGTCCCAGAGGCGCATGGAAAAAGTATCGCCGCAACGGTCGCAGGCTACATCCGCTTTGCCGTCAATATCGAAATGAAGCTGCAGAAAACTATGATGCTTGTCCAGCTTCAGCACTACCCGCGCATCCAGGTTGTCAAAGTCGGGGTGCTCATGCCCCAGCTCCTCAATCACTTGATCTGTAACCTGGAACTGGTATTCGTGCACACCTTCCTTGAGGCCGAACCATGGGATCTCAAACTCACGATGATGCTTCATTTCAAAACCTTTATTCCGAATTTCCCGTACAGCAGGAGCGTTGCCTTCCACAGCAGCCTTCCTCCATAATATTAAATTCGGGCTGCAAAGGTAAGCGTTTTAATTAAAATTACATCATTTTATTTCGCTTGAGCAGATAGCGGTTCAGGATTTCCTCCACCGGTTCCTGCATATCGCAGGTAACCAGGTCGATCCTGTATTGCAGGCAATGGTCCTCGAGCCTTTTCCGGTATGCGCGCATGCGCCTGAGGTACTCTTCCTTAATATCTGACGGGTTGATTTTCAGCGTTTCGTTGGTTTCCATGTCCACAAACTCATAGGGGCGGTTCTCATAATCGAATTCCAGCTCCTGCCTGCCGCCGACTACATGGAAAAGGAGCACTTCATGCTTGTTGTACCGCAGGTGCTGTAATGCTGCAAGCAGGTCATCCTCTTTTTCGGGATTGTCGGGCATATCGCTGAAAACGATCACGAGGGATCGCTGGTGGAGCCGCTCCGCGATCTGGTGCAATGCCTCGGGCGCCCTGGTGCCCTTGTGGCTGTTGCTGCGGCGCATTAGCCGTTCCAGCTCAGAGATCAGCATACGGTAGTGCCGGCTGCCCGACCGGGCATGGCTCAGCTCGTACAGCTCTTCGTCAAAAAGAGCAAGCGCCCCTGCATCCAGCTGCCGCTTGAGCAGGTAAAAGAGGCAGGCTGCCGCTACGCAGGAGTACTGCAGCTTGGTTGTGCCCTCTTCGGGAAAGAACATGGAGGCCGAGGTATCGATGGCGATGCAGCAGCGCAGGTTGGTTTCCTCTTCGAATTTTTTGACAAACATCCTGTCGTTCCGGCCATACACTTTCCAGTCTACGTACTTCAGGTTGTCGCCCGTGTTGTAAAGCCGGTGCTCGGCAAACTCCACCGAAAAGCCATGAAAAGGACTTTTATGCAGTCCGATGATAAAACCCTCCACCACCTGCCGGGCAATGAGCTCCAGGTTTTCGATGGCAGATTGCTGCGGGATCGTGGTCATGGATTAAAGGTACATATTTATTACGGCAGATCAGATCCTGCGGATATCGGCGCCGAGGGCATTCAGTCGCCCGTCGATATCCTGGTAGCCCCTGTCGATCTGATCAATATTCTCAATTACGCTTTTGCCTTCGGCAGACAGGGCCGCGATCAGCAGCGCTACCCCGGCGCGTATATCGGGCGAGGCCATTCTTATCCCACGCAGCGGCGCCTGGCGGTTGAGGCCCATCACTACTGCCCTGTGCGGATCGCAAAGCACGATCTGGGCACCCATTTCGATCAGCTTGTCGACAAAGAACAGGCGGCTTTCGAACATTTTCTGGTGGATCAGCACATTGCCCTTGGCCTGGGTGGCCATTACCAGGATCACGCTGAGCAGGTCGGGCGATACACCCGGCCAGGGGTGGTCATAAACGGTAAGGATAGAGCCGTCGATAAAAGTGTGGATACGGTAGTGCTCCTGTGCCGGTATATAGATATCATTGCCCCGGATTTCGAGCTCTACGCCAAACCTGCGGAAAGTTTCGGGCATCAGGCCCAGATCCTGCACATCGGCATTTTTAATGGTCAGCTCGCTGCGGGTCATGGCTGCCAGGGCTATAAAAGAACCGGTTTCGATCATGTCGGCCAGCAGCCGGTGGGTACAGCCGTGCAGCGAGGCCACGCCTTCGATCACCAGCAGGTTGGAGCCTATGCCGCTGATCTTTGCGCCCATAAGGTTCAGCATTTTGCACAGCTGCTGCACATAAGGCTCGCAGGCCGCGTTGTATATGGTAGTGGTGCCTTCCGCCAGTACTGCGGCCATAACGATATTGGCCGTGCCGGTTACAGAAGGCTCTTCCAGCAGCAGGTGCGTGCCCTTGAGCCTGGGCGCCGTCAGCACAAATTCCTTGTGCTCGTTGTCGTATGTAAAGCTGACTCCCATCTGCTCAAAGCCCCTGATATGCGTATCCAGCCTCCGCCGGCCTATTTTATCGCCGCCGGGCTGCGGAAGGTAGGTGCGGCCGAAACGCGCCAGCAGGGGGCCCGCCAGCATTACGGCGCCGCGGAGCTTGCCCGACTTCTTTTTGTAGGCTTCGGATTGGAGAAACTCGATATTCACCGTCCTGGCCTGCATGATGCAGGTATCCCTGGAAGGGCGCTCGATGCTGACGCCCAGGTCGCCGAGCAGCTCTATGAGCATGTTCACGTCCAGGATGTCGGGTATATTGGTGATCGTTACTTTCTGGTCGGTAAGCAGCACTGCGCACAATATCTGCAGGGCCTCGTTCTTGGCGCCCTGCGGGTGTATAGTGCCCCGGAGCGTTTTTCCTCCGCGTATCTCAAATGCGCTCATGTAGTGGTTCGTATGTAGTTAAGGAAATAGTGCTAAAAGTAAAGGTAAAAAAAACGCCAACAAAATATTGGCGTTGCTCTGTTACCTGCGCTGAAGGCCGGGGCAGGTGCTCCTGCCATCCGTTTAGTTCAGCGTATAGTAGCTGGAATTAAGGTTGCTGTTGGCTTTTTCCGCGCGTTCTATGGGAGTGTAGTCCGACAGGATATCCGGCTTGCCTTTGCGCACGCAAACGTCGTGCTCAAAGTGCACGGAGGGCAGGCCGTCTTCCGTGACGATGGTCCAGCCGTCATCGGCCGTATAGATGTGGCGGGAGCCCAGGTTGATCATAGGCTCAATGGCCAGCACCTGGTTTTCCTGTAGGCGTTTCCCTGATCCGCGTTTGCCGTAATTGGGCACCTGCGGATCTTCGTGCATGTCGCGGCCCACGCCATGCCCTACCAGCTCCCGGACCACTCCGTAACCGTGCTTGCGGTTGGTATGGTTTTCTATGGCAAAGGCTATATCGCCGGTGCGGTTGCCGGTGATGGCCTGCTCGATACCCAGGTATAAGGATTCCTTGGTGACGCGGATCAGGTCAAGCAGTTCCTGCCTTACCTCTCCTATGGCAAAGGTATAGGCATGGTCGCCGTGGAACCCGTTCTTGTAGAAACCGCAGTCTACCGAAACTATATCGCCGTCTTTGAGCTCATAGTCGCCAGGAAAGCCATGCACTACTACTTCGTTTACGGATATACAAAGGGAGTAGGGAAAAGGATTGCGCGGGTCTCCGTAGTTTTTAAAGGAAGGAATGCCGCCGTTATCCCTGATAAAGGTTTCTGCCATCCTGTCAAGCTCGATGGTCTTGATCCCCGGCCTCAGCATCTTAGCCACTTCGGTAAGGGTTGCGCTCACCATCAAGGCGCTGTGCCGCTGGATCTCAATTTCTTCGTTGGTTCTGTATGCCACTTATGTATGCAGTTTTTTGCCGGAACGGGCCGGTGTTAATTTTCTATGAATTCTTCTTTGACCTTCAGCTGAACGGTTTCAACGGAATTGCGGTACATCTTCACGATCACCGCTTCGTAGCGGTCGATCGCGATCACGTCTCCTTCCTTGAGCTCCCTATCGTCGTTCACTTCCGAGATCAGGCCGGCCAGGGTTTCATAGTGTTCGCCTTCTTCGAGGCGGAACGGGATGTATTTGTTGATATCGGAGAGGGTATAGTGGGCATTGACCAGGTAAGTATGGGCGCCGGTCTTTTCCACGATCGGCTTTTCATTGTCGTACTCGTCCTGTATTTCGCCTACCAGCTCTTCCAGGATGTCTTCCATTGTCACGATGCCGGTCAGCTCGCCGATCTCGTTGGTAACGATGGCCATCTGGATATGCTTTTGCTGGAATTCTTTCAGCACATTCTTGATCTTGGCGCTTTCCGATATAAAATTGGCTTTCCGCAGCAGGGGCTCAATGCTTTTTTCTTCGGGCTTATTGAAAAGGTGCTTGATCATATCCTTGGTATACAGCACCCCCTTGATATTGTCGAGCGAATCGTCGTATACAGGATAGCGGCTATAGCCTTCCTGGATGGCAAAGTCAATCGCTTCCTTCATGTTCTGGGAGATCTCGATGGCCGAGATGTTTTTGCGCAGCGTCTGGATATTGCTTACCCGTCGGTCGTCGAACTCGAACACATTCTGGATCAGCGCGCGCTCTGTTTCCTCGATGGCGCCGCCTTCGTGGCTTTCCGATATGATTACTTTCAGCTCTTCTTCCGAATGTATCTCCGAGCCGTGGATCGGCTTGATGCCCAGCATCCGCAGTATCAGGTTGGCCAGGCCGTTCAGGACCCAGATAAAGGGCCTGCCTACGAAGTAAAAGACTTTCAGGGGCAGCGCCACGAAAAACGTGGTCCTGGTCGGATAGCGTATGGCGAGGGATTTGGGCGCCAGCTCGCCGAATACGATGTGCAGTATGGTAATGATGCCGAAAGCTACGGGAATGGATATGCTTTGCGCCGTTTTTTCGGAAATGTTCAGGTTGAAGGCCGAAAAGAAATTACGGATAATATGCGTCATCACCTCTTCGCCTACCCAGCCCAGGCCGAGGCTCGCGAGTGTAATACCCAGCTGCGTGGCCGCCAAATAGGCATCAAGGTTGCTGACGATGGATTTTGCCGCGGCAGACAGGCTTTTATTCAGACCTGTACGCACTTCGATCTGGGAGGAACGGACTTTCACGATGGCAAACTCTGCGGCAACGAAAAAACCGTTTAATAGGACAAGGAATAGGGTGAACAGTACTTTTATGATCGAGACGGGTTCTGTGTCCATTGGTGGATAAATTAGTAAAGAAATACCAGCTCATCCGGTGCTACAAACGGGGTGGCGGTTTCTCATACAGGCACTTGCGGCGGTAACGTTTTTTATGCCGTAGTGCCCGTAATCAGCACAAAAATAAGGATTATTGGTCAAGTAATGCAGGCTTTGCACTAAAATGACCCGGAAAACAGGAGGGCCGTCTTTTCAGACGGCCCTCCTGTTTTCCGGTGTAACCGGCGCTATGGTTACTGCTGCGGCCGGGGAATGCCCTGCGCCAGTGCTTTCAAAGCGTTCTCCCACTTGGCGCCGGTGGCGGTATCGCCATTCTGCCGGGCCGTATTGGCCAGGTAGCCAAGCACCGTGAGGTTCTGCTGTGCAATGGCCAGGTCCAGGCCGGCTTGCCGTCCGTCGGGGAGCGAATGGAAATAACGGATCTCGTCGCTTATGTTCTTCAGCATCTTTTCCCCGATCCTGCGGCCTTTGTCCAGCGCCCCGGCCCGGTAGTAGGCATCCACCATGAACACGATGCTGCGGTCATACAGCAGCACATCGTAAGGCATAGAGGTTTCCGATACCATGGCATTGTAGTGATCCAGTACCTTGATCGCATCGGCCTTCCTGTCGGAAGCGATGAGCGAAAAGGCCAGCTCTGCCGCATTCTGGCGGTAGATCAGGAAGATGAGCCTGTTCTTTTCATCATAATAGATGTTCTTGCCTTTGGCACCGCTCATGGTAAAGGTCTTGGTCTGCAGGTTTATATTCTTATCCAGGTCGGTAAAAGGCGGGATTCCCTGTACAGGGCTGGTTGCATTGACCGGTACCAGCTTACGCAAAGGACCCTCCGACTGGAAATAGGCGTCAAGCCCCAGGTTGGGCGTGCCGTCCGTCATATACAGGGGCCGTGTCCAGCCGGTCCTGGCCTGCCCGGCAATAATATTCATCAAAGCCAGGTCTGACCTTCTGGCGCCGTTTTCGGGGAGCACAAAGCGCATCTCGGAGGGGATATTGGCCGAGTCGGCCGCCTTAACCAGCCCGCTTTTGATCAGCGCATTTTTATCCAGCGGCACATACATATTTTTTGTAGGCAGGTAATTGATGTAGTCGCCGCTGTTGGTCTGCACCCTGTTCTTGTCGGAGGTGCAGAAGGCTATGACTTCCTCCAGGCTGAAGAAACGGTCTTTGGGAATGCGCGGATCCTCGATATACTGGATATAGTTCAGTTTGCGTCCGCGGTACTGGTCGGGTTTCCAGATCACGGGCAGCGCATCGGCATCGTTGATCTTGAAGGTAAGCTGCTCATTCTGCCAGTCGGTGCCCAGCAGGTTGTAATTAATAATGCGGACGTCGGTACGGATGCCTTCGATCTCCTGCAGGTACCACAGCGGGTAGGTGTCGTTGTCGCCGTAAGTGATCAGGATCGCATTTTTATCACAGCTCATCAGCATATTGTAGGCATGGTCGCGTGCGATCGTTTTTTCGGAGCGGTCGTGGTCGTCCCATTCCTCGGCTGCCATAAGCACCGGCACCGCCAGGAGGCAGACCAGTGTGGCGGCTACGGCAGGCATGCTTCCTTTCAGGAACTTCCGGAACCAGTCGGTTACCATCAGCACGCCCAGGCCGATCCAGACCGCGAAGGCATAGGTAGAGCCGGCATAGGCGTAGTCCCGCTCACGGGGCTGCAGCGGCGTATTGTTGAGGTAGAGCACAATGGCGATGCCTGTAAAGAAGAACAGGAGCGCCACGATAATCCCGTCGTTACGGTCGCGGTTGAACTGGTAGACCAGGCCGATAATGCCGAGCGCCAGGGGCAGCAGGTAAAGCTGGTTGCGCGCCTTGCTGTTGCGGAACGATTCGGGCATAAGGTCTATATCGCCTTTCCCCAGGGCTTTGTCAAGCGGCTTGATGCCTGAAATCCAGTTGCCGTTATGCGCTTCACCCTGCCCTTCAAGGTCGTTCTGGCGGCCGGCATAGTTCCACATCACATAGCGCCACCACATCCAGTTCATCTGGTAGTTCCAGAAGAAGCGCTGGTTATCGAGTGCGCTGGGCGACTCTCCCGGCTCCAGCCCCAGGTAGGAACGGTAAAAATTCACATGTCCCCCATCGTTAAAGTCGTAAATACGCGGGAAGAAGCGGGTATGGTCGTATTCGTACTCGGGTTTATGGTCTACCAGCTCGTATACATATTTTCCGTCTTTTTTTACGGCTGCATAGATGGCCCTCCCGTCTTTTACATCGGTTACCCTGGAGTCGAAGTCGGGGCCGAACAGGATAGGCTGTGCGCCGTACTGGTCGCGCTGCAGGTAGGGGATAAGGGTCATTACGTTGTCGGGATTACCCATGTCGATGGGCACATCGGCCTTGGAACGGACGATAATGCTGATGTAGCTGGAATAGCCTATGATGATGAAAACAACGCAAAGTGTGCAGAGGTGCAGCATGTACCGGCCGTTTTTGCGCGACCAGATGATCAGCATGGCCAGCAGCGCGCATACCAGGAGCAGGAAGAAAATGGCGCCGCTGTTCAGGGGCATGTGCAGCGAATTGACAAACAGCAGCTCGAACCAGGAGGCAATAATAGGCACGTACTGGATAATGCCGAACTGCACGAAGCCCAGCACCGCGCAGCCCACCAGGAATGCAACAATGCCGCCGCTCAGGCTTACCTTATATCGCTTGAAGTAGTATACCATTACGATGGCCGGTATGGTCAGCAGGTTCAGCAGGTGGACGCCTATGGAAAGGCCCATCAGGTAGAAGATCAGGATCAGCCAGCGGTCGGCATGGGGATGGCCGGAAGCATGCTCCCACTTCAGCACGGCCCAGAAAACGACGGCGGTGAAGAAAGAGGAGGTGGCGTATACTTCGGCCTCGACCGCCGAGAACCAGAAGGTGTCGGAGAAGGTATAGGCCAGCGCGCCTACGATGCCCGCCCCCATAACCGCAATCAGGTTGGCCCGGCTCAGATCTTCGTCCGGCTTTACTGCCAGCTTGCGGGCAAAATGGGTAATGGTCCAGAAAAGGAACAGGATGGTGAAGGCGCTGGTGAGCGCGCTCATGGAGTTGATAAATACCGCTACTTTTTCGGGAGAGGGAGCCACCATGCCGAAGAGGCGGCCCAGCATCATGAACAGGGGAGCGCCCGGGGAGTGGCCTACTTCCAGCCGGTAGGCGGTAGAAAGGAATTCACCGCAATCCCAGAGGCTGGACGTGGCTTCCATGGTAAGCAGATAGGTAATATAGGCGATGGCAAAGACCAGCCAGCCCGCGATGTTGTTGACCTTCCTGAAATTCATGAGCGAGGAAACGATTTTTTTTAAGTGCGACAAAAATAACAAAATACCTTAAAGGACAAAGCCCGGCCTGCCTTGTATCTTCGGGTCCGGCGGCGATCCTGCCTGCTGCAGTGGGCAGTGGGCAGGCTTTCGTATCTTTGGGGAAGAAAACAGGATTATGTTACCACCGATCAGCGAAAGGGAATACGCCCCGTTTTATGCAGGTTATATTGCCAGGGTTACGGGCAGCCTCATGGACGAGCTTAGCGAGCAGCCGGCCTCATTTGCCGCTTTCGTGGCGGGCATCCCTCCCGAAAAGGGCGATTATGCGTATGCGCCGGGCAAGTGGACGATCAAGGAAGTGATCGGGCATTTGCTGGATACCGAACGGATCATGGCCTACAGGGCCCTGCGGATTGCGCGGAAGGACGAAACGGGGCTCCCCGGTTTCGATGAGAATGCTTATGCCCGGCATGCACATTACCACGATCGGGACCTGGCATCGTTGTCGGAGGAATTTGAGCAGCTGCGTAGGAGCAACCTGTACCTGTTCCGCTCCTTTACGGAAGAGGAGCTGATGCGTACCGGCACGGCTTCGGAGAAAACGGTAAGTGTAAGGGCCCTGCTCTATATCATCGTCGGTCATGTAAAGCATCACCGGCTGATACTGGAAGAGCGGTACCTGTAAAGCGCTATGGGTTTTTGTCTACTGCCAGCACGGTTCTTATCTTCAGCGCCTGGGCCGCGCGCATGACCGCCACAATATTGTCGGCCGTAGCCAGCTTGTCGGCGTTGATCACCACGGTCTTTTCCGCATCCCGGCTTTTGGCCAGCACCTCGGCAATGGCTTGCTGCAGCCCTTCCGGGGCTACGGCTTTCTGGCCCACGAAAAACTGTTGCCTGGCATCGATGGAAACGGTTACGGTCTGTTTGGCCTTTGTATCGCTTTGGGCTTTGGGAACGGCCAGCTTGATCACATTGGGATTGGCCAGTGTGGCAACGATGAGGAAGAAGAATAACAATATGAACAATATGTCATTCAGTGCGGAGGTGTGCGGTTCGCTTTTTTCCCGCATTGTCGGGCGTAGATTCATCGGTTGTGCTGCTTTTTATTATGGCCTTGCTGCAAAAGTAAATATTTGATCGGAAAGGGGGTCAGGCCTTTTTCCGGCGTTCTTTCCATAGCTGGTTGAACGATTTGGGGGCAAAAACCAGCTTTTCCCTCCGGTCGCCCCAGGCTGTGCGGAAGGCTTTCTCAAAGATAAAGTTCTTCATCTTGCCGCTGGCCGTGTTCATCAGGTTACGGTGCAGTACCCCCCGCTTGAACAGCCGCCATGCCAGCTTTTCCGGAAAGCCGGCATACTTTTCTTCTACATAAATATGCCGGTTTTTCAGCAGCATTTCATGAATGTTGATCTTCAGCGGGCACACTTCCGTACAATTGCCGCACAGGCTGGAGGCAAAGCTCAGGTGCCCTGCCTCATCCATGCCCATAAGATGCGGCGAAATTACCGAGCCGATGGGGCCGCTATAGGTCGTGCCGTAAGCATGCCCGCCTATGTTCTTATACACCGGGCAGGCATTGAGGCAGGAGCCGCACCGGATGCAGTACATCGACTCCCGTACCTCCTTGCGCAGGAGGTTGGTGCGGCCGTTATCCAGGAGGATCACGTACATTTCTCTCGGGCCGTCCGTTTCGCCTGCCTGCCTCGGGCCGGTAAGCAAGGTGTTGTAAACGGTAAGCCGCTGCCCGGTGCCGTAAGTAGCCAGCAGGGGCCAGAAGAGGGCCAGGTCCTGCAGGCCGGGCAGCACTTTTTCGATGCCTACAATGGCAATATGCGTGTTGGGGAAAGCCGTGGAAAGCCGGCCGTTGCCTTCGTTCTCGGTAATGCATACGGCGCCGGTATCGGCGATCAGGAAGTTGCCGCCGGTAATGCCGATTTCGGCCTCCGTGTATTTCTTGCGCAGCTTTTCCCTCGCAATCTGGGTAAGCTCTGCGGGTGAGAGGCCGGAAGGCACGCCCAGCTTTTCATGGAAAAGGGCGGCGATGTCTTCTTTGCTCTTGTGCATGGCGGGCGTCACGATGTGATAGGGAGGCTCGCCGTCGAGCTGCTGTATATATTCGCCCAGGTCGGTTTCCACAGATTCGATATCATGGGCAGCCAGGAAGTCATTAAGGTGCAGCTCTTCCGTTACCATGGATTTGGACTTTACCACGGTGCGGGCATTTTTTTCGCGGCATATGGCCAGGATGGCATTCAGCGCGTCTTCCCTGCTTTCGGCCCAGATCACCTTGCCGCCATGCTCCATAAAGTTCTTTTCGAACTGCTCCAGGTATTTGTCCAGCTGCTCAATGGCCCGCCATTTCGTGTTCTTGGCCTGCTTGCGGGCTGCGTCCAGTGCCGCGAACTGCATCTTGCCCTGCATGACTGCGGCATTGTATTTGTCAATATTGAAGCCGATCTTCCTTTTGTGCTCCAGGTCGTGCGCCTTTACCTCGCTTTTGGCCAGGAAATTATCTTTGAACTGTGTGCTGGATTGCATATGCCGGAACAAATTTATGCGGGTAAAGTTATTGAATTATGCGCTTCGCCGCCAGCCATTCCCTGTTGTACTTTTGATAAAGCTTGTGGCTCAGGCATGCCGTTGCCGCAGTTCCCTGAGCACCTTGGCGGCCCTGCTGCGGAAGCTGGGGGCAGGCTGCTGCTGCAGGGCTTCTTCAATGAGGAGCCGCAGCTCGCCGGCGATCTCCGGGTAGTACATCGAAAGGCGTGCCAGGATGCTCATGGCAAAGGCCCTTACCGCCAGCGCTTCTCTGGGATTGGCCAGCGATCCGAAACAGTGGTTCATCAGGTCGGCATGTATGCTTTCCGGGAGCTCCAGGTATTGCATTACCCTGTAGATATTCCTTTTTACGGCAATGTGCGCGGTGGTGTCCTGCAATTTGCCTACCAGGAGCGTTATATGCGGCAGCATCATGCCCGGGTGGGCCTGCGCTACATTACTTACCACCCGGGCTGCTCTCTGGACCACCCGGTATTCATCCTGCAGGAACAGGGAGATCAGCTGCGTTATCCGTTCAGGATCAGCACCTATCCATTGTGTTATCTTTTCGGCTTGTAGCCTGGAGTGCTCTTCCAGCAGGGATTCGCGCAGGTTCATAAAGGTAAAGGGGTATGCGGGCATCAAAATTAAGGTATTATTCCCTTCGTCGATTTTTGAAGGACGTTCGTCGATTTTTTTTGGAAAGGCCCCCGGACCCTTCGCATCTTTGATCCAGAGATAACAGAAACGCCATAGATATGCGCCATGAAAGTGAACAGGACTAAAGCCATACAGTTGCTCTTCCTTTCCATCGCTCTTATTTGTTTTCTGATATCAGCCTGTCTGATCGCGCTGTTATGATATAACCAGTCAAACCACGATCGAATCTTTATTGTAAAACCTTTAAGATCATCAACGATGAAAATGCCCACCTCCTTCATGCCCTGCATTTGTGCAGAAAAAGCGGCCATGCTCCTTTCCCGCCGGGAACGAGAGATCCTCGGACTTATTATTAACGGCTATACCAACAGCGAAATTGCCGGACTGCTGTATGTCAGCTGCCGCACGGTAGACACCCACCGGCAAAATATGCTGGCCAAGCTCGGCGCACGGAATACGGCCGTGCTGGTACGGTATGCAGTGGAAAACATCCAGTTCCTGGGACTTAACTGAACAGTTTTTTTTCGAGAAAACAACTATTGCCACACAAACTTTTTTCAGAAACCTTATGAAACATAACAGCAAAATGCCGGCAGCGCTGCTGCTCGCCGCTGCGCTGCTGGCTTCATATGCCGGCCTCGCACAGCGTACCGCGGTACGGAATGCCGTGGAAAAAAAGATGGAAGAAAAATATGGAACGCAACAGCGGAAAAGAGGACAGGAAGAGATTCGCAAGATCACCTACGAAAACGACAAGCGGTACCAGGACCCCAATAACAAGATACAGGCTACGATCGCTTTTGAAACGAAAGACTTCAACAAGAAAGGCGAGGTAAAGAACACCCTGAAGGATAAGATCGTATTTGGGAAAACCGGTGAGTGCATGGTGATGCGCGAAGGCGAAAAGGATGAAATGTGGATGGTGTTCAATTATGCCGATAAAGCCAATTACATGGTGAATGTAAGAGATAAGTCCGCGATGAAAATGCCCCTGATCAATATGAAGAAGATGATCGAGCGGGCGGCGCGGAAAGAAGCGGAGCGGGCCGACGACGGCGCCTCGTGGAAAGCTACGGACGAGTGGCAGACCATCAATGGCTATAAATGCCGCAAATTCATTTATACCTATCCCGATAACCCGCATTTTTCCGCTATGGACGCCTGGGTGTCGACCGAGATACGGCTGGACCTGAGCGAAAATTATATGCTCGGCGCCAGGCTGAATACCTATAAATTCCCTGAGCACACAGCGTATAAAGACATGATCAACGGCTTTATGGTGCGCTCCATCCTGTACGACAAAAAAGGAAAGCCGGAAAGCCAGCGCGACCTGGTAGCTTTTTCGCCCGTTGCCGACGAAAAATATTTCGACATGAGCCCCTTTAAAATCAACGATGTCCTGAGCGGCCTCTGAGCAGGCCGCATTGAACGCACAGCCCTTATACTTTACCCGCTATGAGCAGCAAGGCCCGGCTTACCGGGCCTTGCTGTATTTAACTGGTTAAAGCTGAGAATTTTAGCTTTTTATTTTCATTTGTTTTTAAACTTTTGCGGGGCCAACCCCGTTCTGTATTGACATTCAAAACAATATTTTATGAAAAGAACATTCCTCGCATGCGCTGTACTTCTTGGCATTACACTCTTATCTGCCCCTGTGTTGCATGCCCAGAATGGAAAAGCTTTTTACAAAACACCTTATAAAAGCCGCAACAGCGGTTCCTTCAGCAAGAACACGGGCCTGCTCAGCTTCGGGCTCGGATTTCCCAACCGCTCGGGTACAGGGTACGACTACTGGGGCGGTAACGAAAGAAGATTCGGCATCGGCCCGGGCTATATCAAGTATGAGCATGGTATTATCGATGAGGTAGGTATCGGAGGCTATATAGCCGGAGCTGCCTCCCGCTACAAATACGGCCCCGACCGCCGTTATACCGACCATGTGTTTTCCGTAAGCCTTGGCGTGATGGGATTTTATCACTTTAACAAGCTGATCCCCGTAAGGCAGCTGGATGTGTATGCAGGAGCAGGCCTGGGAATCCGCCAGCGTACATTCACTTACGACGACGACTTTATCAATGAAGACAGCGACTCCGATTTCGACGCGATGCCGTTGATAAAAGTAGGTGCCCGTTATTATTTTACCCGTGTGTTCGGCGTGTATGCCGAAGGCGGGTACGACAACATGAGCGATGTAAACCTGGGAATTACCCTGCGGTTCTGAGGAAGGCGCTTTCCACAGGGGGCATCGAATATACCAAAGGGCTGTCTGCAGACAGCCCTTTGGTTATTTATACTCCCGGCAGGCGCCGGCGGCCGTTTGTACGGCAGGACGACGATCAAATACCGGAGAAGGTGGTCTGCGCCTTTTCGCCGATCAGCGGAATGGGCTTTTTGACACCGTTGACCGCGCCTATAAACCCGATGATCCAAAGCACGAAGAACGCGATATTCACTAAATAGGAAAGATAGACGAGCGGCCCTATTCCCGTTGAGATCACCAGAGCGCCGATTACAAATCCAAGTCCCCACCCGGCAATAATACTGGCTATATGCAGCAGGAGCGTTTGCCGGAGCTGGTAGCTGCCAATCTCCGTTTTTTTGTCCTTATGCATAGCAAAGTACGCTATCAGCCACCCGATCAGGGTGAAGTAGCTGATAATGCCTGCGGTCTTGCCCTCAGCTTCCGAGGCTGCATTAGGCTGCATAGTTTTGTAGTCTTCCATAAAGAAAAGATTAAGGATTAGATGATATCCAAAAATAATAATTATTTTCCTGATATGGTACCGGCTTCCTTAAATTCAGTCTTTTATCGTAGACGCAGCTCCTGCTTTTAGATCTATGCTATTTCCTCGTCGTACACGTGTATTTCATTATACAGGGTATCTCTTTCCACCGGCAGGCGGCCTACGGAGCGGATAAGCTCGCACAGCTGCTCGGTGCTCATGGCGGGGGTCTGCTCTTCGCTTCCCGCCATGGAGTATATCTTGGTGGTATCGTCGATGGTGCCGTCCAGGTCGTTTACGCCATAGCTCAGCGTCAGCCGGGCTGAATTGCGCCCTAGCATAGGCCAGTAAGCCTTGAGGTTGGCAATATTATCCATAAATATGCGCGCCACGGCGTACAGCTTCATGTCTTCTATGACCGACACCTCGGGCAGGTGCGCCATGTCGTTGTCCTTATTGCGGAACTTCAGGGGAATAAAGCAGTTGAAGCCTCCTGTCCGGTCCTGGAGCGCGCGCAGGCGGCTCATATGGTCGATGCGGTGAGCATAGGTTTCGATATGGCCGTACAGCATCGTGGCATTGCTGTGCATGCCCAGCTTGTGCGCCGTTTCGTGTATGTGCAGCCATCCTTCGGCATCAACCTTATCGGCGCAGATCTCGGCTCTTACCGACTGGTCGAATATTTCGGCGCCGCCGCCGGGAAGCGACTGGAGACCTGCTTCCTTCAGTCTGGCCATCCCTTCTTCAATGCTCAGCTTGGCTTTGCGGATCATATAATCCAGCTCTACGGCGGTAAAGCCCTTGCGGTGCAGCCCGGGCCGGTGCGCTTTAATACGTTCGAGCAGGTCGCAGAAAAACTGCAGGTTCATTTTCGGGTGCACGCCGCCTACGATGTGCACTTCCGTTACCGGCTCGCCGTCGTATTTTTTTACGATATCCATCATCTGGTCCAGGCTCAGCTCCCAGCCATCCTCCTTATGCTTGTACATGCGGGAGTAGGAGCAGAAGCCGCAGGTAAAGATGCACACATTGGTGGGCTCGATATGGAAATTGCGGTTGAAGTATGTTTTGTTTCCATGCAGTCTTTCTCTTACGAAGTTGGCCAGCGCGCCGAGGAAGTTCAGCTCGCCCCGCTCGAAAAGAGCCAGGCCTTCTGCTTCGGAAATACGCTCCTTGCGGATCACCTTTCCGGCAATATGTTTCAGCTCGGCATCATGCTGTACGCGGGCCAGGATGCTGTCGGGAAATTGAGGGGCAGATTCCATAGATAATTGATTTTAAAACATGCCCGGGGCGCAGGCCCCGAAGCCACACTGCCGGCAAATGTACGCCTGTTTGAACGAAAGAGGGGGCGCGCCGCCATTGTTTTTTCTTATGTTCCTTCAAAAAGGGAAGATTTTGAATAAATAAAGCCCGCTGAGAACAGCGGGCTTTTTCCTCTAAAACTTACAGCCATGAAAAAGCTATTTCTGAACTGCTTTCAGGTTGATGTCCAGTTCAAATTCTTTGCTGATCATCCAGTTGGCCGGATCGCCCTCAGCACCTAAGTTAAGTCCCCATGAAGTACGGTCTACGTTGAATTTGGCCTGTACATCGGCGCCGTTTTCCGTAACGGTTATTTTTGCGGGGAAAGTAATGTTCACTACTTTGTCTTTGATGGTCAGGTTGCCGCTTACCATATCGGTAGCGCCTTCCAGCATGCTCTTGTCCTTAGCCGGGTCGAAGGGTACCACTTTCGTGATCTCGAATTTGCCCGTAGGATATTTGGTCACATCAAAGAAATCGGCGTTTTTCAGGTGCGCTTCCAGGTCGGCTGCTTTTTTGCCTTCTTCCGTTACGGAAGCAGAATCTACTTTCAGGCTGTTCAGGTCCACCACAAAGGATCCGCCGGTTACTTTGCCATTGTCTACAGAAAGGGTCCCGCTGCTCAGGTTGATGGTGCCAAAGCGGGGAGCAAGGCCGCCTTTGTGCGTGCCGCGCCATTTGATCACGCTGGCCGCCACATCGGCAGTGAATTCTTTACCGGTGCTCACAGCTGCTTCCTGTTGAGCTGTTGTTTCGGCGGTATCAGAAGATGAATTGTTGCAGGATGCTGCAAATAAAAGCGCTGCAGCTGCTGCGGTCAGAGTCAATTTTTTCATAGATTGTGATGTGTTGCTTTTGAGGTGCAAAACTAATAAATAATTGTATCTACAAGAGTTACACCCGGTTGAATAATCAGATGGATTTATAAATAAAATCAATTAAGCATAACCCGCGCGGCTTTCGGAAGGAATCAGCGGCAGCAGGCTTACCGTTTTGTCGGAAACCAGCAAGTCGTGCTCCATGCCCAGGCGCAGGGTATAATTAACTTCCTGGTGCCCTGCAGGGAAATCGAAGCATACCGGGTAGCTGTATTCGGCTACCTTGTCGCGGATCAGCTCCTGTAATTCCTGCCCGAAGGGGCGTTCGGTATCTTTTATATCTGTAAAGCCGCCGCAGACAAGGCCGGCCAGCTCATCCAGCATGCCGGCCCGCTTCAGGTTGACCAGCATACGGTCAATATTATACAGGTATTCGCCTATATCTTCAATAAAGAGGATCTTACCTCGGGTGCGCACCTGCGATACGGAACCCGAAAGATGGGCCAGGATTGCCAGGTTGCCGCCGGTAAGAATACCCCTGGCCCTTCCCGGCCGGTTATATGCTCCCGGCTGCAAAGGGTAGGCCGTGGGCATGCCGGTCCAGGCCTGCTGCAGCGAATACAGCTCCGCCGCCTGTGCATTATCTTCCTTAAAAGCCGCGCACATAGGACTATGAAGCGTAGCAATACCGAAGCGCGCCTGGATGTGGCTGTGAAGCACGGTGATGTCGCTGAACCCGCATATCCACTTCGGATGACGGAGAAAGCCGCCGAAGTCGATACGGTCTATAATACGGCTGAGCCCGTAGCCGCCTCTTCCCATAAGGATAGCTTTGATCTCCGGGTTGTCCAGCATAGTCTGCAGGTCGAACAGGCGGCGGTCGTCGGTATCGGAAAAATAATAATGCCCGCTGCCTACGGTGCTTCCTGCAACGACCTTGTACCCCCAGCGCTCCAGCGCTTTGATAGCAAAAATAGTACGCTCTGAAGGCAAATAGCCCGAAGGGCAGGTAATACCGATCGTATCGCCCGGCTTCAGGAAGGGAGGGGTCGTGATTTTATGCATGAAGGCGGATATTTTTTCAATTCGTAAAAATAATTTTCTTTTGCCAATAACCTTATGCTTTATGTTACGTATCCTCATATCCCTGGCTTGCTTTACTTTTCTTTACAGCTGTAAGTCCGGTTCGCCCGAAAAGAGCGAGAAGCCGGCGGCGGTGCAGGAAGCAACCTGGGAGCCGCCTGCTGCGGGTACAGAAGTAGCGCGCTATACAGAGCGGGTAAAAGAAGATAAGCTCAACGAGAAATATTTCAGGGTAATCGTTAAGGCTACGCCCGACAGCCGGAGCGGAAACTTTTTGCTCCGGCTCGAATACGGTTTTAATATCAACGAAACTGCCATCGATCTGCCGGCCTGGACCGGTAATGCCGTATTAAAGCCGGTGCTGCAAAAAGGGGAAGGCGCTTATCACTGCCTTCTCGGCTTCGATGCCGGCGACGGGCAATTCCGTGAGCTGTACGATATACGCGTCGATAACGGAGATGTGCGGCTGAAACAAACCAAAGGCTATTATACCCCCCGGTAACTGCGGCGGTTCCGGCGCCGGAACCGCCGTGTACTGATAGATCCTATTTACCTTTGAATACAGCCGGCCGTTTGTGGAGGAATGCTTCAATTCCTTCGTTAAAGTCTTCGGTCTGGCCGCTTTTGAACTGGTAGGCTTCTTCTACGGCCAGCTGTTCGGTCAGCGAATTCCCGAAGCTCCGGTTCAGCGCCAGCTTGGTATAGCCCAACGCCCGGGTAGGCATGGCTGCCAGGGTTTCGGCAATCTTCCAGCTTTCCGCCGCGAAGCTGTCGTCTGCAAAATATTTATAGATCATGCCCATCTGCGCGGCTTCCGCCGCCGGTACTTTATCGCCCAGCATCATCAGGGCCGAAGCCCGCTGGAAGCCTACGATCCTGGGCAGGAAATAAGTGCCGCCGCTATCGGGGATCAGCCCGATCTTGCTGAATGCCTGGATAAACGAGGCGCTTTCTTTTGCGACGACTACATCGCAGGCCAATGCGATATTGGCCCCGGCTCCGGCGGCAACGCCGTTTACGGCAGCTATTACAGGCTTTTCAATGTTGCGGATGCGCTCGATAATGGGATTGTAATGCTCCTTTACAATGGTGCGCAGCTCGGGTCCTTCGGGGTCTATGGCTTCGCCCAGGTCCTGCCCTGCGCAGAAAGCCTTGCCTTCCCCCGTAAGGTAAATAGCGCGTACGGCATCGTCTGCCATGCAGCGATCCAGCTCCTGCTGCAGTAAAAGCGCCATCTCGCGGTTGAAGCTGTTGAACTTTTCAGGCCGGTTCAGGCTGAGGCAGGCAATGTTATTTTCCGTACGGGATATAATAGAACTCATACTGTTGCTGTTTTGGGGAGCTAAAGTACAATTTTCGGCAAATATAGCCGGGCTGCATTCGGCAGCTGGCGGCAATGCGTTAACTTTACGCTTTATGGAGGTCGATAAAAAGGAAGCGGAACTGCTGGAGCAGTCTATCCAGTTCTGGAAGGAAAAAGGGATCATCGACGGCCCGACGGCCGAGCGGATGCAGAAAAGCTACCGGGTCGGCGCGCCGGAGCCGGGAGTGCTCTCTGCCTATGCGCTGGTGGCTTCCGTGTCCTGCGGGCTGCTGGCATTCGGCGCATTGGTGATGGACGAAAAATGGATCGAGCTGATCCGGCGGCGCCTGGGGCTTTCCGAGGTCGTGATCGGCCTGTTTTTTATCCTGCTCGGCGGCGCGCTGGTGCTGCTGGGGCGCAGGAGGCGGCAGAAAGCGCCTGAAGCCAAGGCAGCCAACGAGTCTTTTAATATTACGATCGTGCTGAGCCTGGCGGTTGCCATGGCGTATATAGGCCGGAGCATCGGCTACCAGGATGGCAACTATGCGCCCATACTGCTGGCGGCGGCCTTGCTGTATGGGGCGGCTGCCATTGTCCTGCAGTCGCAGCTGCTGTGGGTTACCCTGTTGCTGGCGCTGGCAGGCTGGTGGGGCGCGCAGACCTATGCCTGGAGCGGCGGCGGAGATTACTGGCTGGGTATGAATTATGCCATGCGCATGACCCTTTTCGGGCTGCTGGTCCTGCTGCTCCGGCAGGCAGTGCCTGTACTTGCGCCGTTAAAGCGCTTTGCCAAGATCACACAGGTCATGGGATTTCTCTTTTTCCTTACCGCGGCCTGGAGCCTCTCGGTCATGGGCAACAGCAGCAACTTCGACGTATGGCTTCAGATACGGCAGGGCAGGCTCTGGTACTGGGCGCTGGCTTTTACAATTGTGCTGGTGCTGCTTATCGTGCATGGCTTCCGTAAAAAGGATGCTTTCCTCAGGGACCTGGGCCTGGTCTTTTTCCTGATCAATATTTACACCCGCTACTTTGAATACTTCTGGGACAAGACTAATAAAGGCTTGTTCTTTGCCATACTGGCTGTTTCTTTCTGGTGGCTGGGCAAGGCGGCAGAGAAATGGCGCAAAAAAAATATCCTTCATGATGCGGCAGGTTAAAAGGCGCGTGCTCCTGTGGCTGGCGCTGGCTGCGGTTCTCCCGTTTGCCGTGTTGCTGGCTTATTATTACAAGCCTGCGGAACATATACCGGAAGGCGTCGTGATCGACCGTATCCTGGTATACAAATCCAGGCATGAGCTCCATGCTTTTTCCAAAGGAAAGCTTGTTGTAACCTATAAGATTGCTACCGGTAAAAGGCCAGGTGCTAAAAGATTTGAAGGCGATCAGAGAACTCCCGAAGGTGTGTATGTGATCCGCGACCGCAATCCTTATAGCGGCTACCATAAGAACCTGGGCATTTCCTACCCCAACGATGCCGACCGTGCAAGGGCCAGAGCGCTGGGAAAAAGCCCGGGCGGCGACATAAAAATACATGGACTGAAAAACGGGATGGGCTATATCGGGAAGTTTCACCGCTGGACCGACTGGACCAATGGCTGTATTGCCCTGGACGACGAAGAAGTGGATGAGCTGTACGACCATGTGCCGTTGGGCACCGTGATCGAAATCCGGAAATAAGGGGCCGGGCATTGGAAATATAAATGCCGTTGATTATCTTTGAGGATTCCTGTGTAAACTTATACCAAATGAAGAAATACGCTACTGCCCTTTTACCGGTCTTTGCTGCCACGATATTGCTTTCGGCCACATCCTGCACCCGCGAGTATATATGCCAGTGCAAGATGACCTACAGCGGGGCTCCGGGCCTGCCCGAAAGCCAGGTGCGGGAATATCCGATCACCGATACCAAGAAGAAGGCCAGGACCGCCTGCCAGGAAAGCTCCAGGACGTACGACAGCGGCGGCATCCATACCGAAGAAGAATGCGACCTGTTTTAATTTAAGGCACGACTTAATATCCCGCAAGGACCGAAGCGCTTCGGTCCTTGTTTTTTTGGGGAGCATCAGATAAACAGCTCCGAAGCGATCCGGTCGGCCAGGAGCTTCCCGGATGTGCTCAGCACCAGGTGCCCCTGCTGCAGCTCCATCCATCCGCGCTCAAGATAGCGGGCGCTTTCCTGCTCCAGCCGTTTGCGGCTGCCGGCGCCGAAGGCTTTTTCCACATGTTCCAGGTCTGCGCCCCACATCGTGCGCAAGGCCGTCATCAGGTATTCGTTATGCCGGTCTTCCGCCGACAGCTCTTCCCTTTCGTAAGGCACTTTGTTTTCTGTAAGCAGGCTTTTGATGTAGGCGGCGTTGTGTGCCACGTTCCATTGGCGGCTTCTTATGTTGAAGGAGTGCGCGGAAGGTCCCAGTCCGAGGTAAGGTATTCCCTTCCAGTAATTGGTATTGTGGCGGGCATAGTGTCCCGGCCGGGCAAAGTTGGATATTTCGTAATGATCGAAGCCGCCTTCCCGGAGCCTTGTCATCAGCTGCCCGAACTGGGCTGCGGTCTGCCCTTCTTCGGGCTGCCGGCTGCGCCCTTTTGCAATGGCATGGGCCAGGGCGGTACGGGCTTCGACGGTAAGGGCATAGCAGGAGATATGCGGTACCTGCAGCGACAGCGCCTGGTCGATGTTGTGCTGCCATTCCTTATCGCTCATGGTAGGCGTGCCGTAGATCAGGTCAATGCTGATTTCCTCAAAGCCTGCATCCTGTGCCGCCTTAACGGCATACGCTGCCTGTCCCGCATTGTGCGCCCGGTTCATATACCGCAGGTCGTTGTCCTGAAACGACTGGATGCCGATGCTCAGTCTGCTGACGGGGGTTTGCCGCAGCTCTTTCAGGTAGGCGGGGCTCAGGTCGTCGGGATTTGCTTCCAGGGTTACCTCTTCCAGCTGCTGGTCGGGGAAGTGCTTTTCCAGCGTATCCCACAGCCGCATAAGTTCCGTAACCGACAGCAGGGAAGGAGTGCCGCCGCCGAAGTAGACCGTCCTGATGGGTGCGGCTTCCAGGTAGTGCTGCTGCAGGGCCGCTTCCGTACGGATGGCCGCCAGCATATCCTCTTTCAGCCCCAGCGAGGTGGAAAAATGGAAGTTGCAGTAATTGCAGGCTTGCCTGCAGAAAGGAATATGAAGGTAAATGCCCGCCATAGCGCAAAGGTACCGCATTGCGGGAAGATCGGATATGCTTGCGGCATTGCAGAATGCGGTCTTTCGAATTACCGCTTTTTTCTTACCTTGTGAGCCGTTTTGAAACGGCTCTTACAATTATGAAATATACACCGATTGCTCCCAGGCTGTACCAGCAGAACCGGGAGCGTTTTGCCAGAAAAATGAAGCCTAACTCGATCGCCATTTTTGCCGCCAACCCGGTAGTGGCCGAGAACGGGGATGCGGTTTATAACTATAAGCCTAACTCCGATGTAGTATGGCTTTCGGGCATTGTACAGGAGAAAACCATGGTGATCCTCTATCCTGATAATGCCGATGCAGAAGCGCGCGAGGTGCTGGTGATACAGCGCCCGGACGAACTGCTGGAAAAATGGAACGGCCACCTGCTGCGCAAGGATGAGGCCGCCCAGATCAGCGGTATACGTAATGTGCAGTACGTCGATAATATAGATGCGATGATCCAGCTGTGGATGCATCATGCCGATGTGGTGTACCTGGATACCAACGAGAACGACAGGAGAGGGGAGGTATTGCGTACCGACCTGCTTTTCGTGCACAGGTTCATGAAGCAGTACCCGCTGCACCAGTACGAACGCGCCGCAAAGCTGATGAAGGAGCTGCGGGCCATCAAGACCAGGGAGGAGATCGAGGTTACCCAGGTCGCGGTGGACATTACGCATAAGGCCTTCCTGAGAGTGTGCCGTTTTGTGGAGCCCGGCGTAATGGAGTATGAAATTGAAGCGGAGATCACCCACGAGTTCCTGCGCAACCGCGCTACCCGCCACGCTTATGGCGCTATCGTGGCCAGCGGCGACAGGGCCCGTACCCTGCACTACGTGGAAAACAGCCGGGAGTGCCGCGACGGCGAATTGCTGCTGATGGACTTCGGAGCGGAATATGGCAACTATAATGCCGACCTGACCCGTACCATCCCGGTAAACGGGAAGTTTACCAAAAGGCAGAAAGAAGTATACAACGCCTGCCTGAATGTACACAACTTCTGTAAAAGCATCCTGAAGCCGGGCATTAACTACGCGGACTATATCAACAAGGTGAATAAAGAGATGGAAAAGCAGCTGGTGGGTATCGGGCTTATCTCCAAAGCCGACCTGAAGAACCAGGACCCGGCCAATCCCGCTTACAGGAAATATTTTTATCATGGCATCGGGCATCACCTGGGGCTGGATGTGCATGATCTGGGCACCCGCAACCAGCCGGTAAAAGAAGGCATGCTGTTTACGATCGAACCGGGCATTTATATCGAGGAAGAGCAGATGGGCATACGTATCGAAAACAATTACTGGCTTACCAAGAACGGGAACAAGGACCTGTTCAAAGGTATCCCGATCACGGTAGAGGAAATCGAAGCCGTAATGAAAAAATGACCTGCATCTTCAATAAATCTTCATGAACAACGACCCTTTGCAAGACCCTTACCGGCCTAATCCCAGGCCTTACCGTAAAAAAGCGGGGCCTGACAATGCCGCCGCAGGGTTCCTGATCGGCCTGCTCTTTCCCCTGCTGGGAGTGCTGCTGCTGTATTTCTTCTGGACGGGCCAGGCATCCTTTGCTTCCTATTTGAAGATGTTCGTGGCCTTCGACAGCCCGGTGCTGCTCAGCAACGCTTCGAAGGTGATCTCGTTATCGATGATCGCCAACCTGCTGCCGTTTTACTTTTTCCTGAACCGGAAGCAGTATCTTACCGTGCGGGGCATCCTGATGAGCATGGTATTGATCGGCGTGCTGATCGTATTATACCGATTCGTGTGGCAGTAAAAAAGGTGAAATTTTTTTTGCGATTTCAATTTAATGCTTACTTTTGCAACCCGAAAACGGTGATAGTTCTATGGTGTAATGGTAGCACAACTGATTTTGGTTCAGTTAGTCTTGGTTCGAATCCAGGTAGAACTACTTACTTTCTCCCGATAAGCCCCATTCAGGGGCTTTTTTCATGCCTGTTCCTGTGGCAGCCGCCGGGAATGACGGTGGCATGATGATAAGCCTGATTAATTTGGCATTTTCGATCCAACGGGCAGCCCTCCCCAACGCAAGAACGCAGTTGCCTCGGTTTGCGTCGCAGTACAATAACATCTCTATTATGAAGCGCTTTAAAAAAGCCTGAAATAAAAAAACAGTACCCTTCCTCCTCCCGTAGACGTCTTTCCGCTACTGCCGCAAGGCCGCCGGCAGGTGCTTTTGCATGAATGTAAATTGTATCTTTGTATGTATCATTTTATTTACGGGTGAATATCAGCAATGTATGCAATATGCGCCCTGATCTGCACGTTCCTTCAGGGAAAGGAACAATACAAGTAATGATATGAAGGGAAAGATGCATGCAGCGAGCATCGCTGCCCAGGAACCATTTGAAAGGATCAATAGCCTGCTCCGGGATTGCCTGCCGGGACTGGGCGAGGGAGCCTTGCCCGAGGCAGAGCTGGAAAAGCTCAGAAGCCAGTTCGAAACTCTGAATAACGGTTTTCCGCTGGTGCACGGCATCCTCAATTTCGCAACCAATAAATATATCTACCTTACGGATAATGTCACCCATTTCGACGGGGAAAAAGAGCAGATGATGGAAGAGGGGCTGCCATACATTCTCCAGCTTTTTCATCCCGACGAGCGCAGGGTGGTAGCCGAAAGCATACTGCCCGACCTGATCCGTTTCCTGGGCCAGTCGCACAGTGAAGCCAAGCTTAGCGATGCGCGGGCTGCTTTTACCTCAAGGCTGCGGTTGCGCTCGGGCGAGTACCGCTGGTACCTGCACCAGATGAGCATTCTGAAGACCGATACCAACAATGCCCCGCTGCTGGGCCTGAAGCTGCTGATGGAGATCGGGGGCATAAAGCACAACCACACCCTGGATCTCGTTCTGTCGCTTAAGGACGGGCAGGATGTATACCATACTGTGCGGGAAACTTCCTATCCTATTCCCCAGTCCCGCCAGGGCTCCTTATCCAAGCGGGAGATGCAGGTGCTGAAGCTGATTGCGGAGGGAAAGACCAGCAAACAGATTGCAGCGCTGCTGCATATCAGCGAGCATACGGTTAACAATCACCGGAAGAATATGCTGCGTAAAAAAGAAGTGAGCTCTACGCCGGAACTGGTGCTGGGCGCTACCACCGACGGGCTTTTCTGATAAAAATGACTATAAATGGCTATTGAGCGATCCTGGCGGCTGCGCTAACTTTACACCGGTTTTGTAAGTAGCACAGCGGCGTCAGCTTATGTTTCGCCCCTGATACATAATGACACCATGAAAAACAACAGGGCTGCATCATAGCAGCCCTGTTCGTTTATTTCGTCCTGCAGGGTATTACAGCCTCGGCCTGATTATGATAAAGTAAATAGCGCCTATGGTAATAAGCCCTATCACGGTGCAGAGCATGATGATGGTATTCTTGTAACCCTTGTTGATCATCCGCATTTTATGCAGCTCGCCGACGTTGTTGATCACATTTTCAATACGGGCAAAAGCGCTTTCGCCTTTTACCACGTAGTCGTAGGCGCCGTATTTCATGGTATCTACCGCAACGTCGATCTTGTCCTGGCCGGAAAGCACGATTACCTGGGTGGCGGGGTACTGATCCTTGAGGGCCTTCAGTATCTCTACGCCGTTCCTGGCATCTTTGTTATGGCTGTTGAGGTGATAGTCCAGGACTACGATCTCCGGGTTCAGGTGCATATTCTGTAACGCCTCTTCCCCGTTGTCAAAAATCTTTATTTCATAGAGAAAACGTTCGTTGAGATAGTCTTTCAGCATCTCGTTCTGAATCGGTTCATCATCCACAAGAAACAGGTAACGTTTGGTAGCATTTGCCATAGGGATCGTTGTTTAAAAAAAATGATGCGAAAGATAATAATTGTTTTTGATTTGTCAAAGCGTCTCAGGCAATGGCGGCCTGCAGCTCATCAAAGGCTTTACGGCAAAGCAGCTCCAGGCGGGCTACCAGCTGGGGCAGGCTCTCCCTGTGCGCGCTCTGCCCCGCCGTCTGCTCGATCAGGAAAATATTGCTGACCTCTTCCTTCACTCCCATGTACGACAGCTGGGGCTTCATGGAGTGGGCAGCCACTTTAAGACTTTCGTAATCGCCGGCATCCAGCGCCTCCCGTATCTTTTGCAGCAGCTTGGGGCCGTTGTCCAGGAACATGCCAATATACTTCCGCTGTTTATCGGGGTTGCCCCCTGTGAACTGGCGCAGGAAGTTCATATCGGTAACCTGTGCAGGCAGGGCCTGGAGATTGCCTATTCCTGAAGCCGGAGGCGCTGCATCCCGCTTGTCTTCGTTCCTGTTTTCGAGTACCATGGCCATTTTCAGCAGCAGGTCGTCGGTCTGGAACGGTTTGCTGATATATGCGTTCATCCCGGCAGACAGATAGCGCTGCACATCTTCCTGCAGCACATTGGCGGTCATGGCAATGATGCGGATATCTCTTTTGCCGGCTGGTAGCTCCTGCCGGATGATGCGGGTTGCATCCACTCCGTTCATGACGGGCATCTGCACATCCATGAGCACGAGATCATAATCGTTGTTCCGGACCTTTTCGATGGCGATCTCGCCGTTTTCCGCCACTTCGATCCGTATGTCCGGCAGCAGCTCCTTCAAAGTATCTTCCGCTACCAGCCTGTTGAACTCATTGTCTTCCACGAGGAGCAACGAAAGGTGCTGCAGCTTCCTGTACAGCTCTTCAGTAACCTCGTTGCCTTTTTCCGGCACGGTCTGCTCCTTGGCTATGCGGAAGGGGATCTCTACGGTAAAGGTTGTACCCTGGCCCTGCTCGCTTTCCACCTCTATTTTCCCGCCCATAAGATCGGCCAGCTGCTTGGATATGGTCAGTCCCAGGCCCGTACCCCCGAATTTACGCGCCGTATCCGTACCGGCCTGCGTAAAGCTTTCGAATATTTTGCCGACATATTCTTTGGAGATGCCGATGCCTGTATCAATGACCTTGAACTGCAGCCACAGGTTCTCGCCCTCGTTACGCAGGAGCCTTGCCTGCAGCAGGATATGGCCTTTGTCGGTAAATTTAACGGCATTGCCCACCAGGTTGATGAGTATCTGGTTCAGCCGGGTAGGGTCGCCGATGAGCCTGTCGGGTATGCCGTCGCCGGTATCGGTCCGGAAGTCAATATGCTTCTGCTCGGCCTTCAGCTGCATGATCTCGTGAATGCTTTGCATCAGGTCGCGCAGCGAAAAGTCGATGTGCTCTATGACGATTTTGCCCGCTTCGATCTTGGAAAGATCCAGGATGTCGTTGATAATGACCAGCAGGTTATCGGCCGACTGGCGGATCACATTGAGGTATTTGAGCTGCTCAGGGCGCGGGTCCTTCTCGAGCAGGAGCCGCGTAATGCCTACAATGGCATTCATGGGCGTCCGTATCTCGTGGCTCATATTGGCCATGAACTGCTGCTTCAGCTCGGCGGTGCGCTCTGCCACTTCCTTTTCCTTCTTGGCCACTTCGATCTGGTTCTTAATCTGAAGGTTGCGCAGCTTGTTCAGCGTGGCCTGCTGGAATATCTCTTCCTTGAGCTTCTCGTATGCTTTGAGGTGATAAAAGGCCTTGGGTATATTCCCCATTTTGTCGTACAGGTCGGAGAGGAACTCATGGATGCTCATCAGGTCGTGCCGGCGCAGGGAGTCCTTGGCCAGCTCGTAGGCATGCTCCAGGAACTCCAGGGCTTTCCGGAAGTTGCCCTGGTGCAGGTACAGGCGGCCTTTGTAAAATTCGGCAACGATCTCGGCTTCGGGGTTATTGAGCTCCTTGGCCTGGACCAGCGCTTTGTCCAGGTATTTTTTTGCGTTCTCAAAATCGTTCAGCCGGTAGTATACTTTGCCCACGCCGCTGTCGGCCAGCGACCGTCCCTGGGTATCCTCCTCGGTCAGCTCCTGGTTTTTCTTGAAGTACTTAAGGGCCTCGTCCAGGAAGCCTTTCTTGAAATAGATGTCGCCCAGGGTATTGTATATGCTGACCAGCCGGCTGTTGTCGTTGTATTTTTCAAAGATGGGCTGGCATTTCAGCGCATATTCCAGCGCCGTATCATAATCGCCGAGGTCGTAGTAGAGGTTGGAGATATTGGTCAGGTTGATGGTCAGGTTCAGCTCATTGCCCAGCGCTTCATTGATCTCCAGCGCTGCCTCGAAATCGCGCAGGGCGCTGTCGAGGTCGCCCAGGTTCCTGTAAATGCGCCCGAAATTGTTCAGCACTTTTGCCTCCAGGGTCTTGTCCTTTATCTCCTGCGCTATTACAAAGGCTTCCGTCAGCTCGTCCAGCCCGTCTTCGTACTCGCCCATCAGCCAGTAGCAGGCTCCTTTATGGTTGAGCCCGTTGCCGACGCCGGCGGGATAATTGATCGCTTCGGACCGCTCAATGATCTCTTCCGCCATAGCCATGGCCCTTTCGGGGTCGTGGTTGCGTATTTCCAGGGTCATGTCTACCAGCAGGTCGATCCGTTCGCGCTCATTTTCCGTATGATCGTACTTCTCCTTCAGTTGCAAATACCGTTGTGTTTCCATATGCGATTGTAAAAGGCAGGCTCAAGTTAGTAAAATCCGGCCAGCAACGGAAAAGCGAAGACGCCTCCGCCTTCGCTTTTCCGTTAAGGAGGCTCCCTGTGCGGGAGTAATAATGTTTATTTATAGTTTTTGTTATAGAAAGCCTTATAGGCCGCGTAGTCCTTGCGGACAAACAGCTTGGGGAAGTTATCGGCCGATATCAGCAGGATGTCGTATTCGCCCGGTTTGTACTCGCGGAACAGGATGCCGACGTTCCGGATCTCGTTCTGGTACTTCCTGGCAGCGGCTGCATCCTTGAACTCTTTGCAGATAATAAGGCTTTTGCCTGCATCAAGGGTCGACAGCGTAACGCTGATATTTTCATTGCCCTGCTTCATCAGGTTGTAGTCCGAAAGCCCCGAGCGCAACCCGGAGAATTTAGCATCCTGCGGCGCAGCCAGGATCACGTAGTGCACGGCTGCCGGCTTGTATTCGTACTGGAGGTTGCCGGAAAGGCCGGCGGTATCCAGTGCCGGACCGCTGCCCGAAGCAGGTTGCAGGCTGTTGCCCGCGCCCGGTGCCGGCTGGGGGTGCTTCCGGATATATTCCAGCACAGTATTGGCCCAGCTGGTCAGCGTATCGCCGGGGTACATTGATATAAACCTGCTGAGCATGGTGTCGGCTTCCGGATAGTTGCCGGTGCCGGCTATGGCGATGGCCTTCATAAGGTTGAACTTCTTCTGGAAGGCGCCCTGGTTCTTGTATGTTTCGTCTGCTTCTTTTATCCTGCCCAGCACCTCCGGGTATTGCCGCTGCACCAGCAGCCCGTATGTTTCATCGTAAAAGTTGGAGAGGCTTTCCCTGGGCGAAATGCTGGCGGTAGCTTTGCTGAAGGGGTCGTATTCCTCGCTGGCGGCGGCCCCTTTCAGCAGCCTGGCCCACTCCGAATCCGGATACCTGGACTGCAGCTGGGCATTGTACTGCGCTGCCGCCGAAGGCTGGTTCTGGCGCATGAGGATCAGGTAGCGGGTATAGAGCACTTCGGCCTGGTGGTTGTGGTCGGGGAACCGGCGGTCAAGCGTGTCGAAGGTCCCGGTAGCTTTCGGATAGTCTTCAAGATAAGTGTAATAGGCCTTGCCGAGGTTAAACAAGCCTTCGCGGAGCCGGTCGTTCGCTTTTTTAAGCTGTTCGGGCGTGTGGGGAATGGCCGCATACAGCGAGTCTTCATCCGGCAGGTTGCCGGAAACCGACTCGTCGCCCGCGTCTTCGCCGGACGACGCAAAGTCGTTGGAAAGGCTGCTGCTGCGGCGCCAGTTATCCTTCAGGGTCCGGTTGCCCCATTTCTGCTTGAATTCATTTTCTCCCTGCTTCATGAGGGTAGGGTTAGCGAAGTACCAGCTGGAGCTGCCCTGGTTGTTCAGGTTGAATGCTGTATTGGATGTTGCCATGTTCTGCGCCATGTAGGCGCTGTCGCGCATTTTGCGTTCCAGGTCCCGGATGTAGTCCCGGATGTGGGCTCTTTGTTCCTTTTCGCTGAGCGAGGCGAGCCGGAGCAGGCTGTCCTGCTCTTTCACCTCGTTGCCTGGTATGGCTACCCGGTCCAGGGCCTGCGCCCTCTGGCGGGCCATGCTGTATACAGGATCCTGCTCGGGAGTAAGAAACATGGCGGCGCTGTCGTAAGAGCGCCTGGCATTGGCGTAGTCGCTGCGGGCATAGTATTCGTCGCCCAGGGCCGCGAACGAAAGCCCTTTCTGCTTTTTATTGCTCTGGCTCAGGTCAACGCTTTTGCGGAAGCTGGCGAGCGCTTTCTCGTTATTCTTATTCTTCAGCGCGGCCTTGCCTATGGCATAGTATATCTGGTCGTAATAGGGGCGGTATTTGCCGTCTGCTGCCATTTTATCCAGCATTTCGGTGGCGGAGAGGGTATTGCTGCCGTTGCTGATGCTGTTGATGGCTATATTTTTGCGTGCGTAAAAATCCATTTCCAGGTCGGGGTTGAGCGTCAGCACTTCCCGGAAGTACTGGTCCGACTCGGCATAGTGCCGCTGCTGCTGCATGAGCTGGCCGTTCAGGAAGTTGGACCGCAGCCGCAGCCATTTCGGTATTTCCTTGTCGGCAGAAACGACGGCCAGCGACTGGGATGCTTTGGGGTAGTCGTTCCTGCTCAGGTCTACGAAGGCCTGCTCCAGCGCCAGCTGCCCCTTGAGCCGCTCGGGAAATTCGGCGTCGTTCCGGAGCATATCCAGGAGCGTTTGCGCCTGGCCTTCTTTCCTGCTCTGGGTCAGTGTACGGGCCAGCCACAGCATGGCTTCGTTCTTGGAGGATTTGTGCTCCAGGGCGCCTGCCAGGCCCGTTTTTTCGGGCTCGCTGTACGTAGCGGGCTTGTTTTTGTCCGCTCTTGACGAAGGGCCTTTCTTCTTTGCCGCCTCCTTTTTGGCAATCTCTGCCTGCGATACGATCTGTTTAAAGGCAGCGCCGGCATTCTGATAGTCGGCCTTGTAAAAATAAGCCTGTCCTACCAGCAGGTACAGGTTGTCCTGCCATTTGGCGCGCGGGTCGTGTATCTGTATGCCAACGGATGCTTTCCGTATGATGGTATCCATATCGGAAAGCAGTTTCGCGGAGTCCCGGTCGGGGTCAAACGGGAATAAGGCAATGAGGCTGTCGTAGTTGTCGGTATTCGATCGGACCATATTGGCAATGGCCTCTTCCATCTTTTTGTTGGCGTTAAAGAAGTAGTTGTACCGCGTAAAGGTGTTCTGCATCACCTTCCGGGGCAGCGTCCACTTCTTTTTCCGCATGTCCTCGTTCGAGTACTTATCCTGCTTCTTCTTGATTTTGATAGCCAATGCCAGCTTCGCTTTTTCCTCTCTGGCCTTTTCCTTTTCCTCGGCTTTCTGCTTGCGCAGGGCGGCCCTGGCTTCCCTGACCTTTGCCAGGCTGTCGGCCCTGGCCATCCTTACTGCCTTCAGGCTGTCCAGCTCCTTCATACGTATGGCCTTGGCTGCTTCCAGGGCGGTTTTCAGGCTGTCGTTGTAGGCCTTCCTGACAGCGATCAGGCTGTCGGTCCTGGCTTTCTGGATGGCGCGTAAGCTATCGGAGGTATGTTTGCGCACGGCCGCCAGGCTGTCTTTCCGGTGCTGCCGTGCTGTGGCTACGCTGTCTTTGTAATGCTTGCTTTCCTTATAAGCGCGGACAGCGGCCAGGCTGTCGCTCACCCGTTTCCGTTCCAGTCTGAGGGCCTCCAGCTTCCGTTGCTGGTCTTCCCGGATACTGTCGTTATAGGCTTTGATGCTGTCGCTGTAATGGCGCCTGTAGGCCATGATGCTGTCGGCCACTCTTTTCCTTACCGCGGTTACAGAGTCCAGGTAAGCTTTCTGGGCCGCTTTCTGGGCCTGAACGCGCGCCAGCCGTGCCTGCTCTACGCTGTCTTTGTAATGCTTGCTTTGCTTATAGTTGCGGATGAAGTTGAGGCTGTCTGTCCTTTTCTTCAGGGCATTCTTCATGCTGTCGGCATTTTGGGAAAAAGCCGGATTGCAGCTGGAGAAAATAACAAATAATACAAGAAGCGCTGATAAAAAGTGACTGACCCGTTTCAAAATTTTCCTTTGTTTTCCTTTCTGTAAGGACGATATTACAATGAATAACTGATTTTCTGCTAAAAATATTACATGCGAAGATAAAAAAGAACCCGGCACGGAAAGCGGCGATTCGGGCGGGTACGCATTCCTGAAAAAAATTAAAAAAAATATCTGCAAACTATTGCAAGTCCGAAAAATTTTTATGTATTTTGGAAGCGATTTCGTAAAAAACAGAATTTAACTATGAACAAAAAATTATTATTTGTGTCTGCCGTTGTAGCGGGCATGTTCCTTGGAAATAGCACCACTGCACAGGCACAAGACAGCGATGAAATGGTTCCCGTTTATCGCTGGTTCAGTCAGGTTGATAGAAATTACGTAACGGTTGCCGAAGGGGAATATCAGGAGGGTCAGCTGCTGAATTGGAAATATAATGATAAAACACTGGTGTTCTACGCTTACCGTGAGCCCGGTCCCAACCGCATCGCGGTATATCGCTGGTTTAACCCTACCACTAAAGATATTGTCAGCGTGGCCGAAGACGAGTACAGCGACGACGACATGCTGAAAATGGGATACAAAGAAAAGAAGATCCAGTTCTATGCTCCCATACGCAGGGGCGAAAACCGGGTGGCCGTTTATCGCTGGTATGTTCCCAAAACGAAGGATTGGGTTACCATTCCTGAAGAGGGCGATACCGATGCCTATTATAAGAAAGGCTACCGCCACAAAACCTTTCAGTATTACGGAATCAAGCGCAGCATTGACGAGTCTATTTATTATCAGCCGCTCTAATTCGCTGCAGTATAACAGAAATTTATTTTAACGGGGAAGGAGGATCACGATCCTCCTTCCCCGTTTTTTATTATATTCGGTCAATGGCGGAAGATGTGACCATTTCCCGGAAAAAGCCTGCATTCCCTGTCCGGGAGCCGTTATACAGGTACCTGAAGCATTACCAGCGCGAAGCCAGGCTGCCGGTGTCGTACCACGACCTGAGCAACTTCAGGGAAGCCGTGCCGCTTATGGACCGGAACGGGAAGGATACGCTGTGGGAGTGCCCCATTTATCCGCAGCACGAGATCGAAAGGCTGCACAGCGGCCTCAAAAAGGTATATGCCATGCTTAAAGCGTCGGGCAACCTGCGTATCGTAGAGCATAAATATATTGACCGGATCGATTATTGTACCTTCGGCAATACACATCCCTTCCGGGTACGGATTGTTAACCGGCTCAATGATGTGTATGACTATTTTTATATCAAGATCGCAGATGCTTCCCGGGTATATGGTATGGAAGTGGAACATCTGTTGTCGCCTAACCAGCTGAATTACCTGGTAGATGAGGCTACGCTGGTGGAAGAGCATATCCCCGGCATACCCGGCGATGCATTTACCCGCCTGCACCTGCATAACGAAGCGTATAACCCCAGGCGTATTGCCAAGGAATTCGTAAAGTTCAACGAACGGTGCTTTATTACCCTGCTCGGCGATATGCGCTCTTATAATTTCGTGATGCAGATTACGCCTGACTTCGACGATTTCCAGTTCCGGATCCGGTGCATCGATTTCGACCAGCAGTTCTATGAAGGAAATAAGAAGGTATACCTCCCGCAGTTCTTTAAGGAGAATTATCCTTACGTCCAGCTGGGCATCCGTTATCTCACCGAAAAAACATTTGTCCAGTACCAGCAGGAAGAAAGCTCGTCGATCGTGCACCGCCTGCGCAGCGAGCGCCACCGGATCGCCCACCTGCGCGATGCCCTGCGCACAGATCATGTATCGCCGCCCGAAAACGTGAAGATGCTGCGGGAAGGGCTGGCTGCGCACCACAAGGACCCGCATTACCTTGCATGCCGGAGCATGGCCGACATCCTGGAGCTGAACCTGAAGAGAGTGATACGGCAGGTAAAACTATAAGGAAGTAAATTCTTAAACTATATATAACATGACTTCAGGCAGAATACTTACGAAACAGGCTTTGCTGGTAGGCTTACTCCTTGCAGCCCTGTTTGCCGGACGCCGGTCGGCAGCACAGACTGCCGGCGAACCATACGACAAGGCGCTTGCCGACAGCCTGGGCGCCGATGAATACGGCATGCGCTCCTATTACCTTGCAATCCTGAAAACGGGCAGCAACAAGAACGACGATCCCGTAAAGAAGAAGGCGGCTTTCGGCGGCCATATGGAAAATATAGGCAGACTGTCGGCGGAGGGCAAGCTGGTGGTGGCCGGCCCGCTGGAGCAAAACCCCAGCCAGTACCGCGGCATCTTTATCCTGGCCGTAAATACCAGGGAAGAAGCCGAAGCCCTCCTTCATACGGACCCTGCTGTCCGGGAGCAGTACCTTGCTTTTGAGCTTTATAAATGGTACGGCTCTGCCGCATTGCCCAAATACCTGGAGTACCATTCCAGGATCGAGCAGAAAAAGCACTGAGCGCAGCAGCGCTGTGCAATTGTTGTCCTTAGTATTCCAAGGCCTGCCGTCTTTACGGCAGGCCTTGGCTTTCATGCTCAATATCATCAAGCATTTACCGAAGCGGACGTATAAAGCGGATGCCGTGCCCATTTATGTATGCACAGGCATGCAAACGATTGGAATACGGTATGCTATTACTAAAATTCTGCCAAAAACATGAAAGCTTCAACCTTTCCTTCACAGTCGTGTTGCTTCTATTATTCCTCTACTTAAGCAATCTGAAATGAGAAAAAAGATATTCACCTGGCATATACATGGCAGCTACCTCTTCTTTTTGGCACAGGGAGATTATGATATCTATATACCGGTAAATAAAGAAAGGAATGAGGGATATTATGGCCGGGGCGCTACATTCCCCTTTGGCGATAACGTAATAGAAATAGAGGCGGAGGAGGTGAGGGAGCAGGACTTCGATGTTATTCTTTTCCAGACAGACCATAATTATCTGAAGGACCAGTACGAGATACTCTCGGAGGCGCAGCGTCGCCTGCCCCGTATTTTCCTGAAGCACGATCCGCCCTGGGAGCATCCTACCAACGCCCGGCTGGTAGTAGATGATCCTGACGTGAGCATAGTTCATGTAACCCATTTCAATAAGCTAATGTGGGACAACCAGGGGCTGGAAACCCATGTGATCAGCCATGGCGTTACTATGCCTGAGGTGAAATGGTCAGGGACAGAAGAACGCGGTATTGTGGTCATCAATAACCTGCCTGCAAGAGGAAGGCTGCTGGGCCTGGACATATTCAACAAGGTGCGCAGGGAGGTGCCGCTGGACATTGTAGGCATGAACACGGAATCGCTGGGCGGCAGGGAAGTATTGCATCCGCAGCTTCCCGCACACATAAGCAGGTACCGGTTTTTCTTTAATCCCATCCGTTACACCAGCCTGGGGCTTGCCGTATGCGAAGCCATGATGGCAGGCATGCCCGTTGTGGGCCTGGCTACTACGGAACTGGCCGTAGTTATTGAGAATGAGAAGAACGGATTTATACATACCGACGTAGATTACCTGATCGACAAAATGAAGCTGCTGCTAAAGGATTATCCTACGGCGGCGCGGCTGAGCGCGGCATCCCTCGAAACGGCCCGGCGGCTGTTTGATATCAGCAGGTTCATTAAAGATTGGGACGCTTTGTTCCATCATGTGATACAGAAAAATAAAGCCATGGCCGACAGTATTTAATTACACCGATTACACCGAACTATTTCTTATGAAAAAGCAGAGAATTGCCTTTATCAGCGATCACGCATCCCCTATGGCCCAGGCTGGCGGTATAGATAGCGGCGGACAGAATATTTATGTACGGGAGCTTGCTATCGAGCTCTCCCAGAAAGGATTCGACATTGATGTCTTTACCCGGAAAGACTCTTATGCGCTTCCCGCCGTGCTGCACTGGCTTCCCGGCGTCAGGGTAATTCATATACAGGCAGGGCCGGAACATTTTGTGCCGAAGGAAGAGCTCATGCCGTATATGGACGAGTTTGCAGACAACATGATTGCATTTATGCAGCGGGAGAAAATAAGCTATGACCTGGTACATGCAAACTTCTGGATGTCGGGAATGGTGGCGATGCTGCTCAAGGAACGGCTGGACATTCCTTTTGTGATCACTTTTCATGCGCTGGGCCTGGTCCGGTCGCTGCACCAGAAAGAATCGGATAAGTTTCCCAAAGAGCGGATTCCTGTCGAACATGAAATTATACAGCAGGCAGGCTGCATCGTAGCCGAATGCCCGCAGGATGCCGAAGATCTTCAGACGCTCTATGGCGCGGATAAGGACAAGATGGTGATCATACCCTGCGGCTTTAACCCCGAAGAATTCTTCCCGATCCATAAGCAGGAGGCCAGGAAGCACCTGCAGCTGCCGCCTGACGGCAACATTTTACTGCAGCTGGGTCGCATTGTTCCGCGGAAAGGGATTGACAATGTGATCCGTGCGCTGAAGTACCTGCCCGCAGCGTTGCGCCCGGTGCACCTCCTGATCGTAGGCGGAGACCAGGACAGCGAGCATGGCCCCTGCGCTGCCGAGCTCCGGCGGCTTGCCGCTATTGCCCGGGAAGAAGGCGTTATGGAAGATGTGACCTTTACGGGGCCCAGGCAGCATGAAGAGCTGAAATATTATTACTCTGCAGCCGATATCTTTATATCTACCCCCTGGTATGAGCCTTTCGGTATTACCCCGCTTGAATCGATGGCCTGCGGTACACCGGTTATCGGCTCCGATGTAGGAGGAATTAAGTTTACGGTCGTGCACGGCGAAACCGGCTTCCTCGTTCCGCCCAAAGCGCCGGCTGCGCTGGCGGAGAAGATCAGCTGCCTGCTGGGCGATCCACTGCTGGCCGGGAGGATGGGCGCTGCCGCAGTAAAAAGAGTGAACCATTACTTTACCTGGAAGAAGATAGCGCGGCAGATGCAGGTTGCATATAACGCGCTTATTCAGAAGAGCATGGTAGCCATCCCGGTCAATGCGGCCCATAGCGCTGTGGAGATCGGAAAGGCAAGAGCCTTGAAAGTAACGCCGGCAGGTCCCGGAGGCGGAAAGCGCTGGATAGCCGGTAATACCGCAAAATGAACCTGGTGATGAGTCGAAGGGCAGTTTTTCTGGATAAGGATGGCACACTGATTCCCGACATTCCCTACAATGCCGACCCGGATAAGGTAACGCTCTGCGAGCATGCGGCGGAAGGATTGGGGCTGCTGGCCCGCGAGGGCTTCATGTTTATTGTTATTACCAACCAGGCCGGTATCGCGAAAGGCCTTTTTAAAGAAGCGGACCTGGAGCGTGTATGCGATAAGATATCAGGGTTGCTGCGCAGCCATTCCATTACCCTTTCGGCGCTCTACTATTGCCCGCATAATCCTGACCCAGGTATGCCTGAGGCACTCCGCTGCACCTGCCGGAAGCCTGCGCCGGGATTGATCTTCAGGGCAGCAAGGGAGCACGGCATAAGCCTGAAGGACTCCTGGATGATCGGCGATATACTGAACGATGTGGAAGCAGGCAACAGGGCAGGGTGCCGTACCGTTTTAATCAACAACGGGAATGAAACGGAGTGGGAAGCCGGCCCTTACCGGCAGCCCGATGCGGTGGCCGGGAACTTGAGAGAAGCTGCAGAATATATCCTGAACAACCTTTAATTTGACTGTGTATGCAGACCGACGTTTTCCGGCAGATATTACGGCAGTACCCGCATAAAAAAGTGCTGGTCATCGGCGATTTTATCCTGGATACTTACATCAAAGGGCATAGCCGGCGGATATCGCCCGAAGCGCCGGTGCCTGTGGTGGATGTGGACTCCGTGCACGACAGCCTGGGCGGGGCGGCCAACGTAGCGCTGAATACCAGGACAATGGGCGCAGAGGTGGAGTTCTGTACGGTGACGGGCATGGACGAGGCGGCAGAAAGAGGGACCGCGCTCCTGGAACAAGCCGGAATAACCCTTGCACACCTGGTCGCCGTAAAGACCCGGTCTACGCAGGCCAAAACCCGCATCATGGCCGGCAATCATGCTATAGTACGCTACGATACAGGCGATACCATATCCCTGGACGCAGGCACGGAGCAGAAGGTAATCGCTTCGCTGGAAAAGATCTATAAGCAATGTGATGCCGTTATTATTGCCGATTATGAAAAGGGGATGATCACGCCGGGAATTATTGAAGCAATACGCCGCCTCCGTAAAACCCATCCCGCTTTCCTGGCCGTCGATTCGCGAAGGCTGGAAACATTTGCGGCATTAAAGCCCGACCTGGTGAAGCCGAATTTTGAAGAAGCGCAGCGCCTCCTTGGCTGTGCCGTTGGCCGGGACGCCAGGCTTACCGTGCTCCGGGATATGGGCCCCTTGCTGTTTAAGCGCACGCAGGCGTCGCTCATTGCACTAACGGCAGACGAAGACGGCTCGCTGTGGTTCCGGCATGGGGATTTTGTGTTACAGGCGCCTTCGCAGCATGTGCCCCATCCGCAGGTAAGCGGCGCCGGCGATACTTTCCTGAGCGCCGCCACATTGGCGCTGGTATGCGGAGGCGATGTAAGGGACGTAGCGGAAATAGCCACCGTGGCGGCAGGTATCGTGATCAGGAAGGAAGATACTGCGTGCTGCTCCCTGCAGGAAATGCAGGCCTGCATGGGACAGGGCCAAAAGCACTGCTCGTCGGTGCAGGAGCTTTCGGGCTCCCTGGCCAGGTACAGAGCGGAAGGCAGGAAAATAGTGTTTACCAATGGCTGTTTCGATATACTGCACAGCGGGCATATTCACTTCCTGCAAAAAGCGAAACAGGCCGGCGACGTGTTGATTGTCGGGATCAATACGGATGAAAGCGTGCGCCGGCTCAAGGGACCTTTAAGGCCCGTAACTCCCTTGCAGGAGCGGCTGGAAGTGCTGGCCGCAATCGGTTGTATCGATCATATTGTCCCGTTCGGATCTGCAACGGACGATACGTCTACGGATATCATCAGGCAGCTCCGGCCGGATCTCTTTGTCAAGGGCGCTGATTATGCCGGCAAAGAGCTGCCCGAGTCTGCCGTGCTCAGGGAGCTGCATATAAGGACCGTCTATATACCGCTATTGCCTGTTCCGTCTACCTCACAGCTGATCAGCAGGCTGCAGCAGCATATCGGCAGCCTGTAATTTGTCAAATACTGAATACTATGGATAGTGCCTGGCAGGAATGCAGCCATATATTGATCATACGTGCCGATAACCTGGGCGACCTGGTCATGTCTTCGCCGGCGATCCGGGCCCTGAAGCAGACGTTTGGCTGCAGGATCACCCTGCTTACTTCTGCTGTAGCGGCACAGGCCGCCGCCCTGATCGATGCAGTTGACGAAACCATTGTTGCGGAGCTGCCCTGGGTGAAGAAAGAGCATAGTGTGGCCCCCGGTGAGCTGGCGGCGCTGGCCGAAACGCTGCGCCGCCAGCGGTTCGACGGGTGCGTTATTTTTACTGTTTACAGCCAGAGCGCCCTGCCTGCCGCTCTGCTTGCCTGGATGAGCGGTATCCCGCGCAGGCTGGCTTATTGCCGGGAAAACCCTTATGGGCTGCTGAACTACTGGCTGCCCGATAAAGAACCTTATACCTTCATACGGCACCAGGTAGAGCGGGACCTGGACCTGGTCCGGTCAATAGGAGCCATTGCCGCGGAGGAGCGTATTGTGCTGAACTGTTTGCCGGCCGCTGCCGATACAATGGCCCGGAAGATGAGCAGCCTGGGCTTAGACCCCTCTGCTCCGTTTATTCTGTTTCATCCTGGCGTCAGTGAGCCGAAAAGGGCCTTCCCGGAGGAAAGATGGGTCATGCTGGCGCGCGAGGCGGCCGGGAGATTCGGCATCCCGGTATGCTTCACCGGCTCTGCGCAGGAAAAGGAACTGGCAGGGCGCCTGCAGCAGCAGGCAGGAAAGGGCACGCATGTCCTTGCAGGACTGTTTGATATCGCGGAGTTTGCCGCACTGATCGGCAGGGCTTCTTTGCTTGTATCGGTCAATACAGGAGCAGTGCACATAGCTGCGGGCATGCAAACACCCGTTATTGTGCTGTATGCCCGGACCAATCCCCAGCATACTCCCTGGAGCGTACCCAATAAGGTGTTTGAATATAGCATTCCGCCGGATGCGCATAGCCGGAACGAAGTGATCCGGTATGTCAGCAGCTCGCTGTATGCCCATGCGCGGCCAATACCCGCCATTGCCGATATTATTCAGTCAATGGAATATTTCCTGGAGAAAGATATAGCAGGTTTTCGGCTCCCTTAAAGCTGCCGTTTCTCAATAAGATGTCAAGGGCTTTCTCTGCCTTTGCAAAGTCCGGATCGGCCAGCCAGTCCAGCGTATAAAAAAGCGTTTTATCCATAGGCCCCCAGCGGTGCGGCTCGCCATCCATGCTGATAATGATGCCCGGGGTTTGTATGGCAGCGGCCATATGGGCAACGCCCGTGCAGTTGGATATCAGCGCAAAGGCATCCTGCAGCAGTACGGCCATTGTGCCCAGGTCGGTCCTGCCAGCCGCTATTACCGCCTCATGCTTCATTTGGCCGGCGGTAGCTTCCACGATGCCGAGCTCTTCCTTTGTTCCTGTCAGCACCACCTTTATGCCTTGCCTGCAGCAGGAGTCGGCCAGTGCTGCGAAAAAAGCAGGAGGCCAGCGACGCCAGGCTCCTCTTGAGCCGGGATGAATGCAGACATACTTTTTTCGTTCCAGTCCCAGGTCGAGGGCCGCAAATTTCCTGATGTCTTCTTCTTCAACAGGAAATTCCATGGCATGCGTACCACCGATGCCCAGGTGCCGCATCAGCGACAGGTGCCGCAGCACTTCGTGGCCATGATCGGGATAAGGCATAAACCATTCGCCGGGCGGCTTATAATCATGCGGCATGTAATAGCCCCCGGTGCAGGCTGCGCCGAACAGCTCCACCAGCTGGTTGACCAATGTGCCGTTGCCCTGCATCTGGAGCATAAGATCGAAGCGCTGCTCCTGCATATAAGCAATAAAGGAGGCAATCTTTTTTACATCGTAAGCCTGCTCCGGCAGGCCCGGATAGCCGGGGAAGGGAATAATCCCCGCAAAGTATTTCCGGAAGCGCCTTGCCAGCGCTTCCGAGCCGGGCAAGCCTATCAAATAGATGTCGGCCTGCGGCATTGCATCTTTCAGCGCCCTGACGGCGGGTATGGCACACAGGAGATCTCCGAGCTGCAACGCCCTGAAGATGCCGATCTTCCTGATACTTGTTTTATCCATGTTTCGCTGTTCAGATAAAGAATACACGGTACCTGACCGCCCCGTAAAGCCGCCAGTATACGGATACGAAAGGAATAACAACGGAAGTGACCCACATTTCCATAATATGCGGGAAGCGCTTTGATACAGGCTTGACCCGCTTCAGGAACAAAAAAGCAACCATCAGCACCCAAAGCATGCCGAATGCAAATGCAGTCCGGTAGTAGGCTTCTGCAAACGCAACGAGGAACACAATAGCGGAGGCTACAATCGTATAGTAGTACCATAAAGGCTGCGCCTGTATGCGGCTCCGGTACAGGACCGGGTATTTCTTGTACAGCAGGGCATCGTACAGTCCTTTCTTTTGCTCCCTGATACTTACGCCCCAGGGCACCTGCTCCCGTACCGGGTGCACTACCACGGCCTGTTCTATCTTCTCGATAGGAATACCATGACTCAGCAGCTTGAACTCGAGGTCGCTGTCTTCTCTCCAGGCTGCTTTAAACCGCTCGTCGAACCCGTCTACCCGGACCAGGGCCTCTCTGGTGCAGGCACAGTTGGCTGTGATAAAGCTGGCTGTTTGCAGATGTGTCATGTTTAAGGCAAAGTCGGTTATTTCTTCAGGCAACGGGACCCTGGTGCTTCCGGTATATCCCATCAATGGTGCATTGCTGCGCCTGTGGTGCCCGAGTATGGCTTCCAGCCAGCCAGGGTCAGGACGGCAGTCGTCATCCGTAAAAGCGATCAGAGGAGCGCGGGCATGCCGCCAGCCGATGTTCCTGGCAGCGGCGGGGCCCGCTTTACCCGGGGTATGCAGCCCCGATATACGGAGCCTGCTCTGCCGGCTGTACGTGGAAATGGCCCCGGCAGTTACAGGATCGTACCCGTCGCTGACCACTATTACCTCAAACTGTTCCGGCATAATCGTCTGGCGTTCCAGGCAGCGTAGGCATTCAATAAGCAGCTCGGGTCTTTTGTATGTAGGTATCACTACCGCAATATCCATGGCTTGAGTAGGTTGAGAATGATGTAAAGCGCTTACCCGGGGGTGTGGGCGACCCGGCCTGCCATGCCCGCTGCCGCTGCATCGCTTAACGATGCGGGCTCTTTTTCCAGGAGGAACGACCCTATTACCAATGCATCGAAAGGCGAGGTCCAGAAGCATTCTATGGCATCCCTGGGCGTACAGACAATAGGCTTGCCTAAGGTATTGAAGGATGTGTTGACCAGCACCGGCACGCCTGTTTTCTCTTTGAAAGCTTTTAATAGCCGGTAGTAAGCGGGGTGCTGCTGCTCATTGATTGTCTGGATGCGTGCCGTGCCGTCTACGTGCCTTACCGCGGGAATCATGCCGGCCTTTTCTTTCTTTACATCGTATACAAAAAGCATAAAGGGGGAATACCCGGCTCCTTCAAACCAGTCAGGAGCATCCTCCTCGAGCACTACCGGAGCCACCGGCCTGAAGTCTTCCCGGTCCTTGATCTCGTTGAGCCGGCCCTGCATGCGGGGGTCGATCGGGGACGCCAGTATGGAGCGGCTCCCGAGCGCGCGCGGGCCGAATTCCATCCTGCCCTGGAACCAGCCTATGATCTTATTCTCTGCAAGCAGTTTGGCAGTTTCGGCGGCAGGGTCATCCATTTTCCTGTAGTTTATCTTGCATTTTTCCAGGAATGCTTCGATCTCCTCGTCGCAGAATTCGGGTCCCCAGTAAGCGTGGGTCATTTCAAAATCTTTGCCTGCATTTGAGCGCAGCTGCTTATCCGCATACAACGCCGCGCCGAGCGCCGTTCCGGAATCGCCCGAGGCCGGCTGTACCCACACGTTCCGGAAGGGAGCCCGGTCCTTGATCCGGCTGTTCAGCACACAGTTCAGCGCTACGCCGCCCGCAAGGCACAGGTTTTCTTCTTTGTATTCCTTCTGAAACCAGGTTGCCAGCTCTACGGCCGTTTCTTCAAGCGCCTTTTGCAACGAATGCGCGATGTCGAAATGATGCTGGGTAAACTCCTCGTGCCGTAACCTTGCGGGGCCGAAGCGTTCCGTAAGCCGCTCATTGCTGATACGGTACCGGCCCTGGCCCGCATGATGGATCATTTCCCTGAAGTCATTGAGGTACCGGGGCTTCCCATAGGAAGCCAGGGCCATTACCTTGTATTCGTCGCCGGAGTGCATAAAGCCAAGATGGCTGGTCACCTGTTCATACAGCAAGCCGAGCGAATGTGGCATGTCTACCTGCGCTATCCGCTCCAGTTTATTTCCGGAGCCGATGTTGTAGGTTGTGGTAGCCAGCTCTCCCCGGCCATCAATGGTAATTACTGCGGCTCTTTCAAAAGGAGAAGGATAAAAGGCGCTGGCTGCATGAGCGGTATGGTGCTCTATGTAGTGCCATTGCCAGTCGCCGGGGCTGCAGCCCCGGAAACGCCGCTGCAGGTGATGCGGCCAGCCGTCTGCCAGCTGCGCAGGCGCGTTTACAATCGCCGACAGGAAGAGAGGCTCCCAGGGGTTCTTTTCGCTTTCCCTTGGGGTATAGTGTAAAGGAATGGCGATGTCGGGAGCCTGTGCCCGGGCCTTATCCATAAGCAGGTACGGGTCGAATGAATAGGCTACATGGTCGATGTCTTTCAGGTGAATGCCTGCTACTTCGAGGCAATAGTCTATAGCATGGAAAGGCAGCTCATAGGTAGAGAACGGCACCGGCCTTTTCCCGTGCTTGAAATGCGTAAAGCGCTCTTCTTCTGCTGCGGCCAGCAGTTGCCCGTCCCGCAGGATGCAAGCTGAGGAATCGTGGAACACAGCATTGATGCCAAGTATATGCATAACCTCGTGTATGGTTTATCGGTAACAAGAAGCCCGGTTAAGAGATCAAAGAGAGAGCAACAAAAAAAAGTCAAGTTGGTTGATGACTTTCTCATAATGCTAACAACATTCGCTTGCGAAATGTGTTGAGGAGTACATCAAAACAGTACATCATGGCACGAAAAAGAATTTTAATAACCGGGGCGGCAGGCTTCCTGGGCTCGCATCTGTGCGACCGGTTTATAAAGGAAGACTATCATGTGATTGGTATGGATAACCTGATTACCGGCGATATCCGGAATATAAAGGACCTGTTCCGGCTCGATAACTTCGAGTTTTACAACCACGATGTGTCTTCGCTTGTCCATATCCCCGGCAAGCTTGATTATATCCTTCATTTTGCCTCGCCGGCAAGCCCGGTGGACTATCTCCGTATTCCTATCGAAACTTTAAAGGTGGGCTCGCTGGGCATTCATAACCTGCTCGAGCTGGCGCTGGACAAACAATCAAGAATACTGGTCGCCTCCACCTCCGAGGTTTATGGCGATCCGCTGGTAAACCCCCAGAACGAATCGTACTGGGGCAATGTAAATCCCGTGGGCCCAAGGGGCGTATACGACGAAGCAAAGCGATTCCAGGAAGCCATGACCATGGCTTACCACAGGTACCATGGACTGGAAACCAGGATTGTGCGCATCTTCAATACCTACGGCCCCCGGATGCGGCTCAATGACGGCCGGGCGCTTCCGGCCTTCATCGGCCAGGCGCTTCGGGGCGAGAACCTTACCGTGTTCGGCGATGGTACGCAAACACGCTCTTTCTGCTACGTGGACGACCAGGTAGAGGGCATTTACAGGCTGCTGCTCAGCGATTATCCTTACCCGGTCAACATAGGCAACCCGGATGAGATTACCGTCCGGCAGTTTGCGGAAGAGATCATAGCCCTGACCGGAAGCAAGCAGAAAATTTTCTACCAGGAGCTGCCGGTGGACGACCCCAGGCAAAGAAGGCCGGACATCTCCCTGGCCAGGCGGATATTGGGCTGGGAGCCACGGATCAGCAGGAGCACGGGGCTGAGATATACATATGAGTATTTCAGATCGCTCCCCGAAGAAGAAGTTATGAAGAAAGACTTTGAATATTTCGAAAAGGACAAGGTGGCTGTAAAAGAAAACATAATTGCCTAAGGGGTTATGTGGGCCGGGAGGCAGGAGGCGGCCCCTTCCTAATGTGTTTTTTCCGCCTGAATCTGAAGAGCGCCACCAGCTGCTCGTGCCAGCTTATAATGTCGCCGATCAGGAAATATTCTTTCAGGTTCTTCCGCACACTGCTGCGCATGATTCTCCTGACCGTGTCTTTATGTACTTCACCTACTTCGTGCACCCGCATCAGTACCTTCAGCGACAGCAGCGCCAGCAGGGCGCCGATCAGGAACAGGAAATTCCATTCATGGAGCGCTACCAGCTTAAAAGCCTTGTGGATGCCGGGGCCTTCCCACTGCATGGCCACGGTCAGCTTCCGGTTGGCAAAATAGTCTGCCAGCAAGCCTCCTGCCAGGGGAGCCAGCGAGGAGAAGAAGGCGGTGATAATGTTCTTTACCGACAGGTACACGATGGCATCCTCTCTGGGAGCGAGTTTCAGCCCTATGTTGGTTAGGGAAAGATTGATACCGGCCGTGGCAATACCGCTGAAAATATGGATCAGCGCCAGCAGGCCCATGTTCAGGTAGTATTGCCTGAAGATGCCTACAAAGCACCAGGCAATGATGCAGCCGATATAGATCGGCGCGCTCAGCCCTATGATGCTCTTGTTGCTGTAGCGATCGGAGAACACGCCCCATATACGAAGCGTAAGAATGCTGAAAAGCTGGCTTATGACCGAAAGCACGATGATGTACGCAATAGGCAGGCCAAGGCTCTTCATCATGAATACCGGGAAGAACGGGATAGCTATGTTAATGGCGAACACCCATGAAGAGTTGAACAGCAGCAGCCTCCTGAAGTTAGGGTCGCGGAGCGGGAGCCTAAAGAGCGTGAGCAGGCTTGCGTCCGATAGCTGGGATCGTGGTTCGGGCGCTTTGGACAGCAGATAGCCTCCGGCGATGCCGATCACGCCCGCTATGATAAAGAACAGGGCATACACCGCCAGCTCGTTATGAGGAGAGCGGCTCCTTACATAGTCCAGCAGGAAAGCCAGTGCAATGCTCAGCACCACATTCAGGCTTTGCGTATACCTCGTTCTCCGGGAGAAATAGATGCCCAGCACTTCTTCCGGGATCATATCCTTCATCCATGAGTTCCAGCTCGGACCGGCAACAGAACCAAAAAAATAGTGGAAGAAGAGGAAGAACAGCAGGATCGTGACCGACATATTATGCATCCACAGGATGCTGCAGCCGATGAGGATGAGAGGAATTCTGGCCAGGTAAGCGCAATATACGGCAATGGCCCTCCTGTTGTTGTACCTGCGCACCAGCCATATGGAAATGAGCTGCGAAAGGTTGGTAACCGTAGGCAGGGCCGCGAGCAATCCTATCTGCACATTGCTGGCGCCCAGCAGCAGGGCCATAGCTACCAGAAAGGTGCCGCCTGTAAAAGCGATCATTACCTCCGTAGTAAGCCCGTCAAGGATCACCATCTTTAGCCCCCTGTCGATTTCCTGCTCCGTGAGCGGGCCGTCTTTAGGTTGAAGTTTCACATCCGTTGAAGTATTCCATCACTAACAATTTTTATTTCTTTTCCGCATGAAACAACTTGTTAAGAATGGGAGAGGGCTTCAGCTCCGTAAGGCAATGCATCTTCCCTCCTGCAATTGCACTATGCGGCCGGAACAACGATGAAACGTCGCCGCTGGTTTCCCCGGGCAAAGGCAGGTGGGAAGCAGTTGAATGCGGAGAGATCAATCTTTCAGGCCGTCGCCGGGCGCTGTTTCTGCAGCAGCAGAATCTGCAGGTTGCGGTTCCGCTGCGGGCCGGGCATATTTGCCCGCCGTGGCAGGATAGCTCGTGTGATAATATTCTGTGCTGTCCCTGCGCTCTTCCTGGGCTTGCCCATCGATAGAGGCAGAAGTGCATCCTGCAGTAACCAGTGTCAAAATCGCAACTACTAAACCGAACTTCATGTTGGATGTTTTTTGTGCTTTTAATAAAATGCAAGGAAGGAATGTGTATGAGTAACGCGCTGCCGGCCAGGGCAGGGCAGGAAAGATTTCCGCCGGGCACCGTACGCTTATTTACTCCTTCCTCTTCCTTCTCTTCCCGGCCATCCATGTAAGCGCCAGTATCGCTATGCCTATGGTGCCTGCAATGTTAACGATCGTTCCGGCGCGGTCGTATTTCCATTTTGCCTTCCACCCTTTTTCGGCCAGGATATTGGGAATATGCCTTTGCCTGACGTCATCGATCAGGCCTTCTATCACATTGATCCGGTCGGCCAGCAGGAGCGACAGCCAATGCTGCATCTTGGATTCGCTGTACCTGAACGCCATGCGGCGCAGGCGGCCGCTTAATCCCGAGGGGGGGAGGGTAGTGCCGAATACAGCGGTCATATAAGGCCGCTCGTTGGAATGCAGTATCTCCGTTCCCGAAACCTGCAGCGGCGGACGCTGCCATACAGAGTCGTGCCGGTCGGCGTGCTCTTTTTTAATAGGGTAAGCCGGTGCATTGTCGGGGTCCGCATCTACGCCCCATCCTTTGATGTGGCTGTATTTATCATTTTCGTTGGTCATGGCAAAGCATATTAATGAGGAATAAGAATGGGCTTAATACAGTTGTCGAGCTTGGCGGAGAACAAGTGATATGCATCTGCTACCTCGGCCAAAGGAATGCGGTGTGTTATGATCGCCTTAGGGTCCAGGTAGCCATTCCTGATGTGCGCTATCAGCCTGGGAAGCAGCCTTTTGACCGAGGCCTGGTTGGCCCGTATGGTGATTCCCTTATTGACAACATTGCCAATAGGAATCAGGTTTCCCGTAGGTCCGTAAACACCCACTATGGAAACCGTACCGCCTTTCTTAACGGAATTGATGGCCCAGTGCAGGGCAGTAGCGGCTCCTGCCTGCAGCATCATTTTCTTGCCGGTAATGGTATGGACGGCATTGCCTGCCGCATCCGCCCCAACCGCATCAATGCATACGTCGGCGCCCAGCCAGCCGGTTATCCGTTTTAAAAACAGAACCGGGTCGCTCAACGACCTGAAATTGTATGCCTCGCATTGTGCATATTTGCGGACAAAATCCAGCCGGTATTCGAGGTGGTCGATAACAATGACACGGCCTGCGCCGAACAGCCATGCGCATTTGGCTGCCATTATGCCTACCGGCCCGGCGCCGAAAACAACGACCGTGTCTCCTTTTCTTATCCCGCCCATCTCTGCGGCCTGGTAGCCTGTAGGCACCACGTCTGTTAACAGCACGGCATCGTCGTGATCCAGGTCTTCAGGTATCACCACCGGGCCTATGTCGGCATAGGGAACCCGGACATACTCGGCCTGGCCGCCATCGTACCCTCCCGCTGTATGGGAGTACCCGAAGATCCCGCCTACGGCTGTAGCTTCGGGGTTGGACTCATGGCAGTTGCCGAATAGTTCCTGTTTGCAGAAAACACAGTTGCCGCATGCAATATTAAATGGCACCAATACCTGGTCGCCAACCTTGAGGCGCTGCACCGAAGCCCCCGTCTCTTCCACGATGCCGATAAATTCATGGCCGAAGGTCGTGCCCACCCTCGTATCCGGCACCATGCCATGATACAAGTGCAGATCGGAGCCGCAGATGCACGACCTGGTGACTTTGATAATAGCATCGCCCGGATGCTCGATTTTCGGGTAAGGCTTTTGCGAAGCCCGGACCCTTCGCGGGCCCCGGTAGTTCATTGCCAGCATATATCAAATAGTTTTTTACGGATGAATCAAGCTTGTTGACAGCGCACCGCAGCCGCTAAGGATAAAGAGCATGCGCCAGGCTGTCCGCCAAGTGCCGGTGGTGCTGTATCACTTCCAGCTTGTCCTGGGCGTACTCTTTTACAGCCTTGTTCTTGCCGTTTTGCAGCTCGTCCTGGTGCAGCGCTATTGCCTTATCGTGCCCCTGTACCATCATATACATATAGGTGGAATCGAAGGTGTCGCCGTCGAGCATCATAAGCATATTTGCCATGCTTTTATGCTCCTGGTCCGTTTCAGATGGCAATGTGTAGCCGTTATCGGAAGCTATCGAGGATAATTGCTGGTGGGCATTGGTGTGGTCTGCGATCATCATCGAGCCGAAATCTTTTACAGGCGTGTTCATGGCTTTCTGTACAGCTATGTTTCCGGAGCCGACCTCCCCGAGATTGATATAGGTTGCCCTGTTCATAAAGTCCATATCTTTTTGGCTGAGCTGCATGCCGTTGTCATCGTCGTCGTTGCAGGAAGCGCCCAGCACAAGGGCGGATAGCGTAAGCATCAATAGTTGTCGTTTCATTTTCCGTTGCTTTTGTAGGTGTGAATATTGGTAACCCTGCCTTGCCCGGCAGCAGCCAAAGACAATAAACCCAAATTTGATGCCATGCAAACCGGGCTTTCCCGTTACTTAACTCACAATGGATTAGGCCTTTCTTTTAAGAGCTTTTTTGCTTTTGTGAAGTGCAGGCGCTTCCCCGCATGGGGCAAACATTACCACACTCCCCAGGTTCCGGCCGGGCCTGCTTTCCCTCCGTAAGCAGCCGATATTACTTGTTACTAACAAATTGTATGTAACGATATCTTCTCCGCTACGGATGGCACTGCGTTTGCGTTACCATTTAAAACCGCAATTATGTTTGTTATAATCATTGCAACGATAATTGTTCTTGCCCTGGTCATTTTTTTCCTGGTATCACGTGCAAACAAAAAGACCAGGGAGGGCAGATGATCACAGTTATTTTTTAACCATTAAAACTTTCAAAAAATGAACGGACATTCTGAAGGCCATGTTGCCAAAACCATCGAAAACCAAACTGCTAAAATTCCTTCCGACGTATTTCTCTGGTCGTCGCTCGCAGCTATGGGCGTATCGCTTACCATGAAATGCCTCAGGAAAGATCACCTGGCGCTTTTTGTGGGACAGTGGGCTGCCCCCTTCCTGCTGCTGGGCATCTACAACAAGATTGTCAAAACACAGGGATCGGAATAATATATGCGCCCCCGTATTCCCTATTGTTTACACACTCTTTACCAACATTTTCTTATCAGCTATGCAACACTCAAAAGATATACATACCTCCCGGACTGCGGCGGCGGTGATAGGTGTGATCGGAGCCGTAATGACCGTAGGTGCGATTTTATTCGCACTGTATAATTTCCTGAATTAGCCTTATGATCCCGGTAAGCATACACGGCATCCTGGATTATATGGTGGGCCTGCTGCTGATAGCAGCCCCCTGGTTGTTCGGCTTTTCAGATAGCCGTTCTGCGGTGCCCGTTACGGTTGGGCTGGGCATATTTACCCTGATCTATAGCCTCGTCACCAAATACAGGTATGGGCTTGTACCGCTGCTGCCTTTTAAGGTGCACCTGGTTATAGATCTCCTTTCGGGTATTTTCCTGATAGCTGCGCCGTGGATGTTCGGATTCGGAAATACTGTTTACTGGCCTCATCTGCTCATCGGCCTGCTGGAAATAGTCGTGGTGCTGTTGAGCAGGCGTTCGGGAGATGCATAAAGATCGCCCGCCGCAAAAGCATGAAGCGCCGAGGATTCACCTTATGTGCTGGCACAGGAAACAGCCTGGAATTCCCTGCAGCAGTTAATAAGATGCAGGTACTGGCTGCTTCCTGGCAGCACACCAAAGCAATATGCAAAACCGGGGAAGAAAGCTGGGATGCGGGCGTAAAGCTATTCTGTAAACATGTACTAACCGGATGAAGAAAGAAGATATAAAAGTCACGGACATCCAGCGTATTCTTTTCGGCGAAGCGCCTGCTGCTTTTGCGCTGGAAGTATTTGTACGCACTTTCTTTGTGTACCTGGCATTGCTGTTCACGCTCAAATTATTGGGTAAGAGAATGACCGGCCAGCTTACGATTACCGAGCTGGCGGTTATGATTACGCTGGGCGCCATAGTTTCCGTCCCGATGCAGATCCCGGACAGGGGAATAGTTCAGGGCCTGCTTATTCTGCTACTGGCGGCCCTTTTTTTAAGGGGCCTGAATTACCTGTCTTTTAAAAAGCCGAAAATGGAGCACATTATCCAGGGCAGGGTGAATACGCTGGTTGCCGACGGGGTGATGAACATCGAAGCCCTGAAGCGGTTGAACATATCAAGGCAGCAGCTTTTTACAGTGCTTCGTAACCGGCAGATCAACCACCTGGGCAAAGTAAGCCGTGTATACCTCGAAGCCTGCGGCCTGTTCAGCGTATATACCGGGAATGAGCCGGCGCCCGGGCTGCCGATTTATCCCTTGCAGGACCAGGAGCTTTTACAGGAAGCTGAGAAGGCGCCCGGCACGCTGGCCTGCTGCGATTGCGGCACCCTGAATGAAGGCGCCCCGTCCTGCCGCCACTGCGGCGGATCCGACTTTGTGGATGCAGTAAAATGATGCTTATGCAAAAAGAAGCGATACACATTGGCGACTGGAGCAGGGTTATCCTCGGCGAGGCCCCGCCCGTATTCTTTTTAGAGATCATTTTACGGGCCATTGTTGTATATGCCATACTGATGATCGCGTTCCGGCTGATGGGTAGCCGGATGGCCAGCCAGCTTAACCGTATCGAGCAGGCCTCCCTGGTTACACTGGCAGCGGCGATCGGTGTGCCTATCCAGTCGCCGGAAAGGGGCATTGTCCCTGCTTTGATCATTGCCCTGATCGTGGTGGTCTGTGCCCGCCTGATCGCCCGATGGGCAAGCCGGTACGAGAAATTCGAACGGCAAAGCCAGGGCAGGGCAGATACCCTGGTCCGGAACGGCGTACTGTGTATGCAGACCATCCGGAAAACAACCCTTACGCGCGAAAGGATATTTGCCCAGCTCCGGTCAATGCAGATTGTCCACCTGGGACAAGTGAAAAGGCTCTACCTGGAGGCCAACGGGAGCTTCACGCTTATCCGGAGCAGGCAGGAGCAGCCGGGGCTGGCCATACTCCCGGAGTACGACCCTGACTTTCTTGCGCGCTTTGCGCAAAGCGCGCAGCTCGTTTGCGCCACCTGCGGCCAGGAAAGCAGGCAGGAGGGCCAATGCGAAAATTGCGGAGATATGGACCGGGAGCGCGCAATCGTTGCGGAGCCCGGACCATCCGATATTGTTTTAACAGTTAAATCCAATTCTTATGTTCCATCACGTTAAAGAACTACAGTTCAACGCAAGAGTTTCCAAGCCCGATCCCAGATTCGCCCGCCTGTTGCTGGAGCAGTTCGGAGGGCCCAACGGCGAGCTTAAGGCCGCCATGCAGTATTTCGTTCAGGCCTTTCCCTGCAAGCAGCCTTACCCGGACAAATATGACATGCTAATGGATATCGCAACGGAAGAGTTCAGCCATCTCGAAATTGTAGGCGCCACCATCCAGATGCTGCTCTCAGGAGTGAGCGGCGAGCTTAAAAATGCGGCAGACGAATCCGAGATTATGAAAACGATGAACAGCGCCACAAAGGAAAGCTATATCCACGAAGCAATGATGAACCCGCAGTTCGGAGTGCTGTCGGGAGGCGGGCCTATACCCTCCGACAGCAACGGCAATCCCTGGACTGCCGCGTACGTAAATGCGAACGGCGATCTGACCGTGGATCTCAGGTCCAATATGGCTGCGGAGTCCAGGGCTAAGATTGTATACGAATACCTCATGAAGTTTACGGACGATCCTTATGTCAAGGAAACGCTTCGTTTCCTGATGACGAGGGAGGTAGCCCACTTCCAGATGTTCGAAGCGGCGCTGGACAGCATCCAGCCCAATTTCCCGCAAGGTGTGCTGCAAAGCGACCCCCGTTACAGCAATAAATATTACAACATGTCCAACGGGCAGGAATTCCGCGGTCCCTGGAACGAAGGTGTAAGCACGCAGCTGGGAGAAGAGTGGCAATATATCCAGGACCCGCTGCAGAACGTCCGCGAAACTAAAGGCCTCATCGAAGAGCAGATTGAAGGAACCGAACGGACCGAGAAGGAAGTTGCCGCTATGAACCAGGCGCTGAGCGAGGAGAGAAGCACTGAAATAAATGAGGCGACACCGAAGGAAAATATGCAATGGAGCACGTATGAATAATAGCGATGATCATGTGCCGGCGGCAGGCCAGCCTGCCGCCGGCTTTTTAAATACCTGAAATATGGCAAACCTGAAAGTAATTACAGAAGCGAACGGCGACGAAACGATCTGGTATATAGCCGATGAAAAGACAGTACGGGACAAGCTGGAAGATGCGATCACAGTCTACAAATTTGCCGAGGGCCCGCTGGCCGACAATGTGCTGACTGAATATTCCCTGTTCGTGGAATACGGCGCAAAGGACACGCCGTCTTTTATTTTTACCAAAGGCAATGACGAAGACTGGTTTATTGCCCAGGTGGAAGTCAAGGAGAAAAAAATACAGTAGCAGATGGTATGGGATAAAGTTATTGCAGGCAATACAGTAGCAATGTGGATGACGGTTGCGGGCCTCATCGCTGTAGCCTTTGTCATTCTTTATTTCGTTAAGCTTTTGCTCGTAAGAAGACTGAAAGAGCTCGCCCTGAGGAGCAGGTCCTTATGGGACGACTTTGTGGTATGGACCCTGGACCGGGCGCTCCTGCCCATACTCCTTAGCATCGGAATATATTCCGCATTGTCGGCCCTGTCGCTGCCGGCAAAAGCAGATAAGCTTATCTACATCATTTTCCTGGCAGCCATTACGTTTTTCATACTCCGCGTGGCAAGCGGTCTCTTCCGGAAGTTTGTGCATGTTTTCATTCATCAGAGGCAGGACGGCGACAAGAAAGAGCGGCAGGCCAATGGCCTGATCCTTATTGCCAACATAGTGATCTGGGTATTGGGCATACTCTTCTTTGTCAATAATCTCGGGTATAACATCACCACGCTCATCGCAGGCCTGGGAATAGGCGGCGTGGCCGTGGCCCTGGCAGCGCAAACCATACTCGGCGATCTTTTCAGCTATTTCGTGATATTCTTCGACCGGCCCTTTGAGATCGGCGATTTCGTAACTGTAGACGACAAGTCCGGTACGATCGAATTCATCGGGATTAAAACCACGAGAATAAGAACCCTGAGCGGCGAGCAGCTCGTATTTTCCAACTCGGACCTGACCGATTCAAGACTGCATAACTATAAGCTTCTGCAGGAAAGGCGCGTCCAGTTCAGCATTACGGTGCTTTTTCATGACGACCTGGATCTTGTGGCTGCAGTGCCGGCCTGGGTCAGGGAGATTATTACCTCCCTGAAAGATACCCGGTTCGACAGGGCGCACCTGGCTGCCTACAGCGATGCGGGCCTGGTGTACGAGATCGTTTACATTGTCCTGAGTGCCGACTATAATTATTACATGGACCTGCACCAGTCCATATTACTGAAAATACTGGAGCGGTTGAAGGGGCGGGGGCTCACCCTGGCTTATCCGACCAGGAACCTGATCGTCTATCCCAGGATTCCCATGGAGGCTCCCCGCAGCCCTGCGATCAATCATCATTAAAACAGGACGCATGCATATAGGCTACCACGCATCTCATGAGCAGTTTTCTCCTGCGGAGCTTCTCCGTTATTCTGTACTGGCGGAATCGGCAGGATTTGATTTCGTTATGAGCGCCGACCATTTAAATCCCTGGAGCCGTAACCAGGGCCATTCAGGCTTCACATGGTCATGGCTGGGCGCGGCACTGCAGGCAACCAAAAAGATACAATTCGGCAGCATTGCAGTGCCTTGCGGATGGCGGTATCACCCGGTAATCGTAGCGCAGGCGGCAGCTACGCTGGCGCAAATGTATCCCGGGCGGATGAAGTGGATTGCCGCAGGCAGCGGAGAAGCCCTGAACGAAAAGGTAGTATGTGCCGACTGGCCCGGGAAGCCGGAGCGCAATGCCAGGCTGAAAGAAGGCATTGAGATCATACGGAGGCTCTGGAACGGTGAAACCGTTACCCAAACGGATGGCTATCATTATACGAAGGATGCCAGGATATGGTCCCTGCCTCCCGAAGCGCCTGCCATCATGGGCGCTGCCATCAGCAGCGAAACTGCAGGCTATCTTGCCGGCGCTGTGGATGGGCTTGTTACCGTTTACCAGCAGGAAGAAACTTTGAGCCGAATCATCAGGTCATTCCGGAGCCAGGGAGGAGAGCGGAAGCGGTTATATGTCCAGGTCCATGTCAGCTGGCATCAGGATGAGCAACAGGCAAAGCGCAATGCGCTGGATCAATGGCGAAGCAACCTTGTACCGCCGATCCTGGGAGAGAACCTTTCGTCGCCCGGCGCCTTCGAGAAGGTAACAGAAGCATTGTCTGCTCCCGATCTGGAAGGCAGGGTATTTGCAGGCTGCGACAGGGAGTATTTTGCCGCGCTTATTGATAAATGCTTTTCCCTCGGGTTCGATGGCGTTGTCCTGCATAATGCAGGACGCAACCAGGAGGATTTTCTCCGCTTTTTCGGCGAAAAGGTGCTCCCTTCATTTAAATAGGTTTCCTGCTGAAGGATTGCTGCTCTGGTAATGCCCCGGGCGCTGCTTTATCAGCTGAGAGCCTGTTGTAATGCCTGTACAAAAGCCTGCCGCAGCTTTAACAATACGCTGCAAAATCAATCCAAACTATAAAAAGGCCGATGCTGTTATGTGAGGCAAAATCAAACTGAAGATGACGACCACGGAGCTCCGCGCTAAGCTGATGAAGTATTCGCCGTTCGTATTGCAGAAGACGGTAGAAGAAAGCGACCATTTCATCTTTTTGGCCGATACCATTCTTTTGAATGATAATTGCATAGGAAAATACCGGATCAGTGAAGAAGAAGACCGGTTCAGCATACAGACCGACAACCCCGAAAGGGTAAAGAACAATGAAATAGAACTGCAGATAGACTACCGGGAGAAGAAAATAGTCCTGCATGCTTCGGACGTATATACCGCATCCCGTTTGGCCGATTGCCAGGGAGCGCAGCAGCCTGCGCTTGTGCCGATGAAACGTATCGTAGACGACGAGCAGTCGGAGCTGTAGCGCTCATCTGCCATGCACAGCCTTACACAAAATGGGGAAGGAAATGCCCTGTTCCCGGAAATGCCTATGCCGGTCCTGTAAGCCTGCGGCCGCTATGCGGTTTGCTATAAGCCACTTATAAATAAGCCTGATCGTGGTGAAGGGCCGGTACGACTTTTGAATTCAATATCGTTACAGAACATCGCCGGCAACCTTATATTTTCCGAACCAAACAAATACAACGATTATGGGAAAGCTGTTACCTCTTAAGCCCTGGCTGGCTTCCGAAGACAAGATTATTTCCGAAATGCTCGGGCTCACTCCCGAAGAATATAAAGAGCTTAGCCACAGCGGGATCAAGGAAGTATGCGATATGGACAATAACGTACTGTACTTTTATATGGAAGTAAGCCCCCTTAACCCTGAGTCCATACTGCGGAAGCTCAATATGAACAAATCCAGGATGATCTTTCTCCCCGCGGATTACAAAGAGCGGAAAAAACAGCTGCAGGAGCTGGTTTGATCCGGTCCAGGTACATCGGCTATCGCAGTACAGGCGGCTCTGTTAGAATGAATGATACCAGGAGCGCAGGCAAAAAACGAACTTAAACCGGACAGATGGAAATCCTATTCAGCGTGATCGCAGGCCTGGCAGGAACATTACTGATGACCTTGTTTCTCGATATTGTTTCGATCCTTACCGGCTTTACCTTCCATGTGCCGAGGCTGCTCGGCACTATGGTTGCCATGCGGACGATGCCGTCCGGCAAGCCATCCGGAAGCCTCCCGGTACGCATCGCAGGCATAATTATACACTATGCCATCGGGGTTTTCTTCGCTTTAGCCTACAGGCAGATTGTCGATGTGGCAGCGCTTCCCGACAGTGCCGCCAATGCAGCCATGCTGGGCCTTATTACAGGCGTGCTGGCTATGGGATTCTGGTATACCTTGCTAAAGCTGCATCCTCTGGCCCCTTCGGTGAGGCTGGTTCTCTTTCTCGTGCTGCTGTTCCTGGGGCATTTTATCTTTGCCGCCGGCATGTATCTCACTTATCATTTCCTGGCAGCCGTTACAGCTTGAGATCTTCAACAGCATTTTTTTATGCCCGGCACGCTTACCCGTGGTTTATTACAGTATTTATAACAAATGAATGTTAAAAATATGATTCCTGTTATTGATATTTAACCGGTTAGGGAAGCCGCCTTTTCAGGACCATAGGTTTTACGACGGTTGGCCTTATTTTTATAGGACCAAACATCGCTTACTATGCAAAAAATATTCCACCGGTCGGGAAAATTGATTACGGATGACGCAATAGCAAAAGCCCTGAAGCTTACTGCGGAAGAATACAACTCCATAGTCCATAGCGGGCTGCTGGAAATACCCGGCCCTGAAGATGCCCAGCCCCGTTACTTCCTGGTCGTGGGCAGGAATTCTCCGCCGGACATATTAAGCAAGCTGAGGTTAAATATGTTCAACATGGTTTATTTAAAAGCTTCCGATTTTGAATCGTAAAAGCCGGCAGTTAACCGTGCCCTCTTCCGCACCGCCCTGTCCTTACAGGGCGGTGCTTTTTTGTGAAAAAATACAATGCCGGCGGAGCATCCTGGTCCGATGCACAGCGCGGACCGGCGGGGAGGGCGTATCATAAAGAAAGAGCATGCATGCTTGTTTATTGAAGCGGTTGTCAGTCGTTCAGGAACATCTTTCCCCCTTCGTAATGCCGTTGCTCCATACTGCCTGCTTTGCTTTTTCAGCTACGCTGCACCCCGCCGGCAGCATTTTTCCCGGCCTGTGTCTCATCGGCGCAAAGAAGCCGGGAGTGCAGGCGCTTTTATTTTTGTACTAAAAAACAACTATTTACCATTGAAGTTGTATACTATGATATGTCTGCCGAAGTAAAAAAGGAAGCTGATGTGCTGGTCATAGGCGGTGGCCTGGCCGGCCTTACCGCAGCGATCCATTTATCGCGGCTTGGCTATACCGTAACCGTATTGGAAAAAGATGCATACCCGCATCATAAAGTCTGCGGAGAATACATATCCAATGAAGTATTGCCTTACCTGCAGTGGCTGGATGCCGACCCTGCCGTGCTGAACCCTGTTGCTGTTACACACCTGGAATTTAGCATGGATTCCGGGCCGGAGCTGTTTGTAAAGCTCCCTTTAGGCGGGTTCGGTGTAAGCCGTTACCGCCTGGACCATTACCTGAGCGGGAGGGCGCAGCTGCAGGGCAGCACTATAGTACAGGAGCAGGCAGCCAGCATAGTATGCCAGGGCGCCCGCTTTGAAGTATGGACCGCCTCCGGCAATTGCTACAAGGCCAAAGTAGTGGTCGGGGCATTCGGTAAGCGTTCATCGCTTGATGTAGCCATGAAGCGCGGCTTTATTCAAAAGCGATCGCCGTGGCTGGCCGTCAAGGGCCATTACAGAGGTACACATCCCGGTCACATAGTGGGGCTGCACTGCTTCGACGGGGGGTACTGCGGCGTTTCCAGGGTGGAAGACGGCCTCATCAATATCTGCTATCTCGTGCAGTACTCTTCCTTTAAGCGGTATAAAAATATAGAGGAGCACCGCGAACAGGTGCTATATAAAAACCCTGCACTGCGCGCCGTCTTTGCCGAAGCATCGCCGGTATTCGAAAAGCCACTGGCCGTCAGCCAGCTTTCCTTCGCGCCCAAACCGGCGGTAGAGCAACACATTCTCATGACCGGCGATACCGCCGGCCTGATCCATCCTTTATGCGGGAACGGAATGGCAATGGCAATACACAGCGCCAAAATAGCGGCCGGGCAGATAGCGCTTTTCCTGGAGGGGAAGATAACAAGGGCGGAAATGGAGCAGGCCTATGCGCAGGAGTGGGAGCATACATTTATCAGAAGAATGAAGACCGGTAGGCTGATAGCATCACTGCTGCAGCGCAGGATATGGGCTGCAGGCATCACCCGCGGGCTTAAGCTGTTTCCGCAGCTGCTGCCGGCGCTGATCAGGCATACGCACGGGCAGCCGGTTACAGTACCGGCTTATACGCAACACCATGAAGCACAGAAGTACTGAACAGGAATTGATGGACGATTTCGACATGGCGGGGACGCATTTGGCCGAGGCCCTGGATAAGATAGCAAGGATCAACCGTATGCTTGGCGGCAACAGGCCTACGATTAAAGCCGTAACCAGTATTGCCAGGAAACTCCAGGATAAAGAGCCTGTGCGGGTAACCGATCTTGGCTGCGGCAATGGCGATATGCTGCGGTCCTTGTCGGAAGCCGGTAAAAAGAAGCATATCCGCTTCCGGATGACCGGCATAGATGCCAATGCCTTTACTATAGCGCATGCCGGGAAGCTGTCTGCAGGCTTCCCGGACATCACTTACGAATGCGGGAACGTGCTGGACCCGGACTTTTTTCTGAAAGAAAGCGATATCGTGCTGCTTACGCTTACCCTGCACCATTTCAGCGACCAGCAGATACTGCAATTGCTGGGCCGGATAGCAGACCGGACAAAAGCCGCTATTGTAATCAACGACCTGCAGCGTAGCCGGCTGGCATACTGGCTGTTTAAGTGCCTGAGCCGGTTGCTGCGCCTGGGGGAAATGAATGATAAAGACGGCGCCCTGAGTATAAAGAAAGGCTTTACCCGGAAAGAACTGCACGAGCTTGCCCGGAAAATGAATTTTAAAAAATATACGATCCGGTGGAAATGGGCCTTCCGCTACCGCTGGGTGATCACAGATCTATGAGCGTAACAATAAAAACCGTTGCAAAAGCTTTGCCTCCGTATACCAAAACAACGGCGGAAATACTTCCCTTCCTGGATTTGTGGCTGCTGGGGCAGGAGGCGCGTTTTGTCCGGAAGGTGAAAAAGATATTTGAAAATGCCGGTGTGGAAAGAAGGTACTCCGTTATGGAGCCGGAGCTCGTTTTTCGCGAAGCCTCATTCGAAAAAAGGAACAGAATATATGCGAAAGAGGCCATAGCGCTGGGCCGGCGCTGCCTGCAGCAGGCATTGCAGCAGGCAGGTTGGGAGCCGGTGCAGCTCGACTACATCATTACAGTGAGCTGTACAGGCATCATGATACCTTCGCTGGATGCTTACCTGATCAATGCTTTGCAGCTGCGACAGGATATAGTGCGGCTCCCGGTCACGGAAATGGGGTGCGCAGCCGGTATTTCAGGAATCATTTACGCCCATAATTTTCTGAAGGCCAACCCCGGCAAGCGGGCGGCTCTTATTGCAGTGGAATGCCCCACCTGCACTTTTCAGCTGAATGATTACTCGATGACCAACGTGGTCAGCGCAGCTATATTTGGCGACGGCGCGGCATGCGCTTTACTCTCTTCCTGCCCCGAAGACAGCGGTCCGCAAATAATGAGCGAAGAAATGTACCATTTTTATGATGCCGAGAGAATGATGGGGTTCGACCTTACCGATTCCGGCCTCAGGATGGTGCTGGACATAGAGGTGCCTGAAACCATCGCGGCCCATTTTGAACGTATCATATACCCCTTCCTGCATAAAAATAACATGACGGTAGAAGATATCGACCACCTTATTTTTCATCCCGGCGGCAAGAAGATCATGCAGGCTGTGGAGTCTTTCTTCGGGAACAGCAACAAGAATATTTCAGCTACAAAGGAAGTGATGCGGCTATACGGAAATATGTCGAGCGCTACCGTGTTGTATGTGCTGGAAACTTTTCTCGGGCAGGAGCAGGCGCCGGGCACAACCGGCCTGATGCTCAGCTTCGGTCCGGGCTTTTCGGCGCAAAAAGTCTTATTGAAATGGTGAAAGTCTTATTGAAATGGTGAAGGAATTTGCACAGCACGATTACAGGGCGCTCATCCTGGGAGGCAGCAGCGGCCTCGGGTTAGCTTCCGCCCGAAAGCTTGCGGAGCATGGCATGGGCATTTGTATTGTTCACCGGGATACCCGGGCATCCATGAAAGCCGTGGCGGCGGCTTTTGAGCAAATAAAAAGAACGGGCGTGCCTTTTAGCGCCTTCAACCTGGATGCTGCCGATACAGATAGCCGGAAGGCAGTTATTGAAGCGCTGGGCGCCGACCAGGGCAGGTTCAGGTGCCTGCTGCACAGCATCGCCAAGGGCAGCCTCAGGTCCATGCAGCCGGCAGGTCCCGGCGAAAGCACGCTGAAAACGGAAGATTTCCGGCTGACCATGGAATATATGACCTACACATTGTACGACTGGACGGTGGATATGAAAGATGCCGGCCTCTTTGCCCCTGATGCCCGCGTGCTGGCCTTTACGAGCGAGGGCGGCAGGCGTGCCTGGAAGCATTACGGGGCCGTATCTGCTTCCAAAGCCGCCCTGGAAGCGATCATGCGGAACATAGCCCTTGAGTTTGCGCCTTATGGGATCAGGGCCAACTGCATCCAGGCAGGCATCACTGCTACTCCTTCCCTGCAGAAGATACCCGGGAGCGGCCAGCTGGAGGCCTTTGCCCTCCAGAGGAACCCGTTCGGCCGTATGACCACACCGGAGGATGTAGCCGCCGCTGTGTACCTGCTGTGCAAGGACGAAGCGGCATGGATCAATGGAAGTATTTTACCGGTAGACGGCGGAGAACATATTTGTTAGCAAGATGACAACAGAAGAAAATATACTGGCCCTGCTTCCGTATACGCCTCCCTTCCGGTTCGTGGACAGGATCGATGAGGTTAGGGAGGAATACATCAGGGGCTCCTTCTACCTGGAGCCGGAACTGGAGTTTTACAAAGGGCATTTCCCGGAGCATCCGTTGACGCCGGGCGTAATACTTACGGAGATCATGGTGCAGGTCGGCTTGGCTTCCTTTGGCATTTACCTTGCCGGAGCAACGCAGCCCGCCCGCTCGTTTCCTTTTGCGCTGACGGCCACTGAGGTGAACTTTCTCAGGCCGGTTTATCCCGGCGATACGGTATCGGTATTGGCCACAAAGGAATACTTCAGGTTTGGCAAGCTGAAGTGCAGAGTGGTCATGACCAATAGTAAGAACGAGCTGGTATGTGAAGGCAGGATTGCCGGTATCCGAATAAATGATCATGAAGCAGCATAGAGTAGTCATTACGGGTTTGGGCGTGGTCGCTCCGAATGCCTGCACAGTTGCAGACTTTGAAAAGGCATTGCGGGAGGGGCGTTCGGGTATCCGGTACCAGCCGGATATGGCCCGCCTGGGATTTTCGTGTTGCATTGCGGGAAAACCGGAGCCGGATGAGAACCTGATATCCTCCTGCTTTGACCCGCTGGAGCTCCGCAGCTTCAGCAGCAGCGGCATCCTGTACGGCGTAATCGCCGGCATGCAGGCCTGGCGCGATGCAGGCCTGCCCTTGCCGCAGGCAGGCGACGAGCCGGATTGGGACAGCGGCACAATATTTGGCAACAGCAGCACAGGCGTGGAGAAGTTCCGGGAGGCCATCTATAAGGTTGACGAAATGCAGGTACGTAAGCTGGGAAGCACCGCCGTCATACAAACAATGACGAGCGGCATCAGCGCCTGGCTGGGGGGAAAGCTCGGCCTGGGCAACCAGGTAACTACCAATTCGTCGGCCTGTGCTACCGGCACCGAGAGTATCCTGCAATGCTATGAAAGAATAAGGAACGGCCAGGCCGTACGCATGCTGGCGGGAAGTACAAGCGATAGCGGGCCCTATATCTGGGCCGGCTTCGACGCTATGAAGGTCTGTACCTTCAGGTATAACGATCAGCCGGAAGAGGGATCCCGCCCTATGAGCGCCTCTGCCTCCGGCTTTGTCCCCGGCAGCGGGGCGGGAGCGCTGCTGCTGGAATCGCTCGAAAGCGCGCAGGAACGGGGAGCACGCATTTATGCCGAGGTTGCGGGCGGGCATGTCAATTCCGGCGGGCAGAAAGGAAACGGCAGCATGACGGCTCCTAATAGCGTGGCCGTACAGCGCTGCATCGCAATGGCCGTAAAGAGTGCCGGCATTAAGCCCTCTGAGATCGATGCGATCAACGGCCATCTGACTGCTACGGCCAAAGACCCTGCAGAAATAGAGAACTGGAGCCGCGCCCTGCAAAGAGGCGGCAGGGATTTTCCCTATGTCAACGCCCTGAAGTCGCTTACCGGTCATTGCCTCAGCGCTTCGGGAAGCATTGAGAGCGTTGCGGCAGTGCTGCAGCTGCAGCGGGGTTTCTTGTTCCCCAACCTGAACTGTGAGGACCTGCACCCGGGCATCGCTTCGCTGGTAGATCCTGCCTGCATCCCGCATTGCCTGCAGCAAACAGAGCTTGAAGTGATTGCCAAGGCCAGCTTTGGCTTTGGCGATGTAAACACCTGTATAATTCTGAAAAAATACAAACCTTAAAAGCGAATATTATGGAACAGCAAGCAATCATGGATCGACTGAAAACCATTCTCAAGCCGTATGCCAGGGATGCAGGTGCGCTCGAAAGCATGGACCGGGATACCGCCTTCATCCGGGACCTTAAAATCAATTCGGCCAACCTGGTTGATATTGTACTGGATGTGGAAGAAGCTTTCGATATCGAGATCGATAATGAGTCGATGGAGCAGATGCTTACGGTGGGCGCGGCTATCGATATAGTGCAAACCAGGCAAACATCAGTATGATCGGCAACGACATAGTAGACCTGCAGGCAGCAGGGGAAGAAAGCTGCTGGCAGCGCAGCGGCTGGCTGAATAAGGTGCTGGCTCCTTCCGAGCAGGTAATGATAGAAAATGGACCGGAGGCAGGAACGATGGTATGGTTGCTCTGGAGTATGAAAGAGGCTGCCTATAAGCTGTATTACCGGAACGGCGGGCCTGCATTGCTGGCGCCTGCAAGGTGGCAGTGCACGATATGGAACCTCTCGGGCGGAGCTGCCGAGGGTATAGTGCGGGAAGGTCATATCTGCTATTACACCCGCAGCCTGATTACGCCCGCCTTTATCCATACTACGGCTACGTTACACAGCGGGAGGGATAAGCCTTCGATATACATTAACAATGCGGAAATAAGCCGGCCGTACCTGCGGGATTCGTTTTTTTTCAAAGACAGCCGGGGGGTGCCTTATCTGGCCTGCAAGGCCAGCGGTAATGTGAAGCCGGTTTCTTACAGCCATCATGGCAGGTACGAAGCGCTGGCTTTCTTTGGCAATCTGCATGCTGCCGGTTTGCAGGGGCAGTAAGGTGGGTATAACCGCCGAAGCCATAAATGAAAAGCCGGGAACTTTTGTTCCCGGCTTTCTCCTGTAGCGAGGTCAGGGATCGAACCTGAGACCTTCGGGTTATGAGCCCGACGAGCTACCGCTGCTCTACCTCGCGATGAGGGTGCAAAGGTAAGCGGATTATTCTTACCGGCAAAATTATTTTCTTAAAAAAATAAAAAATTGTGCTTTGCCGTACCTTTGCAGCTTATGCAAGCACCCCATAAAGCCGGTTTTGTCAATATTTTCGGTCCCCCCAACGCCGGTAAGTCTACGCTGATGAATGCGCTTCTCGGCGAAAGGCTGGCCATCGTTTCGCCCAAGGTGCAGACCACCCGGCACCGTATACTGGGCATCCTCACGGAAGCGGAATACCAGATCATCTTTTCCGATACGCCCGGCATTATAGATCCGCAGTACAAGCTGCACAGCCGTATGATGCAGCAGGTACGCAGCGCGGTAGAGGATGCGGATGTAGCCCTGCTGATGGTGGAGGCTACCGACGATCCGGAAGCTTTCGCGGCTTTGATGGATTCGCTGCAGCTCAGGACACCCAAGATTCTGCTCATTAATAAAATAGACCTGGTTGCCGATAAGGAGGAGCAGGCCCGGCTGGTAAAGGCCTTCGAGGAAAGGATCAGGCCGGAGAAAACCATGGCGATTTCCGCGCTGAAAAAGGTCAATACCAAAAAGATCGTGCCCGCCATCCTGAAGCTGCTGCCCGATGCGCCCCCGTTCTATCCCGATGAGGAGATCTCGGACCGCCCCATGCGGTTTTTTGTGTCGGAAATGATCCGCGAGAAGATCTATGCCCTGTACGACCAGGAAATCCCGTATCATACCGCAGTGCTGGTGCAGACCTTTGAAGAACTCCCGCATGTTACCCGGATCCGCGCCGATATTATCGTTACCCGCGAAACTCAGAAGATGATCCTCCTCGGACAGGGCGGCGCCATGATCAAAAAGCTGGGGATGCAGGCGCGGCAGAGCATCGAGCAGTTCCTGGAGAAGAAAGTGTACCTCGAACTGTTTGTAAAAGTGCGCCCCAAGTGGCGGGAAAACGATACCTACCTTAAGGAATATGGTTACTGATCCGGGTTTCCCTGTGCCTGTCGATTACGTGGAGGAAGAATTGCTGCAGGCAGGCAATAACCGCCTGGGTATCCTGCGCCTGGACCGGCTGCATCCCGAAGTGTCGGGAAACAAATGGTTCAAGCTCCGCGAAAATATCAAAGCCGCCCGGGCTGCAGGCTGCAGCAGGCTGCTTACTTTCGGCGGCGCTTATTCCAATCACCTGGCGGCTACTGCCGCCGCCGCTCATGCGTTAGGGATGTCTTCGATAGGCCTGGTTCGTGGTTTGCACGCTGCCGCTAAGCCCACCCCTACGCTGGAAGCCTGCCGGGCTTGGGGAATGCAGCTCTGCTTTCTCAGCCGGGAGGAATATGCCGCCAGGACCGATGCAAGGTTCCTGGAAGACCTGCAGGAGCGCTTTCCCGGCGCCTTCCTCATACCCGAGGGCGGCAACAATGCTTACGGGCTTGAAGGAGCGGCTGCGATTGCAGGCTATATTCCCCCCGATGCCGATCTTGTATGCCTGGCTATAGGGACCGGCACTACATTTGCAGGACTGCGCAACGGCCTGCCGCGGCACATAGCCATGCGCGGCTTCCCGGTCATGAAAGGAGGCGCTTACCTGCAGGACGTGCTGGAAGATAAGATACACCGCCCGTCGGGTAGCTGGCAACTGGATGCAAACTTTCATTTCGGCGGCTTTGCCAGGCATACCCCCGAGCTTATCGGGTTTATGAATGAGTTCTTCCGCCGGCACCGGGTTCCGCTGGATTTTGTGTATACAGCCAAGATGATGTACGGGGTGCTGGCGCGCATCAGGGAAAAAGAGATAAAAGAAAATACCCATATTGTCTGTATCCATACAGGAGGGCTGCAGGGCAACCGGTCCGTATCTTCCCTGCTCTCCTTTAACTGATACTCAGAAAAAATTCACATTTCCCGGTCCTCTGCATTTCATATTAATGATGTAAGTTTGACAGATGAATGTTTTGAAAAGATTTGCCGCGTTTGCGATCCTGCTGTTCAGCATACACTCCCTTAGTTTTGCCCAACCCGACCTGCCTGCTATCTCTGCCGTTACTACAGGCGGATTTACCGTGCTGAGCTGGAACAACCCTTACGAAAGCGGCCTGAAGTCCATTGCGGTGCAGCGTTCTGCCGACAGCAACTATAATTTTGCCACCATCGGTTATGTGACCTCGCTGAAGAAAGGCGTGCAGAGCTTTGTCGATGCCCACCCCATGCCCGGCAAGAACTGGTACCGGCTTATCATCTTGTTTTCTTCCGATATGGAATGGAAGAGCAACCTGGGGCAAGTGGTGCTCGACAGCGCGGCTATAGCCAACCGTAAACCGTTGCCCCCGACCGATTCGCTGCAAAAGCTCATTAGCCAGTCGGGTAATGCTGCCGCATTGAACACGCTCAATACCGTTACCTATCCCAGGTCCCAATACGTATTTACCAACCCCTTTACCGGGAATATCAATATAGAGATACAGGACGCATTCAAGGAAAACTATTCGCTGGTCTTCTACGACCAGCAGGATAAGGTAGTGCTGACCATTCCCCGGATCAACGACAAGGTAGTGGTGCTCGACAAACGTAACTTTCAGAACACGGGGCTCTTTAAATTCAAGCTGTTCAAGAATAAGGCGGAGTTTGATAAGGGTTATGTCACCATCTATTAGCGGCATGCACAGGCTGCCTTCGTGGGCAGCCATAAGAGAAAGCCTTGCCGGGACCGGCAAGGCTTTCTTTGTAATCAAGCAGTTTTTCGGCGGCTACAGCGGTATATTGTCGTGCTTTTTACGGGGCATTTTTGCCGCTTTGTTTTCCAGCATTTTAAATGCGCGTATCAGCTTCTCACGGGTTACTTCGGGTACGATGACCTCATCGATAAAGCCCCTCGCTGCGGCGCCGTAAGGGTTGGCAAACTTCTCCGTATACTCCAGCTCTTTTTCTTTCCATTTGGCATCATGGTCGGCCGCTTCGGCAATCTCTTTTTTGAAGATAATCTCGGCTGCGCCTTTGGCGCCCATTACGGCAATCTCGGCAGTAGGCCAGGCGTAGTTCAGGTCGGCCCCTATGTGCTTGGAGTTCATTACATCGTAAGCGCCGCCATAAGCCTTGCGGGTGATGACGGTAACTTTAGGCACTGTGGCCTCGCTCAGGGCAAACAGCAGTTTGGCCCCGTTCGTGATGATGCCGTTCCACTCCTGGTCGGTGCCGGGAAGGAAGCCTGGTACATCTACCAGCACCAGAAGAGGTATGTTGAAGGCATCGCAGAAGCGGACAAAACGGGCGCCCTTTTTGGAAGAATTGATATCCAGTACGCCGGCCATGCTGGCGGGCTGGTTGGCCACGATGCCGATGCTGCGTCCGGCGATACGGGCAAAGCCTACCACGATATTTTCAGCGTAGTCCTTATGTACCTCCAGGAAGCTTTCGGCGTCGGTTACCGCTTCAATTACTTCTTTGATGTCATAAGGCTGGTTGGGGTTTTCGGGTATGATACTGTTCAGCTGGGGGCGCAGCTCATTGCCTGCTTCGTAAGGATAAGCGGGGGCTTCTTCCTCGCAGTTCTGCGGCATATAGCTCAGCAGCTGCTTGATATGATTGATGCACTCCACTTCGTTGGCGCAGGCAAAGTGCGTAACACCCGATTTCTGGGCATGGGTATGAGCGCCGCCCAGCTCTTCGCTGGTTACATTCTCATGGGTAACGGTCTTTACCACGTTGGGCCCCGTTACGAACATGTACGAGGTGTTTTCCACCATCAGAATGAAATCCGTGATCGCGGGCGAATACACGGCTCCGCCTGCACAGGGCCCCATGATCGCCGACAGCTGGGGAATCACGCCGCTGGCCTGCACATTCCGGTAGAAGATATCGGCATAGCCGCCCAGCGATACCACCCCTTCCTGTATGCGTGCACCGCCGCTGTCGTTCAGCCCGATCACGGGAGCGCCGTTCTGCATGGCCAGGTCCATGATCTTGCATATCTTTTCGGCATGGGTTTCAGACAGGCTTCCGCCGAAAACCGTGAAATCCTGTGAGAATACATATACCAGCCGGCCGTTAACGGTACCATATCCGGTTACCACGCCGTCGCCCAGGTATTGTTCCTTTTCCATCCCGAAATCCCGGCTCCGGTGTGTGACCAGCATGCCTATCTCTTCAAAGGAGCCCTCGTCCAGCAGCAGCTGGATCCGTTCTCTTGCCGTGAGCTTGCCTTTGCTGTGCTGGCTGTCAATGCGTTTTTGTCCGCCGCCGAGATGGGCCTGGCTTATCTTGTCCTGAAGCGTTTGTAGCTTGTCCATGAAGTATTTATTGTGTAAAAACGGGGCAAGTTACAAAATGGAGCGCAAAACATCCCAGGCGGCCGGTTAACGGTTCTGCGGGGGAAGGCTGAAAGGGCCGGAAGCAGGCTCCGGGACGTATTCTTATTTCTTCAAACTTAATTTTATTCCGCAGGAAAAATACCCGACTTTTGCGCAAAAATTAGTATTTACCGGCAATTGCAGACTGCTCCTCTGTTATGGAAAAAAATATCGAAACGCTGGTTGAAGAAACCGAAATGCTGATCGAGCGCAATGACGATGTGGCGCTGGCCAACCTGCTCGAAGAGCTCAATATATCGGAGGTGAAAGACCTGATCGACGAACTGCCCCAGTACGGGGCAAAGTTTATCGAAATGCTGTCTCTCAGCCGATCGGTGCATGTGTTTCGTATATTGGACTTCCCGGTGCAGGAGCGTATCATCAAAAAGCTCTCCGGCAGCCGCATTACAGAGCTGATCAACGAGCTGCCTCCTGACGACCGTACTTCTTTCTTCAGCGAGCTGCACGGCGATGTGGTAAAAAAGCTGATCATTCTGCTGCCGGCAGACGACCGTAAGGAGGCGCTGGCGCTCCTTGGCTATAAGGAAGACAGCGTAGGCAGGCTGATGACGCCCGATTACATCGCGGTAAAAAAGCATTGGAACGTAGCCCGTGTACTCGAACATATCCGCCGCTACGGCGTAAACTCCGAAACCATCGACGTGATCTATGTGATCGACGACAAGGGCGTGCTGCTGGACGACCTGCGCATCCGTAAGGTGCTGCTGGCCTCGCCTGAAACACTGGTAAGCGACCTGACCGACGACCGGCTGATCGCGCTGAATGCCTATGATCCGCAGGAAGAGGCCATTGAAGTGTTCCGCATGAACAACCGGGTGGCTCTGCCGGTAGTGGACCAGGACAATATCCTGCTCGGTATCGTAACGGTCGACGATATTCTTTGGCTGGCCAAGGAAGAGTATACGGAAGATATCCAGCGTATCGGCGGTACAGAGGCCCTGGATGAGCCCTATCTTGATACTTCCATTTTCCAGCTGGTAAAAAAGAGGGTAGGCTGGCTGGCCGTGCTGATGGTGGGAGAGATGTTCACCGCCTCGGTTATGGGATATTTTGAAGGCCAGATACATAAGGCCACGGTACTGGCCCTGTTTGTGCCCCTGATCATTTCCTGCGGCGGCAACAGCGGCTCGCAGGCTTCCACGCTGATCATCCAGGCTATGGCCCTTGGCGAAGTAACGATCCGCGACTGGTGGCGGGTAATGCGCCGGGAGATCATTTCCGGGTTCCTGCTCGGTGCCTGCCTGTCGGTAGTAGGTTTCCTGCGGATCTATCTCTGGCATCTCATTGCTCCCGGCACCTACGGCCCGCACTGGATGCTGGTAGCCGGTACCATCAGCGTTTCGCTCGTGTTCGTGGTGCTCTGGGGCTCGCTGAGCGGTTCCATGCTCCCGATCCTGCTCAAAAGGCTGGGCGCCGACCCCGCGGCGTCCTCCGCGCCCTTCGTGGCTACCCTCGTAGACGTAACAGGGCTGCTGATCTACTTTATCTGCGCGCTGTTGTTCCTGAGCGGCACGCTGCTTTAGCCGGCCAGCTTCTTCAGCACCTTTTCCACCCGTTTTCTTTTGGGCGCCTGGTCAATATCTTCCAGGCGCTGCTGCAGTATTTGCCGGAACCGGGCTGCGTGCTGCGGCGTAACTACCGGGAGCGCCTGCTCCGCATAAGCGGGCACCTGGTTGACGGGAGCCTGTTGTATCTGTGCAAAGAGCAGGGGGAGCGTGCTGCCGGCGTATTGGGGCATGCCGGAAAGTGTGCAGAGTATCTTCACGCAATGATCGCGGGTAATTACGGAGCCCTTGCCGGCGGTATCGATAATCCGGTCCAGCGAAGCAAACATCTTTGCCGGCTCGAGATGCGCTATGGCCGATAGCGCGGTCATAGCGCCCCATTGCAGGCGGTTGTCTTTGTCATGCAGCAGGGCAAGCAGCCTGTCTGTATGGGATGCACATAAGGCCGGAGCAAGCGCTGCCGTTTCATAAAGGGTTTTAATGCAATCGTGGCGGATGGCCTTCTGCTTATGGTCCAGGCCGCCGATCAGCACGGCTACTGCCTGTGTGTCCCCGGTGCGGGCAATTGTGGCTGCCAGGGCGATATTGGGCTGCTGGCTGGCACTGCCCGAGGCAGAAGCCAGCTGATCCAGTAAGGAATGCATGATCAGGACCCGGTCTTTACGCGTTGATAAGGGAAGTCGATCTGGCGGAAACCTCGCGGCGTCTTGCCGTTGATTGACGCATCTATATGGTTGTTATTCCTGAAGTGGTAGATGATCTGCTGAGGAAAATCATGCTCCCTGTTTTCAAATACATATCTTCCTTTCAGGTTGCTGACCAGTTTAAAGATAACGGGGGCGCCGCCGTTCTGGTTCCTGGCCACAGGTATGTACAGGATCTGGTTGCCCGAAAGTGCCAGCTGCACGGTTTCCTGGAGGCCCTTTCTTCCTTCCTTGTCGTATTCGTAGGCAGTGCTTTCCAAAAGCGTATCGTTTTTCTTTACCCATGTTTCCTCGATCCGCAGATCGGACTTCTTCATTTCCCAGGAACCTTCTACCCGGTACAGTTCCTTAAAGTCGGCAAGGGTCCATTGCTGCGCCGGTACAGGTGCTGCCAGTACGAAGAGGGCAGCGAGGGTCATCCATATTTTCATAAATATATGAATATGATAACGGCGAAATTATACATATTATTACAAACAGGCCGGAACTTGAAGCAAATGGGGTTAACTTTGCTGCCAATTCTTGTTTTATGGACAACCGGCTGCTGAACCGCTTTTGCTTTATCGCTACCCTGGAAGGCTTATCTTACCTTTTGCTGCTGGGCATCGCCATGCCCCTGAAATACGGACTGAAACTGCCCTGGGCCGTTACCTTCAGCCTGTATGCAGGCTGGGCGCACGGCTTGCTTTTTGTGCTGTACGGCATTTTCCTGGTCCTGTGCTGGGCAAAGTACAAGTGGAATTTCGGACGCGCGGCGCTGGTCTTTTTTGCTTCCCTGCTTCCTTTTGCTCCCTTTATCGTTGAACGTAAACTGAAGCGGGAGGCCGCTGCACAACCTGCCAAAGCCTGAGCCGTTCTTTTCCTATGCGTTATTTCCTGGAAGTTTGCTATGTCGGTACGGCTTTCCACGGCTCCCAGATACAGGGAGAGATCCATACCGTGCAACGCACCCTTAACCTTGCTTTGTCTACCCTGCTGCGCAGGCCGGTAGAAACTTTCGGCGCAAGCCGCACGGATGAAGGGGTGCATGCGCTGTGCAATTTTTATCATTTCGATGAGGAAGAAGAATTGCACCCGCAGTTTCGCTACAAGCTCAACGCCATACTGCCTGCAACCGTTTCGGTGCAGCATATCTATACAAGCACGAAAGCAAAGGCCAATGCCCGGTTCGATGCCCTGAGCCGTCGCTATCGCTACCGTATCTACAGCCGTAAAATGCCTTTCCTGTACGAGCGGGCATTGTTTTATCCGTTCCCGGTGGATAAAACGATATTGCAGCAGACTGCCGCCGCTTTGATGGAATACCGCGATTTCGAAACTTTTTCAAAACGGAATAACCAAAGTCATACTTACCTCTGCACCATCTACCAGTCCTACTGGGAAGAAGTCGGCGACGAGCTGCATTACGTGGTGGAGGCCAACCGCTTCCTGCGCGGCATGGTACGCGGGCTGGTAGGCACCCAGCTGCAGGCAGGCCGCGGCAAGATCACTCCCGGCGACTTCCGCAGGATTATTGAAGCCCGCGATTGTACCCTGGCCGACTTCAGCGTGGCCGGGCACGGGCTGTACCTGGAGGCCGTCAATTATCCCGAGGGTTATCTTAAGGAAATATTGGTGCGCTAACGGCACCCCTGTCACCTGGCACTATAGCATCGTTGGTGAATTACCGGACCGGCAGTTTCCTGCCGTATAATGCTCCTGTCTTTATCACAAAAGCCTTAAACAGTAAGCTGTACAAATAGCAGGCAGGAAGGTAGGAGCTCCTTAATAAAGGGCTTAAGAGGTGGTATTGCCAGTACCCGAAGTCATCGCTCAGACTTCGGGTACCCCCTGCCTTTGTCATCCCGTTTGTCATGGCGGTATGTGGCGGTGGGGGTTTCGCGGAGCTACATCGGGATCAGTAAAAACTGTTCAGGTAAGGATATCTTTCCTCGTAGAGCCGCTTTACCCTTTCCAGGATGGTTTCGCGCAGCAGATCTATGTTGGATCTTTCGGTGGCAGATACGAAAATGGCGTTGCCATGCGTTTCGTTGTCCCAGCGGCGGTGCAGCTGCTTCAGCAGATCCTGTTTTACGTCGTCCTCCAGCCATTCGTCGAAGGTGCGGGCCTCGTACTGGTCCATTTTGTTGAAGATCATTAAGATCGGTTTGTCAAAAGCGCCTATGTCCTGCAGGGTGCTGTTTACCACGCCGATCTGGTCTTCGTACTGGGGGTGCGAAACGTCGATCACATGCAGCAGTATGTCGGCTTCCCGCACTTCGTCGAGGGTAGATTTGAAGCTCTCTACGAGATGGTGCGGCAGCTTGCGGATAAATCCTACGGTATCGCTCAGGAGGAAGGGTGTGCGCTCGAACACTACTTTCCGCGTGGTGGTTTCGAGTGTGGCAAACAGCTTGTTTTCCGCAAACACGTCCGACTTGCTCAATACCTGCATCAGCGTGCTTTTCCCCACATTGGTATAGCCCACCAGCGCTACCCTGATAAAAGTGCCGCGCTCCTTGCGCTGCGTATGCGATTGCTTGTCGATCTCGGCCAGCCTCCTGCGCAGCAGCGCTATTTTGTCCTTGACAATACGCCGGTCCGTTTCGATCTCGGTTTCGCCGGGACCGCGCGAGCCGATACCGCCCCCCTGGCGCTCCAGGTGCTGCCACATGCCGCGGAGCCTTGGCAGTATGTATTGGTACTGGGCCAGCTCTACCTGTATCTTGGCCTGGGCGGTCTTGGCGCGCCGGGCAAAAATATCGAGGATCAGGTCCGAGCGGTCGATGGTTTTTATGCCCAGTTCCTTCTGGATATTGCTGATCTGTGAGCCGGTAAGCTCGTCGTCGAAGATGACCAGGGTAATGTTATGGCGGATCACGTATTGCTTGATCTCTTCCAGCTTGCCTTTTCCTACGAATGTGCGGCTGTCGGGATGAGGCAGCTTCTGGAAAAAGCTCTTGACAGCTTTGGCGCCTGCCGTTTCGGCCAGGAAAGCCAGCTCGTCGAGGTATTCCATTACCTGGGTTTCCTTCACATCTTTTTGCACCAATCCCACCAATACGGCACGCTCCTCGCTGGTAATGATATTTTTATTATCGATCATGAATGCTCTCTGATTATAAGCCCGCATGCTGCGGGCCGAACTGCAAATTTACGATTATGCCTTTACATCCTGTTTTCTTTCCCGCCGGAGCAGCAGCAGGCTCGTTGTGCCCATGACCGCGCCGCCGGTCAGCAGCGATGCCCAGTCGGGGCAACAGGAGGAGAGAACATAGTGCGCGCCCCAGGCGAGGAGGCCCGACAGCGCTATCTTGTATGCCCAGTTGCGCAAGGGAATGAGCCGCTGCGCCGGAACCTGCAACAGCCGCGAAGTATGGTACAGGTAAAAGAAGAACTGGCAGTAGGTGCTGACTACAAAGCTCAGCGCAATGCCGGCAAGCCCCAGCCACAGGTATAAAGGATACATAATGGCAAGGGCCAGCACAAAATCCAGGAGCACGCCCATATTGATAATGCTTCCCTTATGTTCGTTTTGCAGTAGGGAAGTGCTGCTGTATGCCCTTACGGGCAATACCAGTATGGAACATAGGAATATAGGAACGGCATCCAGGTACTTGCCTGAAAAAACTACCGTAATGAACTCGGTATGGAAAGCAAGCAGGAGGAAAAACAATGGAAAGGCGATGGAGGAGAGCACGCTGCCGGCCTCCCGGAGCAGCCGTACCTTCTCCTTTGCGGCGCCCGCCGTGCTCAGCTGCATGAGCGTAGCGCTGCCCACGGCCGAAAGGGCCATGCCGATGAATGGTATGTTGACGGTTCCGTTGAAATAAACGGCGGCAAGCTCCGCACTGCAGAGAAAGGAAATAATTACCTTGTCGATCCACTGGATCAGCGCGCTGGACAGATCGTAGAAGCCCAGGTGCAGCCACAGGCCCAGCACATGCTTCCGGTTTACCGGCGGGTCTGCCCCGGTATCCGGCCGGGTTTTAAGAAAAGCAAGCAGTCCCCGGAGCAGCAGCAGGAGCCGGACGCCCGCAACCGGGAGCAGCCATGCCAGGAGCTGGTCAAAATCGTAGCCGCTCCTTTGCTGGGTAACGGCGGCAGTGACAAAAAGAAGAGCATAGCAGGTATTGCCGAACAGCAGCGCCCGGTGTTGCCGCGCTACGAACAATACCGGTTCCAGCAGCGTATTGAGCACATAAAGCACAAAGAAAAGGAACGCGATATACCCCCCCGGCCGCGATGCGCCGGCACGGCCGCTGCGCATAAAGACGAACAAGGCAGCGATAAGCATCAAAAGCAGGGCATAGCCGAGGTAGTGCGCAGGCTTCAGCGAGCGGATCAGGCGGTGGAGGGTAGCGGGCGTATAGGTATAGATCAGCAGGGTAAGGCCCAGGCAGGCCACCGAACAGGGAATGGCGATCTGCACCCAGAACCCCTGGTAGATACCGAAGTCCTTTACCGGCAACACATGCGAGAAATAGGACATGACGGCCAGCGAAGCGCAGGTGCCGAGCAGCCGCACAATAAAGATCAGCACGGAGTTGCTGAATAGGGACCTATTGTTCTTTGGTTGCGGCAAAGGAAGTACAGGTTGCTTTATCCAGGTGCTTGATGATCTGCGCAGGATTGCCTGCCAGGACACAATAACCTTCCTCAAAACTTTTTGTAACGATGGCTCCGGCCCCTACGATGGTAAAGTCGCCGAGCGTAACGCCGGGCAGGATCGTGGCGCCGGCGCCCATCCAGCAGAATTTACCGATCGATATCGGGGCAGCCGGCGTAAAATGATCGTTGTTGACAAAATCGTGATTGGCCGATACGATCGCCACATTGGGTCCGATATTGGTATAATCTCCTACGCGAACCCCGTTAAATGCATTGATATAGACGCCAGGGGAATCGCCGGGCCAGGTGCCTTTTCCTCTCGCCAGCTTTTCAGGGCTGCGGATGGTGCTGGTATGGTGTACGGCCCAGGGCACCTTCGCATTCTGGCGCAATATTTTCCTGAACAAAAAATCAGTGGCATAAAAGCTGAACTCCATATCCTGCCGCAATCCCAGCCATTTCTTAATTGTCCTCATCATGAACGTGCAGGTTACAGGGTTTTCTTATTTGCTCTTCAGTATGGAAATGCCGCCGCAGGCTTCCGGCTGGCCTTTCACTTTCTGCGACAATACGATGATATAATTTCCCGTATACGGCGGGGCAAAGCTCTCGGAGAGGTGATGCTCGCCGTTGCCCTTTTGCCTGATTTTTTTGCTGACCAGCTTGTTGCGGTCTTTATCGATGATCGTAAAGTTGTACTGCTGGTAATTCTTGCTGGCAATGAAATTGATCTGGTACATCTTGCCGGCTTCCATGTTCATGCTTACGGGAACATAGGCTCCGGAAGGCATGTTCATCATCTTAAACTGCTCGAGCTTGAAACCCTGCTGCTCCAGCGAATTGTCCAGGGATACCAGTTCCGAGTGCAGCGCCCTGTCTGTGCAGATGGAAACATTGGTTTGCTGATCCTGCGCATAGGAGCCCAGTGCCGTTGCCAATGCCAGAAGCGTGATGCCTGTTTGAATACGCATAAAATTGTTTTGAGTATTGATGAATGCGAAAATAACCTTTAAAAACTATTTAACCCAAGTTGCAGGGCCGTATTATTTTCTCCTGCAGGCACAATGCCATTATCCCTGGTGCCTTATCCCTGAGGCAAAAAGGCTTGCGCTGCTGCAATGCGGTCCTGTAATGATCATGCAGGTTTCCTGTTTACGGGCCTGCGCCCAATTTCTGATATATTTAATATACTAATAATTCTTTGTTCATGCTGCTGTAATACGCCCTTCTTTGTTTCGCCTGTACATTCCTTTCAGGTTAAACCATCACAAAGAACTATGAACAAGAAACTGAAATGGTTGATCGCGGCTGTAGCTGCAATCTATATGCTGCCGGCTACCGCGCAGACCAATCCTGCCGCCGTATCCCTGCCTTTTTCCCTGAACAGCCAGAGCGCAGCTGCACTGCCGGCAGGAGTGGCAATACACCGCTTTTCTTCTATTCAGACAACCAGAACGCTGCTGCCCGCTACCGGCGACCTGCCCGTGCAGGGAAGCTCGCCCACAGGCAATGCAGGCGGTTGGTATTACCTGGGCGCAGACGGTATCGGCCTGCTGGCATCCGGTACCAATCCCGCAGGCGCTGTGGTCGTAGCGATCAATACCACGGGACTCAGCAATATCAGTGTATCCTGGCTGTGCAGGACCATTTACAACCAGGCTTCCAGGGATAACAGCGTGGCCCTGCAGTACCGTATCGGCACGGCCGGCAACTTCACCAACCTGGGTACAGCCTCCGCCTATTCCAGTGCCGGGCAGTCCGGCGGGTCCGCTTCTCCTGTGTTTACGGAAGTATTGCCCGCGGCCGCCGAGAATCAGCCGGTTGTTCAATTACGCTGGATATACTGGGAGTCCGTCAGCACCAGCGGCTCAAGAGATAAGATCGCAGTGGATAATATTGCCGTAAGCGGCAGCGGCATAGCCACCTGCAATGCTCCGGGCAGCCTGGCCGCCGGCAACGTCACGGATTCTGGCGCAGAGGTCGGCTGGCATGCCGCGGCCGGGGCATCTGCTTACGAGTACGCGGTTACTGCCGCTCCGTCCATTCCTTCCGGTGGTATCCTCACCGCCGATACCAGCATTGCCTTATCCGGACTGAGCGCCGGAACTACTTATTATGTCTATGTGCGCAGCCATTGCAGCGGAGGCAATGTTTCTGCCTGGTCTGCAGATACCTTCACTACCTCCGCCGGTACGGCAGACGCCTCATTTACGGTAATGAGCTATAACCTGCTCAATTACCCTGGCAGTACGGCCGCCCTGAGAGAGCCTGCCTACCGTACCATTATCGGTGCTGCGCAGCCTGATGTACTTGTAGTGCAGGAGCTATCCAGCCCTTCCGGGCTGAATAGTTTCCTTTATAACGTGCTGAACTATTCGGGTGCGGGCTATAGCGCCGGTACGCTTATTGACGGACCCGACAGCGATAATGGTATTTATTTTAAAAGCAGCTTATTCCAGTTTATCAGCAATACTCCTATTCATACGGACCTAAGGGATATCAGCGAGTTTAAGCTGAAGCATATCGCCTCGGGCGACACCCTGATCATTTATTCGGCGCATCTGAAAGCCAGCAATGCTCCCGGCGATGAATTGCAGAGAAAGGCAGAAACCGATAGCCTGAGAACGGTTACCGATGCGCTGGACCCGGGCAGAAACTTTCTGGTATGCGGGGACTTCAACATCTACGGAGCGTACGAAGCCGCCTACCAGAACCTGACTCAGGACGGCAATAACCCCGAAGGCAGGTTTAACGATGTCCTGAGTATGAGCGGTACCTGGAACAACCCTGTCTATGCAGCCTATCATACGCAATCGCCCAGGACAACTTCCTTTGGCGGCGGCGCTACCGGGGGGATGGACGACCGATTTGATATGTTCCTTTTCTCCAATGCTATAGTGCAAAGCGGGGGCTTCGATATCATAAGCAATTCCTATAAAGCCTTTGGCAACGACGGGCAGCACTACAACCAGGCATTGAATACGCCTCCCTATACCATGTACGACTCCGTGCTTGCTGCTGCCCTGCACGACGCCTCCGACCACCTGCCGGTAGTAGTGAAAATGGTACATTCAGGCTATGCCCCCCTTGCGGCAACGCTGCCGCTGCAGCTCCGGAAAAACCATACTACCATAACACAACTGCTGACGCTATATCCCAACCCCGCGCACCATACAGTATTCATCAAGGTAGCTGCAGGGTATACGGCGCCGCTCCACCTGCAGCTCTACAATATAAATGGCAGCCTGGTACGCACGCTGTACCTGGACTGCAGCAGGAATGGCGGCACCTGTCAGCTCGACCTGTCGGCGCTGCCCGGCGGCATCTATTACCTGAAGGCTCCTGAAGTGGGCGGGGTCGGTAAGATTGTGCATTATTGAGCGCAGGAAAGCTGCAGGAGCTATATGCCGCCCGGGCAGCCGGGCGGCATATCTGTATATGCTGTTTGCGGCACAAGCCGGTAAATGGCCTCAGCCTGCTTATGGATGTTTCGGAATGTTAAAAAAAATCCGTTTATTGCAGACCCTAAGCCATCCCCGATAGTATTGTACATGCGTATCCTGGTTCTGCTGTTGGTACTTTGCTGGCCGGCATCTTCTTTGCTGGCACAGGGACAGGCGTCTTCCAGGGCGCAGCGCCTCTACATGAAAGCGCTGGAATATCTCAAACGGCATGAAACGGAAAAAGCGGAAGACTGCCTGATGCGCAGCGTGGAAGCCTCGCCCGGCTTTACCGACGGCTATATAGCATTGGCCGGCCTTTACTGCGACAACCGCCAGTACAGCAAGGCAGCCGACGTGTTCGGGAAGGCTGCACAGGCCTGTCCTACCTGTGCCGACGCGTTCGCTGTTCCTTTTGCCAGGAGCCTGTGCCGCGCACAGCAATACGAAAAAGCCGATGCAGTGCTGGGCCAGTGGCGCAAACCGGCGTCCATGCCGGCCGGCCTCAGGAAAGAATATAACCAGGTGCGTCAGAATATCCAGTTCGGAAAATATGCAATGAATGCCCGGCATACCGATCCCCCGGTTGCCATGGGCCCCAGGATCAATTCTTCCTACGATGAGTATTACCCTTCGATCAGCATCGACGACAGCACGATCGTATTTACACGCAGGACCAACGGGGTGGACGAAGACTTCTATATCGCGCACCGCGATTCCTGCGGCGGGTGGTTTATAGCCCGCGATATGGGCAGCCCTCCCAATTCTCCCCGCCACGAGGGAGCGCAGATGCTGTCGGCCGATGGGCACTACCTGTTTTTCCAGCGTTGCGGCAACCGCAGCGAGAACGGGTGGGAAGGAGGCGGCTGCGATCTTTATTTTTCCTATACCGAGCAGGAGGGCTGGTCGCAGCCCGTTCCCTTCGGCGCTACCATTAATACGCCGGGATTCGAAGGGATGCCTTCGCTTTCCAGCGATAACAGGGAGCTGTACTTTGTCAGCGACCGGGAAGGAGGGCAGGGAGGCAAGGATATATGGGTGTCCCGTTTCCAGGACGGGTTATGGCAGATACCTGAGAACCTGGGGCCGGAGATCAACACCCCTTACGACGAAACCGCTCCTTTCATCGCCTCCGATAATAAAACCCTCTACTTTACTTCAGACGGTCATCCCGGCCTGGGAGGGAACGATATATTTTTCAGCCGTAAGGTAAACGGGCGCTGGCAGCGCCCGGAAAATATGGGCTATCCCTTCAATACGGCTTACGACGACGTGAGCCTTTATGTAGGCGCCGATGGCAGGAAAGCCTACCTGGCTTCGGACCGGGAAGGCGGGCTGGGCGGCATGGACCTGTACGAAGCAAAGCTGCCCGAAAAGGCGCAGCCTGAACCTTATACTTATGTATATGGCATTACTTACGACAGCCTGGAACGGAAAAGGCTTACTTATGCGCAGATAGAATGGAGCGACGCCGAAACCGGCGAAAAGCTGCACCGGTTCCTGAGCAACAGGGGCGACGCCTCTTATATGGCGGCTGTAGGCCTGAACCGGAAATACGCCATACACGTGTATCGCCCCGGGTACGCCGAGCTGGACGATACGGTATCCTTTTCCCAGGCCCGCATCCTCCATCCCGATACGCTGAGCTTTGCCCTGCTGGATTACAACTACAGCCCGCCCATGGCCGACAGCCTGCTCGGCCGCTTTTACTTTGTCAAGAACAATACTGCGCTCAGCGACAGCGACCAGGTGCTGCTCGGCCAGTTGATCGCTCCCTACAAGGAGCTGCCGCTTGCGGAGTTTTTCGTGAATGGTTATACCGACGATTCCGGAACGCCCGCCATCAACGAAGACCTGTCGTACGCAAGAGCACGTGCAGTAGCCGAATGGCTACGGAATAACGGCATCCGGGACGAGAAGATCCACAGCCAGGGCTGGGCCGATGCGAATCCGATAGCGCCCAATACGGACGAGAGCAACCGGTTGATGAACCGGAGGGTGGAGCTGATCATCCGAAAGCCTGAATAGGCAATCCTTATCCTTTGGTTCTGGTATACCCCCAGGCCCTGAGCCAGGCTACAATCTTTTCACGGTAGTCGCCCTGGATCAGTATTTCACCGTCTTTGGCGCTGCCGCCGGTGCCGCATTGGGTCTTCAGCCTTTTGCCCAGTGCAGCAAGGTCTTCGCTGCTGCCTGTAAACCCGTCGATCACGGTAACGGTCTTGCCACCGCGGTGCTTCTTCTCTATGCGGACGCGAAGCTGCTGCTCTCCGGGAGCGGGAGTATGCTGCTGCTCCTGTTCTTCTTCCTTCATGGCATCGGGATTGGTGGAGAATACAAGCCCGCTGAAGCTGTTCAGTTTTTTCTTGGTCATACCATTATAGCAATTATCCCAGCAAGGCTTTTTTCATTTTCCAGAGCAGCGACTTGTTCCGGGAAGCACAAAGGTAGGTTTTTCTCTCTCCGCCGAACCGTTTGAAAAAGGCAGCAACGCCCGGATCCATGCTTCCTTCGAAGTCGAAGATCTGCTGGCCGCCGGCCCGGGCGGCTTGTATGGCCTCCCATATAAGCATGCGCACGGCCCCGGGATGGGCGTGCGCCGCATCTACAGCACTGAATAGCAGGTAGCGTTTCTGCCTGTCGTTTACCGTAAAGATGCAGGCCGTCACATTGCCTTCGCTGTCGACGGCTGCGTAAAGGTTGCCGGCATTCCGCTCCATGCTCTGCAGCACCAGGTCCCTGATAAGGTTCGCGGAATAAGGATAGGGCTTCCTTTTACGGGCAAAAGTCTGCTTATGCAGTCGGAGCAGCGCTTCCGTATGCTCTTTGCCCTCCTCGATACGGTGCAGGGAGGCGGCCTGCCGGATCAGGTGCCGGTGGTTCTTGTTCATGCCTGCCCAAAGCGCTTCTGTGGTCTGGTGCAGCGCTATCTCGTAAGTGGCCAGCTCGCTGATGGAGAACCCCTGTTGCTGCAAAAGGTATGCTTCGTTAAAGCCGGTAGTGGTTTCGAAGTTGAAGCTGTCCCAGGCCGGCAGCTGCTGCCACAGCTGTTCAAATGCGGAAGGAATGGCTTCGGGAGCAAGGCCGGGCAGGAAAAAAGGACCGGCGTAGGGCATCAGCAAAGGGTTGCGGATGATCCTGATGCCCACCTTCTGCTCCATGCAATACGGCCATACCCCCGTTATTTTTCCCTGTTCTTCCGCGATCGCCACATCCCAGCGCCTGCTGACCCGGTCCAGCCACCAAGGCTGGAAAAATACCGGCAGCTGCAGCTGCAGGGAAGTATCGGATACATACCTGGTCTTGTTATTCATTCCGGGCAGAAGAAGGGGGAGAAGCCCCCGTAAATTCGGGGGCAATAATACGAAATAAAAGCGGGCAGTTCCCGTCCTGTCGTAACGGCGGCCCGGTTATGGCAGTTCCAGGAAATGGCGGATTGCCTTCACTACCTGGGCGGCATTGTCGCCGTACAGCATGGTATGATGGTTGCCGTCGACCGCTACATACCTGCATTGCGGCATCATGGCCACTGTTTCTTTGGCCTTGAAGTCGGGGAGCAGCGGTTCGTCCATGGTATAATTGTCCAGCCCGTTGACCAGGAGCGACGGCTGCGCCGCTCCCTTAAAGAGGTCGGACCAGGATTGCCGCGCTACATGGGTGGCTACTTCTATGATGTTGGAAAGGTTGGGGTACGGATTGACCGTGCCGTCTTCCCTGATATGCGCATCGGCGCGGTAATAGCTTTCCATATCCTTATCCCAGAAAGTATTCTGGGGAGCGGCCTTCATTTCCTGCAGGAAGGCTTCGTAAGAAGGGAAGGTCTTGTCGAGGCGGCTGAGGGTCGGCCCCAGCATGGCGGGCGCATTGGGATTCATTTCTGCGGCGGCATCCAGTACGATCAGCTTTTCTACACGCTGCGGGTACCTGCAGGCAATATAGGTGCTGAGCAGCCCCCCGTACGAATGGCCGCCCAGCAGGGCCTTTTCTATCTGCAGGTGGTCGAGCAAGCCCAATATGTCCCGGGCGTGGTCCTCCAGCCCGTAGCGGAATGCCGGCTTGCTGCTCAGGCCCCGGCCGCGCAGGTCGGGCGAAATGAAGCGCAGGTCTTTTGCCAGCCCGTGGCTCAGCAGCCCGTCAAAGGCGCGGGCATTGGCAGTAAGGCCATGAATAAGGATCAGCGTGGGCCGGGCCTGGGCGTTCAGTTCTATATAATGCAGGTCTATATTATTGCTTTTGATAAAATGGTCGGTCACTGAGAAAAAATGGATTTGGTAAGCAATGCGGCGATCAGTGGGCAGTCCAGCCGGCATCCAGGGGCATGGCGATGCCGGTAATGGTAGCGGCGGCTTCACTGTCGGCCAGGTACAGTATGGTCTGCGCTATGGTATCGGTGGCAATGAACTCCTTGATCGCATGTTCTTCCAGGAATACTTTTTCGATCACTTCTTCCCGGGTCATATGGTGGGCCTTCATCTGGTCGGGAATCTGTTTGTCTACGATAGGGGTATGCACGTAGCCCGGGCAGATGGCATTAGCAGTAATGCCGAAGGGGCCGCCTTCCAGGGCCAGCACTTTGGTAAAGCCTATAATGCCGTGTTTGGCCGCAACATAAGCGCTTTTGTAGGGCGAGGCGATCAGCCCGTGCGCCGAAGAAACGTTGATGATCCGGCCGTATTTTCTCGCCTGCATCGATGGCAGTATTGCCTTGGTCAGGTGAAAGGCGGCGGTAAGGTTGACGGCGATAATGGAGTCCCATTTATCTTCGGGGAATGCTTCCACAGGCGACACAAACTGGATGCCTGCATTGTTCATCAGTACTTCCACGCTGCCGAACTTATCCAGGGCAGCCTGCGCCAAAGCCCTTATTTCTCCGGGCCGGAGCATGTTGGCCGCAGAAAAGAGGTAGTCTACCTGGTGCTCCCTGGCTACTTCCGCCGCTATATCAGCCCCGTTTTCTTCCAGCCCGTTGAAGACAATGTTGTATCCTTTTGCTGCAAAAGCTTTTGCCGTGGCCAGACCTATGCCGCTGGTACTGCCGGTGATCAGTGCTGTTTTTGCCATATTTTGAACTATGTTTTAAGCTGTAAATTTCAGGGAATAAATTATACGGCAGCCTTTATGCTTGTTATGCCTTTGTAAAGGCGCTTAAAAGGGGCTGTCGAAATCCTGAAGGGCAGGAAACGAAAGGTCCCGCTCCGAGAGCAGGGGGGCGGAACATGCCCAATCGAAGCCGAAACTATCATAGCGGATGCCTTTGTCGTGCTCCCTGCTGTACTCGGATGACACCAGGTAGCAGGTCATGGCGCCGTCGGTGAGCGATTTAAAGCCGTGGGCAAACCCTTCGGGGATATAATAAGCCAGGTGATTGGCGGCCGACAGCTCGCAGGCATAATGCCGCCCGTAGGTAGGGCTGTCTTTCCGTAGGTCCAGGATCACATCCAGGATGCTGCCTGAAGGGCAGTACACGACCTTGGCGTGCTGGTGCGGGGGCGTTTGAAAATGCATGCCCCGTATCACATGCTTGTGAGAAAGGGAAAAATAGCTTTCCCGGAGCCTGAACGGAGCCGGCGCCTTCTCGAAAAGGCTGTCCTGGAAGGCCTTGATGAAGCTGCCCCGCTGATCTTCAAAAGCCGGCAAGGTAATCAAAAACGCACCCGTAAGCGGCAAAGGGGTAAAATGAAACATTATGTGAATGTATAAAAAGGGGAATGCCAAAGGTACTGAATCTATTAACACTCTTTTGTCAAATCTCCGGTAAAATCCTGGTAAACCTTTGCGCGGGCGCAGGGTCTTAAGGTTGTCTTGATCAAGATCATTCCTATGATCGGTTGTTCCCTGGCCCGGAACCCCGTTGGTTTTTAAAAATACATAATTATGAAAAAGTCACTTTTTGCGATTGCCTTACTGATGATCTTCGGGTTCCTGATCAGTTTTCGTGCCGACGCCCAGGGCAGGCGGCACGGCCATCATAAGCACTACTACAAAGAACAGCGCAGGGCAGAGAAGGCCTACCGGCACGGGTATTACAAAGGCGCCCGCCAGGCTTATCGCCACCATCGTCCCCGTTATCATTCCGGTTATACCTATTATCCGGCCCCGCGTCCGCGCCGCTATTACCGCAAGCCTCATTACGGTTATTATGCCCCGGCGCCCGTGCCCGTACCGGCGCCCCGGCCTTACCTAAGCGGAGGCATCTCGATCAATATACCCTTGCCGCCTCATCCGCCGCTGCCGCCGCTTCCATAGCAAACGCAAGGTATTTTTGAAAATACGCAGAGGGGAAATGGTCCTGACCCAACGGAACATTTCCCCTTTTTGTTTGTAAATAAGATAGCTTACGCCGGTAAGCTCCGTTTCTAAACGCTTCTTTTATGAGAAAATACGTTCTGCTGACAATTCTGCTGTGCTGTATGAGCCTGTTACTGGCTCCTCCCGCCGATGCCCAGGGACGGCACCGGCACCGTCATCCGCACAAGGTCCATAAAAAGCACCTGAAGCCTTATAAAAAGGCCTACCGGGGCAAGCGTTATCCTTACCGCCGTCCGGCGGTAAGGCGCCATCCGTTGCCACCTGCGCCTGCGCCACGGGCTGTACGCCCGCCACTGCCGCCGGCTCCTCCCTTGCCTCCGCCACCTCCACTGCCGCCACCTCCTCCTTTGCCCGGTCGCTAAGCGCGGCCGGCAGGCCGTATAGAATAGGCTCTTCCTGTGTTTGCCTATAGGCTTATTGCGTTTTTGCATGTGCTGATTTTATAAATTTCAGCTTAACTTTGCGGCCTCATGTCAGACGCTTTAAAACACGAGTGCGGCCTTGCTTACATTCGCCTGCTCAAACCAATTTCCTACTACCACCGTAAATACGGTACTTCCTTCTACGCATTGAACAAGCTGTATCTCCTGATGGAGAAACAGCATAACCGTGGCCAGGATGGTGCAGGGATCGCTACCCTGAAGCTGAACGTGGAGCCCGGCTACCAGTTTATGCACCGGCTGCGCATTGCAGGGCCGGGGGCGATCAAGGAAATATTTGCTTCCGTACAGGATGAGGTGACCGAACTGGAGCGCATGTATCCCAACCTGAGGGAGTACCCGGGGCTGATGAAAGGGTACCTGCGCTTTATGGGAGAAGTAATGCTTGGCCACCTGCGCTATGGTACGCAGGGCAAGAACAGCGTAAAGTTCTGCCACCCCTTTGTAAAGTCCGACATCAATCCCGCCCGGAACCTTACCATGGCCGGGAACTTTAACCTGGTCAATACGGATGAGCTTTTCAGCATGCTGAAAGAAAACCCGGATGAAACCATGCGTGCAAGCGACCTGGGGGCTATGATCGATACCGTTCACCATTTCCTCTGCGAGGAGGAGGCCAGGTCGCCGGAAAACCCCGACGTGGAAGCAGTGCTCCGCAAGGCGGCCAGCCGTTTCGACGGCGGGTATGTATGCGGCGGGCTTATCGGCAATGGCGACAGCTTTGTGATGAGAGATAAGCACGGGATACGGCCGGCTTACTACTATTATGACGACGAGATCGTGGTAGTAGCTTCGGAACGGCCGGCTATCCAGACCACTTTCAATGTACCGCAACAGGATATCAAAGAGCTCCAGCCCGGATGCGCCGTCATCGTGAAAGCAGACGGCCAGATCAGCGTGCCGCAGGTGCTGGAACCGGCTGAGAAGACCGCCTGCAGCTTCGAACGGATCTATTTCAGCCGAGGCAGCGATGCCGACATCTACCGTGAAAGGATCAAGCTGGGCAATAACCTGGCGCCTAAAGTGCTGGACGCCCTGAACAACGACCTCAAGCATACGATCGTATCCTTTATTCCCAATACGGCCGAGATTGCCTTTTACGGGCTGATTAAGGGATTGGAAGACTACCTGAAAGAGCTGAAGATACAGCGTATTGTACGCAACCGGAGCACCCTTACCGATGCCGAGATCAGCGAGCTGATCCATCGCAGGGTGCGCATCGAAAAAATAGCGATCAAGGATGTGAAGCTGCGGACCTTCATTACAGCGGACTCGGGTCGCGACGAAATGGTGCAGCACGTGTACGATATTACCTACGGAACCGTGAAGCCGCATGAGGATACCCTGGTTGTGATCGACGACAGCATTGTGAGGGGCACCACGCTGCGCCAGAGCATTATCAAGATGCTGGACCGGCTCAGGCCGAAAAAGATTATCATAGTTTCATCGGCGCCGCAGATCCGCTATCCCGACTGTTACGGCATCGATATGAGCCGCATGTCTGATTTTATTGCATTCCAGGCGGCAGTGGCCCTGCTTAAAGAACGTAATATGACGCAGCTGCTGAACGAGGTATATATCAAATGCAATGCGGCCCGGGAGCACAACAAGCTGCACGAGGAGAATTTTGTAAAGGAGATCTATGCGCCGTTTACGCCGGACGAGATCAGCCGGAAAATAGCGGAGCTGCTGCGCCCGGATGATGTACAGGCCGAAGTGGAGATTATTTACCAGTCTATCGAGGGCCTGCATGAGGCTTGCCCGGACAATAAGGGCGACTGGTATTTTACCGGTAATTATCCTACGCCGGGCGGAAATAAAGTCGCGAACCGGGCTTTCATGAACTATATGGAAAATAAAGCCGGACGGGGCTATTGATCTGCCGCCGGACGTAAAAAGCAGGAAGGAGCCATATCAGCGCTCCTTCCTGCTTTTTACGGAGTCCCCCAAGGGCTTTGTAGCAGTGTCGTGGTGGCCGGGCGCTGCTGCCGGGATATCGTCTTCCGGGAAGACGGGCACCGGCCCTACCGGGTTGCCGATCTTCAGGATCGAGTCTACTTTGGGCTTCAGCTCTATGGGCAGCCTTTTTTCATAATCTTCTTTTGCTCTTTGCTGTAATGCCGGGAGCCTGGCTTTAAGGATACTATCTGCCCGGGCCTGTATCTGCGCGGGCGTCAGCCCCTCTTCTTTTTTGCTGCAGGATGCGAAGAAAAGTGCCATCAGCAGCAATCCCGGCGCCGTCATACTTTTTACGGATGCCTTCATAAATTTTACCTGCTGCAAAGATACGGAATGCGCTTGCTCGTTCATCTACTTTTGCAGTACTTTTGCTTACCGGGCGGGGATGTTGGTTCCCGCCAATTGATCAGAAATTCCCTTTGTTTTGCGCCATCTTGCCGTTCTGAATAAGTACTTTGTCCGTTACAAATGGAGGCTCCTGCTGGGAGTGCTGTTTGTCGCCGTTTCCAATGTCTTTGCCGTACTTTCTCCCGGTATCGTAAGGGATACCATGGACCAGGTATACCAGACCATAGAAAAGTACCACCTGCTGGGCCGCAGTGCCGAAGCGGAATCGTTGCGCGGCCGTGTAATGCACCTGGTAATGGTGGCGGGGCTCTGGCTGCTGGCTTATGCTTTGCTGAGGGGCATCTTCATGTTTTTTATGCGGCAGACGATCATTGTGATGTCGCGTCATATAGAGTTCGACCAGAAAAACGAGGTTTTCGACCAGTACCAGCGCCTGAGCACTGCCTTCTATAAGAGCAATGCTACGGGGGATATGATGAGCCGCATTTCCGAAGATGTTTCACGGGTCAGGATGTATACCGGCCCTGCAATCATGTATGTGATCAACCTTGTGGTGCTGATCGGGCTCTGCCTCTGGAAGATGTTTGCCGAAAGCCCTTCGCTCACGATTTATGTGATTGCCCCGCTTCCTTTCCTTGCCTGGTCTATCTTTTATGTAAATAAGATCGTGAACCGCAAAAGCGAGCGGATCCAGGCGGAGCTGTCGGAGCTGACCTCCCAGGCGCAGGAGTCCTATTCGGGTATCCGGGTGATCAAGTCCTTCGTGCAGGAGCAGGGGGCGCTCCGCCTCTTCAACCGCATTTCGGGCGCCTACCGGAAGAGCACGATCAACCTGTCGCTGACGGAGTCGATCTATTTCCCCGCCATGAACCTTTTTGTAGGGCTGAGCATGCTGCTCACCGTGCTGATCGGGGGCTGGCAGGCAATAGAGGGAAAGGTAACGCCGGGCAATATTGCCGAGTTCGTGATGTACATCAATATGCTGATGTTCCCTATCTCTGCCATCGGCTGGACTGCCAATATGATCCAGCGTGCCGCTGTTTCGCAACGACGGATCAACGAGTTCCTGCATGTGGCGCCGGAGATAACCGATGCGCCGGACGCGGAAGACCGTTCGCTAAAGGGCAAGATCGAATTCAGGAATGTTACTTTCGTGTATCCGCATACCGGCATACGGGCTCTCGATAATTTCTCCCTTACCATCCGGCCGGGCCAGAAAGTAGCCGTGATCGGCAAAACAGGTTCCGGCAAATCTACGCTCGTGCACCTGCTGCTGCGCATGTACGATGTGACTTCGGGTGAGCTGCTGATCGATGACCTGCCGGTTAAGAGGCTGAAGCTGCATAGCCTGAGGGGACAGATCAGCTACGTGCCGCAGGACGTGTTCCTTTTCTCGGATACGGTAGCCAATAACATAGGCCTGGGGCAGGAGCACAGGGATGATGCAGCCATACGCCGCGCTGCAGAGATGGCGGCTGTGGACGGCGATATACAACAGCTGGCGGAAGGCTATGAAACCATTACCGGCGAGCGCGGGGTGATGCTGTCGGGAGGGCAGAAGCAGCGGATATCCCTGGCCAGGGCGCTGATGAAGGAACCTTCCGTGCTGATCCTGGACGAAAGCCTTTCGGCGGTAGATACCCGTACGGAAAGAACCATCCAGCAGAACCTTTACCGATATCTGCAGCAAAGAACAGCCATTGTGATTACCCACCGGATTTTCAGGGACTGGGATTTCGACAAGATCGTAGTGCTGGAAGACGGGAGGATCGTGGAGGAAGGCGATCATGAGGCATTAATGGCAAAAGAGGGGCATTATGCCAGGCTGTACCGGTACCAGACCCGCCAGGGTGAATAATTCCAAATAATTTATAGTCAATATATTAAGCTCCCTTTGCGGGAGCTTTTTTTGTATGCATCCACAGAGGCCCGCCGGTACAATTAACATAAATTTTTGTCCTATGCGCTGATGGCGGCTTTTGTTTCATGTATCTGATTTGCAGATAATTAATCAGTATTCCTTGTGAAACAAGGAAAGTAGTGTTAAGAAATGATTATTCTTTTTCATTTAAATGCTTTGAATTGTCATAGGCCGCGATTATATTTGAGAAACAAAATTATCCATGTATGAAAAAACTACTACTCATGCTTGCAGTCTTTTTATGGTCAGGGCTGCAAATCGCCATGGCGCAGGGCCGGCCGGTAAAAGGGCAGGTGCTTGACGACAAGGGCGAAGGTATTCCGGGTGCGAGTGTCCAGGTAAAAGGCACCACAGTCGGAACGATTACAGATGTGGACGGTAACTTCAGTCTTGAAGTGCCGGACGATCAAAATACATTAGTGATTAATGCAATTGGTTTCGCTTCGCAGGAAGTATTGGCAGGCGACGGCGACAATGCACTTAGTGTTAGATTAACTACAACCAATACACAGCTTACGGAAACCGTAGTTACCGCACAGGCTATCCGAAGAGAAAAGAGAAGCCTGGGATATTCCACTACGCAAATAGGCAGTGATGAGCTTACCCAAGGTGGTAGCATTAGTCCCATCAACTCTTTGACAGGTAAAGTTGCGGGTGTAAATATCACTTCTACTTCTAATACGCCTGGCGCATCTTCCCGTATTGTATTGCGTGGCGGTTCCTCTTTGACCGGTAATAACCAAGCTCTGATTGTTGTGGATGGTGTTATTATCAACAACAACAATGTAGGAACCACCGGCAATATTGGTAACCTCAGTAACCAGGTAGACTATGGCAATAGGGGAAATGATATTAACCCTGACGATATCGAGTCGGTAACTGTACTGAAAGGTCCTGCAGCTACTGCTCTTTATGGCTCGAAGGGTTCAAACGGTGCTATAATGATTACTACCAAAAAAGGTAAAAGAAGGGAGGGAATCAGCAAAACGGAAATAGAGTTTAATACAAGCTATACTGTTTCCAGTATATTGAAATTTCCCGATTTTCAAAACGAGTACGGGCAAGGAAATATCTATGAAGGTATTTTTGATGACCGTCGGGAGAACTTTTCTTGGGGCGAACCATTTAACAACCAGCTACGTCCTTGGGGCCAAATTATTGATGGGCAACAGCGGGTAAAACCTTATTCCGCCTTACCAGACAACGTTCGTAACTTCTTTGATTATGGTAAAGCATGGAACAATAATATTGCTATCAACGGGGGTACAGAAAACACTGCTTTCCGTTTGTCTTTGAATGCATTGAACAGTACGTCTATTTTCCCTGGAAAAGACTATAATAAATACAGCGTGAATTTCAATGGAAATGCTGATCTGTCTAACAAGTTTTACGCAAGTATTTCCGTGAACTATTCCAAGATTAATAGTGACCTTCCTGGTTTTGGCCAGGGCGATGCTTCCATTATTGATAATCTGTATCAAACGCCCCGCGATATTCCAATCAGAGAATTGCGAGATTTGAATAATAAATTCAACTCAATGGAATATCTCGACGAGAACGGTGTAAGTACTTACGGCTTTTATGGAGCCTATGCTAAAAATCCATACTGGACGTTGGAAAATTTCACCAACAGAAATAAGGTAGATCGTGTTTATGGGAATGTGACATTTGGATACAAGCCACTGGAATGGCTTCGCATAGAGGATAGGATTGCAGTGGATGCTTACAGCGATCGTCGTTATCAAAGCGCTGCTAAATTAAATTCAGTAGCTGCCGATCATTCCCTGACCTGGCTGGATCAAACATCTCCGGGCCGTTATTCTGAACACCTGATCAATGTAGGTAATATTTACAATGATCTAATGATCACTGCGAGCAAGAACTTCGCGAATGACTTTAATGCCACGGTATTATTAGGCCATAATATACAACAAGAACGTACGGATGCTACTTATTCCAGCACTAATGAGGATGGAGGCCTGGTAGTTCCCGGCTTTTACGACCTTAGCAATTCAAACGGTAAAAACCTTGCTATAAATGGTAATACGCTTATTCGCAGGGTTGGTATCTACCTTGACGCATCCCTCGGTTACAGGAATATGTTGTTTTTAGGATTCTCCGGAAGAAATGACTGGTCATCTACAGTGGAAAAATCTTATTTTTATCCGAGTGTTAACGCCTCCTTCGTATTTTCTGAACTGTTCCCTGAAACACTCAGGAATGGTATCTGGAATTACGGTAAACTTCGTGCTTCCTACGGAAGAGTAGGGAATGATGCACCGGCCTATCAGTGGTATCAGACCTATGGAGCCGCAGTACTGAATGGCGATTTTGGCAGCACTATCTTTCCGTTTACAGGTGTGCCGGGTTTTACTTATAACAACAGGGTGTATAATCCTAACCTGAAGCCGGAGTTTTCTTCTGAATTTGAAATCGGAACCGAGCAGTCGTTCTTTAATGACAGAATTCGTCTTGATTTCGCGTACTACAGCAAACGGTCAGAGGACCAGATTGTACCCGTGTCGCTGCCATTCTCCAGTGGCTTTACGAGTATTATCGTAAATGCAGGTTTAGTAACGAATAAGGGAATCGAATTGTCTGCCAGGTTTGTGCCTGTTCGTACAAGATCAGTAAGATGGGAGCTTTTCGGAACCTTCACCAAAAATACCAACCTTGTAGAGGAGATTTATCCTGGTACTAATCAGATTGCTGTAGGAAATGCTATCAATGGCATGAGCGTAGTAGCAGCTGTTGGCAAGCCATATGGTACTTTCTTTACTAATGCTTATCAGAGAACCCCAGATGGTCGCATTATTGTAGACTCTGTGTCCGGTATCCCATTGAAAACAAGTGGTTCTCAATTGTTCGGTACCTATCTGCCTAAATGGCAAGCTTCATGGGGTACCAGTGTTGCTTACAAAGGATTTTCTCTGTATGTTTTGTTCGACATGAAAAAAGGTGGCCAATTCTTTTCCAGAACAAGAGATATTATGGCGTTTGTAGGTACATCCGAAGAAACCGGAAACCGTGACGCCCAGATATGGCCTAACTCTGTATATTTAGGTTCAGATGGTCAATACCACACCAATACTACAGAGTACCAGCCTTATTTCTTCTATACCAGTCAGGCCTCACGTCCGGGTGAATACCAATTGGTAGACGCTTCTTTTGTAAAGCTGCGCGAAGCACGGCTTTCTTACAATGTGCCGGCTAAGTGGCTGAACCACACTCCCTTTGGTAATTTGAGTGTAGGTGTGTTCGGCAATAATCTGTTTTTATGGACACCGGATGAGAATAAATATTCAGATCCTGAGCTGAATTCAAACGGAGCCAGCAACCTTCAAGGATTTGAATTTAGTGCTTCCCCTTCTGTAAGGAGCTGGGGTTTCAATCTAAAACTTACCTTCTAATAAAGCAATGTTATGAAATATATAATGAATAAACTTTTGTTTCCGTTGGTAGTGGTCGGTGTAGTGGCCGGAACTGGCTGTAAAAAGTTCCGCGATGTGAACGTAGATCCTAATAATGCAGCAGACGTATCCGTTGAGTTATTATTACCTGCTGCACAAGCGGATATTGCCCAAGTGTATGGAGGTAAACTTCAGATCATCGGGAGTGTATGGTCACAGTACTGGACACAAAATCCTAATGCTTCTCAATATAGAGAGCTCGACCAGTATCAACCTGACGCATCCTTTGCAAGTAACGCTTGGGATGAACCTTACAGCGGTGCTTTAAAGGATCTTGATCAGATCATTAAAAAAGCAGGTACCAAGACGAATTATGCCGCGATAGCTAAAATTCTTAAAGGCTATACCTATCAATTGATTACTGACCAGTTTGGCGACGCTCCTTTCACAGAAGCTTTGAAAGGTGATGAAGGCATTACTAGTCCTAAATATGACAGCCAGGAAACTATCTACAATGGCATTATTGCTTTGGTAACAGAAGGGCGTGATGAACTTAATGGTGAATCTGCAGCCCCAGGTTCAGACGATCTCATATATCATGGTGATCTTGCTTTATGGCAGAAGTTTGCCAATACGCTTCTGCTTAAGATATATATGCGTCTGTCTGAGCGGAACCCGTCCCTGGCCCAGTCTGGAATTGCAGCACTTGAAGCTACTGAAATCGGATTCCTTGATGAGGGAGAAGGTGCAGAAATTCACTATATCAATGAGGCAGGTAACTTCAATCCTTTATATTCGGAGATGAATAATGCTGTAATCGGTGGCATTCAGAATCTGATCGCCAGCAAAACAGTTATCGACTCTATGCTGTCTAACGAAGATCCGCGTATCGGGGTCTTCTTTACTCCAGTGGGCGGGAACTTTGTTGCTTTGGAACAAGGCTTTTTTAATACATCCAGCCCTGCAGCTTCTTATGCTACACCTTCTCCCGCTGTGGGCGGAGATGCCGACCAGGATGCTTCTGCAGAAGCTCCCGTTAAATTGTTGACCACATATGAAAGCCAGTTTCTTCAGGCAGAAGCAGTTGCACGTGGCTGGCTCACAGGTGATGCGGCCGAGCTTTTTACCAAAGGAATCATATTTAATATGAGTGAATATGGATTGGGTGAAGAGGATATCACAACCTATCTAGACAATGCTTATTGGGCGCAATTCCCAACTAGCGGAACTACAGAAGACCAAATCAGACATATCATTACTCAAAAATGGTTCTCTATGTGTGGTAATCAGGGAATAGAAGCCTGGAGCGAATGGAGAAGAACGGGTTATCCTGAATTTTTTACTATTTCCAGAGCTTCCCGCATTGGCAATCAATTCCCGGTACGCCTGCCTTATCCTGATGATGAATCTTCCAATAACCTTAATTTCCCCGGACAAAAACTGGTTACGGATAAGGTTTGGTGGGATGCCAATTAATTTTCCTTAAAACTTAATTTTATGAAAAAACTCATAATAACACTTCTAGCCTTCAGCTTCCTGGCTCATACCGGTTGTAGGAAGCGAGATTCGGAAGAAGGCGTTTCTCAGGTTGTGGATGTGACCTTTCCTACAATAAATCTGAAAGGTGATAAGTTCGTTTCTCTGTCTGTGGGCGAATCTTATACTGATCCCGGTGCTACTGCAATAGATGATATTACTGGGGCTCAATCAGAGATTACCGCCGAATTCTCCAACCTCGATCCCTCTACACCAGGGATGTATTATATGCTCTACTCAGCTAAGAACGCCAATGGATATATCCAGAATAATGTTCGATATATAGCTGTTACCAACTACAATGATGCGGTAGATCTTACCGGCACCTACAAGAGGACTGCTAATGGTGTATTAGTAGAAGTAACTAAAGTGGCGCCGTCTATGTATAAAAATGCGGATATGGGCGGAGCAGGCATTGCAGATGCTCTGTATTTTGTTATTATCGATGACTCTACTATTGCTGCAGGCCCTCAGTTTTCTGAATCTTTAGGTACAGAAATTGAGACAGGAAGTGAAGGATTGAGCCTTGACAATCCTTATACTTTTCAATATGCTTTGGGTGCACCAGGTTATGGTACAGCAGTGCGTGTTTTTGTTAAGCAAGAATAATTGTTACTTTTAATTCAAAAGCGCCGGCATCTTGCCGGCGCTTTTTTATTGCCGCAATAGTACCTTTGTGGCACTTTGCTTATAAGATCATGCCCCAGTCCTACTCTCAGTTCCGTGCTTTTGCAGCAGTCGTCAAGGCAGCGCTGCGCTCTATAGCCAAAAGTCCCTCTTCCGTAATATTCACTATTGCATTCCCCCTCGTGTTTATCCTTGTTTTTGGCTTCCTGGGCAGCAGCGGGCCTTACAGGATCAAAGCAGGACTGGCGCCCGGTTCCGATACATTGAACCCGGTTTATATGGGATTGAAAAATACCGGCCTGGTAAAATTCTCGGCCGGCAGGGAAGCAAAAGAACTGCAGGAGCAGCTGGCGAAAGGAAACCTGAATGTGGTGCTGCATATCCGGGAAAACGACGGGCTGCCGCGGTATAAGGTGTTGATGGAGGTGAACGCTGCCGACAAGGACAAGGCGGCCCAGCTGAAAGCAGTTGTAGAAAAGATCGTATCGGCCGCCGATCCTCAGATAGCCAGCCGGCAGGCAGCCCTGCTGGATGTTACCGAAACCTTTGTGCAAAGCCGGAAGCTTGCGGCCATCGACTTTATACTGCCCGGCCAGCTGGGATTTTCTCTGCTGGCGGCAAGCGTTTTCGGTACCGCCTTCGTATTCTTTAATCTCAGGCAGGCGCTGGTACTGAAGCGCTTCTTCGCAACGCCGGTGCGCAGGGAGGTCATCCTCCTGGCAGAAGGGGTAGCCCGGATGATCTTTCAGCTAAGCGGTGCGCTTTTTATTATCCTGGTAGGCAGGGCGGCCTTCGGCTATACGCTCGTTCACGGCTTTATTACAGTGATCAATATGCTGATGCTCTGCGCCATCGGGTTGCTGGTGTTCATGAGCTTCGGCTTTACCATCAGCGGCCTGGCCCGCAGCGAGTCTACCATACCGCCGCTTTCCAATATGATTACCCTGCCGCAGTTCCTGCTGGCCGGGACTTTCTTTTCCGTCGATGCTTTTCCTAAATGGCTGCAGCCGGTATCCAGGGCGCTGCCCCTTACCTATCTCAACGATGCGCTTCGCCAGGTAGCCTTCGACGGGGCTTCCCTTTGGGCTGTACGAGCCGATATCGGCATACTGCTGCTATGGGGGCTTGCCGGGTACTTTATCGCTTCCCGGGTGTTCAAATGGGAATGAGCGCACGCCCGGTAGCAAACGAAGGCGGCTGATGCATCAGCCGCCTTCGTCATTATCCCTGTATCTTTCCTTGCTTACAGGATCAGCATGGCATCGCCGTAGCTGAAGAAGTTGTATTTCTCTTTGATGGCTACCTGGTAGGCCTCCATTGCAAGATCGTAGCCCGCAAAGGCAGCGACCATGATCAGCAGGCTGGTTTTGGGCAGGTGGAAGTTGGTGATCAGCGAATTGGCAATGGAAAACTGGAAGGGCGGATGGATAAACAGGTTGCTCCAGCCTGATTCCGGCTTCAGGAGGCCTCTTGCCGTTACCGAGCTTTCCAGGGCCCGCAGGGTAGTGGTTCCTACGGCGCAGATACGCCTTTTTTCTTCAATGCCCTTGTTGACGATGTCGCAGGCATACTCATCCACATTGAAATATTCTGCATCCATCTTATGCTTGCTCAGGTCTTCCACTTCGATGGGGCGGAAGGTGCCCAGGCCGGTATGCAAAGTTACCTCGGCAAATTTTACCCCTTTGATCTCCATACGCTTGATCAGCTCCCGGCTGAAGTGCAGGCCGGCAGTAGGGGCTGCTACGGCGCCTTCGTATTTGGCATATACGGTCTGGTAGCGCTCTCGGTCGTCTTCGTCGGGCTTGCGCTTGATGTATTTAGGCAGGGGCGTTTCGCCCATGCTGTCGAGTACGGCTTTGAATTCCTGCTCGTTCCCGTCGAAAAGAAAACGGATGGTCCGTCCCCTTGAAGTAGTATTGTCGATCACTTCGGCCACCAGCTCATCATTATCGCCAAAGTACAATTTGTTGCCTACCCGGATCTTGCGCGCGGGGTCAACGATCACATCCCAAAGCCTGTTAGGCCTGCTCAGCTCCCGCAGCAGGAATACTTCGATGCGGGCGCCGGTTTTTTCCTTGCGGCCATACAGCCTGGCAGGAAACACTTTAGTGTTATTGACGATCATTACATCTTTGTCGTCGAAATAACTCATCACATCCTTAAATATCTTGTGCTCTATCTTACCGGAGTCGCGGTGTACCACCATCAGGCGGCTTTCATCACGTTGTTTGGAGGGATGCTGGGCAATAAGATTGATCGGGAGGTCAAACTTGAATTGGGATAATTTCATATCTTACAGGATATGTGCTATTTAGAAGATTGTGAGAAAAAAAGTGTGCAAAGATAGGTAATTTTTACAGCTAATACGTATATTTTTTTATTATACCGGATGCGCAGTCTGTTTTTAACGACAGTTTGCCGGTCTTATTGTTGTATTCCTATTGAAAAAATATTTAGGCTTTTATCCAAATTCTATTACTTTTGTGGCCTCCTTAGCAATACTGTTTTTTTCAAATGGAAAATCAAGATAGCCAATTTATTGATGATGAACTGGACATTAGGACGTCCAAGACTTCTACCTCCAGATTCTTCTTCCTCCTGGGCTTTTTCGGTATTTTTATCTTTGCATGGGCAGGCTGTTACAGCCTGTGGACACACTCTTACAAGCCGAACGACGATGTGCCGGTGAATAAAAGTTCGCTGTACAACCCCGAATACCAAACTCAATAAGCCGGTTCCCGGATTTTATGATCGTTGCCCAGCAGGACACTGCCGTTGTCATTTTAAGCTATAACAGCCGGAAATGGCATGAGCTGTTTTTACCCAAAATAGCAGAGCAGTCCCGGCTGGGCTACGACGTTTTTGTCGTGGACCATGCCTCCCCCGACGATACCTCGGATTATATCCGCCACCATTTCCCTTACGTGCAGCTCATACAGCTGAAAGAAAATCATGGCTTTGCCTGGGGGTACGCAGAAGCGCTGAAGCAGATCCGGGCCAAATACTATGTGCTGCTCAGCTCCGACTTCGAAGTGACCGACAACTGGTTCCCTCCTATCCATAAAGCGATGGAAGCCAACCCGCAAATGGCGGCCTGCCAGCCTAAGATACGTTACTACAAAGAAAGAGAATACTTTGAGTATGCAGGCGCGGCAGGCGGTTTTATGGATAAATGGGGCTACCTCTTTTGTCGCGGCCGCATCTTTTCCACCCTCGAAAAGGACGAAGGCCAGTACAATGACCCGAAGGAGCTGTTCTGGGCCTCGGGGGGCTGTTTCGTGGTCCGCGCCGAAGTGTATCATCACCTCGGAGGGCTCGATCCCGATCTTTTTGCCCACATGGAGGAGGTAGACGTATGCTGGCGGATGAAGAATGCGGGCTATAGTATCGGTTATGTGCCCGAAAGTACCGTGTATCATGTAGGCGGCAGCGTGATCACCTACGGCAGCCCCCAGAAAACTTATTATAATTTCCGGAACAACCTGGTCCTGCTCCTGAAAAATGAAAAAGGCGGCAGGCTGCTATGGCTGCTTCCCCTGCGGTTGGTGCTCGACGGGATTGCCGCAATGCAGTTCCTGGCCGGCGGACAGTTCAAAAACATACTGGCCGTAATCCGGGCGCACTGGAGCTTTTTCCTGTCTTTCGGGAAATGGTACCGGAAGCGCAGCCGGATCAAATCCCTGGCTACTGCCCGTAATACCCGCGGTATTTACCGCCGCAGCATCATCATCCAGTATTTCCTCAGGGGGAAAAAGAAATTCTCCGAGCTGGACCCGGCAGATTTCAGTTAGTTTTTCCCGCAGGCCAGACCATATCGCCGGGCATAGTTATTTTATATACTTCCATAGCAGCAGCCTGCATGCATTTGCGTACCTTTGCAAACGCACTTTTTACAAAACAATATGAGCCGTAACGGAAAAGTACTGGTAGCGATGAGCGGTGGTATCGATAGCACTGTCACAGCCCTTATGCTGCATCAGCAGGGATATGAAGTGGTAGGCATTACCATGAAGACATGGGATTATGCTTCTTCCGGCGGCAGCCATAAGGAAACGGGATGCTGCAACCTGGACTCGTTCAACGATGCCCGGCAGGCGGCGGTGCAGCATGGATTTCCCCATTACGTGCTGGATATCCGGGAAGAGTTTGGGGGCGCTGTGATTGAGAATTTCATCGACGAGTATATTGCGGGGCGTACGCCCAACCCCTGCGTACTGTGCAATACGCATATAAAATGGTCGGCCCTGCTGAAAAGAGCCAATGCCCTGGGCTGCGACTTTATCGCCACAGGGCACTATGTGAAAGTGCGGGAGGAAAACAACCGCTTTGTGCTTTCCAAAGCCAAAGACCTGACCAAGGATCAGAGCTATGTGCTCTGGGGACTGGGGCAGGACTGCCTGAGCCGCAGCATCTATCCGCTGGGCGATTACCTCAAGACGGAAGTGCGCCAGATCGCATTGGAAATGGGCTATCCCGAATTGTCCAAGAAAGCAGAAAGCTACGAGATATGCTTCGTGCCCGATAACGATTACAGGGGCTTCCTGAAACGGAACGTGGAGGGGCTCGAGGAAAGAGTGGACGGCGGCAACTTCGTGCTGGCCGACGGCAGTATCGTAGGAAAGCATAAGGGGTATCCTTTTTACACGATAGGGCAGCGCAAAGGGCTCGATATAGCCCTGGGCAGGCCTGTGTTCGTGACGCGGATCATCCCCGAAACCAATACCGTGGTGCTGGGCGATGCCAAAGACCTGGAACAGAATATTATGACCGTAGGTGGACTGAATATGGTGAAGTATGACGCCATTCCGGAAGGAATGGAAGCTGTGACCAAGATCCGCTATAAAGATCCCGGAACACTTAGCCACCTCCACAATGAGGGCGACCAGGTAAAAGTACATTTTTATGAAGACGTGAAAGGCATCGCTCCCGGGCAGTCGGCCGTCTTCTACGAGGGTGATGATGTGATTGCAGGGGGAATTATCAGGATGGGTATGCGGAGCTGATCCTACTCATTGCAGCAACGGACGTCTGACAAAAAATATTTTCGGAAGAAGAAATATTTTTTATCTTACGTCCGTTTTACTTTTTGTTGTCCTGACTGGTAACAATTTAACACAGAGAATTCAGCTATGCGCAAAATTTTACTCCCCTTGCTCCTTGTTTCCGTAGGATTTGCTTCCTGTGACAAAGAAACCGAAGACCTTTCGGAGATGTCTAAGGGGCACAAATTCTTCCCTACCGAAATAGGCAAGTATATTGTGTATAATTACGATTCGGTCTACTTTAACGACCAACTCAGGGCCGATGTGCCGAAAAGCGGGCAGGTACGCTATTACGTGGCAGATACCTTCCGCGACAATGCCGGGCGCCTCTCCTACGTAATCAATGTGCAATCCAGGGCCAACGACACCGATCCCTATGTGCCCAACGATGTGATCTATGTAACGCCTACTGAAGACCGGGTCGAGTTCAAGCAGAAGAACCTTACCTTCCTGAAAATGGTATTTCCCGTAGCCAACGGCCAAAGCTGGAACGGTAATGCCATGGTCCCCCTGGGCGATGCGGATTATGCAGAATTTGCAGGCGACCAGTGGAAATACACCTATTCCGATTTTGACCGGGAGTTTGATCCGGGCAACAATCTTTACGAGCATACCGTAACGGTGAACCATATCGACGATGCGCTCAATGTGCCGGTCGACTCTACGGCGTATGCCTACCGCAATTACTCCAAGGAAGTATATGCCTATAATGTAGGGATGGTATACCGCGAAAGAGTGTACTGGGTATTCCAGCCCAAAGTAGGCGGCAGCGGCGGCAGCGGTTATCCCAAAGGCTACAGCGTCATTATGAGGGCGGTAGAAAATAATTGATCTTGCTGGACAGAATCAATAAGCGGCGGGGACTTTTAGGTGCCCGCCGCTTCGCTTTACAGGGCCAGGTAATAAGGCCGCAGCAACGCTGCAAATGCCGTCGTGTATCGCCGGTCGGGCTCATAGATAACGAGTGCGGAGGCGGCAGCTTCCTTATCTGCGGCCGGCCCCCGGCCGAATATCCCCGCTACCCGGTTCGGCCTGTGCTGCAGGCTGGGCTGCACTTCCAATACATGATGCGGGTATAAGCCATAGGCAGCGGCAATCTGCTCCCAGGCGCTCCACTCCGTAGCGGGGTACAGAATGCAGCATGTGCCGGAAGGGCCTAATAGCTGCGCTATTGCCCCGGCCAGGGCAGGCTTGTCCAGCGCCGCGCTGTGCCGTGCATCGTTGCGCTGTGCTTCCTTGGCGGCAAGATGGTTGTGGAAGAAGGGCGGATTGCAGATGATAAAGTCGTAGCGCGTATGGTGCTCCGGTTTCGCAGCCAGGTCATTAAGCGCCGTGTGGTGCGCCTGCAGCCGGTCTGCCCAGGGAGAGGCGGCAAAGTTCTCTGCGGCTTGTTTGCAGGCTGCTTCATGCAATTCAATGGCCAGGAACTGTGCCTGCGGCGCCTCCTGCGCCAGCATCAGGCTCAGCAGGCCGGTCCCCGTTCCGATATCAAGCACATGCAGCGGGCCGGCTTGCCGTTGCAGGTACCTGGCGGCCCATGCCCCCTGTATGCAGGCATCGGTCGATACCTTCATCGCGCAGCGGTCCTGCCGGACCATAAATTGTTTGAATTGAAACCAGGAGTTGGGCATGGCTCAGGTCCATTGCGTACGTGCGGTAGGAACGGTTTCCATGCCGGCAAACTCCTGTCGCAGCATTTTATAATATGCGGTAATGCCGATCATGGCCGCATTGTCGGTGCAATATTCAAATTTCGGGAGATATACTTTCCACCCGTTCCGGGCGCCGCAGGCTTCGAGCGCCTGCCGCAGGCCGCTGTTGGCCGATACGCCGCCTGCAATGCCTACCTCCCGGATGTTGAGCTGCCGTGCAGCCCGCTCCAGCTTCTTCATCAGGGTTTTAATGATCGTATGCTGCACCGATGCGCAGAGGTCGTCGAGGTTATGCTGTACGAAGTCCGGGTCGTTCCGTTGCTCTTTTTGCAGAAAATACAGCACGGAGGTCTTGATGCCGCTGAAGCTGAAATCGTAATCCTTTATATCCGGGATGGGGAAAGCAAAGCGTTCGGGGTTGCCCTTTTGCGCATGCCTGTCTACCAGCGGCCCGCCGGGATAGGGCAGCTGCAGCATCTTGGCCACTTTGTCGAATGCCTCTCCTGCCGCATCGTCGAGGGTTTCTCCCAGTATCTCCATGTCGAGGTGGGAGTGGCACAATACAATCTGGGTATGCCCGCCCGATACCGTCAGGCACAGGAAGGGGAACCGGGGCTTGGGGTCTTCAATAAAATGCGCCAGCACATGCGCCTGCATATGGTGCACGGCAATCAGGGGCACATCCAGCGCCTGGGCCAGCCCTTTGGCAAAGCAGGCGCCCACCAGGAGGGAGCCGATCAGCCCCGGGGCCTGGGTGAAAGCCACGGCGGTAATGTCCCTGCGGGAAACACCGGCCTGCCGGAGCGCCGTATCGACCACCGGCACGATCTTCTGCAGGTGCGCTCTTGATGCAAGCTCGGGCACCACGCCCCCATATTGTTCGTGTACTTTCTGGGTGGCGATGATGTTGCTGGTTACCTGCCCGTTCCGTACCACCGCAGCGGCGGTTTCGTCACAGGAAGATTCAATGGCAAGAATAACGGAAGAGGCTGCTTCGTGCATAGAAAGCACAAAATTAGCAGAAATCCCGCACCAATTTGTTGAATTTAAAAAATAGCACTATCTTTGCAGTCCCAAAGGAAAAAAAGGGGGTATATAATTATGCTTATTTTAGATGCTAAAGATTGCGAAAACATAGATAAGGCGCTCAAAAAGTACAAGAAAAAATTTGAGAAGTCCCGCACACTGAACCAGTTGCGTGCCCGCCAGGCGTTTACGAAACCTTCCGTACAGCGCCGTAAAGAGATCCTGAAAGCCGCTTACCGCCAGCAGATACTGGCCGGTAAAGTAGAGCTCTAAGGGCTCAGTATCGCTTCCGTTGATAGCTGCCAAATAACAAGGTCATCGTCCGTGATGGCGATGTTAATAATTTTTTTCCGGGACTGTAAATAGTTATATTTACAGTCCCGATTTTTTTGGGTGTAACCGATACATTGTTTTAAAACAATACGCCTTGCTGATCGCTGCCGCTATACCCGAGTTCCTTCGCTATATACGCTTTGAAAAGCGCATGTCGGACCATACTTTTATTGCATACCGCAACGACCTGGCGCAGTTCCAGCAGTTTTTAGCGCACCAGTTCGGTCTGGACGAAATCGTGCCGGTCAGGCATACGCATATCCGCTCCTGGCTGGCTTGGCTCAAGGAGGAAAAGATGAGCGAGCGGACCCTACAGCGGAAAATTTCGGCGGTAAAATCCCTGTTCCGGTACCTGTTGAAAATGGGGCAGGTAACGGTAAACCCGACCCGGCAGCTCCATACGCCCAAAGCGCCCAAACGGCTGCCTTCCTACCTGGAAGCACAGGATACACAAAAGATCACGGAAATGCTGCCCTATCCTGAAGGCATAGAGGGCGCTACTCACCGGCTCATCGTTGAACTGCTGTACCAGACTGGGATGCGCCGTGCAGAGCTGGTCCAGCTGAAAGAGTCCGACATCGAATTTTCAAGGCAGCAGATCCGGGTATTGGGCAAGCGGAATAAGGAAAGGCTGATCCCTGTCAGCGAAGAGCTACTGATTGACCTCAGGGCGTATATAGATGAAAAAAGAAAAATTTTCAACCAGCCCTCCGGCCGGTTGTTATGTCTGGGAAACGGCGCCGATGTTTATCCCCAGTATGTGTACCGTACCGTGCAGCGATACCTGAAACACATTACCACATTAAGCAAAAAAAGTCCCCATGTGCTCCGTCACACCTTTGCTACCCAGCTGTCGAATAACGGCGCCGAGCTCAACGCAGTAAAAGAGCTGCTGGGCCACAGCAGCCTGGCCGCTACCCAGATCTATACTCATAACAACATTGACCGGCTGAAGGAAATTTACCGTAAAGCGCATCCCAAGAGTTAATTTATCATTATATTTTTATACCTTTCTGATATGAAGTGACGACTACCCACAACTTATATTGTTTAACTATAAAATGAGGAACTATGAATGTACAAATTCAGACTGTTCATTTCGATGCAGATTCAAAGCTGCTGGAACATGTTCAAAAAAGGCTCGATAAACTCAAAACGTTCCATGATAAAATAACAGGTGTAGAGGTATATCTGCGGTTGGAGAATCTTTCACAAAAAGTAAGAGACAAGGTCGCGGAGATCAAAGTATTTGTTCCCAAACGTTCTTTGTTTGCCAAACACGAGTCTAAGGTGTTTGAAGAATCTTTCGACCTGGCTTTCGACTCGCTGGTAGCCCAGATCAAGAAAACGAAGGAGAAAATGTACGCCTGATGCGTCGTTCCCCAAAATATAATGAAGGCCGTACCGTTTGGTACGGCTTTTTTTCATGCTTACCTTTACCCCCATGTCTTCTCCCATATTGCCTAAGCCTGCGGGCACCTTGTACCTGATCCCCGTACCGCTGGCCGAGCATGCGCTGCATACCGTGCCCGAGCAGGTCCGGCAGCTTAGCTGCACCCTCCGGTATTATTTTGTCGAAAACATAAGAACGGCGCGGCGCTACCTCAAAAGCATCGACCGTACGGTGGATATCGATGCCATTACCTTTTGCGAGATCAACAACCAGGCCGATCCCGACCTGGGGCAGCTGCGCAACTGGCTTGCGGCGGGATACGAGGTAGGTGTAATGAGCGAGGCCGGCTGCCCCGGGGTAGCCGATCCGGGCAGCGTACTGGCGGCCGCCGCACAGCAGGCCGGCGCTGCGGTAGTGCCTTTACCCGGGCCCAGCTCCATTTTGCTGGCCCTGATGGCCTCCGGTTTCAACGGGCAGGGATTCCGTTTTGCCGGTTACCTCCCGGTCAAAGACCCGATGCGCAGCAAGGCTATTAAGGAGCTGGAAGCTTTGTCGGCACAGCGCAGCGAAACCCAGATCTTTATTGAAACGCCTTATCGCAACAACCAGCTCTTCCAGGAGCTTATCCGCTTGTGCCGGCACGGCACCCGCCTCTGCATTGCCGCCGACATTACGGGCGCAAAAGAGATGATCCGTACCAGGACCATCGGCGACTGGAGCAAAGAAGTGCCGGAGCTGCATAAGCGGCCCGTGATCTTCCTCCTGATGGCATAGCTTTGCTTAATATTCAAGCGTAATATCCCCGCCTATAGGAAAGCCCTGGCAGGTAAGCACCAGTCCTTGGTTCAGTTCCCGCTCCGTAAGCACTTCGTTATAGGCGATCCATACACGTCCCGAGGTACAGCGTGCGGCGCAGCTGCCGCATTGCCCCGACTCGCAGCTGTAGGGCAGGGCAATGCCCTCCTTCAGTGCCTGGTGTAAAATGGATACTGGGTATTGTACGGTAAATAATACGGTCCGGTCCTTAAAGCGTACGCTCACCTGGTGCGGATCCGTGTCGGGAGGGGTTTCTGCCTGCTCCGGCTTATAGCTCACAAAATTCTCTTTGCGGATGTTTTCCCTGGGAATGCCTTCCGTGAGCAGCGTGATGCCTACCGTATCCATGTAATCGACGGGGCCGCATATATAGCAAAGTATCTCTTCCGGCCTGGCCTTGCCGTACTTGCCGAGCATGCTTGCCAGCAAGCTGTTGTTGAGGCGTGATTTGAGAATATTGTTGGAGCTGGAGAAGAGGAAATCGATAATAAGCCTTCCGTTGCTGGCCGCGGCCAGCGCGATCAGCGCGTCGTAGAAGATCGTGTCCCGGCTGCTGCGGTTGCTGTATATCAGCACAACGGAAATATGGGGATAGCTGTGCAGGATCGTTTTGATCAGGGAAAAAACCGGCGTGATGCCGCTGCCCGCCGCCATAAAAAAGACCTGGCGGTAAGCGGTCATATCTTCCGGGAGTACAAACAGGCCCCCGATACCGGCTGCCAGAAGCTCGTCGCCTTCCTGTGCATGGTCGATGAAATACCGGGAAAATTCGCCGTTCTCGACGCGTTTGATTGTTATGGAGAGCGGATCGCCGCATACCGGGGCGGAAGACAGGGAATAGGACCGCCGCTGCTCGCCTGTAGCTTTGGGAAAGGCCAGGGTGAGAAACTGGCCGGCTTTATAGCGGTAAGGCTCGCCGGTATGCTGCTGTAAAATAAAGGTACGGGCATCGGGCGTTTCCTGGATGATCTTCTGGATAGTGAGTCGCTGGTATGGAGAGCCTCCGGGCATAAGCAAATATTGGATAATTCAGTGGCCGAAGTTCGGTTATTGCCGGCAAATTCCTGCTGGCAGGACCATCCTGCGGGTTATTTTTTATTTTACTTTTACGCGATGAAAAAAATGCTCCTCTCTTTTCTCTTTCCCGTGCTCAGCCTGGTATCTTCTTCTGCCGGAAACAACGACTCTCTTTTCCTGCATTCGCTTTCTGATGAGATCATGCTGCACGGTACCTGTTACGACAACCTGCATGTATTGACCAAAACGATCGGCCACCGGCTAAGCGGCTCTCCCCAGGCGGAGCGTGCCGTGCAATGGGGGAAGAAGGCGCTGGAAGCCGCTGGCGCGGACAGCGTATGGCTGCAGCCGGTGGAGGTGCCCTTATGGACCCGGGGAACGGAAACGCTGAAGCTGCAGCTGGACGGGCGGAGCTTTGTCCCGGTTCCCGTGCTTTCCCTGGGCAATACGGAAGGAACAGGAGGAAAGGTGCTGGAGCAGCAGGTGCTGTGCGTGCCGGACCTCGACAGCTTTGAACGGGTACCGGCGGCACAGGTAAAAGGGAAGATCGTATTCTTTAATTACCGTTTCCGCCAGGAGATCATCAATACCTTCTACGGGTATGGAGATGCGGTTAAATACCGCTGGGTCGCCGTCAATAAAGCAGCGGAAAAAGGGGCATCGGCCGTAATCATCCGGTCTGTGAGCACCGGGGCCGACGACCAGCCCCATACCGGCTCCAGCCGGTACAACGAGGGGGTGCCGCATATACCGGCCGTGGCGATCGGCAACCACTCCGCCGACCGGCTGGCCCTTGCCTGTGCCGGAAGCGGCGCCAGGGCCCGGCTGGTATCGCATTGCGGCATGAAAGGAACCCGTCGTTCCTGGAATGTGATCGGGGAGCTGAAAGGAACCGTTGCACCGGAAAAGATCATTGTTGCGGGCGGGCATCTCGACTCCTGGGACGTGGGGGAGGGGGCGCACGACGACGGCGCCGGCTGTGTGCAGTCGATCGAGGTGATACGCACCCTGAAAGCACTGGGTATCCGCCCGAAGCATACTGTCCGCGTGGTGCTGTTCATGAACGAAGAGAACGGCGTTAAGGGCGGAACCGCCTATGCCGACAGCGCCCTGGCCCGGAAGGAGCAGCATATATTCGCCATGGAAAGCGATGCCGGAGGGTTCTCTCCCAGAGGCGTGGGACTGGAGATGCCGGAAGCGGTGAAAGAGCAGGTAAGAAGCTGGGCGTCTTTGTTCTATCCTTATGGCGTATACGACTTTAGCCAGGAAGAAGGGGGAGTAGACATCGGCCCGCTGAAAAAGCAGGGAGTACCGCTGGCCGGTTTGCTGCCGGACCCTCAGCGGTACTTCGACCTCCACCACAGCGCCAATGATGTATTTGAAACAGTAAGCCATCGCGAGCTCAAGCTCGGCGCTTTTGTGATGACAGCAATGGTATGGCTGGTAGATCAAAAATTCTGACAGGATGAACAGGGAACACAGAGCGCTTGTTTCGATGCCGAAGTGCTGCTATGATACAAGGTATGCCGAAATGGGAGCCGGGATGCTGTATAACGAGCCGGTAGAAGTATACTATGCCCTTCCTGTTGCCTTTACAACCGATCCCGCTCATCGCTCAAAAAAGGGAATCCGGTAGCTCAATGTAAGTTGCAACCCTATCCAGGTTTTTGTATTGGAGGTAGTGTTCCCGCTATAGCTGTTGCCCAGCGTGTACGGCGGGTTCAGGGACCGGTACCGTAAATCGGCGTCGTAACCGATGGGCAGTATTTCGCTCAGGGTTACCGGGTTGCCGTTGCTGGTATAACGGGTATGCAGCATATTAAATACCAGGGCGCCTGCCAGTGAAAAACTGCGATTGATGTGCCACTCGGCGCTGACGGCTATCCGGCTGAGCCTTGACTGTACCAGTAAGGGCGTATGATGCTCCGTTACTACCGGCAGCAGCGTGCTGTCCGGTTGCGGCACAAAGGTGGTGTCAAACCGGGGAACGGTGTAGGAGGCATTCAGGTTCTTTCCTGTATTAAAATGGAGATGCAGCCGCCAGCGTTCGTTTATGCCTGCTGAGATGCCGATGCCATACCGCCAGTGCGTATAGCTGCCTATATGATAAGTTACGGTCCCGTACAGGAAGTCGAACCCAGCCCTGAATCCGGGGCCGAGGTAGTACATTTCATCCGCCGAAAGGCTGAAGGCCGCCAGCGTGCTTTTTTTTATGAATTCCAGGGCTTCCGTATGAACAGGTGCGTTCCAGTTGCGGCTCTCCCGCTGCCAGGGATCGCTGATGTCTTCGTACGGATCTTCTTCTTCCGCAGCTTCTACGGTCATATCATTGCCCTGGTAGCTGCCGCCGGCATTGCCGCCTCCCGAAATGTAGTAGCCTGCCGCCAGGGTAGAGTCGCCCACAACAACTACATCGCCTGCCAGGCTGTCGGTAGCGGGTAAGGTAGCCAGTCTTTTGACCGGGGCCCGCTGGGCCGCTGCAAGTTCCTGCCTGTAAAATTTTTCTTCTTTCTTTTGTGCGCTCACCGCCTTTTTTCTCTTTCTCCCCCGTGCTGGCGGCAGGTAGATAATATGCTTTCCGCCGATCACGGCATAGCCCACACCGGTTTTCTTACGGACGAGGGCCAGCAGTTTTTGCACCGTAAGCCGGTCCTGCCGGATGCGGATCTTTTGCATGGCCCGGATATTGGCGGCGTTGTAAGAAAACGTGATGCCCGTCTGGCGCTGCATCTCGCGGGTAAGCGTATACAGCGTATAGGGCTTTCTGGGCAGCAGCACCTCTTTATAGAACATAGGGTCGCGCTGCTGCGCCGCAAGCGAAGCGGGAAAAAGCAGCAGGATCAGAAAGGCGGACGAAATACTAAGGGCAAGCCTTGCCATCAATATAGATATGCTGGCCTTCAATCTTGTAGGTTAAATTAAAAGTAGCGGAAATGCTGTTCAGTATGTCTTTCAGTGGCTGCGCGTCGAACCCGGCGCTGATCCTGCAATTACCCGTGCCGGGCTGAACCAGGCTGATGGGAATCTTAAAGTGCGCGGAAAGCGCGGCGACCGCCTCGTCCAGCGGCACATTGTTGAACTGGAAGCTTCCGGTAACGGGAGCCACCGGCTCCAGCCGGAACAGCTTGTCGGCCCGCGTATAATGGCCGATATAACCCGCAGCAACAAGCAGGGTGTCGGACTTGTTGTAAAAAGCGATCTTTCCTTCATTGACCTGCACGCTCACCTTTTCTTTCCGGCGGCTGATGCTGAAGGACGTGCCCAGTACGCGGATATGCAGATCGCCGAGGTGCACCACAAAAGGCTGATCTTCCTTATGGGTTACATCAAAGCTGCCGCTGCCTACCAGCGTTACTTCGCGGAGCGGTTTAGTGAAAGTGGAGGGATACACCAATTCGCCGCCGGGCTCTATCGTTACCTGTGTGCCGTCGATCAGCTGAATCTTTTCCGGCTTTTCCTTGGCTGCCAGGATCTGTGTCGGCTCGTTCTGGTTCTTGCTGTTGAAAATATAATACCCTGCAAATGCCGTCGCTATGATCACGGCTACCGCCGCAGCCCTGGATAGCCATACCCTGCGTCCCCGCTTCAGCGGCCGTGTGTTGTCCTGCCCCATGCGGCTGCGGAGCCGTTCCCATTCCTGCTGCAGGTCGGGCGCCTGGTATTGCTCCGCCCCTGCCTCCAGCCATGACTGATGCAGCGCCTTGAAGTAGGATTGATTGTCTGCCGAAGAGGCAGCCCATTCTTCCACCCGGAGGGCTTCCTCGGGGTCTGCCTTCCCGGCAAAGTATTTCAGGAATAAATCAAAATCCATAACGGCTGTTACAACTGATCATGAAAAAGACAAACGATCCAGATAAATACCCTTATTATCTGCCGGATTAATTTCAGGGCTTTGCTCATATGGGCCTCTACCGTCTTGACGGCAATACCCATTTCGGCGGCAATCTCTGTATATTTCTTTTGCTCTGCCCTGCTTTTTACAAAAACTTCCCGGCACTGGGGCGGCAGGCCCTCCAGTGCCTTATTGATCCGCTCCCTCGTCAGCAGCTCTTCTTCCTCCCGGAAAACGGAGGTTTCGGCGTAAGTGCCGGTATAGCCGGCAGCCTGGTGGTGCTTATTACGCGTGGCCTGCTTCTGGATATGGTTCAGGCACTCGTTGTATACGCTGCGGAAGAGATAGGCTCTGGGAGAAGTGTTGATTTGCAGTGCTTCCCGTTTTTCCCACAGGTTGAGGAATACAGCCTGTACTATGTCCTTTGCTTCTTCCGTGCTTTTCAAAAGGGTAAAGGCATAGCGGTGCAGCTGCTCAAAGTGCGCTCTGAATAATTGTTCTATTTCGGCAGGATTCGTCAACGGAAGCAAATATGCAGCAAAAAAACAGAAAAAGAAAAAGTCCCGCATATATGCGGGACAGGATTTTATTGCCTGCTGATGATCAGCTTTTTACCCTTTTGATGCTGCAGCCTACCGATTTGGTTTCCTTCGGCTCTATCGGCCTGCCCATCGTAAGGTTAACAAAGGCGTTTTTCAGGTAGAGGGTTTTGGCCGAGCCGGGATCGCCCGGATTATCGTCCATGGCCCCTTTGTAGACCAGCTTACCTGTTTTCCCGTCGAAGAGGAAAACTTCCGGAGTGTGCGAAGCGCCGAAGATATCGGCCAGGGCTGCATTCTTGTCCGCGAAGTAATTGGGGTAGCCCTGTTTTTTGCCGAAGATGGTCATTTCTTCAGGGGAGTCCACGGTGCTGCGCTGCGCTTCGTTGGAGTTGACGAGGGCCACGCCGATGCCATACGCCTGCGCTGCTTCCAGCGTTTCGCGGGTACGGTCTATATTCTTGATCACAAAAGGGCAGGTATTGCAGGTAAAGATCACCAGCAGCCCTTTGTCGGTTTTAAGATCGTCCAGCTTTGTTTCTTTGTTGGTTAGAACATCGGTAAGGTTATACCCCTCTGCAGGAAGCTGGGTGCCGATGGGCATGGAGCTCTTCTGCGCCTGCAGGTTCAGGCTGAAGGTGGCAGCCAGCAATAGTCCGAATACTTTTTTCATCCTTTTGTAATTTTTTGATTTTAGGTTCAGGAGGAAAGTTACGGAATGTTAAGACCCGCCGGGCATATTGCCGGTACGGCGCAGCGGCTGAAAACGCTGCAGCAGGCCTGTACAGGGGCTTGCCGGGATTGTTATTTTTTTGAAAAAAAGGCTTTCCGGGAATGCATCAGGATGGCCAGGTTGAGCTCGTACCCGATCAGGATCACGATGCCGGTAATGAACATCCAGGCCATGAACATGAGCAGGGTGCCGAGCGAGCCGTACACTTTGTTGTAATTGATGAAATGATTGGCTACGAAAAAGAAGCCGTAGGTAATAACGACGAACAGCAGGGTGGCGATCATGGCCCCCGCCGAGAAGAAGGGGAAGCGGTACTGTAACGAAGGGCCGTACTTATAGAGGATGCAGATGGTAATATAAATGATCGACAGTAAGGTAACCCAGCTGACCAGCTTGATGATCAGCGTACTGCCGATGAGGTCTACCAGGTAGCGGTCCAGCAGGCTCGTCTGGATAATGATCAGGGCAATGGACAGGAGGAGCACAAACATCAGGATCAGGGTAAGCCGGATGGCTTTCCAGCGGCGGGCCATGCCGGTGCGCCGTATATGTGCCGGCGATTCCCTGTCGAAGCTGCGGAGGATGCCCATGACGCCGTTGGACGAAACGAAGATGGTGAACAGGAAGCCGAAGGAGAGCAGCTCCCGGCGCTTGTTCTGCATAAAATCCGTCACAATCTCCTGTACGGAGGCAAACAGCTTAGGGTTGGGAGAAAGCATTCTGATCGAGTTCAGGATGGTTTCCTGTACCGATTCCAGCGGCAGAAAGGGTACTAATGAAAATAGGAAGATCAGCGAAGGCGGTATCGCCATCAGGAAGTTGAAAGATATGGCCGCCGCCCTTTCCGGCAGCCGTATGTGCTGGATGCTTTTAAAGAAGGCGGCCCCGATCTCGTATACGGATGCGCCATGAGCGCCGGGGAGCGGCACTTTTTTCAGCTCCGAAAAAACGGAAATGAACGGGCGCTTTACTTTGTTTCTGATCGAAGCCAATGGATTATTCTCTTACGGTTCTGCCTGTATAATACAAAAATACCTCCTCAAGGTTATGGCAGCCCTCGGCTTGCGCGATCAATTGCTGCGGCGTATCCTGCGCGATCAGCCGGCCTTCGTCTATGATCGCTACGTCCTGGCAGATGCGTTCCGCCTCTTCCAGCAGGTGAGAAGTGTAAATGATGGTTTTGCCTTCCCGGTTATATTCTTTCAGGAAATCGAGGATCATGTTGCGCGATTGTACGTCCACGCCGGCTGTAGGCTCGTCGAGGATGAGTATCTCGGGCTCATGCAGCAGGCCGGCAATGATGTTGGTACGCCGCTTCATCCCGCCGCTGTACTGGTGAATGCGCTTGTGCGAATGACTGTCGAGCCCGAAACGCTCCAGCATAACCGATATCTTCCTGCGGAGCACGCGCGGGGGAAGCCGGTACAGCCGGCCGATATACTCAAGGTTTTCCTGGGCCGAGAGCTGCGGATACAGGGCTATCTGCTGCGGCACCACACCAATCTTCCTTTTGATCTCCACGATGTGATGCCGGCAATCGTACCCCAACACGGTGGCGGAGCCGGAGTCCTGGTGCACCAGTCCGCATATAATGGAGATCGTAGTGGTCTTGCCTGCGCCGTTAGGTCCGAGCAGCCCTGCAATGATCCCTTTCCTGAAGTTCAGGCTAAGCCCCTGCAGGGCTATGTTTTCTGCCCCGGGGTAATGTTTGCGCAGGTTGTTGATCTCTATAGCGTAGGACATATCTGTTGCAGGTTTGAAATGGGTCGCTCGCCGGCTACTTACCTACCCATACCACGTATTTGTCGGAAAAATGAGGCTCGGGGAATATCTTATCCACGGGCCACAGCGAAGGCCTGAGCCCCGATTCGCTGATCTCCTGTGCCAGGTCGCCGCCTTTCAGGCATAAAAGGCCATTGGCCAGTTCGGTCGATTTTCTTTTTTTGATATAGGGGCGGCACCACTTCCACAGGTCTTTCAGCGGTGCCACGGCCCTGGATACTGCAAAATCAAACTCCTGCTGGGGTATTTCTTCCATACGCGAATGCAGTACCCGCACATTGCGCAGGCCTGTGCTGTCGGCCACGCCCTGCACTACCTTCAGTTTTTTACCGATCGAATCGACCAGCAGGAAATCCACTTCGGGATAGAAGATAGCCAGCGGTATGCCGGGAAACCCGCCGCCGGTACCGATATCCACGATCTTCATGCCGGGATGGAAGGGGCATACGGCCGCTATGCTCAGGGAGTGCAGCACATGCCGGAGGTAAAGCTCGTCGATATCCTTGCGGGAAATTACATTGATCTGCTGGTTCCAATGCTTGTACAATTCTTTAAGCTGTGCCAGTTGCTGCAGCTGTGTTTCGCTAAAATCGTCGAAGTATTTAAGAATTACTTCCAGGCCTTCCGGTTTTTCCATAAAATATACGGCGACAAAAATACATTATATAATGCCCATCCCAGGTCTCCTAAAGGATAAAAGAGCAAAAGTTTTTTTACTCTGAGCGCCCGGTACCACCGCGCGGCGCAGCCCCAGTACAGGAGCAGCCTTAAGCCAAACAAGGCAAGCAGCAGCAAGGTCAGATGGTTGGGAACCGCCAGGCAGCCGTCGAGCCGCCACACCGAAGCCGGCGCCCCCGGGGCGGCAAAGAAGGCGGCTATAAGTATCGTGATGCCGCAAAGCCAGTACAGGCCGTGGCTGAGGCCATAAATGCCCAGCAATCCTTTAATGAGGACAGGGTAATATTTGCCGGTGCTGCTGTGCCGTGTCTTCTGCCGCCACCAGGCTTTCCAGCTCGTTTGCGGAATGGAAATGGTATGGGCTTCTTTTTCCAGGCAGACCGAAACATTGTCTTTGCGGGCTATTCTGCTGATCAGCAGGTCGTCGTCGCCTGAGGGCGTGCGGGTGTAGGCTTCCCGGAATGCTGCATCTTCTTCCAGGCCTGCCAGCAGGTTTTTGGGATAGGAAAGGTTCCTGCCCACACCCATGTACGGCAGTCCTATGGCAGCATAGGAAGCATACTGCATACAGGTGTGCGCCGTTTCCCAGCGGATAAACCGGTTCAGCAAGCCCGGCCGCTGCTCATAGGCTCCATAGCCGAGTATGATGCCCCTGCCGGATGCGCTCATGGTACGCAGCCATTGGGTTGAAGCAGGCCGGCAATCGGCGTCGGTCAGCAGGACACGGTCAAACCGGGCCGCCGCAATACCCTGCTGCAGCGCATATTTTTTGCCCGGCAGGTCCTTTACCGTATCGGGCGGGAGCGGGATGACCCTCAGCCCCGGATACTGCACCGCCAACCGCTGCAACACACCGGCCGACCGGTCGGTGGAGCCGTCGTCCACTACAATGACCTCCCAGAGATGCGGCGGATAGTCCTGCTGCAGCACCTCCGGCAGGAACTGCTGCAGGTTGCCGGCTTCGTTGCGGGCGCAGATTACTACCGATACGGGCGTGTCCGCCTCCTCCCGCCCTGCTTTATGCCTGGTCCTGGCCAACAGGAAAAGCCCGGCATAGCCAAGCTGTGCGAGCGCGGCGAGCAGAAAGGCAAGGGCAAAGATGCTGTACAGCAATTTGTATGATAGCGTTTTTTTAGTACATCAAACTTACGGCAAAAACCGGACCGGTCTGGCGCATCTTTTGGGACGTGCCGCCTTCCTGCAGGTAAAAAGCCCGGCGGTGACAACTGCCGGGCTTTTCTTTTCGTATTACCATCTTTCAACAGGTACGGAGAAACCGCTCATGGGGAAGTCCTTCACTGCCATCCTGCGATAAGGTTTTCGCTTCTTCATCCAGATACAATAAAGAACCAGGAAAGGCAGCCATCCGGGGAAGAGGAGTATCATATCCGGCTTATTTCCCGATCCTGTTTTCCACTTCCTCTCTTATCCTTTCGGCAAATGCGTAAATAGGCTGTGCGCCCAGATCGCCCTGTCCGTGGCGGCGTACGGCTACCGTGCGGTCGTTCATTTCCTTTTCACCGATGATCAGCATATACGGAACTTTTTCCAGCTCCGTATCCCGTATAAGCTTGCCGATCTTTTCGTTGCGGTCGTCTACTTCGGCGCGTATCTGCTTTGCCTTCAGCTCTGCGGCTACTTCCTGCGCGTAAGGAAGGAATTTTTCGGAGATGGGCAGCACTTTTACCTGGGTAGGGGCCAGCCAGAGCGGCAGGTTGCCGCCGCAGTGCTCCAGCAGCACCGCCACGAAGCGCTCCATGGAGCCAAAAGGCGCCCGGTGGATCATTACGGGGCGTTTCCGGCTGTTGTCGCTGTCTACATATTCCAGCTCGAAGCGCTCAGGCAGGTTGTAATCCACCTGGATGGTGCCCAGCTGCCATTTACGTCCCAGCGCATCGCGCACCATGAAGTCGAGCTTAGGGCCATAGAAAGCGGCTTCCCCTTCTTCTTCCACGGTAACCAGGCCTTTTTCCGCGGCGGCTTCCCGGATCGCGTTTTCCGCGATGTCCCAGTTCTCTGCCGAACCGATATATTTTTCCGTATTGTTTGGATCTCTTAACGATACCTGCGCGGTATATTCGGTAAATCCTAAGGATTTAAATACATACAATACGAGATCGATCACCTTTTTGAACTCATCCTTTACCTGGTCGGGGCGGCAGAACAGGTGCGCGTCGTCCTGGGTAAAGCCCCGTACACGGGTAAGTCCATGCAGTTCTCCCGCCTGCTCGTAGCGGTATACGGTTCCGAATTCCGCAAAACGTACGGGCAGGTCTTTGTAGGATTTGGGCGAGGTCTTGTATATCTCGCAATGGTGCGGGCAGTTCATGGGCTTGAGGAAGAATTCCTCGCCCTCATGCGGGGTTTTGATCGACTGGAAGCTGTCGGCCCCGTATTTCTCGTAATGCCCCGAGGTTTTGTACAGGTTGATGTTGCCTATATGCGGGGTGATCACCGGCAGGTAGCCGCTTTCGATCTGGGCCTGCTGCAGGAAGTCCTGCAGGCGCTGGCGCAGCATGGCGCCTTTGGGCAGCCACAGCGGCAGGCCGCTGCCCACTTTTTCAGAAAAGGCAAACAGCTCCAGCTCCCTGCCCAGCTTGCGATGGTCGCGCTTCCTGGCTTCTTCCACCAGCGCCAGGTATTCTTCCAGCTCCTTCTGGGCAGGAAAGGTTACCCCGTAGATGCGGGTCAGCATTTTGTTCTTTTCGTTGCCCCGCCAGTAGGCGCCGGCAATATTGGTCAGCTTTACCGCCTTGATAAAGCCCGTATTGGGAATGTGCGGCCCGCGGCAGAGGTCGGTAAAGTTGCCTTGCTGGTAAAACGTGATCTTCCCGTCTTCCAGGCCTTCGATCAGCTCCAGCTTGTACGGGTCGTCTTTTTCGGTAAAGTACCTGATCGCGTCGGCTTTGGAAACCTCGCTGCGCTTGTATGGCTCTTTCCTGGCGGCAAGCTCCTTGAATTTCTTTTCGATCCTGGCCAGGTCCTCCTCTTCGATCCTGCGGTCGCCCAGGTCTATATCATAATAAAATCCTGTTTCAATGGCAGGACCGATGCCGAATTTAGTCCCGGGAAAAATATCCTCGATCGCTTCCGCCATCAGGTGGGCGGAGCTGTGCCAGAACGTCGATTTACCCCCCTTGTCGTCCCATGTCAGCAATTTCAGGGATACGTCGTTGTGGATGGGGCGAAAGGCATCTACCACTTCGCCATTGATTTCGGCGGCCAGCACTTTGCGCGCCAGGCCTTCGCTGATGGATTTTGCCACATCCAGCGCCGACACACCGGCTTCGTAATCGCGTACGGAGCCGTCGGGTAAGGTAATATGTATCATCGGGTTATTTGTTACTGTTTAAAAAGAAGCGCAAAGTTAGCATTTCCTCATGGATTATCGTAGGGGCAATGCGGGGCTGCCGCCCCGAAAAAAAATGAGGGCAGGAACGCAATTAAAGCCGCTGCCTGATTATTTTTGCCGGATGTTGCTGTACTTTTTCCCGCTGCTTGCGGCATTGATCGGATGGATCTTCAATTCCCTGCTGCTGCGCTACCTGTTCAGAAATGCGCTGCCTGCCAGAGCCCCGCAGCTTGCGGCGCTGGCAGGGCAATATGCTTCGGAGCAGCTGCTTGCTCCCGGACAGCTGGGCGCGACGCTCAGGGACCCGCAACAGCTGGCGGGGCTGAAGCCTTTAATAGAAGCGCATCTTGATGCATTCCTGCACGGGAAGCTGAAGGAGAAAATGCCGGCGATCGCCATGTTTATCGGGGAAAAGACCATCGATACGATCAAGAAGAGCCTGATGGAGGAGATCGACCTGCTGTTGCCTGCCCTGCTGGAGAAGTATGCGGGCGACCTGGCCGGCCGGCTGGACATCAGCAGCCTCCTGGCGGCAAAGGTCAGAGCGCTGCCGGAGGGAAGAATAGAGGCCCTGCTGCACCGGCATCTTGGCCGGGAAAAGCGGCTTTTCGGGCTTTACGGGGCCCTGTGCGGACTGGTTACCGGTATTGTCCTGGCGCTGCTGGCCTGTTGCTGCCGGTAGCAGCCGGATCGCCATTATTCCTTACTTTTGCAATCCAAATTAAAAAATCTCTCTTGTAATATGCTACAATTGCCTAATCAAACCGCCTTTTACAAAGGAAAGGTACGCGATGTGTATACCATCGGCGACAAACACCTGGCTATGGTCGTAAGCGACCGTATTTCCGCTTTTGACGTGGTACTGCCCCGTCCTATTCCTTTTAAGGGACAGGTGCTGAACCAGATTGCCGCCTATTTCCTGGACGCTACCAAGGATATCGTGCCGAACTGGGTGCTGGACGGGACCAGCCTGCCCAACGCCACCATTGGCCTGAAGTGTGAAACCTTCCCGGTAGAAATGGTGATCCGTGGTAATCTTACCGGCCACGCCTGGCGTACCTATAAGAGCGGCGCCCGCGAGCTGTGCGGTGTACCTCTGCCCGAAGGCCTGAAGGAGAACGATTACTTTGCAGAGCCTATCATTACGCCTACTACCAAGGCCCATGAAGGCCATGACGAGGATATTTCCCGTGAAGAGATTATTCGCCAGGGCCTGGTTTCTGAAAAAGACTATGAGCAGCTGGAGAAATATACCCGCGCCCTGTTTGAACGCGGCCGCAAAATGGCCAATGAGCGGGGGCTGATCCTGGTGGATACCAAGTACGAGTTCGGTAAGATCGGAGATGACATTTACCTGATCGATGAGATCCATACGCCGGACTCTTCCCGCTACTTCTACAGCGAAGGCTTTGAAGAGCGCCAGGCCAGGGGCGAGCAGCAGCGCCAGCTTTCAAAAGAGTTTGTGCGTGAATGGCTGATGGCCGGCGGCTTCCAGGGCAAGGAAGGCCAGCAGATCCCGGAAATGACCGACGAGTTTGTCAACAGTGTGACCGACCGCTATATTGAGCTGTACGAGTACATTACCGGCAAGAAGTTTACCAAGGAGCCGATCACGGAAGCAGAGCTGCAGGCAAAACTGACCGACCTGCTGTCCCGGCTTTAAGCCTGCAGGGTGAGATGAGGCCCATTCAGCAAATCCTTGTCTCACCCTGTTCTATTTACTTATTCATCTCTTATTCCAGACATTGAGCATGTCCATACGCATACTGGTTACCGGCGGTACTTTCGATAAAGAGTACGATATGATCAACGGTAAACTTGATTTCGAGGAAACCCATGTTCCCGAAATGCTGAAGCTTGGCCGCTGTACCGTTGAAGCGGAGATCCGTACGCTGATGATGGTGGACAGCCTGGAAATGACGGACAACGACCGTGAGCTGATCCTGCATAACTGCAAGTATGCGCCGGAAGAGCGGATACTCATTACGCATGGTACGGACACCATGCAGGTTACGGCAGCGTACCTGGCCAAGGCCGGGCTGGATAAGACCATTGTCATTACGGGGGCAATGATCCCGTATAAATTCGGAAGCTCCGACGGCTTCTTCAACCTGGGCGCCGCGCTTGCCTTCCTGCAAACGCTTCCGCATGGAGTGTACGTAGCTATGAACGGCAGGTACTATCATTGGGATAACGTGCGAAAGAACAAGAAAACAGGCTACTTCGAGGAAATAACGCCTGCCGGCTCCTGACCTTGCGCGTTGTGCCCTTGCCGGAGCCGGATTACGAAGCAATGACGATGTTATGGAAAAGATCAACCTGGACCAGTACGGGCGGACAGCGCAGGAGCATGCGAAAGCTTACCGGGATTTTCTGAAACGGGCCGATAAGAGCAAAACCCTGCGCAGGTTACCGGACCTGCACGAGGAGGCATTCCGGAGGATCGACTGCCTGGAATGCGCCAATTGCTGCAAGAACTACTCCCCGCGTTTCAAGATGCCGGATATCAAAAGGATATCCAGGCGGCTGAGAATGAAGGAATCTGCTTTTATCGACGCTTACCTGCGCCTGGACGAAGACGGTGACTATGTGGTGCGCAGCCATCCCTGTCCCTTCCTGGGAGCCGGTAATTGCTGCAGCATTTACGAGGACAGGCCCCGTGACTGCGAACGTTATCCTTACACCGATGAAGACGTACTGCTGAAGCAGCCTAACCTTACGCTGAAAAATGCGACGGTTTGCCCTGCGGTATTCCATGTAATGGAGCGGCTTCTGGAAAGCCGGTGACCGCCGGTAAGACCATGTGCTTACCGATTGTTTCACGGAAACGGCCTCTTTAACCACAAAATAAATTTCCGGACAATATAATCCTTGCCGTAAACCTGTATTATGCAGGTTTTTGCTTTATCTTGCGTCCTCGCAGGTATCCCGGCAGGGAAGGTCCGGCGGAAGGCAGCCTATGAAAAGTATTGTTGAAGCATTACCTTTACTAAAAGAACCGAAAAGGGTATTTATCACTACGCACCATAAGCCGGACGGCGATGCGCTGGGATCTTCCCTGGGGCTGTATCACTACCTGCAGCAAAGGGGACACCACCCTGTAGTGGTTTCTCCCTCTGAAGTGCCGGATTTCCTGATGTGGATGCCGGGTATAGATACGGTGCTGAATTACGAATCGGAACCGGGGCAGTGCCAGAAGGCCCTGCAGGAGTCCGAGCTGGTTTTTTGCCTTGACTTCAGCAGGCTCGACCGTATTAAGAGCATGGAGGAAATGCTTCGTAATGCCGCACAGCCGCGGATACTGATCGATCATCATCTGCAGCCCGATGTGGATGCCTTTGCCTACGGGATGAGCGAACCTGATAAAAGCTCGACCTGCGAGATGGTCTATGATTTTATCCGTTTGTCAGGCGGCGAGCAATATATCAGTAATAATGTGGCTCAATGTCTTTATACCGGCGTGATGACGGATACGGGATCGTTCCGTTTTCCCATCACAACCGCATCTGTACACGAGATGCTGGCCGATCTGAAGCGTCGCGGCCTGGACCATGCCATTATTCACCAGCACATCTATGATAGCTGGAGCGTGGAGCGGATGCGGTTCCTGGGGTATATCCTGTATCAGAAAATGGAGATCTATCCGAAGCAGCAGGTGGGCATCATTGCCCTGACACAGGAAGACCAGCAAAGATTCAAGGTTGCGACCGGCGATACCGAAGGAATTGTCAACTATCCGCTCAGCATTGAAAAAGTTACCGTTTCGGTACTGCTCACCGAAAAGAAGGACGAGGTGCGGATGTCGTTCCGGAGTAAAGGCAATATAGACGTAAGCAGCTTTGCCGCCCGGCACTTCAACGGAGGCGGGCATTTCAATGCGGCAGGCGGCCGTTCGCGGGAATCGCTTGCGGCTACGGTAAGCAGGCTGAAGTCCTTGCTGGGAATCGATACCAACTAAAACCAATATATCACTAAGCATTCAGAGAACAAAAACAAATGAAGTACTCACCTTTATTTACAGCCAGTCTTGCCTTGCTGATATCGGCAGCAGGCTGCGGCATGAATGCCGGAGAAAAGACAGAAAGCACCGGTACTGCCGACACCGCCAAAGAGCAGCAGGCTACTTCTTCCAAAGCGGCCGCGATCGCCGCAGATACAGGATTTGTAAAAGGAAACGAAGGACTTGATTACAAGATCGTGACAAGGGGAACGGGCAAACTTACGGGCAAGCCCGGCGACTATGGGGAAATGCATGTCAAGTTCAGCCTGGGCGACACGGTACTGATCAACACCGCGGAGGTAAATCACGGCGAGCCGGTTTCCATGCCTTTCCAGGCCCCGACCATCAAAGGGGACCTGATGACAGGGCTGATGAAAATGAAGGCCGGCGACAGCGTTGTATTCCGCATGCTGATGGACACGCTGATGTCGCGCAGCAACCAGCCCAAACCGGCCTGGGCCAAACCTGGCGATTATGCAGTGTGGGAAGTGAAAATGGTAAGCGTGAAGACAAAAGCGCAGGTCGATGCCGAAACAAAAGCCAGGGTAAACGCCCAGAAGGCAGTTGACGATAAGGTACTGCAGCAGTACTTCAGGGACAAAGGCATCAAAAATGTAAAGAAAACCGCCACGGGGCTTTACTACGTGATCCAGAAGCCGGGAACGGGGCCAAGCCCGAAGAAGGGACAGAAGGTAACGGTGAACTACACCGGGCAGAACCTGGATGGCAAGAAGTTCGATTCCAATACCGATCCTGCTTTCGGGCATGTGGAGCCTTTTACCTTCGACCTGGGAAGGGGCAGCGTGATCGAAGGCTGGGACCAGGGTGTGGCGCTGATGAATAAGGGAATGAAGGCTACCTTTTATATTCCTTCCTGGATGGCTTACGGCACCAAGGGGGGCGGCGACAAGATACCGCCGAATGCCGTGCTTATTTTTGATATCGAATTGCTGAACTTCAAGTGATCTTTTTACCAGGGGCCAACCTTGAGCGGGGACGGGTCGTCTTTGGATCGTTGGTCATTTAATTTGTACTGAAAATAAAACACTAAATGAAATACGCATCCTTATTACTGGCAGGCTGTATGTTACTGGGCACTGCTACCGTTCATGCGCAGGCAAAGAAGAAGCCTGTTACCCGTAAGCCTGCCACTGCATCAAAAGCCTATCCTGCCAGGCCGGCGGGCTTTGTAAAGATCAAAGACGGCCTCGAAGGCAAGACCATTGTACGCGGTAAAGGGACCGTAACGCCCAAAATAGGCGACAGGGTGGAGATCAATATCAAGCAGCGTATCGGCGACAGCCTGCTGATGAGCTCGGCCGTAACCGGCAAGCCGGTTACTTTTGAGATGCAGGAATCTCTCCTGAAAGGCGACCTGATGGAGGGTATTGCGACCATGAAAACAGGCGACAGCACCATCTTCCGTATTCCCCTGGATACGATCCTGAACCGCTCCAATGAAAAAGCCGCAGCTGCCGGCCGTCCCGCACAAACCCGTCCCGAATGGGCCAAGAAGGATGCATACCTGATCTGGGAAGTGAAATTGCTGAACATTACCGACAAAGCTGTAGTGGATGCCGAAAAAGCAAAGCAACAGGAAGAGTTCCGGAAAATGCAGGCGGAAGAAGCCGCCCGGGCAAAAGCCCAGGCGGCTACCGACGACAGCCTGATCCAGCAATACCTCAAGACCAAGGGAATCACCAATGCTAAAAAGACCGCTTCGGGCCTGTACTACGTAGTAACCAAGGAGGGAACGGGCGACTTCGCAAAAGCCGGCCAGAAAGTAACCGTAAACTATACGGGGCGGAACATTAAGGAAGAAGTCTTCGATTCCAATGTCGATTCTGCTTTCCACCATGTGCAGCCTTTCCAGTTTAACCTGGGCAGCCGCTCGGTGATTGCAGGCTGGGACGAGGGCGTGGCGCTGATGAACAAAGGAATGAAAGCCACTTTCTTTATCCCGTCGGGCATGGCCTATGGGCCCAGGGCCAGGGCTGAGAAAATTCCCGCAAACGCTATTTTGATTTTTGATATAGAGCTTCTCGATTTCCAGTAGTATTTAATCCGGTAGCCCGGGAATATGGTTCTCCGCAATCAGCGGCGAACCATATTTTTTTTTATATGAACATTGACTTTTTGTCAACTTTTATTGCATCTTTTTGTTATTTTTAATGTCTCTTTAACCCTAAAACAGTTTGATGATGAAAAAAATAAAACTCCAGCGTAAATTATTCCTGAATAAGGAGAAGGTCGCTCCGCTGAGCAATAACATACAGGAAGCAATGAAAGGGGGGTGGACAGGGATGTCGCCTTGTTATTCCCAGCCTACGTACGAAAACTGTGTTTCTAATTTTTACAAATGTCCCTGGACCTTGTGGAATTGCGGGATGGGCACGCCTCCTGATCCCGGTCAGCCTACACAAGTACCCTAAACAGGATAAGCAGAAATGCATCTGTTTTTGGGGGAAAGTGTTTACCTGCAATTATCGATTATCGCCAGTGGGCATCACATTTGTCAGCAAAACGGGCAATCAGGAACTGATTGCCCGTTTGTTATTGATGCAGCTCCTTTTTCAGCGCTTCAGCACAGCCGCCATTGCCGGGGCGAGCTGGGCCGCCCAATGGCCGTACTCCTTGCCTGAATAATGAAGTTTGTCGGGCGTAAGGTAGCTTTCGTCTGTGCCATGCTGCCGGGTGCTTGGCGTAATATCTATATAGTGGCAACGATATGCTACCGCTATAGCCCTGTTGGCAATGTTGTACTGGTCGATTTCCCGGGCAATGGCCGCCCGGTCGCGGTCAGCGGCAAAAGGCGTAACGCCCCAGTCCGGTATGGAGAGCACAAAGACGCGCTTCGAGCGGCCGTTGGCAAACAGGATTGCCTTATTAAGCAGTAAAGCGAACTCCTTTTTATAATTCTCGATATCCCTGCCCCGGTATTGGTTGTTGACGCCGATCAGCAGGGTTACAAGGTCATACGTTTCCTGTATATGCTCCTTCCGGATCCCTTCGGTTAGCTCGTCCGTGGTCCATCCCGTTACGGCCACGATCCTGGGTTCCCTGATCTGCAGGAAGTAATGCTTGCGGAGCAGGGCCGCAGTCTGTGAAGGGAAGTTTTCGGCAGCCGGTACCTGCTCCCCGATGGTATAGGAATCACCCAATGCTAAATAGCTTAACATAGCCTTTTGCTTATCGGTTAAGGTATAAGTGGTAATCGATACAAAGATAATATGATCTCCGGCTTAGCGTACGGAAATCGTTTTGATGTTGACGAATTCCCGCAAGCCATAATAGCCGAGCTCCCTGCCATAGCCGCTCTGCTTGATGCCCCCAAAAGGCAGCCGTGCGTCGGAACGTACAAAGTCATTGACGAATACGCTGCCGGCCTGCAGTTCTTCCGCAGCAATCTTTTCGGCTTTTTTGACATCACGGGAGAATACGGCGCCGCCCAGGCCAAAGATCGAGTCATTGGCAATACGGATGGCGTCCGCTTCATCCCTGGCTTCGATAATGGCTGCTACGGGGCCAAAAAGCTCTTCTTCATACGCCGGCATGCCTTTCTTTACTCCCGTCAGTACGGTAGGAGGGTAGAAGGCTCCTTCTTCCTCCGGGATAAAGCCGCCGCACAGTACTTTGGCTCCCCGCCGCACACTCTCTTCCACCTGCTTGTGCAGCTGGTCCCGCAGATCGTGCCGGGCCAGGGGCCCGAGCTGTACCGATGCATTCATAGGATCTCCGTATTTCTTTTGCTGCATCAGCTCCGCCATCTGTGTCTGGAATGTTTCGATTACTTTGCTGCCCACTACAAAGCGTTTGGCCGAGATGCAGCTCTGTCCGGTATTGTTCAGCCTGGATGCCACACATACTTCTACTGCCTGTTTCAGGTCGGCATCATCCAGTATCACGTACGCGTCGCTGCCGCCCAGCTCCAGCACCTGCTTCTTCAGGTGTTTCCCCGCGAGCTCCGCCACTTTGCTGCCACCGCTGTTGCTGCCGGTAAACGTTACAGCCTGTATATACCTGTGGGCGATCACGCTTTCCATTTCTGACGAGGGGAGGAGGAGCGCCTGGAAAAGATATTCGGGGAGGCCCGCCTCGGTCAGCGCCTTTTCCATAGCGAGCGCACAGCCGGTTACATTGGAAGCATGTTTCAGCATCATGGCGTTGCCTGCCATAAGGATAGGCCCCATAGCCCGGAACACCTGCCAGTAAGGAAAGTTCCAGGGCATAATGGCCAGCACGGTTCCCAAAGGCTGGAAGGTTACATAGCTTTCCGAGGCCTCCGTTGCTACCGTTTCCTGCTCCAGGAACCGGGGGCCGTGCTCTGCATAATAAGCCAGGGTCTTTGCGCTTTTCTCAATTTCGGTAACGCTTTGCACATAGGGCTTGCCCATTTCGAGCGTAGCGGTTTCCGCAAGGGTGTGTTTGTGCTTCTGCAGGTAGTCTGCCAGGGCTTTCAGGTATGCCGCCCGCTGGCGTATGGATACTTTACTCCATTTTTCAAAGGCTTTATGCGCCTGCTCCAGTTTATGCTTGATGATGGTAGGCGTATCGATCTTATATCTGGCAATCTCTTTTCCGTTAAAAGGGTTAACTGAAACCAAGGTATTGTTCATCCGTTTCTTGTATTTTGGAAAGTAAAGGTACAACAGCACTGCAGTATAAATGTTGAATTAGCAAGGTATTAGCAAGAGAAGGGCAGGCTATTGTCAGCAAAGCGTCATTTCCGTAATGCCTGTGCCGGTTTTTCCCGATTTTGAAAGCCTGCCGTACCGGGAGCAGGTACATTTGTATTCTGATCACTTCTTTTATGTGCATTGTGCAAACCTTAGCTTATGGTCCCGAAGGATATATTGTACGCTGCCCGGGCTGCGGCCGCCTGCAAATGGCCTTCGGGGTCGCGGTAGTGACACTGAGCCCGCTGCAGTTTCGCCGGCTGCGCAGGCAGCTGGCGGGGGAAGCGGCAGGCAGCCCGGCTGCGGAGCCGGATGTCAAATGTGTGAGCGTCCCCGTCAGCAGCACTCTTATTCTCTGTCTTACCACTGCAGAAGTACAGGCGCTGCAGGACATGCTGGACCAGGCTGCCGCCCTGATGGAAGTGTACCAATGGCTGGAATGCTGACGGTTAGCGTCATATCCGGCATGCGTATATGCATGATTGATGGACAGATATTGTGGCAGATTTATCTTCCTAACTAAATGGTCGTGTTAAATTTTGTGAACCTGGATGCAGGGCTGGGCAACCTGCATATTTGTTTGTCTTTCACAATAAGGTTATTGGGAGCTTTGCATTGTGTATTGCGGGACTTCGTACAGTTAAAGTATGTGAACCGACTATTTTTTTATTCGTATTAAGTATACTTTTGCCATACATAGGATATGTTTTTGGTTATGACGGCCTTTCTTTCCAGGGAGGCCGGTTTTTGGTTAAAACGCTGCCGGTTCCGGCAGCGTTTCCCATTGGAAGAGTGCTCGGCGCAAGCATCTGATATTTAATATTATTGGGCGCGTGACATAGTGCATGACTGTGGCCTTACTCTACATAGCTGTGTGACTTAGGTACAGGGTTATGAACCCATGTTAGGGTGATAGATACACCAGTATTAATTTAGCCCAAAACTCATGATATGAAAAAGAAAAAAGTAGCGATCACGAAACTTTCTTTAAAGAAAGAAGCCGTGACGTCACTCGGCAAGGAAGCATCTCAGTATGTGGTAGGCGGGGGCCAGAGCGATATGTTTCATGTATGTCAACCTCCTACCTTTACGGTAGATGGTACTATTGTGTATACCAAAATGCACCACACCTGTTACGGCTGTGGTAGCTACACCTGCACGCCGATACATCCCTAGTAATTAAGGTAGCGCAACAGGTTTAGGGACCTGACTGCCCGGACTCCAGCGAGCAATACGCGGTCCGGGCAGTTTTTCATTGGGGTGACTGGCCGGATATGTTAATCCATTGCTTTCCCCGCACCGGGGTGGCGGGTATTTTGTATTTTCCACTATATTTGACTATTATGCGTGTTGAGAGAGCTACTCCGGTCAATGAACTCCTTGCAAAGGTCCTGTTTCTGCTGCTGCCCACTTTACTGGTTTGCTATTTTTTGCTTTGGAATGCCAATCAATATTATACCATACTGAACAATCAGGCCTGGCAGCAGGTATTGTATGTAGCTGCCGGCATGGGCGGGGCGGCGCTTCTGTACGCTTTCCGCTTCCGCTTCCTGCCTACCTTCCTGATCCTGGGCGGTGCGCTCTACGCTATTTATAAAGGTATTGATGCAACGGCTGTGGGAGAATTCGATACCTTTTTCCTGTCGATACAATTCCGTGTTTTCTCAATTACCTTTCTTGCAGGCTGGATCATAGGCTGGGGCTTTGTACGGCTACGGTTCTTTTCCATTTTCATCGCTTCCTTTTTCCTGTCCTGCTGCATACTGCTGATCGCTAAGAGGAGCGAGCTGTTCTTTAACGATGCCAGCGGGGATACGTTGTTGCAATATGGGCTGGTAGTAGGCCCCGTGATCATTTATGCCGTATACATTATTTTTACCGCAGAGCTTATCCATAATTATAAAGATAAAGGGCAGCAGTTCTGGTGGTTCATTATCCGCAGGCTTTTGCTGTTTGGCGGTCTGGCGGTGCTCCTGCTGGCCGGGGTGATCTACCTGAACCGGGGCATGATCAGGGAAACGCTCGCCGAATTTGGCGGCGGGGGAGAAGAAGGCAAGAACAGCATGCTGAAGAAGAACAGGGACAATACCTTCGACCTGCAGCAATATACCCGTTTGCGGGGCAGCCTCGGCCGCAGCAATGAGCTGCTGTTCGCGGCCCATATCGACAATTTCCTGCCGGGTACCGATATTCCGAACCCGCTTTATCTTACCGCATTTTACTACTCCCGGTTCGATACGCTGACCGAAACATTCGAACGGGATTCCACGATCCCGGCTAACGATCTTTTTGAGCCGGACCCTTCCAGGCTCCCGCTATTCTTTCCCAAATACGACTCTTCGGTGCTTGCCTATGCGCTGAAGGAAAGGTTACGGCGGACGGTGGATATAGAGGTATACAAAAAGCAGCTTTCGCCTGCAACCTTTATTGCGCCGAGCACTTCTTTTTTTGTACAGCCGATCACGATCGAAAAAGATTTCCAGAACGAGTTTAAATCGGCCTACCGGGCCAAAAGCTATATATCGGAACTGAACAGTGCATATTTTGTATACAATGCCGACGATCCCCAGCTGCAGAAGTTCCAGGAGCAGCGTTTTGAAATATTGCGTAAGGTAACAGGCTATGAGGGCGTAGATGCCCGTCTTATGCGCTATTACACCTATATGCCCTCCGATGCGAAGTTTAACCGCATCAGGGCCCTGGCCACTGAAGTAACCCGCGGTAAAACCACGCCGGTCGACAAGGTGCTGGCGATAAGGGATTACTTCCTCTCCAAAGATGAAAACGGAGAGCCTTTGTTTGCTTATACCGACAATCCCGGCGTACCGGACATCCCCGATGCATCCAAGCTGCAATACTTCCTGTTCGAGAACCGTAAAGGGTATTGCGCTTACTATGCCGGCGCTACCCTGTTTATGCTGCGCGCGCTGGGCATCCCTTCCCGCATTACGGTGGGCTTCATGACCGTAGACCGGAGCAATAAAAACAAAGGCTGGTACTGGTATTATGCCGACCAGGCCCATGCCTGGGTACAGGTCTATTTCCCCGGCTACGGGTGGCTCGATTTCGACACTACCGTAGGCAACGACGAAGCACAGCAAAGCCCGGCGCCGGACGGTACGCCGCCTATGCAGCCGCCCAAAGCCTACCTCGCGGGCGACGGGCTCATTACGGCCGTAGATACGGCCGCCCGGACGGCTACCATGAAGCTCTCCAGGATGGTCTACCACGATAAGGAATACCGCCTGGACGAGCCGGTCGCGGTAAGCCTCGATCTGGATATTGCTTCCATTGTGCGCGACAGCGCCGATGTGCCGCTCAGTGAGCTGCATGCAGGCGACAGCGCTACCGCCGTTTCCTATGCAGAGGTATTCAAGAACCTGAGGCCCATGCCCAATGAAAAAGGCGAGTCGCTGATACAGCGCTTTCCCCGGCCCGAGCCCATTGATGAGCTTCATATAAAGCATAAGGACAGGAAGGCGCCCAGGGAAGCGGCCGCTGCAGAAGCAAGGTCCCGCGGTACCAACTGGAAAGCCATACTGATCGGCGCCGGTATCAGCTCCGGCCTGCTGCTGCTGCTGTTCCTGCTGCTGCCCCGGCTGATTTACGGGTACCTGCGGTTGCGGTACCGGGCGGCCGGCCGTTTAAAAGACAAGGCATATTGGGCTTACCGGGCATCCGGTTTCTATCTGCACCAGCTGGGATATTTCAAGGGAACAAGAACCGCCCTGCAGCACGCGGCAGCTGTAGATGCCGAGCTGCATACCGCATACAGCGCCTTCGTAGCGCCTTACCTGAAGCTGAAATATGCGCCGCAGCAGGAGCTTAGCGCCTCAGACCAGGAAAAGCTGACCCGTTTCCTGCCTGCCTTTATCCGCCAGGTAAAAGCGCAGGTGCCTGCCGGTAAGCGCCTGGGCCGCTTCTTCCTGGTGTTCCGTGCCATAGCCTTTTTCGGGATCGGCGAAGAATAGCAGGGCGCGGTTACGGCCGGGGCGGGGCAGCGCAGGGAGGACGCGTTCATGGCTGCATCATAGCATCGACAATTGCGGTGCGCAGCTCGTAGAAGGCCGGCCGGAGCCGGCTGTCGCCATCGGTACCATAATTCACGATCAGCACCATTACCTGGTCCTGCACCGGGAAATAAAAGAGGTCGGCGCTGTAGGCCAGGTCACGGCCGCGGTGCCCCCAGGCATATTCGTTGCCGGGCCTGTGGATGAAGTCCTTCATCACGCCTGGTCCCAGCAGTCGGTCGCTGCCTTCTTCTTCAATGCTGCTGAAGGTGAGCATCTGGTCGAGCGAGCTGCCGCCAACCAGGCTTTTTTTCACGAAAAGGGCATCGATAAAGGTGAGCAGGTCTGTTGTATTGGAGTACAGGCCGGTATAGCCATTGCCGCTTCCTGTATTGTAGCTGGACAGGTTTTCGATATTCCCGTTATTATAAAGGTCGTAATAGCCTTGCGCCACCTGTCCTTCCGGCAGAGGGTCGTGATAGTAGTAATAAGTATGGTCCAGGTGCAACGGGCCGATCACCTTTTCATGCAGCAGCTGCTGGTGCGGCCTGCCGACAGCCTTTTCGATAACGAGGCTGAGCAGCAGCGTATTGGTATTGGAATAGCCGGGGCCGCCTCCCGGCGGGAATACAGGGTCCTTGCCACGGACAAATTGCAGGATGTCTTCCTGGTTCCTGTGCCTGGGCGGATCGTTCAATACATCCAGGTAAAAACCGTTATCGTCGATTACGTCGTAAATGCCGGTATTATGGCTCATCAATTGGCGTACCGTTACCTGGTCTGCGTTCCGGATATCTTTCAGCTGCGCTTCGTCCAGGTAGTTTTTTACGGGTGCATCCAGGTTCAGCAGGCCTTCTTCTGAAAGCTTAAATGCAAGTACCGCCATAAAGATCTTTGTGATGCTGGCTACCTTGGAAATGTGGCAGGGCTGCATAGGCACACCCAGCCGGATATCCGCCATACCCGATGCGCCGGCCCAGGTACCGTCCTTGTCCCTGACCAGCAGCGCTATGCCGGGAAGGCCTTTGCCCGTATAGGTGTCGATCACCTGCCGGAACCTCTGGGCCTTGGGGTGCGGCGGAAAGGCTGTGGCCTGGCAGGCCTGCGTAGCTTCAATCGTTTTTCTGCTGCAGGAGCAGATGCTGCATACCAGCAGCAGGAGCAGGGGATACAATGGCTTCATAGCTGGGGAACGGACGGTTGTTTACGGGAACGGGGCAGCTGGTATACAGCGCCGATATGCAAAGCGGTATTGGGAAGCAGGGGAACGTACTTGTTGACAAAAGGCGCTTGCAGCCAGAACTGGTATTGCAGGAACAAGCGCAAGGGAACATGCAGGCTGGTAAGGTCGTAGCCGGCCGATAGCGAGGCGGTAAGCATGAACTGCGGTCTACCGTAGTTCTTTTTAGGTACATATCGCCCCTGCTCCCACCGGAATTGCTGCATGTCGGCAAAAGAATGCAGGTAGCCCAGCCCCGGCAGCCCTTCGGCATACCATTTCCTGGTAATATAGTAACGGTAGCCAAATTCGGAATAAAGCTGTACAGCATGCTGGGCATGACGATGGTAAAAATAGCCCAGTTTCAGCGTCTGGAACAGGGCCGTGCGGGGCCGTTGACGGTAGGTGAGGCCGGTGCCCAGGGTAATGCCCGGGTGCAGGTTCTTGCTGAACACGCCCAGGTATCCCCCGCCTGGCAACGAGGTGCCGTTATTGAACAGGCTCAGCGACAGGGGAATAGAAGCCTCCTGCCCGTATAAGGAGAGAGGCAGCAGGCTTAATAACAGGAAAGTCAATCGTTTCATCGCAGGCCGGTTATTCTGTAAATATCGGTATTTTGATGTAGTATGGAAAAGGGTTGGCAAATTTGTGCGCCGGGTCGAAATTTATGCACATCTTCGTTCTCCTCGGCCCTGTAAGCTATCTTTGCAGTATGATACAACGACTGGAAAAGGAAGATAGTTTTAAGCATAAGGGGCTGCGCAGGCAGCTGATAGATGAGCTCCGCGAAAAAGGAATAAAGGATGAGCGGGTGCTGGAAGCAATGAACCGGATTCCACGGCATTTTTTCCTGGACCCGGCATTTGAACGCATCGCGTATGAAGACAGGGCCTTCCCCATTATGGCCGGCCAAACCATCTCGCAGCCTTATACGGTGGCGTATCAGACCCAGTTTCTGGAAGTGCAGAAGTTTGACAAGATCCTGGAAATAGGCACGGGCAGCGCTTACCAGGCCTGCGTGCTGGCCGAAATGGGCGCCTGGGTGTATACCATCGAGCGGCAGCGCCAGCTGTTTGAACATAATAATAATTTTTCCTTCCTGAAGCATTACAGCTACCTGAAGCGTTTCTACGGCGATGGGTTCGAAGGCCTGCCTTCATTCGCCCCTTTCGATAAGGTGATCATAACTGCAGCGGCCCCCTATGTGCCGCCCAAGCTGATCGAGCAGATGAAAACCGGGGGCATTATGGTGATACCGGTAGACGCGGACCAAGAGGGCACGGTGCAGCAGATGAAGCGTATCATTAAAACGGAATCCGGTTATACGGAAGAAGTGCTGGATAACTTCAGCTTTGTACCCATGCTGGAAGGGAAGGAGAAAAAATAAGCAGGTATGGGGAACAGCCCTGATCTGTATGTGATTACAGGCCTTATGATTATTTTTATGACCGCCAGCTGCCTTTCGGGTTCCCTGCCAGGTATTTTATCAATAGCCGTAGGATAGTGAAACCGCCGGGCGCGTGGCAGCCTGTTAAACCATCTTTAATAGCATACATGCAGTTACAACTCGATCACCTGGTGCCCGAACCGCTTAAAGACCGTATGGCGGGACAGTATTCCGATGTATGGAATTGCCTTCAGACGATCCATCCGCGCGAATATGTTTTTTTCCGCGCGCCTTCCGGCAAGGGCAAATCCACCTTTATGCATATCCTGTACGGCTTACGTACCGATTACGAAGGCAGCGCCAGTTGGGCAGGAAAGAATGTGCTGCAGCAAAATGACGAGGCGTGGGCTGCATGGCGCAGCAGGGAGCTGAGCATCGTATTCCAGGATCTGCGGCTGTTTAACGATCTTACCGTTGCGGAGAATATAGGTATCAAGCAGGCCCTGGCCGACGGGGCTGCCGAGGCGCAGGCCAGGGAATGGCTGGCCATGCTGGGCCTGGAAAGCAAGTGGGAGCAGAAAGCCGAAACATTGTCTTACGGCGAACGGCAAAGGGTGGCGATCGTCCGAAGCCTTTTGCAGCCTTTCCAATGGCTGTTGCTGGACGAGCCCTTCAGCCACCTGGACCAGGAGAATGCCGATAAGGCGGTAGCTCTGATCCGCCAACGGGTAGAAGCCAACGGGGCCGGCCTTCTTATAGTGGACCTGGAAGATAACGACTGGTTTCCTTATAGCCGGAAGCTGCTGCTCTGAGCTCAGATACCGAGCACTGCTTTCAGCTTGGCATACCCGCTGCGGCTTACCGGTATCTTGGCGCCGTTGCGCAGGATCACGCAATAGTTCTCCTTTTCATACAGCTCCACTTTGTGGATATGCTGCACGTTCACTATGTAAGAGCGGTGTACCCTCACGAACTGGTGGCCCGGCAGGTTGGCCTCGAAGTGCGCCATGCGCTGGTGCTTCAGGTAATACTTGTCGGCAGTGGTAACCTTTACATAGTCGTCGGCCGCTTCGATATACAGCACCTCGGGCAGCGGGATGATCTTGATATGGCCGCCGTCTTTCACTACGATCCGCTGCGACTGTTCGGGCAGCTGCAGGTTCTTTGCTTCGTGCTCCTGCGTCGGTTGGGGCTGGCGGATCTGGTGCCTTACTTTTTCCAGCGCTTTCTGCAGCCGCTCGGGATTAACCGGTTTGAGCAGGTAGTCCAGCGCATTGACCTCGAAAGCCTTGATCGCATATTCATCATAGGCAGTGGTAAAGATCACCTTGGGAGGATTGTCGAGCAGCTCCAGCAGCTCGAAGCCGGTGATCTTGGGCATCTGGATGTCCAGGAAGATGAGATCCGGCTGGTGCTCCTGGATCGCTTTCATGCCTTCAAACCCGTCGTTGCAGGAGGCTACGATCTCTATGTCTTTTTCATCTTCCAGTAATTCTGCCAGCAATGAACGGGCCAGCGGCTCATCGTCGATCAGTATCGTTTTCATCAGGTATGCTCTTTGGTTGTTATTGATGAATCGTCGCTTTCGGTATGCGTAATCACCACCGGTATATTGATGGTTGCAGTGAAGTAATGATGCGCCCCCTCCTCTCCCTGCGGGGCGGGTAGCAGCTCCTGCCTTACCTGTAGCAGGTCGTTACGGGCAAAAAGCAGGTACAGCCTGCGCCGTACCGATTCCAGCCCGAACCCTGTGCCCCTGGTCGTTACGGCATCGGGGTCGAAGGGATTGACGATGCTGAAAAGGAACTGCTCCTTTTCCAGGATGCCTTTGATATAAATGGTTACAGGCCCTGTAGTGCCATACAATCCGTATTTGATGGCATTCTCGACGAGGGGCTGCAGCAGGAAAGGCGGTATCTTGGCATTCATGCAGTCTGCATGGATGTCTTCTTCGATGGTAAGCCTGTGGCCGAAGCGCACCTGCTCTATGCTCAGGTAAATGCGGAGGTCGTCCAGCTCTTCCTGTATGGTAATAAGATCGTTGTCTTCTTTTTTCAGCGTATGCCGCAGAAATTCCGACAGCTGCTGCACCATAGTGCGCGCATGCTTAGGCTCTTTGCCTATAAGCGCGTTGATGGAGTTCAGGCTGTTGAAGAGGAAATGCGGGTGAAGCTGCTGGCGCAGCTTGAACAGCTCCGCTTCTTTCCTGAGCTGCTGGCCGTACTGTTCCTGCTCGCTCAGGGATTCCTGCTTGTTCTGGTTCCTGACAAAGTAATTGATGAAGTTATAATCGCAGAGCAGTATCCAGCCGATCAGCCCGCGTATATAAAACGTGTCTTTCCAGAAGGCGGCGTATTCCGCATTGTCGAAACAGTACTTAAGCGACCATTGGCACAGGAAAAGCCAGGCTACGGCAAAGCCGAAGCTTTGAGCGGCAATAATGCCGTAGCGTGCTATCGGCGGCACATACTGGCTGAAGCCGTACTCGAGGAACAGGAAAATACCATACAGCATCATGTAGCTGCCCAGGGCATCTGCAAGCGCAATATCGATCGGGAACTCTTTGAAAGAGCATAACCAGTAAAACTGTGCCGTGCCGATCGTCAGCAGCAGGATCGCAGCAGTTAACTTTATATTGATGCTCTTTATAATGGCCACCTTGATGTGGGATAAACGTGAAGAAACTGGTTAGTACTGCTCCCTTGCCGGATATCAATAACTTTTGATCTCGATGCCGCCAAAGGTTACGCTGCCGCGGAGGATCAGGGTTTTTGTCGATTCGAGCGCGTTGGGAGCAACGACCCTGCGGTCTTCAATGCCGCCGAAGATCACGCCTATCTCATTCTTCAGGTTCCAGTTGGAAGGGATAATGATATCGACGCCCCCAAACATAACCGACACATCCACAACGGCTGTTCCCTGGAAATCCGCCTGTATAAAATTAATCTGCGCCCCTCCGAAATAGCTGCTGATGTTGCCGCCTTTAAAATCTTTCGAGAAAACATTCTTTTCTATGTTCCCGAAGGTGGAGTTGATGCTAATCGTGTCTTCGGAGGTGTTCTTATCCGAATTGTCGAATACGCCGGGGCGGCAGTGAGGAGGTATATGCCTGTGGCCGAAGCGACGGAAGCGGCGGTCGGAAATCCGGTGGTTCTTTTTAAGGATCACGAAGATGCCCAGCAGTATGAGGCCTAAGGGTAAAGCGAAGGGCCGCAGGTTGAGCGTTATCCAGTGCTGTTCGGCCAGCAGGAAATAGCCCCCGATCAGCATCAGCACCAGCCATGCAATATTGGTGAATTTACTTTTGATCCCGATAAACAAACCTATGCCGATCATCAGCATGGGCCAGGTAAAGAACCAGCCGGGAAACCATACGGAAGTTTGCGGTATCTTGTTCAGCAGCACCAGTATCCCGGCAATAATTAAAACCAACCCGCCCAGCTTATGGTTATGTTCGGGACGACGCGGCGCGCTGTCGGGTTTTGTCACTGTTTCCATTTTCTTCTTCTATTAATTACAGCACAAAAGTATAAGGACCGGGAAATAATCAAAATACAGTTTCGATAAACCGCGTAAAATATTCGGTAAACGGACCATTGCAGGAGGCGCGGGCTGTTGAAATGACCCTATCCGCCCTTTACCGAAGGCCAGACTGTGCTCCCATCCTTATCGCATTCATGTAATAACGGGTCCTTTTGGTGGTGCGGTGCCGCAGGCAAGTAGGATGACATCCCCGCCGGGGTAACCTGTACCGTGCTCAATCCGCCGAGCGCAATAGTTCCCCCGTATCTGCTTTATATGCTGCCGCTAAAGTATTTTTCCTCCACAAGCTGGCAAATAATATGACCTGTCAGCATGTGGCATTCCTGTATCCTTGGCGTATCGGAGGAAGGGATATTCACAAGGTAATCGCTTGCCGCTTTCAGCAGGCCGCCGGTGGCGCCTGTAAGCCCAACGGTAGTAATACCAATAGCACGGGCCTTTTCAAAGGCGTTCAGGATATTCCTGGAATTGCCCGAAGTGCTCAGGCCAATGAGCACATCTCCTTTCTTTCCTATGCCTTCGATAAGCCGGGAGTAAATAACGTCGTAGCTGTAATCGTTTGCAACTGCCGTTAAGTAAGAAGTGTTGCAGTGCAATGCCTCGGCAGGCAAAGCGCTCCTGTCCTTGTAGAAGCGGCCGCTGAATTCGGCGGCAAGGTGCTGCGCATCGGCAGCGCTGCCGCCGTTGCCGCAAAAGTATACACTGTTCCCGTTCTTAAAAGCAGCTACAATTACATTCACTATTTCCTCTATCATAAGGAGCAGTTGCTGTTGCTGCAATACCTGCTGCTTTACCTGGATAGACGCTTCAAAAAGTTCCCGGATGCTCGTCTGCATGCTTATATTGTCCATGTTTTTAACCCGTGTTTCATAAATTGATAATTGCGGTGGATGCCGCCAAACTGCTGCAGGCTCTGCCGTACCTTGTACTTGGTGTTGTTGGGGCAGTAAAAGATCATAAAACCTCCGCCTCCGGCCCCGCTTATCTTTCCGCCGGTAGCGCCGTTCTTTTTGGCCGTTTCGTATATGGTATCGATCAGCTCATTATTAATGCCGGAGGCCATTTTTCTTTTCTGCTCGAAGCCAATATCCAGTATCTCGCCTATTTCATTCAGCTGCCCTTTTAAAAGAGCTTCCTTCATCATTTGCGCCTGCTTTTTCAGATGGTGCATAGCCTCGATGGAGTCGTCCTTTTTGTCGGTTACGTTCCTGCTCTGCTCCACGATAATTTTTGCCGATTCGCGGCTGGTAGAGGTATAATACAGCAGGAGGTTATGCTCCAGCTCATCGAGGTACCTTTGCCGGATGCGCAGGGGGTTTACGATCACTTTGTCATTTTCATAGAACTCCATATAGTTCACACCACCGAAAGTAGCTGCATACTGGTCCTGCCTGCCTCCTGCGAGCTGCAGGTCAAACCGTTCGATCTGGTATGCATAATGTGCTATGTCATATTCGCCCAGGGGCAGCTGCAGCATTTCCACGAAAGCGCCGATGATGGCTACTACCAGGGTAGAGGAGGTGCCCAGGCCCGAACCTGCCGGCGCGTCTACATAGGTGCTCAGTTTAAATCCCTGCCTGGGGAAAGGATAGTCTTTTTGTATGCGGTTGTATACGCCTTTTAAGAGGTCCAGGCGCCCGTTAGTGGGCAGGGAGGGAGCCCACTCAAAGCGCTCTGTTTCTTCTCTGTCAAATGCTTCCAGAACGATCAGGTCCTGGTCAAGCAGTTCGATGGTGGCATGGGCGCTTAGCGAAATTGTGGCATTGAGTATGGCGCCCCCGTACGTATCGCAGTATGGACTTACATCCGTGCCGCCACCTGCCAGACCAATACGCAGGGGAGCTTTACTTCTGTGAATCATCCGATCTTCTGTTTTGTGCCAGGTCCAGAATGGCTGCTGCCAGGTGCGACCAGCTATACTTGGTTTTTTCCTCGCGAAGATGCGGAATAAAATATTCTTTTCCTAATTCATAGAACTTTTTAATGCCCGCCGCAATGGAGGCCGGATCAGGCTCGGTCACAATGCCTGCTTTCAGGTGAGGCACCAGCGCCGCAAGGCCGCCCACATTGGTTACTACCATGGGGACTTCAAAGTAATAAGCCAGCGGGGTTACGCCGCTTTGCGTTGCATTGCGGTAGGGCTGCACCAGCAGGTCGGCAGCGCATAGGTAGTACTTTACTTCCTCGTCGGGAATAAAATCCGTTCTCACGATTATATGATCCCGGATCCCGGGGTCGTTGAGGAGAGGCGTATATTTTTTCTCGTCTTCATAGAACTCGCCGGCTATCAGCAGCGAAGGGGGAGGCACATTGCGGGCCTGTGCGTCCCGGACCACCAGCCTGAAGGCTTCCAGCAAAAGATCCAGTCCTTTGTAATGACGTATGAACCCAAAGAACAGTAACAGCTGGCCGGTGGCGGGCAGCCCCAGCTTTTCGCGAGCCTCCTGCACCGGAACCCCGCTGCCAAAATTATCGTACAGCGGGTGGCGTACCTGTACAGCGGGCTTTTCAGGCGCAAAAAGCCGGAGGTCGCTCATTACCTTTTCGCTCATGGTCACGAAGGCATGGCAGGCTTTGGCAAAGTATTTGGTAAAGCTGTGATCGCCGGGCCTTTTCTCATGAGGAATAATATTGTCGGCAATACAAATAATGCGGGTATGCCTGTTTTTCCCGACCCGTCTTAAGATCGTTCCCAGCGCCGGTCCCATAAAGGGCAGCCAATACCGCACCACCACGATATCCGGCTGCTCTTTCCTGAGCTCATTGCCCGTCCGCCACCAGTTGAGGGGGTTGATGGAATTGATCCTGGTACGGATGGTAAGACCCTCCGGCGGAGCATCGTCGGTATACTGGGTTTTGCCCGGGAACAGGAACGAAGGGTACTGAAGGGCGTATGACCACAGGGTGCACTCATGTCCCATGGAGTGGAACTCTCTTGCCAGCCGGTGATTAAATGCCGCAAGGCCGCCGCGCAACGGATGTGCCGGACCTATGATGATAACTTTTGACATACAGTCAGCAAAGATAAGGGCTATAGCTTTCGGGAGCCGGGCATTCCCGTTTTTTATTGATGGGGCAAGGTATTGCTACTGCCCGGCATATTGCAAGCGGCAACCTTACCCCTGGTTAAATGTTTCGCAGAGGAAAGCCTATAAAAGCTGCTTGAGCTGGCTCAGGCAGTCGATCTCGTAGGTGGGCCGCTCGGAGTGCTGTATCCTGTTGGGGTTGAAATACACCTGGTCCATCCCGTATCCCTGCGCACCCAGTACATCCGCTTCGAGCGCATCGCCGATCATCAGGCTTTCGCTGAGGGCAGCGCCGGCAGCATGCAGCGCATAGGCAAATATTTCCGGTTTCGGTTTCATGCTGTTGCTGCTTTCAGAAGTGATGACCTGTCCGAAATAATGATCGATGCCGGAGGTGCGCATCTTCTGCCACTGGGTAAGCTCGAAGCCGTTGGTGATCAGGTGCAGCTGGTAGTTCTGCGCGACGCAGTAATCGAGTACTTCCGTAGCATAGGGCATCAGCCTGCCTTGCTGCGGCAGCAGCTCCAGGTATACCTCGCTCATACTCACTGCAAGCTCCCTGTCTGCGATCTTGTAATCCAGCAATGTATGCCACATACGCTTCCAGCGCAGATCCTCCCGCCGGATAAACCCTTTGCGGAACCGCTCCCAGAACCGCTCGTTGTGCTTTTCGTAGAGGACCCGGAACTGTTCGAAATCTTCTATGCCGCGGCCGGCAAGGTCAAAACTGGTATACAGCTCCCGTAAGGCTGCGCCCGAATTGCTTTCAAAGTCCCAGAGCGTATGGTCCAGATCAAAGAACAGGTGTCGATACATGATAAAGATCCGGGACGGATGATCCGCCCTCTTTTAATTAATTACTTCCATAACGGTGCGGAATGCGGCAAACTTATTACCGAACTTATCCAGGCTCTTTTTGCGCATGCGCGGCGCATGTTCCTGCACATAGCTCTGGTAATTCTCGATGCTGTCGCTATGATACTGTATAACGAAGGTCACTCCCTCGCTTTCGTCCTGCTCCATAAGCCGGCACAGGCGGTAATCGCTGAATAGGCCGGTATTCATCATGTCGTTCAGGTGCTCGGCCTTCATCCATTGTATCCACTTGTCCGCAATTCCGGGTTCTACCTTTACGGTAACGTTATACACGATCATTTTTCTTTGCTATTTCTTGTTTTAATCAGGAGGGGGCATGCGCCCTGCTATTTTTTGCTGATGCGCGCATCCAGGCTGTATTTGCCCGGGCCGATCAGCAATAAGGTCAGGTAAGCTGCCAGGAAGGCGGCTACCAGCTGGTTTTTTCCGCCCGGCTCCCAGTGATTGACGCGCAAAATTACGAAAATGGCGACCAACAATGGTATGGTAGCCAGCCGGGTGAACAATCCGAAAATGAGGAGCAGCGAGCAGAAGAATTCCGCAAAAGTAGCCAGGCCCAGCGATACTGCCGGGCTTAGCCCCATAAAGCTCATGAATTGGTGCTTGCGGGCTGCAAAATGCGACAGCTTTTCCCAGCCATGCGGCAGCATCAGCAGGCCGAACACAACCCTCAACACCAGCATGGCGATGTTGAAAGCTGCCGGCGAATAGCTGTGATAGAAGAGTTTTTTCAACGCGATGAATTTTTGGCCCTTAAAAACGATACCCGCCTGTACGGCTGGCAACCGAACAAAAATATTACTTTTGGAGCGTATAAATCATCTGTAAATAACCCTGTATATGATTGCAGCACCTACCCTCCGCTTCCTGCGGCAGCTGAAAGCAAACAATAACAAAGAGTGGATGGACGCCAACCGTAAGCAGTACGAAGAAGCCAAGGCCGACTTTGAAAGCTTTATCGCGGCGCTGATCGAGGGAGCCGGCGGCTTTGACCCCGAGCTCGGCACACTAATCCCCAAACAGTGCATTTTCCGGATCAACCGCGATATCCGCTTCTCGGAAGATAAATCGCCCTACAAGACCAACTTCGGAGCCCATTTCACCAAAGGAGGAAAGAAGTCGCCGTTTGCAGGGTATTACTTCCACCTGGAGCCGGGGCACTCCTTTATAGGCGGCGGCGCCTGGATGCCCCCGGCAGATATGCTGAAAAACATCCGGCAGGAGATCGACTACGATTTTGATGCTTTTAAAAAGATCGTGGACGGCAGGGAATTCAAGAAGCTCTTCCCGAAAATCGACGGAGAGCAGCTTAAAAAAGCGCCCCAGGGTTATGATCCCGGAAACCCGGCGATCGACTATCTCCGGTATAAAAGCTTTACCGTGGGGCATGCCGTGCCCGATGAATGGCTAAGCGGTAAAAACCTGGTTAAGGATACCCTGAAATCCTTTAAGACAATGAAGCCTTTCATTGACTTCCTGAACAGGGCGGTTCAGTAACCTGCAGCTTGCACTACAAGAACCGGGAGCGTGCGCGATGGTTGCCGCTCCCGGTTCCGGTATTAACGGATCATAGCCTTGGGGTGGTAAGGTATGTCGAAGCCGGCCGTAAGCATCAGCAGCTTTACGTCGTACCCTTGGTAAGGCTGCGCCGGCAAAGTATGGGGCGCGTTTGTAAAGTCGGGATTCATGAAGTTCAGGGGATAGTACTGCAGCTTGAATGCGACCAGGGGCCTGAGGTGCACGCCAATAAAGACATAAGGCATCACGGCAGGAGTGCGGCTGCTGAACCATTCATTGAATTTCTGTTTGTCGCTCCGCCGTTCAAAGGTCTTTTCCCGGTAGTTAAAAGGAAAATCGACGCCTCCCCCTGCAATAAAGTAGCTGCCGTAAGTCACATCTCCCCATTTGATGCCTAAAGGAAGTCCCACCGTGTACACACGGCGTTTGACGGTATAATCGGGATTGTTGAATTGCTCGATAAAGCCTATGTTCTTGATCCCCAAACCGGTAAAAACTCCGAAACGCCTGGAGAAATCATAATTTACATTCACCCCGATATTGACAAGCGCGGTAAAGCGCGGGGTCGTCATTTTGGCGTCGGCGCCCGTCTTCTTCAGCACCGACGTGCTGAGTATATAGCCGTCTATACCTGTGCTGATATAAGGCTTGCGCTTGGAGTTTTGCTGGACCTGGGCGACAGCAGGCCGGCAAAGCGCAAAAAGACAAACAAGAAGCAGTAACGTAGATTTCCGGTTCATACAGGCGATTTATGCCCAAAAGTAAGCTTTGGAAGCCGTTCGGCGAAAAACCGCTCTTCGGAGGAGGGAGAAGGAAAGGCCGACTGCAAATATTTCCGAATTGGCTCTTTGGCATGTTAATTGAACACTATAATTTCTTACAGGACCGTTGATAGATTTGTTGCCGGTTGACAAAATGTCGTATATAACACATGGATTTTAAACAGATTTTTTTTAATAATAATACGGAAAACGATATGGAGTTTATGCCTATCGTTCCTTTAGGCGAAGTGGAGATGGAAGAGCAGGAGAAAAAGGAACTGCCGGGCGATATACCGGTAATAGCATTGCGCAATACTGTTTTGTTTCCCAACGTTGTGCTTCCCATTACCGTTTCCCGCGAGAAGTCGGTGAAAGCGATTGCAGACGGTACCCGCAACGGAGGGCTGATCGGGGTGCTGGCCCAGAAAGACCAGAACAATGAAGACCCCGCTACCACCGATATCCATACAGTAGGCACCATAGCCAAGATCGTGAAGCAGATCAGGATGCCCGACGGGAATACCACCATATTCATTATGGGCCGCATGCGTTTCCGTATCGAGCAGTATACCCAGGAAGATCCCTACCTCAGGGCCAAGGTGAAATACCTGGACGACACCTTCCCCAAGGAAGACAAGGAATTCGAGGCCATGATCGCCTCCGTAAAAGATATGGCCGAAAGGATCATTTCCCTTTCGCCCAATATTCCTGTGGAAACGGGAATGATGCTCCGGAATATCGAGAACTATTCCTTCCTGGTACATTTCATCGCTTCCAACCTGGAAACCAAACTTGCCGAAAAGCAGGCGCTGCTGGAGCAGAACGATGTAAAAGTAAGGACCCACCGGCTGATCGAGCTGCTCCAGTCCGACCTGCAGCTGGCGGAGCTGAAGAACGAAATCACCAACAAGACCCGCGGCGAGATCGATAAGCAGCAGCGCGAGTACTTTCTGCAGCAGCAGCTGAAAAGCATCAACGAAGAGCTGGGCGGCGAAGGCAACGAGCGCGAGATCAAAGACCTGCAGAAAAGGGCCGAATCCAAGAAATGGACCGAAGCTGCCAGGGAGGCATTTAAGAAAGGCATCGGCAAGCTGGAGCGCATGCATTCCAGCTCGCCCGACTACTCTGTAGTGTATAACCACCTCGACCTGTTGCTGGACCTGCCCTGGGGCGAGTATACCGAGGATAAGTACGATCTGAAAAAAGCGCTGAAAGTGCTGGACAGCGACCATTACAGCATGGAAAAGATCAAGGAGCGTATCCTCGAATACCTGGCCGTGCTCAAGCTGAAAGGAGATCTTAAGTCGCCTATACTTTGTTTCGTAGGACCTCCCGGTATCGGTAAGACCTCACTGGGGCAAAGCATCGCCAATGCCATCAACCGTAAATATGTACGGCTGAGCCTGGGCGGCCTGCACGACGAGAGCGAACTGCGCGGTCATCGCAAAACCTACATCGGCGCAATGCCGGGACGTATCATACAATCCCTGCGAAAGGTAAAAAGCTCCAACCCGGTATTTATACTCGACGAGATCGATAAGATCGGGAAAGATTTTCGCGGCGACCCCAGCTCCGCCCTGCTGGAAATACTCGATCCCGAGCAGAACCATACCTTCTACGACAACTACCTGGAGATGGAATACGACCTTTCCAAGGTGCTGTTCATTGCCACGGCCAACAGCCTGAACGATATCCAGCCTGCCCTGCGCGACAGGCTCGAGATCATACAGCTTTCGGGGTACAGCGTGGAAGAAAAGGTAGAGATCGCCAAAAGACACTTATTGCCGAAACAGAAAACGGCGCACGGGCTGGATAATGTAGCCGTTAAACTCACGCCGTCCACCCTGCAGGGTATCATTAAGAACTATACCCGGGAATCGGGTGTACGCGAGCTGGATCGCCAGCTGGCAGCCGTTATGAGGTCGATAGCCAGGCAGGTGGCTATGGAAGACAAGAAGACTGTGACCGTGGATGCGGCGCTGATAGAAAAGGCACTGGGAAAGCCCCGCTATACCAACGAGCTGTACCAGAAGGCCAACCCGCCGGGCGTTGCGGTCGGGCTGGCATGGACATACGTAGGGGGGGAAATACTGTTTATCGAAACCAGCCTCAGCAAAGGCAAAGGCAGCCTTACCCTTACCGGCAACCTGGGCAATGTAATGAAAGAGTCGGCTTCCACAGCCCTCTCTTACCTGCGCGCCCATGCCGACCAGTACAAGATTCCCTACGACCGGTTCGACGAAAGCAATATTCATATCCATGTGCCCGAAGGCGCGGTGCCGAAAGACGGGCCCAGCGCGGGCATAACCATGCTCAGCGCGCTTACCTCCGCCTTTACCGGCCGGAGAGTGAAACCTTACCTGGCTATGACCGGAGAGATCACGCTGCGCGGACAGGTGCTGCCCGTAGGCGGGATCAAGGAAAAAGCGCTGGCAGCCAAAAGAGCAGGTATTAAGGAAATCCTGCTTTGCGAGCAGAACCGTAAAGATGTGGAAGAGATCAATCCCGAGTTTGTAAAAGGACTGAGGTTTACCTACGTTAGCGAAATGAGCGAAGTGCTGGAGAAGGCGCTGCTCAAGCGCTGACAACCGGTCCGGGAAAAATGGTGCAGCCGGGGCCTTGGCCCCGGCTTTTATGCAGGCGCCGCCCCGGTAGCCCGTTGACCGGATAAAACCGGGAAACGCATCTTGTACACGATCCTTTTAATTTTGCGGCATCATGAACCTCACTGCATCTTTCCCCGCACAGCGTTATTACCGTATAGCCGTCAGCACCTTTTATTTTATCCAGGGTATCGTATTCGCCTCCTGGGCCAGCCGTATCCCCGATATACAGGCCCGCCTGGGATTGAGCGACGGCGGCCTGGGCTCCGTGCTGTTTGCTTTGCCTGCCGGGCAGCTTACCGCCATGATGCTGTCCGGCTACCTCGTCAGCCGCTTCGGCAGCAAGACTGCACTGACCATAGGTGCTTTGCTTTATCCTGCCGGCCTGCTGCTGCTTGGAGCGGTACAGACCCGGTGGCAGCTTGTCGGCGCCCTGTTCCTGTTCGGGGTATTCGGCAACCTGAGCAATATTTCCGTCAATGCGCAGGGGGTGGGCGTGGAGCGGCTATACCGCCGGAGTATCATGGCTTCGTTTCACGGGTTGTGGAGCCTTGCCGGTTTTGCAGGCGGGATCGTTGCCGCATTCATGGTGGCTGCTGATATAAGCGTTCTCTGGCACTTCTTTGGCATTTACCTTTTGTCGCTTGTCTTGCTGCTGCTGGCGCGCGGTTATGTCCTGCCCAGGGATGCCCGTCCTTCGGGTCCTTTGGAGCCAAAAAAGAAGTGGGTGCGGCCGGACGCATTTATTTTTACCCTTGGGCTGATTGCCTTTGCCTGTATGATCTGCGAGGGCACTATGTTTGACTGGACCGGTATCTATTTCGAAAAAGTGGTGGAGGCGCCCAGGGCCCTGACCCGCCTGGGTTATATCGCCTTTATGTCTGCTATGGCAGGCGGGCGTTTTATTTCGGATGCATTTGTGGTCCGTTATGGAGCGAAGCGGGTTTTGCAGGCCAGCGGCATTATTATCCTGACCGGCATGCTGCTGGCCGTGGTCCTGCCCGATGTTGTATATGCCACAGCAGGCTTCCTGCTGGTCGGCTTCGGCACCTCTTCCGTGGTGCCGCTGGTGTACAGTCTTGCAGGGCGCTCCCGGAAGATAAGGCCGGGTATTGCCCTGGCCATGGTTTCGTCGATCGGCTTTCTGGGGTTCCTGCTGGGTCCGCCGCTGATCGGCTTTATAGCCGAGGCCGCCAACCTGCAGCTTTCTTTTGCGCTGATTGCGGTGCTGGGCCTGGGCACTACCTTGCTGGCCAAACGCCTCGGCCGCCTGAGCCCTTAAAAATACCGGTCCTGCCTGCCGGAGCGGGGCAGGAAGAGGAAAAGGAGCCGTTTAAAGGCTTGCGGGCCTTGCAGGTAGCTATCTTTGGCAAAATGTAAGCAGCTTGCCGATCTTTGCTCAATTTTGCATACAAAAATATCGACTATGGAGCGAACCATGGAGGCTGTGGTCCAGGTACGGAAAGGCAGGGTGGCGCAGGCATTCGAAGTAAGAAAGCTGGCTGTGCCCCGGCCCGCAGCAAACGAAGTGCTGATCCGGGTAGAGGCCTTTGGCCTGAACTACGCTGATGCTATGGCCATCCGGGGGCAGTACCGCGATGCGCCGCCCCTGCCTTGTGTGCTGGGGTACGATGTGTGCGGCGTGGTGGCGGATAAGGGCGCAGCCGTAACGGAGGTAGCGATCGGCGATCGTGTGGCTGCCATGACCCGCTTTGGGGGCTATGCCGGCTATGCTGTCACCGACCAGAGAGCCGTGGTAAAGGTAGAAGCGGCCACACCGGTTACGGACGCCCTGGCATTGGCAACCCAGGCAGCTACCGCCTGGTACTGCGCGCGCGAAGCCTGCACCGTATACGAAGGAGAGCGGGTAATCGTAACTGCAGCGGCAGGCGGCGTGGGCTCGCTGATCCTTCAATTATGCAGGCTTCGCAAGGCAAAGGTATACGGCATCGTCAGCACCGGTGCGAAAGAAGCCATTATCAGGGATCTTGGTGCAGACGGCACGCTGAACCGCAGCAAAGGCGATGTATTTGCGCAGTACGAACAAATGGAAGGGCCCGGAGCCATCGATGTAATGTTCGATTCCGCGGGCGGCTCCTATATCCGGAAAGCTATGCGCGCGCTGGCCCCGGGAGGCCGGCTCGTAGGCTATGGCGGGGCGCAGGGCAGCGATGCCGGCAATATTTTTAAGATGGTTTCCTTCGCGCTCTCTTTCGGCTTTTTTCATCCGGCTCCTTTCCTGCTGCGCAGCCGTTCTTTTACGGGGGTCAATATGCTGCGGCTGGCCGATCATAAGCCCTGGCTGGTGCAACGCTGCCTGGCAGAAGCTTCGCAGCACTACAGGCAGGGGCTGCTCCGGCCCTTGCCGGGGAAAATATATCCTGTAGCCGATCTGGTTACGGCGCACCAGGATCTGATGGAGGGAAAGGTTCCGGGGAAAATTGCCATAGTGTGGTAGGCAGGGTTATAGAGAGAGTCAACTGGTATGGCTCATATTAAAAGCGCGAACCTTCCGGGATATCTGTTGTTGAATGGAGCGCCGCGCCGTTTTTTTTAAAAGCACTGAAACTTATGTCTTTACTTTTTTCTCCCCTGGCGATCAATGGCATTACTTTAAAGAACAGGCTCATTGTTTCGCCTATGTGCCAGTATTCTGCCAGGGATGGTTTTGCCAACGACTGGCACCTTGTACATCTGGGAAGCCGTGCTGTAGGCGGCGCGGCACTGGTGCTTACCGAAGCCACGGCCGTATCGCCCGAAGGCCGGATATCGCCCGAAGACCTGGGTATATGGAGCGACCGGCACATAGAAAAGCTGCGCCAGATCACGGAGTTTATCCACCTGCAGCATGCGCATGCAGGAATACAGCTGGCGCATGCCGGCCGTAAAGCAAGCACGACCTCGCCCTGGAAGGGAAACCGGCAGATTGGCCCCGAACATGGGGGCTGGGTGCCTGTAGGCCCTTCTGCCATTCCTTACCGCGAAACGGACACGGCGCCTGCTGCAATGGATGAGGATGCGATCCGCAAAGTGATCCTTGATTTTAAGCAGGCGGCAAGGCGTGCCGTAAGCGCAGGCTTCGATGTAATCGAGCTGCATGCAGCCCATGGCTACCTGCTGCACGAGTTCCTGTCGCCCCTGAGCAACCGCCGGGACGATGGTTACGGAGGCAGTTTCGGGCACCGAATCCGCCTGCTGCTGGAAGTGGTTGAAGCCGTACGTTCGGAAATGAAGCCCGGCATGCCTTTGTTTGTGCGGATATCGGCGACGGACTGGGCCGAAGGCGGCTGGGATATAGCACAGTCCGTACAGCTGGCCGCCCTACTCAAGGAAAACGGCGTGGACTTCATGGATGTTTCTTCCGGGGCGCTGGTAACAGGCGTGCGGATACCGATACATCCCGGCTACCAGGTGCCGCTGGCCGAACGGGTCAAACGGGAAACCGGCCTGCTGACCGGCGCCGTAGGACTGATCACCACGGCGCAGCAGGCCGAATCTATCCTGGCAGAAGGTAAAGCGGATGCGATCCTGATGGCGAGAGAGCTGCTCCGGGACCCTTATTTCCCCTTACATGCCGCAGCCGCATTGGGCGAAGATCCGCAATACCTGCCCCAGTACGAGCGGGCCAAACCTCCGCTGGGGAAATTATAAAGCTTTTATCGTAACATCATACTTAAATACACAAAATGGAATATCGTAAAATAGGAACATCGGACCTGGAACTTTCCGTGATCACGTTCGGCGCCTGGGCAGCCGGCGGCTGGATGTGGGGCAGCACCGACCGCAAAGATGCGGTAAGGGCCATACAGGCCGCTTACCGGGAGGGCGTTACCTCGATTGACACCGCACCTATATACGGGCAGGGCGAAAGCGAAGAGATAGTAGGGGAGGCAATCAAAGGACTTCCGCGCGACAAAGTTCAGATCCTTACCAAATACGGCATGCGCTGGGACCTCGCAAAGGGCGACTTCGGCTTCAAAAGCAAAAACAACCAGGGGCAGGATATCGACATCTACAAGTATGCCGGCAGGGAAAGCGTGATCAAAGAATGTGAAGACAGCCTGCGCCGCCTCGGGACAGATTACATCGATCTGTACCAGATACACTGGCCCGACAGCACTACGCCCGTCGGAGAAACGATGGAGGCGGTAGGGCGCCTGATCGAGCAGGGCAAAGTACGTTACGCAGGTGTATGCAATTATGATGCGGCGCAGCTTGCCGAAGCACAGCAAAGCCTGGACATTATTTCGGACCAGGTGCCTTACAGCATGGTCAACCGCGGCATAGAAAAAGAAACGGTACCGTATTGCCTGAAGACCCGAACGGCGATACTGGCCTATAGTCCGCTGGAACGGGGCCTGCTTACCGGCAAACTGAAGCCGGGACATCGGTTCGAGGCCGGCGATCACCGTGCAGGCCATCCGTCTTTTACCGATGAAAGCATTGCCCGGACCAATGCTTTTCTTGCCCGGATAAAGCCTGTGGCCGAGAGTAAAAATGCCACGCTCGGCCAGCTTGTACTGCGCTGGACGCTGGAACAGCCGGGCATCACCATTGCATTGGCCGGCGCCCGCAACGAACATCAGTCGCTGCAGAACGCAAAAGCCGCCTCGCTGCAGCTTAAGCCTGAAGAAGTGGATTTTATCAATAAGCAGCTGGCAGCTATATAAAGACCGGCTGCGGTCACTAAAAAGTACTTTTATGAGAACATTGCTGCTGGCATGCCTGTTGGGACTTATGGCTTCTGTGACCCGTGCACAGGAACATACGCCTTCCGTAACGGCAACCAACCTGGAAAATGTACCCTATCCTTTCCCTGTCCGTTATATACACCTGGAAGTGCAGGGAGAGCCGGTACAGCTGGCGTATATGGATATACAGCCGAAGCAGGCAAACGGGAGCACGGTAGTGCTGCTGCATGGCAAAAACTTCTGCGGCGCCTATTGGGAACAGACCGCAAAAGACCTGAGCAAAGCGGGCTTCCGGGTTGTCATCCCCGACCAGCTCGGCTTCGGAAAATCGTCCAAGCCCCACAGGGTCCAGTACAGCTTCCAGATGCTGGCCGCCAATACCCTGGCTATCCTCGATACTTTGGGCATTGCCAGGGTACAGCTGCTGGGACATTCGATGGGAGGCATGCTCGCCACCCGCCTGGCACTGATGTATCCCGACAGGGTGGAGCGGCTGATCCTGGAAAACCCCATCGGGCTCGAAGACTGGAAAGTGAAAGTGCCCTATCAGCGCGTGGAGGACTGGTATGCCGGCGAACTGAAGCAGACCTATGCAACCATGAAGCAATACCAGCTGACATTTTACTACAACAACGAATGGAAACCCGAATACGACCGCTGGATCGATATTCCCGCAGGGTGGACCCGGAATATCGACTATCCCCGCATCGCCTGGAATTCAGCCCTGCTCTACGACATGATCTTTACCCAGCCTGTATGCTATGAGTTTCCTAACCTGAAGCAGCCGGTGCTGCTGATCATCGGGCAAAAAGACCGTACCGCCCTCGGCAAGAACAAGGCCCCTCAGGAGGTGCAGGCTACGCTGGGTAATTATCCTGTATTGGGCAAGGAAGCCGCCCGTGCCATACCCCGTTCCAGGCTCGTGGAAATAGCGGAAGCAGGCCATATGCCGCATATCTCGCACTACAGGGAATTTATAGAGCCCTTGCTTGCTTTTTTACGCTCGTAGCCCAAGGCACGATCCATGAAAGAACCGGAAGCGCCTGTGCTTTGGATGAGCGACGCAGCCCTATTTCTTCAGCGCATTCCCGTAAGTCCTTGCCATTCCCTTCACGATGATCCGCTTGGGTATAATGCCCGAGATATAAGCTCCCAGGCGGTTGGTGGTGCCCGGCACATGTGTTGCCTTCCGGCGGCGGAAAGCGCTGATACCTTGCCTGGCAGCCTCTTTTACCGGCATAAGCCAGCCCTTGAGCGGGGCAAACTGGTCGTTGTTCGTCATCTCCGTTTCCATGCCTCCTGGCAGGTACACCGTAAAAGAGAAGTTCCGGTTCCTTAGCTCGTGCGAGAGGGCGGTGATATAGTTCAGCATGAAACCCTTGGTGCCCGAATAGGTAGCCTGGTATGGGGTAGGCAGCACTGCCGCCATGCTGGAAACGATCATCAGCCCGCCCTCCTTCTTGTGATCTTCGAAGTGCCTGGTTAGCTGCTGGGTCATGCGGACCATGCCGCTTACATTAGTCTGCAGCATTTTCTCGAACTGGTCCCAGTCCTGCTCCATGTGCCGCCCGAAATAGGTGATGCCGGCATTCAGGATCGCCCCGTACAGGTTGTCCTCTGCCAGGGCCATGCCCGCCACGCGGTCTATGTCAGCCAGGTCGGACAGGTCGGCAGCAATGGTCTTTACCCTGGAGGAAGATCGCTGTTCGATTTCCTGTTTCAGCTGTTCCAGCTTGTCGGCCCTGCGGGCTACCGCAATAATATGGGCTCCATGCTGCAGGGCCAGTTGCAGGGCCATTTCATATCCCAGGCCGGACGATGCGCCGGTGACCAGTATCCATTTATTCCTGAATTGCAATGCAGGCATGTATCGGCTATTTAAAGCGCAAAAGTACGAAATGAAAAATGCCGTGCATAAGCGCATTTTATAGGAGAAAGCCCCGGGCAGGCGAGAACAGGGCCTTGTCTGTTGGCCATTGTCGTTTGCAGAATGTGGAGAATCCCGGAACTTTGCCGGTATCGTATCGACTATGGAGCGTGCTGCCTTTATTAAAACGCTGGCGATGATGCCCCTGCCGGGAGCGATTTCCGGCCTCCGGGCGCTGGAACGGTTTGCCGATCCTCTGCCTTCTGCAGACCGTATGCCCGTATTTTTCTTCGGCCATGGAAGCCCGATGAATGCTATCGAAGAAAATGAATTTTCCCTGGAATGGCAGCGTATCGGGCGCTCGCTTCCCCAGCCGGCAGCTATCCTCTGCATTTCGGCGCACTGGCTTACCCGCGGCACCTTCGTTACCGCTATGGAGCGCCCCAGGACCATCCACGATTTCGGCGGTTTTCCCCAGGCGTTGTTGGATGTGCAGTACCCGGCGCCCGGCAGCCCCGCACTGGCCCGGGAAGCAGCCGCGCTGATCACTGGTGCTGCGGTAGGTATGGATAATGAATGGGGGCTCGATCACGGGTGCTGGAGCGTGATCAGACGCCTGTACCCCCAGGCCGATGTGCCCGTAATCCAGCTCAGCATCGACTATCACCGCCCTGCAGCATATCATTATACGCTGTCCAGGCAGCTGGCAGCATTGCGGCGCAAGGGAATTCTCATTATCGGCAGCGGCAATATGGTGCATAACCTGCGTATGATAGCATGGGACAAGGCAGATACACCAGGTTATGCTTACGACTGGGCTGCTGAGGCGAATGAAAAGATGAAACGATGGATCAGGGATTCGGAGCATAAGCCCCTGCTGGATTTCGGGGCGCAGGGCCGCGCTTTCGAGCTGGCCGTTCCCACCCCCGACCATTATTACCCGATGATCTACGCGCTTGCTTTACAGGAAAAGGATGAAGGGGTACACTTCTTCAATGATAAGGCGGTGATGGGCTCTCTGACCATGACTTCCTTCCGCATCAGCAAAACATAGGCTAATATTGCACATACTCTTTCCTGGCCAGGTTGAGCCGCAGCCCGGCCTGGAAGAACAGGCTGCTTTGCTCCGGCAGCAGGTTGTCTGCTACCTTATAGTTACGATAGGTGCCGCCGATATCCACGTACAGGCGCGGCCGGAGCTCATAGGAGGCATTCAGGCTGAACAGCATGCAGCTGGCGCGGGGGCCGTGAATGAGCTTTACACCGTAGTTGCCCGGACGGGTATTGTAGTCAAGAAAAATATTGCTCCCGTTGTTGCTGGCGCCGGTATCAATACCCTGCACGTAATACATGGCGCGCCCGTTGATCAAAAGGCCCGGAAGGGGCTGGTAAGATGCGCTGCCTGTTACTTCTGCAAAGCCGGCGCCCAGGGGATGGGCAAGCGCCTGGTTGTAATGGGTATAGTTGGCGGTCGGTGCGCCCGATACGCTGCTGTAGTGCTGGAAGGTATAGGGCCGTACCACGTTCAGCTCTCCCTGCAGGTCCAGGTTGCTGATGGTAAACGCATCAAAGTACTTGGCACCGAATTGCACACCCCACTTATTGGCCCAGTAGCCATTTCCCTTGAAGAGCTCGCTGGCAGTAAATTCATTGAGCAGGAACTGGGTATACAGGGATATATGCTTCAGCATAATGGCTTTGGCATTGAGCCCGATCGATACCTTATCAGGGCTGCCCATGCCGCGTTCTATGGCGCGGTAAAAGATAACGGGATTCAGGTATCCGAATTCATAGCGGCCGTCGCGCGAGAAAGTAACAGACTCGAAAAGCCCGATATTGAGCCAGCGGGTAAGGTTCAGGCTCAGGTAATGCGCAGTGGCGTATTTATGGCCGCGGGTGGGCGGCTCTCCCGCAAACGATTGCGGCTGCAGCACCAGGTACAGGTTCTGGTAGCTCAGCTTCCAGATACGGGTATTGGTGCGGGCAAAAGCCGCCCCCTCCGAAAAATCGGATAAAAACAGCGAGCGGTACCCGTCGCCGATAAAGTGCCGGTCGTAGCCAAGGGTCAGGTCTATATGGTCCCGTATAAGCGGAGCGCTTGCATAGCCCCTGATCTGCAGGTAGCGGTAGCCGTTGCCGGTCCGGGTATAAGGTCCGGCGCCCGGTACGGCGCCCCACCGGTCTATCCACTCCCGCGCATAGCTTACGGGCTCTTCGTAGTTATGGGCTGCATAAAAATAAAAGCCGGCCCAATCCCTGAGCTTTCCCCTGAGCTCGGCCCCCTGCGTAGTTTGGAACAAGGTGCTGCGCGGCTTGTCATTTTCATAGATGCCCTGGATGCCCAGCACGGGGTTGGCCACGAATACGAAGCCGTTACGGTTGATATTGATAAAATCGGGTTGCTTGCGGTAGATCGTGTTCCATAAGCTGTGGCGGGAATCGATGGCGCCGTCGCCGCTGGGCGGCACCCATTCACCGCTGACCGACAGCGCCCGGTTGATATTGTAATTGTCTACATTGCTCATGCCGGAGTTGATCCCGTTCTGTTTCTCCTCCATCAGGAACTGCACTGCCTCTTTGCGGGACACCGGCTGCATGTTCAGGAACAGGTTGTCGGACAGGATCCCAGAGCGGGTTTCCAGGCGCTCCAGCAGGCGGTATTCCTCGCTGCCGGAAGGCAGGTAGGTGTTTTGGGCCCCGGCCAGGACCGGGAGGCATAGCCCCAAACATAAGCTTAATAAACGTTTACCCATGTGCAGGTCATTTCATTGAGCATTGCAAAAATCAAAAACAACCGGTATATCCCTGGAGTATCAGCTCCCTATCTTTTCGGCAAGCCAGAGGAATTCAGTGCAGAAGTCAGCTACTTTTTTCTCGAACTCTGGGGCGATCAATGCGCCTGCTTCATCAAACTTCTTATCGGCCTGCGGCACGATGAGCATGTTGGGAGAGGCAATGCCAAAAAGCGCAGGGACCAGCTGCAGCAGCTGCTGTGCAGCGCGGATGCCGCCCATTGCCCCGTCGGAGGAGGTGATGATCCCGAAAGGCTTGCGGGCCTGTTTGGGAAAATGGTCGAAAAGGTTCTTCAGCGCGGGCGAATAGCCGCCGTTGTATTCGGGGGAGGAAAGGATAAAGGCATCTGCGGCAAACATGCGCTCTGCCAGCGCCCGGTGCTCTTCCGGCGCTTTGTCGGCGCCGGTCCATACTTTTTGTATAAAGGGCAGCACATGCTCGTTTACCGCGATCAGCCCTACCTCGTGCGGGGTGGCCGATTGCAGGTACTGGTGCACATACCGTGCTACTCTTCCATTAAGACTGGGAATGCGCGGGCTCCCGGCAATAATTTCTATTCTCATAGCAGCAACAATGGTTACAGCTGCAATGATAAGAGATTATTTGATGAATACGGTTTTGCAGTGCGAAAAATTTGCATATCTGAAAGCGGAAAATAAAATAACTTCGCGCCGGTTTTTTGTTCCGGAGAATGAACAATCTGCCGGCTTATTTATTACTTACAGCTAAACAAACAACCTGATGAATATTATAATACCTATGGCCGGTATGGGCAAGCGTATGCGGCCGCATACGCTTACTACCGCCAAACCGCTGATCCCTATTGCCGGTAAGCCGGTCGTGCAGCGCCTGGTGGAAGATATCCTGGCTACGGCCAATGAAAAGGTGGAGGAGATCGCTTTCATCATTGCGCCGCATTTCGGCAAAGCGGTAGAGGATATGCTGCTGGCTGTAGCCGCCAGCCTCGGCGCCCGGGGCAGGATATGCTACCAGGAGCAGGCGCTGGGAACAGCACATGCTATACTCTGTGCCGAAGAAAGCCTGAAAGGCAATGTATTTATTGCTTTTGCCGATACGCTGTTCAAAGCCGACTTCAAGATCGACACTTCCAAGGATGCCATCATCTGGACCCAGAAGGTGGACGATCCATCCGCTTTCGGCGTCGTGAAGCTGGATGGGGACGGCCGCATTACCGAATTCGTGGAGAAGCCCGCCGATTTTGTTTCCGACCTGGCCATTATCGGCGTATATTATTTTAAGGACGGAGCCAACCTCAAAAAAGAGCTGCAGTATCTGCTGGATAACAACATTGCCGAAAAGGGAGAGTTCCAGCTGACCACTGCCATGGAAAACATGAAAAACAAAGGGCTGTCGTTTTACAGTGACCAGGTGGAAGAATGGCTGGACTGCGGCAATAAAGATGCGACCGTATACACCAACCAGCGTATCCTGGAGATCAAGAAAGACAAGGAGCAGCTGGTAGCAGCCTCGGCCCAGATCGAGAACTCGGTAGTCGTTGCGCCCTGCTTTATCGGTGAAGGAGCAGTGGTGCGCAATGCCGTAATAGGCCCGCATGTATCCCTGGAGGCGGGCGCTCGGGTCGAAAACGCCGTCATCAGCAACAGTATCGTACAGGAGCAGGCTTCTGTTAAAAATGCGTACATAACCAATTCCATGTTGGGAAAAAACGTAACTTACAGCAGTAAGGCCGACGAACTGAGCCTTGGTGACTTTTCAGTGGTTTTATGACGCGTAAATTTCCGGCTTTCCTGAGTTTCTTTATATGGCCTGGCAGGTTTTATGCACCCGCCAGGCTTTTATTTTTAGGAGGATGGCTGCTGTGGCTGGCTTCCTGCAGCGCTCCCAGGCCCGCCGCGCTTCGCCGGGCAGGCCCGGTTTCTTTTCAGGAAGCAGCGCCCGCCAACACCGGCGCGATCAGCATAGATTCGTCTGATGCCATATTCATGGCAGCCGTCAGGGCCCGGATGCTGGGCCGCACGGACGAAGCCCTCAGCAAATATACCCTGTTTGCCTCGCTGCGGCCGGAAGAGCCGGCAGCGCATTACGAACTGTCGCGGCTCCTGGCCGAGCGGAACCGCATGCCCGAAGCCCTGGCCGAGGCCGGTAAGGCAGTGAAAGCCGACTCGCTGAATAAATGGATGCTGAGGCAGTACGCCGACCTGCTGGCCTATAACGGCCAGTATACCGAAGCTGCCGGAATTTACGGCGCCATAGCCGCCCGGGAGCGTATACCGGAGGAATCGCTGGCACGCCAGGCGCTGCTCTACCAGAAAGCCCGGCAGTATGCAAAGGCCATTGCTGTGCTTGACCGTCTGGCCGCCTACACCGGCAGCGACGATGAAACGCTTATCCTCCAGCGCCAGCAGCTTTACCTCAGCATGAACGAGCTCGGCAAAGCAGCAGACGAAGGCCGCAGGCTGATACAATATTACCCGCAGGAGCCCAGATACCGTTTGCTGCTGGCAGAGCTCTACGAAAGCAACGACAAGGACTCTTTGGCAGCGCAGGCCTACCAGGATGCAATAGAGCGGTTCCCCTCGGAGCCTTCGGTGCAGGTGGCGATGGTGCAGTACTACCTTCGGAAAAAAGACCCTGCCCGTGTAGAGTATTACCTGGAAAAGACGATCCTGAACAGGAACGCAAGCCTTGAAGAGCGCATCGGCCTGCTCGTTCCCTTTATCCAGTTCCGGTCTGCAGATTCCTCTTCGCGGCGTATTGCCTTTGAGCTGAGCCGGAAACTGGCGGAGCAGCAGCCCCTGCAGCCCGAAGCCGTGTCGCTGTACGGCGAGCTGCTGGCAGCCGACGGCCGTATAGACGATGCCCTGGCCCAGTATAAAAAAGTGATCGCTGCCGATTCGCTCGCCTTTGCTCCCTGGCAGCAGCTGATGTACCTGTATGCAAGCCGCCAGCAGAACGATTCGCTGGTCGCCTACAGTGAGCGGGCAGTCCGGATCTTCCCGCGGGAGTATATGGCCTACTACCTGGGCAGCGTCGGGTATATGCAGACCCGGAATAATCCCAAGGCCATAGAGTTCCTGCAAAAAGCGATACAATACCAGCCGGGCAACAACGATGCCTTGCTTTCGGAGATGCTGGCCTCGCTGGGAGATGTATACCATACCGACAGCAATTATGTTGCTTCCGACAGCTGCTACCGCGCAGCTTTGGCGCTGCAACCCGATAATGCCACGGCGCTGAACAATTTCAGCTATTATCTTTCGCTCCGCGGAACGAATCTTGAAGAAGCGGAGCAGATGTCGGCAAAATCACTGAAATTGCGGCCCGGAGAAGCAACCTTCCTGGATACTTACGGCTGGATACTGTATAAGCAGGGAAAATATGAGGAAGCGAAATCCTATATTCTCCAGGCGATCGAAGCCAATAAGGACGGCGGGGACCCTACCTTGTGGGAGCACCTGGGAGATATAGAATACCGGCTGGGCAATAAGCAGGAAGCGCTGCAGCATTGGAAGACAGCGCTGTCGAAAGGCGAACGTTCGGACAGTTTACAACAAAAAATAAATGAAAAGAAGCTACATGATTAAAAAACAACGTAACCTTTTTCTTACCGGGCGGGGGCTTATCCTGCTGGCTGCTATGCTGCTGGCTGCCGGCGCCTGTAAAACCACCCGGAAAGCAGCGCCTTCGGAGCCTGTAAAGCCACCGGTGGCACAGGAGCGGAAGCCCGAAGCATACCTGGCGCAGACCATTGCCTGGAACAGCTTCAGCGGCAAGGCCGATATGCATTTCGAAAATAAGGACCAGAACCAGGACTTCACCGGCAACCTTCGCATGCAGAAGGACAAGGATATCTGGGCTTCCATAGTAGCTTTGGGAATTGCGGAAGTAGCGCGCGCCTCTATTACCCCCGACAGCCTGAGGGCCATCGTGCGCATCGGCAAGAAAGCTTATGCCTTATCGTACAAAGAAGGACTGGAGCTGATACAGGCGCAGGTAGAGTTTCCTGTGCTGCAGAACCTGTTTATCGGCAATCCCCTGATCAATAATGTACCGGTGAAGAAATCGGAAACCCGTGACAGCCTGATGCTGATAACCCTGGCAAAAGACGACTTTACGGAATTGCTTACCTACAATAAGCGTACCGGCCTGCTGCAGGAGCTGCAGCTCAGCTCGGAGCAGCGGGGCTTTGCCTGCAGGATCCGCTACGAAAAGTATGGCCCCGTGACCGGCCAGCAGCCTTTCCCCTTTAACCGTTATATCACGATCGACAATAAAGGCCAGCAGATCAGGCTGGATATGGAATTCAGCAAGGCGGAGCTGGACGTTCCGGTAGAAACCGGCTTCAGCATTCCCGATTCTTACGAAAGGGTGAAGATCCGGAAAAAATAATGATCCGGCCCTTAGTTTCATTGCTGCCCCGGATTGCGATCCGGGGCATTTTTTTGCCGCATGGCAGGGCAGGCAACCCTTATGCTGCTACAGGCATTTACACTAATTAACAATGAGGAGTTAGACCTGCGCATGACTTTGCCCGTCTTGTAGAGGACTATCTCCGGTTAACTTTACCTATATTTGTTCGGAATTTGTTAAAATTTAAACCACAATAATGAATCGCAGAATTTTTAAACTGGCATTGATCGCTGCAGGCCTGACCACTATTTCGGCCTCGTCGTACGCGCAGAAAGCACAGAAGCAAGACCCCGGATTTACGGTGCCGGTAAAGAATGGCAGCGTAGCCGCCAGCCTGAAGGCAAAGGGTATGACCAAGACAGAAGTGGCCCGGAGCCTGGTATCGATGCTGGGACTTTCCGATAAGCATACTTTTGTGGAAGTATCGGAAAAGACCGATAAACTCGGCTTTACACATACCACTTATCAGCAATATTACCAGGGGGTGCCTGTAGAGAGTGGAAAGATCCTTGTCCATTTTAAAAACGGCACTGCCGACAATATCAATGGAAAGGTAGTGCATCTGGGTACGATGGCAGTGCAGCCCTCCATAGCAGAAGAAGCTGCCGCCGGCTATGCTGCCAACAGCCTGTCGGTAAACCGCACGATCCGGACGTACCCCGTACAGCTGGTGATCACGGCCGTTTCCAACGGAGCGCAGAAAGAATATGCATTGGCTTATAAGGTAAGGATCGACGGGTACACTACAGAGAAAAAAGTGGTTATGAAAAATGTGTACGTAGATGCCGGAAGCGGTAAAGTGCTCAGGCAGGTAAGCCTGATAGCCCATACCGATGCCACCGGAACTGCTCATACACTCTACAGTGGTATGCGCACTATCAATACGGACAGTACCGCGGACGGGTACCGCCTTCGTGATAATGTACGGAAAATAGAAACCTACGATGCCGGCGGTGCAGAGCCCGACGGCGGATGGGGCAGCGACGTATTCACTAATGCGAGAGATTATTTCAGCCAGAGCACCGACTGGGACGAGCAGCCTGCGCTGATGGAAATGAGCCTTACCGGTGTTGCAAGCGGCAGCGGCCTGCTGACCGGCCTGGGCAGCGGTAATTTTGTGACCTCCCTCGTGCTGAGAGGAGATCTCAGTACAGCCGAAACCGTAAGCTGGCCCGACATTCACTTTTCAGGGCCTACCTTGCCGCTCCCGGTAATCGCAAATAACATTTATGTGTTTCCTGCCGACACGGGCTATCTGGCGGGTTACGCCAAAGTGAATTTCAGTACCGGCGATATTTCGGATTCTGCGTTCTTTTATGTCAATAACCTGGCTGCAGGCACCCATCCCTGGACCGATGCTGCCGGCAATACCGGCACCTTTACAATCGCCAAGCAAAAGAACCCCGCGCTGGACGCGCACTGGGGCATGGAAATGACCCACGACTATTACAGCGAGGTGCTTGACCGTAACAGCTACGACGACAACGGCGGCGTAGTAAAGAACTATGTAAACGGGATATGGCCCTTTATCGGCGACCAGAACAATGCAATGGCCCTGCCCGCTCCCTACTTCAGCATGCTGTACGGCATGGGCGATGGCGAAAATATGAACCCGGTGGTAGGACTGGATGTTATGGGGCATGAGTTTACCCATATAGTAACCGGCGTGACTGCCGAGCTGGAATACCAAGGCGAATCCGGCGCGTTGAACGAATCGTTCTCCGATATATTCGGCACGGCTATTGAATTCTATACCAAAGGACAGGCCGGCGCCAACTGGACCGTTGGCGAGGATGTGGTAATTGCAGGCAATGGCATCTTCCGCTCGATGTCCAATCCCAAGGCTGAACAAAACCCCGATACGTACGAAGGCCAATTCTGGATTCCTGTTACCAGTCCTGAAGACAATGGCGGCGTGCATACCAACAGCGGCGTACAGAACAAGTGGTTTTACCTGCTCAGCGTAGGCGGCAACGGTACCAACGATAAGGGCGATGCCTACAGTGTAACCGGCATCGGCATCGACAAAGCGGAGCAGATCGCTTACCGCAATCTGACCACCTACCTTACCATGAACTCCGACTATATGGATGCCTATGCCGGCTCACTCCAGTCTGCCATCGACCTTTTCCCCTCCGATTCCTCTGTATACAGGAGCGTAAAAGATGCCTGGTATGCAGTCGGTATCGGTGAAAAGGACAGCACTACAGCCGTAACGGAAGTACAGGTAAACAGCGGCGACCTGAAGCTCTATCCCAATCCTGCCACCCAGCGTGTAACGATCGCCTCTTCGCTCGACCAGCCCCTGGAAGCCCAGATACTGAATGTGGTGGGTACACCCGTAATGACTATTTCTGTCAGCAAAGGGCTCAATCCTGTAGACATTTCCACGCTGGCCAAGGGGGTGTATATGATCCGTTACAATACGGGAGTAAAAGGCTATGTGCAAAAGCTGTCGGTACTATGACCGATTTGTTGTTTATTTAATAAATGGGGGGACGCCGGCAACGGCGTCTCTTTTTTTATGCGCAGGCAAACGCTCCGGCATTCGTGCTTTACGGTAAGGCGTTGGTAAGCGCCGCGCAAATAATGCCTGTAGCTACGGCCACATTCAGCGACTCGGCGCCGCCCCTGCCGGGGATGCGTATTTTGTGGTCAGCAGCGGCGAGCAGCAGCGGCGATAATCCCTGCGATTCGTTGCCCATGGCAATGATGCCGCCCCTGTGCGCTTTTGCGCGGTAGCGGTTCAATGAGGTGCCTTCAAGCGCTGCGGCATACAATGGCGCCTGGCGCCGGTCCAGCAGCTGTGCCGCGGTCATTTCCTTCGCAGGTACCCGCAGCAGGCTTCCCATAGTGGCCTGCACTACTTTGGGGTTATGAAGCTCTACGCAATCGGGGCTGTACAGGATGCCGGCTATGCCGAACCAGTCGGCGGTGCGGATGATCGTACCCATATTGCCTGGGTCCTGTATCCGGTCCAGGTAAAGGTACCACTGGCCGGCCTGTATATTCAATGCCGTTTCTTCCGTATGATGCACTACCAGCACTACCTGCTGGGCATGCTGCAGGCTGCTGATCTTCTCCAGCTCAAAATCTTCTGCGATAATGACCTCTGCTTCCCTGTGCCCCGCGATCATATCCAGGTTGCTGTCGTGCCAGGAACGGGAGGCAATTATATACCGGATCGGAACCCCCGACCGCAGCCACTCCTTTGCGTTTTTATCGCCCTCCACCAGGTAAGCGTTGTGCTCTTTTCTGTATTTTTGCCGGCTTAACGACTGGATGAACTTAATCTGGGCTTTGGTCATTTGCAAAATTTAAACAGGCAAAATTAGCCAAACTTGGCATCATTTTTTATAAATTGCTATTCTATATCCGATACATGCAGCAGCTCCTGAGATCCTTATTCCCCGTTTTTTTTCTGGCTGCGGGAATATTGTTGCTGTCGGGTTGCTCGGCTACCAAAAATCTTGAAGAAGGCCAGTACCTGCTGCGTAAGGTCAATATCAAGCTGACCACGGGCAAGACCCTTTCTGAGAAAGGAGCGCTCAGCGACCAGCTCTACGGGCTGATGCCCCAAAGGCCCAATACTTACCTGTTCGGGCTTTTCCCTTATAAAGTATGGCTGTATAACGTACGCTACAAGAAGTACCAGCAGGATACCGCCAACTTCCAGCTTACTTCCAAAGCTGTAGAGAAGCCGGCGCTTCTGGATACCTCCATGATCATACGGGCACGCAGGAACATGAAAGACTTCTTGCGGAACTCCGGCTATTTTTATGCTGCCGTGGAAGATACCATCCGGCTGAAGGGCAACAAAGCCTATGTAACCTATACGGTGAATACCGGCACCGAGTACCTGATCGATAACGTCAGCTATGATATTGCGGACTCCGGCGTGGCTGCGCTTACCGGCAAGCTCGCCGCTGAGAGCCTGCTGGGTAAGGGAAAGGCCTACAGCAATACACTGGCGGGTCTGGAGCGGAACAGGCTGGCCAATATTATCCGGAATTACGGATATTACCGCTTTACCGCCGATAATATTGACTTTGAGCTGGATACCCTGGATAAATCCTACTTCCACGACCTGGAGAACCCCTTTGAGAGCGCCATCAACTTTATTACCCTGAAAGGACAAAAGAAAAAGCCCACGCTCAATGTGAAAGTGATCGTGCACCAGGCCGACGACAGCCTGGAATTCCAGAAGTATACCTTTAAGAACGTGATCGTGATTCCCGACTATGTAGATACCAGCGACCTCCGTAACGAGGAGCTGAATAGCAAAGAAGTGAACGGGCTTACGTTCCGGTTCCGGGAAGAATACGTGCACAGCAACATACTCGACAAGAAGATCTTTATCAGGCCGGGCAACCTGTATTCCCAGGCGGACTATAACCAGACATTGCGGCAGCTGAACGACCTGGGCATCTTCCAGTACGTTCGTATGTTCATCTTTGCCAACCGGCGCGATAGCCTGAATCATACCCTGAACTGTTATATTCTGATGAATAAGAACAAGAAGTATGATTTCGGCACCAATGTGGAAGTGTCCGGCGGCGACCTCTATGCCATTGGTACCGCTGCCAATGTTTCCGTTACCGACAAGAACTTCCTGAAAGGAGCCAACCAGCTTACCACCACCGTCTCGTACGGTGTGGAGCTGGGGCAGAATAAGAACAGGAACGTACCGTACCCCAAGCAGTTCTATCTTTTTTCGCAAAACCTGGGGATCAATTTCCGGCTTACGTTCCCCAAGTTCATTCTGCCGGTAAGCCAGGATAAGTTCAGCCAGAATTCCGTGCCGCGGACCATATTGAGCGCGGGTGTAAACTCGCTCCTGCGGTACGACTATTTTAACCTGACCAGCGTAAATGCAAGCTATGGGTATGTATGGAAGGAATCGCCCATCAAGACCTGGACGGTAAAGCCCATCTTTGTCAATACGTTGCACCTGAACAATATTTCCGAAAACTTCCGGACCAGGCTCGATTCCATACCCGCTATCCGGAACAGCTACCAGGAAACCTTTATAGAAGGTGAATCGGTCGAGTACGTGATCAATACCGAAGGACGGAAGCGCTGGCAGTATGCTTACCTGAAGCTGGGCGGCGAGGAGGCCGGCGCACTGATGAGCGGGATAAAGGGAATAAGCGATATAGCAGGAAGCAAGCTCAGCTTCAATCATGCGCGTTATGTGCGGCTCGATTTCGACGCGCGCCAGTACCTGCTCCGGCGCAGCTCCATGCTGGCGCTGCGTTTTTACGGAGGGGTAGGCATCCCTTACGGCGGATCTACCATCCTGCCTTATCTGAAGCAGTATTTTGTGGGCGGCGCCTACAGCATCAGGGGCTGGCGGCCGAGGGTGCTGGGGCCGGGCAGCTTCTACGACTCCCTGCGCCAGAACTCGACCGACAACCTGTTTATCGACCAGGCAGGCGATATCAAGCTGGAGTTCAATGCAGAGTACCGCTTTGCCATGATCAAGCTGTTCTCCGGCGCCATCAGCCTGAACGGCGCCGTATTTACCGATATGGGCAATATCTGGCTTTCGCACAGGGACACTACATTGCCCGGCGCCAATTTCCGGCTGGGCAGCCTGTACCAGGATATTGCGCTGAGCTCCGGGGCCGGCCTGCGCCTGGACCTGGGCGGCTTCCTCGTGGTCCGCTTCGATTGGGCCATTCCCCTTAAAAAACCTTACGTGCCGGAAAACGGCGGCTGGGTGCTGAAAGACATCGATTTCCGCGACAGCGAATGGCGGCGGAAAAACATCAACCTGAATATTGCGATCGGTTATCCTTTCTGATCTTCTCCCGTATTCTTTATAAACGGAAGCGCGCCCGCCGGGGCGCGCTTCCGTTTATTGCGGGCAGCCTTTCTAACCCTGGTGGGAAAGCACCAGCTTGGCTTCGTTGTTGATTACCTCAAGCGCAACCTCCACCGGGAGGTCGTTCTCATTGGAAATGATGAAGTCGATTATGCGCTGGTGCAGCTCTTTGGCAGAAGCTTCGGGAGCAAGCAGGGAAGCTACCTGGTTGATCATGGCCATTTCCTGTTCTTTGACGCTCTGCACAGTTTTCCATACCTGGGCGGAAACATAGATCTGCTGCGACAGGTTGTGCTCGTATTCCATACGGATGGCCTGCAGCAGCTCCGTCTGAAGCTCGCGCACCGTCATGCCGGTTACATACACCCTCGGTACCAGCACTCTCGGGTGGATGCGTTCCATATACAGGGCAAGCCGCTCGTAGGCCTGCAGGCGAAGGCGCAATGTAGTATCCATTCCCTCCTTGAAGATGGACATACGTTTGCGCTCGGTTTCATTCACCAGGAATTTTTTGACGATAACCGAAGTCGCGATCAGCACAATAATGGCCGGAAGAATATATTTCAGTGTCTCCAGTAAGGTTTGGGCAGTAGTCATAAGCAAATGTAAATATAGCCTGCAAATATACGATCCCGGAGGATACGATGCCGGGGAGGGGCGCAGGCGGGCTGAGGAATGCCGGGAGCAGGCTTTCGGCGCAAGATGCAGGAGCGGGGGAGGCTGCTTCCGGCCTGTACAGGCTCGGCCCTGGATCAGGCCCGCAGGGCCCTCATCTTGCAGTATTTTAGCATTTGTAACGCAGCCAAACGCTATCTTTGTAGCCTTAATCCGTTTGGCCGCTGAAGCGTTTCCTGAAAATATTACGTAACTCCCTGCTGGTGCTGGCGGGTATTGTCGCTGTGCTGGTAATACTGGTCAATCTTACGCCCGTGCAGAACTTCCTGGCGCAGAAAGCCGTAGATTATCTCTCCGGCAGGCTGGGCACCAGGGTGGCGCTGAAACATGTGCGGCTGGATCTCTTTAACCAGGCTACCCTGGAAGGGCTGTATATCGAAGATCGGCAGCACGACACCCTGCTCTACGCCGGCGAGGCCAGGGTAAAGATCACCGACTGGTTCTTCCTGAAAGATAAGCCCGTGATCAGCTATATAGGCCTGAAAAATGCTTATGCCAATCTGCACCGCTCCCGTGGGTCGGACCAGTGGAATTACCAGTTCGTGGTCGATGCCTTTGCTACAGGACCAAAGAAAAACGAAAGCGGGAAGAAAGGGACCATTAACCTCGATCTGCGCGAGCTGGAGCTGGAGCAGATCCGCTTTCATATGATCGACGAGTGGACCGGCAGCGATATGATCGGCGAGCTGGCGGCCTTCGAGATGCATGCGCGCAAGTTTGATTTCGGGCAAAAGATCATCGACATACGATCTGTAAAAGGCGATAAGGTAGTCTTTGGCCTCCGCGATTACAAGGGAGGACGCCCGCCCAGGCCCAAAAGCGTCCTGGCTGCGCCCGTGGCAGATACCACGCCTTTTAATCCGGGGCGCTGGAAGGTGGACCTGGAGGAGCTGGCGCTTAAAGACGCACGCTTTTTCCTGGAGGACCCGGATACCCGGGCCGTGCCCGGCTACTTCGATCCCATGCATATGGATGTGAAGGGCATTGACCTGGAAGCCGGCCATATCGTGATCCGGGGAGATACGCTGAAGGGCACCCTGGAGCTGCTGAAAGGAAAGGAGCGCTGCGGGCTCGAAATAAGGAAAATGTCGGCAAAGGTTACCGTATCGCCGGTCTTGTCCGAATGTAAAGACCTGGTGCTGCAGACTGCCAACAGCAACCTGGGCAATTACTATGCGATGCATTACCGGCGTTTCCCCGATTTTGAGGAATATATCACCAATGTGGTAATGGTGGCCCGCTTGCAGCAGTCGGAAGTAGGCATAGAAGATATCGCTTATTTTGCTCCGGCCATGGACCGTTTCCGTAACGTTTCGGTGCGCGTGAGCGGGCAGAGCAAAGGTACCGTAGCCCGGTTTAAGGTAGATAACCTTGTGCTGGACGACGGGTTGACCAGGCTCGGCGGCAACCTCGCCATGAATGGCTTGCCGGATATAGACAAGACCCTGATCGATTTCCAGGAAGGAACGGTCCGCACCAATGGCGCCGCCGCTTTTTTATATGTGCCCGAGTTAAAAAAGCAGGAAGCGATCGACCTCGGGGCATTGAGCCATGTGGAAATAAAAGGCAGCTTTACCGGTCTTATATCCGACTTTACTGCCAGGGCCGCTATTGCTTCCAACCTGGGCGCTGTCAGGGCGGATATAAGGATGCAGCTGCCTGCACATGCGGCTTCTGCCTACTCCGGCACCCTGGCAACCGATCAGTTCGATGCCGGTCGCCTGTTCCGTCTGGACTTTATGGGGAAAAATACGCTGGACGTAACCATAGAGGGCAAAGGCTTTGATGCCGCTACGGCCGCAATCGATGTGAAGGGAAATATTGCCGCTGCAGAGCTGAACGGCTATAACTACCGTAATGTAAATGTAGATGGCGTGCTCGCTGCAAAAAAATTTGACGGAAGCCTTAGTGCAAGGGACCCCAACCTGATGATGGATTTCAGCGGGAAGGTGGACTTTTCGGGACAGGAGCCGGTGTTTGATGTAGCAGCCCGGGTAGAGCATATCAATGCTGCAGCGCTTGGTTTTACCAAAGACAGTATTTCCGGGACGGCGGATATGAAACTCGATTTCAGGGGCAGCACTATCGATAATTTCGTAGGATCGGCTTATATCTACAACATGGATATACGCCGCGACAGTACACGGCTTAACCTGGATTCCCTGCAGCTGATCTCCCGGGTTGACGCGGAGGGCGGCAAGCAGCTTTTCCTGTCTACCAATGGTCTTACCGCAAATGTGAGCGGCCGCTTCTCCCTGGCCGATCTTCCCGGCTCTGCACAGCAGTTTCTTTCCTATTACCTGCCGCAGTATGTGTCGCCTCCGGCAAGGGTGAATGAGCAGCAGAACCTGCAGTTCAATATCGCTACGGAGAATACGGACGACCTGCTGTCTTTGTTTGGCCCCATACGCCTGGGCCCGGGCGCCCGTTTCAGCGGGAGCATGGATATGGCGCACCAGCAGCTGACCTTTACCGGCACCCTTCCGTATTTTGCTTACAGTAATTTCCGGTTCAGCAATATCCAGATCGATAGCCGCGGCACTTACGCAGGTTTTGAGCTGCAGGCGATGGTCAATGGCATCAGGGCCGGAGATAACGACCTGGCCTCCTCTGTCCAGTTCCAGACCAGCATTTTCCGCGATTCTGCAAAGTTCCAGCTGCTGACCACCACGCCTACCGCTATAGGCAGCGCAGAGCTGAACGGTACGGCTTATGCCGACAGGGACAGCTTTTTCGTGCATATCCTTCCTTCCGAATTTTTCCTGAACCAAACGCGCTGGGAAATACCGCAGGGCAACGAGATCGTCTTTGCCAAAGACTATCTGTCCATCCATAATCTTACCGTTCGTTCGGGCCTGCAGAGCATCGTGGTCAATGCAGGCGATGCATACCGAAGCGGGAAAACCAGGGTGAGCATCCGCGATCTCGACATTACGCCGGTGAACGCACTGCTCGGGATGGAAACGATCAATATGGACGGCCGGATCAACGGTACGGTGGAAGCCTCCTCCCTGCTGAAGGACCAGCTGATACGTTTTGACCTTGCGGCCAGCAACCTGAGGATCAACAGCGACACGCTGGGAGAAGCGCGGGCTGCCGGTACTTACGATGTGGCGCGCGCCCTGATCACCCTCGATAAAGAAAGCGGATTGAGCTATAAGGATTCCAGGGCCGCCCTGTCCGGCACTTATAGCCTGGACCCGAAATCAAAGGAGAATATAGACGCGCGCATTTCCCTGGACAATGCCAACATGAACTGGGCTGAGCCCTTCCTGACCGGCTACGTGCATCAGATGACAGGGCACCTGAGCGGCGATATTACCATTAGCGGAAGCGCCGCCGATCCGGTGACAACGGGATCGATCCACCTGGATAATGTAGGCTTCGTGCCCGATATCACAGGCGTGCATTATACGATCCGCGCTGCCGACATCAGCGTCAGCGATACAAAATTCGATCTGGGATCGATCACCGTTACAGATGATGACGGAAGGGAAGGCATACTCAGCGGAAGTATTATGCACAGGCGGCTCAGCAAAATGAACTTCCGGCTCAATATGAGAAGCGATAACATCAAGGTGGTCGACCTCAGGGATTACCAGTCGGCCAACTTCTATGGTGATGTAAAGGCTTCGGTGCAGCTGCGCCTGTCGGGGCCGGTCAATAATCTTAACCTGAATATTTTCGCTACGCCGCAGAAGAACTCGCACCTGTATATCCCAATCGGTTACGGCGGCGATGTAGGCGAATACGACTATATTCATTTCAAGCAGTACGGCGAAGCCATGCCGGTAGCGGAGAATAACAAGAACAAGCTGAACATCCGTATCGATGCCATTGCCACGCCCGACCTGGAGGCCACCATCATCCTGGATCCTGCTACCGGCGACCAGATATGGGCCAAGGGAAGCGGCAATATTATCCTGGAAATACCGGCGGCGGGCGATATGCGGATGAACGGCAATTACATTATCGATGAAGGAAAGTATAACTTTTCCTTCAAGCAGCTGCAGGTGCTCAATTACAGGAGGCAGTTCACCATCAACTCCAACAGCGTGATCAAATGGAACGGCGATATAGCCGATGCCGACCTGGATGTGACCGCCTATGCCCAGATCAAAGCCCGCCTGTACGACCTTATCATCAATGAGGTAGACCGGGTAGGCCTTTCGCAGAACGAGATCCGCGATGCGCAGATCATGCAGATGGTCAATGTACAAATGAACATGAGAGGCTCGCTGAAGGAGCCGGAGCTGAGCTTCCGGCTGGACCTCGCCGAAAACCGCTCTGTGGGCACCTATGCATACCAGAAGCTGCAGCGGATCAATTCGGATGATAAGGAGCTGCTCAACCAGGTAGCTTCTCTGCTGCTGCTGGAACAGTTCGTGCCTCCCGAAGGCATCAGCAACTCCAATGCCGTGGCCAGCGGCACCATCAATAACATGAGCCAGCTGATCTCCTCCGCGGCATCTTCACAGGTAACCAATTTTGCCAACAAGATATTGGGTATGGAAGATCTGTATATCGACCTTACTTATAAGAACTATAACCTGGCTTATAACAGCCAGCCATTTGCCATCGACTACCAGAACCGTAACGAAGCCGGTGTGAACCTGCGGAAGAACTTCTTCAACAACAGGCTGGTTGTGGAGGTAGGCGGGGTGTACGACTGGGGCAGGGCCAATGCGCAAAGCGACCTGACCGCAAACTTTGCGGGCGACTTCCGGGTACAGTACCTGCTTACGGAAGACGGCCGTATCCGCTTTAATATTTTCCGCACCAGTAATTATGACGGGATCGCCTTGCAAACGATCAGCCGGCAGGGGGTAGGGCTCAGCTACCGGAAATCGTTCAATGGCCTGGCAGACCTTTTCAAAAGCGAAGAAAAGCTCCGCAGGGAAAGAGAAGAAGAGCTGAAGCGCCAAAGCCGGCAAAGCATGAAAAGCAATAATGTCGCTGATACTTCTCTTCCGCGCATAAGCGGCTCTTTCAAAGGTATGGAACCGTAAGAGGAATATACATATTTATTTCCTACACGCAATTTTTTTATATTGCGATCGTTAGATTGTGTATCATTGTCCTGAAACGTACCAGATACCTATTACCCATGATAAGATCTTTCCTGCTCGTACTTTACCTGCTGGCAAGCCAGTGTTTGTGCCGTGCGCAGAATTCAGGCGCCGTACCTGCCCCTTCTTTCTCCGTGAGCGGAACGCTCAAAGATACCGTCAACTTTATGGCGGCCGGATATGCTTCGGTATCCCTGATCCGTTCGGCCGATTCAGTATTGCAGGCTTTTACCCGGGCAGACGAGCAGGGGCATTTTGTGCTGAAGACCGATACGGCAGGCGCCTACCTGCTGATGATCGCGCACCCTTCTTTTGCCATACAGGTCGACGAAATAAAGATAAACCAGCCGGAAACCAATCTGGGCGACATTATACTGACCTCCAGGAAGCAGATGCTGGACGAAGTGGTGATTACCGACGCCAAGGCGATCGTGATCAAAGGCGATACCATCGAATATGCTGCCGACAGCTTCCAGACCCGTGCCTACGATAATGTGGATGAGCTGCTGAAAAAGCTGCCGGGCATCGAGGTGGACCGTAACGGAAAAATCAAAGCCTATGGTAAAGACGTGCAGAAAATGACGGTAGACGGGGAAGAGTTTTTCAGCGATGATCCGGCGGTAGTGGCGCAGACCCTGCGCGCCAGCGCCGTGGATAAGGTACAGGTATTCGATAAGAAAAGCGACCAGGCGGCGTTTACCGGTGTCGATGATGGCGAACTTACCAAAACGATCAATCTTAAGCTTAAAGAAGATGCCAAGCGCGGCTACTTCGGGAAACTGAGCGCCGGTGGCGGGCTCCCCGAATATTGGGAGAACCAGGCAATGGTCAACTCCTTTAAGAAGAAAAGGAAAATGTCGGCATACGGCATTATGTCCAATACCAATACCACCGGGCTGGGCTGGCAGGAGCGGGAGCAATACGGCGGCGGGGGCAACTCTTTTTCCCAGGATGAAGACGGCAACTGGATCTCCGACAATATGATGGGCATGGACGACAGCTGGAACGGCCAGTTTAACGGGCAGGGGCTGCCCAGGACCTGGACAGCCGGCGGCCATTACAGCAACAAATGGATGGGAGATACGCTGAGCTTTAACGGAAGCTACCGCTACAGTAAGACCATCACCGAAGGCTTTAGCAACAGCCGCACCCAGTACATACTGCCCGATACCCAGTATACCAATACGAACAACACGAACAACACCAGCATCAGCCAGCGGCATGCAGCCAATACCGTTACGGAATTCCTTATCGATTCTTCCTCCTCGCTGAAGCTCACGCTGGGAGGCAATTATTCGCTTAACGACGGGCAGACCCTCAGCCAAAGCCAGTCTGCGGCCTCCGACGGCAGCATGCTGAACGATATCACGAACCTGCAGCAAAACAGGGCCGAAAGCAAGGCCCTCAGGGCAAGCCTTTTTTACCGCAAACGATTCCGGAAGAAGGGCAGGACCATCTCTGCCGACTTTACGGGCAACTGGAACAGTACGCTGAGCAATGGCAGCCTTAATTCGGCATATTCGCTGTTTGCCGTCGACAGCGCCTATACGATCAACCAGCGCAAGCAGGGCAGCAGCAATTCCCTTAACGGGAGGCTGAAAGTATCTTACACCGAACCTTTGTCCAAGGTAGTAAACCTGGAAGTCAACTATGCCGTGGGCATCAGCAATAACGATGCGGAAAACAGCTCGTACGACCGCGGAACGGTTCCGGGCGGCGGCAATGAGTATACCGATGTGTTCAACCCGCTGTTCAGCAGCCACTACGTGTTCAATACCTTGCAGAACCAGGGCGGAGCTAACCTGCGCTTCAGCTTTAAGAAGCTCAGTTTCTCTTTCGGCGGCGCCGTTTCCGATACCCGCTTCAGGCAGGAAGACCTGCTGTATGATACTACGTACAGCTATTCTTACTTTAACTTTTTCCCGAGGGCCAGCCTCACCTTCAATAAGTCGCAGACAAGCCATTTCAGCCTGCGTTATAACGGCCGTACACAGCAGCCGACGATCAGCCAGCTCCAGCCCCTGCGCAATAACAGGGACCCGCTCAATGTGGCTATCGGCAACCCGGATCTGAAGCAGGAATTCAGCCATACCTTCAATTTAAATTACAACAGCTACAAAATGCTGACCAGCAGTAATATTTATGCCAACCTCAGCCTGACGCTCCTTCAGAATGCCATCAGCCAGCGGCAGGATGTAGACATCACCGGCCGCCGTACCTATCAGTTTGTCAATACCGACGGCAACTATAATCTCTGGGCCTATACAGGCTATGGTCGGAAAGTGGTAACCGATGTGTATGCAAGAGGCGGCATAGGCGGCAGTTTCCGCCACTCGCTCAACTACACGAACGGCCTGGAAAATAAGAATAACCAGCTCAGCATTTCGCCCTACCTTTCGGCCAGCTACCGGAAAGATACCATCCTGGACCTGAGCTACGATTTCCGACCTGCTTTCAACAGCAATACCTCTTCCATACGGACAGACGTAACGACCCGCTACTGGTCGTTTGAGCAGCAGTTCGACGGAAGCGTCGGACTGCCCTTTGATTTTCGCTTAGGCACTTCGGTACTCTGGAATATAAGGCAGCGCCTCGACCCGCAGGACAGGAACAACAATGTGTTCCGCTGGAACGCCTACCTGACCAGGTCTTTCCTTAAGGATAAGTCGCTGGTAGCGAAAGTGTATGTAAACGATATACTGGACCAGAACGTAGGATACAGCCGGTACAACGCTGCCGATTATGTTTCGGAAAATACCTATAACACGATCCGCAGGTATTTCCTGTTCAGCCTTACCTGGAACTTTACCAAGACAGGTGTGAATAAACCCTCGGGAGACGTTATCATTATCCAGGACTAAAACAGGCTTGGCTTATCCTTCAGCTCTTATCATGGAATGAATCATAAGTATACTGCATATACCGCAAGGATGATTATTTATGGCACAAATTCCGTCTGACCATTAAACAACAGAAATAAACAGATGAAACGCTTTCCTTTCCATATCCTGTTCCTGTTCCTCCCGGTGCTTTGCAGCGCGCAGTTCACCTCGCAGGGTAAGATTTATTATGAACGCAAGACCAGCCTCCGTATGCAGATGCAGACCCAGGAAGACAACGAGTGGGTTAAGTCCATCATCGATAAGGTTGCCCAGTTCACCATCTCCGAATTTGTCATGACCTTTAACAGGAACGCATCAGCATACGAGTTTGTGAAGGAGCAGGAAGTAAAAGGCATGACCCTTTCCTGGGGGCCGAAGCCCTGCCGGGAGAACAAAGTGTATACCGATTTTGACAAAGGGAATATTACCGCCCAGAAAATGGTGTATGAAAATGTGTACCTCGTCCATACGGAAATACCCCGGTACCGGTGGAAGATAGAACCCGAGATGCGCAATATTGCCGGCTATCCCTGCCGCAAGGCCGTAACGCGGATTTGCGACAGCGTAGTGGTCGTAGCCTTTTATACCGATCAGATCATGGTAAGCGGCGGCCCCGAGAGCTTTGGTGGGTTGCCGGGCATGATCCTGGGGCTGGCCATACCGCGGCTGTATACTACCTGGTTTGCTACCAATGTAGAGCTCCTTCCCCAGGAAGTAAAGCCTTTTTCGCCGGTCAGGAAGAGCAAAAAGGTAACGCAGCAGGAGATGATGGACGATGTGACGAAAAGCACCAGGGACTGGGGCAAGTATGGTGCGGCCCTTGCCTGGTGGCTTACGCTCTGATGCAGCCATAAAATCCGGAACAAGGACCGTATCGGCCCTTGTTCTACTTCAGCGCCCTGTTCGTCTTCAGAAAGGGTATGGCCAGCAGGATGCTGATCAGCAGCAAAAAAGCTCCGGCTATAAACGGCGCACCGGGAAAGTATACGGGAGCATCTTTCCGCGAAAAGAAGGCGAAAAGATTATTCATCAGCAAAGGCCCCAGGATGGAGGTGGCGCTCATCAGGCTGGTAAGGCTGCCCTGGAGCTCACCCTGCTCATTGGCCGGTATCTGCGTGGAAATGATTCCCTGCAGGGACGGGCCTGCGATACCGCCCATGCAATAAACCACGGTAATGCAGAACATCATCCATCCCTCGCCGGCAAAAGCAAACAGCACCATGCCGGTCATATAAAAAGAAAGTCCCAGCACAACTGCATTGGCCTTGCCCAGGGCGGGTATCGCTACGCGGATCAGCAATCCCTGCACCAGCGCGATCATCAGCCCCAGCGCTCCGAGCGAATAGCCCACCATATTGCCGTCCCACCTGAACTTGAACATGGTGTAAAAAGACCAGGTAGACTGTACGGCATGTGCAGCCAGGTAAAGAAGGATCAGGGAGCATACCAGGCCGGAAATTACAGGATAGCGTTTAAGCCGGAGCAGGGCCCCGACGGCATTGGCCCTTTTCCAGTCGAACCGCCTGCGGCTGCGCAGCGGAAGCGACTCCGGCAGCACGAAGCAGCCATACAGGAAATTGACCAGCGACAATCCCGCCGATATCCAGAAAGGAGCGCGCGGGCCAAGGTTGCTGCTCAGTCCCCCGATAACCGGTCCTATGATAAAGCCGAGCCCGAAGGCGACCCCGATGAGCCCGAAGTTCTGCGCCCGCTTTTCCGCGGTGCTTACATCGGCAATATAGGCCGCGGCCGTAGTAATGCTCGCACCGCAGATGCCTGCTATGGCGCGGCCGGCAAACAGCCATCCTATGGACGGGGCAAGGGCCAGCAGGATATAGTCGGTGCCCAGCCCGAACAGGGAAATAAGCAATACCGGCCTTCTGCCGTAACGATCGCTGAGGCCGCCCAGCACCGGTGCGCAGACAAACTGCATAAGCGCGTAGGTAAACACCAGCCACCCGTTGTACCGGGAAGCCACGCTGATATCGCCGTGAATGAGCTGCCTGATCAGGTCGGGCATTACCGGCACAATGATGCTCATGCCGATAACGTCTATGAGCAGGGTCGCAAAAATGAAGGCCATGGCCTTACTGTCCGATCGGGATTCCATAATAAAAAAGGGGTATATTTTTGGGGAAAAGGGCGGCGAAGTTAGGGTGTTTCCGGATATGATCCAAAAAAATGTGGTAAAGAGTATTGCGTTTTAATAAGGAATTAGCAGGAAGCAGGACCCCGCCTGCCCTCATTTCCTTAGCTTTGTCTTTCCCGGCCTTATGCGCATGCAGCCGGCCGGGACGCAAGCCGATGAACTGTTATTGTTTCCTTTTACTGCTGACCGGGCCTTTTGCCGCCGATACCGGGACTTACGACCGGCCGCCTTTTCCCGAGCTGGAAAAATACGCAGGTATGCATGGGAAAGTGCTGTCTGTATCGGAGCAGCAATGGACGCCCTTGCCCGGCACCGTTATCAGCGATACGCTGCGCCGGGATGTGGCGGCGGCAGGGTTGCAGCCGGGCGGAACGGAAACTGTCTTATGGGACAGTAGCGGGAGGCCGGTATCTCATACCATCGCAGCGGAGGCCGGGAAAAAGAAAATGCCGGTATGGTCCAGGCGCTTCTATTACCGGGAGGGCAGGCTGGACGCAGCTGCTGTCCGGGAAGAGGGGCAGCTTGCCGACTCGGTTGCTTTTCGGTATAACCGGAAGGGACAGGTAATCGATTACCGCCGGTACGACGACCGGCGGCAGCTGGCCTATAAAGTGACCTACACCTATAAGGAGGATCGGCTCTTTATGGTGCGCAAAAAGAACCGGGAGAATTTCCCCGTAGCGATGATCCGGTATCGTTACGAAGGCGACAAGCTGGCAGAAGCCCGGCATTTCGATGAGCAGCAGCAGCTCGTGGAAATTCGGAGCTACAGCAGCACGGCTACGCCGGAAGGCCATCTCCATAACAGCAGCGCGGTTAAGGATGCCGCAGGCAACCTGCGGGAGGGCAGTTCCCGGATAGTGGACGGCCAGGGGCATTTGCTGGAGCTGAATGAGCTGAATGGCGAAAGAGAGGTGGTGCACTACTACCGTTGCCGCTACAATGCTTACGGCCTGCCCGAGGAGGAAGAAGAGCGCAGCGCGTCGCAAAGCGGGACCAGGGTAAGCTACTACCTGTACGATGCCCGCAGGAACTGGATACGCAGGGATGTGTTTACCGGAGGAAAATTAAGCGCCGTATTCCTGAGAACGATCGGGTATGCCGAAGCAGGAAAGTAGCTGTTACGATTTGTAATCCTGCATGGAGATCGTGGCCGTAATTCCTGTATACTCCCGCTCGTCGTTGGACGCAATAATCACCGTACGGTCTTTGCTGTACGCCTCCAGCCATTGCTGGTACATGGCAACGCCCTGCAGGTCCAGGTTGCTGCAGGGCTCATCCAGCAGCAGCAGGGAGCTGTCGCTGAAAAAGGCCTGGGCCAGCTTTACCCTTTGCTTCATGCCGGAGGAGAATTCGTGAAGGAATTTGTTGCCGGCATGCGACAGGCCCATCAGCCCGATCACGGAGGCTACGCTATGGCCGGGAAGTATCTTTTTGAACGTAAAATGGAAAGTAAGGAACTCGGTTAGCGACAGCTCTTCCACCATATCCATACCAGGGGCGCAATAGCTTACGTGCCGGTAAACCTGCTCTGCCGGTACGGAAGTATGGGAAGGGTGACTGTAGGTAAGAGTACCGGTGCTGCATTGCTGCATGCCGCCGGCAATGCGGAGCAGGGTAGACTTGCCGGAACCGTTGGCGCCCAGGATTGCATACTTCCTGCCGGCTTCAAAAGTATAACTGATACCTTTGAAGATCCAATGGCGCTGGTAGCGTTTGCCCACCTGGTTAAGTAAGATCGTCATTGCCGTTTCTGCGGGTGTAGCCGCGCATGATACCGCGGCCCGATTCCCGGATAAAAGAAAGGATTTCGTCACGCTCGTCCGATACGGGGATCTCGGCTTCGATGATGCGCATCGCCTTGGCTACATTGTAGCCCCTCACATACAGGATCCGGAAAATATCCAGTATCTCGTTCACCTTTTCCGTGCTGTAGCCACGGCGCTTGAGCCCTACGGAGTTGACCCCTACATAAGACAGGGGCTCGCGCGCTGCCTTCACGTAAGGAGGCACATCCTTGCGGACCAGGGAGCCGCCGGTTACATAGGCATGCGAGCCGATGCGGACAAATTGCTGAACGGCTACCAGCCCCGCAAGGGTCACGTAATCGCCGATTACGATATGGCCCGCCAAGGTGGTATCGTTGGAGAAGATGCAGTTGTTGCCGATAATACAGTCGTGCGCAATATGGCTGTAGGCCATGATCAGGCAGTTGCTGCCTACCTTGGTTACCTCCTTGTCGGTTGTGCCGCGGTTGATGGTAACGCATTCCCTGATAGTGCAATTGTCACCGATAATTACCTTGGTATTTTCACCCTTATATTTCAGGTCCTGCGGTATGGCGGCGATTACTGCTCCCGGGAATATCCTGCAATTCCTGCCGATGCGGGCCCCTTCCATGATCGTAACGTGCGAGGCGATATAAGTGCCTTCCCCGATCTCCACATCTTTGTGGATTACGGCAAAAGCGTCTATCTGTACGTTGTCGGCTATTTTAGCTTCGGGATGAACGTAGGTTAATGGGTGGATCATTTATCTGTATTAGGGTACCGTATGCTTTTATAACGTGTTGGCCGCCCGGTTCGTATGCTTTTTGCGGTAAAACCGGCCGGGGCCGGTTGTTTTACTTTTGCTTGGGCAGTATCTGGGCAACCAGCTCTGCTTCCGTGGCCACCTTGTTTCCTACATAGGCCGTGCCCCTCATTTCGCAGATGCCCCTGCGGATAGGGTTGATCAGCTCCAGCTTCAGGATCAGCGTATCGCCGGGCACCACTCTCTGCTTGAACTTCACTTTGTCAATCTTGAGGAAATAAGTATCGTAATTCTGCGGGTCGGAATAGTTGTTCAGCGCCAGCAGGCCGCCCACCTGGGCCATCGCCTCAATCTGCAGCACGCCGGGCATTACCGGGTTGCCGGGAAAATGGCCCTGGAAGAAATGCTCATTGAACGTAACATTCTTGATGCCCACTACCTCTTTGTCGGTCATTTCAATGATCTTGTCGACGAGCAGGAAGGGGTACTTATGCGGCAGCGATTTCTCGATATGTACAATGTCGTATACCGGCGGGCGGTTGGGATCGTATACCGGAATGTCGTTCAGGTGCTTGTTCTTCTTGATGTATTGCTTCAGCCTGCGTGCAAATTCCACATTGGTGGCATGGCCGGGCCTGCTGGCAATCACATGGGCTTTGATATTGTAGCCCGTGAGCGCGAGGTCGCCTACAATGTCGAGCAGCTTATGCCTGGCCGGCTCGTTGGGATAATGCAGCTGGAGGTTATTGAGTATGCCCTCGCTTTTTACTTCGACCTTGGGCTGGTTGAATACTTTGGCCAGCTTTTCAAGCTCGCTGTCGCTTACTACCTTATCTACCACTACAATCGCATTGTTGAGCTGCCCGCCTTTGATCAGGTTGTTTTCGAGAAGGAATTCCAGCTCGTGCAGGAAGCAGAAGGTGCGGCTGCTGGAGATTTCATGCTTGAAGTCGCCTATATGTTTGAGGGTAGCATGCTGGGTACCCAGTACCGGCGAGTTAAAGTCGATCATGGTGGTGACCTGGTACTCGTTGGCCGGGATCGCCAGCATATCCACGTTCTTTACCGGGTCGTAAAAATGGATATTCTGGTCAATGGCATAATATACCTTTTTCGCATCCTGTTCCTGCAGGCCCACGCTTTCTATGGCCTCGATGAAGGGAGCGGCGCTGCCGTCCATGATCGGCACCTCTACCGCGTTCAGCTCCAGCAGCACATTGTCTACCCCCATGCCGACAAGGGCGGCCAGCACATGCTCTATAGTGCTGATCCTGGCGCCGTTATGCTCCAGGGTAGTGCCACGGGAGGTGTCTACCACATAATCTACATCTGCTTTTACTACGGGTTGCTCGGGGAGGTCGATCCGCTGGAAGCGGATGCCGAAGCCGGGATTGGCCGGTTTCATGGTCAGGGTAACTTCTATACCGGTATGCAGGCCCACGCCGCTGATCGTTACTTCGCCCTTCAGGGTCTGTTGGTACTCTTTCATGCTTACCTGTTCAGGTTTCGTTTTTTCGGTTTTGCCCTTGGCAGTTAACTCCATCACGCTATACTTGTTAAGGCGGCCGTTTACAATGCCGGAATTAGGGTGTCGTGACCGGGGGCCGGAGCTCCGCCGTCCACACGTTTTTTATCGGGTCGCAAAGATAAACCAAATGCTAATATTATTAAATAATTAACCACCTTTAACCAAATCGGGCCCCGATTTGCCTTCCAGCTGCTGGATACGCCGGGCCCATTCGGGCAAATTTCTGAAAATTGCCTGACTTTTTAAGGCATTCCTGTATTCGAATGCGGGCGAGCCCGTCACCGCGGTCCCCGGCTGGGTAATGGATTTGGAAACGCCGCTCTGGGCATTGATCCGGCTGCCGTCGGCGATATGGATATGCCCTACGATGCCTACCTGACCGCCGATCATGCAACGCCTGCCGATCCGCGTGCTGCCCGATATTCCTGTCTGCGCGGCAATAACGGTGCCTTCGCCTATTTCCACGTTATGGGCAACCTGGACCAGGTTGTCGAGCTTTACGCCATTCCGGATCAGGGTGGAGCCCATCGTGGCGCGGTCAATGGTCGTGTTGGCGCCTATTTCCACATCGTTCTCAATCACTACGTTGCCCAGCTGGGGCACTTTCTTATAGCTGCCGTCGGCCTGGGGGGCAAATCCGAACCCGTCGGCTCCTATTATGCTGCCCGAATGTATGACGGCCCGCTCCCCGATCACGCAATTATGATATATTTTGGCGCCGGCATGGACCACCGAGCCTTTGCCGATGGCTACATTATCTCCTATATAGACGCCCGGGAAGAGTTTTACCCCGTCGCCGATGCGGGCTTTTTTTCCCACATAGGCAAAGGCGCCCACATATACGCCTGTGCCCAGGCTGGCAGTTGCGTCGATGAAGGAGGGCTGTTCGATGCCTTCTTTTTCATTGCCGGCCGAGCGGTACTCATCGTATTTTTCGAGCAGTGTGGCAAATGCGGCATAGGCATCGGGAACCCGCAGCAAGGTGGCTTTTACCGGCTGCTGCAGCTGCAGCGATTCGTTCACGATCACGATAGAAGCCCCGGTGGTGTAGAGGTAGGGCTCATATTTGGGATTGGCCAGGAAGCTGAGCGTACCCGGACGCCCTTCTTCTATTTTGGCAATATCGGAGATGGCGGCTTCGGGGTTGCCTTCGATTCGGGCCTGCAGCAGGGCCGCGATCTGGCCGGCGGTAAATTGCATAGACGCTGGGTGTGTTTGAATGCAGGAGTGCCGGGGCAGTCTGCAAAGGATTTTTTACTACTTGATCCTGCAAATATAAAATTTCTCTACAGGAACCGTAAGGCCGGGCGTGATCAGCGCATTGTCGACCTGCGAAATATTGACGATATCGCCGTTTTTCATCAGGATATTGATCCGTTCGTCGTCCTGGTTGTAAGTGCTGTTGCGGGTACTTCCCGAAAAGAGGTAATAGGGCAGCTCCTCTTCCGTAATGCTGCCGGAATGGAGCATGGCCTGCTTCAATTTTTCGTATTCGTCCTGAAGCGGCTGCGTGCTCAGCTTGACCTTATACAGCTTCCGGTCCTGCATCATGGTGCAAAGCCGTGCAAGTATGGGATCTGCATGGCCGGCCCATACCTTTATCGATGCGCTGATGTCGGTATCATCCAGCAGGCAGAACCGGTCCAGCACCGAGGCGTTTGCCCCGAAATCGGCGGCCCCGATCTGTTCGTAAAGGAAAAAGCGGAGGGCAGGCGTGGCGAAGAGCTCGGCGCCTTTACGGGCCAGCTCCTTGGCCCGCCGGAGGATGTGTATAATGAGCTGCTCTGCGCCCAGTACGGTTTTATGCAGGTATACCTGCCAGTACATGAGCCGCCGGGCAATGATGAATTTTTCTACCGAATGGATGCCCTTTTCTTCCACTACCAGGCCGCCTTCCTTGACCATCAGCATCTGGAGGATACGGTCGTAGCCGATCACTCCTTCGGATACGCCGGTATAGAAGCTGTCGCGGTTCAGGTAGTCCAGCCGGTCCATATCGAGCTGGCTCGATACCAGCTGGTGCAGGAAAGTCTTGGGATGGCTGTTGTCGAATATCGCGATGGCGCCGCTCAATGCGCCGTCGAAATGTTCGTTGAGCCTTTTCATAATGAGCCGGGAAATATCCTCATGCGATATGTCCTGTACAATCGAATGCTCCAGCCCGTGCGAAAAAGGGCCATGGCCTATATCGTGCAGGAGGATGGCCAGGCGGGCGTCCAGGCAATCGGCCCTGGTAATGTCTATATCCTTGCTGCCCAGCTCGTTCAAGGCAATGTGCATCAGGTGGGCGGCGCCCAGGGAATGATGAAAACGGGTATGCACCGCACCAGGATAAACCAGCTGCGCCATACCCATCTGCTTGATACGCCGGAGCCGCTGGAACCAGGGGTGCTCGATTGCCCGCATCATTTCCTTTTCGGGAAAACGGATAAAGCCATAGACCGGGTCGTTGATTATTTTGCCGCGCATGGCTGCAAAAGTAATGGAGATGATGTATATAGTGCATTAAAATCTGCCGTTTCCACGCTTTTGTACCGGCCGGAATCACTATGCCCGGCTGTTTCCGCCGGGGTCACTGCAGGAAAATATGCAGGCAGCAGGAGCAGGATACAGCGCAGGATGAGGAGGACTGCATGGTTAAAGAAAATATGTATGGACCTTCCTGAAGAATAATATGCCGCTCCTCAAAAGGCCTGTAAAAGTTGATGCTGCTTATCCCATTTTTACAGGGAAAAATTTTTCATTAACCCAAAACAACAACTTATGCCCAAATTATTAGCACCCCTGGCCTTAACGGGTTCCTTACTGGTAGCGAGCATATCCGGGATGTTTGCGCAAACATTTGTCCTGCCCAATGCTTACGAGGCCACCCATATAAGCCCGCTTATTGTACGGCCTATGAGCACCTCGTGCTACTCCCTCTCCGGCGGCTATATCTCTCCTACGGCGTATGGTCCCGTAGACCTGTATATTGCCGGCTGGGGTACCCCGCTTTACGGCGCCTCCAGCGAGGTTACCTGGCGGTTTACTGCCGTAGATGACCCGACCAGTACATTGCAGCAGGGAACACTGCCCTATTTTGAAGTAGCAGACCTGGAGGTAGGCAGCGTGCTGAATACTGCCACCAACCGTACCAATATACTGGTGGCCTACTATAAGCTGGGCGTAGGGCACTTTGTGGATGTGTACGAAGTAACAACTTCCCTTTCTAACCCTATAGTGCCTGTTTCGTCGATGCAGCTGTCCGCCTCCACGACCTACGGGCGTATCCGCATGGACTGCCACAGCGTGCATACGGCGGGACTGGTCTGGGAAAACCCGGGCGCCGGCATCGAAACGATCATGAATAAAGAAGGCTCCTGGAGCCTGGTGAGCATACTGGATGGCACTGCCGGCCAATCCGGTCCTGACATGGCATTTGCCTACAACAACAATAAGCTGAATGTGCATTATGTATACCACGACAATGCAGGCACCATTACGGAGTCTGTAGTGGACTACAATACTTTCTGGGCGGTCCCGGGCGTTGTTGTTCCGAATGTACAGGATGTCAACTCGGTGGGCGCCAATATCGGGTCGAGGTTAGTGCTGGATTGTCCCGATCATTACGACAATGCAGACAACTGGGCTTATACCTATACCGACGGAACCAATAAGGAAGTATATGTTCGGTTCATAGACTATAACGGCGCTGCAGTGGCTACAACGGTCAGCGTCAACTCGGGCGCTCTGGGTAATGCGTCTATTGCAGGTATGTACGAAGCCTACGCTCCCACGCTGCATTACGGCAACGGGGCCATAGGCGGATCCACGGAGCAGATCAACGTAGCATGGTATATTACCGACGGCTCCTTGAACGGGTACGTAGGCCTGCAGATGAATGCGGACGGCACAGGGCTGTTGAGCACCCCCGATTACCTGATACTGCCCAATGCCTTTACCGCCGCTCCCTATATACTCCGGAAGGGTGTGGCTTACAGCAAAAGCGATGCCAAATCGGTGCCGAGCTTCCTGTATGCAACCTATTACGACTATAATAATGTAACAGGCAGTTACCAGCTGCACCATGCTTTTCATAAATGGGGCGATATAGCCTTTAAAGAGGGCGCTACAGCCATCGGCAAGCAGCAGGGAGCCGCCGCGGGCTTCGATATCTATCCCAACCCTTTCCAGGACAACCTGAGCGCAGCGGTTACCCTGCAGGAAAGCGGTGTATTGCAGCTTAGCTTGCTCGACCTCGCCGGCCGTGCGGTATGGCAGACCCAGGCCCGGCTGGGCGCGGGGACGCACCGTATTGCAGTGAAGGACCTGGGAAAACTTGCTCCGGGCGCTTATGTGCTGCATGCCGCCTTTAATAACCGGCAGGTCGGTTCCAGAATGATCACAAAGCAGTAAGCGTACAGAACCTGATGCCTGGCCCTGTCGGAATGCCGGCAGGGCCTTTTGATTACGGGTATCGAGCTGTAAGGCATATCAGACCATTATGATCCTTACCCGACCCCGTATTTCCGGCATTTGCATATATTGCCTGCATTTCGGAACTTTGCGCCTCATTTCTAAACTGCATTTTCCTGATGTCTGAAAAGAAGATCAAATCCGCGCTTATTTCCGTATTTTATAAAGACGGCCTGGAGCCTGTTGTAAGAGAGCTGCACCGTATCGGGGCTACCATCTATTCCACCGGCGGTACCCAGAAGTTTATCGAGGAGCTGGGCGTGCCCTGCGTGCCGGTAGAGCAGGTAACCACCTATCCTTCCATCCTGGGAGGGCGCGTAAAAACGCTGCATCCTTCCGTATTCGGCGGTATCCTGGGGCGCAGGGAGCTGGCGCAGGACCTGAAGGAAATGAAGCAGTACAATATCCCCGAGATCGACCTGGTGATCGTGGATCTGTATCCCTTTGAGGAAACGGTGAAGAGCACCTCGGAAGAGCGGCTGATCATCGAAAAGATAGACATCGGCGGCCCCTCAATGATCCGTGCGGCGGCCAAGAATCATAAAGATATCGTGGTGATTGCCGCCAGGGAAGATTATGCACCGCTGGAGGAAATGCTGAAGACCCAGAACGGTATCACTACCCTGGAGCAGCGCCGGAACCTTGCAGCCAAAGCCTTCTACGTGGTGATGAACTATGATATCGCCATCAGCAATTATTTTAACGGCGCCATCGTGCCGCCGTTTCACGGCCGGCAGGTATTGCGCTACGGCGAGAACCCCCATCAGCAGGGCGTTTTCTATGGCAACATGGAAGAGCTGTTCGACAAGCTGCATGGCAAGGAGCTCTCCTACAACAACCTGGTGGATGTAGACGCCGCTGCACAGCTTATTGCCGAGTTTGACGGCGATGAGGCCGTTTTTGCGATCATCAAGCACACCAATGTATGCGGCGCTGCGCAAAGGGGCAGCCTGAGCGAAGCCTGGGACGCGGCCCTGGCGGGCGACCCGGAGAGCGCTTTCGGCGGCGTGCTGGTAGCCAATAAGGAAATAGACCTGGCCACAGCGCAGAAGATCAATGAGCTGTTTTTCGAAATACTGGTAGCGCCCGGCTTTGCAGCCGATGCGCTGGAAGTGCTGCAGACCAAAAAGAACCGTATCCTCCTGCGCCAGAAGCAGGCGCTGCGGACTGCTACCGTATTTAAGAATGTGCTTGGCGGCGTGCTCACCCAGGATGCAGATCAGGGCAACTATACAGAATGGAAAGAAGAAGGGGCGCAGCCTTCGACGGCGGCGGAGAAGAGTGACCTGCTGTTTGCGAACCTGATCTGCAAGCACCTGAAGTCGAATGCGATCGCGCTGGTAAAAAATAAACAGCTGCTGGGTAAGGGTTGCGGGCAAACCAGCCGCGTCGACGCCCTGCGGCATGCGCTGGAAAAAGCAAGGGCCTTCGGATTCGACCTGAAGGGAGCGGTGTTGGCTTCCGATGCCTTTTTTCCTTTCGATGATTGCGTAAAGATGGCGCACGAAGCCGGCATTACAGCGGTGATACAGCCCGGCGGCTCTATCCGCGACAAAGATACGGTAGCTTATTGCAGGGCCAGCGGTATGGCGCTGGTCATTACCGGCATGCGCCACTTCAGGCATTGATATTGCACACTTCAAGAAAAGCTCCCCGGCACAACCGTGCGGGGAGCTTTTTAACGGAGCTTTCCGCCCTTTACAAAATGCGCTTCCCAGTAATCATCGTCAAGGTTGCTGATCATTACGCCTCTGCCCGTGCTGGCATGCACAAAATACCGGTTCTTCAGGTAAACGCCTACATGGGTGATCTTCTTCCCTCCTTCGTGAAAAAAAACAAGGTCGCCCTCCCTTAATTTCCGTTTCTTTACCTTCCTGCTGGCCCCGTATTGGAGCTGCGCAGTGCGCGGAATAGCTTTGTCGTAAACCGAAGCATACAGCTTCAGGGAAAAACCGGAGCAGTCCACACCGCTCTTGCTGTTGCCGCCGTACCGGTAGGGTACGCCGTACCAGTCGTCGATAAAGCGGTAGAGCGTTATGTTGTCGATGTCTTTGGGGGAAGCGGCTATACGGGCCGCGTATTTTTTTCGCAGCTCCCGCTCTGAAAGCGGCGTTGAAGCCGTAGATTTTGCTGTGGCGGCTTTCCGGGATGCGGAGCAGCTGCCCAGCAGCATAGCGCCGGAGCAGGCGAGCAGTAAGAGGAGGCTGCTGAAGTATCTAGCCATAGATCAGGTTGCAAAAGACAATGCAAATATCGGAAAAGGGGCCGCCGGAACAAGCCGTTCCGGCGGCCCCTTTTTTTTATCGGGAATATTTTACCGTCTTGTGGGGCGCTGCTTATTTCGCCTGGGCGTCTGCAGGCTTGCCGGCATCTTCTTCGTTCATGCCTTTGATCACGTCGGCCGTAATGTCCAGCGCTTTGTTGGCAAAAAGGATGTTGCCGCCTTTCACGTAAGAAAGGATGAAGTCGTATCCTTTATCTGCATTGTATTTTACCAGGTAGTTGTCCAGCCGCTTCTGCAGGTCTTTATTGAAGGCTTCCTGTTCCTTGGCCAGTTGTGTGCCCAGCTCCTGACGGCGGTTTTCTATATTCTGCTGCATCTGCTGCAGTTTTTTCTGTCCTGCTTCGCCCTCTGCCTGTGTAAGCGTACCGGCCTGGGCTTTTTTCTGGAAGGCGGTATATTCATTTTGCAGCGAACGGGCCAGGCGCTCTATTTCCGCATCCATTGCCGTAGTTTTCTTCTCGAATTCGGCTTTCCGGGTTTTAAAGTACTCGTATCGCTCCTCCAGGGTATCCAGGTTTACATACGCGATCTTTCCGCTGGGAGCGGCAGCCGGGGCTTCGCTGGTTTTGGCAGCGGGTTGAGTGTTGCTGCCTGTCTTGTTGTCTTTGCAGGAAGTTAAAAACAGGGCGGCTGCGAAGCCGCAAATGATAAAGCGCTGTAAGAATCCGGTTGATGTCCGCATAAATGATTATATGAAAATGATGTGGGCAAATTTAAAGGAATAGTTCCGGCCGGACAAAAGAAAAACCGCTCCGGTAAGGGAGCGGTTTTTATAAAGATCGGGGATTTAGTCCTGTAACTTAAAGGAAACGGGCAGGGTGTAATACACTTTAACGGCTTGCCCGTTTTGCTTGCCGGGTTTCCATTTAGGCATGCTGCTTACCACGCGAACGGCTTCTTTTCCGCAGCCGCCACCGATATCACGTTGTATCACGATATTGGTTACGCTTCCGTCTTTATCCACCACGAACTGCAGTACGACTCTTCCCTGGATTCCGTCTTCCTTGGCGGCGGCCGGGTAGCGGATGTTGTTGGCCAGGTATTTCTGCAGGGCAGCCATACCTCCCGGGAATTCGGGCACCTGTTCTACGGAGGTAAAGATCTTATCGGGCGGCGGTGCGGCTTCTACCGCTTTGCCGGTACCGGTGCCGGGGGTGGAATTCAGGCTGGGGTCGATCGCATCGGGGCTTTCGGTACCTGCCACTGTTTTGGGGCCTACCACCTTGTTCTCTTCCGGTTTGGGCGGCTCGGGTTTTTCTTCTTCCTTCACCTCCTCGTTCTTTTTAATGACCGGCGGGGTAAACTTCACCGTAGGCTTTACCGGCGGGGGCGGCTGTACCGGCGGCGGGGGCGGCGGCTTTTTGGGATCTACGGGCGGCGGCTCGGCCAGCACTACGTCTTTGATCACGGGAGTGGCATCCACCACTACCTTTTTATCGAAGTTGATCATGGAATACCCGAATGCGCCACCGATCACCAATACCGAGATCAGGCCGGCAATGGTTGCACGCCTGCGGTATTTCTTGCGCAACTCATAACCGCCATACTGCTTGTTCCGTCCTTCGAAAAGGATGTCAAGATAGTCGGCATTTAATATTTTATTGATGTCCATAATGTTTTTACTTTAATAGTAAGATGCGGCATCTTCCTTTTTTCCTCAAGGCCTTTCCAGGTGGCCTGGATTACTGGGGATTTGCAGCTTCCGTAGCTTTGATAAAATCCTTGTCTACCGGGGTGATGTCTACTACGGCATACACCGGGATCGCATTGATCGTCATCTCATCCAGTGCATTGATCAGGTCTTCGGTAGTGCTGTTGTCATCCGGCTTGATCAGAACGATCGCTTTGTCGGTGGCGCGAAGCACGCCCTGGCTGATCAGGTTTTGCACGGTCTTCTTCTTGTTGATCAGCACGTCGCGCAGGCCGTCCTTATCCCTGAAGTAGGTTACCTGAACATCCGGCGGGTTGCTGGGATCGTCGCCGATACCGTTGTAATAATATACCCGGTGGTCCTTGCTCAGCAGTAAGGTCAGCGCCTCATCGTTCTTGATCTTGTTCTTATCCTCTTCCTGCAGTTTATCATCCTTGTACGGCATCTGGATCTCCATTGCTTTGGGCTTCGACATGGTTGTGGTAAACATGAAGAAGGTGATCAGCAGGAATCCCAAATCCACCATTGGTGTAAGGTCAATACGGGGGGAACCTTTCTTCCCGCCTTTTACCTCTATTTCTGCCATGGTTGTATTTTCTTTAAAATAGTTGTTACATAATGGCTCCGACGCTAATGCCGTTACCTCTGATTACTTATTCGCTTTTGCCGGAAGCTCTTTCGGCAGCCAGGGCTGTGCCGGGGGGCACTCCTTTCATGTCGGTAATAAAGCTGAAGCGGAATACCTTCTGCTTGCCCAGGGTGCTGATTACCTTGTTGATCTCGGGGTATGCGGCGGCGCCGTCGGCTTTGATCGCGATGCGGCCTTTACCGTTGTCTACGTGGTAACGGGCGGTCTGTACCCAGTAGGCGAGCTCGTTGCTTTCAAAGCTGCCGGTGGTATCGGTAGGGATACCGGGCGCTTTCTTGTCGTACTCGGCCTGCTGAGCAGGGCTCAGCGCCAGGTAAGATTTCAGCTGGGAAAAAGGAACGCCTACCCCGGAACCATTCACGAAGTTCTGCATTTCGGTAGGTGTAAGCCCCAGCTGCTTATCGTCGTTGATCTGGCTGATGATATCCCTTTTCGCTTTCAGGTTGTCTACCGCGAAGAATACCCGCCCGTTCTTATCCAGTGTGATCTGCATAAAACCTTCGGGGATCTGTTTGGTAGAAGTCGAGGCAGGAGTAACTACCTGCACCGGCTCTTCCGGTTTGAACTTGGTCGCCAGCATAAAGAAAGTAAGCAGCAGGAACGCAACGTCGCACATGGCCGTCATGTCAATATGCGTGCTTTTACGCGGCAATTTTATTTTTGGCATCTTCTGGTTGTTTAATGTTTAGACGAAACGGTGAATTGTTTCCACAAAATTAATTCGCGCTTATTTATAAGTAGCAGCGAAGCTTTGTGTTAACGTAAACCCGCTTTCGTCTATGCTGTAGTTGATGCCGTCGATCAGGGTAGTATAGAAGTTGTAGGCAAGCATGGCGATGAAGGAGGTACCGATACCCAGGGCAGTATTGTACAGGGCTTCGGAGATACCGGCAGCCAGGGAGCTGGCATCAGGAGCGCCGGCCGCAGACATGGCGGAGAAGGCGCGGATCATACCCACAACCGTACCGAGCAGACCCAGCAGGGTAGCGGCAGAGGTAATGGTAGAAAGAAATACCAGGTTCTTTTCCAGCATCGGCAGCTCCAGCGCGGTAGCTTCTTCGATCTCGTTCTGGATGCTGAGCACTTTCTGGTCGGTAGTCAGCTCGGTATTGGTGATCATTTCTTTGTATTTCACCAGGCCGGCTTTCATTACATTGCCTACGGAACCGCTCTGCTTGTCGCACTCGGCCAGGGCAGCATCGACATTCTTATTAGCCAGGTGGTATTGTACCTTGCGTACGAACTCACCGCCGTTTACTTTACCTTTTGCTTTCATCACGGTGATCGCTCTTTCGATCACGAAAGCAAGCATAACCAGGAACATGGCAATCAGGAAGGGTACGATAGGGCCGCCTTCATACATGTTACCTTTCCAGTTCAGCGGGCCTTTGTGCTCGGCGGGATTGCTGAAGTTTTCAGGGGCACCCAGCACAAAATAGCGGATCAGCTGACCTACACCGATACACACCAGCACGATCACTAAGTTAATCCAGAAGTTGTTCGAATTTTTGGGCTTGCCTGCTGCGCGGGAAGGAGTACCTGAAGGTCTTGCTGTGGCTGTTTTTACGTCTGCCATAATTCTGATTTTTTACGAATTGATTGTTTAAAAAATTGATACTTAAAATAGTCGCGGCAAATTTATGTTTTTGGGCAAAAAAAACAAGAGCCGGCAAGAAAATTTACCAGTAAGTTAATTTATGCTTCAAATGTAAGTCTATTCACCATTTTTCCAAAATCCAATATACTTCTTTTTTTATAATAATTGCTCCAGTCCTTCTTTAGGCAATATGGTAAATATCTTCCCGCCGTCGGGCGCATACTGCGGTTGCGCGCAGGCAAACAGCTCATCGATCAGGGCATGGGCCGCTTCGTCCGAAAGCGCGGCGGGCTGCGCCATGCGGCGGGCCATCGTGCGCAGCAGCTTTTCCTGCTGCTGATCTTTTAAAGAAGCGGTTTCGTGCTTCAGCTGCTCCAGTACTTCTTCCAGCAGCCGCTGCTCCCTTCCTGCCGGCACATCCGGCGGCGCGCCCTGCACCGCATAGGTATGACTCCCCAGCGGCGAAATGTCATAACCAGTTTTCTTCAGGAAAGGCAGCAGCTCCTCCAGCAGTATGCCGTCGGCGGGGCTGAGCTGCAGCGTGGCCGGGAACAGCAGCCGCTGGCTGACGCTGTGCTCGCGGCCGACCTGTTCGAGCAGCCGCTCGTAATGGATCCGTTCGAGCGCCCGTTTCTGGTGCAGGACGAGCAGACCCGATTTGGTAGTGCTGAGGAGGTACTCTCTCCACTGCAGTACCGGCTGCGGGTGGCTTCCCGTATCTCCGAAATCGAGCTCCTGCTGCCGTTCGGCCGTTGCTGTGTCGCCGTCCGGCATCATATCGCCCTGCGCAGGCAGCTGGGGAAGGGAAGGAAACAGCCTCTCCTGCTGCTCTTTCCATTGCCGGCGGTCGTTCCCTTTTTCCAGGAAATGCGCCTTGCCCGCTTCGCGGAAAGAGTGGGAAAGATAGCCGCTCTGCGCCGCTGCCCGCTGGACATCGTTCTGCGGAAGCCTTACCGCCTCCAGGGCCTGAATCTCGGGGTTGAGGGTGAAGTCCAGCGAAGGCGCTATATTGAACCGTGCCAGTGCATGCTTTACCGTAGACTGCAGATAGGCGTACAGCATGCGGTCGTCGTCGAACTTTACCTCCTGCTTGGTGGGGTGCACATTTACATCGACCCGCTGCGGGTCCAGTTCAAAAAACAACACATAAAAAGGGAAGGCCTCCTTATCGATCAGTCCCTCGAAGGCGGTCGCCACCGCGTGGTTCAGGTAGGCGTTGCGGATAAAGCGGTTGTTGATAAAAAAGAACTGGTTGCCCCGGGTGCGGGCCGCCGCTTCGGGCTTGCCGATAAACCCGTGTATGCGCAACAGCTCCGTGTCTTCCTCGACCGGTACCAGGATCTTTTCCGTTTTATTGCCCAGCAGCTCTACAAGGCGGTTCTTCAGGCTGCCGGCCGTAAGGTGGAACTGTTCGGTATTGTTATGAAACAGGCGGAAGGCGATCTGCGGGAAAGCCATGGCCACCCGTGTAAACTCGTCGATGATATGCTTGTATTCCGAGGTGTTCGACTTCAGGAACTTGCGCCGCGCCGGCACATTGTAGAACAGGTTCTTGACCGACAGGTTGGTGCCCGGCTGGCAGGCGGCCGGCTCCTGCTTCAGGACCTCCGAGGCCTCGATCACCAGGTGGGTGCCCAGTTCCTCGTGCTGCTGCCGCGTTTTCAGGTCTACCTGTGCCACGGCGGCAATGGAAGCCAGGGCTTCTCCGCGAAAGCCCATGGTACGGATGGAGAAAAGATCGTCGATATGCCTGATCTTGGAAGTGGCATGGCGCTCGAAGCTCATCCGGGCATCCATAGGGCTCATGCCTTTGCCGTTGTCTACTACCTGTATCAGCTCTTTGCCGGCGTCCTTAAGGATCAGCTGGATCTCGGTAGCGCCGGCATCAATGGCATTTTCCAGCAGCTCCTTTACTGCCGAGGCCGGACGCTGGATGACTTCTCCCGCAGCGATCTGGTTGGCAAGATGGTCGGGCAGGAGTTGAATAATATCGGGCAACTTACTATATTGTTTGTGGACGTATAAACAAAAAACAGGGGACCGGTCCGTGAAGAGAGGTCCGGATAGCGAAATTAGGAAAAAGGTAAAGAAAACCCGTGGCTGTAATTTTCCCGGGGGCTATTCCCGGGAAGGCGGCGGAGGTGTGTGGATATTAACCTTATTCACTATCCCTGTCTGCACGATCTCGTTCTGCTGCACGGCAACGTCCGGGGCCGAGGAGAATTCCAGGCGGTATATCTTGATCAGCAAGATAAAATAAGCCAGGAGCAGGGGGCCGAAAATGAGGCCCATGACCCCGAAAAGCTGCAAGCCCACGATCACGCCGAATACGGTGATCAGGGGATGTACATCGCCGATCTTTTTCAGGATGCTGAAGCGAAGCACATTGTCTATGTTCGACACCACCACGGCGCAATAAAGGGCCAGCCCTATGCCCATGCCTACCCGCCCGCCCGCGATCACCACGATGCAGATAGGCACCCATACAATCATGGTACCCACCATGGGCAGTATGGAGGCTACGCCCGTAAGCACGCCCCATATCAGCGCCTGCGGCACGCCGAATATCCAGTACCCGATCACGGCTATGACGCACTGGCAGAGCATCAGTACGGGGATGCCGATGGCGTTGGACACCACCATGTTCCTGGTTTCGGCCCAGAGCGAGTCCTTGTTCTCTTCTTTTAAGGGCAGCAGCCGCACGATCTTCCTTTCCATATCGCGGCCGCTGAGCAGCATGAAGTAGAGGATGAAGAAAGCCGTAAGGATATTGATCATAACGCTGGTGGTGGCATTCAGGGTGGCGGTGAGGAAGCTGGGAACGATCATGGCTATCTTCTGGATGCCTTCCTGCAGCTGGCGGTCGTCTATATTGAGCCGGGGCAGGTAAGCCTCGATCCATGCAATCAGCTTATTGCCCTGGCTGACCAGCTCTCCCGAATGCGCTACCGCGTAGTTGAACTTCGGTATAAGCAGCTCCACCAGCAGCCATACAGGTACGATGATCACGAACACGCAGGTAAAGATCAGGGTAACCGCTGCTATCCATTTCTTCCAGCGCCGCCTGATGGTAAGGTTGAAAAAATACTGCCGTAACAGAATGTAAAGGGTAATGGCGCCAAGGAAGCCGGGAATAAAATACTGCAGCTGCCAGATAAGCACAATGCCGATAAATGCGATAAGGATAAGGAGGATGATCTGCTTGAGTCCGTTGGTTCTTAAGATGTCCATAAGGTGCCGGATATATCGGGTGAATGCAATAACTGAAAATTAAGGCAAAAGTTTGGGCCCTGGGCTCCGTTAAATTAAACAGAATAATTTACAGCCGGAAATTTATATCTTTACTTTACGGGGGCAGCCTGTAAGTAATTGCGTATAAACCCCTTAGCGGCAATTATAAATGATAAGATTTTATTAAAAGATAAAAAATGACAAACAATCTTGTAGTGAAGATTGTAGTTTTGTCTGTATATCAATCTGAATAATTCACAATTTAAAATCAATTAGTTATGGCAAACAATGCAGGAAAAACCGTTGCTACTTTATTAATCGGTGCGGCAGTAGGCGCGGCAGTAGGCTATGTGCTGGGCACAGACAAAGATAAACGCCAGGAACAGGTGGATCGTCTTAAAAACAGCATCGACAGGCTGAAAGCCAAACTGGGCCGGAAAGCTTCCGATATCGAAGACGAAATTTTCAGCGCTTAAGGATTCTCTAAAATATAGCATTTTGAAAAATCCTATCAGTTCTCTCAGGGACAAAATAACCCAGTACATCCGGTTGCGTTTCGAGCTTGTCCGTTTGGAAGTGATCGAAAGGCTTGTGAATGTGATGGGTTATTTTGCCTTTATTATCATTGCCATTTTCCTTTGTTTCCTTTCCGTCTTTTTTGTTTGTCTGGCACTGGCCAAGTGGCTGGGCGCTTTATTTCACAACGACGGACTGGGTTACTTCTGCGTTTCTTTGCTGGTGCTGCTGGCATCGGTGTTTGTTTTCCTCTCCAGCAAAAAGATCATCCGCTTTTTTGCCGGTAAGATGGCCTGGCTGCTGACCAAGCAGAAAGAACGCAATATCCCGGAGGAAGATGAGGCAAGCGAAGAATGAGCCCGGTTTCCCCGGCACACCAACCGTTATTCACTATGGCGAAGAGATATACCCGTAAGCAAGTCAGCAGCCTGAAAGACCTGGACCGGGAGCAGGAGCGGATCCGGTATAAGGTAAGGCGGATCGAAGATGACTGGATGGATATTTTCCAGCCGCAACAGCTGGTACTTAACCTAGCTATGGGGTTGCTCGGCAGGCGGAAGAAAAAAGCAGCGGCCATGCAGGCACCCCCCGGTAAAGGAAGCAAAAAGGGCAAAAGACATAGTGGCCTGAGCATGCTCGCAGCGGGATTGCCGTTGCAGGGAAAGCAGGCCGGCAAAAAAATACTGAAAAAGATAGGCATCTCCTTCCTGCAGTGGCAGGTCTTTAACCTGGCGCTCTACCTGGGGAGAAAAGCCTGGAAGCATTATAAGGAAAGGAAGCTGCGCAGGCATTCCCTGGCCTGAGCGCGGCATAGCCATAAAAAGAAAAAGGATCGCGGATAATACCGCGATCCTTTTTCTTTAGCGACAATTGCAGTATGTAAAAATTTATCTTTCCAGGCAGGTTATTTAAAAGGTGAAGGAAATCGGTTTACGCAGAAAAGCCGTCTATTTAACATGATGCTTCACAAAATCCCGGATCTTGCGGGTATAGTCAAAATAGCCGGCTTCCATACGGATCCAGAAGATAATAAAGATCAGCAGGCCCACCCCGATCATAGCCAGCGGGGGCCAGTAGCTTTCCGAAGGATTGAGCAGGTAGAAGACGCTGGCGCCCAGGATACAGAACAGGCAGAAAATGACGATAAGGTATGGACCGCCGGCGTCGATACGCCTTGGCTTGGAAGTAACGATAACTCTTGTGCCGGAACCCTTACCCTGCATTTCTACATGCGTGATGGGAAGGGTCTTGATGCTGTTGTCATCCTCGGCATGGGGTATGATCTTTAACATCTGTTCCTTTTCCAAAATCTCGAAATCCAAATGATGAACCTGAATATGCTTTCCTAATAAACGCTGCTTGATGTCATCAATAGACAGCGGTGTGTTGTAGCGATAAGTTCGTTGGAATATCATACGACATTTGTTTAAAAAAGTGAGTAATCATTTACTGCAATTAAAGAACAAGATAAAATTTAATATTAGCAAAACCAAGGGTTATTTGCAATTTTTTTTTAAACTGTGTATGGCCTTACCTCTTTTTACAAAGACCCGTCTTTATTTGGGTACGGTTGGGAAATAAACCGTTAATAACATAACGCAGGAATGTTTACTTTTATTTCTGCAAAACCTTGCCAAACCCTGCTTTTTAGACATAAACAAACCTGCTTTCCATAAAATATGACACGACTCTTTACCCTTGGTTTGCTGTTGCTGTGCGCGCTCACCGGCCTTCAGGCACAGGAACGCCCCTTCGCCCTCCGGCTTGCCGGCAGGGAGGTTGAATTGCTGCCGCCGGACATGCTCCGGGAATACATGGACCGCTTGCCGGGACAGGACCAGGCCGTACAGCTCTACCTGCGGTTCGAAAAAGCGCCGGACCAGGCCGGCCTGAAGGCGGCGGGGATAGAGCTCCAGGGATATATACAGCAGAACGTTTACAATGTTGTGCTCAGGCGCCCGCTCAGGAGCGCCGATATGGTGCTTCATGGCATCGGCGGATGGGCCGCGGTAATGCCCGAAGATAAGATCAACCCTTTGTTCCTGAGGGAGGACGCCGCTTTCGGGAAAGGGGGGGAAGTGCTGCTGCTGGTTACCAAAGGCATGAACGAGCATGACCTGCAGCTGCAGCTGGACAAGCTGGGCATACGGCTTTCTGCCGCGCAAAACTGGAAAAGCCAGGACCTCTGGCAGGCTGTAGCCGACTCCGCACAGATACGCCTGCTGGCCGCCCGGCATTTCATCCGTTTCATCAATCCGCTGTTTACGCCCGTGGCGCTCAACCACCAGGCAATCGGCTTTACAAATACGCAAATAGCGCATCAGCCTGTTTCCATCGGCGGCCGGAACCTGCAGGGGAGTGGCGTTACCGTAGGCGTTGGCGATAATTCCGACCCCGATCACGTCGATTATATAGACCGCGTCATCAGCTTCAACCCGGTCATCTCTACCACGCATGCTTTTCATACCACCGGAACGGTAGGCGGCGCAGGTCTCCGCGATGAGCGCTTTAAGGGATTTGCTCCCCGGAGCCGCCTTATTGAAGACTTCTTCAGCCAGATCATTTCCAACGGCGCTACCTATTACCAGGATTTCGGTATGGTAACTTCCAACAATTCCTATGGCAACATACTGGGAGATTGCGGCTACGCCGGTACCTACGATGTATACACCCAGTATTGCGACCAGCAGATGAGGGATATACCCGAGCTGCTCACCGTGTTTGCCGCAGGCAACGACGGGTTGAAGAACTGTACTCCCTATCCCGCAGGGTATGCTACCGTGGCAGGTTCCTACCAGACCGCCAAAAATGTACTGACGGTTGCGGATATCGGCAAGACCAGGCTCTGGGAGCATTTTACTTCTTCGCGCGGACCCGTAAAAGATGGCCGCCTCAAGCCCGAGATCACGGCAGTAGGCACCCGGGTCATTTCCTGCATCGACAACAACGACTATGCCATCAATTCCGGCACCAGCATTGCCTGCCCCAATGTAACCGGCGCTGCCGCATTGCTGTACGAACGGTACAGGCAGCTGCATGGCGGCCAGAATCCCCAAGGCGCGCTGATCAAAGCACTGCTGATGAACGGGGCCGACGACCTGGACCAGCCTGGTCCCGATTTTCACTACGGGTTCGGGCTGATGAATTTCGGGCATACGCTGAACATGCTCGAAAACAACCGTTACTTTTCCGGCGCGATCAATACGGCGCAGGAGCAGACCTATACCTTTACCGTACCGGCCAATACGGCCAGGGCAAAGGTGATGCTTTACTGGAACGACCCGGCGGCGCAGCCGCTCGCCGCACATGCGCTGATCAACGACCTTGACCTTACGGTAACCACGCCGTCCGGGACTACGGTGCTGCCCCTGGTGCTGGATACCCTTCCCGCCCAGGTCACTGCGCCGGCCGTGCCGGGCATCGACCGTATCAATAATGTAGAGCAGGTTACCCTGAATAATCCGGCCGCCGGAACCTATACCATCAAAGTAAAGGGATTCAATGTCCCGGAAATAAACCAGGAATATTTCGTGGCCTATGACCTGGCGCCGGCAGGGGTTACCCTGCAGTATCCCTTCGGAGGAGAATCGCTGGTGGCCGGCGACTCGCTCATGATCTACTGGGAAGCCTCCGACGATCCCAATCCCTTTACGCTTTCTTATTCGGTAGATAACGGCAACAGCTGGACCGTCATCAGCAGCAATATTGCCGCCTCGTTACGCTCCTATACCTGGTACATGCCGGCTACCCTTGTTTCGGACCAGTGCAGGATCCGCATTGCACGGAACAATACCGGCCAGCAGTCGCAAAGCCAGTCGTTTATTTTATTGGGCAGGCCCGAAGTAACGCTTGCCACAACTCCCGAACAATGTCCGGGCTCGATCCGGATCAGCTGGAATACCATAGCCGGCGCCAACGGCGGCTACCGTGTTTTCCGGAAGCTGGGCGCGGAAATGGTGCAGGTGGCCGCCGTATCCGGCAATACCTATACCTTGACGGGTCTTGACCCCGACAGCACTTATTGGGTTGCCGTAGCGCCGGTGATCAACGGCAAAACGGCGATGCGTTCCGTGGCTGTAAGCAGGAAGCCCGCCGATGGCAGCTGCAATGGTGTGGCGCACGGCGATCTGCGCATGGCGGAAATACTCAGTCCCGGTACCGGCCGCCTCTATACCAGTACAGCGTTAAGCGGCGCCCAGCCGCTGACGGTTCTCGTGAGCAACCTCGACGACCAGACCGCCGCCAACTACCGGATCGCTTACCGGGTAAACAGCGGGCCCTGGCAAAGCAGCAACTATACGGACCTGATCAGCCCTGCCGGCAACCGCCAGATTACCCTGGGCAACCTGAATCTGGCCGCAGCGGGCACTTACCAGATTACCGTGGCCGTAACCAACCTGGCCCTGACCGATCCGCAAAGCGCGAACGATACGATTGTGACCACAGTAAAGCAGGTAGACAACCCGGTGATGAACCTGAGCGGCGGTTATGAAGAAGGATTTGAAGCAACCAGCCTCTCGATGACCGGCAGGGGAATGGTTGGTATAGACGGCGCAGAAAAATGGGATTTCGGCACGAGCCAGCCCAAAGGACGTATCCGCAGCTGGGTGAACAGCGGCATCACGATCAGCGGCAGCCGCTCTGCCAGCATGGATAACGCGGTGAACCAGGTGAGCAATATTGCGGGGAGCAGTTACAACACGCTGACCGGAACCTTCAACCTCAGCAGCTATAATACCACCAACTGGGAAGTGCGCTGCGAATTCGATTACGTGATGCATGGCCTGCCCAAGTTCGATACCGGTAACAGCGTGTGGGTAAGAGGCAGCGATACCGATCCCTGGGTGCACTTGCTGGATTACCAGATCGATACGGTAAATATGGGCGTTATCTACTCTTCCGGCTCGATTTCCCTGACCGATGTGCTGAACGCGGCGGGGCAGAATTTCAGCTCCAGCACACAGCTCCGGTTTACCCAATACGACACTTCGCTTATTGCAGCCCCTTACTTCGGTAATGGCGTTACCATAGATAACTTCAGCCTGTACCTGGTTACCGACGATGTAGCGCTTCTGTCTGTTGACTCCGTTTATCACTACAACTGCGGGCTCAGCAACCAGGTGCCCATGAAGATCCGGGTGCGCAACGGTGTGAACAACACGGTATATAATGTACAGGTGGCCTACAGGCTCGACAACCAGGCCGTAGTGACGGGAGTAATCGATTCGATAGCAGGAAAAGATACCGTAAGCTATACATTTGACCAGCCGATGGACCTTTCTGCCAACGCCGCCTACAATCTTTCCGTATGGGTGTACCTTCCTACCGATACTTACCGGATCAACGACAGCATACTGGATTTTAAGATCAAGAACCAGCCGGTGATCGCTACTTTTCCCTACCTGCAGGATTTTGAAAGCGGCGACGGATCTTTTTACGCCGACGGCAGTAACAGCAGCTGGGCCTACGGCCCGCCCGCGGCAGCCAAGATAAGCCATGCTGCCAGCGGGACCAAGGCCTGGAAGACCGGCCTGGCGGGAACCTACAACCGCCTGGAGTATTCTTACCTGTATTCGCCCTGCTTCGATATCAGCCAGCTTACGCTGCCTGTGCTGAGTTTCAGCCTGGCTACCGATATAGAGGATCCCGGCTCGGCCGTGTTTGATATGGCTTATGTGGAATACAGCCACGACGGCCATACCTGGCAAAGACTGGGACAGGCAGGCGCGGGCACCAACTGGTACACCAACGACTCTGTTCAGGGCTGGACCCGGTCGGGCGAAACCTATTGGCATGTAGCCACGATACCGCTGCCTAAAGACGGCAACATCGTGTCTTTCCGCTTCGTGCTGCGTTCCGACCAGGGGGCGGAGCTGGAAGGTATTGCGGTAGATGATATCCACGTGTATGACCTCCGGCATCCCATATTCAACCAGGATCAGTTCCCGGCTCCCGTTGTCCGGGATATAGCCGCGGGGCAGCAGGCCGATTATACCAGCGGAAACGATATAGGCTTAAGCCTCCTGAATACCACATCCTCCGCGCTGGGCAATACAGAAGCGCAGGCGTATAAACATACCGCATTCATCAACGAAGACAGTACGCAGTATTTCCTTCCGAAAAATTTCGTAGTGCAGGCCGCTGCGGCCCCGTCCGATAGCGTGACCTTACGGCTGTATGTGCCGGACGAGGCTATGCGTACGATCCGGGAAGATGCCGTCTGCTATTCCTGCAGCAAGGTCAGGGAAGTACAGGAGCTGGGCATTACCAAGTACGATGATCCGGATAAGGGCCGGGAAAACAATACCCTTGCGGATAACCTCAACGGCAGCTACAGCTTTATCCCGAGAGAAAAGATCCGCTGGGTACCCTATGACGCCGGTTATTATGCCGAACTGAAAGTAAAATCATTCTCCGAATTCTGGTTCAACGACGGAGGGCCTACCAGGGATCAGCTGCTGACCGCCAACCTGTTTGACTTTACGGCTGCCCATTACGGCGCCCGCCACGCAATGCTGCAATGGAGCTCAATGCTCGATCCGCGGATCGCTTCCTACGAGCTGCAGCGTGCCGATGCTGCTCTTGCATTCAGCACGGTGGCTTCGGTAGCAGCTTCCGGGCAGCCCGGCTACAGCTACATCGATACGCCCGTGCTTACCGGCAGCGCCACGGTGTACTACCGTATCCGGTATATACTGGACGACGGCAGCGAGCATTACAGCCTCATACGCAGCCTGGACTGGGGCGGCATGGAAGGCGCCGTGCAGGTATATCCCAATCCCGTGCGGCACGGGCAGCTTCACCTGGAGTGGTTCAAAGGCACAGGCGACGGCTTGCAGTGGTCGCTGTATTCCATTACCGGGCAGCTGGTGGTCAGGGGTAATACCGACCAGGACAGCTATAACGGGCGCCATACCTTCGACCTGTCGCGGATGGGACTGACGCCGGGGCTGTATGTGCTGCGGGTGGTCAGCGGCAAGGATAAATGGGAATTTAAGGTCGTATACCAGTAAACGTGTGGAAAGAGCACAAAAGCCATGACCCGGCAGGGTCATGGCTTTTTTATTATGCCGGAATGCCTGCCTCGAATATTTTCTGTGCCTTCGTTTCCCTGAAGCCGTTATTGCAGTAAAAGCGATGCGCCCCTTCCCGTATCACATTGCTTCTTACCTTGAGCACGCCGATCCCTCTTTCCCTGCACCAGTCCTTTGCCTTGTCTACCAGCTGCCGCCCCAGTTGCTGCCCTCTTTGTTGCCCATCGACCACAAGCCCTCCTATTTCCGCAAAAACGCCCGACTCCAGGCGAATGGTCCGGAACAGGTGCAGCCACCCGTTTACAGTCCCTTCCGTTTCCGTAACCCATACGGCATCATGATCCGACTGCAGCAGCTGCCCGAGCCATTCCACGGTGGCTGAAAGCGGGTAAGGATAGCCTAACTGTGCAGACAGGCGATTGATAGCTGCAGCATCTTCCATCGTTGCTTTTCTGACGCGCGTTGTCATAACTTGTTACAGGTTGTTTTAAAAGGTGCAGGGCCGCGAAGGCATTCCGCCCTGCCTCTTTCCCCCAATGTAAAGGTACTGGTAAAACAAGGTATTCAGGAATCCTGCCCGGCAGCGCCTGCCCCGGCCCCTTGCCCAGGCATCAGCAAATCATTCAGGCTGTTTATTTCCTTAAGAAGCAGCCCGCTGGCTCAATACAGGGAACATACACCTGCTTCCTGCCGCGGTGGTGCAAGTTGCGTACCGGCAACCGGGAAGACAAGACATACTTTTAGTATTGCTGAAGTACCGGCGAGGCAGCTAAGGAGATTTTTATACATTCAGGTATGGGCAGGGCTTGCAAAGACCGATAAAATAACAAATCTTTGTAGCAGACCAAACCACCTTATCATGTTACTGCTGGCGATCCTCGTTCCCTGGCTCTCCTTTTTATTAAGAGGGCAGATATTCAACGGCCTTTTATGCCTGGTACTGCAGGTTACACTTGTAGGCTGGCTGCCTGCCGCTATGTGGGCAGTTTTGTCGCTGCAGAACAAGCGTGCCGAACGCCGTACCCGCCGCCTGATCCGTTCGGTGCAGCGAAACCGGTACTGACTTCCGGCGGCGGCTTCTGTTCACCAAAGATGCGAAGCAGCTGTTCACAAAAAAAGCCACCTTACGGGGTGGCTCGGATATATATGAAAGGCCCTTGCACCCTGCAGCGGGACCGCTGCTTTGTGGAGGCACCCGGATGGTACGTGCTCAGGCATCCTTTTCCGCCACCAGCTCGTAAATGGCACGACATACATTCAGCTTGCCCTTCCATTGCCAGAGCCGCAGGTCGGCCTTCAGCCGGTCTACGCTGAATTCGTAATACATATCCTTAATGGTTGTCTGATCCCAGGAAGAGATCATCTGCAGGTAAGGTTCGGCCAGCTCGGCGGCGGGAATGCCTCGCTCCCTGATCTGGTTGCCATAGATGCGGAAAGGACTTCTTTTTTCCATAAGCAGGTCAATCATTGATTTGATCACACAAAGATCAGATACGAGTGCGCCAAAACGCGGCGCAGACAACTTTCTTTTTTAGTCTTTCCGATTAAAAATAATGGCTGCCGGAAGGCAGCCATTATTTTTTAATTGTTATCAGACCACGTTTTTGAAGAGGTTGATCAGGAATGTCGGACTTCCTACGGAAACGCTTGAAGCAGTAGTATTCGTTACGTTGATCAGGATCTGGTCTGTTGTGCCCTGTTTGATGCCAACGGAAAATAAAACACCGGGAGGAGTGTTATAGGCGCTAAAGCCCCATGTCAGGGTATCTTTAAATTCATCCATTGCAAACCCTGTTGGCACTGTTTCCACAAACTGGCTGGTAGTGTTGGCGGCAATAGTACCGATATTCACTCCTGTAAGGGTGAATTTATGTGCCCGGGCAACGGGTACTCCATTTATCTCCATGCCGGCTACATTATATGCCAGATATTCTCCCTGGTTGATAATACCCCTCAGGTACTTAATGTATCCAGATCCCTGGTCTACGTTATATACCGGGGTTTTTGCGCCTCCCAATGCGTCGAAGGCGAGGCAATCCTCGATCTGGTAGGTGTGGACGCCCTGAATGTCGAACTCCGTAGTTACATTGGAGAATTTCAGGTTCCGGAAAGTATGCTGACCCAAAGCTGCGCCTGCGCTGGTACGCTTAACGCCCGTGACACAGCCGGAAATGGTAGAATCTTCCACAGTAACGCCTCCGTGCGTATGGATTGCAATTGCTTGTGCTGAACTTTCTATGTGGCAATCGCGGATCCGGGTACCGTATGATGCATTTATCGCAGGGCCTCCTATAGCTTCAATATCTGTATTGGCAATGTACACGCCGGTTTGGTCATCGACGATGCCGGCCTCCCTGCAACCACTGATGTTGCCGTGCAGCACAGTGGATGCGAAACTGCTGTTAGAGAAAACAATCCCTTGCCGGCATCCCAGAATGCTGAAGTTATCCAGGCGGGTCAGTACAGATTCATTCACACTGATCGCGATGTCGAAATTATGCATGTACACCCGGTTGATAAAGCATTGATGAGAGCGAAGCAGGGCTAAGGCAGTTCCGGTGCCGGGTACGCCGGAAGATGCATTGCCATTGCCGGCCAGGGTGAGATCTTCAACGGTTGCAAAGGTGAATGTAGAAAAATCACTCAGTTTAATGCCATCGCCGTTGAATTGTAATATGGTACTTTGCATACCATCTCCTTTAATACTGATATAAGGTTTGTTGATCTCTAATCTCTGTGTAAGATTATAGGTTCCTGTCGGAACATACAATACGCCTTTCTCATACTGATGCAATAAGTCAAGCGCATTTAAGAAAGCCTGGGTATCATCATTGACACCATCGCCCACAGCCCCGAAGGACCTTACATTTACAGGTTCGAAAATCTGAACGGACATAATAATAGGTTTTAAAGTGAAGAAAAGTAACTGATCAATTACATGGCAAAGATGCATATCGCCATGGCCGATACATGGCGTAGCATCTCTGTTTTCGGAAAAAATGCGCATGAGGGAAATATGTTTGCTCTTTTCCTTATTTTTATAAAACCTTTTGCCGGCCTGTTATGGTAAAGAGAGGAAAACCTGTTGCTCGCCGGAGCTGATTGTTTTCGGATGGTATCGATAGCTATAAACAAATTGCACCTTGTTGCATGCTTATGCAGCTGTATACTGCTGCTGGCTGCTAGTCGCTTACCGGCCCAGACGGTACAGGGAACCGTAACAGAGGCAGGGCAGGATAGGCCGGTGGCGGGGGCTTCCGTATTCGTCAACAGCACAACTTACGGCACCGCGTGCGATGCGGCCGGGCATTTCGTATTAACGCAGCATCCGCCTTTTCCTTTCGAGCTCACGATTACTGCCGTTGGCTTTGAAAGCCGGGTAATACAGGTTACGCAGGCAATGGCCGCTACATCCGTTGCCGTATATCTCACGCCAAAGGCCATTGCTATCGCGGATATTGATATACGGCCGCCTTTGAAGGACGGCTGGGCGCTTTATGGAAAGACCTTCCTGGAAGAATTTATCGGCTATTCGGGCTTTTCGAAGCAATGCCAGCTTGAAAATAAGGAAGCGCTTGCCTTCTATTATGATGACCGGGAGCGGGTACTGCGGGTAAATGCCACAGAGCCGTTACGCATCCGGAACCTTGCTACAGGCTACCTCATCACTTACTGGCTGGAAGATTTTTCGCTGGATAACAAGAGCCGGCAGCTGTTCTTTAAAGGCTATAGCCAGTTTGAGCCGCTCCGTACCAGGAAGCGCAAAAAGGAAGCCCAATGGCATGCGAACCGGCTGTCGGCTTACAGGGGCTCCTTGTGCCATTTTATGAGAAGTGTATACCGGGGCCGCGTGGCGGAAGAGCAGTTTGAAGTACGGACTCTTAAAAGAGTGCCGCAGTCGCAAAGCGGCCGTTACCTGCCGCTTTCATCCGATACATTTTCGACGGGCGATCATGCTAAACTGGCGCAGATGGGTGAGCGCATCCTCGGAAGCAGGCCGGACGTAGGCAAGGCTATGGCTTTCCTGATGGAGCTCGGCAAGTGGAAAGCCGACAGCAGCAATGCTCCCCTGCGGCTCGCCGGCGTGCCGGGCCCGGATACCAGCATGCAGCAGGAATACCGGTTCCTGAAGCTTACCGGCGACGCCCGTATAGTAGTGCAGCATTTTGTCTACCCTAAAAAGGAGCTGCCGTCATTGGCGGATGCTGTGGCCCTGAACCGTCCGCCTGCAGTACACAGCGGCCTCAGGCTGCGGTACGATACTGCAGGAAAGCCGGTCCTGTCCTTGTCCCCTGCGGGGCAGGGTGCAGAACCTGATACAGCCCTGATGCGGTTTGCCCGTGAAAAGCTGGGCAAGCAGGACCCTGTGCTGGAAATACTGTTTACCGCTATTGTGCCCACAGATACTTTCCGGAAAGTTACCAAGGAGGGCCAGGTACAGCTGTACTTTAAAGATTGCCTGCAGGTGACCTATACGGGAGAAACTGCAGAAGAAGCGTATTACACCCGGCTGCCTGCCGCTTATAAGCACGGGGCAGAAAACCAGCAATCGATCCTGAACCTGCGCAGCGACGAGCCGCTTACGCTTACCCCGCAGGGCAACTTCTACGATTTGTATAACCTGCTGGTAGAGCGTTACTGGGCCTATGAAAAGCTGGACAAGCTGCTGCCGCTGGATTATGAGCCTGAAGCGGCAAGCCGGCGGCATATGGAATGACCTTAACGCAGCGCGCGGATATGCTGCCTGCTGTTTATGAATGGTGAATTTCAATAAACCGGCCCAGCAGCAGGTGGCGCATGCCGGTTTTTCCTTATAAAAATAGCCGCTAAAACCGTAATTTTGCGCCCTGAAGTAACCACCTACTATTTATGTCGTACACTCCTAAAAATAAGATCCGTATTGTAACCGCTGCCTCCCTGTTTGACGGGCACGATGCCGCTATTAACATCATGCGTCGTATCATGCAGGCCAATGGCGCCGAAGTGATCCACCTGGGTCATGACCGGAGCGTGCAGGATGTGGTGGATTGCGCCATCCAGGAGGATGCCAATGCCATAGCCATGACCAGCTACCAGGGCGGCCATGTGGAATACCTGAAGTATATGTATGACCTGCTGCAGGAAAAAGGCTGCGGGCATATCCGGATCTTTGCCGGAGGGGGAGGCGTTATATTGCCCGCCGAGATCGAAGAGCTGCATCAGTATGGCATTACCCGGATCTACTCGCCCGACGACGGCCGCGCTATGGGACTGGAAGGAATGATCATAGACCTGCTGCAGAAAAGCGATTTCCCCACCGGCAACCAGTTGAACGGGGAAGTGGGGCATATCAGGGAAAAAAACGCCAGGGATATAGGCAAACTGATCTCCGCTGCGGAAAATTGCTCCGAACTGCCCGAAACCCAGGCAATGCTTAAAAAGATAGCGGAACAGGCCCGGGAAAGCAAAACGCCGGTACTGGGCATTACCGGCACCGGAGGATCGGGCAAAAGCTCGCTGGTGGACGAAATAATACGCCGCTTCCTGCTCGACTTCAAGGATAAAACCATCGGCATCATTTCCGTAGACCCTTCCAAGCGTAAAACCGGTGGAGCCCTGCTGGGCGACCGTATACGGATGAACGCGATCCGGAACGAAAGGGTATACATGCGTTCGATGGCTACCCGCCAGAGCAACCTGGCTGTATCCAAGTACATTCATGATGCCGTAAATATTTTAAAGGCGGCGGCATACGACCTGGTCGTACTGGAAACCTCCGGTATAGGCCAGAGCGATACCCAGATCACGGACTACTGCGACCTGAGCATGTATGTAATGACGCCGGAATACGGCGCCGCTACCCAGCTGGAAAAGATAGACATGCTCGATTTCGCGGACATCGTGGCGGTCAACAAGTTTGACAAGCGGGGAGCCATGGATGCCCTGCGCGATGTAAAAAAGCAGTACCAGCGCAATCATAAGTTATTTGACCGGGATGCTGAAACCATGCCGGTATACGGCTCCATCGCTTCGCAATTCAACGATCCGGGCACCAATACGCTTTACCGTGCGCTGATGGATGTGATCGTAGCCAAGACAGGCGCCGATCTTAAATCTACCTTCCAGCCCAGCGAGGAGCTCAGCGAGAAGATCTTCATCATTCCGCCCGCCCGTACCCGCTACCTGAGCGAGATCGCGGAGAACAACCGCAATTACGACAAAAAGGTGCAGGAACAGGCCGACGTTGCCCAAAAACTGTTTGGCATCCGTAAAACCATCGATACCCTGCAGGCCTCGGCTATAGAAGACAAGGACCGCCTGGCCAAGGAGCTGGAAGAGCTGTATGCAAAGATCACGCTGGAGATCGACCCGAAGAACCTGCAGCTGCTGCAGAACTGGGAAGCCAAAAAACGTCATTACCAGGATGAATACTACGTGTTCAAGGTAAGGGACAAGGAGCTGAAGATCAAAACGCACAGCGAGTCCCTTTCCCATACACGCGTGCCCAAAGTGGCCGTGCCGAAGTTTGAAGCCTGGGGAGAGATACTGAAATGGGCCCTGAAGGAGAATTTCCCCGGCGAATTTCCTTACGCAGCCGGTATCTATCCTTTTAAGCGGGAGGGAGAAGATCCTACCCGTATGTTTGCAGGAGAGGGAGGGCCGGAGCGTACGAACAAGCGCTTCCATTACGTAAGCAAAGGGCTGCCTGCCGCAAGGCTCAGCACCGCTTTCGACAGTGTGACGCTTTACGGGCAGGACCCAGACCATCGTCCTGATATCTATGGTAAGATCGGTAACTCCGGGGTGAGCGTTCCCTCGCTGGACGATGCCAAAAAGCTGTACAGCGGCTTTAACCTGGCAGACCCCAAAACGTCGGTATCCATGACCATCAACGGGCCTGCGCCCACGATCACCGCTTTCTTTATGAACGCCGCCATTGATCAGCAATGCGAGCTGTACATCAAGGCCAACGGGCTGGAAGAGGAGGTAAATGCGAAGATCGATGCGATCTACAAGGAAAAAGGAGTGCCCCGTCCTTATTACAGCGCCAATGTAGGCTCCGGTAAGGAGGCTGAAGGCAGGCAAGGCGAGCTGCCCGAAGGCAACGACGGTCTGGGGCTGATGCTCCTGGGGGTAACGGGCGACCAGGTGCTTCCGGCCGATGTGTACAACGAAATCAAGGCGAAAACACTGAAGGCGGTAAGGGGCACGGTGCAGGCCGATATACTCAAAGAAGACCAGGCGCAGAATACCTGCATCTTTTCCACCGAATTCTCCCTGCGCGTTATGGGCGATGTGCAGCAGTATTTCATCGATAACGGGGTCCGGAACTTCTATTCCGTTTCCATATCGGGCTATCATATCGCCGAAGCCGGCGCCAACCCTATTTCGCAGCTGGCCTTTACGATCTCCAACGGCTTTACCTTCGTGGAATACTACCTGAGCCGCGGCATGCATATCGACGATTTTGCGCCGAACCTGTCTTTCTTCTTCAGCAACGGCGTCGATCCCGAATACAGCGTGATCGGTCGTGTGGCCCGCCGTATCTGGGCCAAGGCTATGAAGTTCAAATACGGGGGCAACGAGCGCAGCCAGATGCTGAAATACCATATCCAGACCTCCGGCCGGTCCCTGCACGCGCAGGAGATCGACTTTAACGACATCCGTACCACCCTGCAGGCTTTGTATGCGATCTACGATAACTGCAATTCCCTTCATACCAATGCTTACGATGAGGCCATCACCACGCCTACCGAGGAAAGCGTGCGCCGCGCCATGGCGATCCAGCTGATCATCAATAAAGAGCTGGGGCTTGCCAAGAACGAGAACCCGCTGCAGGGCTCGTTTATCATTGAAGAGCTTACCGACCTGGTGGAAGAAGCCGTATACGCGGAATTTGACCGCATTACCGAGCGCGGGGGCGTGCTGGGCGCTATGGAAACCATGTACCAGCGCGGAAAGATTCAGGAAGAAAGCCTTTACTACGAAACGCTGAAGCATACGGGCGAGTACCCGATCATAGGCGTAAATACCTTCCTCAGCTCCAAAGGCTCGCCTACCATTATTCCCCAGGAGGTGATCCGCTCTACCAAAGAGGAGAAGGAGTTCCAGATAACCAATGTGCATAACCTCTGGAAGCGCAGCGGCGACAAGGGGCAGGAAATGCTGCGCCGGCTGCAGCAAAAAGCAATACGCAACGAAAATATCTTTGAAGAGCTGATGGAAACCGTTAAATACTGCTCGCTGGGCCAGATCACCCAGGCCCTGTTCGAAGTGGGCGGCCAATACAGGCGTAACATGTAAGCCGCCTGAAAGATAAATAAAGCGGAAATTGCCAGCCTTTTATAAGGTTGGCAATTTTATTATAAATCGAATGATGATCACTATCCATGAAATACCTGATACGCATACGAAAGGTATTTCGGGTACTGTTCGAATTGTCAGGCAATGGTAAAATTTTAGTATAGTTGGGTTTTGCTTAATGTATTTGCTATTTTTAAATATCCTAAAATTCCCGTCATGAAAAGAATATTACTTGTATGCGCTCTCTTGCTTGGAATATCCACAACTTACTGCCAGATTGATTTTGAATGGCCTTCGCTGCTGCCCGGGCCTCAAATGGATTTCTCGCAGACAATGCCTCTCGATACGGATTATGTATTCGGCCCCTTTTTACACATGCCGGACTATAATGAAACCAAGTTTTACGGCAGGCGGGAAGCTGATGGAAGTTATTCAGGCTTTACTTACTCGAATGTCAGCATCAGCGACAGCGCCACCCTGGTGCCATACACCCACATAGCTGCCTACCCCGCTTCAGGTGCAGAAGGAACCGCACAATATGCGGTCGTACACGGACAAGGGGCAATGCTGGAAGACCTGATCTTCGGCGTCAAGCCCAGCTTTGCCGGTACCGTGTTTCGTGTCTATGTAACCAATGCTGTAAAAACCGTTTGGAGTATGGAGCATGGAGACAGTACTTCCAAAAAATTCGGAGGCGCTACAGGGACCGACCCTGATTGGCTCTTGCTGACGGTCAGGGCCTATCATTTTGACGACAGCACCCGGATAGATTCCTTAAGCTTTTATCTGGCTGATTTCCGGAGCAATGATCCTGCGGAGGATTATATCGTGAAGGACTGGAGAATATTTGAGCTCAGTTCTTTAGGCCGTGTCGACAGCCTTACTTTTTCGCTTACTTCTTCCGATACCGACAGCAATGGTGCTATGCGCACTCCTTACTACTTCTGCCTCGATAATTTTGACGTGGAGATCATTGCTTCCACAAATGACCGGGAAATGCCTTCCCTGCCGGTATCGGTTTATCCCAACCCCGTATCGGGGATGCTGTACCTGGATATGCCTGTAAAAGCAAACGTAGCGTTGCATGATATATCGGGCCGGAGGCTCCTGCAACAGGATCGCTGCCGTATGCTCGACGTTTCGGGACTGCTGCCCGGTCTGTATTTTGTCAGCGCATATGACCCTGTCAGTAAACGGCGTGGGATACAGCGGTTTGTTAAAAAATAAGACCAGCCGTATGCAGGACAGCCGCCGGGCTGAACGGCACTCAAATAAATCATAGCTTTGGAATGATTTTTGCATCTTTTTCCAAAAAAATGAGCTATGATAAAACGTTTTACCTTAACCAGCTTACTCGCTGTTGCCGTATGGACCTTTTTCGGGGGCTGTTCCAAAGACGGCAGCCTCAATATTTTTTCTATAGAAGATGACAAGCAACTGGGACTGCAAACCAAGCAGCAGATCGAAAGCGACCCTGCGCAGTTTCCCATCCTGAACCCTGCACAGTACCCGGCCGTATACAGCTATATCAATGCAATCCGGGACGATGTGCTCAATGGCGGGCAGGTAACGTACAAGGATGATTTTCTGTGGGAGGTCAAGATCATCCAGCGGGATGATGTCGTGAATGCCTTCTGTACGCCCGGCGGATATATCTACGTATACACCGGCCTGATCAAATACCTCGACAGCAAGTCTTCGCTGGCAGGCGTGCTGGGCCATGAAATGGCACATGCCGACAAAAGGCACTCCACTAACCAGCTGACGAAGAAATACGGCGTGCAGACTTTACTGGACGTTATCCTGGGGAAGAACCAAAACCTGCTGACGCAGATCGGGGCCGAGCTGGTATCGCTGCAGTTCAGCAGGAGCGATGAATCGGAGGCCGACGAATATTCGGTGGTATACCTCTGCCCGACCAAATACCATGCCGATGGCGCCGCCGATTTCTTCCAGAAGATCATTGACCAGGGCGGCAGCAGTGTGCCGGCCTTCCTGAGCACGCATCCCAGCCCCGATAACAGGGTGCAGAACATAGAGAGCCATGCCGTCTCCAGGGGCTGTACCGCTACCATCGGCGCTTCTGAAGACAATGCGGACTATATAGCGTTTAAAAATTCCCTGCCCTGACCATTCCGCGTAGCTTATCCTTTCCTTACAAAAAGAGCCGGGAATAACTTCCCGGCTCTTTTGTGCAAATACGTTTTTACTGCCTGTCTACCCCCTGCCCATATCCCTCAGGAAATTAACGTGGGCCAGGACCGCCTTGCGCATGGTAGGATATTCGATATACTCCAGCTGGTATTCCTGGCATACCTTTTTCACGATCTTGCTGATGGCGGGATAGTGGATATGCGATATTTTGGGGAAAAGGTGATGCTCTATCTGGAAGTTCAGCCCGCCCAGGAACCAGTTGATCACTTTGTCCTTCGTAGCGAAATTAGCCGTGGTCTTGATCTGGTGCGCTGCAAATTCGTCGGGCATTTTACGGGTATCGCTGTCGGCAACGGGAAAATTGGCATCTTCGACCGTATGGGCCAGCTGGAATACGATGCTGAGAATGAAGCCGCCCACCAGGCTGAGCGTAAGGAATCCCAGCAGCCAGGGCAGCCATCCGAGCACGATGATGGGGATTACCACAAACACGGCGGCATGCCACAGTTTTACGATCCAGAAGCGGATATGGTCGGCCACCGTCATTTTTTTCAACGGCATATCGCCGATCTTCTGGGAGAAATATTTATTGTAATCGCTGAAAAAGACCCAGAAAATGTACATCCACATATACAGTACCACGAAGTAGATGTGCTGGAACCGGTGCAGCTTATAGTGCTTTTGAGTAGGAGCCATACGCATCAGGAACCCGATCTCGATGTCGTCGTCCACACCGTCTATATTGGTATAAGTGTGGTGGATGATGTTGTGCTTCATATTCCACATGAACTGGCTGGCGCCCAGCATGCTGCTGGACCAGGAAGCGATCTTGTTTACGATCCTGTTTTCGCTGAAGCTGCCGTGTCCGCCGTCGTGCATTACGTTAAAGCCTATGGAGGCTATGATGCAGCCCAGCAGCGCACATTCCAGCAATCCCCAGTACCATGCGGGCTGGAAGATGAGCAGGTGCAGGTAGATGCCTACAAAGCCAAGGACCAGCACGATGGCCTTGTGCCACAGGGCGAAATTGCCCGTTTGCTTGAGATTGTTTTCAATAAAATATTGGTGTACCCTGTTCCTCAGCTCGCTGTGCAGCGAATTTTTGGTGCCGGGAAACTTAGGCAGTGCAATTGTCGAACTCATGAAAAGGAAATTAAGGAAAAATGAATTTTCCGCTGCGAATTTCGGAAATATTTTCCGGTTATGCTCATATAGTTTTGTGAATATCACGGGTGATCCTGATGTGCCCGGCTACATGGACTATTGCCTCTTTGCCTGAGGGCTGCGCAGCAACCGCATTACGGCAAAGCGGCAGCAAGATCATTTGCTTGGGGACGGGACAGAAATAACGGAGTCGACCAGGATCAGGCGGAGCTTCCCTGTACTGTCCTGTACGGTAATGCGGAACGGGCGTGTGTCAAAGCTGTCTTTGTCAATATAAGTTACGGAATCGCCCTGGTCGTATATAATATATTTTTTTCCCGAAGAACCCCGGATGGTACATTTATAGATCCTGCAGAGCGAGTCCCGCAGCAATGCCTGGCGCGTGCTGTCGGCGCCCTGCAGCTCCGCGGCGGCGACCAGTTCCGCAACATACAGGTCAGGCTTGATCTTTCCGCGGCTCATCGCTTCGTATACCAGGGGACGGAAAAAAACATGGTCCTCCGGGTCCTGCATCTGTCTTATGAACGAATATTGGAATATTGCTGCAGGACCGGTCTCCGATTCGGAATACAGCTTTCCCTGCTGCTTCAGCCATTCGGTGATCTCGTGGTACAAGGCTGCCCTTTGCTCCCCGAACTCTTGTGCGGCCCGGCTTCTGCAAGCTTCGTCGGCGCATTGCTGCTGCCGGTACTGGTTCCGGTGGATCAGCTTCTGATCCCGGTACTCGTAGCGCAGGAGCTTCAGGCCGGCATTGCGTTCGGGGAAGTAATGCAGGGACTGGTAATAGCCGGATATTTTATTGATCACGATATGCTCCAGGAAGGTGTCGGTAGGTATGGCGTCGCCGAAGCTGAAATCATACAGCATATCGAAGGGGTGTCCTCCTCCTCCGTTAAGGCGCAGATGGTAGTCGGCCTGGTTCAGCATATACTGGTAGGCCCTTTCTTTCTCTCCTTTATGCCAGTATGCTGTAGCCAGCGCCCTTTCTATGTCGTCGTAGCCAAGCCCGTTGGTGCTCCGGGCTGCAATGCAGCAAGCAATGGCCGAATCGTAAAGGCCTGCCTGCAGCAGCTCATTGATCCTAACCCTGGCTTTGGACTCCTTTTCCCATGAGTATTGCAGCTTGGCCTGCTGCGGAGGGGCCGCCGTCAGGGTACAGAGCCCGGCCAGGCCTACCAGGAACAGCAGGTACTTCGTTTTTTTCATCGTGACGCCTATTTGATACCACAATTTTACGCAAATCCGTTTTAACCCAAATACAATTACTTTTGGGGCTGCTACTGTTTTGCTGTTATGATCAAATACCTGTATGCCCTGTTGCTGCTGGCTGCCTGCCTTGCCCTGTTCCCGGCAGGGGCGCAGGAAACGCGGCTGGTATTACTGCGGGCAGACACCGGCCGGTTGCTGGTACGAAACAAAACAGCGGCCCCGGAGCAGCAGTTCAGCAATCTTCCCGATGCGTATGCTTATCTCCGCGATCTCGTGCCCCAGCTGCAGGAGGAAGGATTTCTTGCCGCATCGGTAGACAGTGTTGCGCTGAGCGATACGCTCGTTACAGCCCTGGTATATCGCGGACCTTCCTACCGGTGGGCGCGGCTGTCTTTTGATGCGCTGCCTTCCGCTTTGCTCAATAATGCAGGGATCAGGGAACGGGACTGGACGCAGCAGGCCATCCGCCCCGCAAGGCTGGCCGCGCTCAGTGAACGGCTGCTGCGCTACTGTGAAGACAACGGCTACCCTTTTGCGTATACGACCATGACCAACCTGGCCCGGGAAGAAGGGGGACTGAAGGCAGACCTGGTACTGGAGCAGGGGCCCCTGGTCCGTTTCGATTCCCTGGTGATCGAAAGCGACGTGGAGATTTCCAGGGATTACCTGCAGCGGTACCTGGGCATTCGGCAGGGAGATCTGTACAGCGAAAGCCAGCTGCGCCTGGTCAGCAAGCGGTTGAGCGAGCTGCCTTTTCTCCAGGAGGCGAGGCCCTGGCGTATGGACTTTACCATAGGGGGCAATAAGCTGTATCTTTTCCTGAAGGAAAAAAAATCCAACCAGCTGAACGGACTGATAGGCCTGCAGCCCAATACCGTAGAAACCGGCAAGTTCATGCTGACGGCCGATATCCTGCTGGGGCTGAAAAATGCCCTGGGCTATGGCGAAAGCATTGCCGCCACCTACCAGAACCTGCAGTACAAATCGCCCCGCTTCCATTTCGAAGGCAATGTGCCTTACGTATTAGGCACGTTGTTCGGGATCGATGCCAGCTTCGACCTGTTCAAACGGGATACCACCTTCCGCCGTACTTCGTTTGATGCCGGGATCCGATACCAGTTCAATGCCACCGATTATGTAAAAGTGTCGTACCAGCACTCCGGCAACAGGCTGATCACGGCCGATACTACTTATGTGATCGTCAACAGGCAGTTGCCTCCCAACCTGGATATAACCATGAGGGGCGCGGCAGTGGAGTTTTATATGGACCGTACCGACTACCGGCTCAACCCGAGGAGAGGCTGGCAGGCCAGGGCCGGCGCCTCGGGCTTGTTGAGGGAAGTATTGCCCAATGACGCGATTACCGGCCTGAGCGATGCTTCGGGCTTTGGTTACGGCACGCTGTACGATTCGGCGAATGCCGAAAAATACCAGTACCGTATCTCGGGAAATGCAGCTTATTATTTCAACCTGTATAAGGACATGGTGCTGAAGCTGGGATACAACGGGGGGTACATCAGCGGAGCGCGGCTGTTCCAGAATGAGCTGTACCAGATAGGAGGGTTCAAGCTGCTGCGGGGTTTTGATGAGCAGGGCATTTACGCCAACCAGTACCATGTGCTGACATTGGAGCTAAGGTTGCTGCTGAGCCGTAATTCATGCTTTTACCTGTTCAGCGATAATGCCTATACGCTTACCCGCTACAATGCGGTAGACAGGGAAGATTACCCCGTCAGCCTGGGGGGAGGCATTACGCTGGAAAACAAGTCGGGTATTTTCAATGTGGCGCTGGGGCTGGGAAAGCGCAGCGGCGAAAGCTTCCAGTTCCGGCAGGCCAAGATACATTTCGGTTACACGGCTTACTTCTGAGCGGTAAGCATGGGAGGCGCCGGCCACACTCCCACACCTGCTGCAATAAGCCGCTTAGCTGATCGCCAGCAGCTCTACATCAAAGATAAGCGTGCTGTTGGGCCCGATATCGCTGCCTACCTGGCGGTTGCCGTAAGCCAGGTGCGGCGGGATAAAGAAACGGTATTTGCTGCCGGTGCTCATCAGCTGCACACCTTCGGTCCAGCCCGCTATGACCTGGTTAAGGGGAAAAGTGGCAGGCTGCCCGCGCTGTACCGAGCTGTCGAATATCCTGCCGTCGATCAGGGTGCCGTGGTAGTGGCAGGTGACCCTGCTGGCGGCGCCAGGCTTTGCTCCTTCGCCTTCCTGCAGCACCTGGTATTGCAGGCCGCTGGGCAGCGCTACTACGCCTTCTTTCGTTTTATTCGCTTCCAGAAATGCTTCGCCGGCTTTAAGATTGGCCTCTGCTTTTTCCTTATTCCTTGCGCTTAAAATATCCGCGATTCCCATAGTATATTATTTGCGGCAAAGCTACGCAAAAGAGCCGACAAGACGGGACGGAAGCCTTGTATAGTATTACGTTTTATTTAACCAACCAATACAGGGATTGGCTGTTATAATCAGGTAACAAAGCCTGGGAACCTGCAGGCATGAAGATACTGGCAGGATACAAATACGGTAGTGTTTTGTGATGAGTTCAGATAACTGCCGGTGTTTTGATTGTGAAAGTCTCCGTTCCCTGTCGAGGGTGCGGGGACACTTTATTGCCCGGGCCCAGCGGCGCTCCAGGCGCATTTCCGGATCTTAACGGCAGGATCGTTGTATATTGCGGTATGATGCAATATTCCCAATCGCTTACCAAAGCCTTCCTGCTGCTCTTGTCGCTGGTGGTGCTGCTATGGCCCGCGCTATACAATGCCTTTCCCTTGGTTAACCCCGACTCCGGAGCCTATATCAGCTCCGGCCTGCGCCTCTCGGTGCATCCCGACCGCCCTATAGGGTACGGGCTGTTCGTGCTGCTGACGAGTATGGGCATCTCCTTATGGTTCGTGGTAGTAGCCCAGGCGCTGATCCTTAACTGGCTGATACGAAGGCTTACGCAGAAGCTGCTGGGCAAGCATGCCGACGGCCTGCTGCCTGCTATTGTGCTGCTGCTGATCAGCTTCGGAACTACAGTATCCTGGTTTACGGCGCAGCTTACACCCGATATATTCACGGCAGCACTGCTGCTGTGCGTGCTCCTTTTCTTTCTCGAAAGGAACGACCGGAAAAAGAGCCGTACCTATGGCATTGTTATGTTCTTTCTTTTTGCCACGCACAACTCCAACGTAGTGATTGCGCTGGCCCTGAGCCTGCTGCTGATGCTGTACACCCGAAGGAAGGCGCTGCGCGGCTATTTTATCGCTGCGCGCAAAATGTTCCTGGTCGCCCTGAGCTCTTTTGCAGTGCTGTCCAGCATTTATATGTTCGGGGGGTATGGGTTCGGCCTGAGCCCCGTTACACATGTGTTCCTGGTAAGCCGTATGGCCGAGAACGGGATCCTGGACCAGTACCTGGAAGAGGAATGCCCGGTAACGCATTATTCGCTGTGCGATTATCAGGGAAAGCTGGGCGTAAGGCAGTGGGATTTCATGTGGGGAGCCGGTTATCCGCATAATAAGCTGGGGTGGATGGAAACACGCAAAGAGTACAACCGAATCATACTCGGCACCCTGGCCTCGCCCCGCCTGCTGGGATTGCACGTGCTCAAGTCTTTGGAGGGAACGGCCCGGGAGTTGCCGCAGCTCTTTCTTTCTGATGCATTGACGCCCGAAGGAGCGCAAAGCAATACGTACAAAAATGTTGAGCTGTACTTCAGGCACCAGCTTAAGGAGTACCAGACCTCGATGCAGTCCAATAACATACTCCAGTCGCCGGCGCAGTACAACAACCTGCTGATCGTATTGTTTACGCTGGCAACGGGCATCGCAGCCCTGGCGTACAGCCGGCAGCGCATCACGGATGCTGTCCCGCCCGATGGCCCCGACTGGGCGCTGCTTTTCGGCATCACGATCCTCTTCCTGGTGCTCAATGCCTGGGTCACTTCCACCTTTGCCACGGTAGTGGCCCGCTTCCAGGCACGCGTATTCTGGGTGCTGCCCTTGCTTTGCCTGTTGTATGTAATCAGCTGTCTTCGCCGGAAAGTCCGGCTACTTGGAGAATAGCAAGGATCATGCTGCCTGCTTATATAGCAGGTTCGGCCGATGGGAGATACCCGGCGGCAGCGTTCCTTCCCGGCGCAGGAGGGCTTGCCTGCCGACACATCATATATCCGGACAGCGCATTAGGTTAGGCGAAATGCTTTTTCATCTTGCACAAAGCAAAGAAGCAGGCCTTTACGGCCTGCTTCTTTTTATGATATGCGAAAGAAATAAGGATGCTTATTCTTCGTCTGTTTCCTGCCTGTCTTCCTCGATCTCTTGCTTATCCAGCTTGCTGCCGTGGTTCATCATGTGGCCATGATGACGTTTATGATGGCGGCCGCACATAATGTTTTTAGAAACACCGATATTGAACTGGGTGCCCCAGGTCAGGTCGAAAGAGGTGGTAGCGCTGCTGGCGCCGGAAACCTTAAGGGTATTGAACTCAATGCCGCCGAAGCCGAAGTTCAGGGCAAACCCGTCGATCACATGCACCCCTACGGCAGGAGTCAGCCGGGCATAGAAGCCGTTAGCATTTACAGAGGCTCCGTCGGTCACACCTGCGGTCTGGCCCATATAACCGGCTTCAACCTGGGTAAACAAAGCGAAGATCCTGCCTACAGGCATGGTATGACGCACAAATACGCCCGCATTGTACCTGTTGGTATAAGTCCAGTCATCCGCTCCGTCAGGCTTTGTACGGTTGGTGGCGAACCCTCCGGCCACGCCCAGGGTCCAGTGCTTATTGAACTGGTAGCCTATGCCGGGATTGATGTTAAAGCCAAGCGTTTTGTTGTCGGAAGCATCTTTTTTGGTGTGGATGCCAAGATCGCCATAAACAAGCACGCTGTTGGCCTGGGCATTGGCAGCTGCTGCTGCGCCCCCGATGAAAAGGGCCGATAGAATAAATTTTTTCATAAAGTTAAAGAATGGGTTATTGGAAACGAAGTGAATGAATCACGCCGTAATACTACTACTTAGATTTGAATTATGAAAGAAATAGCTTGTGATTTTTTTGCTGCAGGCCAGATAGTTAAAGCATTTACCGCAGCTCTTTTTCGATAGCGGTATCATATTTGCTTTTCCAGTCGGCCGTCATGCCCCAATCCTCTGTTCCGACTACTATATTGCCGGCCGTTACTTTGCCGAGCAGTTCATAAGGATGGTCGCCCATAGCAGCTTCAAAAGCGGCTGCATCTCCGGGGCTGACGCTTACCACTACACGGCTTTGCGCTTCGCCAAAGAGGAAGGCGTCTTTACGGATCCCTTCGTTCAGGGTAAGGGCAAATCCTTTCTGGCCGGCTGCAGCGCTTTCGAACAGGGTAGTGAACAGGCCGCCTTCCGATACATCGTGCGCGGAGCGGATCAGCTTGTCCTTGATCAGGGCGGCTACCTTGTGCTGCAGGGCGGCTTCTTCCTGCAGGTCGAAGTGGGGGGCAGGGCTGTGGGTAACCTGGTGAAGCTTGAAGAGATATTCGGAGCCATTGATGTCGTTGCGGCTGCGTCCTACCAGGTATATCATGTCGCCCTCGTTCTTGAAGTCCAGGGTCATGGTATTGCCGATATGATCCAGCACGCCCACCATGCCGATGGTAGGCGTGGGGTATACCGGTCCGTCTTCGCTCTGGTTGTAGAAGCTTACGTTACCGCCGGTAACAGGCGCATCGAACTGGATACAGGCATCGCCCATACCGCGCAGCGCATGTACAAACTGGTAATATACCTCGGGGTTGTAGGGATTGCCGAAGTTAAGGCAGTTGGTAACGCCTACAGGCTGCCCTCCGCTGCATACAATGTTGCGGGCAGCCTCGCTTACGGCGATCATACCGCCTACATAGGGGTTCAGGAACACATAGCGGCTATTGCAGTCCACGGTTACGGCCAGCGCCTTATCGGTACCGTGGATCCGTACTATGGCCGCATCAGACGGCGCATTGGTAGAGGCATTGGCCGTACCTACCATAGAGTCGTACTGCTCGTATATCCAGCGTTTGGAGGCAATATTGGGCAGCTGTATGATCTGCTCGGCCGTAGCTTTGAGGTCGGCGGCTTCGGCTATGGAGTCCTGGTTAAAGGCATTTACCTGTGCAAAATAGGCGGGCTCTTTATATTCCCGTTCGTATACAGGAGCACCGCCGCCCAGTACCAGGCTTTCGCCGGGCACATCGGCCTGCAGCTCTCCGTTCAGGTAGTATTTCAGGCGGGGCTCCCGGGTCACCACGCCGATCTGCTCACAATGGATGTCCCATTTATCGAATATAGCCTGCACGGCAGCCTCGTTGCCTTTCTTGATCACGATCAGCATGCGCTCCTGGCTTTCGCTCAGCAGCATTTCCCAGGCTTTCATATTTTCCTGGCGGGTCGGCACTTTGCCCAGGTCTATTTCCATGCCATGCCCGCCTTTGGCGCTCATTTCGGAAGTAGAGCAGCTGATACCGGCTGCGCCCATATCCTGCATGCCAATTACCAGGTCCTTGCCCACAAGCTCCATACAGGCTTCCAGCAGTTTTTTCTCTTCGAAAGGATCGCCTACCTGCACGGCGGGCAGCTGTTCCGCGCTGTCTTCCGTAATATCTGCGGAAGCGAAGGAAGCGCCGCCGATACCGTCTTTCCCGGTAGCGGCGCCTACTATGAATACAGGGTTGCCTTCCCCGTAAGAAGTAGCGGAGAAGGTCTGTCCTACCTTTACAATGCCCACGCTCATGGCATTGACCAGCGGGTTGGTCTGGTAGCAGTCTTCGAAATATACTTCGCCGCCTACCGTAGGCACGCCGAAGCAGTTGCCGTAATGGCTGATGCCTTTGACCACGCCTTTCAGCAGGTGCTGTGTTTTGGGGTTTTTGAGATTGCCGAAGCGCAGCGAGTTAAGCGCAGCGATCGGCCGGGCGCCCATCGTAAAAATATCCCGGTGAATACCGCCTACACCGGTAGCGGCGCCCTGGAAGGGCTCGATAGCGGAGGGGTGGTTGTGAGATTCGATCTTAAATACTACTGCAAGTCCATCGCCGATATCCACCAGGCCCGCATTCTCTTCCCCGGCTTTTACCAGCAGGCGGCTGCCCTCGCGTGGAAGTTTTTTCAGGTATTTGATGGAATTTTTGTAGCTGCAGTGCTCGCTCCACATTACGGAGTACATAGCAGTTTCGTTGAAGTTAGGCGTGCGGCCGAGGATCTTTTTAATGGCCTCAAATTCGGCTTCCTGGAGCCCAAGCTGTTTCGCTTGTTCGAGAGTTGCTTCCATTATGGAATTACAGATTGCGATTTAATAAATACGAGAGCGGGTCGTCGTTTTTGGAAATGCAAAAGTAGGTTGGAAAAAGGAGAAAGTAAAATGTGGCTTTGCTTATTTGCCGAATGCGCCTTACAGGGCCATAATCAGGTGCTGCCGCGGCAGGGGTATGGCGCGGGAGTTTGGTATTGGAAGGTGTAATGACTATTTTGCGTGCAATTTGAAACTTAAGGGAATACCTGTACTCTATCCATGCTGTTCAATTCCGTCGATTTCCTGCTGTTTTTTACGGTTGTATTCTTCCTGTTCTATTTTGCCAACGGTTTTTTACGCAAGCTGATCCTGTTCGTATCGAGCTGTATCTTTTACATGTGGTTCGTACCGGAATATGTGCTGATCCTTTTCCTTACGATACTGATCGATTACTATGCCGCTATCCGGATCGAAGACAGCAGGGATAACCGCCACCGCAAACTTCACCTTCTGCTGGGTATCGTCAATACCTGCCTGGTGCTCTTCGTGTTCAAGTACCACAATTTCGTGATCGGCAATATCAACCTGCTTTTCGGCTCCGGTATTCCCCGCTGGGATATAGTGTTGCCGATAGGTTTGTCGTTTCACGTGTTCCAGAGCCTGAGCTATGTGGTGGATGTATACCGGGGCCAGATCAAAGCAGAGCGGAACATACTGGTATACGGCAATTTCGTGATGATGTTCCCGCAGCTGGTGGCCGGGCCTATCGAACGCGCCGGCAATATGCTGCCGCAGCTGAAGGCCTGCGACCATAAGATTACCTATAATGATTTTATAACGGGCTTTACCCGCGTACTCTGGGGCCTGTTCAAGAAGGCAGTAGTGGCCGATACGGTGAGCAACCTGGTAGATGCGGCGTACCATAATTACGGCTATCACGACGGCAGCACGCTGGCGGCGGCTACGGTGCTCTTTGCCGTCCAGATATACTGCGACTTCTCGGGCTATTCCGATATGGCCATCGGCATTGCCCGTATGCTGGGCTTCCGGTTCCGTGAAAACTTCCGCCTGCCTTACTTTTCCAAGGATGTGACCGAGTTCTGGCGGCGCTGGCACATTTCCCTGTCTTCCTGGCTCAGGGATTACCTGTACATCTCCTTTGGGGGTAACCGCAAGGGCAGGCTGAAGCAATACCGCAACCTGATGCTGACCATGCTGATAGGCGGCTTATGGCATGGCGCTTCCTGGAACTTTGTGATATGGGGCGGCCTTAACGGTTTATATCTCAGCCTGGAAAAAATGACCAACATTTCGGGGCACAGGCCCCGCTTGTGGATCGGTAAGCTGTTCCGTGCAGCTTACGTTTTCATTCTTATCTGCGTGTCCTGGATATTTTTCCGGGCCACTACCATAGAGCAGGGCTGGACGATACTGCGCAAGATATTTACCGATTTCCATCCCCGTAAGTTCCTGGTTATCGAAACCACCCTGATGACCTCCGGCGTCTTTTCGATCATAGTGCTGCTGGGATTCGAATATTTTCTTTTCCGGAAAAAAAGCTTTGAAGCCCTGTGCGCGGGGAGAAAAGGGACTATCCGGGCTTTTGGCTTCAGCCTGCTGATGATGATCCTGCTGGTGCTTTTCGGTAATGTGAACGGAACCCAATTCATTTACTTCCAGTTTTAATGCCATGAAGAAGATACTGTTGTTTCTGCTGTGCCTCCTGGCCGCCTACTTTATCCTTGACAGAGTGTTGTATTATTTTGCCCGGAAGGAAGTGTATGATAAAGTAGTATCAGGCGGCAATGGCGGCCAGATCAATTACCTGCTGCAGCGCAAGAGGGATATCGACTTCCTGGTAATGGGCAATTCCCGCGCACGCCTGCACATCGATCCTGCCCGGCTGACGAACCTGTACAACGGCAACGGCTTCAATGCAGCCATTATTGCAGTAGGCGATGTGTATTACAACCATGTATTGCTGGATATGGTACTGCGGAACGGTATAAAGCCCAAAGCGCTGATCCTTCAGGTCGATGCGAGCAGGTTTTCGCGCGACGACAAGGCTTTTGAGCTAAGCGCCCTGCTGAATTATATCGGCAGCAGCGATGTGCTGGACCGGTACGTGGCTACCTTCAGCTATAAGGACCGGCTGCTGCTGTGTTCGCAGCTCTTCCGCTTCAACGGCAAAGTGTTCAACCTGGCGTACAACTACACCAAGATCGGCTCCGTAGGCAATAATGATAACGGCTTTGCACCGCAGGATAAGGTAATGGATATCCGCTATGAAGTGCTGGCGGAGAAGGAAACCCATGTAAAGCATCCTTTTCTCCCCGAAAAGGTAACCGCGCTGAAGCAGATATACGGATTGTGCCGGGATAATGGTATACGGCTGTATATGGTAACCACCCCTGCTTTTCAGAATTGCACCTATAATGAAGCCGATAACAATACTCTCCGGCAGGTGGTAGCGGAAATGCCCGGGGTGCATCTTTTCCAGATGGATGACATCCGGAAGTTTCCTGCACTGGCTGCTTACGACAACTGGTGCGATGTGAACCACATGAACCGGAAAGGCGCTATCTTATTTTCCACAATCCTTAACGACTCGCTTGCAGCTTACCGTTAAGGGCCTAAGCCGGCAGGAGTAAACCCGCTCACAGCGCTACCGGTACAAGGACCATGTATGGTAAACTTTTTCCTGCCGTGCGGCCCAGTCAGGCCGGAAGCAGCCCGGCTCAAGGGCATAGTATGCTTTGAGCTGCAGCACCTGCAGGCTGGGGTTTACCCGGCCAGCCCATTGACGATCTCCAGCACGTTGGTAGTAATGTAGTTCAGCTCATCGTCGCTGAGCTCGGTATGGATTGGCAGGGACAATACCCGCTTGTTCAGGTAATCGGTTATTTCCAGCTGGTAATCGGCGCCCCCCAGGCCGGCAAACATCTTTTGCTTATGGCTGGGCACGGGGTAGTAAATCATGGAAGGAATACCTTTTTCGGCCAGCCTTTGCTGCACTTCATCACGGCTTACCTTATCCAGCTGGATCGTATACTGGTGAAATACATGATGGCTGTAATCGGCCCGGTATGGCGTGGTGATCAGCTCATGACCGGCAAAAGCACGGTCGTAATAATCGGCGGCTGCGCGGCGTGCGTCGCAATAGTGATCGAGTTCCTTCAGCTTGACGCGGAGTATGGCTGCCTGTATCGAATCCAGGCGGCTGTTGCAGCCTACCAGCTCGTGGTAATAACGGACTTTCTGGCCGTGATTGGCGATCATCTGCATTTTTTCATACAGGGCGTCGTCATTGGTAAAGATCGCGCCGCCGTCGCCGTAGCACCCGAGGTTTTTGGACGGGAAGAAGGAGGTGGTGCCTATAGCGCCCATAGTGCCGTTGGCCTTACGCAATCCGTTGGGGAAGGTGTAATGCCCGCCGATGGCCTGGGCATTGTCCTCAATCACGGGTATTTTATACTGTGCAGCAATATCGAGTATTTCGCTCATGGCTGCGCTCTGCCCGTACAGGTGAACGGGTATAATCGCTTTGGTCCTTGGGCTGATGGCAGCCCGTATTGCCTGCGGGTCGATGGTGAACGTGCGTGGGTCTACTTCTACAAATACCGGCTTCAGCCCCAGCAAAGCCACTACTTCTACCGTAGCTATGAAAGTAAAGGAAGGCGTGATCACCTCGTCGCCCGGCTTCAGGTCCAGCGCCATCAGCGCAATCTGGAGCGCGTCGGTACCGTTGGCGCAGGGAATTACGTGTTTTACATCCAGGTATTGCTGCAGTTCCTGTGCAAACAGCTTTACATCCGGGCCGTTGATAAAAGCGGTGCTGTTGATCACGGAGGCAATGGCTTCGTCGATCTGGGGTTTTATTTTGAGGTACTGGCGTTTCAGGTCAACCATTTGCAGCGGTTCCATATAAGACAGGTAAGTAAGGGTGTGAATAAGATGGTTTTTTCTTTCCGTGCAAGAACGGGGTAAGGCGCCGGGTTATTGTATGCCGGCTATTCCTCTTTCTTGCCGGCAAGGAGGTACAGTACGGCCATGCGCACGGCCACGCCATTCTGTACCTGGTCCAGGATTATGGAATGCCCGCTGTCGGCTACATCGCTGTTCAGCTCCACGCCTCTGTTGATGGGGCCGGGGTGCATGATCACGATCTCTTTCTTCAGGGAATCCAGCAACGCTTTATTGATGCCGTAGTACAGCGCATACTCTCTCAGCGTAGAGAACAGGGGCTTGCTCTGCCGTTCCAGCTGGATACGCAGCACATTGGCCACCTCGCACCATTCTAGCGTTTTACGAAGGTCGTACGAAACTTTTACGCCCAGCTTTTCTATATGTTTGGGAATGAGGGTGGGCGGGCCGCATACGGTTACTTCGGCGCCCATTTTGGTAAGGAGGTAAATATTGCTCAGCGCCACACGGGAGTGCATAATATCGCCGAAAAGCGCTACCCGGCGGCCTTTGAGGCTGCCCAGCTTTTCCCTGATGGAGAAGGCGTCGAGCAGGGCCTGCGTGGGGTGCTCATTGATACCGTCGCCGGCATTGACGATGCTGGCATTGATATGGCGGGCCAGGAAATGGGGGGCCCCGCTCGCCGAATGCCTCATTACTACCATATCCACTTTCATGGACAGTATGTTATTAACGGTATCGATCAGTGTTTCGCCTTTGGAAACGGAGCTGCCCGAGGCGGTAAAGTTGATCGTATCTGCGCTCAGCCTTTTTTCGGCCAGCTCGAACGAGATACGGGTACGTGTCGAGTTCTCGTAAAATAAGTTGACTATCGTGGTATCACGCAGGGTAGGAACCTTTTTGATCGGGCGTTGCAATACGTCCTTGAAATTGTCTGCCGTGCGGAGAATAAGATCTATATCTCCCGGTGTCAGATCTTTGATGCCTAATAAATGTTTAACGGATAGCGACACTGTATGAACTTACTGGTTATATAAATTTAGTATGGTGCTGACTGCTTCCCTCCCGGTCCGTCGTTTATATCATCACCACTTCATCTTTTTTATCTTTTTCTTTCCAGAGCACCTTCACTTTTTGTGCGGCAACCGAATCTACCGTCATGCCTACGTAGTCGGGCTGTATGGGCAGCTCGCGGCTGAAACGCCGGTCGATCAGCACCAGCAGCTCTACCGACTCGGGGCGCCCGAAGTCGAGCAATGCATCCAGCCCGGCCCGTATGGTGCGGCCGGTGTACAGCACATCATCCACCAGGATCACCCTTTTCTGCTCCAGGGAGAAGGGAATGTCCGTTTCCAGAGCTACATGGAGCTCTGGCGAAGTGTGGAAGTCGTCCCGGTAAAAGGTAATATCGAGTTTCCCGTAAGGGATGTCTGCAGCGGGAAGCAAGGTTTTCAGTTTGCTGACGATCCGGTTGGAAAGGTATACGCCGCGGGGTTGCATCCCGATAATTACGGTATCGGCAAAATCAAGATGGTTTTCCAGCAGCTGGTGCGCCAGACGCTCAATGGTGATCTGTAATTGCTGCTGGTTAAAAAGAGGTTTCATAATCAATTATCGGAATGAGCTGACCGGCCAGTGCCAGGCCTATGGGGCGATTCTGTATTTTTCCCAGCTGCTGTACCCGGGCAATGCGTCCTCGCCGTTGTCTGTTTCGGGTTCTCTGAAAAAAACGATCCTGTCGTGCAGCCTGTTCTTGCGGCCCTGCCAGAATTCGATTTTTTCGGGTATCACCTTATAGCCTCCCCAATGTTCCGGCCGGGGTATTTCCTGGCCTTCGTATCTGCGTTCCAGCTCCCTTACTTTATCTTCCAGCACTTCGCGGCTTTCGATGACCTGGCTTTGAGGCGAAGCAACTGCGCTTATCTGGCTGCCCCTGGGGCGGGAATGGAAGTAAGCGTCGGATTCGGCGGCAGGCAGCTTAACGGCTGTGCCCTCGATCCGTACCTGTCTTTCCAGCTCTTTCCAGAAAAACAGGAGCGCTACCGATTGCTCATCGGCGATCTGCCGGCCCTTTTCGCTCTCGTAGTTGGTATAAAAAATAAACCCTTCCTCGTCCAGGCCCTTCAGCAGCACAATCCGTGCCGATGGCAGTCCCCATACATTGGCCGTGGCCAGGGTCATGGCGTTTACCTCGGTAATGCCAGCCTCTTCTGCCTGGCGAAACCATTTTTGAAAAAACAGAAGCGGGTCGTCTCCTGCTTCTGTTTCGTTGAGGGATGCCATCTGGTAATCGGCACGGATCTTTGAGATATGATCGGAGATCTTAGTCATTCAGATCGGAAGTATTCAGGTATTTGAACATTACCCAGATCCATACGATCGTCATCAGGGCAAGCAGGATATAGGTTACCACTTCACCGATTACGTTTCCGGTATCATAGGCATTGAGCAGAACTGAAGTCATAATATAATACAGATTATGTAATTTGATAGAACCAGCGCAAAGGTATTACAAAACGGCGTATAAACAAAGCTGGCCGCGAGGTAATGTGCGGCTGCCGGCAGATATTAGGATTAAGATGGAGATGTGGCGGTCAGGGCCTGCTCCTGCGCCTCTGCTCCTTTTCTTTTTTCATACGTTCACGGTAGCCGCCATCCACCCCGTTACCGGTACCGGAGGAGCGGTACAGGTTGCCGGTAGTATCGGGCGCAGGCGGCGTGATCTCGGCCTGGTACTTATGAGCCATATTGCTGCCCAGCCTCTCCATAAGCGCGGGAAACAGCCTGTGCGCGCCATACGACAGGTGCGCCTTCAGCCCTACAGGCATTTCCCGCCTTTTTCCTATGGCCGCCCGCATTACCGTGTTTACTGCTTTCTGCGGCGGATCCATCATGAGCATACGGGGCTGATGGCCTGTATAGGTTGCGGTATGCCCCCAGAGTGGCGTATCCAGGGCCCAGGGCGAAATGGTGACCACGTGTATGTTTTTAAGCCCGGCCAGCCGCAGCTCCTGGCGCAGGGTTAGCCCGATGGCCCGCACGCCTGCCTTGGAAGCGGAGTAGGCTACCTGGTAAGCGGTGGGTATTTCGCTCTCCACAGAGCCGATATTGACGAGGGTGCCGTACCCTTGCCTGCGAAACTGCCGCATCGCCAGGTAGCTGCCATGCAGCAGCCCTTTCAGGTTCACGTCGATAACCCGCATATGATCTGCCAGCGGTGTTTCCCAGAAAGCGCCTACGGATGCTACGCCGGCATTATTGACCCATACGTCTATACGGCCGTATGTGCGCACTACGGTATCGAGCAGCCTTTCCATATCGGCTTCCACGCTTACGTCTGCGGCTACAGGCAATGCCATGCCACCGGCTGCCCGCACCTCGGCCGCCACTTTTTCGCAGGCTTCCCGGCTGCGGGCCACTACAACCACCCGCGCACGGTAGGCTCCCGCCTGCAGGGCTATTCCCTTACCCAGGCCGCTGGTAGCGCCGGTAACCACTATTACCTTGTCGTAGATCTTCTTTTGACCGGCCTTGCCCAGCTGCCGGGTGGCACAGCCCTGCATCATCCACAGGAGCGCAAACAGGGCGCAGCAGGCGGCTCTGTAGCCGGTGCGGGAAGGGTTATTGCTGTTGTCCATATTCAGTTGGTATAAAAAAAAACATAGCTATAACCCCAGGCCGCCGCCTAATGTTCGGCAGCGCCTGAAAATGTCTGAAGAGAATGTGTTATCCGCGCGGAGATGGTAGATGAAAAAAAGCCAGGGATTTGTGCTCTGGCTTTTAATGCTACGGTTGATTATGGCTGAGGACGGGAACCGGCACCGCCTTGGGAATCCTGATAATCCGGAGCCACTTTAAGAGGAGTATAACCGGGTACACGGGATCAATTTCGTGCCAGCGGCTGCCGAAGTTCAGCGCAGAAGGATGCTTGTGATGGTTGTTGTGGTAAGACTCACCGAGCATCAGCAGATCGACAAACACCAGATTATGGGAGGTGTTTTTTAGCTTGAAGTTTATATAGCCGTATTTATGGGCAAACCAGTTGATCAGCGCGCCATGAAATGCTCCCATTAAGATTACCACAGGCAATAACAAAAACAGCCAGGGCGATGTGGCAAACCAAATAAAGAACGCTATATAAACCGCCACCCACAGTCCTTTGGAAACAGTGGAATTCGCCCACCTGTCAAATGCAGGCCATTCGGGAAGGTTTTTGGTAAACCTGGTTTCCACCGGTATTTTCCCTTTGACGATGCCTGAGTAGATGGTTTTGGTCCGCCACATCATGCTGAAAATATTCGAAGAGAAATTCGGAGAATGGGGGTCTTTATCTGTGTCCGTATAGGCATGATGCATCCTGTGCATGATGGCATAGGCTCGCGGGCTCATATAGGACGAGCCTTGCGTCAGGTAGGCGAAGATAAAGAAGAACCGCTCCCAGAATTTATTCATTTTGAAGGAGCCGTGGGCGGCATAGCGGTGCTGGAAAAATGTTTGGGAGAATAGTGATAGATACCATAACCCACCGAAAAAAATGAGAATAATCATTTAGTCAATTATTATAAAGTAAAAAAAACGAACGCAGGATTGTACTTGATGAGACCACTTGGGGAGTATGGTAAGTGGGAACCAAAGAATGGAATTCTGAATTCTTGTGCGTTAAAGGTACGGAAAAAGTTGTTAAAAGCCTCCCAAGATACAGATGTTATTGTGCCCGCCTGTCCGGAGCATCCGGAACAGTGGTTCCTGAGCTGTATTCCCCGTAAGTCAGCGTATTCCGTACAGCCTTGGCCTACAGACAACCGACAGGGACCCGGTGTCATAACCTGGCCGGGCAGCTTAGCTGTTTCGCTGTATGGTTATATCTTTTAAATCGTTTTCCGAAAATGCTATAACTTCTACGGTAAAGGAACGTGATGCCACAAAATCCTTTCCTTCCGCGATCACATAATAGGCGGGGTCCTGTCTGGTGGCCAGAATCACATATTCATAGCCGTCTTTAATGAACGTATCCCCCTTTTTCAGATTAAGCTCCATCATCCATAAAAAGTACCAAACATCGTGCCATAACGCAGTTTTTCCGCAGTGGCTATCCCGCGCATATAGCCGGTGTAAGCATAATTTAGGAAACGCAAAAAGGCCGCCCTGAAAAGGGCAGCCTGTAACCAATAGCCAACACCAAAACGCTGTGGCGTTGCGCACCTACCTGCTTACAAAATCTGTGCCACAAATAGAACAGCGCGTGCAATGTGCGCTTTTGCCGGGATTAATGCTGCGGGGTAATAAATACGGTTCGTGTGAAGCCTTTTCCCCGGCATGCAGGCCGGGCTATGCATAATCGCATAAGCCGCCGGGCAGGTATGCAATCCTGTGCATAAATTACGTGTGGTTTGCAATGCCAGCTGATCGTTCGGGTGCGTTGCCGCTGCTGTTGCTGCAAATTAAAAAAGCCGCCGGAACGGCGGCTTCAGAAAAGAATGCTTTGTGTCCTCGTAGGGACTCGAACCCTAGACCCGCTGATTAAGAGTCAGCTGCTCTACCAACTGAGCTACGAAGACAGGAACAGTGCAAATGTACAACAGCATTATGAAAATGTGAAGTGCAGCCTGTAGATTTTTCGGTAGGGGCACACGCATAGTTGAGCGGCAGGACCCTGCAGCTTGACTATGCCGATCCTGCCTGGACCTTTATGCCGGCCCGATCCTGCCCTGGATACCCCCATCCGCTTCTTTGCCGGTAAGCGCAGCCACCGCAAGCCTGATCATCGTGAACATCTTGCCGTCTTTGGTATCCCAGTAATATGACTCCGAAGGGCGTACCCGTATTATGGTAACATCCGGGTCGTCTTTCCCTTCTTTGAACCAGGCTTTGGCAATGGGCGTCCACAGGGCCTCTGTTTTTTCCTTGTCCCTGAAAATATCCGCCTGTCCGTATACGGACAGGAACTGCGCGGAAGCGGGTTTGGCAAAGAGCAGCTGCACATGGTCGTCCTGTCGGATCTCGGTATTTTTTTCGCTGGAAGCGGAGCTCAGGAACCAGAGCCCGCCGTGCTCGTCAACTTCCTGTAAGGCCATGGGGCGGGTGCCGAAGGGCGTATGGCCGAGGTTGGTACAGAACATGCAAATCCTGATGTCTTCAGCCAGTTCTTTCAGCTTGGCAGCGCCCTCCCGGTTGTCCAGGTTTTGTATCGTTCCCATAATTGTCGGTTTTTGATGGAATGGTTCATGCCTGACAACAGCGGGAACAGGGCTAAGGTTACCTTAAAATTCCATGGTGCGCTTCAGGCATTCAGGCGTTCGTGCTTAAGCTGATCGAACTGCGCCTTAAAATCGGCCAGGCTGTTGCACACGATCATCCGGTAGCCGCTGGCATTAAACATATTGGCATTTTTCCTGCCCCTATTATGGCCGATGATTACCGCAAAACGCTCCCCGAGAAATAATGCTTCGATATTGATCAGGGGCTCTTTTCCCGTAAGGGAATAATAAATTCTTGCCGGCAGCCCCAGTTCCTTGGTGTAGCGTATGCGGCCGCCCAAACCGGTGATGATCCTGCAGATCTCTTTCTGTAGCAAAGCAATATCCATCTCCTGTTTATTTTACGGCATCCCCGGCAGGGATGCTGCCTCTCATACAACTATATTCATACGGAAATGTTCGCTGCGGGAGCTGCGGCGCAAAAAATTAAGACAGCCTGCAACCTGCCCGGCGGCTCTATTCTTTCCACAGGAATGGGAAAAGGATAACGGCAAGGGCAACGATCAGCACGTCCATACCCAGCATCAGGAAGGCCATGCTCCACCAGCCTTCCTGGGTAACGGAAGCCACGCTGCTGAGGGCCAGGTTGCTGAGGATCATAAGCAGCGGGATGGCAATGGGAAAGCCCAGTATAGCCATGAGGGCCGCATTCTGGCGGGCTTGCGCCGCAATGGCGGAGAGGAAGGTAAACAGCAGCGAAAGGCTGGATGCGCCGAGGCAGCATACGCCCACAAAGCTGCGCATGTGGATAATAGGGCTCCCCAGCAAAAGTGTGAACAGCAGCAGCGAAAGGCACATCATAACCATCATCATAACCATGCTGTAGGCCATTTTGGCAAGAATATACAGCACGGGCGGCACAAGGGTAAAGTAGTAGCGCATCCTGGATTCCCCTTCCTGGAGAAAGCTCTTCGCCACCGTGTTCACGGTAACGAAGAGCTGGGCGATCCAGAACAGAGTGTTCCAGATACGGCTGTCGGGCTGTCCTGCCATCATGTAGAGCACGAATACCGTACAGCCTACATAAAGGGTTACCCCAAGCAGGGTATGCTTTTGCCGCCACTCGAGCAGCAGGTCTTTTCGGATAAGGGTAAACAGTTGCCGGAGCTGCATAGTTTCATTCGATCAGGCCCAGATCGCTTTTTCGGTAAGGGGAATATTGCGTACGGCTCCTTTCCGGGGCTCATCGCTGTAACCCAGGTAAAGCAGGCCCACTACCTGGTCATCTTCTTTCAGGTGCAGGTAGTCTTTCATCGGCTGCTTCAGTGCCATGCCGCCCGTATTCCAGATAGCAGCCAGCCCCAGCGCCTCGGCGCCCAGCAGCAGGTTCTGGATGGCCGCTGCCGTGGCGGCCAGCTCTTCCATTGCAGGGATCTTTGTTTCGGGCGTGCGGCGCATAACGGCCACTACCAGGTGGGAGGCTTTATCGCCGGCATGTGCCAGGTTGTCGAAGGTTTGCTGCTTGCGGGTTTCTTCAGGGGTATGTTCCCAGTACAGGTGTGCATGGTCCTGGCAGAATCTGGCCAGTGTAGGGCCGGTATAAATAAAGAATCTCCAGGGCTCCGTCCGGCCATGTGTAGGAGCATGATCTGCCAGGTCGAGCAACTGGCGGATAGCGCTGTCTGGTATAGTCTGGCCGTTCATGGCGGCAGCTTTGGTTGTGCGTCGTTCCCGGATGATCCTGGCTATAGTTTCAAAGTCCTGGTTCATTGTAATGTGAAGTTGTTTCCTGCGTTTGTGAAATTGATCGCGCAAAAGTACTAAAGATTGCCCGGCTTCTGATTTACTTCTTTAATTTTGGCCCGTTCCCGGAGGCAGGTGCATCCTGCGGATACCGGTTACCTGATTGAACGATGGAATGTATCATTCTTGCCGGCGGGCTTGGTACGCGACTGAGCAGCGTGGTTTCCGATGTGCCCAAATGTATGGCTCCCGTGGCGGGTGTGCCCTTTCTGGAGCATGTGCTGCGGTATCTTGAGGCGCAGTTTGCAGATCATGTGATCCTTTCGCTCGGCTATAAATCCGAAGCAGTGATCGAATACCTGCGGCAAAAGGCCTTTACTTTTAAGGTGAGCTGGGTGCTCGAAGCAGAGCCGCTGGGCACGGGGGGCGGCATTCGCCGGGCTTTGATGAAGTCGAAGGAACAGCAGGTATTTATCCTGAACGGCGATACTTTTTTCGAGGTTGACCTGAGCGCCATGGGGGCTGCGCTGGATCCCGGCGCCAAAGCGCTGCTGGCGCTGAAGCCGATGAAAGCGTACGACCGTTATGGCTCCGTTCGGCTGGGTGAAGATAACCGGGTAATTGCTTTTGAAGAGAAGCAGTACCGGGACGAAGGCCTGATCAACGGGGGGATATGCCTGCTGAACAAGGCCAGGGAAAACCTCTCTGCGTTTCCCGAAAAATTCTCTTTCGAAAAGGAATTCCTGGAGCCCGAGGCTGCCCGGGGGGGCTTACAGGGATTTGTCAGCGATACCTATTTCATAGACATCGGTATCCCTGAAGATTATCACAGAGCGCAGACTGATTTTGACAAAAAAAATAACGGATAAGATATATGGCCGCAGCACTATTCCTTGACCGCGACGGTGTGATCAACGAGGAAAAAGAGGGAAGCTACATTTTCAACAAAAGCGAGTTCGTATTTTATAAAGGCGCCGTAGCCGCGCTGGTAGCTCTTTCCCGGAAGTTCGATTATGTTTTCATCGTTACCAACCAGCGGGGAATAGGGCGGGGATATATGACGGAAGCGGATTTGCTGGAGATACATGATTACCTCACCGAAGAGGTGGTAAAAGCCGGCGGGCGTATCGACCGTATCTATTTTGCCCCGCATCTTGACAGCAATCATTCTCACCGCAAGCCGAACACGGGTATGGCGCTGGATGCCCAGCGCGATTTTCCTGATATTGAATTTGAAAAAAGCGTGATGGTGGGCAATAATCTCAGCGATATGCAGTTCGGCAGGTCCATGGGTATGCGGACCATCTTCCTGCATACCACGCAGCCGCGCTTCAATGACCCGCATCACCTGGTCGATGAACAATACAGTTCACTGGACAGCTGGGCCCGAACGCTGGAAAATGCCTGAGCATATCTTAAATCTGAAGCGGGCCGCCATTGGCGGCCCGCTTCATTAGCTCCTGCTCTGAAGGCAGGAAAAGCCGCAGCTTACGTATCTGCAGACAGGGGCGACATCAGGTAATGCTGCGAAGCCGTCATGCCGTCGCGCCATACCTTGCTGTATGCCGTTTGCGGATCCAGAATGCTCATGCCGAATAAGGGGTAAAGCTCGTTCAGCAGCCTGTAAGCAGCCCCGGATGCATGACGGCATGCTGTGCTCAGCTCCTGGAGCTGCGGTGCTGCTGCAGCGCCGCCGTTTGCATAGCCGGTCCAGGCGCTGTCCAGTGCCGCATACATTGTTGCTCTTGCCTCCGTCAGCCTGCGTTCGGCCGTGTCGGCAATTGCACGCGCCTTCGGGTGATCGCTGAGCAGTATATCGCTGTGGAGAGGCCTCTTGCTTTGTGCCAGCTCCCGGTACAGGTCGAGGAAGTGAAGCGCTATGCCCGTGATCATACAGCTCATATTCACTATTGCCAGCTGGGTAAAAGGAAAGCGGTACAGGGGGCCGCCGGCGAATGAGGAAGGGCGCAGCAAGGTAAATACATGCCTTTCGGGAACAAAAACGTCCGTAGCCTCAAAGTCATTGCTGGATGTGGCTTTTAACCCGATAGCATTCCAGTTGCGATGGTTGATGATCCGGGCGGCCGGAACAATAAATGAGCGGAATACAGGCTGGCCATCTTCAGTAAGCGCTGCGCCTTCTTCGTCCAGCAGCCAGGCATTGGCGGTAAAATGGGTAGCGTGATTGGCGCCGCTGGCATACTTCCAGCGGCCGCTCAGGAAGTAGCCTCCCGTGGTCCTGAGGGCCTTGCCGGATATAGCGCCGCTGCCGGCGCAGCAGGTAGCCGGGTCGTCGAAGATGTTTTTGGAAGCAAGCGCATCCAGGTAGCCGGCAAACATATTGGCCCCTGCGCCCAGGTTTACGCACCAGCCTGTGCTGGCCTCGGCCCATGCAAGGGCCTCGAATACCCGGACCACTTCCGGCAAAGGCCGTTCGAGGCCCCCGCTGTCACGGGGAACCAGGAGCTGGAACCAGCGGTTCCTGTAAATGAGCTCCAGTATTGCAGGTGGCAGTTGTCCTTCTGCTTCCGTATCCGGCGCATACCGGCGGATCGTATGGACAAGCTCCGGCGGCAGTATGGTTCGTGGATGATGTTGCATAAGCTGATTGTGTAACGCTGCAGATCGTGCAGCGGTATGGATGGAATCGTATATGGATCAGAAACGTATATTGACGCCCAGCAGGAAGTTGAAACCGGCCTGCGGGAAATAGTAGTTTTCCGTGGTCTGTGCCTGGCCGCTGATATAGCTGAAGGTATACCCGTTTGCCTCGTATTTTTTATCCAGCACATTGTTCAGCGCCAGGGAGATTCCCAGTTCCTTTACAAAATTTGCCTGTAAGGTATAGCGCAGGCGCAGGTCGCAAAGCCCGTACGGATCAATGCTCCGGCTCTTGCTGGCGGTATTGTCGAGATATTGCCGGCCTACGTATTTGCCCATAATATCCACGAAAAACTGCTGCTGCTTCAGCATATCCCGGAAGGGCTCTACAGTGGCTATGCCCCCGGCAATGGCGGAAGGCGCAAAGGCGATGTCAGTTTCCGCATACACATTTTTTATCTGCTCGCCTGTATCGTAGTTGTCGATATATTCTTCAAAATTCTTGATCCTGTTTCGTGAAAAAGTTGCATTGGCCTGCAGCTTCAGCCAGTCCAGCGGCATTGCGGAGGCGGTCAGCTCAATGCCCGCCCTATAGCTGTTAGCCACATTGGTCCGGGTGTAGGTGCCTACGTCATTTATTTTTCCCGTCAGTATTAGCTGGTTACGGTAATGCATATAGTACAGGTTGGCACCGGCCTCCCATAACTTGCGGCGGTATTGGTATCCCAGCTCTCCGTCGTACATTGTTTCGTGCCGGGGCAGCGCTTGGGGAGAGGCTTCGAAGTCATCCCTGTTTGGCTCCTTGTTGGCTACTGCAAAGGAGGCATAGGCTTTGCTTTCCGCGCTGCCCGGGTGCTGCACGATATAGCTGATGCCCGCTTTAGGGTTGATGAAATTATAGCTGGCCCGCGGCATCAGATCCGGGTTCTTACGGAAGCCATTGATCTCGTATTGTACATGGCGGTATTGCAGATCGCCGAAGGCAAACCAGCGGCTGCCGATCTGCTGCTGCAGCTTGGCGTAGATGTTGAAATCGCCTTTGAAGGCGTCGAGGTTGTACCAGCGGTAGTTTGGCGGTACACCGTAGTCGGCCCAGGTTACAAAGCCGTAGTGCTTGCCGTCGTACCGGGTATAGGCGCCGCCCAGGATGAACTGCGTTTTTCGCTGCTGGTATACCAGCGAATAAATGCCGCCGTAGTAGTAGTTGTCCAGCCAGAGCCTGCGGGTAAGGTTGGTGGTAGTTGCAGTATCCGTACCGGAAACAAAAGGCGGAAGGCCGTAGTCTGCAAGCGCTTCTCCCAGGCGGTATTCATTATAGAAGCCTTTTCCCCGGGTCAGGAACAGGGCGGCATGTGCGCTCCATTCGCTGCTGAACTTATGATCGAAGAAAAGCTGGTAGTAGTCCTGCTGGTAGTTGTCGGTCTGGTCGTCATAGTAATTGCCATCTGCCATCAGCCCCAGGCCGTTGAAGCGGCGGTTGGTGCCCAGCGAATCCTGCGGCACCCCGTTCCATGCCTGCCCTGTCCTTTCTTTCCCGGTAAACAGGTTGAACCGGATATTGCTGCGTTCGTCCTTGGAAAGCCAGCCGGCAGTAAACTGCAATGCTTTCAGGTCGGAAAAGGCCCTGTCGATGTAGCCGTCCGAAGCTATTTTCGAAGCGCGCACATCAAAGCTGAAGCCGCCCGGGAGCAGGCCCGTGCCGGCTTTTACCGTGTGCTTCCAGGTGTTGAAGGACCCGAATGAGTTATTGACCTCTGCATAAGGATCGCGGCCCTGGCTGAGGTTGCTCAGGTTTACGGAGGCGCCGAAGGCGCCTGCGCCATTGGTAGACGAGCCTACGCCCCGCTGTACCTGTATGGAGTTGGTCGAGGAAAGCAGGTCAGGGAAATCCACGAAGATGGCAGCCTGCGATTCCGCATCGTTGACAGGAATGCCGTTGATGGTAAAATTGATACGGGAGGCGTCGGTGCCGCGTATGCGCAGGCCCGTATAGCCGACTCCCGCGCCGGCATCGGAGCTGATCACTACCGATGGCGTCTGGTTAAGGATGTACGGGATATCCTGGCCGAGATTGCTGATCCGGATATCTTCTTCCCTGAGATTCGATATGGCAAAGGGCGATTTGTCGTTGGCCCTTACTGCCGTAATTTCCACGGGTATCAGTTCCTGGGGCTTCAGGGAGGAGGAGGCGCTGTCTTTTTCCTGCGCCCCGGCAGGCAGGCCGGCAGCAAGGATGCCGGCGGCTATCCATGTGCGGGGTTGAATGTTTATCATACTGCAAATTGATTTTACCATTTGCCCGCGGCACAAGCCGCAGGGTGAACAGATACAGGTGCCATTGCTTGCGCAATAACGGCTCCTGGTAAACAGTAAGGTAAGTTTGTGGAAAACCAATCGCTTACCTTTCCTAACCGGCATTATCCGGTCAAGGTTCTACGGGTGTGATCTCAGCCTGAATAGTAAGGCACCCCGAGGTTGCTTTACGCTGTCGTTTGTGGCGGAGCGGAGAAGCAATATGTATGAAACACAGGTTTCTGCCCGCAAAGGTAGCATCTATTTGCAGAGAAATCCAAATCCGTGCTGCAGGATTTGATTTAGATCAAGGCTCAAAGTGCGGAACGCCGGCAGTTGCGATCTTACGGCCGGCCAGGAAGCAGAGGTAGGTAAGGGGTATGGCCGCAATTACATCAATCGTGTAATGCACATGCTGCACCAGCACCAGGGAGCCTACAATGATGGTAGACAGCAGCGCAAGCAGCTTGTCGCTACGTTTTTGCAGGCAGAGAAAGAAAAGAAACTGCGAGGATGTGTGGCCGGAGAAGAAGAGGTCCTTGGTAACAAAATTCGTTTTGCCATAGAAGAAGTTGGAGATCGGATCTACCAGCGGGATGAGCCCCTGCGGCGGGTTGAGCGGTACCAGGCTGATGGTGGTAATGCGCAGCAGGGTAAGCACAATGAATCCGTAGAGCCCGGTAAGAAACATCATGGGGTTCCGGAAGCACCGGTAAGCCAGCAGGAAAGTGATGCCCCAGATGCAGATAAAGATCGGTACCGATACGTCTGCCGGTTTGATATTGTCTACCACCAGGTCCCTGATAAGGTAGCCGTCGCGCTGCTCGATGTGCTGGAAAAAATAAGGAAAGAAAAAGAGAATGCCGGCAAATATCAGGGCCACGACGATGAGGCGGACTTTAAACCAATGCTCCTTCAGGGCCGCTCGCCAGGTAAGTACTGCTACTTTATTTTCTTTAATGAAAGACAACATGCTGTGCTCGGAAATATCCTTGCCTGCCATGCAGCGGTGCCGGCGGCTGCCGCTTTTCTGCAGGGCTGCAAAGATGCGAATTACTTTTTTAATGTGCTCTGGTAATATTTACAGGCAGGCTGCAGCCCGCATTCCCGGCATTTGGGCTGGCGCGCTACACAGATATACCTTCCATGCAGGATCAGCCAGTGATGCGCTTTGTGAATCAGTTCTTTAGGAAAGAAGCGGATGAGCTGCTGCTCAGCCTGCAGGGGCGTTTTGGCGCCGAGTGTGAGGCCTATCCGGGCCGATACGCGGAATACATGGGTGTCTACGGCCATGTTGGGCTGCTGATCGATCACCGAAGTGACCACATTGGCGGTTTTACGCCCCACGCCGGGAAGCTGTATCAGCTCGTCGACCGTCATGGGCACTTTGCCGCCGAATTTTTCTTCCAGCATCCGGGCCATGCCTATGAGGTGCCTGGTTTTGTTGTTGGGATAGCTGATACTCCGGATCAGCGGGAACAGCTCTTCGAAGGTGGCTTTTGACAGGCTTGCGGCATCGGGATAACGGGCAAAGATCGCAGGCGTGGTCATGTTCACCCGTTTGTCGGTACATTGCGCCGAAAGGATCACGGCCACCAGAAGCTGAAAAGGATTGTCGTACAGGAGTTCCGTTTCGGCTTCCGGGGCATGTTCCTGGAAAAAGTCAATAACAAATTCGTAGCGTTCCTTCCGCGTCATAGCTGGTACAGGTTGGGCCGGCAGGCATTGAAGGCGGTTTATTTTACCAGGGTGCCTACATTTTTACCGCTGACCACATCAGAAAGATTGCCGGTCTTGTTCATATCGAACACGATGATGGGCAGGTTATTTTCCTGGCAGAGGGTAAAAGCGGTCATGTCCATCACCTTCAGTCCCTTGCTGATCACTTCGTTGAAAGTGATCGTTTCGTAGCGGGTGGCGTTTGGATTTTTTTCGGGGTCTTCCGTATAGATGCCGTCTACGCGGGTTCCTTTCAGGATCACATCGGCATTGATCTCGATGGCGCGCAGCGATCCTGCCGTATCGGTTGTAAAATAAGGGTTGCCGGTTCCGGCGCCGAAGATCACTACCCGGCCTTTTTCAAGGTGGCGGATCGCCCTGCGGCGGATATAGGGTTCGGCCACCTGCTCCATTTTGATGGCGCTTTGCAGGCGGGTCTTTACGCCAGCTTTTTCCAGGGAGGCCTGCAGGGCCATGCCGTTGATCATTGTGGCGAGCATGCCCATATAATCGCCCTGGGCCCGCTCAATGCCTGTTTCCGCCTCGTTCATGCCCCTGTAGATATTGCCTCCCCCGATCACTACTGCTACCTGGACGCCCTGGTCTACGATGCTTTTGATGTCGTTGGCATATTGTGTGAGCATCTGCGGGTCGAGCCCGAAGCTGCGGTCGCCCATTAACGATTCGCCGGAAAGTTTGAGCAGGATTCTGTTGTACTTAGCTAGCATGTGTATAGAACTGTATAATATATTGATTGTGATTTTAAAGGAATTTTTCGCCCTTGTTGCGCTTGACTTCGGCCAGGTAATCCTTGATCTGCGCTTCTTTGCTGCGTTCGCAGATAAGCAGCACTTCCGGAGTGTCGATAACGATGTACTGCTCCAGCCCCTGCAGCACAAGGAGCTTCTGGTCTGGCGCCTTGACCATACAGCCCGAGGCGTCGATGATCATTACATTGCGGCCGTAAACGGCGTTGCCGAGATAATCTTTTTCGGAATGCTCATAGGCCGACTCCCAGGTGCCGAGGTCGCTCCACCCGAAGCGGGAAGGGAGCACGTATACATTCCGTACTTTCTCCATAATGGCGTAGTCGATGGAGATGTTGGTGCACTGGGAGTACAGCATTTCCATGGCTTTGGCTTCCCTGGGCGTGTTCAGCACATCTTTTGCCTGCACGAATACATCGTTCAGCTCGGGAAAATGCTCTTCCAAAACCCGGATGAGGGTAGCCGTGTTCCAGGCAAATATGCCGGAGTTCCAGAGAAAATCGCCGGAGCGGAGAAAGGTCCTGGCTATGTCCAGGTTAGGCTTTTCCACGAAGGTTTTCACTTTGTGGAAAAGCTCTTCTTCTCCCCCGTGCTCATATTGTATATAGCCATAGCCGGTATCGGGGCGGGTGGGGCGAACCCCGATGGTGGCGATGTTGTTGTGCTTGGAAACGAAATCCAGGGTTTCGAATACCTGGCGCTCGAAGGTGCGCTCGTCGGTGATCAGGTGATCGGCCGGACTGAGAATGATATTGGCATGCGGGTTGAGCGCATGCAGTTTGTGGGATATATAGGCTGCGCTGGGCGCAGTATTTTTCCGGGAAGGTTCGGCCACGATGCGCGAGGGGTCGAGGTCGGGCAGGTGCTTCCGGATATGCTGCACATAAGGCTCGTGGGTAATTATATAGATATTCTCCCGCGGGCAGATATCCTTAAAGCGATTGTAGGTGCTCTGCAGCAGGCTTTGGCCGGTGCCGAGCAGGTCGAGAAACTGCTTAGGTAACTGTTGACGGCTCTCCGGCCAGAACCGGCTTCCTATACCACCAGCCAGGATTGCAACATAATTGTTGTGAATGCTCATTACCTCAGTTTAGTTCCGGCGGCAAAAGTAACAAGAATTTTATAAACCGGGGGCAGGTAGGCCCCGTGGGATATGGTACTTTAATTTGGCCTGCTGGGCGTGGTAGCTTATTTTTGCATCACTTTTTTACTTATGCTATACCGTTTGTCAGAATTGAAGTCCGGCTCCAGTGGTATCATACATCAGTTCGATGAAAACGATGCCAAAGTGAAGCTGATGGAAATGGGGTGTATCCCGGGCGAAGCCGTTTCGATCGAAGCCATAGCCCCCCTGGGCGATCCTATAGCGATACAGGTGTCGGGGTACTGCCTGAGCCTGCGCAAGAACGAAGCCCGCCATATATGGGTGGAGATCGCCTGATACCCGGCATTCCCTGCCCGACAGCATTCTTTCATCTTTAAATCTGATCCATTCCTTGAATATCGGTTTATATTTCGGCAGCTTTAATCCTATTCATACGGGGCACCTGATCATTGCCAATCATATACTGGACTATGCCGACCTGGACAAGATCTGGTTTGTGGTATCGCCGCATAATCCTTTAAAGGAATCGCATACGCTGCTGAACGAATACGACCGGCTGCACCTGGCAGAGCTGGCTATCCGCAACAATCCCAAGTTCCGGGTCAGCAATGTGGAATTTCACCTGCCCAAGCCCTCCTACACCATCGATACGCTGACCTATCTGAGCGAGAAGTTTCCTCTGGAAAAATTCACGGTGATCATGGGCAGCGACAGTTACCAGAACCTGCCCCGCTGGAAAAACTATACCCGCATCCTGGAGTACTACCGGATCGTAGTGTATGAGCGGCCGGGGTTCGGCGTAGACCCTGCCGCGCTTCCTCCCAATGTGACCGTTGTGCAGGCGCCGTTGCTCGAGATATCATCCACTCATATACGTAAGCAGGTGCGCGAGGGCCGTTCCATCCGTTACCTGGTGCCGGATGCAGTGCAGGAGTGCATACTGGAAAACCGCTACTACGCCAGGTAATCCCTTTGCCGTCCCGGTCTTAGCCGGGCCCTGCCGCCGGCTGCATCAGGTATTGCTTAATAGCCATATTTCTCCTTCCAGCATTGCCGCAGGTATTCGCGCATCCTTTGCTCCGATGCATTCCGGCCGGGCTCAAACAGCTTTGTGCCTGCAATAGCTTCGGGCATGAATTCCTGCATTACGAAATTGCCGGGGAAGTCGTGAGCGTACTGGTATTTGTCGCCGTAGCCCAGCTCCTTCATCAGTTTGGTGGGCGCGTTCCGGATGTGCATCGGTACAGGCAGGTCGCCTGTTTGCCGTACCAGGGCCTGCGCATTGTTGATGGCCATATAGGCGGCATTGCTTTTTACGGAAGATGCCAGGTAGGTTACGGTCTGCGAAAGGATGATCCGGCATTCGGGATAGCCGATCATTTCCACCGCCTGGAAGCAGGAGGTCGCCAGCAGCAGGGCATTGGGGTTGGCATTACCGATGTCTTCGCTGGCAAGGATCAGCAGTCTCCGGGCTATGAACTTGGGGTCTTCGCCGCCTTCGATCATACGAGCCAGGTAGTATACCGCCGCATTGGGATCACTTCCCCGGATGGATTTGATAAAGGCCGAAATAATATCGTAATGCTGTTCTCCGCTCTTATCGTACAATGCCATTTTCTGCTGCACGATCTGCTGCACCCTTTCGTTGGTAATGGTTTTGTCGCCCTCGGGCAATCCCTGCACTACCAGTTCCAGCAGGTTGAGTATCCGCCTTCCGTCGCCGCCGCTCAGCTGTATCAGGGCGCCCCATTCCGCTATGCTTACCGACTGCGCCTGCAGCCAGGGGTCTTTTTCCAGCGCCTGGTTGATGATCTGCTTCAGATCTTCTTCCGAGAAGGCTTCCAGTACATATACCTGGCACCGGCTGAGCAAAGCGCTGATCACCTCGAAAGAAGGATTTTCGGTAGTGGCGCCTATCAGCGTGATGATGCCTTTCTCCACGGCGCCCAGCAGGCTGTCCTGCTGGGCTTTGTTAAAGCGGTGTATCTCGTCGATGAACAAGATGGCCTTGCCCGCTTTGCGGGACAGGTCAATGATGGAGCGCACTTCCTTTACACCGCTTTCGATAGCGCTGAGCTGGAAGAAAGGGAGTTCCATTTGCGAGGCTATGATCTGGGCCAGGGTAGTCTTACCTACGCCCGGCGGGCCCCAGAAGATAATGGATTGCAGCTGCCGGCCCTCGATCATGTTGCGTAATATCTTGCCCGGCCCTACCAGGTGCTCCTGGCCTATGAAAGCATCCAGTGTCCGCGGGCGCATCCGTTCCGCTAAGGGTATGTTATTGTGCGTGGCAGCAGGCATATTAATAAATCGTTTTGCAGTACATTTGAACCTGTAAAGTTCGATACCTGTTCTTAATTAACCATCCTGAAAATGAAAAAAATATTAGCGGGCGCAGGATTGTTGTGCGCATCGGCATTCGTCATTCAGGCGCAGCAGCAGAAAGCGCAGCCGGTACCTCAACAAACGGGAGAGGCAAAAGTTTCCTACCGGGAAGAGGGCTCCGTACTGCCGCCGCTTCGGGTGATCGACGGGAAGATGAACGAATATACCGAGAAGTCGTTCCGGAACGATCATCACTTTTTCATGTTCCTGTTCAACCCTACCTGCGGCCATTGCATTGATATGGCCAAGCTGATGGGGGCGCATGCCGACGAGTTTAAAAAGAACCATGTGCTGTTTCTCGCAGGGCCTGCCATGATGCCTTACCTGGGCCATTTTTTCCAGGCCAGCGGCATCGACAAGCACCCGGAGATCAAAGTAGGTATCGACAGCGCTTCCGCGGTAGACAGGCTGTACAACTACCGCATGCTGCCCCAGGTGAATATTTACGATAAAGACCGCAAGCTGGTAAAGATATTCTATGGTGATGTGCCGCTGGACTCGCTGAAGAAATATGTGCCCTGATAGTAAGGAGCTGAAGAAAGGCCTATCCAATAAAAGCGGATAGGCCTGTTTTTTTAATGGAATTAAAACTGCGTGCAGCAATTAACACCCGGTAATACCCGGCGTACAGGTGTTCATGTTGTTGGTGAGAAAGCATTTGCAAATGCTTTGTTCATGCGTTTGCGGCTGAGGTACGTCCACGCAGGACATGCATCCCGGCACCGGGTTGGGGTCTATAGCCGTTTCACGTACATTAGTCGCCCATCCACCAACGACTTTGTCCGACTGCCGGGCATTCAGGCTGCTGATGGTGTCTTTTTTCATGAAGAGTTTCCTGCTCAGTTCGATCTTTTTCTTTTTCATAAAACAGAATTTAAAAAAATCCTCCCCTGTCTTGATGCGCGCCCTGGGGCGGTTGTTCAGCGCTTTGATTTCAGGTATTTCATATGTTGCCGATCAGGAAAGCGCTTTGCCAGGCAAGGGGCCTGTCCTGTAATCGTGATAATAAAGCCAGTCCTACGCCGGCACTGCCGGAAAGCAGGTCGGCACGGTATGTCCATCCTGCTCCCGTTGCTGTTCTTAGTCCCTTTTGTGCCGTATGTGTTTCAAAAGAAAGGTCATCTTCTACCTGTCGGTACCAGTACTCCGAGCTTTGGTAAAAGGAGTCGATACCTGTTTCCTGCCAGAACTGCCGGTAGATAAGCGCCGCTCCTGACGCGCCATGGCAAAAGCAGGAATCTTTGATGCCTGAATAATCGAGTGTCCGACGGGTGTTATAATGCATGATCTCGATGGCTTCTGCTTTCCACGCTTCTTCTCCGAAGTAGCAGCCGCATTGCCACAGCGCCAACGCAACGCTGAGGTCGCCATAGCACCAGGATATCCTGCTCCAGGCAATCCGTTTCGTCAGTGCTTCGGGATAGAGTGAGGCATAAGCAGAAAGAGATGGTGCGTGTGCATTCCGGCCCTGAACGATCAAGGCTATGCTTCCGTAAATAAGCTCTTTGCAGGTTGCGGCAAGTATACCGGTCTTGTGCAGCTTTGCCAGGATCACCAGCAAAGCACAGGTCCCATGCGCCAGGCTCAGGCCATCGGTGGCTTCCGGGTAATTCCGGCCGGTAAAAGTGGGGAAGCTCAGTCCACCGTTCCGGGAGCGGCTTATTGATTTAAGCCCCGACACAAACCTGCAGAGATGATCCTGTACCTCTGGGATGTAGGCAAAGCTGACAAGAAAATGAACGATTCCGGCGCTGCCATGCAGGAAGTCAAAGTTCTTTTCTTTAAGATAAAGGTCGCTTTCGGAAACCGCGGCGGGAGCAGGCCGCCTGCGAGGTCGTCTATGTCAATTGCTGCGATACCGAACTCAGTTAAATGACGCAGCATCCAGAAAGGTCCTGTAATACCGTTACAATAGGTATAACCATCCGATCCGTTCTCACTCAGCTGTTGGTAAAGCTTTTGCAACAAATGTCCCGCATGGTCAGCCTCAGGATCAATGTAATGTTCGTAATAAAAAAGGTACAACAGCAAGCCCCAATCACCGCAGAACAGGCTTGCGTTGCAATCTTCTGTGAGGCATTCTTCCAATAATGTGGCCAGGTCCCTGTAAATAAGCTGTAAATGATCTATGGTCGCATCTAATACACTGTGTATCATTGCTGTTTCCACGGGCTTAGCGCCGCTTGGGATTAAGCTTGATCGCAGTATCTATATACAAGGCTAAAACTTCTGATGGAAATGGTCAACAGGTAATGAGCAGACGAGTACAGCGGCTCTGAAAGTGAGTATGAAGACCGCAGAAACGGGAAGGGATGGACCGGCAGCTTTATTTTTTGCCGGGAATATACATCAGGAAGGCGCTCATAAGAGCGCCTTCCTGATGATGTGTTGCTGAAGACTGCTGTGATCTTATTGCTCGTACAAGAACTGGAGCAGTGTTTGTCCTACTGCTTTCAGCGTAGCTTTGTCGATCACGCTCATATTGTCGTTGTGCGTATGCCAGTAATCCGGGAACCCGGTGGCAGAGCCGGCCGGCAGGTGAATGATGTCGATCGTGGGAATCTTCCGTATCTCATTGACCGGCACATGGTCGTCGGTAATGGTGCCGCCGTCCTGGTAAACGAAGTAGGAAGAATAGCCTGCCTGGCCCGCCGCATTCCATACCTCCTGCTGCAGGTTCCCTGCATACTGGCGTGAGTTGCCTTCGAGCGGGAACCGGGCGTTCCGGCCTCCGACCATATCGAGGAGGATACCGCCTTCGGCTTTATAATCGGGTACATGCGGGTTACGGGCCCAGTATTGGGTGCCGAGCGCATAGGAATCGTCGCCCCATTCGCCTTTGCCCCAGTCCTCCACGTCGGTCAGCAGTATATCGATGCCTATATCGGGATTATGGAGCGGCGCTGCTTTCAGAGCCTGTGCCAGCGCGATCAATACGCCTACTCCGCTGGCGCCGTCGTCCGCAGCTGCAATGGGCTTGTGCTTGTTGGCCACATCATGGTCGGCCCAGGGCCGGCTGTCCCAATGGGCCAGCAGCAGGAACCTCCTCGGAGCCTGGGGCCGTATGCTGCCGATCAGGTTGATACAGCGCAGCCGGGTTTTCTTATCTCCTGCCATAAGCCGGGTTTCCTGACGGTATACGGTATCGCAGTATTGCTTCAGCTGCTGCTCCATCCAGCCGGCGCATTTGAGCTGTGCCTCGCTGCCGGGTACGCGCGGGCCGAAGGCTACCTGCTGCTCAATAAAGCGGTATGCGGCATCTGCGTCAAAGTCGGGTACGCTCGTCCTGGGCGCAGTGTTTTCCGTAGCCGCCGCATCCGTGGCAGGGGTGTCCGTAGCCGGCCCGGAGCCGCAGCCTGTGGCCAGCAGCAACGCCAGGCCATATATGAGAAAGCAGGTTTTTTTCATCGTATCTGATACTTTTTAGCTCCGGAAGCGCCCGGGTCCTGACGGGTTATCGCAGAGGGTGCTGCAAATTAAATCAATTGTAGTGGAAAAACAGGAACAGCCCTGTAAAATAACAGGATGCGGCTCCCGGAGGATACGTAAAAGCGGCAAATAAAAAAACTGAAATTTCTTGTTTTTAAGCCATTTGCTTTTTTTATTTTTGCCCCTCGCATTAAAAATTAGACATGGTTGACGTATTAATCGGCCTGCAATGGGGCGATGAAGGCAAGGGCAAGATCGTAGATTATCTTGCTGCCGGCTATGACATCATTGCACGCTTCCAGGGAGGCCCCAATGCCGGGCATACCCTGTATGTAAATGGCCAGAAGGTGGTGCTGCGTACCATACCTTCCGGCGTATTTCAAAGCAAGACCCTGAACCTGATCGGGAACGGGGTAGTGATAGACCCGGTTACTTTAAAGGAAGAGATCGAAGGCCTGAAGAACCTGGGCGTCAACCTCAGCCATAACCTGTTCATTTCTCATAAAGCGCACCTGATCCTTCCTTCGCACCGCGCACTGGACGCTGCTTCAGAGCAGGCAAAAGGCAAGGAGAAGATCGGGTCGACCCTGAAGGGAATCGGACCTGCCTATATGGACAAGACCGGCAGAAACGGCCTGCGTGTAGGAGATGTGCTGGCACCCAACTGGGAAGAGCGTTATCAGCGTCTGAGGGAAAAGCATAGCGATATGCTGCGTTTATACGGGGAAGTGCCGGACTGGAAGGCCTGGGAGGCCGACTTCTTTGATGCCGTTGCCTATTTGCGCTCTCTTAATATCGTAAACGGTGAATACTGGCTGAACGACCAGCTGAACAAAGGAAAGAAAGTGCTTGCCGAAGGAGCGCAGGGCAGTATGCTGGATGTGGACTACGGTACGTATCCCTTTGTTACTTCATCCAACACGATTGTGGCAGGCGTATGCACGGGCCTCGGTGTAGCTCCTTCCAAGATCGGGGAAGTGTTCGGTATCACCAAAGCCTATTGTACCCGCGTAGGAGGCGGCCCCTTCCCTACGGAGCTGCACGATGAAACCGGAGAACGGCTGCGTGCCGCAGGACACGAATTCGGTGCGGTAACCAAAAGGCCGCGCCGGTGCGGGTGGATGGATCTCGTTGCATTGCGCTATGTATGCATGCTCAGCGGCGTTACCCGGCTGATCGTAACCAAGGCGGATGTGCTGGACGGCTTCGAAGAAATAAAAGTGGCTACTGCCTATAAGCTGGACGGACAGGAAACGGAGGAGTTTCCTTTCGATATCTGCGACCGCGAAGTAGCGCCGGTATACCAGCGCTTCGAAGGCTGGAATACCAGCATCAGCGAATGCACCTCGCATGAGCAGCTGCCCGAATCATTTAAAAACTATTGTAGATTTGTAGAAGATTATCTGCAAACACGTATTCAGTTCATTTCCAATGGTACAGGCAGAGATCAGCTGCTTGCCTTATTCTAAGCATTGATCTATATCCGTATTGAAATAAATTTTTCTGAAAAATTTTGTCAAACCAAAAATCTATTAAAAATTTACATCTCAAATTACAGAACCTGTTAATAGTTCGTGTGCTATGAAATCTAACTCAGAAAAAAAGACGGCGGCAAAGAAAGCCGCTCCTGCGAAAAAAGAAGCAGCACCCAAGAAAAGTGCCAAGGCGAAGAAAGAAGAGGATGAACTGGAAGATGACGAAGATGAGTTGTTTGAGGACGAGGCTCCCAAGAAGAAAGCAGGCGCCAAATCTGCAAAGGCCGCTCCTAAAAAATCCAGGGTAGATGACGACGATGATGAGGATGACGATGAAGAGGGAGATGACTTCGATGATGACGACGATTTTAACAAGGACGAATTTGCAGACGAGGATCCCGATTTTGAAGAGTTTGATATACCGAAATCCAGGAAAGGTAGCGTTGGTAAGAAAAAAGGAGGCGATGACTTTGATGACGATTTCAGCGATCTCGGGTTTGACGACCTCGGCGGCGGTTATGATGATGACGACGACGACTTCTAAATAGCAGATTTGCCCATGGCTGAAAAACGCGCCTCTGCAGCCTACACAATTCCCCAGGGAACGTTGCAGAGCATAAAAAATAAAATGCTGAACTGGATCCGTCCGTTCAGCATTTTTGCTTATCTGGACAATAACGGCTACTGCCATAAACCCTGCCGGTTTGAGCTGCTGGCGGCCGCAGCGCCGCTATCCTTATGCAGCGACATAGATGCCGGGGAAGGCGACTGGCTCTTCGGGCACCTGGCCTACGATTACAAGAATAAGGTGGAGCCCCGGCTGCAAAGCCGCCACCCGTTCCTGAGCGGCTTTAAGGAACAGCTGTTTTTTCGGCCGGCTATCGTGGTATCCGTAGCCAGCGGCTCGGACCGGCTGGAGGTGAGCACCGTGGGGCTCAGCGCAGATCAGGTATTACAGGAGATACTGGACACCGCTGATATTGACGGTGAGCACCACCCGCGGCAGGTGTCCTGGCAGCCCGTATTTACACAGGCAGAATACCTGGAATGCATTGAGGCTATCCGCAGCCATATCGAAGAAGGCGATTGCTACGAGCTGAACTTTTGCACCGGCGCCTCGGCCCTGGTGCCGGGGCTCGATCCTGCTGCAGCCTTTCACCGGCTAAACCGGCTCAATCCTTCTCCTTTTGCAGCTTTATACCGCAACGACGATGCCTGGCTCATGTGCGCCAGTCCCGAGCGCTTCCTCTTCCGGGAGAAAGACTGGGTAGTATCGCAGCCGATCAAGGGCACGGCCCGGCGGCATGCCGACCCGGCCACGGATGCAAAACTGAAGCAGGCATTGTACCTGGACGCAAAAGAACGTGCCGAGAATGTGATGATCGTAGACCTCGTACGCAACGATCTCGCACGAAGCTGCATTGCAGGGAGCGTAGAAGTGCCGGAGCTGTTTGGCCTCTACTCTTTCCCGCAGGTACATCAGCTCATTTCAACCGTGTCGGGCAGGCTCATGCCGGGGATCAGTAACGGGAAGGTTATACGCAATGCATTCCCGATGGGCAGCATGACGGGAGCTCCCAAGGTAAAGGTGATGGAGCTGACCGAGCGGTACGAACGGCTGCGCCGCGAGCTGTACTCGGGAGCGGTGGGATATGTGATGCCCTCGGGGGATTTTGATTTTAATGTAGTGATTCGGAGCCTGCTGTATAACGGGGCTACAGCCCGGCTGGCTTACCAGACAGGAGGCGCCATTACCTATGCCAGCGATCCGCTGGCAGAATGGGAAGAAGTACGGCTGAAGGCCAGGGCCATGGAGCAAATCTTTTTGTGAGCGTTTACCATTAACTTTGCACAACAACCAACTTATCCGATCAGCCCGAATGAACACACAGGTCAAAACAATACTGCTGACAATACTTACGCTTTCCCTGTTTACTATTGCCATCATTGAGCTCAGCGGCATAAGCACCCGCGCGCTGTTCAACAAATACGGCATCGGTACGCCTCCTTCCCATGCCACGGAGCTGAGCGAACGCCAGGCACGGGAAGCGGAGGTGAAGAAGATGCCCCGTACTTCCATCTTCTTTCCAGAAGCGCATTATGATTTCAAGAAGGTGACGGAAGGAGAAAAAGTAAGTCACGCTTTCCGGTTCAGGAACACCGGGCAGCATCCTTTGATGATCTCCGACGCGATCGCTTCCTGCGGCTGTACAGTGCCTTCTTTTTCGAGAGAGCCGGTATTGCCCGGCCAGGAAGGCGAGATAATCGTGGCATTTGATACAAGGGGCCGTATAGGGAAAAACCATAAGTCGGTGCTCATCGTTTCCAACGCCGAAAGAGAGAAAGTATCGGTATCCTTTGATGCCGAAGTAGTAAAGAAGTAACCCCGTATCCAAACGATCTGTTTATGAGTAATGTACAGGCCATCCGGAAACCTGCAAATGTGTTAAGCAGGTACCTGTCGCTGGTGAAATTCAGTCATACCATTTTTGCACTGCCGTTCGCCCTGATCGGCTTTACGCTGGCCGTAGCCCGGGAGCCGGGCAGCTTCCGGTGGTACCTGCTGGTCCTGATGCTGCTTTGCATGGTGTTTGCACGGAGCGCGGCTATGGCTTTTAACCGCTACCTCGACCGCCGTTTCGACGCCCTGAACCCGCGCACAGCCCAGAGAGAAGTGCCAGCTGGCCTGATCAAGCCGGGGCATGCGCTCCTCTTTACGATCGTGAACTGCGTCCTCTTTGTGACGGTTACCTACTTTATCAATCGTATATGCTTTTATCTTTCTCCCGTTGCATTGTTCGTGGTGCTTTTCTATAGCTATACCAAGCGGTTCACCGCGCTGTGCCACCTGGTGCTGGGGCTCGGACTTTCCCTGGCGCCTATAGGCGCTTTCCTCACGGTAACCGGCTACTTCAGCTGGCTGCCCCTGCTGTTCTCCTTTGCTGTCATTACCTGGGTATCCGGCTTTGATATCATTTACGCCATGCAGGACGAAGATTTTGACCGGAGCCAGCAGCTGCACTCCATTCCTGCCGCATTGGGCAAAAAGGGCGCGCTTGCCGTATCCACTTTATTACACGTGCTATCCGCGTTGTTTGTGATTACGGCGGGCTACCTGGGGCATTTCGGCGTATTGTACTGGGCCGGGGTGGCCGTATTTGCCGGCCTGCTTATCTATCAGCACCTGCTGGTGAAACCGCACGATCTGAGCAAGGTCAATATAGCTTTTATGACCACCAATGGTATTGCCAGCATCGTGTTTGCCGTTTTTGTGATCGCCGACCTGCTGGTATAAAGCCGCGATCCCAAACAGGCAAAAGCCATTTGTCTCTTTCTTTATGCGCCGGCCTTAATATATTTGTAAAGCCCGGAAAACGGTTTTGCGGCTGTTGAAATGAACCGGTCTGTCTGATACTTTGCTGCAGGAAATACTACATCAATATTGGGGTTACTCCTCTTTCCGGCCATTGCAGGAAGAGATCATTACTGCTGTAATGGAAGGAAAAGATACCCTGGCCATGCTGCCTACGGGCGGCGGCAAGTCTTTGTGCTACCAGGTGCCGGCCCTGGCGCAGGATGGCTTTTGCCTGGTGGTCAGCCCGCTGATTGCGCTGATGCAGGACCAGGTAATGCAGCTGCAGGAGAAAGGCATCGGCGCGGCTTATATTCATTCCGGCATGAATGCCCGGCAGCTGCACCGCACGCTGGCGCTGGCCTCCGAAGGCGCGTACAGGCTGCTGTATGTGGCGCCCGAAAGGCTGCAGTCCGACGTGTTCAGGGAGTATTCCGCCGGTTTTGACCTGAATCTCATCGCGGTCGACGAGGCGCACTGCATTTCCCAATGGGGCCACGATTTCCGGCCGGCTTACCGGAAAATACATGAGCTGAGGGCCGTATTCCCTGAAGTGCCTTTGCTGGCGCTCACCGCCTCGGCCAATGCGCAGGTGCGGGAAGACATCCTGGCGCAGCTCCGGATGCATAAGGCGGCGCAGTTCCGCCAGAGTGTGATCCGCGATAACCTGTTCTATCATGTGCGCTATACCGAGAACAAACCTACCGATACCGGCCGGCTGTTCTCTTCCGTGTCGGGCAGCGGGATACTGTATTGCCGCAGCCGGAAGCGCTGCGTGGAGGCCGCCCTGCAGCTGCAGGATGCGGGCCTGAAAGCAGGTGTGTATCATGCGGGCATGGCCCGCGAAGAAAGGGAGCAGGCCCAGCTGCAATGGATGAGCAACCGCAGGCAGGTAATGTGCGCCACTACTGCATTCGGTATGGGAATCGACAAGCCGGACGTCCGGATCGTAGCCCATTACGATGCCCCGCTGCAGATGGAGGAATATTACCAGGAAGCGGGCAGGGCCGGGCGCGACGGCCGGAAAGCGTATGCCGTGCTGTTCTATAACCAGGGCGATATCATCCGGCTGCAGCAGTCTACGGAGATCAGCTATCCGCCCGAAGCGTATCTAAAGGAGATATACCAGCGGGTAGGCGATTACCTGGGTATGCCGGTAGGTTCGGGCTTTGAAGAGCTGCAGGCCTTCGATGCCATGGACTTTGTTCATAAGTTCCGGCTGGAAACCCTGAAAGCGCTGAGCGCGATCCGCCTTCTGGACCGAGAGGGATTCTGGCAATGGAATGAACAGGCCAGGATGCAGACAATAGTGCAGTTCACTACCCGGAGAGAAACGCTGGAGTATCTTCAGCAATCGGAGCCGGCCTTGTCGTACATAGCCACCGGGCTGCTCCGCCTGTACGGCAGCATCTTTCACTTCCCCACCGCTATACAGGAATTTGAGGTGAGCAAGCTGCTGCGTATCGAAAAGCCCCAGCTGGACAGGGGTTTGCAGCGGCTGGCGGCCCTGGGGATCATCGACTACCAGCCGGCGATCGCCGGCGGAACACTGTACTGGATGCATAACCGGCTGCCTCCGGCGGCGCTAAGGCTGGATATGCCGCATATACGCAGGCTGAAAAGCATCCACGAGGAGCGGGTACAGGCAATGATCGGCTACCTGCAGAACGAAACGACCTGCCGTAACGTGCTCCTGTCGGGCTATTTCGGCGAAACCGTGTCAGAAGCCTGCGGAGGCTGCGATGTATGCCGCAGGCAGTCGCCCCTGAATGAAGTGCAAACGCTTAGAGAGCAGGTGCTGGCAATGATCCGGAAAGAGCAGCAGCTTTCGCTGGCCGCGCTTACTGCGGCTTTTCCCGAAGCCGGCCAGGATCATATCACGGAGCTGGTACGTACATTGAACGACGAAGGTTTGTGCCGCATTTATCCTACAGGCGTTATATTTGCTGCAATATAAAATCCCTATTGCTTATGATCATCGGTGTGGCAGGCCCTTATTCGGCCGATACAGAGGCCGAAAGGCAGCAGAACCTTGACCGGATGAACGAAGCGGCTGCGAAGCTGCTGGAAATGGGGCACATCCCGCTGATCGGTGTGAATGCGGCCCTGCCTGTTGTCGATAAAATGACGGAGGCGGCTGACCGTTATGAAGCGATCATGCGTATTTCCATGGCAGTGATCGGCAACTGCGAAGCGCTGCTGCTGCTGGCCGGGAGCCCCGGCGCCAACAGGGAACGGGACCTGGTACTGGCCAAAGGACTGCCTGTCTTCCATTCTCTTGCTGAGATTGCGGGGATTAAACCTTAACTTGCGGCCCCGCAAGGACACCAATCATGATAAATTTCGCCATTGTCGGATACGGACATATAGGAAAGCGCCATGCCGCGCATATACAGCATAATGAAGCCTGCAGGCTGGTAGCCGTCTGCGATACGGACCCGGCTGCAGCTGCGGAGGTTTCCGGACGGGGTATCGCTTTTTACCCGGATATAGCTGCATTGCTGGCCGATACAACGGCCGATGTGATCTGCATTTGCACTCCTAATTACCTGCATACGGCGCATGCCGTAGCTGCCCTGGAGGCGGGGAAGCATGTGGTAGTGGAAAAGCCGATGGCCCTGAGTGTGGCGGAATGCGATGAGATGATCGCTGCCGCAGACCGGAGCGGGAAGATGATATTCGCAGTAAAGCAAAACCGATACAACCCGCCTGTAGCCGCCGTAAAGGAGCTGATCCGCTCCGGGAGGCTGGGGAGGATCTATATGATGCAGGTAAACTGTTTCTGGAACCGGAGCGATTACTATTATGCGCAAAGCGACTGGAGGGGTAAGAAAGAGAAAGACGGCGGTTGCCTTTTTACCCAGTTCAGCCACTTTGTCGATATTCTTTATTACCTGAACGGACCTGTGGAAACGGCTTCGGGGGTGCTCACCAATTTTGCGCATACCCACAATACCGAGTTCGAAGACAGCGGCAGCTTTGTACTGAAAGCAACCAACGGCGCCGTGATCAACTTCAACTTCTCGACCTGTGCTTACGAAAAAAATATGGAAGGCTCCATTACGATCCTTGCCGAGCATGGCACGCTGAAGATCGGGGGGCAGTACCTGAATACCCTGGAATACCAGTGTATCAGTGGCCAGGAGCTGCCGCAGATCAATATCGTGGCCAAGGAAAATGACTACGGCCTGTACAAGGGATCTATGAGCAACCATGATAAGGTCATCCAGAACGTGGTCGACGTTCTGAACCATAATCATCCCATTATGACAGGGGCGGAAGAGGGCAGGGAAGTGATCAGAATAATAAGCCTGATGTATGCATCTGCGCAATAGTGTTGTAGCTTTATAATGCTATGAATATGCAATATGCCTTTGAGTTGTGCGGGACCTGCTTTTTTGCCATATCGGGCGCCCTGGCGGCCAACGATCAATCCAGGCCCGACTGGTTCGGCGTTACTTTTATCGGTTTTATTACGGCAATCGGCGGGGGCAGTATCCGGGACATGCTGCTGGGCAGCTACCCGCTTGCCTGGATCGGGAATGTGCATTTCCTTTATGCCATACTTGCAGGAGTAGTGCTGGCAAGCCTCTTTTATTCCTTGCTGAAAAAGCTCCGCAAGACGCTTTTTATTTTTGATACCTGTGGTATTGCCCTGTTTACAGTGCTGGGAACCGAAAAGGCTTTGCTGCTGGGCGTCCATCCGCTGATCGCCGCCATTATGGGAATGTTCTCTGCGATCATGGGCGGCGTGATCCGCGATGTGCTTACCAACCAGGTGCCGGTGCTCTTCCGGAAAGAGATCTATGCCACGGCCTGCCTTGCAGGAGCCTTTCTCTACCTGTGGCTGCATACATTGAATGCAGACCGGAGCTTCAGCTTCCTGGTTTCGGGGCTTCTTATCTTCCTGATCCGCTTGCTGGCGGTAAGATACAGGCTCAGCCTTCCGAAATTCAGGAAGGATGAGGAAGCTGCTGAATAAAAATACAGGAGCGCATGACCCCTGCATGCGCTCCTGTGCTTATGATTGCATTCATATAGTCTGATCAGATCTTCATGGCGTCCATTATGCGCTCCAGGTCCTCATCGTTGTAAAAATCGATCATGATGGTGCCTTTCCCGTTCTTTTTGCGGTTGAGCACAACCTTGGTAGCAAAGTGAGAGGCCATGCTGTCTTCTATGCGCTTGTAGGCCGGGGGCAGTTTGGCGGTGGCGGCTGCGGTTTTTTCCAGCGGCTTCTTTTCCTGGACCATATTCTTGACCAGTTGTTCCACCTGCCTTACCGATAAGCCCTTTTGCGTGGTTTCCCGGTATACGTACAGCTGTTCTTCCACGTTTTCGAGGCTGATGATGGCCCGGGCATGCCCCATGCTCAGCGCGCCGTCGCGTACGGCCGTCTGGATATCGGGCGGGAGCTTCAGGAGCCGCAGGTAATTGGTAACGGTGCTGCGCTCTTTTTTCATGCGGTCGGCTACCTGCTCCTGTGTCAGGGAGCATTCATCCATGAGCCGTTTATAGCTCAGCGCAATTTCAATGGCGTTGAGATTTTCCCGTTGCAGGTTCTCCAGCAGCGCCAGCTCCAGCATTTCCTGGTCGTTGGCAGTTCGGATATAGGCCGGTATGTCTTTCAGTCCCGCCATTTTAGCCGCCCGGAAGCGGCGTTCGCCGGAGATCAGCCGGTATTTGCCGTTGACCATTTTCACTACGGTCACGGGCTGGATGATGTCATGCAGGGCAATACTCTCCGACAACTCTTTCAGGGCCTTCTCATCAAAATCGTGGCGGGGCTGCTTGGGATTGACCTCGATCTGGTCGATGGGAATACGGCCGCCGACGGCTACTGCCGGCGCCGCTTTGCCTCCCTGTACCGCAGGAATAGCTTCGGCTGTGGCTTTCAGCTCTTCGTCTATATTATTGAGCAGGGCCTTAATGCCGAGGCCCAAAGCTTTCTTTTTGTTATTGGTATTTGTCATGTTGCTTTTCTTTCTCTTGCTTCTTCTTCTCCTCAGCTGTTGCTGCCTTGCTGCTGCTCATCCGCTTCAAAGATCTTGTCTTCATTCTTGATCTTGGTCAGGTTGTTCTTTTGCAGGATCTCTTTGGCAAGGTTCAGGTAATTTACGGCGCCGGTGCTGTCGGTATCGTACATCAGCGCAGGCTTGCCGAAGCTGGGGGCTTCGCCCAGCTTGGTATTGCGGTGAATGATGGTATTGAACACCAGCTCCTCGAAGTGGTTCTTGATCTCCTCTACCACCTGGTTGCTCAGGCGGAGGCGGCCGTCGTACATGGTCATCAAAATGCCTTCGATCTGCAGGCCGGTATTGATGCGGGTCTGCACAATCTTGATCGTGTTCAGGAGCTTGCCCAGGCCTTCCAGGGCAAAGTACTCGCATTGTACCGGGATCACTACCGAATTGGCCGCGGTCAGCGCATTGACCGTGATGAGGCCCAGCGAAGGGGAGCAGTCGATAATGATGAAGTCGAATTCTTTATCTTCTTTTTCCAGGGCATGCCGCAGTATATGCTCCCTGTTGGGATGGTTGATCAGCTCGATCTCCGCGCCGACCAGGTCCAGGTGGGAGGGCAGCAGGTACAGGTTGGGGGTTTCCGTTTCCAGCATGGCCTGCGATACCGGTATCTCATTTACGATGCAGTCGTAGAGGCTTACCTGTATATTCTTCAGATCGAAGCCGTTGCCGGTGGTGCTGTTGGCCTGCGGATCGGCGTCGATCAGCAGGGTCTTATATTCCAGCACAGCGAGGCTGGCCGCAAGATTGATCGCTGTAGTGGTCTTTCCCACGCCGCCTTTCTGGTTGGCTATTGCTATTACTTTTGCCATGTATTGAACTCCCTCCGGAGTATGTTGATGTATTAAACTAAATAATTGATAAGGGCCGGTATTCCTGCCGGCGGCCCAAATACGGCATCCGCAGCACAGCAGGCAGCAGAACGGTACTGCGGTCATTGCTGCAACCAGGACGCCGTTTACCCCGGCGTATTATCCGGGCCGTGTGTACCCAGGAAGCGTCCCGCTTAGCCATCCAGTTTGCAATGTCCCAATACAGCCAGGCGCAGTCCGCTATCCGCAGCAAAAGGGAAGATAAGGCACAGCCTCTTCTTTGTTGCTTACCCTGTTTCCAATTTAAACCGTTATGGTTTTGCCGATCTCCGGCAGGATCAGTTCTTTCCCTTTTTCCTTGAAGGTTGCTTTTGCCTTTTCGTGATCGATGACAATATAGCCAAAAGTATCGAAATGGACGCCGATCACTTTGTTGCACTGCACAAACTCGGCTGCCGCCGCCGCTTCCTCTGCATCCATCGTGAAGTTGCCGCCGACGGGGAGTATGGCTACGTCCAGCCTGGCATACCTGGGAATCAGCTGCATATCCATAGTAAGGCAGGTGTCGCCGGCAAAGTAAAAGCTTACCTCTGCGCTGCGCACCACGAAGCCGCCGGGGTTGCCGCCGTAGCTTCCGTCGGGCAGGCCGCTGCTGTGGATCGCGGGGACATAGTGCACCTTGCCGAACTCAAAATCGCGGGCGCCGAAATTCATGGGATGTACCTTGTCGTACCCCTGCCGGCTTACCCACCCGGTTATTTCTGCGTTGGAAATCACCATAGCGCCCGTATTACGGGCAATGGCCAGCAGGTCGCCCACATGGTCGCCATGACCGTGCGATACCAGGATATAATCTGCTTCTATTTTCTGAATATCAATATCTTTTGCCAGGGGGTTGCCGGTGATGAAGGGGTCGAATAAAAGCTTCTTGCCCGAAACTTCCACGGCAAAGCAGGCATGTCCGTAAAACGTAAACTTCATCTGCTGATTCTTTTGGGAATGTTTATGCTGGTACCGGGATTGGTATGATCCCTGCGTTTACAAAAATACATGCAAAGAATGAATTTTAGGTTGTTTGTGGATAAATTACAGATTTCCGGCAGGGGTCGGGCCTATTTCTTTGCGGAATTGCGGTGAAGCCGTATCATTGCAGTCCGTTTGCCGCTTGGAGCAACTACAAAAGTAAAAATACGATATATGAAGCATGCGTACCTTTTTCCCGGCCAGGGAGCACAGTTTCCCGGTATGGGAAAAAACCTTTATGATACGAATGAGCAGGCAAAGGCGCTGTTCGAAAAGGCCAATGAGATCCTGGGCTTCCGGATCTCTGATATTATGTTTTCGGGAACCGAGGAGGAGCTGAAGCAGACCCGTGTAACCCAGCCGGCAGTGTTCCTGCATTCGGTTATCAGCTACCTGGTACAGCCGGGGCTTCGGCCAGATATGACAGCGGGGCACTCCCTGGGCGAGTTCTCCGCGCTGGTGGCGGCCGGCGCGCTCAGCTTCGAGGATGGCTTGCAGCTGGTAGCCAAAAGGGCTGCGGCCATGCAGAAAGCCTGCGAGCTGAATCCTTCCACTATGGCGGCCATCCTGGGGCTGGAAGACGCAAAGGTCGAAGAGATCTGTGCTTCCATAACCGATGAGGTGGTGGTACCCGCTAACTACAACTGCCCCGGCCAGCTGGTGATCAGCGGAAGCATTGCGGGTATCGACAAGGCCTGCGAAGCCATGAAGGCGGCCGGGGCCAAGCGTGCCCTGGTGCTGCAGGTGGGCGGCGCTTTTCACTCTCCCCTGATGGAGCCTGCCCGGAAAGAGCTGGAGGAAGCTATTGAAAAAACGGAATTCAGGCAGCCGGTATGCCCCGTATACCAGAATGTGGACGCCCGTCCCTATACCGACCCGGCACAGATCAAAGTGAACCTGATCAACCAGCTGACGGCCCCCGTACGCTGGACGCAGTCGGTGCAGCACATGGTAGCCGACGGCGCCGGCACCTTTACCGAATGCGGTCCGGGCAGCGTGCTGCAGGGACTGGTAAAAAAGATTCACAAAGAGTCGGTAACCTCCGGCATCAGCTGACAATAGAAAGTTAAAAGCGCCTGACGATTACCGTCAGGCGCTTTTTTGTTATATATTGCAGTATAAAAAATAAAAATCAGTATTTTAATTAATTTGTTTTTGTGTTATTTTTAGTGTGCACGCTGAACATTCATTCCAGGGCGGCTATCAGATTTTTGATGCTGATAAAAGACAGGAGTGGTCATTTTAAATAACCGTATATATGAAAAAGAAAAAGATCCGGCTGTCCGGCAAATTGCAGCTGAACAAGGAAACCATTGCCGCATTGCATTCCGGGATCACGGGAAAAGTGATCGGCGGAGGCTCGGAAAACGGCCCAGCAGGAAGCGCCTGCTGCCAGTCTATCTACCAGTGCCCTACCGGCTCCTGCGACACTACCTGTCCACACGAACCTGAAACCAGTCCCGTAGTTTGCCATGTGCCTCCCGATACGCAATACAGCAACTGCAATTGCGCTTCGAATGTTTCCGGCTGCGCCAGCTACCAGTGTACCATCAGCAACTGATCTTGACAACAAGCGCCGTCCAATACGTACTGGACGGCGCTAATTCGGTTCCGGCTCCGGCTGTTTATTTCCCGCGGGTCAGGTCGCGGAATGTATCTTCCAGCGATTGGGTGCTGTTTTGCAGGCTCAGGATATTGATGTCCTGCTGCAGCGACCAGGCCATCACGGCTTTGCGCAGATCATCGGGACGCGGTGTTTCCAGCAGCCAGCGCCGGGCGTCCAGCCTGCGCAGTTTATGGACCGGCTGGAGCGGCTGCAGTATCTTTTCGTCCAGCTCCCGGTCAAACTCAACCAGGAGGCCGGCCATAGGCTGTGCCTGTGCTGCGTTATGGATGCTGCCGATCTGGTCGTCGGCCACGATGCTCCCGTTGTTGATAATGATCACGCGGCTGCACATAGCCTGTACCTCCTGCATAATATGGGTTGAAAGCAGTACGGTCTTTTCCCTGCCCAGGTTGATGATCAGGTCGCGGATGTCCATGATCTGGTTCGGGTCGAGCCCGCTGGTAGGCTCATCGAGGATGAGCACCCTGGGGTCGTGGATCATAGCCTGCGCAAGGCCCACCCTTTGCTTGTAGCCCTTGGAGAGCGCGCCGATCTTCTTTTTTACTTCTTTCTGGAGCCCCGTCATACCTATCATTTCATCGATACGGCTTTTCTTCCGGCTGCCGAGCTGGTGCACGGATGCCGCAAATTCGAGGTATTCCCGGACATACATATCGTAGTACAGGGGATTGCTTTCGGGAAGGTAGCCGAGCTGGCGGCGCACTTCCATAGGCTGTGCCGCCACATCGCAGCCGCAAACCAGGGCGCTGCCCGAAGTAGGGGCAATGTAGGTGCTCAGCATTTTCATTGTGGTAGACTTCCCTGCGCCGTTTGGTCCCAGGAAACCTGCAATAACGCCGCTGCCTATTTCGAAAGAAATATCGTTGACTGCTTTCTGTTCTCCGAATACTTTTGTTAGATGTGCTACTTGGATCGACATGGATCTTGTTGTTTATCGGATATCCTGGTAACGCCCCAGCCGCAGGTCTCCCGTTTCGAACCCTTTCTTAAACCAATACATTCTTTGCTGGGAAGTGCCGTGGGTAAAGGCATCGGGAACAATATAGCCCTGGGCTTCCTTCTGCAGCTTGTCGTCGCCGATCGCATTGGCGGCGGTCAGCGCCGATTCAAGGTCGCCTGGCTCCAGTATATTCCTCATTTTATGGGCATGGTGGGCCCATACACCTGCCAGGAAGTCGGCCTGCAGCTCCAGCTTTACCGACAGCTTATTATAGTCGGCCTCGCTGAGCCTGCCTCGCTGGCGCTGCACCTGCTCGGAAATGCCCATCAGGTTCTGGATATGGTGCCCCACCTCGTGGGCGACCACATAGGCCACGGCAAAGTTTCCCGGTGCCCGGAAATGGTCCCTGAGCTCTCCGCAAAAAGAAAGATCGATATAGACTTTATGATCGGCAGGGCAGTAGAAAGGCCCCATAGCCGAGGAGGCGCCGCCGCAGGCGCTTTCTACGGCATCGTCGAACATCACCAGTTTGGGCGCCGAATAGCTGCTGCTGTTTTCGTGATATATCTTGGTCCAGACATCTTCCGTGCTGGCCAGCACTACGCTTACGAATTTAGCGGTGGAGTCGTCGGCCCGCGGAGGCCTGGTGCCATTGCTGGTTTGCGTGGCGGCAGGGTCCTGCACCGTGGATAAAAGACCTGAAAAATCTTTGCCGGTAAGCAGGCCGATGACCAGCACGATGACGGCGCCGATACCGCCGCCGATGGCTACTTTGCCCCCGCCGCTCATACCCCGGCGGTCTTCAATATTTTCGCTTTCGCGTTCTCCTCTCCAGCGCATAGATGGATTGTTTTAAGTGATTTTTCTTTTTGTAAGCGGAACAAAAATACAATACTACTTCATCAATTTGTCATACTCTTTCCGGCTGATGATCCGGTAGCCTTCCGGAACCCTGAACACGGCAAGGGATACGGGTTCGGGACTGATCTGCTCGAGCTCGAAACGGGTATTGAAGCCGTTGCTCATAGGCAGGTCGTACAGGGCGGGTATGTTCCTGATCTCTGGTGTCCGCTCAAATATTTCAGGATGCCTGAGCTCGTACGTATCCAGGTAGTAAAAGCTGAAAGAGGAGCCGTCGCGGTACCGGAGCCTGCCTTCCTTCAGCTCGTAATTACCCCACTGTTTCTGCCCCTGGCCCGGCTCGAAGGCTGCATTGTAATATGCCGCATTTTTTTTGCGGTAATCTTTAAGGTTTACCTCTATGGCATATTTGAGGGTATTGACCGTTTGCAGTATAATCTCTTTGCCGGTAGTATAGTTGCTGATCCTGGAATGGCTGTAGCCGTCTTCCAGGAGGATATCCTGCCGGATATTGTCGTCCTTTATATATATAGTAAGCTTTCCCGACTTGGTTTCGGTCAGCGCCGGCTCGCCGGCATCTGTCGGCACCCTGCCGGTAATGGTAATATGATAGGTGATCACCCCCTCGGTAAATTGTTCCTGTGCGGAAACGGCCCGGTAGCCGGTTGCCAGGAGCAGGAAAAGAGCGGCTTTCTTTACAAACATCAACAACGAATATGGATCCAGGCGGCTAAAGTACAAAAAACGTGCCGAACAGCCGAGTGCGCCATATCCTTACGCCGATCTATATAGTAATTTGTTAGCTTTGCAGCTGTTTTTTATCTAACTGAAAAAGAAATAGACATATATGTCCAGCCCTTCCTTTTACAAGCGTCTCAAAGGCGAGATCGAAGAAATACAATCTGCGGGCCTTTTTAAAAACGAGCGCCGCATCGACTCCGAGCAGGGAGCCGAGATCGTGGTCAACGGTCGCAAAGTGCTTAATTTCTGTGCCAACAATTACCTGGGCCTCAGCTCGCATCCCAAAGTGCTGGAAGCGGCCAAGAAAACGATCGACGAGCGCGGCTACGGCATGAGCTCCGTGCGCTTTATATGCGGTACGCAGGATATTCATAAGGAACTGGAGCAAAAGCTGTCGGCCTTCCTCGGCACGGAAGACACGATTCTTTACGTAGCCTGCTTCGATGCGAACGGCGGTGTATTCGAGCCCCTGCTGGGCGAAGAGGATGTGATCATTTCCGACGAGCTCAACCATGCATCGATCATCGACGGGGTACGCCTGTGCAAGGCAAAGCGCGCCCGTTACAAGCACAATGACCTGGCCGACCTGGAAGCGCAGCTCCAGGCTTTTAAGGATGCCCGTACCCGCTTTATTGTGACCGATTCCGTATTCTCCATGGATGGTACCATTGCCCAGCTCGACAAGATCTGCGACCTGGCCGACAAGTATGATGCGGTGGTGATGATCGACGAAAGCCATTCTTCCGGTTTTATGGGCAGGACCGGCCGCGGAGTGCATGAGCTGTGCGGGGTAATGGACCGTGTGGATATCATTACCGGTACGTTGGGCAAAGCATTGGGCGGCGCTTCCGGCGGCTTTACCAGCGGTAAAAAAGAAGTGATCGAGATGCTGCGCCAGCGTAGCCGCCCGTACCTGTTCAGCAATACGGTAGCTCCTTCGGTGGTAGGCGCTTCTATTGCCGTGCTGGATATGCTGAGCGAAACTACCGAGCTCAGGGACAAGCTGGAAGCCAATACGGAGTATTTCCGCCGGAAGATGACGGAGGCGGGTTTTGACATTAAGCCGGGTACGCACCCCATTACACCTATAATGCTGTACGATGCAGTGCTGGCACAGAAAATGGCGGCACGATTGCTGGAAGAAGGTATTTACGTGATCGGTTTCTTCTTCCCGGTAGTGCCTAAAGGCCAGGCGCGTATCCGGGTACAGATATCGGCAGCGCACGATCGCCATCACTTGGACACGGCTATTGCAGCCTTTACCAAAGTGGGCAAAGAGCTGGGTGTAATTAAGTAAAAATTCAAAATTTAAAAGCCAAGAATTTAAAAAAACACCATAAAAAAATTTTGTTAGTAGTAATGTCCTTGTTAATGATAGCCCCTGCAATTCAGGCAAAGGATAAGGAAGGATCTCCTGCTTTTAATTTCCAATTTCAAAAGAAATGTCTCAAAGCGTATATATCATAGATGCTGTCCGCACGCCCATCGGCAAGTACGGCGGCGCATTAAGCACGGTTCGCCCTGACGATCTGCTGGCGGTAGTGATCAAGGCCCTGGTGGCCCGCAACCCTTCTGTGGACGTCAATGCTATCGAAGATGTAATTGCCGGAGCCGCCAACCAGGCAGGCGAGGATAACCGTAATGTGGCCCGTATGTCGGCGCTGCTGGCCGGCCTGCCTATTACCGTAGGCGGTAATACGGTCAACAGGCTGTGCGCTTCCGGACTGCAGTCGGTGATGGACGCCAGCCGTGCCATCCAGTGCGGCGAGGGAGAGCTGTTCATCGCCGGCGGTGTGGAAAGCATGACCCGTGCACCTTTTGTAATGGGCAAGGCTGAAGGGGCTTACGGCCGTAACCAGCAGATGTTTGATACCACTATGGGCTGGCGTTTCATCAACCCGGCTTTGTCGGCATTGTATCATCCCTACACCATGGGCGAAACAGCGGAAAACGTTGCCCGGCAATGGAACCTGAGCCGTGAGCAGCAGGACCAGTTTGCCGCCGAAAGCCAGGCTAAGTACCAGGCCGCGCACGATGCAGGCAGGTTCGCCGATGAGCTGGTACCTGTAACAGTTGCCCTGGGCAAAGGCAGGACCACAGAATTTGTAAAGGACGAGCATCCGCGGCTGTCCACTTTAGAGCAGCTGGCGGCGCTTAAACCGGCCTTCCAGAAAGATGGCACCGTAACTGCAGGCAACAGCAGCGGCATCAACGATGGTGCGGCGGCACTGCTCCTGGCTTCGGAAGATGCAGTGAAGAAATATAACCTGCAGCCACTGGCGCGTATCGTCAGCAGGGCTATTGCCGGTGTAGATCCCGCTCTTATGGGCATCGGCCCGGTGCCGGCTACCCGTAAGGCTTTGCAGCGCGCCGGCCTGGATATAGGCGATATTGGCCTTGCCGAGCTTAATGAGGCCTTTGCCTCTCAATCGCTTGCCGTAATCCGCGACCTGAAGATCGATCCTGCGATTGTGAATGTGAACGGCGGGGCCATAGCCCTGGGGCATCCTTTGGGCTGCAGCGGCGCGCGCATTTCTGCTACCTTATTGCATGAAATGAAGCGGCGGAATGTACGTTACGGGCTGGCTACCATGTGTATCGGGGTAGGGCAGGGTGCTGCCATTATTTATGAGCGTGTATAAATGAGCGCATAGAAATGGGAAAGCACAGTTTATACTGTGCTTTCCCTATTTTAGGCATGATCCTGATCTTATAAAGATCGAAAGGGCAATAATATCAACACCTGCAGATATCATAGCGGCTCTGTCACCGAAACCTGGACGCAAAACCCTGTTCGCTAAAAAGAGCGCAGATCGCGGCGTGAAAAGGTCCACTCCGGCGTGACAATGGAATCTGCTGCACGCACGGAATACCAGGGCGACAGCTTCCCGTTTCCCGGGTTGTTCAGGATATGTATATCCTGGGCGGGCATATAGCTTTGTGACAACAGGTAGATCGTATCGCCCGTGGAGGGGCTGCAGGCCATATCCATCACGGTAACGGCATGCCCGTAAGGAATGCGGGTTTGGATCAGCACTGCTCCCGGTGCTATTCTTGCAAATGCGAGCGGCCGCAGCTGGCGATGCAGCGACCGGGTACCTGCATAGGAATAAACGAGATCAAGATACTGGCGGAAAGTGGCATAGGATGTGTCTGCAGGTTTTTGCCTGCTCCAGGAACACCTGCTGCCTGAGAAGCTCAGCCTGTAGCCGGCCGCGTAATGGCTGTAGTCGCAGGTAAAACCGTTATGGAAGCGAAACTTTATTTCATCCGGTCTTTTTTGCCGGAAAAGATATTCTGCCCGGAGCCGCATGACGGCATCGGCGCACTGCTGCAGGTCGCGGTCGCCGGCGTCGATATCCAGCACCGCATACTGCGCTTCCTGGTTGCCCTTTTTGATGCCGTTGAAGAGATATACGGTTTTGTCCTTTTTCAGCGGGAGCCTGCGCAGGAAAGCGGTGTAGCTGCCGGGGGCAGCACAGATCCTGGTATATCCTTCGGGAAGCGGTATGGAACCAACCGTACGTACTGCAGTATCGGGCCGGTGTGTCGGGAGATTGCCCTGCCCGCCCTGATTGCAGGCAGCCAGGATAGGCAGTATCAGCAATAGGCCGGACATATGCATCGTTTTTCGTTTATGGACGTGTAAGGCCGGCTTTTCCATAATCTTCAGGAAGCTTTGTTCAGCAATACAATGCTCAGGTTGTCTCTCTCCGAATTGATGGTACGATACATCTGCTGGTATTTTTCAAACTCTGCGGCTTCATAGGTTCCGCTGTTTTGCTCATACGTGCGGATCATGTCGATGTGGTTCCCGTTTTTTTCGAAGCGGATCCGGTACGCTGCAAAGGGATATTGCAGGTCCTGGCTTTTAGGCAGCGACTCTATCTCTATCCCGGGAGGGAGCTCGATGCTTACGGAGTCGGTTATCCTGAACGACTGGCGGATTACGAACGGCAAGGTCCGGGGCGCCGACTGGAATATTTCCGGCATCGGGTTCTTCATCCAGGCCACATTCAGGAAAGTCCTTTTTTGTGTACTGCTGAGGATTCCGCCAACCGTGGCTTCCACCTCTTCTTCCACCGATGGAAGCAGGTTCCGGCCGGTATGCTTATAATGGTAGCTGACAGCGCTGTAGGATGGGAAGGCAAATTTTGAGTTGACCATTTCCCTGATCTTGTCATCGGGCTGGGTTTTCAGGTAATGTTCGAGATCGTCCTGCATCAGGCCGCAATAGAGATTGTGCAGCTTTACTTTCTGCTGCTTGCTGTTGCTGTCGAGCTGTAAGGTGGTTTTTCGTACGATGAAGCTCTTGCTCTTGTCGTACACAGGAGTCTGGCATACAAATCCCCCCTGCTCTGTAGTGAGCAGCACCTTGCGTCCTTGTGTAAAGCTGCCCAGGTAACCGGCGGGCAGTTGCTGGCTGGTGCATTCCACCCATATGCTGTCTTGGGACCGGGGTACGCAAAGGATCACGTGGTTAAAGATATTGGCCGGGAACTGCTCGTCCAGCTTATAATAATCTTCTCCGGCATAGACCAGCGCGGCATAAGAGGTGATGCCGGCTTCCTTCAGCAAAGCTTTAAGGTAGTTGGTAAGGCCTTTACAGTCGCCGTATCCGTTGCGGGCTACGCTTTCCGCATCGAATGTCTGCCACCCTGCAATACCATACTCGTTGGCTACATAGCGGGTGGTTTGCTGCATATAGGTATAAAGCTTCTGTACAATATCGTATGTGTCGGTAAGTCCTGCCGTCAATGTCCTGACTACAGCCTTCTTGTCGTCGGGCAGTACGTCCCTGCCCTGGTTGAGCTGGTACATAAAGGCTCCCAGGCTTTGCCAGCTTTGCATACTGCCTCTGTGCTTCAGCAGGGCAAACTCGCCCGGCGTAACGCTCACGGTTGGCCCGGAATAGTTGCCGGTTTTGGATGCCGGTTGTCTTTCGTAAGCTGCAATGCCGGACACCTTCCAGATGCTCCTGTCGAAGCCCTTTTCTGTTTTATCCTGTAGCCGGGATACGCCGGCCGGCATCAGGTGCTCCCGGTACCGTACAGCCAGGTCGGGAGGGCTGATTAATGTAAATACGGCCGATTCCACCGCACAGTCACTGCCGGGCTGTATGTGCCAGTCGGGCAGGAAGAACGTGGTTTTGATCACTTCCGTGACCTCGAACAGCACGGTGTAGGGATAGCTGACATGCCCGAAGTCGAAATGCTTGACCCTGGAATCGCTGTGATAAACGAAACTGGTGCCAAATGTAGACTGGTCCGAGATTTCTTTTTCCTTCATGGTGCGCAGCTCTTTCCCTTCTGCATCGAGGAGCCAGCCCTTCATATCGTCGATCTTGACCAGCAGGTTATAGCTTTCCTGCAGGGGTGCATATTTCCTGCCTTGCTCATCCAGAACGGTAATCGCGTATTTCCGTTTATAGATCACTTTGTCGATCTCTTCCACGCGCATTTCGGTGCTGTCGTAACGTACGATGGCGTGCGCGTTCTTTTTCAGGTCTTGGGGTATAGCCGCGGCTTGCAGGGCAGTGAATTTCTCCTTAGCGTGTGCGGAGGCAAAAGGAAGGGTGCAGAGTAAGATGTACCGTAATCCTGTTTTCATGGGTCAGTTTATTTTTTTATCACTATTTTCTTGTTTTGTTGATCATGATATGGTCGTAAAGCGACCGCAGCAAAGAATGAAGGGCGGTAATGTTATCTTGCCCACTTAATTCAGTTTTTTCAGTACCAGCTTCTTCTTCTGTTCTTCGATGGCTTGTTCGTAAAAGCTGCGCAGGTCGCTATAGTAATCTGCCGAAAAGGTAGTAGTATTGGTCGTGAAGCGGCTGTTGAGGGAAAAGCTGTTGGATGCCTCGTCGAATCCCATCAGGTTCTTCATCTGGATAAGGTTATTCTCTCCAAACTTGTAAATCGCGGATTTGGGATAATCGTCGAGCGCATAGCCCTGTGGTACCTGCAGGCGGAATACGTAATTGATATCCTGCCTGTAGTCCATTTCTATATCGTGGATTCTCTGGATGGCGCTGAAAGGGTTCTTGTCGAAGAATTTGCAGAAATAGGGATCCAGGTAGATAAGGTCCGCCGCATTGCTCAGCTGCACATCGGCTTCGTAATGCAGGTTCAGGGGCATCTCGGGATTGTCGATATTTTTGTAGGTATAGCCAGCCAGTTGCGTTTTGAAGGTGCTGGTAGCCAGCTCTTTGAGGATGTGGTCCCGGATAATTGCCGTATCTGTTTGCCAGTTTTTTCGCAACGGCAAACTGCTAAAGGTACCGAACTGTTTATCCACCTTCAGGCGAAAGCGGGAAGAGCTGCCTTCTTCAGGGGCAAGGGATACCACAATGGTGGTTTTGTCGATAATGCTGTCGGGGTGCAGCTCGGCGCTGCCTCCTCTTTCATTGACGACCCTGCAATAGCCATTATAACACTCGGGCAAAAGTATGCCAAAGGGAAGATGCTTTTCGGAGGCATCCAGGAAGTAGGTCCTTCCGTCGGCGGTTACTTTGCTTACAACGTAGTTTATATTGTCAGGGTCGGGAAAAATAGGATTCAGCTTTTCCTTGCTGCGTGTGCTCAGCAATACCGGTTCGCTGTTAAGTCCTGCTTTGCGCAGCATAGCGGTCAGGAGCAGGTTGATGGCTGCGCCCGTGCCCTTCCGTTTGGCATATACCTCTTTTATATCCAAATCGTTATTGCTGCCGGATGCAGGGGCTTCTGCTACCGAGTCTTGGAGATATCGGTAGATGGCCCGTGCCTTGTCGGTTTCTGTTTGTTTGCCAGCCACAAGAGCGGCTGTGCCTTCCTTCAGGAAATTATTGGCGGCATAGGCCTGGCCGCAGTGCTCTTTGTTATTGAAATAATGGTCTTTTGAATACTCGTTCCAGTTATTATAGATATGGATGGAGTACCCTTTATGTGCAAGGGAGTTGACATGCACTTTTACCCTTTCCTTGAAATTGTCCTCGCTGCTCATCATCGGTTCTTTGTGGAAAGCGGGGATATTCCGGCGGGTCCATATCTGTGTAGTGGTCTGCTCCACTTCGGTTTCCTGGAAGGTACAGGCCTGGCAGGAAAGCGTTTCTTTCCTTTTGTTTACCTTCAACATGTTTACATTGACCCTTTCTATGGGGGTGTAAACAAAATAGAAAGGAATATTGATCTCGTATTGCGAAAAGAGCGTGGGATACTCGCTTTGAAAATTCCATTCAGGGATATAAATAAAAACCGGCTGGAACAGGGTGTAACTGTAATGGATCACCGATCCCTTTTTAACAGAAGGAAGGTTGAATTTGGAAACATTGACCTGGCGGTTAATCTTATCCAGCAGCACTTCGCTGTTGTGGATGGCCTGTACTTCCACTTTACCGTTTTCAAGGTTATAGGTTTCTCCTTTGAGCTTGCTGAGGCTGGTATAGCGGTTCCGCGGGATGACGACCATGCCGAGCTCGCCGGCGGCTTCATTGCCCAGTATCTTGACCGTACGGTCTACCGTGTATTCCAGGTGCCCCTCACGTATCTGTGCATAGCCGTATTCGGAAAGGACGACTGCCCGGGCTGTGGTGTCAATATCGAACTTTTCCTGGCTAAGGTACTGCTTCAGCAACGCTTCATTGCTGACAATGTCTTTTTCCTGCGCTCCCGCGGCCAGGCCGGTCAGGCCGAGTAAAGAGGTGATAATAAGCTTTTTCATGGAAGAATAATTGATAGAGATGGTTACTGTTTTTTGAATACTACTTTTTTATTTTGTTCATCAATTATATGCTCGTAAAACCCGCGCAGGCCGGTGTACTCTTCAGGGGCGAAAAAGCAGGTCCGGGTTGTATACCTGCTGTTGAGGGAAAAGCTGCGGCTGGCTTCATCGTACTTCATGATATTTTTCATCCGGACCAGCTCTTCTTCCCCGAATTTGTAATGTGAGGACCTGGGATAATCGTCTATGGTATAATGATTCGGCAACTGCAGGCGGAACAGGTAATTGATGTCCTGCAGGTAATCCATTTCGATCATATATGTACGGCTGGTGGCATGGAACGGATTTTTTTTGAAGAATTTGCAGAAGAACGGATCAAAGTATACGAAGCCGGCATGCTCTTTCATGTCAAGGGTAGCTTCGTAATGGAGGCTCAGCGGCAGGTCGGGATTGTCCAGGTACTTCAGGCTGTAGCTTTTGAGCTCTATTTTTGCATCCATGCTGGCCAGGTCCTGCAGTATTTTCTTGCGAAGGGCAGCGGTGTCGGAGGTCCATTCATTACGGTAGTGCCAGCCGCTGAATACCCCGAACTGCTCGTCCACCCTGAGGGTAAAGCTTGTGCCCGATGCAGCGGGCAGCATGGACACAACGATCGTATTTTTATCGATCACACTGTCCGGGTTCAGTATGGCCTCAGCTCCCTTTTCGGTTATGATCCTGCAATAGCCGTTGTAGCACTGTGGCAGCAATATCCCGAATGGAATGTTCTTTTCTGATGCATCGAGGAAATAGCGCCGGTCGCCGATCATGGCAACGCTTGCCAGGTAATTGACCAGGTAGGGGTCGGGATACAGGGGGCTAAGCCGTTCCTGCTGCCGCGTACTCAGGAGCACGGGAGCGCTATTGATTCCCGCCTTGCGCAGCATGGCCGTAAGCAGCAGGTTGATGCCCCTGTATGAGCCTTCCCGGGTATAGTAGGTGGTTTTGATATCATACCGCTGGGGGCCGCCCGTATTTTTTTCGTTGAAATTGTCCCGCACATAGCTGAAAATGGCCCGGGCCTTCTCCAGTTCATTGGTTTTATCCCTGGTCAGTTCCGCTACCTTTTCGTTAAGGAAACTGTTGGCTGCATAAGGCTGTCCGCAATAGCTTTTGTCTTCGTAGTAGTACTTCCTTGAAAAATCGTTCCAGTTGTTATAAATATTGGTAGTAATGCCTCCCCGGGCAATCGCCGTAACATGGATCTTTACGCGCTCTTTGTAATTGTCCGGGCTGCTCATATAGGGCTCCGCCCTGATGGCCGGGATGTTGCGCCTGAGCCAGGTGCGCCCGGAGCTGCCCCCGTACGAATGTTCGAAAGAGCAGGACTGGCAGGTGTCCAGCATCCATTCCTTCTTTACCTTCACCATAGGCAGGTTCGTTCGTTCTATGGCGGTGTATACCACATAGTCCGGTAAATTGATGTCGTACTCTGAAACGAGTGTGGGATAGTCGTGCTGGAAAACCCAGTCGGGTATAAATAATGCGCCAGGCTGTTCTTTGGTATAGACGTACTCAATTACGGAGCCTGCTTTTACAGATGGCAGGTTGAATTTGGCTACGGAGATGTTTTTGGTGACCTTGTCGCGGAGCATGTCGGGCCGCTGCAGCTTTTGCGCGGTTACAACGCCGTTTTCCAGGTTATAGGTAGTGCCTTCTATATCGCGTACCCAGGAAGCTTCGTCATAGGAAATCCCGATCCTGGACAGCTCGTTGGCTGCTTCCTGCGTGAGTATCTTAACGGTCTTTGTCAGCCTGAAAATAATCTTGCCCTCATCCAGGTACGAAACACCTTTTTCACAAAGAATAATGGCTCCGGCTGCCGTGTCAATATCGTAGCGGGTACGTTCCAGGTGCTCCTTCAGCAGTTCCATGTTACCCGTTACTTCCCGCTGCTGGGCTATACATGGCAGCGCACAGCTTAACAAAAAAAGTGCCAGTATGTAAATTCTCATTCGTTTTTTGCCTGTATCCGGACAATATGCAAATATAGATTCATTTTTTATTCTTCTTTAACGTTTTCGCAACATTAATCTTTTCTCCCGGCGCTGTATTTAGGTATGTATTTACGGCTGAATACCATTTGTCTACGGGTTGGCGTGGCCATAAATCCACAATTAACATTTTTGCCGTGGAAAAGTAGGGACGGTTTTTTCGGGGAAAAGTATATCTTTGTAATTATCCCTTAATTAATAAAACGTTTTTTGATGAGTATTTTATCAATGGACCCTGTCGTGTTGTTGTCTTTGCCCAGCGGTATGGAGTGGTTGTGGATTGTGCTGGTAGTAATCATTTTGTTCGGAGGCAGAAAGATTCCGGAACTGGCGAAGGGTATTGGTAAAGGCATCCGGGAATTCAATGATGCAAAAGACGGCATCAAAAAGGAGATTGAAACCGGTATGAAGGAAACGCCTTCTGCAAATACGACTGTAGCCCCCAAGCAGCAGACCAACGCATAAGCCGATTCCCGCCTGCTTAATTTTATCTGTTTAGCCATAGCAAAATAAGGTATTTATTTTGTGAAGCCGCTTTTGCCCCTGAACGGGGCATTACGAAAGTAAACAGCCGGTACGTCCGGTTGCATGTGTAACCGCTAAAAACAACGATTTAGCCCATGCAATGGAAAATATTTTTCTGTGCAGTATTGATAGGGGCGCCTGTATGTGTAATGGCACAGGGACCCAGAGAAGGTGACGATGGCAAGAAGCTCGCCATGAGAGAAGCTTCAGGACGCAGTTCTTCAACAGTTGCAGCATCCGACAGTCTTGCCAGCAGGGCCATGCCTTTTGCCATGAGCACCAACAGCAAGGCTATCAAAATGAGCAATAATACCCAGGATGCGCCCGCCAAAGGCGCTGTCGCCAAAAATAACCCGGCTCCGGGTTCCCGCCTGGCCCTGGCCAATGCTTCCCTGATGTCCCGGCCGCTGGACCGGGTAATCGAAGCCAACGACAAGTTCAAAACCGTACCGCTGGCCGGGGAAACCGACTACTACGGCAACATGAACTCTTACGTGCTCGACTACGTAAAGAGGTATATGACCAACTTCGGCCGCCGGCTTAATAGTGTAAGCGGCAGGAGCAAGAACACTTTCGAAGTGATCGACCGGGTGCTGAAAGCCCACTCCATTCCCAAAGAGCTTAAATACCTGGCCGTTATAGAATCGGCGCTGAATAAGAACGCCCGCTCGCCGGTAGGAGCCGTAGGCTACTGGCAGTTCATGGAATCTACCGCCAGGTTGATGGGCCTTACGGTCAATGCCCGCCGCGACGAGCGCACCGACCTGACCAAATCCACGCATGCCGCCGCCAAGTACCTGAGCTACCTGTACGATCAGCTGGATGACTGGCTGCTGGTGGTAGCCGCCTATAACAGCGGGCCCCGCCCTGTGGTCAATGCCATGAAGCGCACCGGCAAAGACGATTTCTGGTCGATCAAATCCTACCTTCCTAAGGAAACCCAGAACCATGTATTGGCTTTTGTAGCCACCGCTACGATCATGGAAAGGCTTAATCATTTCCTGATGCCCGGCATTCCCAGCAATTTCGACTGGACTTCCCTGAACGTCAGCAGTTCCGCCAGTTCCGCAGCCAAGGTAAAGAAGCCCGCTAACCCGCTCTTGTCCAAGTTCACAGAAGATGAAGTAAAGAAGATGGCAATCGTGCGGATCAAGACGCCCCTGGACCTGGAGGTTGTGTCCGGTACCCTGAATATAGATCGCCGCCAGCTCGGTCGCTGGAACTACGATTATTTCGATTACCTGGAAACCTACAAGCCCGGCGCTCTTTATAATTTCCGCGTACCGAAGGATAAGCTGGATGTATTCCTGGAAAAACTGGGCGCAATGGAAAAAGCTTCCTCAAAAATGCAACTGTAAAAAAAAGTTTTAAAATTAATTATCTTTTCATACCTTTGCAGTCCTTAATAAAAAAGACAAAAGATAACAGTAAAAATGGCAAATCATAAAGCTACCAAAAAGGATGCCCGTCAGAATTTAAAACGTCGTGAGCGTAACCGTTATTACGGTAAAACTACCCGTAATGCCATCCGTGAAATGTTGAAAATTACAGAGAAAGGTGCAGCTCAGGAGCAACTCCCTAAAGTAATCTCTATGATTGACAAACTGGCCAAGCGCAATGTGATTCATAAGAACAAAGCGAGCAACCTGAAGTCCCAGCTGGCTAAGAAAGTAAGCACCCTGGCTTAATCTTCTTTATACAACAATATTTCTCTCGCATGCAACAGCAGGTTTTGTGCCTGCTGTTGCTTTTTTATGCCTGTATAAACCGGGGAAAGGGATATACAGGCATGGGTACCTGGTCTATCTCCTATTGTCTATAATCATATTGTTTGGTAGCGCGGTGATGTGCGATGAGTGCGCATTGACCTTGAAGAGGAGTGCGGCTACAGCGCATGTTCAGGAAGTTCTTTAGCTTTTCTTAATGACCAAAGGCCCTGCAGCATTAGCTGCAGGGCCTTTTATTAATCTATAAGCGCATTATTTACTTACGCTTTGCTTCTTTTCCTTGATACGTGCTGATTTACCGAAGCGCTCACGCTGGTAGTACAGTTTAGCGCGACGTACGCGGCCACGTTTGTTCACTACGATAGACTCAATGTTAGGAGAGTACAGGGGGAATAAGCGCTCTACGCCCACACCGTCGGATATCTTACGTACGGTGAAAGTCTGGGTAGCGCCCTGTCCCTGGCGTTTGATAACGTCACCTTTGAAAGACTGGATACGCTCCTTGCTGCCCTCCACGATCTTATAGTTTACAGTGATATTATCACCGGCTTTGAAAGCCGGAATTTCTTTTTTGGTGTTATATTGCTCGTGTACAAAGACAATAGCTTCCATTGTGAATAATTTTTCTAATTAATAAAATGCTCACTCTTCAGTGAGTTGCTTGCCGGTTTATTTTACCTCTGCAACCAGTTTTTTGAAGCTTTCCGGCTCATTCATAGCCAGGTCGGCCAGCACTTTGCGGTTAAGCTCGATACCTTTCTGGTTGAGCTTGTTAATGAATACCGAGTAGCTCATTCCTTCCTCACGAACGGCAGCATTGATACGGGCGATCCATAAAGTGCGGTATTCGCGTTTCTTTAATTTACGGCCTACGTATTTGTAGCCAAGGCCTTTCTCTAATACGTTTTTGGCGACCGTATAAACGTTTTTGCGTTTGCCGTAGAATCCTTTTGCTTGCTTGAGGATCTTTTTTCTTCTTGCGCGTGATGCTACAGCGTTTACTGAACGTGGCATAATTATTTATTGTTTTTAGAATTTATTACTTTGTAACGGGCGGTATAAGCGTAATGCTTATCTCATGTTCAACATTCTTTTAACCAGGGGCAGGTTGGCAGGATGTACAAACACAGAACCATCCAGGTGGCGCCTGCGTTTGGCAGATTTCTTGGTCAGGAGGTGTTTCCTGAACGCTTTGCGGCGCGTAATCTTGCCTGTACCTGTAACTTTAAAGGTTTTTTTAGCCCTTGAGTGTGTTTTTACTTTTGGCATGTCATTAAATTTGGGAGTGCAAAGGTAATTAAAAAATAAATCGAAAGATGAAAAATCGGAAAATATTTGAGATTATTTTCCGATCTGTTTGCCGAAAAGGATAAAAACGGGGCAATCCGCAACGGATTTGCCCCGTTTTTATAATATGCCTCGGGCTTTTACGGCTATTCCACCGTCACCGATTTTGCCAGGTTACGCGGCTGGTCTACATTGGTGCCGCGCATCAGGGCGATATGGTACGAAAGCAGCTGCAACGGCACGACCGTCAGCAGCGGGCTCAGTATTTCTTCTGTTTCAGGGATTTCGATCACATGATCGGCAAGTTCGCGGATCTCCTTGTCACCTTCGTTTACTACCGCGATCACTTTGCCGTTGCGGGCCTTTACTTCCTGGATATTGGAAACTATCTTATCATGCGCGCTGGCATTGGTAGCGAGAAATACTACCGGCATCTGGTCGTCGATCAGGGCAATAGGGCCATGCTTCATTTCTGCGGCCGGGTATCCTTCGGCATGGATATAGGATATTTCCTTGAGCTTCAGGGCGCCTTCCAGGGCTACCGGGAAGTTTACGCCGCGGCCCAGGTACAGGCAGTTGCTGGCATCCTTATAACGGGCTGCAATTTCCCTGATCTGCTCGTCGAGCTTCAGGGTCTGCTTGATCTTTTCGGGTATATTTTTCAGCTCGTACAATACCTGGCGCAGGTAGGAGGTCGATATCGTGCCTTTATGCTGCGCAATCTGGAGCGCCAGCAGAGTCAGGATCACAACCTGTGTGGAGAACGCTTTGGTAGAGGCTACGCCGATCTCCGGCCCCGCATGGGTATAGGAGCCTGCATGGGTGGCACGGGCTATAGACGAGCCGATTACGTTGCAGATGCCGTAGATCAGGGCCTGCCGCTCTTTGGCAATCTCGATAGCGGCCAGGGTATCGGCGGTTTCGCCCGACTGGGAAATAGCGAGCACTACATCGTTCTCGGTGATAATAGGATTGCGGTACCGGAACTCCGAGGCATATTCCACTTCTACCGGTACACGGGCCAGCTCCTCGATCAGGTACTCGCCCAGCAGGCCGGCATGATAGCTGGTACCGCAGGCGGTAATGATGAAGCGCTTGGCCTGGTTGATCCGGTTAATGTATTCTGAAACGCCGCCCAGCTTGATCCAGCCTTCTTCTGCGCTCATGCGGCCCCGGATCGCATCGCCGATCACTTTGGGCTGCTCAAAGATCTCTTTCAGCATGAAATGATCAAAGCCGCCCTTCTCAATGGCCTCGAGGTCCATTTCCAGCTCTTCGATAAAGGGGGTCTTTTCCACGTTGCCAAGGGTTCTTACCTGCATGCGGCCATCGCGGCTTACCACCACGTATTCCTGGTCGTCGAGGTAAACTACGTTCTTGGTGTATTCGATAATGGGAGAAGCATCAGACGCAATAAAGAACTCATCTTTGCCTACGCCCACTACCAGCGGACTGCCTTTGCGGGCTGCAATGAGGGTATCGTTATCGTCCCGGTCCATCACTACAATCGCGTAGGCCCCGATCACTTCGTTCAGCGCGATCCGGACAGCGTCTTCAAGTGGTACCTTTTCCTGGGTCAGGACTTCTTCGATAAGGTTGACCAGCACTTCCGTATCGGTATCGGAGTGAAACTTATATCCTCTTTTTTTCAGCTGCTCTTTCAGCGCAGCATAATTTTCGATAATGCCATTGTGGATGATCGCTAATCTGCCTGAATTGGACAGGTGCGGGTGGGCATTGGCGTCGTTGGGTACCCCATGCGTAGCCCAACGGGTATGGCCGATCCCGATCGTGCCGCCTATTTCGTTGCTTTCTGCATATTGCTGCAGGTTCTTTACTTTGCCAGCTTTCTTATAGAGGTTATAAGAGCCGTCGCGCAGCATGATCACGCCTGCGCTGTCGTATCCTCGGTATTCTAACCGTTGTAATCCTTTTACAAGAATGGGATAAGCTTCCCTGGGGCCGATATAGCCAACTATGCCGCACATAGAGTTAAAGTCTTAGGGTTGGGTTTTAGTATAGATAATGTCAAACTTGATACGGGTATTCATGTCGTTGTCAGGGCCGCTCCCGATCATCCGGAAAGCTCCTGGGTACGCGGTCGCTCCCAATAGGCGCAGTCTCAGCTGCGTTTGTCCCTGTGCTACCGCGTACTGAAGCTCACGGGGTATGTTCAGGACATATTGGGTATAGGTAATGCCCCCGATGGTAACCGAAGTGGCTTTGCCGCCCACAAAAGCAAGCTGTGTTTCATTGCTGCTGCCGCTTATGTCCAGCATATCCTGCACATTGCGCTCCGTTCCGTCGTCGTTCAGGGCCTTCAGGATCAGCTGCTGCGGGGCGCTGAAGCGGGCCTGGTCGCCGGTGCTGAGCGCAGTAACCACAAGAGCCGCTTTGTTGATCACGGCAGCCGGAATATTGTTGCCAAGCTGTATGGTAAGGTCGGACCTGAAACCGGGATAGCCCTGGATGATCAGCGAATCGTGGTCGGCAGCCTGGCTGTTCAGGTAGGCCTGCGCGGGTGCCCCGTTGTAGTTGCGGTAAATGCCGTTGAAGAATGCGCAGCTGGTGGAGCCGAACTGGAAAAAGGAAACTTTAAGAGCTGTATCGGTAGGATAGTGGTAATAAAACTCCATCTGGGCTTTGCTGTAAAAAAGTGTGGAGTTGCCCCCGGTAAGCGCAAAGTAGGCCAGGGTATTATTATTCTGCAGGGTATCGGGAGCTATATAGATACCTTTGAAATTATTCTGGAATGTGGCAGTATTGGCAAAAAAGCCGGAATCGTGCGCCATGAAGGCATCAGCAAAATCACTGTTGATCCTCATGCGCAGCAGGTGATTGGTACTGTCGCCCTTAATGAGTTTCAGGCTGTCTTGCAGGGATTTCATCGTGATGTTCGCCGAGGCTATGGGGGCGGCGGCATTGTAGGCAACCCTGTCCATGGCATAATACTTCCGGGAGCCGTCCCCGTACGTAAAATCACCGGTTATTTCATAAGCCTTCAGGTGCAGCACATGAGCCGGGTTGCTGCGGCTGGTATCGCCGTACGCAACATCCAGATAGGGCAGGGATATCACAGCCGAGTCGAGTATCGCATTGCTTCCGAAACTGAAATTATCGGCAGGCGGCAGCAGCTGTATATAGGCGCCGGCTACTGTTTTTCCGAAGAAGGCGTCATCGGTTATTCCGCCGATGCCTACCACCGGATAAGTATAGTTATTGGTCCAGAGCGAATCAAAATAGGTGCTTTTTATCGTCATGGGCAGCGTATCCACCCGGAAGGTGTGTATATTGTCCACCTCAGGAATCAGGTTGGAGGCCGTTACGCTCTTTTCACGGCATGCTACCAGCGAAAAAAAGCCTGCACATAGCGTAAAGGCTTTTAAACGGTTCTTGAATATTGTCTTCAACGATTTCTTTTTCTAATGTGATGAATCTGATGTTAGTCTTGCGCCAGGCTTTGATATAATTCAAGCAGCGGATCTATATTTTCCATCCAGTCTGCACTGTAAGGAATTACCTTTTTCCCTTTCCCCGATTTGAATTCTGTAACGATTTCCTTGTTCAGGCCCTCCTCGCCGTGTATAATTACATCCGCATATTTGCAGGCCCCGTAAATTAACGCTTCATTGTTGCTTTTATTATAAGGTTCCAGGTCTTTGTCTTTAAGTGCGGAGCTGTTGATGACCATTTTGGTGAATTCGGGGCCGAGCGACTCTGTAAACTGCTCGCGCTGAGCGGTAAAGACAGATTTGGAATGGGCAAATACCGGCTCTTTTTTGTAGGATGTTTTCAGGAACATCGGTACCAGGGAGGTCATCCAGCCATGACAGTGGATCACATCCGGGGGCCAGCCGAACTTTTTGACGATTTCCAGGGCGCTTTTGCAGAAAAAGATCAGCCTTTCGGTATTGTCATCAAAGAAGTGCTCCTGCTCATCGCGGAATACCGCTTTCCGTTTGAAAAAATCTTCATTGTCCATAAAATATACCTGAAGCCTGGCATTGGGCAATGAGGCTACCTTGATCAGCAGCGGGTGGTCATCTTTGTCGACTACGACATTGATACCCGAAAGCCGCACCACTTCATGCAACCGGTGCCTGCGCTCGTTGATAATGCCGAAGCGGGGCATGATCACCCGGATCTCCATGCCGGAGTCGAATGTTTTAACCGATAGTTTATTTAAAATGGTAGCGAAATCTGTAATCTCAAGATAAGGGGAAAGCTCGTTGGTGATAATGAGGATGCGCTTCTTACTTTGTGCTGACATGAACAGGTTGATTGTTTCCTAAACGAAAAGTTTGATTAACAAATCCATAATTCCAGGCAGGAGTTATGCTTTTTGCTTGAATGTTGAATAAACTGCGCGTACTCCGGAAAAGGGACTTTTGCTTTCCTGAAATCTTTTTACAAAAACAGGAAAAATACCGTCATTTTCACGTAGGTTTGGCGGCAAAGGTACGTAATTATTATAAAATACTCCATTCCTGTAGGCTGCGGCGATTTTCTGTAAGCCGGCCGCCTTACTTTTATTAACTGTATTATGTTTATTTTCAGTAAAATAGAGCAGCTCCGGGCTTTTCTCGGCCGGCAGCGCGCTTCAGGAACCGCGATCGGCTTCATTCCCACTATGGGGGCCTTGCATGAAGGGCACCTGCGCCTGGTAGCTGCCGCGCAGGATGCAGGCGACCTGGCCGTCTGCAGTATTTTTGTCAATCCCACGCAGTTCAACAATACGGGCGACCTGGAAAAATATCCCCGCACGGTGGAGCAGGATATCGCTATGCTCGAAAAGGCCGGTTGCCCCGTGCTGTTCGTGCCCGATGCTGCCGAGGTGTACCCGGACGGACAGGCGCTGAGGGAAAAATACGACCTGGGCTATCTGGAAACCGTACTCGAAGGGGCCTATCGGCCCGGGCACTTCCAGGGCGTGGCCCAGGTTGTAGAGAGGCTGCTGCGCATCACGGAGCCCGACCGGCTTTACCTCGGTCAGAAGGATTACCAGCAATGCGCCGTACTGCAGCGCCTGATCGGGCTGAAAGGACTGCCGGTTACACTGGTTACCGTACCTACGGTAAGAGAAGCGGACGGGCTGGCGATGAGCTCGCGCAACCGGAGGCTTACCGAGCCGCAGCGCAATCTTGCAGGACTTATTTACCAATGCCTGGTTTCGATCCAGGCCAAGCAGGGCATCCAGTCTTTTGCCATTGTGCAGAAAGAGTGCCGCGACCTGCTGGAGCAGAAAGGGTTCCGCCCCGATTATATAGAGATTGCCGATGCCGGAACACTGGAGCTGCTGAAGGATTACGAGCCGGGAAGAAAAACCGTAGCGCTGATCGCCGCCTATATTGGAGATATCAGGCTGATTGATAATATAGTGCTGTAGGTTGTAAAACCTGCATCTGGATAGATTAGATACAGGTTTTTTTTATATCAGCTCCGTTTTTTTGAAAAAATAGGTTAACTTCGCACTCCGAAAATTATTTTTTTACCCAAAAACAATTTCCATTTCTATGGCGGTTAAACTCAGAATGCAACGCCACGGGTCCAAAAAGCGCCCGTTTTACTTCATCGTAGCTGCAAACAGCACCTCACCCCGCGATGGTAAATTCATTGAAAAATTAGGTACTTACAACCCGCTGACCGTTCCGGCTACCATCCGTATCAATAACGAGAGGGCGCTGGACTGGCTCCAGAAAGGTGCGCAGCCTACCAACACGGTGCGCCGTATCCTTTCCTTCAAAGGGGTACTGTACATGAAACACCTGATGCGTGGTGTTTCCCTCGGCCTGTTCGACGAAGCAGCTGCCAAGGAGAAATTTGAAAAATGGAATGCCGAGCACGAGCAACTGGTGGCCAAACGTGAAGAAGCGCACCGTAAGCATAAGCAGGAAAAACGTCACAGCATTGCACAGGAATCTGTACGTCGTGTAGAAGAGAAACAGGCTTCCAAAGTTGCCGCCGCCCAGGCCGCTGCTGAAGAAGCTGCTGGTGAAAGCAGTGAGGCTAATGCTCCTGAAGAAACCAATCAGGAAGGTTAATCTGAACTTATCCGGACAGGAAACGGGAATACACATCGTATTCCCGTTTTTTTATGCTTTGTCAGCAAGGAGCGTCCGGTAAAAGCGTTTGCCCCGGGTGTCAGCCGGCCCAGGTAGCGGGGCTTATCCGCCACTGCTGCAGCTTTTCCGTATCCCCGGGCTGGATCAGGTTCTGTGCCGCTGCCACTTCCATCAGCGCATCGTAGTTGCTTAAAGTGATCAGCTTCACATTGGCTTTGGCAAATGCCTCCTCGGCCTGGGGAAAGCCGTAGGTAAACAAAGCGCACATACCGATCACATCGGCGCCAGCCCTGCGGAGCGCTTCCACCGCTTCCAGGCTGCTCATGCCGGTCGATACCAAGTCTTCGATCACCACCACCTTCTGGCCTTCGGTCAATACTCCTTCGATCTGGTTGCTCAGGCCATGCCCTTTGGGTTTGCTCCTCACATACACAAAAGGAAGGCGCAGCAGGTCGGCCGCCAGGGCGCCGTGCGGAATGCCTGCAGTAGCTACCCCGGCCAGCGCTTCCGCATCGGGAAAGGCTTCCAGGATGGTATTGGCCAGCTCGCTCTTTACATAGTCCCGTACATGCGGGTAGCTGAGAATTTTGCGGTTATCGCAATATACCGGCGATCTCCAGCCGGAAGCCCAGGTAAAGGGCTGGTCGGGGCTTACTTTCAGCGCTTTGATCTGAAGCAGCTTTTCAGCAAAAATGGATGCAGTGCTCATGAGGCGCAAACTTACGCCAGTTATTCTGAACCCGGCCTTTCCCATTTATAATTTTTTTTCGGAAGGCCAATCGTTAACTTCGCGCGTAATAAACCATCTGAACAATAAACGGCGATAACCATTCATGCTTTTCTACCGTAAAATATATATCAACAACCGCCCGCTTATCTTGACCAACTCGGCCCAGCAGTACATCGCCCAGCATGCCATTGCAGCGGGCTACCTGCTGCTTACCGGGGCCTTTCTCCGTAATTTCAGGCTGGCCCAGAGGCACCTGAACAGCCCGCGGAGCCTGGGCGTGCTGGTCGAGGATATATCGGTCGATGCCTTGCTGAAAGGGCTGGAGCAAACCTTTGTGCCCATAGAAGCGGCGGGCGGTGTGGTCAGCAACCCCGAAGGCGGTGTGCTGCTGATCTACCGAAGGGGCAAGTGGGATCTGCCCAAAGGTAAAAGAGATGATGGCGAAGCCATAGAAGAATGCGCCGTGCGGGAGGTGATCGAGGAAACAGGCCTGCCGGAGCTGAAACTCGGCGAAAAGATCTGCGAAACCTACCACGTATATGCGCAGGGCGATAAGGAGCTGCTGAAGACTACCCATTGGTACAACATGCATGCCCCGAAAGCATTTGAGCTGCACCCGCAGAAGGAAGAAAATATCCTTGAAGCCCGCTGGGTCGCCGAGAAAAAACTGGGCAGCTACGTACACCAGTCTTACGAGGCGATCAGGGAAATACTGGCTGAATCCGGCAAAAGATGGCAGTAAGCGCTGGTGCGATCAGCCCGGCCGGAACCTGGTTGCGGCCAGGCTGTTTTTCTGCAGGAAACGTTCGGGCTTACCGGCGCCGGACTACCATTTTACTTCATCAGGTATAAACCGGTCAACATTGCCGTTGTTACGGATCACATCCCGTACCAGCGTGGAAGACACGGTAGAGTACTCGGGCGAGCTGGTGAGGAATATCGTTTCCAGTCCCGGCGACAGCATGCGGTTCATATCGGCAATGGCCCTTTCATACTCGAAATCGCTTACGTAACGGACGCCGCGCAGGATAAATCCCGCGCCGATCTTCTTACAGAATTCCACCGTGAGCCCCTCGTAGGCGGCAACTTCGATACGGTCGTCGTTACGGAAAATTTCCCGGATCCAGTCCGTACGCTGCTCGGCAGTGAACATAGGCTGCTTGCCGGAGTTGACCCCGATCCCGATTACCATTTTGTCAAAGAGCGATATGGATCGTTCAATAATGTCTACATGACCCTTTGTAATAGGATCGAAAGAGCCGGGAAACAGGCAGATACGCTGCATGAAGAATGGATATTGAGGTTCGGAACGCAAGGTAAAGCTTTCCGGTTAAAAAAACAGGGCCTGGAGCCACGCCTTCTCATGTCCGATACCTTTTGTAATATTGACCACTTAAATTTGCAGTTATGGCAACCATGATCAAATGCCCGGGCTGCGGCCTGGAGTTCCCCCTGGAAGAGGCGTTGAACGATGAGCTGAAAGAAAACATCGAGCGGGAAAAGCAGGTGCTGCGCAAGCAGATGATGGACTACCGCCAGCAGAAGGAGGAAGAGCTGCAGCGGCGCGAGGAGGAATACCGGAAACAGGCGGAGCAGCAGGAAGCATTGTTTCGCCGGCAGCTGGACAGCGAACTGAAAAAACAGCAGGAAATCCAGGAGGAGCAGCTGCGTAAAAAGTTATCGGCCGATTTTGAAAACCAGCTCAGGATATTGCAGCAGTCGGCGCAGGAGCAGGAAGAGAAGCTGAAAGAGGCGCGGCGCAAGGAGCTGGAATACCTGCAGAAAGAGAAAGCGCTCAAGGACCGGGAAGAGGAACTGGAGCTCCAGGTGCAGCGGCAGCTGATCCAGGAGCGTGAAAAGCTGAAAGAGCAGCTGAATATGGAACAGGCCGAGCGGCTCCTGATAAAGGAGCAGGAGTTTCAGCTGCGTACCCGGGAGCTGGAGAAGCAGATCGAGGATCAGAAAAAGCTGGTCGATGAGATGAAGCGGAAAGCAGAGCAGGGAAGCATGCAGATGCAGGGCGAGGTGCAGGAGCTGCTGCTCGAAGAAATACTGCAGGCTACTTTCCCCTTCGATGTGATCAGCGAGGTGGGGAAAGGAATCCGAGGGGCAGATTGTATACAGACCGTACGCAACGGGTTCGGTAGCGAGGCCGGCAAGATCATTTATGAAAGTAAGCGCACGAAGGATTTTTCGATCGACTGGATCGAAAAGCTGAAAGCCGATATGCGCCAGCTGGGCGCGGATGTAGCCGTGATCGTGACCCAGGCATTGCCGAAAGATATGGAGCGGTTTGGTGAAAAGGACGGTGTATATATCTGTACGTTTACCGAAGTGCGCAGCGTGGCGCTGCTGCTGCGCAATGGCCTGCTCAAAGTGGCCGAGGTCCGCAAAAGCGGGGAGAACAAAGGCGATAAAATGGTAATGCTTTACGACTACCTTACAGGGCACGAATTCGGGGAGCAATGGAAAGCCATACGCGAGGGCTTTATGAGCATGCGGCTCAGCATCCAGAAGGAGCGCGATGCAATGGAGCGCTTATGGAAAGCGCGCGAAAAGCAGCTTGAGAAAGTGCTGCTCAATGCTACCCATATCAGGGGCTCTATCGAAGGCATAGCCGGATCAGATTCTGTAAACCTGAACCTGCTGGACGAGGGCGATGTGGAGCTGCTGGAGTAGGGCACGCAGCGATGGCGGTAGCTCCGCCGGTTGCCGGGCAGGCTCAGGATTGCGCTTCTTCGCCGCCAAAAAAGGAGAACAGGGTAGTGCCGTAGTTTTTTACTTTCAGGAAGCGGGGATGATCTTCATAGTTGTTGCGCGGAGTATGTTCGAGGATGAACAGGCCGCCCGGAGCCAGCAGCCCCCGGTCAAAGATGATATCCGGGATCGAGTCGATCTCAGCCAGCGCATAAGGCGGGCCGGCAAAGATAAAATCATACTTTTCGGTGCAGGTTTTCAGGAACTTGAACACTTCGGTCTGTAAAAGCCTGATATGGCTAAAGCCGAAGCCTGCAGCGGTTTTACGGATGAAAGCCGCCATGTTTTTGTCCTTCTCGATAATGGTCAGGTCGGCCGCGCCGCGGGAGGCGAGCTCATAGCTGATGCTGCCGGTGCCGCCGAAAATATCCAGGGTCTTGATTCCCTCGAAGTCGATCTGGTGCTGCAGGATGTTGAAAAGGCCTTCCTTGGCTATATCTGTAGTGGGCCGGGTATGCGGCATCTGGGAGGGCGGGTTGATCCTCCTGCCACCGTGGGTGCCGCCTATGATACGCATGACAATTGCCGGTTGAGCAGGGTGAACAATATATCCTGTGCGGTATCGGCACAGCTTAATCCGGGAAAGAATTCCCTTAATTCAGGGACCGTGGTCTTTTCTAGGCAGAGCCCTGAGCAATGCACGCCGAGCTCTTTCTGCGGTATATTATATTCCTGGCATATAGCAGCCAGCATATAGACCAGGTTGTGCACATTGCCCATTTCCGCCACCCGGTGCACCAGCATTTTACCGCTGCTGTGCACCGTAAGCAGCACGGTCTGGTCCAGGAAAACGATGTCGGCGTACGACCCCGATGCCTGCGGTTGCTGACAAAGGAGCATTGCGCTCAGCGGCTCTGTCCTGCTTTCGGCAAAATACTTCTCCAGCAGCAACTCCAGCTTATCGGCAACCGGATACACCACAGTAGCGGGAAGGTGCCGGGCCACAGCCGCGGCCCTGATCTGCTCGCCTGCTTCGATAAAATGGAACGAGGAAAGCCAGGAAGCCGCGGCCTCGGCCTCGTACAGGTGAGCCGGTACCACCAGCTGCCTGCTTTCCGCGATCCAGGTATGGGTCACAGGCTGGGGGCCGGCTACCAGCGGGTCGTTGACAAAGATCGATTCTACGGCGGCAATATCTCCCGAGGGGAATGTATATGCTTTGGCAGTCAATACTTTACCTTCAGCGTCGTACCCTGCAATGCAAAGTCCTCCCGGCCAAAGCACGAGGTGCAGCGTTTCAATATTGGTCAATGGGTCGTCATGGACATTGAAGTGCCGGACCGGCTGCAGTATCTCGTGCTTGATTAACGACATGCTCCTGAGTTATATTTAAGGAAATATTTCCAATCAAAATAAGTGCTGCGCAAAATTAATAGAATAATTTTGTCCGCACTCAATTAATACGCCCAGGGTCAAGATGCAATTTACTGCCACGAACCGCCAGATCATTAAACTTGCCGCGCCCATTTCCTTATCGCTCCTGATTCCCCAGGTCAGCTTTATGGCCAATGCGGTTTTCCTGGGCCAGCTGGGGCAGCTGGAACTGGTGGTCAACGGCCTTACCAGCATTTTCTACCTGCTGCTTACCTATATAGGCTTCGGGCTCAGCAACGGGATCATGGTATTGCTGTCGAGAAGAGCCGGCGAAAACGATGTGCAGGGGCTGACGCGGACTTTTGCCAACGGCCTCTTCCTGTCGGCGCTTTGCTCTCTTACGCTGATGATGCTGTCCTTCTGGCTGTCGCCGCTCCTGTTCGGTTACAGCCTGAAGGATGAGAATATATTCTTCTTTACCATTGATTTCCTGTACCTGCGTATATGGGGGCTTCCTTTCCTGATGCTTACCCAGCTGGTCAATGCTTTCTATATTGCCACCAACCGGTCCCGGCTGCTGATCTACGGTTCGCTTGCCGCCAACCTTGCCAATGTGCTGCTGGACTACTTCCTTATATTCGGTAAAGCCGGATTCCCGGCCATGGGGCTTAAAGGAGCGGCGGTGGCATCTATTGCGGCCGAGGGCCTGTACTGCATGGTCATGTACCTGCTTTTCTTCCTGAAAGGGCTGCACCGCCGGTATCCTCTGTCCCGCTACCTTCAGTTCGATATGCAGATATCGCTGCAGACCCTGAAGGTTGCGGCACCCCTCATCGTGCAGTATGTGTTTAGCATCGGAGGCTGGCAGATCTTTTATATCTATGTAGAGCACCTCGGCGTAACACAGCTGGCCGCTTCGCATATCCTGCGCAGCGTGCTGGGCATTGTCAGCATCGGCACCTGGGCCCTGGCCTCTACCTGCAATACCATGGTCAGCAATATCATCGGACAGGGCAATCCCGACGGCGTACTGCCGCTGGTGCGCAAAGTGATCCGGATCAGCTTTATCTATACCGTGCCGATCGCGCTTTTCCTGTTCTGCTTCCCTTCGGTGTTTCTGAGTGCCTATACCAGCGATACTTCCGTGGTCGATATGGGTATCCGCAGCCTCAGGGTACTGGCGCTCTCTTCGCTGGTGATGTGCATGGCCACTATATGCTTCAACGCCGTGATCGGAACGGGCAATACCCTCATCAACCTGGGTATAGAGGTGTTTTGTGTGGGAATGTATGTGCTGTATATCACCATTGCCGTAGAACGGTTGCGCGCCCCGCTGCATGTTGCCTGGGCCTCGGAATTCGTATACTGGACCTGCCTGCTGCTTACAGCCGGACTTTACCTGCTTTCGGGGCGCTGGAGGGGAATGCGGGTATAAGTTGCCTGCGTTACTGCCTGCCCGGGTCTGTTTGCGCCACGAGCCGGCGGTAGAGCGCTTCCTTTTCTTCCATGCACCGGTTGTGCTTTTCGATCTGCTCAATGTACTTCCTGGTCATATCTTCCAGCTCCAGCCGGAGCTTGGCCAGGTATTCCTTGTCGCTGATGTCGTTGAGCTCGCTTTCGGGAGTAACTTTCTGGTTATAGCTTTTGTAAGGTTCTACATCGATCCCGAAGGCTTCATGCAGCTTGTCGAGGAAGTTATCGGTAATGGGCTCTTTCCCCTTTTCTATATTGGAGATATAGGCATGGGTATAACCCAGCTGCTTGTCGAAAACGACCTGTGTAAGCTTCCTTTCTTTTCTGAATTTCCGGATGTCGATCAAAGGTGCCTGCATTGGTAATGACGAATATGGATGCCGATGTTATCAGTAAAAATGTATCAATTATGATACAAACATACTATTTATGATATGCTAAGGTAGCAAAATAATACAGATGTATTATTTATGACACAAAAAAGAACTGTCGGGGGCTTGCAAAGCAAAGCGCCGGATCGTCAGATCCGGCGCTTGGTAAAAAAAAGGAACGTGCTTTGGGGGGTTATTCGGCTTTCAGGTTCATCCTGCGTTCTTTGCGCATTTCTTCGAGCTGCTCTTCCCGTTCGTTTTCCTTGTCGTAGGCATCGATCACAGCCCTTACCAGGCGGTGGCGCACTACATCCGACCCGCTCAGCTCGATATGAGCAATGCCCGGGATGTTCTTCAGGATGCGCACGGCCTTGCCCAGGCCCGACTTCTGGTTCTTGGGCAGATCGATCTGGGAAAGATCGCCGGTAATGATCGCCTTTGCCGAAGGGCCTATACGGGTAAGGAACATTTTCAGCTGCAGGTCGGTAGAGTTCTGCGCTTCGTCCAGGATGATAAAGGCATTATCGAGGGTACGGCCGCGCATATAAGCCAGCGGCGCGATCTCGATTATCCTGTTGGCCATAAAATAGCTCAGCTTGTCGCTGGGAATCATATCATCCAGGGCATCGTACAGGGGGCGGAGATAGGGGTCGATCTTTTCCTTCAGGTCGCCTGGCAGGAACCCCAGGCTTTCGCCTGCTTCCACCGCGGGGCGGGTAAGGATGATCTTCTTTACGGCCTTGTTTTTCAGGGCACGCACGGCCAGCGCCACCGCCGTATAGGTTTTGCCGGTACCGGCAGGCCCTATGGCAAAAATGATGTCGTTCTTTTCGGAAACGGACGCCATTTTTTTCTGGTTCTGGGTTTTGGCCCGGATCACTTTTCCGTTGGGGCCGAATACCAGCACATCGCTCCCGTCGATGATGTTGGCATTGTCGCCCGTTCCGTCATCATCTTCGGCATCTCCCAGTATCTGGGCGAAGTAATTCTCGGAGAGGTGGCCGTTTCTTTCCAGGTACTTGATAATGAGGTCGATCTTTTCGCGCGCGGCTTCTACTTCTTCCGGTTTCCCCGCAAGTTTTATTTGTGTACCGCGCGATAATATTTTTAAAAGAGGGAATTTTTTCTTCAGTATGTCGAATTTGCTGTTGTTCACGCCGAAGAATTCGATCGGGTTTACGGTTTCGAGATTGATGATACTTTCTGTCAAGGTCTTTCAGTTTAAAGAATACATAAAAAAAGAGATCTGTCAGGTCGGGGGCCGGGGTGTTGTGCCGGTTGTTCTAAAGTTATGTATAAATTCGAAGCAGGGCTGTATTATTTTAATGTTAGAGGCGGTTATCAACTTCTGGCCGCTTGATATGTGGAAAAATAATTTAATCTTCGCAGCCGGAATGAATAATTCTATGGTAATGATTACTGTTTGTTATGCCCATTTATGATACGGTCATTATCGGTTCGGGACTGGGCGGCCTACTGAGCGCTGTATTCCTGGCGAGGGAAGGGCAGCGCGTGGCAGTAATAGAACAAAATAAGCAGGTCGGAGGTTGTCTTCAGACTTTTTCTTTTGATAAAAAAGCCTTCGACAGCTGTGTGCATTATATCGGCTCCCTGGCAGAAGGGCAGACGCAGCACCGCATTTTCGGGTATGCCGGTATCCTGGAGGGGCTTTCCTTTCGCAGGCTCGATATCGACTGCTTTGACCAGATGATATTCGGCGACGAAACCGGGATATATCCTCATGCCCAGGGCGGCGCTCATTTTGCCGACAGGCTTTCTGCCTGTTTCCCGGCGCAAAGATCGGCATTGCGGCAGTATGTGCAAACTTTAGACGAGGTGGGCGCCAGCTTCCCGCTCTACAACCTGCGCAATGGTGCGGCCTCCGAAAAAGAGCGGGTGAGCCAATGGACGATGGCCGAAGGGCTGAAGCAGATCGCCGATCCCAGGCTGCAGCAGGTGCTGACGGGCAATAATCTTTTGTATGCGGGCGCGCATGATAGAACCCCTTTTTATGTCCACGCGCTGGTCAGCAAAAGCTATATCGACAGCGCTTACCGTTGCGAGGGTGGCAGCTCGCGTATAGCAAAGCTGCTGTGGCGGCAGCTGCGCGCACATGGCGGGGAAGTGTTCCGCAACGAAAAGGTGGTAAAGCTGGAAGAGAAGAACGGCCTGCTGACGCGTGCGCTTACGGCTTCAGGCAATGGCTACGAAGCCCGGAACTTTATTGCCAATGTGCATCCTGCCATGGTGCTGCGCTGGCTGGACTCCAGCCTCGTCAAGCCTGCATACCGGAAAAGGGTGACAGAGGCATATAATTCCATCTCCGCTTTTATGGTCAATATTGTGCTGCAGCCCGGCAAGGTGCCTTACCGGAACTATAATGTGTACTGGAACCGCAGCGCCGATACTTATGCGGCCTTGCGCTACCGGCCGGAAGAATGGCCGGCCAACTATGCCTTATATTTCAGCGAAGACCGGGAGCGGCCCGGCTATGCCGATACGGTAGCGGTGCTTACTTATATGCACGCTGCTGAATTTGATGCCTGGAGCCATACGCATAATGTCACTGCCCTGCCTTCCGGAAGAGAGGCGGCCTATCATGAATATAAAGAAATGTGCGCCGGCCGGCTCATGGATACGGTAGCCCGGCGATACCCCGAGCTAAAGCAGCATATAAAGGCCCGGAAGGTTGCCACCCCGCTTACGTTCCGTGATTATATGGGCAGCCCCGACGGCAGCATTTACGGGATTATGGCCGATGTGCACCGGGAGGCGCAGACGCGCATTCCTATCCGGACCAAGATACCGAACCTCATCCTTACCGGCCAGAATATAGGCCTGCACGGTGTATTGGGAGTAAGCATCAATGCCATCGCGGCTTCAGGCGAGCTGCTGGGGCTGGACTATCTTTTGTCTAAGATCAACAAAATCTAAGCAATGAATATAGAGCAGATCAGGGAGTATTGCCTTTCGAAAGAGGGTGCCGAAGAGGGCTTCCCCTTCGGGGAAGACACGCTTGTATTTAAGGTGGGCGGCAAGATATTTCTGCTGATGGGACTGGATGCCGTGCCTGTGCAGTTCAACGCCAAGTGCGATCCCGACCGTGCGCTGGAGCTGAGGGAGCAATACGATTGTATCGTTCCCGGCTACCATATGAACAAAAAGCACTGGAATACAGTGATCGTGGACGGCACGCTCAGCGACAGGCAGCTGAAGGAGCTTATCGACGGCTCGTATGAGCTGGTACGTCCTAAAAAGAAAGGGAAATAGCCGCCCGTATTATTGTAGGTTATGGCTTAGGCAAGGCTTTCCCATACCTTTTCATTGAAGGCTTCCATAGAGCGGAGCTTCAGGTCGGCAAGGCCGAAGCGGGGATCGTCAAAGCGGGCCTCTTCCGGCACTACTACCACCTTCATCCTGGCCGCTTTGGCAGAGATCATACCGTTAACGGAATCCTCAAAGGCAACGCAGTTCCAGGGAGCCTCGTTCAGCGCATGTGCGCACTGGAGGTACACTTCGGGATGCGGCTTGCCGAATAATGCAGTATCGGCCGAAGTGAGCACTGCGAAATAATCCCAAAGGCCGAAATGACGGATCAGCTCCTGGAGCATACGGGTGGGCGAGGAGGTAGCAAGGCCGGCTTTGATCTCTTTTGCCTGCAGCCATTGCAGGCAGGATTCCACTCCCGGCATCACGCTGCCTTCGGCCTTGGAAAGCGCAATAATGTCGTCCAGTATATCTTCGGCCACCTGCTTTGCACTGGCATTCCCGGGCCAGCCAAACTTCTCTTTCCAGAACTCCGTAACCTCATATATTCTCAGCCCTGTGGTATACCTGAAGAAATCGGGGCCTACGGGTATCTGGTAATGGCGGGCTATCTTCAGCATACTGACGCCCCACAGCGGCTCTGTGTCGAGCAGCAGGCCATCCATATCAAAAATTGCAGTCATCTTTCGGGAAAGTATCGGTATAACAGGCCGGGTATGTCGAGGCATCCGGCGGCGCAAAGGTAGGTAAGAATCCTGACTGCGGCCGTTGTTTTTCCATCTTGTTTGCTGAAGCCGCCCCGCGAGGGTCAGCAGGCGCATGTTGCTACTGCGGCTGCCATAAGCCCTCCAGGTGAGAGGGGCACTTGTAGGTTTTTAATTGAAACGAAAGCGAGAACTGGACCATCAGGTACTGGTCTTTGGTGGCGCTGTCGCCGCGCTGCTTGCCCGCCCTGCCCAGCTTCTGCCCGTCTACGGCTACAGAACGGTCCTGCAGTACCGAAGCCACGCTTGGGTTCATGGGATTGTACAGGAACTTATCGGCGCCTACGTAGGTTGTGCTGACATCGTCCATATAATCGGTCAGCGTAAAGCGGTTGACCACTTCGAAGCTGAAGTTGACGCCCGGCGCCACCCAGTATTTGATCCCTGCTCCTACAGGGAAGCACAGGCTGAAGGGCTGGTACTTACGGTCTTTATAGTCGGCGGTGTTCTGCCCTTCCGTACCCAGGGGGCGCAGGTTGTAGCGCAGGCCATTGTATGTTGTGTAAGGCTCATAATAAAACGCGCCCACGCCGCCGGTCAGGTATGGGGTGAAGCGGTGCTGCGGGTCGCCGGTCGAAAACCAGAAAAAATTGAACTCGGCCATTACGTTGGCTTCGATAATGTCGGAACGGAAGTTCAGGTTGCGCGCCTGCTGGAAGGGGTTGGAGGTGAACTGGTCGTCATAGCCCACCTTGGTATAGTTAAGGGCGCCGCGTACGGCAATGTAGGGGTTGAAATGATATCTTACAAAGGCCCCGCCGGCGGGCCGGATATATTTATAGCCGTAGTTGGGATTCAGATCGCCGAAGTAGGTCGATGCACCCAGCAGCACGCCATATTCGGTGGACTGGAAAAATTCCTGGGCCGTAAGGGGGCTGATGCCGGCAAGCAACAAAATACAAATACAGGTTCTTTTCAGGTATACATGCATGATCTCAGGCTGCAATTCAGATGGATAAAACGCTAAAATAAACTATTTTATTATAGCGCAGGGATGCCATAAAACAAAAATCTGACAAACCCAGGGGTTTGTCAGACCTGTTCAAAAGCGAGCTTTGGCTTATTTTTTAATATACATGACCTCTTTCACCAGGTTCACCACGCGGGGAACGCTGGGCAGGTAGGCTGCCACCAGGTTGGGAGCGTAGTGCATATTGGTGTCGGCAGAGGTAATCCGGTGTATGGGAGCATCCAGGTAATCGAACGCATCTTTCTGAACGCGGTAGCTGATCTCGGAAGATACGGAGCCGAAAGGCCATTGCTCTTCCACGATCACCAGGCGGTTGGTTTTCTTTACCGAATTGATGATGGTTTCATTGTCCAGCGGGCGTATGGTGCGCAGGTCGATCACTTCTGCGCTGATCCCTTCCTTGGCCAGCTCTTCGGCTGCTGCCAGCGCTACTTTCATCATTTTATTGAAGGAAACGATCGTTACGTCGGTGCCTTCCCTTTTTACCGCTGCTTTGCCGATAGGGATCAGGTATTCGCCTTCGGGCACCTCGCCCATGTCGCCGTACATTACTTCGGACTCCAGGAAGACTACGGGGTCGTCGTCGCGGATCGCCGATTTCAGCAGGCCTTTGGCGTCATAAGGATTGGACACGGAAATAACCTTGAGCCCGGGGATATTGGCATACCAGCTTTCAAAGGCGGAGGAGTGCTGTGCGCCCAGCTGACCGGCAGAGCCGTTGGGGCCACGGAACACAATAGGACAGCCGAACTGGCCGGCGCTCATAGACAGCATCTTGGAAGCATGGTTCATGATCTGATCCAGCGCCAGCACGGCAAAGTTCCAGGTCATAAATTCCACTACGGGACGTAATCCATTGCTGGCGGCGCCTACTGCAATGGCGGCGAAGCCCAGTTCCGCAATGGGGGTGTCGATCACGCGGCGCGGCCCGAACTCATCCAGCATACCCTGGCTCACTTTATATGCACCATTGTACTGCGCCACTTCTTCTCCCATTAAAAATACCCGCTCATCCCGGCGCATTTCCTCATTCAGCGCCTCGCGCAGCGCCTGACGAAAAGCTATTTCTGCCATAAATTGTTATTCTTGATTTTGAAGGCGTAAAAGTAAACTATTCTCCCGAAAAAGAGAACTACGCTCCTGGTCGGAGCAGGAGCGTAGTTCTCTTTATGGAATTTATTGACTTTTGTAATTATTTTTTCTCTTCGGCTTTCTTCTCGTCTGCTTTTTTCTCGTCAGAAGCTGCTTTCAGATTGATATAAGTATGGATATTGTTCTGGGAAACTTTAAAACGCAACTGGCTGGAAGTTAGTTTTTCTATTTGATAAACGTCCTTACGGTCAGGCATGCCGGCCATGGGGTGCAAAGGAGCCAGTACGATACTTTTTTTATCTTTCTCCATATACCATTTGGCGGTATCGCTTTTGCCCATCACGGTCTGTACCATAGTGCTGTCCTTACGGAACTCCATGGTTACCTGCTTGATGAATTCAGCCTGTTGTTTTTTGCTGTTCTCTACATTCTCTTTGAATGTTTTTTTGATCGCGGTTTTTACGCTGTCCACATTGGTAGATCCGAAATAAAGGATCATATTGCTGTCAAGCGTCGTGATCGTATCTATGGATTGCTCCTGTACTTTGATCAGTGAATCTTCCGAAGGGTTTTCCACGGATTCAACCTGCCATTTACGTACGATCTGGTCTTGGGGGGACTGGCAAGCAGCCATAAAAAGCAGGCAGCAGCCTGCAGCGAAGAAGATGTTTTTTCGAGTCATGGGCGCAAAGTTATTATTTTCGACCATAAATTGCTTTTTTTCGTTTTTATTTTCTATGGCTTTTCCTTTTATGCGTAAATAAGTTATCAGCAGCCAGGGAATCTTCACTTTACCCCATTATTAAAAAATAATTACCTTTAGGCGTTTTTGTAAAATTATTTAATAACGAATCAATGTCTGAAGTAAAAGAAAAAACAACAACAGTGAACACAGAAGCACTCGGATTAGACGCAGCAGCCAGGGAACGACTGGCGCAGATCAAAACCGTAGCCGTCATCGGCGCCGGCACTATGGGCAACGGTATTACCCATGTTTTCGCCCAGTACGGCTGTAACGTCCACATGGTGGATATTTCCAAAGATGCGCTGGATAAAGCGATAGCAAAGATCAGCACCAATATGGACCGCCAGGTAGCCAAAAACCTGCTGACCGCCGAAGATAAAGAAAAGGCCATGGCCCACATCGCCCCTTTCACGGATATGACAGAGGCCGTAGCCGATGCCGACCTGGTGGTAGAAGCAGCTTCCGAAAATATCGATCTTAAGATCAAGATTTTCCAGGAGCTGGATCGTCTGTGCCCCGAGAAAACGATCCTTGCCAGCAATACATCTTCTATTTCCATTACCCGCATCGCCTCCTTTACCAAGCGCCCCGGCAAAGTGATCGGAATGCACTTTATGAATCCCGTACCGGTAATGCGCCTGGTAGAGATCATCAATGGCTATGCAACCGATAAGGAAGTAACCCAGACTGTATTTGACCTGACCAAAATGCTGAATAAGGTTCCCTGCGTGGTAAACGATTACCCGGGATTCATCTCCAACCGAATCCTGATGCCCCTCATCAACGAAGCGATCCTGGCTCTGCAGGAAGGCGTTGCCGGTGTGGAAGAGATCGATACCATTATGAAGCTGGGCATGGCGCACCCTATGGGCCCGCTGCAGCTGGCCGACTTTATAGGCCTGGATACCTGCTACTCCATCATGAATGTGCTGCACATGGGCTTTGGCAACCAGAAGTATGCCCCCGCCACACTGCTGTGCAACATGGTGCAGGCCGGTTATCTCGGTGTGAAGAGCGGAGAAGGCTTTTACAAGTATACGCCCGGCAGCAAAGAGCTCGTTGTCAGCGAACGCTTTGCCGGCAAGCAATGGAAAATGTAATCTGTACCAGAATATGCAAAGAGCGGAAGGCAATGCCTTCCGCTCTTTTGTTTTATGCCTTTGCATCCGTTGATGACCAGTGCCGATGTTGCCGGCTATCCTGTACCATCAAAGCGGTCAGTGTCCAATGCCTACCCGATCTTTTTCGCTGCTTCGGCCAGGTACGCTGCAGCCTGCTTTCCTTCGCAAAACAAGAGGTCCAGGATGGAGCAATCCGCCTGGAACCCGCTGCGTTCCGCAAAAACCTGGTAATAGGCAGGCAGGGAAAGGTCCGGGCGCCCGGGGCAGAACGCTTCCCTGAGGTCGGCCGTGCCAGAGGGGTAGACTTGCCGGTATTCATGGGTAACCGAAAAAGAAAGGCCCAGATCCAGGAGCCGGTTCACCAAGGCTATGCCTTCCAGGTTGAAATCGTGCAGAAGCGGGTATTCTTTACGGAAAAGGGGTTGCAGGAGGTAGTCGAAATAAGGGAAAAAGGGCGAGCGCCCGTACAGGGACACGATGGTCTTCCAGTGATTATCCTGCCATTTTGTATTGGGGTCGGTCTGCACGGCGGCTACGGGTATGCGCTGGTTGCGGCCCTGGTGCAGGGGAATGCTCATCAGTTGCCTGCCCTGCGCAGAGGCCAGGTAATAACGGTTACGGTAGCTCATTTTGCCGTAATGTTCTGCCAGGTCAAAAACAACCTGCCCCTGCCTGCAGGCATATACCCACCAGCTAACAGGCGGAAAAGGTATGGTGGAACTGATCATCCGGAATGATATATGGTTGCGGCCCTGAGAGCCGGCAAAAGAAGCGCAAAAATAAAGCATCTCTGCGAAGCATTTATTCGTTGCTGGCCTCGATGCGTTCTACCTTCGTAATGCCTTTGATATTGCCCAGCCTGCGGCACAGCTCATCCAGCTCTTCCCGGTCGTGCACAAATACCATGATGGTGCCTTCGAATACGCCGTCTTTGGAGTCGATACTGATGGAGCGCATATTCATATGAAGCTCGCCCGTGATCACGGTGGTAATGCCCTGTATGATGCCTACGTCGTCCAGGCCCGTAAGCTTTACCCCGGTAAGGAAAGATATCTCCTTGTTCTTGGCCCATTTGGTCTTTACGATGCGATGCGCATAGTTGGCCATGAGCTGGGCGGCATTGGGACAGTCGGTGCGGTGCACTTTGAGCCCTTCTCCCGAAGTGATAAAGCCGAACACGTCGTCGCCGGGTATAGGCTGGCAGCACTGGGCCAGCTTGTACAGGATCTTATCCGAGCTTTCCCCGAAAATGACCAGCTCGGCACCCTTTGCGGCGATCTCCCTGTCGTGCTCATGGGGATGTGCCGCTTTATGTTCGTGCTTGGCTTCCTTCTGCGGCTGAAACAGGCGGTCGCCGGTTACAGTAAAGGTTTTGAGCGGCTTGAGGTCGATTGATCCTACCGCGATGCCATAATAAAGGTCGAGCGGGGAAGGCAGCCTGAAAAAGGAGCAGAGCTCATTGAGGTTCTGCACGGATGGCTGCAGCCCCATATGGTCCAGCTTGCGGAAGAGTATCTCTTTACCGTCCTCGGCTATCTTCCTTTTCTCTTCCCGCAGGTAATATTTGATCCTGGATTTAGCTTTGGCTGTAACGACGAAGTTCAGCCAGTCTTCGGAAGGCTTCTGCTTGGAAGAAGTGATGATCTCTACCTGGTCGCCGCTCTTAAGCTCCTGGCTGATCGGCGTAAGCCGGTAGTTGACCTTGGCGCCGATACAGCGGGCGCCCAGCTCGGAGTGTATATCAAAGGCCAAGTCCAGGGCCGTGGCTCCTTTGGGCAGTACGCGCATGTCGCCTTTGGGGGTATATACGTAGATCTCTTCGGTAAAGAGGTCGAGCTTGAAGTCCTGTACAAAGTCCAGGGTGTCAGTGTCGGGGTTGTTGAGCACCTCGCCTATGTGCTTCAGCCAGGCATCCAGCTTGCTTTCGCTTTGCGCGCCTTCCTTGTATTTCCAGTGGGCAGCCAGCCCTTTCTCCGCGATCTCGTTCATGCGCTGTGTCCGGATCTGCACTTCCACCCACCGGCCGCCCGGTCCCATTACGGTAGTATGCAGGGCTTCGTAGCCATTGCTTTTAGGCATGCTCAGCCAGTCGCGGAGCCGTTCGGGGCTGGGCTGGTAGTGGTTGGTAATGATCGAATACACTTTCCAGCAGTCTTCTTTTTCTCTTTCCTTGGGCGAGTCGAGGATCACACGGATGGCAAACAGGTCGTACACCTCGTTGAAGGTAACGTGCTTGGTCCGCATTTTGTTCCAGATCGAATGAATGGACTTCGGCCGGCCATAAATCTCGAAACTTATATCCTGCTTGGACAGCTCTTCCTTGACCGGTTTGATAAACTCGTTGATATAGCGGGTGCGGTCGCGCTTGGTTTCCTTAAGCCGGCGCACGATGTCGAGGTACACGTCCGGCTGCGTAAATTTAAGGGCAAGGTCCTCCAGCTCGGTTTTGATCTCGTATAAACCCAGGCGGTGGGCCAGCGGGGTAAAGATATAAGTGGTTTCGGAAGCAATCTTCAGCTGTTTCTCGCGGCTCATGCTGTTGAGGGTCCGCATATTGTGCAGCCGGTCGGCCAGCTTGATCAGGATCACCCTGGGGTCTTCGGCAAGGGTCAGGAGTATTTTCCGGAAATTCTCGGCCTGCATGGAAGCCGATGCTTTGATATCCACCACATTGGATATCTTGGTAAGCCCGTCGATGATGCGGGAAAAGTTGGTGCCGAACTCGGCGGCGATATCTTCCAGTGTGATTTCGGTATCCTCTACCACATCGTGCATGAGCGCGCAGCAGGCGGAAGTTACGCCCAGCCCGATCTCCTCCACCACGATCCGCGCTACGGCAAGCGGGTGCAGGATATAAGGTTCGCCCGATTTGCGGCGCATGTCTTTATGGGCATCGGCTGCCAGCTCAAAAGCCTGTCGCAGCGTTTTCTTGTCCCCTTTTTTAAGTCGTTGTTTCAAGGCTCTGAGCAGGGCACGGTATTCCCTCAGAATCAGCTTTTTCTCCTGTTCCTCGTCGATAGATCTGGTATATAGCAGCGGTGTACTCATAAACAATGTGTCGATACTCTAATATACAAAGAAAAACGGAAACCTTGAAGGGGTTTCCGTAATAATGTCAATAAGTTGGTTAGGTCAAATATAGCCGTAACGATTACCGGTTAATCACCATTTTGGCGGACTGGATGATCTTGCCGGATTTATCCCTTGCTACCACCATGTAGATGCCCTGGGGCATCTCGCTGAGGTTGGTGAAAGCGATCTCGGTAGTATTGCGGTCTATGATCGTCTGCTCGGCAAGCTTGCGGCCGATCAGGTTCACGATCTCGACTTTTTCCACCTCGTTCCTTAATGCAGTGGAGAGGCGTATGTTCACATTGCTGTTAGCAGGTATAGGATAAACGGTAATGGTCCTGTCCTGGTTAGTGAGAATGGTTTTTTCATTTCCCTGTGCTGCAGCCTCTGTAGCGCTCAATCCCAGGAAGGAGATAAAAGCCAGCAAAAGAGAAAGTTTGTATATAAGTTTCATATTGAGATAATGGTATAAAGTCGATTTTGTGTACAAATATAGTGACCGGTTTTGGATTCTGCAATTTTTACGATAAAAAATTATAAAAAATCAGTATAGAGATAAACTATAACCTGTAAGAACTCTCAAAAACCGGTTGCAATAATAAGACAAAATCCATGCCAAAGTGTTTAATACGCCCCGATGGCAAAAAGGAAAATCTTGGTTAAAATTCCTGCCAGGCTGGACGTACACAGAGGGAGCCCTGGACATCAATGCCGGAACCGGCGCTTTCCCCCGATGGAGCATGGGCAGCCACCTGTTCCGGCAGGGAAATGGAAACCCCTCTACCGGATTTCCGGCACGTAAGGCATCATCATCCAGATGTGGTTGCGCTGCTCCTGCATCCTGCGAAGCATCCGGAACCAGCGATATTCCCTGCCCATTTCTCTTTCCAGGATCTGCTCCGCCAGTATCTTCTCGCCGGCGCTGCTCCGGGAAAGCACCCGCATGAATTTTTCCATCTTATCTTCCACCGCAGGATAGGTCACGGTTGCATAGTCCTTGAGCCCCGCCAGGGTGGCCGCGCTTTTCACTGCGCGGTCCAGCCCTCCCAGCGCATCCACCAGCTTGTTTTTCAGTCCTGCGGTACCGGTCCACACTCTTCCCTGGCCGATGCTGTCTACGTACGCAATATCCATTTTACGTCCGGCAGCCACCCGGCTTTTGAACGTCATATAGATCGTATCCACGCCGTTCTGGATAAACTTTTTCTCCTGCTCCGTCATCGGCCGGTTCATATTGGGAAAATCGGCGTAGGGAGCGTTCTTCTCGCCGTCGAAGGTAACTCCCAGCTTCTGGTTGAAGAACGCCTGTGTGTTGAACATCATGCCGAAAACGCCGATGCTTCCGGTGATCGTATTGGGCAGGGCAAAAATGCTGTCGGCCTGGCAGGAGATGTAATAGCCGCCGCTTGCCGCCAGGTCGCCCATGGAAACCACAAGCGGCTTTTTCTTTTTGAGCAGCTGCAGCTCGCGCAGGATCACTTCCGAGGCCAGGGCGCTGCCCCCCGGCGAATTGACCCGCATCACCACAGCCTTGATCTTGTCATTATCCTTTATTTTCCGGATTTCTTTAATGAAAGTTTCGGAAGCGATCTGCCGGGAAGACCCGCTTTTTTCGCCATCTACGATCTCGCCTTCCGCCACAAGTATTGCGATCTGGTTGTCGCCGCTCTTGCTGCTTACGCTGTTGATATAATCGTCGAGGGTCACGAAGCTGATCTTGTCTTTTTCGCCTTTGCCGGTTTTGGCTTTCAGCAGGGTTTCCACTTCGTCTTTATAGCGGGTGCCGTCCGCCAGCCTGTATTTCAGGGCATCCGAAGCGGTCTGTACCGACCCGGCCTGTGCCCATGAGTTGATCGTGGCGGTGTCGGCCTTTGTATGCTCGCTTACTGCCTGCAGCATTTCCGTCCATATATCGTTCTGTAATGCAGCGATCTGCCTGCGGTTCGGCTCGCTCATCCTGTCCATGCGGAAGGGTTCGGTAGCGCTTTTGAACTGGCCACAGTAGAAGATCTGGGGCTGCACGTTCAGCTTATCCAGCGCTCCTTTGAAGAACACAAGGTTGGAAGCCAGGCCCTTCAGCTCCACGGAGCCCAGGGGGTTGATAAAGATACTGTCGGCCACGGAAGCAATATAATAGTCGGCCTGCGGTATGAAATCACCGTAGGCATAGATGAACTTTCCGCTGCGCTTAAAGTCTTTAAGGGCCATCCGGATCTGCTGGGCCGTGGCCTGCCCGTTGGGCGAGCCGCCGGTCTTCAGGTAGATGCCCCTGATCTTATTGTCGGTTTTGGCGTACTCGATGCATCTCAGCAGGTCGTGCAGGCCGGAGGTCTGGACTGTCCCGCCGGTAAACAAGGCCAGCGAATTGCTTTCGCCAAGCTCGTGAAACTCTTCGGTAAGGTCTATGTAAAGGATCGAGTTATCTTTAACAAGAGACTGCTCTTCCTTGGCGGCGGCGCCTGATACGGAACGGGAAATGGAGGCAACGACCGCAAAGAATACGATAAAGAACAAGCCGCCGGCCACTATCAATGCAAGAAAGGACGCCAGGAAGTATTTAAGGAACTGTTTCATCTGTAGGTTGCATTTTGGGCAAAGATAAAGTTATGCCCTATAAAAATATTAACCCCGTAAAGGTGGTTTCTGCCGTAGTTATGGTAATTTGCGGTACTTAGCGATGAACGGATCATACACTTTTTCCTACCAGGCTTTTGAAACGGCCGCAGCGCTGAATAGCGAAGATGCGGCGCTGGTTGCCGCGGCCCGTGCCGCTGCGTCCGGGGCCTATGCTCCCTATTCGGGTTTTCGCGTGGGCGCTGCTTTACGGATGGATAACGGGCTGCTCGTGCAAGGCGCCAACCAGGAAAATGCTTCTTATCCTGCCGGCATCTGCGCCGAGCGGGCGGCGCTGGCTGTAGCCTCTTCGCTGTATCCCGGCATGGGCATCCAGGCCCTCGCCATTGCGTACTATAACGAGCGGAAGCCGGGCGGGCAGGGGCCGGTGCTTTCGCCCTGCGGCATCTGCAGGCAAAGCCTGATGGAATACCGCATCCGGCAGCAGAAAGCGATCCGGCTCCTTATGGGCAGTCCGCAGGGACATGGCATACTGGTGGAAGATATAAAGGACCTGCTCCCGTTTGCCTTTACCTCCGATCATCTCCATCCTGAAAATTAAACCCCGTATCGAATGGGGGTAAGGACAGCCCTTGGGTGTCCTATTTATGCAATTGCGATAAAATTAATTGATAGTATCATCAATTTATGATATCTTTACCGCATTTGCATAAGTTATTGAGTTATTCCATCTATTTACGCTTAAATTTTCTTAATGGCATTATTTGATTATGTGTTGGAGCCGCCTTCCTATGGGTGGCAGGACGAGCAGGGCAATCTGGTGAAACCGGCTCCAAAAGTGATTTTGAAAGAATTCCTATCAAGAGTAAATATCTTCAGGGATATCAAAAACTGGATGACCTTTACCAGTTGGGTGCAGTTGCTTTGCCTGTTACCTTTTCTTCTTGCTTTCTTTTTTCTCTATTTCAACTGGTGGTTCCTGGCTGCCGGTTTTGTATACAGCATGATCCTGATGGGCACGCACGGCACTATCTGGTACCACCGGTATTGCACGCATGGCGCTTACACCTTCAAAAGCAAATTCTGGCGGTTCGTAACGCAGCACCTGGTCATTAAAACGGTATTTGAAGAGATCTATGCCATATCGCACCATGTGCACCATGCCAAATCCGACGAACCGGGCGACCCCTACAATGCCAGCGCTGGGTTCCTGTACTGCTTCCTGGCCGACGCCAACCATCAGCCGATCAACCGCAATCTTTCCGAAGAAGACTATAAACGGGTGGTGCACCTGATGCGGCATACCGGCGTCAAGCCCAATACCTATGAGCAATACCGGAAGTGGGGGAGTATCGACAGCCCCGGACGTGTGCTCCTCAGCTGGTTCCTGAACTGGTCTTTCTGGTTCGCTGCCTTTTATCTTATCGGCCAGTACCTGCTTGGCGGGCAGGGTATGGGATTTGCCTGCGCCATGTTCGGCTCTGCTTTCGTATGGACGGCCGGGGTGCGCACCTTCAACTACGAAGGGCACGGCAAGGGAAAAGACAAGCGGGTGGATGGTATCGATCATAACCGGAAGGATATGTCTATCAACCAGATATGGCCCGGTTACGTGGCCGGCGAATGGCACAACAACCACCACCTCTATCCGGCCAGCGCGCGTTCGGGCTTCCTGCCTTACCAGCTGGACCTGGCCTATGTGTACATACGGATACTGCATGCGATCGGTGGCGTGGACAGCTACCGGGATGCCAAGAAGCAGTTCCTGGAGCAATACCATTACCCTTACCTGGCACAGCGGAAAGCGATCGCGGAAAGCGAAAAGGTAAGGCTGGAGAAGCAGGAGGCATAAAAGCCCTTTGGGCGTACCTAATATATAAGCCCCGGCAAGTCTACCTTGCCGGGGCTGTGTTTTTTGTGTGCGGCATGCGGCCTATGGCTGCTCTACCACGTACCCGCCGTTCTGGTAATGAAGGATATAAAGCTTGTTGTTTTCCAGGTAAAGAAAATCGTTCTCCTTCGACCAGGCTGGCTGGATATCGTAACGGGTAAAAGGGGCAGCGCTTACATCCCGTATGTTCCGGTTGAATACAGGGCCGTAGCGTTCCAGCAGGTTGCCGAACCAGTAGAGCGACTCGTAGCCCCGGTATACCATTTCTGAAGGCGTACCGCCGTAAGTGTTGGCATATTCGGTGCTGACGTAACGCCCCGTGCCCGTAGTAGGATCATAATAGAAAGGCGTGGTGTAATGAATGCTCAGCCGCATATAATTTCCCGAGTTTAGTCCACGGAGCGACTTCCAGGAGGGCATGCCGAAAATCTCGAAACGGTAGGCAGCGGGCATCGCCGCCAGGGTGTTGAGTATCTTTTCCGCGTTGCCGATATCCAGCACGCTTACAAAAACCACGTTGACCTTATTGCTGTCGAAAAGGCGGCTTAACGTATCGGTACCGAGCTGAAACCGGGAACAGTCGATGATATTCAGGTCTTTTTCATCGATCAGGGCCTCCCGGAGCTGGGTATAGGCTTCTTTCTCGCCGCTTGTATTATTGGTGTGGAAAATGTACTTGGGGTTCTTACCGTATTTCTTCTCCGCAAAAGAGATCAGCTGGCGGATATGGGTCTGCAGCGTAGGCTGTATCAGTATAAAATACGGGTTGTCCCTGGTGTCTGCATCGGCGGGCGAAAGCGCGGATACGAAATTGATCTTTTCCTTTTTGGCGAAAGCGGCCACCTCCGGTATGTCGGGCGATTGCAGCATGCCTATGATCAGGTCGGTGCTGTCGAGCTGCCTGCCGAAAATAAGCCGGTCCAGGCTTTCGGCAGGGTCGCTGATATCGTGCACGTAAAGTTCCATTTTCAGGTCTTTGCCCCTTAAAGCCTGTGCCGCTATGCTCAGGCCTTCATAAAAATTGATGTAGGGCATCACATGGTCGGGAGCTTTTTTGTACACCGGCTTGCCGTTCTGTACCAGACTGCCCAGCTGCAGGGGCAGCAGCACATCGACCCTGTATACGTCCTTTTTTGCCGTTTCGGCATACCCTGGCTCTGTTCTCTTCTTCAGCCTGGGCTCCTCTTTGGGCAGGGCCTTCCTGACTTCCGCCGGTTTTTTCCTTACCGGTTTCTTTTCCTCTTTTTTAAAGATTTTTTTCCAGAACTGCGCCTGCGAAGGGGCCGGGATTATACAGCAGGACAGGAGCAGGAGGCCGGGCAATAACAGTTTTTTCATAGCGTAAAATATGCCGGCGCTCCAGCAAAGAGCCCGGAAACATTGGGAACAAAAGAGTGAAGGGTTGCTGCAAATCTAATTAAAACCATGTGAAGGATAATGTTTTAGGAATATTTTTAGAGTTGGTATGCAAGGGCCTGCATACAGGAGCATGGCCTGTGAAGGCCAGAGCCGTTTTGGTCAAACCTTCTTTTCTTTTTACTTTCGCCCCATGCCCGAATTAAGTTTTACGGAGGAGAACTACCTGAAAGCGATCTATTACCTTCAGCAGGCGAGCGTGAGCAAAGAAGTGTCGGTCAACGACATTGCAGAAAAGATGAGCACCCGCCCGGCTACGGTAACGGATATGCTGCGTAAACTTTCGGATAAGAAGCTGATCCATTACGAAAAATATAAAAAGACGCAGCTCAGCAAGATCGGCACGGGCCTTGCCCTGCAGATCGTGCGCAAGCACCGCCTCTGGGAAGTGTTCCTGCATGAAAAGCTCCGTTTTTCCTGGGATGAAGTGCACGAGGTGGCCGAAGAGCTGGAGCATATCCGCTCCGCCAAACTGATCGAACGGCTCGACGAATTCCTGGAATACCCCCGGTTCGACCCGCATGGCGATCCTATACCCAATGCCGCGGGAGAGGTAAGACCAGCATCGAATACCACCCTGTCGCAGTCCGAAGCAGGCAAAAAGCTGAAGCTGGTAGCCGTCAGGGATACCTCTTCTGCTTTCCTGCAGCATCTCGAACGCTTCGGTTTGTACATCGGGGTGGGGCTCCAGGTGAGTGAATTCCTGCCGTTTGACCGGAGCGTGATGGTCAGCATTGACAAAGCCCCTCCCGTAATGCTTTCCGACAAGATCGCCGGCAACCTGCTGGTGGTCGAATCCGGCAAAAAATAAACAGACACTTATTTTTTATTCCGATTTATCCATGATACAGCCAGAGGCATTTCAGGCGCTTACCGGTTTTTTAAAGGAAAAGAATGCTACATTGATCGCCGTTTCCAAGCTCAAGCCGGTGGCCGCGATACGGCAGCTCCATGAGCTGGGGCAACTGGATTTCGGCGAAAACTATGTACAGGAAATGGTAGAAAAGCAGCGTCAGCTTCCGGGAGCGCTGCGCTGGCATTTTATCGGTCACCTGCAGTCTAATAAGGTGAAATACATCGCTCCTTTCGTGCACCTGATCCACAGCGTAGACAGCTTTAAGCTGCTGGCGGAGATCAACAGGCAGGCCGAAAAGCATCAGCGTGTGGTCCCCTGCCTGCTGCAGGTGCATATCGCAACCGAAGAAACCAAATACGGGCTTGACGAGAAAGAAACGCTGGAGCTGATGGAGTATTACAGCGCCCGCAGCAGCCAACTGCAGCATGTGCGCATCGACGGCCTGATGGGCATGGCCTCTTTCAGCGAAGACGAAAGGCAGGTGCGGGAGGAGTTCCGCAGCCTGAAAGCGCTGTTTGACCTGGTAAAGCAGAGCTATTTCCTGGGCAGGGAGCATTTTTGCATACTTTCCATGGGCATGAGCGGCGATTACCGGCTTGCGCTCGATGAAGGCAGCACGCATGTGCGCATCGGCAGCATGCTGTTTGGCAGCCGCTGACCCAAAAGGGCTGATATCCTGCATAAAAATATTTATGCGCTCTTTAAACTATCCAGGGGCAAAAGAGTCTTAGCACGGCCAAACCAATCTCTTTCCATTTAGCAAATCTTTATGCATCAGAAAAAAGCTGTCCGTCCTTCCCGTTTCTCTGTCGGCGTTGTAAGGGGCGGGCAATGGTTATTGTTTTTACTAATGCTGGCCGCAGGCTGCAAGGGAAAAAAGCAGGAGGGAAAAGGTAACCGGCAGGAAGCAGGGCAGGGCCTGCAGGCTGAAGCCGTGGTAGTAAGGCCGGCAAGCCTCAGCTCCGTCTACCAGAGCAGCGGCAACCTGCTGGCCAACGAGGCGATCAATGTGTATCCCGAGGTTACGGGACGGATCACCTCTATCCATTTCAGGGAAGGCTCGTACGTGCATAAGGGAGATTTGCTGGTACAGCTGTATGATAGCGACATACGGGCGCAGATACAAAAGCTGAAAGCCCAGCGCGAACTGCAGGTGCTGACCAAGAGCCGCCAGGACGAGCTGCTGGCGATTAACGGCATCAGCCGCCAGGAGTACGACAATACCGTAACCCAGATCGCTTCGATCGATGCCGATATTGCCTACAACGAGGCACAGCTCCGCCGTTACCAGATCCGTGCGTCCTTCGATGGTATGATAGGGCTACGCAATGTAAGCGTGGGCGCTGTGGTTACTTCGGCTACCCTCATCACGGTAATACAGCAGGTAAACCCTTTAAAGCTCGATTTTCCCGTTCCTGAACAGTACAAGGGCGTGATCAAGGGAGGCGACCAGGTCCGGTTTACGGTAACCGGCATCAGCGATACCCTTTCCGGTACCATTGCGGCCATACAGCCGGGCGCCGACGTTACGACGAGAACCGTAACCATGCGCGCAGTGGTGCCCAATGCAGACCGGAAGCTGATCCCGGGAGCTTTTGCCAATGTATACCTAACCATAGGCAGAAACAGCAGCGCCATTACCATCCCCTCTCAAAGCGTTATTCCTACCACCCGTGATAAAAAGGTGGCCGTGCTTCGCAACGGCAAGGCCGAGCTGGTGACAGTTACTACCGGTATACGGACAGCAGAGGAAGTAGAGGTGCTTCAGGGACTGCAGGCAGGCGATACCGTGCTCACTACCGGCATGATGCAGGTGAAGCCGGGCATGCCCGTTAGGGTAAACCGTATCAGGAACTGATGCATAACCTGCCGTGCTTCGTGGGGAAGGGCCATGTGTTCTTTGTTTCTCCGATCCTCGCCTTTTCTCCATGAAGCAGACCCGATCATGCCTTGCGGTGATAAGAATAAGAATTAAATCAATTTCCTCGTTCCTATGAAAAGAAACCACCTTTTGTTTATGTTGCTGCTGATCATCAGCGGCTTTCAGCAGGTAAATGCACAAACTTCCTGGGTGTCCCGTACGGCGCCGGCTAACAGCGGCTGGTCTGCAATTACTTATGGTAATGGCCAGTTTGTAGCACTGGCTTATATCGGTGATACTGCCAGTTGCGTAATGACAAGCCCCGACGGCAATGCCTGGACCCTGCGCTCGGCGCCCGCACAGAAATCCTGGTGGTCGGTTACTTATGGTAATGGGCTTTACGTAGCAGTAGGTTCCGGCGGTACCAGCCAGCAGGTAATGACCAGCCCTGACGGGATCAGCTGGACGCTTCAGAACACACCGGAGCAAAACGACTGGCAGTCGGTTACCTATGGCAATGGCCTTTTCGTTGCAGTAGCGCCGCACGGCCTTGCCTATAAGCAGGTAATGACCAGCCCCGATGGTATAAACTGGACATTACGTACTTCTGCTGCAACCAATAACTGGTCTGCGGTGGCTTATGGTAACGGGACTTTTGTCGCAGTGGCTGCTTCCGGTTTCGGTAACCGCGTGATGACCAGTCCTGACGGGATCAACTGGACCATCCGCAGTTCTGCCAGCAATGACGGCTGGGAAGGGCTTACTTATGGCAATGGTCTTTTTGTTGCTGTGTCTTCCGGAGGGGTTATGACGAGCCCCGACGGTATTACCTGGACCTTCCGTACGCCGGGCGCTTACAATTCCTGGCGTTCTGTTACTTATGGCAATGGCCATTTTGTAGCAGTGGCCTCCTGGGGAAGCAGCGGTAATCGTGTGCTGACCAGCACCGACGGCATTACCTGGACGCCACAAGCTTCTGCCGCCGATAATACCTGGTATTCCGTAGCCTATGGTGACGGAACATTTGCCGCCGTATCAGCAAGCGGCCCCGGCGACCGTATCATGATCTCTACCTGCAATACAAGCCGTACCGACACCGTTGTATCCTGTACGCCTTTTACCTGGATCGACGGCAATACCTATACCGGCAGTAATAATACGGCTACGTATACCGTACCCAATGCTGCGGGTTGTGATTCGGTGATCCGGCTGAACCTGACCATACCGCTTATTGATGCAACGGTAAGCGTCCAGGATAGTATCCTTATGGCGGATGTTGCCGGGGCTGCCTACCAATGGATAGATTGTGACCAGGACAATGCGCCCATTAATGGCGCAGATGGGCAAAGCTATACCGCAGCTGCTACGGGACATTACGCGGTTATTGTAACGCGTGACGGCTGTAGCGATACTTCCGACTGTGTTGCCGTGACCATAGTGCCGCCGGTTGCGGGGATTACAGATGCAGCGGACGATGCAGCAGGAATATCCTTGTATCCCAATCCGACGCATACCTGCCTGAAGGTGAATGCCCAAGCCTTTGCCGGCAGGATAGAGGCGCTGCAGCTAATAGATATGCAGGGCAGAACCGTTGCGCGTTATAGCCCTTCGGGGCCTGAATTTATGCTGCCACTGACCCGGCTGCCCGCCGGCATTTATGCTGTACACATCCTTACGAATAAGGGTGTGCTTGTCCGGAAAGTGACCATACAATAGATATGTTCCTGATCGGAAAGAAGCAGGAAGAGAAAAGCTGTTCGGGGAAAGGGCAGCTCTTTTCTTCAGCTCCAGGCGGGCGACCCATTGTTTGTTGATTGCATTAGCGGGCGTTTACTTTTTGAAAGCTACCCACCCCTGGGCCGTAAGCTCATGCTTGTTGCCTTTGCGGGTAATCAGGTGTGCACCTGCTGATGGCTCGGTCATGTAGCCTATAACGCTGATCTTTTCCTGAAGCCGCAGCTTATCGTAATCCTCCTGCTTTATTGTGAACAGCAGCTCGTAATCTTCGCCGCCGCTCAGGGCGCAGGCCGTGGGGTCGATGTCGAACTTGTAGGCCACTTCCCGCGTTTCGTCGTGGAACGGTATCTTATCTTCATACAGTACGCAACCCGTCTGGCTCTGCTTGCAGATATGCAGGATCTCGGAGCTGAGGCCGTCGCTGATGTCCATCATCGATGTGGGCACTATTTCCTGCTCTGCCAGCCATTCCACGATGTCCAGCCTTGCCTCGGGTTTTAGCAGGCGCCCCGTAACATAGGCACGTCCTTCCAGGTCGGGCTTGATGCCGGGGTTTTCCAGGAATATTTTTTTCTCCCTTTCCAGCAGCTGGAGCCCCAGGTAAGCGGCGCCCAGGTCGCCGCTTACGCACAGCAGGTCGTTAGGCTTTGCGCCGGAGCGGGTCACGAACTTGTCGGGCGTTACTTCGCCTATAGCTGTAATGCTGATAAGCAGCCCTTTTTGCGAACTTACGGTATCGCCGCCGATCAGGTCCACATTATACGACTCGCAGGCGGCATATACCCCTTCGTAAAACTCTTCCAGCGCTTCCACCGAAAAGCGGTTGCTGATGCCGATATTGAGCGTGATATGTGTCGGAACCGCATTCATGGCGCATATATCCGAAAGGTTTACTATCACCGATTTGTAGCCCAGGTGCTTAAGCGGGGTATACATCAGGTCGAAATGTATGCCTTCTACCAGCATATCGCTCGAAATAACGGCCTGTTTCCCGAACTGGTCGATCACGGCAGCATCGTCGCCCACGCTCAGGATCGTGCTGGCCTGGCGGGTTTCGTTGTTGCGGGTAAGATGCTCGATCAGTCCGAACTCTCCTAAGGAGGCAATCTCCGTGCGTTCTGCGCTCATATTCGCTATATTTTGTTTTGCCCGGCGGCCTGCTTGGATAAAGGCCGGTGTTTCCTACATTTGCGTATTAACTACACCTGTGTCTATGCGATTAAAACTGTGGCTGATACTGCTGCCGGGCCTGTGTTTATTTGCCTGCAAAGAAAAGCAAAAATCTTCGTCTGCTGAAGGAGAAATAGGCGCAGCCGATACTGCCCGGAGGGAAAAGGTGGAGGATACCACTATGACCTATTTCTCTATCAGGCAGTATTTTGAAGATCAGTGGAAGACCCGGGAGGGCAACCCCTATGTGCTGGTGCGCATCCGGAAGGTGAACGGCCGTGCCGACAGCGCCAACGTTCCGCTGAATACGGCTTTGTGGGACAGCCTCACCGCGCCTTTCAACGCCGCCGATATCAGCGACAAGAAGTTCCTGGGATATTATCATTTCGATATGTTCGACGATGAGATCACGAATACGCGGCATTATCACTACGAGGCTTTGTCGGAAGGGCTGTTCCTGCGCAAAATGGACATTGCCACCGACGTGCTCAACGATAAAGTGCAGTCCGTCTACCTGGAAACCAGGAAAAAAGAGAGGGGCACAGTGACCAGCCAGAAGCTGTATTACGCTCCTGACCGTATTTTCCAGATACAGGAATTTAAAAAAGGGGAAGATGTTCCCGAAAGCAATATGCTCCTTGAATATCGCTATTAACAGACCTGCTTCTTTACACTTTCTGCATGCTGCCTTTTTTCTATCATGCCGCCCTCCCAGCCGCGGCCGGAACTTTTACCCTTGACGAGCCTACCTCCAAGCATTGCATCCAGGTGCTCCGGATGCAGGAGGGCGAGCAGATGCTGCTTACCGACGGTAAGGGGCGCAAAGCCCTGGCGGCAATCGTTGCGGCCGACCGCAAGCGTTGCGGGGTTCAGGTATTGCAATGGGAAACCGTACCCGCCAGGCCCTGCCGGCTTTCGTTGGGGATTGCTTTTACCAAGAATAACAGCCGCAACGAATGGTTGCTGGAAAAAGCTGCCGAAGGAGGAATCGACCATATTTACCCGCTGATTTCGGCCCGGTCGGAAAAGGAGAAGTTCAATGCCGACCGCCTGAATGCGATCCTGGTATCGGCGATGCTGCAGTCGCAGCAATGCTATCTGCCCCGGCTGCATGAGCCGATGCCGCTGAAAAAAATACTGCAGGTACAGCCCGGGGCCCGCAGGCTGATCGCACATTGTATAGATACCGGCGACCGTAAGGGACTGCTGCAGCAAATGCCTGCAGGAGAAGACGTGCTGGTCCTGATCGGCCCGGAAGGCGATTTTACGCCGGATGAAGTAACTTTATGCCTGGAACAGGGCTTCTGCCCTGTTTCGCTGGGCCCCAACCGCCTGAGGACAGAAACGGCGGGCCTGTATGTCTGTATGGTATTTAATGCTCTGAATTATGCGTAAGCTGCTGTATATCCTGCTGCTGATGGGTAGCCTGACCGAAGTGCGGGCGCAGGGCCTGAAGCTGGCCCTGCTGGTCTACGGCGGTGGCGGCGACTGGTATGCCAACCCCACCGCGCTTAAAAACCTTGCCCTTTTCTGCAACCAGAACCTGCACACGGCTTTTGCGCCGGGGGAGGCGCAGGTGGAAGTGGGCAGCGCAGAGCTATTCAATTATCCTTTTGTACATGCTACAGGGCATGGCCGTATGTTTTTCAGCGATGCAGAAGCAAAGAACCTGCGGTTGTACCTGGAAAGCGGGGGATTTTTGCATATAGACGATAACTTCGGCATCGACCCGTATGTACGGCCGGAGATGAAGAAGGTTTTCCCCGAGCTCGATTTTGTAGAGCTGCCTTTTTCCCATCCCATCTATCACCAGCGGTACGACTTCCCCAACGGCCTGCCCAAGATCCATGAGCACGACGGGAAACAGCCCCGTGGCTACGGCCTTATCTACAAAGGCCGGCTGGTCTGCTTTTATTCTTTCGACTGCGATATAGGCGACGGCTGGGAAGATGCCGAAGTGCATAACGACAGCGCGGAAAAGCGGCAGCAGGCGCTGCAAATGGGCGCCAATATCATACAGTACGTATTTACAGGCAAGCGGGGCAGCTGATCCCCCTTGCCTGTGTGGTTCATTGCTCTCATTCTCAAGACCCTTGGCACGCTTTCATCATCTGGGGAAAGAGGCAGAGCGGCAAGCCCGCCTGTACCTGCAGCAAAAAGGCCATTTGCTGCTGGAAACCAATTATCGCTTCGATCACAAGGAAATCGATATCATTTCACTGGCGGGAGAGGTACTTGTCTTTACGGAGATCAAGGCCCGCAGCAGCTATGGGTTCGGTTATCCCGAAGAAGCGGTTGGCATGCAAAAGCAGGCCTTTATGAAGCAGGCCGCCGAATGGTACTGCAGCTGCCATCCGCAGTATACCATGATCCGGTTCGATGTGATCAGCATTCTGATGGAAAAGGGCAGCATTACAGAGCTTCTTCATTTTGAAGATGCCTTTTACTGACCCTGCCGGACGTTTCTTTAAAAGGATTGATCAGCGCGAAAGAGATCAGGCAGCATAAAGTGCCCACTATGCTGCCCACATACACATCGGCAAAGAAGTGCTGCGACAGGTAAATGCGCGAATACCCTACGGCCAGCGCCACCAGGAAGAGCAGGATGCCGGCAGGCGTATATTTCCGGGGAAGCAGCAGGGCCAGGAAGCACAGGAAGGCAAAAGAGCCTTCGCTATGGCCCGAAGGAAAGCTGAAGTCGTAATTGAGCGGCTGGCCGGCTACCCTGTGGATCCAGGGCGCCTCCTCGAAATACTTAAGCGGCCTTGGCGCATTGACAAGACCTTTGATGGCCTGTGTGATCAGGAAGGGCGAAAGGTTGCATACCGCCATGGCGAGAAAGAACTTTGCTTTGCGGAGGCGCGGCACGAACAGCAGCAACAGCAGGACAGTGATGATCACATAACCTTCGCCGATATGGGTGATATAGGGGAATACCATGTCCCCCAAAGGGGTATGCTGCTCATTGACTGCCCTGTACACAGCGCGGTCTTCTTCAAGGAAGAGCAGGATGCCGCCGCCGATTACCCATAGCAGGAAGAGCAGGACGAAATACCGGGCTCCGTCCAGGGGTTTATAGGATCGTAAAGGATACAGGTTATAAGGTTTCATGCTTGTCAGGATCGGTATGTGCGGAAGGGGGCGCCTGCTTTCCGGGAGCGGGCTGCCGTGCCAGGAGGTGTTTTATTTTAAACCATAACCGGCTGTACCATTCCTTGGTGAAAAGGCCGGAATCGTTCCTGGCGGCGGCCATGATCACAAAAGCGATCGGCAGCAGGACGCCGGTAGCCAGCCACATGCCATACCAGGGCTGTACCGCATTTTGCTGCGCCAGCTTCTCGCCGGTGCTGGAAATGATAAAGTAAATGATAAAGAAGGCAATGGCAATCACCACAGGCATGCCCAGGCCGCCTTTACGAATGATTGCCCCCAGCGGGGCGCCGATCAGGAACAGCAGCATGCAGGCGAAGGAAAGGGTATATTTCTTATGCCATGCTATCTTGAACTGGTTCAGGTTCTCCACCTTCATCTTGGTATCGGTGGTTACAATGCCCATCAGCCGCTGTATATTGCGGAGGCCTGTTTCCGTAACCCTGATTACATGCTGCCTGGACGAGTCGGGGACTTTGTCGAAAAAGGATGATTTATAGTGCAGGACCTTTCCTTCGCCCCGGGCTATCCGCCTGTATAAAGCCGAATCCTGTTTTCTTTTCTGGTAGGGAGAAAGGTAGGGATTCAGGTACCGGTTGATGTCGGCCGTAGCGGCTTTCAGCTTCAGGTTCAGCGTGTCTATGCCGGAGTTGAGCTGGCTCACGTTCATCATTTCATTGTTGCCCTTGAACAGGTCTTCCTTGGTGCGGGTAAAGGCAAACTTGGAGAGGTCGAACACTTTGTACCATTTCCCGAAGTGCATACGGGTCTGGTTGTAGGTATTGCGGCTGTTGTCCTCTTCGTAGCGCCAGCCGTCGTTCAGTTCGAAGATCAGGTATCGCTTGTCTTTCGAGGGATACATTTTCCCGTTTTTGGCAATCACCATCTTATCGCTGCCCCGTCCGGAGGTATGGTCATAGATGATTACATCGCTGATGGTTTGCCCGTCTTTTCCTTTTTTGCCTACCCTTATGGCATACCCGTCTATATCCTTGTTAAAGATGCCTTCCCTGATGTTCATAGCGGGTTTCTGGTTGCGCATGTCGTACAGGAGGGAATAGGATTTGAGATTGGTGACGGGGATCACGTAATTATTGAAGAAAAAAGCCAGTATGGAAATGATGCCGATAAATACGATAAGCGGGCGCATGAAGCGATACAGCGAAATGCCCGACGACTTGATCGCCACCAGCTCGAAGTTCTCCCCCAGGGTGCCGAAGGTCATTATGGAGGCCAGCAGTATACCCAGGGGCAGCGCAATGGGGAACAGGGTGGCCGACATATACAGCATCAGCTTAAGGGTGACCAGTACCCCGAAGCCCTTGCCGATGAGCTCGTCCATATACAGCCAGTAGAACTGCATGGCGAGCGTGAACAGCACCACGAAGAAGGTGACAACGAAAGGCCCCATGAAACTGCGCAGTATCAGGAAATCCAGTTTTTTGAGGCGTATATTCATTGTTGCGATAAATATGGACGATCCGCCGGAAGCGGGTTGCAAAAATAAAGCGTATCCGTCAGATACGCTTTGTTTTTTAACGTGCAGCAGGGGCTTTTAGTGTGCCTTCCCGGGGTTGCTCCCCAGGATTCAGCTGCCGATGCGGTGCTTCAGGTCGTTGACCTGGGTATTCCAGAGCTGCTGCTGGTCCTTTATTTCGCTTTTATCTGCAAAATCGGTGATCTGCAGTATCGTTTCATTGGTCACCGGGCTTTGGGCAATCCTGAATTCAAAAAACTCTTCGTCATCGTAATATTCCCAGCGGTAACGTACAAACTCATTCTCTTCAAACGCAATGCGGTCGGCTTCGTCAGTGGAATTGTTCCAGCTGAAATAAAAGGTGTCCTCTTTCTGGTCTACTTTGTCGGCAAACCATTCCTGAAGGCCATTGGGGGTGGAAAGAAATTCATATAGTATAGCAGGAGAGCATCTAACCGGGAACTCGACTGTGAACATTGATTTTTTACTCTTCATATTTTGGGGTATCTTTTTGTTCGTGCCATCATTGTATTTGCAATAATAGAAAAAGAAGCCAATTATCAAAGGTTTTTCTTTCTTTTATTTTCTTTTTCTTCCCGAAGGCTCTGAAACCCTTGGTCAGGGCCTGTTAATAATTGTTTAATTTTTTTTGGATTCATACATCCTAATCCTTAGCTTTGTCTACATGTTGCCTAATTGTTAATTGATTAAAACTATTTCATTTGTAACCAAAATCTACACACACTCATGTCAATGCGTCAATTGAAAATCACCAAATCCATTACCAACAGGGAGAGCCAGTCGCTGGAAAAATATCTCCAGGAAATTGGTAAAGTGGATCTAATTACTCCGGAGGAGGAAGTGCAGCTCGCGATCAAAATAAAGCAGGGCGACCAGAAGGCATTGGAGAAATTGACAAATGCGAATTTACGTTTTGTGGTTTCCGTGGCGAAGCAATACCAGAACCAGGGATTGTCGCTCAGCGACCTGATCAACGAAGGTAACCTCGGGCTGATCAAAGCGGCTCAGCGATTTGACGAGACACGTGGTTTTAAATTTATCTCTTACGCAGTGTGGTGGATACGCCAGTCCATCTTGCAGGCGCTGGCCGAGCAGAGCCGTATCGTGCGCCTCCCGCTCAATAAAGTAGGGCTTACCAACAAGATCAGCAAGGCCTATTCCATGCTGGAGCAGGAGTATGAGCGCGAACCTTCGTCCGAAGAGCTGGCCAGCCTGCTTGAAATCGAACTGGATGAAGTAGAAACAACCTTAGGCGTAGCCGCAAGACATGTAAGCATGGATGCGCCCTTTATAGACGGCGAAGACAATACGCTGCTGGATGTGCTGGAAAACTCCAACGCGCTGAAGGCCGACCGGCAGATCGAGCACAGCGACTCCCTGCGTACGGAAGTAGCCCGCTCCCTGAGCACGCTTACCGACCGCCAGCGCGATGTGCTGATGCTGTACTTCGGCATCGGTGTGGAAAACCCGGTTTCGCTGGAAGATATCGGCGAACGCTTCGGGCTTACCCGCGAGCGCGTACGGCAGATCAAAGATAAAGCCATTACCAAGCTGCGTACGACCAATCGCTGCAAATTGCTCAAATCTTACCTGGGCTGATGCAGCATCCCTGACAAATAAACAACAACAGAAACCTGATTAAAAAAATGCTGCTCCTGACAGGGCAGCATTTTTTACGGAACAGCAGGTTCTTTGCCCGCAATAAGGACCCTGTTCTGCTCTTTTTCCAGCACCCTCATGTTGCCGAAAAGCTCGCGCACGTTGCGCATAAACTGCCGGGTTTCCTCATCGTCGTTTACAATGTAGTTCATGATCCAGGTGCCACCCGGCCGCAGCAGCTTGTAAGAGTCCTGGAGGAAAGCCCGTTCGGTAAAAAGGCTGGGCACTTCGCGGCCGTTGAAAATATCGATGCAGATCATATCATACTGCGCTGTGGCACGCTTTACAAAATCGGCGGCATTGTCGCAGTAAGGCTCCAGTTTTTCAATACCCTGGGCGCTAAGGCTTTCCAGGGCCCATCCCAGTATTTTTTCATCGTGCTCCACCAGGGAAAAGGTGGCTTTTGACCGGTATTTCCCCGTAAGGATCTGCACGATGCTGCCCAGGCCCGTACCCAGTACCAGGCAGCGGTCCAGTGCGGCCAGCTGCTCACGGGGCAATTGCCTGAATGCCATCTTAAAGGGCTGGTACCGGTCGCCATCGGAATACAGGGCATCTTCGGTAGCCAGCTGCCACTGGTTGCGGTACAGGATAAACTCCAGGAAGCGGTTACGGCTGCCGGAGCTGTTGGCTATGGTAACGGGTACCAGGTAGCTGAGCAGCCGCTTTACGGGCGGTATCTTGAAAAAGGGGTAGGCCATAGCCGCTATTGTTTTTTGTAGTATTGCATGGCCTTGGGTATCAGGCTCCGGATATTGCTGATCCTCGTCTGGTCGCTGGGGTGGGTGCTCAGCAGCTCCGGCGGTTTGCTGCCACCCTGCGCTGCCATCCGCTGCCAGAAGCCGACGGCCTCATTCGGATCGTAGCCGGCCATGGCCATGAAGATCAGCCCCATTTCGTCGGCTTCGCTCTCGTGTTTGCGGGAAAAGGGAAGCATGACCCCCACATTGGTAGCAAGGCCGTATGCCGAATTGTACAAAGCGCGTGTTTCAGAAGGTTTATTGGCAACAAGCACAGACAGGGCTGCGCCTCCAAACTGCTGTACCAGCCCCTGGCTCATACGCTCTGCGCCATGCCTGGCAATGGCGTGCGCGATCTCGTGCCCCATTACCACCGCCAGTCCGGCTTCCGTGCGGGTAACCGGTAGAATGCCGGTATATACCACTACTTTGCCGCCGGGCATGCACCATGCGTTGATCTCTTTGGAGTCGACCAGGTTAAACTCCCATTGGTATCCCGCAAGGGTCTTGGCCTGTCCCCTGGAAGTAAAATAAGTGTTGATGGCGGCGGCCAGCTTGCTGCCTACCCGTTTTACCATCTCCGCATCGTTCCCGCCTACGGGCTTGTGCTGGGTCAGGAAGGTGGTATATTCCTGCCTTGACAGGCTGTTGATCGTCCCGTCGTCTACGAGGCTCAGGGAAGAGCGGCCGGTAACGGGGTTCTTATAGCAGCCCACCAGCCCCGATACCGCCAGGGCTCCTGCCAGGACTGCGCCGGATAGTGCAGCTTTAGGTTTCATTGTATTGATGAAGTTTACGTGGGTAAAGAGATGATTTTGCCTCCTTCTTCAAGGCCGCTTGCCAAAGTAATAAAATCACAGCTAATTCCGTAATTCCCCCGGTCCAAATAAGGAAGGCCCTTCATATTCAATGAAAGACCTTACTAAACATTTTTGGACGTTTAAAGTTGCCGCTATTTATTCCGGCGGATCAGCCGCACTTTGCTTTCGTTTCCGGCAATCAGGCGGCTGATGTTCTTGTGGTGCGTCAGCACTACCATACAGGCTGTGGCAATGGCAAACAGCTTATAAGATATCTCGGGAGCGTTATCCTTGAATATGAACAGGATAAGCACGGGAAATGCCACGCTGGCCGATATGGAACTGAGGGAAACGTACTTGGTGAGAAACAGCATTACCAGGAAAACGCCTACCAGGCTGAAGGCCACATAATACTGTATGGCCAGGATCATACCGAAAAGCGTGGCGATGCCCTTGCCGCCCCTGAACCCTGCCCATATCGGGAAAATGTGGCCCACCACGGCACAAAGGCCTAATCCTACCTGCAGGTTAATCATTTGCTCGGAGCCCGGCGCATGCGAAGACAGGTAGCACAGCTTTACCGCCACGAACCCCTTAAGCATGTCTACGAGCATAACGCCAATACCTGCTTTCTTGCCCAATACCCTGAAAGTATTGGTTGCACCTGCATTCCCGCTGCCATGTTCTCTTATGTCCAGGCCATATATCCTTTTACTTACCCAAACTGCTGTAGGAATAGAACCGATAAGATATGCAAGCGTTAACAGGAGTATAATATTCATCTACGATTTTAATTGTTGGAAACGGCAAATATAAGAAACTCTGCGTTTAATTCATAGTGTTGCTCGAAATCATTACCTTAGGATTACAATAACAATAGCATTGGTTATGTCCCTGATCAACCGGCTCGATGCCGCGCAAAAGCTGCTTATCGGCGCAGCGGCAGCGCTGATCCTCTTTTTTGCCACCGGTAATTTTTCCGGCGGCTGGTTATTGCATGCGCTCGTATCCTGGGACTGCTTTTGCGCAGTATTCCTGCTGCTGACCTGGCTTACCTTTTTTACGACACGGCCGCAGCATATACGCCGCGAGGCGCGCATCCAGAACGCCGGTAAGCTCATCGTGTTCATCCTGGCGCTGATAGCGACCCTGGCTTCCATACTGGCCGTGCTGCTGCTGCTGCTCGACCGGAACGAACGGTACAGCCAGCTGTCTCCGGTGCTGGTTACGGCCTTCGGCGGCATGCTGCTTTCCTGGACCCTGGTCCATACCATTTTTGCGGTACGCTATGCGCATACCTATTATGCAGATCATCAGGAAGACGCTGCGCAGAAGGCCGGAGGGCTCGAATTTCCCGGCGGGCAGCATCCCGATTTTCTCGATTTCGCCTATTTCTCCTTTATCATCGGCATGACGTTCCAGGTATCGGATGTGGCGATCACTTCCAGGGCCCTGCGGCGCATCGCTTTATTGCACAGCCTGCTGGCTTTCGGCTTCAATACGGTCATCGTTGCACTCACCATCAATGTCATTGCCGGACTTTCTCATTAGCGGTAGGTATGCTCCGCATATATGCTAAGACAAAAGGGCCGCATGGCTGCGGCCCTTGGCTTATGATGAGGGATCGGTATTGATCCATTACAACCTTTCGATCACTACGGCGCTGGCGCCGCCCCCGCCGTTGCAGATGCCGGCAGCGCCGATCTTGGCGTTCTGCTGTTCCAGCACATTGATCAGCGTGACGATGATCCTTGCGCCGCTGGCGCCCAGCGGATGGCCGAGCGATACGGCGCCGCCGTTGACGTTGACCTGTTCCGGCTTCAGGTTCATCAGCTGGCAATTGGCCAGTCCTACCACGCTGAAGGCTTCATTCAGCTCGAAAAACTCCACATCTTCCATCCTGAGCCCGGCCTTGGCTACGGCTTTGGGTACAGCTTTGGCCGGTGAAGTGGTAAACCACTCGGGAGCCTGCTCCGCATCGGCATAGCCCCGGATCACGGCAAGCGGTTTCATACCCAGGCTTTCGGCTTTTTCCCGGCTCATCAGCACTACAGCAGCTGCGCCGTCGTTCATGGTAGAGGCGTTGGCTGCCGTAACGGAGCCGCCTTTTACGAAAGCAGAGTTGAGGGTGGGTATCTTGTCGAACTTTACATTAAAAGGCTCTTCATCTTTGGCAAAGATCACGGGATCGCCTTTGCGCTGCGGGATCTCAACCGGCACGATCTCCTTGTCGAACCTGCCTTCGTTTACGGAAGCCTGGCTGCGCTGGTAGCTCTGGATCGCAAAGGCGTCCTGTGCATCCCGGCTGATCTTCATTTCGCTTGCCGTATTTTCGGCGGCATTGCCCATGGCGTAATTGTGGTATACGTCGGTAAGCCCGTCTTTGGCCAGCCCGTCGATCAGCTTCACGTCGCCGTATTTGGAACCCCAGCGCAGGTTGGGGCTGTAAAACGGTACATTGCTCATGCTTTCCATGCCGCCGGCCACTACCACGTCGGCATCGCCGAGCATTATAGCCTGTGCGCCCTGCATTATGGCTTTCATGCCGCTGGCGCACACTTTATTTACAGTAGTACAGTTCACTTCATCGGGCAGCCCTGCAAATTTAGCGGCCTGGCGCGCAGGAGCCTGTCCGAGGTTGGCCTGCATCACAGCGCCCATAAGCACCTCGTCTACCTCTTTGGGATCCAGCTTGATCCGGTCGATTGCGCCTTTAATGGCGAAGGCGCCAAGCTGTGTTGCGGAAAAATCTTTCAGCGATCCGCCCCAGCTGCCAAGTGGCGTGCGTACGGCTGATACAATAACTACTTCTTTCATTGGGAATTATTTAGAAACGCGGCAAATGTAGCGAAATTCGGGGATTGTCGGCCATAAATACGGTTAATGCCGGTATCGGGCCGGCCGATAACGCCCGGCCCCCGTATGGGACGGGGGCCGGGCATACAAAAATTGGGTCGGGGGAGCTCTTACCTTTTCCCGAAAAGATTAGGCATGCCCATACCCGGCATACCCATGCCCATGCCTTTGAATTTGTTCATCTGCTTCATCATGTTGCGCATCTGCTCAAATTGTTTCATGAAGGCATTCATCTCCGCAATGTCTTTTCCGGCACCCTTTGCAATCCTTTTCCGGCGGGCGGGCGTAATGATATCGGGGTTGCGGCGTTCAGCGGGCGTCATGGAGTCGATCATTGCTTCGATGCCTTTAAAAGCGTCGTCGCTGATGTCGATGTCCTTGATGGCCTTACCCACACCGGGGATCATGGCCAGCAGGTCTTTGATGTTGCCCATTTTCTTGATCTGCCCCAGCTGCGTTTTAAAGTCTTCGAAGTCGAACTTGTTGGCACGGATCTTCTTTTCGATCTTTTTGGCTTCTTCTTCGTCAAACTGGTCCTGTGCCCTTTCTACCAGGGAGATAATATCGCCCATGCCCAGGATGCGCTGTGCCATGCGCTCGGGGTAGAACACGTCGAGGGTATCCAGCTTTTCGCCCATGCTTACGAACTTGATGGGCTTGTCTACTGTGTACTTGATCGACAGGGCGGCGCCGCCGCGGGTATCGCCGTCGAGCTTGGTAAGGACCACGCCGGTAAAGTCGAGCCGGTCGTTAAAGGCTTTGGCGGTATTCACTGCATCCTGCCCGGTCATGGAATCGACCACGAAAAGAATTTCCTGCGGTTGTACGGCGGCTTTGATATTGGCCACTTCGGTCATCATCGCTTCGTCGACGGCCAGCCGGCCCGCGGTATCGATGATCACCACGCCATTGCCGTCCTGCCTGGCTTTGGCAACCGCATTCTGAGCGATCTGTACCACATCTTTGTTTTCCGGTTCGCTGTATACGGGTACCTTGATCTGTTCACCCAGCACGTGCAGCTGGTTGATAGCCGCGGGGCGGTATACGTCGCCGGCTACAAGCAGGGGCTTTTTATGTTTTTTGGTGTTCAGGTAATTGGCCAGCTTGCCCGAAAAGGTAGTTTTGCCCGAGCCCTGCAGGCCGGCGATCAGGATAATGGTGGGCCTGGCGCCCATCTCCAGCTCTACTTCGGTGCCGCCCATCAGCTCGGCCAGCTCGTCTTTTACGATCTTGACCATCAGCTGGCCGGGAGAAACGGCGGTCAGCACTTTTTCGCCCAGCGCCTTATCCTTTACCTTGTCGGTAAATTCTTTGGCAATCTTATAGTTTACATCGGCATCGACCAATGCCCGGCGGATCTCTTTTACTGTGCTGGCGACGTTGATTTCAGAAATGCGCCCTTCGCCTTTCAGCAGCTTAAATGCAGAGTCGAGCCGTTCACTAAGGTTATCGAACATGTGGTGTCTGTACTTTTTGAAGGCTGCAAAGGTAATTAATTTGTATCATAGATGTACCGGAGCGCAGCCGCGCTTTGTTAGGCTCCCGTGGGTACGGACGGCGATACAGGCAGGAAAAATCCCAGCCGGACCAGTTCTGCCGGGACGGCCGTAACCGGTTGTGCCAGGCTGAGGGCAGCCGCCAGCGACGGACCGATCGCGTGGAACCAAAGGCGCTTATCGTATTTCAGAAGGTAATGCCCTTTTGCATCGGGAACATCGGGAGGCGGGCCTGCGGGGTCGAAAGCGGCCATGGCAGCGGTAAGCTGCTCCGGGTCTGCGGTTACCTGCACAACCCGTACCAAAGGATGAAGGGAATAGCGGCTGCCTTCGGCAGGTGCTGCATTGTTCCGGAACCGGATATGGTTAATGGCATCTTCCAGGCAGATTATGTCTTCCAGGCAGGGAGCAGATAAAAGGCCCGCCTGGACCTTTTTCTTCAGGAAAGCGCTGAAGAGCGCCACTTCATCCATAAACTGGAAGGCGGTACGCGGATGGGCGGCCCAGAACTCCTGTGCCAGGGCAATAGCCCGGGCACGAACCAGCTTTAGCGTATAAGGCATGAACATGGACAGGGGCGTCATCCTGTTGGTCTGGTAGAGCATGTAGTTGGCACGCATGCCTTTTTGCGCCAGCATAGACAGCAGCCGGTTCTGCTCCCTGGGGGTAAGCGTGTATTTCTGTTCCAGCAGCCCGGGGTTTTCGCGGTAGGCCCTCCCGGTGAGCGGGCTGGAAATGATCTCGGCCAGCGCCAGCTGGAAAGATTTAAGCGACATAGTCAGGTGTTTTGTGCTTGTTCCATAGCTCTCTGGCCCGGGCCAGTTCTCCCGCCACGCCTGCATAGCCTACGCCGGCAATATAGGATTCGTCGATCTCGTAGGTGACGCCCCGTAGCCGGGGACAGCGGGGCAATACATAATCCAGCAGCTCCCATACGGCTTGGGGGCATGCGCCGGAGTGAGAGTCGAGGTAAATGCCGCCTATCTCGTTGCCCCCGGCAATATGGATCTCCTGGACGGTATCCAGGTCCAGCGCGTCGATAAAGCTGCGGGCTTCGAAGCCGAAGTTGGATGCATTGACATATACATTATGAAGGTCAAGCAGAAAACCGCATCCTGCCCGTGCGCAAAGCTGCCTGAGGAATGCGGCCTCGGTAAGCTCCTCGTCGGGTATTTCGGTGAAATAGACGTTGTTCTCTACGAGGAAGGGAATGCCGACCCGTTCTTTTATCCTGTTTATTTTTTCCGTGATCATCTGCAGCGATTCTTCGTCGTAAGGCACCGGCAGGGCCAGGCAGGTGCTGTATTCCGGAACGCCGGTATCGGTAAGCTTGGAATAGGAGAGGTGATCGCTGTGCCAGCAGAAGCTGAACTCCCTGTGGAGCTGCACTACATTGCCGAGATATTCGTCGTCGAAATATTCGGCCGTGCCGAGCGAGAAGCCTACATGATGCCCGATAACAGGCCAGCGGCGGGCCAGGTCGCGGATAACCGCCCATTTTTCGGGAGGCTGCACAAAGCGGTCCGGCGTTCCCGGGCCTTTATCCTGGAGCAGGATATCGGGCGTGAGCACTATATAGTCTATGGAAGAAGGGTACTGATCAAAATAGGGATCGAGCGCGGTATTATATATGATCCCGATGCCTGTGGGTGCTTGCATAGGTTTGTTTTTTTACGGGAGGAAGCGGAGAAGTATCTCCCCCCCGTCCGGTAAGGCAAAAGGAGCCCGGCAATGTGCCAGGCTCGGTAACTTTACGGAAACATTACAGGCCGCATGCTTTATCGATAGTATCGAGGATGGTAGCGCAAAATTCTTTCACTACGGTTTCGTTGGCGCCGGAACGGCATGCAGGGCAGCAGGGCGCCACGGTGCCTTCCGTAAGCTGGGGCTCGCAGGTTACGGTCTTGGCATTGGTTCCGCCTTTGACCGTATTTTGCTTGTTAAACTGCAGGATCGTTTCCTTGGTGAGATTCAGTTGCCTTAATTGCAGGATCTTCTTTTTCATAAAAATAGTTTGGGTTAAGGTTTGGGCCTACTCTGTTCTGGATTTTCGGTTCCTCCATCCTGTATGCGCATAACAAGAGGAACAAATATAACAATTTTTCTTTTGTGATATGGAATTCTTTATGGCCGGCTCCGGGCCAGAATCTGGGAAGGCTATCCTGCATTAACCCAGGCACAGAAGGAAACACAGCGAACGGGAGAACGGGAGGTATGGAAAAGCCCCGAACGGGGCAGGGTCAGCTGTTCAGCCCCGCACCCGTGCATTTTGCGCAGATACCTTTTACGGTAAAGTGCATTTCTTCCGGGACGTAATTTTCGGGCAGCTGGATAAAAGGAATAGTGCTGTGCGGCAGGCAGGAAGTGGCTGCACATCGTTTGCAATAGAAATGAAGATGGAAATCGTGGTGCCTGCCGCCGGGCTGGCATTGCTCTTCGCAAAGTGCATATTTGGTGGCGCCAGTGCCGTCTTCAATGCTGTGTACCAGGCAGTGCTCCTCGAAGGTTTTGAGCGTGCGGTATACGGTTACCCTGTCGGTATGGGTCAGTCCCTGCTCCACATCAGCAAGGCTTACGGCGGCATCGCGCGAGCGCAGGTATTCCAGCACCCGCAGCCGCATCGCCGTGGGACTAATGTTCCTGCTTGTCAATGTGTGTTCCAGGTCGCTCATATCAGGCATGGCCCTGCTAACGCAGGATTTACTAATTTGCAGCTTCGTTATGCAAATTTCCTACTCTTTATCCGATATTCAAACTGCTGCGGATCAATTCTGGCAATATGCGCATCAGTTCCGTATAATCACTTTCGTGGGAGGCCTCGGCGCGGGGAAAACCACTTTTACCCGCGCGCTTTGCACCTACCTGGGTGTGACCGATGCCGTAAGCAGCCCCACCTTCTCACTCATCAACGAGTATCGTTTCCGGGATAAGGAAGGGGCGGAGCAGGTGCTGTATCATTCGGACTGGTACCGCTTGCAGGACGAAGAAGAAGCCATCCAGGCCGGGATCGAGGATATGCTGGCCCGGCCCAGCGCCTGGTGCATCATCGAGTGGGCCGAAAGAGCGCCGGGGCTGCTGCCGGCGCATTACCTGGAGGTACAATTCATCGTGGAGGACGATGGTAAACGTACCTTGATCTTAAATAACCGGTAGTTCGTCGAAAAGAAGACGGGTTTTAAAGCCGGAAAACTACTTTTACACCTTGTGAACCAGTTTATCTTTTACTGCTTCCCCATAAAAGAACACAGATATGTTGCTTTCCATTCAGAATCTAAAGAAGTACTATGCCACCCAGCGGGCTGTCGACGATATCAGCTTTGATATTGCGCAAGGCAGCATTTTTGGTCTGCTGGGTCCCAACGGGGCGGGAAAAAGCACCCTGCTCCGGATGATCACGGGCATATTCTACCCCGATTCCGGTACGATCCTGTTCAACGGGGAAAAGTTCGACCAGGAGCGCCATGTAGGCGACATGGGTTACATGCCGGAAGAGCGGGGCCTGTACAAAAAAATGAAGATAGGCGAGCAGGCTGTATACCTTGCCCGGCTGCGCGGCCTGAGCAGGCAGGAAGCGGAGCAGCGCAGCAAAGCCTGGTTTCAGCGCCTGGACATGACCACCTGGTGGCACAAAAAGGTAGAGGACCTGAGCAAGGGAATGAGCCAGAAGCTGCAGTTTGTGACCACCGTGATCCATAATCCCAGGCTGCTGATCCTGGATGAGCCTTTCAGCGGCCTGGACCCGGTCAATGCCAACGTGCTCAAAGACGAGATATTCCGCCTGGCCCAGGAAGGCACTACCATCATATTCAGCACCCATCGTATGGAGCAGGTAGAGGAGATATGCAATCATATTGTGTTGGTGAACGAAGGCAAGAAGATCCTGGACGGTACGGTAAAACAGGTAAAGCAGGACTTCAAGGAGAATATTTTCAGCATTACGCTTGACCGTACGGATGTACGCATGCCCGAAGGAATACAGGTAATGAAGCAGCAGGATCAGAAGATCACTTTCCACCTGCAGGAAGGCTATACGGCAAACGGTGTGCTCCAGCATTTTATCGGCCAGGGCACCGGTATCCTGGCTTTTGAAGAGATACTGCCTTCGCTGAACGATATCTTCATTCGCCAGGTGCAGGGCACCGCAGCCGCCCGGGCCTTTGACAGGATATAAATAAAGCGGCTGCCTGTTTTAACACAACATCTACACAGAACTATGAAAAAGATACTGATCGTTATTAAAAGGGAATACCTGACGCGGGTAAAAAAGCGCTCTTTTCTGATACTGACCCTGCTCATCCCTTTCCTGTTTATCGGCCTCACCGCCCTGATGGGCGTGATCGCGGTGGCGGGCGCTTCAAGCAAGAAAAAGATAGCCGTGCTGGACGAAAGCAAGACTTTCGAGCAAAAGCTGAAGAATTCCAAGCGCCTGGAATATGTATTTGTACAGGGCAGGCTGGATTCGCTGAAGCACAGCCTGGAAACCGAAGCATACGACGCGCTCCTGTATGTGCCGGTGTTCGATAAGAACGGGCAGCATACCAGCTTCCGGTTGTTCTGCGACGAACAGATAGGGATCGAAACAGAGGGCCGGATACAGGACGACCTGAACGACGTGGTGATCAGCGAGCGGATGAAAGCCGCGGGTATCACCAGCGAGCAGATGAAAAACCTGCAGGACGAAAGCATTTCGCTGTCGACCGAAAGCATTAAGGACGGGAAAAAGACCAGCAATAAGGTGGCGCTGGCTACCGGCTATGGCTGCGGCCTTATCCTGTATATGTTCATGCTGTTCTATGGCATGAGCGTGATGCGCAGCGTGATGGAAGAGAAGACCAATCGTATCGCCGAGATCATTGTAAGCTCGGTAAGGCCCTTCCAGCTGATGCTCGGAAAGATCGTGGGCGTGGCGCTGGTGGGGCTTACCCAGGTACTGATCTGGATCGTTTTGTTTGGCGTGTTCCTGATGGTCGGACTGCCAATGATGACGGGAGGTATGGCCATTCAACAGAGCATGGATCCGGCGGCGGTCAATGCGGCTGCCCAGGCAGGCAATAGCGACAATATGGCCGCGCTGATGGCTGTGGTGCAGGATACCAACTGGGTTATGCTGGTGCTGTGGTTCCTCTTTTACTTCCTGGGCGGGTATTTCCTGTATGCCGCGTTGTTTGCTGCCGTGGGCAGCCTGGTCAACGAAGACATCCAGGAGTCCAACCAGTATACGCTTCCTATCACGATCCCCATCATCCTGGGTTTTGTCATGATGTCTTCTGCCATACAGGACCCCAATGGCGGCGTGGCCGTATTCGGCAGCATATTCCCGCTTACTTCCCCCATCGTAATGATGGCCAGGATACCCTTTGGCGTACCGGCCTGGCAGCTGGCCACTTCGGCAGCGCTGCTGATCCTGGGCTTCCTGGGCACCAGCTGGATGGCGGGCAAGATATACCGTACCGGCATCCTGATGTACGGCAAAAAGATAACCCTCAGGGAAGTGGGCAAGTGGATCGTCCGTAAATAATCGGGGCCCGGCAACTGATGCTGGGCTTTTTTCTGCAGGTATATTACCTACCTTTGCGGCGTTTTTAAAGAGAAAGGACTGGCTTGTTCATGTGTTCCCTGCCTGCAGGCATGTTCCTGCCGCAGCCCGGCGCTACAGGGGAAAGGCCGCAATCCTTGTTTAGATCCGAAGCTTTCCGCGCAGGTGCGGAAGCATACAAAATTCATATTTGCTTAAACATTTAACAGCAGCACGCTATGAAACTGGTAACTTATAAAAACAACAACCGGGAACAGGTAGCCTTCTACATCAACGGCGACCTGTACAACCTGAACGAAGCCGACAATCGCCTCCCGCAAACCATGATGCAGCTCCTGGAAGACTGGGAACGGCTCTCGGCCATTGCCCGCGAAGCGGAAGCCAAGATCAGGGAGGGAAGCCTGCAGGTAGCTTCCAGGGAATTTGCGAGCGTAGAGGTGCTGGCACCCCTGCCCAGGCCGTCGTCCTGCCGCGACGGCTATGCTTTCCGGCAGCACGTGGCCGCCGCCCGCCGCAACCGCAAGGTAGACATGATCCCCGAGTTCGATCAGTACCCGATTTTTTACTTCACCAATCATAATGCCATACAGGGACCAGGCCCGATCGAATGCATGCCCGATCATTTCGAAAAGCTGGACTTTGAGCTGGAAGCGGCGGTAATCATCGGCAAAAAAGGAAGGAACATAAAGGCTGTGGAAGCCGACAGCTATATAGCCGGCTATTGTATTATGAACGATATGAGCGCCCGCCGCCTGCAGATGGAGGAAATGCTCCTGAACCTGGGGCCCGCCAAAGGGAAGGATTTTTCTACCGTGATCGGTCCCTGGATGGTTACGCCCGATGAGCTGGAACCCTTCCGTATACCTGCCAAAGAAAACCATACCGGCGCCAGCTTTAACCTGAAAATGACCTGTAAGGTAAACGGAGTACAGGTAAGCGAAGGAAATATGGGCGATATGGACTGGACCTTTGCAGAAATCATAGAACGTTGTGCCTACGGGGTGGATATCTACCCCGGCGATGTGATCGGCAGCGGCACAGTGGGCACCGGCTGCTTCCTGGAGCTCAACGGCACAGGGAAGCTGCACGACCCGGACTACAAGGAGCAGTGGCTGCAGCCGGGCGACGTGGTAGAAATGACGATCGACGGTATGGGAACGCTGAGCAACACGATCAAAAAAGTGAATACGGATTTCTCTATTCTTGCCCTGAAGAAATAGCCCGGCATTCCGCAAAGGAAAAGCAGCGTGATCAGCACGCTGCTTTTTGCTTTTATAAGCGCGCTGCAAGGAAGCGCTTTGCTTTAGCCCGTCCCCGGCGATCATCCTGACAAAATATAGGCCGCATTGGGCGAAATAGCGTAAAATTGCATTATCGGCGGCCTGCAGGCCGCCGGTCCATATCGCATGCGCCGTTTTTTTGTTCAGAATATTTTTTTCCTGATACTGGTCAACCTGATCGTGAAGCCCCTGTGGATCTTCGGTATCGACAGGAATGTGCAGATCGCAGTAGGGCACGAAGCATACGGACAGTATGTGGCATTGCTGAATTTCAGCATCATTTTCCAGGTGCTGCTGGATTTCGGCTTGCAGAGCTACAATAACCGGACGGTTGCACAGTCGCCCCAGGCCATGAAAGGGCTTTTCCCCAATGTCATCATTGCCAAGAGCCTCCTGTCGGCAGGCTACCTGCTCCTCGTAATGCTGCTCGGGTTCCTGCTCGGCTACGGGGGATATGCCTTGCTGCTCCTCTTTGCCTTATGCTTTGTGCAGATCTTTACCTCCCTGCTGCTGTACCTCCGCAGCAACATATCGGCATTGCACCATTTTCGTACCGACAGTCTTCTTTCCGTGGCCGACCGGCTCTTTATGATCGCCATCTGCTCCCTGCTGCTGTTCCATCCTTCGCTGGCCCCGCATTTCCGTATCGAATGGTTTGTCTATGCGCAGATTGCGGCGTATTTGTTCAGCGCGCTGATCGCTTTTTTTATCTGCACCCGCTTTGCCTCCCTGGACTGGAGGCACTATGACCTGAGAAAGGTATGGGCCATCTGCCGGCAAAGCTTCCCGTATGCGCTGCTTATTTTCCTGATGGCCATCTATATCCGTTCAGACGTTTTCCTGCTGGAGCGCTTGCTTCCAAACGGGCGCGAAGCCGGCATATATGCCTCTGCCTATCGTTTCCTGGATGTGGCCAACAACGTGACCGGCGTTCTGTTTGCCGGTATCCTGCTGCCGCTTTTTGGCCGTATGCTGGCGAAGAAAGAGCCGGTAGGGCCGCTGGTCAGGCTCAGTGCCAACTTGCTGGTCCCCCTGGCGCTTACCGCCATGATCACCGCCTTTTTTTTCGGGGAGGATATCATGCGGATGCAGCTTAAGGGAATGGCAGCCGACTATGGCTACGAGGGCAATGTGTTCTCGCTGCTGATGGCGGCGTTCCCCGGTTACTGCATCGGCTATGTATACATGACGCTGATTACGGCCAACGGCAACCTGGATGCGCTGATACGGATGGCGCTGGTGGCGGTGGTACTGAATGTAGGGCTGAACCTGGCCCTGGTGCCCGCTTACGGAGCCTGGGGCGCGGCGCTTACCTGCTGCATTACGCAGACTTACCTTTCGGTATACAACATCCTGCTGGCCCGGAAAAAGCTGCAGCTGCATACCGACTGGCCCTGGGTTGCGCGGTACCTGCTTTTTGCAGGCCTGGTGCTGCTGGTCTGCCTGCTGGTACGGCACCTGGAGCTGCCTCTGTGGCCGGGCCTGGCAGTGATCTCGGCAGGAGCTGTTTCGGCTATGTTATTGTGCGGTTTCCTGTCTTTTCGGAAGATAGGGGAGCTGTTCCGAAACAAATGAGTATTTTTTGCAATAGACCGTTTTTCCAAAATATAACGTAATCTTGCAGCGCCCTGCCCGGATTTTCCTGGTCCGGCAGGCGTAATCACCGTTTGTAAATTTGATAAACTTTGGGCTATATAAGAACGGCTCAAAACAGTAAGCATGGCTAAGAACCTATTAATTGTGGAGTCGCCTGCAAAGGCAAAAACCATTGAAAAGATCCTGGGCAAGGACTTTGAAGTGAAATCGAGCTTCGGCCATATCCGGGACCTGGAAAAGGAAGGTATGGGTATCGACATCGAAAAGGGATTCCAGCCGAATTATATCATATCAGAGGATAAGAAAAAAGTAGTGGCAGAGCTTCGGGCCAAAGCGAAGAATGCCGGCGAGGTATGGCTTGCAACGGATGAGGACCGTGAAGGAGAATCGATCAGCTGGCACTTATGCGAAGTGCTGGGGCTGGATCCTGCCAGGACCAAGCGCATCGTTTTCCATGAAATTACCAAACCGGCTATCCAGAAGGCAGTGGCGCAGCCCCGCCTGGTGGATATGAACCTTGTGAACGCGCAGCAGGCGCGCCGCGTGCTGGACCGGCTGGTAGGCTTCGAAATATCGCCTGTGCTCTGGCGCAAGCTGAGCGGCCGCGGCCTTTCGGCCGGCAGGGTGCAGTCTGTTGCGGTCAAGCTGATCGCGGAAAGGGAGCGGGAGATCAATAACTTCAAGGCCGAAAGCAGCTACAGGACCGAAGCCATCTTCGAGGCACTGGATATCAATAAGCGCAAGGTGCATTTCTCCGCCGAAGGCAGGCGTTTTGATACCAGCGAAGCGGCCCGTGCCTTCCTGGAGCAATGTATCAATGCCACTTTTAAGGTGGAAGATGTACAGGTAAGGCCCGGCAAGCGCTCGCCGGCAGCGCCCTTTACTACCTCGACCCTGCAGCAGGAAGCCAGCCGGAAGCTGGGTTATTCGGTATCGCGTACCATGCGCCTGGCGCAGCAGCTGTACGAAAACGGGTATATCACCTATATGCGTACCGACTCGGTGAATCTTTCCGAAACCGCCCTGGAAAATGCGCAAGAGGCGATCCTAAGGCAGTACGGGAAAGAATATCACCAGCGCCGGCAGTACCAGACCAAAAACCAGTCGGCACAGGAAGCGCACGAAGCGATACGCCCTACCGACATGGGCCTCAGCAGCATAGGCGATGCCGAAGGCCAGAAGCTGTACGAGCTGATCTGGAAGCGCACCATTGCATCCCAGATGGCCGATGCCCGCCTGGAAAAAACTACGGCAAAGATCGGCATCTCCACCGTGCCCGATCAGCTTACGGCCACGGGAGAAGTATTGAAGTTCGACGGTTTCCTTAAAGTATATATTGAAGGTAAGGACGACGAAGATGAGGAAGAAAATGAAGGTATGCTGCCGCCGCTGCAGGCAGGGCAGCAGCTGCCGCTCATCGAGCTTAAGGCTACGGAGCGCTTCAGCAGGCCGGCGCCACGCTATACGGAAGCCTCGCTGGTAAAAAAGCTGGAAGAGCTGGGCATCGGCCGCCCGTCTACCTATGCACCCACGATCAGTACCGTGCAGCAGCGCGGCTATGTGGAAAAAAGAGATAAGGAAGGCGTGCAGCGCAGCTACCAGGTGCTGAAGCTGAAGGATAATACGGTTACGGTACTGACCGCACAGGAAAATACCGGCGCCGAAAAAGGAAAGCTGTTTCCTACCGACCTGGGCATGGTAGTTACCGACTTCCTGAACGAGCATTTTACCCAGGTGATGGACTACGGCTTTACCGCCAATATCGAGAACGAGTTTGACCAGATCGCCGCCGGCAAAAAGGTATGGAATAAAATGATCAGCAGCTTCTACGGCCCCTTCCACAAGAAGGTGGAAGACACGCTGGAGCATGCGGAGCGGGCCAAAGGGGAGCGTGTGCTGGGCACCGATCCCGAAAGCGGCAAGCCCGTGGTGGCCAGGCTGGGCCGCTTCGGCCCGATGGTACAGATCGGGAGCGCAGAGGATGAGGAGAAGCCGCGTTTTGCAACCATAAAGCCTAACCAGAGCATCGAAACCATTACCCTGGAAGAAGCGCTTGACCTGTTTAAGCTTCCTTTTACCCTGGGCGACTACGAGGGCAAAGAAGTAAGCGTTGGCGCAGGCCGTTTCGGCCCCTATGTAAAGTGGGGCGAGCAGTTTATTTCCATCCCCCGGGGCGAAGACCCGCTTACGGTAGATATGGAGCGTGCCATAGGACTGATACGGGAAAAGCAGGAAGCCGATGCGCCCATCGGTTATTACCAGGGCAAGCCGGTGAGCAAGGGGAAAGGCCGATTCGGACCTTTTATCAAATGGGAAGACCTGTTTATCAATGTACCGAAAGCCTACAATTTCGATAACCTGAGCCAGAGCGACATTGATGAGCTGGTGAGCAAGAAGCTGGATAAGGAAGCCAACCGTTACATACAGCAGTGGCCCGAAGAAAAAATAGCGATCGAAAACGGCCGGTGGGGCCCTTTTATCCGGTTTGGCAAGCAGATGCTGAAGCTGGGAAGGAAAGAAGACGGTGAAAAATATACTGCCGAAGATCTGGCCGGCATTTCACTGGACGAAGTGAAAAAAATGATCGTGGCGATCGATCCCACCGCTTTTGAAAAGAAGACAAAGAAGGCGGCGGCGAAGAAAGCCGCTACGCTGAAGAAGACCACGGTGAAGAAAGCGGCCGCCAAAAGGGCGACGCCCAAAAAGGAAGCGAAAAAGAAATAAAAGAAAGCCCATTGATGCAGGATGCCCCTATAAAGGGGCATTCTTTTTTGGCGCGGAACAGCTTTCATTCCTGCTGGTCCTGCTGCAGGTTCGGTTTCGGGGGTACATTAATGCTTGGTGCACAAGCGTCTTCATACAGAACATAGATGCTTTGAGCCGCTGGTAAAGAAAAAAATACCGTTTGTGGGGAAAGAGCAGCAGCTTGCCTTTTTTTGATTACCTTGCTGATGAATACCGGCTTTGCCTGCACAGCAAATTTGTACGGATCTTTTTTAAGATGCTGCTGCTGCACAAACCGGAACATCCTACTTCTATTTAACCATAAACCAGAATATGAAAAAGAAAACAATCGGACTGAACCGGAAGCTGGTTCTGAACAAGGAAACCGTAAGCTCCCTGAATGCGAATGCCATTAAAGGAGGCGACTCGCTGGAATGCAATACCTTTAACTGTACGGTACAAAACTGCGGGCCCAACGGGTCTGCCAATTGCCAGAGCGTATTCCAGTGTCCCAGCGATACTGTGCCCGGCCAGAATAAATGCGTTTTGGAAGAAATGCCTTCTTTCGGAATTGCCTGCCCGCCGGTTCCCCAAACCTATCAGTGTACCATTATAACCAATGGCTGCAGCATTTCGCAGCTGTAAACCTGTACTTGAATTTTTGTTGTGACCATAAAATAAAAAGAGCGCTTTCGGGAGAAAGCGCTCTTTGCTGAAGGCCCGTAGAGCTGCCGCATCCTGCAGACTATAGCACAGGCGCTACTGTTTCTTCTCCGGCAGGGTGGCCAGGCCGGCTTCCTGCTCCTCTTCCGGAATGAAGCTTTCCTCGTCGATCAGCACGCTTACCCGCAATGCTTTCAGGCCGTTAACGCCCTGCAGCTCTTCCAGCTCCAGAAACTCGATCTCCCCGGCCAGGATCTGCTGGTCCTGCAGGTAATGAATATGCGACAGGTACTCTTCCACATCTTTTTGCTGGAAGTAGACCAGCGCAATTTTTCCCGGCTGCGTAAGCCGCTCGTTCGTGCCTTTGATCAGCACCTTGTCAATCCGCTTCTTGATCATTTCGTACCGGATATTGTACGAGCCTTCCACGTCGAAGCGGTGTTCGTCGCTGCGGAAGCTGATGTCTATCGTGTTGGCATGTACGAAGATCAGCTGGGTGGTTTCGAGCTTGCGGGGAAGCTCCGATTGCAAAGCTTTGGTCAGCTTGGCGATGATGGCCATTGAATTGAGCTGCCAGAGCCGCAGGTTTTTGAGATAAAGCGGGTGAAACTCCTTATCGGGCGTGATGGACTGGCCTATGTAAATGTCATATTCGATGCCGTCGCTGCGGAATTTTTCAAAATAGCAGGGGTAGGTGTGCTGCACTTCCACGTTCATCTGGTCCAGCAGGTTGCTGATGGTGCGGTTGAGCATCTGCAGGGAGGTTTCCAGTGCCCTGCGGTTGGCATGCGCAATGCCGCTGGGGCCTATGGCCAGGAAATAGTTGCTGATCGTATCGCGGGTTTCCGGATAGGTCTGCTGGAAATGGAGGAGGAAGGGAGTTACTTCTTCTTCGAAAAACACATTCAGCTGGAACTCGTCGTCCGACGAAATGAATTCGTTGATCTGCCGCAGCCACTTGCTGCTTTTATAGATAAGCTCGCTGGTAAGCCCTAGCTCCCGTTTATGGCGCAGCTGGTCCAGTACCTCTGTCAGGAAGCGCAGCTGGCTCTGCATATCCATGCGAAGCGCGTTACTGCGTTCCAGCGTGGAATTACGGATATCGATCGCGCCGTACAGCGGGTACACGTCCTGGAAGTATACCTGCTCGATCTCGGCCCTGGGGTCGTGCTTGCGATGCTGCAGGTACTCGAAGGCCACTTCGTTGAAGCGCCATTCTACGGAAGGCTGCAGGGAGGTAAACTTATCTTTGACCGTATTGTCCAGCACGATCTGGAAGTCGTCGCTGGTGGTCTGCAGCAGCTGCTCCAGGAGGGGGATCACCGGTTCCAGGGCCGCCAGCGTACGTTCGTCCAGCGCTTCTTTTTCCCTCGAAAAAATGGTAAGGATACCCACCAGCTGTTTCTGGAAAAAGATCGGCAGCACGATCAGTCCCTGTACACCCATCTGGCGGAGCAGGGGGAAAATGTCTTCTTCGCCTTCGATCACTTCGGCTACATTCTTGCGGAGCACTACCTGGGGGTCGGCAGAGTACCGCTGAATAGAATCCAGGTACGACTGCATCGGCATGTTATAACGGCTGCAGGTGCTTTGCATGTGCGCGCTTACCCCCTCGAAATAGTTCATCACCAGCTTGCCGTTTACCTTGATCACCGGCATCAGCCCCACATCCAGCGAATCGTTGCCCAGTATCTCTTTCAGGGCGGCGGTAATATCGTCGTACACCATCTGCCCCGGCGCCAGGTTTACGATGATGTCTTTGATGTGCTCGATGACATGCTGCGTGGTAATGTCCTTGATGCTGATAATGGAAAAGCCGGAAAAGCGGAATTTTTCCAGCGGCAGGAACTGCTGCAGGGTTTCCAGGGCATTTTGCTTGCCTTCTTCCCCCAATCGTATATTTTCAAAGCTGATCTCGGGAAGCACGCCGTCGAAGCTGACTTCCATGAAGCGTGTATCGAAGCTCAGCTGGTAGTACTTGTTCAGGCCGGTAGCCTCGTCCCGGATATGATGGATCATGCCGTTGGGCGTATTGGTATTGAACCCGTAAAAACGGCTCAGGATCATACTGTAGATAAAGGTAAGCCGGGTCTGCTCCTTATGCTCGATCCCGGTATCCTCCACGATATTGCGTTTTACGGTCCCGTCCCTGTCCTGAAGAAAATTGTAAAGCGCTTCCGTGCCAAAGAACAGCCTGGGGGTGAAAGGGATCGAAAGGGCCCAGAGGTCTTCGTGCTCATCGGTCAGGGGGGCGGCAAGCGTTACCCGGATCAGCTCGAACAGCTCCCTGTATTCGTGTATCTTATCCAGTGGGATTTCCTTGTCCCATCCCGGGAATTCCTTGATCTGCTCCAGTATATAGCGCAGTTGTTGCACCCGTACTCCGCTGCCGTCCGTGATCTTTTCCTCCAGGAAACGTACGAAGGGCAATACCGATAGCTCGGTAGGCACCTTTTTATAGGGGCCGCTGTATGCTACCAGATCTAATATATTTGTTTTCATTGCAGAAAGATTGTTGGTATTCCGCCGTGCTCCATTCAACAGGAATGGCTTTAATTAAAACCGGAAACCCATCGCAAAGTTCGGATACCAGCCTTCTTCGGAGTAAGCCATGGTGAAGCGGAATACCGCTAAAGATGCCGGCGCAAGGTATATACCGGCTCCTGCGCCGTGGTGCCATTTATCCGAATGCTCCCCGGCCTGCCACACCCTTCCGATGTCGTAAAAGCCGGTAATGCCGAGCTGGCCTTTCAGGATATAATTCCCGAAGTCGGCAAGCGATATGCGAAGTTCCAGATTATTATACAAAGAATGTTGTCCTGCGAAGCGATATTGTCGATACCCCAATAAATTTCCCTGACCTCCCAGGAACATAGACTGGTAAAAAGTGGTTTTCCCTATCGTTATTCCGCCGCCAAAACGGTCGGCCAGCACTATGGTGCCCCTTGCGTTCAGGCTTTTGTAGAGCGCCACCTCCGGATAGATACGGATAAAGGACTTGGAATAGCCGTTTAATCCGGTATAAGCCTGGAATTCAAGGTTTACCAGCGAGCCCCAGCTGGGCAGTACCTTATTGTTGCGCTGGTCCAGCACGTAAGCCGCTGTCAGCCCCAGGTGCAGCTTATCCTGGTGGATCGTGGCACTGTCGTAGGTCAGTATCCTGGCGGTACTGTTGATGAAGCGCCCTTCGTTCTCTTCCCTGTCCAGGTGGTAGTACTGGAAGGCCGGCCCTGCGGTAAAGGCGCTTCCTTTGCCGCCCCGCCAGCGCAGGCCGGTGCCTATATCCACAAGATTGAAGCGGGTGCGGTAGTATCTTTTGAAATTGCCGCTTTTGTCGAACAGGCTTTCGTTGCCCCTGCCGAAGAAGTTCTGGGTATTGTCGGGAGCCTTTATATTGGCATCTGCCGTCAGGTCGGCATTGCCCAGCACCCTGGTCCAGGCGCCCGAATATCTGATGTTAAAGGCCTCTGTGCTGAAGGAGTGCGATACCATCAGCTGCTGCTGCGAGCTGTAGGGCTTTTGCCTGAACCCCCTTTGCCGGGTATGCAGAAGCCCTGCGCCCAGAAACAGGCCGTCGTCGGGGTTAATGGCCGCCGTAACCAGCGGAAGGGTAGTATTGTACAGGTTGACCCGTTCAAAAGCTGTATTCAGACTGTCGTCGCGCAGGTGCTTGCTCAGCCTGCCCGTTTGCCCGTAGTAGTGCCCCGCTTCCCGGTCGTACAGCCTGATCTTCTTCCTGCTGTCGATAATATTGTAAGCCTTATTGCCCTTGCCGCCTATGAGGCGCAGCTTTACCCGGGAGCCGCTGTTGCGGACCACAATGCTGTCGTTGCCCTTGCCGGTATAGAGCCGGATCTCTTTGGTAATGCTCCGCGGGTAGGCTTTCCGCGCCAGGGTATCGGTAATTTTGCCTTCTTTGCTGATCTTGCGGATGGTAAGGAGGGTGCCTTTCCCGTCCGGCATATCTTCTGCCAGCACCAGCTCGTTCTTGTTGCTCAGGTGAATATCCACAATATTGTTGCTGAACCGGTAGTATTTTTCCATTGCTTCAGGCATACCATCCCTCCGGGATTTCAGCTCCTGCAGCAGCCGGTCGTGCCGTAAGGGATAGATCTCTTCGGGCAGCTGCTGTAAAGCAACCTCCAGCACGCTGTCGGTAACTTCGTTCCTGAACTCCTGGGCCAGCCGGGTCCACTGCTCATGGCTAAGCTGGCTGGAGGGGTGGGCATTCAGGAAGGCCGATTTGTAGAGGTAGTAATTGGAGCCTGCCATTACATTGCGCTTGAACCCGTATACCCTGGGCATCACAAACAATCGCTTGATCAGGGTGGGCAATACGCCCTGCGTAATGTTCAGCACCATGTCGCGGTCGCGCGGTATGGCGCGAAAGTATTTCGGTTCTCCTTTTTTATTCAGGTTGTAAAACCGCCACTGATCTTCGTGCCGGTCCCAGTCGCCGAGCAGCACATCGATCATCCTGGCCTTCAGGAAATTGCCGGCATCGTAGGTGTTGTCGTTATCTTTCTGCAGGTCTTTCAGCGCATCCAGCGTATTGTCCGAATTACCGAGCGGCTCCCGCTCTTCCAGCAGCGTTACCCTGCCTTCGAACAGCTTCTGGTACATGCCCAGGTTTTGGTCTGGTGCCACCAGGCCTATGATGGGTTTGGAATGGGGTACGCCCAGCGCCTGCGATATGGGCGCCACGATCAGGGCCGAATACGGATGCTGGGCGCTGGTGGCGTCGTCCAGGAATTCCCTTACGAAGGTGCCCTGGAAAGGCAGGGGCACCACCAGGTCCGGCTTCTTTTCGACTGTGCGCAAGGCATATTCTTTCCCTTCCGGGTCTTTGAGCCGCAGGGAAGTAGACTGATAGCCCCCGCCCAGCTTGGTCGGCTGCAGGCCCCCGCCGATCTCCGAAACCCGGATCACGGGCAGGGTAGCGGGTGTGCTCCACTCCCTGCGGTAGTTTTTCCCGAAAATAAGGTTATACAGGCCGCTTTCGTGCGCATAGGCAGGATGGGCGGCAGCTTTGACACTATCTCCCTGAATGGCCTGGAATGCAATGTGCTCCAGCGCTTTATACGGATGGTAGGTCCAGTCGTGGCGGAATACCTCTTTGATCGTGCCTTCCTCATAGGCATAGAAGGTATACCGCATGTGGTTCCCGGGCAGCTGGTCGGCAATCACATACCCCTGGGTAGCTTTTCCATAGCGCGAATGCTTGCCTTTAATGGTATAGTTCTCTTTGGCGCCGCCGCCGCTGACGATCTGCAGCTGGCCCGTTGCTTTGTTGTCAATCAGCTGCAGGCCATGCTCATGCCCCGATACATGGACCAGGTTGGGAAAGTCCTTAAATACCCCGTCCACGTTCCGGATCATATCCTTGTATAAAGGGTGCCTGAGATCTTCGGGGTGGGTAAAAGTCTTGCGAAACAGCGGATAGATGCTCCCGATACCCGGAAGCGGGATATAAAGACGGGGGCTGACAGCGGTCAGGGGGAAAAGATGATCTTTAACGGAAAAATATCCCCCATGTGTGCCGTAGCTCTGGAAAGGGTGGTGGGTAGCCAGCAGGATCACCTTGTACCTGTTTTTATAGAACAGCTCCTGCAGGGATCGCAGCACATCGGTTTTGCTGCCGCAGTTGCAGCCTGCATCCTTATTCTCCTTGTCGAAAGGATACAGCCACCATTCGCTGTCCAGCGCGATTACGACCAGGCTGTCTGAGATGCGGATGGCTACGGGGTCGGGGCAGCCGTTGGCCGGGATCATTTTAAGTTCCGGGTCCTGCTGCTCTTCCAGGTAGGCCCACTGCCGCTTGATCTTTGCCAGTCCCTGCGGCCCCATACGGTCCCAGTCGTGGTTGCCGGGAATAAAATATACAGGGGCTCCTTTTGCCCGCATGGGCCGGTATTGCGATTGCAGGATCTGTTGCGTTTCGGCTTCTTCTTTGCTGCCCGGCAGGCCCATGCCCCGCGGGTAGATATTGTCGCCCAGAAAAAATACGCTGGTCTTACCGGGGATGATCCTGGAGGCTGCATCGGGAAGGATAAGCTGCTGCTGCGGGTCCATCTCGCCGGCATCGCCGATGAAGATGATGCGCGCCAGGACCGAATCCTGGCCAAAGCTGCGGTGAACGGAGAAAAGGAAAAGTAAGAAACCGGTAAAGATTCTATTCATAAGCAATGCGAGGCGGCAAGTGAAACAGGGGCGGGTGCGTATATGAAGGAAGCCGGGCAAGATACCCGGCTGCATGTTCTACTTAAATATTTTTTGGGTGATCCAGTGGCTCAGGTAGCCGCTGCCGATGCCGACAAGCACGCCGGCGGCTACGTCGGTGGGATAATGCCGTCCCAGCCGCATCCGGGAGTAACCTACCGAAGCGGCCCAGGCATACGCCGGTACTGTAATGTACCATTTCTTATAGGTCAGGGCCAGCGAAGTGGCCGTGGCAAAGGCCAGGGTAGTATGCCCCGAGGGGAAGGACTTGCCTTCGGAATAGGAGCTGGACCTGATCAGGTCGGGATAGGCCTGTGAAGGGCGCTCGCGGTTTACCAGGGTTTTTACCCCGCCTGAAACCGCCAGGCATATACCCACGCTCAGGGCTGATTCAAAGCTGTTCCTGATCGCTGTTTTATCCTTGTATATAAGGCCGTAGGCAAGATTGCCGGCAGTAATGGTCGGTGCGGTATAATAAACCGAATTGCTGGTCTGCAGCCAGTAGGTCTGGCAGGAAGGATTGCTTGCGTTCAGCCTGCGCAACAGGCTTACGTCCATATTCTGTGATCGGGCAGTGTGGATGCAGGTAAAGGTGCACAGGCTCAGGCCAACAACGATAGCTTTCATACAAAGCAGGTTTTTTTAAAGATAAAAATCAGCGAACAGCCTCCTGGTACCGAAATTTCAGCACTGTTCCTTCAGGAGTGTTGCCGGCTTCATTGGAAATGTAGAGATTATTATCGATATCGAAACTGATGCCTTCCGGCTGTGGAAATAACGAGGGATTTAAGGTAATTACTTTCCGGGGCTTCCATGCCCTGTCTGCAATAATAAGCATTTTATTGACAGAAGACAAGAGGTACCACTCCCCGGTCTGGGGGTGCAGGGCCAGGGCAGAAGGCCTGAGCCCCTGCTTGGAGGCTTTTTTAAGGATATGCTCTGTATCGATGCTGAAACTGCCTTTCAGTGCCGGGATACCCTGTTCGTCCAGGTGCAGGATATAGCCGCTCAGCCGGCCCGTTTTCCTGTCTGCCTTGCAGTTCTTGCATAAGATGTAAAGGTCGTCGGTCGCGGCATCGGCATAAAGCCCTTCATACTCTCCTGCGGGGACCAGCCCGGGCGCTTCATTCACCGTGTGAATGCTGCCCGAGCGGATTTCCTGCACGGGTATGCTGAAGAGTGTTCCGTCGCTTCTCAGTATAACGGCATATTGCCTGGTGATGCCTATATCTTCGTAATCGCCGTGCTTGCCGAAGGACAGGTGCCGCAGGCTATCCGGGCTCCCGTTCGGCCAGTAGAAGAGCCTGCCTTCTTCGTCCTGTATGGCATACAAAGTGCGCTTGTCGCCGGGATAAAAAGCGATCCCCGAAATTTCTTTCAGGTCATCGGGCATTTTAAAGACCACGGGATCGTTGAAGTCATAGCCGCCGGGGCTCTCATATTGCTGCTTCACCTGGCTGCAGGCCGAGAAAGCAAGGAGGCAAAAGAGTAATGTGCAGGTCCTGGTCATAATGTAGCGCTTTGGATCATCTGGTATATGGCATATTGCGAGCGTATACCTGCTTCGCCGGCAGGCGGCAGCGGCCCGTTCTGCCCGTTTTCGTCGAGAGCTACCGCACTGGCCGTATCGTCGAGCTGCCATGCTGTAATGTCGATTAGCTGTTGCTTCAGCTTGTTGTCGTATACCGGGAAACAAACCTCTATTCTCCTGTATATGTTACGGTTCATCCAGTCGGCCGAGCCCAGGAATACGCGTGGCTGTCCCCTGTTATGGAATATAAAGATACGACCATGTTCGAGAAAACGATCCACGATGCGCCGTACGGAAATATGCTCGCTGAGCCCGGGCACGCCGGGGCGCAGGCGGCAGATGCCCCGGACGATGAGCCGGATACGCACGCCGGCCTGTGAGGCCTCGTACAACTTCCGGATCATCACCTCTTCCTCCAGGTTGTTGAGTTTAATGGTGATGGCGGCAGGCTGCCCTTTGCCGGCCGATTCGATTTCGTTGTCGATCAGCCGGAGAAACGTTTCCTGCAGATTGAATTGTGCGATGAGCAGATGCTGCAGCCGCAGCTGGTCTTCGGGGCCGGGCTTTTTCCTGCGCGCGAGGAACAGGAAGAGCAGCTCCAGCTCCCGCAGCATTTCCTGCTTTGCGGTAATAAGGATATGGTCGGTGTAGAAGCGCGCGGTAGACTCGTTGAAGTTGCCGGTGGCCAGCACGCCGTAGTACCGGCTCCGTTCACCTTCCTTTCTTTTGATGAGCGCGACTTTTGCGTGTACCTTCAGGCCGGGAATGCTGTAAATGATCTTTATGCCTGCTGCCTTCATCCGTTTGGCCCAGCGTATATTGTTTGCCTCGTCGAAGCGCGCCTTCAGCTCCACGAAAACAGTAACGTTCTTTCCGTTCTTTGCGGCGCTGATCAGGGCATGAGCAATCAGCGAGTCGCCTGCGATCCTGTAGAGTGTAATGGATATATCCGTAACGAAGGGGTCGAGCGCCGCCTGGTTGAAGCACTGCAGCAACGTTGCGTAACTGTGGTAGGGCACATGCAGCAGCAGGTCCTGCGCGTCGATTCCCGCAAAAAAATGCTCTTCCTGCAGTAGGGGATAATGCACCTGCGGCCATTTGGGATAGCTCAGGGCTTCCTGCTTTACGGGGAAGTCGGCCAGGTCTTTCAGGTTATGGTAGCTGCCTCCTTCCACGATGGTAGCATGCCCCAGCTGAAAGGCGGTGATCAGCTGCTGCATCAGCTCGAAGGGCATGGCCGCATCGTAGAGCATGCGGGTGGCCAGTCCCTGATCGCGCAGGTTGATCTGTGCTTCTATCCGCTCGGCAATATCATCCTTGAACTCATCTTCCAGCTCCAGCTCCGCGTCCCGGGTGATCTTAAAGCTGTAGCAGCCGGTAATGATGGCGTCGGGAACCAGGTAGGCCAGGTTGTCGCGGATGATGTCGTCGATGGTCAGCACATACCGGGTGCCTTCGACCGTTTCGGTATAGAACCGGCCGCATTCCGCAGCGGGTATATTGGCCAGCACGATGTCGTCTCGGTCGCTGCGCCGTATGCTGATCGCAAAGTAGATCCTGTTGTTCTCGGGGAAAAAGCTGCCGATGGACGATAGCTGTACCGGTTGCAGGAATGCGGCGATACAGCTGAGAAAGTAGTCTTTCGTACTTTCCTTTATTGCCAGGGGTACGGGCTCGCGGTATATGAAATGGATGTGCTGGGCTGCAAGCAGCGGCAGCAGCTCTTCCCGCAGGATACGCCCGAACTGCTGCTGCTGGCGGGCTATGGTGCTGTTCACTTCATGCAGCAGCCGGCCTTTTGCCGTTTCCGCTTCCATCTTCTGCAGGGCAATCAGCGCGGGCATCCGCACCCGGTAAAACTCATCGAGGTTAGATGAGTAGATCGACAGGAAGCGGAGCCGCTCCAGCAGCGGTACCCCGGGACGGGAAGCCTCGAGCAGCACCCGCTCGTTGAAGGAGAGCCAGCTGATATCCCGGTTAATGAATAGATGTTTCAAGTGCGCGTCTGTTTAGCGGTCAGGTGTATCAGGCTGCATGAACGGAGGATGCGATCACGAAGGCCAGTACCGACAGGATAAGGCCGAACATGAATATACTGTAGGATATCCGCAGCAGCCGGTATTTGCGTCCCAGCACCACGCCCTGCGAGTACACATCCCTGATCAGGGAGCCGTAGAGGAATTCTTTATCGTTCATGACCTGCCACATGCCTGCTGAATATTCGTCCAGGTTCATTTTGTAGAAATTGCCGAAGAAGAGCAGGTTCACATTTTTGTCGGCTATGTCCTGCTGCGTGAAGCGGCCGCCGGGCAGGGTAGGCCTGGTGGCCAGGATCGAGAATATGATCGCCACAACGCTCACGGCGAGGATAAGATAAGTAGGAATAGCCAGGTACTCCTGCTTGGGTATCTTGCCCAGCAGCAGGCTGATGATGGCCGACAGTATGATGGAATTGACCGTGATCATGATATGGGCTTTATTATCGGCCATATCGCTGAGCCGCTGATTGTTGTTGGAGGTGATCCGGAACATGGTCTCGATGCCCCTGTCGGGTTTGCTCTTGTCTTTCCCGGGCCCGGAGGCCGTGGCTGCCTGTGCATGGGGTAATGATTCCTGCTGCACGGAGGGGCCGGCAGGGGCGGCATCGGCGGTTTCGGCTTTCTGCCTCAGCTGCTCCAGGTTTTTGCTTTTCCTGTCGTTGAGCAGCAGCCTGCAATAGTCGGTATGGTAATGATGGGATTCCATGAGGGCGATGGTACTCTGTCGCCAGAGGTCTTTGCCTATCTTCTTCCCTTTGAGGGCTTCTACTTCTTTCCGGAGCATTTTATTGACCGGGCCGAAGTCATCCGTGCCCAGGTGGAAGAGGTCGGCGTCGCAGAGTATCTGCTCGGTAAGGGTACCGGGCGCTTGCGGCATCCTGGTGGCACGGATGCAGTCGCTTACGGAACGGATCACTTCTTCGCCTGCTGCCTGCGACTGTAAGAAGGCCGTGGCCAGCTCGATGCCTTTCTCCTCGTGCGTGGCCGGATCGATAAAGTAACCGATATCGTGAAACCAGGCAGCGACCACCAGTATGTCATACGTCTGCTCGTCCAGCTGGTAATGATCAGCGATCTGCCCCGCGGCCGATACTACTTTTTCGGTGTGCTGCAGGTTATGGTAGACAAGACGCGCGTCGGTATGCGTGCTGAAGTAATTCCTGATATATGTTTCTGCGCCGGTCCGCAGGTTGTGGTTGTCCATAAAGAGGCCTATAAGTATTTACAGGAACTTATCGGTATAGCAAATATATTGCCTAATGACTTAACCTGAGCGGCGAAGCACAATTTCCGAGGAACGTAGTATCCCGTTATACCTTGACGATCCCGTTCCTGATGGCATAAAGCACAAGGCCCACTCTTGTTTTAAGCCGGAGCTTGTCGCAAAGCTTTTCACGGTGCCCTTCTATGGTTTTGGGACTAAGGAACATTTTTTCGGCGATCTCCTTATAGGTAAGCTCGCTGGCCATGTACTGCAGCAGCTGTATTTCCCGTTCGGTAAGCGCGGCGGCTGTCTTTTTATCTTCTTCCTGGTCCCGGAGCATGTCTGCAATATGCCTGGTCACCATCGGCGTATAGTAAAACCCGTGGCGGTGGGTTTCGAGTATGGCCCTGGTCAGCTCCGACGGCTCTGTATCCTTGAGCAGGTAGCCCCTGGCGCCGCACCGCAGCATCCGGATAATACAGTCTTCGCCGTCGTACATGGAGAGCGCGATCACCTTTACTTCCGGCAGGGAGGCACGCAGCCATTTTGTGGCCTCATAACCATCCATCAGGGGCATATTGATGTCCATCAGCACTACGTCGGGGCGGGCATGGCCCTTCAGCTTATCCTGCAGGTCGAGGCCGTTGTCGGCTTCGAATACTACCTGCATGCCGGGAATACCTTGTATAAAGCTGCTTAACCCGTTCCGCAGCAGGCTATGGTCATCGACGAGTGCAACAGAGATCATGTTTATGGTTTTAAAGGTCTTAATGTTCTTTTACAGAAGCAACGATGCGCACAGCAGTGCCCTGGCCGGGAAGGCTGGTAACGGTTACGCTGCTGTTGATCATGGCAGCGCGGTGGTTCATATTCAGCAGGCCCAGGCCCCTGGGAACCCGTTCCGTATCGAAGCCCGCCCCGTTGTCACGGATCGTTATGGACAGAGCCTGGCCGGTATACTCCAGCGTGATGCGTATGCAGGTTGCTCCTGTTGCATGCTTTACAATATTATTGAGGCTTTCCTGCACCATCCGGTATAGGATCAGCCTGCGCTCAGGGCTGATAAAGAAAGGCGCCCCCAGTATTTCCATTTCCGCTTCGAACTTCCGGGCCCGGCGCAGCATGCCCAAATCCCTTTCGATTGATTCGGCCAGGTCTTTCTCCTTCAGGTAGCCGGCATTCAGTGTTTTAGAAATATCGCGGAGGTCGTTGATGGCGGTATTCAGCAGGTTCTTGGTCTGGCTTATGGTTTCGTCGGAAGCGCCCCGGCTGTTCATTTCAATGACCGACATATTGAGCTTGGCAAGGCTCAGCACTTGTCCTATGTTGTCGTGGAGTTCCCGGGAGAGGCTTTGGAAGGTTTGCTCCTGGGTTTCCAGCTGTGCCTGCATCAGCTCCTTGCGGAAGCTTTCCCGGAGTTGCTCTTTCTGGCGGTAATATTCCTTTTGCTTTTTACGGTAAATTATGACCAGGAAAATAAGCGTCAGGGCCAGGCAAAGCAGGATAGCGGAGCCGCCCAGGATGGTGATCAGTATTTCGCTGGTTTGTTGTGACACAGCTGCTGTTTTGTTTATGATAAAAGCGTTTCGGCGGCCTGGGCGGAAGCAGCTTCGGTGGCGGGCGCCTGCCGCCGTTCCAGGCAGAAGGCCGTCAGGTACAGCGAGTAAAGCGCCAAATTTAAGACATAGTTGATCGGTTTCAAACTTTGCCGGAGCTCGGGGTTGACCTGTTCGAGGTAGCTGCTGAGGCCAAAGGTCAGCAAGGTGCCGGGGTAAAAAAGAATATTGCCGCAATTGGCCCAGAAGTTGCCGTCCGATTTCAGGGAGTGCTGCAGCGGCTTCTGGATCAGCTCGTAAAAGAACAGGCCGCACCAGACCGTGATACAGACGCCGAGGAAAACGGCATCCAGGTAATTCCGTTCCCGGAAAAAGCCCGGCAATACGTTCCATGTCACGAACAGGGCCGTGCAGAAAAAAACAGCGCCTCCGTAAAGATAAAGGCGCTTGTCTTTATGCAGCAGGAAGCAAAAGTAGGCAAACTGGAATACCAGTTCGGTGCAGAGATTGATATGGGTCAGCAGTATGTTGGTTTCCTTGCCGCTCAGCTGCCGTGCTATTTCGATAAAGAATACCCAGGTCATCAGCCCCGACAAGACCCGGACGGGAGGCGACAGCTGCTTCCATCGTAAGGCGGCAGCTGCAAGGTTAAGCCCGATGAGGGCAATATAAATATACCACAGCATTATACAAGGTGGTCGTCAGTGGGAAGTGCAGCAGCCATATTCCTCATGATGTTCCGGGCATCCCAGGACTGCTCTCCGTGCATGGACCCGGAAATGTGGCCGGGAAGCGGCATTTTGTTGCCGTCCGTTGCCAGCAGGGAAACGGTTAGCTGCATGGCCCCGTCTTTGTCCCGGTGAATACCGGGCAGGGCAGCCAGGTAGCCGCCGGAGGGTACCGAACGGAACAGGCGCTTTACCTTGTCACGGTCCATATAGACCATCAGCAGCTCATCGTCGGGATGATCGGTGGCAATTCCCCGCCCGGACTTAAGCAGGACATCGTACAGGTTTTGGGAGTACTGCCGGATGCTGGTATAGGAATCTCCGTCGGGGATGTCGGGCGTTTCAGTGTGCAGGCTTAAGATCCTTTCAATGGTCCGGAGCGTGTCCGGATCTACCTTTTTCTCCAGCATAGCCAGTATGCCGGCGGCTTGTGCTGTGGTCAATGTCATAATACAGTTTGATATGCACGTCAAAAATAGAGCAATTTATCAGAAGGGGCTCCAGGAAAAAGCCTGAATAAAAAAGGGGAAAATTCCCCCTGCAGAATCAGGGATATTCCTTTGCTTCCGGGCCGCCTGCATGCTACTTTTGTATGCACGAATCCGACAGATAAGCCAATAAGGTTCCTGCCTGTGAAGGTACGGACCCTGACCTTTGCAGCCCCTGTAAAACCCTGGTCTTCCGGGTTGAAGACCGTTGTCACCCCCGAATGGAACAAAGACATCCGGCAGCCATGAAAGCACGAACCCGGTCCCGTCTTGAGGATTTCCCGCCGTTCCAGTGAAGAGTTTGCCTTTTCTACGGCAAGCTCTTTGTTTTTCTGTCCTGTGCGACCATCTTCTCCTGCTGTGCGGCGCCGGAGCGGCTGCGGGCCACCAGGAGCACTACCTGGCACAGCAGGGACAGGAATATGAGGGACATGCCCAGGTAAAAACCCGAGCCCAGCTGCTCGTTCTCGTGAAAGATCAGGAATGCCAGGACAATGCCGTATACGGGCTCCAGGTTGACGGACAGGGTAATGGTAAAAGCAGAGAGCTTTTTCAGGGCGCTCATTGCCAGCGACTGCCCCCAGACGGTACAGCAATAGCTGAGCAGCAGCAGCCAGAGAAGGTCCATGCCTCCCGGAAGCAGGGGCTCCTCCCGGTGCTGCATCAGGTAAAAGGGCGCCGCCAGCGAAAGGAAGAACAAGCCGCCGCTCATTTCGTAGCATACCAGCGTGCGCGGCGGATAGCGCTCGGCCAGCGGTTTGTTCAGTACCGTGAATATGGCGCTGATGACGGAAGCCGCCACGCCCAGGAACACGCCCAGCTTAAAATCCTTCATGGGCGAAGCGCCGGCCGGGGACCCATTGTGCTGCAGCGCATAAATACAATACACGCCCGCCACCGCCACCAGGCTGAGCACGATCTCAAGGGAGCTGAAACGCCCTTTGTTGAACAAGGGGTCGAGCAGGGCGGTGAACACGCTGGCCGTAGCCAGGCATACCATGGCAATGGAGGCATTGGCGTACTTGATGGAGGCATAGAATGCTACCCAGTGCACCGCGTACAGGAACCCGATGCCCAGGATCCGCGCCCTGTCTTTCTGCCCCGGCCACACCCATTCTTTCCGGTAGCTCACGATAGCAGCGATGAGGAGCGCCGTAAGCGCCATACGATACCAGACCAGGACCGGCGCCGACAGCGATATGGCCTTGCCCAGCACTCCTGTAAATCCCCAAAGCAATACGGCAAGATGTATCTGGGCAAAGGCACGTTTCATAGATTTTCTGTTCGAACCGCAAAAGTAACGAAAGGCATTGCGATCTCCCGGAAAATCATGGTGCATCTTTTTGTCCGCGCCCGTGCCCCGGCCTGTTGTTGGCGGTGCCGATCAATTTGTGGCATGGTTTTTGGTAAGGGTAGATAATCGGGGTAAATGAGCATCCCGGCTTCTGATAACCATAAAACTTAGCATCAATTAAATGAGAAAAATCGCTTATGCACTCCTGGCCCTTATGATGGCTGTGGCCGTAACATCCTGCAGTAAATCCAAAAAGCTGGCCAGGCAACACGACGACCTGAAAGACACTTACGAAACCCTTAAACGGGAGATGGCCGAAGCGCAGGTGACCATGGAAGGGGAAAAAGTGAAGGTAGTGCTGCCGGAGGCAGTGCTGTTCAAGGTCAATTCAGCCGAAATGAACAGGGATTACTTTCCCATCCTTGCGAAAATGGCGGCTGTGCTGAATAAGTACAGCAAAACCAATATCCTGATCACCGGCTATACCGACATTACAGGCACCGAGGCCTACAACCTTGACCTTTCCAAAAGGAGAGCCGAAAGCGCCCGTGCAGTGCTGGTCGACAATAAAGTAAAACCGGGCCGTATCCATATATGGGGCCTGGGCGCCAAGAACCCCATTGCAGATAATAAAACGGAAGAAGGCCGTAAGCAGAACCGCAGGGTAGAGTATGTGATCATGTACGACTACAAGGGCGAAAAGAAATAAACACCTGGAAACAAAAAGGAAAATGTCCCCTCAACACTTGTGGGGGCATTTTTTGTTAACGACCGGTAAGCTAAAAATTAGCCTGAATTATTTTCAAAGTACTGTACATTTGCAGTCACATTTATTTTTTTACAGTTCCAGTCTCTGTTAATTCCTTTACCGCGTACGTAAATGAACAACACCTACCGCGGTCTGGTCGACCAGACCTTTCATTTTCCCCAGGAGGGATTTACCGTTGAAGACAACTACCTTCAGTTCAATGGTGTGGACATCAAAAAGCTTATTGACAAGTACGGGACGCCTTTCAAGCTCACTTATCTGCCCAAGATCGGGCAACAGGTGGCCAAGGCGAAGAAAATGTTCAACGATGCCATTAAAAAGCACCGGTACGATGGTAAATATTACTATTGCTATTGCACCAAAAGCTCGCATTTCTCCTTTATCGTGGAAGAAACGCTGAAGCAGAATGTGCATCTCGAAACTTCGTTTGCTTACGATATAGAGATCATCAAGCAGCTGTACAAACGCCGTAAGATCACCAAGGATACCTTCATTATCTGCAACGGCTTTAAAACAAAGCCTTATACACGCAATATCTCCCGCCTGATCAACGACGGGTTCCGCAACGTGATCCCCATCCTGGATAACAAGAACGAGTTCGAGGACTATAAAAGGCTGATCCGCGCCAAGGACCCTGTCAATATCGGGATCCGCATCGCCACCGAAGAAGAGCCGACTTTCGATTTCTACACTTCCCGGCTGGGCATCCGCAGCCGCGATATCCTGGAGTTCTATGTAGATAAGATAAAAGGCAACACCAAGTTCAACCTGAAGATGCTGCACTTCTTCATGAACAAGGGCATCAAGGACGATGTATATTACTGGAGCGAGCTGAACAAAGTGATCAACCTGTATTGCCAGCTGAAGAAGATATGCCCCGAGCTCGACAGCGTAAATATCGGCGGCGGCTTCCCCATCAAGCACTCGCTCGGTTTCGAGTACGATTACCAGTATATGGCCAATGAGATCGTTTCCACGATCAAGAAAGTATGCAAGCAGCATAAGGTGCCCATGCCCGATATTTATACGGAGTTCGGCTCCTTTACCGTGGGCGAGTCGGGAGCGGTGATCTATAGCGTGCTCGACGAGAAAATGCAGAATGACAGGGAGATCTGGTATATGATCGACAGCTCCTTTATCACTACCTTGCCCGATACCTGGGGCATAGGAGAAAAATTCCTGATGCTGCCGATCAACCGCTGGGAAGAGGAGTATCAGGAAGTGCACCTGGGCGGCCTTACCTGCGACAGCCACGATTTCTATACCTCGGAAGAGCATATCAATGCGGTATTCCTTCCCCGTACCAGCAAAGAAAAGAATGAAGAGCCCCTGTACATCGGTTTCTTTCATACAGGCGCCTACCAGGATCAGCTGGCAGGCTACGGAGGCATCAAGCATTGCATGATCCCTTCGCCCAAGCATGTGGTAGTGGAATATAATAAGGACGGCGAGCTGGAAGACTGGCTTTATGCCAAGGAGCAGTCGCCCCAGAGCATGCTGAAAATACTCGGATATATCAGGTAAAAGAATAAAGTAACATAAAAAAGCCATTGCTTATATTTACCCCATGAAGCAGCTTTACCTGACCACAGCCCTTAGCCTGGCCTTTTTTGGCGCGCAGGCGCAAAAAACAGAGCCCCTTTACGAAGCATACTTCTCCAGCCCGGAGAACATGGTGCAGGATGAAGACGGAGGCTATCACTTTGCCACTGCCGACGGGTTCAGGGTTTCCATGAGCGACGACGGCTATTATAAACTGATGGACAACGACGGCAATGTGCTGGAAGAAGGCGATACCGATGAAGGAGATAATAATTTCGTACGGCATGGCAAATGGACCGAATACTATCCTTCAGGAAAGAGGAAGGCCACCGGCAGCTATTACCAGAACCAGCCCTACGGCCACTGGCAGCTCTTTGATACGGAAGGCAACCCCGCTGCCGAATTCGATATACTGGTGATCAATGCGGATGACGGCAGCGTTGCCTATTGCAAGGCGGGTACGGAGCTGGTTTACGACCGGAGCGGGAAGCTCAGGGAAGAGCGCTTTTTCAGGGCAGAGCCCTATATGGGAGAGGAGCGGATCCAGGTGGACGATCCTGAAACCGACAAAAAAGTATGGAAAAAAGTACCGGTAAAATCTTACCGGCCCAAACCCTTCGGGACCTGGATCACCTACAATCCCGATGGTACGGTGGAAAAGCGGGAAGACAAGAAGGAGTAAGGCTTTACCGGAGCTATGTGTGCTGAGTATTACCTGCGCATGCAAATATAAAGAGCCGGATCGTTTCGATCCGGCTCTTTGCGTGGTATAAACCTTGTTTAGTCTTCAATTGCTTCGCCTACCACCAGCTTTTTCAGGTATTCGGTGGTTACGGATTTCGGGCGCTCCAGCGGGAAGCCGAGGGCGCGGTCCCAGCAGAGGCTCGCCAGCACGCCCAGCGCGCGGCTTACCCCGAACAGTACGGTATAGAAGTCTTCTTCTACCAGGCCGTAATGCTTCAGCAGCGCGCCGCTGTGGGCATCCACGTTAGGCCAGGGGTTCTTGATCTTGCCGGTGCTTTCGAGTATGGAAGGCGCTACTTCGTAAATGTTCCATACGGTCTGCACCAGCGGATCGTCCGGGCAGTGCTTTTTGCCAAACTCCATCTGGGCGGTAAAGCGGGGGTCGGTCTTGCGCAGTACGGCGTGTCCGTAACCCGGCACTACTTTCCCTTCGCTCAGGGTCTTCCTGATATAATCTGCAATCTGCTCCTTGCTCGGCGATTGCGTATTCAGCGCTGTCTGCATCTCCTCGATCCAGCGGATCACTTCCTGGTTGGCCAGGCCGTGCAGCGGGCCGGCCAGGCCGTTGAGGCCGGCAGCAAAGGCCAGGTAGGGATCGCTCAGGGCAGAACCTACCAGGTGCGTGGTATGAGCAGAAACGTTACCTCCTTCGTGGTCGGCGTGTATGGTCATGTACAGACGCATCAGGGCCCAGAAGCCTTTATCTTCGAATCCGAGCATGTGGGCAAAGTTGCCGGCCCAGTCCAGCATGCCGTTGGGCTGGATATGGTCTCCGTCCCTGTATTTGCGGCGGTAGATGTAAGCGGCTATGCGGGGCAGGCGCGCAATCAGGTTCATGGTATCTTCGTAAACGAAATCCCAGTGGTCCTTTTTGCTGATGCCTTTGGCGTATTCCTTGGCAAAGATCGATTCGCGCTGCAGGGCCATGACGCCGATGCTGAACTGGGTCATGGGATGTGTATTCACCGGCAGTGCCTCGATCACATCAAAAACATAATTGGGTACATGCGAACGGCGGGCCCATACGGCAGAAAGATGATCTACATCTTCCTTGCTGGGCAGTTCGCCTAACAGCATCAGGTGAAACAATCCTTCGGGCAGCGGTTCGGTGCCGCCTTCGGCCTTGGGCAGCCGCTCACGCAATTCGGGAATGGAATAACCGCGGAAGCGGATCCCTTCATTGGAGTCGAGCAGGGAAGTTTCTGTTATCAGGCCGGTCATGCCACGCATGCCCTGATACACCTGAGCGATAGTAATTTCTCCTATTTTGTAATCACCGTGCTCTGCGATCATCTTCTTGATATCTGCATTAAGCGCATCGGCTTTTTCCTTAAATAGGTCCTTAATATAACCCATAATATTGCATGAAAATTTTGAGTAAGAAAAAAATGAACGGGCACAAAGATAACAATTTGGAGGGAACGATCGCCGTTACAGATCGATTAATTTCATTTATTTTATCATTAACTTCCCCGCTACGGCTGCCGCTCACTGCCCCGGGCCTGTGGCCGGCGCCGCATCTCTAAAATCTGCAACCTCATGCTACAGGATACCAGCTTATTTCCCGAATTTTCTTACAGAGGCTACCTCTTCTCGGCCGATAAGGGCCGGCTGCAGCCCGAAGCGATCCATCGCTATCTTGACCAGGAAAGCTACTGGGCCAGGGGCATTCCTCTGGATACAGTGCGGCGCTCTATCGATCATTCCATCTGTATCGGCATCTACAGCGGGGAAGGGCAGCAGGCAGGCTTCGGGCGTATGATTACCGACAGGGCTACCTTTGCTTACCTTGCCGACATCTTCGTGCTCCGCGTGCACCGGGGGCAGGGCCTCTCCAAGGAAATGATGAAAGTATTCTGCCGCCTGGCCGATGAGTTCGGATTAAGGCGTTTCCTGCTGACCACGCAGGATGCGCACGGGCTTTACCGGCAATCCGGCTTCGTTCCCTTTCCCTACCCCGAGCGGCTCATGAGCAGGCCCGGCGTGGTGTATACCTGAAAACGCCGGGATGCTATCCTGCGCTGCCCGGTCATTTCTGTGGCCGGGCAGCGCAGTTTGTACAAGCGTGCCAGGAAGATATTGGCAGCATTTGTTAAGCACGCCTAGATTAAAATAGGAATTTGTATGCATGCGCTATGGGCATTTTACGGCATAAACTATTGATCCTGCAAGGGACGAAAAGCCGCTTACAATCTGCCTTATTGGTGGAGGTAACGTTATGTTAATATCATAAATGAAAGGTGCAGGAATCCCTTTCTGGTTATTTTCTATGCAAAATTACATCTCGTTGCTTAATATATTGATTTGTTATCATGCCTAATACTCTATTTTTGCAGCGTAACCAATAAGCCAGTTTTTATGAAAAGAACGTTTACCGCTTTTGCCTTAACGGCAATGGCTATCGCCGTTGCCTGCCCTGCGCAGGCCCAGTCGGCCTGGTACGTCAACAATGCCCAGACCGTAAACGATGTATTTACGACGGCTGCCGGGAATGATGCCAATACCGGCGCCAGCCCTTCTTCTCCCAAGCTCACCATTAATGCGGCCATAGCCGCCGCTGCTCCGGGCGATACCCTGTTTATAGATGCAGGTGTATACATGGAGAATGTAGTGGTGAACAAAACCCTGTACATAAAAGGCGCCGGCCAGGACCTGACCCAGCTGGACGGTACCGGTACACAGGTAGCATCGGGCATCTCTCTTTCGCCCAATGTAACGAATGTTTCGATCGAGGGGCTGTCCATCTTTAATTTTACCGGCGTTAATCCCAATACCAGCGCCGGCATCTATGCGGTGCAGAACAACAACAACCTCACGATCCGGAAAGTAACCGTGCACAACAATACTTCCTGTTCCGGCATCTTTGTGCGCGGGCCCGTGGAGCATGTGCTGATCGACAGCGTTTCCGTATACAATCATGGAAGTGCTTCCGGCGTAGCGCGGGGCATCGTGGTCTGGAGCGGTTTCAAAAAGAATATCACGGTCCAGAACTCCACCGTCAGCAATAATACCTGCTGCGGTATCGAGCTTTCGGACGGTACGGCCAGCGGCGTCATTATCCGCAACAACACTATTTCCGGTGTAGACAACAGTATCGGCCTGATGGGGCTGCGTGCAGGCGCCGGTCCCAACATTATTTCCGACAATACCATTACCGCCAATGGCCGGTTCGGCATCGAGATCAAAAATCCCAACGGGACCGGTAATGATGACGAAACGGAAGACGGGGCCATTATCGTGAAAAATAACCAGGTAACCTTCGGCAGCACAGCCGATGCACGCGACCTGGCCGGTATTGCTGTTTTCAGGAGAGGGTACATCGACGGCCTGGGCTACCCGGATGTGCCGACCGGTGTGGTTGTAAAGGGCAATACGGTGACGGGCTTCCAGCAAAATGCTCCGGGCTCCGTGAGCAACGGCTTCGGCATCGTGGTGGAAGGAACCAACCATAAAGTGATCACCAATACTGTTTCCGGGAACGATGTGAACATCCAGCGGCAGGCAGGGCACCTGCCCTATACGCCATGGACCAATATAGACGGCGCGCAGGAAGACGGCCGGAACGACGGCTTTTTTGGCAGGGGCAATGCGCCTTATTCCTGCTCTATCGAAATTACCGGCAACACGCCCTCCAATACGGTAACGGATGTCAATTACCTGCCCAACAGCAATAAGCTGGTCATCAACAGGAATAACGGGGAAACCTTTTGCAGCATCGGCAGCGCCATTGCCGATGTGCGTACGCTTAACGGGGATTCCATCCGGGTAACGGGCGGAGGCGATGTATACGACGAGTTGGTGGATGTCAGCAAGTCCCTGCACCTGCAGGGTACAGGCCAGGCGGTTGTGACCTATACCGGTACGGTGCCGGCAGGTACTACGCCTTCCTTGTTTAAGGTAACGGCGCAAAACGTCACCATTGACAGCTTCCTCCTCAACGCCGACTTCAGCAAGCTCTGGTCCGCCATTCTTACCAGCGGTAATACGCCTAACCTTACTGTCAGCAACAACGTGATCACTGCCATGCGTACTTCCAACGCCAATGCTGCGGCTTATACCGACCGGAATGCGATCAGCATCAATTCCATCCGGAGCATACCCGGCGTTACCGTTTCGGCCAGCGGGTTTAACGGCACGGTGATCCGCGGTAATATCATACAGGGCAGCCCTGCCGGTCCCGGCCTCGATGCAGCTTACTGGAGAGCCGGCGTGCACAGCGAGCGTTGCGGGATCGTAGTGGGCGGAGATCAGCCTGCCGACGGCAATACGATCACCAGTATCAACCACGATGTATTGATCCGCTTCCAGACCAGCGGCGGCGCTATAGTGCGGAATAATACTTTCCTGGGCGGCGGCCTCCAGTATGCGGAGCCCAATGCCGGCGGCGGCGATGTAACCATCGAGCACAACGTTTTTGATTATTCTTTCCCTATTGCGCCTTATTTTTCTTTGCTGAGGCTTCAGAACAATACCGCCGGTAAGAATGTGCTGGTAAAGAACAACAGCTTCAACGGGCACAACTGGTATATCAGTATGGAGAACTTCCGTAACGCCACCATCGACAGCAACGTGTTCACGCCTGTGATCAAGGATGCTGCCAATAACAATCAATACCGTCATATCACGATCAATACCAAGCTGCTGGCCTCGACCGGTCTTGCCAGCATCCAGCGGCAGGCTGTCGGCGCCACGGTTATCAATAACCGTTTCAACGGATTGTCGTCAGGTACCGCTGCAGGCAAGGCGCTGGCCTTTTACAATCACTGGAATGATGGCGGCGCTGCCTACGGCACCTTCCGCATAGGAAGGGAGCTGCAGCCCAACAGCTTCAGCAGCAGCATCAATACCTATCTCTACCTGGACAGCAGCAATAATGAGCAGACCAGCAATATGACCGCGGCCTACCCGGAGTTTACCGAAGCCAATGCGGTAAGCAGCACTACCGGCTACTGGACTGCCGACATAGATGCCAGCAACAATATCTTTGATATCGGCAACGGCGATGAGCTGGCCGCGGATATGAGCTATGCCGAAGTGCCTGCGCTGGATCCGCAGGTTTTCGACAGAAAAGATGTACAGCAGGTAGGCAGGGTATTGTTCCGCATGCCGGTGCTGAACGTGACTACACAGACCAGGTATCCCACCATCCAGGAAGCGGTAGATGCCGCATCGCCGGGCGATTCCCTGTTTGCGGAGGCGCGTGGCTGGGAATACCATGAAGATGTAACCCTCAATAAGCAGGGACTGACGCTTTACGGCACCCTGAACAGCCTGGATACAACCCGCCTGATCGGCCTCAACAGGGCAGGCGCCGGGCCCAATACGCTTTCTATCGGCTCCGGAGCTACCGCCAGCCACCTGATGATCACAAGAGAAGGCAACAATCTTACCGATTGGAATACCAACGTGAAAAACCAGGGCGTATCAATGGCGAGCGGCGCAACGCTCCGCAACTGCCTGGTTACCGGCAACCGTAACGGCGTCTATATCAACAATGCCAGGAAGGCCCTGGTAGAATACTGCGATATACACTTTAACCGTACCGGCATCCAGCTGGCCAACAATACAGACAGCACCATCGTCCGTAACAATAATATTACCGATAACTGGACCGTAGGGGTGCTGTATAACTTCAACAACCAGCCCGACTTTACCGGTAATGTAATGATCAACCGGAACAATATTACCGGCAACTGGTACAGCCAGGCCGAGAACCGTTCTGCCACCGTGATCGATATGGCAGGCAACTGGTGGGGAAGCAGCAGCATATCGCTGACCTCCAACCCTTCGGGAGAGCCGGGCTATAATGTACAGGTTCCCGCTGCGTACGGAGGTGCCGCGCAATTTTCGGACGGCAACAATTACATGATCTCCGGCGCCGGTGCAACCATCGACTATACGGGCTGGCTGCCGCAGGCCGCCAACACGGCTGCCGCAGGCGCCCCCGGCTTCGAGCCTGTGGCCGACAGCGTATACGTGAACCTCGCTTCGCCTGTAGCCGCGGGCAAGACCAAGCTGGAACGTGCTGCCTACGTAGTGAATGACCCCGGCACGCTGGTACTGCTGGATGCGGCCATACCTTCGGTATTGATCGCTGGTAAAGACCTGCTGCTGAAAGGAGCAGGCAGCCCCGCGTCGCTGGATATCGACGGCATTGTATTCAATGGCCCCGGCAAAACACTGTCGGCTACCGCTCCCGTACACGTGTCCGACAGTTTTAACCTGATTGCAGGAAGAATACTGTCAGATACCGTCAACAGGCTTGTGATCGACGGCACCAACACCCGGATCCATGTTACGCCCGCTGTACAAACCTTTGTAGACGGCCCTCTTTATGTCAATAACGTGGCTACCGATATGATCTTCCCCGTTGGGAAAAACAGCCGAGGAAATTATATCATGCTGAACCATGCTGCCGGAAGCGGCAATATGGTAGCCGAGTACTTCCCGCAGGCACAGGCTATTTCTCCCGAAATAGACGAAGACAGCCTCGAATCTGTGAGCGATAAGGAATACTGGATGCTGAACCGCACCAGCGGCGACGTCAGCGGCCGCGTGGGCCTGTATATGCTTGATGCCGCTTTCAGCCATAACGGAACCTTATCCGACGCCGGCAGCCAGTCGATAGTAGTAGCGAAATATGATGCCGATTCGCTGAAATGGATCTCCCTGGGCAACGATAACCAGAGCGACCTCTCGGACAACCCGCTCGTGATCAGTGCCGGCACGGTATCCGGAAGCTTCAGTCCTTTTACCTTCGGCATACCCTTTAACACGCCGCTGCCATTGAGCATCATTGATTTTAATGGCCGTGAAGAAGGCGAAACTGCTGTGCTCGGATGGACCACGGTGAACGAAAGCAATACCGACCATTACGAGCTGGAAAAAAGTACGGATGGAAAAAATTTCAGCGTTATAGCGGAGGTCAGGGCTTTGCATAATGCTACCCGTACTTACAGCTTTACAGACAATCGTTTCGGGCAGAGCAGTTATTATCGGTTAAAAGAGGTCAATATCGGCGGAAGCGGCTCCTACACCCACATTGTCTTCCTGCAAAAAGACAAGGGCCGGTTACAGGCAGGCCTGTACCCTAATCCCGCCCGCGATTACCTGTATATAAACGTACCGGGCAACAGCGGCTTGTATGATGTACAGGTGTACGACGGTTTGGGTAAACTGGTGCTGTACAGGCAGCAGGTAGCAGGGAAAGCAGGCATTGCGCTCTCGGGCCTTGCGGCTGGAAGCTACCGGGTGCAGATATCCGGCAGCGATGGTGCCAGGTATAGCCTTGCTTTCGTTAAGAAGTAATAAATTGTGAGTAAAAGCATCGGCCCGGCAATAGCCGGGCCGATGCTTTTACAGGTACGGCATTTTGCCAGGATATGGAGTTATTGACTTGTTTATACATGTGCCAGATCCCTGCTCCCGGTAATTTCTATTTTATACAGGATGCTGCCGACCCTTATATAGCCGGGCAGCCGGCGGAGAATTTCGAAAACGGCATTCTATCTATGTGAAAAATTAAAGCATTCAAGACCGTGCAGCCGGCTTCAGCCAGGGAGCCGGCTGTTGTTTTCTGTGGTCCATAGCTGTTAACGGCAGGGCTTCCAGTTATAAAAGTAAATATCCCCAAGGCTGTCGACGGGCTGCAGCTTATTACGCTGGGCAAGCTGGTTGGCGCGCCAGTATGCTGCGTAAGTACCGGGGTGAGCTTCCTTGTTGGGTATAGTAACGATCGTAGAGTCGCTGATGAACTTACGGTGCACCGCCAGCAGGATGGGCTTATCGCTCAGCCTTTCTTTCAGGGCAGCACTGCAGCTGTCTTCGCTGATAAGCAGCATCAGGTCCCTGGCAAATGCAGGCGGGGTACGGCTCATCTTGCTGCTCATCAGGGGCAGCCTGCTGAACAGGGATAGCTGGTAGCTGAAATTGCTCCATTCCCCGATGTCGTCGAAGGTAAGGTCATAATCTTCGGAGCCTGCATTGTAGTACGGTATAGGCATAATGGCCTGGTATGCACCGAAAGATATCTTCAGCTGTTGCAACGGCCGGAGCTGCTCTTTCGACAACAGGGAAGGGTTGTCGGTCCTTTTCCGTATAAAAGCCCCGTAATCGAGCGTTTCCATACAGCCGAGCAGCAGGATCGAGCCTATGATAAAATGTTGCGCAGGCCTGTTGACCTGGCGGTATACAGCCGCAACCGTGTAGAAGAGCCAGATATAAAAGGTCCAGTAAAACGGCCATGCAAACCGCACCATGCTGCGGAACTGCTCTACGACCCGCGTGAACTGGTGCATCAGGTACAGCGGGTTGCTCCGGTTTACGAAATAGTCGATATGGTAATGACCGAACATGAGGTAAAGCAGTATGGCCGAGAGTATGTAAAAGCCGGCTACCCGGGCTATGCGCGCCGCCCTGCTTTCCTGCGGTAATGCGTGCACCGGCTTGCCCTTTGCCCCCCTCAGCATACGTATGCCCCAGTAAGCAAGCAGCAGGAGCATTACGGCCGCCAGCAGCATTTCGGGGATGGAAAAGCCTGCATGCCGGTTGAACGGCAGCGTAATCCTCAGCCGCTGCATCAGCGGATAATAGTTCTCCCCGAACGACATGGAAAGCAGCATGAGCCCCGAAAAAAAGATACCCAGCATCAGCGGATCGCGGAAGCAGGCCTTCTGGATATCCCATAGAAGCAGGCGGAAGCGCCGGCTGAACAGGCTCACGATAAACAGGCCGGCCATAGCAAACAGCCCGATGTTCCCCAGGTAGGCCATCAGCTCTATGTCATCCGCATTTTTCTCTATCCATATCGGAAAGTAAACCCGGTGGAAGGAGTAATGCGTGAACATCAGGGAAAAATTGGTTTTTTGCTCCATCCAGTCGTACCCGCGGGCAAATTCCTGGCGAAGGCCAAAATAGCCGTCGGTAGCCTTCATAGTAAAGAGCGCCGCTGCGCCGGTGAGCAGCAATACCAGCACGGAAGCTGCCAGGGACCGCTGCCCTTGGCGCTTCCGGACAGCCGCCAGCCCGGAGAAGAAAAGCATGCCGCAGATAAAGGGCGTAATAATTGCAATGTAGTAGCCGTGCACCAGGAAGCAGCAATAGCCGAACACGCTCATAAGCAGTACCAGGAGCAGCTGCTTCGTAAGATTGCCGGCAGCGGCCCGCCACCACAGGAACAGGATTATGGCAATAAGGGTAAAAGAGGTGAAAGACAGGTTGAAGTGGCTGGCAAAGACCCTGCCCAGCTGGAAATTGGTCCAGGGAAGAAAGATGGCCAGGAGCCAGGCCAGGAGCGTATGGTTCCAGAGCCGTCTGAAAACATAAAATGCCGTAAGGCCGCAAAGCAGTATGTTGGACAGGATAAAGAAATTAAAGCAGGCAACCACATGATCCGATATATCCCATACATGAAGGCAAAACCATTTGAACGGTATGGCAAAAAAAGGAGTATTGTCCGTGGCATATACATAATCGCCGAAAGGGTAGCCGAAAGTATTATACTTGAGCAGGCCTTCGGGAGCTACCGGCTCCTTTACATAGCTGATCAGGTTGAAATAATTCTTGATGCCGTCGCCCCAGCTTGTGAAAAAAGTGTCGGAAGGGTGGGTAATGTAGCGGGGAAAGAAGGCGCAGATCAGCCCTATATGCAGGAGGGCAAGCGTACCGTAGGCAAAAGCCCTTTTCTCCAGTAATGAATGAAAGCGTCGGATCATAAAGTCTGTTGCGGGGTGGCGGCGCGCCTGTTTTGTACAACCAGAAAAATATAGCCGGCCAGGCCGGACAGCACGGAGGCCGCCAGTACGGCGGTCTTGGCCGTAACCAGTGCTTCGGGCTCCCGGAAGGCCAGCATGGCAATAAAGATTGACATGGTAAAGCCTATGCCGGCCAGCATACCCATGCCGAGTATGTGTTTCCAGTTAAGGTCCTTCGGCAAAGCCGCGATCTTGAGCCTGACGGCAATAGCCCCCGCCAGGACAATGCCGAGCGGCTTGCCCAGTACCAGCCCGGCCAGTATGCCGTAGCTTGCGGGAGCAGTAAGGGAAGCGCCCAAATTTTCGGGAAAAACGATCGCTGTATTGGCCAGGGCAAACAGGGGCAGCACGCCGAAGCTGACCGGGTCGTGCAGCCGGTGCTCCAATGCCGGTATGCGTTCCAGCGGCAGGACAAAGGCCAGCAGTACGCCCGCGAGCGTGGCATGCACCCCCGAGTTGAAAAGGCAATACCACAGTCCGGCCCCAGCAATGAAGTAAAGGAACAGCTGCTTTATACCCGCCTTGTTGAGCCCCAGGAGCCCCAGGAACAATGCGCCCGCGGCGGCAAGATAAGGCCAGCTGATATGGTCGGTATAGAATAACGCAATTGCAATGATCGCGCCCAGGTCGTCGATAATGGCCAGCGCGGTCAGCAATATCTTCAGGCTGAGCGGGGCCCTCTTGCCGGCAAGGGAAAGAATGCCCAGCGAAAACGCAATGTCCGTAGCCATCGGAACGCCCCATCCTTGTGTGTAATTGCTGCCAGCAGTAAAGAAAAGATAAAGCAGGGCAGGGCAGATCATGCCTCCTGCGGCGGTAATAACCGGTAATGTTGCTTTTTGCAGGCTGGAAAGCTCTCCTTCCAGCAGCTCACGTTTGATCTCCATGCCGGCCAGCAGAAAGAACAAGGTCATCAGGCCGTCGTTGATCCAGTGCAGCAGGCTGTGGGGCAAATGCAGGGGAGAGGCGGGCAAGGCCAGCTCTTTTTCCCAGAAGCCGGTGAAAGAAGGCCCTGCCCCTGTATTGCTGAGCACAAGGGATATTGCGGTGCAGATAATCAGGGTGATCCCTACGGCGCGGCTGTCGTGGATAAACTCCAGCAAGGGCGAGAGGAATCGTTTCCGGAATATGGTACTGAATCGGTTCATGAAAAAAAGATGCGGCTGTGCGCACTGCCGCGCAGGTCAAAAAACACTAAAGATAAATCTATCGGAAAGAATAGGCAACAGGAAATGCAGGAAAGGCGGTCCTGAAAGGTAGATTAAGAAAAGCGCCGGACCCCGGTCCGGCGCTTGCGAATAATAAAGTATGCTCCTGCCTGCTATACCAGCATAGTTACCGGGTTTTCGAGGTAAGCCTTCAGTGTCTGCATGAAAGCCGCCCCTACGGCGCCGTCTACCACACGGTGGTCGCAGCTTAGCGTTAACTTCAGCAGGTTGCGCACTACTACCTGGCCGTTTTCCACAACGGGGGCAGCCTCGATTTTGCCCACGGCGAGTATGCAGCTGTCCGGCGGGTTGATGATCGCGGTAAATTCATCGATATCCATCATTCCCAGGTTGGATACGGTAAAGGTATTGCCGGTAAACTCCTGCGGCTGCAGCTTTTTGTTGCGGGCTTTCTTGATCAGCTCGCCGGCTTCGGCAGCTATCTGTGACAGCGATTTCTGGTCGGCAAATTTGATCACCGGTACAATGAGCCCGTCTTCGATCGCCACTGCAGTGCCGATGCTGATATGATGGTTTTCGCGTATGAAATCGCCCATCCAGCTGCTGTTTACCGCGGGATGCTTGCGCAGCGCCATGGCGCAGGCCTTGATGATATAGTCGTTGAAGGATATTTTTACCGGCGATACTTCGTTCATGGCCGCGCGGGCTTCCATGGCCTTGTCCATCCTGATGGTCATCCGCAGGTAGAAGTGGGGGGCGCTGAACTTGCTCTCGCTCAGGCGGCGGGCCACCACGGAGCGCATCTGGGAGATGGGCTTATCGGTATGGCTTTCCTGTCCCGGTGCCAGGGTGGCAACGGCCGGGCCTGTGCCCGCCGCAGGTTTGGGCTTATAGTTGTCGATATCTCTTTTAATGATTCTTCCGCCTTCGCCCGTGCCTTCCAGCTCATCCAGCCGGATACCTTTCTCCTTGGCCATTTTACGGGCCAGCGGGGATATCTTCAGGCGGTCGTCGGAAGAGGCTTGCTTATCATGGCTGTCGTCAGCGCTGGGCGCGGCGGAGGATGATGCTTCGGGCGCCTCGGGTGCTTTGGTGGCCTGTGGCATATCGCTTTCATCTTCCAGGTAAGGAGTAATGTCGGTGCCTTCCTTGCCCACGATGGCAATAATGTCATTGACCTTAGCCGCCTGGCCGGCCTCCACACCGATGTACAGCAGGGTACCTTCCGCGTAGCCCATCACTTCCATCGTAGCTTTGTCGGTTTCTACTTCGGCCAGCACATCATCCGCTTTTACCTTATCGCCCTTGCTTTTCAGCCAGCTCACGATCTTGCCTTCCTTCATCGTATCGCTGAGCAGCGGCATGCGGATCACGGTAGCTTCGCCGGGTTTGCCCTTGGGTTTCTCTGCCTTGGGAGCGGCGGGCGCGCTCTCTTTCGCGCTTTCCTTGGGGGCGGGAGCCGGCTGCGCTTTCGGCTGCTCCGGCTGGCCGCTTTTGCCTTCCTGCTCCAGCAAAGGCTTATAATCTTCTCCTTCCTTACCTACAATGGCGATAATGCCGTTTACGGGAGCCGCTTTGCCTTTTTCCACACCTATATAGAGCAGGGTGCCTTCCACATAGGGCATCACCTCCATAGTTGCTTTATCGGTTTCTACTTCTGCAATTACATCGTCCGCTTTTACTTTATCTCCCACTTTCTTATGCCACTCCGCTATCACGCCTTCTTTCATCGTGTCGCTCAACAGCGGCATACGGATTACTTCAGCCATAGTTTGTTTATTATCAGGTTTTTTTTGAACGCTCAAAAATAGCTATTTTGGATTGAAAAAAGTCATGGCTTTCAAAATGATGACCAATATTAACGCAACGGGCTCAGGTACAGCGGGGCAGGGCCGCGACCGGGCGCCTGCAGCGCGGGGAGCATTTAAAGCGATAGGGTAAAAGTGAAAGGGGAAAGCATAAAAAAAAGCCGCACGTATGTGCGGCTTTTTAAAATTTTATGGAGGTTATACCCTGAAGTGGGCAAACGCCTTGTTGGCATCGGCCATACGGTGCGTATCTTCTTTCTTTTTGAAAGCGCCACCCTCGCCTTTGCTGGCAGCCACGATTTCGTTAGCCAGTTTGTCGGCCATGGTTTTCCCGTTGCGCTCGCGGCTGTAACGGATCAGCCATTTCATGCTCAGGGATATCTTACGATCGGCACGAACTTCGGAAGGGATCTGGAACGTGGCACCACCAATACGGCGGCTGCGCACTTCTACGGACGGAGTAACGTTTTGCAGCGCTTTTTTCCAGATTTCATAGCCGTCTTCAGAAGTCATCTGGCTCACCTTATCGATTGCATCGTAAAAGATGCTGAAAGCAACTGTTTTTTTACCTTCCCACATCATGGTGTTCACGAAGCGGGTAACTTGTTTATCGTTAAACTTCGGATCCGGAGCCAGAGGGTGTTTTTTAGCTTGCGCCTTTCTCATTGATTTTTAATTTTTAAATTTCAGGGCTGAATTTCTTCAAGAATTAAAACTTTACTCAGCCTTTGATGTAATAAGTTGATCTTTATCTGGGAGAACCGGCTTATTTCTTAGCCTTTTCCTTTTTGGTACCGTATTTGGAGCGGCTCTGCTTACGGTCTTTCACGCCGGCAGTATCCAGGGCGCCGCGCACGATGTGGTAACGTACGCCCGGCAGGTCCTTCACACGACCGCCGCGGATCAGCACGATGCTGTGCTCCTGCAGGTTGTGTCCTTCACCCGGAATGTAGGCGATCACTTCAATTTTGTTGGTAAGACGTACTTTAGCTACCTTACGCAGTGCCGAATTCGGCTTTTTGGGGGTTGTGGTGTACACACGGGTGCACACGCCGCGGCGTTGAGGACAATCATCCAGTGCGGGGGATTTTGATTTAGCTTTGATCTGGGTACGTCCTTTACGAACTAATTGTTGTATAGTAGGCATTCCTGTTAATTGAAAATTTTTTGGACTGCAAAAGTATAACTTTTTTATTATCCGACAAATTTTTTTTCTTCCTGAAAATTAGGTGGAAAAAAAGAGCTTCTCTCCAGGGAAAAGGCGCCTGCTTTATATACCCGCCGGTGAGCCCCCGAAGTTACTCCTTCCGCACTAAAAACAGAATAATGTATTCATACTGAACTGCCGGGGCCATTGACCCCGGCAGTTCAGTAAAATTATGAGGACCTTTTCCCCCGGTTTATTTTAAGATAGTGCGGCTGATAACAATACGCTGTACCTCGCTGGTGCCTTCGTAGATCTGGGTGATCTTGGCATCCCGCATCAGGCGTTCTACGTGGAACTCCTTTACGTAGCCATACCCGCCATGGATCTGCACGGCTTCGTTGGTTACGCTCTGGGCGATCTCGGAAGCATACAGCTTGGCCATGGAGCCGGCCAGGGTGTAGTCTTGTCCCTGGTCTTTCAGCCAGGCGGCTTTCAGGCACAGCAGGCGGGCGGTTTCTATCTGGGTAGCCATGTCGGCCAGCTTAAAGGCCACCGCCTGGTGGTTCATGATCTCGGTACCGAAGGCTTTGCGCTCCTTGGAGTATTTCAGCGCCAGCTCGTAGGCGCCGCTGGCAATGCCCAGCGCCTGGGAAGCAATGCCGATACGGCCCCCGCTGAGGGTCCTCATGGCAAAGTTGAAGCCGAAGCCGTCTTCCCCGATGCGGTTCTCCTTGGGCACTTTTACGTCCTGGAAAGAGATGCTGTGGGTGTCGCTGCCGCGGATGCCCAGCTTGTTTTCCTTAGCGCCTACGGTAATGCCGGGCGTATCTTTATCCACGATGAAGGCGTTGATTCCCTTGTGCTTTTTGGCTACATCGGTTTGGGCGATCACCAGGTAGGTAGATGCCGAATTGCCATTGGTGATCCAGTTTTTAATGCCATTGATCACATAATGATCTCCTTTGTCTTCCGCAGTAGTGCGCTGGGAGGTGGCATCGGAGCCCGCTTCGGGCTCGCTCAGCAGGAAGGCGCCGATCTTCTGGCCGGAAGCCAGGGGCACAAGGTATTTTTGTTTTTGTTCTTCCGTTCCGTAGGTTTCCAGGCCCCAGCATACCAGCGAGTTATTCACGCTCATCACTACGGAGGCGGAAGCGTCTACCTTGGATATCTCTTCCATAGCCAGCACGTACGACACCGCGTCCATACCGGAACCGCCGTATTTCGGGTCGACCATCATACCCATGAAGCCCAGCTCTCCCAGCTTCTTGATCTGTTCGGCGGGGAATTTCTGGTGTTCGTCGCGTTCAATAACGCCGGGCAGCAGTTCATTCTGGGCAAAATCGCGGGCGGCCTTTTGTACGGCCAGCTGTTCTTCGGAAAGTTGGAAGTTCATAAAGAGTTATTGTGATTTTTAGTGACCTGTAAGTCAAAACAGGCTGCAAAAATAATTTTTTAAGCGGTACCAGCAAATACCGGACCGAACATCCGCCTGGTGTGGCGGACAATGCAAAAAATAAGATGTATTATTTTTTCGGAATTTATATTAATTTCAGCGCTATTCGCCTTATCTTTCCCGCCTTAAACCATTAACCGCTTATGACTACTCCAATCCCAGAAGCTCTGGCAATTGCCGACACAAAAAACTGGCGCGAATTTTACGGCGAAAACATGGGTGTAGACCCCAACGGCCCTGATGTGTTCAGGGGTTTTCGGATTCCTATCAACGATTTCCATGAATTGCTGGATAAGGCGAGGGAGATCGACAATGACAACCCGGGCAACCCCGTAGTTGCCGTAAGGATCTACCTGGCGCGGCATACAGAAGGGCCGTCCAAAGACCAGATGCACGTGGTGCTGGTGCCGGTGGTGCAGGGCGACGACCCCTTAATGTTTCCTTACGGAGTGGATATGCTGAGCTTCGGCGGGACATCTGCGGTGTATGACTTCACCACCCCTTGCCCCGAGCAGTGCGACAAGCGGAGCCCGCTGTATAGTTCCAAAGCCGGCGTATAATATTCAACTGATCGCTGCGCGGTTATGTCAACATTTTACATGGGGGTGATCGTGCCTTCGGCAATCCTTTTGCCGTTGGTGATCGCTCTTTTCCAATACCGGTACTGGCAGATGCCGGAAAGGCTGGTGTTTTTTTACCTGCTGCTTTCGGGTGTGTTCAACCTGGCGGCGAAGCTGACCTCGGACAGGGCCGTAAACAACCTGCCGCTGCTGCACCTGTATACCGTAGCGGAGTTCTGCCTGCTGGCTGCGGTTTTCCGCAGTATCTTTACGGTGGCATGGATACGCAGGGCATTGCTGGCGCTGATGATCCTGTTCCCGGTAGTGGCCTGGATCTACATCCGGCAAACAGACAGCCTTTTCTCCTATAATGTAGTGCCGCGGTTCCTGAGCAGCCTGCTGCTGACGGGGCTATGCCTGTATTTCCTGATCCGGGACCTGGCCCGCCCGGCAGATGCGCGATCCCGCTTCAACCTGATCGTGGTAGTGGGGATGCTGCTCTACTTTTCCGGCGCCTCGGCCTTATTTGGCCTTGCAGAGTCTATCCGGCAGGATAAGGAGCTGAATACGGTGATCTGGAATATCCATGCCACCTTTGTATTGATCATGTACCTTATATTCGGCGTAGCGTACCTAAATATCCCAAAGACAAAATGAGCACCTATGGTTATGTTATTGTAGGCATGTCGGCTTCTTTCCTGCTTTCGGTAGGTATCCTGCTCTTTTACCTGAAATACAGGCAGAACCTTTCCCGGCAGCAGTACCGCATGAAAGTGGCCGAGGTGCAGCACCAGAAAGAGCTTCTGCACACGGTGATCGCCTCCCAGGAGCAGGAGCGCAGGCGTATCGGCATGGACCTGCATGACGAGGTCGGCTCCGCTCTTTCCTCTCTGCGCCTGATGATCGAAAATTTCGTCAGCCAGGACAGGGGAGCGCTTCCCGCCGAGCAGTTCAATATACAATGCAAGGAAGTGATCGATAAGGTAATTGTCAATGTCCGGCACATCTCGCATAACCTATCTCCTATGGTCAAAGGGGCTTACGGTTTTCATGATGCCATCTGCGATTTCTGCGACGGCGTGAGGCTGGGAGGGAAGCTGCAGGTGGAGGTGCAGTTCAGCGAAGCAAGCGCTGCGCTCAGCCTGCCCGACGCCACAGCCCTGGCTTTGTACAGGGTGATCACCGAGCTGGTGCAGAATACGGTCAAGCATGCCGGTGCCAGCATCATTACCCTCCGCTTCGACCTGGAAGGCGATAATTATGTGATCCGCTATGCAGATAACGGCATAGGCCTGCCGGAAGGCACAGGGCCGGGCAGGGCAGGCGGTGGTATGGGGCTGCGCAATATGGAAAGCCGGCTGAGCATGATCGGCGCGGAGTACAGTATAGGAAACCACCACGACAAGGGTTTCCGGGCCCGGATTGTTTTACCTCTTCAAACCAAACCATAAACCTCATGAGCGCTATACGTATTGCCCTGGTGGATGACCAGCAGTTATTCCGTAACGGCATTGCCTCGCTGATCGCCCATACCCCCGGCCTGGAGCTGACGCTGGAGGCGGATAACGGGCTGCACTGCCTGCAGCAGCTGGAAACGATCGCTGAACTGCCGCACATTGCCCTCGTAGATATGGAAATGCCGGTGATGGACGGCATGGAGCTGAATGCACGCCTGCATGCCCAATACCCCGATATAAGGGTGATCATCCTTTCGGTGCATGCCCGCGAACGCCTCATTGCAAGGATGATACAGGCGGGGGCAAGCGGCTACCTCTTCAAGAACTGCAACAAGGAAGAGCTGCTGACTGCTATCCAGACTACATACAGCAGCGGCTTTTATATCAATGCCCAGGTGCTGAAGGCCATGCAGTCGGCTTCGGCCAGGGAGGCCACCGTGAAAAATGTGAACGGGATCCCGATCGAAATCTCCGCCAGGGAAAAGGAAGTGCTGGCCATGATCTGCCGGGAGCTCACCAATGCGGAGATTGCGGCGCAGCTCTACGTAAGCGTGCGCACAGTAGAAGGCCACCGTAACAACCTGCTGAACAAAACAGGTTGCCGCAACACCGCCGGGCTGGTATTGTTTGCCATCAAGTACCACTTTTTCGAGCTGCCTTTCTGAGCCGGTTTTTCCCGGGCTTTTCCTTCCCCAAAAGAGAGGTAGAAATATGCGTTGCCCCCAATGCGTATTTCTGCGGCAAGGCTTCCTGTATCCATTCGGTTATTTTGCCCCGGATGCCGGAAAGGGCATAACCCCGAGCGCCGGACGGGCAGAGTATACAGGCCGCCAAAAATTATGGACCGCTATGTGGAAACAGTAAGAAGCAGATATGACTGCTTTTGCCAGCAAACTGGCCCGCGCCGATTCTTTTTTTTATGATATCACAGCGCCCCGTGCAACCTCGGAGGATTTGCAGGGCGCCACCTTACAGCGGTTTGATTGCCGCAGCTTCCAGGAAGCCGATGTTCAGCGGGAGCTGGACCGGTTTATCGGATCGGTAGCCAAAGCCAGGATCGGAGCTTCGCCAACCTATTTCAGCGGCATATTTTAGTGCGTACGGCGCTGTGCATTAGGCAGCGGCCTTCACAACCCGGCAGACTTAAACCTGCCGGATTTGTGCAATTCAGGATATGCCTGCATCCCGATAATGCAGGGCAATGCAATTATTTACCAGCAGGAGATAATTGTCCTGCGATTTTTCGCTCTAAGAAATGAAGGACATCCTCCGTCTATTGATACAGGAAAATGATTTTTTCATTGCTAAAAAAACAGGACTATGAAGATTCCTAAAGTATTACTCGGCGCTATGCTGGTGGGCATCGCGGTACAGACAACGACATCCTGTACCAAGAAAGAGCAGGCAAAGATCCAGCCCATGCCGGAACAGCAAAAGGAACAGGCGCAGCCGCCAAACTATGATCCCTGCCCTGCCTGTGGAATGGGTTAAACCTGGAGTATGGCACAAGTACTTGCTGCATTGGCCTGTAACCTGGATGCCGGTATCTTATCGGCATCCCTGCCTCTTTTTGCGGAAGAGCAGGTGGAGGCCCTGGAATGGTCCTTCGATGCTTTGTTCCGGGCGAAAGAAGTGCCGGAGTGGTTCTACGAGCTGATCGGGCTGTACGGCAGGGAGCAGCGGCTGATCGGGCACGGCGTTTTCTTTTCCCTTTTCTCGGGAAGATGGCTCCCCGAGCAGCAGGAGTGGCTGCAGCAGCTCAGGCAGCTTTGTGCACGCTTTACCTTCGACCATGTTACCGAGCATTTCGGCTTTATGACCGGAGCCGACTTCCATCATGGCGCTCCCCTGGCCATACCTTATACGCCGGTTACGCTGGCCATAGGCAGGGACCGGCTGGCGCGCATCCAGGATGCCTGCCGGTGCCCGGTAGGGCTGGAGAACCTGGCATTTGCCTATACGGCCGATGAAGTGAAAAGGCACGGCGAGTTCCTGGAGCAGCTTGTAGCGCCTGTAAACGGCTTTATTATCCTGGACCTCCATAACCTTTACTGCCAGCTGCATAACTTTTCTTTTGACCTGCACGCCCTGCTGGAGCTTTATCCCCTGCACCTGGTGAGAGAAATTCATATTTCCGGGGGCAGCTGGGAGCAGGCCGAGGGAGCGCCGGGCGGGGAAGTGCGCCGGGACACGCACGACGACCGTGTGCCTGAAGCAGTCTTTGAACTGCTGGAGGAATGTATTCCCTTATGTCCTCAGCTGAAATTTGTGGTGCTGGAGCAGCTGGGGGCCGGCCTGCAAACTCCCGGAAGCCATCAAGGGTTCCGGGAGGATTTCCTGAAGATGAAGGGAGCGATCGCTAAAGCGGATCGGAAGCGGCTGGGTACAAAAGCAAACCTTTTCCTGCCTTCGGCCCCTGTGATCCCTTTAGTCCCGGCAGAAGACGAAACGCTGTATGCGCAGCAACTGGAGCTTTCGCGTATCCTGGAAACAGCCGGAGGATATAAGGAGGCAAAGGAAGCCCTGGAGCGCTCTTCGCTTGCGGGCAGCGACTGGCACACGGAGCGCTGGGAGCCGTATATGCTGGAAACCGCCCTGCAGATCGCCCGGAAATGGAAGAAAATTTAGAAGAAGCGTTCGGCTACCAGCCCGTAGGTGATCAAAGTAGTTTCTCGCCGGGTTCGGCTAACCTGGTTGTAGGCAACGGAGGTGGTGAAGCTCAGCCACTTCCATATTTTGATACCCAGGCTGGCATTGGCGGTTATAATAAAATCTCCCCCGTAATTTAAAGAAGGCTGGTAAAAGCCGGTGCTGCTGAAGGTGATCAGCTCTTTATATTTATAGCGGAACTGCAGCCGCAGGGAGTTGCGGAAGGTCTGGTAATCCAGTACCTGCTGATCTTCCTGGATCACGCTGCTTCTTTCATACAGGAACCCGTCGCTGACACCGATCATCATATCTTCCCGGTCAATGAACCGGTACGCCGCGCCCAGCCCCGATTGCAGCTGGCCCCTGATCTTCAGGGAAAAGCTGGAGGTAAAGTTGACCAGCCCCCAATAGTAAAAGCGGGATTTCCGGGTGTACAGGTTAAAATCAAGCGCTGAGCTGAAGTCGTTATTGGTCAGCTTTTCAGGCGTGTTGCCGTAGATCCAGCTGTTGGACGAGTTCATCACGAAACGTTTTTTGCGCAGGCTGTATTTAACGCTGTTGTTCAGCAGGTAGGTCAGGCCGTCATCGGTCCGGTTGAAGGTACCTGAAGAAGACAGGTGGATCATGTGATGAACGGAATCGCTGAACTGGGCCATAGATGAAGTGCCGTATATGCACAGCAGGCACAGGATAAATAAATACTTCACGAGCCAAAAGCAGCTCCGAACGGTTGCAGGGAGCAAAGATACCATTATGCAAAGATAAGCATGAGGTAACAGCTGTGGGGTATTATGGTTGCAGCAAGGCCCAGGCTTTCCGGTAATAATTTATCAGCTGGCGGTCATGTGTAACTGTCTGATGAAACTGCAACAGGCTGCGGACGTGGTATTGAGGTGCTATTTTCCGGTTGCTGCATATTTTGGCCAGGCATTCCGAGCACAGCCATAAACGCTGCCTGTCGCTTTCTGCCAGGGAATTGCTGCCGTTCATGCAGCATTCATATTGCACACAGTGCGGGATGCCAAAGATATGTCCTGTTTCATGAGCAGCTACCTGCAGGACACGTCGCTCTGTTTTTGCGAATGCAGCTTTGGCTTGGTGATAGTTCCCCAAACGGGCAATGCTCCAGACCCCTACCCGGGATTGTAGTCCTGCCTGGCCAAATACAAAATTCCAGTCATCTGCAGGATAAAGATCATTCGCAGAAAACGCAATAAGAGCGAATGCGCTGTCCGGCATCAGCGCCGGAAGCAGGCTGTCAAGCAGGAAGGTTGTCTTTAATTGTATACCGTAACTGTTTTTCCTGGTATACTCCGCCGGGATGGAACTGACAGGAATTGCAGGCAATTCTGCAACCGGCAACTGAAAAAAAGCCTGTAGGTAGGTGCGGGTATGGGCGATAAGCTGCCTGCTTTGGGCATCAAATGTACCTAACTGAACAATGTACAGGCTGCATTGCCTGGCAGTGGGCGAAGGCGGATTTTTTTTGAGATAAACGTTCAGGGGTTCCTGCACTTCCGTATGATACGTTATCCAGTCTTCCGGCAACGGATTCTTCTTAGGCTCGTCTAATGCAGATAGCTTCTTGCATTCGCCCCGCAGCGTTTCTTCTGCCGATGGTTGCGTGCAGGATAGAAGGAAGAATGACAAAAGGATGAACAGGTGGTATCGCATTGACTGTTATTCAGACGCATCTGCTTTGAAAATACATAATGCCTGCGGGTTTTTATTGTAAAATAGTTATATCTATTTCAGGGCTCCATATCGATAGGGTAGCGGGCAGAAAAAATGCCGTCCCCGTGGAGGACGGCAATCTGGTCAAATGGAAAATAAAGTGCAGGTTACAGGTGAATAGCCTCGCCCAAGGCTACCTCGATCGCATCTTTCACCGCTTCGCTCATGGTCGGGTGAGGGAAGATGGTATCAAGCTGTTCGTGCCAGGTGGTTTCCAGCTTGCGGGCGGTTACTGTTTCAGAGATGATCTCTGTAACGTTGGCGCCGATCATGTGGGTGCCCAGCCATTCGCCGTATTTGGCATCGAAGATCACTTTTACGAAACCTTCGTTAGCGCCTGCGGCAGTGGCTTTACCGCTGGCAGAGAAGGGGAACTTGCCCACCTTGATCTCGTAGCCGGCCTCTTTTGCCTGCTTCTCGGTCATACCTACCGAAGCAATTTCGGGCGTGCAGTAAGTACAGCCGGGCACATTGCCGTAATCCAGCGGTTCAGGCTGATGGTCGAACTTACCTTCAGCTTTGCCGATAGCCTCAATGCAGATCACGGCTTCTTTCATGGCTACGTGTGCCAGCGCCTGGCCGGGAACGATGTCGCCGATAGCATATACGCCCTCTACATTGGTTTTGTAGTAAGGGTCTACGGTCACCTTGCCTTTATCGGTAGCAATGCCCAGCGTTTCCAGGCCTATGTTCTCGATATTGGTGGCAACGCCTACTGCGCTCAGGAGCACGTCTGCTTCCAGGGTTACTTCGCCATCGGCGGTTTTTACGGTGGCTTTTACGCCGGGGCCGGAGGTGTCTACTTTTTCAACGGAAGAGCTGGTCATGATAGTCATGCCTTTCTTCTTGAAGTTCTTTTCCAGCTCTTTGGAGATATCTTCATCTTCCACGGGAACAATGCGCGGCATAAATTCCACGATGGTTACCTGTGTGCCTATGCTGTGGTAAAAATAACCGAATTCCACGCCGATGGCGCCGCTGCCTACCACGATCATGGACTTAGGCTGCTGGGGCAATACCATAGCTTCGCGGTAGCCAATCACTTTTTTGCCGTCGATAGGCAGGTTAGGCAGCTCACGGCTGCGGCCGCCGGTAGCCAGCACCACATGCTTAGCCTGGTGCGTAGTTACATTGCCGTCGGCGCCGGTTACTTCTACTTCTTTTTTAGCATTCAGTTTTCCATGACCCACCAGCACGTCGATCTTGTTCTTCTTCATGAGGAACTGGATGCCTTTGCTCATTTTATCGGCAACCCCGCGGCTGCGCTTGATCACTTTTTCAAAGTCAACTTTGGCGCCTTCCACCAGCATGCCGTAATCCTGGGCATGGCTGATATATTCAAATACCTGCGCGGATTTCAACAGGGCCTTGGTAGGGATACAACCCCAGTTCAGACAGATCCCGCCCAGGCTTTCCTTTTCAACGATTGCTGTTTTGAAGCCCAGCTGGGAAGCACGGATAGCGGCAACATATCCGCCGGGGCCACTACCGATTACGATCACGTCGTATGCCATAAGAGTAGAAATTGATTGTTTTTCAAAGTTATAAAACAGGGCAAATGTAGGCAATTAAAAGCAAAATACAGGTGCCTGTGCACGATACGGGATCGCTTCCAGGACAAAGATCCACATAAGCTCCTTCCTGCCTCTGGTGGCCATACATCAGGAGAACGGCAGATGGATAGGAAATGCCCGGCCTTACTTTCCATAGGATAATGCTTGTAGTTTTGGCTTAATGTGTTTTTTTTACACGCAAAAGAACCTTATATGAAAAAACAGTTACTTACTGCCGCGCTTTCCGGCGCAGCAATGGCTGCTCTGGCCCAGCCTGCTATCCAGGCCAGTCAATTCAATTTCCTGTCTGCCGGCTCTTTTACATATAAGTATCAGGCCGGGCAAACGGCCGTATCGCCGGGGCCTTCGGGGGCTAACGTAACCTGGAACTTTACCTCGCTGGGACAGGGAAGCAACCTCAGCTATACGACTGCCGCCTGCCCCGGAGATAGTGATTGCGGTACTTTTCCCGGCGCCAATCAGGTGCTGAACGTGGGCACTATGGCCAAGCTGTATTATGAAAAAACAAACTCGGCTCTGGAACAGGTGGGAGAAAAGGCAAGCGGGACTATGGTATATTCCGATCCTATGAGATACATGCAGTTTCCCATAACCTTCAATCAGACCTACAGCGACACCTATGCTTCTTCCAATGGTTCCGACACAAGGAACGGAACTGTAACCAGCACGATTGACGGATATGGCACGCTGCAAACACCTGCAGGCACCTATACCGATGTGCTGCGCCAGAAAATTGTGGAGCATGCAACGGTAACTACCAACGGGATGACCTCAACGATGATCCTTACCCATTATTACTGGATGAAAGCCGATATGCACCATTATATAATGAGCATCGTTTCGGCCGAGATCACCGGTACGCCGGTTCCGGTACCTGCAACATATGCAGTAGCCTATACCACTGCCACAGGCAGCGTAGGTATAGACGCACAGGCGGCGCTTGCCGGCAAGGCCGATATTTACCCCAATCCCGCCGATAAAGATCTCAGGATTACCACGGATGATCTGCCTATAGGCCGGGTGGAGATATTCAATATTCTCGGACAAAAGCTGCTGGACAAAAATATAGATAAGCCACACTGCTTCTCCGTTACGCTGAACGGCCTGGAGCTGAACAGCGGCCACTATTTTGTGAAGATCAGCACGGAAAAAGGATTGATTACAAAACAGGTGGTTATCCGCTGAATTATTCCGTATCCGGAAAAGGGGACGGCAATCGTATGGGGCCGCCCCTTTGTTTTTTTAGCGCGTTTCGCGGGCTTGCGTGCCACATTGTATTGCGCCGACAGGGCGGTGACAGCCTGGTATGCTTTAGGATGCGCAATTGGGAATCGCTCCCTTTTAAAAAAGTGCCGGACCACCGGCTTCTTCCCCATGGCCTGCGCGTTAAAACGCCGATGCATCCTGCGCAGGCAGATACATCGGCGTTGTGTTTTTGAATGAACTGCGTGCACCGGCTATGGCTGCCCAGTACCGGATATTGTATGCGGCACTGATCCTGGATGTTTTGCCAGCGCACAGGCCCGGAAGCGCCCGGGCTTAATGCTTCACGAACTTCATGCTTTGGATCTGGCCGGAGCCCGGATGGCTGATCCTGATAAAGTAAGTTCCTGCCGCCAGGTTTTGTACATTGATTACTTCTTTACCATTCAGAATGGCGCCCTCCGTCACTTTCTTCCCGTACATGTCAGAAACAAAGTAATCGCATTTCTCCCCTGACCGGGGCAGGGTCAGCGTCACGAAGTCGCTGGCAGGATTGGGGGATATTGTAATGCCTTCCAACGCCTTCATGCCTTCGATAGCGGTTGGCTGAGAGGGCCTCCAGTGCGGCAACGTAATATTCTGGATGGTCCATACAAGCGTGGGCACCGACTGTTTGTCCACATCTATGAGCTCATAAGCGGCGCTCTTGCCCCAGATGGTATATCTTCCGGAAATGGCCATCGCGGAAACCGGGTTGTAATCGGGACTGAGGCAGATATCCTGGTAGGCAGTTGGCGTGGTAGGCATAAAGCTTCCGTCCGTCAGGTCCAGCCCTACGAAGGTATTGTTCTGGGCAGAAGGAGGTCCTGGCAGGTAAGCGGTATGCCATCCTATGGTGATGTAATCGCCTACATAAGAAATAGCCGGGAGGCGGTTTGCATAGCCGGCAATGGAAGGAGGGAACCCTGCGGCCCCGGCATTCAGCACCCTGGTGCTGGTGGAAGTAGTCCCGGTATAGGAGTTGAACAGAATGTTATAGGTGGAGGAACCCGGGTTGTGCTGCATCATTGTAATGGCAAAGCGTTCCGTATTGTTCAGCGGCGATGCTATCCTTGGGTTGTGGAGGCTGTAGCCGGGATAAGCCGGGGAGCTTACCGTAGGACCCGTGCCTGCGGTAAAGGGCCTCATGGCGATCTTCCAGCCCGACCTGCTTGAACGGAGGCCCACCACCTTTACTTTCATATTGGGTACCACATTGCTGTGCTGCAGCGATACATCCGGCTGTATATGGTCGCTGTAAATGGTGTTGTTGGCAGGCGTGGTAGGCACCGGCATTGATCCCGCCGGGAGTATGCCTGTTTTGCAATATGTCTGATCGTTCACCTGGTAGGCAATTGCATAGTTGCCGTCGTTGTCGGCGTCGATATTGATGCAGATAAAGCTGTCGCTGGGAGGATGATAAGTATGAATCAGCATCGGGGCGGACAACGGCTCGAAAGCGGGTGGCGAGGAAGTGATAACGAACCGGCTCCACGACATACAGTAGCCGCCGTTGGAGGGGCTGTAGTACACGATTAAAGCGCATATCCTGGTATCGTTTTCAATCAAGACCACGTCAGGATCGTAGGCGTCTGACGGCAAGGAGAGGCTCCCGGCCGTACCGGGCATGTGCGAACCGTTCCAGTAAAACCGCGGGGCGGCGCCTACCGCATGATCGGTTACCGTCACATTCAGGAAGTTGGCAAACCAGACGCTCGTTGACCCGTACGGGCCGCTAAACTCGGCGCGGGTATCGGTGCCCACGTTCCACACCTTGTTTACGGCGTTAAGATTGGAATAGATCGTTTGGGGTGCAGTCGGAGGCACATATTGCGCCCTTGCCGATAAAGCCGCAGCCATAACCAGGCCAGCGGCGATTGGTGCGATCACTTTCATAAGCATGTGTTTTGGATTGTATAATGGTTTTGGTTTCCTGTTACTAAAATTGGAAATATATACCGGAACCCAAAGCTGCAGTACATGATATTGCTCTTTTGTTTTATAAACGTGCATTTTAAAGCATAACCATGTACCGGACTGCCGGAGGCGGGGAGCCTGCGCTGCGGCCGGAACGCCATATTTCCATTCCCTGTTCGTGCAGGCCCGGCGACTGTAGCAGGAGCTTGATTGCAGCCCTGACTTTAAAAGCAGGGCCCGCTTCTGAATAAGATTTAAAGCGCCGGTGCACCCTTCGGGGAAGAACGCACCAGCGCTTGTTTGGGACGAGCGGTACTCATACGGTCAGGCGCTGCGCTGTACCGGGTAGCTGCGCCTGCGCAGCTCCGGATGTTTGCCAGCGCGCAGCGTGCGCATCGGATTTAATGCTTTACAAATTTCACGCTTTGGGTGTGGCCGGTACCGGAATGGCCGATCCTGATAAAGTAAGCGCCCTTTGCCAGCTGATGCACGTCTATCGCTTCCTTCCCGTTGGAGATAGTGCCTTCCAGCACTTTTTTACCGAGCATATCCAGTACGGCGTAGCTGTACTTTGTGTCGGGCCGTGGAACCTTCACCGTAAGGATACCGGATGCAGGGTTGGGAGCAGCCGAGAATCCGGCAGAGGTTGCCAGCCCGGCGATCTGCGTGGGCTGGGAGGGCCGCCAAAGGCCCGTTACCATATCCCTGGCTACCCATACCAGTTGCGCTACCGGGTCGGCAGTTGCGGTTATCCGCTCATAAGCTGCGCTTTTGCCCCATATAGTATAGCGTCCGGAAAGAGCCATTGCAGAAAGCGGGTTGAAGTTAGGGCTTGGGCAAATATCCTGGTATTTCGTCGGAGTGGTAGGCATAAAGCTGCCGTCCTGAAGGTCCAGCCCTACAAAAGTATTGCTTTGCGGGGCAGGCGGCCCGGGTAAATAAGAGGTATGCCACCCGATCGAGATATAGTCGCCGACATAGGTAATGGCCGGGAACTGGTTTACATTACCGGCAATGGAAGGTGGGAATCCTGCTGCGCCTGCATTCAGTACCCTGGTACTGGTTGGAGTGATTCCCGTGTAGGAGCTGAACAGTATATGGTAAGTGGAAGAACCGGGGTTGTGCTGCATCAGCGTAACCGCGTAGCGCTCCGTATTATTCAGCGGCGATGCGATCCGGGGGTTGTTAAGGTTGTAGGGCGGAAATACGGGCGAGGAAACAGATGGGCCTGCAGCCCCGGCAAAGGTTCTCATCGCTACTTTGCAGACCGACCTGTTTTCACTAAGGCCCACGATCTTTACTTTCATATTCGGTATTACATTGCTGTGCTGCAGCGTTACATCGGGCTGTATATGGTCGCCGTAAACGGTGGTATTGCCGGGCGTGGTCGGTATGGGGGTAGTCCCGGGCGGAAGTGTACCCGTCTTGCAGTAGGTTTTGTTGTTCATCTGGTAGGCAATGGCATAATTGCCGTCGTTATCCGAATCGATATTGATGCAGATGAGGCTGTCTTCAGCGGGGAGATAGGGCTCGATGAGCATCGGGGCCGACAGCGGCTCGAAATAAGTTATAGTAGTACTGCCGGAAACAGTATCCACAAACCGGCTCCACGACATGCAATAACCTCCGTTTATGGCGCTGTAGTATACAGCCAGGGCATAGATACTGGTGTTGTTTTCAATTAAGACAACATCAGGGTCATAAGCGTCTATCGGCAGGTATTGGCTGCCGAAAGTGGTGGTTGTATGAGAGCCGTGCCAGCAGAACAGCGGGCCATTAGCGTATACATGGTCCGTAACCGTTACGTTCAGGAAATTGGCGAACCAAACGCTCGTCGACCCGTAAGGGCCGTCGAATTCAGCGCGTGTGTCGGTACCCATATTCCAGATTCCCCTCATCGGGTTCAGGGACGAGTACACCGTTTCCGGTGCGGTGGCCGGTGTATATTGTGCCTTTGCCGTAAAGGCCAAAGCCAAAGCCAGGCAAATGGTAGCTGCTTTTTTCATAATCATACTTGTTTAAGATGAAAAATGTGAATACTGTTTGGCGCCTGTCACAAAAATGGAATTATATATCGGAGCCTAAAAGCTGTAATGCACGGGTATGCCTGCTTTTTTTACAGCTATGCAGCCCTGTGACACAGCTATGCTATAGCTGCGGATACAACTGTTGCCTTATATAAAGTTCCCGGTATGCGCCATTGCAGGATTGCGGCAAGGGCCCCGGCGCATCGTATCCCGTATTTGCGGGAAAGGTTAATCCCTTAAATAGCTTAATTTTGCAGCTTATTTAAAAAAATGTTCTGCCTGGATGCAGAACCGGCATTATATGTTATTAGCATTAAATAATGTTTCCTTCTCATTTGGCGCGCGCCCGATGCTCCGGGAAGCCAGCTGGCAGATCGGGGAGGGGGAGCGCATTGGCCTGATAGGGCCTAATGGCGCAGGAAAATCAACGCTGCTGCGCCTCATAATGGGCGAGTACACCATCGAAGGAGGGAATATCCAGCGGGCCAATGATACAACGATCGGTTTCTTTAACCAGGACCTGCTGAGCTTTTCGACCGACGATTCGATCCTTTCGGTGGGAATGACGGCTTTTGAAAAGGCCGTAGCCATCGAAAAGGAGATGGAAAGCATTATGAAAGACCTGGAAACCAACGGGGATGACGAAGACCTGCTGCTGCAATACAGCGAGGCGCTGCACGATTTCGAAATGGCAGGAGGCTATGAAATGGAGCATCGTACGGCAGAAGTGCTGGAAGGCCTGGGCTTCTCTACCAGCGACCTGCAGCGCCCCTATAACGAATTCAGCGGAGGCTGGCGTATGCGTGTGCTGCTGGCGAAGCTGATGCTGCAGCAGCCCGATATCCTGATGCTGGACGAACCGACCAACCACCTCGACCTCCCCTCCATCGAATGGCTGGAGCGCTACCTGCAAAGCTATCCCGGCACGGTGATCATCGTATCGCACGACCGTTATTTCCTGGACAGGATGGTAACCCGCATCGTGGAGCTGTTCCAGCAGGAGCTGATCAGCTACAGCGGCAACTATTCGTTCTATGAAACGGAAAAAGCCACCCGCATGGAGTTCCTGGAAAGAGAATATGAGAACCAGCAGAAATACATCAGGCAGCAGGAGCGTTTTATTGAACGATTCAAGGCCAAAGCCAGCAAGGCCACACAGGCGCAGAGCCTCATGAAAAAGCTGGATAAGCTGGAACGGGTAGAGCTGCCGGAAGACAGCGTGCCCAGGATGAATATCAGCTTTGATGTAGAGCGGCAGCCGGGCAAGATCATTTGCGATCTGAAGCATGCATCCAAGCGCTATGGTCCTGTGGAAATACTGAACAATGCCAGTGCGGAAATAAACCGGGGCGACAAGATAGCCCTCGTAGGCGCTAACGGCAAGGGTAAATCCACGCTGATGCGTATCGTGGCCGGCATGGAGCCTTTCCAGGGAGCGCGCAGCGGATGGCATAACGTAAAAGCCAGCTTTTATGCCCAGCACCAGCTCGAATCGCTGCACCTGGAGCATACCATCCTGGAAGAGATGAAGACCTGCGGCAGCGGCAAAACGGAACTGGAGCTGCGCCAGCTGCTCGGATGTTTTCTCTTCAGCGGCGACGATGTGTTCAAGAAGATCAAAGTGCTTTCAGGTGGAGAAAAAGCCAGGGTAGCGCTGGCCAAGGTCATTGCAGGCAAGGCCAACTTCCTGCTGCTCGACGAACCGACCAACCACCTGGATATGCAATCGGTGGAGCTGCTTATTGAAGCGCTGAACCAATATGAAGGCACTTATATCCTGATCTCGCACGACCGCTACTTCGTAAGCCGTACAGCCAATAAATACTGGGAAATAGAGGACGGTAAGATCATTGACTTTCCCGGCACCTACGACGAATGGGTTGTCTGGAAACAGGAAAGGCAGGAGCGGATCAGGCAGCAGGCAGCCGGGACACCTGAACCTAAGAAGGCGCCGGAGCCTAAAAAGGAGGCCAGGCCCGCGGAGAGCAGGGAGCAGAACGACCGCAAGAAGGAGCTGCAGAAACATCAAAAGGAATTTCAGAAGGTCGAGGAGCAGCTGGCTAAAGCCGATGCCGAGAAAAAGAAGCTGGAGCAGGAAATGGCAGATCCGGCCATATATGCCGACAAGAGCAGGTTCCTTGAGGCCGAAGCCAGATATAAAGCCTGCGTGGCAACGCTGGAGCAGCTGCAGCTGCAGTACGACCGCATTTTCGAAAAAATGCTGGAGCTGGAAGGATAATCCTTTCCTGTAATCGGATCAACGGGGAGGCGGCCAATCGGCCGCCTCCCCGTTGATGTTACCTGTCCCTAAAAGCTTGGGGGGCAGGCCGCTGCCGGAGCCTTAATGTTACATAAATAGCCTTAAATTTGCTCCCCATGAACAATCGCAAAATCAATCCGCAGGATGCCCTCGACTACCACAGCCAGGGGCGTCCGGGAAAAATAAAGGTAGTTCCTACCAAGAATACCAAAACGCAGCGCGATCTCTCCCTGGCTTACTCTCCCGGTGTTGCAGAGCCTTGCCTGGCCATCAAGGAAAATCCCGAAGACGTATATAAGTACACTGCCAAAGGCAATCTTGTAGCCGTGATCAGCAATGGTACCGCCGTGCTGGGCCTGGGCGACATAGGTCCCGAAGCAGGGAAGCCCGTGATGGAGGGAAAGGGAGTGCTTTTCAAGATATTTGCCGATATCGATGTGTTCGATATCGAGTTGAATGCAAAAGGCGTCGATGATTTTATCAGCGTGGTGAAGGCGCTGGAACCCACTTTTGGCGGCATCAACCTGGAAGACATCAAGGCGCCCGAATGCTTCGAGATCGAACGGAGGCTGAAGGAAGAGCTGAACATACCGGTTATGCACGACGACCAGCACGGCACTGCGATCATCTCGGCTGCGGCATTGCTGAACGCGCTGGAGCTGGTCAATAAGAAGATCGAGGAAGTAAAGTTTGTAGTGAATGGAGCAGGTGCGGCAGCGATCGCCTGTGCCAAGCTATACATAGAGCTTGGGGCCAGGAAAGAGAACATGCTGATGCTCGACAGCAAAGGAGTGCTGAACACCGGCCGTACCGGCCTGGATGCAATGAAGCAGGAGTTTGTGGCGGATACGCCGCTGAATACGCTTGAGGAGGCCATGAAAGGCGCCGATGTATTTATCGGCCTGAGCAAGGCCGGGGTGCTCACGCAGGATATGGTACGGTCGATGGCCACCCAGCCTATCGTATTTGCCATGGCCAATCCCGATCCGGAAATTACCTGGGACGATGCCTTAAGCACGCGCCCGGATGTGATTATGGCTACTGGCCGCTCCGACTATCCCAACCAGGTCAATAATGTGCTGGGCTTCCCCTTTATTTTCCGGGGGGCGCTCGATGTGCGTTCCCGGCAGATCAACGAGGAGATGAAGCTGGCGGCGGTACGCGCCCTGGCTGCCCTTACCCGCGAGCCGGTGCCCGATATGGTCACGATGGCATACGGTGAAAAAAATCTCTCCTTCGGCCCGCAGTACATTATTCCCAAGCCCCTGGACCCGCGCCTGCTTACCCGGGTGGCGCCTGCTGTGGCCCGGGCAGCTATGGAAAGCGGGGTGGCCCGCCAGCCCATCACCGACTGGGAAAAGTATGAGCAGGAGCTTTCCAACAGGCTGGGGCTCGATAACTACATTGTGCGGGTGCTGAATAACAAGGCGCGGAAAGACCCGCGTCGCGTGGTATTTGCGGAAGCCGACAATCTTAAGGTGCTGAAGGCCGCACAGATCGTGAAGGACGAAGGCATCGCTTACCCGATACTATTGGGTAACGAACGCAAGATCGGGCAGCTGCTGCTGGAGAATAATATAGACCTGAAAGGCGTGCCCGTGATCGACCCGCGCAGCGATGAGATGATCGAAAAACGGAACCGTTTCGGGGAGCTGTTCTTTGAAAAGCGCCAGCGCCGCGGCTTCAATATCTATGAAGCGAAGAAGATCATGAAAGAGCGCAACTATTTTGGTTGCATGATGGTAGAAACCGGCGAAGCCGACGCGCTGATCAGCGGGCTTACACGCAACTATCCCGATACCATCCGGCCGGCGCTGGAAGCTATCGGCATGGAGGAAGGCGTAAAAAAAGTAGCCGGCATGTACGTGATCCTGCGGCCGCAGGGGCCGTTGTTCCTGGCCGATACTACCGTGAACCTGAATCCCGACGCGGAAGAGCTGGCCGATATCACCATGCTCACGGCCAGGGAAGTGCGCCAATTCAATGTAGAGCCCCGCATTGCCCTGCTTTCCTACTCCAATTTCGGAAGCAGCCGCACCCCCGAAGCCATGATGGTGCGGGATGCGCTGCAGATCGTGAAAGCAAAAGACCCCGAGCTGGTAGTCGATGGCGAGATACAGGCTTCTATGGCCTTTAACAAAGAAATACTGAAAGACAGCTATCCCTTCTCTCCCCTGATCGAAGGCGAGGTCAACACTCTGATCTTTCCCAATCTTTCGGCAGGCAATATCGCCTACAACCTCCTGATGGAAGTAGGCGGCTTTGAAGTGATCGGGCCGGTACTGCTCGGTTTGAAGAAGCCGGTACATATCCTGCAGCTGGGCAGCTCGGTACGCCAGATATGCAGCATGGTGGCTATGGCGGTAATGGATGCCCAGGTAAAATGTGTAAAATAGTTATCTTTACGACCGGCCCTTTGGGGGCCGGTCGTATGCTTAAGCTGTGCCTATGCCTTTGTTCACGGTAGCTACCCCCTTTAACATAGACCTTGAATTTTCACTGGCGGCGTTTCACAAACGTATGCTGGCCTGGATGACAGACCTGCTGATCATCTTCGTTTACTGCTACATCATGCTCTTTTTTGTGCACCATTACCTGACCGGCGAAGAGGCAGGGGGGCGGAGCTACGGAGTGCAAAGCAAGCTATCGCTGTTCCTGCTCATTTTTACGGTAGCGGTCCCGGTGATGGCCTACCACCTGATCTTTGAATTGCTGATGAATGGCAGGAGCCCCGGCAAGCTCCTCCTGGGAATAAAGGTGATGAATAAAGAGGGCGCGTCGGCTACTTTTTCGCAGCTGCTGCTCCGCTGGATACTCTGCCTGCCCAACTACTTCCTGATCATTATCATTAACGCCCAGAGCCCCGCTGCGCTGTTCAGCATCGTGTTCCTGCTTGGAATAACCGCCTTGCCCGATGTGATCAGCATAGCCGTTTCTTCCAGGTCGCAGCGGCTCGGCGACCTGGCTGCCGGCACGGTTGTGGTCGATACACGCTATCGTATGGACATAGGCGAAACGATCTATATGGAAGTAGATGACGGCGACTATGAGCCGGTGTACCCGCAGGTGCTGAAGCTTACCGACCGCGATATCAACGGCATCCGCAACCTGCTCAGCGGGAAGCAGACCAGGGAATCGGAAAACTACCTGTACCGGGTGGCCTACCGCATCGAAGAGGTGCTCGAGATCAAAATGAACGGGGAGCCGCTCTCTTTCCTGCAAACCCTGCTTAAAGACTATAACTATTTAACCCAGAACAGGAACTGACCTCCAGGGCTTGTTGTAAGAAGCTTTCACATTGAACTATTTAGGACACGCGCTACTATCCTTCGGCAAGCCGGAAATACTGGCGGGAAACATGATCGGCGATTACGTAAAAGGACGGCACAGCCTCGGCGCTTTTCCCGAGGGGGTGAGGCTGGGATTGCTGCTGCACCGGAAGATAGACGGGTATGCCGATAAGCACCCGGCAAGCATCAGGGCGAGGAACCTGTTCCGCCCGGATTACCGGCTGTATGCCGGCGCTTTTGTAGACAGCCTTTACGATCATTTCCTCGCCAACGATCCCCGTTATTTTCCCTCGGAAAAAGACCTCTTCGCCTTTGCGCAGCAGGTATACCAGGTGCTTGAGCGGTTCAGCAGCCTGCTGCCCGAGCCGTTTCGGCGCATGCTGCCCTATATGGTCAGCGACAACTGGCTGTACAATTACCGCACGCTTAAGGGCATGCAGCAGTCTTTCCGTGGATTGGTGCAAAGGGCGCAGTACCTGGAGAGCAGCGACAGGGCCTACGAAATACTGGTAGCGCATTACTACGAACTGAACCAGTACTACTTCGACTTTATTGATGATATGGCATTATATGTCAAAAATGAGTTAAACCAGATATATCCAGAAGTATAGCACCTAACTTTGTAACGTTCCCAAAAAAATTTACAGGCGTCAGTATATCCGATCATGTCAAGATATTTTCTAAAAATACCTTTCTTCCTCTTTTCCTTTTGTTTCTTCTTTGTAGCATGTCAGACCGTATCCGAGCAGAACGCACAGGCCAGCCCGGTGATGAGTCCGCCGGATAATAGCTTCTCCACCGTTAAGCTGGGTTTTGCCGATACCAGCTCCGAGGAAGGGCAGCGTATGATCCGCAGCCTGGATTCTTTCTATCGCCGGGAGGTAAGCCGGGGGTTCAACGGCAGCGTGCTGGTGGGTTACAAGGGCAAGGTTATTTACGAACGTTATTTCGGGTATTGCAACAAGGCCGACGGCACTATACTTTGCTCCCAGAACCCCAGCCAGCTGGCATCCACCTCCAAGCCTTTTACCGCTACTGCTATTTTATGGCTGCACCAGAACAAGTACCTGAATATTGACCAGCCCGTGCAGAAATACCTGAAAGACTTTCCTTATCCTGATATTACCGTAACCATGCTGCTCAACCAGCGCAGCGGTCTGCCGGACTATACCAAAATGGGGAACCGCTACTGGAAGAGCAACGCCCCTATGTACAACGAAGACCTGCTGCAGATCTTCGCCCGGTACAGGCCGGCCCTGAACTCGAAGCCCAATACCCGCTTTGAATACAGCAATACCAACTACGCCATGCTCGCCCGGATCATTGAAGAGGTTTCCAAAATGCCGTATAAGCAGTTCATGAAGGAATTTATCTTCGAGCCGCTCGGTATGAAGAACACTTTTGTATACGATCCTGCCGACAGGAGCAAATACAACGACCGCATTACGCAGAGCTACCAGTACAACTGGAGCATCTATAAGGAAACCAATGAAGACGGCGTGTACGGGGATAAAGGCATCTATAGCACGGTAGAAGATATGTACCGCTGGGACCAGTCCTTCTATAACCATGTACTGCTGAATGAAAAAACGCTGCGCATGGCTTATACCGGCTATTCCAACGAACGGCCCGGTATCAAGAACTATGGTTTCGGCTGGCGTATGCTGAACCTGCCCGACGGCTACAAGATCATTTACCACAACGGCTGGTGGCATGGCAACAATACAGTGTTCTACCGTTTTGTGCAGGACAACTTCACGATCATCGTCCTGGGCAACAAATACAACAGCAAGATCTATAGCCATGCCAAGTCCATCTACAGCATCGTGAAGAAGAACAGTATGCATACCAGCATAGAGTGGGAGGAATCGGGCAGCCCTAAAGAAGATTAGGCCGCTAACCTCAGCTGCAGTAAACAATACTTCTCTATTTGTATTTATATTGTGTAGGAGTTTACCGTTAAACCGCACAACACCGTACTTATGAGAAGTATTTTTTTATGCCTCATCGGCTGCCTGCTGCCTGCCGGCTATGCCGCCGCACAGCACCTCAGGCCGGGATTTGACAAAGCCGAATACATAGAACTGCTTAAGGTCTGCGCCCGGCACGGCAGCGCCGACTATGTAAAGAACATTCCCGAGCCGGAACATTCCGTAATGGTATACCGCTCTCCCGTAGTAGGGCTCGAAAACCGGTGGGACCTCTGGATCAGGGACGATAAAGTGGCGATCCTGAGCATAAGGGGCACCACGGCCAGCCAGGTAAGCTGGCTCGCCAATTTCTATGCAGCTATGGTGCCGGCAAAGGGAACCCTGCAGCTGAGCCGTGCCGAAAGGTTTGCCTATAACCTTGCCGACGACCCCAAGGCTGCTGTGCATGTAGGGTGGCTGTTCAGCACCGCTTACCTCTCCCGCGATATCCTGCCCAGGCTGGATTCGGTGTACAGGTCGGGAATCAGGGATGTGGTCATCATAGGGCATAGCCAGGGCGGGGCCATTGCTTACCTGCTGACGGCCCATCTCTATCGCCTGCAGCAGCAAGGGCTGTTGCCGCCCGACATCCGCTTCAAGACCTACTGCAGCGCCAGTCCCAAGCCGGGCAACCTCTATTTTGCCTACGACTACGAAAGGATGACGCGGGGCGGCTGGGCCTACAATGTGGTCAATACTGCCGATTGGGTGCCGGAAACCCCCGTATCGATACAAACTACCTCCGACTATAACAGGACCAACCTGTTTGCCATAGCCCCCGACCTGATCCGGAAACTGAAGTTTCCCATGAACTGGATAGGTAAATACGCTTACGGAAGGCTCAATAATCCCGTCAAAAGAATACAGCGCCGGTACGAGCGCTACCTGGGCAGGATGGCGGCCAGGCAGGTAAAAAAGCACTTCCCCGATTATGTGCCGCCTGCTTACTATCCCAGCAGCGATTACGTGCGCACCGGCAATACGATCGTCCTGTATGCCGACCCGGCCTATTACAAGCTGTACCCCGACAGCAAAAACAACATATTCATCCATCATTTCTTCGAGCCTTACATCTACCTTGCCCGGCAGCTGCCCGACCGGTTTATTCCCTGATATTCTTCCCCGCGCTGCCCGGGCGTAAAATTTTTGAAAAAAATCGGAAAAAAATTTCCTTATTACGAAAAGTGTCGTATGTTTGCTACGAATTAATTCGTAAGTAAAAATGACCGAGGTGAAACACATCAAGCCTACAGAGAGCGAGCTGGAGATACTGAACGTGATCTGGAACAAGGGAAAGGCCACGGTGCGGGAAGTGCACGACGTACTGGAAGCGCAGAAGCAATCAGGTTATACCACTACATTGAAACTGATGCAGATCATGTTTGACAAAGGACTGCTTGAACGTGAAGCGTCCGGGAAATCGCATGTATACAGGGCGGTGATCAAACGCGAGGAAGCACAGGGACAGCTGCTGCAGCGGCTGATCGATAATGTATTCAGTGGGTCGGCATCCCAGCTGGTCATGCAGGCATTGGGTCACCATAAGTCGAGCCCCGAAGAACTGGATGCGATAAGGCAATACCTGAAAACACTGGAATGATAAGCGCCATGCTTATCCTGTTGTTTAGTCATCACTTTATCCTTTATTGAGTTATGAACGCAATGAATGGTCTTTATCATCCTTTTATGCAGGCCCTGGGGTTTGCCGTGCTGCATTCGCTCTGGCAGGGAGCCCTGGTCTTCTGCCTGCTGAAAATGATCCTGGCTTTTGTGCCGCAGCGGCGTGCCGTAGTACGCTACCGGCTTGCCTACCTGTGCCTGGGCGCTCTCTTCTTTCTCTTTGCCCTTACCCTCGGCATGGAGTGGCAGCAGGCCGGAGCGCTTACGCCGGCGGCCTCTGCCGCGGGTGCCGCACATGAGGAAACAGGCTGGAAAGACATGCTCCTGCTGCGGGCTGCCGCCTGGTGCACAAGTTATACGCCGATGCTGGCCTGGATGTATGCTGCCGGCGTGCTGCTATTCAGCGCAAAGATGGTGACGGAGCTGCTTCAGCTGCGCTTGCTGCGCCGGGATACGACCCTTCCCGGCCCCGCGCTGCAGCAGCAGTTTGCCCGCCTCAGGGAGCTGGCCGGCTTGGGAAGCGCTGTTGCGCTCCGCCTTTCCTCCCGCATTGATGTACCCGCAATGCTGGGGCACCTCAAGCCTGTGGTGCTGCTGCCTGCCAGCCTGGCCACCCGGCTGGACGCCCAGCAGCTGGAAGCCATCCTGCTGCATGAGCTCGCGCATATCCGCCGGCACGACTACCTGTGGAATATGCTGCAGATGGTTATGGAGATACTCCTCTTCTTTAACCCCGCAGCCTGGTGGCTCTCATCCGTCGTTCGCCGGGAACGCGAACATTGTTGCGACGATTTTGTGGTACAGCATACCGCATCCGTGCCGTATGCGTATGCACTGCTGGCGCTCGAAGAGCACCGGCAGGCGCTGGCCCGGCCCCTGGTGGCGGCCAACGGCAACCGTTCTTCTTCATTGTTTAACCGTATTAAAAGAATTACCGCTATGAAATCTGTAAAAAATAATTCACAAAGAACACTGGCCGCAATCACCGCTTTGGTGCTGATCGCAGCCATGGCCTGCTTCGCTACCGCTTTCGGGCAGGATAAAAAGGAAAATACAAAATCCGTTACCCGCAGCTATGGTAAAAGCGTGGTGATCGTGAAGGACAAAAATGGCCATACCCAAAAGTATGAAAAAGAGTATGGCGATAAAAAAGCGGTTGACGAAGCCATGAAGTCCATGCCTGTAGCAATGGAGATGACCGATAAGGTGCTGAAGGATATGGACTGGGACAACCTGGACAAAGTAGTGGAAAACTCCCTGGTCCTGGCTGATAAGGCCATGAATGAGGTAGACTGGAATAAGATACAGGCCGATGTAGATAAGGCTATGAAGAAAGCAGGCGCTTCAGCCAGGACGGCAGCAGACCAGGAGGAAATATTCGAAACCGTGCGTAAAGCTATGGACGAAGCCCGCAACGCCATACAGGCGATCGACTGGGTGGCTGTGAATAAGGAAGTGAATACGGAAGTGGCACGCGCCATGAAAGAAGTGCGGGAAGAGATGAACAGCACAGACTGGCAGGCCGAGGTAAGACAATCACTGGCAGAAGCAAAAGAGGAAATGAGAAAGGCAAGAGAAGAAATGAGAGCGGATATGGAAAAAGCCAGGCAGGAAATGAAAAGAGCCAGGGAAGAAATGAAGAAATCGCAGCAGGACAGTGAGGCCGGCGACGATGAAAACGCGGTAATCCGCTGACCTGGATTGCTTACGATCCGGCCGTTGTAATTCTTTTTACGTCTGGATATCTATTTGTAGTAGTAGTTTTTCAAACACACAGGGGTGCATTCCTGCACCCCTTTATCGTTCAGAACAGTGTCTATCGTTTGCCGGTCCGGTTACTTCTTTCTGTCGCCGGTTTCCTTGCGGTCAATGCCAAACAGGCGGTATGCCAGCACCACGCCTGCTTCTTCCGGTTGGGTATACGTGTAGCTGTCGCGGCTTACGATCTCTTTCCCTGTCCTGTCTGTTACATAATAGGTTACCGTACGCTTCCTGCCGCTGCCTGTAAATTTAAGCGTGGCATCCGGCGCCAGCGCTCCTCCCTCCGTGATCCAGTTGATGTTGCAGCTCTTCAGCCGGTCCACCACTTGCTGATCCGGGGCGCCGATAATATGCAGCCTTAAGTTGGGCTTAAGCTCCGAGAAGGGAAGCAGCTGAGGGAAGTTGACGTAAAAGGAATACATGCTTTCGTTGTATTCGCCTGTTTTCTTCCTTTCCCTTGCACATTCCGCCAGCGCTTCGTAAGTGCGTGCCACGAACAGCTTCTCGTATTCCAGGTCCGTTTTTTCGTTGCGCAGGATATCGTAAAGGATCTGCTGCGCCTCCGAATAGTTTCCCTTCTTCATCTGCAGCCGTGCCGTCTGCAGCTTGAAGTATTTGCGGATCAGCTTCCGTTCATCGTTTTTCAGCTCGGACTGGAAGCGGCCAAGGAAGAAATTGGTGCTGAAGTCGCGCATCAGGTACCATATCTCGTCCCAGCTTACAGTGCTTTCGGTCGAGAACAGCCGGTACACTACCAGGTCGCGCTCGGGGTTCATGGCAAACTGGTTTACGATAAGATACTGCAGCAGGTACTTGGAGCCGTTCTCCCTGGTAAGGCTGCCCAGCGCCGAAGGCATATACCACCAGCCTTTGTGCTCAAACTTGATCTGCTGGATCCGCTGGATATTGTTGAGCAGCTTGACCAGGTTAATGCTGAAGTCGTAATGGCTTTGCCCGAGGGTAGTGCCGATATGGACCTCCTTGAACGCTTCTGCCTTTTTGATGTACCGCTCGCTTTCTTTTACATCGCCGCTGTAGGCGCAGCAGCGCGCCAGGGCAATATTGTACCAGCCGAAGCCGGGCGTGGAGCCCACGGCTTTGATCATATCCTTCATGCTGCGGACGCCCCTTTCGGGATTGGCCTTGTATATATCCAGTATGGACGAATAATAGGCCCACTCCTGCAGGCGCTTGTCGCCCACATCCTGCAGACTGGCCAGCTCATACTCTTTTTCCGCCTGCCGGAAATTGCCGCATATAGAAAGAAAAGTGGCATAGTTGTTATGGGAAAAGCCGGAAGTTTCTTTCATTAGGTTATAATACCGCGCCGCAGAATCGATATGGAGGGCGTAGCTGTATAGTATGGCTTTGTAATGGTATACGCCCGGGCGCATTGCCGCCTCGTAGCCGGGAAAGAACAGCTTGTTCAGCTGGTTGTCGATACGGATCTTTCGGAAGGCAGAATCGAGATAGGCGTTGGCCAGCTTTTCATTTTCGGCAATGCTGTTCTTCAGGAAAGGGTATTTGGCCGATGTATAGAAGCGGTTGCGGTGCACGGTCCAGGCCAGGTAGTTGTAGGATTGCATCATGCCCTCGTACTGGAAGTTCCATTTCAACGTCCTGCGTATTACATTATAGGCATCCTGGGGCTGCTCGATGTTGTTGTAGCAATCCATCAGGTTGTAGGCAATCACCGAATAGTCCACGTGGAAGCGGTAGGCGGGAGCATAGGTCATCAGGTCGCTGCTGCGGGTGCGCAGCAGCCGGGCATAATCCCTTTCCAGCTGGTACAGCGCTTTTTTCAGCGGAACGATCGCATTCTTATAGCCCAGGAAATCGGCTGCATGGTTTACCTTATACATGCCCTCGTACATCCAGCCCACATAATAGCTGCTGTCGATCCGGATAAACTCCCTGGAGCGGGGCAGCGCATCGTTGCTGTTGAAATCGGTACCCATCCGCTTGGCGTCGATCTCGTATCTTTTTTGCTGGTTACGCGGATGGTTTACCGGGATCATTTGCCCCGATGCCTGTGGAATAGAAGCAAAAATGACAATGAAAGCAAAAATGCAATACCGGGCGATCTGTTGTAACATTAAGTTTTTCCTGATTGTTGAAATACCTTTCAATAACCAAAAATACCGAAAAATCGATGTAACCATGCAGCGGCAAAATGTTTATTTGGCGGGATGATTTACCTTCGCGCTGAGATGATAGCACCGGAGTCCATACAACAGGTGATCAGCCGAAGCGATATCGTGGAGGTGATCGGGCAGTTCCTGAAACTGAGGAAAAGAGGCGCCAATTATATCGCCAACTGCCCTTTCCATAACGAGAAGACCCCTTCCTTCAACATCAACCCCTCGAAAGGAATCTATAAGTGCTTTGGCTGCGGCAAGGGAGGAGATGTGGTATCCTTTGTGGAAGAGTACGAGAAGTTTTCCTTTGTGGAGGCCATCCGCTGGCTGGCCAACTATTACCAGATAGAGCTCAACGAAACGGAAGCGCCGGAAGAGTACAAGCACCAGCAGCAGGTAGAGGAAAGCCTCCGGATCGTCAACGAATTTGCCGCCGCTTATTTCCAGGACATCCTGCTGAACCACGAAGAGGGCAGGCTGATCGGCGGCAGCTATTTCGAGGAAAGAGGCTTTCGCCGGCACATCATCGAGCAGTTCCGGCTGGGATATTGCCTCGACAAATGGGACGGTTTTGTAACCGAGGCCTTGGCCAGGGGGTACAGCCTTGAATTGCTGGAAAAGGCAGGCCTGGTCAAAACCCGCGACGGCGGCCGCCCCTATGATAATTACAAAGGCAGGGTCATTTTTCCCATCTTCAGCGCTACCGGCCGCATCCTGGGCTTTGGCGCCAGGATACTGAAGAAGGCCGAGCATGCCCCCAAATATGTCAATTCGCCGGAAAATGAGCTGTATGTCAAGAACAAGGTGCTATACGGGCTCTACCAGTCAAGGCAGAGCATCGGCAAGCTCGACGAGTGTTTCCTGGTAGAAGGATATACCGACGTGATATCCCTGCACCAGGCCGGCGTTACCAACGTGGTAGCCTCCAGCGGCACCTCTCTCACAGAAGGGCAGCTGAAGCTCATCGGCAATCTGACCAGGAACCTGACCATTTTATATGACGGCGATGCCGCAGGCATCAAAGCGGCAATGCGGGGCCTGGATATGGCGCTGGCCGAAAGCTTTAATGTAAAGCTGGTCCTGCTTCCGGACGGAGAAGACCCCGACAGCTTCGTGCAGAAGAGCGGGGCGGAAGCATTTAAGCAATACGTGGAAACGCATAAGCGCGATGTGATCGGCTTCCGGCTGGAAGTAGGCCTCAAGGAGGCGGGAAACGATCCGGTAAAGAAATCGCAGCTGGTCAATGAGATTGCCGAAACCATATCCCGTATCAACAAAACGGAAGATTTTACGCTCCAGCAATATTACCTCCGCGAGAGCGCTACCCGGCTGCAGATCGACGAAGAAGGCCTTGTGCATCTTGTCAACAAATTCATCCGGGAAAGGCTGCAGCAGGAGCGGCGGCAAAAAGAGCGGAAGCAGGGCCGGGATGCAGAGGAGGCGCCGGACGATACGACTGCTGCCATGTATGCCGCAGAAGCGGAACCCTCTGCCGTATCCGATATATTCTCAAAAGACAACCGCCAGGAGCTCCAGCTGCTGAAGGTGCTGCTCGAATACGGGGACAAGCCTTACGAAGAATCGGGCACCGTGGCGCAGTTCTTCTTCGAAACCCTGGACGTAGACCTGCTCGAGCATCCGCTGGTGAAGCGGATAGTCCTTTTGTACTACGAATACTGGGTAACCCATCACCAGCTTCCCGATACGAAGTACTTTACCAGTCACCTGGAGAAGCCCATCCGCGAAATGGCGGCCGAAGTGCTGCACATCAAGTTCTCGCCGAGCGAAAACTGGGTAAAGAAGCATAAAGTAGAGGTCCTCTTCGGCGAAAATGTGTACGATGCAGACATAAAAAGCACGTTTTCCTATTTCGAACTGAAGCTCTTACGCCGGATGCTTGCAGAAAATATGCAGCAGCTGCAGCAGGAAAAAGACATGCAGAAAGTAATGGCCCTCATGAAGACCCACCAGGGATTGAAGCAGCGGGAGAAAGAGCTGATGGCCCTGGTGATCGTACGCTGATCTTTGCTGGACAAGGGATGTGTCCCGCCTGCCCGGATGATCCGGGTAAGGCATGATGATATTATATGCTTAACTTAATTCATAAGTCTTTTTGTTTTACTTTTATCCGCTTGCAGGAACCGGGCCCTGCGCTATAACCACAGATTACTGATTACGCATGAACAGAAAGCAGAGCATCGCCGAAAGCGCACTGGCGTTATTTGCCACCAGAGGTTACGATAACACCTCCACACAACTGATTGCCCGGGAAGCAGGTGTTTCCGAAGCGCTGATCTTTAAACATTTCGGTAGTAAAGAAAAGCTGCTGGCCTTCGTGATCAAGGAAGGATATAAGCGCATTGTAGAGCACAACCGGGGAATTTTCCAGGATAAGCAACCCCTCGATTTCATCTTTACCGTGATCGAGCTGCCCTATAAGCTGGTCTGGGAAGAGCCCCAGTTCTGGGAGCTGCAGTACCGCCTGCTGGATATGGAAATATCCATGAAGCAGCACCAGCGCTTTATGCAGCCCCTGCATGCCATGCTGGTAAAAGCATTCAGGGAGCTGGGCTATGAGCAGCCCGAAAAGGAAACCGAGCTCATGCTGGTATTTGTGGAAGCATTCTGGAAATACCTGATCGCCCACCGCGATGAGAACAAGAGCAAGTTCCTGGAACTGCAGCAGTTCTTTAAGAGTAAGTACCGGCAGGGAGCGCGATAGCTGCAGCCGCACACCCGATACGCATTTTTATGAGCACAATAAGAACCATCGGTGCCAGGAAGAGGATAGCTCTTGTAGCGCACGACTACCGTAAGGCCGACCTGCTGGATTGGGCGGCGGGCAAAAGGGATACGCTCATCCGGCACGAGCTGTATGCAACAGGCACCACCGGTAAATTGCTGCAGGAAGAGCTGCAGCTGCCGGTAACCCTGCTGCTCAGCGGTCCCCTGGGCGGCGATCAGCAGATCGGGAGCCTTATAGCCCAGGGCAGTATGGACATGCTGATTTTTTTCTGGGACCCTATGAATGCCCAGCCGCACGATACGGACGTAAAAGCGCTGCTGCGCCTGAGCGTAGCCTGGAATATTTTGCTGGCCTGCGACAGGGCCACGGCCGACTTCCTGGTGTCTTCCCCGTTTATGAACGGCGAGTATGCGCTGCAGCTGCCCGATTATACCGATTACCTGAGCCGCGATATTAAAGAGGATCCTTTGTAAGCCGGCCCTGGAAAAGCACAGGAACCATATAGTATTTTTACATTCACCATAAAAAGAACATCAATGAGAACAAATCCCTTATGCCTTGCTGCACTGCTCACTTTTACCCTTGCACCGGCCATGCATGCGCAGAAAACGATTTTCAAAAAGGATCAGTACCAGGTCGATAAGGAAACGGTGGCCACCGTGGAGGAAAAACGCTCGGTCAATGTGGTCAACAAGAACTTTACCATCCTGGACAATAATAAGCAGGAGCTCGTCCGTATGGAGATAAAAAACCTGGCCCTGCCCCAGGGCTTCAGCACGCCTACCTGGTACGAGGTTACTTTTGTGCCTGAAAACAAAACCGTAACACGCCCCCTGTCGGAGAAAGTGCTCGGGGCACGCAAAGAATTGCTGGAAGAGTTTGCAGAGCTCAACGTGATCGGCAAAGGCGGCCTGCAGCCCGAGGGAGTGAAGGCTTACAGCGACCGCTACCATCTTGACCTCAATGTGGTCAATAAAGCTGTGGCAGACAGCGTAAAAGATCTGGTATCCAGGAGCACCCATATCGTGGACCGCGATAAGAGCGCCAGGATCAGGGTAGGGTACGACAAGACCATTAAACAGGGCGGCGTTCAGCTCGGCACCTGGGAGAAATACGGGGATAAATCGAACTTTAAGTATATCATTAAAAACGACATAGGCGGCATCGTCGGCATCATTTCCTATGTATCCGGTTTTAACTCGGTCAATGGCATGGATATATACGCCTTCTTCGGCGGCGATGAGCACACCCATTCCGGCAAAGAAGCCGGCATCTCCCCCGATGACAAGGACACCGAAGTAGTGGAGAAGTTCGTAAGGTATATGATGAGCCGCAACAACATGTGATCGCCTGGCGGCGGCCTGCCGTCTTTATGTAAAGCAACAGCCACATGCAGCATTCTTTTACGATCGAAGGCCGGTTGGTCGATATAAAAGGCAGGACGATCTATCCTGCCGCGGTTTCCATTGCAGATGGCAGGATCAGCCAGGTTCTTCCGCTGGAAGACGCGCCGGAGCAGTACCTGCTCCCGGGTTTTGTAGACGCGCACATACATATCGAAAGCTCAATGCTCGTCCCGTCCGAGTTTGCCCGTATCGCGGTGACGCATGGTACGGTAGCTACGGTGAGCGATCCGCACGAGATAGCCAATGTATGCGGCATTCCCGGCATCGACTATATGATCGGCAATGCGGCCGGCTCACCGCTCAAGTTCAGCTTCGGGGCGCCTTCCTGCGTGCCCGCTACCCCGTTTGAAACGGCCGGTGCCGTCATCGATGCAACGGCGATCGCCCGCCTGTTGCAGCGCAAGGAAATACGCTACCTGGCAGAGATGATGAATTTTCCGGGAGTGCTGCACCAGGATGCGGAGGTCATGGCCAGGATAGCAGCGGCGCATGCCGCCGGCAAGCCGGTGGACGGGCATGCGCCCGGGCTCCGGGGCGCGCAGGCTGCCCGGTATGCGGCGGCCGGTATCCTTACCGATCATGAATGTGTGAGCCTGGACGAAGCGCTCGACAAGATTGCGGCCGGGATGTATATCCTGATCCGCGAGGGAAGCGCAGCACGTAACTATGAAGCGCTGGCCCCTTTGCTGCGCAGCCATCCCGGCAGGGTAATGTTCTGCAGCGACGACAAGCACCCCGATGAGCTCGTAAAAGGGCATATCAATAGGCTGGTGGCAAGGGCCGTATCAGAAGGCTACGACCTGTTTGATGTATTGCATGCAGCCTGTGTCCTGCCGGTGCAGCATTACAGGCTCGATGTGGGACAACTGCAGCCGGGCCACCCTGCCGACTTCATCGTCGTCAGCGACCTGAAGGCTTTTGGCGTATTGCAGACCTATATCGACGGGGTACTGGTGGCCGAGCAGGGAAGAAGCCTGGTCCGGCCAGTGCCGATCCCGCGGATCAATAATTGCGCTGCGGCGCAGCAGCCCCTGCAGGCATTTGCATTGCCCGCCCCCCCGGATGCAGGAGCAACCATAGCCTGCAGGATCATCGAGGCGCTCGACGGCCAGCTGCTTACAGGGGAGGCAACAGCCCTGTTGCCGGTACGCGAAGGCCTTATCCGGCCCGATACCGGCCGGGATATATTGAAGATCGGCGTCGTGAACCGCTACCGGGATGCCCCCATAGCTTTGGGTTTTGTACGGGGTTTCGGATTGCGCCAGGGGGCGCTGGCTTCCAGCGTGGCGCATGACAGCCATAATATCGTGTTTGTAGGTGCCGACGACGAGAGCATTTGCCGGGTGGTCAATGCCGTGCTGAGCCATAAAGGAGGCATTGGCCTTTGCAGCGAAGGCCGCACCGAGGTCATGCCCCTGCCTGTAGCCGGTCTCATGACGGATAAGGATGCGGTCACGACAGCTGTGCAGTACGAAAGCCTGGATGCAGGGGCCAAGGCTATGGGCAGCAGGCTGGCGGCCCCCTTCATGACCCTCTCCTTTATGGCGCTGCCCGTAATCCCCGCGCTGAAAATCAGTGATAAAGGATTGTTCGACGTAGCTTCGTTCCGGTTCACAAATGTGTTTTAAATGTCAACGCTCCCTGCAATTTCCCGGCAGTATGCCAAATATTCATTATTTTTGGACTTCGTTGTAACGAGGCGAATTTTATGAAGTATATCTATCTGGTTATGTTGCTGTTGCTTCCCGGCCTGCTGAAGAATGGGGCTATGGCCAGGCAGAATGTGCAGGCGCTGAAAAGCAGGGAGCAGCCTGAATACCCCGGTGGTGAAAAGGAACTGGAAAAGTACCTCTGCCTGAACCTGAGGTATCCTCATAAGGCGCTGGAGCAGAAAATAAGCGGCGAAGTCCGTGTCAGCTTCATCATAGACGAGCAGGGCAGGATCAGCAATGTCAAAACGATCAAAAGCCTGGGCTACGGCTGCGACGAAGAGGCAGAGCGGGTGGTGAAGGGCATGCCGCAGTGGAAACCGGCGCACCGCGAAGGCCGGGAAATAAAAGTATGTTACATATTGCCGGTTGTCTTCGAACTGCCGGACGGCCGTACACCCGACGATAGTAAATAAATGCATGAAAAGATATCTGTTCTTTATAGGATTCCTGCTCGCCGGCGCAGGAATTTCTTTTTCCCGGCAGCCGGGAAATAAAATACCCCGCCAGGTATTGGTTTCGGCCGAGGTGATGCCCGAATTTCCGGGCGGACGCGAAGCAATGAACCGCTTCATCGCCAGGCAGGTGAAGTACCCCAGGAGCGCCATAAAAGAGGAAGTGGAGGGCCAGGTGCTCGTAAGGTTCATTGTGGAGCCGGACGGCTCTGTCACGGGGTATGAGGTGCTGCGCTCGCTGAGCCCCGACTGCGATAAGGAGGCATTGCGCGTATTGCGGAAAATGCCCCGCTGGAAGCCCGGGCGCCATAACGGGGCCTTTGCGGCAGTGTATATGACGGTGCCTTTTTTGTTCAAATTGAACTGAACAGGTCCCGGCTATTGTCTTGCAGGCCTTGTTTAGTATCTTTACCCTCTTTTTAAGCACCTTACCCTCTTTTTTAAGCACGGAAGCGCATGATTGTGGCATTACAGGCGCATATGCCCGCCTTCCTGTAAAAAGGACAAAGCATGAAAAAATATTTAGCGGGAGCGGTACTGCTGCCGGCCACAGCCGGCCGCTACACTGCAAACCAGAGCGGAGAATACATAAAGACTTATTACATCCTGCCGGTCAGCTTCGGAGGCGGCGGGGAAGCTAAACCCAAAGAGCAAAGCAGATAATGCCGCAGGATCTACTTCCGGATTTTTCAAAGCTGCATGTGGTCGTTGCAGGCGACATCATGCTGGATATTTATAGATGGGGCGACGTGGAACGTATCTCGCCCGAAGCGCCGGTACCGGTAGTGTCGATCCGGCGGTCGGAAAGCCGCCTGGGCGGGGCCGCCAATGTAGCGCTGAACTGCAGGGCATTGGGAGCAAAGGTTACGGTGGCATCCGTGATCGGGAAAGATGAAGAAGGCGCTGCCCTGCTGCGCCTGCTGGAAGAGCACAATATTGATGCTGCCCTTGTGCAGCAGAGCGAACGGCGCACCACAACCTCCAAAACCCGTATCCTGAGCCGCAACCAGCAAATGATACGGCTGGATGCCGAAATGAACGAAGCGCTCGATACGCAGGACGAGCATGCGTTCATCGACGCTACGCTGCGGTACCTCCAGATACAAAAGCCCGATGTGCTCATCTTCGAAGATTACAATAAAGGGGTGCTCAAGCAAAACGTGATCGAAAAGATCACCACGCATTGCAGGGCCCTGAATATACTGATTGCCGTAGATCCCAAGCTGCACAATTTTTTTGCCTACCGCCATGCCGATATTTTCAAGCCCAACCTGAAAGAGGTGCGCGAGGGCCTGCATATTGCCCTGCCTGCCATCAATGAGGCTTCGATGCAGCAGGTACACGACCTGCTGCAGGAACGGCTGCAGCACCATATTACCTTTGTTACCCTCTCGGAAAAAGGCGTGTATTACAATGAGGGGAAAAACGGGAAGATAGTGCCCTCGCACCTGCGCAATATTGCAGACGTCAGCGGGGCCGGCGACACGGTGATCGCCGTGGCCGCTATGGTATACGCCCTGACCCGCGACGTGGCCAGAATGGCAGAATGGTCCAATATAGCCGGCGGGCTGGTATGCGAAGAAGTGGGCGTAGTGCCCGTCAATAAGCAAAAGCTGCTGGAAGAGATCGCCCGGCTGCAGCCGCAGGAAAGCAGCTGAGCCTTATCGCCCTGCAGAAACCAATACTAATATTTAATCCTTAAAAATCAACATTTCAACCACAATGTCTTTAATTACAGTAGGTACCATGGCGTTTGATGCGCTGGAAACACCCTTTGGAAAAGTAGACCGTATTATCGGCGGATCGGCAACCTATGTAGCCTGGGCCGCTTCCAATTTTTACCAGCCCATCAAGCAGGTATCCATTGTAGGGGGCGATTTTCCCCAGGAAGAATTTGACCAGCTGTCGGCACGGGGAGTCGTGTTCGAAGGCGTGGAAGTGGTGAAAGAGGGTAAATCCTTCTTCTGGAGCGGCAGGTACCACATGGACATGAATACGCGGGACACGCTGGTTACCGATCTGAATGTGCTGGAGCAGTTTAACCCCCTGCTGCCCGAAAGCTACCAGGATTGCGAATACCTGATGCTGGGCAACCTCGTGCCGGCAGTACAGCAAAGCGTGATCCGCCAGCTGCGCAACCGCCCTAAACTGATCGTAATGGACACGATGAACTTCTGGATGGAAGTTGCGCTCGATGATCTGAAAGAAACACTGAAAATGGTAGATGTGCTGGTCGTGAACGACAGCGAGGCAAGACAGCTCTCTGAAGAATATTCCATCGTGAAGGCAGCCCACAAGATCATGGCGATGGGCCCCCGCTACCTGGTCGTAAAAAAAGGAGAGCACGGAGCGCTGTTGTTCCACGAAAACAGGATTTTCTCAGCGCCCGCCCTGCCGCTGGAAGTGGTATTCGATCCCACCGGGGCCGGCGATACCTTTGCCGGGGGCTTTATAGGCCACCTGGCGCGTACCGGCGATATCTCGTTCGAAAATATGAAGACCGCCATTATTGTAGGTTCTGCCATGGCCTCTTTCTGCGTAGAGAAGTTCGGGCCCCAGCGCATGAAGGAAATTTCACACAATGATATCAGCGCACGCATACAACAGTTTTCCGAATTGGTTAACTTTGAAGCTGCCACGGTATAGTATTGCCTGTTGTTCCTGAATATTTACCGGAATCTGACTGCTCCCCGGGATGAGCGGGAGAAACGGCCTTTACCGTTTGTCCCGGGTTAGACAGCTTATGGAGGCTTGTATTGATAATCCGACTTAAAAGATATGATGCTGAAAAAAACCAAGATCATCGCAACCGTAGGGCCAGCTTGCGACACCTTTGAAAAACTGCTGGACCTCGTACATGCGGGAGTGAATGTGTTCCGCCTTAACTTTTCGCATGGCTCTCATGAAAAACATGCGGAAGTGATCGCCAATATCCGTAAGATCAATGCGGAGTACCCGTTCAATATCGCGATACTGGCTGATCTGCAGGGGCCCAAGCTCCGCGTGGGCGATATCGAAAATAACTCGCTGCTCCTGCTGCAGGATGATATAATCACCTTTACCAACACGCCTTGCGTCGGCACCAAAGATGCTTTATATATATCTTACCCCGATTTCCACAAAGATGCGAAAGTAGGCGAAAGCATTCTGCTCGACGACGGGAAGATCGAAACCCGTGTAACGGAGATCACGGCCTCCGGCCTGGTAAGGGCCAAGGTAGTGAACGGGGGGGTGCTGCTGCCCCGCAAGGGCGTGAACCTTCCCGATACCCAGATATCCATTCCCTCGCTTACGGAAAAGGACCTCCGGGACCTCGATTTCATTATAGAGCAGAAAATTGACTGGATCGGCCTTTCTTTTGTACGCAGGCCGGGCGATATCCTCGATCTCAAAAACAGGCTGAAGGAAAAAGGAAGTCCCGCCAAGATCATTGCCAAGATCGAAAAGCCCGAAGCCATCCAGCACCTCCGGGAGATCGTTCTCGCCTCGGACGCCGTAATGGTGGCCCGCGGCGACCTGGGCGTGGAGATGCCCGTCGAAAAGATCCCTATGATCCAGAAAGAGATCGTGCGGAAATGTATCCACCGCGCCAAGCCTGTAATCATTGCTACCCAGATGATGGAAAGCATGATAGACCGGACCCGTCCCAACCGCAGCGAGATTACCGATGTGGCTAATGCCGTAATGGAAGGTGCGGACGCGGTTATGCTCAGCGGCGAAACCGCCATGGGCGCCCATCCTGCACTGGTGGTGCAAACCATGGTCAATATTATCAAAGAGGTGGAAAAGGAAGAAACGGTCTACCACCGCAACCTGGTGCCCCAGCCGCATTCGCCTTCCTTCCTGAGCGATGCCCTTTGCTACAATGCGTGTAAAATAGCGGAAGACGTGCATGCCGACGCCCTGGTAGGAATGACGCAAAGCGGTTATACCGGGTTTATGCTGTCCAGCTTCCGGCCTCATTCGCCCCTGTATGTGTTCACCAAGACCCAGACCCTGATCAACCAGTTGAGCCTGAGCTGGGGAGTGGAGGCATTCTTTTACGATAAGGAAGAAGGCGTAGACAGTATCATCGAAGACCAGATTGCCATCCTTAAGGAAAAAGGACTGGTAAAGACCGGCGATGTGGTGGTCAATACCGGGAGCATACCGGTAAGCCAGCACCTGCCCACCAATATGCTGAAGATATCCAAGGTAGAATAGCCCCGCAGCGATACATACCGGGCGGCGCAGTATTTTGCTGCGCCGCTTTCTTGTTAAAGACAGCGGCGCAGGTTCGTATCGCTTTTGGGCTTAACTTTACAGTAGCCCTCTGAGGGGCTTGCACCCTTACCATGAACATCTTCCTTAAGCACCTCCCGCAATGGCTTTGGGCAGCAGGTATTGTCCAGCTGGCGCTGGCCCTTGGCAGTATTGCCATTCCTTTCCTGCTCCGCTGGAAAGAAGAAATGGCCAAAGTGAACGGTCTTATCCGCAGCATTTTTTATACCTACTCCGTCTACATTTTTGCCACCAATATATGGTTCGGGCTGATCAGTGTATGCATTCCCCGGCAGCTGGCCGGCGCTTCGCCGCTGGCGCTGGCTACCACGATTTTTATTGCGCTCTACTGGTGGGGCCGGGTAGCTGTGCAGTTCCGCTTCGGCCGTGCGCCCGGCAGGCCGGCAGGTCTTTTTTTTACCCTGGGCGAGATCGTCTTGTGGCTATTGTTCCTGGCGCTGGCCGCTGTGTATACCCTCGCGGCCTGCCATAATGCGGGCGCCTTATGAGCTGGGCCATTTGGGTCATAGCATCTCTGTGCAGCGGCTATCTGCTGATGAAGTCCGGGGGCGGCCGGCGGGAGCTGCGGACCCTTGTCTGGGGTGTGCCGGTGCTGGCTGTGTGGCTCGGTTATCTTTCCGTCAGGCAAGCCGCTCCCGGGTTTGCCATGCTGGTGCTGATACTCCTGCTGTTCCTGGGTATGAAGAATGTGGTGGTTGTATACCGCTACCGCGGGCAGGGCAGGCTCAATCTGGGCCAGTGGCTTTGCTTTGCGCTGGGGTGGCCGGGTATGGACCCGCTGCCTTTTGAGCGGCTGGGGGAGAAGCGGGCGTTCAATAAAGCTTACCTTTATTCCGGCCTGCTTTCACTGTTTGCAGGATGCTGCCTGCTGTACCTGCTTGCCTGGCTGCTCCGCTATACCGCGCTGCCGGCTTATGTGCTTTGCCTGTGCTCGTTTGTGCCTTTTGTGCTGATCTTCCATATGGGCTTTTTTACCATCGTGGCCGCCCTGTGGGAGCGTGCAGGGGTTGTAACGGGAACGCTGATGGACGCTCCCTGGAAGGCCGAAAGCCTTTCATCCTTCTGGGGCAAACGCTGGAATGTCGCTTTTATACAGATGACCCGTACTTGCTTGTTTGTGCCTATGGCCCGAAAGGGCCGTGCACCGTTCGCACTGGCTTTGTCCTTTGCTGTTTCGGGCATCTTCCACGAAGTTGCTTTGACATTGCCGGCACATGGCGGATATGGAATGCCCCTGCTCTATTTTGTGCTGCAATTTGTGCTGGTCCATATTGAAAAGCGCTTCAGGCATCGCTGGAGCCGGCCTGCGCAAAAGCTGTGGATATGGGCGGCGCTGCTGGTGCCCTTCCCGTTGCTGTTTCCTCCGCCCTTCCTCTGCAAAGTCATCCTGCCGTTGTTGCAGGGCCTGTCATAACCCTGACTGCTATTCCTTGCCTTCCTTTTGCTGTACGGTCCATTCTCTGATGTGCTTTTCCAGTATGTCCAGCGGCATGCTGCCATGGCGCAGCACCTCGTGGTGAAAAGCGGCGATGTTGAACCGGGCGCCCAGCGCAGCGGCGCATTCGGCACGCAGGCGGGCTATGGTCAGGGAGCCGACCTTATACCCCAGGGCCTGTCCCGGCCAGGCCATATAACGCTCGATCTCAATGGCGGCGGCTTCGGGGCTGATCTGCTCGTGGCCGGTCATGTACTGTATGGCTTCTTCCCGGGTCATTTTCCGGGCATGCATCCCTGCATCCACCACCAGCCGGATGGCCCGGTGCATTTCTGCGCCCAGTGCGCCCATATACTGGTAGGGGTCGGTGTACAGGCCCAGCTCCTTGCCCAGGCCTTCACAGTAAAGCGCCCAGCCTTCCACATAAGCATTGTTATTGACCGAGAACCGCCGGAAATCCGGGAGAGTAGTATCTTCCTGCTGCAGGGATATCTGGTAGTGATGGCCGGGAATGGCTTCATGGAGGAAAAGGCTCTCCATCTGCTCTTCAACGGCATTGTACCTGGCGGGGTCCTGGATCAGCACATAGAAAATGCCGGGCCTTTTCCCGTCGGGGCTGCCCTGGAAATATTGCGAAGTGCCGCTCCTGGCCCTGTAAGCCTCTACCTGCCTGATCTCGAAAGGCGTACGCGGCTCGTGCAGGAACAGCTTCTTTAAGCGGGGCTTCATCCGCTCGTGGATATGGCGGTAGGCTGCCAGTATTTCTTCAGCGGTATGAAAAGGCATAAACCTTTTATCGGAGGCCAGGTAGGCAAAGAAAGCCTTCAGGTCGCCTTTGAATCCTGTAGCGATACGGATGCTGTCCATCAGTCCTTCGATGCGTTTTACTTCCTGCAGGCCCAGGTCATAGATCTCTTCCGGCGTTTTGCCTGTAGAGGTGCTGTTCCGGACGGCATACCGATAGTAGACCGCACCCTCCGGCACATCCCAGATACCCGAGGTCTGCCGCGCTGCCGGCAGGTACTCCTCTTTGAGGAAAAGGCCCATTTTGCGATAGGCGGGTATGACCACGCCTGTAATTACGGAGTCGTAAGCCCTCACCAGCCTTTCTTTATCAGTCCCGGCAAAGGATGCAGGCATGTTCAGGACAGGTTTGTAGAACAATGACTGGCGCACGTTGCTGACCACCATGCTTTCCATCTGCGGGATCATTTTTAGCACCAGCGCCCGGGGCAGCACATGATGAGCGGCCATTCCTTTGCGGAAATAGCTGGCGGCGCTGTCCATATAAGCGCCGAACGCCCCCATGCGGGCCAGCCAGTTGTCATAGTCTTTTACGGTGGCAAAAGGCTGTATCAGGCTGCCGCTGCCGAGCTGGGCAAAATACAGGTGAAAGCCGCCGATCTGTTCCAGCGGCGTATAGTTGCTGTGAAAATCCAGGCCTTTCAAAGCCAGCTCCAGCTCATAAATAAAACAGTCGTAATTGATCTGCTCCGCAGCAGGCAGCTGTGCGCGGTCTGTTTTCCGCGCTGCTGCAATGTACTTTTCATAAAACGCCCGGAGCCTGGCCCTGTAGCTGTCTGTAAAGTCCGCATACAGTTTATCATTGTACCTGTTATCGCCGTTAGCCGTGGCTTCCAGCGGAAACAGCGCAAGCCTTTCTTCGTAGTACGCTGCAAAAAGGCTCCTGATGCCGGTGTGCGTGCCGGCGGATTCTTCCCGGCGGGTGGTGCCTTTGCAGGCATAAAGGCCGGAAATAATCCAGCAGAGCAGCAGTATTTTCTTCATAGCTATCCTTGTTTTTTCGGCGGGAAGCGAATGCCAGCAAAAAGGCATGCTTCTGCCGCCGGGAAGCTAAAATAGAATAAATCTCTATAGATGCAGGGGGTGAAAAACAGGGTTAGGGCAGGGTATCCGGCAAAGTTGATCCGTGTTTCCGGTTGCGCAGCACATTTTCCGTTTTCCATGATATCCGCCCGGCCAGCGGATGCTGCCGTACGGGGCATTCCTGCAGGGAGCATATCCGGCACGAATAGCTTTCGCAGCCGTCTACATGGACGAACAGCTCAATGGCATCGCCGAACTTCTGCCGGATCAGCTGGTGGAGGGATTCTATTTCGTGATGCGCTTCCCTTACCGTATAATACCAGGGCAGGGTGAGGTGCCCGTCGAGGTGCAGCACATTGCCGTATTGGATCATGCGCAGGTTGTGCAGGTCGATCCAGGAGGGGCGGCGGTGTGTTTCCAGGTAATGGATCAGTGCTTCCAGCAGGGTGAGGTCGGCTTCGTCCATAATGCCGGCCAGGGACTTGCGCATCACCCGGTACCCGGTTACGAGGATGATCAGCGCAAAGAGGATCGCTACTGCCGGGTCGAGCCAGGGCCAGCCGGTTATTTTCAGCAGCGCCAGCCCTGCAAGGATACCTATGGTGGAATAGGTATCGGTGATCAGGTGCTTTCCGCCGGCCTGCAATGCCGCAGATTTAACCTTGATGCCTCTTCGTACCGCATAAGTGCCTGCCCCGTAATTGACAGCAGCGGTGAACGCCAGCAAAGCAAGCCCCCAGTCCAGCCGGGCTACGGGCTGGGGATGCAGCAGGTGCCGGACGGCTTCGTAAATGATCACCAGCCCCGCAATAATGATCAGGGTGCCTTCCACTGCGGAAGAGATGAACTCGGCCTTGCCATGGCCATAAGGATGGTTGCGGTCCCTGGGCTTGGCGGCCAGCCAGATGCTGTACCAGCCAATGAGCCCCGTGGCTACATTGACCGTGCTTTCCATCGCGTCGGTAAATACGGATACCGAGCGCGTATACCACCAGGCGAGGATCTTGATGAGGAAGAGGGCAATGGCCAGGAATGCAATATTACGCTGGAGGCGGACGGCTGGGGTCATGTACGGAGCAATGGAGAAACCAGTACAAAGTTACGGGTTGCTTTGTTCGCCGGCGGTACCTTCTTCCGGTATTTTTTTGCCCCGGAAAAGATGGTTCAGCGCCGCGCCGGTCCAGCCTCCCAGTCCTGCGGTAATAAACCCGGTGAGCGTGGTGAGCGCGATCATGAAGATATAGGAAGGCAGGCCGAAGAGCCGGGCCATCTTACGGCTCAGGATGTGCTCGTTGTGCATATCCTGCACAAGGCTCATGAGGCAGTACGACAAAGCAGCGCCTATGCCTGCGGCGAGAAAGGCCTGCCAGTGCTTCGTGGGCCAGGCCAGGCAGAGGCAGCAGGCAATAAGCATCGGGATCCACCAGGGCATGACCAGCAGGGCAAAGTAAGAAGCGATGCCCGTTAAAAGCAGGATGAAGAAGAAGCGCATGAATGCCGTACAATTTATTCATGAGCAAGTTAATCCAATTTTGCTTTCTTTGCTGCAATTTTGTGGGCATACATGAAACCCCTACCTGCTTTTTTCCGGCTGATCCGCTGGCGCAACCTGCTCATTGTGTTCCTGACCCAGTGGTTTATCTGGTTGTGCGTGATCCGGCCCATGGCAGCCTGGAGCAGTGTGCCGGTGTTTCTTACCACTCCCAGGTTCCTGCTGCTGGGGCTTTCAACCGTTTTTATTGCAGCGGCAGGGTACATCATCAACGACTATTTCGATGTAAAGATCGATGTGATCAACCGGCCGCACAAGGTGATCATTGACAAAGTCATCAGCCGCCGCGCAGCCATCCTGTGGCACAGCCTGTTTAATATCGCAGGTTTCCTGCTGGCCTTGTACCTGGCCAGGGCCCTGCAGAATTACCGGGTGGTTTCCATCCAGCTGGCCTGCACGCTCCTGCTCTGGTTTTATTCCACGCACTTCAAGCGCCAGTTCGTCACGGGCAATGTGGTGGTGGCCCTGCTTACAGGGCTTACGGTCATGATCCTTGCGGTATTTGAGCCGGCGCTGCACCCCCATGTCAACTTCCGCTATTTCCTTAACGAGCAGGGCCGCGTGCTGGTAAATCCTTTTGGTGTGATTGCGGTGTATACTTACTTTGCCTTCATGCTTACCTGGATGCGGGAGATAGTGAAGGATATGGAAGACTTTAAAGGCGATGCCGAGGACGGCTGCGTAACCATGCCGATCCGGATAGGACTGCAGCGTTCTGCCCGCTATGTGATCCTTTTCGGGGTACTGGCCATTCTGCCGCTGCTGGCCGCTGCCATAAGGCTGTTTTCCGGCAACTGGTCTGTACTTGGCTTGTATATTTTCCTGTGCCTGATTATCCCGATCACATTCTGGCTGTTCTTCCTGCCCCGGAAAGCCACAGCCCGGCACTATGGCACGGCAAGCCGCTGGCTTAAGTTCATTATGCTGGCGGGCATTGCTTCTTTGCTGCTTTATTACTGGCTGCAGTACCATACCTGAATACACGCACTATGCTTACGATCATGAAAAATATCATACTGGCTTCACAGTCGCCAAGACGAAAACAATTGCTCGAGCAGGCTGAGCTCTCGTTTACCATCCGTACAGCCCATTCCGACGAGGACTTCCCGCCCGGGATGGCGCCCGAAGAGGTGCCCCTGTTCATTGCCCGGAATAAGGCCCGTGCCGTAGCCGATACGCTGAGCCCGCAGGAAAGGAGCGCAGCCCTCATTATTGCGGCCGATACGGTAGTGCTGCTGGACGGGAAGATCATCGGCAAGCCTGCCGACGAAGCCGATGCAGCGGCCATACTCGGTGTGCTTTCAGGAAGGATGCACCGTGTGGTTACAGGCGTAACCATGTGGACCTCGGAAGGCGAGCGGTCGTTCAGCGAGGTTACGGAAGTATACTTCGGGACGCTCAGCCCGGAGCAGATCCGGCATTACGTAAGCCGTTACCGGCCGCTGGATAAAGCGGGCGCTTATGCCATCCAGGAATGGATCGGGCTGGCGGGTATCCGGAAGATTAACGGGGATTTCTATAATGTTATGGGGTTGCCGGTCAGCAGAGTACTGCAGGAGCTGCAGGAAATGACTGCAGGGGCGGTGCTTTAATGGTGAAAGTTTTGTTAAAAAATATAATAGCTTACATAAAAAATCCAGGTTATTTCTTATGTAAGCTATTTGACCGATTTAGGCTTGTGTAAGGATATTTCCCGTCATTTCGGGAGGTATGGGCAGGCCCATATACTGCAGCAGCGTAGGCGCCAGATCCCCCAGTTTCCCGGGGCGGAGCGTGCCTTTAAAATCATCGGCGATCAGGAAAAAAGGTACAGGATTAAGAGAGTGCGCCGTATTGGGAGTGCCGTCTTCGTTGATCAGGTAATCGGAGTTGCCGTGATCGGCAGTAAGGAATATTGCGTATCCTTTTTCCAGCGCCAGCGGCACAATCCGCGATACGCAGCGGTCTACCGTTTCGGCGGCTTTGATGGCCGCCTCCCATACGCCTGTATGGCCTACCATATCGGCATTGGCAAAGTTGAGGCAGATAAAATCGGCCGTTTGCCCTTCTATTTCGGGGAGAATGGCGTCTGTGATCGCTTCAGCGCTCATTTCGGGTTTCAGGTCATAAGTCGGCACATCTTTGGGCGAAGGAAGCATGATGCGCCGTTCTCCCTCGAAGGGCTCCTCCCGGCCGCCGGAAAAGAAGAAAGTTACATGCGGGTATTTTTCCGTTTCGGCTATACGGATCTGCCTGAGGCGGTGCGCGGCGATCACCTCGCCGAGGGTATGGGTAAGGTTATCGTTGTGGAAGATGACCTTTACATTTTTAAAGCTGTGGTCGTATTCCGTCATGGTAACATAGTGCAGCGGCAGCGGCTGCATTTGCAGTTCAGGAAAGGCCTGCTGGGTCAGCACCTGGGTGATCTCCCGGCAACGGTCGGTCCGGAAGTTGAAGCAGACCACCGCGTCGCCTTCCTGGATAACAGCCCTGGGAGCGCCCTGCTCGTCGGTGGCAATAATGGGCTTCAGGAACTCATCGGTTATATCGGCATCGTACGATTCCTTCACTCCTTCCAGCACATCTCTGCGCCGGTCGCCCAGGCCGTGCGCCAGCGCGTCGTAGGCAAGCTTTACCCGGTCCCAGCGCTTATCACGGTCCATCGCATAATAGCGGCCGGTTACCGAAGCAAGGAAGCCGGGGGTGCCGTCAAGGTGTTGCTGCAGCGACTCAAGAAAGCCCATCCCGCTTTTGGGGTCGGTATCGCGCCCGTCGGTAAAAGCATGTACGGCATAACCTGTCAGGCCCGCTTCCTGGGCATAGGTGCAAAGCGCTTTCAGGTGGCCGATATGGGAATGTACTCCGCCATCGCTTACCAGCCCGATAAAGTGCAGCCTTTTGCCGGCCGTTTTGCAGTAGTCGAAAGTCTGCTGCAAAACGGGGTTCGCCTTCAGCGCCCCTTCCCGTATGGCCACATTGATGCGTTGCAGCTCCTGGTATACGATACGGCCTGCGCCTATGTTCAGGTGCCCTACCTCCGAGTTGCCCATCTGGCCGTCGGGCAGCCCTACGGCTTCTCCGCAGGTGACCAGCTCGGTATGCGGGTAAGTATGATACAGGGAAGATACAAATGGCGTACGGGCATGAGCGATCGCATCGGCGGCCGGAACCCGCCCATGTCCCCATCCGTCCATGATGATCAGTATGGCGCGTTTTTGATTCATGGGCGCAAAGGTAATAAAGGTTTGACGCATAAAACATGCCCCGCACATCGGCCCTTATTTGGACATGATCACTTTTTTAGTGATTTTTGCGCACCTCGCTATGCACCAACTTCCCGATCCGGGACAGGTTTTTAAGTCTTAGGAAAAAAAAGATAAGAAATTGAGAAATGTGGCATAGTTATTGATTGATTATTACATAAATCAGTTTGACTGCCCGTTTATGTAAGTGACCTGTTGGATGAGAAAGTATTTGGCTTTATTCATTGCTGTAATATTTGTTTACGGAAGTGTTTTTGCGCAGCCGGAGGCCGATGATGTGTACAGATCGCTGAACGGCGGGCCGGTCATTAATGTGGTCAAATATTTTGACAAGGTAGTAGACATCACTATCAACGATGAACAGTCTACCTACAGCAGGTCGCAGGCAGAAGTGGTGCTGAAGAACTTCCTTGCCAAAAACCAGTCGAAATCGTTCAGCATAAAGTACAAGGGAATCGCTTCCAGCGATAATTCCCTTTTTTTGATCGGGGAGCTGCGCACAGCGCATAACAATTACCGCGTTTCCATTTTCTTCAAGCAAAAGGACAAGAATTTTTTCCTTCAGGAAATAAAGTTTGAGTAATCCCAGGCCCCCCGGAATCCTCCCTTTATTTTTTCTTATTTTTGCCCCTCTCTAAATCTTAGCAGATATACATGGCAAAAATTATTCCTTTTAAAGGCCTGCGTCCCCGTAAGGAGCTGGCATCCCAGGTGGCTACCCTGCCTTATGATGTATGCAGCGTGGAAGAAGCGCGTCAGTACAAAGACAACCCTTATCATTTTTATCATGTCACCCGTTCGGAGATCGACCTGAGCCCGGCGGTAGACGTGCATAGCCCCGAAGTATATGAGCGTGCTTCGGAAAACCTGCAGGATATGGTCCATAAGGGAATCCTTGTACAGGACAAGGAGCCCTGCTATTATATTTACCGGCTTGTGATGAACGGCCGTGAGCAGACCGGCATTTTATGCGGTTCTTCCATCGACGATTATAATAAAGGCATCATCAAAAAGCACGAATTTACCCGGCCTGAAAAAGAGAAAGACCGCATAGACCATATCCGCGCCACAAGGGCGCAAACCGGTATCGTATTTCTTGCCTATAACGACGTGGACGCCATGAACCGCTTTGTGGAAGACTGGAAAGCCGCCCACGAGCCTGCATACGACTTTACTGCAGAAGACGGTATCAGGCATACGGTATGGGTGGTGGACGATTACGCCAAAGTAAGCTATGTGACCGATATCTTCGGAGACGAGGTGCCCGCAACCTATATAGCCGACGGACACCACCGCGCTGCCTCGGCTGCACGCGTCGCCCAGGAATTCAGGGAGCAGGAGCTGAATCTTACCGGCGATGAGTCTTTCAATTACTTTCTTACCTGTATCTTCCCGGCCAGCCAGCTCCAGATCATGGACTATAACCGGGTGGTTAAAGACCTGAACGGGAAAACGCCTGCTGAATTCCTGGCAGCGCTCGAAAAGGATTTTGTGGTAGAAGCCGTGGGCAAGGAAGCCTACCGCCCCCAGCAGCCGCACGAATTCGGCTTGTACCTGGACGGGCAGTGGTACCGTACAACAGCCAGGGAAGGTTCGTTCAGCACCGATCCTATCGGGGTGCTGGATGTAAGCATACTACAGAACAATGTACTCTCTCGCCTCCTGGACATACATGACCCGCGTACCGACAAAAGGGTTGAGTTTGTAGGAGGCATACGCGGCCTGGGCGAGCTGGAAAAACGAGTGGACAGCGGCGATATGGCTGCGGCCTTTGCCTGCTATCCCGTAAGCATACAGCAGCTGTTCGAAGTGGCCGACAGCGGCAATGTAATGCCGCCCAAGAGCACCTGGTTCGAGCCCAAAACCCGCGATGGTCTTGTGGTGTACATGATCTGACGCCCATTATCCTTACTGAATAAAAGCCAATCTGCTTGAACACATTAGAACAGTACCGTTCGGTTATTGATTCCTGCAGGGAAGTGTACCTGAAAAAAGCGCAGGACTACGGCACCTCCTGGCGGGTATACCGTACCATATCCATTGCCGACCAGATCTATATCAAAGCCTGGCGCATCCGGCAGATACAGGAGAGTGGGATCCAGAAAATAGGCGACAGTATCGAGAGCGAGTTTATGGCCATCGTGAACTACGGGCTGATGGCGCTGATACAGCTTTCCCTGGATAAGGATGCGCCTACCAGCCTCACGGTGGAGGAAGCCGCCCGTTATTATGAAGCCCAGGTAGCCGTGGTGGAAGCGCTGATGCTGCAGAAAAACCATGACTACGGGGAGGCCTGGCGGGAAATGAGCCAGGAATCTTTTACCGACCTGATACTGGCCAAGCTGCTGCGTATCCGGCAGATACTGGCTAACGACGGGAAAACGCTGATCTCGGAAGGAGTCGATGCCAATTTCTGCGATATCGTCAATTACGGTGTTTTTGCTTTGATACGGATCCGTCACTGAACCGCGGCAGAAAAGCGGAAGCGGCGCCTCTACCCGGGGCGCCGTTTTTACCTGGTACCGGCATGCAGCATTTCGATATGAGGAATACCGTCTTCCAGGTAGCTGTACCCGGTGGGCACAAAGCCCAGCGATTCGTAAAAGTGCCGGAGGTATTCCTGGGCGCTGATACGTACGGGGCTCTGCCACTCCTGCTGTATGTAAGCCATGGCTTTTTCCATAAGCAGGCGCCCCGTGCCTCTTTTGCGCTGCGATACGGCAGCAGCCACCCTGCCCACGGAGGCTTCGGGATAGGAAACGCCGGCAGGAAGAATGCGGCAGCAGGCAACAATATGCCCCTCTTCGTCGCTGGCCCATAAATGCAGGGCAGCCTCATCCTTCCCGTCCAGGTCCTGGTAAACGCACTGCTGCTCTACAACAAATACGGCGCTGCGCAGCTGTAAAATGGAATACAGTTCAGCAGCAGAAAGTTCACGGAAAGATTTGCAATGCCAGTTCATATATAGTGCGGCAAAGGTAGCGTAAAGGAAGTAAGTATAAGAAGAGGCCGGTTCGTTGCCTGTAACAACTTATTCACTTCCTTTTAATCTCCATTGCTTATTTTTACCTTCTCACCAAAATGAAAATTGGGGCATGACACAATTTAACGGATCCGGTACTGCTGCCAACGGCCGGCCGGCTGCACGACGCGGAGCAGGTTTTTACCTTTTGCAGGTTATCCGCATACTGGTAGGCGTGCTGTTTATCTTTTCGGGGCTGATCAAGGCCAACGACCCTTCGGGGCTGGCGTATAAGATGGAGGAGTTCTTCGAGCTCTGGCATATGACCTTCCTTTCGCCCTACTCGCTGGGGCTCTCCATCGCCATCATCGCTTTCGAGATTATTGCGGGTGTGGGCCTTCTTTTGGGATATGCCTTCCGGCAGTTTTCTTTCCTGCTGCTCCTGCTCATGATCTTTTTTACTTTCCTTACGGGGTATGCCGTATGGTTTGAGCATGCCCATCACCGGGAGCTGAAATGCGGCTGTTTCGGAGACTGTATTCCGTTGACCGCCATGCAGAGCTTTACCAAAGACATAGTGCTGCTGGTGCTGGTCATCATCCTGCTTGTGGCGCGCAGGCATGTGCCGGCGCTGTTTCGCAGGCCGGTCAATACCTCGCTGATGATCCTTGCCCTTTTTGCTTCCTTATTCCTGCAGTGGTATGCGTTGGAGCATCTGCCTTATGTCGATTGCCTTCCCTACAGGAAAGGGAACAATATATGGCAGAAGATGCAGCCTCCCCCGGGCTCAACCCCCGATGTGGTAGAATATATCTATACCCTGAAAAACCTGAAGACGGGCCAAACCAAGGAAATGAGCCTGGAAGAATATACCAATTCCAATATCTGGCAGGACTCGCTTACCTGGCAAACGGAGGGCGAGCCCCGGGAAAAGCTGATCCGGAAGGGCAACAATATTCCCGAGATCAAGGATTTTAATGTAAGCGACTTTGAAGGCAACGATTATACGGAAACCCTGCTCAAGGAGCCTGGCTATAACTTCCTCTTCTTTGTAAAGGATGTGGAGCATGCGTCTACGCGCAACATAGAGCGCCTCCGCAAGCTGTTTGCCCAGTGCGAAAAAAGCAATGTCGGGTTTTACCTGCTCTCGGCCAACTCGAAGGAGGAAACCGAGAAGTTCATCAAAGACAATAAGCTCAATATTTACTATTTTGCCATCGACGCCACGGTCTGCAAAACGGCTATGCGCTCCAACCCCGGCCTGATGCTGATCAAAGCCGGTACGGTGCTGGGCAAATGGAGCTATAACGATTATCCCGATCATTTTTCCTGGAGCGGGGAGCAGATGAAAATAGAAGAATAGGACTCTTTACATTTATTTGTGACTTGACTAAAAACCAAATAAGTATCAGCGTGTTAATAATAGCGTAATCAAAACTTACTTGCTATGTCAGGTCTATTGTATTTAATCGCTATTATTCTTGTTATCGGCTGGATCTTCGGGTTCTTCGTCTTCCACGTGGGCGGCGGGCTGATCCATATATTGCTGGTGATCGCCATCATTGCGGTGTTGCTGCGCCTGATACGGGGAGAGCGGGTCTGAGAAAGAAGATCGTAAATAAAAATACGCTCCGGAGATCGTCCGGAGCGTATTCATATCGGCATGCAAGGTTTAGGCCCTTTTGAACTTGATCACCATAGATTTGAATTCCTTCCCGTCGGGGCCCTGCATGAACATTTCCATTTCCTGCGTGTTGCTATCGATCCAGCGCATGGTTTCGCGGAAAGGCACGGACTTGCCGGTAGAGGGATCGGTGTGGGTGCCTTTCAGCTCGATCATTTTTTTGGCGGGGTCGTATTTGCCTTCGCTGTACATCACACCGGTACCCATGTTGTCGATCCAGGTATTGACAAAGACCTTCCTGCCCTTGTCGTATCCCATGGTGCTGATGCCTTCAAAGGGCATTCCCATCATTTCGCCGGTATGCACGCTGCGCTGGTAGCGGTTGCCGAGGATCATCTCGTTGGTACAGGTGGCTTTGGCGGTAGTGGGAGGCGCGCCGGGCGCCATGTAGAAGGTAATCTCCTCTTCCCATTTGCCATTGTCCCTGGCCATCATGTTGTGTTCTTCGCCCGGCGTCATAAAGTCCATCCAGGCTTTTTCTTCAGCCGTTTGTGCCATGGCCGAAAAGCTGATCAGTGTTGCAGAAAGCAGTAAGAGTCTTTTCATACGAATAAGTTTCCTGCAAATATAACGGCTCCGGTATACATAATGTCTTTTTTCTGGTGCAAGCCGGGTAATAAAAAAAGACGCACCCGGTGCGTCTTTTTTTTATCAGGTCCTGTGCAGCGCCGTTTATTGGATCTCGATCACCCTGTTAGTGGCGATCACGGCCTCTTTCTTGGGCAGATCCAGGTGCAGGATGCCGTTTTCGTAAGCGGCGGAGATCTTCTCTGTATCCACCTGTTCGCCTAAGGTGAAGGTGCGTTTGAAGGAACGTACTTTGAATTCCTTGCGGAGCCATTTGCCGTTTTCCTTTTCTTCCGTTTCTTTCTTCTGCTCGAAGGAAATGGTCAGTACCTTGTCATTTACCTGGAGCCTGAAGTCTTCCTTGGCTATGCCGGGGGCAACAACCTCCAGACTGTAGCCGTTCTCGCTTTCCTTGATGTTTACGGGCACCTGGTATACGTTGCGGACCCATTCTTCGTGGCCGGCATCATCCCTGAAAAAACGGGGTGTATGGCCGTTAAAAAAGTCTTCCATTAAGCCGGTGAAAGTGCGGGGGGCGAATTGATTTGCTTTAACCATTTTCATAAGATTTTTTGTTGATTTTTGTGTGAATCGTCTGAGAATGATCATGCAAATCCTGTTCCAGGGATATTTTTAAGACATTATGTCTTATTTTCTGTTTTTATTATGACAAATTGTCTTATTTGGTTGTGAGTGTATGATGGAAAGGCATTTAGGCGGCCTGCTTGTCCTGTCTATATGTTATTAAGAAAAAAACATTTCATTTTCCCGTTCTTTTTTTTGAAATTTGCTCTACTTACGATGGGTTAGTAAGTAAAGCTCTGCCGCCCCGGACTTCTTCGCCGGGGCGGTTTTTTTTTGTTGTAATTACGATCTGTGCAGCGTTGGCCTTGGCTGTGAAATATAAAAAAATACCGCCCCGTAAATGAGGCGGCAGGCAAAGCCGATTGCAGCTTTTTCAGAATGCAGCTTAGAATTTTGCGGCCAGCTTTACATTGAGGAGCCTTGCGCTCAGGCGGTTGGGCACAGCATAGATTCTATCGCTGGTATAATCCTGTATCCATTGATACGAAAGCGTGTTTTGTATGCCCAGGAGGTTAAACACCTCTGCACTCAGCCATACTGATTTGAATACGCTGAAGAAGCTGTATGCGGGCCTGTTCTTCTTATTGCCGTCGATGAGCAGGGCCGAGAAGCCTATGTCCACTCTTTTGTAGTCGGGTATGCGCAGCTGGTAAGCCGGGTCCAGTCCTTTGTCGGGAGGGCTGAAGGGAAGGCCGGTAGCGTATACCAGGTTAAGATACATTTTGAAGTTCTTGTTGCGGGGAAGGTAGTCGGAGAAGAACATCCCGAAGTTGAGCCGTTGGTCGGTAGGGCGGGGCAGGTAGCCCGAATAGGTACCCGTGGCAGTATCCAGTATCCTGTTTTCCGTTTTCAGGTAGCCTATGCTGATCCAGGATTCCGCATCTTTGACCAGGTCGCCGAAGAGCCTTACTTCGCCGCCGTAGGCATAGCCTTTGCCATTGTTGTTGGCATAATACCGGATACGGACATTGTCGTACTCGTACGGCACCAGGTCCCATAACTGCTTATAGTAAACTTCTGCCGTCAGCTTGAACGGCCGGTCGCCCCACATCTTGAAGTTGTAGTCGAGGCCCGCTGCGGTATGGTATGATTTCTGCGACTTCAGGTTCGTGTTCAGCACGCCTTCCATGTTCCGCATCTCCCTGTAGAAGGGCGGTTGCGCATACATGCCTGTGGAAATGCGGAATACGATATCCCTGTCCCAGTCGGGTTTGACAGAGTACTGGACACGCGGGCTGATCACCAGCTCCTTGTTGAAGGAGGTATAATTGGCCCGTACTCCCAGGTTCAGGGTCATGGCGCTGCCCAGCTCTATATTGTCCTGGACAAAGGCCGTGAAGCGGGTATAGCCCAGCTCGTTGTTGCCCCGGTAGGTTTTGTTCATCAGGATGGCGCTGGTATCGTAAGGCACGGTAAAGCCTGCCGAATCGCGGCGCTGCCATTCCATGAGCTTGTCGTCTACGCTTACATAGGTGCCGTCAAGTCCCCATTGCAGGTAATGCTTGCCGGCGTCGTGCGTGCCGCGCAGGGCTACAGTGCCCACATTGGCGGTAAGGTAGTTGCGGGCAAAGTCATGAATGCTGCCTGTGCCCAGGCTATATTTCTCCTGTCCGAACTCCTTCTTGCCCAGGTCGCTCTCCAGCTCGTAGAACCCGTATTCGCCGAAGATGTCGTAGGTTTCGAACTCGTTGGTCTGGAAGCCAGAGGCCAGCAGCTTGATCTTTGTGCCGGTATTGGGTCTGAACGACAGCGCAAGGCCACCGAAGCGGGAGTCGAACTGGTCATGTTCCTGTCCCTGGAAAAAGGTGCTCAGCTTTAAAGCCTTATTGATGAAGCCGAAGGCCGACTCGCTTTCTTCGGGCCGGAAGTCGAAGCGGTTACGGGCATAGTTGGCGATCGCCTCCAGTTCCCAGCGGTCGCTGAAGCGGTAGTTGATCAGTCCCTGTATATCGGTGAAGGAGGGGTTGTATTGCCCTTTGGTGGGCTGCGACTGCAGCAGGTACTGGTTCGATTTCTGCCTGGCGCCCAGCAGGTAGGTAAGCTTCTTGTTGCGGGTAGCGCCTTCTATGTGCGCCTGTGCGCCGAGCATACTCAGCACTACGGATCCTGCAAACTTTTGCGGTCGCTTGTAGGTTACGTCCAGCACCGACGACATTTTATCGCCGTACCGCGCCTGGAAGCCGCCTACCGAGAAGTTCACTCCCTGCGTAAGGTCGGAGTTGACAAAGCTAAGGCCTTCCTGCTGGCCGCTGCGTACCAGGAAGGGGCGATAGATCTCAAAGTCGTTTACGTATACGAGGTTTTCGTCAAAGTTGCCGCCCCTTACCGTGTACTGCGAGGTAAGCTCGTTATGGGAGCCGAGCAGTATCTTCAGCAGGCCTTCCACGCCGTTTACAGGCCCGGGGTTCAGGTCTACGTTCTCTATGTTCACCATTACATTGCCGGCTTCGCGTCTTGTTTTGTTTTCCCGTATCTCGACTTCGCCCAGCATGTTGTTGTAAAAGCGCTTCATTACCACATCGCGTGTAAGGCTTCCGCCTGCCGGCACTTTTACCGAAAAGGATTCCGGCTCGAAACCCAGGAAGGTGATGCGGATGCCGGTTTTTTTATCGGGAGTAACAGGGAGGGAATAGACGCCGTTGCTGTCGGTAAAAGCCACGTTATCGGTCCCTATCTCTTCTACGGGGATATTGAACAGCGGGATGTTGTCTTCATCGGTGACGGTACCGCGGAGCATTCCTTTTTGCGCCGACGCAAGGAATGTGCCGCCAAGGCAGCAGAGCAGCAGGAGTAGTTGTTTTCTCAAAGGCATATCTGATGCCAAAGAAAACGAAAAAAACGGACTTTTATTGCGGAAATATCGGGGTGTAAAGCCTTGTCCCGGCCTGTTTGCAGCGGCCTCAGTTCTTGACTACGGGAAAAAGGAAATGCTGTTTTCGTTCCTGGGCGGAAAGTATGCGCCCGATCTTGTTCCGGTTGCGTATGATGCGGTAGCGATGCAGGTCGATGATCTCCATGAGCTGCAGGTAGCACCTGCTGTTGCGCACATAGGAAAGGTAATGCAGCAGGTACAGGGCCTCTTCATTACTGGCAGCCGTAATATCCTGTGGATATTTTTTCCATAACCGTTCGCCGCGCCGGAACATGTGCTGAATGGTTTTGTGTACACAAATGGTATTAGTAAACGTTTTTCTTGTAGGTCTTGGGGGCTTTGTAGTTTTTGCTCAGGTCGTTGCAGTCGCAGCCGCTGCGCGAAGAGGCGCAGCTGCCGATGATTACCGATAAGCCTGCCACTGCCAGCATCAATATTCCTGTCTTGGTAATGCGCTTCATAAAGTCGATCAGTTTTATAACCTTACTTTTGTAAAATTAATTAAAATATCCATTGCCCGCTCCACTAAAAATATTAATTGCGCCCCTGGACTGGGGATTGGGCCACACAACGCGCTGCATACCGCTGATCCGCTTTTTCAGGCAACGGGGGGACCGTGTGATTGCGGCCGCCGAAGGCGCATCGGCCGCATTGCTGCGCGATAATTTTAACGATCTCGAGATACTTCCGCTGGAGGGCTACCGGATCCGCTACAGCAGGAGTGCACGGGGCTTTGCTTTCAGGATCGTAGCGCAGGTGCCCCGGATATTTTCTGCCATAAGAAAAGAAAGGCGCTGGCTGGCAGCGCAGCAGCAGGCTCACGCTTTCGACCTGGTCCTCTCCGACAACCGGTACGGGATGTATCATAAAGGTGTGCCCTCGGTGATCCTGACCCACCAGCTGCAGATACAGAGCGGGTTCGGCGCATGGGCCGACAAGATATTGCGGCGCCTGCATTACCGCATGCTGGGGCGGTTCAGCGCCTGCTGGGTGGTAGACACTGCAGCCGGCAGCGGGCTGTCGGGCGCGCTGGCCCACCCGGAAGCCCTGCCGCCGCACGCGGCCTACATCGGCCTTTTGTCGCAGTTCGGGGAGCATAAGCCAAGCAGCGAAGCGCCGCTCCCCGGCAATATACTGGTCCTGCTGTCGGGGCCGGAGCCTATGCGGAGCCAGCTGGAGCAGCTGGTACTGCGGCAGGCGCGGTCTTTGCCTGCTTACCGGTACGTTATAGTGGCAGGCCGGCCGGGCGCTGTGCCGCCGGCTGCGCTGCCGGAGCATATAACGTACCATGCACATGCCAATGCGCAGGCTTTGTCAGCATTGCTTGCACACGCGGCGCTGGTGATCTGCCGGAGCGGATACTCCACGCTGATGGACTTGGCGGTGCTGAAGAAAAAAGCTTTGCTGATACCTACGCCGGGACAGACCGAGCAGGAATACCTGGCCCGCTACCTGGCGGCGGGAGGAATGGGGCACTCCGTAAAGCAGGAGCAATTGCGGCTGTCGGCGGATATACCCAGGGCTTTATCGGGGTCGCGGCCTTTGCAGCTGCCGGACAATGCCCCAACCCTGGCGCAGGTGCTGCCGCCGCTGCTCGGCAACTTACTGCCGCGCCGCCGGGATCAGGAAGCCTCCTTTACCAGGTAGACAATAGTGGGAAAGTGGTCGCTGTACCCGTCGATCCAGGTCGTGCCGGAAAAAGAGCGGTGCGGGTATCCTTTGTACTGGCCGAACTGGCTTTTCAGGAATTTGCGGTTGAAGATCTCTGCACGGTAAAACTTCCATTTTTTTGCCTGCGGATGCACAAAGCCATAGGAGAGTATGATCTGGTCGAACAGGTTCCAGCTGTCGTTGTAGCCCAGCGTCCCGATACCCTTGCGGTAATATTCGGTCCAGGGATTAAAAAGGCCGCCAGGCTTCACATCGTTTTTATCGCCGGTAGCGCCCAGCGTTTTTGTAATGCTCGGGTCCACGGGATCGTCATTCAGGTCGCCCATTACAATGCATTTGGCGTCGGGATTGCTGCGGGTAAGTTCGTCAATGATCTTTCTGCTGACCCCGGCTGCTTTGGCACGCTTCCATACGGTAGCGGCCTCGCCTCCCCGGCGCGACGGCCAGTGGTTCACGAACACGTGGATGGTATCGTCGCCAAGCTTCCCGGTAACGTACAGCACATCCCTGGTGTACTCTTTCTTCCCGTTTTCCACAATATCGACCGGCAGCGCCCTGGCAGTAAGCACACGGAAATACCTGGGATTATACAGCATGCCGACGTCGATGCCACGCGTATCGGGCGACTCGAAATGCACGATACGGAGATTCCTGGACCTGAGCTCGGGCTCCGCCACCAGGTCGCGCAGCACTTTTTCGTTCTCGACCTCAGCTACGCCGATCAGGGCGGGCCCGTCGGGGGTTTTCTCCGTAGCCAGCTGCGACAATACGGTTGCCATGTTGTGCAGCTTTTTCCGGTAGATATCTTCCGTATAGTGATTGGCCCCGTTGGGAGTAAACTCTTCGTCGAATTTTTTTGGATCGTCTGCCGGGTCAAAAAGGTTTTCCAGGTTATAAAAAGCCACGGCGCTGATCTGGTATTCTTTTTTCTGGGCAAAAGAGCCGGAGCCGGCGAGCGCGGACACGGTGAGCAGGAGCAAATGACGGAAACTAAGGCGCATTTGTATGAGGTTTATACAGAATTTATGCAAAGCAAGCGAAAAGTTGCGGTATTTGGAAGAGCGGGAAGGAAATAACGATTCCTTAATGCCGGGCGGCTTCTCCTGATCAATGCAATACGATTGCAACGGATGGCGGCCTACCTTTGCTTTACAGTCTGAAAAAAGAAGTATGGAGCGTACTATCTCATGTAAAGTAGAAGGAATGACCTGCGGTAACTGTGCCCTGACCATTTCCCGTTTCCTGGAAAAGCAGGGAATGAAGAATGTGTCGGCTAATCCTGCATCGGGCGACCTGCAGTTCACCGCAACGGAACAGGCGGATATAGATAAGATCTACAAAGGTATCCGCGACCTCGGTTACCGCGTGGTGCAGCCTGAGGAGGAGGCTGACCGAAGGCCGCATGAGCACCATCATTCGGGCCTGGGCAGGCTTTTGCTGATCTGTGCCGTACTGACGGCGCCGCTGCTGCTGCATATGTTTGCGGGGCACAACAGCATATTGAATAATCCTTGGCTGCAGCTGGCCCTGTGCCTCCCGGTTTACGGCATCGGGCTGCGGCATTTCGGGCTGAGCGCCTACCGCTCCCTGAAAAACGGGGTGCCCAATATGGATGTGCTGATCATCCTGGGCGCTTCAGCAGCCTTTCTCTATTCGCTGGCAGGCATATTCCTCTTCCCCGCCGCGACGCACCAGTATTTGTTTTTCGAAACAACGGCTACCATCATTACGTTTGTGCTGGCGGGCAACTGGATCGAGGAACGCACGGTAACGGCTACCACCTCGGCAATCAAGGCACTGGCCCGTTTGCAGCCGTCGCAGGCAAAGGTGGTGATGACCGACAGCATCGGTAAGGAGAGCATCATGGAAGTGGAGAGCCAGTTCCTGAAAGTGAATGATATCGTCCTGGTTAATGATGGGGACCGCATTCCCGCAGACGGTGTGGTGGTAAGCGGTACGGCCGAAGTAGATGAAAGCATGCTTACGGGTGAGAGCCTGCCCGTTGTCAAGGAAGCGCACAATACAGTAACAGGAGGCTCCGTGATCCGCTCGGGGCACCTGCGTATCCAAGCAACGGCTGTAGGAGCCGCAACCACCCTGTCGGGTATTATCCGGCTGGTACAGCAGGCCCAGGGCGCCAAGCCGCCCATGCAGAAGCTGGCAGATAAGATCAGCGCCGTGTTTGTGCCGGCCGTGCTGGCCGTTTCGGTGCTGGCATTCCTCATCAATTACTTCGCAGCTGATGTGCCTTTTGCGCAAAGCATGATGAGGAGCATCGCCGTGCTGGTCATTGCCTGCCCCTGTGCCATGGGGCTGGCTACGCCCGCAGCTGTAGCGGTGGGGCTGGGGAGGGCCGCGCGCAACGGCATACTGATCAAAGGAGGCGATACGCTCGAGCGGTTTAAAGATATCCGCCAGGTCGTTTTCGATAAGACGGGCACCTTAACCACCGGCAACCTTGGGATCAGCGCTATAGAGGCCAGGGACATTCCGGAAGAAAAACTGAAATCGGTAGTGCGCGGCCTGGAGCAGCACTCTTCTCATCCGATCGCCCGTTCGGTTGCCAAAGTATGGACAGACGAGGCATTGCATCCGTTCAGGGATGTGAAGGAAACCAAAGGGCTCGGCATAAGCGGCGTGGACGAAAACGGCAGCACCTGGATGCTGGGGTCGGGGGTATTGGTCAGGGACTTTGCCGATATCGACCCGGCATGGGACCTGCACCTGCTGAAGGACGGTGTATGGGTAGGCGGGCTCCGGATCGCCGACGAGCTGAGGCCCGATGCGCAGCGCACTGTTGCCGCTTTGCATAAGGAGCAGTTTGATACGATCCTGCTGAGCGGCGACCGTCGGGAAAAAGCAGATATGGTCGCAAAAGCCACGGGCATCAGCCAGGTTTATGCGGAACATAGTCCTTCGCAGAAAATGGAACGCCTGGAGCAGCTGCTGCGCCAGGGGCCCGTCGCTATGGTAGGCGATGGCATCAATGATGCGCCGGCGCTGGCCAAAGCGGATATAGGCATATCGCTGAGCGATGCCACGCATGTGGCCATGCAGTCGGCCAATGTGATCCTGTCCAGCAACCAGCTCGGCAGCCTGCCCAGGGCGATCCGGCTGGGGCGGTTTACCTACCAGACCATCCGGCAGAATCTTTTCTGGGCTTTCTTCTATAATATATTGGCGATACCTCTTGCCGCCATGGGATACCTGTCGCCCGTGTGGGCCGCCATCGTTATGGCATTCAGCGATGTGGTCCTGGTGCTGAATTCCTTGCGGCTGAATTACAGGAAGATTGATTAGTGCCCGCTTCCAACAAAAATCGGGGGCCATTGTCTATAGCTTACTATCTTTAAGCTATGAACCGTATACAGGAAACGACAAGCAAGCACAGGCAATTGCGGAAGCATAAGCGATTAGCCACGGGATTATTCCTGCTGATGGCAGGCGTGTATATGCTGATGATCTGGATGATGCAGCGTATGCCTGCCGCCTGGATGGGTTATGTAAAGGCTTTTTCCGAAGCTGCCATGGTAGGCGCGCTGGCCGACTGGTTTGCCGTGACTGCTTTGTTTCACCATCCCCTGGGCCTGCCGATACCGCATACCAACCTGATCGAAAAGAGCAAGCAGTCGATCGGGAACAATCTCGGCAGCTTTGTAGTAGATAATTTTCTTACGCCGCAGAATATACGTCCCTACATCCTCAGGCTTACCGTGTCGGCCTATGTAGGTTCCTGGCTGTCGTCGCAGCGCAACAAGGCGCTGGTTACTACTGAGCTCATCCGGCTGCTGAAGGATATTGTCCGGAAAATGGACGACGGCCTGGTAGCAGGGTTTATTGCCAAAAAGGGCCATGAGCTGATCGGCGAAGTTAAGCTGAACCAGGTGGTAGCGGGCGGCCTGCAGTATTTTATCGACCACGGGGAAGATGAAAAGCTGGTTACGGCGCTGGCTGCAAAGATCAAAAGCTATGTAAGCCAGAATGAACTTATGGTGCAGGAGCGGGTAAAAAAGGAAAGTTATTTTTTCGTGCCTAAGTTCATCGACAATAAGCTGGCTTCAAAAATAACCAATGGCCTCATCCGCTATTTTGATGAGATCGAACAGGATAAGGATCACAAGATAAGAAAGGAGATCAGGCAGCAGCTGGGGCAGTTCGTAGCGGAGCTCCGCAGCGGCGGAAAATGGAAGGAAGAGCTGCAGCGGCTGAAGGAGGGGTTGCTGTCGGAAGAGCATATACGGCGTTATGCCGCGGATATATGGCAGGCTATAAAGCGTACAATGACGGAAGAGCTGTCGGCAGAAGACTCTGCCCTGTCCCGCTATATATTCAGCACCCTGGACGAGTTTTCGGAAAGCCTCCGGGAAGATGAAACGCTGCGGCAGCGTATCGACAGCTGGATACGGCATACGGCTTATAAGTACATATTGCGTAATACCGAAAATGCAGGGCTGCTTATCAGCAATACGGTGGGCAACTGGCAGGGCAGGGAGCTCAGCGCCAAGCTTGAGCTGGAAGTGGGCAAGGACCTGCAGTTCATTCGCATCAACGGTACGCTGGTAGGCGGCCTGGTCGGGCTGCTCATCTATGCCATTACCCAACTGTTCAGCTAAGCTGCGATCGCCCGTAGCAAAAGGTCCCGCAGCGCAGCTGCGGGACCTTTTTTACTGAAGAAAGCCTGGTTGCTTACTGGTTCACGATCCTGCCTTCCTTATCCAGCTCTACCACTTCAAAGCCTTTGGCCCTGATCTTATCCATCAGGCTGGCCTTGTCGCCGACAAGCAGCACAAGCAGCCGGTCGGAGGTAGGCAGGTACTTGCCTGCAAGGCCGTTGAGGTCGTTCAGGGTCATGCTCCTGAGGATCGCATTCTGCTGCTCGGTATAGTCGGCAGGCAGGTCATAGGTCAGTATGTTGTTGAGGAATCCTGCTTTCTGGAACCCGGTTTCATATTTGCGGGCCTCGCTTTGGGTCATGCTGCTCTTTGTAAAGGCAAGCTCCTCGGCGGTGGCGCCTTTTTGTTTATACTCCGTTATAATGCGCAGCACGTCGGCCAGTGCGCTGTCGGTAGCGGAGGCCTTAATGCCTGCGCTGAAGGAATAGTCGCCGCCGTACTTATCGCCTGAAAAGGCGGAGCGGGCGCCGTAGGTCCAGCCTTTGTCTTCGCGCAGGTACAGGTTCAGCCGGCTGTTGAACGCACCGCCCAGAGGATAGTTCATTATATTGCTTCGGTAAAAGTCGCCGGTGGCATCATATTTCATGCCGCTTACATAACCCACACGGAATTCCGTCTGCGCAGCGCCGGGGACGTCCACAAAATAAACTTTTGTTTTTTCCACTACAGGGGCGTCCGGCAGAACGGGCAGCATAGTTTCCATATCGGGCAGCTGGTTCAGGAAGGCAAGTTTGCCCACGATCGCCTGCTCCGTGACATCGCCTACCACCACTACTTCGGCATTCACCTTGGAGAACCGGTTCTGGTAATAGTTCTGTATATCCTCCAGCTGAATATGGGCAATAGTGGATTCAGTGCCGGTAGTGGGTTTACCCAACGGATTATTTTCGCCAAGGAGCAGGCCGTTGTATACCACGCTGGCAACATAGGCAGGCTGGTTCAGCGAGCTCTTTACGCTTTCCATGGTCCGCTTCTTAACACGTGCGAAGTCCTCTTCGGTAAACTGCGGGCGCAGCAGGCGCTCCTCCAGCAGGGCCAGGGTCTTATCCAGGTTTTTGGACAGGGTGCGAACCTGTACGGTAATGTCGTCGTTGCCAGGGTATACGGAAATGCTGCTGCCCAACTCGTCGAGGGCGGCATTAAAGGCTTCGGCGGTATAGTTCTTCGTGTCTTCTCCCATCATGGCCGCGAAGAGATTGGCCGTGCCGTTTTTCCCCGGAAGGTCCACCATCTTTCCTCCTTTAAAGCTCAGTATGATATTTACAACCGGGATCTCCTTGCTTTCGGAGCCAATCACTTTCACGTGGTTATCGATCGTGGTTTTCCAGAAGGTGGGCGCTTTTACCACTACAGGATTTCCTGCTCCCGGCATCTTGCTGCGGTCGAAGTTGTCTTTGGCCTTATTGTATTTTAAGCCGCTGTAGCCGTAATCGGGCGCTTTGTATCCTGTTGCAGACACGGTGTAGTTATCTTCGCCGGCTTTGTTGTCCGGGTTATCCTTGGTCAGCACGCTCACGATTACGGCATGCTTGCCTTTGATGTACTGGTTATATACACGCATTACATCTTCCTTGGTTACCGAGGTAGCCGTTTTCAGGTATTTGCCCAGGTAGTTGGCGTCGCCGGTAAAGGTGTAGAAGGCGGCCAGCTGCGATACTTTGCCCGAAACGCTTTCCAGGCCGTAAATGATGTCGGCCTCGGCCTGGCTGCGGAATTTTTTGATGTCTTCGTCGGTCACGCCGCGTTTTTCAAATTCGGCAAAGGTTTCCCTGACTGCTTTTTCCATGTCGGCCAGCTTTTGCCCGGGGTAGGGAAGTACGGTCACGGTGAATTCGCCCGCCAGCTCGGTAGCGGGGTTGGAAATGCTGGCGCTTACGGCTTTGTTGGCCTTTACCAGGTTCTTATACAAAAGAGAGGTTTTGCCCTTGCCCAGTATCTCGGCCAGGCAGTCCAGCGCTGCTTCGTCCTTGCTGAAGGAGGGGGAGCTGGGATATACCATGCGCAGCATAGGCAGTTTGGCATAGTTGTCCGTCATGGAAATGTAGCGGTCCTTTTCGAGCACGGGCATAGGCAGCTTTACAGGTTTTACATCCGGGCCTTTGGGAATGGAGCCGAAGTATTTTTCTACCCAGGCGATCACCTGTTTGGGATTGATATCGCCGCCCACGGTCAGCACCGCATTGTTAGGGCCGTACCAGCGCAGGAAGAAGTTCTTCAGGTCCTGCACGTTTACCCGGTTCAGGTCTTCGATATAGCCGATCGTGAGCCAGGAGTAGGGATGTCCGTACGGGTAGAGATTTTTGGCGGCTACTTCCGAAACCAGGCCGTAGGGCTGGTTGTCGTACCGTTGTCCTCTTTCGTTCTTTACCGTAGCCCGCTGCACCTCGAACTTCTGCTGGGTAACCGCGTCGAGCAGGAAGCCCATTCGGTCGGCCTCCAGCCAGAGCATCTTTTCGACCTGGTTGGAGGGTACGGTTTCGAAATAATTGGTACGGTCGCGGTTAGTGGTGCCGTTCAGCGTGCCTCCCGCCTCCGTGATGATCCTGAAATGCTGCTCGTCGGCAACATTGTCGGATCCCTGGAACATCATGTGCTCAAAGAAGTGGGCAAAGCCGGATTTGCCGATCTCTTCGCGCGCGGAGCCCACGTGGTAGGTTACGTCGATGTGGGCAATAGGATCGCTGTGGTCCTCATGGATCAGCAGGGTGAGGCCGTTGGGCAGTACATATTTTTCATAAGGGATGACAGGTTCGTTGCCTTTCTGCACCACTTTTTCTACCAGTCTGGCTTGTGCATGCAGGAATGCAGGGCTGAAAAGAAGTGCGGCTGCTGCTACGTTAAGAATGAGTCGCTTCATTTATTTAAAAGGTTTGATTTACAGATATCCAAAGTAAGCGGTGAAGTTCCGAAAAAATCGCCTGAAACGAACAGGAGGCGCGGCAATTGCCTGTTTATGCGGGATGTACGGGCTTGCCGCGACTGTAGCCGCTCAAAATACGGTTTCATGGTTTCTTTTTAAGCCTTACTTTTGGAGCCTAAAAAAAACAAATAATATGGCACTACAAAAAGGGCAGCAGGCGCCGGATTTCAGCCTGTACGACAGCGACAGGAAAGAAGTAAAGCTCTCCGATTTCCGTGGTAAAAATGTGGTACTCCTGTTCTTCCCCCTGGCTTTTACCAGCGTATGCACTGCGGAGCTGTGCTCTCTCCGGGATAACATCGCCGCCTATAACGGGCTGAATGCCCAGGTGCTGGCCGTTTCGGTAGATTCGCTGTTTACCCTGGACAAATTCAGGAAGGAGCAGAACCTGAACTTCCCGCTGCTCAGCGATTTCAATAAGGAGGCTTCTGCCGCATACGGCTCGCTGTACGAAGATTTCGTGCTGGGCATGAAAGGCGTTTCCAAAAGGGCGGCTTTCGTGATCGACAGGGATGGTGTGCTGCAATATGCCGAAGTGCTGGAAGATGCGGGCAAGATCCCCGATTTCGATGCCGTACAGCAGACGCTGAAAAGTCTTTCCTGAACGGCCGGCGAAAGGATGTTGGATTTGTAGCAGGCGGTATCTACCTTTATGGTAAATAATAATACGTTATGAAGAAATTTCTACTTTTTTCTGCTGTCCTGCTTGCTTCCGCGCTGGGGGTGAAGGCGCAAAGCGTTGCAAACAGCGGCTTTGAAAGCTGGCATGATTTTACCGTCCAGACCGGGATCATATCCAGTATCGACCTGGAGGCTCCGGGGTCCTGGTCGGGCTCCGATTCCCTTATTGCCGGCATCAGCCCTTTTGCTGCTATTGCCGGCATCCAGATAACGCCGGTAAAGCAGCTGTCTAAAAGCACAGATGCTCATTCGGGCACGTATGCGGCATCGCTCAAAACCGCTTTTTTAGGAGATTCGGTGGGTAATGTGCCCTGCGTGCTGATCAATGCAAGAGTGTCTGTGGACATTATGGCGCTGGTCGGCAATCCCGAGGTTTCCGACGTATTTGACCTGGTGACCTATAGCGGGGGTACGCCGGTACTGGGACGCAAGGTGGACGCGGTCAATGCCTGGGTGAAGCTGACGGACCAGAACCAGGACGACGCTTCCGCGATTGTAACGGCCCTGCAAAAGTCCCAGACCGGCTCGGGAGCCGATACCCTGATACCTATTGGCGCCGGGAGCCTCATTATCCAGAAAGGAATCAGCAACGACTACCGCGAGATATCGGTGCCCGTTGTTTATGCCGACACCGGCAATACGGCTACCGATACCCTCATCGTGGTGTTCACCAGCTCTGCGGCCGCCGACCCCAATGCTCCGGCTACCAATGGCAATACCTTGCTGGTGGACGATATTACGATGTCCACGAGCGATGGCTCCGGCACAGTATCGGTGCGCCAGCCGCTCCTCCCCGGCGATGCGCTGCTTGTGTACCCCAACCCTGCCACCGATGCGGTTTATTTCAACCTGCATACTGCCCTGGAGCCGGGAAAATACACCCTGCACATTACCGATATATCGGGCAGAGCGGTACTTTTCCGGCCTTTGCGGGAGCATATCAATAAGCAGCAGGTAAGGGGCTGGGCAAAGGGAACGTACTTCTATACGCTCGACGGCGAGGGGAAATTCCTGAAAGGTAAATTCGTGGTCCGCTAACCCCGTAAAGTGCACCAAAAGCATGGTGGCCGGCAAATTTTTGCCGGCCACCATGCTTTATCATAATAACGGAATGCACTCCTCAGGCAGGTTGCAGCTCCAGTTTCTTTTTCAGGTTTTCAAGCATGTCTGCCGTCATGCGGTCAAGGTCGAATTCATGCTTCCAGCCCCAGTCGGCCCGGGCTGTGCTGTCGTCGATGCTTTTCGGCCAGCTGTCGGCTATCTGCTGCCGGTAATCGGGCGCATAATCGACGGTAAAGGCCGGGATGTGCTTCCTGATGGACGCTGCCACTTCCCTGGGGGAGAAGCTCATGGCAGCGAGGTTATATGCCGTACGCGTACGGATCTTTTCGGCAGGAGCTTCCATCAGCTCGATCGTGCCTCTTATGGCATCGTTCATGTACATCATCGGCAGATAGGTATCTTCGGACAGGAAGCAGGTGAAATGCTGCTTTTTCAGGGCCTCTATATAGATGTCGATGGCATAGTCGGTAGTGCCGCCGCCGGGGGCCGACTTCCAGCTGATCAGGCCGGGGTAACGCAGGCTGCGGACATCGAGCCCGTAGCGGTTGAAGTAATACTGGCACCACAGCTCGCCGGCATACTTGCTGATGCCGTAAACCGTAACAGGCTCGATGATGGTATGCTGCGGGGTACGCTCCTTCGGCGTATTGGGGCCGAAGGCGGCAATGGAGCTGGGCCAGTAAAATTTTCTGACCTTGTGCTCCCGGCATATTTCAAGCAGGTGCAGCAGGCTTTGCATATTGATATCCCAGGCCCAGAGCGGCTTGGATTCGCCTGTGGCGGAGAGAATGGCGGCCAGCAGGTATACCTGCGTAATGCCTTCGCGGGCTACCACTTGGGCCACTTCTTTGGTATCCATCACATCCAAGTGGAGAAAGGGGCCGTTACTTTCCTTCAGCAGGGGGTGTTCCTCCCTGATATCTGTGGCAATAACGTTGTTGCGTCCGTAAATTTCGCGAAGGGCGAGCGTTAGTTCCACGCCTATTTGTCCCCCGGCTCCGATGATGAGAATTTTATCCATAAGAGTGCCGTAATCTCTGTAAAGGAATCTTTTTGCAATTTAAGACCGGTTGGCTGCTATAACCGCCGGGTATAGGGTATTTGTTTAATTGATCTCCGAATGTGTGGCGATTAGTTCCATGAACTGGTCGAAAAGATAGCGGGAGTCGTAGGGACCCGGCGTGCTTTCGGGATGGTATTGCACGGAAAACGCCGGTTTATGCTTCATCCTGATACCTTCTATGGAGCCGTCGTTGAGATTCACGTGCGTGATCTCCACTGCATCCGACTGCTTTATGGACTCGGGGTCTACGCCAAAGCCGTGGTTCTGGGTAGTGATCTCGCATTTGCCGCTAACCAGGTTCTTGACCGGATGGTTCAGGCCCCGGTGGCCGTGGTGCATCTTGAAGGTGGAGATGCCATTGGCCAGCGCCAAAAGCTGGTGGCCCAGGCAGATGCCGAACATAGGCTTGCCCGAATCAAGGATATCTTTTACCGTACGGATCGCGTAATCCATGGCGGCCGGATCGCCGGGCCCGTTGGAGATAAAGAAACCGTGCGGGTTGAACTTGTTCAGCTCCGCGAAGGAGGTCTTTGCGGGAAACACTTTTACAAACGCTCCGCGTTGTACAAAGTTGTTCAGTATATGCTTTTTAATACCGAAGTCGAGCACCGCTATCCGGATCGCCGCATCTTCGTCGCCGGCGGTGTAGGGCTCTTTGGTGGTAATGCTTGAAGATATTTCCAGCCCTTTCATCGACGGTACGGCGCTGAGCTTCTGGCGGAGCGCTTCCACATCGTCGATTTCGGAGGAAATGATACAGTTCATGGCGCCCTTGGTGCGCACATGCTGTACCAGGGCCCGGGTATCTACGTCCTGGATGCCCACGATATTATGGCGCTGCAGGTAGTCTTCGAGCGAGCCGGTAGCGGTCATCCTGGAAAAGCGGGTTGCGATATTTTTGCAGATAAGCCCGCTGATCGTAACGCCGCCGGACTCCACGTCGGTGGCGTTGACCCCGTAGTTACCGATGTAGCAGGTGCTCATAATCAGCATCTGTCCTGTATAGCTCGGATCGGTAAAGATTTCCTGGTAGCCGGTCATCCCGGTCGTAAAGCAAAGCTCGCCACCGGTGGTTCCTTTCCGTCCGAACGATTTTCCTTTAAAAAGTGTTCCGTCTTCCAGAAGCAGGTAGGCAGGCTGACTTGTGATTTCCTGGGGCATTTGTCTTGTATGAAATGATTGTTATTTCTCGAATGAAAAAGTGTGCAAAGATAAGAAGTAGAACCCGAAAAAAAGAACCCTGCCGGCCGGCTAACTGTTATGTAGTTGTCAAAGATTTGGGACAGGAGGTTGAATTATGTGGTCGGGGACATAAAAGCGGCTTTGATGTGTTATAGTATGTTGGCCTGCACTTTTTTATTATGTGGGCAGAATGCAGGAGCTGCGACCCGGATTTTTGCCCCGGGAGAAGATTTTTTTTAACGGAAAAAAGTGATATACAGATATTTGCATGGGCAAACAAAAATATAGATGCAAACCAATGTTTTGAAAATCAAATACTTTGAGTATTTTGTATGGCAGACGCCTAAATTTTAATGCTTGTACCGACAAAAGTATTTCATATTTAATGTAATTTTACCGGACATAACCAACCAAGCCTTTATAGGAAACCAAACAACCATTTATTAACCAAAAACAACACAATGAAAAAGATTGGACAAAACATCCGTAAATTACGTGAGCTGCGTAATTTCACTCAGCAGTACATGGCTGAAAAACTGGAGATGACCCAGGGAAACTATGCCCGTATCGAAAATGAGGAAATCCACCTTTCGGAAGAAAGATTGCAGAAGATTTCCGGCCTGCTGGGTTATAGTACCGAGTTTATTATCCAATTCGATGTAGAGAAGATCTATGATATGGTAAACGACCGGAAGGACAACAGCAATCGTGAAGTTTATCAATACCAGATCAGCCCTGAGCTTAAACAGCTGTACGAGAGCAGGATCAAATCCCTGGAAATGTATGTGGATGAGCTGAAAAGCGAAATACGCCAGCTGAAAGAACAGAGCGTAAAGCAAAGCGTCTGAGCTTGACAATAGCTGCCTAACGCGGGGCGCTGCAAATTCATTTCCTGAATTTGCAGCGCCCCATTATCTTTGCCGCCGATGTATTCCCTGATCAAATTCTTCCTTTTTCGTAAGGACCCCGAAGTAATCCACTACTGGGTGATGCACCAGCTCCGGAGCTGGTGCCGCCGGCCGCTCGTAAGGCGTTTCCTCCGCAGAACTTTTACGGTAGCGGATTCCCGGCTGGAAAAAGAGCTTTGGGGGCTCCGCTTTAAAAACCCTGTAGGGCTTGCCGCCGGTTTCGACAAGGACGCAAAGTTTACCGATGAGCTTGCCTGCCTGGGCTTTGGCTTTATCGAGATCGGCACGCTCACCCCGCTTGCCCAGGATGGCAACGAGAAGCCGCGCCTTTTTCGCCTGCCGAAGGATAAAGCCCTGATCAACAGGATGGGCTTCAATAACGGAGGGGTAAAAGCCGCAGCCGAGCGGCTGCGGCAGCGCCGGTCCGACATCATTATCGGCGGGAATATCGGCAAGAACAAAGTAACGGCCAACGAAGAGGCGGTAAACGATTACGAGATCTGCTTTCGCGAACTGTACGATGTGGTCGATTATTTTACCGTAAACGTAAGCAGTCCCAATACGCCCAACCTGAGGGCCCTGCAGGAAAAAGAGCCCTTGCAGCAGCTGCTCGGCCGCCTGCAACTGCTCAACAGCCAGCTGGGCAAGCCGAGGCCTATCCTGCTGAAGATAGCCCCCGACCTTACCAGGGAGCAGCTGGACGATATTATTGACATCGTGCGCACCACCCATATACACGGTATCGTGGCTACCAATACCACGATCAGCAGGGGGGGCCTGGTTACCCCGGAGCAGGAAGTGCACGCAATGGGAGCCGGAGGTGTGAGCGGCCTCCCGGTCCGGGATAAAGCAACCGATGTGATCCGCTATATTCACCAGCGCAGCAAGGGTACTATTCCCATTATCGCTGCGGGAGGTATCTTTACAGCCCGTGATGCACAGGAAAAGCTGGATGCGGGGGCTTCGCTCGTCCAGGTCTACACAGGCTTTATCTATGAAGGGCCGGCCATCGTAAAAAATATCTGTAATGGTCTTTCCTGATTCTATCCACTAAAAGTTAACCGCTATACTCGTCTTTATGGAACATCTGTTTACAGCCGACAATATTATCAGCTTCGTAGTGCTGGTTATCCTGGAAATCGTGCTCGGCATCGATAACGTCATTTTCGTGAGCATTATCCTGAACCGCCTGCCGGAGCACCTGCGGAAAAGGGGCCGGCTTATCTGGATGTTTACAGGCATAACAGTACGCTCTGTATTGCTCTTTGCCCTGCAATGGCTGCTGCTGCAGAAAGGTAAGCCGGTACTTACGGTGGCGGGGAAGGGATTTGACCTGGCCAGCCTGGTAATGCTGGGCGGCGGGCTGTTCCTGATCTATAAAACCGTAATGGAAATACACCACAAGCTGGAGGGCGAGGAAGAACATGCCAAGGGCAAGGGCGCGCAGCTCAGTCTCGGAAAAGCCGTGGCGCAGATCATCCTGATCGATATGGTGTTCAGCTTCGACAGCATTATTACCGCGGGCGGCACCGCCAAGCACCTCGAGATCATGGTCGCTGCGGTGGTGATCGCCATGGCGGTCATGTTCCTGTTCAGCGCGAATATTGCAGGCTTTATTCAGAAGCATCCCACGATCAAGATGCTGGCCCTTTCTTTCCTGGTCATGATCGGCTTTATACTGCTGGTAGAGGGCTGGGACAGTATCAAGGCCCATGAGCTGCACCTTAAGAATTATGCCTATTTCGCCATGGCCTTCTCTTTCCTGGTAGAGTTGCTCAATATGAGGTTGCGCAAACGCTCGGAACCGGTAAAGCTCAAGGACTCGGATACTGTTGAAGAGCTTAAAGGCTAAGCCGTTTTGCAGGCAAAAGCCCCGGTACAGGCGTACCGGGGCTTTTGTTACATACGGAGGCGCTATTTATTTTTAGCCAGGTATTTCAGTGTGTTGCAGTTGCCCGGAGCAAAGATCTCGCCGACCGCTTCCTGAAGCGATTCGCGGGTAACCGCAAGATATTTGCCCAGCTCGGTGTTCATCATGCCGGCATCGCCCAGCAACTCGTAAAAGGCAAAATTATTAGCCCTTGCCAGCAGGTTCATGTCTTCAAATACGATCATGGACTCTATCTTGTTCTTGGCTTTTTCCAGCTCTTCGGCGCCAACCCCTTCTTTTTTCAGCAGCTCCAGCTCGGCCGTTACCGCGGCATCGGCTTCTTCGATGCTTACTCCTTTTACCAGCTTTCCTTCGATCACCAGCAGCCCGGGATCGGTGCTGCCGGTATGGTAGCAGGAGATATTGCTGAAAAGCGGGCGCTCCTTGACCAGGCGCTGATGCAGGCGCGACGACTGGCCGCCGCCCAGGATTTCGGTAATGATATCGGCGGCATAGTACTGCGGATGGGTACGGCCTTCCATATGCCATGCCTTGTAAAGGGCGTCGAAAGGCACGTCGGCCTCCACGATGGCGGTCCGGGCTTCGGTTTGCTTATCCTCTGCAGGTATGCTGCGTACATAGGGCATGCCTGCAGGTATGCTGCCGAACCATTTTTCCGCAAGCGCCTTTACCTGCTCCGTGGTGGTGTTGCCCGCCACGCATAATACGGCATTTTGCGGGCGGTAGTGCTTGAAGAAGAAATCCTTGACATCCTGCAGCTGCGCTTCTTCGATATGTCGCAGCTCTTTGCCTATGGTCATCCACTGGTAGGGATGCTTTTTGTAAGCCAGCCTGCGCAGGTGGCTCCAGGCATCGCCGTAAGGTTTGTTGATATAATGCTCCTTAAATTCCTCGCATACGACCTTGCGCTGTACATCCAGGCTTTTTTCGCTGAAAGCCAGGGAAAGCATACGGTCGCTCTCGAGCCAGAAAGCCGTTTCGATATTTTCTTTAGGCAGCTGTATGTAATAATTGGTGATATCGTTGGTGGTATAGGCGTTGTTTTCGCCGCCTGCCATCTGCAGGGGCTCGTCGTATTCCGGAATATTCACCGAGCCGCCAAACATCAGGTGCTCGAAAAGATGCGCAAAGCCGGTACGTTCGGGGTCTTCATCCCTGGCCCCTACATCATACAGGATATTAAAGGCCACCATCGGGGTAGACAGGTCCTGGTGCACAATGACCCGGAGGCCGTTATCCAGGGTAAAACGTTCAAAAGCGATCATTAAATGGTATGTTTAAAAGTAATAGGATAGAGGCCGCTATACGCCCAGCCAGGCCTGCATTTTACGGATGCTGGGCATCAGCGAGGGCTTTACCTTAAGCCCTTTCATCTGTGAAAAGTATGCCCGGGCCTTTGCCTTGTTATTGCGCACCATCTCCATGTCGGTCAGCGCCAGCAGGGCCATGGCAATATCGTTCTGGTTGCGGATACCCTCGTTCAGGGATTCTTCCAGGAAAATGCAGGCTTCGTTATACTGGTCTTTTTCTCGCGCTATAAACCCTTTGACGAACAGGTAATACGCCCTTTGCCTTTTATCCAGGCGCTCGGGCCTTGCGGTCTGCTCGATGATCTTTTCCGCTTCGGCATACTCCTCTGCGCGCAGGCGTGCCAGCGCCAGCGATACCGAGCCTTTCCTGAAATAGCCCCATAGTAAAATAAAGGAAAAAACAGAGGTAATGATCAGGAGGGACCAGATGTTCCACACGGCGGCCGCAACTGAAAGCCCGGCGCACAGCAACAGTAACAGGATTCGGGAAAAAGGGGTAAACATGAATCGTACGGATATTGAACCGGTTACAAAATTACCTATTCTTTGGCTATGGAAAAGGCATAACTGACTGCTGCGGCCCGGGCCGCAGCAGTCAGTTATGTATCAGGATATAAGCGTGCATCAGCTATGGGAAAGGTTTTTCTCAAAAGCCGCTTCTTCCTTCCGGTTTTCCTGGCGCTGGCGGGCCGCTTTTACGAATGCCATGAACAAGGGATGGGGATTTTCGACCGTGCTCTTGTATTCGGGGTGGAACTGTGTTCCCACAAAGAAAGGATGGCCTTTCAGCTCGATCACTTCCACGAGGCCCGTGCCGGGATTTTTACCTACGGGAATCATGCCTGCCTGCTCAAAAGCGGAAAGATACTGGTTGTTGAACTCGTAGCGGTGGCGGTGGCGCTCCCGGATCAGGGTTTTACCGTAAATGCCCGCAATTCTGGAGTCGGGAACCAGTTCGCAGTCATAGGCGCCCAGGCGCATGGTGCCGCCTTTGTGCTGTATGTCTTTCTGCTCATCCATCAGGTGGATCACGGGATTGGCGGTGTCTGAGTTCATTTCGGTAGAATGTGCGTCGGTATAGCCCAGCACGTTGCGGGCAAATTCCACGGCTGCCATCTGCATACCGAGGCAAATGCCGAAGAAGGGAATGTTCTCCTCGCGTGCATAACGGATAGCGTCGATCTTGCCCTCTATACCGCGGCTGCCGAAGCCCGGGGCTACAAGTACCGCATCCAGGTTCTGCAGCTTTTCGGCCGCATTTTCCGGGGTCAGGTATTCGGAGTGTATATTTCTTACCTCAACTTTGCATTCGTTCATGGCGCCGGCATGGATCAGCGACTCCAGTATGGATTTGTAAGCGTCCTGGAGCTCTACATATTTGCCGATCAGGCCTATGGTTACCTTGGTCTTGGGATAGCGCAGCTTGGTCAGGAACTCTTTCCATTTGACCAGCTCGGGCTCCTGGCCCAGGGGCAGTTCCAGCAGCTTCAGCGCGATCACATCCAGCTGTTCCACCATCATTTCGATGGGCACGCCGTAAATGGTGTCCGCATCGCGCGCTTCTATCACCGCCTCGGGGCGTACATTACAGAAAAGAGCGATCTTCTTTTTCAGCTCCTTGTACAAAGGCTCTTCGGTACGGCATACGATAATATCGGGATGAACGCCGTTTTCGCTCAGCATCTTTACGGAGTGCTGGGTAGGCTTGGTCTTCAGCTCTTTGGCGGCCTTCAGGTAAGGGATCAGGGTAAGGTGCACTACCAGGCAATTCTCATTGCCCAGCTCCCACTTAAGCTGGCGTACGGCTTCGATATAGGGAAGCGATTCGATATCGCCCACGGTGCCGCCCAGCTCGGTGATCACCACGTCATACTTGTTCTCATTGCCCAGCAGGCGTATCCGGCGCTTGATCTCGTCGGTGATATGCGGGATCACCTGCACGGTCTTACCCAGGAAAGCGCCTTCGCGCTCTTTGTTGATCACGTATTGATATACCCGGCCGGTAGTAACGTTGTTGGCCTGCGAGGTAGGGGTGTTCAGGAAACGTTCGTAGTGGCCCAGGTCGAGGTCGGTTTCCGCTCCGTCGTCCGTTACATAGCATTCGCCGTGTTCGTAAGGGTTGAGCGTGCCCGGGTCTACGTTGATATAGGGATCGAATTTCTGGATCGTGGCGCTGTATCCACGAGCCTGCAGCAGCTTGGCAAGAGAGGCGGCAATGATGCCTTTGCCCAATGAAGATGTAACCCCGCCGGTTACAAAAATGTACTTAGTCATAATGTTTCCTGTTTGCGACCGGTGGAATAGTTCTTGAAACTCCAGTAGAATCTATCGGTCATGCAAAGGTAAAGAGAATTTTTGTGGGTAGGAAATTCAAAAATGGAGAAGGCGCCTTTGACGGAACAGGTTCGTGTACTGAAGGTTATCATGAAATAAAGCGGCAGGCGGGCGCCGTGGCCCGAAAAGAGGGAGCGGATAGCCGGCAGCTGCACTTGGAAGCAGGGCTTTGAGTAACTTTGTGCCCGGATGAGCAACGGATATAAAAATATCAGGCATATCATACTCGACCTGGGCGGTGTGATCCTGAATATAGACTACAGGAAAACAGAAGATGCCTTCGCGGCGCTGGGCATCCGCAACTTTGCAGCGCTGTATTCCCAGCTGAAGCAGACAGAAATATTCGAGCAGTTTGAAACGGGGCATATCGACAGCGGTACTTTTGTGCAGGCGCTCCGGGAGCGTGCGGGCAGCGGTGTAAGCGAAGCGCAGATTGTAGCGGCCTGGAATGCAATGCTGCTGGACCTGCCGCTGAGGCGGCTGCAGATACTCCAGCAATTGCAGCTGCATTACGACCTGTTCCTGCTGAGCAATATCAACGAGCTGCACGAAGCTGCTTTTAACAAGACCCTGAAAAGCCTCAGCGGGTTCGACAGCATCGGCGTGTTTTTCGATAAAATATATTTTTCGCACCGGATCGGACTGAGAAAGCCGGACCCGGCCGCTTTTAACCTGATCCTGGAGCAGAACGGCCTTTCGCCGGAACGGACCCTCTTCGTAGACGACAGCCCGCAGCATATCGAGTCGGCCAGGGCGCTCGGTATACAGACCATTTACCTGGAGCCGGGCATGACCATAGAAGAGCATGTCTTCAGGCCCAAACATTGACAAACCCATTTTAACCCAATACAATGTCGCAGCAGATACAACAGTGGCAACAAAAGATAGATGCGCTCACCGGCGAGTTTAAAGAGCGGTTCGGCGATCTGCCGGCCGATGAGCTGAACCGGAAGCCCAATGCACAGACCTGGTCCATTGCCGAAAATATGAAGCACCTTATCTCGGTAAACGAAAGCTATTTTCCCATCCTGGAGCAGATGAAGCAAGGCCGGTACAAAACCTCGTTGATGGCCAGGGTTCCTTTCTTTGTAAATTTCATGGGTAATACCATCTTGAAAAGCGTAGCGCCCGACCGCAGGAAGAAAATGAGCACCTTTCCCATGTGGGAGCCGGTAACGGCTGCAATAGAAGGCGACATCGTCAATGACTTTGCAAAGCACCAGGGAAGGCTCAAGGAGGCCATCGCCGGGTCCGAAAACCTGCTGCAGGCAAAAGCCGTGATTTCCTCGCCGGCCAACCGGAATATAGTTTATACGCTGGAAAAGGCTTTCGAGATTATTGTGGCGCATGAGGAAAGGCACCTGAACCAGGCAATCGAGGCTTTTGATGTTATTTATCATAATCAGTACAAATATGACCTCTGAGCTCATTGCCACCATCAGGAAAGAAGTGCCCTTGGCTGAAGAAGAAGCGGGGTATATCCTGTCTTTTTTCAAGGAGCAGAAACACAAGCGCAACCTTTTGCTGCTTCGTTCGGGAGAAGTGGCGCACGAAGTCTTTTTTGTGCTGAAAGGAGCCCTGCGCCAGTTCTATATCGACGAAGCCGGCAACGAGCGCACCTGTAATTTTGCATTCGAGAACGATTTCATTACCGACCTGGAAAGCTTTTCGCAGCAAACAAAATCACCTTCCTCCATCAAAACACTTACGGAAACTGTTTGCCTTTCTATCCGCTGTACGGACCTGGTGACCCTATTGAAAGAGTCGCCGGCCATGGCGGAATTTTTCCGGGTACTGGTCGAGCGCATTGCTGCCAGGAGCATCAAGCGCACGAAGTCCCTGTTGTCTTTCTCTCCCGAAAAGCAATTCATGGAGCTGCTGGAAGAGCAGCCCGAAATTTTTCAGCGGGTACCCCAGCGCTATATCGCCCAGTACCTGGGCATTGCTCCCGAAAGCCTGAGCCGTATCAAGAAGCGGCTGATGACGGCTGCGAAATCTTAACCCTGATCATTGTTTCCCGGGCAGGCCGGCTCATACCTTTGCCCTAAAGAAAACGATCATGCAAACGATATTAGGAGCCGGCGGAGCCATCGGCACGCCATTAGCCAAAGAGCTGAGCGCATATACCGGCCGTGTTCGGCTGGTGTCCCGGAACCCTGTGCCGGTAAGCGGCGATGAAGAGCTGTTCCCCGCCGATCTGAGGGACGGGGCTGCGGTGGACCGGGCCGTATCGGGATCTGAAGTAGTCTATCTTACGGCAGGACTGGAGTACAGCTTCAAAGTATGGCGGAGGGATTGGCCCCTGATCATGGGCCACGTCCTAAATGCCTGCCTGAAGCATGATGCCCGCCTCGTATTTCTCGATAACGTCTATATGTATGCCGCAGACGAGATACCCCGCATGAAGGAAACCTCCGCTGTAGCGCCGCCCAGCAGGAAAGGCAAGGTGAGGGCGGCATTGTGCGACATGATCTTCCGTGCCGTCCGGGAACGTGGCCTGAAGGCGCTGATCGCCCGGAGCGCCGATTTTTACGGCCCTGTGGTAAGGAACAGCCCGCTGGGAGTAATGGTGCTGGAAGAATTCAGGAAAGGCAAAAGAGCTTTCTGGCAGGTGGATGCTTCCAGGCTCCATGCGTTTACCTATACCCCCGACGCAGCCAAAGCCGCAGCGATGCTGGGCAATACGCCCGATGCCTATGGAGAGGTATGGCATCTGCCTACTTCTTCGGAAAAGCTTACCGGCAGGGACTTCATCGAAAGAATAGCGGCGGAGATGCAGGTCGAGCCGCGTTACTACATCTTTTCCCGTTTCATGATGCGGGTGGTGGGCTTTGTGGTGCCGGTAGTAAGGGAGCTCCGCGAAATGGCATACCAGTACGATCGCAACTACGTATTCGACAGCAGTAAGTTCGAGCAGCGCTTCTCCTGCCGGCCGGTATCCTATGCGGAAGGAATAAGGAATATGGTGGCGGCACGGTGATCCCTGCTTAGTGCCTCGGCATTTTGATCAGCCTGCGTCCCTTGATCAGCACTTTAATGCTTTGCCTTTTGAGCGACAGGTTGATGCTGGCTTCGGCATTCTCACGGAACTTATGCTTGTAGGCATGGATGATGTCCTTATAGCTGAGGATGCCCACTATTTTATCCGGGTCTGTGGCAGAGCGTACCGGTATCAGCTCCTCTTCCGCATCCGCCATTGCTGCCAGTGCCCTGGAAAGGCTGTCGTTGCTGCTCACCGATACAATGTGCTGCCGCAGCAGCGCCGATACCGGTGTTTGCAGGTCGAGCCGCCTGTCGTAAATGGCTGCCACGGTAACTACTCCTTCAAAAGTGCCTTCGGCATTCACTACCATAAAGTAGTGGTATGGCGGCCGCCCGGTATGCTCCAGGAAATCGCGTACTTCTTCCAGGCTGGTATCGGCGCCCAATACCGTTGCTTCCTCCTGCAGGATCTGGGCTACAGTGACTTTATCCATGATATCGGGTTCGTAGGCATCCGGGGTACGGATGCCGCGCCTGGCTATCTTTTCCGTCATGATGGTATTCTTCATGAGGAAAAAGGATACGAGGTAGGAGGCAGTGCAGCCGCCCAGCAGCGGTAATAGGGCATGCGATTGCATGGTTGCTTCCAGCGCAAATATGATGCTCGTAAGATAAGCCCTGGACGCGCCGGCAAACATGGCGGCCATGCCTACCAGCGCCGCCACGGGGAGGCTCAGGCCGCAGCGGGGAAAGAAGGACAGGACAAGGCTGCCCAGTATGGCGCCGCAGGCGCCGCCTATGGTAAGCAGGGGAGCCAGCGTGCCGCCCGAAGTGCCGCTGCCCAAAGCGATAGCCCAGGAAAGGAATTTGAAAAAGCAAAGATTCAGGACCAGGGTAAAGGTAGCCGTACCCGACAGTACCATGGTGATATTGTCGTAGCCCACACCCAGGGTATGCGGCGCAAAATAGCCGATAATGCCTACGGCCAGCCCGCCTATGGCAGGCCACCACATCCAGTGTATCGGCAGTTTCTCGAAAGTGTCTTCTATGAAATACACTATCTTGGTGAGCCCCAGGGAGCAGAAGCCGATAACCAGCCCTATGGCGCTATAGATGCCCAGCGCCAGGTTGGAAGGCATTGCCACATCGGGCATGGGAAACACGGGCCCGTTTTCAAATAAAAGATGATGGCCGGCCGCACCGGTGATGCAAGCCAGCGCTACAGGCAGTATGGCCCAGGGCGAAAACTCGAACAGCAGCAATTCGATGGCCAGGGAGATGGCCGCGATGGGTGTGCCGAAAATAGCAGACATGCCGGCAGTAGCGCCCGCGGCCAGGATCACTTTGCGCTCCCTCGGGGTAACACGCAGCAGCTGTCCTAAGGTAGAGCCCAATGCTCCGCCCGTGGCGATAATAGGTCCTTCGGCTCCAAAAGGTCCGCCTGTGCCTATGGCTATTGCCGATGACAACGGTTTGAGCAAGGTAATGGAGGGCTTGATCCGGCTCTGGTTGACCAGTATCTGCTCCATGGCTTCGGGAATGCCGTGCCCCCTGATGGCTTTGGAACCATAAAGCGCCATAAAGCCGACGATAATGCCGCCGACGACCGGCACTGCTATGACCCAGGGGCCCAGGTGGTTGTGGGCCGGGCTGCTGAAGCCCGTGCGGATCGTTCCGAAAAAGGAAATATTGGTAACCAGGTCGATGAGATAGACCAGCAATCTGGCAATCAGGCTTACCAGGACAGCTACTCCTACCGCAAGGAAGGATAACCGCAGCAGTCTTTTTTTCAGGATATGATCTTCCTGCAGGTTGCCTTCTTTTTGCTGGAGGATGTTTAGCGTGGGGGAAACAGGTATTCCGTTGCTGTAGCGTTCTTTGGTCATAATAAGCTGCCGGGAGCCGGCCTTATCTGTTTTAAGGCTGCAAAGTTACTGGGAGAAATCAATAATATTGCTTAATGTATACTTTTGAGTCCATTTTTACTAAAAAATAACCAAAATACATTGCTTGTGCAATATATTTAGCTATTCTAGGCTACATCAATTACAGCCTATTGACAGTTAAATGGCTAATATTGCGGAACGATGAAAGAGCATTCTAAGATTTGCGACCTTAAGCGTTGTTTTTTGTGCAAGCTGTGCCTTCCCGAATGGCTGCCTGCTGCAGCGGCCTCACGCAGGAACATGGAGATCAGGAAAGGACAGCCATTGTTTGAAGAAGGCGATCCCGTGCAGGGAATATTCTTCGTGTATAAAGGAAAGGTGAAAGTGCATAAAAGGTGGGACGAGGAAAAGGAGCTGATCATCCGCTTTGCCCGCAGCGGCGATATAGTAGGTCACCTGGGGCTGGGCGACAGCCAGCAGTACCCCATTTCGGCCACGGCCCTGGAGCCGGTTACCGTCTGTTATTTCGATATGCCTTTTTTCCATGCTACGTTAACGGTCAATGCAGACCTTACCATAGCGCTGCTCCGTTTTTTTGCCAATGAGCTGCAGGAATCGGAAAAGCGCATGCGCAACCTGGCGCACATGCCGGTGAAAGCGCGGATAGCGCAGTCTTTTATGGCCCTTAAGCAGCAGTTTGGCCTGGATGCCGAAGGCTTCATCGATATCGAACTCTCGCGGCAGGACCTGGCTTCCTATGCAGGCGCCTCTTACGAAACCCTGTTCCGGGTGCTTACAGAATGGAGCGGCCATCAAAGCATCCAGCTGTCGGGACGAAAAATAAAGATCAGGAACGAAAAGGAGCTGTGGCAGCTGGTCGAAAGCAATAATCCTTAGCTTCCTGCCGTTTCCTTACGGATAATGCCGGAGGGTAAACACAAAAGGCTGTTTTGCGTTATAACTGTTAAGGCGCTTAACAATTTTTAAAGTAACTTGCGGCCGGTATAAATAAACGAATAATTTTCACATGGATGTATTGATAGAGTTTTTGAAGAATCTGGTAGACCCCAACTGGCTGCAGGCACATGGAGCGTTGTTTTTGGTTGCCTTTATCATTTTTGCCGAAACCGGCTTGTTCATAGGTTTTTTCCTCCCCGGCGATTCCCTGCTTTTCATTACCGGCATGATGATCGCATCGGCCGATGCGGCCAATTCCATTCCCTTTGCCAGCCACCCGGTCAATCTCGTTTTCTGGATCATTGTGCTCACGCTTTGCGCCGTAGCGGGTAATGCAGTGGGTTACTGGTTCGGTAAAAAATCCGGCCCCCTGCTTTTTGAAAGAAGAGAAACCTGGCTGTTCAAACGCAAGCACCTGCACAATGCGAAGGAATTCTACGAAAAGAGGGGCGGGGCAGCGATCATCATTGCGCGCTTCCTGCCTATAATCCGCACTTTCGCGCCTATAGTGGCGGGGATCGTAGGCATGGATTTCAGGAAATTTTTCTTTTACAACATTGTGGGCGCCATTGCCTGGATCTTCAGCATCACTACCCTGGGATTTGTACTGGGCGAAAATGTCTGGGTAAGGGAACACCTGGAATACATCATCATCGGCCTGGTGCTCGTTACTACCGCACCGGTGCTTTTCAAAATGTTTTTTGGAAAAAAGAAGCAGCCGCAGGAAAAAGTGAATGAACCTGACGAGTTGACCACAGCCTGATGCTTCCGCCTTATGAAAGCCCCGGCATGCCGGGGCTTTTTTATATTAACCGGATATAGTAAGTTCGTTTTAAATATCATGCCATGTCTGTTTACGATCCCAGGGTAGACGCTTATATAGAACGGGCTGCCTCATTTGCCCGGCCCGTGCTGCAGCATCTCCGGGCGCTGATCCACGCACAATGCCCGGATATTACGGAAACAATGAAGTGGAGCTTTCCTCACTTCGACTATAAGGGGCGATCCTTATTTAATATGGCCGCCTTTAAGGAGCATTGCGCCTTCGGCTTCTGGCTGGCATCTGTAATGAGCGATCCCAAAGGCATACTGCAGACAAATGAAAAGTCGGCTATGGGATCGCTGGGCCGCATCACTGCTCTGAAAGACCTGCCCTCCGATAAGGTGCTGGCACAGTATATGAAGCAATCCGTGCAGCTGGCCGATGAAGGCGTAAAGCCCGTACGTGCTGCCAGGCAGCCTGTCCAGGAACAGGCCGTGCCGGACGACCTGCTGGCGGCGCTTGCCAAAAACAGGAAGGCGCAGGAAGTATTCGGGAGGTTCGCACCTTCGCACCGGAAAGAATACCTGGAGTGGATACTGGAAGCCAAAAGAGAAGAAACCAGGGCAAAGCGCATTGCGCAGGCTGTGGAATGGATGGCAGAAGGAAAGTCACGGAACTGGAAATACGAACGCTGAGCTTTTCCCTGCCCGCTGACGGAATTCGTTTTAATTTTGCGATGTGAACCAAAGATACCGTTTCCTTTCCGGGGTTGTACTGCTTCTTCTGTCCAGCTGGCCCTCCATACGTGCAACAGCGCAGCAGTGGCAGGATACGCTGCATGAAGTACAGGTATCGGGGCTCCGCCGTAAGGATACGCTCGACGATGCCAGGAGGCGCTTCGCCTCTTCACAGACACTGCAAAAGATCGACCCGGTTTACCTGGATCTTTACGCTGCGCAATCCTTATCTAACCTGCTGGCACAGCAGTCGCCTGTTTTCATTAAATCTTACGGGGTCAACAGTATGGCAACGCTCTCGCTCAGGGGCGCTTCGGCCGCCCAGTCGGCCGTGCTGTGGAACGGTGTGCCCATATTGAACCCGGCCCTGGGGGTGGCCGACCTTTCTTTGCTGCGCACCGGTCTGTTCAGGGACGTAAGCCTGCAATACGGGAGCTCTGCCGCGCTTTTCGGAAGCGGGAACGTAGGCGGTGCGCTTCTGCTGGACAATGCGCCTGCCGGTTTTTATCCCCGCAAAGACCTGGAGCTCCGCGCAGGCGCAGGAAGCTTCGGCAGGCTTGAAGGAAGCCTGAATGCCGCCTGGCAGGGTAAGCGGCTGAAGGCAGGGATCAATACGTTTTGGCAGCAGGCCGACAACGATATTGCCTATACCGATGCACAGGGCAGGGAGCAACGGCTGAGCAATGCCCGCCTGAAAGGCGCCGGAACCCTGCTCACGCTGGATTATAACCCGCGCAAAGAATGGAGCACGGTACACAACGACCGCCTCTACCTACGGGTATGGTGGCAGCGATACCACCGGCAGATACCGCCGGCCTTATTTGAACAGCTATCGGTAAAAGAGCAGGAAGATATTTCCCTGCGCACTTTGCTGGGCTGGGAAAAAAATACAAGGCGCAGCACCTTCTATGCCAAGGCGTCTTATAACAGGGAGTTCCTGCACTACCAGGACAGCATGGTGCTGCTCGATAATGAGCATAGGGTACAGCAATACTATCAGGAGCTGGGCTGGAGGGTCCGGCTGGATAACCCCGACCGGGAGCCCAAGCGGGGAAAGGCCCGCAGCGAGCATTCGCTATTGCTGTTTGCACCATTGCAATATGCTGTGGCCGACGGGGAGAATATCAGCGGCAGCGAAAGCCAGTTCCGGCCTGTGCTGGCGGCAGCCTATCATTTTGCGGGATACAGCCGGAAGCTGGAATTCAACGCGGCCTTGCGGCAGGAGTGGGTTAACGGCGCAGCCGCTCCGGTGCTGCCCGGCGCCGGTATGAGGTACCGCATCTGGCAGCTGCAGTTTGCCGGAGCTCGCGGCGGCATAGACCTGCGGCTCACGGCCAATATACAGCGCACCTACCGTATTCCCACGCTGAACGAGCTGTATTATTTTCCCGGTGGCAACCCGGATCTGAAGCCCGAGCAGGGCTGGAGCCAGGATGGGGGCTATGCCGCAGCTTTCAGTTATGGCGCTTTCAGCCTCAAGCATGAGCTGGAAGGGTTCAACCGCCATATCAAGGACTGGATATACTGGCTGGGCGGCGCCATCTGGACCCCGCACAACATTGCCGGCGTGCACAGCCGCGGCATGGAAACCCGGAATAAGCTGGAGTATAAAGCAGGCCAGGTAAAGGTACATCTCGGCCTGAATTATGTTTACGTATTATCCACCACAACGGACTCCTACCTGCCGGGCGATGGCAGCATCGGGAAGCAGATACCTTATACGCCCCGCTATAACATACAGTGCAACGTGGGATTCCAGTGGAAAGGAGCGCTGTTCTTCAATTACAACCATACCTATACCGGTTACCGGTTTGTAACGGTAGATGAATCGCAATACCTGGAGCCTTACACTACGGGCAACCTGCAGGCCGGCTATACGCTTTATCCTTCGGGGGGCTATCGCTGTACCCTGGCAGCCCAGCTGCAGAATGTATTCAATACGGCTTATGAGGTAGTAGGCGCGCGGCCGATGCCGGGCCGGAATTTCCTGCTGCAGCTAAGCCTGGGGCTGCGCCGCTGAATGCGGGTAGGGCACCAGCTCGCCTGCCAGCTTGCACACTGCCTCGTTATTGTGTTTGAAGCCGGCGCTGACTGCATACCCCGTTTCGCTTTCTGTCCAGGCAATGTGAACCTGCACGGGCTCATCGCGCACCGGTACCAGCAGCTGCAGGAACTTGACCTGCTGTGCCCTGGCCAGCAGCAGCTTTTTTCCTGCCAGCTCTTCCATAAGCTCCTTGACGATCTGCACCATGCATACGCCCGGCACCACGGGTTGCCCCGGAAAGTGACCCCTGAAGATTTCGTGAAGCGGATCGATGGTAATAACGGCAGAGAGCTGTCCGCTGTCCTTGTCCAGCTCTGTAACTGTATAGAAACTATTCAGCAGTATCATCCTTGCTTATTTTTTTCAGGTCTATGGTAAAGCCGGCTTTCAGGTGGCGGATTGACAGTTGCTCGGGCAGTTGCTGCAAAGGGGTAGGGTCGCCGTATTCCATCACCACAACCTTCTGCCGTTCATCGGCATTTTCGATGCCTGTAACCTTCCGTTCCATATTGGTTATATAATGAACGAAGCCTTTGCCGAGCTCAAAACGTACGTAGTTGGCCCTTGCATCTTTATAAAACCGGTATACGCCTGAAGGCACCGGGTCTATATTCCGGGCCAGCAGCAGCTCGAAATCTTTTCTCAGCGTTTTGATCAGCGCCGGTTTATCCATCTGCCCGATGATGCTGTATACGGTAAAGGAATCGTTGCGGTCCCAGCCGAAATCGAAAAAAGTGCTGCCCATTTCGCTCTGGAAAACTACCCGGGTGGCTGTGTCGGACAGGTTCCTGAAATAAAGTATGCCGCTGAGGTGAAATTTTTTCAGCGCAAACTTCCCGTCAACGGCGCACCGGTACAGTTCCCTGTTAAAAGAAGGCTTCAGGTCGTCTGCGGTATAGGACTGGGATAGGGTAATCTCTTCCTGGTCTTTATAGGCATGCCTGCTGCAGGCTGCCAGAAGAAAGCAGAGGCTAACGTACAGAAAACAGCGCATCGGAAAGGCCGGTGTTGATTTTTTTGTTGGTGAAGTGCATATCGGTATAGTCGCCGCCTTGCTCGTTCATTACCAGTTTGGATACGCTGTGGTCGCTTTTTTCAATATACACGTCGATCCTGGAAAAAAGGCTTTTCATGCTGCTGTTGACCGGGATGAGCTGCAGCAGGTACTGGCTTTTGGCTTCGAATGCCTTTACGGCAAAATCCCTGTTGCCGAATACGGTGCCCCGCATACAGTCGATCATGACCCGGTTGACCGATTGCATGGTCTTGCTGCTCCGGGTATTGATCTTATTGGTTTTGTGCTCGTCGCGCACCATAAGCTGCCCGCCGTTCATAACCAGCAGGTAGCTGAAGGGACTGGTATATTCGATCCGGATCTTGTCTTCTTTTTTGAAATAGAACTTACCCTTTGAGCTTACCTTATCGTTCATCATTTTCATGTGCTTTACCTGGCTGAAATCGCTGGCAATGCTTTGGGTATTCTTTGATGAGGAGGCCAATGCCGCCTGAAGCGGAGCCGTATTGGCGAGCGTTGCAAATCCTTTAGGCGCCTGCGCGGCCAGGCTGGTACTTAGCCACAGGCCGATACAAAGCGTAACCCAAAAACGGTGGAACCGGGCAAATAACATATAGAGATTTTGGGGCAAAGATAATCAATATGCAGGCAGGAGCGGTTGTGCAGCCGTTAAAACAATTCCAGTTGCCCGCCTTTCATCCTGCGGAATTGTGTGCAGTCAAATTCAAAATGCGTTTGGTTGAGCCCGTACTTGCGGCAGTACAGCTTGAACTGCTGGCGGATCATTTCGGCAAACCGGCCTTCGCCTTTCATTCGGGTGCTGAAGCGGCTGTCGTTTACCTGTCCGCCGTGACAGGCTTCTATCTGGTGCCATACTTTGGCGGCCCTGTCCGGGAAGGTTTTGAAAAGCCAGTCTTTAAATATGGGGCCGATGGCTCCGTTAAGCCGTACGATCGTATAACCGGCCCAGAGCGCGCCTGCTTCGGAAGCGGCTTTGAGCGTATCGTGCATGTGCATGTCGTTCAGGCCGGGAATGAGCGGGGCATTCATGATGCCGGTGGGTATGTTGTGCCGGCTCAGGGTGCTGACTATATTCAGCCTGCTGCGGTAGGTAGTGGTACGCGGCTCCAGGAGCAGCCTCAGCTTTTCATCGGTTGAAGTAACGGAGGTGTACACGCACACGAGCTTTCTGGCGGCCAGCTCCTGTAAAATATCAAGATCGCGCAGCACCAGGGCATTTTTGGTGATAATGCCCACCGGGTTACGGAAGTCAAGGCATATTTCCAGCAGCTGCCGGGTCAGTTTCATCTTCCGTTCGATAGGCTGGTAGCAATCGGTATTGCCCGAAAGGGAGATCGGCGCCGGCTGCCAGCTTTTGTGCTCGAAGAACCTGCGCAGCAGCTTCGGAGCATTATGTTTTACCACGATGCGGCTTTCGAAATCCAGGCCCGCGCTGTAACCCCAGTACTCATGGGAATTGCGGGCATAGCAATAAATGCATCCGTGCTCGCAGCCCTGATAGGGATTCAGGGAAAAAGCCATCCCTACATCGGGACTTTTTACTTCATTGACAATGGTTTTGCTGTCATCCAGGATGTACTCCGTTTTCCGGTCCTCCTGCTCCCATTCGTCGATGCCTTCGGGGTGCTCCTGTACATAGGCGCCTTTCAGGAAACGGTTTTGGGGATTGAACTGGGCGCCCCGGCCCTGGGTGAATTCGGGGTGACTGTGTTGGACGATCATGCTGCACGCTCCTTCTGCTTGGGTTTATAGGAAAATAATTGCCCCGGCCCTGCTAAGGGGCCGGGGCATAAAGGTACGAAAACTGCTGCGTCAGTTTTCGGCCGAGGCGGGGGGCAAAACGGATAATTTTTTCTCAAAATCATCTTTGCAGGGAGCCAGCACCTGCCGGAAGCGGGAAAGGCTGGTATCTGCACTTTTGTTGAATGTGCGCCATTGATCTGCATCCATTTCCGCATTTAATTTATCGCCTATGCAATTGCAGTATGCTTCCACCAGCTTCCGCCCTTCGGTGCTGGCAACGGAAGAATCTTTTGCATAGCGGTTCACACAGCCTTTTACAAAGTCATTCCGGTAGTCGTCTTTGGTAGGCCTGCAGCTTGCAAGGACGGAAAGCAGGCACAAGAGAACAAGTATTCTATTCATAGCGTTGAAACGGCCGCGGCCGGGTGCAAACATAATCAATTTGCCGGGAAAGCAACGGACGCAGCGCCTGCTGCGTCCGTTGGGGAAGTATAAGTTGTATTGCCGGGCACACTATACGTCGAACCTGATACCTTGTGCCAGGGGAAGCTGGGTGCCGTAATTGATGGTATTGGTCTGGCGGCGCATATATGCCTTCCAGGCATCGGAACCGCTTTCTCGTCCGCCGCCGGTTTCTTTTTCACCACCGAAAGCGCCGCCGATCTCAGCCCCGGATGTGCCGATGTTGACATTGGCAATGCCGCAATCGCTTCCGGCAGCAGACAGGAACAGCTCTGCTTCGCGGAGGTTGGCGGTAAATATGGAAGAAGAGAGGCCCTGCGGCACTGCATTCTGCATGGCGATGGCTTCTTCGATGGTGTTGTATTTCATTATATACAGGATCGGTGCAAAAGTTTCCTGCTGTACGATCTCGTATTCGTTCCTGGCCTCTATGATGCAGGGCTTGACATAGCAGCCGCTTTCGTAACCCTTGCCGCTGAGCACGCCGCCGGGCACGATCACTTTGCCGCCTTCCTGTTTGGCTTTTTCGATAGCGGTCAGGTAGCCTTCTACGGCGGCTTTGTCGATCAGGGGGCCTACATGGTTGGCGCTGTCGAGCGGGTTGCCGATCTTCAGCTGGCTATAGGCTTTCTTCAGCACGCTGATGGTCTTGTCGTATACGCTTTCGTGTACAATAAGGCGGCGGGTAGAGGTACAGCGCTGGCCGGCAGTGCCTACGGCGCCGAATACAGTGCCTACCAGCACCATCTGCAGGTCGGCATGCTCCGATACGATCACGGCGTTATTACCTCCCAGCTCGAGGATGGATTTGCCGAAACGTCCGGCTACGGTCTGGCCTACAATGCGGCCTACCGGAGTAGAGCCTGTAAATGACAGGAGTGGAATACGGGTATCGCTGCTCATCAGCGGGCCCGCAGTTTCGCCGCTCAGCAGGCAGCATACGCCTTCCGGCACGTTATTGCGCTTTAATACATCCGCTACTATCTTTTGGCAGGCAATGCCGCATAGAGGCGTTTTGGCGCTGGGCTTCCATACGCAAACGTTACCGCAGATCCAGGCCAGCGCAGCATTCCAGCTCCATACGGCTACCGGGAAGTTGAAGGCGCTGATGATGCCCACGATACCAAGGGGATGCCATTGCTCATACATGCGGTGCTTGGGGCGTTCGCTGTGCATGGTAAGGCCATACAGCTGGCGGGAAAGTCCTACGGCAAAATCGCAGATGTCGATCATTTCCTGTACTTCTCCCAGGCCTTCCTGGAGACTTTTGCCCATCTCGTAGGAAACCAGCGCGCCGAGCGCATTTTTCTTTTTGCGCAGCTCTTCGCCTATCTGGCGTACGATTTCGCCCCGCTTGGGAGCCGGCCAGCTGCGCCACTCCAGGAAGGCTTCCTGGGCTTTGGCAATTACCTTATCGTAGGTTTTTGCATTGGTGTCTTCGGTAGAAGCGATCAGCTTACCGTCAACCGGGGAGTAAGAGTCTATTTGTACGCCGCCGCCTTTCAGCCATTTGGAGCCGGTGGAAGTACCCTGGTTCATTTTTTCAATGCCCAGGTCGGCCAGAATCTTCTTTGTATTCATATTATATCGGAATGTTTCGGGATTTGCGCGGCAAAGGTACGGATTATGCAGAAGATATAATGCTATATGCCTATAGACCGTAACGCTCCCAGGCCCCTGTGCAGCACCGGGAAGAGATCACTGGTGATACCGGTAGGTGAAATAACAGGAGGGTTGCGGATTGTTATATATATTAATAAAACAGGTATCCTGTTAAGCCCCGTGCATTCGGGGAGTAAGTGTAATATGCGGAGCGCTGCATCTGGTCAATTTGTGCGGCAACCTGTGCGCCTGTTCCACAGATGAGCTCCTGCTTCATAAACCGTGGTTTCCGGCCCGATCTGTGCTTTGCGTTCCGCAGCTATCCAGGTAAGCAGAGAGGGCCAGGTAGATAAATCATTTTATGGCATACATCCCGGTTCTGATAATAACGAAATAAGCGGAGCTTCCGTATGTCTGAAAACAGAAAGCGTGTGCCAACCGCACACGCTTTCTGTTTTACTTTTTCAGGTAATCATCAAAATAGTCTGTTATTTTCTGCATCAGGTGTACCCGGTCCTTACCAAGAACATTGTGCTCGTGGCCTGGGTACACAAAATAGTCGAGCTGTACCCCGTTATCTACACAGGCTTTTACAAATTTTATCGAGTGTTGCCATACCACCACGTTATCCTGGGCGCCGTGAATCATCAGCAGCTTGCCTTTGAGGTTCTTTGTTTTGGTCAGCAGGCTGTTGTCTTCGTATCCTTTGGGATTTTCCTGAGGCGTATCCATATACCGTTCGGTGTACATCACTTCGTACAGGCTCCAGTCGATAACGGGGCCGCCGGCTACTGCGCATTTGAACACGCCGGGGTGGCGCAGCATCAGCGAGGTGGCCATAAAGCCTCCGAAGCTCCATCCATGCACGCCCATACGGCCGGCATCCACGAATGGAAGCGATTTCAGGTAATCCACGCCTTTCAGCTGGTCCTTCATTTCTATGGTTCCCAGGCGGCGGAAGGTGGCCTGCTCGAATGCAAGCCCCCTGTTGCTGCTGCCCCTGCCGTCCATGGTAAACACCACATAACCCTGCTGTGCCATGTACTCGTACCACAGGTTGCCGCTTTCGGGGAACCCGTTGGTCACAAGCTGTACGTGGGGGCCGTTATAGAGGTATACGATCACGGGATATTTCTTTGCCGGATCAAAGCGGACGGGGTATATCAGCTTCCCGTACAGCGGGGTGCCGTCGCCGGCCTTCAGGGTTATGGATTCGATCCTTGGCCTTTCAAAGGCTGCCAGAGGATCGGGGGCAGTCAGCACCTTGCGGCTCCAGTTTTTCCTGGTTGCTTTTACAACGGCGGCGCGGGGTACATTTCCCGACTGGTAACGGTCCACAATATAGGTACCGCTGGTGTTGACATCCGCAATGTGGATACCTGGCGCGTCGTCCAGCCTGCTGATCTTCCCGTTCGTCCAGTTCACCCTGTAGATATGCTTTTCCAGCGGGGAGTCTTTGGTGCCGGTAATGATCAGCTCTTTTCCGGCTTCGCATACGCCCGCTATGTCATTGACCAGCCAGCTGCCGCTGGTAACCTGGTTCAGCAGCCTGCCGGAGGTATGGTAGCGGTAAAGATGCATGAAGCCGTCGCGCTGGCTCCACCAGATAAACTCCTCGCTGCTGCCCGGCAGGAAGGTAAGCGGATGCTGCGGCTCTACGTACTTCGGGTCTGTTTCCTCAAAGAGCGTTTTGACGAAGCTGCCGTTCCGCGCATCATACTGGTTCAGCCATAAATGGTTCTGTGCCCGGTTGAGGAGTGCCACGAAGATATACCGCTCGTCAGGGCTCCAGGTAACGCATGTGAGGTACTGGTCTTTAGGCATTCCTGTGTTCAGGTAGATCGTCTGCCGGGTAATGGGGTTGTACACGCCGAGGGTCACCTCATGGGACGGCCCGCCCGCCATCGGATATTTGACATAGTTGTTTTGCGCCGGCAGCGAAGCCCAGTCAATCACCGGATAGTCTTTTACCATCCGCTGGTCCATCCTGTAAAAAGCCAGGAAGTTCCCTTTGGGGGAAAAGAAGATACCGGTGTTGATGCCGAACTCATTCCGGTGTACCGCCTGCCCGTTCACGATGGCAGGATCTTTATCTGCAGTTACCGTATGCGTATTCCCTTTGTTGTCTTTCAGGTAAAGATTGTTGCCGTCTGTATAGGCAATCTGCCCCGTTTTCTGTTCTACGGTTATGTGCTCCGCGGTTTCGGGCAGGCTTTGCCATTTGCTGTACTGCCACCGCCCGTTTTGCTGCACTGCTTTTATATAGCTGCTGCCGGTATTGAAGTAAAATTCATGCTCATTGATCCAGTGCACTTCCGGAAACGCCTTGAGCGAAGCCTGGTCTTTTACCTGCTCCCTGATCTCCCCGAGCCGTACCAGGGTGTCGGTTTTCATTGCGGGCACCTGTGTGCGTACCAGGGCTTCCTTTCCCCGGGAGCCGGCCAGGAACGTGTAGGCGTCGGTGCCCGGTATCCAGTTCAGCTGTTTGAGATTCTGCGGGGCAAGGGTAGTTTTCAGCCCGAGGACAGCCTCCTCCATGGTGTATTGTTGCTGCTGGGCCAGGGCAGATGCGCTCAGTATGCCCGAGCATAACAGTAATAAACATTTGTTCATGAGCCAAAAATAAAAAGGATAATCTTATTGCCCGGGGTGAATTTCGGGGGGAGGGCATACCCTGTTTCAAAGACTGAATTATGCAGTTTGTGCGTATATTATGAATTTTATATCTTTAGGCATGGTAAAAGAAAAGGAGGAAGAAGAGCTCTTCTACAACATTGCCCTGACCAGGACGGGGCAGATCGGCGGCAGGCTGGCGAGGCACTTGCTCCAGTATTTCGAAAATGCCAGGGAAATATTTCATGTGCCTGTAAAGCGGCTGGAAGCCGTAGAGGGAATAGGGTTGAAGAAGATACAGGCATTGCGGCAAACGATCGATGAAGCAATGATCCGCAAAGAGATAAGCTTTATCCGTACACACGCGATCCGGCCTTTGTTCATTACAGATCCCGGCTATCCCTCCCGGCTCAGGCTTTGCCCTGATGCGCCGGTAATGCTGTATTATAAAGGCAACCAGGACCTGAATCAAAGCAGGGTAATATCAATCGTCGGTACGCGGAAAAATACGGATTATGGAGCGCAGCTTACCGAATCGCTTATCGAAGGGCTCGCGGGGCAGGATATACTGATCGTCAGCGGACTGGCTTTCGGCATCGACATCATTGCCCATCGTAAAGCGCTCCGGTGCGGCATTCCTACTGTAGGTGTAATGGCTCATGGCATGGACCGGATATACCCGCAGCAGCATAAGCATATAGCAAAGGAAATGGCGGCCAGAGGCGGGCTGCTGACGGAGTACCCGTCGGGGACCCTGCCCGATAAGTATAACTTCCCCATGCGTAACCGGATCGTTGCCGGTATGTGCGATCTTACAGTGGTGGTAGAAACGGAAGTAAGGGGAGGCGCCATGATCACGGCAAAACTGGCTTTAGGCTATAACAGGGAAGTGGCGGCCTTCCCGGGCCGTGTTTCCGATAAAAAATCAGACGGCTGCAATTACCTGATACGCACCCAGGCAGCGCAGCTGATTACCGGTGCGGCCGACCTGCTGGATATGATGAACTGGCAGCCTCCTGAGGAGAAGCATGCCGTTCAGCAAAGGCTGTTCGGCGTGCTGAGCCCGGAAGAAAGCCGCGTTGTAGATATCCTGGCCCAAAGCGGGGAGATGCATATAGATGCGATAGGACCGAAAACCGGTATCCATGCCACGCATTTGTCTGCATTGCTGCTCGGCCTGGAGCTGCACGGGCATATCCGGTCGCTGCCCGGAAAGCGTTACCGGCTTGGTTAAAAAAAATACAGACCCAAACACTCATAATTATGAGGCGCACCTCAAAGCCTAAGGCACCAAGAGGCATCAAAAACTGGGCGGAAGACGACCGCCCAAGAGAAAAGATGATGCAGAAGGGCTATGCAGCCCTCTCCAATGCGGAGCTGATAGCCATATTGATCCAGAGCGGCAATAAAGAGAAAAACGCTGTGGAGCTGGCCCGGGAGCTGCTGAAAATGAGCAATTACAATTTGTCGCAAATGAGCAAGCTGGCCATAAAGGATTTTCAGAAGGTAAAAGGTATAGGCGAGGTAAGGGCCATTACGGTTGCCGCGGCCCTGGAGCTGGGCCGGCGGCGGCAACTTAGCGAAGCGGTAGATCAAAAAGTGCTGGGCAACAGCAAGGCTGCCGCCGATCTCCTGGTTCCCCTGATGAGCGATCTGCCGCACGAGCATTTTTGCGTGCTTTGCCTTACGGCAGGAAATAAGCTGCTTCATTACGAATTTGTCAGCAGCGGAGGGCTTACCAGTACGGTCGCCGACCCGAGAGTCATCTTTAAGATCGCCATTCAGCATATGGCCAGCCGGATCATCATTGCGCATAACCACCCCTCGGGCAACCTGCGCCCCAGCATATCCGATAAAACGGTTACGGAAAAGATAAAGAACGGAGCGCTTATGCTGGATATGCGGCTGGTCGACCACCTCATTATTGCCGATAATAAATACCTGAGCTTTGCCGACGAAGGAATGCTGTAATAGCGGCCCTTCAGCGCAGCTTCAGCATTTTTACTCCCGGAGGAAGAGCCGGATCATATTCAGCGCAGCATTCACTGCCATCTCCTTGTTGCGCAGCCGGTCGTAGAAAAAGTGGAAAGCACGGGCATGGGCCTTGTCTTTCCCAGCAATTGCCATCCATACGAGCCCGACCGGTTTTTCCGGCGTGCCTCCTCCGGGTCCTAAGATGCCGGATATGGAAAGCGCGATGTCTGCACGCAGGAGGATGCGCGCCTCCCTGGCCATGTGCATCACGGCAGCTTCGCTTACGGCGCCATGGGTTTCCAGTATGTCGGAAGGTACTTTCAGCACATCCTGTTTCACCTCGTTGGCATAGCCGACGATGGCCCCCCTGAAGAAGGCGGAGCTGCCCGGCACATCAGTAATACGGCTGGCCACCAGCCCGCCGGTGCAGCTCTCGGCAAGGCCCAGCCACATTCGCTGCTCTTTCAGCTGCCGGCCTACTATGGCTTCCAGGCCGAGGTCTTCCTCGGCGGCCACGATATCGCCCAGGCGCTGGCTGATAAGCGCAGCGTTTACGTCTATCTCATGTTGCAGCCGCTGCAGGTCTGTGCCTTCCGTGCTCAGCCTTAATTTTACATAGCCGGGGGCAGGGAGGTATGCCAGGCGTATATATGCTGGCAGCGCCTGTTCAATATCTTCGATCCGGTGGGCGATAAAGCTCTCGCCAACGCCTGCGGTAATCAGGGTTTTATGGATCACATGCCTGCCGGTAAACCTGGCTTTCAGCCGTGGGAGCGCTTCTTCGCTCATAATGGTCTGCATTTCGAAAGGCACGCCCGGAAGGGAGATCACAATGCACCCTTCTTTTTCAAACCACATCCCCGGCGCAGTGCCCATCCTGTTGAACAGCACCTGGCAATTGTCGGGAACTTCCGCCTGCTTTAAGTTGCTTTCCAGGAAAGGGCGGTTGCGCTTGGAGAATATCTGCTTTATATGCTGTAATACAGTTTCGTTCGTGACCAGGCTGCCTCCAAAGTATTCGGCCAGCAGCGGCTTCGTAATATCGTCTGCGGTAGGCCCCAGCCCGCCGGTAAGGATGACGAGATCGGCCTGGGGCAAAGACCGGTCCAGGGCTTCGATGATGGCTCCGCGGTCATCGCCCACGGCAACCCGTTGCCGTACATGGATTCCTTCCCGGTTGAACTCCCGGGCAATCCAGGCCGAATTCGTATCAATGGTCTGGCCTATCAGCAGCTCGTCGCCGATGGTAATAATGATAGCTTGATATGACAAGGTGAAAATTTTTGTAAAGGTAAGATGGATGCCCGGCTTTAAAGCGGGATATTGCAGAATCAATAGTCGAACCTTGCCGTGAACTGCACCCTCTCCCTTCCTTTGGTAAAAGCATACCAGTTGCCGCGATAGCTGATATAGACCGGAAGCAGCGTGTTGCCGATCTGCTGAAGATCCACATGGATACTCACGTCGAAGTCGTATGCAACGGTATTGTACGAAAGCGCATAATCGCGGGCTACGATCGAATAGTCGGACTGGCGGAACCATGTCTTGAATTGCTTGAAGACCACGTCATCGTGGTACTCTTTCTTAGGCGTGGCTTCGAATAGATAGCAGGGCACATTGTTTTTGTCTTCCGCTACAAGGCGGAAATCGTACATGCGGGCTATTTCGGGGTCGAAGATGGCAGGCTTGTTCCCCATAAACGGAATGCCCTGAATCCGGCTGCCCGGGTTGAACATGAGCTGCTTGAGCCGGGCCTTGTTTTTCTCGAGGCTGCCTTTGCCATTGACAGACCGTTCCAGGTGTCCTTTGACAATATTGTCTTCGCCGCATACTTTTCCCTTGGTAAAGAAGAGCGAGGCATACAGCTCGGCAGTGTAATAGTTGTATTCTTTTTTCCGGTTGTAAAAATCGCCGGTGGTTTTCTCCTCGAGCACATGCATTACCCTGCAGCCGTCCCGGTATACCTGCTTGGTTTCGCTTTTGAGCGAAGCTTTGATTTTATTCCCTTTTTTTTCAAAGATCCTGATGTCGTTCTCGGCGTTATAAGTTGCCAGATGCATGCTGCGGAACGCCTTATAGAATGTAGTGTCGTTTTTGATCCGTTCTATGAACTCTCCTATGTCGAATCCTTTGCCGGAGGCCTTGATGATCACGGTATCGATCAGGAGGGGGGCAAAGTAGGAGCTGGTATCCAATACCTGTGCGGCTGCATGCCGGCTTGCTCCCCACAGCAGGGCCAGGGGCAGCAGGATCAGCGATCGTATGCGGGTGCGAGGCAGTAGCGGCATAAGCTCAGGGTATGTGCAGGTGGTTTCTGTATTGTATACAACCGGGCGCGATTATGGTTCTGGCATCAGTGCCTCGGCGATCAGCAGGTCTTCCGGCGTAGTGACCTTGATATTGCTCCTGTCGCCTTCTACCAGGTAAGCAGGCATGCCCGCATGTTCCAGCACGGTAGCCTCGTCGGTAAACGATTCCCGGTAAGGCTGCTCAAATGCTTTCTGGATCAGTGCGGCTCTGAACGTCTGTGGAGTCTGGATAGAGCGTAGCCGGTTTCTGTCGATCGCAGCAAAATCCGTGCCGTTCCATTGGCGTATGCTGTCTGTAACCGGGACGGCAGGTATGGCGCTGCCTTTTTCGAGTGCGCCATAGTAGCACCGCTCCAGCAGCTCCCTGCTTACGAGAGGGCGTACGCCGTCGTGGATGAACACGATGCTGCCGGGGTCGGTTTCTTTAAGCCCGTTCTGCACGCTGTGGAAGCGTGTATCGCCTCCGGTAACGATGGTCAGCTCGATGCGCCGGTCGAATGCCTGCAGCAGCATATTGCTGTAGCTTATATGGGCTTCCGGCAGCACCAGAATGATCCGTATGCCGGGAAATACTTCCAGGAAGGTGTGGGTAGAATGGTAGAGCACCGGTTTGCCTTTCAGCGGCAGGAATTGCTTGGGAATGGCTGTTCCCATTCTTACGCCCCTGCCTCCGGCAACAAGGATGAGTGTAACAGGTATTGTTTTCAAAGCAGATTAAGGCCCTTATAGTACAGGCGGGCCGCACAAAGATAGCGTACAAATATATAAACGCCGGACCCGTCCGGCGTTTATATAAGATTTCCCAGCAGCCTATTTGGAGGCGGGAGCCTGGGCAGGCGCTGGTGCAGCCTTCAGGTTGCCTCTTTTGTTGCTGAGCCTGTTTTGCATTGCTTGTTTCCTCGACTCTTTGAGGCTTTCATATTGCTTGCTCTGCTCGGCTGTAAGCACGGCTTTAACCTTGTCGTCTACTTCGCTGCGCTGTGCCAATCTCCTGTTGTGTTCCTGCGCATCCTGCAGGAAGATGTCATGAACCGCTTTTTTTTGCTTGGCATCCAGCTTCAGCTCCTTTTCCATTCGCTCCGCCCTGCGGGTGGCTATGGTTTCGGGATCCAGGCGCCTCGGCTCTTTCCTGGCTGCCTGGGGCGCAGTTTTTGTTTGTTCCGTATTGGAATTGTTATTCTGCTTTACTTCCTGAGCAAATGCTGCTGAAAGGCCAACAACTGTAATGCCGGCTACAAACAAGATCTTTTTCATTGCTTAATATTTGTTTTGCTTTTGACAACCGGTATGCAGAATAGTTTAATTATTCCAGGTGTGCGCCTGTAAATTTACCTTTTTCGTAATTCACGATGATATGTTCCTGCAAGGTCGTGGACACGGAATGGCCGACAATATCGGGCGTAACGGGGAAATTCTTGTGTTTCCGGTCAACCAGCACGGCGATCTGTATTTTGCCCGGCTCATGGTCGAGCAGCGGCTTAAGCGCGTAAAGCAGCGTTTTGCCCGAGTTGGCCACATCATCGACCAGTACCACCGCTTTGCCTGCTACGGGACCGGCCGACAGTCGGATATCCTCCTCCAGCGGATTTTTTTTGTTGATGTGCAGGGTAAAGAAGTTTACCTTCAGGGGGCTGATCTCACCAAGTATATTCATAATGGCCCTGGCCACGGCGGCGCCTGTTTCCTCGATGCCTATCAGTATAAGTTCTTTTTCCCGGCTGTTTTTTTCCCATATTTCAAAAGCCATCCGCTTCAGTTTCTGATCGATCTGGGCCGCTGTTAGAATCTCGACTTTTGTCATGTATTGATCTGTTGTGGATAATTTATTGCCCGTAAAGGTACGCAGAATAGTTATGTGGATCGTATGGCAACCACCGGATCGAGCCGCGATGCCGACCGGGCGGGTATGTAGCCGGCCAGCAAACCTACGACCGTAGCAACGGAAATGCCGGTCACAAAATTTTTGAGCGATAAGGTTACGGGGAACCCGGCCAGGGTCATGATCAAGGCCAGTATCCAGACTATGATGATACCGATAAGCCCGCCAATGAGGCAAAGCACAATAGCTTCTATCAGGAATTCGGTCAGCACCACGCTGCGCCGGGCGCCGATCGCTTTTTTCAGGCCGATAATCTTGGTGCGTTCTTTTACAGAAACAAACATAATGTTGGCAATTCCGAAAGCGCCTACCAGCAGGGAGAAGGCTGCGATTATCAGGCCTACGGCGTCGATCATGGCAAACATAGAGTCCAGCTGTGCCGTTACCTGGCTGAGCTCATTGATCGAGAAGTCGTTCTTGGCACCGGGCTGTATCCGGTGCTGTGCCCGGAGGATGCCCTCCGCCTCAAGGCCCAGTTCGTCGGTGCTGATGCCGTTTTTGGCTTTTACCATCATCGTTATGTCTGCATCCAGCGCTGTTACATCTTTAATGGAAGCTGCGGCAAGGAAGGGAATGATAAGCCCCCGGTCAAAATTGAAGCCGGCCATGTTATCCCCGTTTTTTTTCAGGATGCCGATCACGCTGAACTTCCTGCCGAGGAAAGCCACTGTTTTTCCCGATGGGTTGCGGATGCCGGGAAACAGCTCGCGGGCTACCTCGTGGCCGAGCACAACCTGGCTGGTGCCCCCCTCTACTTCAGAGGGGTTGAAATACCTGCCTTCGGCAATTTCGAAGTTCTGCATCTTTTCAAAGTGATTGGTAACGGCATAGGCCGTGATGCCTTCCAGTTCGTATTGGCTTTGCCTGGCAGTGATATTGTTTTCGGAAAAGCAGAGGGTTGTATAACGAACGGTCTGCCCCTGCTGCTCTATTGCCTTCAGATCCCGGTAGCGCAGTACCGGCCTCCGCCAGTACTCCCACCATTTATATTCGCCGCCTTCGTCCATCCAGGGCCATTTGCTGATGTAGATCACGTCATTGCCCAGGGCAGCCACGCTGGTCCGGATATTTTTTTCGAGGTTGTCCAGCACGGTAGAAACGGCTACGATGCAAAAGATACCGATGGTAACGCCCAGCAGGGAAAGGAAGGTACGCAGCTTATTGACCTTCAGTTCCTGAAGGGCCATCCGGATGCTGGTAGCCGATATCCTTATGAATTGACGCATGGTATGAGCGGGAAATTCCTGTCAATATTAGGACTAATCTGTTACAATTGGTATGTACGGGGCTAAAAAAAGCCGGCTGTTAAAGCCGGCTTTTTACTTTTTTAGGAAAGCAATCCGTTTATTTCCTGACCAGTTTCCGGGTTGTGATAATGTTGCCGTTGCTGTCGCTTACGCGCACCAGGTAAAAGCCGGCAGACAGGCTGTGCACATCTATGCTGGTCACTTCTTTGTCCCTGTTAACCGCAGCAGCCAGCTGTTTTGCGCCGGTAATGCTGTATATCTCGATGCGGGAAGGGTCCAGGCTCTTTTCCGTAAAGACGATCAGCTCCCGGTCGCCGACGGGGTTGGGGTAGAGGGCTACGCGCTTGTCATTTACAGTAATAGTGGATACACCTGTGGGACTCTTTGTAATAATATAGACAGCTGTGTCGGAAGTATTGTCGGTCCATACCCTTGCTCTGATGATTCCAACACCGTTGTCGCCGCTTGTAGGAACGGCTACCCTGGGTTCGAGCTGCGAGCTGTCGCCTGCCTCGATGGGGTAGGATTCGGTCTGGGCCATGCTGGCTACTACGGGATCGGAGCTTGTCCTGCACGATTGATTATCGCAGAAGCCATTGATAAACCAGCCAAAAGGAAGTGATTTCTGTATGATCTGCCATTTGAAGGTCAGGGATGAAGCAGTGTTATTCCGGACATAATTAAACATGTTGATGGTATAGGCATCCCAAGGCTCGCCGGAGGGAGGATCTTGGCCAGCTGTGCTTTCAGTCAAAGTATCTGCTGACATTGTGAAATCCTGGGCTTTCACTGCCACAAAGGATAGGGCGAATACACCCGTGCATAAAATTTTGCGTATCATGTAACGTAATTTAATGTGATTTATTTCAAACTCGTTTCTGTAAGTTTCAAAGTTATGTCATTTCGTTCACTTCAGACAAAAAAAAGTCTAATGAAAATGTAAAAACTACCGGTGTTTCCTTTAACTGTAAATAGGGACTTCAATTAACTGTAAATAGGGAGCTTCAATACTGAAAAGGGCTGACCAAACAATATTTGGTCAGCCCTTAATCATTGGAACCGATGTGGGATCGGCGTCTTATTTTTTGTTGAATTTCTGCTGAAGGCTTCCGCTTTCTGTAACAATGTTCAGATAGTACATGCCAGGAGCCAAGTGGTCAGTGCTGATCTCGGTTTTGGAAGAGCCGCTTGACAACTGCCTGGTCATCGGCTGACCGATAGCCTGGCCTAAAACGTTGTAGATGGTAAAGCTCACTTTTGAAGAAGCCAGCATATCCAGCTCTACATTCAGTTTGTCGCTTACAGGATTCGGGAATACTTTGGTAGTACCTTCTTTAATTAGGGTATTGATGGAAGTAGATCCTGTGCGCAGCTGAACGTCGTCGATGAACATGTTGTTACCAAAGCCGCTGGTACCCCTGAAGGCAAAATAGGCTCCGGTAGGCACATTGCTGACATCAATGCTTTTGAGCTTCCAGGAAGCTGCCGTAGGAACGAAGTTCTGCTGAGTAGCAGGTGCAGTTGCAAGATCGGCATTGGATTGGTTCCAAACAGAAGTCCAGTTGGCACCGCAATCGGTTGTATAAACCAGTTCCAGCTTGTCGCCCTGGGTGCCGTTCGCATCCTGGTATTGTGCGTAAGACAGGTAGAATTCGAGGGTCTTGGCGCCTGAAGGCATTTCGGCTTTAGGGAAGATAAGATATCCTACGGTGCCAGCCTGGAGGCTATAGCAGGGAAAATAGCCCAGACCGTTGGAGCTATTGTGTCCCAATCCCTGAGAAGTGGCTTTCAGGAAGGGGAAGCCGTTGCCGGTATTGCCGGGCCAGGAGATCCAGTTGGCATAGCTGCTGCTGGCTGTTTCAAAGTCAAAACCGATAGGCAATGCTGTTGCAGTGCTATTCAGGATGTATGCCACGCCGCTTTGCTTGTTGTCGTAATCGTTGTAGTCAATTTTATTGTTAGGCAGTACGATCGAATCGGTTATGGTTACCTGGCCTGCTTCATTGATGGTAAGCGCGGGCAAGTTCACGGTAGCGGTGGCACCGGCAGCAACCGGACTAGAAGCGGTCCAGGCGTAGTTGTTCCAGGCACCGGTTCCGGCGCGATAGTAGATAGTAGCGGAAGTAAGCGGTGCCGTACCTGTATTTTTAACAGTTACTACGGGGTTAATGGTTGCAGGAAGCTCACATTTTAAACCTGTAGTGCCGGACAGTACGGAAGAAGCGATGTCAACCGCTGGGAGCTGGATGGTGATGTCACTTGTTTTAGCTGCCTGAAGCACTTTTTTGTCGCCGTCGGTCTGCAGGAAAGCCGCAAAGAATTTATGGGCGGAAGACGGTTTTACATAACTGGGGATACCGCCGGTAATGGTAAAGGTTTGCGTCTGGCCCGCAGTCCATGTAGACGGAACACTCTGGCCAGCTGCAGAAGGATACATCTGGCGAACTACATTGTGGAACGAAGTTTCGCCGTTGGTGCCGGGGGCTGTGGCAAAATCCAGTTGCTCTGCAAGAGCAAAGCGTAGCTTAAGGTCGGAATAGGTAGCTGCCTGGCTGGCCGTTACGGTAACGGTAGCTGTGAAGCTCTGGCCGTCGGGGCTGTACGTAGGGTTGCTGATGCTGATCGTAAAAGGTGCTGTGCCTGCAGATGCGGCATCAATCATTGCCTGAGTGGTCAGCGCAATGTCGCCTGCATTTTGCCCGCTGCCCACAGCCGTGCCGTTCAGGCGTCCATAGGGCGCGAATGGCACGGAATAGTATTCCATCCGGGCATCGGTAAATACCGTGTTCTCTTCATAAATAGGTCCTGCGCTCGGGATGGGGGATTGATATTTTAGGAGCAGCACTTTGGTAGGATTCGCTTCGATCAGGTTCATTAAAGCGGGGTTTTTAAGTGCGCAAGGCCCGCAATTCTCACCTGAAAACTCTTCATACAAAGCAAGACGTTGTTGGGCATTTAGCGAAAAAACCGCCAACAGTAACCCGCCAAGGAGTAATGTTTTCTTCATGTCTCTGAAGTTTTGGAATTTAAATTGGAACTTAAAAAAATAAAACATGAAGTTAGCTCAAATTGCTGCATTGCCAAAAAAAATTTTTACCTACACAAATGGGTGGGTGCTTACATCATGAACGGGTACTTTACTTTCATTTTTATTGCCCTATTTTCGCCCCGCTAAAGCACTTAATCAATGATCAGCTATCAAGAAACGGTAGACTTCCTGATGCAGCGCCTGCCTATGTTTTCGGCCCAGGGAGCCGCTGCCATCAGGGAGGGTCTGGGCAACATAACCGAGCTATGCAAGGCGCTGGGCGATCCGCATCAAAAATTTCCATCCGTGCATATAGCTGGAACCAACGGCAAGGGCAGCACCAGCCATATGATTGCCGGCGCTTTGCAGCAGGCTGGCTATAAGACCGGCCTTTATACCTCGCCGCACCTGGTCAGCCTTACGGAAAGGATCAGGATCAACGGCGTTCCGGTGCCGGAAGAGTTTGTGGTGCGCTTTGTGGAGCAGGCCCGTGCGCTGATAGACCGGGTGCAGCCCTCCTATTTTGAGCTGAATGTCGCCATGGCTTTCACTGCTTTTGCCGAAGCGCAGGTAGACGTTGCCGTGATTGAAACCGGCCTGGGAGGACGGCTGGATAGTACCAATATCATCCATCCCATGCTTTCCGTGATTACCAACATCGGGCTGGACCATACCCATATATTGGGAAATACGCTCCCGCTCATCGCAGCCGAAAAAGCCGGCATCATCAAAGAAAAAGTGCCGGTGGTGGTAGGAGAAACCCATCCCGAAACCGAGCAGGTTTTTTTCCTGCATGCCCTGCGCTGCCACACAGCCGTTGTATTTGCCGACAGCATCTGGGAGATGGTGCGAACAGGATACGATTCTGACTACCAGTATTTTAAGGCAATTCATAAAGGCGAGCAGCGGATGTATGACCTGAAAACCGATCTTTTAGGCAGCTTCCAGTCGCATAACATCAAAACGGCGCTTACCGCCTGTGAGCTGCTGGCCCAGGCAGGGTGGAGCCTCCCGAGGGAGATGGTAATGCAAAGCCTGGAACGGGTCAGGGCTTCCACGGGCCTCCGGGGGCGCTGGGAAAGGATACAGCAGGAGCCGGAGATCATACTGGATGTAGCCCATAATCCTGACGGTATGGAGTTTCTCCGCCAGAACCTGCAGGCTTCTGCCGCAGGCGGGCCCGGTAGCAGGCTGCTGGTCGTTTGCGGGTTTGTGAAGGACAAGGATATCGATACAGCGCTGGATTTCTTTCCGAAGGAAGCGCAGTATTTCTTTACCCAGGCGCAGATACCCCGGGCGCTGCCTTACACGGAATTAGTGGAAGCGGGCAGGAGAAAAGGTCTTGAAGGACAAGGATTTGCCCATGTAGGGGCAGCGGTGGCCGCTGCCCGGGAAGCGGCGGCTCCCCACGACCGGATACTCATTACCGGCAGTTTTTTTATTGTGGGCGAAGCGCTTGCCTTGCTGGAGGGAAGCGCCCGGTCTTAGCAGAAGGTAACCCCCTTTAAAAGGTTGGGGTCCGACTCGGCCGCCCTTGCCTCTATTTCCAGCGCATTGTTGTGGTACCCTTTGCGAAAGCTTTCCCACAGGTAAAGAGCCAGGAACCGTATGCTGCCATAGCGCCGGTACTGGTATACATGCGCCAGCTCATGGCATACCCAGCTCTGGTCTGCCAGGAAATCTTCCCGGGAGGCGTTATGCAGGAAAATGGTGTGGCCCAGCGTAATGGCCATAGTACGGGTTCCCAGCTTCCAGGCTGCTATCCGGGCTATCCGGCTGTTTTCCCTGATGCGGACTTTGGTAGGCTTAAACCTGCTCATGATCGGACTAAGGTCGTAGACAAAAGCCTTTTGAATTACTTTTGCGAAAAAGCCGGTACGAACGGCATTTCATTTTATGCAAATTAAAGATATCCTCGCCGAAATCGAACGCTTTGCCCCGCTGGTCTACCAGGAATCTTACGATAATTGCGGTGTGCAGGTAGGCGATATAAGCGCGGAAGCAACCGGGGCGCTGCTTTGCCTGGACGTTACCGAAGCAGTGGTGGAAGAAGCGGCACAGTCGGGGTGCAACCTTATTATTGCGCACCATCCCCTGATCTTCTCGGGGCTGAAGAGCATCACGGGAAAGAATTACGTAGAACGTACCGTGCTAAAGGCCATCAGGCACGGCATCGCCATTTATGCGGCACATACCAATCTTGATAATGTGCAGCAGGGCGTAAACCGGAAGATCGCGGATAAACTGCAGCTGGAGCAGCAACGTATCCTGGCCCCGGTCAAAGGCAAGCTCTATAAGCTATACACCTATGTGCCTGCTGCCGCAGCTGAAAGTCTTAAAGCGGCGCTCTTCGGCGCCGGGGCCGGCCGGATCGGCGAATACAGCGAATGCAGTTTTGCCACCGAAGGCCTGGGAACCTTCCGGCCCTCGGCCCGGGCCCGGCCGGCGATAGGCGAAGCCGGCGGCCCCAGGGAGGCGGTGCAGGAACAAAAGCTCGAAGTGCTGGTGCCGGCCCCGGTCAGGAACGCGGTCATGCATGCGCTAAAGCAGCATCATCCTTACGAAGAGGTGGCATACGAGCTGGTGGCCCTGGAGAACGAAGACCAGACTGTAGGCGCCGGAATGCTGGGCATATTGCCGCAGGCCATGCCGGCAGCAGATTTCCTGGCATACCTTAAAAAGCAGATGGGCTTAAGCTGTATCCGCCATACGCCGCTGCATTCAGGCCAGGTCCGGACGGTGGCCCTGTGCGGAGGCTCGGGCAGCTTCCTCCTGAAGAACGCTGTCGCTGCGGGAGCCGATGCGTTCATTACCGGCGATTATAAATACCACCAGTTTTTTGATGCCGAAGGCAGGATACTGATCGCAGACATCGGACATTATGAAAGCGAGCAATTTACCATAGAAATTTTTTCGGAAATAATAAAGGAAAAATTTCCTAATTTTGCAACTCTTTTTACAAAGACGAATACAAATCCTGTAAATTATTATTTTTAATATATGGCTACCGTAGCAAAAGATTTTTCAATCGAAGAAAAACTTACCGCCGTTCTGACCCTGCAAAAGATCGACTCCAAGAGGGATGAGATCCAAACGCTGAAGGGAGAGCTGCCCATGGAAGTGAATGATCTGGAAGACGAGGTTGAAGGCTTGCAGACCCGTGTAAATAACATCGATTCGGAGATCAGAAGCATCGGTGAATATATTGAAAGCCGTAAGCAGGCCAAAAAAGACGCGGAAGCCCTGATCAAAAAATACGAAAAGCAGCAGGATAATGTAAAGAACAGCCGGGAATTCGAAGCAATTTCAAAAGAGATAGAAATGCAGGAGCTGGAAATGAAGCTCTGCGACAAGCATATTAAGGATGCTACCGTACGCCTGCAGGAAGCGCAGCACGCCAAAGTGCAGTCGGAGGCCCAGCTCGAAGGGAAAAAAGAAGCACTGGAAGCTAAAAAGAGCGAGCTGGATAAGATCATCAAGGAAACAGAGAAAGAAGAAAAAGAGTTAGCTAAAAATTCTGACAAAGCCAAGGAAAAAGTGGAAGAGCGGCTCTTGTCCGCTTACGAACGTATCCGCAGCAGCTACCGCAACGGACTTGCCGTAGTGCCCGTACTGCGCGATTCCTGCGGCGGATGCTTTAATATCATCCCCCCGCAGCGTCAGGCCGAAATTCACCAGCGTAAAAAGATCATCGTTTGCGAGCACTGCGGGCGTATCCTGGTGGACAGCGAACTGAACGATTCGGTAAAGGCACTGTAATCGGTAGGATGCATTACTGATTGGCAATGCCTGCCGGCTGTACCGCCGGTTTCGCTTTGGTATAATTTTTAGCGGCGTTTTTCCTAACGTCGCTTTTTTTATGGCGGCAGCATACAGCTGCACAATTGTTCATTTAAGTAAAATAAATGCCGGCGAATTATAGCCGCACTTCATCATACAAATGTTACAGACTTATCCGGCACAAGCTCTGGATCAACTGGAATTTAACAAGATAAAAGACCTGCTGCTGCTCCATTGCCGTACCGATATGGCAAGGAAAAAGGCGGAAGCGCTCCGGTTCCATACGCGGATAGATTATGTGCAAACCGCCCTTCAGCAAACCCTGGAATATAAATCCACGCTCGAAAGCAGCGATCGCTTTCCGAACGATTTTACCCGTAACGTAGAGCGGGAGCTTAAGTACCTGTCGCTCAGCGGAGCCATCCTGAAAGGCGAAGAGCTGCTTGCATTTCGTAATCTTGCGCTTAATACCAAGGACATACTGCAGTGGCTGAAAAACCATGACACGCTTTATCCCCAGCTGAAGGCTATTGCGGAGGGGATCAGCTACGAAAAGGAGATCGTAAGGATCGTGGCCGATGTGATCGACGACAACGGGCAGGTAAAAGACAATGCGTCCAGGGAACTGATGAGCATCCGTATGGAGCTCGACAAAGCCCGGCAGCAACTGCGGAAAACCTTTGAGGGAATACTGCGTAAGCTCAGCAAGCAAGGCTACCTCGCCGATATTTCAGAAAGCTTCCTGAGCGGAAGGCGTACCGTAGCCGTTTTTGCCGAGCATAAACGTATCGTTAAAGGCATCCTGCACGGCGAAAGCGACTCGTCCAAAACCGTATTTATAGAACCCGAGGAAACCATCGAGCTGAACAATGAAGTATCCGCGCTCGAAAGGGCCGAGCATAAAGAAATACAACGGATACTGGCCCTGGCTACGGCGCAGCTCTCCGTATACCAGCCGCAGCTGGAGAGCTACTACCAGCTCAGCGGCCTGTACGATTTTATCAGGGCCAAAGCGCTGCTGGCCCGGGAGCTGAACGCCGTTATGCCCCGCCTGAGCGCCCATCCATCCGTACAGCTGGTCAAAGCGGTGCATCCTCTCCTGTATCTCCACAACCTAAAAGCGGGCAAGCCTACCGTACCCCTGAACCTGACGCTCGACCGGCAGCAGCGCATACTGATGATCAGCGGTCCCAACGCCGGGGGGAAAACCGTATCGATGAAAACGGTAGGGCTGCTTCAGCTGATGCTGCAGGCCGGTTTGCTGGTGCCGGTGGATGAGCAGTCGGAGATGGGCATCTTCAGGCAGATCTTTATCCACATCGGCGATACGCAATCGATAGAGAACGAGCTGAGCACCTACAGCGCGCACCTCCGGGACATGAAGTATTTCCTGGACTTTGCCAACGGCAAAACCCTTTTCTTCATCGATGAGTTGGGCAGCGGCTCCGATCCCAACCTGGGCGGCGCTTTTGCCGAAGCGATCGTGGAAGCGCTGGCCGGCAAAAAAGCTCTTGGGATCATTACCACGCACTACCTGAACCTGAAAGTAATGGCCGGGAAAGTGCCCGGTATATTTAACGGCGCAATGGCCTTCGACGAAGAAAGACTGGAGCCGCTTTACCAGCTTACCATAGGCAAGCCCGGCAGCTCCTATACCTTTGCCATTGCCCAGCGCAGCGGCCTGTCGCCCCAGATCATAGACCGGGCGCGCCAGCTTACCGAGCGCGGGCATTTCAAGCTGGATAAGATGCTGCACCAGACCGAGCAGCAATCGGTGCGCCTGGGCGATAAGGAGAAGCAGCTCGACCAGCTCATCGATAAAAACGAAGAGCTGAAAGCGCGCTATGAGCACCTGATCGATAAGGAGCGGCTGCGCCAGCATTTCGAAACGCTGAAACTCCAGAACAAGATCAAGAAAGAAGAGCTGGATTACCTGCGCGATACCGAGCGGAAATTCAAACAGATCATCCACGACTGGAAGAAAGCGGAGCACAAGCAGGAAGTGATCGATGCTGCAGAAAAAATATTATTCCGCAAGAAGCAGATACAGCAGAACGAAGCCGCTGCCAAAAAAGCGGATAAGAAATTCAGGATATCCGGACGGCCTCCCCAGGAGGGCGACCTGGTGCGGAATACGAAGAACCACCAGGTAGGCCGCCTGGTCGAGGTCAAAGGCAAGAAGGCGGTGGTGCGCATCGGGCATATGCCCTTTACCGTTATGCTGGAGGAGTGGATTACCGTAGAAGAGCGGAAAGAGCCGAAGAAGAAAAAAAGCCAGCTGTAAAGAAAGTCGGGGATTAGGGGAGTCTTACTTGCCTCCCCATCTTATTGCGTAGCTGAGGTAAAAATTAAAATCAAAAGAGGTGCTTTTGTCGCCTTTGCCGTATCCCGGAATATAATTGGGAGCCAGCTCCTTGAAAACGCCGGCATTAAGCAGAAAGCGCATCCGTGCATTCCAGCCCGCAAAAATGCCCTTGCCCAGTTCTACCTTGATGCCGCCGGTAATTTCGCCCCAGTGCACTATAAAATTCTGCCTGGGAACCTTCCCCTCGGCAGGCGGCCCGAATGGCGAGGCCACAAAATAGGCAGCCTCGCTTCTTTTCCCGCTGCCGATACCGTAGCGGGCACCGATAAAGCCGATATCAAAATCCTGTTTGCTGACGATATCGAGGAAGGACTTGTCAACGCCGAATTTGAAGAAATAGCCGCTGTTGTCGTATTGCAGGTTGTCGTAATCGACCTTCCCGTTGCCGAAACCGGTTTCGGCAACTAAGTATATTGCATTGCGGAGCAGGTAATCGGCTTGTATCTCGTATCCCTGCTTGGTTTTGTCGGCAAGGTTGAAGGCAATACGGCTGATGTCGAAGCCGATGCGGAACTGGTGTACATAGGGAGGCTTGGGCGCCTTGCCTGTGTCGGCCGCGATTCCAGCGCCCAGGGAGCCGGCCGGAGGAGCTTTAGCCGTATCTGTGACAGGACCTGTCTGGGCCCGGGCAAAAGCAGACAGCAGGCCCGACAGCAGTAAGAGTAGTAAGTGCTGTTTCATGAATGCTATTGCCTTTTGAAGATGATCCGGACATGAGAGGTGTTAAGGTCCTGGGTAACGGCCCTGTTGGCGATGGCTATGGAGTCGATCTCGTGGTAAGTGGATTTTACCCCAGTAAGCTCATAATAATAAGTGTAGCCGCAGCTGTTGGAAATAAAATGGACAGAAGGGGTATAATAGTAGGTAATGGTATCGGTAAAGGCAAGGGTATCTACTTCGGAGTTTACGCCAAAGGAGTACCGGATACTGTCTTTTGCAGGGTTGAGGAGGCAGCGCAGCGATCGGGCGCCAGCCAGTACGGAAAGGTATACCGAATCTTCCCCGATTACTTTGAGCTGGGGCGAGGCCAGTGCTGTATCCTCCAGCTCGGTAACCGGAATGTATATGTATACCGTGTCGCCGTTGACGACGCCGTCCGGTTCTTTCAGGCTGTCGGGCCAGGATAGGAAAAAACTGTTCTGCACACTGATATTGATGGGCGTATAACATTGTTGTCCTGCCGACTCGCAGGAAGCAAGACCGGCAGCACAGGCAAGGATCGCCAGGGCTGCTTTCAGGTCTCGGGCCGGGATGCGCTGCATTTTATATTATAAGAGTTCTATGTTCTTTTCTATTTCCCTGATCACCTGGTCCAGGTGCTGTTTCAGCTGTTCTTTTTCTGCCGGGCTGGCTGTTCCGGCCACCGACCCGGCTACGGTTTTCAGCTGAAGCTCCTGCTCCAGCCGGTTAATGGTTTCCTGCTGTCCGGATATTATTTCAGCCTGCCTGGCAAGGGCCTTGTCCATTCGTTCTTTCTCCGCCTGCAAGGCGGTAAAGCGCCGGATCAGCTGTTCCAGCCGCTGCTGCAATAATTCCAGTTCTTTCATAAGAGTTGCTTATTCTCTCACCACAGCCTGCAGGTCCTTCTGGTACGACGTCATAAGCTGCTTCATCATGCCGTCCACTTCTTCGTCGGTAAGTGTCCGGTCGTTCAGCTGGAAGGTGAAGCTCAGTGCCAGCGATTTTTTACCGGGGCCGAGCTTTTCGCTTTCAAATACGTCAAACAGTTCGTATTCTTTCAACGCTTCCCATTTTTGCGCCTGCGCGATTGCGGCAACCTTGCTGTAAGGTACGTTTTTATCCAATACCAGGGCCAGGTCGCGCTTCATGAAGGGGAACCTGGGAAGTTCGGCATACCGTACTTTAACGCTGTCGGCCGCCTCGGCCAGCAACTCTACATCAAGCTCTGCGTAGAAAACTTCCTGCTTTATATCGAACAGCTTTAACCTGTCGGCTGTAACGGCCATGGCTTTCGCAAGGGCCTGGCTGCCGCGCTTCCATTCGATAATGCCCCCTTCCGTTTCCGTTTCCTTTATCTTTTTAATGCCGCAGGTATCAAAAATATGGGCTACGATGCCTTTCAGGTAATAAAGATCAGATTTAAGGGCAGCTTGCTGCCAGTGCTGTGGCCTGCTGTTGCCGGTAACCCAGATAGCAAGCCGGGCCGATTGCTGGTATTTACCAACGTGATCCGTACGGTAAATATTGCCGAACTCGTACAGTTTCAGATCCTGGGCCTTCCTGTTCACATTATAGGCGATCACTTCGAGCCCGCTTTCCAGCATTCCCGGGCGCAGCGCATCCAGCTCGCTGGAAAGACTGTTGATCATTTTTACCAGCGGCGTGTCTTCGCTGTAATATTTGCTGTTGGTGATCGAATTGGTAACGATTTCCTGGAGCCCTGCTGCGGTAAGATACGTGGCAATCTGCTCTTTCCAGCGGCGGGTGGCCGGGGCAGGCCGCCGGTGCAGCGATATGTTGAGCCTGGAAGGGATGTCTACCTGGTCGAGCCCGTCGATGCGCAGTATCTCTTCTGCAATATCGGCCGGCTGCTTCACATCCGGCTTATTGGAAGGTACCGCTACCTCGATAAAGTCGGCGGTCTTGTTCTGTATGCAGAATCCTAATGCCTGGAGGATCGTGTCGACCGCTTCGGGAGCATATTTTTTGCCGCAGATGCTGTGGAGGTAATGATACTGTACCCTGATTACCCGGGACTGCAGCGGGGCCGGGTACAGGTCGTATACTGCAGAAGCAACGGTGCCGCCCGCAATTTCGGCGATCAGCTGTGCGGCGCGCAGCAGCGCCGGGACTACCATCTCCATATCTACTCCCTTTTCGAAATGGGTAGCCGCGTCGGTGCGCAGGCCGTGATGCATCGAAGTGCGGCGGATGGTACGTGGGTCGAAGTAGGCGCTTTCCAGGAAAAGGTTGCGGGTGGCTGCCGTAACGCCCGACGCCGCGCCGCCGAATACGCCGGCCATGCACATACTTTTTTCCGCATCGCAGATCATCAGGTCCTCGCCCCGTAAAGTGCGCTCCTTATCGTCCAGGGTTACAAATTTGTCCCCTTCCTGCGCATGGCGCACTATTATTTTGTGCCCCGAGATCCGGTCGTAATCGAAGGCATGCAGCGGCTGGCCGTATTCGTGCAGTACGTAGTTCGTAATATCCACTACGTTGTTGATGGGTCTTAAGCCTATTGTCTGCAGCCTCCGGCTGAGCCACTCCGGAGAGGGGCCAACAGTGATGTTTTTGATGCTGATCCCTGCATACCTGGAGCACGCTTCGGCGGCTTCGATCTCGATAGCGACCGGCAGGCCGTCGCCGGCTTCGGGGAGCGGTGTTTGCGGGTATCGTACTTTATGGCCGGAGCCCCTGTGGTGGGTCAGGTAAGCGCATACGTCCCTGGCTACGCCTATATGGCTGTTGCCGTCGCTGCGGTTGGGTGTAAGGCCGATATGGATCGTATAATCGGGCTCGCCGATCTGGAAGTAGGTTTTTGCCGGTGTGCCGGTTACGGCATCTTCCGGAAGCACCATAATGCCCTCATGGCTTTCTCCAAGGCCTATCTCGTCTTCTGCGCAGATCATCCCCTCGCTTACCGCTCCTCTTATCTTTGCTTTTTTGATCATAAAAGGCGCTCCCTGCGTAGGGTACACCGTAGTGCCTACCGTAGCGACCACTACCTTCTGTCCGGCAGCCACATTCGGGGCGCCGCAAACGATGGGCAGCGGTGCTTCGCCGCCTACGTCTACCGTAGTTACCCGTAGCTTGTCGGCATTGGGATGAGGCGCGCAAGTCACAACCTGGCCGATAACCAGGCCTTCCAGCCCGCCGCGGACGGCCTCTGATTTTTCGATAGCCTCCACTTCAAGGCCGATGCTTGTCAATATATTGCTTAATTCCTCCACCGGGACCGGCTGAGGCAGGTAATCCATTAACCAACTGTAGGCAATCTGCATAAATATCTGAATTCTGTATGAGTTTCGAGGGCGTAAAGTTACTTGATTAAGTCGAAGTTGAAAAAGGAAGGCCTATTGTTAATTAGCGCGAAGCACATGTTCCGTTTGCCTAATTTTAATATTTTCGCGTAATGGGTACTGCCGGTAAAATAGCATTCCTTTCCCTGACCGCAATCCTGCTGTCCGCGTTGGCGCTGGGGCAGGAGTCTGTTTGCTCTTATTCCGCCAACGGAATCCGGCTTTCCTGGAAGCGGGTGGCAAATGTTGCGGCGCTGCAGCTGCCCGACAGTAACGGCAGGGCGCGCCTGCCCCGCAAGTTTGAGGTTTACACCGCGGACGGGGCCCGGCTCCGCAAATACATGATGGCGCTGAACAGGGAAAAGAGCAGGGACCATACCATATTGCTTCCGCTGGCAGAGCCTGGCGGCTGCATCCCTTTCCTTGTACAGCCTGCCGGCACTATGAGCCCGGAGCTGGCCGCCAAGTATCCCCAGCTGGTTTCTTTGAAGGGTAATGGGACCCGGGAAAAGGGCGCCCTGCTGCGCCTGGATTACAACGGGTCGGAACTGAGCGCGGAAATATCGCGGAACGGGCAGGTATACCTGATAACACCCTGGAAAAGAAAAAAGCAGGTGTATTACCTCGTCTATAAAAAAGAGGACGGTACGCCGGGAAGCAGGCTTGCGGAGCCATAGGCTGTGCAGGCCGTTACATAATGAGGTTAACCAAGCCAATATGACCAGATTGATACCACGAATAATGTTTGCCGCTGCTGCCCTGATGGCAGCAGGAAATATTTATGCCACATCGCTTTTTAAGCCGTTTGAAGGCACTCAGGCCCCGTCGGCGGGCAAGCAGCTGCTGGTGCCGCTCCGCTACCGTGTCATTACAGCCAATGAAGCAGCGCTGCGCCAGTTCCTGGACCGGCTGGGCGCCGACCCTTTTGCGGCTACCATAACGCTGCCGGCACCCGATGGCACCCTACGCAGTTTCCGTATATGGAAAACGCCTATGATGGAAGAGCCTTTGCTGCAGCGCTACGGTAAAGATATCCAGACCTTTACTGCAACTGCCACAGACGATCCGCATGTAAGCGCCAAACTGGATTTTACGCCCCGCGGGTTCCATGCGATGGTATACGATGGCCACAATACCTTTTTCATAGATCCCTACAGCGATGTGGCCGACGGCTATTATATAACGTACTATAAAAGAGATTACCGGCGCCAGGAGGCGCACCTGATGAACTGCGACCTGGGAAGAGACGACCTCCCGGAAGGCAACGGCCATGCCGGGCAGCCGGACGGCGGGCTGCCGCCTCTGGGCATGAAGCAGAACGGCGCAACGCGCCGGACCTATCGCCTGGCGCTGAGCTGTACCGGCGAATATGCAGTGGCCGTGGGCGGATCCACACCTACCACGCCGGCAGTGCTGGGGGCTATGACCACCTCTATGAACCGGGTAAACGGTATTTATGAAAGAGAGCTGGGCCTCACCATGATCCTGATCGGGAACAATGACCAGCTGGTATACCTGAATCCGGCTACCGATCCTTTTTCCGCCAATAACAACGGCGGAATATTGCTCGGCCAGAATCAAAGCAATACCAACAGCGTGATCGGGAGCGCCAATTACGATATAGGCCATATCTTCAGCACCGGTGGCGGTGGCATTGCCTTCCTGGGCTGCGTATGCAACAATAACCTGAAGGCGAGGGGAGTGACCGGCTCGCTCAACCCGGTAGGCGATCCTTACGATGTGGATTACGTAGCGCATGAAATGGGACACCAGTTCGGCGCCGAGCATACTTTTAACCGCTGCAGCAATACCGAGAATGAATTGACGGCCTTTGAGCCCGGCAGCGGCAGCACCATCATGGCCTATGCCGGCATCTGCGGCCCGATCAATGATCTGCAGCGGCACAGCGACGCTTATTTTCACGGCATCAGCCTGGACCAGATCAGCGATTTTATCGCATCGGGATGGGGCGGGGGATGCGCCGCTACCGCACCGGGGAATACGCCTCCCTCCCTGCCTTCCATAACAGGCAGCTATACAATTCCCTACCTCACTCCTTTCGAGCTGACGCTTGCGGCTGCTACAGCCGGATTTTCCGATACACTTAATTACTGCTGGGAGCAATGGGACCTGGGCAATTTTCAGGAAAACGAAAGCGGGAGCGCTACCTTTACAACCGGCCCTTCTTTCCGGAGCTTTTTGCCTACTGCTTCCACCACCCGTGTGTTTCCCGTCATCGATTCGATTATAAGGAATAACAACGCCTACCTCGGCGAACGTTTACCGGCCATAGCGCGTACCCTGCATTTCAAAGCCACTGCCCGTAACATATATAACGGCTTCGGCGGATTTGACCTTGCCGACGGGGTGATCACCCTTGATGTGGTCAACACGGGCGATACTTTCTGCGTGACAAGCCCGAACCTGGCTACCGATACCGCCTATGCAGGTGAAGCGGGGAATATTACCTGGCGCGTGGCGCAGACCGACGCGGCTCCCATCAATGCGGCTGCCGTAGATATATTCCTTTCCGTGGACGGCGGCTATACTTATCCTTTTACCCTGGGCACGGGCCTGCCCAATACCGGCTCCGCGGTGCTGACAATGCCCGACACCTTTTCAATGAAGGCAAGAGTTAAGGTAAAAGGATCGGGAAATGTATTTTTCGATATCTCGAATGCAGATTTTGTGCTTTATAAGAGCCAGACCTCGATCGCCGATACCCGGCTCAGCCGGGAGGTGCAGGTATACCCTAATCCCGCCACCCACAGCCTCACCGTGAGCCACAGCGGCGCCGGAACGCTGGAAGTACAGCTGTTTTCCGCCATCGGCCAGAAGGTATGGTCAGGCTCCCTGAAGGGGAGGCTCACCATACCGGTAGCGGCATTGGCCAGGGGCCTTTATTATCTGGAACTGAGGGATGGAAGAGCGGGCGCAAAAGCAGTAAGGCAGATCAGTCTGCAATAATTTTGTGGGCACAGCCTGCCTGCCGGATACCGGATCAGGCAGGCCTTTCTACGGAAGCATAATGAATACAATCGTTAATGAAACCCTCCGGGTGCTGGAGGCCGGCGGGCTGATCCTGTACCCGACCGATACGATCTGGGGCATCGGCTGTGATGCCACCAATGCGGAAGCAGTCCGGAAAGTATATGCGCTGAAGCAGCGCGACGATGCCAAGAGCCTGATCATCCTGCTGGCAGACCCCAGGGATATTTTCCGCTACGTGGCCAACCCTCCCCCCGATATCATCAGTATGGTAGGGGCATTTGAACGCCCGACTACCGTTATCTACGAACAGGCAATAGGCCTGCCCGATAATCTTGTCAATAAAGACGGGAGCATAGCCATACGGATCACGCGCGACCCCTTTTGCAAAAGCCTGATCAAGCGGTGGAAAAAACCGCTGGTTTCTACCTCGGCCAACCTCAGCGGCGCCCCTTCGCCCCAAAGCTACGCATCCATTGATCCCGCGATCCGGGACGGGGTAGATTACATCGTGCCGCTCCGCCGGGAAGAACGGGAAGCGCCGCCTCCTTCAAGGATCATCCGTATCGGGAATGACGGCCAGGTTGAAGTGATCCGTCCCTGATTACGGCCGATTTCGTTACCTTCGTCCTCCTTAATTTTTACCGAACAAGAAGAATATCATGATCGCATTTTCAGGTCCTGTTGCAGGGAAGCTTTCGCTTCCCGAGCAACAAGTTATTGCTGTGCTGGAGTTATTATCGGAAGGAGCCACCATCCCGTTCATAGCGCGTTACCGGAAGGATAAGACCGGCGCGCTGGACGAAGTACAGATACAAAGTATACAGGAAGAGGCCAGATTCCAGCAGGATTTCCACGACCGGAGAACCTTTATCGAGAAAACGATTACGGAACAGGGCAAGATGACGGAAGCGCTGCAGCAGAAGCTCTCCGCGGCCGCTACCATGAATGAGCTGGAAGATATATACCTGCCCTACAAGCCCAAGCGCAAAACAAAAGCCCAGACAGCCCGTGAGCAGGGCCTGGAGCCGCTGGCCTTATGGCTGTTGGAGCAAAGACCTGCCGACCCCGCAGCGGAGGCCACGGCATTCATCAATGAGCAGGTGGCCACTGCAGAGGCTGCGCTGCAGGGCGCCCGGGATATCATTGCAGAGGTCGTAAACGAAGATGCCGAAGTTCGCGCTGATATGCGCAGGCTGTTCGAAGATCACGCGACCGTGCAGAGCCGGATACTCAGCGGCAAAGAAGAGGAAGGCAACAAGTACAAGGATTATTTCGACTTTGCAGAACCGGTGGCAAAGATACCCTCGCACCGGATGCTTGCCATTATGCGCGGATTTATGGAAGGGCACCTGCGCATGTCTATCGCTCCTGACGAAGAAACCGCCCTGCATAAGATAGAACAGCGGTTTGTAAAAGCCGATAACGCGGCAGCGGAGCATGTAAAAAAAGCTGTAAAGGACGCCTACCGCCGCCTGCTGCAGCCGAGCCTGGAAAGCGAATTCAGGATGGCGCTGAAAACGAAGGCGGATGAAGAAGCGATCAGCGTATTTGCCGAAAACCTGCGCCAGCTGCTCCTTTCCTCGCCCCTGGGCAGCAAGCGTATACTGGCTATAGACCCCGGTTATCGCACAGGCTGCAAAGTAGTAGTGCTGGATGAAAAAGGCGAGCTTCAGGCAACCGATCTTATTTATGTTCATGAAAAGAACTACAAGCTGCAGGAAGCGGAGCAGAAGGTCCGTAGCCATATACAACGTTTCGGCATACAGGCTTTTGCCGTAGGCGACGGAACGGCAGGACGTGAAACGGAGCAGTTTATTAAAGGTCTGGATACCGGTTTGCCGGTCTTCCTGGTCAACGAAGACGGGGCCTCGGTATATTCTGCTTCGGAAATAGCACGAGAAGAGTTCCCCGATCAGGATATCACGGTGCGGGGGGCGGTAAGCATCGGCCGCAGGCTGATGGATCCGCTGGCCGAGCTGGTCAAGATCGACCCGAAAAGCATCGGGGTAGGCCAGTACCAGCACGATGTAAACCAGGTGCGGCTCAAGGAAAAGCTGGACCAGACCGTGGAAAGCTGTGTGAACGCTGTTGGGGTGAACCTGAATACGGCAGGAAAGCACCTGCTGAGCTATGTAAGCGGCATCGGTCCTTCCATAGCAGAAAATATCGTTAGCTACCGGAAGGAGAAGGGCCGTTTTACCAGCAGGAAGCAGCTGCTGGAAGTGCCGCGCCTGGGCAATAAGGCTTTTGAGCAATGCGCAGGCTTTCTCCGTATCAAAGGCGGAGATCATCCGCTGGATGAAAGCGGTGTGCACCCTGAAGCCTATAAAGTGGTGGAACAGATGGCAAAGGACTCGGGGCTTTCCCTGCAGGAGATGATCGGCAACGAGGCGGTAGTGAGCCGGTTGCCCCTTCGGCAGTATGTTACGGAAACGGTAGGTATGCATACCTTGCAGGACATTGTGAAGGAGCTGAAGAAGCCGGGCCTGGACCCGCGCAGCGAGGCGCAGGCTTTTGAGTTCGCAGCTATTTACAGCATCGAAGATGTACAGGCAGGTATGATCGTTCCGGGCATCGTTACCAACCTTACCCGCTTCGGCGCCTTTGTGGATATCGGCGTAAAACAGGACGGCCTGGTCCATATTTCGGAGATAGCGCATAAGTATATCTCCGACCCGGGCGAAGTGCTGAAGCTGAACGACCAGGTAATGGTGAAAGTAACCGAGGTGGACATTCCCCGCAAGCGTATTGCATTATCGATCAAACAGACGCAGGATCCGCCGGCCAGGACGCCCCGCTCCAAAAGCCGCCAGGAGCCGCGGCCCAAAGAGGCTGCAAGCGAGAATATACATGACGCCCTGAGCCTGCTGAGGAAGAAGTTCGGTAAATAAGCGCTTGGGCTTAAGATAAACGCAAGAGGAGTGCTATCGCCGCATTCCTCTTGCCGTTTAATGGAAGTAAAGCACTACATCAGGATGTTGTTTACAGGGCTTAATGCAGGCGGCAGCTCGAGCTCGTCCAGCATTTCGCGCAGGTCGATCTCGATGGTACGGCTCATAGCGGTAATAGGTACATCATTGGCGCCGCCTTCAAATGGGTTCTCCGTGCTTTCACCTACTTTTTCCATAGCCATGAATACCCAGGCTATGACTACGCTGAACGGTACGCTGAACCAGATGATCCATTCTCCCAGCCTGTCGGTCAGCTTCTGGAACTCGCCTAAAGTGCCGAAGGGAATAAGAAATACGAACAGGCGAATGAACATCTGGTTGATGGTAGCAAACTGCCTGGGATAAGGAAAGTTCTTGATCCGCTCGCACTTGCCCTGCTGCTCATAAAGATTGACCAGCAGGTTCTCCAATTCAATATAATTCAGCGGATCGATAAGACCTTTTGCCTTCAGCTCTTTCAGCTGGCCGGATTGCAGGCTGATCAGGTGGGTGGCGCGGTTTTTCTTGCTTAGTATATAGCGGAGGTCTTCTTCGCCCAGCAGGGGGCGCAGCTGCTCTTCAAGGTTGCCGGTCCACTCGTCTACGGTATAAAGCCTGCTGTATTCATGGTTCGATATCTTGGCCTTGATATTCTCCCATATCTTTGGCTCGCGCAGCTGGAAGCGGAGCGCAGTAAGCCAGGCGATATGACGATAGATAAGCTGGCGGTGCAGCTGCTGCAGTTGGAGGGCATCGGCGCCGCCCTTGACGTAGTCCCTTGCCATCATGCCCCAGGCACGGCTGGTATTGACAATGGTTCCGTATATCTGCCTGGCTTCCCAGAGCCTGTTGTAGGTATGGGTATTGCGAAAGCCTACGATAAAGGCCGCCGCCGTACCTACCAGCGCAATGGGCACCCAGGGAATGGCCAGCCATTTCCAGTCCAGCAAATGGAACAGCGCAGTAGGTATGATCGCCGAAACCGCCAGGATATAAATGTCCCTGCGGGTCCAGTACAGGAATTCCTTGAGGGTGTATCTGCGTCCTGCATGCATAGTAATCCGTTTTTGAATGCCCGGGAAAGCGCGGTGCATGTATCCTGCCTGCGCAGGCGCATCGCTTTCAGGGAATAAATAAACTAAAAATCCGGTAATTCCCGCAGTTTTTTCGGGATCAGCTGACGAATGCCGCGTAAAGATCGCCGTTGCCATAGGCCGACTGCCGGGTGCTTAGCTTGCGGATATGCCGGTAGCCGGCTGCCCGGAAGAGCTGCTGCAGCGTGGTAAAGTCGACGGGGTAGGGCACCCAGGGGCTGGCATCCGTAGTGTCATATTCCACAACCAGCCATTTGCCGGGCCCGGAAAAGTAGCTGCGGAGCTGTTGCAGCAAGGCAGGCTTATCAGAAACATAGTGAAGCGCATTGGCCATCATGATGCCGTTTACCGGCGGCAACGGCAGCGGTTCCTGCGTTATGTCGGCCTGGCGGAAAAGAATGCGGTTGCGGGCAGGCGGCGGGATAGATTGTGCCTGCCTGTCGATTCCGTAAACGATGCTGCCTTCGGGCAGGGCATGGGCAAGCGCTCTTGTAAAGAGCCCGCTGCCGCAGCCCAGGTCGGCCCAGGCGCAGGGAGAGCCTTCGAAGAGGCCCGGTATACGGATCATACCTGCCGCGTCCTGTAATTGCATCGGCATTGCATTATGCTGTTGGGGGCGGCCATTTACTGCTTCCCGGAGTTAAGGCGCCTCTCTTTATTCTTCGTTTTCGGCTTCTTCCAGCTTTTGCCTGATCCGCTCTTCATTCCAGAACCTATCATATAAGGCAGGGAACAGCTTGCGGTATTCTTCCTTGGTTTCAGGCCAGCGTTGTTCGATGATCTTTTCTTCCGGGTGCTCGATCAGCCGGTAAAACTCTTCTTCATCGTCCTTGCCCAGCTTGTCCAGCCAGGCATTGACCGCCACGAAAAGCATGTATTCGCCGCCCAGGTTGCCGGCATCGCGCGGGTCCAGGAATTTGCAGATCTCGTTAGGGTCTTTCAGCGCATTGTAAAAACGCTCGCGGCCCTGTCCTACCAGCCAAGCCCTGAAGTCTTCGTACGTGTCGTCCGAAATAAAGCTGCACACTACGAAGGTGGCGGCCATTAGGGGCCAGGTAGATGCTTCTTCGATCTTCTGTCGGAGTATATGCTCGAATGAAACGATGTCTTCTGCGCTATAAGGGATCAGCAGCTCGGTGAGGGTTACGCACTGTGTTTCGAAATTGCTGTTGGGAGCGGAGCGGGCTTTGTCGATCAGCTCCCAGAATATCTGTTCGTTCATTGCATGTTTTATTTGATATACCTGAAGTCCTGCCCGTTCCTGATGCTGAGCAGGGAATGATAGATCATGCGGATCACGTTATCCACGTCTTCCTTGTGCACCATCTCCACGGTCGTATGCATATAGCGCAAGGGCAGTGATATCAGCGCGGAAGGTACACCGGCATTGGAATAGGCAAAAGCATCGGTATCGGTTCCGGTAGAGCGGGAAGAGGCCTGGCGCTGGAACGGGATATTATTGTCTTGCGCGGCCTTGATCAGCAGGCGGTTCAGGTTGTTCTGAACGGCAGGGGCATACGAAACCACGGGGCCTTTTCCGCAGGCGAGGTCGCCTTCCGAAATCTTGCTGATCATCGGGGTGGATGTATCATGCGTTACATCGGTAACAATGGCTACATCCGGTTTAATGTGCTCCGCGATCATTTCCGCGCCCCGCAGGCCGATCTCCTCCTGTACCGAGTTGACAATGTACAGGCCGAAGGGCAGCTTCTTTTTGTGCTCATGTAAAAGGCGGGCTACCTCGGCGATCATAAATCCGCCGGCGCGGTTGTCCAGCGCGCGGCCTACATAGTACCGGTCGTTCAATACCATAAACTCGTCTTCATAGGTAATGACACAGCCTACGTGAATGCCCATGGCTTCGACTTCTTCCTTGGTGGTGCAGCCGCAGTCGATAAAGATGTTCTTTACTTTGGGCGCTTCCTCTTTCTCCCCGCTCCGGGTATGGATGGCGGGCCATCCGAATACAGCCTTTACAATGCCTTTGTCGGTATGGATATTGACCCTTTTGGAAGGTGCGATCTGGTGATCGGAGCCCCCGTTGCGGATTACATAGATGAGCCCGTCGCTGGTAATATAGTTCACGAACCAGGATATTTCATCGGCATGTGCTTCGATCACCACTTTATAGGATGCGTCAGGATTAATGATGCCCACGGCGGTGCCGTAATTATCCACGTAATGCTCATCTATATAAGGCTTGAGGTAATCGAGCCATAGCTTTTGCCCCGCAGCTTCGAAGCCGGTGGGCGAGGCGTTGTTGATGTATTTTTCGAAGAAGGCAAGCGATTGCCTGGTCACTACAGGAATGTGTTTGCTGTCTTTCTTTGCGTCTTTTTTAGCCATTATGATTTTATTTGAGAAGGTACTTGCTGTTGGGTATGAGATCAGGAAAGGCGCATCTGCATTTCGTACTGGTCAATGAAGTTGTCGAGCCCTCGGTTGAGCAGTGCGGCCACCACTTCCTGCCTGCTGCTGTCCACATTGTTGATCCGGACGGTAGGCGCTTTTTCGGCTATGCCGTCCAAAAGGGCCATCAGGTCATCCTCGTGCGAGGTTTCGAACTGTACCAGGTGCCCTGTTGCCGGGTTGATAATGAAATAGCCTTTGTAGCGATCTCCATCGTATACTTCATAGCAGCGGTAATGTCCGCCCGCAGCTTTTACTGCTGCAGTGGTATTGTCCCAGGAGTAGAAGCTGTCGGCTGCATGAGCCAGTTTTTCTATCTTGCCGAAAGGGCATTCTTCTACCCTTACCTCGTGGCCCGAGGGGGTCAGGGTACCTTTAAAGCAATGCAGCTTGCGGCTGAGGTTAAATCCGATCCTTTTGTATACGTGAATGGCTCTTTCGTTCTGCAGGATCACTTCCAGCATACACTGCCTGATGCCTTTTTCGCGGAACAAAGGAATGGCATGCCCGTACAGCTTGTCTACCAGCTTTAGCCCGCGCACGTCCGAAGTAACGCCGGTGCCGCTGTTAAACGCGGTTTTGATGCCGTTCAGCTCGTCGATACCGTTAATGATAAATCCCTTCAGCCTGCCGGTTTCGTCGAAGATGCCGAAAGAAAGTTCAAAGTCTACCCGGGCTGCCCTGAAACGCTGTTCCCAGTAAGCCGGGTCATCGGGCATCGGCACGAAGTAATCGGCAAAGGACTCGGTAATGCAGTTCACTACCTCGCTTAGCGGTACATTCTTAAGGTTTCTGATTTCCATATTAAGGTTTTATTGTCCCCAGCGGAATCCTCCCGCATCCAGGCCGGCGAGGTTCAGGATGCGGTCCACTACGGTTTGCGTGGCCTCCTGCAGGGACTGGGGCTTATGATAAAAGGAAGGGGATGCGGGGCAAATGATCCCTCCCGCTTCTGTAACGGTTTTCATATTGTGGATATGTACCAGGCTGTAGGGCATTTCCCGGATCACGCAGATCAGCTTTCTCCTTTCCTTCAGCATGACGTCGGCGGCGCGGGTAATGAGATTGTCGCTGATGCCGCCTGCGATCCTGCCCAGCGTACCCATACTGCAGGGGCATATAATCAGCGCCTGGTAATCGGAGCTGCCCGATGCAAAGGGGGCATAATAGTCGTTTTTGGCCCATACCCTGAACGGAAACCGGTCATAGTCTTTGTTGCCGAGCTCCTCCTCCCATACCGTTTTCGCATTGTCGCTCCAGACAATGCTTACCTCGGTTACCTGCGATCGCAGCTTGTCCAGCTTGTCCAGCAACTGCTGGAGATAGACCGAACCGCTGGCGCCGGTAACGGCTACGGCTATTTTCATAGTTTGCTTTATGTATTGTTAATGCAACAAAACTAAGCCTTCTAATCAGTAATTTGCACATCCGGGCCTTAAAAAACAGGGATTCCTCCCTGCCTTTTGCTTGGTAAAGGCTGTCTACCTTAAAGAAATACCGAAGTTTGTAATTATGAAATATATGAAGAAAATAATCCTGCTCCTCTGTGTGCTGGTAGCTGTATCGCATATTGTTTCCGCTGCCGATACCCAAAAGGAGATACACTGGATCAGCTTTGAGGAAGCTGAGGCCAGAATGAAGCAGCAGCCCAAAAAGGTAATCATCGACGTATATACCGGCTGGTGCGGCTGGTGTAAGGTGATGGACCGGAAGACCTATGCCAACGACTCCCTGATCCGGTATGTGAATGAGCATTATTACGCGATCAAATTTGATGCGGAGCAAAGGACACCGGTGAAATTCATGGGCAAAACCTGGAACTATTCGCAGCAGAATAAGGTCAATGACCTGGCCGTGGAGCTGATGCGTGGCCGGATGTCGTACCCCACTACTATCTTTATGGACGAAGGCTTTACCAATGCCCAGCCAATGCCCGGCTATCTTGAAGTATTCCAGATGGAAAGTATACTGAAGTACCTGGGCGGAGATCATCACAAGAGCATGCCCTGGACTGACTGGCAGCATAACTTCAAGGCACAGTGGATGGCGGCCAAATAAGAGCGCATATTATCATGATCTGCCGGCGAGGCAGACGGCATATGGCCTCCGCGGGAGCAATCTCCGGAGGCCATGCTTATGAAAGTACTTATGCTTTTTCAAGCAGCCAGATGCTGTAATACCGGCCAAAGCCGGCCAGCAGCCAGCAGCGGCCGTCATGGCCCTGCTCTGCCAGGGAAGCTGCACAGGCAAGCCCGAACGCGCTGTCGGTGGGGTAGCTGCCGCAATATTCCTTATAGAAAAACTGCTGCTGTGGTTCTGCAAAGGGAAGCGGGACAGCGGTAACGACGGGCTCTGTGGGCAAGAGGCTCAGCGCAAAGCGTTCGAGGAATGCACTCCATTTTTGCGCTACTTCCGGTTCGCTGCCGGCAATGAACATATCGAAGGCCACTATCCGGGCCCTACTGTTCGGACGCTTGCGGCCGGATAAGCAGAAGAAGGCAGCGCCTTCTCCGGCTGTCGTACGGTCATCGTATACACCGAAGCGCCTCAGGACAGCGAAGCTGGTGTCGGTGCATTCATCGACCGCCCCGGCAAGCACCTGGTAGCCCGGATGGTCTTCCAGCATCAGTGCGGCGTCCATTACCGCGCTTTCAAATGAATGGCCCTTGTGTACAAAGGTCATATTATGCGCATTGCAGCCTATCCCAAGCGCGATCTGCCCGGCTACGGTATTGTGGGTGGACTGTATGAATGCGGTGGGATTCAGCATCTGCTCTTCCTGCTCGATCATCTTCCGTAGGAACTGCTCCGAGTCCTGCAGCATGCCGTAAGCGGTGCCTACCTGAATCGCGTCCGGCAGCGCGTGCCCCGCTCCTTCGAGCGCCAGCTTTGCTGCGGCTACCCCGGTACGTACGGGCTTGGTCATGCGCCGCAGCTGCATAGGGGGGATCAGCTCTTTGTAGTCCGGTTCCATGCAAGCGCTCCTGGTCCCCTGCAGGCGCGGCAGCCCCGTTGCGGGAACTCCCGGCCGGAGCATCCCGGCGGGACTGATGCTGCAAAAACTATTCAGGTACATATAGCGTGAAATGTGCGCCAAAAATAGATTTTTTAGCTTATTTTAGGCTGGCAAAAATAAGATGTCCTCACCTGCCTATATTTACCAGGAGCCGATGACGTTCTCCGAGCTCTCTTTTCTCCGCGAGAAGGAACAAAAGGAGCGGCGTACGTTTTTCAGGACGGTGCGCAACATGGCGGTACTGATGATCATTATCCCGGCCTGCGGCGGGATACTCATCGAAAGCATTTCCAGGAGCAATGATACGCCGGAGCTTGCCCGGTGGAGAGCAAGGGAAGAGCCTTATCCTTATCTGTATTATCTTACCGGCATGGGGTTCCTCTTGCTGCTGCTGCTGGTAGCCAGCTACATCAGCTATAACCGTACCCTGAAGCAGTTACTGAAAGATATCCGGTCGGGCTATAAAACCATCGAGAAAACGGAGATCGACCGGAAGCAGTTTATCGCTGCCAACCGAACTTATCATTTTTACCTCAAATCCACCTTCCGCCTGAGCATCGAGGTAAGCAAAGAGGATTTTGAACTGTACCGCGAAGGCGACGAGATCAATATCGAATACAGCACAAGGTCCCGTATTTACTTCGGTTATTTCTGAGCGGGCGGCAGCTCCCAGCCTTTTGCAAGCCTGCGGAAGTAAGCCGGCGCATGCTGCAGCCGGCTGCCATACCAGCTGAACATTTCCCCGTCGGCAAGGAGCACCCTGGCATGGGGGAAAACCGCCTGCATTTCTTCCAGGTGCTTCTCTTTGAAGGGATAAGGTTCCGACGACAGGAGCACTATTTCGGGTTGCAGCCTGCTTAGCGCCTCTCCCTCAAGTGCCGGATAACGGGTGCAGCTGCCTGTAACATTTTCCAGGCCCGCATACTGCATCATATGGTGTATGAAGGTGTCGCCTCCTACCGTCATCCAGGGCTGCCGCCAGATAAGGTACAGCGCCTTCCGGTAAGTTCCCGGCTGAAGAAGGGCAAAGTCGGCCGCAATAGTACTGGCAAGCCGGGCAGACTGTTCCTGCCGGTGCGTGATCCGGCCTGTTTCCCGGATCATGGACAGCGCATCCTCCAGCGTACGGATATCGCTCATCCATACGGGAGCAATATCCAGCAGGGCTTCTACCTGCTCTCGTACATTCTCTTCTTTATTGGCCAGGATGAGGTCGGGCTGCAGCAGGCGTATTTTTTCGATATGGAGCTGCTTGGTGCCGCCGATACGCGTTTTGGTGCGGAACCAGGACCGGGGATGCACGCAGAATTTGGTAATGCCTGCGGTTTCGGCTTCGAGGCCCAGGTCGTACAGCAGCTCGGTTTGCGATGGTACGAGCGACACGATGCGGCGCGGCGGCGCGGCGGAAGCCAGATGGGGATTGAGCAGGTGCATAGGTCAGCCTTCGGCGGGATGGTCAGGGGTGGGTAAGATCAGTTGCATGAATACCAGATCGAGCCAGCGGCCGAACTTAAAGCCCACTTCCCTGAAGTGAGCCACAGGCACAAACCCGAAATGCTCGTGCAGCCGGATGCTGCTGTCGTTGGCTGCATCAATTCCGGCCACCAGGGTATGCAGTTGCTGTTCTTTGGCCGATTGCAGCAGCGAGGCATACAGCAGTTTGGCGATGCCCAGCCTCCGGTAGCCGGGAGCTATGTATACAGAAACCTCGGCTGTATATTTATAGGCAGCCCACATCCTGAAAGGGCCGTAGGTGCTGAAGCCTGCCACGGCGCCGGATCTTTCGGCTACCCACACGGGAAAGTTGCCGAGCTGCTTCTGGCGCCACCATTCCTTCCGCATGTCAAGGGTATGAGGCTCGTAGTTGTATACGGCTGTAGTATGGAGGATCGCGTCGTTGTAAATGTCGAGTATGGCCGGCAGGTCCTGTTCTGTTGCTTTCCTGATCAGTGTGTCCATGACTTATGTGCCGTGTTAGTAAAAGAGGTGCATTTTCTTCCGGTTCTTCCAGCCGGCATCGCTTTTTGATTCACAGAAATAAACCACGATGTCGGCATCGCTCTTCCATTCGGTAAAATAAATTTTTTTCTTGGCATCGCTTTTCCACTCTGTAAAGTACCATATACCTTCATTTTTATCCGCATCGCTTTTCCACAACGTTTTGTAGACGACAAGGTCTGCATCGCTTTTGTTATCGGTCACATAGACCTTCACATCCGCGTCGCTTTTCCAGTCGGTGGAATACACTACCTGGGCCTGGAGGCTGCTGCCGCAGGCTGTGGCAGCGCCGGACAGGAGCAAAAAGAGCACATGCTTCATACGCCTGGTTTTAAGGGTGAACGGTACGGGGCTATACGGCTACCTCCTGAAGATGATCCTGAAAGTAGTGCCTTTGCCTGGTTCCGATGATTTCACAAAGATACTGGCATTATGGTATTTGCTGATAATACGTTTGGCCAGCGAGAGGCCCAGTCCCCAGCCCCTCTGCTTGGTGGAATAACCGGGGGCGAACACTTTCTTGAAATTGTTTTTTGGAATGCCCTTGCCTGTATCGCTTACGTCGATGGTGACTGTCCGGGGCTGGTTGTAGAGCCGGATCAGGATGCGCCCCTGTCCCTCCATAGCATCCAGCGCATTACGTATGAGGTTCTCGATCACCCAGTCAAACAGCGGGCCGCTCAAAAGTACCTGTACATCCTCTTCGTCGTATTCGAAGTCGATATCTACTTTCTTGGGTTTGCGCATACGCATATAAGCTACCATGCCCTGCAGCCGGGCTACAATGTTCTCCTCCTTAAGCTCGGGTATGCTGCCGATCTTGGAAAAGCGCTCGGCTATCAGCTGCAGCCGCGATACATCTTTTTCCATTTCCGCTATCCATTCCCGGTTGGCCTCGTTTTCTTTCAGGAGCTCCATCCAGGCAACGATGGAGGATAAAGGCGTGCCCAGCTGATGCGCCGTTTCCTTCGACATGCCCACCCATACCTGGTTCTGTATACTGCGCTGGGCGTTGGAGATGGCTATCACCACGATCAGCAGGAAAAAGAAAGTAACGGCCAAGATCAGCAGGGGGTAATACCGCAGCTGGTTCAGCAATATGGAGTCGCCGTACACGAGGTAATACTTTCCCGGCTGCCCGGGTGTGCTGTAATCGATGGGAATGACGGGATGAAGCTCCGAAAACTCCCGGTACTTCCGTTTCAGGTAGTCCGGGTCCCGGGCAACCCGTGCCGTATCAAGGTTCTTTGCATCCACGATCTTGCCTTTTTCGTCTGTAAGCATCAGCGGCACGGTCGTATTGCTTTCGATCACTTTGCTGGCAAAGGTTACATCCGTCTGGTTGGCATTGCCGGCCATGGCAATGGCGCGGAGCGCTTCGATGACCGTAGTTACTTTCTGCCTTTCTTCGGTTTCCATAGCGCGGGCCATCCGGTTGAAATAGTACAGCGCCAGACCCACAATGGTGAGTGCCAGGACCACAAGATAGGTTTTCCAGTGCAGGTATTTGCGCATGGGGCCAAAAGTAGGGAAAAAAGCGTATCGGGCGCCTGTGCTGCAGGGTCTGCAGCCGCTTACTTTTTTGTGTTTAATTCCGGTGAAGTCGCTATTTTTGATAGCTATGGGCTTTCTGTTTCCCCTGTTCCTGCTGGCCGGCCTGGTATTGATCGTGCCGGTATTGATCCACCTGTTCAACCTCAGGCGCTATAAGAGGGTCAGCTTCCCGGACACCCGTTTCCTCCGGAATATACAGCTGTCGACCAAAAGGCAGTCGCAGCTGCGCGACCGCAGGCTGCTGGCTACGCGGCTGCTGTTCCTGGCTGCTCTGGTGCTTGCTTTTGCGCAGCCTTTCCTCCAGGGGAAGAACAGGGAAACCAGAGCTGCCATGACGGCCATATACATCGATAATTCCTACAGCATGACTATGGGCGCGGGGCAGGAAAGCCTGCTGCAGCAGGCCCGTAATAAGGCGCGCCAGCTGGTGACCGCCTCGGGGAAGGAGGCGCGCTTCCTGGTGCTTACCAACGACAGGCTGTCGGCTACGCGCCCCATGATGCGGGAAGAGGCATTGCAGGCGCTGGCCGACATCAGGCCGGCGGCGAAAAGCATCAGCCTGAAGCAACTGATGAGCGCCGTTACCACCGCGCAGGAAAATGAAAAGAGCGAGCGCTGGGACCTTTACCTGTTCACCGATCTCCAGCAAAGCACACTGGCAGGGAAAGGCGATAAAATTCCCCAGCCCTCCCGTACTGCCGTTTACCTTTATCCGCTGCAGGCGCCAAAGGCTTCCAACCTGTATATCGATACGGCTTACTTCCTTTCTCCGGCGCTGGATACCCGCCAGCCTAACCCCGTTGTGGTCAGGGTGCGGCAAAGCGGGGCGGCAACCGGGCGCAGCAGTAATCTGCAGCTCAGCGTGGGCGGCCAGGTCCGGGCCGTGAGCGCTATAGAAACGGGGGAGGGCGATACTGCCTGGACCGATACGCTGGCGCTGCAGCTCAGCGGCAGCGGATGGCAGGATATAACGCTGGCGCTGCAGGACCATCCGCTCAGCTTTGACGATACCTTCAGGATAGCGGCGCGCACAGCACCCGATCTTTCGGTGCTGGTGGTAACGGAAAATACCATCAGTCCTTATTTACAGGCAGCCTTCCGCACTTACGAAGGATTCAGGGTGCAGCAGGAAAGTGCGGGCGCGGTGCATAAGGAGCGCTGGCCGCAGTTCAGCCTGATCATATTGCAGAATATCAGCGCCATCACGCCGGAGCTGCAGGATGCGGTTAAAGAAGCCTTGCAAAGAGGGCAGAATGTGCTCCTGTTTCCCGACGCCATTACCAATACCGAGCGTTTCAGCCAGGCCATGGCGGCCTGGGGCGCCATCAGCCTGGGCAGGGAAGATACTGCCCGCCAGCAGGTCGTATCGCTGCAGCAGGCGCATCCTCTCTTGCAGGATGTTTTTGAGAAAGTACCCGACAACATGCAATTGCCGGTAACGGTAAAGCGATACCCGGTAGACGCTGCTCTTACTGCCAACCAGCAGTCGCTGATGAGCTTCCGCGACGGCAGGCCCTTCCTTGCCCAGTACTCCCTGTACCAGGGACGCCTCTATCTCTGCGCCGCTTCGCTGGACGACCGCAGCTCCAACTTCGCAGTCAGCTATTTCTTTGTGCCTTTGCTGTATAAAATGGCCGTACAGAGCGGCGGCAGCAATATATATGCCGTGGAAATAGGCAGCACCCGCCCGTTATGGCTGCCGGTAGCCGGCAGCGACGACCGGAAAGTATGGCATTTGTCCCGTAACGGGTTCGATGCTATCCCGTCGCAAAGACCCTCGGGCATTGGCGTGGAGCTGTTCCTCAATAATGCAGCCAAAGAGCCGGGGTTTTACCTGCTGCACCAGGAGGCATCTGCCGACAGCGTTCATGTAGGGCTGAATGCGGCACGCAGCGAATCGGCGCTGGATTATATGTCGCGCAGCGAACTGGAACAGCTGATGCGGCCCGCAGCAGTACGCTGGCTCGACGAGCGGACTATCGGAACGGCGGGGTGGAATAATGCGGGCACTTCTTTCCCCCTTTGGAAAATAGCGGTGATCCTGGCCCTGCTGGGACTTGCAGGCGAAACATTCCTGCTGCTGCAAAAAAGAAAACCCGGCCCGCCGAAGGGTCATGCGGTCGCTGCCTGATCTCTTCTCTTCGCTTACAATTTCTTACTGCAATAAAACTGAAATCAAGCGGCGGCCCTTCCCGGAGAAAGGTGCCGCCGTTGTGGTGATAGCATGGGGCTATGCTGTGGCTGCTGCCGGGAGCGGGTTACCTGCTCCTGATTATCTTTTCCGTCTTAAGGATATTGCCGTCCTTATCGGTGATGCGCAGGAAATATACCCCGGCAGCCAGCTCCTTTACCGATAGGTCAGGGGCATTCCCGGACTGTATCAGTACCTTGCCGGCTATGTCGGTTATCGCCAGGTGTACGCGTACCGGGCTTTTTACGAACAGCAGGTCAGACGCGGGGTTGGGATATACACTGATCTGCGCCGCAAGGTGGCCTGCGTCGCCGATGCCTGTGTAGTTGGTAACCGTGTATACATCGGATGTGTCGGTGCATCCGTCTTCGTTGGTGGCAACCAGGCTATAGTCGCCGTTCTCCGTTACCAGGTAGCTGTCGCCGGTGGCACCGTTGATCTCGTTCCCGTCCTTGAGCCACTGGTACGTAGTATAGGCCGAAGCGGCATGCAGGGTGAAGCCGCTGACGGTAATGGCGGCTTCGAAGCCGGCAATGGTCAGGTCCAGCGTTACGGTGCTGTCGCAGCCGGCAGCATTGCGGAAGACGATATGGTAGATGCCCGATTCATTATAAGTAACGCCATTGAATTCGTAGCCGCTGCATTTACCGTTGCGCTCCGTCAGTACCGAAGAGTTGGTATCGGCGCAGGAATACCGGGCCACGAAGATGTGGTCTTTTCCTGTGGTGTAGAGATCCGTCACGCCTGCTCCCGGGTCAAAATCCGAAGTGTCCTTAAAGCAGCCGGTGGCATAAATATTGCCCGAGCCGTCGGCAGCGATGCCCCTGCAGAAGCTTTCCCCCGGACCGGCTATCTGCTTGGCCCATTTGAAATTGCCAGCATTATCGAGCTTCATGAAAAAGCCGTTCGCCACATCGGCGCCATTGTATATGGCGCTCATGCCTGCTATGCCGGCGCCCGGGTCAAAGTCTACCGTATTTTTAAAGAAGCCGCCTGTGTAAAGGTTGCCTCCTGCATCTGTTTGAAGCGTATACAGCTCGGTCAGGGCGCCGGTATTGCCGGCCGTGCTTTTCGTCCACAGGAAGTTGCCCGCGGCATCGAGTTTCGCAAGGAAAATGTCTTCGGTTGCATTGGACGAAAGGCTCATGGAGGGCGCGGAGCTGAAGTCGATCCCTCCGGCATACACGCCGGCAGGGAATATGTTTTCCTGGGCATCTACCGCTATTTTAAGTCCGAAGGCCATTGAAAAGAAGCCTCCTATCTGCTTTACCCATCCGAAGTTGCCGTTGTTGTCCAGCTTGATCACACAGGCGTCGATAAATCCCTCGGGCGTAATGCTGGCAATGCCTGCGCCGGGATCTGCGTCTATGGCATCGTCGAGCACGCTCCCGATCAGGTAAACGTTACCGGAAGGAGATACGGCCATGCCGCCGGCCAGGTAGCTGCCTGCGCCGTCCAGCTTTCTGGCCCATATAAAATTGCCTGCCGCATCCAGCTTGGTGACATACCCGGCTACCTGGGCAGCTGTCATGTTGAATACGCCGGGGCCGGGATCGAAATCAACGGTTCCGCTGAAATTGCCGCAGGCGTATACGTTTCCTGCATTGTCTACCGCGATGTCGGAGCCGCTTTCGTCTGCGATGCCGCTGTAAGCCTTTGCCCATACAAAACTACCGGCGGCGTCGAACTTCGCGATAAAGGCATCGTTCCAGCCGCCCCCGAAGTTCAGGTAGGTAATGCCGGGCCCGGGATCAAAGTCGGTAGTTGCCCCATAAATACCGGTAATGTATATATTGCCACTGGCATCTATCGCCATGGACACGGCCTGGTTGGTATTGGGGCTGGTGGTGCCGATCTTTTTGGCCCAGAGCAGTTGCCCTGCCGCATCCTGCTTCATCATAAAGATGTCTGTAACGCCTTCCGCGGTCATGTTGAAGGTGGCAGGGCCGGGATCGAAATCGGCGGTGCCGCTGAAGCGGCCACAGGTATAGATGTTGCCGGCCGCATCGGTAACGATGGCATTCCCGTTGTTGTAATCCCCGGTGCTCGTCGCCTGCTTTGCCCAGTCCAGGGCCACGCCTTGTGCCTGTAATGCCCCGCAGCTACCGGAGATCATGGTACAGACAGTCAGTGTCTTTAACAGGTAATTGTTTTTTTTCATGTCTGGAAATATATTTTTTAGGTTATGAAAATGGTGGTTATGCTGTTGGTCTGTGCAGTATTTTAGCGATCTTGTGTGAACAAATAAATAAATTTTGCGGAAGGGCCCGTTATCGGGATTTACGGATATTTTAAATCTTTATTTTTTACCGGCTGTTAACTATCTGATTTGTTTTGAAGTCTATATCTTTCCATAGGGCCCGCATGTTGTACAGGAAGTGGAGGGTGGCAATTCTCGTTTTATGCCATTGGGCGCCGCTGGTAGCTGCAGGACAGGAATTCAGGGGCATCAGCCAGCCTGTATGGGACCCGACGGACACAGCGGAGGTACTGACGGTCATACGGAATGCAAATAACCTGATCAGCAGCCGTCCCGACAGCTCCCTGCAGCTGTTTGAAACCGCAATAGCCAAAAGCCGCAGCATAGGCTACGAGGACGGGTATGGCTATGCATTGGCCAACAAGGGCCTGGCGCTTACGATTACGGGACATTTCGATAAGGGGATGGCCTGCTTCGGGGCTGCCTTGCCGTACTGCCGGAAAGCCCGTTACCTGCCTTATGCGCTGGCGCACCTTTACTTCAATATGGCTATGAGCTGGGGCAACAGGGAAGAGTACCTCAGGGCCAATGAATACTATCATAAAGTGCTGGACCTGGTACAACAGGGCTTTCCCAATAACCAGCTTTTCCTGATAAGTGTATACAATAACATGGTAGCGGTGCAGGTCAATATGGGCAGCTATGCGCAGGCGATAAAATACAGCGATATGGCCGCGCGGCTGGCAAGCCGTTATGATAAGAAACCGGAGCTCGCGCAGATCATTCTCAATAAAGGCGATATTTACTGGATGCTTAAGCAGTACGATACTGCGCTGGGATATTATGCTGCTGCTTTCAAATATGTGAAGGAAGCAGACCAGGCGGCGCTGACGCGCTCCTACTATATGCGCATGGGCAACGTGCTGCTGGAGCTGAACCGCCACCGGGAGGCGCTGGGTTACCTGGAAAAGGCAAGAGCTTTGAACATCCCTTCCCAGCCACTGGGATCTATTAACACGGGATATTCGCTTGGAGATGCGCTGCATCGCCTGGGACGGAACCGGGAGGCCGAAAAGGTGCTGCTGGAAGCGCTGGCGCTGGCAGAGAAGACCGGGCTTACCAAGAATAAGCAGAACGGGCATGGCGTACTGGCGGCCTTGTACAAAGAGGAGGGCAGATACAGGGAGGCTTTGGAGCAGCTCAGCAAATACCAGGACCTGTCCGACAGCATTATGAACACGGAGAAGGTCCGTGCCGTAAACGAGATCGAAGTCAAGTACCAGGTTGCGCAGAAAGATAAAGCGATAATGCAGCGTGAGCTGATGATCGCGCAGCAGCAGAAGAAGCTCTACCGGAACAGGATCACAATCTTTTCGATCATCGGGGGCATGCTTCTGCTGGCAGCTGCAGGCGCCCTGCTGTACCGGCACCGCCGCCGGATAAGCCAGCGCGACAGCGAAATAGAACGTCTGAAAGCCATGATGGAAGGAGAGGAGAGAGAACGGGTAAGGTTATCGAGAGAGCTGCACGACGGGCTGGGCGGCATGCTGACAGGCATCAAGCTGAGCCTGCGCAGCGTGCAGCGGCAGGAAGACCCGGTTAAGCTGCAAGCGCACCTTACCGGTATTATGGATATGCTGCAGGATATGGGCGAGGAAATAAGGCAGGCGGCGCACAACCTCATGCCCGATATACTCCTGAAGCACGGGCTGAAGGAAGCGCTGGAACTATATTGTGCCCAACTGGGCGCGGAAGGGCAGCTGGCTATCGACCTGCAGTGCTACGGGGAGCTGGAGCAGCTGGATACCACGATGGAGTTACAGGTGTACCGTATTATACAGGAATTGCTGCAGAACGTTGTCAAACATGCGGGGGCGAGCCATGCTGCGGTCCAGCTGCGCTACAGCGACGGCCTGCTCTGCCTTTCGGTAGAGGATAACGGTACCGGCTTCGATACGGGGCAGAGAGGCCCGGGAGCCGGCCTGGGCAATATAGAGGCAAGGGTGAGGTCGCTGCGCGGCTATTGCTCCGTAGCATCGGCTCCTGCTATGGGCACTACCGTCTATGTGGAATTTGCACCCGGGCCGAAATTTCTCAACGTATGAAGATCAATATCGCCATAGCCGACGACCATCCCATGATCATCGGGGGACTTAAGAATCTGCTGGTAGGATATACCCACCTTAACTTGGTGGCTACATGGCTGTCCGGCCATGAGCTGCTGGAACAGCTGCCGGCCGCCGATGTGGATGTGCTGCTGCTGGATATACAGCTGCCCGATAAAACCGGCGATCTGCTGGCCCCGCTCATCTTGAAGCAACGTCCCGGCCTGCGTATCCTTATCCTCACCAACCTGTCCAGCCCGCTGTTCCTGCACAACCTGCTCCGGATGGGCGTAGCGGGCTATATCCTGAAAAATACCGACCCCGATATGCTGATCCATGCTATTGAAACCGTTTACCGGGGAGTCGAATTTGTCGATCCCTCGCTCCGCGGGAAGCTGGAGCAGTTCAGGCTCCGCATGAAGAAGGAAGCAGCACTCAAGCCTGCGCTGACGCCAAGAGAAATGGAGATTCTCCGTATGACGGTTAACGGCGATACGATGCAGGAAATCTCTGCTAAGCTGTTTATCGGTCTGCGGACCGTAGAGTATTACCGGGGCAATCTCTTCCTGAAGCTGGAGGTCAGGAACCTGGCCGGCCTGATCCGGAAAGCCCTGGAGCTGGGCCTCGTGGAATAGCCGCTCCGGGAGCGCCGCTCCCGGAGCCGGGTCAGCCGGCTGAAGGGGCCTTGTTCCCTCGGATGCCGGCCAGGAGGCAAAGCCAGCCCAGGATAAAGAAAACGCCGCCGACGGGTGTAAGTATCCCCAGGCCGGAAAGCCCCACAGAGGCCGTGGTCTTCAGATAGACCAGCAGGTAAATGGAACCGGAGAACAATAGGATGCCGGTAACGAAGGACCAGGCGGCGCGCCGTATCCATGCGTGCGGGAATGCCTGATGCAGTATGCCTGCCAATGCCAGGGCAAAGCTGTGATAGAACTGGTATTTTACGGCGGTTTCATAAGAGTTCTGCATCTCTGCGCTAAGGTAGGGGCGTAAGGCGTGCGCGCCCATAGCGCCCACAATTACGCCGATCAGGGCAAATATGGCCGCGGCAGTAAGAGCTGGTTTGTACATCATCAGTATATGGAATTTTGATCTTCGGAGTATGGGGCTATTGCCTGTGCAAAGGTACTCAGCGTAGCGGTTGCGACGTCAATCGTAACATGCGCCTGCTTGTATATTTCTTTCCTTGCTGTGTACAGCGTTTCGAGCCGGGCAAGCAGCTCCCCGCCCGAAGCGCCTCCTGCCAGCAGGGGCCTTTCGGCTTCCTGCTGCTGTATATTCCGGGCCAGGTAAGTAAGGCTGCCCCGGAGGTACAGTACCAGGCCCGCTTCCTTCATCCGTTGCAGGTTGTTCTGATAGCAGGGGGCGCCGCCGCCTGTAGCAACAACTGCATTATGCTGGTAAAGGGAGATGATACCGAGCAGCGCCTTCTGCTCCGCCACCCGGAAGTGCGGCTCGCCCTGGGCAAAAAGCTCGGGAATGCTCCGGCCTTCCTGCTCCTGCACATACTGGTCCATATCTATGCCGGGGTACTGCAGCCATGCAGCCAGCCGGCGCATCCAGTAAGTTTTGCCGCAGCCCGGCATTCCTGTCAGGAAAATACGCATTAGCAGAGGTTTTGCTGACTTTTAAGTATGGTGGCAATTTCCGCCGGCGCTTTTCCGTCCAGCAGGTTGTGGCCGGCCTCCAGCAGGTGCAGGCGGGCTGTCTTCAGGTTCCGGACAAAGCGCTTACCGATCGCAGGTGGAAATATCCGGTCATGTTTTCCCATAAAAACATGGATGGGTATTTTTTGTTTCCTCAGATTCCACTTCACCAGGGGCATGGCTACCTGCAGGCGGCTGGTGACCGGCCATACATATCCCAGGCGCCGGCGGACCTCTTCATTCGTTAAATGGTTGCGGACAAACCTGAACCTGGATTCATCGAGGACCCGGTACCGCCGGAGCCGGTCGGCCCAGTGGAGCCATTGCTCCGGCCGGTGAAGCATTTTCCGGAAAAGGATCTTACCTGCGGGGTTGCGGGTGGCAAAATTGTACCAGAAGTTCTTTTCCAGCCCGTCGGGCGCCAGCAGCGCCAGCAGGTCGATCCAGTCGGGCTGCAGCTCCGCCACGGTAAGGGCCAGCCGCGCTCCCATGCTGTAGCCCAGCAGGCCGAATTTTTGCGCGCCGAAATCGTTGCGGATACCTTGCACAATAGCCATCAGTCCGCTTTTTTCAAGATAGGGGTCCTTCCATTGCGTGCGGCCATGGCCCGGCAGGTCTACTGCCACAATAGTATATTCTTCCTGCATCAGGGCTGCCAGCGGCCCGAAGGCGCCGGCATCGTTGCCAAACCCGTGGAAGGCGATGAGCAGCTTAGGCCCTGCTCCCATCCGTAAGCAGTGCACTTCGTTTTCTTTGAAGGTGATGATCCCTGATCTCTGTACCATTGTAGCTTATATGCAAAGAGCAGAACCCGGTACTGGGTTTCTGCTCTCTGGTGTTTTTGCTGTTGTGTTTTTTATTGTTGCAATGTGCCCACACCCCTGAGCAGGCGATTCCAGCGGATGCCTTTCCGGGTATAGGCATCCATGCCTTGCTCGTCCGGCGCATTACCGTAGCTCAGCCATACAAATGAGGCTTTGCCTACGATATGATCTTCCGGTACAAAGCCCCAGAAGCGGGAGTCGGCCGAATTGTGCCTGTTATCACCCATCATCCAGTAATAATCCATGGCGAATGTGTATTGCGTGGCCTCCTTGCCGTTGATATAGCATTTGCCGTCCCGGAGCTCGAACTTATTCTGCTCGTACACTTCGATATCGCGGCGGTAGAGGGCAATATTCTCTGGGGTCAGGTCGATCGTCATTCCTTTTTTGGGCACGATCACGGGGCCGAAGTTATCCTGGTTCCATTTGAACAGGCTGGTATTGTAAGGATATACAGCCTGGCCCGAAGGACCGGTGATATCGCCTCTGGCTTCCACATAGGGAGTTACAGAAACCACGCCCGGCAGCTTGCTTACTTCCAGCGAGGTTTCGTACTCCATTTCCAGCCGGAATCCCTGCTGCGGGTTGCCACCCCTGAAAAGGATATGGTGCTCCTCCATATAGTCCTGCGACAGTACAAAGTTCTGGCCTGCCTGTACCCGGTAGTCGATGCGCTGGTGGGGGAATATCTTTCCTTTTTGCCCGTTTACATATACAATGCCGTCGATCACCTCGATTTTATCGCCCGGAATGCCGATACAGCGCTTGATATAGTTCTCTTTCTTATCTACCGGCCGGGTCAGGATCTTGGTCTGGCTCCATACGGCATCGCGCCCTACCATACGTACGGCTGCATAATAATCCTGCGCGGGGTCTATGGCCATTGCCGTATCGTTGTTGGGAAAGTTGAATACCACTACATCGTAACGTTGTACCTTACCCAGCCCCGGCAGCCTGCGGTACTTCCACTGGATGGCATCGGTATAGGAGTTGCCGCCCACCAGGGGCAGGGTATTGTGAACCAGGGGCACGGCTACAGGCGTCATCGGCAGGCGCGGCCCGTATGCCACCTTGCTTACAAACAGGTAGTCGTTGATCAGCATGGTGCCTTCCATAGAGCCGGAAGGGATCGTATAGGCTTCGATAAAAAAGGTGCGGATGAGCGTGGCGGCGACGATGGCGAAAATGCCGGCATCGACCCATTCGCGCCATACCGCCTTTTTGCCCTGCAGGGCCAGGCCCGCCTCGTGCCCGATAAACTTATCCTTGCTGTTGAATCCTACATAGGGGAAATAAACAAATGACAGAAGAACAATGGCCGCCTGCTGGTAAAGCTTGTATTTGCCGAAGCAGCGGAAGAATTCGAGGAAGATGCCATAGGAGAACAGGATGCCGAGGATAGGTATGAACTGTGCAAAGAACCACCATTTCGGCTTGCCGGTTACCTCCAGCATGTTCCAGGTGTTGAGCAGGGGCACGAAGGCGGTCCAGGCGGGTATTCCTGCTTTCTGAAACATTTTATACAGGCCGAGAGCGGGAAGAATATAAGCGAGTAAGATAAACAGGATTAGGATAAGGACCTGACTTGCACCCATGATCGTCTTTTATAAATGAATATTTGGATTTCAACAGAGGATCAAAAATAACAACTTATTGTCAATAAGCACTTTTTAACCCCGGCGTTTCGGTGAAATATAGGTAAAATGCACAAACGGGCCTTCATGCGGCATACATGAAGGCCCGTTTGCAAAATCTTTCCGTACATTTTTAGATCGCGGTAGTGTCGGCCGCTTCTTCGGGAACCACTTCCTCAAAGCTGTCGCCTTCCTTTTTTTCTGCTTCGGCCACTTTTTGCGCGAAGCGGATCAGCTGCAGGAGGCTGTTCTCATTCTTGTTCTGGAAAAGGGCTTCAAAATGGAAGTCTACATGATCGCCGCTTACTTTGCCGCCATAGGCGGTAACGGATTCCATCAGGTTTTTGGCGTCGTGGAATACCGCGGTGTCTTCCTTCCCGTAGAGCAGGTCCAGCGGCAGGTTCTTAACCGAGTTCCGGATATCGGCAAAGAACCCGTAAGGGTTGTTCTTCACTTCCGAAGGAATGTTGAAGCTGCTGCCGGTAGCGGCAAGGAAAGCGCCGGCTACTTCTGCATCGTTGGAGATCACCACGTATTCGTTATTGACTGCAATGGTTACGGGGCCTGCGGTAAAGGCCGTGCCCTGTACCGGGACGGCGGAAGCGGTAAAGGTCTGTGAGTTGAGCCCCAGCTGCAGCAGCTTATCCAGCGCAGCCTTGTCTTTTACCCTGAAGGAGAGCGAGGCCTTGAAGTGCGGTACCGGTTTGGTATAGCTCATGGAGCTGCCGCCCATATTGTACGACTGGCTTTCGGTGGTCACGCTGAAGTCCGTTACTGCCAGCAGGAAGTCGCCGGTAAACACGTTCAGCACCTCATCCAGGCTGAGGCCGGCTTCCTTTAGTCCTGCATTGGCAAGCGGCGCCATGCCCATGGTATCGACCAGGGCTTTGATGCCCTGCGGGTTGAAGTGGTAGCTCAGCAGCAGGTTCATTTGCTGGCCCGGTACCTTTTTCAGCAGGTCGTTATTGACGGTCTTTACTTCCATTGCTTCTGCGATCGGCTTTACGGAAGGGTTGAAGTAATAGGTGGCGTCTCCCTTGATCCTGCCTTTTTCGAAGTCTACGCCACCGGCTACATAGGCATCCTTCAGCAGTTTCTTCTGTGAGGCCATAATAGCGCCTGCCGTACCGATCTCTTCCTGGGGCATGCTGCTGGCGAGCATTTCATAGTTCAGCCAGAAGCTGATATCGTGGCCGGCTTTCTGCAGGTCCCTGAACTTTGCATTGCCGGCCAGGCTTTGCTCCCTGGTCAGGGCAAATGTTTTCTGCACTTCTTCCGAGAGCAGGGTGCTGTTGTCCGGAGCCGCTCCGTCTTCCTGCCATTCGTAGGTCGAAGGGGCAGCTACGGCGATGGCGGTATTCTTATCCCAGCCGATGCTGGTATTGCCGTTCAGCATTGCAAGGGTGAGCTTATCTTTGGTTTCAAACTTTGCCTGTGGAAATTTCTCTGCAACGAAGGCTTTGAACTTCACGGGATCTTTCAGCGGGATGATCACGACGAATTTCGATTTGCCCGAAAAGCGCTGGTCGGGCAGGCCGTATGCAAAAAAAGTGGTCAGGGGCTCGATGCCTGTTTTTTCAATATCCAGGGCGCTGGTATCGCCGCCTGCATTTTGGGTCATCTCTTTGAACATGGGGCTGCCCGAGAGCATGTTCCATGCCACTTTTTTGGCCAGTTCGCTGGTATTGATGCCGATTACGCCTACAGCGTCCCTGGAAATGTAGCGGGAATGGTCCGGATTGCTGCTGCAGCTGCTAAGGAGGAGCAGCAGTCCGAGGAAGAGGGGGATAAGGCGGGTCACTTTTTGCATTGATGAAGTTTTAGCTGGCAAAAATAGATAAGCCTTGTCATATAACAAGGCTTATTTTGGCTGGAACGAATGCAGGAGCGGCTTAGAACGGCAGATCGTCCGGTTGCCCGCTGCCGCTGCCGAAGTTATTTTGCTGCGGCTGGAAGGATTGCTGCGGCTGTGTATACTGCTGCTGTGGCTGTGGCGCAGCGGCAGCGGCGGCAGCTCTTTCCACCCTCCATGCGTTCAGATTGGTAATATATCGTACCTGGCCGTCGCGTTCCCAGCGGTTGCCGCGTATATTGAAATTTACCTTGAGCAGCTCACCTTCCTGGAACTGGTCGATCACGGCGCAGCTCTGGTTTACCAGCTGGAAAGAAGCGTAGTTGGTAAATACCATGCCGGTAGGGCTTTCATCTGTAAGCTCCAGTACGAATTCTCTTTTCGAAAAGTTGTCTTTGATCTGCTGTGTAGGGAATTTGGCATGCAATCTGCCGGTCACTTCTAAACTCATATTAGCTATTTTTATAAAAAAGATTGAACGAAGTTACATTAATTTTCCGAAAGCTGCAGGGTGCCTCCGCTTTAAAGCGCCGCTTTTATAATGCCTTCAAAATCATCGGCGTTCAGGGAAGCCCCGCCAATCAGGCCGCCGTCCACGTCGGGGCAGGCAAACAGCTCGGGGGCATTGGAAGGCTTGGCGCTCCCGCCGTACAGGATCGTGGTGGATTCGGCAACGCGGGCGCCGTATTTTCCGGCCAGCACGGTACGGATGTAGGCATGCATATCCTGGGCCTGCGCTGCAGTGGCGGTACGGCCGGTGCCGATGGCCCAAACGGGCTCATACGCAATAACGATATTCCCGAACTGTGCCTCGGTAAGATGGAACAGGCCGCCTTCGAGCTGACGGCGTACCAGTTCGTTTTGCGTGTTGGCATCCCGCGCTTCGAGCGGCTCGCCTACGCAGAAGATCACTTTGAGGCCCTGGCCAAGCACGGCATCCACCTTGCGGGCCAGGAGGGCGTCGTCTTCTCCGAAATACTGCCGGCGCTCGCTGTGGCCCAGGATCACATACGTTACGTCCACGCTCTTCAGCATATTGGCGGATATCTCGCCGGTGTAGGCCCCCGATGGCTCCTGGTGGCAGTTCTGCGCTGCAAGGTAATGGCCCGGCACATCCTTGAGCTGGGTAGCTGCGAGCTCCAGCTGAGTAAAAGGCGGTGCGATCACTACTTCCAGGTGGACGGGCAATTCCATGCCGGAAGTCCTCTTCAGGATATCGGCTACCAGCTGTTTGCCTTCAAACAGGTTCTGGTTCATTTTCCAGTTGCCGGCTACGATCTTTTTTCTTGACATAAAGTTTATATATAGAATGTATGTTTAGATGGCTTTGTTTTTGGGGATGGGTCAGCGGGTGCTTACGTTCATCAGGCTGCGCTGGGCTTCTGTGCGGTCGAATACCTGCTGCAGCATCTTTATCTCCGCAGGCGAAAGCTGCCTGCTGCGGCGCGCCATCATACGGTTGGCCGTATCGATGGCCTTGTCGGGGCGATAGGTAACCATGCCTTCGCTGCCTCCCCAGCTGAAAGATGGAATGAACTTTTCGGGAAAGCCGCTTCCGTATATATTGCAGCTGACTCCCGCTACCGTGCCGGTATTGAACATGGTATTGATGCCGCATTTGGAATGGTCGCCCATGAGCAGGCCGCAGAACTGCAGGCCGGTGCGCACGGAGCGGTTTTCATATTCGTTCCAGATCTTTACTTCGTCGTAATTGTTTTTCAGGTTGGAGCAGTTGGTGTCCGCGCCGAGGTTGCACCATTCCCCGATCACGGCATTGCCGAGGAAGCCGTCGTGGCCTTTGTTGCTGTTGGCAAAGAATACCACGTTGGTGATCTCGCCGCCTGCTTTGCAGCCCGGCCCTATGGTGGTGCCGCCATATACTTTGGCGCCCATTTTCAGGGCAGCGTGCTCTCCCATCGCGAAGGGGCCCCTGATCATACAGCCGTCCATGACCTCTGCGTCTTTCCCGATGTATACGGGGCCTGCTTCGGCATTGATGATGCAGGGCCAGATACGGGCGCCCGGCTCTACGAATATGTCCGAAGGGTTTATAGCCGTTACAAATTCCGGCAGCGCTTCGCTTTTCCGGTCCCGGGTAAGGAGGGCAAAGTCTTCCCTTATCGCCGTATCGTTTAAGGTAAAGATCTCCCATACCTGCTTCAGCTGCCGGAAAGGTTCCGTATATTCCTTGCGGCGGCCCCGGGAGCCGTCCTGCTCCTGCTTATGCCTGAGCTGCCGCGTGGTCCTTACGGCGATCAGCTCCTCATTGCCAAACAGCGCTTCTTCCGGCTGCAGGCTGCTGATCGCGGCGCAAAGCGCCGCATTGCCAAAAATGCTGCCGTTGATGTATATATATTCCTGTGCCGCAAAGCCGGTGGGGAAAACTTCGGCCAGGTAGTCTTCGGTAAGGGTGGTGGTAGGGGCTTCCAGCAGCAGCTCCCAACGCTGGCGCATGGTAAGGATGCCGCAGCGGATATCGGCTACCGGCCGCGTATGGGTAAAGGGCAGGAACTGGTTGCGGGTGGCGCCGTCGAAGAGAATAAATTGCATATTGCCGTAAAATTCGGCTGCGAAGTTCGGGAATTTTTAATGATAAAAGCCTGTGGCAAAAGGCTGTGCCCCGATTGTGCCATGAACGGCGGGGAATGCTTAACTTTGCACTCTTTTATAAGCAAAACAGCAGATTTTTAAGATGATTTTACCAATTGTAGCGTATGGCCATCCCATGCTGCGCAAGGAATGTGCGGACATTACGCCCGAATACCCGGGGCTGGCCAAGCTGATCGAGGATATGTGGGAAACCATGTACCACACCAACGGGGTAGGCCTTGCCGCTCCGCAGGTCAACGTGCCGGCCCGCATATTTGTAGTAGACACGATCCAGATCGTGGAAGGCTTCGACGAGGAGGACAAAAAAGAATATCCCAATGAGCAGCCGGTGAAAAAGGTCTTTATCAATGCGCATGCGGTCACCACTTCCGGCGAGCCCTGGGCCTATAACGAAGGCTGCCTGAGCATACCGAAAGTAAGGGAAGACATCAAACGGCCGGAGCATATCCGGCTCCGCTATATGGACGAGCAGTTCCGCGAGCACGAGGAAGATTTTCACGGAATCACCGCCCGTGTGATCATGCATGAGTACGATCATATAGATGGCAAACTGTTTATCGACTACCTGCCACCGCTCAAGAAACGCCTGCTGAAGAAGAAGCTGGAAGATATCTCCAAAGGAAAGGTAAAGGTGGATTACCGTATGGCATTACCCAAATAAAGCATATGGCACAACAAGAAAAGCTGGCAGCGCCTGCAGTCACGGGAAGCCTGCCTTTGCGTTATTTCAAAAGCATGCCTGTTGTTTTCCCGCTGATAGGCTTATTTATACTCGGGCTTACGGCTTTCGAAGCCTGGAACTACCTGGGCGACGATTCGGTATCGCGGCTGTACTGGCTGCGCCCCCTGGTGCTGCTCCTGTACTTTGCTGCATGGGCCGGCGCCTGCCTCCGGTACAAGGCGGGCGGCATTGCTTTTGTCTTCCTGACCATCGTCAATGTGAGCTTCTATTTCTTTGCGCCGGATATACTGTTGCGGAGGGCCCTGGGCGACCTGCTGTTCGTGCCTATCCCCGTCAACCTCCTGTTTGCCTTTTTGCTCCTGTTTTATTTCCGGAGGCTGCACTGATACGAAGCCCTTTTCCGGATACGCATTTGGTTCTCATTCCCGGTGAAAATTGGGCGGGAACCAATTTTTTTTTGTTCATTTGTATGCTGCATCAGGCGGCCTGCACTTTCATTTATCTATTTCTTCGATGAGCTACGCACAATCTTTCGAACGCCTGCTAACCATCCTGGCCGAGCTCAGGGAAAAATGCCCCTGGGACCAGAAGCAAACGATCCAGTCGCTTCGCCCGCAAACCATAGAGGAGCTGTATGAGCTTACCGATGCCATCACGGACGAAAACTGGCAGGGAATCAGGGAAGAGCTGGGCGACCTGCTGCTGCATATTGTGTTTTACAGCAGGATAGGCGAGGAGCAGGGACAGTTCACAATCGGCGATGTGATCCGCTCGGTCTGCGATAAGCTGGTAGCCCGCCATCCTCATATCTATGCCCGGGTACAGGTGGCGGGTGAGGAGCAGGTAAAGCAAAACTGGGAAAAACTGAAGCTGAAGGAAGGCAGGACCTCGGTGCTGAGCGGGGTCCCCCGGTCGCTGCCGGCCATGATCAAGGCGCTGCGCCTGCAGGAAAAAGCAAAGCAGGTAGGTTTTGAATGGGACAACCGGGACCAGGTCTATGAAAAGGTGGAAGAGGAGCTTGCGGAGCTGAAGGATGCTATTGCTGCACAAAAACCCGGCGAGGTGGAAGAGGAATTCGGCGACCTGCTGTTTTCACTGGTCAATTATGCCCGTTTTATCCATGTCGATCCCGAACACGCGCTGGAGCGGACCAATAAAAAGTTCAGAACCCGTTTCGAGCAGATGGAGCAGCTGGCTCTGGCGGGCGGAAAGCAGCTGCACGATATGAGCCTGGAAGAAATGGATGCATTATGGAACGAAGTAAAGCGGCAGGGATAGCGCCGCACCTCCGGTCAAGTAGGTATTAAACAGGACAACCTTGAACAAGTGGTTTAAAAAATTCCCTTACCTGGGCTGGATAATAATATTTGTTATCTCGCTGCTGGCCTGCGCCCTGCTGTACCGGTACGAACAGCGCCAGTATACGGCGCCTGTATTATCGGCCTCGGTCCAGGACTATTTCCGCAGGATGGAGGCCGCCATAGAAAGGGACGCGGAGGCCGGTCTTTTCCGCTTCGATACGGCAACGGCAGAAATGCCGGCTTTATCGGGCGATTATTTCCTGTTTCTGGTGCAGGCCGGCAATACCTTGTTCTGGAATACCAATAAAGTAGACCTCCCCGCTTCTGTGAAGCAGGCGCCGGACTCTTTTCTTTCAGGCAGGCTCCTGCGCCTTTCCAACGGTTATTATTATATCCGGTCTTTTGCGGCAGACAACCGCAGCGAAGGCGCCCGCACGTATGCCCTCACGCTTGTTCCCCTCCTGTACGAATATGCTATCGAAAACAAATATTTCCGCGCCTATTTTGTAGCTGACGGAAAGATACCCACTACCACGGAAATTGTTGCTGCAAATGGCAAAGGCGCGTACCCGGTACTGGATCAGAAGGGCAGGCCGGTCTTTTACCTGTCGTTTATAGAGCCTCCCGAGCTTACCTATATAGCCGGCCCCCGCGTGTGGCTGCTGGCGCTGATAGCCTGCTTCAGCCTGGCCTGCTGGATCCACGAAACCTGTTATGGTCTGGGGCAGCGCTTCCGCAAGCCTTTCTGGGGCTGGGTCCTGCTGCTGCTTTTCCGGGAAGCTTTCCTCTATTGCAATGCTTCTGTAAAGTACCCCGTTGGATTTCTCAATGCGCACCTGTTCTCGCCCGAGCTGTTTTCATCGGGAGAGCGCATTCTTTCGCTGGGGCATTTTATGATCGAAACACTGTTTGCCGCCTGGCTGCTGCTGTACCTGATAGCTTACGTTCCCATGTCGAAACGGAGGCTGGTACGGAACCGGTGGATGGATATCGTGATCCGCCTGCTGCTGGTCTTTTTCCTGGTTTCGAGCCTGTACCGCTCCGTGGCGGATGATATGCACAAGCTGGTTATCGACAGTAAGATATCTTTTGAAGTAGGGGATTTCCGGAACCTTACCCGGTATACTTTTGCCGGTATCTTTACATTGTCCGTCATCACCGTCAGCTTCCTGGTGATGCTGGGCATTATCAACAACCTGCTGCAGAAGGTTGTGCACAGGCTGCCCTGGAAGCTGATGATCGTGGCCGGGATGAGCCTTGTCACCATCTACCTGCTTTCCAACGAAGAGCTGAACGCGTTCTATATTGCCACCATGTGCATGGCGGTTGCGGGATTGCTCCTGATCGATGCTTTCGGTTTGCCGCTGCAGGGGCGCTCCCGGCAATATGATCTCTCCATTGCGCCTACCACTTACATATGGTTTGCGATCCTGTGCTCCTGGATCACCCTGGAGATATTCTATTTCAACTTCTCAAAAGAGCGGGAACTGCGCAAGGTATTTGCCCAGAAACAACAGCAGAAAGATGATGAATACGTAAAGTATACCTTTATGGACTTCGCAGAGCATTTCCGGGAAGATACCCTGGTCAGCGGTTATCTCGGCCGGCCCGATTCCCTGCTCAGAAGGCAGACCGATAAACATATACTGTACGATCATCTTACGGAATACACCCGGAAATACAGCATCGGCCTGTATTATTACAATAGGCAAAGGCAGCCGTTGCACCCGCTGGATACAGTGGACCGGCGTCTGATCGCTATTGCCGACAGCCTGAACGGGTCGCCGTTTACATTCGGGGTGCAGAACGTGGAGCGGTTTACCGGCGGACGGCATATCTACTGGTGTATGTGCCCTATCCTGAACAGGGCAGGAACTGATACAATCGGTTATGTAGGTTTCGACGTGGCCCTGGACAAAAGCCCCAAGCTGCTGGCCCAGCGTTCCTTTCTGCAAAAACAGCAGAACCCCACCGATCAGCAGTACTACGATAACTATGCCTACGGCATATACCGCAATAACAGCCTGTGGACGCAGGACGGCGATTATATTTTTCCCTACCACCGGCAGCAGGCACGTACCCCCGCAGAGTTTACCTTTTACGAATCGCTCCAGGAATCGAGGCTGCTGTACCGCGCTCCCAACGAAGAGCTGATCGAGGTCATCTACCGCAGGAACCTGCTTACCAATATCGTTTCCTTGTTCAGCTATGTGCTGGCCGTGCTCCTGGTATTTACGGCCTTCGTATTCCTGCTGCGCCAGTCGCTTTTCTATCCTGCGCGCTTCCGGGTCTTCTTCCGCAATTTTAATTTCACCATCCGCTCCAAAGTCAACCTGACGATCCTGGTAACGGTTTTTGCCTCCCTGTTTGCAGTAGGGGTGATCACGCTTTCCTTCCTTAACAACAGATACAAGGAGAACCAGCGGAAAAACCTGCAGAGCCTGGTGCTCTACTATACCCAGAGCATTCTTCAGTTCTCGGAAGAAAATCAGTGGGACTTCCGCAACGACGGGCCCGCCAACCCGCTTTCCCGCTATTCCGATCTCAGCTACCGGCTGAACCGGCTGGCGGAGCAGCAGGGGGCCGATATTAACCTGTACAACAGCAATGGCAAGCTGGTCGCTACCTCCCAGCTGGAGCTGCTGGCCAAGAACCTTCTTTCAAGATATATGCAGCCGGATGTACTGGCTGCGCTCCGTACCGGGGTGCACTCCGAGCTGATTGCTGCCGAGCATATCGGCGACCTGGAGTATCAGAGCGTATACATACCGCTCCGGTCCAAGAAGGACGACCGGATATTTCTTTATGTCAACCTGCCTTATTATGCCTCCCAGACAGAGCTGAAAGGAGAGATATCGAACGTGCTGGTGTCGCTGATCAATGTGTATACGCTCATCTTCTTTATATCCGGTATTTGCGCCATCCTGATCTCCAACAGCATTATCCGCTCATTCCGGCTGCTGATCGACCAGTTCCGGAACATACGCCTGCGGCACAACGAGTATATCGAATGGCCGTATAAAGATGAATTGGGTATCCTGGTAAAGGAATATAATACCATGATGCACAAAGTGGAGGATATGGCCTCCAAGCTGGCGCGCACGGAGCGCGAAGCTGCCTGGAGGGAAATAGCGCGGCAGGTAGCGCACGAGATCAAGAACCCGCTTACGCCTATGAAGCTGAGCATCCAGTACCTGCAGCAGGCGATCAAAAGCGGGCGGCCCGATATCGAAGAGCTGGCTTCCAGGGTTTCCGTTACCCTGATCGAGCAGATCGAGAACCTCAACCTGATCGCCTCTGAATTCTCCAATTTTGCCAAAATGCCGGAGGCGGCTCCTGAGCTGCTGAACCTGCAGCAATCGCTCGAATCGATCGTGCTGCTCTTCCACAAAGACAACGAAACGGCGGTAATGCTCAAGAAGGGCGACCCCGGCCTGTATGTTTACATGGATAAAAGTTATTTTATACGGATATTCACTAACCTCATACAGAACGCGATCCAGTCGGTCGATAAAGACAGGGACGGCCTGGTGGTCATAGACTATGAACAAAAGGAAAAGCAGGTTGTTATCTCGGTCAGGGACAACGGGTCGGGAATACCGGAAGAGTTGCAGGAAAAGCTGTTCGTGCCATACTTTACCACCAAGTCGTCAGGCACCGGCCTGGGGCTCCCCATGACCAAAAGTATGGTAGAGCACTCCGACGGGAAAGTATGGTTTACCACGGGCAGCGAAGGGAGCGTTTTCTATGTGCAATTGCCGCTGGCCGATCGGACAGATCCTGTTGTGTAGCGCATGGTGCAGCATCAGTCAGCACAGGCCGGATATTTCCGGCTTTATTTTTCTTGAAATGCTTTAAAATATAGAAATTCATTGCGATTTTTGTCCGGCTGACTGATGCGTAGGTTTTTCAGGATAATATTATATATCATAGGTGGCCTCCTGCTCCTATTGATCCTTGTCATTGTGTTGCTGCAAACACCATGGGGGAAGAGCTTTGTCCGGCAGCAGGCCGTTAAGTACCTGCGCAACAAGCTGAAAACGGAGATCGTGATCGCGAAACTGGATTATTCCATACCCGACCGCGTACTGCTGGAGGGCGTACTGGTCCGTGACAGGAAAAACGATACGCTCCTCAATGTACAGCATCTATCGGTGGATATGGACATGCTGGCCCTGGTCAGGGGCAAGGTTTCGGTAGACAACCTTCGGCTGGAAGGCGTGAACGCCCATATTTACCGCCCGCTCCCTGATACCGTATTCAACTACAACTTCATCATCGAAGCGTTCGCAGGCCCGGGTACGGACCCGGCACCCGAAAAGAACGCCGATACGGCTTCGGCCCCGCTTGATATTGATGTGGCCAAGGTAGCGCTTAAGAATATCCGGCTGCGCTACGACGACGAAACCGGGGGAACCTGGTTCTCGATGCAGCTGGGCAGCCTCCTGCTGCGCCCCCGGAAGATCGACCTCGAAAAAATGAACTTCGAAGTCCGGGAATTTTCTGTAGGAAATCTCCAGTCCTATTTCGCCACCGATACCTCCTACCTGCCGCCGGCGCCGAAAGATACGACCAGCAGCGACTTCAGGCTGGCGGTGGACAATATCCGCCTGGACAATATAAAATTCGCCTTCCTGGGCAAGCAGGATTCCACCTACTTTGCTATAAGCGCAGGAAACCTGGAGGCCGGTATCCGTCATTTCGGGCTGCTGGAGCAACTGGTAGCCGTAGACCGGCTTCAGCTGGAGCAGGTACAGTCCTCCTTTATTATGGGTAAGCCCCTGCGGCCTGTGCCCCTGCCGGCCACAGAGGCTGCCGATACTGCCTCTGCAAATAACTGGAGAGTGACTGCTGGCAGCCTGATGCTGAAACAGATCGGTTTTGTGATGGACAATAACGCGCTGCCCCGGCAACGCAACGGCATGGACTACGGGCACATGAACTTCCGGGACCTGTACTTCAACGGGGAAAATATCCTGTACAGCCCCGATACCATATCGGGGAACCTGAAGCACCTGGCGCTCACCGAGCAAAGCGGGCTCCATATTATCGAGCTGCGTACCAAGTTCCTGTACTGCAGCCGGGGGGCCATGCTGAACGACCTGTACCTGCTCACCCCGGGAACCGTGCTGCAGGACCGGCTGGAAGTAAAGTATCCCTCCCTGGCCGCGCTGGAGAAGGAAATGAACAAGATGCAGCTGGATATCGCTTTAAAGAAAAGCAAGGTAAGCGTAAACGATATCCTTCTCTTTATGCAGCCGGAGCAGCGTAAAATGCTCCTGCCCTATGCCAACCAGCAATTCCAGCTGGCCGCCAGCATGAAAGGCTTTCTCAGCGACCTGCTGATCAGCGAATTTGCCGCGGCGGGGCTGAGCGGTACCGAAGTAGCCCTGAAAGGGAAGCTGAAAGGACTTCCCGACGCAGGCAAGCTGCATTACGACCTGAATATTGCCAGGCTGCGCAGCACCTACAAAGACGTTGCTCCCTTTATTCCCGACAGCCTGAAGCAGCAGGTGCGCATACCCGACTGGTTCCTGCTTTCAGGACTGCTTTCGGGTACGACGCAGGATTACTATCCTGATATGGCCATCCGTACCTCGGATGGGGATGCCACCGTAAAGGGCTTCCTGAAAATGTCGCCGGGAGAAGGGAAAGAAGCGTACGACCTGGCCCTGACTACCGCCGGCCTTAACCTGGGCCGTATCCTGAGACAGGACACCCTGATGGGAAAAATTACCATGAGCGGCAGCGCCAGGGGAACCAGCTTCGACATCAACAGGATGAACACCTCCTTCGATGCCAACATTGCATCGGCCTGGCTGATGAAATACGACTACCACGACGTGCACCTGGGCGGCAGCCTGGCCGATAAAATAGCCGATATCAGCGGCAGCTCCACCGATCCCAACGTGCACTTTACCCTGAAGGCGCTTGCAGACCTGAGCGGCAAGTACCCGGCCCTCAAGGCCGACCTAAGCATGGAGCATGTAGACCTGCAGGCGCTGCAGCTGTATGGCGATACGCTTACGTTAAAAGGAAATATACATGCCGATTTCGCCAGCCTGAATCCAGACTATCCGGATGGCAGCCTTATCTATGCCGATCCCCGCCTGCGGATGCCGGGCTACAGCTTGGGGCTGGACACTATCATCTTCCGTTCTGCTCCGCAGGCCGATAGCCAGCACATCAGCCTGAACGTGGCCAATATATTACGGGCAAACCTGGAAGGGCATATACCCCTGACCCGGATCGGAGATGTGGCGCTGGCCCATATCAACGACCATTACCGCATTACGGATTCGCTGGACAGCATACCGGACCGGTACAATGTGAAGCTGGACGCCTTTGCTACCTATCACCCCGTATTGAAGACCTGGATGCCGGACCTGAAGCCTTTCGATACAATCAGGATCGCATCGGTAATAGACCCCGCCACCTTTACGGTGGACGCCTACATGCCCGGGCTCCGCTACGGGCAGAACCGGATCGACAGCGGGGTGGTTAAGGTCTACGAAGCCGGCGATACCCTGCGGTATGCAGCTTCGCTGAAAAGATTTACCCAGGGACAGTATGAATTATGGTATCCCTCCGTAGCGGGAGGCGTGCGCAACGACAGCATCTATACCCGTATCAGGCTGGCCGATTCGGCGAGGAAAGACCAGTTCTCTTTGGGTGCAGCCATCAACCTGGACCTGAACAGCGACAGCAGCCTCACCTATATCCGTATGTTCCGGGGAATGCTGATCGACTACCAGCCCTGGAACGTAAACCCGCAGAACAGGATCGTGCTCGGCCCCAAAGGGTTTTATATCAGGGACCTGGTCATCAACAGGGATAACCAGTCGATATCGGTCAATAGCCAGCAGGCCGAGTTTAATGCGCCCTTTACTCTTGCCATCAAGGACTTTGCCTTGTCCAACGTAACCAGGATGATCAGCCGGGATACACTGGTAGCCGATGGTAAGCTGGACGTAAATGCAGATGTGGACATGCGCGATTCTTTCCCGAAAATAAGCGCCAATGCCCTGATCACAGACCTGAAAGTGTATAACGAACCGATGGGCATACTGACGCTGAAGGCAAATAATGAAACGGAAAACACCTATAATGCCTGGCTCAGGTTCTCGGGCAACGACAATGATGTGGTGCTGAACGGCAGCTATTACCTGCAGCCTGTCGACAGCAACGAATTCCGGTTCGATCTTGATGTGAACGCGCTTAGCCTTAAGAGCCTTCAGGGCCTCGCTTTTGGCTCGATACGGAACAGCTCGGGCTTTATCAGGGGCAAGCTGAATATAACCGGTACGACTTCGGCTCCCAGGCTGCTGGGCGAGCTGCATACCGATCAGCTGGTTACAACCGTCAGTATGCTGAATGCCCCGTTCAGTATGCCCTCCGAAACCATCACTTTTGCCAGGGAAGGCATGTTGCTCAATAACTTTACCATTCTAGACAAGGAAGGACAAAAAGCTACGATAGACGGCCGGGTGCGTACCCGCGATTTTACCAAGTATTTTCTTAACCTCAACGTGAAGGCCAACCGCTGGCAGGCGGTCAGCTCTACCAAGAGGGACAACGAGCTCTTTTACGGCAATCTCATCCTGAGCACGAATCTGGCGATCAAAGGCCTTGCCACAGCGCCGAAGATCGACGGCGACCTGACCATTCACGACAGCACACGCCTGACCTATGCCATGATCGACACAGGGCCGGGCATCCAGGAATCGGAAGGGATCGTTCGCTTTATCGACAGCCGCGATACCACCTGGGTGGATTCTACCCAGATACTTACCGCAAGGAGCATGAGAATGTCGCGGAGCACCCAGATGAACGTGAACGTAGGTATCGAAGAAAACGCATTGTTCAATGTGGTGATCGACCCGGTTACCGGCGACAACCTGCAGGTAAAAGGAGAAGCGAACCTGAATACCTTCATAGGACCTGACGGCGCAGTAGGGCTTACAGGCATATATGAGCTGAAAGACGGTTATTATGAGCTGAACTACAACTTCCTGAAACGCAAGTTCAGGATCCGGCCGGGCAGCGTGATCACCCTTTCAGGCGATCCGCTGGATGCAGAAGTAGATATCGTGGCCGCCTATGCTGCCAACATCGCCCCGTATGAGCTGGTGGAAAAGCAGGTAGACCCGGCCGACCTCAACCAGTACAAGCAGCGCTTGCCCTTCGAAGTGCTGCTTAAGCTTAAGGGCAAGGTAATGAAGCCTGATATCAGTTTCGACATTGTTTTGCCGGAAAACAAGGAGAATGTAGTGACCACCTCGGTGGCCGAACAGGTGCAGCGTAAGCTGGTGGAAATACGCAGCGACCCTTCCGTGCTGAACAAGCAGGTGTTTGCGGCCCTGATACTGAACCGGTTTATTACGGACGATCCCTTTGCGTCAGGCGCAGGCGGCGGCCTCGAATATGCGGCCCGCCAGAGCGCCAGCCGCTTCCTCAGCGATCAGCTGAATAATATTGCCAACCAGCTGGTACAGGGCGTAGAGCTGAACGTAGGGCTTGAAACGTCCGAGGATTACTCGACCGGCTCCAAGGCCAACCGGACCGACCTGAGTATCTCCGCTTCGAAAAGGCTGTTCAACGATCGCCTGAATGTTACCGTGGGCAACGACTTCCAGCTGGAAGGCCAGCAGACACAGTCGCAGCAAAGCAATCTGATACCGGGTAACCTCTCGCTCGATTACCGCCTGTCGAAAGACGGCAGGTACCAGGTACGGGCTTACCGCGTGAACCAGCTGCAGAATTTTGTGGACGGCTATGTGATCGAAACCGGCCTTTCCTTCCGCCTCAACCTGGAATACAACCGGTTCAAATATATTTTCCGTAACTGGGAAAAATACCGGAAAAAGATGCAGGAACAAAGGGAAAAAGAAGCAAAGCAGCGGCAGACGGGCGCGCAACAGTAAAATCCAAACAACAGGACGAAATTGGCGAAACATTCACTGCATATCAAAGAGTACAGGAAGCTCATTTACGGCTCCGCGATCCTGTGGACCATCCTGCAGACAGCGGCCTGCAGCAATTCCCGTTACCTGGCCGAGCACGAATCGCTATACCTGGGCAGTAAGGTGAAGATACTCGACACATTTGCCCCCCGGTCGGACCGCAAAGCCCTCGAAACGGAGCTGGCCGAAGCCGTAAGGCCCAAGCCTAACTCTTCCTTTCTGGGCATCCGGCTCAAGCTTACCTTATATAACATTGCAGGCGTTCCCAGGAAAGAAAAAGGATTCCGGAACTGGTTGCGCAACAAGATAGGGGAGCCGCCCGTGCTCGGCAGCGACCTGAATATTGAAGGCAACAATAAAGTGCTGGCCAACGTGCTGCACAACTACGGCTATTTTTATGCAACGGCCACCGGTACAAAGGAAACCAAAAAGAAAAAGACGAAGGGCCTCTTCGAAGTGACGACCGGCCCCAGGACCTATATACGCGATGTCTATTTCGAGCGCGGCGATACGTCGCAGATATCGAAAGATGTCGTGGACAAGGAAAGCAAGTCGCCGCTGAAACCCGGCGACCCTTACAACCTGCAGGCTATAAAAGACGAGCGCATCCGTATCGATAACATACTCAAAAACAAAGGGTATTATTACTTCTCGCCGGAATATATACTCGTAGATGCCGATACGGGCGTAGGCCGTAACCAGGTAGACCTGATCGTGAAGATGAAGTACAACGAGATGCCGCGGAATGCGTACAAGCAATATGCCATCAACCAGGTTACCATATTGCCCAATTACCGGTTAAGCGGCGCAGGCAGCAGGCGCAGAACCGGCGATACGCTGAACAGGCGCAGGACCCGGCAGCCTTCTGCCGACGATACCCTGCACTACGATAACTTCCAGGTGGTAGACCGGCAGCGTACCTACAGGCCGTTTGTGTTCTACCAGGCAATGCAGTTGGATAGAGGAGAGCTCTATAACAAAAGGGACCAGAACATAGCGCTCAACAGGCTGGTAACCCTCGGGGCATTTAAGTTCGTAAAGAACGAGTTCACTCCTGTCAGGGACAGCCAGCGCAACCTGCTGGATGTTACCTACCTGCTTACCCCTTACGCAAAAAAATCGTTCAGCGGCGAGCTGGGAGGATTTACCCAGAACGACAGCAGGGGAGGGCTGCGCGGGTCTGTAAGCTGGAGGAACAAGAACATGTTCCGCGGTGCAGAGGTATTCACCGTTAAGCTTAGCGGAAGTTTCGAGGCGCAGTACGGCGGCATTTCGCAAAGGCCCAACGCCTACAACGGGGGGCTGGAAACTAACCTGAACATCCCCCGCTTCCTGGTCCCGTTTGTTAACATCAAGCCTTCGGGTATGTATATACCCAGGACCATCATTTCCGCAGCCTACAATTATTCTTTGCGTTCCGGCTTCTACCAGATCAATTCCCTGAACTTTGGCTTCGGCTACAACTGGAAAGAAGATGCCCGCAAAGATCATAAGCTGTATCCTGTTAATATAACGCTGGTAAAAACCGATACCATAGATGCTACGAAAAAAGACCAGTTCAACTTCAGCAACCTGATCTACAACGGCATTATTTTCGGCCCTACCTACCAGTATACTTTCAACAGCCAGCTGGACGGCGTAAGGCGCAGGCACAACTTCTATTTTGAAGGGCTGCTCGATCTTTCGGGCAATCTTGTGGGCATTGCACAGGGAGCGCGGCTCGATGCGCCCAAGAAGCTCTTTGGCGCCAATTACGCCCAGTACATCAAAACCCAGCTGGACTTCCGCTATTATCTTAACCTGACGGAGAAAACGGTGCTCGCAGCCCGTGCTCTTTTTGGCTATGGCTACTCGTACGGCAACTCATACAACATGCCCAACATCAAGCAGTTCTTCAGCGGAGGGAGCAGCAGCCTGCGCGGGTTTCCCTCGCGCCTCGTAGGGCCGGGCACCTTTAACGAACGTTATCTGAAAGGCACCGATTCGATCTTCGAGGTGCTGGGCGATGTCAAAACCGAGTTCAGCGTAGAATACCGGGCCAAGTTGTATAAATTCATCGAAGGAGGTGTATTTGTCGATGCGGGGAACGTGTGGCTGCTGAGAGATAATCCTACTTTTCCCGGCGGCAAGTTTACCGGCAGCTTCTATAAAGAGCTGGCGGCAGATGCAGGCGTCGGCCTCCGGCTCGACTTTTCAATCTTACTGCTGCGCCTTGACTTTGCCTTTCCCATACGCAAGCCCTGGTTTCCCGAAGGCGACCGCTGGCGCTTTAATGACCTGCGTTTCGGAGATCCCGACTGGCGTAAAGAAAACCTGTTCTTCAGCCTTGCAATCGGCTATCCCTTCTGACCACAAGATCCGCAGCAAAGCTGCGGATCTTGTGGCTTATCTACAGACAAAACGCCGTTATGGCTTCTATTCGGCTGACCCCATGATCACATTGCGGAGCTTCACCGCAAACTGCATATTCAGGATGCCGTAAATGATGGAGAAGATGCCTACCAAAATAAAGGAGGCCACGGGGCTGAACGCTTTGGCCAGCAGGCCTACCGAGATCACCGTACCTGCCAGTACGCTCACAAAGCGCATGACCATATTCTGCGCCTTGAAGCGTTCCATGAGCAGGAGTATAAAGCCGTACATGAATTGAAGCGTAACCACGAAAATAATACCATAGCTCATATACTGGATGAAGTGAGCTACGTCGGGCACAAAGAATGTGAACACCACACCGGCCGCCAGTTCCGTAAGCCCTTCGAGCAGGAGCCATTGGTGCGCGATACGCAGGTGCCTGTTGTTATAAGCATAGATAAAGGTGAGCAGTGCCGCTATAAAGTTGAGTATGCCGAAAGATATGATGAGGATCATAGGATTGATCAGGGCACAAAAGAGCGCTACGATACCCCAGGCTAAGGCAAGAGTCCCTTTGATCACCAGTAGATTGTTCTGGCGGGCTACGCCCGTGTTTTCCATTGAAATATCCATAACCCATGTATTTTTAAGAAATAACAATGCCGTTCCGGCTTTGTTTTATTGCCGAAGTTGGGATAAACAGCGACTTTTGCATAGCTGTTTCATTACCAGTGCACTTTAACCCGGCATTTTATTTGTTGATACCTTTTATCAGTTTTGCTTATACATGTCTTTTTTCCTTGAGCATATAGAGCGCATCCTGCAGCGCTACGAGGGCGCTCCGCCTTTGGCTGCCTTCCTCAAGCAGTATTACCGGCAGTACCCCAGGCTGGGCTCCCGCGACCGGAGGGCCTTAACGGAAGCGGTGTACCTTTACTACCGCTGCCGCCGCTTTCTGCCGGATGCGCTTCCTTTTGCGGAGGTTATTGCCCGGGCAATAACCTGGTGCGGCAGCGGCAATGCTTTCCTGCAAAAGCATATACCGGCCTCTTCTTCAGGCGCGGCGCCCCAAACACTGGAAGAATTTGCAGCGCTCCTGTCGCCTTCAATGCCTTTGGAAGAGTGGCTGCATGCTTTGTGGCAGCAGCCGGCGCTGTTTATCCGGATCCGCAGGCCGGGAGTCAAAGCCGCATTGGCTGCAGGCGGCATTGCCTTTGAAACGATGCCGGTGCCCGGCAACCCCGACAATGATTGCCTGCGGCTCGGCAGCGGTATAGCGCTGGAAAATATATTGCCTCCGCAGGATTACGTCGTGCAGGACTGGGCTTCGCAGGGCAGCATATACCTGATTAAAAGCAAGCTGGAAAACATGCCCTCTGCCGTATGGGACGTTTGTTCGGGAGCCGGCGGCAAATCGCTGCTGCTGAAAGATAAGCTGCCTTCTTTCGCGCTGCTGGCCACCGATATACGCGCGGGCATCCTGCACAACCTCAGGACGCGTTTCAGGCTGTACAATTCTGGGAAGGTGCAAACCCTGGTGCTGGACAGCACCGATGCAGAGCAGGTACGGCAGCAGATTGGTGGCCGGCGGTTCGGCCTGGTGGTATGCGATGTGCCCTGCAGCGGGAGCGGTACCTGGGCGCGGACGCCGGAGCAGTTCCACTTTTTCAGGGAGGAGCAGCTGCAGCGGTTCCGGCAGCTGCAGTACCCCATCGCACGGAACGCTGCGGGATATGTGGCGCCCGGCGGCACATTCGCCTATATTACCTGCAGTGTTTTTGAAACAGAGAACGAAGCGGTAGTTGCCCGGCTGCTGCAGGGCCACAGCCTGGAGCTGGTGACGCAGCAGCTCATCAATGGCGCTCCTTACAGGGCTGATTGCATGTTCGTGGCCGTTTTCAGGAAAAAAGGGGATTAAGGCCGGATCAGCAGCTTGCATGTTTGCTGCTCCTGTCCCTGTACCAGCCGGATCAGGTACATCCCTTGCGGCAGTTTGCCCAGCCTGATGGGCATGCCCGGCCTGGTATTGCCCTGCATCAGCGTCCTGCCCTGCAGGTCCATCAGTTTGTAATGCAACGGCATATCTCCCATGTAGTTATTGTACAGCACCCGTACTTCCTGGCGGGCGGGGTTGGGGTAGAGGCTAAAGGTTTCCTTCCTGCGCGAGCGGTCGTAAGCTTTACGGAAATCGGGCACGCCGGCGCCGATGTCATTATTGGGCGTGGCAAACGAATCGGCCACGGATTGTATCAGCGATCGTATTTTGAGCGGCGTCTTTTCTGGGGCCGACTGCATCAGGCAGGCGGTAAGCCCGGCCAGTACAGGGGTGGCGAACGAAGTGCCCGACTGGGTAGACAGATGGCCGGAAGGCAGGATCACCGCTGCGGCAACTCCCTGCGCGCATGCATCGGGCTTTAAGGCGCCTGCGGCATTGGGGCCGCGGCCCGAAGTGGGAGCCGGATATTTGAGCGTGTTTACGGAGCCCACGGTCATGGCGCTGTCTGCATCTCCGGGAGTAAGTATGTGATGCCAGGTGCTGGTGCCCTCGTTGCCGGCGCTGGCTACGACCATAATGCCTTTGCGGGTGGCAAGATTCACGGTCCTGGCTGCCAGCGTAGTGTGGCCGTCCAGGTCGCTGTAGGCATAGGAGTCGGCAGGGTCGTCAAAGGTATTGTAGCCAAGCGAGGTGCTGATCAGGTCGGCGCCAAGGCTGTCGGCCCTTTCAGCTGCCGCTGCGAAATTATCTTCTTCGATCGACTGTTCCGACAGGAGGTCGTCGGTGGCATACAAAGCATACAGGGCTTTCGGCGCCGTGCCCACGTGGGTGCCGGGCATATAGGCGGCCATGCAGGAAAGCACCTGGCACCCATGCGCGCCATAGTCGAACACATGTGCCGTATCGTAGATATAGTTCCAGGTGTCGAGCAGCCTGTGCTCTGCAAACAGGTCGCTGAAGGCAGGAGCCGTATTGACACCGCTGAAGCCTACGTCGATGACGGCGATCAGCTGCCCTTCTCCCATATTGCCCTGCTCGTGCAGGTATTCCCCGTTGCACAAATGGATCTGCGACCAGGCCGCACCGTAAAAGGTGGAATCGAAGGCGGCGGGACGGCCTGCGGCTTGCATGCCGCTGCTGTCTGCCGGCCCCGGCTTTTCATGCAGCCCGCCGGCATAATAGGCGACCTTTTTAAAATCTCTGACAAAGGCGATCTGCTGTAAGGCCGCCGCGGTAGCTGCCGAGTCGCCGCTCAGCAGCACACAGGAATTATGCCAGCGCGAGGTGGCGTGCAAAATGCCGCCGGTAGCCCGGAGCACGCTGTCCAGGTAGCGCCCGGGTACAGGCAGGTCCAGGCTGTCGACCCCGATACCGTATTTATTTCGGCGGTCCAGGGCGCGCCGGGAGAGGTAATCCTGGGGGCGGGAAAGCGAGAAAGCAGTGGCGTTCTTATCGGTGAACCATACGCGGAAAGCATACTGCGGCTGCTGTGCCGGGCTTTCTGCGCACAATGAGCATAATAATGTCAGCAGGCCTATGGCTCCGTACCACTTTTTCATAAATTACCGGTTAGGACTTAATAAAGATACGATTATTAGGCTTTGCGCTCCTTAGCCTTTGCCGCCTTCCGTAAAAGTATCGGCTGTATGCTCCGATAATGAGTTCAGCTCCAGGAACACGGAGTCTGTTACCGTAACGATTTCATGCCAGATATAGGCGGGTATTTCTATCCTGGCGGGACCTTCGATCTTTTCGCTTTGCAGGTCGGGGCTGTTGGTCCTGCGCCAGTTGAGTATTACGGTACCCTGCGCCAGGATCAGGATCTCGGGGTTCTTGGTCAGGGAGATGCCTTTATGGTAATGCCTGCCGCTCACGGTTCCCGCTTTCCGGAAGCAAAGCAGGTGGCGTCCGTAACGCTCATGGAAATACTCATAGGTATAGCCCCGCTCGTCGCTGCCGATCTTATCCAGCGGTGTCACTGTTATCATGTAAGCTTTCTTTCAGTTTTACTTCGCCCTTGTTCAGTTCTATCTTTCCTTCTTCGGCCATTGCACGCAGACGCCAGAGCAGGAACAGGTCGCCGGTAGGCAGCTTGTGCTTGCCGATGGCCAGGCCGGCTATTTTCGCTGCTTTCTGTGGCTGGGCGGTGATCAGGCTTTGCAGCAGGATGTCGTAATGGTCTATAGGCTGTGCCGCCAGGCGCTTGCCGCCCTGGTGCAGGCGCAGGCCGGCGTTCTCTTCCACCAGCCGGGGCCATTCGTCGGCATCGGTTTCCCATTCGGAAGGCGTGGTTACCCTTGCCAGCTTCCTGGCTTTGACGAGCTCTTTCGGCGGGATATGCCCGATGCTCTCGGGATAAAACAGCTTGCCGTTGCTGTCGAGGAAGGGCAGGCCATTGATATTGATCACCGAAAAGCGCCCCTGGTGCTTTTTGAGGAAATGCAGCAGCCAGAAATAAGCTGTTATATCGGCAGGCGTGGGAGCCATCCAGAACCATATCTTCAGCCGCTCGTCGTTGGACAGCCGGCTGGATACTTCCATCAGTCGTTCCAGGTCATTCACTTTGGCTTCCGGTTGTCCCTCGGGTATAACCTTGTTCCAAAAATGGCTGCGTCCCTCGCTGAAGGTCATGCCTTCCGTCTTTAACGGGCCTACATGCAGGATGTCTTTCAGCACTACTACTTCCCCCTGCAGTGCCTCTTCCATGGCTACTGCTTCCAGCAGGGGTTTCGCAGTAGCGTCGCCTACGATCAAATGTATCAGGTTCATTGATTGCAAAATAAAGGCTAATTTGCGTAATTGCCAATCCGCCGGACCGGTGCAGGGCAACAACTCAACAGGTGTATAAATATGTATGCGATAGCGATTCACGGCGGCGCCGGAACGGTTGCCCGTCATCTCCTGGACGGGGCGAAGCAGCAACAGTACGAGCAGGGGCTGCAGGCAGCAGTGGCCGCAGGCTTTGATGTGCTGCAGGCGGGAGGCAATGCATTGGATGCAGTAACGGCAGCCGTGGTGTCGCTCGAAGATAATCCCCTGTTCAATGCAGGAAAAGGATCGGTTTTTAACCATGAGGGCAGCCATGAAATGGACGCTTCGGTAATGTGCGGCCAGGACCGCAATGCAGGAGCCGTTGCCGGAGTAAGGCTGGTCAAAAACCCTGTATTGCTGGCCCGTAAGGTAATGGAAGCCTCCGAGCATGTGCTGCTTGCCGGCGCCGGCGCCGAGGCCTTTGCCCGGCAGCAGGGACTGCGTTTTGAATCCGAGGCCTATTTCTATGACGCTTTCCGTTACGGCCAGTACCGGGAGGCGCTGGCAGCCGACAGGATTCAGCTGGATCACAGCGCCGCCGGCGACCGGAAGTTCAGTACGGTAGGAGCTGTTGCGCTCGACAGCCGCGGCGATCTCTGCGCAGCCACCAGCACGGGCGGTATGACCAATAAAAAGTACGGCAGGGTGGGAGATACCCCTTTGATCGGTGCAGGCACCTATGCCAGCAATGCTACCTGCGCAGTATCCTGTACCGGTCACGGCGAGCTGTTCATAAGGCAGGTGGCAGCGCACCAGGTACATTGCCTGATGGCATATAAAGGGTACAGCCTGGAAGCGGCCTGCGCCGAAGTAGTGATGAAGGACCTGGCGGAGATAGGCGGGGAAGGAGGGCTGATCGCGATTGACAGGCATGGCAATATTACTTTCAGCTTTAACTCGGAAGGCATGTACCGTGGTTTCCGGAAAAGCGATGGTACTTCCGGTACCGCCATCTATCGGTAAGCAATATTTTATTAATTTTATTTTTTTTATCGACGTTATATGAAGAAAGCAATACGCTCTTTGCTGGTGCTTCCGGCTCTTATATTACTGGGCAGCTGCGGGAAGGATGATCCTGAGCCGCAGCCTGCGCAAGGCAGGGTAACCATGAAGTTTGCGAACTATGCGGGGAGCGAACCGCTGGCGCTGAACGGGCCCGGCTATTACCTCAATGCGCACGGCGACTCCTTTCAGGTGAAGACTTACAAGTACTATGTTACCAATGTAGTGCTGGTGGGCGGAAACGGGGTTAATTACACGGAAGCGGAAAGCTATCACCTGATAGACCAGGCCGAGAGCAGCCGCCTTTCCTTTACCATGCAAAATGTGCCGCCGGGCACTTATACTTCGGTAAAGCTGCTGCTCGGCGTGGACCGTAACCGAAACACTTCCGGGGCGCAGACCGGCGACCTGGATCCCGCCCTGGGAATGTTCTGGGCCTGGAGCTCAGGCTATATCATGGCCAAAATGGAAGGTACTTTTTCAAATGCCGGCACTGCAACCGGTTTTTCCTTCCATCTCGGGGGCTTTACCGGTATCTACAGCGTATTGCAGGAGGCAGAGCTCACACTGCCCGAGCCGCTGGTGGTTTCGGCAAACCATGAATCGGGAGTTGTAATTCAATCGGATGTGCTGAAATGGTTTGACTCGCCCAACCTGATCGATTTTACGGTGCTGAACCAGGTCGGTATGGCAGGCGAGGATGCCTGGAAGATCTCGCAGAATTACGCGCGCATGCTGAAGGCAGTAGAGGTTCAGAATTGATTTTTTCACACGAATATCCCCTTTAAAAAAGTGAAGTATTCTGCAACGAATCTGCGTATTGCTCTGACCCTGTCTTTTGTGTTGCTGGCCTGCTTCAATAGCTGCAGGAAAAACGGGACCGACGAGCCGCAGGACCCGGAAGATCCCAGCCTGGCCGGCATCGAGTTCAAAGTGCCCCAGGGCTGGCCTGCGCCCGTATACGATTACAGCGGCAATCCCCTGACCAGGGCCGGGTTCAGGCTCGGGCGCAAGCTTTTTTTTGAAACAAGGCTGTCGGCCGATAACTCGGTCTCCTGCGGCTCCTGTCATCAGCCTTTCTCGGCTTTCGCCCAGCTGGACCATGCGGTCAGTCATGGAATCAAGGAACGCCTCGGCACCCGCAACAGCCCGGCATTGTTCAACCTGAACTGGCACGACAGGTTCTTCTGGGACGGCGGAGTGACGCACATAGAACTGCAGCCTTTCGCCCCCATCACCAATCCGCTGGAGATGGATGAAACCCTGGATAATGTGGTCGGCAAGCTCTCTGCAGATGCTGGTTACCGGCAATTGTTCAGGGAGGCCTTCGGCACGGAAGAGATCACCACGCAGCGGCTGTCATGGGCACTGGCCCAGTTTATGGGTATGCTGGTGTCTTCACGGTCCAGGTATGATCAGTATATGAGGCAGGAGCCGGGCGGCACAATGAGCCCGCAGGAGCTGGACGGGCTTGCCGTGTTTCGCAGCCGGTGCGCTTCCTGCCATACGGAACCACTGTTCACCGACCTTTCGTTCCGTAACAACGGCCTGGAGCTGGTGCCCAATACGCAGGGCAAGATCGACAGGGGCAGGGGCGAGATCACACCCCTCGACAGCGCCAGTTATTATACCTTCAAAGTACCTTCCCTCCGTAACCTGGGTTATACAGCGCCTTATATGCATGACGGCCGCTTCGGTACGCTGGATGAAGTGCTGGAGCATTATGGTTCCGGCATCCACCAGACACCTAACCTCGATCCTGCGCTCGCAGGCGGCATTACGCTTTCCGCGACGGAGCGCCAGGCACTGAAAGCCTTCCTGAACACGCTGAACGACGAAGAGTTTATCAGGGACCCGAGGTTCCAGGAACCCCGGCAATAAGCACTATTTTGCCGCAAGCTCCCGGTAATACTGCATGAGCGTAGCTGCCTGGGCAACTTCGGTAAAGCGTCCTGCATGTACCCTGCCTGCTGCCGTCATAGCGCTGCGCAGGCCGGTATCGCCGGTAACCCGGTTGATCGCGGCGGCGAGCCCTTCGCTGTCCTGGGGATGAACATAAAGGCTGCCTTCGCCTCCCACTTCTTCGAGGCAGGAGCCGGTGGCGGCTACTACCGGCACTCCTGAATACAATGCTTCCAGGACGGGAATACCGAAGCCTTCGAACTCGGAAGGATATACAAATACTTCGGCCTGCTGGTAAATGGCAGGGAGGTCTGTAAAGGGAACGTTTTGCAGGAAATGCACACGGTGCTCAAGCCCGTTCCGGCGCAGGTAGCTCCTGACCCGTGCGGCATAGGGCGTTTCTTTTCCAATGACGACAAGATGCACTTCTTCCGTGATCAGCGGCAATGCCTGTGCCGTGAGCATCAGGTTTTTCCGATCTTCTACAGTGCCTACCTGCAGCAGGTAACGGCCGGGAAGATTATACTGTTTTTTTACTTTATGCAGCTGAGCCGGCGCCACGGGGATGCCAAAAACGGGATCACAGCTCTGGTACACCACCCTGATTTTTTCTTCAGGAGTGCCCAAAAAATGCATCACATCTCTCTTGGTCTGCTCGCTGCCTGCGATGACGAGATGGGCATGGGTACAGGCATTCCGGAACTTAAGGGCGTAGATGCGGCGGTCGGCAGCCTTGTAGTATTGCGGGTAGCGCATGAAGATAAGGTCGTGGATGGTAACCAGCGTCCGGATTCCTGTGCGCTGGATGCTGTAAGGGATCTCGTGGCTGAGGCCGTGGTAAATATCCAGCCGGTCCCTGACGAGTTGGGGCACCACCATCCTGCTGCGCCACAACGAACGCAGGAAAGGCAGGCGCGGCGTACGGATATGTATATTGCTGCGGTTGAAAAACAAATCGGTACGCTGGGTATGAGGCGCTTGGGTAGTGTACAGGTAATATGCTGCCCCGGGAAAGCCCGCAGCAAGCGACCCGATCACCGACCTGCTGTAGTTGCCCAGCCCAGTATGGTTGAGGAAGGCTCTTTTGGCGTCAAAACCGATGCGTAACATGGGTGCAAAGATGCGTATTAATCATGGCTAAAAAAAGCGCAGGCATTGCAAAATGCCTGCGCTTCACGGCCTGCCGGCTACCTGGGCCGTTTAGCGGAGCAGGGTTACGTTGCCTGTATATTCTTCGGTCCGCATGTTCTTCATAACTACTTTAATGGAATAGATATATACGCCCACCGGCTGATCCTTCTCGTTGAAGCGCCCGTCCCATCCGCGCCCTGAGGGATTGGTGGTTTCAAACACCTTTTGTCCCCAGCGGTTGAATACCGTCATGCTGAAGCCGGCTACGCCATTGGACAGGTACTGGCGGGGGAAGAAATAGTCGTTGATCCCGTCGCCATTGGGCGTAAAGGAATTGGGCACATCGATATTGCAGTCCTTATTGACCACTACCATGTCCGAAGCGGAGCATTGCTCAATAGATACGGTGGCGGTATAATTCCCGTGATGGGTTACCCGGATGGACGAGGTGGTATCGCCATTGCTCCACAGCCAGCGTGCCTGGGGGTTGGCGGCATTGATATGGTCGGTAAGCGTAAGCGGGGCGCCGTCCAGGCAGATGGAAGTATCGGGACCCAGGTGGATCACCGGCAAGGGCTTAACGCGGATCTGCACCGAAGCCGTGGCGTCGGGGCATACCCTGTAGTCGCCCGACGCGGTTACGGTATATACGCCTGCCTGATCGTAAGAATGGGAAGCGGGATTGATGTTGGCGACCTGGTCGGGGTTATCGCCGAAATTCCACTTCAAATCCTTCAGGCCGTTTTGCGTATAGATCCCTGTGAAGGTTATCTGGTCGCCCTGGCAGATAACGCTGTCGTCCTGGGTAAAGGCAAACTCCGGAAACGAATCCACAAATACCTGCCGGTACTGGGTGTCGGTACAGGGCACCCCATCCCGAACGACCATCATAACATGGTATATGCCGGGATTATTATAGGTATGCACCGGGTTTTGCTCGGTGGAAGTGCTGCCGTCGGCGAAATCCCAGGAATAAGCAGGATCGGTGTTGTAAATCACCGAAGCCGTGCTGGTATTGGTAAAAGTAATAGCGGTGCCGGTACACACAGTGTCGGCGGAAGTGGTAAAGGCGGCTTCCAGCGGATGGGCGGTATTGATCGGTTTGGTAACGCTGTCGGTACAATAGGCGTTGGACGCGGTAAGCACCACGTTGTAGGTATTTTGTGCATTGTACACGTGCGACGGATTAACCGCGGTATCGGAAAGACCGTCCCCGAAGTGCCACCTGTAATTCACGCCGTCGGTAGTGGTATTCTGGAACCGCACGGTATCCTGGCTGCAGGCATAGGCAAGAGAATAGGTAAAATCGGGTACAGGCGTCTGGCGGACGATGACTTCGACGGGAAGGCGATCGCTTTCGCAGCCGAAGCTGTTGGTCTGGGTTACATACCACACAAAAGTATCGGCTACGGCTGTATTGATTACAGGTATGGCCGGGTCGCCGGTACCACCCGTTGGCGTGGTATACCAGAGCACGTTGCTTCCCGAAGCAATGGTAATAGGGGCGGATGCCTGCCCGGAGCAGTACTTGGGTACATCGATCACCGGGGTGCCTGGTTTGGGGTTCACCGTTACGGTTACCGTATCTCTCTGGCTTTCCACATTGCAGCCGGGCACCGCCTGGCTTACGTACCAGTTAAAGGTTCCGGTGGCGGCCGTGCTGGGGGTAGGGGCGCCGGGGAGAGGACTGCCGCCGGTAGGCGTGGTAAACCAGCTCATATTGGTACCGGTAGCGGTAAGCGGGGCTGCCACATCGCCCTGGCAATAGGTGATGTCGTTGCCGGCGGGCGGGGCAGGCTCCGGTGCGCCTACGATATGTACATTTCTTAAGGCATGCCTTGCCCATAAGGCGCCGGTCCCGGCCGAAAAGCCGAAATAGCCGTTCAGGTTCAGGGTAGTGGTGCCGGTCATCACAGGCGGATTGCCGTCAAAAGCAACGGTAACCGTGCCGAAATAGTATTTCAATACGCAGGTGTGCCAGTTGCCGTCCGTGAGGAAGGTCTGGTTCGTAAGGTCGGGCAGCAACTGCCCGGTCGTAGTGCCTTCCGTATAGTTTACGGTTCCGTTGAGCCGGCGCAGGCTTACCAGGGGATTATCGGGCGTGCTGTTGTTGTCGTAAGTATCCATGATCAGCAGCAGGCCGTCGGGATTGGAAGGCAGCCCGATGCCTCCCCCGGAGGTAAAGCCGGTGGGCGGGTTGGTGATATACCAGAATGCCAGGCCGTCAGCTGTGGGGGAAGAGCTGTTGGTGATCCGGAACTCGAAGGTTACGGTAAACTGCGAGCAGTTAGTGAGGTTCTGCGGGGTGGAATAATATACATAGCCGGTCTGGTTGCCGGTATTGGTAGTCAGCACGAATTCGTCGTTATCCACAAAGCTCTGTGTAGCGGTGGTCCAGCCGGTGGTATTTACGGGGTTGCCAGAAAGCTGGAAATCGAAAGTCTGAGCATTAGTATAGAGTCCTGTCAGCGTAATACCGAGAAATAGTAAGACCTGCTTCATCATTGCAAGGTGTTAAAAGTGCATTAAATTATTCTGTAAGACAGTTCGTTGGCCCGGAAAGATGGGTGTGTAAATATAATGTTTCCGGCAGAGAATGCAGTTATAATCAAAGTATTGAATTGTTCAGCCACCTCTTTATGTAGGGTGTGCGGGAGAAAGGGGGATATAAAGAAAAACCCCTCCGCCTTCAGGGGGAGGGGTTTTGCCGTTGGGTCGGCAAGCTACCTGCTGTTCCGTTTCCGGTACTCTTCCAGCACGGCTTTTTTGAACTCGCCTTCTGCCTTATACATGGATGCCAGCTGCTGAGCGGTAATGATCCTGAGAAAATCGTCTTTATAGGTGCCCTTGATCTCTACCATCTTCTGCTCCAGCTTTTGCCGCTCTTCCACCTGGTACTGGCTGTTGGGATTCTTTTCCAGGTCCTTTATGGCCCGGCGGTATACCAGCAGGTCGTCGGAATACCGGTTATACAAAGGTACGAAGCGTTGCATCTGCTGTTGGGTAAGGCTCATCCGGCTGGTAACAAATTCGATTTTCAGCTGCCGTATCTTCTCATCTCTTTTTACCGGTTGCTGGGCTGCCAGTTCCAGGCTGAAGGTGAAGACGAGTAATAAAACGGAAATATATTTTTTTAACATGTTCATTTTTTGCAAGTTTATCGGGGCTTACCATACTTCTGTTTCCAGGATGTCCTCGATTTCCTGGTCGGAGAAGCGGTTCAGCGAAGCCTGGGCGCGTATTTTGCCGGTATTGGCAATGCTGCTGCCCATAGTATTGATATCAGCTTCATCAAGGTTATTGGTCAGCCATTCTTTCAGGTTGGCCTCCGGTACCTGGGCCAGCGCCTGCTGGAAGGAGTTGCCGGTATCCGCTCCCGGTACGGAAGGGTTGAAATAATGCAACCCGCCGAGGGCAAAGATAGCGACTACGGCTGCCGCTGCCGCCCAGCGCGCCCATTTGATGCTGCGTACTGCCGGGTGTTCTGCAGTGCGCGGGGCCTGGCGCTGCGCTTTAGCTTTTTGTGCCAGTGCTTCATTGCCGAAATAGCCTTCGGGCACGCTGAAAGGCTGTGCATCCCGCATCCCGGCAAGCAGGGGCGACAAGCTGCCGAGCTCATCTGCCGCATTTACGGGGGCGCCGATCAGCGCCATCAGGTTATCGCTGAAATGCTCGAAATAGCCCTCCGGCACAGTATAGGCTGGCTGCTTCGCTGCTTCCGGCCAGGGGCACCGGTTATGCAGCACCACGGCATCAGCAGCCCTGATCCGGGCCATAATATCGCTGCTTAAATTTTCGAAATACCCAAGGGGCACATCAAAAGGTCCGTCTTTAGGTACAGGGGCCTCAAATGAGGTATCGGCATTCATAGCCTGTATGACTGCCAGCATTTGCCCCGGAAACTCCCGGAAATAGCCTTCCGGAGTATGAAATATCGGCTTGCCCGATTCATGCGCCCCAAAGGCTGCATGAAGTGCATTTAATTCTGCTGCTATTTCATCCTTCTTTTTCATATTGCAAATTAGACGCAGGGCGGTTCCCGTAGTTTAATCCTGCTTTAAAAATTCCTCCACCTTTTTCACCGCATGGTGATAGGATGCTTTCAGCGCCCCCGTTGAAGTTTCCAGTATTTTGGACATTTCTTCGTAAGGCATTTCGTCGTAATACCGCAGCAGGAAAACAGTGCGCTGCTTTTCCGGGAGGCTCTGTATGGCCTGCTGCAGTTTCCATTCCAGTTTATTGGCGTCGAATCCTTTTTCTGCCTGCAGCTTGTTGGCCAGGCCCGACTCATGATCGGAAAGGGAAAGAGAAGCCCGCCTCTTTTCCTTGTCCAGGAAAGTCAGGGTTTCGTTGGTGGCGATGCGGTACAGCCAGGTATAGAGATTCGCTTCTTCGCGGAAATTGTCCAGGTAGTTCCACACTTTGATAAATACATTCTGCAATACATCGTTGGCATCCTCATGGCTGATCACCAGGCGGCGGATGTGCCAGTACAGTTTTTCCTGGTATTTCCTGACAATCTTGGTAAAGGCAGCCTCGCGTGTAGCCTCTTCCCTGAAAGCGATCAAAAGCTCCTTATCGTCGTCGGGCAACAAAGGTTGCGTCATAAATTTCTGTGTTGAAGGGGTAAAAATAGTGAATTGGATTAAATAAAAAGAAGCAGGGAAGCACTGCATTAATTTTCTGCCGGGAGCGTCATACAGTATTTGTTCCTCCCGCGCCTTCCCCGAGCCCGGTATTTTGCAGGGCAGGCCTTACATTTGCAGCCATGTCACAAAAAGAATTTCCACGTATCGTTTTCATGGGCACGCCCGAATTTGCCGTGGCTACCCTGCGGGCCCTGGTGGAGGGGGGGTATCATGTGGTGGCGGTGATCACAGCGCCTGATAAGCCGGCAGGCAGGGGCATGGCGCTCCGGCCTTCGGCGGTAAAAGAATATGCCCTCGGCGCAGGGCTGCCTGTACTGCAGCCGGAGAAGCTGAAAGATGCCGGCTTCCTGGAAACGCTGCGCGCTTTTAAAGCCGATCTCCAGGTAGTAGTAGCCTTCAGGATGTTGCCCGAGGTGGTGTGGAACATGCCGGCAATGGGCACGGTAAATGTGCATGGGTCCCTGCTGCCGCAATACAGGGGCGCGGCACCCGTTAACTGGGCCGTGATCAACGGGGAAACGGAAACGGGGGTGACCACGTTCCGGCTGAAGCACGAGATCGATACAGGGAATATCCTGCTGCAGGCTGCAACCCCCATACGGCCGGAAGACAACGCCGGCACCGTTTATGAGCGGCTGATGCATATGGGCGCCGCATTGCTGCTGCAGACGATCGACGGGCTGGTGGCGGGCACGATCCGGGAGCAGCTGCAGCCCGAAGCGGGCGTATTGAAGCATGCCCCCAAGATCTTCCGGGAAGATTGCCGGATCGACTGGTCGCAGCGCGTAGAGCCGATCCACAACCGGGTACGGGGCCTGGCGCCTTATCCCGCGGCATACACCATACTGGAAGGGAAGCAGCTCAAGCTTTATCTTACTTCTTTTGAAAAGGCGGATTCCCTGCCGGAAGCAGGAAGCTATGATACCGACGGGAAATCTTACCTGCGCTTTGCCGCCGCCGACGGCTGGCTTTACGTGCAGGACCTCCAGTACGAAGGCAAAAAGCGCATGCCGGTAACCGATTTCCTGCGGGGATTCCGTTTGCCCCGTTCCGGAAAAGGGCTTAGCGAAGGCTGAGGCAGGCCAGGTACTGGTCGCTGTCGTCTTCGGCGAGGATGGCGGTATGCCAGCCCTCGTCCCGGGCCACGAGATCCAGTGTGCCGCGGTCGATATACAGCCAGGTAAACCAGCCCGTCTTTTGCCTTTTGTACTCGTAGCGGCAGCGGATCTCTCCGTAATAAGGTCCTGCGGGCGGTATGCCGCCCTCCTCCTCGTACAGGTAGGCAACATCGGACGAGTCGAACAGGACCTGCCCGTTGGGGCGGAGCAGGGTCCGGGCATGCTGCAGGAAGCGGCGCAGCCCGGCAATGGTGCCCGTAAGGCCGATCCCGTTCATCATCAGCAGCAGGGTATCGTAAGCAGGGCCGGTATGGTCGAATATGTCCTGCTCCAGCACCTGCTGCACGCCCCTGGCCCGCATGACCGCGACGGCGCCCGGGGCAATGTCCATCGCGGTTACCTCCAGGCCGCGCTCCTGCAGCGCCAGCGCATGGCTGCCGGCTCCTGCGCCTATATCCAGCACTTTTCCCCTGCATGCGCGCAGCGCCAGCTGCTCCAGCTCCGGCATGGCCTCCGGGGGGCGGAAATAGGTGGCTACGGGCATTTCCACTTTAGGGCCATGCTCGTCGTGCACCCATAGTTTTGCCGGTTTCCTGCGATGGTACCAGTCCGAAATAGCTTGCCCTAAAAGATGCATAAGGAAGTAATGATGCTGAAAAAAGGCAATTCCGGGGGCGGGCCACCGGAATTGCAGGAATAAGCTCAGGGATTTGTTTTTTTTATGCCGTATGATACCGTTTGTGCGCCACTTCTTCGTAAAGCGTTTCGTACATAGGCACAATCTTATCGATCGAGAATTCGGCCGCATGCGCCAGGGCATTGTCCTTGAACTGCTTCAGCCGGGCCTCGTCCTCCAGGATATGGATGGCCCTGGCCGCCATGGTATCCACATCGCCCACGTCGCTCAGGAAGCCGGTACGGCCCTGCACGTTGATCTCGGGCAGCCCGCCAGCATTGGAAGAGATGACAGGTACGCCGCAGGCCATGGCTTCCAGCGCGGCAAGCCCGAAGCTCTCGTACTGCGAAGGCAGCAGGAACAGGTCTGCGATGTTCAGTATTTCTTCCATCTGGTCCTGCTTGCCCAGGAAGCGGATATCGTTGCAGATGCCCAGCTTGCGGCACAGGTCTTCTGCATTCTGCCTTTCGGGCCCGTCGCCGATCATCAGCAGCTTGGAGGGCATGGCCGCATGGACTTTCTGGAATACGGCAAGCACATCTTCCACGCGTTTTACCTTGCGGAAATTGGAAACATGGGCCAGTATCCGCTCGCCGTTGGGGGCCAGCATTTTCTTGAAATGCTCCTTGTTGGTCAGGTGAAAGCGTTTGGCGTCCACGAAGTTGGGGATCACCTGTATCTCTTTCTCGATGGAAAAGGATTTGAATGTTTCTTCGCGCAGGTTTTCCGAAACGGCGGTAATGGCGTCAGATTCGTTGATCGAAAAGGTGACGACGCAGCCGTAAGTCGAATCTTTGCCTACGAGGGTAATGTCGGTGCCGTGCAGGGTAGTGATAAAGGGAATGTCCTTACCCTGCTTCCGGAGCATCTGCCGGGCAAAGTATGCGGAGGATGCATGGGGAATTGCATAATGCACATGCAGAAGGTCCAGTTCATTGTTGTTGATCACATTGACCAGGGTGCTGGCCAGCGCCGTTTCGTAAGGGGGGAAATCGAACAGTGGGTATTTCGGAACAATTACTTCATGATAGAATATATTGGGGCGAAATACGTTCAGCCGTACAGGCTGCTGGTAGGTAATAAAATGAATTTCATGCCCTTTGTCGGCCAATGCCAGGCCCAGTTCCGTAGCCATAACACCACTGCCGCCAAAGGTGGGGTAGCATACTATTCCTATCTTCATAAAAGAGTTCGATGAGGGCACAAAGGTACAGAATATTAAAGCCTGTCTGTAATAGACAGGCTTTATACAAAGATTTAACCTTGCTTGGAGTTTGCGATCAGGTATGCCCGGACCAGTTTTCCGTCCTCCTCGCTCAGTTTTGCTTTAGGGATCATTCTTTTCAACACCCTGTTCCATTGCTCGGGCGTACGGCTGCCGGGCTCTTTCAGCTTGTGGCACCTGCTGCAGTTGCCCGTAAAGATGGTTTTTCCCGATTCCAGCTGGGCGGCCGAGTACTGTGCTGCGATCTGTTCCCTGGTTTCTACAGGCTGCTCCGCTACAGCCTTGCCGGCTTTCGGTGTACAATTGGCCATAAAAATTGCACCCGAAGCCGTGATTGCTAATATAATCAGTTTGCGCATAATGCTCTGCTTTGTATGGACGAAGATAAGGATTGTCATGAAATGGTAAAATACCTGTGGGCTTCGTCCGAAGACAATCTGCGTAATTTATGAAACAACAAGGTTGCTGTTTGATTTGTTCATCTGTAAAATTGATCATCTTTGCAGCCTATGCAGATCAGAATCGTAGTGGCCGCTTCCGAAAACAATGTGATCGGCCTGCACAATAAGCTTCCCTGGCGCCTGCCCGACGATCTTCGCTTTTTTAAGAAGATGACCCGCGGGCTGCCGGTAGTTATGGGGCGTAAAACCTGGGAATCTTTGGGAAAACCGCTTCCTGAACGGCTCAATATTGTGCTTTCGTCCTCGCTGTCAGCGGTTCCTGAAGGAGTGCTGCTCTTCAGCGAGCTGGAAGAGGCGCTGGACTACCTCCGCGCACAGCAGCACGACGAAGTTGCCATAATAGGAGGAGGGCAGATCTATCATGCGGCACTGCCTTTTACGCATACCGTGTACCTTACCCGGGTACATACAATACTGGAGGAAGGCACGGCTGTTTTTCCCGAGCTGCCGCCGGAAGAGTGGAAGCTTGCCTGGGAGGAGCGGCACGAGGCCGACGACCAGCATGCTTATCCGTTTACTTTTCAGCGCTGGGAGCGTATCTGATCGCCTTATATGAAACATCTGTTCCGGTATAGCCGTCACTGGCTGCGTGCCAAGGGCAGGCATGGTACGCATTCTCCTTTTGTTTATGCTTTCGTGGAGCAGGTGCTGCGCCGCCCGGGCCATGCTGCGCCGCCGGTACCTGCAGAAACGGGCCGGCTTTCGGGATTGAGCAGGAAGGAGCTCCGGCTCTTGTACTTTACGGTCGTCTACCTGCAGCCGGATACGATACTGGCCGACGGAGAGCTGTTGGCCGTATTGGGCCGGCTTCCCCTGGAAGGGCCGGTGCAGCTGCTGGAAGCGAAAGAGGCGCACCTGCTTAAAGGAAAGAACGCTTTATGGGTGGCCCGCTGTCGAAATGCGGAAACAATGCTGCAGGAGCAGTTCATGCGGCAGCGGTCTGCGGCAGCGCTGCTTTTGCTCCGGCCGCATGCAGACAAATCGGCCCGGGAAGCATGGAGCCGGCTCTGCCATATGCCTCAAACCGACATGCTGCTGGATTACTGGCACTGCGGCCTGCTGGTAAGGTCGGCTGCTTTTAAGGCCCGGCAATACTTCCGGCTGCGCTGATGTTTTTTTACTGCAAACGGGCCTTGTGCTGCTCCTTCCGGACGAGGTGCTCTACAATAATGAGCAGGGTGATGCAAAGGTAGAATAGCGCTCCTACCTTATGGGTTTCCAGCAGCTCGGAGAAAAAGTTGTTGACAAAGCCGACGGCAAACATCATTACCAACCCCATAATCACTTTTTTATAGAACGGATCGGTAGTGCGGTGGTAAAGCCATTGCGCCCTGCCCAGCACCAGCATGACCAGCACCCCGTAGAGGATCATGGCCGGCCATCCCTGCTCTACGAGCATGAACAGGAAGTAATTGTGAGTGGTCGATTTTTCGACATTGCGGCTCACCCAGGTTTTGAACATGGGGGTGGTATAAGCCTTGTAATTTTCGTAAAAATTGTTGGGACCTACGCCTGTCACCGGCCGCTCGCAGCTCATGCGCACAGATGCGATCCAGCGGTAAAAGCGCTCCATCGACGACATGTCGGTACCCCGGAAGGTGGAAGTGATCAGGTCGCCGAAGGTACGGGCGGTTGCCGTATATTTCATTTCCGGCCTGTACTTTACATAGGTGTCGTTATGGATAAGGTAGAAGACCGTGGAAGCGATGAAAAGAAAGAATGCCGGCATGACAAGATTCACCAGCTTTTTACGCACCGCAAAGGCAACGGCGAAGCTGAAGATAACGCCCAGCATGGCCGCCCTGGCCCCGGCGTAATAAATGGCAGGTATGAGAAAAATGAGCGTGGCCAGCAAAAGCCTCCGTTTGTTCCTGAGCCCTTTTGACATCTGGTAAGCTACCAGCACCAGCGGGAACAGCATGGATATGATGGTGGAATAGTCCACGTGGTTTACATAAAAGGGACGTACCACGTTATTGGAATCCCAGTAGTCGAAATTCAGGAAGAAGTGCCAGGTAAAGGCAAACAGGGCATGCAGCAATGCCGGCACGGCAAAGAGCAGGAAGGCGCGCCTGATATCCTTTTTCTCGCGGATGATCAGCACGGGCATGATCACATAGGCGGTCAGGAACCATGTTTTGGCCGCGAAAAACTTCAAGGAGGGGATAAGGTCGGTAGAGAAACCAACTGCAACCGCCAGCCATACGAATTGCAGGAACAGCACGAGCGTAAACGGATGCCGGAGAAACCAGGAGGGCAGCCTCCGGTAATTATAGGTCAACACCAGGATCACGAGCGGCACGAACATCCACATGAACTGCTCGTCCGGCACTGTAGTAGACAGAGGTCCTATCGTGATCTCGCAGGACAGGGGGATCGTGAAGAGAAAGAACCAGAAGAAGGACCTCCAGTCCAGAACGATCCAGGCGCCGGTCAGCAGCGCGAAGGGAATGCCCAGTAAGACAAAATAACCGGTGTAGGCAAACAGGGCAATGCACAGCAGCATCAATGCGGTGCCGCCTGCGATGATATACTTCCCTGCATTTGCTTTTGCTGCCGGATATGCTGCCATGCCTGTAATCAGTTCTGGGAACGGGAATGCATTACTTTATTATAAAACGCTGCAAAGAGCACCAGCATGCAGGCGAAGAAGAGGGCCGCCAGGGTGCTGGCTGCCACGATGATCAGTGTTTTGGGATGAGAGGCAATGCTGGGAACAAATGCTTCCCCAACCACATAGAAAATATGGATATTGCCATTGGCCATTACCTCGTATTCATTGATCAGCGACCGGAATGCTGCTATGTCGTTGACCATCCGGTCTTTCTGGGCAGTCACCTCCTGCAAGCGCTCCATTGCTTCGGCCGACTGGGCGGTACCGGCTGCGGCGGCGCTGATTGTGGCGCCTCTTGAGGGCAGCAACTGTGTATAGTTGCCGGCAGCGGCCCTTATGTGCCTGATGGAATCGTCCATTAGGGCAATGGAATCCCGGAGCGCGGCGGTTTTATCCTGCAGCGCTTTGGTGATATCTTTATTGGTAGTGATAAAATAATTCATGAACGTAGCTTCCAGGTACTCCCTGGCGGCGGTGGTCATGGCGGCGGCACGTTTCGGATCGGGGTCGGTGCAGAACAGCTCTATGTTCTTGGTGTCTTCCATGATCACCTTGAAGTTATTGCGCACACGGTTCACCAGCTTGTCATCGGCCTTCATGTTATAGGCTTTGGCCAGGTCAAACCGCTCTATCAGGTGCCAGATCACGCCATCGCTTTTGGCAATGGTCTTGATATGATCCACATCGTCCGGTATCGCAAAAAAGTCGCGGTGCTCGTAAGTGGTGTTCCGGAACACATAGTTGCGATCGATGAGCAGCGGGTTCTTGACAATAAACACCGTTTTGGAGGTATAACCTTTTTCCTGCATCGAGCAAAAGATAAAGCTGATGATCAGGGCAGCCAGGGTAACAATGATGATAAACAGTTTTTTCCTGAAGATTTGCCTGAATATCCCGATCAGGTCAAAGCTGAAGTCGCTCATTAAATTGATTTTATAGTTTGAATTTTGTGATTACGGCCAACACTGTCAGACACTTTCACCCGCTTTCATCTTTTCGGAGTTCTCGGCAAACTGCAGGGCATCGATCATCTCTCCGATATCCCCGTTCATAAATTCGTCGAGCGAGTAAATGGTCATATTGATCCGGTGGTCGGTGACGCGTCCCTGCGGGTAATTATAGGTCCTGATCTTGGCCGACCGGTCGCCGGTGCTTACCAGGCTTTTGCGGCGGTGCGCTATTTCCTCTTCGTGCTTGCGTACTTCTTCTTCGTAGAGCTTGGTCCGGAGCATCTGCATCGCCTTTTCCCGGTTGCCCAGCTGCGTGCGCTCCGTCTGGCAGATCACTACGGTGCCGGTCGGTATATGGGTAAGCTGTACTTTTGTTTCCACCTTATTCACGTTCTGCCCGCCCGAGCCGCCGCTGCGCGAGGTTTCCATCTTTACATCGCTTTCCTTCAGTTCGAAGTCGATCTCTTCTGCTTCAGGCATAACGGCAACGGTAGCCGCCGAAGTATGTACCCTTCCGCTGGCCTCGGTGGCGGGTACCCTTTGCACGCGGTGCACGCCACTTTCAAATTTCAGGGTCCCGTACACATCATCTCCCGTTATTTCCAGCTGTATTTCCTTATACCCGCCTACCGTACCTTCCGCTTCGGAAAGCACGGCTATTTTCCATCCCTTTTTCTCGCAGTAGCGCATGTACATCCGCAGCAGGTCGCCGGCAAAAATACTGGCTTCGTCGCCCCCGGTACCGGCCCGGATCTCCATAATGGCATTTTTTTCGTCCTGCGGGTCTTTGGGAATCAGCAGCTGGCGGATGTTGTGCTCCAGCCGTTCTTTCTCTGTTTCCTGCTGTTCCAGGTCTTCTTTGGCCATGTCCCGAAGGTCTTCGTCATTTTCGGTGGCAAGCACTTCCTTGCCGAAGGCAATGGCATCCAGGCAATTCCGATACCTGTTATATTCTGCTACAATAGGCTCCAGCTTCCGGTATTCTTTCGATATCTGGGTAAAACGCTTGTTGTCGCTTACGATCTCCGGATTGGTCAGCGCCACGCCCAGGTCGTCGAACCGGGCTTTGATCGCTTCTAATTTCTCTATCATAATTTAAGTGCGCGAATTTAAGCATATTAACTGTGATTTTTATAAAATAAAAGGGGCGCGGCTGATATGCCGCGCCCCTGAGGCGATCTCCGCCCGGAATGCAGGCGGGTAAATGATAAATAGCTGTTACCGAAGCAAGGTTACATTGCCCTGGCGGGTAAATACCTTGCCACTGTCGCTTACTGCTTCAATTATATAGATATAAACGCCTGCGGGTTGGGGCTGCCCGTTATAGGTGCCGTCCCAGCCTTCGTCGATATTGGTGCTGCTGTATACCTTGTTGCCCCACCTGTTGAAGATGTTGAATGCTTTCAGCTGGGCGATACCCCGCCTGGAGGGTTTGAACAGGTTGTTGCTGCCGGTAGGCATGAAGGCATTGGGCATATCGATCACGGTTCCCGATACCAGCACATCCATGGAGTCGCTTATGGTACAGCCATGCTCCGTGGTCGCATTGACAAAATAACGTGTTCTTACTTCGGGGCTCATGAGCGGGTCGGCAATGTTTGCATTGCTGAGCCCTGAAGGCGGGAACCAGGTAAAGTAAAGGCAGTTGCTGCCCGGTTCTACATGATATTGCTCGCCGGGATAAACGGTCACGCTGTCGGGCAGGGTCAGCACCGCTTCGGGGTATACCTGCACAGTCACTCTTTCCGTATCAAGACAATCGTGAACGTCTTTGATGAGCACTGTGTATTCGGTGGTTGTGAGCGGGTTTGCAACCGGTTCCGCTATGGTCGTGTCGGACAATCCATAGGAGGGCGACCAGGTATAGGAAACGCCGCCTGCCGCGCGGAGCGGGGCCATGCCACCGGGGCAGTAGCCGGTATCGGGCGATATGCTTCCGAATGCGCCGGGATATACCGTTACGGTAATGCTGTCCTGGTCTGAGCACCCGATGGGCGTCTGCACGTGGAGCACGTAGGTGATGGTAGTATCCGAGTTAAAGTGGGTATTAGGACCGTTGGGATTGCTCAGGTTAGGCGTAGCAGGGCTCCATTGATAGATATAGTCGTTGCGGAACGGACTGATGGTGGATTCGAGGGCTACATCGGTCCACTGGCATACAAATTTGTCGGGTCCCAGCTCGAGGTGCGGCATGTAGTGCATGCCGATATCAATGGTTACGGCCGTATCGGGGCAATTGGGATAGGAGGCCGTAAGGGTATACAGGTTCGGCTGGTTGATCGTGATGTTGGGCTGCAGGGCGGTACTGTCGCTTACACCGGTAGAGGGCGACCATAAATAGGTATAGCCCGGAGTACCTACTGCGAAGATGGGAATGGTCGAGCCTTCGCAGACGACGGTATCGTTGTTGAGGATATCCAGCGTTCGGGGCGACAGGTCGATATGGACCGTATCCGTTGCCGAGAAGCCGCAGATGCCGGGTATCGTATCCTTTACGGTAACCCAGTATACATTGTTTGCCGAGGGGTCTACGGTGATCACGGGCTGGTTCGGCGCGCTCAGGATGCCTGTGGCCGGCTGCCAGAGGATCGTATTGTTGGGCGACGGGTTATTGATTGTTACTCCGATATCGATCGACTGCATGAAGGTACATAGAGTGGTATCGCTTACCACGATATCGGGCAGCTCGGTTTCCAGTACCACGATGGTCATATAAGCCGTATCGTCTGTAATACAGGACGAGTCGTTGTTGGCATGCAGGGAAACGGTGTATACGCCAGGCGTGGTGTATGTGTGGGTAGGAGCCTGCACGTTGGTCGTGCCGGAGTTGTCGCCGAAGTCCCAGGTGTAATTTTCAGCCGAAGTCGAGTTGTTGATAAAGTGCACAGTATAGGGTACGCATCCGGTATCGTTTGCGTTCACCGAAGGGTCAAGCACGAAATTGGACTGTACGCCAGTGGCTTCGAAGTTAAACTTGAAAGTAATATTGTCGTTGGTAGAGCCGTTTAGCTTGTCCGGGGCAAAGCTGTTCGGCGTGGTCGGGAAGTCGATGGTGGTGGGGGCTCCGCTGGCGCAGACAGAATGATAGATGACGCCATTGGGGTCCATACGGGCCACGCCGGGGTGGAAGTGGTCGGAGCTGCTGCCGAAATAGCTGCCAAAGAAAAGGCTGCCGAAGTTTTCGGTCAGGGCACAGAACCAGAACGGGCGCGGATTGGTATCAAAGGCATCGCTGGTGAGGGGCATGCCAGTCTGCGGAGTAGCGCTGGTAATTGTAGCCAGCAGGATATTGCCGCAGATATCCACGATCATTGCCGAGGGAATCACATTGGTCGAGCTGGTAGAACCCAGGGTGGTGGAAGCCAGGGCAGTAGAGAGCGTGGGGTTCATCTTCTGAATGAATACAAACCCGCCAGGAATGGAGTATGCACCCGCAGAAACCGGGTAGTTGCCTCCGTTGGAGCGGCCTGCGATGTAAATATTGCCGCCATCGTCAAACGCAATGCGATGGGCATGGTCGCTATCGGTAGTACCCAGGAAGGTAGTATTGGTATTGGTCAGGGAAGTAGCATTGTATATGGTAACGAAACCGTCTACTCCGCCTGCATTGGCGGTCAGGTAGCCTCCGGTTGTATTGGGCAGGCTGGTGCTGCTGGTCCAGCCGGCTACTACAATATTGGTATTGGCCGGGTTCATCTCAATGGCGATACCACCGTCCCAGGCGCTGCCGCCAAAATAAGTGCTGTAGATCAGGCTGGAGCAGTCGGCCGACATGTGGAACACCACGGCATCATGCGAGCCGGCCAGGGCAGACTGCGCGGCATTGGCAGTAACGGGGAAGTTGGAAGAGCCGGAGTTGGAGGTGGCCCATACGGAGCCGTCGGGCGCAAACGTGATTTCTACAGGGTTAATGGGGTTGAGGGAGCTGCCCAATCCGCTGTATGTATTGGTTGTGCCCATAAGAGTGGCTTCCTGGCCGGATCCTCCTATATAGGTACTGCCCAGCAAAGCCGATCCGTCCTGGTTGAAGTGGGTAATGTAGATATCGCTGCTGCCGCTTAGCGTGGTCTGGTAGGCATTGGTAGTTACAGGCATGGTTGCAGTGGAAACGCTTCCCGCCATAAACAGCTCATAGTTGCTGTTTACCCTTAAAGCATTGGGTTGCACATTGCCGCCGGTGCCGCCGAAATAAGTCGAATAAATGATGGCACTGCCGGTAGCATTGGCTTTGGTAATAGCAGCTGTCTGGCTGCCGGGGTACAATGTCTGGTATGCCCCCGTAGTAGTGGGCCAGCCGGTGCCAGAAGCCAGCGCCGCGGTATAGGTGTTGCCCAGCGCGTCGTAGGTAGTACTGTGCGCATAAAAAGCCGAGGAGCCTGTGCTGCCGCTGAAGCTGGCAAATACCAGGATCGGGTCGATTACCAGCGCATGCGACTTATCATATCCTTCAGGGAATTCGAAAGAGAGCACTCCTTTTTCCAGGCGATACCGGCTGGTCACCTTTACTTTCTGGTTGTTGATTACCTGGTAAGTATAAGGAGCCTGCTCCACGATCTCGTTTACAGAGGTTTTGATGTGGAGGTTGCCTTCCTGGTCCAGCGTAGGGCTGACACCTTCGAAGGACAGGCGGATCTGTGCAGGATCAGCGCCTGCAGCCACCACAAAGTCGTATTTGGCATTATAATCTCCTGAGCTGTATACGGCTACGTCTACGCCATTGTACAGGTTCCGGTAGCTTACTTTGCCATACAGGCCCACATGTCCCGCCCATTTCGAACGATCGTTCCCGATGAAATAGTTATAGTAATAGCTGCGTTTCTGAGCACCATCCAGCGCAGGGGCCGCATTGGCTCCCACAAAGTTTACCCTGTAGGCATGCCCGTGAACAGGCTGGCGCGGGGTTTCGCTGCCGTGAGCCTCTTCAAGGTACGCTTCATACTCTTCCTGGTTCAGGAAGTTGTATACAAAGCCCTTGCTGGTCAGGAACATAGCTCCGCCGGGGATATCCGCTTTGTAACGTGCTTCCGTTTCCCACTGGCCTTTATTCTCAATGAAATCGAGGCCTTCTTTTTTAGGGGCCTGCGGCATTTCACCGGTTGCCGGATGTTTTCCCCTTGCGGTAGCGGAAAAGGCTCCGGCCAGCAGCATAAATACTAACGGAATGGCATTCTTGTAGATGGATAAGTTCATTAATGCAGACTTTTTGAAGAATAATAGCGCAATATAACAAAAATACAGACATGCTGCAAGGCGCAGGGGGTTGGCTATGGCTTAAAAAGGTGGTATACCCCTACTACCCCCGCGCATGCCTAAACCATAGGTCTGGCGAGGGCGGATACCCTGATACGGAAGTATCTTCAGGGCGAGCCTGCCGGGCCCGGGCCGCCGGCGCTATGCTGGTTATGGCAGGACTTGATTTTAAATTTTCTGATATGCTTAACGGGAATAGGCCAATGGCCCGGCGCCCGGTCCGGCCGCATGCAGGGATATCCCGCGGCTTACAAACGGATAAAGGCTCCCAACCAGGAGCCTTTATCCGTTAGAAATGGAGCTGCATTATCGCAGCAGGGTTACATTGCCTTTTTTGGTAAAGGGAATACCCCGGTCGTTCACGGCTTCAATAACGTAGATGTATACGCCTACAGGCTGCGGCTGGCTGTTATAAGTGCCGTCCCATCCTTCGTCGATATTGGTACTGCTGTATACTTTGTTGCCCCAGCGGTTAAAGATGCTGAACTCTTTCAGCTGGGCAATGCCGCGTTTGGAGGGTTTGAACAGGTTGTTGGTGCCGGAGGGCGCAAAGGCATTTGGCATGTCGATCACCGTTTCCTGCACAAGCACATCCATAGAGTCTACTATTATACAGCCGTTCTCCGTAGTGGCCGTTACAAAGTAGCGGGTGCGCACCTGCGGTGAAAGCAGCGGGTCGGCAATATCGGTATTGCTTACGCCGGAAGGCGGGAACCATTTGAAATATGCGGCATTGGTACCCGGTTCGATATGGTACTGTTCGCCGGGATAGATATTGATGCTGTCGGGCAGGTTCAATACTGCTTCGGGATATACCCTTACGGTTACTTTTTCCGTATCAAGGCAGTTATGCATATCCTTGATGAGGACCGTGTATTCCGTGGTGGTCTGCGGCGAGGCCACAGGGCTGGCGGTCGTTACATCGTTCAGCCCGTAATCCGGCGACCAGGTGTATGTTACGCCGCCTGCAGCCGTAAGCCGGGCTTGTCCGCCGGGACAATAGCCGGTATCGGCCGATATGGACCCAAAGCCGCCGGGATATACATTCACTGTAATCGTATCGTCGTCCGAGCAGCCTATAGGCGTTTCCACGTGCAGGTAATAGGTAGCGGTGGTATCGGCGATAAAGTTTGTATTGGGGCCGTTGGGATTGCTCAGGTTGGGCGTTGCGGGCGTCCATTGATAAATATAATCGTTCCGGAAAGGCGACACGTTCGCCTCAAGCGCCACCTGGGTGCCCTGGCAGACATATTGGTCGGGGGCCAGTTCCAGGTGAGGAATGTAATGCATACCTATGTCCAGCATCACGGTGGTATCGGGACAGTTCTCGTAAGAGCCCGTCAGCATGTAGATGTTGGGCTGCGTCACCGTAATTACAGGCTCCAGAATGGTAGTGTCGCTTACACCGGTTCCCGGCGACCAATGGTAGCTGTAGGCAGGCGTACCGGTAGCACGTATCTGGATCACGGTACCTTCACATACTACCGTATCATTGTTTAGCACATCCAGCATCCTGGGGGCAAGATCTATATGAATGGTATCGGAACGGGAGAACCCGCAGATGCCGGGTATCGTATCCTTAACGGTGACGTAATAAGCCGGATGGGCCGTGGGATCCACGCTCACGGTTGCCGTATTGCCCGGCGAAAGCAGGCCGGAGGCCGGCCCCCATTCTATGATGTTGTTGCTGCTTGGGTTATTGATCGTGACGGTAAGGTCTATCGATTGCTCGTTACTGCACAGCGTTGTGTCATTTACCACAATGTCTGGCATTTCGGTGCGCAGTACAACGATCTTCATGGTGGAAGAATCGTCGGTAATGCAGGTATTGGGATTCAGGGCATGCATCACTACGGTATAGGTGCCCGAGTCGGCATAGGTATGGGAAGGATTCGTACTGGTTTCAATAGGACTGCCGTCGCCGAAATCCCAGGTATAGCTTACCGCCGAGGTCGATGTGTTGACAAACTGTACCGTATAGGGAGCGCAGCCCGTATCGTTCTGCTGCGGATCCAGCTCGAAATCGGAATGTACGCCGGTGGCCTCAAAGTTGAACTTGAAGCTGACAATATCCTGGGAGATATTGGGATTTTTGGTCTGGGCATAGCTGTTGACTGTTGTGCCGGGATAAGTGGTGTTGCTGCAGCAGATGGAGTGGTACACGATACCGTTAGGGTCCATACGGCTTACACCGCAGTGCCCGTGGTCGGCGGCTACTCCAAAGTAGGACCCGAACAGCAGGCCGGTAAAGTTCGGCTGGATCACGCCGAACCAGAAGGGAGCGGCTGCGGTTTGATAGGCATCGGCCGAGAGCGGCAATCCGCCGGTCGCATAGTAGCCCGCCACATAGATATTCTCGCAGATGTCGACCAGGAACGCAGAGGGGAAGAAAGATGTGAAATTATCCTGCGGGTTCCCTACGCGTGAAGAGATCAGGGATGTGCTGAGGGTAGGGTCCAGCTTGTCGATGAACACATCCCCGTTGTTGTTGCTGTTCCAGGCCCCTGAGGAAACAGGGTAAGCCCCGAGCGTACGTCCCAGGACAAAAATATTATCCGAGTTGTCTACCTGTACGCCTACTGCGTGGTCGGTATTGTCCGTGCCGAGATAGGTTGAGTGGATAATGCTGCCCGTGGCAGGGTTGATCACCATTGCCAGGCCGTCATAGGTGCCCCCCGGCGCTGTGGTATGGAGCGCGCCTGCCGTAGTGGGGAAGTCGTTGCTGGAGGTAATGCCGCTCATAACCAGGTTCCCGGCCTTGTTAAAGATCAGGCTGGTGGGGCAGTCGTTGCCTGTACCGCCGATAAAGCGGCTGAACATAAGATCGGAGCAGGTGGGGTCCAGCTGGTAAAGCACGATGTCGATGCCGCCGCTCAGGGTATTGGTATAGTCGCTGGTCAGGGTCAGCGTTACAATACTGTCGCAGCCGCCTGCAGTGGAAAAGGTATCTACATACACTCCGGGGCCGGTCAGTATGCTGGAGCCGAACTGGTAGCTGCCGCCGGGGCACATGCTTTCCACAGCGTTATGCGTGATATAGGGATTCATAGTGGTGGTAAGGGTTACCACGCTGTCGCAGGTAGCGGTCGGGAAAGCCTGGATAAAAATACCGGCGGTAGTAATGAGCTGGCTGCCGAACTGGTAGCTGCCGCCCGGACAGAGCGTTATGTTGACCGCGTTCAGGATATTGGGCGTTACGCTCAGGTGCAGGGTCACGATGCTGTCGCACCCGGCGGTAGCAAAAGTATCGATGTAGGTGCCGGCGGTGGTCAGCACCTCGGTGCCGAAGGTATAGCTGCCATTCACGCATATGCTGGCGCTGACGGTGTTCCTGATGTACAGCTTTTCGTGCAGGATCAGGGTCACGATGCTGTCGCAGTTGGCGGTAGTAAAGGTATCGACATAGGTGCCGGCTGTGGTCAGCACCTCGGTGCCGAAGGTATAGCTGCCGCCCGGGCAGAAGCCTTCATTCAGCGTAAAAGTGGTCCTGGGGCCAATGCTGAGTTCCAGGGTCACGATGCTGTCGCAGCCGCCAAAAGTTTTGAACGTATCGGTATAGGTCCCGGCGGCCGTCAGCGTCAGCGGCCCGAAGGTATAGCTGCTGCCGGTACAGATCGTTTCGTGCAGGGTATCCCTGATATATGGATTTACGGTAAGGGTAAGGGTCACTACGCTGTCGCATCCTGTGGTGGGGAAGGTATCCACATACGTTCCGGAGGCAGTCAGCGCGGCATCGCCGAAAAGATAACTGCTGCCTGCGCAGATGCCTGCCGAAACACTGTGGGTCAGCAGGGGGTTCACGGTAAGGTTAAGCGTAACAATGCTGTCGCAGGCGGCGGTAGTAAAGGTATCGACATAATTGCCGGTAGCCGTCAGGAGCTGATCGCCGAATACAAACGTGTCGTTCGCGCAGATCGATTGATTGACGGTGTTGTAGGTGTAGGGCCATACGTCCAGGTGCAGGGTCACGATGCTGTCGCAGCCCGAAGTCGTGAAGGTGTCTACATAAATCCCGGTCTGGTCGAAGGGTACGCCGCCAAAGACATAGGTTTCGCCGGGGCATATATGTTTATAGATCGTGTTGGTGCTGTAAAAAGGATTCAGCTCTGTAGGGAAGTCGGCGGAGGTGGTATTGCCTACTACCCAGATATTGCCTTCGGCATCAAATTCCAGCTCGAGCGGGCTGGAAATGCCATTGTTATTGGCCGTAATGGGGTTGGTGCCGTTCAGGGAGAACGCTGTAGGCTCTATGCCCGAGCCGCCCATATACGTGCCGCCTATCAGGTCGGTGCCGCCCTGGTTGAAGTGCGCCACGAACATATCGGAAGCGCCGTTCAGGCTTGTGGAATAGCTGCCGGGGGTTACCGGGAGGTTCGTAGAGTTGGTGCTGCCCACGATCACCAGTTCGCCGTTTGCATTGACTTTCATAGCATGGGGAAAGTCGGCGCCGTTGCCTCCGTAATAGGTGGAATAGATCAGGGTGCTGCCGGTTGCATTGTATTTGTTCACCGTTACATCGCGCACACCGCCGAAGTTGTCCTGGAAGGCATTGAGGGTGGTGGGCCAGCCGAGATGGTAGGCGCCCGAGGAAGCGTACATATTGCCTTCGTCGTCATAAGTGGTGCTGTAGGCATAGTATCCCGAGCCGAAGCCGGTGCTGCCGCCGCCGCTGAAGGTGGCAAACACCAGCACCGGATCGATTACCAGAGGCAGCGATTTGTCGTATCCTTCCGGAAATTCGAAGGTAACCGTATTGCCGCTGAGCTTATAACGTGATTTTACTTCCTTTTTCTGGCCGCCGATCAGCTGGTAGGAATAAGGCGCCTGCTCGGTCAGCTCATTCACCGAGGTCTTGATGCGCAGGTGACCGGACTCTGTGAGCACCGGTTTTACTCCTTCGTAAGTCAGCACGATCTGGCCCGGGTCTGCGCCTGCCGCTACGATGAAGTCGTATTTCAGCGACGACTGCTGGCTGTAGACTGCAAGGTCGATACCATTATATATGTTGTTGTGGGTAACCTTGCCGTAAGCCGCCACGCCGCCTGCCCATTTGCTCCGGTCGTTCCCTATAAAAAAATTGTAATAATGCTGCCTCTTCTGCTCGGCCGCGAAGCCGCCGCTGAGGTTGGCGCCCGCAAAGGTAACCTTGTAGGCATGCCGGCGCACTTTCTCATGCAGCACATCCTTATTCTCGTCATGCCATAGCTTATGCAGCCGGTCCATATCTTCCTGGCTGGTATAGGTATACACAAAACCGTCATTTGTAAGAAAAACGCCGCCACCGGGGAGGGAAGCGGCATACCTGGCCCTGTTGTCCCACTGTCCTTTGTTTTCCACGAATTCAAGGCCAACCTTTTTCTCCGGTATTTGTCTGGCTCCTGTAGCCGGATGGGGCGTTTTTCCTTTGGCGAAAGAAGTAAGACTGATACAAAGCACTAAGAGCGTGTACAATGTATTAGTGTAAATACATTTTTTCATCAGATAAGAAATTTTTTTGGTGGGGTGTGGTTGATATGGTTGCAGTAGGAAAAGACAGGCCTGCTGCTCAATGTGTTGGGTTATATGTACAAATTTCTTTAACAACCCCTTGATTTATCCACCGTATATTGACATTACCGGAAATTTAAATAATTTTGAAGCGGACATGAGCATCATTTCTCCGGCGATAAAAAGTTATATGAAATTGCGCCTTAGCGCAATAGATAATTTTGCCCTGAACCCCGTCGATACGCAGAAGCAGGTCTTCAATCAGCTGGTCGGCTCGGCACAGTTTACGGAATACGGCAAGCAATATGGCTTTGAGCAGATCAATTCTATAGAAGAGTTCAAGCAGAGAGTGCCGGTCAACGATTACGACTCGTTAAAGCCCTATATCCAGAAAATACTGGAAGGCCACCAGAACGTGCTCTGGCCCGACACCATCAACTGGTTTGCCAAAAGCAGCGGCACTACCAGCGATAAAAGCAAGTTTATCCCTGTAAGCAAGGATTCGCTGGACGATACCCATTTCAAATCCGGCAAGGATGTGCTGTCGCTCTACCTCCGCCAGTTTCCCCAGTCCAGCATGATGAACGGGAAGTGCCTTACGATCGGGGGCAGCCACCAGGTAAACCAGCTGAGCGCCGACTCCTTCTACGGCGACCTCTCGGCGGTGATGCTGCAGAACATGCCTTTCATGGGGCAGGTGATGCGCGCGCCAGAGCTTTCGGTGGCGCTTATGGAAGAGTGGGAGGCCAAGCTGGAAGCCATGATCTACAGTGTTTTTCACGAGAACATCACTTTTATTGCCGGTGTGCCCACCTGGACCCTGGTGCTGATCAAGAGAATACTGGAAATATCGGGAGAGCACGACCTGCACAAGATATGGCCCAACCTGGAGCTTTATATCCACGGCGGTGTAAGCTTTACCCCTTACCGCAAGCAATTCGAAGCGCTTATACCCGGTAATATGCGCTATATGGAAACCTACAACGCTTCGGAAGGCTTTTTCGCGGCGCAGGACAATATCGGAGAGGAGGGAATGCTGCTGTTCCTGAACCACGGCATATTTTTTGAATTCATGCCCATGGAAGAATATGGTAAGGAGCAGCCCGAAACCCTCGGATTGCGCGAGGTGGAAACAGGAAAGAACTATGCGCTCGTGATCAGTACCAATGGCGGGCTGTGGCGCTACCTTGTAGGCGACACAGTCCAGTTTACCTCTACCGAGCCCTTCCGGATCAAGGTGAGCGGAAGGCTGAAGCACTACATCAATGCATTTGGCGAAGAGGTGATCGTCGACAACAGCGACCATGCCATTGCCGAAGCCTGCCGGCTTACCGGTGCAGTAGTGAACGATTATACCGCAGCGCCGGTGTACATGAGCGGCAGCGAAAACGGCGCCCACGAATGGATTATCGAGTTCGAGCAGCTGCCGGTGCCCCTTGATGTATTTACCCGCGAAATGGACAAGGCCCTGCAGGCCGTAAACAGCGACTATGAGGCCAAAAGGCATAAAGACATAGCCTTGCGCATGCCGCTGGTGCACCGCATGCAGAAAGGGGGGTTCAATGCCTGGCTGAAGAGCAAAGGGAAGCTCGGCGGGCAGCATAAGGTGCCCCGGCTCAGCAATGAGCGCAAGTACCTCGAAGAGATACTTGCCTTTATGCAATAATCCTTTCCCGGCCGCTACCTGCCGCGTTTCGGGACCTTCATTTCGTCATTTTCCTGCTTCTAACAGGCCTGCGCCGCCCCGGTTTGCCAAATCCGGGTTAAAAACCCTCCTCTCCTGAAAAATATTGCCCGCATCATTAAACCTTTATAACGATCCGCCGTCTAAGCGGCTTGACCGATCAGCCGTACCTGTAATACAAGCTACCCCCGACCGCATGGAATGTCTGGCAGCGCAAGAAAACGGAGCATAGCATAGGCAGTACGGCCTATATCCAATACCAGCCAGATGAGTTTACCTTCGTTCGCGTTAAAAAGACCTGTATTTGCCGTTGTCGCCAATATCTTCATATTGATCTTCGGGTTCATAGCCTTTAAATTCCTGGGTATCAGGGACTATCCCTCCATCGATCCGCCTATTATCAACGTCAGGACCAGCTATGCCGGCGCCAATCCCGATATCATAGAATCGCAGATCACCGAGCCGCTGGAAAAGTCTATCAACGGTATTGCGGGCATCAGCAATATTTCCTCCTCCAGCAGCCAGGGCACCAGCAATATCACCGTAGAGTTCGATCTGGGCGAAGACCTGGAGGCAGCGGCCAACGATGTGCGCGATAAAGTATCGCAGGCGCAGCGCAACCTGCCAAGGGATATTGATGCGCCTCCCGTGGTTTCCAAGGCCGACGCCAACTCGCAGCCCATTCTTTCCATGACCGTGCAGAGCAGCACCCGCAACCAGCTCGAGCTGAGCGACTACGCCGAAAACGTATTGCAGGAACGGCTGCAGACCATTCCCGGTGTAAGCAGCATACAGATATGGGGCCAGAAGCGCTATGCCATGCGCATCTGGTTCGACCCGCTGAAGATGGCGGCCTACGGCATTACCTTCAGCGATGTGCAGGCCGCGCTCGACCGGCAGAACGTGGAGCTGCCTTCCGGCAAGGTAGCGGGGTACCAGACGGAGCTTTCGGTGCGTACCATCGGCAGCCTGCAGACCGAAGCAGACTTTGCCAACCTGATCATCAAAAATGTGAACGGAAGCGATATTCACCTCAGGGACATAGGCGAAGCCGTGCTGGGGCCGGAAAATGAGGAAACCATGCTCAAAGAGAGCGGGGTGCCTATGGTGGCCCTGGCCGTAATTCCGCAGCCCGGATCCAATTATGTAGCTATTGCCGAGGAATTTTACAAGCGCTTCGAGCAGATCAGGAAGGATGTGCCGGCCGATATCAAGCTCAACATCGCCCTTGACAATACCGTTACCATCAAGAAGTCGATCAGCGAAGTGGAAGAAACGCTTTTTATTGCCTTTGGCCTGGTCGTTATCATCATCTACCTCTTTTTCCGTGACGTACTGATATCTGTCCGCCCGCTGATCGACATCCCCGTCAGCCTCATCGGGGCCTTCTTTATCATGTATTTCATGGGCTTTACCATCAATATCCTTACCCTGTTGGCCATCGTGCTGGCTACGGGCCTGGTGGTGGACGACGGCATCGTGGTGGCGGAGAATATATACAAGAAGATGGAAGCCGGCATGGACAAGCGCCGGGCGGCGAGGGAAGGCAGCGAAGAAATCTATTTTGCGGTAATCGCTACTTCTATTACGCTGGCTATTATTTTCCTGCCTATTGTATTCCTGCAGGGCTTTACCGGGCGGCTGTTCCGCGAGTTCGGCATCGTGGTGGCCGGGGCCGTAATCATTTCCTGCTTCGTGTCCCTGACGCTGACCCCGGTGCTCAATGTGTATCTTTCCCGTAAGGACGTTACCAAAAAGTCGAAATTCTATATCCGCACCGAGCCCTTTTTTGCCGGCATGGAAGAACGTTACCGCCGCATGCTGCAATGGATCATGGGCCACCGCTGGATCGCCACGGCAGGAGTGGTGCTCTGCTTTGCCGCCATCTACTTCTTCGGCTCCGGCCTCAAGAGCGAGCTGGCTCCCCTGGAAGACCGCTCCCGCTTCCGCCTGTCCATGACTGCTCCCGAGGGCACTTCATACGATGCCATGGACAATTATGTAAGCCAGGTGGCACAGTTCGTAATGGATTCCGTCCCCGAAAAGGAAGTAGTGCTGACGGTGACTGCTCCGGGGTTTAGCGGCGGCGGCGCGGTAAACAACGCCAACGGCAATATCCGTATTTCGGATCCCGAAAAGCGGACCCGCAGTCAGGATGAGATCGTGCAGGCCCTCAATAAGAATTTCAGGCAGTTTAATTTCGGGCAGACCTATGCGATCCAGGAGCAGACCATAGCCGTACAGAGAGGGGGAGGCAGCCGCCTGCCCGTGTCCTTTGTGTTGCAAAACATCAATTTCGACAAGCTGAGCAAAGCGTTGCCCGTGTTTATGGATGAAGCCCGCAAGAGCAAAGTGTTCCAGAATGTGGATGTGGACCTTAAGCTGAACAAGCCGGAGCTGCGGATCACGGTAGACCGGGCCAAGGCTTCCCAGCTGGGCATCTCCGTGGCAGATGTATCGCAAACCCTTCAGCTGGCGCTCAGCAACGGCCGCCTGGGCTATTTTATCATGAACGGCAAGCAATACCAGATAATCGGCCAGGTGATACGCTCGAACCGTGACGAGCCGGTAAACCTCAAAAGTTATTATGTGCGGACGCCCGGAGGGCAGATGGTATCGCTCGACAACGTGATCCGGATGGAAGAAAGCATAAGCCCCTCGCAGATCTACCACTATAACCGGTACAAATCTGCCACCGTTTCGGCTAACCCTGCTCCCGGCTATACCCTGGGCGACGGCATTGCCGAGATGCAGCGCATCTATGCAAAGCTGCAGCGCGACAAGGTGATCGACGAATCCTTTACATCCGCGCTTTCAGGATCTTCCAAAGACTATGCAGAGAGCTCTTCCAATACGTTGTTTGCCTTCCTGCTGGCCCTCGTGCTGATCTACCTGGTACTGGCGGCCCAGTTCGAGAGCTTTGTGGATCCTGTCATTATCATGCTCACCGTACCGCTGGCAATCGCCGGCGCAGTGCTGTCGCTCTGGTTGTTCGGGCAAACGCTCAACATCTTTTCGCAGATCGGTATGATCATGCTGATAGGGCTGGTGACCAAGAACGGTATCCTGATCGTGGAATATGCCAATCACATACGCGACAACGGCGCCTCCAGGAGGGAGGCGGTGGTTACGGCGGCCAAAATGCGCCTGCGGCCTATCCTGATGACGAGCCTTGCGATGGTGGGCGGCGCGCTGCCGCTGGCTTTGTCGCTCGGCGCGGCCAGCACCAGCCGTATCCCGCTGGGGATCGTGATCGTGGGCGGAGTACTGTTTTCCCTGCTGCTTTCCCTTTTTGTGGTGCCGGTTATGTACACCTTCCTTTCCCGCAGGAAGCCCCGACCGGTCACCGCTTCTGAAAAACTGAACGATTAAGCACCTGAGTTGCAATGAAGAAACTTGTATATGCCTTGTTGCTGTGTACCTTTTCCCTGGCGGGTTCCGCGCAGGAAGAGGCCACCGTATTGAGCCTTGCCGACGCCGTCGATGCGGCCCTGGAGCAGAATTTTGACATCCGTATATCAAAGACCGAGCTGCAGCAGGCCGAAGCCAACAACACGATCGGCAATGCAGGAATGCTGCCGGCCGTTACGGCAGTAGGCGGTGTCAACGGCAGCCTTACCAATACCCATATCGAGCTGGCAAGCGGAGCCGTCCAGGATCGGAAAAATGCGCTTTCGCGCACCCTGAACGGTGCAGTGCAGCTGGACTGGGTGCTGTTTGACGGCCTGCGCATGTTTACCACCAAAAAAAGACTGGAGGAGCTGGAGCGTATCGGGAATACCGCGCTGAAGCAGCAGATACAGGCTACCGTTGCCAGCGTGATCATTGCTTATGCCGAAGTGGTACGGCAAAAACAGCAGCTGGCGGCCATCGACACGGCAATGGCGCTGGCACAGGTGCGCATGGACCTGGCCCGGAAAAAGTTCGAGGTAGGCACCTCGGCCAAGACCGATTACCTGCAGGCGCAGGTAGACTACAACGCCAGCAAGGCGGCCTCGCTGGTACAGGGAGCCGTGCTGCGCCAGGCCAAAGACAGCCTTATGATCCTGCTGGGGCGCGACCAGTTCATCAACTACGATGTGCAGGACAGCCTCCACCTGAACAAGACGCTCACCTACCATGAAAAGGAGCAGTGGATGGACCGCAATTACGCCATACAGCTGGCACAGCAGCAAAAGCGCCTTTCGGAATACGATCTCAGGCTGGCCAGGGGCGCCCAGCTGCCTGTACTGGCCCTCTCCGCAGCCTATAATTACGGCCGCACGCAGAATGATGCCGGCGTGTCGCTTTACAACCGTACGATAGGACCCCAGGCAGGGCTTAACCTGAGCCTGCCCCTGTTCAACGGTTTTAACCTGCAGCGGCAGAAAAAGGTAGCGCGGCTGGAAGTGTTCCGGCAGGACCTCCTGGTACAAAGGCTGCAGGTAAGCACGGCCGCCCGTTACCGCACTGCCTGGCGGAGCTACGATAATGCGGTCAGGAGCCTGGCCCTGGAGCAGGAAAACATCCGGTATGCGGAAGAAAACGTAATGATCCAGCAGGCCCGGTTCAGGGTAGGGGTGGCCAATACCCTGGAACTGAGGGAAGCCGAGAACAGCTATGTAGCCGCAATGGCGCGGTTAGTGGAAGCCGCTTATACCGTCAAGGTCACGGAAACGAGGTTGCTTGAGCTGGAAAACAGCCTGCTTCAATAAAAGAGGGAGAGCAGGCTCAGCCTTTGGCTCTCTTTGCCTCTCTTATTCCTGATCTTCCCTGGATTCGAGCTCAAAGTCGTTCTGGGCAGCATAATACTTCTGCGCTGTATGCACTTTCGTCAGCTCTTTGCCTTCCTTGTCGGCTTCCGACTGCAGCAATTTGACGGCCGCTTCGATCTCGCTGCCGGAAGAGTTGCCGGTAAACCGTTCCATGGGGAAGAAGGCAGTTTCGATCATCCTGTTTTCGAAAAAAAGGAATTCGATCATAGCCTCTTTCAGGACCGCTGCCCCTTTGCCTATGGCGGGCAGGGCTCTTACTTCGGTTATTTTCCGGCTGACGAAAGCCTGAAGCTGCTTACGCTGAGCGCTGAGCCTGGAAAAATCCTTATCGCCGGTATAAATTTTCCGGAAGGCGGAACCCCATTCGATACCCAGGTGGTATAAGGAGTCGGTTACCTCTGCCAGCCGGTCGTTATAGTCCAGCGGAGTGGCCGGGGGCTTCCGCTGGGCGAGCGCATGGTTGCCGCACATGCAGAGCAGGATCAGGAGCGTGTATAAAAACTTCATAAAAAGATTGGGTGCATGTTATTCTTCGGTGGTTTCTTCTATCACAAAGCCATTCTGCTGTGCGAAGGCTTCCTGGGCCTCATTCACCTTTTTCAGGATCTTGCCTTCCGTTTCCGCATCGTCGGTTAGCTTTTTGAGGGCCGCATCCCATGCCTCCTGGGAAGAGCCTGCATTCATTTTTTCTATCGGTAAGAAGGCATTGTTCACCATATTTTTTTCGAAGGCGAGAAAGTCGAGCATAGCGGTTTTCAGGACCTCTCCGCCTTTACCTACCGGCGCTTCTTTCCGTACTTCGGCGATCTTCCTGTCGGCAAAGTCGTATATTTTTTTCCTGTAGGCGCCTAGCTTGCTGTAGTCTTTGTCGGACGCGGAGATCTGTTGAAATTCCGTGCCCCATTCCATCCCGAGGCTGTACAGGGTGTCCGTGATAGCAGCCAGCCTATCGTTATATTCGATAGGCTCCATCTTCTTTTTCTGGGCAACAGAGCTGAAAGAGGCCAGCCCGGCAAAAAGCAGGAGCAGGCAGATTCGCATGTTCATTGGAGTGTGATTTTTGATTTCGTTAACAAGATAGAGATATTTTTGTGTATACCTGCCTTTTTTGTCATTTATTTATAAATAAAAAAAAGTACATGGCCAGGCGGACATGTACTTTTTCGAAAGTACTATTTGAATACGGTATACTTGCTTATTTACGGCTGATCGCTTTTTCGGCAGCGGCGATGATATGCCCGGCCGTCAGCCCGTATTTCTTCAAAAGGTCGGCGGGCTTACCGCTTTCCCCGAAAGTATCGTTTACAGCTACATATTCATGCGGTACAGGGCAATGGCGGCCGGCTACGTTGGCCACGCTGTCGCCGAGGCCGCCGTTGATCTGGTGCTCTTCGGCAGTTACCACGCAGCCGGTTTTTTTCAGGGAGCCAATAATAGCCTGCTCATCCAGCGGCTTGATGGTATGCATATTGATCACATCGCAGGAGATGCCTCTTGCTTCCAGCGCCCTGGCAGCTTCCAGCGCGCACCATACCATATGACCGCAGGCAATGATCGATACGTCTTTGCCTTCGTTCATGATCTGTGCCTTGCCGATCACGAAGTCGCTTCCGTCTTCCTTGGTGAAGTTGGCCCATTTTACGCGGCCGAAGCGGAGATATACCGGTCCCATATAGTCGGCAATGGCCATAGTGGCGGCTTTGGTCTGGTTAAAATCGCAGGGTACGATCACCGTCATGCCGGGCAGCATCTTCATCATGCCGATATCTTCCAGCACCTGGTGGGTGGCCCCGTCTTCTCCCAGCGTAAGGCCGGCATGCGAAGCGCATATCTTCACATTTTTACCGCTGTAGGCCACCGACTGGCGGATCTGGTCGTACACGCGGGAGGTGGAAAAGTTGGCAAAAGTGGTGGTATACGGTATTTTACCGCCAATAGTAAGTCCTGCGGCAATACCGATCATATTGGCCTCGGCAATGCCTACCTGTATAAAACGTTCGGGAAAATCCTTGATAAAGGCATTGAGCTTCAACGATCCGGCAAGGTCGGCGGTCAGCGCTATAATGTTGGGGTTCTTTTTGGCCGCTTCGTGGATGCCCTCGCCAAATCCGGCACGGGTTTCTTTTTCGTTCTGTACAGTGAAATCCTGCAACATGAGGAGTGAATGTATTAAGAGATAAAAATTGGCCGCAAAAGTAAAACTATTTATTCTGTTATCGTAACCGTTTTTTTTAAAGAGTGAGGAAAAATATGCAATATACGGCAGCGCTTTTCTGCCGTATTTTTCTAAACTTTGCAGCGGTGCCATTTTTTCGCCGTCAAACTGCTGCTGTGAAACGACTTCTTAAGATCCTGACCAATAAATATATTATTACCGCAGTGCTTTTCCTGCTGCTGATGATGTTTTTTGATCAGAACGACTGGTTTACGCAGCACGAGCGGGAAACGGAACTGAAACGGACCCAGGAAAAGATCGACCACCTGAACGGCGAGGTGGTCCGCATGGAAAAAGAGCTGCAGGAGCTGAACGGCAATAACGGCAAGCTGGAGCAGTATGCCCGGGAGCAGTACCATGAAAAGCGCGACGGCGAAGATGTATACCTGATCCTGCGCGATACCGTAAAGCCTGCCCCCGAGCAATAGAAGCGCGTTGCGTAAAATCTTGCAGCTTTATATACTAAAGCGTATGCTTTCCCGTTTTACTATCAAACAATATACTGCATGAAAAGAAAACTACACACTTCTTTATCTGCTGAACCAGGCAATACCCCCGTGTCGCAAACCCATCATATACTGCTGCAGTCTTTCCTGGAGGAAGAGTATGCTGCAGAGCTTGCCCATCTGAAGCAGGCAAGGCTGGAGCCCCGCCCTGAGGCTGTGGCATCCCTGCTGCAGCAGATTGCCGGCCGCCAGCAGGTGGCCGAACAGCATTAGACCGGGAATACATCGGGAAAATACGGTCCGGAAATCCCTTGATCGGGGGGAGGAATCTGATGCATTTGCGCCGTACATTAGCGCCCGCATTTATCTGTACCTATGACAACTACTATTCCTTTCCGGCAGCTTTGGATTGCCCTTACCCTGGCGCTGTTGCCCGTACTGGCGGCCGGCCAGGGCAATAAGCAGATCACCCTGGAAGACATCTGGCAGCGGGGTACCTTTACCGTAAAAAGCGTGCCGGGCTTCAACGCGCTCGGGGACGGCAAGCGCTATACCCAGCTGGACGAGCAGGGCGAACGGCAGGAAATCAATGTGTACGACCTGGCAAAAGGTAAAAAACTGGGTACGGTATTTACCCATACTACCGGCGATGAGATCGGGAATATTGCCGATTATTATTTCAGCAACGACGAGCAGCGGCTGATGCTGTTTACCGCGCCGCAACCCGTATACCGGCGCTCCACTCTCTATAAGGCATGGGTCTGCGACCTGCGCACCGGAACCCGCCAGCTGGTAGATACCGGCCTGGTATTGCATCCCACCTTTAACCCGCAGGGTACCAGGGTAGCCTTTGTCAAGAACAACAACCTGTACATCAAAGACCTGGCCGGGGGCAAGGTAACGCCCGTTACTTCCGACGGGATGCAGAACCGCATCATCAACGGCAACTGCGACTGGGTGTATGAAGAAGAATTCGAGTTTTCCAGGGCCTACGAATGGTCGCCCGACGGCAACACACTGGCATACTACCGTTTTGATGAAAGCAAGGTAAAGGAGTACACTATACCCTTTTACGAAGAAGAGCAGAATTATCCCCGGCTGTACACCTATAAATACCCCAAGGCAGGCGAAAGCAATTCCGTGGTAAGCATACACCTGTACGATCTCAGGCTGGGACGCAGCATAAAAGCGGAAACAGGCCCGGAAACCGACCAGTATATTCCCCGGATCAAATGGACCCGCAGCAGCAATGAGCTGTGCATTTACCGGCTGAACCGCCGGCAGAACAAGCTGGAGCTCCTGCTGGCCGATGTTTCGACAGGCCGTACCGAAGTGATCTACGACGAAGAGAATGCCTGTTATATGGAGATCAACGATAATCTTACCTTCCTGCCCGACGGCGCATCATTGGTCATCAGCTCGGAGCGCGACGGCTACAATCATTTGTATAAATGGAACTGGAAGGCGCGGCAGCTTACCCAGCTTACGAGCGGCGCCTGGGACGTGGATGTAATGGAAGGCGTGGACGAACAGGAAAAATGTATTTATTATACGGCGGGCGTTACCTCCCCGCTGGAGCGCAAGCTGTACCGCGTCGATTGGGACGGCCGCAAAACGCTGTGCCTTACAGAAGCGCCCGGCATGCACGATATTACGCCCTGTGCAGGCTTCCGCTATTTCCTCGATAAGCATTCCCGCCTGAACCAGGTCCCCGTATTTACCCTTATCAGCAACAGCGGCAGGAAGATCCGCACCCTTGAAGATAACCGGGACCTGAAAAAAACAATGGAAGAATACCGCCTGGGCACCATCACCACTTTGCAGATACCAAACGGGCAAGGCGATATGCTGAATGCCTGGATGATCAGGCCTGCCGATTTCGATCCTTCGAAAAAGTACCCCGTATTGCTGTACCAGTACAGCGGCCCCGGATCGCAGGAGGTGACCGACAGGTTCCCGGTGGGCAATTATTTCTGGCACCAGATGCTGGCCCAGAAAGGATATATTGTGGTATGTGCCGATGGTACAGGCACCGGGGGCAGGGGCGAGAAGTTCAAGAAAAAAACATACCTCCAGCTCGGCAGGTATGAAAGCGATGACCAGATCGCCGTTGGCCGGTACATGGCCGGGCAGTCCTATGTAGATGCCTCCAGAATCGGGATATGGGGATGGAGCTTCGGCGGTTTTATGAGCGCTACCTGCCTTATGAAGGGCGCCGATGTGTTCAGGACTGCCATTGCGGTAGCTCCCGTTACCAACTGGCGCTTCTACGACAATATCTATACCGAGCGCTATATGCGTACCCCTGCCGAGAACCCCGAAGGATACGATGCCAATGCACCGGAAAAGATGGCGGCCCTGCTGCGGGGAAATTTCCTGATGATCCATGGTACCGCCGACGACAATGTACATTACCAGAATGCCGTAATCCTTACCGACCAGCTGATCAAGGCCAACAAACAATTCCAGTCGGAATACTATCCCAACAGGAATCACAGCATATATGGCGGGGTTACCCGGCTTCAGCTTTATCGCCGGATGACGGATTTCCTGCTGAAGAATCTTTAAATACAGCACAGCAGCCTGGCTGCCAAAGCGCTGAAAAAACCGGAAAAGGTTGCCGTAATGCGGCAGCCTTTTTCATGGGGGAAGGCGACCCCGTCTTATCCGTCGGGTTTAAATATAAGAGAAGGCCTGCCTTCAAAGACAGACCTATCTGTTTTTTCATGCGGGGGGCGGCAGGTCCTTACACAATGGCAGGTTCTTTCAGGTATTCCAGGAACCGCTCCAGGCCTTTTTTCTTTTCCTCATCCAGGGTATAGCGGATGTTTTCCCTGTAGTAAGTATTCAGGTCGTAAGGCGGAAAAGGATGCTCGGCAATCACCTCATCGATATGCGCCAGCCCTTCCGCGCAGGCCTCGTTGAACCGCCGGACAAAAGGATCAGGCAGTTCCTTATTCGCTACCCATGCAGCAAAAATAAAGGGCAGGCCGGTATGCAGCTGCCAGTGCTCGGCAAGGTCGTAAATGTAGGGGAAATGGGGTAGCTGCTGCAAAGCCCGGTCGCCGATAATGACGCCTGCGGTTGTGCCGCCTATCAGCCCGATATAGTTTTCGGGGGCCTGCAGCAGGGCTACCTCCTTTTGCCAGTAATGACGCAGCAATACCTGCGCCAGCCTTACCGAGGTGCGCGACTGGTAGTCCAGGTACAAGTGCGTGATCTCTTCCATCGGCACCTTGCTGAAGATGCATACCGAGGCTACCTTGCCGGTAGCGGCGATGCCAAAGTCGGACACGATCCGGGCCCCGGGTATGGCGGGGATGGCCGCAACCGGGACCAGGCCCATGTCTGCGGTACCTTCCCGCAGGTGCTGCGCGATCTGCGCCGGATATTCCAGCGCCAGGTCTATTTCCTGCATTACCGGGTGGCGCTCTATGCCGTAGAGCAATGGCTTTGTATTGAGATAACTTACGGCAGAAACTTTTATTTTGCGGTCCAAGATTGTAATTTTGGCCGCAAAGGTACTGTAATTGTGCCAGCTGTTGCGGGGGATCGTACCTATTCACTGATTTTTTAAATTCTGCATTTGTCACTGATTATTTACACTGATGGCGCTTCCCGCGGCAACCCGGGCAGGGGAGGCTACGGCGCCATCCTGCAATGGGGCGGTAAAGAAAAAGAACTGTCGGCCGGATATAAGCTCACTACCAATAACCGGATGGAGCTGCTGGCCGTGATCAAAGCGCTGGAAGCGCTGACCCGCGAGGGGTTGGATATCCAGATATTTACCGATTCGGAATACGTCGTGAACGCGGTGGAAAAAGGATGGGTGTTCGGATGGGAAAAGAAGAACTTTGCAGGGAAAAAGAACGCCGACCTGTGGCAGCGCTTCCTCCGGCTGTACCGCAAGCACCGGATCAGAATAAACTGGGTAAAGGGCCATGCCAGCAATGCCATGAACAACCGTTGCGACATGCTGGCCACCCGTGCCGCCGACAGCGGCAACCTGCTTACCGACGAAGTATACGAAGCAGAATACTACGCCCAGTAATTTAACGGGCAACAAATAACCCTTTAAAACTTATCAGCTTGAACCTGAAAATTACCGGTATGCTCCTGTGCTGCGCTGCAGCGGGTACAGCATCTGCCCAGAAGCCTTACTGGCAGCAGCGGGTCGATAACAGAATTGCCGTAACGCTCGACGACGAGGCGCATATGCTGCGCGGGCTTATTTATATCGGGTATCACAACAACTCTCCCGATACGCTGAAGCATATTTACTTCCACCTGTACCCCAATGCCTACAGCAGCGATCGCACTGCCTTTGAGAAGCAGGCCGTGGAAAACGGGAACACGGATCATTATTTCAGCGACGAGGAAGACAGGGGCTATATCGACAGCCTGGATTTCAGGGTGTCCTCAGGCGCTCTTTCCCGTGCTGCGGGCATAGTAGCTACCAAAGATCCAGATATAATACGGCTGGTATTGCCCCAGCCGCTGGCCCCAAACGACAGCGTGGAAATAAGCACGCCGTTCAGGGTGAAGATACCGCTGACCTTTTCCCGCCTGGGCCACGAAGGGCAGACCTACCAGATATCCCAATGGTTTCCCAAGCCGGCGGTATACGACAGCAAAGGATGGCACCCGATCCCATACCTGGACCAGGGCGAATTTTACAGCGAATTCGGCAAATACCATGTAGCGATCACATTGCCGGAAAACTATATTGTTATGGGCACCGGCAACATCCTTGAGGAGCAAGAGAGTGCCTGGCTGGATAGCCTGTCGCGGCTCCCGCTCCCGCAGGAGGCAAAAGCGACCTCCTCCCGCCGTGATACGGCAACTGTGCCCTCCTCCCCCGTGCACAAGACCATCACATTCGAGGAAGAGCATATTCATGACTTTGCATGGTTTGCCGATAAGAAATGGAGGGTAAGAAAAGACACCGTAGCGGTTCCCGGTACGGGGCATGTGGTCACTGCCTATACCTGTTACCGGCCTTTGCACCAGAAGGGATGGGCCGGCAGCATAGAGGCCGTGAAAACAGGTATCCGGAAGTACAGCGAGGCCGTAGGCCCTTATCCCTATAAAACGGTCAAAGCGGTTGAAGGCGCGCTGAGCGCCGGCGGGGGCATGGAATATCCCACAGTGACGGTGATTGCCGCGACTAATGATCAGGAAATGGTCCGTACAGCTATCGTGCACGAAGTGGGGCATAACTGGTTCTACGGAATACTGGGCAGCAATGAGCGCAGCTATCCCTGGATGGACGAGGGCATCAACAGCTTTTACGAAGGCAAGTTTGCGCCTGCCGCACCCTCTATACCCGGTATGAAAAAGGGGGATAACTTCCTGCTCTATGCAATGCTGGCCGCTACACGCGACCTGGTGCCCGCCGATACTGCAGCCGACGTAATGCCCGAAATGAACTATGGCGGCGATATTTATGGCAAGGCTGCTTACCTTACCGGCTGGCTGGAAGCATACATGGGGCCCGATGCCTTCAGAGAAGCGATGCGGGAGTATTACGACACCTGGAAATACCGGCATCCGCAGCCGCAGGATTTCCGGGCCGTTTTTCAGCAGCACAGCAAAAGGCCGCTGGACTGGTTCTTTGACGAGGTCATGCGCAGCACAAAGCCTGCCGACTTTGCGATCGGCTCCGTAAAGCGGGAGAACGGGCTTACCGTAACCGTGCATAACAGGACCGGCCTAAAAGCGCCTGCACAGGTTGTATTGTACCAGGAGGGGCCCGATTCGGCCTTTGCCTGGACCGAGCCTTTTACGGGGACTACCACTGTTAATTTCGGCGCGGCAGATGATTACAGGAAGATAAAAATTGGCGATGCCATACCGGATTACAACTTGCGCAATAACGAGCACAGGTCGCCACTGTCTGTCAGGCCCCTCCTGGGCCTGAACCTGCAGCCCAGGACGAAGGTATGGGCTGCGCCTGCAATCGGGTATAACTATTACGACGGTTTTATGGCCGGCCTGCTGTTGCACAATATTACAATACCCGCCAACAGGTTCCAGTTTGCCCTGGCCCCGCTGTACGGCTTTGGCAGCCGCGCAGCCGCCGGCACCGGGTTTATGAGCTACACGGCGTATTTCGACCGGGGGTGGCTGCACGATATCCAGTTCAACCTGTGGGGAAAGAGCTTTTCGTATAATAAAACCAGCCAGAATATACCCGATGCGCTTCACGCCCGGTTTATAAAAGTAGCCCCCGAGCTGGTCTTTACGCTGCGCAAGCCCGGATGGCGCAGCCCCGTAGAGCGCAGCCTTTCCCTGAAAGGGTACTGGATCCGGGAAGAGCAGTTTGCTTTTGACATGAACCCTGCCGACAGTTTGTATTACCCGTCTAAAAACGGCTATGAAGACAATTTCTATGGCAGGATTAGGTACGAACACCGGAACAAGCGCACCTTCAATCCCTTCAGCTATGTGCTGGAAGCCCAGGGCGGGAAGCAGTTTGCCAAACTAAGCCTGGAAGCCCAGCTCAGAATCGATTATTTTAAGAAGCACAAAGCCCTGTACCTGAGAGGTTATGCCGGCAAATTTTTCAGTCTTGCCGGCAATGATTTCGACGCGTACCGCTACAGGCTTGCCACTACCTATACAGGGCGTAACGATTACTTGTACGATGAAACGTACATAGGCCGCAATGAGCAGGACGGCCTCGGCTCGCAGCAGGTGAGCATCAGGGAGGGCGGTTTCAAGGTAAATACCCTGCAGTATGCTGCGCCTCTCGGCCTGAGCGACGACTGGCTGTTTGCGCTGAATATAAAGACCGACATTCCTTTCTGGAACCTGCCCGTGCGCCTGTTTGTGGACGTGGCTACCTTTTCCCGCGCCAGGCAGCTGAACCCCAGCGGCGCCGGCGTGCTGTACGAAGCCGGTATTGAAATATATGCCGGTGAGTTTCTGTCGGTTTACCTGCCGCTGGTCATGAGCAGCGACTTCTCGGATTACACCAAATCGGTTTACCCCGATAAACGCTTTTGGCGAACTGTCAGCTTCAGCCTGAACCTGGGCCAGGTCAACTGGCACAAAATACCCTCGCAATTGATAAGAATGTAAGGCATACTGGCCCAGGTTGCTTATCTTTGCAGGCAAAACATAATTTTTTCAAGTAATATAACATGGCTACATCCCGTAAACTGATTACCCTGGACGAATTTACCATCCAGCAGACCCGTGAATTTCCCAAAGCAACCGGAGAACTGTCGGCATTGCTCCGCGACATTTCCCTGGCAAGCAAGCTGATCAACAAACAGGTGAACAAAGCCGGCCTGGTAGATATTATCGGCAAGTTCGGGGCCACGAACGTACAGGGCGAAGAGCAGATGAAACTGGATGTCTATGCCGACGAGATGCTGATCAATGTGCTGCGCAACAGTAACGACTGCGCCGGCATTGCATCGGAAGAAAACGACGACTTTATCGCTTTTGATGATGAATATTCGGTTAATTCCAAGTATGTAGTGCTGTTCGATCCGCTGGACGGCTCTTCCAATATTGATGTAAATGCATCCATCGGGACCATTTTCTCGATTTACCGCAGGGTATCCCCCCTCGGGAAGCCCTGTACCCGCGAAGACTTTCTCCAGCCCGGCAACAAGCTCATGGCCGCCGGTTATATTATTTACGGCAGCAGCACCATGCTGGTATATGCCACCCGCCTGGGCGTGAACGGCTTTACGCTCGAGCCTTCCATTGGCGAGTTCTGCCTTTCGCATCCCAATATGGTTTGCCCCGAAAAGGGCAAGATCTACTCCCTGAACCAGGGCAACTGCCACCAGTACGATAAAGGCATGCAGGACTTCCTCGAATACTGCACCGAGGTCAATAAAGAAGAAGGCAGGCCCTATTCGCTCCGCTATATCGGGTCTATGGTGGCCGACCTGCACCGGACCCTGATCAAAGGCGGCATTTTTATTTATCCCGGCGATAAAAAGAATGTCAACGGCAAACTGCGCCTGATGTACGAGTGCAATCCCATGTCATTTATCATTGAAGCCGCCGGCGGCGTTAGCTCCGACGGCAGGCAGCGCATCCTGGATGTACAGCCTTTGGAGCTGCACCAGCGCGTTCCCATTTTTATCGGCTCCAAGAAGCTGGTGCACAAGGCGCTCGAATTCGTGGCTACAGAGGCTGAAGAAACCAGGACAGGCGTTGTGGCCTGATGATCTGCAATAACCACAGGCCCGTTTGGCGGATACCATGCCGGCAAGCGGGCCTGCACTATCTATACCTTAAAAGAATTACAGATGAAAGTCTTCATATCGGGTGCCTCCGGCCTGGTAGGCAGCAACTGCCTGCGTCATTTCAAGGAAATGGGCTGGAACGCCATCGGTTCCTACTTCTCGTATGCCACCCCCGATACCGTTTTTTACAATACGCTGGAGCCTGCGCACCCCGATAACTTCGATGTGCTTACCTTCCTGCCGGATGTGATCGTGCATTGCGGCGCGCTGACCCACGTGGATTATTGCGAGCAGCATCCGGAAGAAAGCTATGAGAAGACCGTGCAGAGCACAAAGAACCTCCTTGCCCTGGCCCGGCAGTGCAATGCCCGTTTCGTGTTCCTTTCCACGGATTATGTGTTCGACGGGCGGCAGGGCCCTTACCGGGAAGATGCCCCCGTAAACCCGCTGAGCGTTTACGCGCGGCATAAGCTGGAAGCCGAAACCCTTTCCCTGCAGGAGCTGGAAGATACGCTGGTGCTCAGGGTAACCAATGTATACGGCGACGAGCTGCGCAACAAGAACTTCGTAGCCCGCATCATCGAGCAGTGCAAAGAAGGAAAGCGGCTTAGCCTTAAGCTGCCGTACGACCAGTTTGCCAGCCCGGTCAATGCGTATGATATCGCCCGTGCCATGTACGTATTGCTGAAAGACGGCAAAAAAGGCATTTACCATATCGGCGGCAGCGACTATATGAACCGGGTAGAGCTGGCTTTGCGGGTGCTTAGCTACTTTCCCCAGGCGGAATACGATCTGATTCCCGTTGACACCGCCTCGCTGCAACAGCCGGCCGCGCGGCCGCTCCTGGGCGGATTCGTCAAAATGAAATTTGCCTCCGAATATCCCGGCTTCCTGTTTGGTACGGTAGACAGCTATGTCCGTACCAGGATATAAAGGGCTGTACGAACATCCCGGGCGCCGGCATTGGCCGGCGCTTTTTTGTGGGTATAGGTTTTCTCTATGCGGGAAACGGCATGAATTTTTCGTGAAAATTAATTAAACGTTTGTTTAATTTCAAACGTTTGTTTAATTTTGTCCCCGTTATGTCGAAGCATAAAACAACGGTTGTGGAAACCGAGTTGAATGATAAGCAGCTCCAGATCATGGATAAGGCGCTGGAAGTGTTTGCAGAAAAGGGGTTTGATTCTTCCTCGGTAAGAGATATCGCGCAACGTGCGGAGGTAAACGTGGCAATGATTTCCTATTACTTCGGTTCGAAGGAAAAGTTGCTGGAAGCGATCTTTCTGAACCATACCAACAATATGAAGCATAAGATCGAATCCATCATCCATTCACGCGTGCATGATCCGATGGAAAAGGTCGACCTCCTGATCGATACCTATATTACCGTGATCACCGAGAACAAAAGCTTTCACCGGCTGATGATGCGGGAGCAGGTATTGCTGAAAGCCGGGCCTTTATATACCTATATAAAGGACATGAAGAAGCAGAACCGGACCCTGATCGAACTGGCGGTAAAAGCAGGGCAAAAAGCAGGTATTTTCCAGAAACATATTGATGTAACCATGCTGGCGGCTACCCTGGTAGGTGCGGTCAACCATTTTTTCTCCAATTATAAATTCATTTGCGAAGAGCAGCACATTGCGTCCGGCGACGAGCTGGAATTCACTACCAAAGTGGTCGAAAAGTTCAGGAGCCACATTAAGGTCATGTTCAAAGCATATTTAACCTATGGAATACCAGATAAAAAATAAGGCCCTGTATATTTTCATGGCCTTTTTCCTGCCGGCAAATCTCGTTTTTGCCCAGACAACCCGTAAGCTGACGCTTCAGGAAGCGATCGAGCTAAGCGTCCGCAACAGCAAAGAGCTTAAAGTTGCCGGCGCCAGGGTAGACCAGGCTGCGGCGGAGTGGAGCGAAGCAAAATTGCGCCGGTATCCCGATGTGAAAGTGTCGGGCTCCTACCTGCGCGTGAACCAGCCCAATATCAATATGAAGGCCAGCCTCGGCTCCGGCGAGGGTACGGCAGGGCCGGCCCAGGAGATCAAAGTAGACCAGGTTGTTTACGGAATGGCAACCGCATCATTGCCCCTGTTTTCCGGGTTCCGTATCCGCAGCGGTATCGAATCGGCCCAATACCTGAAGAAGGCGGCAGAGCTGGATGCGCAGAAAGACAGGGACGAAGTGATACAGAATACCATTGCCGCCTATTATAACCTCTATAAAGCGCAGGCGGCCGTCAAGCTGGTAAAGGAAAACCTGAAGCAGGCGCAGCAGAGGGTGAAGGACTTCGGCAATCTGGAGCAGAATGGCCTGCTGGCCCGCAACGATTTCCTGAAGGCGCAGCTGCAGGAATCAAACGTGGAGCTCACCCTGGTAGACGCAGAGAATAACAGGAACATTGCCAACTTTAATATGAACCTGATGCTCGGGCTCGATGAGCAGACCGAGCTGGAGCTCGATGGCAGCGGTTTGGGCAAGGTGTACAAAATACAAAGCCTGGAGGAATGGGAAAATATGGCCCTGGCCAACCGTGCCGACTACCTGGCGTTGCAGCAGCGGCAGGAGGCATCCCGTGCGGGTGTGAAGGCTGCCAAAGGCGAGTACTATCCTTCTGTGGCGCTGACCGGGGGATATGTTGCGGCAGACATACCCAACTTCCTTACCGTGACCAACGCGCTCAACGCCGGCGTGGGGCTCAGCTACAACCTGGCCGCTCTTTACAAGAACGGGGCCAGGGTAAAGCAGGCCAAGGCACAGCAGGAGCGGCTGCACTGGTCGGCCCTGCAGCTCAATGACGGCATCCGGATGGAGATACACCAGGCTTACCAGAACTATATGGAAACACTGAAGAAGATTGAAGTATACCGTAAAGCGGTGGAGCAGGCTAATGAGAATTACCGCATCACCAAAAATAAATACGACAATGCCCTGGCTACAACCACGGACCTGCTCGATGCCGATGTAGCGCAGCTGCAGGCCGGGATCAACTACGAATTTGCCCGGGCAGATGCGGAAGTAGCCTATAATAAGCTTTACGAAACAGCCGGTGTAAATCATTATGCACCTGAGGCGCCTTCCAAATAAACACTTCTTCGGTTCCGGCCGTTTACTCTAAACTTATATCAGACTCACATTTAAAAATGGAAAATAATCAGTCACAACCTCAACCCGCAGGGGAAACAAAGAAACCCAAAAGCAAACGTTTTGCCATCGTTTTCGGGGCGCTGGTCCTGGTGGGCAGTACCTACGGCATAATTAAATATATGCACGGGCAGAAGCACGAAGAAACAGATGACGCGCAGGTTGAAAGCCTTATCAGCCCTGTAATTCCCCGTGTTTCCGGCTATATAAAGGAGGTAAGGGTAAAAGACAACCAGCTGGTGAAGAAAGGAGATACCCTGGTGATTCTTGACGACCGTGACTTCCGCATCAAGGTAGCTGAAGCCGAGGCGGCGCTGGCTTCGGCGCAGAGCAATGCAGCGGTAGCCGGGGCCGGTATCCCTGTAGTCAACGCCAATGTATCTTCTGCCGAGTCCAATATCAGCACCGTGGATGCGCAGATCGAAGCGGCCAAGGTGAATGTATGGCGGGCCAACCAGGATTTTGCACGCTATGAAAACCTGATCAAGGACCACAGCATTACACAGCAGCAATACGAGCAGGCGCTGGCTGCCAAACAAACCGCCGAGCGCCAGCTGGACGTGCTCAGAGCCCAGAAGCAGAGCGCGGCCAGGCAAACGGCTGCCATAAGCCGCCAGAAAAGCGTAACCGCCGGCCAGGTGTCGGTGGCCAATGCCGCCATCAAGCAAAGGGAGGCGGAGCTGGAAGCTGCCAACCTTAACCTGAGCTATACAGTGATCACCGCTGCGACCGACGGGCAGATATCCAAAGTAAACCTGCAGCCGGGGCAGTTCCTGCAGGCAGGCCAGTCGCTGTTCAATATAGTGCCTGAGAATGCCAAATGGGTCGTGGCCAACTTTAAGGAAACGCAGCTTACCAAAATGAAGCCCGGGCAGAAAGTGATCATAAAGGTAGATGCCTTTCCCGATCATAAGTTCGAAGCGAAGGTAGCTTCCTTCAGTCCGGCTACCGGCTCCAAGTTTGCACTGCTGCCTCCCGACAATGCCAGCGGCAACTTCGTAAAGGTAGTGCAAAGGGTACCGGTTAAAATAGAATTTACCAATCCCCAAGATAAACAGCTGAGCTTGCTGCGCGCCGGTATGAATGTGCTGGTAGACGTGCATCTCGACTGAGTACAGACAAAATATGGTCACAGCTATGGCGGTGTAGCGGAAGAAAATATACGGATAGCAGTGTTCAGGGCCGGCGGATAAAAGTAAGATTACAGATCGGGCAGACATAGCTGTGCCATAGTTTGTTTTTTTTACGGGTTTATATCCTAATAACTTATTTATGCAACAGGAATCTTTAGTGGAATACGGTAGCCGCAGGGCGATCGTAACCATTACTGCCATACTATGCGCGCTGCTGGAGATCGTGGATACCACGATCATCAATGTAGCGCTGAACGATATGAAAGGTAACCTGGGCGCTACCCTCAGCGAAATAGGCTGGGTAATTACCGCCTATGCGATCGGTAACGTGATCGTGGTGCCTATGACCAGCTGGCTGTCGCAGCAGTTCGGAAGGCGTAACTATTTTGCCGCCTCCATCCTGTTGTTTACCGTTTGCTCTTTTCTCTGCGGCAATGCCAGCGCCATGTGGGAACTGATCCTGTTCCGCTTTCTGCAGGGCGTGGGCGGCGGTGCGCTGCTGGTAACATCCCAGACTATTATTACCGAAAGCTGGCCTCCTGAAAAGCGTGGCATGTCGCAGGCTATTTATGGCCTCGGCGTAATCATCGGCCCTACGCTGGGTCCTCCCTTAGGCGGGTATATTGTAGAGAATTACAGCTGGCCTTACATCTTTTACATCAACATCCCTATCGGTATTGTAGCCTTCATGCTGACCCTGCAATACGTGCGGAGCCCCAAGTATGCCGAAAAGAAATCTTCGAGCGAGATAGACTGGTGGGGCATTGTATTCCTGGCCATGGCAGTAGGGTCTTTACAGTACGTGCTGGAACGCGGGCAGGAAGACGACTGGTTCAATAACCGGGAGATCACGATGCTGGCCATTACCGCAGCGCTTGGGTTCTATTTCTTTATCTGGAGAGAGCTTACCTATAAGAACCCGATCGTGGAGCTGCGTGTGCTGAAGAACGGCAACCTGAGGATAGGCACCATACTCTCCTTCATTATGGGCTTCGGGCTGTACGGCTCCACATTCGTGGTGCCACTCTACCTGCAGAACTCGCTCGGCTGGAATGCGCAGCAGGCGGGCATGATCATGATTCCTGCCGCACTGATGACCGCTTTTATGATGCCCATCATCGGTATGCTGATCCAGAAAGGCGTGAAGCCCCAATACCTGGCAGCCTGCGGCATGTTCCTCTTCTTTATTTATAGCCTGTGGGGGCACCAGATACTGACGCCCAACACGCCGGGCGAGGCTTTCTTCTGGATGCTGATGGTGCGCGGCGCGGCTATGGGCATGCTGTTTATACCGGTATCCACTATGTCGCTGTCTACGCTGAAAGGACAGCAGATAGGGCAGGGGGCTTCTTTTACAGGCATGATGCGGCAGCTGGGCGGCTCGTTCGGGATCGCGCTGATCACTACTTTTATGACTATAGGCAATGCCACGCACCGTAACGACCTGCTGCAGCATGTCACGAACGATAATACGAACCTGCAGGGACAGCTGCAGGGGCTTACTGCCAAATTTATGGCCGCAGGCATGCCGCCCAACGTAGCTGCTGCTTCGGCATATAAAATGATCGACGGTTCGGTGATGCGGCAGGCAGCGGTGCTGACCTACATGGACGTATTCCTTTATATAGGCATCATGTTCCTGATATGCGTGCCCTTTATCCTGATGATCCGGAGCAGCAGACAGAAAGTAAATATGGCCGACGCGATGCACTGATTTTTGTTTTCGCTCAATTACAGGCAGGAGCCTCCTTCGCGGGAGGCTTTTGTTTTATTCCGGATGTATTGAGGTTTGATTATTGCGGACAGGGTCTGCGGCTATACAAATTTTTATGCAGTATACACCCTGAATGACGGGTATATTATTTTGCCGTTTCGGACGGTAAATATGATGCAGACGTAAAAATATGAATTACTTTTGTTCCAAAACGATATACATGGAATACTGTACATTCTCATACAGCGTACATTACAATAACCGGAAAGTGAAAAGCAGCGTGGCCCCTTACCGGGGAGAGCATATAGACGAGGAGAGCCTCAGGGCGTTCGTGGAGGAATACTTCTCAGGCGCTCCCGACAGCTATAACCTGATCGAAGTCAAAGTGGAGCAGGTGTTCCCGGACGAGGAGCAATGGATCCGTGCCATCATTGATATGGATTCTTTCCGTTATCTCCAGAAAGTGAACGGCTATGCCGGCGAGCTGGTGCAGAAATATTTCGATAAATAATCATAATAAGTCATGGCGCGCCGGCCGGGATATTCCCGGCCGGCGCTGTTTCAAGCAGGAGATCCTGGTATGCAGATAGAACTTTGTACTCCTTCCGATTTTTTTGAGATAAGAAGGGATATTGCCGACTTCTGGGGGAGCAACCGTACCTTGTACCTTCATCACCCCATGCTGGTGTACGAGTTCGGCAACACTGCCTTCGTGATCCGCGGCGAAGGGACGGTCGCCGCCTATCTTATGGGTTTCTTCTCCCAGACGGCGCCGGTTGCCTACGTGCACCTGGTAGGCGTCAGGGAATCGTGGAAGCGCCGGGGCCTGGGCCTGCTGCTGTACCGGCACTTTACCATGGTAGCGCAGGCGGCAGGCATGAGGCAGCTGAAAGCCATAACTACCCCCGACAACCATCGTTCCATTGCTTTTCATACGCTGAAGGTAGGAATGCAAATGGCAGGTGAGGCGGGGCCGGACGGTGTTCCGGTCATAAGGGATTATTCCGGGCCGGGATCGGACCGCGTAGTATTTATAAAAGATATCGTATCGGAACACTGAATCGCAACGCTCCATGGAAAAAGAATTGCAGCTGATCAGGGAGGCCGTGTTCCGGTTGCAGCCGCTGGAACCGGACGAGTGGGATATGTTTGCCGCAGCTTTGCAGTGCCGGTCCTTCGCCAAAGGCGATTTCCTGATCCGTGAAGGGCAGGTGGAGCAATATATCTATTTTCTCAACAGCGGCGCTACCCGCCATTTCTTTATCAGGGATGGCAAGGAATTTACGGTCGATTTCCGGTTTGCCGGCGATTTTGTAACGGCCTATTATTCGCTGATCACCCGCGAGCCCAGCGCCGTGTTTATCACCTTCCTCGAAGAGGCCTCTGTATGGGCGATCCCTTACCGGTCGATCCTCGGTTTTTACGACCGGTATAAGAATGGCGAGCGCATCGGCCGGATGATCGCCGAAGACGCTTATGTGCGCAGGCTGCGCCGGGAAATGGAGTTGCTTTCCCTTACGGCAGAAGAGCGTTATGCCCGTCTGATGGCGCTCAGCCCCCAGCTGATAAGCCAGCTTTCGGTAAAGCACCTTTCCTCGTACCTGGGCGTACAACCCGAAAGCCTGAGCCGCATCCGGAAGGCCTTCGGCAAAAGCTAACATACATCATTCTTCCGACGGCTGACGAAGCTGAACTTTGCTTTTGATCCAAAACCTGTATACAATGAAAGTTCTCTTCGTATTGCTCGCTGCCTTCCTCCTTGCGCTCCCTGCTGCACGCCTTGTAAGCGGCGTATGGCAGCCTGTTTTTGCCGGTAACGCAGCCATGTGCATCATGCTCTGTTTTACGGCTTCCGGTCATTTTATGTATGCCAGGGGAATGGCTATGATGGTGCCCGATTTCGTACCCTTAAAACAGGAAGCGGTATTCTGGAGCGGTATCGCCGAAATACTGCTGGGTATAGCCTTGCTGTTTCCTTCAAGCCGCCAGGCCGCAGGTATCGCGCTTATCCTGCTCCTGCTTTTGCTGCTGCCGGCCAATATCCGTGCTGCCCTGCTCCATATCGACTATGCGCAGGCAGATCACAACGGGCCGGGGCCGGCCTATCTGTGGCTCCGTATTCCCCTGCAGCTGCTTTTTATAGGCTGGGTCTGGTATTTTGCCCTGTCCCGAACCGGTCCGGGCTAGAGGCAGGGCAAAATAATGTAATTAGTTACCGTTTGTAAATAAAAAGCTACCGTTTGTTAAATTTTGTACAGACGTTTGGAACCTTAGCAATACATTTGTCATGTATTTGATACAAATACATTTTGTTGTTAGTCGAGTTAGTAAGTGCGCAATATTATTTAAGTGCGGATAATATTGCAACAGCCGGATTTTATTCTTCCATGAGAATGGAATCCGGATCCGAGCAAAACGCCATACCGGCTTATCATATTGTATCCCTGGCCTGCCGGGGGACTATCACCAGAAAAAGGGTTACGGCTTATGGAGGCTGTAACCTAATTTTTTACATGACATTGGTCATTAAATTTATACCTGTCCGTTTTCGCTAATTTTTACCAGGTACTTTACGAAGCGTGTAAAGTTGCGTAAATAAATTATGCGATTCCTTATCTCCATATTAGCAATCCTTATACACTTCTTTTGTCCGTCATGACGTACTTTTGTGTTTTCATGGTGATAGGGTTTATAGGGGCTGGCTCATTCTTGGGCCGGCTTTCCTTTTTTTATCCCTTACTCTTTATTTTTCCTGTTTGCTCCCACAGGTATAGCGCAGTAAACATTATTTGGCTCCGGGTGTTGAATGAGGGCGCAGAAGCCTGCAAATCAGCCCTGGATAGGCTGCAGGATGCCTTGCCTGGCTGCTGTTAATTCAATGATCTTATTAACCCTTTAAATACTAACCCTTATGGCAAAATACTCCAGGAAAAGCGGGGAAAAAGTAGAACGCGCCCTGCACGAAATGCATGAAGGCAAGCTTAAGAGCGGAAGGTCGGGCAAGAAGGTCACCAGCAGGAAGCAGGCAATCGCTATAGGCCTGTCGGAAGCCAGGGAAGAAGGAGCGAAGGTGCCTTCGCCGCCCCGTAAAGCGGCTGCCAAGAAAAAAGCAGCCGCCAAAAAAAGAGCCCCCCGAAAGAAAAAATCATGATTTGAATATATCCCTTGCACACTGAAGGCCGGCAGATATGCCGGCCTTCAGTGTGCTTTCCTGCGGTGTGCTTCAGATGGCGATCTTGCCGCCTGTTATGGCAATGGTAGCGCCTGCTATGTAGCTGCTTTCCTCCGAGGCGAGAAATACATAGGCAGGTGCGATCTCTGCCGGCTGTGCGGGACGCTTCATGGGGCTGTCGGATCCGAAGTTGGCAGGGTCCGGCATGGTAGAAGGGATCAGCGGTGTCCATACCGGCCCGGGGGCCACTGCATTGACCCTGATACCCTTTTCCTGCTCCAGCATAATCTGGGCAAGGTTGGCCGTGAAGTTCTGGATAGCTCCCTTGGTTGCGGCATAGGGCAGCAGGATGGCATTGGGATGATAAGAATTGACAGAGGCCGTATTGATAATGACGCTGCCCGGCTTCATAAAGGGCTCGGCCGCCTTGCAGAGATAGAACATGCTGTGTATGTTTACGGCAAATGTCCTGTCCCATTCTTCGGAGGGAATCTCCTGGAGCGTTTTATGGGACATCTGAAAGGCTGCATTATTGACAAGGATATCGATTTGCCCGAATTCGCGGGTGGCGGTAGCTACGATCTCCTTACAATGCGCTTCGCGGCTCACATCTCCCTGGACCAGGATTGCCTGCCTGCCTGCTTTCTTGACCCAGTCGGCTGTTTCGAGCGCATCGCGCTCTTCTGTATGATATCCGTAAGAAATCAGCACATCGGCGCCTTCGCGTGCAAAGGCAATGGCTACGGCCCTGCCGATTCCCGAATCGCCTCCTGTGATGATCGCTTTACGTCCTTCGAGCTTGCCGGTGCCCTGGTAGTGTTGTTCGCCATGGTCGGCCTTGGGGTGCATCTCTTTTTCTGTGCCCGGCACCTCAATACCCTCCTGCGGGAACGGAGGCGCCGGGTATTTTGTCTGCGGGTTCTGCGGTTGTGGGCTCATTGTTATATGTTTTTTGTAGGTCGGAAAGATTCGTGTATTCAAGCTAAGCTAACAACGGCCAGGCATCATTGTTCAGTAAGGAGATACTGTGTTGGTACTATGCTTTTTACCGTGCGCTGCACTATGCGGGCGGTATCGTTTATCGTAAGGGCGGCAGGGGCAGAATATTCCCTTTCCGGGTAAAAAGAGCGACATCAGGCTGGGCTGTCCTGCCCTAATCCCTTACATACCGTTTTTTCCTGCAAGCGCCGGCGTCGTATATAAGCGCCTCTGTTTCTTTCCGATGCGTTGACGGCGCATCCCCCCAATGAAGATATGCACCCGGATGGAACAGTATTTGGACTACTGAACGAGAACCAAAACCAGTAAAAATGAAATTTATACCACGCCGGTTACATATTGTGCTGGACCTGGTGCTGATACTGATATTGCTGGCCTGGCCCTGGCTGTTCTTCCCTTATCCACACGGGATGGAAACGCTGGTGTTCCTGGTAACGGGCGGCGCCATGCTCTGGTACAGCCTTATGACCAAATACGAGCTGGGAATTTTCAGGTTTATGAATCTCAAAAACCATCTAACGCTGGACTTCCTGCTGGGGTTCTTCCTGTTCTTTTCGCCCTGGCTGGTTGGTTTCGGCACCCGTATGATCTGGCCCCATGTGATCCTGGGCACATCGCTGATGCTGCTGGCCTCTTTCAGCAGCAACCGGTCTGCTATGGTAACGGCCCAGGAGCAGGATATCACTTTCTGATTTTGTTAAACATTGAGCAAAATGACAACCATAACCACAGAGATTATGCGTTCGCTTTCGGAAAAAGGCATTGCGGGCAGCGAAGAATACCAGTCGCGGATATCGCGCAACGAGCTGGTATCTGAGCTTATCGCCAAGGGCTACAGCAAGGAGGCTATCGATGAGCAGCTTGAGCAGCTGTGTACGGATGGTACCCTGGCTATGGATGAGCAGAATGTGTACCAGTACGATAACCCGGGGCAATAGCGACCGCCTTTTGCCATGATCATTTAAAAGAAAAGATAAACAGAATGACGGAACGAGACGGAATCAGTAAAAGCGTCTGGCAGGCCACGGTGGATATGCCGCTGCCCTCACCGGCCAACACGGTCGGCCCCGATTATGATGTGATTATTGCGGGAGGCGGTATCACGGGCCTGAGCACAGCCCTGCGCTTACAGGAAGAAGGGCTCAAATGCCTGCTGCTGGAAGCGCATACGATCGGCTTCGGCACCTCTTCAGGTACTTCCGCACACCTGAACACCCTACTGGACACACCTTATACCGATATTATCAGCGACTTCGGGAGCGATAATGCAAGGCATATTGCAGAGGGCGCGGCTGCAGCGATCCGGCTGGTAGCGCAGAATGTCCGGACTTATCATATCGACTGTGACTTTGCCCTTAAGGACGGATATCTTTATGCGGAAAACCCACGGGAGGAAGAAGAGCTGGAGTCGATGTTCAGGGCGCTCACCGAAGTGGGGGTGGAAGCGCAATATACGGATCAGCTTCCCCTGCCTGCGACAGCAAGGAAGGTACTGCGTATCAGCGGACAGGCTCAGTTTCATCCGCTCCGCTACCTGCTCGGGCTGGCGGCAGCTTTTATGAGCGGCGGCGGCGTGATCCGTGAAGGAGTGCTTGTAGAAAAACACGAGAAAGATAAGGACGCCATAATTGTACATAGCGGTACGGAAACATTCCGGTGCCGTCACCTGATCTATGCTACGCATATCCCGCCTGGAGTTAATATCCTCCATTTCCGCTGCGCACCTTACCGCAGCTATGTGATGGCGGCTTTGCCCGAATCTGACGATGCCCTGCCGGATGCTCTTGTATACGATATGCAGGACCCCTATCATTATTACCGCACGGCCGTGATCGATGGGCAACGGATGCTGATTGCCGGCGGTCATGACCATAAGACCGGGCATCATGATCATACAGAACAGGTATTTGCCGAGCTGGAGGCTTATGTCCGTAACCTGGTTCCTCTAAAAGAAGTGTTGTATCGCTGGTCGGCCCAGTATTATGAGCCTGCCGACGGGTTGCCCTATATAGGGCGGATGCCCGGTGCAGGCATGCAGGTCTATGCTGCCACGGGCTTTAGCGGTAACGGGCTTACTTTTGGTACGCTATCCGCGCTGATCCTGTCCGACCTTATTCTGGACAGGGCCAACCCGCTGATAGATGTACTGGCGCCGGCGCGGATCAAGCCCATAGCCGGCTTTACAAGCTTCGTTAAGGAAAACGCCGATGTGCTGAAGCATTTCGTAGCTGACCGCATCCGGCCCGACCGGATGGAACTGTTTGCCGAGCTTGCAAAAACCGAAGGCCGGGTAGTAAAATATAAAGAGCATACGATTGCTGTATATAAGGAGGCCGATGGTACCCTTAAAATGCTGCATCCCGTCTGCCCGCATGCAGGCTGTATCGTTCAGTGGAACAGCGCAGAAAAAAGCTGGGACTGCCCTTGCCACGGCGCCCGGTATGATGTGGATGGACGCGTATTGAACGGCCCCTCCGTTTCAGGGCTCAGGCGCATTGACCCGGAAATATGATCTGCCGGGCAGAGGAGGATGCCTCCACTATACCCGGTTCACATATATAAACCACAGCGCTTCCGGTAAGGAAGCGCTGTTATTGTAAACCAGCCTGCAAAGATCTGCCCGCCTTTTCCCGTTTATCTGGGTATGCAGGTGGACAGATCGTAGAATTTTGACCGCCGGACCATAGTCCTGTATGCGGCCGGTGTGGCAATAAGCCTGCTCCATTCGCTTGATTATCATCGTGCTGCCGGGGACGTTAACCAGGGCCCCTTTGCCGCCGATAAAGGAACGGATTTTGTACTAATGTTTAATGAAGCAGCTGTAAGCTGCGCTTAAAAAACGAACCGTTATGTTTTCAGACAAGAAAGAGAAGGATAAGAAAAAGGAAGACGAAACCAGGCGCTATGACAAGGAATACCCCGAAAACGGCGATAACTATGCTGCCGGCGCGCCGGATTCGGGAGCATTGCCTAATAAGCCTGCCGAAAATGAAGAACGTACATCGCCGGAGGAGGATGAGAAGGACACATCTTCTTCTTGACCAGGCTGACCGGCGAACTAAATGATCTATGTTATGGAACTGCTGAGAAAAGAAACAGGCATTATCGAGCTGACCGTAAGGGGTGGTAACATAAAGAGCGGTAAAGGATCGCAAGCGCCTTCTGTCCACACAGATTACGATTACGGGCTAATTGTTGACCCTATCCTGAACAAGCCCGCGTTTACGCTTTGCGCCGTTACCCGGATCGCCTTTTCTCCCGAAGATTTTATCCTGTACCGGAGCTTCGCCGTATTTATCCTGGAAACCCCTTCCGAAAACGAAGTTGTAACGGGCGAGGACCTGTGGTTTATTGCCCTGGACGGCCGTGAAAGCATGAATCTTCTGCTGCAGGATAAGCTGAAGTATATGGACAACCCCTCCGGTATTTCCCTGGCCTCGCTCAATTACCAGCTTGAGATCAGCACGCTGACGCAGTTGGCGCTGGCAGCTTTCCGGCTGAACTGATCCCGATACGATCGGCCTCAGCGGCAGGGCATCTATCTTCCTGCCGCTATCGCTCTTCTTCTTTTTTATGTTGTGCCCTTGCTATGGCTTCGTCCCTGAGGGCTTTTATCTTATCATGGCTCCGGCTTTGCTCTAAGGCCTGTGCTGCGATTATCTCGCTCTGGGCCGGGCTTAGCCCGTTGTCTTCGTGGAGCGCTTCGTTATAGGCTTCTTTGCTGGCATCCTCTCCCCGTTCGCATTCGATCAGCAGGCTTTTACGGCTGTTGCCGGTAAAAGTGGCGCGAATGTCGATCCAGGCCCTGTGCAGCTTTCCCGATACAGACGATTCCGTTTCCGGCAGAGAGCCCTCCTGTTCAACAAGCGCTGCCAGTTCCTTATTGAAACGGCGCGTCTGCTCGATCATGTCAACAAATACCGGTCGCAGATCGGCATCTTTCTCTTCTGTATCCTTTAATGCCTTTTCGTATCCCTTGATCCTGTCATTATTGATAAGGATCAGGTCGTTCAGTGTATAAATTGCCGTTTGTCCCATACAGTTCCGGTTTTTGGAATTTTTTTTGATGCGGTTATTAAAGCTGATAACAGTTTATGACCTGAATGGTTTTGTACCCGCAAAAACAAATGATTTACCGATGCCCGCAATTTTTAGAAACTTTTGCAGGTCAGGGTTGTTTTCATCTGTTCCCGATTTTTTTTTAACCTTAAACAATACACATTATGGCAGCACTAAATAATAAGAAGGTGGCGATATTATCGACCGACGGATTCGAAGAAAGCGAGCTGACGGAACCCAAGTCGGCTTTGGAGGAAGCTGGGGCGGAAGTGCACGTGATTGCACCCGGAAAGGAAAAGATCAGGGCCTGGAACAAAACGGACTGGGGTATTGAGATACCGGTGGACCGTATGCTGAACGAAGCGGAGGCATCAGATTACGATGCCCTGGTATTGCCGGGCGGAGTCATGAATCCCGATAAGCTGCGGCTGGAGCCTGCAGCCGTAGCCTTTGCCACCCATTTCCTGGAAAGCGGAAAGCCGGTTGCTGCAATTTGTCACGGGCCGCAAACGCTTATTGAAACAGGAATGCTGAAGGGCAGGGAAATGACCTCCTTCGCTTCATTGAAAACCGATCTTGAAAATGCGGGAGCCGTATGGGTGGACAGGGAAGTGGTGGTAGATGAAGGACTGGTAACCAGCAGGGGGCCCGATGATCTTCCGGCCTTCAATAAAAAGATGATCGAAGAAATAACGGAAGGCGTCCACAAATGAAAATGACAGAATCTTCTTTGCCGCAAAAGCCCCGCCTGGCGGGGCTTTTGTGTTTGCTTCCGGGTAATAAGTTTATGCAGCTCTATGTATCTGCCCGTACCCGGGAACAAATTTGGAATTGGCCGGTTAGGATCTGCCATGCTCATGCTTTATTGGAATATGTTTCGCCGGAGGAACCCAGATCCGGAATCTGATCAAGCAGTGGTCGCTGTCAAAGAGGAAAGCGTCCCGGTTGGGGGACGCTTTTCCTCTTTTCGGATAGTGGCTTTTTTTATTGCCGGGTAACTTTCCTCCTGATAGTTTCCCGGCCGTTTATATATTCCAGGAAGTAGACGCCTGCCGGTAAGGAAACTGCTGCCTCATCCAGCGCCAGGTCATTCGCTCCCTTTTTTATGGCATATACCGAGCGGTATACGCAGCGACCGTCTGCGCTATAGAAATTAACAGTTGCCTGTCCGTTCTCCGCCGCCTGCACCTGGAGGCGCAGGGCATTGCTGAAAGGTATGGGATACAGGGCGAAGGCATCGGCATGGCGGACCGCCAGCTGGCGAATCGTGCTGTACTCGCTCCTGCCATCGCGATCGGTCTGTTTAAGCCGGTAGTACAACATGGCGGCGGGCTGCTCCAGCGCTTTGTTATCCTTCAGTTCGTAAAGACGCTGTCCTTGATGGTCACCCTCGCTCTTTACCATTGCAATGGACGTAAAATACCTGCCGTCGGTGCTGCGCTCTATCTCGAAGCGGTCGCAGTTGATTTCCATACCGGTGGCCCAGCGGAGCAGCACATCGCCGGCGTCGGGAGTAGCCTGGAAGTAGGACAGGGTTACGGGCAGGGGTGCCTGCACCAGGGTGTATACAGTGTCTGCATTATTGGTGGTATCGGCATCCTGTATGCTATTCGTGCTGATCTTGACAGTGTTGCGTATGGACTGGCCGGCCGTTGTATTGCTGATTGTACCGTTCAGACGAAGGGTAATTTCGGAATTGGGCGCGATGTTTGCCTGCGCACTGAGTACGCCGTTGCTGACGGTTATATTGCTGACTGAGCTGCTTCCGTTTCCGTAAGTATTGACCGTAATGCCGGTATCGGCGCTCAGGCTGTATCCCGGGGGCAGCAGGTCCCGGATAAGGATATCGTTGACGGTTACGGCCGTCTGGTTGCTTACGGTAATATCATAGCTCAGGTGACTGCTGCTGGCGGGCAGGTATGCCGGGCCCTGCTTGTCCACGGATATATTGCCGGGCGTGGTGATGATCATATTCCTGATCTCATGAAAATTATGCTGTGCGCCTGTGGATGCAGCTAGTCCCAGCTTGAGCATGGAAGGGGGCGGGCTGGTCATGGCAACCGGGCCAAACAGCGTGACGAACGGTGCGGAGGCGCTTTTCTTCCATTTTACGGTTACGGTATAAGTGCCGTTCTGGGGTTCGAGACTGATCTGTACCCGCCTGTAAAACTGGGCTTCCGTTGGGCGGGTGGCCGTAGTTGTATTATAGTCTATACCGCCGTTGTCGCCGGTGCCGTTATCGGATTCGATCACCTGGTTGCCGCCGAGGTAGGCATAATCAGGAGCCGGCCCCCTCAGTGCTATTGCATTTTTGATAAAGCCCGGCCCGCCGACGCGGCCTTCGGTAGGGTTGGAGTAATTGCCGAACTCGTCGAGTCCGATGCCCATATAGCCGCCGGTAAGCCCCGGTGCATCGTTTCTTTTGGAATATCCCAGCGAACCGCCGTAGCCGCCGACATGAAAAGAGTCGGAGCGGGTGGCGTCAAAGAGAAACAGCGATATGCCGTCGGCCCCGCTTCCTTCCCCGGGGGTGCTCCATGTAGTATACTCGAAGTCGATCAGCACACCCATTGCGGAGGGGAACGCCTGCTGGATAACCGCATAGCCGGCCTGGTTGTTGGCATCTTCGGTAAGGCGGAGCCAGCCTTCTCCTTCCGGGTCGCTTGTGCCGGAAGTAAGATAGGCGCCGCCGCCCAGCGTAATGCCGCTGCCTACAGTGCTGTTCTTAAATGTTTCATTGATACTAAACTGGCCAAACGAGGCTGTAATACATAAAGAGCTTAACAAAATGCCGGTAAGGCAATAGGTAATTTTTTTCATTTGAGGGGGTTTTAAATCCCCATTGTCAAACCGCATGCCAGTCAATCCGCGGTATACATAAAACTGATAAATCTCACTTTGTACTTTTAAATTACATCTGCTCTTTGGTGGGCTATAGAAAAGAAAAATGCATACGGGCTACCGTATGCATTGCATGGAAGAAAGTGGACGCGGTTCAGCCTGCCCGCTTTTTCAGTATTCGTTTTACGCGGTCGTTGAACTCCCGGTTGCGGATGCGGTTCTCTTTAAGGTATACGGCCAGCTTCCGGGTTAATTCCTCCATAGTTTTCAGGTTTGGTTTTGGAGATTGGCTCATAAATGCAAATTTATGATTGCACGGATTTTGTTTAGCGGCAACCTGCCTGTGCAGATATCATATTTTTATGACAGTGTGCAATAACATAAAACGGATAAAGCTTTTGAACGATGGTCCGGGCATTCCGTTTTCTCTTACTCAGGATCTGTCTTTCCCGCTGCTTCCCAGTATTCGATGAATTCCCGCAGCCCGTTGTACAGGACCGTTACCTTTTCGGGCATAATCACTTCGACCTCGCCCGTAGCGGGCACAAGCGTAACCGTAATCTGGTAATTGTTGCCTTGCTTGAAATACAGATTGTCGGGGCCCAGGTAGATACCGTTAAATTCAGAAGTCATAATTCCCGGCTAACGAAAGTTCCACTGGCAAGTTACAGCGATTATCGTGGTTTTTGTGTTTGTAATAATATTATCACAAAAACGGGAAGAGCCCTTGCGTTACTTTTGTATGACTCCGTACAGGAGTATTGGTTATTATTAGTGGCAATTGCTCATGCAATGAGCCCCGTTTGTTCAAACGGGGCTTTTTTATTTCCGTAAGGCCGTCCGGGGCCTCCATGCCTATTGCCTGCAGGCCCCGGAGCAGAGGAAGGCGGCTATATTCTTCGAAACAGGCTCTTGTGTTTAACTTTATTTACTTTTTCTTTTGGAAAATTGATTTTTTAATTAATTTTGTTCAATAAAAACAAGTAAAATGTAAGGCATATGCAAAAAAAGCTTCCATATACCTGCCCTTCCTGTATGGCGCCGGTCCAGGTGCAGCGCCTTACCTGCACCCGATGCGACACGCAGATCACGGGATCTTTCCCCCTGCCTGAGCTGCTGCAGCTCACCGACGATGAGCTGCAATTCCTGCTCGAGTTCGTAAAGAAGAGCGGCAGCCTCAAGCTGATGGCAGAACAGTTGAAACTCAGCTACCCGACGGTAAGGAATATGCTGGATGCGATCATCGGGAAGCTCAATACCTTTTCCGATACTGAAAAAAAGAAAAAATGAAATACCTCTTCAATCCCTTTATCCGTATAGCCGGCCTGCGCTCCCTGTTGCTGGGCTGGACGGCGATGCTGCTCACCGCCGCGATTGCCTATTTCAGCCACTGCCACTTCGATGGGGTGCTGGATGCACATGTGGGCCCGGGCGGGGAGCCGGCATGGGTGTATCTCCTGGAGCCTGCTTTGTCGTGGTCGTGCGCGGTAATCGTTTTTTATATCGCCGCCGTTGCCGTAGCGCCTTCGGGTGTCCGGTTTATCGACATTGCCGGCACTATGGCCCTGTCGCGCTGGCCTATGCTTTTTGTGGCTCTGTTATGCTTTATACCGGCGCCGCTTCCGGAGGAGCCGTCCAAGATCCGGCCTTCGCTGATTTTCCTGGGGCTGGCCATGCTGGTTTTCGCTATCTGGATGATCGCGCTGATGTACAATGCCTACAGCGTAAGCAGCGGCGCAAAGGGCACAAAGAGGCTCGTGTCTTTTATCATTGCGCTGGTTGTGGCAGAGGCGCTTTCCAAAGTGCTGTACTACCTGCTGTTTTAATCCTGCGGCCTGAATACCTTTTTGTACACTATAAAAAACAAATTATATGCTTCATCTTTTCAAAAAATACGCTTTGTGTTTTTGCCTTGCGCTGCTGTCCTGCTTCTCTGCTTTTACGCTGCATGCCGGTACGATAACCGGGGCCTGGTATGGTACCCTGCATGTCCAGGGCATTAAGCTCAGGCTGGTGCTGCATATCGAGCAGGCTGCCGGTGGCTATGCCGCGACGATGGATAGCCCTGACCAGGGCGCCAAAGGCCTGCCCCTGGATAAGGTCGCTTTTGAAGACGGCAGGCTGGATATTGCGGCAACCCAGCTGGGAATGGAGTATACCGGCCTGCTGAAGGATAACGTGATCAAAGGCACCTTCCGCCAGGGAGGAGGTGCCTTTCCCCTTGATTTTTCGAGGGAAGAAACAGTGGGAAGGTCGCGGCCCCAGGAGCCGGTAAAACCTTTTCCCTACAGGGAAGAAGAGGTCCGGTTTGATAATAAAGCGGCAGGTATCAGCCTTGCAGGCACCCTCACGCTCCCGCAGGGTGCCGGCAGGTTCCCGGCGGTGATTCTAATATCCGGAAGCGGTCCGCAGGACAGGAACGAAACCTTGCTGGGACATAAGCCGTTTGAAGTGATCGCCGATCACCTCAGCCGTAACGGGTTTGCGGTGCTGCGCTACGATGACCGGGGTGTGGCAGGATCGGGCGGCGTATTTCAGGGCGCTACCTCCGCAGATTTTGCCACCGATGCCGACGCCGCCTTCCGGTACCTGCAGGGCAGGAAAGAGATTGATGGAAAGCGGATTGGGCTGATGGGGCATAGCGAAGGCGGGCTGATCGCTCCTATGGTGGCTTCGAAGAACAGGGACGTGGCTTTCGTGGTATTGCTGGCCGGCCCGGGTACTCCCGGAAAAGCCATTTTGCTGGCGCAGCAAAAACTGATAGCCCGGGCTTCGGGAGTGCCTGAAGCCGAGATTGAAAAAAGCAACAAAGTGAACGCGCACCTGTTTGAGCTGGCCACCGGGACGGGGGATACCGGCAAGGTCCGGGCCGAACTGGAAAAGGCATTGAGCAGGTATGTAGAAGAGGTACCCTCATCCGGGCTCCCGCAGGGTGTTTCCAGGGAGCAGCTTATACAGCAGCAGATGGCTGAGCTGACCAGCCCCTGGATGCTGTATTTCCTGGCGCACGATCCTGCTGCCGACCTGCAGAAACTGACCTGCCCGGTGCTCGCGCTTAACGGTGAAAAGGATCTGCAGGTGCCTGCTGCAGAAAACCTGGCCGCCATTAAGAAATATACTGCTGCCGGCGGCAACAGACAGGTTACGGTCAAGGAGCTGAAAGGGCTGAACCATTTGTTCCAGGAATGCACTACAGGCGCTCCCGCTGAGTATGAAAATATTGAGCAAACCTTTTCTCCGGTTGCCTTGCAGGAGATACTGAGCTGGCTGCAGGCGCATGTGCGCCGCTGAGCAACCGGCCGGTGCGCCGGTCAGTTGCGTATGAAGCCTAAAACAGCATTTTTATAGACCGGTTGCTGCAGCATGCGCTTCATGTTGGTAAAGCTCTCGACAGGCCCCTGTGAGGAAAGCGCATTGACCGCCCAGGCGGGAAGCGCCCCTCCCGGATCGACCTGCAGCGTATATACCACCTTTACCTGGCGGCCCATAGGGGTAAGCGTCCACAAGCCTGCTGAACGTGGTACCCTTACAATGCCTTTTTTCGGCGCTACCATGCCCGGAACGGCCGGCGCATTAATGGTCACGACCCCTGTGGACGGGTCCTGCGATACCTTTACATGCGCTACAAAATCCCTGTTCTGCAGGGGCCAGGGCAGGCTTACCTCCGAATAGTAATATAGCTCCGCATCGGAAACCCGGCGAAGCATCGTACAGGATTTGGTATGCGAAACCCAGCGTGTGGTGCCCGGCACATCCAGCAATAAAGCCACAAGAGCCGACAGGGTAGTGTTCAGGGTGCATTCTACCCTGAGCGCCTTGATCTTTGAGCCGGTCACCGGGCGGGAATATACCCTGATCCCTTCTTTTTCTGTAAGGAATGTCCAGCTGCTTTGGGCACGGGCGACGGGGGAAAGGAACAACAGGCAGAAAGCGAGAGCGGCTGTCAGGACACGAAGCACGGTAAACAATTGTTTGATGCGCAAAGATACTTTATCTGCGGCGGCTGCCGGGCCCTACAGTCTATGTTTGTGCCTATACAGGTATAAAGGCTGCACCGCACTCAAAGGTTTCAGGCAGCCTGCTGCTCATAGCGGGCCGTAAGTATACCTTTGGCGATTACCGCGCCTTCTATGGCTTCCAGGAGCTGCTTTTTGGAGCTTCCTTCATGCAGCTTCAGCTCCCTGTCCAGTGCAAATACAACAAAGATATAGCGGTGCGCGCCCTGCGGGGGACAGGGCGGGTAATATCCGGTCCGGCCGCTGCTGTTGGTTCCGCTGGTACCCGGGTTGCTGTTTTCCCCGATGTCGCCCTTCGGGTCGATATCCCACAGCACCCAGTGGTCGAAAGTGCCGCCGGGAGCGTCGGGGTCTTCCAGGAGGATCACCAGGCTTCTTGCCTCGGGCGGTATTTTCCGTATGGTCAGGGCGGGATGTATGGCGTCTCCCTTGCAAGTATAACGTTCGGGCAGCCACCCGTTGTCTTCGAAAGCAGGGCTGGTTATTTCCAGCCTTTGCATATGAATGTCCATGCTTTTTCACATTTGCGTTATATCCCAGAACAAATTCACGCCGGATAAGTTGGGACACAGGCACTTTTGCTTTAGGATCCCTGTTCCCGGCATAAGAAAAAGCCGGGCCATGACTGGACCGGCTGTGTAAAACCAAAAGGTCAAACGAGACCATACGCAAAGTAAGGATGTCTGCAGGGGAAGCAGGTACGTAGAAATACCTTTTTTTACCAGCTTCCCGTAATTCCCCCCCGGAGCCTTGCCGGCTGCGGCAAGCGATGGCTTTGGCACTTCGATTTTGTGATAACCTTTAATGGCCTTGGTTTGTTGCATTACAGAACCAACAAAATAATCAAGTGCTATGAAGAACACGAAGCAATCAATGGAGCAGATGCCCAACATGCATTTGCATGAGCTCTTTGTGGATGAATTGAGAGACATCCTCGGGGCAGAGAAACAATTGTTGAAAGGGCTGAAGAAAATGGCTTCCAAGGCCACTAATCCCATGCTGCGGGAAGCCTTTGAAAACCACTATGCGCAAACGGAGGGACAGATAGACCGGCTGAAGCAGGCTTTCGAGTCTATAGGAATGACGGCAAGAGGAAAAAAATGTAAAGCTATGGAAGGATTACTGGAAGAGGGGGAAGAGATCATGGAAAGCTTCGAGGCCGGGCCGTTGCTGGATGCAGCCATTATTTCGGCCGCGCAAAAAATAGAGCATTACGAAATTGCCAGCTATGGCTGCCTGGTTACTTATGCAAAGCTGATGGAGCATACGGAAGCAGAGGAGCTGCTGGCTGCCACGCTGGCCGAAGAGAAAGAAACGGATGTACGGCTTACGGACATAGCAATGTCTGAAGTGAATACCGCGGCATAAGCCGCAGGTAAGCAATCCCGGTTAACTAAAGGCGGCCGTCAGCCGACGGCCGCCTTTAGTCTGCCCATCCGTGTCTGTAAAGCACGTACCCGAAGACAGCCTGCTTTACGGCCTCCGCGCACTTCTATTCGCCGGAGTGCCTGGGAGCAGTAATGGTTTGCCCGCCCTGGTGCCAGATGAGCTTCGTAACACGGCCTTCTTCCTTTACAAACTCCATATGGGCTTCGATGTCTTTGGTGAAGAATTTGTCTTCGGCAAAAGGATAGAACTCGATCCTCCCCTGTCCCGTTGCCTGCCCGAACAGGCGGCTGCCTTCCCTGGTAACGTTCAGTACCATGTCCGGCATCATCTGGTAAGCCCCTACATAGCCTGCGAGCATGCTTTCCGGCAGCTGTGTTTCCTTAAATGCAGGCGGAGGAATAGGCTTCCCGTCCATCAGCAGCCTGAGCTCTTTTTTCGGGATCAGGCCGGGACCATTTTGCAGCAGGATGATGGTCCGGTGCAGTTTCATATTACGCTCCATATAAGTGATGTAGCCCGGCCAGCCCCCGCTGTGAGAGGCCAGCTCCGGCTTCCCGTCTTTTTGCCTTACGAACCATCCGAAGCCATAATCAATACGGGTGCCGTCTTTCAGCTTGCCGCCTTCAAATATGGCCTGCATTGCCCCTGCCGGCAGTAATTTATTGTGGTAAAGCGCCTCGTCCCATTTGAGCAGGTCGTTTACGGTCGAGTTGACGCCGCCATCGCCTACGATCCCGTCGAAGTTGTATACATAGCCTGTATAAACATAGTTGTCGGGTAAAACAAGTTTTTGCAGGGAATCGTCCATTACATACCCGTAAGCGTAGTTGTCCACCTTCTTTGGCGCATATCTCCTGCTGTATACGAAGCTCCGGGTCATTTGTAGCGGCCTGAAGATGTACTGCTGGAGGTAGTCGGCGAACGAACGGCCGGATGCGCGTTCGATTATGACGGCCAGCAGCATGTAGCCGGTGTTGGAATACTCGTGGCGGGTGCCTGCAGGAAAAAGCAGGGCAGGCTTATATCTTGCCATCTTTTCGATCACGTCCTTGTTGGTTGCGATCTTGTGTTCGTCCCAATCCCTCCACATCGAATCGAGCGACATGTAGTCGGGCAGCCCCGAGGTATGATAGACCAGGTCGCTGATGGTAATGCCTTTGTAGAACGACAGCTCGGGAATATACCTGGTGAAGTCGTCGCTGACGGAGAGCTTTCCCTGATGCTGCAGCAGGGCTATGGCCATCGCGGTGAACTGTTTCGAACAGGAGGCCAGCTCAAAGATCGAACGCTCGTCCAGGGGGGCATTGGTTTCCCGGTTGGCCAGGCCATAGCTTTTCCTGAAAATCACTTTCCCGTTTTCCGCGAGCAATACATTGCCGTTGAACTTCCCCTCACGGTGCAGGCTTTGAAACATGCTGTCGGCAACCCTGGCGGGGAAGGCGTTCTGTGCATGCGCCGTAAAGGATGCAGGCAGTATACAAAGCAGGGAGCCATACAATAGTTTTTTCATTGTGCGTAAATTTTATGGCACAAAGAAAAAACGGGCAAGATCTCCCCGGCTGTGTTTTTTGACCAATGGCCCCTGCGCCCGGACACAAAGAGCGGCCGGGAGCAAAAGGCTTTTTTGTGTACAAATAGGGCTTTTTCGTCCCAATGTCTGATCAGGATCTCTTATTTCGCCCGATTTTTGATCTATGATACGCTGGTTATACAGGCACAGGGTCCGGATACTTCTTAATATACTTGCCTGGGGATTTCTTTTCAATGCGGCCTACAATAACAGCAGCAGCTACTATGCCGCCACGACAGCACAGACTTCTTTTGCGCTGCACGCAATCTGCTACAACCTGCTTTTCCTGGCGGTCAGCAGCATCAATACCTTTTGGCTGATGCCCCGGTATTTTATTACAAGGCGGTACGGGACTTATTGCTCCTTGGTGGGCGTACTGGCGCTGCTGTTTACGGTTGTCATAAGCCGTTACAATGTATGGATGACCGATCATTTTCCCGGGCTGGAGGACGGGCAATTTTCTTCCATCTCCATCAGCATGAAGACAGAAGATATGAGCTGGGCGGATTACTACCTGAGCGTGGCTCCTTCGGTGCTGCTGACCTTGTTTGTCTTTTCCATAGGCTTCCTGATGCAGGAGTATTTCCGGGTAAGGCAGCAGCAGGATATTATCGTCAAAAAGCAGGTAGAGTCGGAGCTCAGCCTGCTGAAGTCGCAGATCAACCCGCATTTCCTCTTTAATGTGCTGAACAGCATTTATGCCCTGTCGCTTAAAAAGTCGGACAACACACCCAATATTGTGCTCCGGCTTTCCGATATGCTGCGTTATATGCTGTATGAGGCCCGGCAGGAGAAGGTAGCGCTGGAAAAGGAGCTTGAGATGATCGAAAACTATATTGATATCGAAAAAGTGCGGATCGGCAGCGGGCAGCAGCTTTCCCTAACGGTAAATGGCGATCCTGCCGCCTACAGGATTGCACCGATGCTGCTGCTGCCTTTTGTCGAAAATGCAGTGAAGCACGGCATCGATTCTATGAGCGAGCATGCTTATGCTCATATTGCCGTTACGATAGAAGAGGGAATGCTGCAGTTCTATTGCAGCAATAACTTCAGGCAGCCAGGTGCCCAAAGGACGGGGGGGATCGGCCTGGAGAACGTCGGCAAGCGGCTGGAGCTTATTTACCCGGGCAGGCACAGCCTGCAGGTAAAGACGGAAAGCACTATTTTTACAGTAACCTTAACCCTAATGCTGAACTGATGAACTGCCTGATAGTCGATGATGAGCAACTGGCCCGGGAGGTGATCGAATCCTACGTGCAAAAGGTAGATTCCCTGCACCTGGTAGGGCATTGCAGCAATGCCATACAGGCCTTTGCGGCATTGAACAAAGAAAAAGTAGACCTGCTGTTCCTGGATATAAAGATGCCCGAAATGACAGGACTGGAGTTCCTGAAGGTATTGAAGCACCCTCCCAAGGTGATCATCACCACGGCTTTTCATGAGTACGCACTGGACGGCTTCGAGCTGGATGTCGTAGATTACCTGCTGAAGCCTATATCATTCAACCGCTTTATGAAAGCGGTCGATAAGCTGAAGCATTATGAAAGCTCCGCGCCGGCTGCCGCTTCCCGGGCGCCGCATACAGAAGCATTCTATGTGCGCAGCGACCGTAAGCTGATCCGGATCCATCCCGATGAGATCATCTTTGTTGAATCGCTCAAGAACTACCTCTGTATTTATACCGCCGCCGCCCAGAAAACGGTGGTGCACAGCACCCTTACCTACCTTGAAGAGCAGCTCCGGGATTTTTCTTTCATATACAGGGTGCATAAATCGTTCCTGGTAAATAAGCGTTTTATCGCCGAGATAGACAACGGTATCCTCAAGATGAGCTCCGGGCACGAAGTGCCGCTGGGCGGGCTGTACAAAGACGCCTTCCTGGAAGCCATGCGGATACTCTGACTGCAAGCCCCTGGTGAACCGGCAGGCGCATGGCAACGGAGCCATGCTAAGGGCCGCTTCCGGGAAACGAAAATGCCCCGCCGATCACGTAGGCGGTCTGCTGCAATACCGGCACGGAAGCAGAAGGCATCGGCCATGCGGCCCCCCGGAGCGCCGGCAATGCCTCGCCCGGATAGCCCAGCGTGGCGGAGAATTGCTGGTAATTACAGATAAGCAGGTGGGTGATCTGCCCGAAAGTACCTCCTTCCTCGTAAGCGCCCATGTTGTAGGGCGGCGGCCATGATGCAAGTTTGTAACCTGTCACGTCCTGTGTGTCGTTCCGGATAGCCTGGTCAAGCGGGTAGGCATCATACCATCCTGTATTGCTGCTGTCGCTCCAGGCATAAGGCTGCGTGGTGATCATGCTGAAGCCGTAATACGTTATTTCGATGACCTGGTCCGACTGCCCGTAGGGCAGCGGAAACAGGTCGATGTACACGCTGTCGGGAAGCAGGTAGCTGAAGGTGTCGGCCTCCGTTGCGTTCCAGGCAGTGCGGATCCGGATAAGATCGGGCCCCGTTTTTCTGATCTGCATCACGATGCGTATGGTCCGGTCCGTATTGTGCAGGTCATTGCTGATTCCTGTAAGCGGGTTCATCACCATGTAGCCCGGCTGGTAACCCGCCGATACCGCGCCTGTATTCGGGTCCACTGTTTTCATGCCTCCGTTCCCTGGGCCCGGCCGACCGGTATTGTTCTGCAGCTGCCGGACGGTCCAGGAGCCGTTGGAGGCCGAGTCGGCCAATGCGGTAACGGAGTGTACTTTGTCCAGGTAGGCCCGGAGGGCGGTTATCGTACCTGAACTATTGGGTGGCCGGTCGGGAAGCAGCGCTGAAAGGTCTTTTGCACAAGTCATGTCGGTATAGCTGAGGGGGGGCAGTCCTGCGGCTTCGCGCCCGCTCCAGCGGCTGCCGGCAACCACGTTGATGATATAATCCAGCTTAGTGCTGATCCAGGGACCGTATTGTGCCGCTGCGCTGTCTATCTGCGCTCCAGATATGCTCCCGAATGCAGACTCGTAGCTTTGCACCAGCTGCGCAGCTTCTTCCCGGGCGGCCAGGGTAACGTTGCTGAGCCTTTGCCGGTCGGCGCTGCTGAGGTTGTAATAAAGCGAGCTGATCACCTGGCTGTAGGCATTCGGGAACCCGCCCGGAGCCGAGAGCGCTGCCGTATAGGGCACGGTGCCTTTACAGGCGCGTGCGCTGATAAAATCGAATGTGCCCTGGTTGAACACGCCGCTGGGATTTTCGTAATACCACATCAGGTCGCCCTGTGCGGGGTAGGCAACCAGCTTCAGCCGGAGATCGTACCGGCCGGAAACAGCTGTGTTGATGGCATCCGTAAGCACGCTGAAAAAGGGTACCGCGATGCGCTGCGCTCCCGTATCCTGTACGGCGCAGGCTGTGGCAGCCCCGGTCAGCAGCTGGGAGAAGCCCGCCGGGAGAAACGCGGTAAGGCAGACCAGGCCGGCAGCGATATTTTTTAAGTGAAGCATCCTGTGCGCAAGGCGGATAAGATCAAAAAAGCAAGGCCCCGGAAAAGGGCCTTGCCTGAAGGAATAAGGAAAGCTTAGGCTTCCTGCATGCTTGCCCGTGTCTTTGCAGCGGATGCTACATTTGCGCCGCCGCCCGGGGGCGTAGCTACAGCGCCTGCGATCACGAAGGCAGTTTGCTGCAGTTGCGGTACACCCGTTAGTGCCGGCGAGGCGGAGAAAGTAACGGAGAAAGTGCTGTTGTCGGAGCCTTCCTGGTAGCTGCTGCTGTATGCCCCCTGGCTGAAGCTGCCCAGCTGGATAAAGCCGAACAGGGTCAGGTTGCCGCTTACATGTTCGCTCCAGGCCTGCTTAAAGCTTGAGAAATTGGCGTTCTTGTAAGTGATCGTAATAGTAGGATAATTGGCGATCAGCAGGTTGGTCAGCTGGCCAAAGTTGCCGCCTGCAGCCAGTGGCCCTAAGTTAAAGGGAGGAGCGGTAATGAATTTGAAACCGTCTACATCCTTGTTGCCGTTGGCAATAGCCTGTGCAATGGGATCGCCGTAATACCAGCCCTGGCTGGTGGCCTGCTGCCATGCCAGAGGCGCGGATGGCACCATGGAATAGCCGGCCCATGTCATCTGGATGCTGCAATCGGTGCTGGTTCCGCTCACTTCGCTCATATCGTAGCTGGCGCCGCCGGCTACGGAGAACCTGAGCACGGAACCTACAGAGAAGCCTGCCTGCCCTTCCACATGTACGCTGATCTGCCCGCCGGAAGCCGAAGAAGTGCTCATGCTGAGGGCGATCGTTCTGCTTTTGTTTTGCAGGTCGTTGCTGATCGACTGGGTCGGGTAGCTGATGCCATATCCCACCTGGTACTGGGGAGATACTACGCCTGTATTGGGGTTCACGGTCTGCATGCCGCCATTGCTGGCCGAAGGGTACTGCGTATTGGTCTTCAGGCTGCTGAGCATCCAGGCCCCGTACTGGAGGTTGTCGGAAAGTGCGTTCACAGGCTGCATGAGATTCAGATACACCGTCACATCCGTCAGCACCTGGGTGCCGGAGGCGGGCATTTTGGGCATAAGCTGGGCGAGATTGCGGGCCTGCGCCATCTGGGTATAGGTAAGCGGCGCGCTGGTACCCTTACCGCTCCATACAGAGCCCAGGATGTAGGAGATCACATAATCCTGCTTGGTGGTTACGCCCGCAGCCTTCATCTGGTCGTCCGTGATCGCCCCATAAGTGGTCTGGTAGTCCGAAACGATTGTCTGCGCCTGTTGGGATGCATTGGATTGAGCCTGGATCAGCTTCTGCTGGTTGGCATTACTTAATGAATACACAAGGCTGTTCAGCAACTGCGTATAGGCATTGGGGAAGCCGCCGGCACTGGACAACTTCGCGGAATTGGTAAAATCGCCCTGGGAAATAACTGCGCTCAGGTAGTCGAAGGTGCTCTGGTTAAAGACCTGGTTGGCGTTCTGCCAGTTCCACATAAAATCGCCTTGCGACGGATACTGGATGGAGAGCAGGGGCGATTTGAAAAAAGAAGATACGGCAGCAGTAGCTTTCTGCTGCAGGGCGGTATAAAACTGATTACCCCCCTCTTGAAGGAAATTTGCCATGGTTAATGCGTTTGAATATGGTTATTGGTTACGTACCTACTCTGTTGCGGCTTTTCGGTTCCCGCCGTTGTCAAATACTTTCAGATCTTAAGAGTTTTGGCGATACAAAGAAACGCCTGTTTACGGCCTTCCGGCAGCGTAATAGCACGGGTTTTGGAGTTCGGGTATTTCTACCTGCTGCAGGAACGTACCGGAGGATAAACGGCTTTTACTTTGCCATGCAATTCCTAATTTTGACCTTCCGGCTCCCGAAAACGGCCGGGTATAATGAAGCTGTATATTAAAAATATGGTCTGCAACCGCTGCAAGCTGGTTGTGAAGTCCGTGCTGGAAGAGCTGGGGCTGCACCCTGTTTCGGTGGAGCTGGGCGAGGCGGAGATTACAGAGCCGGGCATTGCGCCCGTTAAGGCGGCGCTGTTGGAGAAACTCAATGATCTGGGGTTCGACCTGATCGACGACAAAAGAAGCCGGATCATCGAGAAAATAAAGAATATCATCATCGACCTGGTGCATCACCGGGATAACGACCTGAAAACTAACTTATCGGAGGTGCTGGCCAAGGAGCTTCACCACGATTACAATTATCTTTCCCACCTTTTTTCTGAGGTAGAGGGCACTACCATTGAAAAATACTTCATTGCCCAGAAAATAGAACGGGTAAAGGAGCTGCTGGTTTACGACGAGCTCTCCCTGAGCGAGATCGCCTTCCGGCTCAACTATTCCAGCGTGGCCTACCTGAGCAACCAGTTCAAAAAAGTTACAGGACTTACCCCCAGCCATTTCAGGCAGATAAAGGAGCAGAAAAGAAAACCCCTGGACAGCCTGTAAATGTTACAAATCAATCCCCGAATAGTGTAACAGCTGCGGTGGCTTTTGTTGTCAATTTTGTACTGTAAAAACGAATACGGTATATGACAACGAATAATCACCAGCCTGTATTTCTTCCGCTGGAGAACGTGGAGAGCGAGCACTGCGCCCATATTGTTGATAAAGGTCTGGCGCAGGTGCCCGGTGTTACCGGCCATCGCGTGGAGCTCAACAACCGGAGGGCGGCCATTACCGTCAGCGATGCCGATGCGGTTGCTGCGGCGGTAAAAGCCATCAAAGACCTGGGTTATGGTGTGACGACCATAAAGCAGTCCTTTCCCGTATTGCAGATGACCTGTGCTTCCTGCGCCCTGAGCGTGGAAAGCATAATTAAGTCGGTAGAGGGTGTTGTAAGCGCTTCCGTAAACTTTGCCGCCGCTACTGTTGCGGTCGAATACCTGCCGGATATGACCGGCCCCGCTGCCTTGCGTAAGGTGGTGCAATCCATCGGGTACGACCTTTTGGCGGAAGAGGGGGAGTCCGGGCAGGAAACGCTGGAAGCCATTCACCAGGCCAGATACCGGCAGCTGAAAAAAAAGACACTGCTGGCGGTTATACTATCGCTCCCGGTAGTCGTGATCGGTATGTTCTTTATGAATATGCCCTATGCCAACCGGATCATGTGGCTCTTTGCTACACCGGTAGTCCTTTGGCTTGGAAAAGATTTCTTTATCAATGCCTGGAAGCAGGCAAGGCACCGGTCGGCCAATATGGATACTTTGGTGGCGCTGAGCACGGGAATCGCTTATGCCTTCAGCGTGTTCAATATGTTGTTTCCCCGCTTCTGGCATGAACGGGGCCTGCATGCGCATGTGTATTTTGAGGCTGCGGCCGTGGTCATAGCCTTTATACTGTTAGGCAGGCTCCTGGAAGAAAAAGCCAAAGGCAATACTTCGTCCGCCATCAGAAAGCTGATGGGACTGCAGCCCCAGACTGTGACCCTTGTCGGCGACGGCGGGCAGCAGCGGCAGGCAGCCGTAGCGGAGGTACGCGAGGGAGATACCATCCTGGTAAAACCCGGCGAAAAAATTGCCGTAGACGGTATGGTTATTTCGGGTAGCTCCTTCGTGGACGAAAGCATGCTGAGCGGCGAGCCGGTACCGGTTCGGAAAACGGAAAATGAAAAGGTATTTGCCGGTACCGTCAATCAAAAAGGCAGCTTCCGGTTCAGAGCTTTGAAAGTTGGCGGGGAAACTATGCTGGCCCGGATCATTAAGATGGTGCAGGATGCACAGGGCAGCAAAGCGCCCGTACAGAAGCTTGTCGATAAAATAGCCGGCGTATTTGTGCCTGTTGTAATCGGCATAGCGGTGCTCACCTTTGTTTTGTGGATGTGGCTCGGCGGACATAACGGCATAGTGCAGGGGCTCCTGGCGGCAGTTACCGTACTGGTGATCGCCTGCCCCTGCGCGCTGGGCCTGGCTACGCCTACCGCTATCATGGTAGGCGTAGGCAAGGGGGCCGCACAGGGCATCCTTATAAAGGATGCGGAAAGTCTTGAATCGGCCCGGAAAATAAACGTGGTTGTGCTAGACAAGACGGGAACCATCACCGAAGGCAGGCCACAGCTGACGGGCATTGCATGGCTGGAGGAGAAGGATGAGCTGAAAAGCGTCCTGCTGAGCATGGAAAAGCAGTCGGAGCATCCCCTTGCAGATGCAGTAACGCAGTATCTCGCTGATGCCGGAACGGTTTCGGTATCGGACTTCGAAAGCATTACCGGCAAGGGTATTAAAGCAACGGCAGCGGGGCAAACATATTTCGCAGGCAGCGAAAGACTGCTGCTCGAAAACAATATTCCTGCGGCGGATGAATTAAAACGGCAGGCAGCGCAGTGGAGCAGCCGGTCAGAAACGGTGATCTGGTTTGCCAGCAGGGAAAAAGCGCTGGCCGTGCTGGCTGTTTCAGACAGGATAAAAGAAACCTCTGCGAAGGCTGTCCGGCAGCTGCAGGAGATGGGCATAACGCTGTATATGCTTACCGGCGATCATGAAGCCGCCGCCAGAGCAGTTGCAGGCCAGGCAGGCATCCTGCATTATAAAGCAGGAATGCTGCCGCAGCATAAAACGGAATTCATAAAAGAGCTGCAGCGGCAGGGCCATACAGTGGCTATGGCTGGCGACGGCATCAATGACAGTGCGGCCCTGGCCGCGGCAGACGTGAGCATAGCCATGGGCAAAGGGAGCGACATTGCGATGGACGTTGCCAAAATGACCCTTATCTCTTCCGACCTTGTTAAAATACCGCAAGCTATACGGCTTTCCCGGCAAACGGTGGCAGCCATACGGCAAAACCTTTTCTGGGCATTTGTCTATAACATCATTGGTATTCCCCTGGCGGCAGGTATACTTTATCCCCTCAACGGCTTCCTGCTGAATCCGATGATAGCGGGAGCGGCCATGGCATTCAGCAGTGTGAGCGTGGTTGCCAACAGCCTAAGGTTAAAATGGAAAAAATAAATGATAACACAATAAAGCAAAGATCAAAATGGAAAACAACAGTAAAAAACTTCGGTTCAGAACCAACATTAACTGCGGCGGCTGTGTTGCAACGGTAAAGCCCCACCTTGACAGCGTTGTGGGCGACGGCCGATGGGAGGTAGATACTGCCGGCAAAGACAAAATACTTACCGTTCACCCGGGCCAGATTACCCCCGAAGAGGTGATGGACGCTGTACAAAAGGCGGGCTTCAGAATCGAATTGTCAGACTAATAAAAACGTTTCAATATGAAAAAGATAGTCCTCGCGCTGGCCATATCGCTGTGGGGTTACGCAGCATCGGCGCAAGACACGGACCGGATCCTGGATCGCTATATTACGGTAAAGGATGCGCTGACCGACGGCGACAGTAAGGCGGCCGCAGGGGCCGCCGCCGCTCTGCGGGAAACCATACAGGCCGGGCCTGCATTTGACGGGAAAGAAGGGTTGCTGAGCGCCGTCGGGAAAGTGGCGGGCACGGGCGATATAGAGCAGCAGCGGCTCGCATTTGCCGCCATCTCGGCCCCTTTATGGAAGCTGGTCCGCCAGGGCAGTAACCCTGGCCGCGAAGTGTACTACCAGTATTGCCCCATGAAAAAAGCATACTGGCTGAGCTATGAAAAGGCGATCAGGAACCCTTATTACGGCGCTTCCATGCTTACCTGCGGAAAGGTGGCTGAAACCGGGAAATAATTTTGCTTCACGGCCGGGCGTAAGCGGCGCCCGGCTTTCTTTTTAAAAAACAAAAAAATGCAATCTAAAAGCTTTGGTCGTAAAAAATGGCTGCTGTTAATAACGATGGTCATGTTTGTATTGCAGGCAGCCCTTGCCCAGAAAGTAGTACGGTACGACCTGTATGTGAGGGATACCATTGTGCATTATGCCGGTAAGGACAAAAGGGCGATCGCTGTAAACGGGCGGATACCGATGCCCACGCTCACCTTTATGCAGGGAGATACAGCCGAGATCGTAGTGCACAACCAGTTAAAGGAAAATACTTCGCTACACTGGCATGGGGTGTTCCTGCCCAACAGGGAAGACGGTGTACCTTTTCTTACGCAGATGCCGATAGCGCCGGGGGCCGCCTATACCTATCGTTTCCCTGTGATTCAGCACGGTACCCATTGGTATCACTCTCATTCCGGGCTGCAGGAGCAGATCGGGATGTACGGGAGCTTTGTAATGCTGAAAAGGCCGGATGACAGCACCTTCAGGAAAGGGATCGACGACCTCCCGGCCATACCGGTTCTGTTGAGCGAATGGACCAACCTGAAACCGGAGAACGTGCATCGCATGCTGCATAATGCTACCGACTGGTTCGCGATTAAGAAGGGAGCTGCTCAAAGCTATGCCGAAGCGGTTAAAGCCGGCCACTTCATGACAAAGGTCCGTAACGAATGGAAGCGGATGCTGGCTATGGATGTAAGCGATGTATATTATGATAAGGTGCTGATGAACGGAAGCGCGGCTACCATGCTCGACAGCATGGACGGAAAGCCGTTAAAGGCAGGCAGCAAGGTCCGTCTGCGCATTGCGAATGGCGGAGCTTCTTCCTATTTCTGGCTGCGGTATGCCGGCGGGAAAATAACGGTAGTGGCCGCTGACGGTAACGATGTGGAGCCTGTGGAGGTAGACCGGCTGCTCATTGCCGTTTCGGAAACGTACGATGTGGTAGTAACGATCCCGGAGGAAAATACGGCTTATGAATTTATGGCTACGACCGAAGACCGTACAGGCTCTGCCAGCTACTTTATCGGTAGCGGCAGAAAGCAGCTTGTGGCGCCGCTGCCGCGCCTGAAATATTTCGAAGGCATGAAGATGATGAACGGCATGATGAAAATGAACGGTGACCTGGACGACATGGGTATGAGCATGTCCCTGAATCAGATGGATATGAACGCGGTCATGTACCCTGAGCTTACGGGCGAAGCTCCCCGGAAACATAGCAGGCACGAGATGCACGATGCAGGCGGAGCGCGTAGCGACAGCAGGCACCAGCATGCCGGGAGCAGCATCGTAACCCTGAATTATGCAATGCTTAGGTCGCCGGGAAGCACGGCATTGCCGGCAGAGGCGCCTGTAAGGGAGCTGAGGTTCGTGCTGACGGGAAATATGAACCGCTACGTGTGGAGCATGGATAACAAGGTGCTGGCCGAAAGCGACAAGATACTTGTAAGAAAGGGGGAAATACTTCGGATAACGCTCTACAATAACTCCATGATGCGGCATCCCATGCACCTGCACGGGTTCGACTTCAGGGTACTGAACGGACAGGGCAGCCATGCACCGCTTAAAAATGTGCTGGACATCATGCCTATGGAAACCGATACCATAGAATTCATGGCCAATACCGAAGGCGATTGGTTCTTCCATTGCCACATACTTTATCATATGATGTCCGGCATGAACCGGGTATTTGCCGTGGACGATTACCGGAACCCCTTGCTGCCCGATAAAAATAAAGCGTACCGGATGCTGCAGCGGGAAAGTAACATGCTGCACTTCATGGCGCAGAACGATTTTGCAACTAATGGCAACGACGGAGAGGCCATGCTGCAGAACGCAAGATGGAGTCTGGGCGCGGAATGGCGGCTCGGGTACAGCAAAATGCACGGATATGAAGTGGAAACCCACCTGGGCCGCTATATCGGGCGGATGCAATGGTTGATGCCTTTCATAGGGTTCGACTGGCGATACCGGAAAGCGGGAATAGCCGCGCACGAGCAAAACCTGTTTGGCCAGGAAAACAGGAAAGATAACAGGGCCGCGGTAAGCCTGGGTGTAATGTATACGCTCCCTATGCTGGTCAGCTTCCAGGCCGAAGTATATCATGACGGTATTGTACGCCTGTCGCTGATGCGCGAAGATATCCCGGTTTCTCCAAGGCTGAGAGCGGGATTTATGTTCAACTCCGACCTGGAGTATATGGCCGGCCTGCGTTATATACTGAACAAGAACATAGGTATCCGCGCACATTACGACAGCGATATGGGGTGGGGAGTAGGAGTGGCGTTAAACTATTAGCGCCGGTTATGTGAAGGTGCGGCTCTGCTGCAAAAGAAAATCCCTGATTTTCCCGCTCCGGAAAGCACAGGCGAAGAATACGATCAACATTCACCGTTTTTTTGGCTGCTGGAGGAAGAAGTTGCGGGCATTAATTATGGAAACGCTATCAGGCTCAGGACAGCACAGGAGTTTGCGGACTCCCTGCACCTTCATCCCAATTACCTGAACAGGATCCTTAAAAAAGAACGGGACAAAATGTTAGCGCCCATATCAAGGGGCGGCTTCCGGATGAATGCAAAGCCCTTCTTTTACAGACCACCTGGACCCTGGAGCAGATCAGCTACGCCGTAGGCTTTCGGACCAGCCTAATTTCAATCTCTTCTTCAAGAAAAATACGGGCTTTACCCCGACCGCTTTCAGGAGAGCGGTTTAATTACTATCCTGGAAGCTTCAGTGCAAGATGCCCGGGCGCTTATCTCTCTCCCGGCGGGTGGTATAACGGCAAACAATTATGCCTGGCAGATGTTTCTAATCTGCGAAGGCGGTCAGGTATGGGCCGCCCCGTCAATTAAAGAGTATCCATGCAGGCAAAAAAGAAAAGAAGGCTTTTCATCTGGGGAACAATATTGGTGGCGCTGATTGCAGTCAGGCTGTCCTTGCCTGCTATCGTGCTTCATTATGCCAATAAGGTCCTTGCCGGCATGGACGGCTACTATGGCCATGTAAATGACATCGACATAGACCTGTATCGCGGTGCATACCAGCTCGACAGCCTGTATATCAACAAGCAGGATTCCGCATCGGGGAAACAGACAGGATTTTTTAGGGTAAAGAAAATAGACCTTTCCATAGAGTGGAAGTCCCTTTGGCAGGGATCCCTCGTTGGCGAGCTGGAATTTCAATCCCCCAGTTTAATTTTTACCAAGGACAAAACGGAGATCGGTCAGGTGGCAAAGGATACCAATGATTTCAGGAAAGTGCTGAAGCACTTCATGCCGCTGAAGATCAACCGCTTTTTAGTAAACGGGGGCAGCATTCATTATATCGATTATACGGCCAGCCCCAAAGTGGATATAGCATTGCACAACGCGTATATACTGGCGCAGAACCTTAAGAACACCGCCGACAAAAAGGAGAAGCTCCCTTCAGATGTGGTGGCCAGGGCAAATGCCTATGAAGGAAGGCTTGATATGAAAATGAAGCTGGACGCAATGGCCGACAAACCGGCCTTTGACCTTTCGGCCGAAATACGCGGAGCCAACCTTGTTTTGTTAAACGACTTTTTCAAGGCATACGGGAAATTCGACGTCAGCAGGGGAAGTTTTGGCCTGTATACAGAATTTGCCGCAACCGGGGGAAAGTTCAAGGGATATGTAAAACCCATTATCAAAGACCTGAAGGTAAAAGGGCTGGAAGACCGGAACGATAATTTTTTCCAGAAAGCCAAGGAAACCGTTGTGGACGCGGCCGCTTTTGTATTGAAGAACCATAAGAAAGAGCAGCTTGCCACCAAGATCCCCGTCGAAGGAACATTTAGCAATCCTTCGGTAGACAGCTGGGAAGCGGTTTGGGAAGTATTACGCAATGCCTTTATCGAAGCTTTAATGCCAAGCATCGATAATGAAATTGACCTGAGCTCGGTAGCAGAAGTGCAGCCGGAGGAAAAGAAAAAAGGCTTCTTCAAAAAGATATTTTCGGTTTTCGATAAAGAGGATAAAAAGCCCCAAGCCGGCCTCGGAAAATATAGTACCGCCACAGGGAAGCAGGGTGAGGATTAAGGTGTTGTTTTAGCGGCTGCGGCTCTGTCTTTTTATTGCCGCTCCCGCCGCGAATATATTCGCTCCTCTTACGAAAAATAAAAAACCTTCGCTTTCGCGAAGGCTTTGTTGTCGGGACGACTGGATTCGAACCAGCGACCCCTTGCACCCCATGCAAGTGCGCTACCGGGCTGCGCTACGTCCCGAAAAACTTACTCCGGTTTCGATTGGGTGGCGAAGGTAGGGAAAATTTTCATTTTTCCATCACGAAAAAAGAAATAATCTTTGCAACCGTAAAAAAAATATGCAAACGGTAGCCCTGCACCCCCACCAGAACCGCTTCCGGCAGCTTGCTGCCTGTGTGCTGATCCCGACCTATAACAATGCCTCCACCCTGGCATCGGTGATCCGGTCGGTGGCCGAATATACGGAACAGGTGATCGTGGTGAACGATGGCTCTACCGATAACACCGGGGAGATCCTGGCGCAGTTCCCCTTTGTACAAAAGCTGAGCTACACTCCCAACAGAGGCAAGGGCAATGCCCTGCGGCAGGGTTTCCGGTTTGCCCTGCAGCTGGGCTATCGCTATGCGATTACTATCGACAGCGACGGGCAGCATTATGCCCACGACCTGCCCGCCTTCCTGGACGCCGCCGAAGCGTTGCCCGGCGCGCTCATTATCGGCGCCCGCAATATGGACCAGGCGCATATCCCCGGCAAGAGCAGTTTCGGTAACAGGTTCTCCAACTTCTGGTTCTGGGCAGAAACGGGTATACGCCTTCCCGATACGCAGTCGGGCTACCGGCTCTACCCGCTGAAGCCTATGGAGCGGATGAGGTTCTTTACCCGTAAATACGAGTTCGAGATAGAAGCGCCTGTCCGGATCGCCTGGAAGGGGGTGCCGGTCATCAGCGTGCCGGTATCGGTATATTATCCGCCGGCGGCGGAACGTATTTCGCACTTCCGCCCGTTCAGGGACTTTGCCCGGATCAGCATACTCAATACCTTCCTTTTTCTTATAGCCATCCTCTGGATCCATCCGCGCAACCTATTCCGTAAGCTAACCCGCAAAGAAGGCTGGCGCGACCTTTGGCGCCGGGTTATTGTAAGAGAAGAAGAGAGCAACCAGCGCAAAGCCTCCAGCATCGCCTTCGGGATTTTTATGGGTATAGTGCCGGTATGGGGCTTCCAGCTTGCCATAGGCATTCCCCTGGCTATGTATTTCCGCCTGAACAAAGCGCTCTTCCTGCTGGCTGCCAACATCAGCATTTTTCCTTTCACACCGGTTATCTGGGCATTGAGCCTGTTAACGGGAAAATGGTTGCTGGGCTATCATGACCTCAGTTTGAAATGGAAGTATATTTCCCTGCAGCAGTTCAAGGAAGCAGGCCTTTCTTTTTTTCTGGGCGGTGGCGTCCTGGCAGTGGTGGCCGGTATGGCTGCCTACCTGGTAGCGCTCCTGCTGCTCACCCTGTTCCGCCGGAAACCTGCTGTGCGGTAAGCAGGCAATTGTTAAAAATATGCTTACCCAGAACCTATAATAAAGACTGCTGTTTAATTACCGGACCACAATCAGCAGTTTATGAAAGCTATTCTTGCAGGCGGTATGTTCCTGTTGCTGTTTTTTACCCTGCAGCCTGCGGTTGCCCAGGATGTACTGAAAGCCGAACAGCCGCCCAGTATCATGAAATATCTTATCGGGCAGGCGCCCGAATATTCGGTAATGGTCAAGGCGCTGAACACCTCCGGCCTGGACGAGAACTTTTCGGGACCGGGACCGATCACTTTATTTGCACCCCGGAACAAGGCATTTGACGTGTTGCCGGCCGGAACGGTCGATAACTGGCTGAAGCCGGAGCAAAAAGACTCCCTGAAGAAAATACTGACCTACCACGCCGTAGCGGGCAACTGGCCGCTGAAAGACCTGGAGCAGCAGATCAAGGCGTCGGGAGGCGAATTCTTCCTGGCTACGCTGGGCGAGGGCGGACGGGTTTCTTTTGTGCTGGTAGGCGGCAAAGTGGCGATCAAGGACAAGCAGGGATTCAAAACCGTGCTGGAAACACCTGCCGCCGCTCCCAACGGGATGATCTACAGCATCGACAAGCTGCTGCTTCACTGATGTTGCCCCGGCCGCAAAAGTAAGCGCGGTACAGCCGGGGATAATTATAATTCCGATTACTTGATGTAACTTTGAAGAGCGGCGATGAGGCCGCTCTTTTTCGTATTCTTAAGACCATTTTGTGCAAACGAACGAACGTATTTCCGTATTTGATATTTTTAAGATAGGAGTGGGTCCCAGCAGCTCGCATACCCTCGGACCCTGGAAAGCTGCGCTTGCCTTCCTGGATACCCTGAAGCAGCGGCATGGCTTGGACCGGGTTGCTTCGGTACAGGTGCTGCTCTACGGCTCCCTGGCCAAGACCGGTCGCGGCCACGGTACCGATGTGGCCGTAATGCTGGGGTTGTGCGGCGAAGACCCGGTTACCTTTGATGTCAACAAGATCGACAGTACGATACGTACGCTGCGCGAACAGAAAGTGATGAGCCTTGCAGGGCAGCGGGAGATACCCTTCGACCCCGACCGCGACATAGCGTTCCTGATGACGGAATCCCTGCCGTACCATCCCAATGCGCTCACGTTCCTCTGCAGCCTGGATGACGGTAATTCCATTGCCGAAACCTATTATTCCATCGGCGGCGGTTTCGTGGAAAAAGAAGGACAGCCCAAAGGCGGTGGGCAGTCAGCTGAGCTGTACTTCCCCGTAGACAATGCGCAGGATCTGTTGCACTGGTGCATTAAGACGGGCCTGAGCATTTCGGAGATCGTCATGGAGAATGAGCTGGCCTGGCGCAGCGAAGCGGAAACCCGCGCCGGCCTGATGAAGATATGGCATACGATGAAGGATTGTATTTACCGCGGCTGTCACCGCGATGGCAAGCTGCCGGGCGGGCTGGATGTATCGCGCCGCGCCGCGCCCCTCAACCGCCGTTTGCTGAAGGGAAAAAGCTATAGCGATTATGAATCCTGGCTGCAGGCCATCCGCGAGGGCGGCAGCAATTTCCAGTATATCCTGGATTGGGTAAGCTGTTTTGCGCTGGCGGTCAATGAAGAGAATGCCTCCTTCAGCCGGGTAGTGACGGCGCCGACCAACGGGGCGGCCGGCGTAATACCGGCAGTGCTGCAGTACTATGTGGCCTTCTGCGACGGTCATGACGAGGAGAAGATCATGCAGTTCCTGCTCTGCGCCTCCGAGATCGGGAGCATCTTTAAAAAAGGGGCGACCATATCGGCGGCAATGGGCGGATGCCAGGCCGAAATCGGGGTATCTTCCGCGATGGCGGCCGCCGCGCTTACCGAGTGCCTGGGCGGCAGCGTACGCCAGTGCCTGATGGCTTCCGAGATAGCCATGGAGCACCACCTGGGGCTTACCTGCGACCCGGTGGCCGGCCTGGTGCAGGTGCCCTGCATTGAGCGCAACACTATGGGAGCTATCAAAGCCATTACGGCGGCGCAGCTGGCTTTGCAGAGCAACCCGTACCAGGCCCGGGTGTCGCTGGATGCTGTAGTGAAGACAATGTGGGAAACCGCCCTTGATATGAATACGAAATACAAGGAAACCGCAGACGGCGGCCTTGCGATCAATATCCCGCTCGGGTTGAGCGAATGCTGACCGTCAGCCCAGGTCCATCCGGATCCGCCAGTTTTTGGGATAATAGTTGTTCATCCGGTTGGACAGCCACTTGCCCCAGCCCAGCCCCAACCCTTCGTATGTAACAAGGCCCCATCCCTTAACAGGATGGTCTTTACGGATCTCTTCTTTCTTCAGGAAGAGCAATGCCTCTTCCCGGCTTACTTCCAGGCCGGGAACCCGGGAAGATATATGTACGCTCAGGGCCAGCTCCTGGTCCGGCACAAGGTCCTTGCCGGCGATCTTTCCCAGCGCCGTCCCCGTTTTCCGGATCCGCAGCAGGGACTGCAGCCTTTCCAGTTCGGGTACATGGCTGTTGTGGACTGCATAGTACGCCCCCTGGCGCTCAATGGCCCTGAAATCCGCATCCAGCCAGGTCTTCCAGCGTCCGGTTTCATCTTTTGTTTTGGATGCGCCGCCTTTATGCCTGGCTTTCCGGACCGGCGCGGCCTCTGTTTCAGCTTCCTCTTTGCGAAACGCGGCAAGGAAAAAGCCTTCTCCCCGGAGCTGCCAGGGATAAAAGCGGTAGCCCGGCGCCTGCGCTGCCCCCGCGCGGGTCACCGTAATGTTCCAGGCCGGATCTGCGGGAATCTCCAGCGGGGCGAGCTGCATATGGTCGCAAAGCCAGCCGGCTACCTGCTCATTCTCTTCAGGCGAATAGGAGCAGGTAGCGTACAGCAGGACGCCGCCCGGCTTTAATGCGGGCAAGGCATCTGCAAGGATGCGCTTCTGCCGCTCGCTGCAGAGCTTTACATGCTCCGCCGACCATTCGTCTATGGCGGCTGCATCTTTGCGCCAGAGGCCGGAGCCGGTACAGGGCGCATCCACCAGCATCAGGTCAAAATAATCCGGCAGCCGTGCAAAATCCTGCGGGTCGTTATGAGTTACCCAGGTATTCATCTGGCCCCAGCGGCTCATGTTCTCGGCCAGTACCGAAGCCCGCGCCTGGATCACTTCGTTGGAGATCAGGAGATCTTCTTCCTTCAGCAAAGAAGCCAGCAGGGTGCTTTTGCCGCCCGGTGCAGCGCATAGGTCCAGTACCTTAAGCGGCTCCTGCGCAGGGAGCACCAGGCTGCGGCAGGCATGCTCCACGAACATTGAGGAAGCCTCCTGTACATAGTAGGCGCCTGCATGAAACAAAGGATCGAGCGTAAATACAGGGCGTTCGGCAAGGTAGTAGCCTTGCCCCGACCAGGGTACTGCTGCAGCGCCGCCTGCTGCAGCGCCGGCAGGCTTACGGGGGTTAAGCCTTACCGAAGTAACTGCGGGTTGCTGATGGGCCTGTATTACTGCAGCAGGGTCCAGCCTGCCGTAACCAGGCACTTCGCTGATCTGTGGAATGATATGCGCTAACTTGTCGGTCAAATCTCAGGTTTTAAAGAGTGGCTACAGCCCTATGCCCAGTCCCATCTGGAACAGCTCCGCATTGGCCATATGGGTTTTGAGGAGGGCGGAAAAAAATACTTCCTTTACCGGTCCTTTTTCTTTTTGCACCAGGTAAAAGTTACCGCCGATCTTCTGGTAGATCTTTTCTTTCTGCTCGTCCATCCGGTGCAGGTAATATCCTGCCTGGAACAGCAGGCCCAGGCGCCCTACCAGGAATTCGTTGCCTAAAAAGACGGCCACCTGGGTGGAGCGGGAACGTTCCGACCCCTCAAAGTGTTCGATGCTTTTCAGCTTGGCATATTTAGCGGTATTGTAATAGTAGTCGATACCGCCCAGCACCTTGTTCTTGCTCCAGTATCTTTTGCTGGCGAAGGCTTCGGCAATATATACGGGATACAGGGGGCCGTCGGCAGGGTTGCTTTCGATAAAGCCGGCGCCTATTCGGGCATGTACCAGCCAGCGGCTTTTGAGGGGCAGCAGGCGGCGCCGGATCTTTTCAGGCCGGGAGGTAACGGGAAAGTAGCGCAGGCCTATGTGCGCCCCGTACATGTTGATGCCGAGGTTGGGCTGCTGGAAGGCTGCGTTGGATACATGCGAAAAATTAAGCCCCGCCTGGATATCCCAGTGCTCGTTAATGCTCCAGCGTATATCTGTGGAAAAAGGGCTTACATTGTTCCAGTGGCCTCCGATCGCTACGTTCAGCGTATCGGGTTCAGGCAGCCGCTCGTAGGGCTTGGTAGTGTAGCCTACGCCCATGCCCGCCCTTATCGTCCACTCGAACCTGCCGCTGCGGATGATGGGCAGCTGGATGTTGGGAAAAATACCGAATACCTGCCCATAGACTTGGGGCATGTTGTAGTTGTTGTAATAGAAGCCGATGCCTACCTGGGGATAGTTCCTGCGCTGCTGCCAGTCTTTCTGGCCGTATGTTTTTTTGACCAGGTTGATCTCGAAGGAATAGGAGCGCTCGGGAATAGGCCCCCGGAACTTTGCATTGTGCCGGATCATTTTGCCCGCCATGATATTGCTTTCGATACCGAATCCGCTCCAGGCGGGCTGCTGCTGCGCCGCGGCAGAAAGCGAAAGCAGAATGACCATGGAGAGCAGAAGCTGGCGCATAGGCTTATTGGTAAATTTTGTAGTTGGCCAGTTTCCACAACTGCAGCCTGTGCTGCAGCGATACCCGGAGCACGCCGCGTCCGTATTTCATGCTCCTGCTGAAGTTAATGCTGGAAGCTTCTTCAAAATACTTGGTCGGGCAGGTGATCTCTGCAATTTCGAACCCTTTCATGAATATCTGCGACAGCATTTCATTGTCAAAAACGAAGTCGTCGTTGTTGGCCATGAAGTTGATGCTGCGGAGCACCTCGCCCGAGAATGCGCGGTATCCCGTATGATATTCGCTCAGCTTCTGGCCGATCATTACATTCTCGAAAAAGGTCAGGAAGCGGTTAAAGATGTACTTATACATAGGCATGCCGCCTTTCAGCGCTCCCTTGCCCAGGATACGCGAGCCCAGCACTACAGGGTAGAGGTCGTTGGCAATGATATGGCACATGGAGGGGATCAGCTTGGGCGTATACTGGTAGTCGGGGTGCAGCATGATCACGATATCCGCGCCCAGCTCAAGGGCTTTGGTATAGCAGGTTTTCTGGTTGCCGCCATAGCCTTTGTTCTGTTCGTGACGGATGATATGACGGATGCCCAGCTTCCGGCCCACCTCGGAAGTGTCGTCCTTGCTGTGGTCGTCCACAAGCACGACTTCATCCACGATGTCAAACGGAATTTCTTTATAGGTTCTTTCCAGGGTGAGCGCTGCGTTATAAGCGGGTAGTACTACTACAATTTTTTTACCGTTGAGCATTAATATGAGTAATAAATAGGATCAATATTTCTTGGATCAGCCTGTGCGCTTAAGCTGCAGGCGTGTATTTAAGCCTGGCCGGCCGGCTGCATACCCGTAACCACCAGGTTGCTGGTTGCTTTCGACAGCAAAATACCGCTTTCATTGTAAACGTGTACCTCTGCGTTGATGATCTTTTTGCCCTGGCGGATGATCTCGGCTACTGCCGTAATCCTTTCCCCGGCCGGGGCTGCATACAGGAAATCGAGGTTCAGGGATACGCTGGTATAATGACTCTGCGCTTCCAGGGATACCACCGCCCAGCCGATCGCCTCGTCAATTACCAGCGACATCATACCCCCGTGGATATTTCCAAAAGGGTTGCACATTTCCGGCCGTACCAGTACCGAGATTGCCACCTTTCCCCGCTCTGCCGACTCCAGTCTGGGCTTCAGCCAGTTGCCGGCCGGGGATCTCGAGTTGTCCACCTCCTTGCCTACCATTCCCTGAATTACTTCCAGAATCTTTGAGACCATTTTGTATGCAGCAGAATTTTAAACGTGCAAAGCTACAATCTATTATCTTTGTTTCCTCTAAAAAATCACAGATTATATGACTATCACGCAATTGGAATATGTGGTGTCTGTCGCTACCTATAAAAGCTTCGTGGCTGCAGCCGAAAAAAGCTTCGTAACGCAGCCTACGTTGAGCATGCAGATCCATAAGCTGGAAGAAGAGCTGAATGTAAAGCTCTTTGACCGGAACAAGCACCCCATTGCTACCACCGAGGTAGGAGAGGAGATCGTAAAGCAGGCCAAAGTGATTCTTGCGGAAGCCGCCAAGATCCAGGAGCTGATCCAGCACCGCCAGGGTACGGTTGCCGGCAGTTTCCGGGTGGGCATTATTCCCACGCTGGCCCCTTTTATCCTGCCCCAGCTGCTGGAAAACCATGCCAAGGCGCATCCCGACCTGAAGCTGGTGGTTACGGAGCTGCAGACCAAAGATATCATACGCAAGCTGAAGGATGATGAGCTGGACTGCGGTTTGCTGAGCACGCCGCTGGAAGACAGCCATATCAAGGAGTATCCCTTGTTTTATGAATCCCTGGTCGCTTATTTCGGCAAAGACGAGCCGGCGCTGAAAAAACGGACGGTTACACCGGACGATATCGACCTGAAGCGGATATGGATGCTGAACGAGGGCAACTGCCTGCGCAACCAGATCATCAACCTCTGCAGCGAGCATGTGGAAAAGATACAGGAAAGCCGGCCCTATCAATATGAATCCGGTAATGTGGAAACTCTGCGTAAGATGGTCGATAAAAACGGCGGGGTAACGATATTGCCCGAGCTGGCTACTTTCGAATTCACGGAAGACCAAAGCGAGAATGTACGCTATTTCGACGGAGAGGAGCCGGTAAGGGAAATCTCGCTGGTAACCAACGACCATTTTGTACGCCTTACCGTGCTGCAGACTCTCATGGATGAAGTGCTGAAGCTGGTCCCCGAAAAAATGAGGGTACAAAAGAAGAACCGCAAGATACTGCGTATCCAGGCTGCGAAGCTGTGACCCGCCCAGAGCGGATATCGAATATAAAAGCAAAGGCGCCGGTTACCGGCGCCTTTTGCCCATCGGGATATATATGGAAGCCATAAAATGATGGCCGGACAGCTTTGATCCGGGCCGGTCTGCTACCGGTGCTTATTGATAGTGCTGTCCATGTGCTGTTGCTCGGAAGGACTGCTGTTGTTGGGCTGGTTGGATTTATAATTATCCATTTTCCGGTCTTTTTCTTCGCTTCTCTTTCTGCGGCTGCTGTCTTTGTCCTTTTTACGGTTCTTCTGATCTCTGTCAGAGGTATCCTTCCGCTGCATATGTTGTTGTTCGGTCCTGTTCTTTCCCTGCTGCTGCGTATATCCCTGTTGTGGTACCGAACCAGCTATTACCGTTGCGGCCGCTATTAAAATGAGGTGTTTCATAAAAGCTGCTGGTTTTAGTGAATAATGGTGCTTATGTAATATTAAGAAAGCAAAAAACATGCCCCGGACTATCGGGGTTCAGTATCAGCGGCTTAACTTTTTTGTTCATAATCTGCCGGGGAATTTTATGCAAAATCTGTAGGCGTTCGTCCCCAGCACGGCCCTGATGCCCCCATCCGGGTGGTCTTATAAGGGCAGAGTGGAAAATAAGTTAAAATAATACCCTAATTTCGGCCTTGTTTTAACATTGCCTGTGGCAATGATCCTGTTGATTTATAATCTTGTTTCTCTTGACTTTTGAGGATTTTCAATTAGACGACGATGTGCTGGACGGTATCCATGCCATGGGGTTCCGTAACCCTACGCCGATCCAGCAGCAGGCTATACCGTTGATCCTGGAAGGTAAGGACCTGATCGCCTGCGCCCAGACCGGAACCGGTAAAACGGCGGCTTTTATGTTGCCTTTGCTGCAAAAGATACTGCGGCTGCCGGCCGATGGTATCAATACGCTTATCCTGGTGCCGACCCGGGAGCTGGCCATCCAGATCGACCAGCAGGTGGAGGCTATGGGGTATTACCTGGATGTAAAATCGATTGCAGTATACGGCGGCGGCAGCGGTACCGGATGGGTACAGCAAAAGCAGGCCCTGACCAAGGGCGCCGACATCATTATCGCTACGCCGGGCCGGCTCATCGCACAGATGCAGATGGGCGGGATGGATTTCTCCAAAGTGCGGCACCTGGTGCTGGACGAAGCCGACCGCATGCTGGATATGGGGTTTTACGACGATATCATTAAGATTGTGAGCGCGCTGCCTGCCGACCGCCAGACCTTATGCTTCAGCGCTACAATGCCTCCCCGCATCCGCAAGCTGACCACTCAAATACAAAAGACCCCCCTGCAGATCAACATTGCCATTTCCAAGCCGGCCGAAGGCATCCGGCAGCTGGCTTACATGGCGCACGACGAGCAAAAGCATAAGCTGGTGCTCCAGCTGCTGAAAGAAGGCAATTACCGCTCTGTAATCATCTTTTCGTCCAGTAAAGAAAAGGTAAAGAAGATAGAAGGCGAACTGAGGCGTGCAAAGATCAATGCCAAGGCTTTTCATTCCGATCTGGTTCAGGAAGAAAGGGAGAAGCTGATGCTCGCCTTTAAAAACCAGAAGATTGATGTGCTGGTAGGCACTGATGTGCTTTCGCGCGGCATTCATGTGGAAGGGATCGACCTGGTGCTGAATTATGACGTGCCGCCCGATCCCGAAGATTATGTGCACAGGATCGGCCGTACGGCAAGGGCAGCCAGCACGGGTACGGCTATCACTTTTATCAATGAGAAGGATGTACGGCGTTTTGGCTTTATCGAGAAGCTGATCGAACGCGAAGTGGAGAAGCTCCCGCTGCCGGAAGGGTATGGCCCGGCGCCTGAGTATCGTGTGCGGCACGGGCATCCGGTGGTGAAAGGGGGGCATGCGCAGCCGGGCCAGAATGCGGGCAAAGGCGGCGGAAAGGGTAAAAAGCACTTCAAGCACAAACCGAAAAAGAAAAGCTCCGGGGGAGGCCAGGGAAATAATAAGCCCGCTGCTTCCTGATGCGCCCGGCAGGGGCAGCTAATATGCTGCCTTATGCCCTTCCTGCAGCAGGGCTTACCGGCCGAGATAAAACTTCATGCCTACGTTGAAGTTGGAATTACGATAAGCGCTCCCGTCGACCAGGATATAACGGCTCAGTCCCTGCCGGTACTGGGTATGGAGCGATAACCTTTCCCCGATCCTGTATTCGATCTGCCCGCGGATACCCGCATCCCATTCGGCTATACCGCGGGAAGGGATCGGAGCATTTTCCAGGGTATAGCCCCCCATCTGTCCGGCGGGCGCTTCGGGTTGTAAAGCGCGGTTCAGGCTTTTGTACAGGTCGCCGCCTACCGCCACGGAAAAGTTACGGGTGGCTTTCATGCCTATGGAAGGCGATATGCCTATTGCAAACATATTGCCGGTATAGTGCGCATCTACGGGCCTCGCGGATTCGAAGCCTACTCCCGACCCGAGATTATCGACAGGAGGAGGGATCATGACCTGTTCCGAATAATTTACCTGCGTAGCCGCCAGCGCCAGGCCGGCTTCGGCGTACAGCACTTTGGTAAGCTCCCGCCTGATCAGCACACCTACATTATATTGCATATTGCCCTGGCTGGGCTTGCCGATTTGTGCCGTAAAGCCAAAATCGGTTTTTTGCGGGCCTTTTGCGGCAGGCGCATAAGTATCTGGCCATAATTGCCGGGCGTTGACCGGCGATGCCTGCGTGGCTGCGGCCGCCGGCTTTTCTTGCTTGCCGCCGGATTCCTGAACCGGAGCTGAAGCTGTGATTAAGCCGGTACCCGCCGTATCCTGTACCGGCGCCGGCAGGCTGGTTTCGTCAGGCTGTGGGCGGGTTGTTCCTTTTCTCTTATTTGCCATGTGGGTAACGGGCGTCTGCCAGGCGCTGGTACCGGGCCGGGCGCTGGCATACGCCTCCGGCCGGGTGCCGGCAGTGGGACTGACCTGGGTACCGGCTACGGGCGGCGCGAGGGGCTGTTCCTTTTGCTGCACCCGGAAGTATCCTGCAATGCCAGTGCCTAACAGCACTACCGCAGCCGCAGCCTTCCAGGCCGCCGGCAGGTACCATACAGCCTTGCCGGGAGCAGCGGGCCGGAGTGCCTGCCGCATGCGTTCCCATTCCCGGTCCTGCGGTACATACTCTTTGTCATCGAGCAGGGCTTTCAGCTGTTGTTCCCATTCGCTGGTATTCATATACTTGTTTTATTTGCGGTTAAAGAAGCATACTGCTCTCTCAAATTTTTCCTGGCCTGGTGCAGCAACCAATATGAGTGATTTTCCGTAATACCCAGCATGCGGGCTATATCTTTATGGCTGTACTCCTCAAATACATGCAGATTGAAAACGATCTTTTGTTTCTCAGGCAGGATATGGAGCAGGTGCAAAGCGTCTTCGGCCGACAGCTTTTGCATAACATGATTGGCGACAGGATTGTCGTGCGACGGCAGCTCATAGTTGCTGTAGACGATATTGTGGTCCGGCTCGAACTTAAGCGCATTCCGGCTGCGCAGGTTATCGATGCAGGTGCGCGTCATAATCTTCTTGATCCATCCCTCGAAGGAGCCCTGGTGGCGGAACCGGGAAAGATTGGAAAATATCTTGATAAAGCCGTCGTGCACCCACTGTTCTGCGTCTTCTTTGCTGCGTGCATAGCGCACGCCGATCTTCATCAGGGTGCTGTAAAAGGCATAGTAAAGCTCCTTCTGCATCTGGGGGTGCCCATTGATGCAGCCGTCGATTACTACTTTGAGCCTTTTTTCTTCCAATCTATGCCGGTCCCTTTATGTTTGTTGCCACGGTGAATGACATTGTTCTATTGTATATAAAGCACGCGCACGGTTCCCTCATGCGCATGCAGCATTTCGCAGACAAAACGGGGAGGTTCGCTGCATACACCAATTTCCTGGAACAAAGTCCGGACGCTGCTCCCGTCGGGATAGCTGTCCAGTGTTTCGTAATTACATACAAGGTAGTCTACATTTCCCATGCGCAGGTAGGTGCCGGTACAATCCTTTACCACCGTTGCAGACTGCAGCTCTTTCCTGGTACAGCCGGCAGACAGGACACAGGCGATACAGGCGACGGCCAGCAGGCTTTTTTTTGCTTTGTTGCTCATAGTCTTTAATTGATAACTATCCCGTCAGGATCATAGGTCCGCCGCTGCGTATGCTTATGCCAGGCAGCAGGGTCTTCCCCGACCATCACCACAGGGTGATTAATGTTCCCATACTCCTATGGACGGGCGGGGAGCCGGCTATCTTAGAAAGATAGCTGTATTTATTTATTTTTTATTTGTGGGCCTGTTACATTAGCAGAAGCCAGGTAATGCCGGACCTTGATAAAAAAGCCGACAGGTGGGGCAACGAGCTAAGGTAGCAGAGGCAGGGCAGTATGCCGATCAGTCCCCGGAAAGCCAGGGCCAGCAGCCAGAGGAACAAGACACCTTTTCCGGAAGCCATCATGCAGCATATTTGAGGTGAAGAAGAGCTTTAATCCTGTAACGCAATAATAGGCAAATAGTTGATCCGTGTCAGTCTTCTGGTATGCCGCTGACTGAATATATTATGCCAGATGCCGTGCCGGTGGGGGATCACCACCAGCAATTCAATATGGTGCTGTTGTATGTAGGTAATGATGCTGGCCACTACGTCGTTGTTTTCGATAGATACGTAAATGGGGCTGAATTCCTTCAGCTGCTCTTCCAGGGCCGATTTATGCTGCAGCCTTTGCGCCTGGTCCTGCCTGCCGGGCACACTTACATGGATAATATGGAGCACCGTATCCTGCTCCTGCAGCAATTGCCGGATAAAGCCGGTTTGCTTTGCATGCATCGGGCGCAGGTAGTCCGAGGCAAAGGCAATATGCCTGATGCGGGCGTAGCTTACCCTTTGGGGTATGATAAGCACCGGTATCGGCATCCCGGTGATCAGGTCTACAAATTCATCATTCCAGCCCCAGAATTCTCCCTGGCTTTCCGGAGCCCCCGACACAATAAAGCGGAAGCCGGATTCGGACAGCAGCTCTCCGACCGCATCCGGCTTGCTGCCGTAAGTGAGCCGGTAGGCTATCTGCAAGCCGGGAAAGGCTTCGGCGGCCCGGTCGGCTTCCTCTTTCAGCTGCGCTTCGGCCCGGGCCACATCCGGATGAATGGAAGCAAAGGCTATGGGGTCGGCTGCATAGCTCAGCGGCAGATCGTAATTGTGCACCAGCAGCAGGTCGTATCCCCTGTCCAGGGCCATTTCCGCAGCGTAGCGAAGCGCGTTCCTTGAGATTTCTGTAAAGCGGGTGTATACCAGTATACGGGGTTTCATGCTTATTGGTTTTATTGCTGTTCAATAGCTGTATGCCTGCCTGTTGCTATCTGCCGCTCAGCGCAGGTTTTTTCGGATCCTGCCCAGTACCCCGATCAGCTCTTCCATCTGGCTGGCGGCAATACCTTCCCTGGCGGTGGCATGGAGCGCCCTGATCCAGGGGCGTACCTGCTTTTTCATAGCCCTGCCTTCTTCCGTCAGGAATACCAGCTTGTTGCGGCGGTCGGTCCCTTCCTGCCGGTATACCAGTTTCCGTTTGACCAGGTTGTCCAGTACGTAGGTTACGCTGGCCTTGTCTTTGGCAGTAAGGTTTGCGATCTCCTGCTGGTTGATGCCGTCTTTGACCCATAAATGGTAAAGGATCTGCATCATTTCAAAGGTCAGGTCTATGTTATGTTCCCGCAGCTTACTTTGCAAGAACTGCTTGAAGGCAAGGTTGACGAGCGTGATCTCTTTGGTAAACCGGGAAATGATATCCATAGGTGCAATACTACCCTAAAGTTAAGGATTTAATTGTTAATATCTTTACTTTTAAAAAAAATAGCTAAGCCGGCAAATCCGGCTTAGCTCCTATGCCCGGGCCGCTCCTTATTGCAGGCTGCGGCCGGCAAAATAAGTGATTGCCTTTTTCAGGAACCGGGCCAGTTCGGGCCGGGCTTTGCCATCGGTCTGCAGGAACCGTTCGTCGTGTATATAGAGGTCGGCAAGGCCCTTGTAGGCTTCCGCCTGCTTATCGGCGCTTTCGTGCGTGCCCCAGAACCGGCGTATCATCTGGTAATGCCGGCTGACCAGCGCCTGTACTTCATCGCTTTCCGGGTCCTGGTGCTGCATCGCTGCAAACAGCCGGTCAAGTTCCTTTTGCTCTGCCTTCAGGGTTTCCAGCTCTTCCGGCGCCATCTCTTTCATGCTTTTTTCCGACCGCTCCACGGCGTCTTTGCCATATTTGCGGATTGCCTCGCTGCGATACGCCGTAGCCTCTTCCCGGCTCAGGCCCTCGTACAATGCTTCATGTTCCATTGCTTGCTGTTTTTTTAAGTTCTGAATGGTTTTATCAATCGTAGCCAGCATTACCTGTATTTGCCGCTGCCTGGCCGCCAGCGCCTGCCGGTGGCCTTCGAGGCCCTGTATCAGGTCAAACTCCGGGTCGTCAAGGATTGCCGCGATTTCCTGCAGGGAAAGGCCCAGTTCCTTATAGAAAAGGATCTGCTGCAACCGCAAAAGCTCCGGTTCTCCATACATCCGGTAGCCGGCTTCCGAACGGTGGGAAGGTATCAGGAGCTTTATCTGATCGTACAAGTGTAAGGTGCGCACGCTTACGCCTGCCAGGCGGGCCAGGCGGGCAACGGAGTAGTATTTCATCGGTTTGCTTTGGCTACGCTGCAAACATAGGCTATGACCCAAGGTAAGGGTCAAAGCTTTTTTCGTATATTTTTATAATTATTTGTAAGTGCTTGTTTCGTTGTTGGGTTTATGGCAGCTTTTTCTTGCTCTGACTGCAAAAAAATACAAACGGAGCGCCCTTGGGTACCCTAAAATGTCATTTTGGCAAGAGTTGACCGTTTGGAATAGCCTTTGTTCGTTTCTTTTCTGTCAAATCACAGAAAACTTATAGCATTATGCAGGAAAGAGGGAATATATCCATTCATACGGAAAACATTTTTCCGATCATTAAGAAGTTCTTGTACTCCGATCACGAGATCTTTTTGCGGGAGCTGGTGTCCAATGCCGTGGATGCGACCCAGAAGCTGAAGCGCCTGTCCTCGCTCGGCGAATTCAAGGGCGAAATAGGCGAAACGAAGGTGGAAGTATCTTTTGACAAGGAAAAGAAAACGATCACCATTGCCGACCGCGGAATCGGTATGACGGCGGAAGAAATCAAGAAGTACATTAACCAGGTGGCTTTCTCCGGCGCTACGGAGTTTATGGAGAAGTTCAAGGAAGCAAAAGACGCTCAGGAGATCATTGGTAAATTCGGACTTGGCTTCTATTCTGCCTTTATGGTGGCCGATAAGGTGGAGCTGAATACTCTTTCGTACCAGGAAGGCGCCGTGCCCGCCCGCTGGACCTGCGACGGCAGCACCGAGTTCGAGATCAGCGAGGGCGACCGCAGGGAGCGCGGTACGGAAGTGATCTTGCATATCAATGAGGAGTCGGTCGAGTTCCTGGACGAATACAGGTTGCGTAGCATCTTGGACAAATATTGCCGCTTCCTGCCCGTGCCGATCCAGTTCGGTACCCGTACCGAGCGCGAGCCGGATGGGGAAGATGCCGATGGCAAGCCGAAGTTCAAGGAAACAGAAGTGCCCGATATCGTCAATAATACCACGCCTATCTGGACCAAGTCGCCCTCCGAGCTGAAGGACGAGGATTACCTTAATTTCTACCGGGAGCTGTACCCCATGTCGGAAGAGCCCCTGTTCTGGATCCACCTGAATGTGGACTATCCTTTCAATCTTACCGGCGTGCTGTATTTCCCCAAGGTCAGGAACGATTTCGAGCTGCAGCGTAATAAGATCAAATTATTCAGCCGCCAGGTATTCATTACCGACGAGGTGAAAGATATCGTTCCGGAGTTCCTGATGCTGCTGCATGGTGTGATCGACAGCCCGGATATACCGCTGAATGTATCGCGCAGCTTCCTCCAGGCCGATGGCAACGTGAAGAAGATCAACAGCTACATTACCAAGAAGGTGGCCGACAAGCTGGGCGAGCTGTTCAAAGCAGATCGTAAAGCCTATGAAGAAAAATGGAGCGATATCGGGCTCTTCGTGAAATACGGCATGATCACGGAAGAAAAGTTTTATGATAAGGCCAGGGATTTTGTGCTGCTGCAGAATATCAAGAAAGAGTTCTATACCCTGAACGAATACCGGGATAAGGTAGCGGGCCTGCAGACCGACAAGAACGATATGGTGGTATACCTGTACAGCAACGATGCCGGCAGGCAGCATACCTTTATCAGCACTGCCGAGCGTAAGGGTTATGATGTGCTGGAAATGAACTCGCCGATCGATAATCACTTTATTGCCCAGCTGGAGCATAAGCTCGAAAAGACCTCGCTGAAGCGGGTGGACGCTGATGTGATCGATAACCTGATCGCCAAGGAAGAGAAGATCGAAAGCGTACTGACCGAAGACCAGGCCAAAGAGGTAAAGGAGCTGTTTGAAAAAGCCATCAACAAAGCCACGATGAATGTGGAAGTGACCGGCCTGCATCCCGATGAGCTGCCGGTAACGGTTACCATGGACGAATTCATGCGCCGTATGAAGGATATGGCCCGGACCGGTGGCGGCGGCATGATGAGCTTCTATGGCAACCTGCCCGACAACTATAAAGTATCCGTAAACGGCAACCATAAGCTGATACGCCGCATGCTGGACGAGAAGGACGAGGAAACGCGCAGCCGCCTGGCGCGGCAGGCATTCGACCTGGCCCTGCTTTCGCAGGGAATGCTGACAGGAGCTGACCTGACCGACTTCGTGAACCGGAGCGTGGACCTGATCGGGGCGTAGGCAGGATGGATTTGTATAATACCAGAGAACCGTTGCAGCCGGAACCTGCAACGGTTTTTTTTGCCGGTATAATGTGCCCTTTTCGATTATTTTTGCAGCCCTGCCTGCAGGGCCAAATTTTTTTCCTCATGATCGATTACCAGAATGCCGAGATCAAAAGCATTGCCGTGCATAAGGTGGGCAACAAGCTTACCGACGACGGCATGCACCTCTCCAGGAAGCTTGTGACATTCGAGGATGCCTATACGCCTACGGTGCTGCTGAAATATTTTATCGCCCCGTTTAATATCAGTGAGCTGTACCGGTTTGCGCATCCCACTGATCTTTCGCTTAACGAAGTGTATACTTATGTGAGCAAGATATTCGACCAGCCCGAAGACCTGCACCGGCAATCCGTAGAAATAGCCAAGCACCTGTATGAGCAATCGGTCCATCCTAAAATAACCTCCGGTGAGCTGTGCGTATGTTATTTTGCCGGGCTGATACGCGAGGAGCGTACATTCCGTGCGATCGGTATTTTTAAATCGGAGCATAAAGACACCTTCCTGAAGATAGACCCCGAAAGCGATGACTTCAGGATCCGGCACGAAGACGGCATCAATGTGAACAGACTGGAAAAGGGCTGCCTCATCTTCGACGAGGACCGCGACGATGGTTACCGGCTCTGCATGGTCGATGCGCAGCGGTCGGGCGATGCCCAGTACTGGAAAGAGCATTTTCTCAATATTAGCCCGGTAAGCAACGACTATCACCACACCAAAGACTTCCTGAGCATTGCCAAGCAATATGTGACCAAGCAGCTCAGCGAGGACTTTGAAGTGACCAAGGCCGACCAGATCGACTTCCTCAACCGTTCTGTAAATTATTTCAAGTACAACGACACCTTTAACCAGGACGAGTTTGTGGAAGAGGTGTTCCAGGATCAGGGCATTATCCGCTCATTCAAAGCTTTTGATGAAAGCTACCGGCAGGACCATGATATACCGCCTGCCGCCAGCTTCGATATTTCTCCCCTGGCCGTAAAGAAGCAGGAGCGTATCTTTAAAAGCGTATTGAAGCTGGATAAGAACTTCCATATTTATATCCACGGCAACCGCGACCTGATCGAGCAGGGCAGGGACGAAGATGGCCGTAAGTACTATAAGATCTACTTCGAAGAGGAATCTTGACCATGGAATCTGCTGCCGCCCTTGCGCAACTCCGCCAAATGACCGACAGGATACGTCCGCTTCCCGGTGAGGACTGGGAGGCATTGGCAGCCCTCTGGCGCCCCCTCTCGGCCCGGCGCAAAGAGCTGCTGACCGTAGCGGGGCAGCAGGAAAAGTACCTGTACTTTGTGCTGGAAGGCGTGCAGCGTGTTTATTACCTTGATGACGACGGCCGGGAAGCCACCCTTGTGTTTACTTATGCGCCTTCTTTTGGAGGCGTGCTGGATGCCATGATGCTGCAGCAGCCTTCCCGTTATTTTTACGAAACCCTGACTCCCTCTGCGTTCTTACGGGCGTCTTACAGCGCGCTGGCCGACCTGATGCAGCAGAGCCTGCCTGTAGCGGAAATGGTGCGGCTGGGGCTGGTGCAGGCCCTGTCGGGGCTGCTGGAGCGCCTGGCCGAAGTGCAATCCTTTTCTTCCGAGGCCAGGTTCAGGAAGCTGCTGCAGCGGAGCCCGCATATATTGCAGCTGGTCCCTCATAAATACCTGGCCAGCTATCTCGGTATCGACCCTACCAATTTCAGCAAGCTCATTAACCGTATCCGCATCTGAAATCTTGGTCTTTACCAATATTCCTTCGTGCTGCCCGGCTGAACTTTGCAGGTACAATCAAAGAATGACCTGATGGAACGCAAAATGAAAACTGCCCTGCTGCATAGCCTGGAGCGCAGGGTAGAAGCGCACCTGAACATCGTGATCGGCGCATTTCAGAACCTGCCGCCGGAACGGCTGCTGCAGCAGGCGCCGGGCGGCGGCTGGAGCATAGCACAATGCCTGGAGCACCTGAACAGCTACGGCCGGTATTATATACCCAGGATGCGCCAGGCCGTAAACAATGCTCCCGATGCCGAAGCCCTTGTTTTTAAAAGCTCCTGGCTGGGCGATTATTTCACCCGCCTGATGCAGCCGGGCGTGCATGCCAGAAAGATGAAGGCGCCCAAAGGGCATATTCCTCCGGCGGCGCTGGATCCTGCAAGAGTAACGGCCGAGTTCATTGCCCAGCAGGAGGCGCTGCTCCTGCTGCTGCGCCAGGCAGAAAAGAAAGACATCGGTAAAATAAGGATCCCCATATCAATATCCCGCTGGATCCGCCTGAAGCTGGGCGATACGCTTGGGTTCCTGGTCGCGCACAACGAGCGGCACCTGCAACAGGCGCAGCGTGTACCGGCATAGCAAGGAAGAAGTATCTTTACGCCGGATAACCGTTGCATATGGATACAATACAGATCAGGCGGGTAGCAGAGCTGGAGCTGCCCCTGCTGCAGCAGCTGAGCGCCGCCACCTTCCACGAAACCTTCGCCGGAGAGAATACGGCCGAAGATATGGAGCAATACCTATCCGAAAACCTGTCCCCGGAACGGCTTGCCGCGGAATGGCTGCACACCGGCTCCGCCTTCTTCATTGCCTGGAAAGGAACAGCGCCGGCAGGTTACCTGAAGCTCAATACCGGCGACGCACAGACCGAGCCTCAGCCGGGCTCGCTGGAGATTGAAAGGATTTACGTGCTGAAAGCATTCCAGGGGCACCGGATCGGACAACAGCTGATGGATTATGCCATCGGGCTGGCGCGGGAGCAGCATATCCGGCGTATCTGGCTGGGCGTATGGGAACGCAACCATAAGGCTATCCGTTTTTACCGGCATTACGGCTTCCGGGATTTTGGCCGGCACGTATTCCGCCTGGGCAGCGATGAGCAGACCGATATAATGATGGAGCTCACAGTTTAGGAAAACGGCAACAGGTATATTGTTAATTTTACAGCAACCCAAACCGATATCCGATGAACATTCCTCAGGGCCACCAGGCTGTAATGCCGTATCTTATTGTAGAAGGAGCCGCTTCTTTTATCCGTTTTGTTACGGATGTGTTCGGAGCCGAGCTCATCAGCCGCCATGCCCGCGACGAAGACCCGGACCTGGTCATGCATGCCGAGATCAGCATCAACGGGAGCACGATCATGTGCGCCGATGCCACAGCGCAATATCCGCCGCAGGTAGCAGGCCTCTTTGTATATGTGCAGGATGCCGATGCCGTATTTAAGAAGGCCCTGGCGGCTGGCGCTGCGGTGGTCACGGAGCTTGCCGACCAGTCATACGGCCGGAGCGGCGGCGTAAAGGACCCAACGGGCAATACCTGGTGGATCACCGCCGCGAGGATTTAGCCACGTCCGGACCGGCCCCGTAATTGATAATATCCACGTATCTTTGCTGAAAAGCAAGGAAATGAAGAAAATACTGGTGACCGGAGGATGCGGTTATATCGGCAGCCATACCATCGTGGATCTTGTAGCCAACGGATATGAAGTAGTTTCCGTGGATAATCTTTCACGCGGATTCCAGCAGACGATCAACGGAGTGGCGGCGATTACAGGAAAGGCGATCAAGAACTACGTAGTGGACCTGTGCAACCTGGAAGATACCCGTGCCGTATTTGAGGAAAACCAGGATATTGCCGGTATTATTCACTTTGCCGCTTATAAATCCGTTCCGGAATCAGTACAAAAGCCATTGGAATATTTCCGCAACAACATTACTTCCCTGCTGAATATACTGCAGTGCGCCAGGGAATTCGATATCGACAATTTCGTCTTTTCCTCTTCCTGCTCCGTATACGGCAATGCCGACACCTTGCCAGTGACCGAGCTTGCGCCGCAGAAAGAAGCACAGTCGCCTTATGCTCGTACCAAGCAGATGGGAGAAGACATCTGTGCCGATTTTGTGAAAGCCCATCCCGGGTTTAAGATCGTACTGCTGCGCTATTTCAACCCGGTAGGAGCGCATACCACTTCCCTCATAGGCGAGCTGAACGAGCTTCCCGAAAACCTCGTGCCGGTCATTACCCAGACCGCCATCGGCAAACGCAGCTCCATGACCGTTTTCGGTAACGACTATGATACCCGCGACGGTTCCTGTATCCGCGATTATATCCACGTAATGGATATTGCCAGCGCCCATACGCTGGCGGTTGGCGCTTCTATCAGGGGGGCGCTTCCTTCGTCCTGCGAAGTGTTCAACCTGGGCACCGGTACCGGCGTCAGCGTACTGGAGCTGATCAGTACCTTCGAAAGGGTAGCGGGGGTTAAGCTGAACTATAAGATAGGACCCAGGCGCGAAGGCGATGTGATCTCCGTGTATGCGAATAATGAAAAGGCCAGGAAATACCTGAACTGGGAGATACGCTATGACCTGGATGCAATGATGGATACCGCCTGGAAATGGGAGCAGCAGCTGGCCAAAACAGCCCAGAAAGTAATGCTGAACTAAGCAGGAGCTATGGACCATAAGGAACATGCCATCATACTTTTTGACGGGATCTGCAACCTTTGCAACGCTTCCGTACAGCTGGTGATCCGGCATGATCCTGATGCATATTTCCGATTTGCCTCCCTGCAGTCCGATGCGGGGAAAGCCTTGCTCCGTCAATACCATATTCCAGATACAACGCCCGAAAGCCTGGTGCTGATCGAAAAAGGCAGGGCCTGGCGTTATTCTTCGGCCGCGCTGAGGATAGCCCGCCGGCTGAAAAGCTGGCACCGCATGCTCTACCCCCTGCTGGCTGTTCCGCGGTTTTTACGGGATGCCGTCTACAGGCTTATTGCACGTAACCGTTACCGCTGGTGGGGCCGCCAGGAAAGCTGCTGGCTGCCTGCTCCTGAGTTAAAAGCCCGCTTCCTGTAAAGAAGGCTTTAAGAGGGGCGGGGCATTGCATAAGCATGGCAGCGAAAGCCATCCGTAATGCCGGCAGCCAGACGGTCATTACGGATCGCCGTAACCCATTTTCCTGCAGTGCTTCGGCATCCGGCCCGTAGCCCGATCAGCTTCTGCGTCTATTCTGGCTTTTCCCGGGTTCTTACCTGTTTGACCCGCCGTTAGGGTGCTTGTTTTTCCGCTTCAATGGTCTTCGCCGCGGCTCCTGTGGTTAAACTCCGGGGTGAGGTTGTACGGCCGGAAGGATTTCGCCGGAACTGTGCCGCTGCAGCTTTTTAAGAAAGGAAAAAGTTAGGTGCAGGATACCTGCTGCCATAGGGTTGTCATCGGGGAGCGGTAGCTTTGTTTTATTAAAACAGGAGCACTATGTTACCGCAACAAACAGCTGCAGAAGCAGCCATTGCCAAAGCCATGAAGAACTATGCAGCGTATAATCTGTGGGCCAATACCACCCTGATTAACTGGCTGCGCAGCAAGCCAGGGGCGCTGATGGACCAGGAAGCATTGTCCAGTTTTCCCTCTATCACCGCTACGCTGGAGCATATCTGGAAAGTACAGCAGTACTGGTTTTCAGTGATCAGCGGGAGGCAATATACCCCGCCGGAGTTCCGGGGCGCGGCGGCAGATATTTTTGAGCTGCTGATCGATCAGTCGGCGGAAATGGTGGAATATATTTCCGATATGACGGCCACAGACCTCGAAGGCCGCTACAAGGTCGTGAATCCCTGGTTCGAGTGCGACTTGCCCCGCTTCGAGTACCTCATCCAGTGCATGAATCACAGCACTTATCACAGGGGGCAGGTAGTGACGATAGGCAGGAGCCTGGGCTTTACCGACGCTCCCATGACCGATTACAATTATTACAACGTATTCGGCCAGCCATCCTGAAGGCCGTAACGCTTCATCTCCTCTTGCTGTCGGAATTGCCCCCTTAATTTGACAGCTTTACCCCGTATGGCTCTTGCAGGGCCGTACTACCTTTATGTCCGGCAACAGATCTTGTACTACCATGCAGCAAAGGCATTAAAAAAGAGGGTAGTGAAGGCAGCGCCCGGCGGCTTCTGTAAAGAATCTTGCTGCCTGCCGGTATTCTTTAGGAGCCTGCTCCGGCAGGGCAGTTAAGGTCTGCAATGTTTCCACTTTGAAATGAATATGATGAAGGATGCTTCCGGCCACCATGATATGTGGCCACCGTCGTTTGATGAAACAATGGCCGCTTTGCTGCGGCTGGCAGGTTCGTTCAGTGCCAAGGGCTATAATACGATTCCCTTCAGGGACAGCTGGACGGCCGGCCAGCTGGTGGATCACCTGCTGCGCTCCAACCGTTCCATCTGCCAAGCCCTGGAGTTCCCGGGGGAGCAGGCCATGCGCCGGCCCGACGAAAGAGCTCCGGAGCTGGAACGGATCTTCCTGGATTATAATACGAAAATGCAGGCCCCGGATTTCATACTGCCGGGGCAGGACTCATACGACCCTGAAGAATCCCTGCTTGCCTGGCAGGCTTCAGTAGCGCAGCTGCGTGCAGCTGCTGCAGGAGCAGAGCTGACCCATTGCATCGGGCATCCGGCTTTCGGAGAAATTACAAGACTGGAGCTGCTCTATTTTGTGGTCTATCATACCCGAAGGCACACGCATCAGCTGCAGCAGATCTATAATATCGTGGAACAAAAATCGTATCGCGTGCTGTCGTTTTTATTCCAGCCGCCTGCGCTTTTCTGGTAGCAGCGGCGGGCTACTCCGGTGCTTTTCTGTTCACCGGGATAAAAAGGCAGTTCGCCGCAACCTGTGCCAGATACGCCTAAATGAACTTTTCCCTGCGCTGGTTCACGGGTACTTTTGTGGTATAAAAAATAAAACCCGTTATCCACAAATACTTGATCCTATGTCTCCGATAAGTCCTCAGGCCGCCTGTAACCTGTCGCAGCTGCTGCAGCAGGTCCATCTCGTCACTCCCAAAGCCGGTACGCTGTATGACCGCAATGCCCGGCCGGTGATCAATATCAAGCCGCCGGATTGGGCAGTGCTGCAGAAAGGGAATGCTGCGGCCGGCAGTTCGGGAGAATTTGTGATCATACTGGGAGAAGTGAAAAACCCGGGAAGAAAATTGCTGCAGATTACCGGTATGATGGAGGGGAGGCCTTTGCTGGCGACTGGAGCGAGCGAGGTCATCCTTGTACAGCCCAAAAGCAACCGCAACCTTGCCGTTTCGTGTGTGATACCTTATCCCGAATCGCGCCGGGGGCTTTACGGGCTCGATTTCAGTTCCGACGATACCATACGACAGCTGCTGAAGACCAGCTTTGCAGGCTGGCATCATGCTTACCACGAAGTATTTGCCACCGGCACGGGTTTCGCGCTGAAAACAATGCGGCGGCCTGCGGGCATCGGGGCGTAAAACGTACATCCGTTTTTTGACAGAAGCATACAGGGAAGGCAAGCGCCTTCCCTGTGCGGTGATATAAACAAGGTGCTATAAGACGACCCTGATAATGCGCGGAGGGCTTGCTACCCAGCCTCCGATACAGTTTCGTACGTATAAGGTGATCTTATAGTATTTATCCAGGATAAAATAAGAGGAAGATGTGAATGGCCGCAGGTTGACGGCTCCAGCCATAAACGGCTGCACGGGGGTGGTTACCGTCGGGTATGAAGTAATGTCTGTTCCCGTGGCCGTACATTGGTTTATTTTCCAATAATGCTCTGTTTCAAAACGGGAAGCGGAACCATCCACCATCAGAGGGGCCGAAGGCGAAACATGCACGGTCGATGCGCAGGTGAACGTAGCGGCAGGCCACATATATCTGCAAAGGTCATCGATATAGGCATACCCGAAATGCGCGCCTGCGGAGCAGTCGGCCGTTGCAAAGTAGATGGTCACAAATTGCCCTACATAGCTGTACAGGGAAGGGAACTTAAGCATCACGCATTCCCGCGTCCATTCCCGGTATACCAGGTTGCTGCCGCTGTAGGTGATACTTTTGAAAAAAGAGGTCGAATCTGCTATGATCTGCTCCTGCGCCAGCAGGTGCCCGGCATCTTTACTTACCGGCAGGCTATCGCTGAGGCTGATCCAATAGCTGAAGAAGGGATTTTGCACAAGCGAGCTGTGCGGATCCTGCAAGACCAGCGCATAATTGAAGGCGAAGTCCTGGGTAAGGCGGAAACGGTACGAGATGATCTCGGCCTGGGCGCCTGAGCCGGTATTGCCCAGCCTGGCCGCATAATTGCCGTTGGCAACCTGGTTAAAGTAAGGGCTGCCCACTACAGGGTCGGTTGCGGGGCTGACGATAGCGTGCCTGCTGGCATCGAAACCCGCGGTAAATGCGGAGAGGTTCAGGGTACCGCTGCTGTTATTTCCGGTATATCCCTTCCAGCCGGAGAATGTACCGCTTTCGAGGTCGCCGTTGGGGCATTGGGCGGCACTTCTAAGGCTGCCGAGGCAAAGCGCTGCAACAAATAGTATATATTTCATAGTGCTTCTTTTATTGGATGATCAGTTTTTGGGTTAAGGGTTTGCATTGGTCAGATTGCAGGGAAACGAAGTAGGTGCCCGGGGCCAGGACGGGATTCAGGGAGATGTGCTGTGTGCCGGCCTGCAGCATTTGGCTGGTAAGCGGGCGATAAACCACTCTTCCATTGATATCGGTGATGCTGACCGAATACATGCCGGGCTGAGCGATCCGCAGCTGAAGCTTTACCGCGCCGCTGGCGGGATTAGGGACGATATCCAGGCCGGCAGTCAATACCTGCTGCATGGCCTTTTTGACCAGCTTTTTCTCCGACCTCAGGAACCCGGCCGTGCTTTCTATATAGATCAGCGTAGCCACGTCATTCCCAGCCGGGTCTGTGTAATGAAAATAGGTATTGTGGTACTGGTACTCGATGCCCGCTTTATTGGTAATGCGGTACTGGTCGCTGATTTCATGGCAGTCAAGGTCTGTGTAGGAAACCCCGTCCAGCATAAGCGAGGCCTTCCGGTAGGTGCGTATGCTGTATTCATGGGATGCGGGGGCATTTGCGCCGTTGCCGACCTCGTTACGGAGAAACAAGGCTGCGGGAAAATAATCCAGGTATGCCTGCGGCATGTCGGGCCCTTCGGCAGAAGACCGGAGCTGTAAGCTGTTGTGGGGAAGCAGGCTGCTGCCCAGCATGGTACGCTGCAGTTGTTTGACCTCCTCCTGGTAAATGCGAACCTGCAGCGGCTCGTTGTCCTCGTCGTGAGGATGATGGATTTCCTGGGCAAAAAGCGGCCCTGCCGGCAATAATGCCAGCAACATAAATTTAATTTTCATAAAGTGTTTTTTGAAAATGGTGGAACGATACATCTACCCGGGCATTGGCCGGGCGTTTTTTTAAACGGCTGTGTTTAACCGTGCCGGGATCTGGCAAAAGGAAGCAAGGGCATAATTCAACGGTTTGTTTGTTACTAAGGTACTTACACAGGCGGCATAAAAAAGAACCGGTTCACCATCTTGCGGAACCGGTTCACTGGCATGTGCATTAGCACTTAGTCTTGTACTGCAGTTATTTTCAGTGCTTCTGTCCCATTACCCTCAGGAAGTCGGCCTTGCGGTTTACCGCTACATCGGCGGTAGATCCGTCTTCCATCAGTATATACCCGCCGCGGCCTCTTATATACCTGCTTACGTAGTTAAGGTTGATCAGCTGTGAATGGTGGATACGGAAAAAATGCGCCGGGGGCAGAAGCTCTTCGCATTCCTTGAGCCGCATGCTTGTCAGCAGCTTTTCCCCGTTCTTGAGGTAGAAGGTGGTATAGCTCCCCGATGCGGCGCAGCGTATAATATCCGTGTGGTTAATGAAAAGATATCCTTCCAGGGTCGGGAGGCTTATTTTTCCCGTCAGTGAAGGAGGAGGCGCCGCCGGAAGAGCAGCCTGCTTCAGCCGGATATGGTTTTCTGCCTTGGCAACCGCTGCCAGCAAAGCGTCTATGTCGATTGGCTTCAGCAGATAGTCCAGCGCCTGCTCACGGAATGCCTGCACCGCATACTGGCTGTATGCCGTTACAAAAATTATCTCAAAGGCAGTTTCCGTAAATTTATGGATCAGGTCGAAGCCGCTGCCCTCCGTGAGCTCGATGTCGAGAAACACGATATCGGGCTGGTGCTGAACGATCAGGGCATATGCCTCGTCCAGGTCAGAAGCTGTTGCGGTGACGGCCAGCTGGGGGCAGTATTCCCTGATGAGTCCTTTTAATAGCTGGATATTGGCCGTTTTATCGTCTACAATAATGGTTTTGAGCATGGTGTGGTGCTTTTTCTGTGCTATGAAATTAGGAACTCCGGGCTAAACCGGAAAGGAAATCACCACCTTTGTTCCGTAAGGCCCGGGGGCCTCTTCGGAAGCCCAGCCCGTATGTATGGTGATGTGCCGCCCCCTGGCAGAAAGCTGATTCCAGATGCGTATACGTTCCATAGTGATAGACAGTCCTTTAGGCTGGTGCCCGTTCATGTCTGCAGTTCCCTGTTTTTTCAATATGCCCGGCCCGTTGTCTGTAAGGACGCATTCCAGTATATCTGCGTTTTTCCGGAAAAACAGGCTGATAAGTCCCCCGTTCTTCTTTTTGCGCATGCCATGTTTAACGGCATTTTCAACAAAGGGCTGGATGATCATTACCGGTACTGTAAGCTCCTGTAAAGATAATCCCGGCTGTGTGGTAATGCTGAAAGTGAAGATCCCGGGCATCTGCATCTGCTCCAGTTCCAGGTAATGCTCCAGGTAATCGATTTCCTCCGACAGGGGCACCGACGCCCTGGAGGCATATTCCAGGGTTTGCCGGATAAGGCCCGCAAAGCGGCTTAGGTAAAAGTTGGCGCCCTTTATATCCCGGTCTATAATATAGTTCTGTATAGAGTTGAGGCAATTGAAAATGAAATGCGGATTCATTTGTGCGCGCAGCCCCATTTGTTCCAGCTCCATCATTTTTTTCTGTACTTCCTGCTCCTGCTGCGCCTTTTTCCTCTGCCGGCCTGCACGGAGCTGTACTACGCCGATCGTACCCCCCAGCAGCAATATAAGCGCTGCGGCCTGCACCAGCCGGTATTCCCAAAATGTTTTCCCCACGGTAAAATGCTTTTCTATCAAAGGACTTTCGTCCCCGTATTTGTTGATGGCTTTCAGCTGCAGGGTATAGTTGCCCGAAGGCAGGGTGGGGTAACTCAGGAAAGTTTCCCTGGTGGTCTGCCACTCCTCGTTGAGCCCCAGCAACCGGTAACGGTAGCGGATATTGCCAGCCGAGCGGAACGAAATGCCGGCATAGTCGAAGCGGATGCCGTTATAACTGTGGGGCAGCTGCAGAACGCCTGTATCGGCCGCGGGCGCTCCGGCAACGCTGATACCGGTAATCAGCAGGTGGCAGGAAGAGTGACGCGGTACCCGGGCTTCATCAAAACAGGTAAGACCTGCCTGTGTGCCTACGTATATCCTGGAGCCGTTTGCATAAATGGCATTGATGATGTCGGAGCCCAGGCCGTCCGAGGCGTCGTAATGTGCGCTGACCCTGTAGCCTTTTGCCGTTGGCCGGAGCTTGTCAATGCCTTTTTCCGTACCTACCCATATATCTTTCCCGTCTATATAAAGGCAGCGGCAGATGTCGCTGCTCAGCGCGCTGTTCCCGGTATGGATATGAGCGATGACCTGCCCGTCTTTGTAGCCTACCAGCCCTTCTTCGTAAGTGGCTACCCATAAAGTGCCGCTGTGATCTGCGGCCAGGGCGCTGATATGGTGATTGAGCACCGGGAATTTGTTTCCCAGAAGATACAGGCTGTCGTTTGTAAATGCATACAGCCCGTTTAAAGAGCCTATGTAAAACACAGTGCCCTGTTTTACGGCACAGGTGGCTCTTTTGTCAAAAAGGGTACCGACGATGCGCATACCGGTCAGGCAAAGGGTATAAGTGCCGGTCGAAGTGGCAATTAATAATGTATCTCCGTAAGCAAAGAGGGTTTTGACCGTGCCCATCTTTTCCTCTGTGTTCAGCAGTGTGCCGATGCCTGCATCGTTATAGCTTACCGGTTGGTACGGGGGAAGCAATGAAACATGGGTGGCAGGCGGAACAAGTTGCGGAAGCGGGGCATTCGCCGAAGTATCAAAGGGGCCGTTAAGCGGAAGCTTCCAGCATTCTCCCTGGTAGGCAACGAGATGAATGGCCTGGTTGCGTGCAAAAATTCCATGTACCGCCGCCGGTTGAGTGGCGGTGCCGAAAGAGTAGCTTACAAACGACGGATGCCTGAGCAGGTACAGGCCCATTCCCTTGGTGCTGAACCAGAGATTGCCTTCCCGGTCCTTCAGTATATCATGGACCCGGTAGGCAGGCAGGTATTCCGCTACGAACTTTTTGCGGTACAGGTCGTACAATTTAATGCCGCCCTGTATAAAGCTGAGGGCCAGAAGGCTGTCGTCCAGGAATTGCCTGCATATGGAAAAAGAGGTGGTGGCTATAGGATAGGTCTTCCCCGGCTGCCGCATATCCGGCAGCCACAGGCTGTCCTTCGTTCCGGTAAGGAACCATTTGTTCTTATAAATATGCCAAAGGTAGCGCTGTGTCTGCCCGAGCAGGAGGCTACGCAGACCGCTGTCCACAAACAAGGGCGAAGGCGCTCCTGTAGCTCTTGTGATACGGTAGCGAAGGCTGAGGTTCACTCCGGGCGCCTCTTTAGGGAAATACCTGGGCGCCGAACTGTCGGCAGGAAGGATAAGGGTGCTTTCAGGCATGACAATCACGACATCGCCATTTGCCGTTTCGGCATAGCCATTGACCCGGTCCTGCAGCTTAACCCGGCGGAGCAAGGGGTCGTTCTGCTGGTTATAGATGCGGCCATTGTAGTAATAACAGACGGCATTTTTAAAAGAAGTGATCCAGACCCTGTTACGGGAATCTACAAAAGTTCCGAATATCTCATTGCTGGGCAGGCCGTCGGCCCGGGTAAAATTCCGGAAATGCGTGCCGTCAAAACGGCTAAGCCCGGTTTCTGTTGCAATCCAGATATACCCGTCCTGGTCCTGGTTCAAACCATGGGTGACCATTCCCGCCAATCCGTCTTTAAGACCATAACGGATATAGGAGTAGGTGCGCTCCCTGCCGCCGGCCGGCGCAGCGAGGCCCCATAATGCAAAGATGCTCAGGAGAAGCGGGTACAGATAATTCTTGCCCGTATATTTCGTCATAGGTCAGACAGGATTGCTAACGGATCGGCAGTTAAAGCCCTCTATGCTTGCAGGACTTAGTTTACCAGCTGATGGGTTTGCTTGATAACGCCCATTACAAAAATACTCTGGAGATGGCCCATATTCTCGATCTGGCTCAGCTTATTGACATGGAAGTTATAATAAGCATCCATATTTTCCGCCACCACCTTCAGCATAAAGTCAAATTCCCCGCTGATGTTATAGCATTCTATTACTTCGGGAAGATTATGGATGCTCCGGATAAACCTGCTTCCTGAATTTTTGTTGTGCTCTTTCAGCGATACGTAGCAGATAACCATCAGCCCCTTCTTTACTTTGGCATGATCTACCAGCGCTACATATTGCTTGATGACGCCCTGCTCTTCCATGCGCTTGATGCGCTCGTGCACCGGCGTCGGGCTCAGGTGCACCTTTGCGGCAATGTCCCTTACCGTGATCTTGGCATTCTGCTGCAGCAGGCGGAGAATGGCCAGGTCTTTATCGTCCAGCGACAACTCTGTTTCCCGGAGCGGCTGTTTTTCCATCCTGAAAGTTATTTTGTGCTATGAAATTAGCAAATTATGCGCACTTGTTCTTTATTTTTTTATAACGGCTAATCATTTATTCTATGTATTACCTTTGTCCTCTTTGCAATCACACAGTTTAAAAAAACTAAAATTATAGGTATGTCAACCAGCCTGCAAAACATTGACCTGAGCCTGCCTTATAAAGTGGCAGACATCAGCCTGGCCGAATGGGGCCGTAAAGAAATCCGCCTGGCCGAAGCAGAAATGCCCGGCCTGATGAGTATCCGTACCGAATATGCGGCCCAGCAGCCGCTTAAAGGCGCCCGCATCGCCGGATGCCTGCATATGACTATCCAGACTGCCGTACTGATCGAAACCCTGACCGCCCTGGGTGCCGAAGTGCGCTGGAGCTCCTGCAATATCTTCTCTACCCAGGATCATGCCGCAGCCGCTATTGCCGCTACCGGAGTGCCTGTATTTGCGTGGAAAGGCGAAACGCTGGAAGAGGCAGACTGGTGTATCGAGCAGACGCTTTTCTTCGGCAGCGAAGACCGTCCGCTGAATATGATCCTCGACGACGGCGGCGACCTGACCAATATCGTGTTCGATAAATATCCCGAACTGATCCAGGGTATCAAAGGTCTTTCCGAAGAAACCACCACCGGCGTACACCGCCTTTACGAGCGTATGGCTAAAGGTACCCTGCCGATCCCCGCGATCAATATCAACGACAGTGTTACCAAATCCAAGTTCGACAACAAATACGGATGCCGCGAGTCGCTGGTGGACGCCATCCGCCGGGCTACCGATGTGATGATGGCCGGCAAGGTAGCAGTAGTGGCCGGTTTCGGCGACGTGGGCAAGGGTTCTGCCGATTCGCTCCGCGGCGCAGGAGCCCGCGTGATCGTTACGGAGATCGACCCTATATGCGCACTGCAGGCCGCAATGGAAGGCTATGAAGTGAAGAAAATGGCAGACGCGGTAAAAGAAGCCGACATCGTAGTGACCACTACCGGTTGCCGCGACATCATTACGGGTGAGCACTTCAAGCTGATGAAAGACAAAACCATCGTATGCAATATCGGCCACTTCGATATCGAGATCGATATGGACTGGCTGAACAAAAACTACGGCCACACCAAGGATACCATCAAGCCGCAGGTAGATGTATACAATGTGGACGGGAAAGACATCATCGTGCTGGCCGAAGGCCGCCTAGTTAACCTGGGCTGCGCAACCGGGCATCCTTCCTTCGTAATGTCCAATTCTTTCAGCAACCAGGTGCTGGCGCAGCTGGAGCTGTGGCAGCATAGCGAGAAATACGAAAACAAGGTGTACGTACTGCCCAAGCACCTGGATGAGAAAGTAGCCCGCCTGCACCTGGCCAAGATCGGCGTGGAGCTGGATACCCTTACCGATGCGCAGGCAGCCTACCTGGGCATCCCCAAAGAGGGGCCGTTCAAGCCGGAGCATTACCGCTACTGATCTTTTTTGCCTGACGACAAGTGCCGGTCCCATGGACCGGCACTTTTTTATGTCCCTGTACCGGTGCCGTTATGCAGGATTCCGCTACATTTGATCTCTTAAATAGTAACAATGGAGCTTTCTGCAGAACAATTGGCTTACCCTATCGGCCGCTACCGGGAGCCTGAAACGTACGACGCGGCTTCCCTGAACCAATGGATCGGCAAGATAGAGGCCGCGCCGGACTGGTACGACTACAGTATCGAAAACCTGGACGAGCCGCAGCTGAATACGCCTTACAGGCCGGGCGGATGGACCGTCAACCAGGTAGTGCATCATGTGGCCGACAGCCATATGCATGCCTATGCAAGGCTAAAGCTGGCGCTGACGGAAGACGCACCGGTAATCAAACCGTATGACGAGAAGCAATGGGCCCGCCTTTCGGAGGAGGAGGGAACGCCGGTCAATGTGTCCGTTACCCTGATCCATGCCCTGCACCGCCGCTGGGCTGCTACGCTGCGCCGGATGAAGACGGAGGACTGGACGCGCAGCTATTTTCATCCGGAGCAGCAGCGGTATGTGCCTTTATGGGTTATGACGGCTATGTATGCCTGGCACAGCCGCCACCATTTCGAGCATATATGGCAGCTGAGGGAAAGGATGGGATGGTAGGCGCTGAATATGCCCGTACATCTGTACATCTTATTAAAGATATCGTATGAGCTGCATAAAAAAACTCCCGGCCGCAAAGCCGGGAGTTTCAGGTTTTGTCGTCTTTAACCCAGGTAGGATTTCAGAGAACCGCTGTAGCGTGCTTTCTGAAGGCGCTTGATGGCGCGTTCCTTGATCTGGCGGATACGTTCTTTTGTCAGGTCGTATTTCTGGCCGATTTCCTCTACAGAGGGACCGCTATCGCCTTCCAGCCCGAAATACGCGGAAATGATCTCGGCTTCGCGTACGCTCAGCGATTTCAGTATGCGCTGGATCTCGGCTTTCAGCGAATCTTTCATTACCGTGTCGTCGGTATCGTTGCTGCCTTCCAGCAGGTCGCCCATAGCTACATCCTCGGCTTCGTGCACGGGGGCATCCAGCGAGGTATGGCGTGTATTGCTGCTGAAGATATTGGCAATTTCGGTTTCGCTCATTTCCAGGATGCTTGCCAGCTCTTCGGTAGAAGGCTCCCGCTCGTGCTCCTGCTCAAATGCGATATAGGCTTTGTTGGCCTTGTTATACGTTCCGATCTTATTCTGGGGAAGGCGTACCAGGCGTCCCTGTTCAGCCAGCGCCTGCAGGATGGACTGACGGATCCACCATACGGCATAAGAAATGAATTTAAAACCCTTGGTTTCGTCGAAACGCTGTGCCGCTTTGATCAGGCCGAGGTTCCCCTCGTTGATCAGGTCGCTCAGGGAAAGGCCCTGATGCTGGTACTGTTTGGCCACGGATACCACGAAACGGAGGTTGGCTTTTACTAATTTTTCCAGTGCACGTTGATCTCCTACATGAATCCTCTGCGCAAGCGTAGTTTCCTCTTCCGGAGTGATCATAGAGATACGGCTGATTTCCTGGAGGTACTTTTCTACTGCCTGCGAATCCCGATTCGTAATCTGAGTAGCAATCTTTAGCTGCCTCATAAATGGTTATTATAATTGGTTAGATGTTACAGTTTTGAACGGAAAAACCCCGCAAGATAATAATATTTCTTAAAGGGAAAGACTAAAATAAAACGTGGTTTCGTTGGGTTTAGTTTAACGTTGCTTGTTAAAAATATCCTTTTGGAAGGGAATGAAATCTACGGTTTAGCCATGTTTTTCCACACCTGAATACTTATCAAATATTGTTCCAGTTTTACACGTGTCAGGCCCCTCTTGAAGTAAGGAGCAGCCGGGAACAGGATGGAGCCTCGCCGTAAAGCTTTGCTGCAAGGGCATTTGGTTCCCTGCAGGATTAACATTCCTATAAGCATATAGTTATTATTGATGATTTTTTGCGCTTGCTGTCAGCACCTATGCTGTTTTTCTTTCATGATTTTGACGCGCTTTGCGCCAAATTGTTACCTTTGCGCCGGATAAAATTATTCCCTTCCTTATTTTATGGCTCAAGATCTATATCAACATCCTGATTATTACCTGCTGGATGAGCTGCTGACAGAAGAACATAAACTGATCCGTGATTCTGTGCGGGCATTTGTAAAAAAAGAAATTTCTCCGATTATTGAAGATTATGCCCAAAGGGCCGAATTTCCCCGCCAGATCATCAAAGGCCTGGGCGAGCAGGGATGCTTCGGGCCTTTTGTGCCGCAGCAATATGGCGGGCCCGGGCTGGATTATATCTCTTACGGCATTATGATGCAGGAGCTCGAGCGGGGCGATTCGGGTATTCGCTCTACCGCTTCGGTGCAGGGTTCGCTGGTAATGTATCCCATCCTGACTTACGGAAGCGAAGAGCAGAAAATGAAATACCTGCCCAAGCTGGCCACCGGCGAACTGATGGGCTGCTTCGGCCTTACCGAGCCGGATCATGGTTCCAATCCTGCCGGTATGCTTTCCAACTATACCGATGCGGGAGATCACGTAATTCTGAACGGCTCCAAAATGTGGATCTCCAACGCGCCTTTTGCCGATATTGCCATAGTTTGGGCGCGCAACCCCGAAGGCAAGATCAAGGGGCTGATCGTGGAGCGCGGCATGGAAGGGTTTACCACTCCCGAAACCCATGGCAAATGGAGCCTGCGCGCTTCTGCCACCGGCGAGCTGGTGTTTGATAACGTGAAAGTGCCGAAAGAAAACATCCTGCCAGGTGTGGAAGGTCTTAAAGGCCCCCTGGGTTGCCTGAGCAGCGCCCGCTTCGGCATTGCATGGGGCGCTTTGGGTTGCGCCATGGATTGCTACGATACGGCACTTCGCTACTCCCAGCAGCGTATTCAGTTTGGCAAGCCGATAGGAGCATTCCAGCTGACGCAGAAAAAGCTTGCTGAAATGATCACGGAGATCACCAAGGGCCAGCTGATGGTATGGAGGCTGGGGGTACTGCGCAGCGAAGGCCGCGCTACGCCCGAACAGATCTCGATGGCAAAGCGCAACAGCTGCCAGACTGCCATCACCATTGCCCGTGAAGCCCGCCAGATACTCGGCGGTATGGGAATCACCGGCGAGTACAGCATCATGCGCCACATGATGAACCTTGAGTCTGTAATCACTTACGAAGGTACCCACGATATTCACCTGCTGATCACCGGCCAGCATGTGACAGGGTTCAATGCGTTCAAATAATATTGCAAAAGCCCAATAAACAGAAAGCGGCCAGCCTTCAAGGCTGGCCGCTTTCTGATACAGAGAAAGGCTACTTACCCCTTCCCTGGAACAATACTTTTACGGTATACAGCATGATCTTGATATCCAGCGCTATGGAGCAGTTCTCGATATACAGGAGGTCGTATTTCATCCTCTCCACCATTTGCGCCACGTTTTCGGCGTAGCCGTATTGCACCATGCCCCAGGAGGTGATCCCCGGCTTTACCCGGTGCAGGTACTTGTAATGCGGATGGGTAGCGGTGATCTTGTCAATGAAGAACTTGCGCTCCGGCCTCGGGCCTACCAGCGACATATCTCCCTTGAGGATATTGACAAATTGGGGCAGCTCGTCGATACGCCATTTCCGCATGAACTTTCCCCAGGGTGTGATCCGCTTGTCGTCGTCGCTGCTTAAAGCCGGTCCGTTGGATTCGGCATCGATATACATGGACCGGAATTTGTAAATATAGAAAGGCCGGCCAAACAAGCCTATACGCTCCTGCTTATATATAACAGGACCGGGTGAAGACAGCTTTACCTTGATGGCTGCCCACAGGTATACGGGCGACAGGAGCACCAGGGCCAGCGCGGAGCAAAAGATGTCCATCACGCGCTTGCACACTTTCTGCCAGTCGGGCAGCAGCTCGGGATGTATGCTGATGAGGACCGGCGCATATACGTTGTCGATCCGTACCGAACCGGAAATAATATCGTACAGGTCGGGCAGCACCTTGATGATAACCGGGCTGTAGCTGAGCCGGGTAAGGATGTGCTCCAGCTTTTTATGCTCGTGCGATTCCACTGCGATCACCACTTCCTCGATCTGGTGCGCTTCGATCACCTCTTCCAGCTGCTCAATATGGCCCAGCTCGGGCACATGGGGAATATTGAGGGGTATCACGCTCCGGTCGGCGCTGACGAAGCCTTTCACCTCGTTGCCCAGCACATGCGGGTTGTCTTTTATCTCATGGTATACTTTGGTGGCTTTGCCGTTGCCGCCTACGATCAGGGTGTTGTAGGCTATTTTGCCCCGCAGCAGGTCGGATTTGATCTTGTACAGCCACAGCAGCCTGACGGCCATCAGGAAAGCTGTCTGGGTCAGGAAATACCAGAGCGTGATCTCGAAAAAATATTTGAAGCTGTCGGTATCGTTGGAAAATGCCAGGATGCCGATCAGGAAGGAGCCGATTATGGATATGATCAGGGTCCGGTATATCTCGATGAGCCTGGATTTGCGGTACAGGTCGAAGTAGGCTCCTGAAAGATAATGCAGGAAAGTCCAGAAGAGGGGAACCAGCAAAAAGGAGATCAGGTAGTCCCGGGAAGTCCAGTGGCGCTCGTAAGGGTATACTGAGGGAAAGGCTTCATGCAAAAGGTGCTGGCGATACAACCAGAAAACCAGCCATGCAAGAATGGCGGTAAGGTAGTCCAGGACCATCAATATGACAATCGCTTTTCTTTTAGCCTTCGGTAAGTTCATTCGGGTTGGGCGCTCTGACCTCGGTCGTTGTGCTATTGGTTAAAGAATCGTGCTGCGGTGTCTTTTGTTTTTCAGCTGGTGTGTTTCTCCGCCTGTTCCGGGTTCATCTGTATCATCATCTTCTGGAGTATCTGGTGCGCTACATCCATAGCATGCAATCCGTCGTATACCGAAACGGTTACGGGTTTATCCTGTAATACCGAGAGGGTAAAGTCGGCCAGTTCTTCCTTGATGGAGTTGACCGGCCTGATATGGGGGGTGTCAATAGAGATCATCTTTTGTTTACCCGCTCCCAGCTCGATAGGGAAATCGAAAAATCCCTTTTCTTCTCCTTCTTCTTTCAGCCGGATCACCTCGGTTTTCTTGTCCAGGAAATCGATGCCTATGTAGGCGTCGCGCTGGAACAAGCGCATTTTTCTCATTTTCTTGAGCGAAATGCGGCTCGCGGTGAGGTTGGCTACACACCCGTTGTCGAACTCTATCCGGGCATTGGCAATATCGGCGGTATCGCTGATTACGGCGACCCCGCTGGCCGAAATGCGCCTCACCGGCGACTTCACGAGATGCAGGATAATGTCGATGTCGTGGATCATCAGGTCCAGGATCACCGCCACATCGGTTCCCCTCGGGTTAAACTGCGCCAGCCGGTGGGTTTCGATAAACATAGGCTCCAGCTTCCGGTTGCGCAATGCAAGCATGGCAGGGTTATAGCGTTCCACATGACCTACCTGGCATTTTACGTTGGCCTCCGATACCAGCTTCACCAGCTCCCGGGCTTCGGCCATGGTGTGGGTCATGGGTTTCTCTATAAATAAATGACGAGATTGGAGCAGGCATGCTTTGGCTATCTCAAAATGAGAAGTGGTATTGGTCACAATATCCAGCGCGTCGGAAGCGGCTATCAGCGCTTCTGGGTCGGTATACCGCTTGACATGGTATTCGGTAATGGCCGCGGCCGCATTGTCGTCATTGGGATCAAAAAAACCTACAAGGGTCACTCCCGGAATCTCCAGCCATTGCTGGATATGGATCTTGCCAAGATGCCCTGCGCCAAAAACACCAACTTTAAGCATGGAATATATTCGCTGTACGTTAAATTTATATTAGGTTTGCAAAATAAGACAATTCAATCAAAGGATTGCCTTAAACTGCTTATTTTATTGCACTTCGCCATTATGAAACCACAGGACATCTTTATGCAGGAAGCGGTAACGCTCAGTCGCCGCTATATGGAACAGGGGCAGGGCGGGCCGTTTGGCTGCGTCGTGGTCCGGAACGGGGAAATAGTGGGGCGCGGCTGGAACGGGGTGCTGGCGGCCAATGATCCTACAGCGCATGCCGAAATAATGGCAATCCGGGACGCCTGCGCCCGCCTGGGCACTTACCAGCTTGCCGGCTGCGAGCTGTACACTTCCTGCGAGCCCTGTCCTATGTGTATGGGAGCCATTTACTGGGCCAGGCCGGATATGGTATATTACGCCAATACAAGAGCTGATGCTGCCGGCCTCGGCTTCGACGATTCGTTTATTTACGAGGAGCTGATGCTGCCGCTGGACCAGAGAAAAATACCGATGGTCGCAATGGATAAAGAGGCGGCGCTGGAAGTATTCCGCGCCTGGGCCGTAAAGGAAGACAAGGAGCAGTACTGAGGCCTCTCCCGAATGGATGCAAGGCGTGCGGTATCAGGTGAGCGCTGCCCCCAAAGCAGCGCTCACCTGATTATGCTATGCGGGTTTACCACACATATTGTTTCTTATTCATCAGGGTAGCTTCTGCGGCAATGGTTTGCTCGCCGGTCGCTGCATCATAAACAGCGCATTCGTAGGTTACCCGGTTCTTTTCAGGAAATATCTCCTTTACCCGGATCAGGGCTTCGTACTCCTGGTCGGTAAACATGGGCTTCAGCCACCTGATGCTCTGGCTCAGGTACACATGACCGTCTACATACCATAGCGCGCCGAATATCTTGGTAAAGACGCTGGCGCCGAGAAAACCGTGAATGATATTGCGGCCAAACATACTTTCCCTGCCCGCCTGCGGGTCGATATGCAGAGGGTTGGTATCGCCGCTCACGCGGGCATAGTCGTTCACATCCTGTTGTGTGTAACTGAACTTGTGACGGAACTCATCTCCGATTTGTAACATAGCAGCGTTTTTACAAAGTAATAGTAGGTACTTCCGCTAAGTAAAGAAAATTGTTTTTTATCAGCAAATAAACAAATAAAAAAAAGCGCCGGTACCGGCGCTTTTTACAGATTGTTCTTTATAATTTAATATTTGTAATCTCCGCTGATGGAGGGAACGGCGGCCCCGCCTACGCTATCGATGATGGGGGAAGTTGCCATCTGGCCATTGATATTGAAGACGAATTTCTGCGACCCGTCGTTTGCATCCAGGCGGTACAGGTTCTTGTCATAGCTGCCAAAATATACATCCCCCCTGTAGATCACCGGGGAAGACTTGATGAGCTGGGAGGTCAGCTGCGTCCATTTTATCGTGCCGTCGATAATATCGACACAGTAAAAGCTGCGGTCGTAACTGCCGAAGTATACATTTTGATTGTAAACGGCGGGAGACGACTGTATTTCGTCGCCGGTCTGCACTTTCCAGCGCAGCTGCCCGAGCGCAGAGTCTACAGAATAAAAGTAACGGTCGCTGCTGCCGAAGAGCACGTTGCCGCCGATCTGGATAGGAGAGCTGCGTACCTGCCCGTTGGTGACAAAGTTCCATTTTTCCGTCCCGTCTACGGTTTTCAGGGCATAGAGCCTGCCGTTGTCGTTGCCAATATAAAGGAAGCTGTCGTTAATTACGCAGGGAGAAGAATAAAAGGCCCCGTTCTGGGTCGGGGTGAATGACCATATCTGCTGCAGGGATTCGTTCAGCGCCACCACACGGTTGTTCATGCCTGCAATGAAGATGGCTTTGGTTTGCCCGCCGGCTATGTTATGAATAGCCGGAGATGCCATGATATCGCCCCCGATGTCGAAGGGGGTAATTCCCACGATATCGCTGAGGCTCACAGGATCGACGGCGTACAGCCGCGCACCGGCGGCAATCAGCAGCACATTTTCCCTGACAATGGGTGTGCCCACGATGGGAGCGCCGAAGTTCCTTACGGTCTGCTCTGTGCCGTACTGTGGATCGATCCTGTACAGGTTGCCATCAAGCGTACCTACGTACAGGTTCTTATTGTAGAGCAGGGGAGTGGCGTGTACCTCTCCTGCTACGGGAAATTTCCATTTGCTTTCTCCTGAAATGGGATCAATAGCGTAAACGATCTGGTTATTACTGCTTACAAAGAGCGTTTGGGTATACACATCCGGGAAGGGCTGATCAGGACTGTAATCTTTACAGGAACTGAGGCCTGCCAGAGTAAAAACTGCCGAGGCGGCCAATGTCCAGTAACGTCTACGTAGATTCATTCTATATATGATTTTCAGGAATTGCTCACAATAATAAGCATTCTATTCTTATTATGCAAAGACGGTGTAATTATTTTTTATGTTGGGTTTCATGCCTGCGGGCAGGGCTCTTACAAACAGCAACGGCCCGGTTTTCGGGCCGTTGCTGTGGTCTTGATTTTTTTACCGGAGCAGTGTTACGTTGCCGGTGTACTTTTCTGCTCTGCCATTGGCCAGTGTGACCTGTATCTGATAAATGTAGACGCCGGAGGGCTGGTCTTTGCCGTTGAATTTGCCATCCCATCCGCGGCCGTCGGTTTTGCCGGTTTCGAAGACGACCTGTCCCCAGCGGTTGAATACCTGCATCCGGAAAGCGGCAATGCTTTGGCCCAGCAGCTGCCTGGGGAAGAAGTAGTCGTTCACGCCATCTCCGTTGGGTGTAAAGGAATTGGGCACATCCACGTAGCAGTCCTTGCCGACTTCGACGGATTCTTTCGTGGCGCAATCGTACTGGGATGTAACTGTCAGGCTATAGGTGCCGGGATGCGTAACCGTGATATCGGGGGCGGTGTTGCCGGTGCTCCACAGGTAGCGGTAATTGCCCGCAGGGTTTTCGGCCAGGTTCTGCAGGGTGACCGATGGACCGTCGAGGCATATTACCGAATCGGGCCCGAGGTATACCACCGGATAGGGGTGCACATGTATCACGGTATCCATGTCGCTCTCGGGGCAGTTCCGGTAAGCCACATTCAGCTTTACGGGGAAGGTTCCTGCCTGGTCGAAAGTATGCACGATGCTGTCGGCGGCCGAAGTGCGCAATTCGTTACCCCCGAAATCCCAGGTAAGCTGGGTAGTGAAGGGGCCGGCGTCGGGCCGGAAAGTGATCCGGTCGCCGATGCAGATATTGTCCTTGTCAAAAGTAAAGGAGGGCGTGTAGATGGTATCTACATAAATGCTGACGCCGGTTGTATCGCGGCAGCCCAGGCTGGTGGTGCCCCATAGCTTTATGGTATAGATCCCGCTGCCGGTATAGGTGTGGCTGGGATTGTTCTGGCTGCTTTGAGGGGTTCCGTCGCCGAAATCCCAGGTAATGCCGGTCAGGCCGCCGAAGGAATTGTTGCTGAAGGTGAAAATATCTCCCACGCAGCCCATCGTATCGGGGGCGCCGATCACGGCCCCGTATAGCGGTTCCTGTACTCCGATATTAAAGAAGCGGCTGCATCCTTTGCTGTTGATGGCAATTGCATTGTAGACACCGGGAACAAGGTTGTGCAGGGTATCGCCCTGGTTGCTGTACACGGCCTGCAGGGTATCGCCGAAGGGCGTAGTCCATACAATATTGTAATGGTTGGTATCGGAGGGTATCTGTACGATGTAGGCAAAACCGTTGCTGTCGCCTTTACAGGGCGGTTGCGAGCCGCTGATCAGGCCGCCTTCGAAGGGGAGGATGCGTACGGTTTCAGAAATGGTCTTGGTAGAGGAAAGCGGGCAGCCGTCGTCGGTAAAGGTCAGGTAAAAGGTATAATCGCCTGCGGCAACCGTGGAGGCCACGTTCCAGCTGAAGGTAAATACGGGATTGGGCGTGCCGTTGCCGGTTACGCTGCCGGTAGCGCCCGCGGGCAGGTTGTTCCAGGTAATGGTGATATTGTCGCCGTCGGGATCGGCGGTGGTCACGTCGAAAGAAAGCGTTCCCGATTGCCCCTCGCAGGTCTGTACAATGGCTTCGCCGTTTTCTATCACCACGGAAGCATTGGACGGGTTGCCGACCGTATCTGTCGGTAAATTATTATTGCAGTTGTCTAGTATCACGAAGGTCATTTCCCGCATGCTGGACCCTACCAGGATGCCGTTGCGGTACTCTTCCACGCGGTTTACCACCACGCTGTTGAGCACAAGGTTGGGCGTGAAGTCCATCTGGCCGCTGTTGGCATTGAAGCTGAAGTCGCCGGGAGCCGTAGGCAGCGGGGCGGTGGCGGTATAAGGCGGATAATAAGTGATATTGGTGGGGGGAGGGAGGTTGGGGGTAAGCAGCTGCTGTGCATCGATGAGGCTGAAATGCAGGCTGTCGTTATCCGGGTCTACAGCGCCCAGGTTATAGGTCTGCACCTTGTTTACGCAGAAGAACGGGGTGGGCAGCGATGTAAAGGTACAGGAAGAGTTGGGCCCGCCGACGTTGTTGAGCGTAGCCTTCAGGTACATCAGGGAAGAGCCGAACAGCACGTCCGCATTGAGTATGATGGGCGTGCGTCCTGCGCTGGAGCCGGCAGTAATAAAGCCTTCAAAGGCAAAATGCCAGTTGGCCGAAGTGCCGGTAAGCGTAAAGTTGCCTTTGTATACATAGCGTTTGATGCCGGGGATCGGGTTGTTGATATTGATACAGGCGGTATTATTGGCTTCGTCGGGACATACCGGCGTGATCTCCACATCGCTCACTGCGGCCTGGTACGTCAGGTTCAGCTGCTGGACCAGCACATTGTTGTTATAAAGCGAAACGATAGGGTTGGCGTTGATAAGCAGGGGCAGGGCCGCGCTGGTGGAGCTGCAGTCGGAAAAGAGCGATAAGGTAACCTCGTAGGTCTGGCTGTTGCCCGAGGTAGAAAGGTGCGTATATCCGATCTCCCCGCCCAGGAGATGGCTTGCATGGCTGCGGGTAAGCCCCAGAAAGGTGACAGAGAGCAGGAAGAGGAAAAAGGGTATCGTTTTTTTCATAGATCAGTCAGTTGTTAAAAGAAGACGGCCGGTTGTTTCAAATCGTTTGCCCCCCGCCCGGTCCGGTACTAAAAAAAGCTGCAGACCTGTCAACCTCATGCCTTTGACCCAGGGTGGGACCTGTTTGTTCCGGGAGTTGCGTCCGGAGGGGTGTGTAATAAAAACCTGTTAGTCCACAGCCAAGATAAACATTAAATTTTCATTAATTAAACAGGCTGCTGTGTTTTTTTCCACGGGAGTGTTAAAAAATGAAACCCGGCCATCCGTTACGGATGCCGGGCTCAAAGCAGGAACATTCCCACCGTTTTATTCATTCACATATATCCTGTTTACCCTTTGCGATATGCTGGTGAGTATTTCATACGGAATGGTCTTGGCCCAGGCAGCCAGCTGGCTTACCGGCAGGCCGTTTCCGAAAACAATGACTTCGTCGCCGACGCGCGCCTGCTCAATGTCGGTTACGTCGAGCATGCACATATCCATGCATACCGAGCCTACCACGGGGGCCTCTTTCCCGTGGACCAGCATATGGGCATTGCCGTTTCCGAAATCCCGGAAATAGCCGTCGGCATAACCGATGCTTACGGTCGCGATCCGGCTGTCGCGGGTAACTTTTCCTTTGCGGCTGTACCCGACCGTTTCGCCGGCCGGTATTTCCTTGATCTGGGCAATGGTCGTTTTCAGCGTGCCGATCTGCTGCAGCTGATGCTGGATCTTGTCGCTGCTGTCGAAGCCGTACATTCCTATGCCCAGCCTTACCATATCATAATACAGCTCCGGGTGGCGTGTGATGCCGGAAGAGTTGACGAGATGCCTCAGCGGCTTTGCCGGTAGCACGGCCATGAGCGCTGCGCACATCGTATCGAAGGCTTCGGCCTGCTGCCGGGTAAAGCCGTCGAAGTCGGCCATGTCGCTGCCTGCCAGGTGGCTGAAAATGCTCACTACCTTTACTGCGCTGTTGTTCTGGAGGTTGCTGATCAGCTCCGGCAGTTCGGCGGGCATAAAGCCCAGGCGGTGCATACCCGTGTCCAGCTTGATGTGGACAGGGTAATGGACCGTATTTAAGGTGTTGGCTATTTCGGTAAACTGCTTCAGGGACTCTATGCTGAACAGCTCCGGCTCCAGCTTCCAGGAGATCATCCGGTCAAAAGCGCCGGCCTCGGGGCTCATTACCATAATCGGTGCGGTAATGCCGGCTTTGCGCAGCGCCACGCCTTCGTCCACATAAGCTACGGTAAGGTAATCCACCCCGGCATATTGAAGCAGGCTGGCAATTTCGTAGCTGCCGCTCCCGTAGGAATAGGCCTTGACCATAGCCATGGTTTTTACCTGGGGCGGCAGCAGGCTGCGGTACTGGTTGAGGTTATGCTGTATGGCCGACAGGTTGATCTCAAGCACTGTTTTATGTATCTTCTGTTCCAGCAGCTTCTCGATCTTCTCAAACCGGAATGCGCGGGCGCCTTTCAGCAGGATGGCTTCGTTTTCGAAAGTGATCATATGCATCTTTTTCAGGAAATCGTCCGTAGACTTGAAAAAGATGCTGCGCAGCTTTTTATACTTCCGGAAGGCGGCTTTATGCTTGGTAAGCGCCGGGCCGATGCAGATGATGCGGTAAATATTTTTCTGGCTGACCAGCTCTGCCACTTCCTCGTACAGGTCGCCGTCCGGCTTGCCGATCTGCAGCATGTCGGAAAGGATCACGGTCCTGCGCGGATGTTGTTTCTGCTGGTCCAGGAAGTCAAGGGCGATATGCAGCGAGGTCAGGTCCGAGTTGTAGGTATCGTTGATCACCGTACAGTTGTCGATGCCATGAAGCAGCTCCAGGCGCATGGCCACTGCATGCAACCGCTCCATGCGTTCGCTGATCTGGTCGTCGGCCAGGCCCAGCAGCAGCAAGGTACACCAGCAGTGTATCGCATTTTCGACCGATGCATTGTCGCTGAACGGGATCCTGATGGCGATCGTCCTGCCTTCGTACTCGCCCGTGATCGTGGTCTGGTTATTGCTTTTTTCGATTTGCCGGATACGGAGGGTAGCATCTGTTTTCTGCGACCAGGTAAACAGCTTCAGGCTGTCGTCCTGGTTGTTGCGGACCTGGTGGCAGTACTGTACGATGCACTCGTTCAGCTCATGGTAGTCTTTGCAATAGATCAGCTCCTTCGCATGGCGGAAGAGCACCAGCTTTTCATTGATCTTCTGGCGCAGGTTCAGGAAACCTTCACTGTGCGCCTCGCCGATGTTGGTAAAAATGCCGATGTCGGGATGCAGTATCCTTTCCGAACGGCTCATTTCGCCCGGCTGCGAGATCCCGGCTTCAAAGATGCCCAGGTTATGGTGCGCCTGGATGCGCCATACGGCAAGCGGCACGCCGATCTGCGAATTATAGCTTTTGGGGCTGCGTATGATCTTGTACTGGTCAGACAGCAGCTGGAACAGCCATTCCTTTACGATCGTCTTACCGTTGCTGCCCGTGATGCCGATCACGGGAAAATGGTACCGGTTGCGGTGGGCGGCAGCCAGTTGCTGCAGCGCCGTAAGGGTATCGGGTACCAGCAGGTACCTGGCTTCCGGCAGAAAATCGGTGGGATGCTCGCTGCTGACAAGAAAGGTACGTACGCCTTTCCGGTAGGCATCGGCGATAAATTCATGCCCGTCGCGATGGGGGCCTTTAATGGCAATGAACATGGCCTTGGTAGGGTTCACTACTTTCCGGCTGTCGATCAGCAGGTCTGTTATATCCGTGTCTTCTGTATCCGGGCGTACTTCGGCCCGGACCGCTTTCTGTATCTCGCTCAGTTTCATGATGCTTCTTATATTGTGGGCCGCCGGTTTGCGGCGGCCCGGCTGTGAAGGCAGGCATGGCGCCTCCCTTCACAAGAAATAGCTGAAGATGTTTCCAACTGCAGCTATCCGATCTCTTAATATTCAAATGTTCCGAACTCGCTTTCTATAAGCAGCCCGTTCTTTCCGGCGGCTTCCGTATAACCGCTGATCTGCGCCTCGATCCCGAAATGAGCGGCCAGCGATACAAGGGCGGGAGCAGTTTCCTTGTCGGTAAATATTTCAAGCCGCTGCCCCATATTGAATACCTGGTACATTTCGCGCCAGTCGGTGCCTGCGGCTTTTTGTATCATCCGGAACAGGGGCGGCGCCGGCAACAGGTTGTTCTTGATCACCCTCAGTCCCTGGGGCAGGTAGTGCAGGCATTTGGTCTGTCCGCCCCCGCTGCAGTGTATGATGCCGTGTATCTTATCGAAATGCTGTTCCAGTATTTTAAGAACCAGCGGGGCATAGGTGCGGGTGGGCGACAAGATCATTTTGCCGGCATCCAGGGGCGTATCCGTAGCGTCGGTCAGCCGGTAGCTGCCGTTATATACTACTTCCTTGGGCAAGGCCGGGTCCACGCTTTCGGGGTATTTGGCCGCGTATTCGTGGTGCAAAAGTTCATGCCTGGCGCTGGTCAGCCCGTTGCTGCCCATGCCGCTGTTGTATTCGGTTTCGTATACTGCCTGTCCGTAAGAGGCGAAGGAAACGATCACATCGCCGGGCACGATGTGGTCGGTAGTTATGATCTTTTTCCGGGGCATTCGGCAGGCCATGGTGCCGTCTACGATCACGGTACGCACCACATCGCCCACATCTGCCGTTTCGCCGCCCATAAAATGCACATCGATGCCGTAAGTCTTCAGGGTGTCGAAAAATTCCTGGGAACCGTTGATGATCGCTCCTATCACCTCCCCGGGGATCAGGTGCTTATTGCGGCCGATCGTCGAAGAATAGGTAAACGGCCCGGTAGCTCCCACGCAGAGCATATCGTCGATGTTCATCACGATGGAATCGATGGCAATGCCCTTCCATACGCTCATGTCGCCTGTTTCCTTCCAGTACATGTACGCCAGTATCGATTTGGTACCGGCTCCGTCGGCATGCATAATGGAGCAATAGTCATCGTCATTGGCCCAATAATCAGGATAAATTTTACAAAAGGCTTTTGGAAACAGTCCTTTGTCTAACTTTGCCACCGCTTTGTGTACTTCTTCTTTTTGTGCGGATACGCCCCGCAGGGCATAACGGTCTTGAGGATTCATGCAGAGAATAATTGGAGGTGCAAAGGTAAGCTTTAGATACGAGAGTTCTGGCCGCAGATTTTGGCAGCCGGGCAGTACCGGCCGCCGTTGCCCCGAACGCTAACCCAACGGATAATTGAGCAAATGACAAAGATATTCCCCCTTTCCGAAGGAACCTTTACGATAGGCCGCGATAAGATTTTTCACCCTTTTGACGAACATGCCGATGAGCTGAACGACCGGCCGGTGGGCTCCCTGCTGGTAGAGGTACAACCCTTTGCCGTGGTCAACGACCGGGATGTAATCCTGCTGGACACCGGCCTCGGCTTCAATAATCCCGACGGCCGGGCCCATTTGCCCGGCAACCTCGAGCAGCACCATATTAACCCCGAAGAGGTAACCAAGGTGCTGCTGTCGCACCTTCACAAAGACCATGCCGGTGGGCTCGACCTGAACCTTTTCCCCAATGCCACTTATTATATATACAGGAAGGAGATGGAATATGCGCAGCAGATAGGTTTTCCCTCCTATTATGTAGAAGACCTGCTGCCGTTGCTGCACAGCGATAAAGTGCACTGGCTGGAAGGCGAAAGCGGCAGGATCGACGGCTATATCGAATACATGCATACCAACGGCCATTCGCCCGAGCACATCGTGTTCAAAATACAGTCCGAAGACGGTATCATCTTTTACGGGGGCGATGAGGCGCCGCAATACAAGCAGATGAAGATGAAATACGTGGCCAAATACGATTATGACGGCAAAAAAGCGATGGAGCTCCGGGAACAGTGGGCAGAGCAGGGAGCCCGCGAAGGATGGCAGTTCCTGTTCTACCACGATGTAAAAACACCCTTTGCCAGGCTGTAATCTTAATAATGTATCTTTGGCGCCTTGCTTAAACACAACCTGTTATGAGATCCAATCCTTTTGAACAGCTGCCCCAGGGCTTCGTGCCGGTAGTAATGGGTATACTGTGCGTGATCATGATTGTAGCGATCGTGGTCTATATCATATACCTGAAAAACCTTCAGGACCTGTTAAAAGCCGTAAGAGAGCCCAACCGCAGGATGGCGCCCGGCAAAGTGTGGCTGATCCTGATCAACTTCCTGGGCGTTTTTACGGCGATACCTGCCTTGTTCCCCGATTCCTTTCCGGGCGTTCCGCTTATCATGCTGACCGTCCTGAATTATGCGATTACCCTGTTCGTACTGTTTTGGAACTTCTATATGGTCAATAAGATAGCGGAGTCCATCGAAGCGGAGTATGCCAGCCGGAGCCTTACACCGGAAGAACGCAGGCCCACCTGGCAGTTAGGCATGATCATGTGCGGGTGCAATGCCGCGGCATTGCTCAATAATGTGCCCTATGTCCGCATTTTGGGAACCATTGCGGCGTTTGCAGGCTTTATATGCTGGATCATGTATTGGGTAAAGACCCACAGCTATAAGCAGAAGCTCCGGATGCTGCCCGACAACGACCAGGACAGCATGATCTTTGGAAACTACCAGTAAGCAAATGGCCTTTCACTCTTTGAAGGGCCATTCTTTCTGCACGCCGGCCTTGACCAGGTACACTGCGGCGCCGGCTACCGTAACGCCGACGCCGGCCAGCATCAGCACCGGCCCGGTAGCTGCAAAAAGCGCCGCCCACATGGCGATGCCCAGCAGGGCGGGCAGCGGGAAGAAGGGCATTTTGTAGGGAAACTCCCGCACGGGCCTCCTGCGCCGCAGCAGGATAAGGCCAATGGTCTGGCTGATGAACTGGATCAGGATGCGCATGGCCAGTATGGCGCTGATCACTTCTTTTAATTTGAACAACAGGCTGAACACAAAAGCCACTGCTCCCAGCGCCAGCAGCGATACATGGGGGAAATGCTTGGTAGGGTGCAGCCGGGCAAATACTTTGAAGAAAGCCCCGTCGGCCGCTGCCGCATAGGGGATACGGCTATAGCCGAGCGTAGCAGAGAACACGGATGCAAAGGCTACCCAAAGAACCAGCACCGTAACGATCCTGGCGGCAGTGCGGCCCATAAGCTGCTGCATGAAGGTGCTGATCACAAAATCATTTTCATGAATGCCCTGCCAGGGCAGTACGCTGGCTACGCTTATGTTCATCAGCAGGTACAGCACGGCAATGCCGCCTATCGAGATAAACATGCTGCGCGGTATATTCCGGGAAGGATTCACGATTTCGCCGCCCAGGTGGCATACATTGTAATAGCCCAGGTAGCTGTATACCGTTTTGATGCTGGCAAACCCCAGCACCGATATAAAGGCATAATCCAGGGTCAGCCCGTCATTGATATGCTGCAGGGGCGCCAGAAAATTTCCGTGCAGGATGCCGCCGCCTATGATCCATGCCAGGGTCAGCAATACGCCGCCCCACAGCAGCACGCTGATCCTGCCGATGGCGTCGATCCTGCGGTAGAGCAGCAGGATGATCAGCAGCACCAGCGCTCCGCTTACAATCCTGGGGTGTACTGTTGCGGGCGGTACCAGGTATGCAAAATAGGAGGCGAACCCTATGGCGGCGGAGGCGATCACCAGCGGAGCCTGGATCATGGTCTGCCATACAAACAAAAAGCTCATGAACCTGCCCATGCCTTCTTTGCCATAGGCCTCCTTCAGGAAGTTATAGGAGCCCCCTGCCTGAGGAAATGCGGCGCCCAGCTCGCTCCAGGTCATGGCATCGATAAAGGAGAGCAGCGCTCCTGCAAGCCAGGCGTAGAGGAAGTAAGGGCCTTTCATGGTGCTGATCACCATGGGCAAGGTAATGAAAGGACCGATGCCTACCATGTCGGTCATGTTGATAGCCGTTGCCTGGCCCAGTCCCAGCCTGCGCTCCAGTTTGTTTGTCATACCTGAGGTTGCTAAATCGCGGGCTAAAGATTGGCTTTACTTTCCAGAAACGTAATTGAAATATCTTATAGGCCTTTATACAGGCTGCGATGTCAGGAAATGAGCCGCTCTATCTTCTGCAGCAGATCCGTCATCTGGAAGGGCTTGGTCAGGAAATCGTCGGCCCCGGCTTCCCTTGCCGAGCGCTCGATGCCCTTGCTTGCCGAGAACAGGATGATGGGGATATGGCTGGTTTGCTGGTTGCTCTTCAGCTGCCTGCAGACTTCGCGCCCGTCCTTCCCCGCAATCCATATATCCAGCAGGAAAAGATCGGGAGGGTTCCGGGCGGATAATGCCATCTCGACGGTGGGACTGTGCGTAACCTGGTAGCCGGCAAATTCCAGCATGCTTCCGACCATGTCCAGGATATCGGAATCATCATCGGCTATCATAATATTGCGTGGGGGTGTCATATACCCCTGTACTACAAAATAGCTGCCGATTGGTTGTAGCGATGCAGGGCCCGGTCCTGCGGCAGAGGGATGCCGGCCGGACAGACGCCTGAAAAACTAAAAAAAAGTAAAAAAACAGAAAAAAGTGCCCCGCTTTGTTTTTAATTAAATTATTGTACGTACATTTGTACTTTCATGGTGATAGGGTTTATAGGGGCTGACTCATTCTTGGGTCGGCTTTCCTTTTTTTACCAGTCTGCATCCCTTATCCCGGCCGCTCGTCATCCCCCGTCGAGGGTTATTTTCGCAACAAAAATAAAATCAAGTGTTAATGACCTGGTAATAAACCCACAAAGAATAAAAAAAATATTGCCACTTGCATGGAAATATAAAATCCATAGTTTAATTTTGTGTTTTTCATGGTGATAGGATTTCATTGCCGGCCCAGTCTTGGGCTGGCATTTTTATTATCCGCAGGCTTTCTTCTTTCTATACACGACCATTTTCCTATCAGGATGCAATAATTGCGCCCGAGGTTGGAAACGAATACCGGAGAGCTGGCAGGATCGCTGGTTTACGCCTTTGCCTGGAAATTTCTTACCTTGTCGGTTTCCTTCATCCCAACCGAAGTTTATGAAAAGATCCGCCGTTTTTCCTGCCTTCTTTATTTTCCTGTTTTCTTTATTATGCCTGCGGGCACAGGCGCAGCTGAAGCCGGTTGCGTATAATGATGGCCTGCAGGCGCTGGGCGGGCTATTGCTGCAGCCCGCAAAAAATGCTTCTGGCGCAGGGGTATTGATATTGCCGGCCTGGATGGGCATCGACAAGCACAGCAGGACCGTAGCACAGCGGCTTGGCGACCTGGGCTATACTGCTTTTATAGCAGATATTTACGGCAAGGGGAACGAGCCACGTTCACGCAGCGAAGCCGGCGAGCGCTCGTCCTATTACAAATCCCATATCGAAGCTTACCACAGGCGTATCCGGCTTGCGCTGGAGCAGCTGGTAAAGGCCGGCGCCGACCCGGACCGTATCGTGGTGATCGGTTATTGCTTTGGCGGCCTGGGCGCTATAGAAGCCGCCCGTGCCAACATGCCGGTAAGGGGAGTGGTATCCTTTCACGGCAGCTATGGGCGGGATACGCTCCGGAAGATAGAGCCGATAAAGCCTTCGATACTGGTGCTCCACGGCGCCGACGACCCCTACAGCAGCGCGGCAGAGATCGGCAGCATGCAGGAAGAATTCCGCAGGGCAGGAGCAGACTGGCAGATGGTCTGGTACGGAAATGCCGTACACGCTTTTACGGAGCCTTCGGCAGGTAACGACAACAGTAAGGGCGCAGCCTACAATGCGCTTGCCGACAAGCGCTCCTGGCAGGCGCTGCTGGCCTTTCTGGAAGCGATATTATAAACCTGGTTCAGAGAACGGAGCATATCCGATTCTTTTGTTTTTTTGCTGCCTGTAACGCAACGATGAAGCAGGCTTCTTTAATTGTATTCTTATTCTTTTCGGTAATAACACAGGCCCGGGCCGGCGGCGCTCCGGACAGCCTTTGGCGCGTTCCTCCCGATACCTTGGCCTACATCCGGCAGCTCAACCGGGAAAGCGCCCGCCAGTTGCAGGAGGGCAGGTGGTCGGCGGCGGCGTCCAGCGCCATGCGCGGGCTTGAGCTGGCACGGCTCCTGGGCGACGGGGAGGGCGAGGCGCTTTCGCTCCTGAACCTGGGCAGGGCTCATGCAGGCGAGGGCGACAACAGGAAGGCATTATCCAGCTATATACGCTCGCTGAAGCTGCAGGGCCTATATAATAACAGGAGGCTCAGCGAAAGGCTTTTCTATCATATTGCCGCAGGTTTTGCCCGGCTGCGGCAATACCCGCTGGCACTGAAGTTCTTTTATAAAGCGGGGCTGCAGGAAGGCAGGTTCCGAAAAGCCGCCGTAGCAATGGGCCCGGGGGCGCACCTGTTGCAGGAGCCTTTCCTTTATGCCGATGCCGATTCACTGGTGGCTGATACCCTGCAGGCCTTCGCATTGTACGACAACGTGCTGGAAGTAACCCCCGACGACCGCATCGTGGTTGACCAGGATACGGTTATCATTTCCGGCAATGACCGGAAATCCAGAGAGCTCCGGGCGGAAGAGATTACAGGGGCATTCGACGACGGCAGGAAGGCAATCGCCTACGGGTTATTGCTGCACGTCAAGCAGCCTGTTGCCGGCGAGCGCAAAGCCTTTACCGGTATCAATACCGTAGGGCATATGTTCATTACCCTCATCAAGTTCAATGCCGACTCCGGCTATGTTTCGCGCACCTTCGGTTTCTACCCCGATAAGGATTACCTGCTCTCGGCCACGCCCTTGCTGCCGGTATCCTCTTCCATGTTTAAGGACGATACCGGGCATGAGTGGGACGAAATGCTGGCCCGCTTCATTACCCGCCGCAAGTTTAACCGCATTCTCCGGATGGTGAAACGGTACAGCCGCAGCAAATACAACCTCAATAAGAACAATTGCACGGATTTTGGACTGGTAGTGGCAGGCATAGCCGGTATCCGGATCAGCGAAACCCGGGGCAGCTGGCCGTTGGGGGGCGGAAATAATCCCGCTAATGCCGGCCAGAGCGTACGCGAGGGGAAAATAGAGCTGGAAGACCCGGCGCCCGTCTTTGTTTATCCGCCGCCGGCAGGGCCCTGATTATAACAACGCTTTGCAAACCGGGGCGGTCCGGAGTTGTTGTAATGACAGGAACCAAAACCAGGGCTAATGAACAGGATATGGATGGGCCTCCTGCTGCTTTTCGGCGCCTGTACGGACGCAGCCGCGCAGCACGACCCCAAGATGGTACAGGATACGTCCAGGGCATGGAGGCGTAACCCGCAGCCTCCGGCCACACCCCAGGACCGGCCCCCTGCCAGCTGGCTGAAGACCGATACGGCTGTTTATAACAATGATCTTTACTGGAAAGGAATCCGTTCGGCAGAGTACCAGAACCGGGGAGCCGAAGACCGGCGTAACCCGCTTTCGACCGACCCTAATGCTATTCCCAACAAACAGGTGCCTTACAGGCCGGTATTGCCCGACTCTGCGCGGAAGTAACGCTCTCCCGGTAAGCTCATTTCTTTTTCCGGCGGGCCTTCTGCTCGGCTTTTTCGGCTTCTTCCAGCAGTAAGCGCCAGTTGTCGTTAGGCGTGTCTTCCGAGAAGCTCAGCGTTTCGGCATAATCGTTTTTGTCGATCTTCATTATCCGGATGGGCTTGCCCATCCAGGACTCGATGGCTGCAAGCAGCGGCTTCTCTTCGGTGCTGCAGAAAGAAACGGCCTGGCCCTTATGCACGCCGCGGCCCGTACGCCCTACGCGGTGCACGTAGTTTTCAGGCACTTCCGGGAGGTCGTAGTTTACCACGAAGTCTACTTCGGGTATATCAATGCCGCGGGCGCTCACATCGGTGGCTACCAGTATTTTTACCTTCCCTTGTTTGAAAAGCTCCAGTGTTTTCAGGCGGTCCCCCTGCTCTTTGTCGCCGTGCATGGTGATCGTTTCGATACCTACGCGCTTCATGGCGTTGTGCACCCGTTCGGCTCTTACCTTGGTGCGCACAAATACCAGAATTTTGCTATCCGGCAGCTCTTTTGCCAGCCTTTCAAGGAAGAAGCGCTTGTCGTCCATTTCCACGAAGGCTACCGAATGGTTTACATTTTTGGAAACAGGGTCTTTGGGAGATATCTGTATGCGGATCGGGTTCCGCACAACGGAATAGGCAAGATCCTTGATGTCCTTGTCGATCGTGGCGGAGAAGAACAGGGTCTGGTGCTTGCGCGGCAGATGCCGCAATACGTCCTGTATGTCTTTGAAAAAACCTTTATCCAGCATGTGGTCCGCTTCGTCCAGCACCAGGATCTGCACGTGGCTGAGATCGATATAGCCCTGGCTGTGCAGGTCAAACATGCGGCCCGGCGTGGCTACGAGTATATCCACCCCCTTTTCCAGCCGCCGTACCTGGTCTTCCTGCTCAATGCCGCCGTACAGCCCCATGATCTCCAGCCGCGTATATTTGCCGATCTGCACAAAGGCCTGCGCGATCTGTACGGCAAGCTCCCGGGTAGGGACCATTACCAGGCACTTTACTTCCTTTCTTCTTTTTATATGATACCGTTGCTGCAGGAGGTGCAATATCGGTATGGCAAAAGCGGCCGTTTTACCGGTGCCGGTCTGCGCGATCGCCAGCACGTCGTCGCCTTTGAGCACCGAGGGTATGGCCTTGAACTGGATGTCGGTAGGACGCCTGAAATCCAGCTCTTCCAGGCTGCGCCTGATCTCGGGGGCTATATTGTACTGTTCGAATTTCATTTCTGAAGGTTTGCTTGCGGACGCAAAGGTAAGGGATCGCCGGTGCCGGTGCTGCAAAGGTGTGCTATTAATGCCCGAAGATCAGGCCTCCACGATCCGCTCCCATTCCGGATGGCGCCTGATATAGCTTTTGACAAACGGGCAGAGCGGGATCACTTTCTTATGCTCGGATTCGATCCGCTGCAGCGTTTTTGCTACCAGCGCCGAACCTACGCCTTTACCTTCCAGCGCTTCGGGCACCTCGGTATGGGTGAGCGCAACGGCCCCCGGGTAAAGATCGTATGCAATGAAGGCGGTATATTCCCCGATGCGCATTTCGAAAGCATGTCTTTCTTTATTGTCCTGCAGCGGAATATTCTGGATGTCGGTTGTCATGGATGCGTGCGTTATGATTCTGTACAAAGGTAGGGCAATCTATTTCTGGTGGCGCGGCTGGTTCAGCATTTTGCTCAGGAATTCGGGCGTAACGCCGATATAAGCCGCCACCTGCTTCTGGGGCAGGCTTTGGATAAGGGAAGGGTAGCGGCGGCAAAAGCTGGCGTAGCGCTCTCTGGCTGTGAGGCTCAGGTTGTCGAGCAGGCGGTTCTGATAAGTGATGAGCGAGCGTTCGAGCAGCAGCCTGAAATGTCGTTCAAATCTGGGTATGCGCTCATAGAGCAGTTCCATATCGGCCCTGCTGATAAAGAGCAGCTCGCTGGCTTCTACAGCATCGATGCTGAGCTTGCCCGGCTGCTGCCCGGTAAGGCTTTGCATGTCGGTGATCCACCAGCCTTTCGGGGCAAACTGAAGGATATGCTCGAAGCCGTTCTGGTCGGTGGCATAGCTGCGGAGGCATCCGGAAGTAACGAATGCCTGTCCTTTATGCAGCTCGCCTTCGTAGTAAAGAAATTGCCTGGCCTTCAGTTTTTTCAGCTGGAAAAGACCCAGGAAAAAGGTTTCTTCGCCCGGGTCCAGGCTTATGTTGCGTTGCACATGCTGCAGCAGGAGTTCGTGGTGCTTTTCCATATCGCAGCCCGAAGATAAGCCATGACCTGGTTATTGCCATGACCAAACCCCGCAGGAACGCCTGCAGGGTTTGGCCGGGAGGTGAAGGGAGGGGCTGTGCGGCCGGTTGTAGTATGTCAGGCACTGGCGCCGGGCAGATCCTGCCCGGATCTTTTCTGCCGGGCAATCTTTTTGCCACGGAAGAAAAGATAGAGATTCAGGAACAGTATCGCGCCCAGGTAAATACTGAAACCGCCTACCTTAAAGCTGAGCGCTTCGATCGTTTCCCGGGTATCGGCCGGAGGTATGTCGATCTTGAGCATATAGAGCGCAAAGCCGATATTCAGCAGGTAGAATCCTATGCGGAAAAGGCTGTTCGTAGCAAAGGCGATCTCTTCCCTGCCGTGGAAGATATCTTTCATGTAAACGATGCTGTTGCGGAAGAGGCTGTGGGCCACATACCAGGTAAGCAGCAGGGCCAGGGGCAAATAAATAAAATAGGCAGTTAGGATCTGTGTGTGGAATGGTTCCATCAATCGGGTATTCATAAAAAGGGATTTTAGGCAATATGATCAGTCAGCCTGCGGGAAAGCAGGTAAATAAGCAGCATGTTGAAATAATGTGTGACGGCCAGGATCAGGACAAGCACGCCGAGGTAATGGCCCAGCGAGGCAATAAGCCCGGCTGTGGTATCTATATCTTCCCAGTTCCTGAGCTTCAGCAGTGCATATCCTGTATTGAACAGGCAGTAAGCCAGGAGCAGTATATTATTGATCGTGTCGGTATGCTTATGGTCGCCCCGGAGCAGCAGCAGGATGAAGATGCGGCCTTTGCGGTGAAACATACGGCCAACCCATAGGATGATATACACCGTTGCTGTCAGATAGATGAAGTAAGCCGCTATATTGCTGTTCATGACGACGGTTTTTATCCGTTAGTGCAATGCGCTGTTGCTTTGCCGCTATAAAGATATATATTGTTTCTGAATTTTCAAAAAAAAATGAAAATTATTTCCTTCTTACCCTCCGCTCTTCTTTCGGTACCTTTGCCCCTAATCAATGACCTGCTGCTGTGCGCCCCAAAGTATACCTTATAACGCCTCCCTTCACCCAGCTCAATACACCTTACCCGGCTACGGCTTACCTGAAAGGGTTCCTGAACACGAAAGGTATTGCCGCCGGACAGGCAGATCTCGGTATTGAGGTTATGCTCAGGTTATTCTCGGGGAAAGGCCTGCAGCAGCTGTTCGAAACGATCGAAGCGCAGCCGCATAAGGTATGGTCTGCCAACGCACAGCGCATCCTGAAGCTGAAAGCCGCGTATTTGCGTACTATAGATGCGGTCATCGCCTTTCTGCAGGACAAAAATCCTACGCTGGCCCACCTGATCTGTACGGGAAATTACCTCCCCGAAGCTTCCCGGTTTGCGCAGCTGGCCGACCTCGAATGGGCCTTCGGCACGATGGGCATACGCGACAAAGCCCGCCACCTGGCCACCCTGTACCTGGAAGACATTTCCGACCTGATCGTGGAAACGGTGGATCCGTATTTCGGCTTTAGCCGTTATGCCGAAAGGCTGGGACGCTCCGCCGCTTCGTTCGACGACCTGTACGGGGCGCTGCAAGGCGCTGCCACCTACACCGACCATCTTTTATTTGCCTTGCTGGAAGAGAAGATGGCGACAGAGCAGCCGGACCTGGTGGCCTTGTCGGTGCCTTTCCCGGGCAACCTGTACAGCGCCTTCCGCTGCGGGCAGTGGGTCAAAGCCCATTATCCGCAGATAAAGGTATGCCTGGGAGGCGGGTATGCCAATACGGAATTGCGGTCGGTATCGGATACCCGGGTGTTCGAGTTCGTGGACTACATTACGCTGGACGACGGAGAAGCGGTGCTCCTGAACCTGCTGGAGCACCTGGAAGGAAGCCGCACGCAGGACGCGCTGAAAAGAACGCTCCTGCTGGCCAACGGGGAAGTCAGGTACTGCAACGGATCGCTGCAGCCCGATTACAAGCAGAAGGATGTGGGAACACCCGACTATGCCGGCCTTCCGCTCGATGCCTACCTTTCCGTGATCGAGATCGCCAACCCCATGCACCGGCTCTGGAACGACGGGCGGTGGAACAAGCTTACCCTGGCGCATGGCTGCTACTGGGGTAAGTGCACTTTCTGCGACATCTCGCTGGACTATATCCGGGTTTACGAAGCTACTACCGCAAAAGTGCTGGTAGACCGTATCGAGGAACTGATCGCCCGGACGGGACAGACAGGCTTTCATTTCGTGGACGAGGCAGCGCCGCCGGCGCTGATGAGGGAGGTAGCGCTGGAAATATTGAGGCGCGGCCTTACCGTGGTATGGTGGACCAATATCCGCTTTGAAAAAAGCTTTACCCGCGACCTGTGCCTATTGCTGGCAGCATCGGGCTGCATTGCCGTATCGGGAGGACTGGAGGTAGCCTCGGACCGGCTGCTGCAACTGATCGATAAAGGAGTGACCGTGGCCCAGGTGGCAAGGGTGGCCGCCCACTTTACCGAAGCGGGCATCATGGTGCATGCTTACCTTATGTACGGCTTCCCCACGCAGACGGCACAGGAAACGATCGATGCCCTCGAAGTGGTAAGGCAGCTGTTCCAGGCAGGCATTGTACAGTCGGGCTTCTGGCACCAGTTTGCAATGACCGCGCACAGCCCGGTGGGTATGAACCCGGATAAATACAAGGTGAAGCGGGTAACGGAGGCGGCGGGCGCTTTTGCGCATAATGACCTGGAGCACGAAGATCCTTACGGGGCCGATCACGAACGGTTCAGCGCGGGGCTGAAGAAGTCGCTGTTCAATTACATGCATGGCATCTGCTTCGATTTTGCCTTGCAGGACTGGTTCGACTTTAAAGTACCCCGGACCCGTATTGCCCCCGATTATATTGAAAATGCGCTTCGCGAAGAAGACCGGGCACCCAAGCCCAGCGACAAGGTAGTATGGCTGGAAGGGCCTGTACGCCTGAAGCAGCAGCAGCGCAGCAGGAAAGGCCGGTCTTTTACTGTAACCCAGCTGCTGGTCAGCACCCGGGTAGACGAGCTGGCGATCGTTGTAGAAGCAGCAGCCGGGAAATGGCTGGAAATATGGCTGCCCCGTTTGAGCGTCAGGGGCGGCAGGGCTTATACCTATTCGGCCCTGTCGGAAGATTATGAAAAAAGCACAGGAGCGGATTTTGAGGAGCTATGGTACAGTCCCGCCCTGGACCAGCTGAAAGCTGCGGGCCTGCTTGTGTTGTGACGGCGGCTTTTTAAGCAGGGCCCTGCAGGCGCTGTAGCGCTGCAGGGCCCTGCGCCGGATGGATCGGATTAGTCTTCTTTGTTCTTGAGGGCAGATACTTCGTTGCGGATCTCCTGGGCAAGCGCCTTGATTTCCTGCATACCGGTACGTACACGAGTTCCCGCAGCCTTGTTACCGTTGTTAAAGAACTTGTCGGCATCAGCTTCGATGGATGCGATCAACTCTTTTAATTGATTGTACTTTTCCATATTTCTCGGTTTTGTGACTGCAAATATAGCTTTCCGGGCTTAAAGCGCGTGCATTTTAGTTTTCCACACCTTTCGGCGCCGTGCGGGGTGAAAGCCGCGGGCGGGCTTTAGGACAACTTTTTGGGGATGGTTTTGTTGCTTTTTTACCGGTTGTCTAAACCCCGATTTTATGATTGCTTTAAAGGAAATAGAGCAGCTTATTTACAAGGATGCCGCCCATACGGTTGAGAATCCCGACTGGCTGGATAAGTTCTACGAGCTATGGCTGGAGCGGTATCATGCCCTTGATATCGTGCGTTCTCCTGCCCATATCATCCGCCCCCGGAAGGAATTGCTCCTGGAGCTGCTGCGCACTTATCGTTTCGATGAGATGCACCTTTTCAAGGTATTCGAAGAAGCTAACGTGTTTGCCCTGCTGCGGGATAAAGGAGCCGGATACTGGACCTACGAGTTTGTGATCGTGTACCGGGACGAACCCGGCAAGGTAATGGCCTGCTGCCATACCGTTGAGGAGCTGAAGAACCATTTCGACCACAGGGAGCCTATCCTGGAGATACCGCTGCCCAACGACCGCAAGTATCTTGAGGATTAGCCGCCTATATTTGAATAATGAAAGATAACTTTTCGGAGCAGGCGGCACAGTATGCACAGTATCGCCCCGGCTATCCTCCAGCGCTGTTCGAATATCTCGCCGGCCTTTCCCCGGCCAGAAGCTGCGCCTGGGATTGTGCTACCGGCAACGGGCAGATGGCCCTGGGGCTGTCTGCTTTCTTTGACCGGGTGTATGCTACGGACATCAGCGAAAAGCAGCTGGCACACGCGGTAAAGGCTCCCAATATTACTTACCTCAAAGAGCCGGCAGAGGCTCCTTCCTTTGCTGCGTGCCAGTTCGACCTGGCAGTAGCAGGCCAGGCTATTCACTGGTTCGATTTCGGAAGTTTCTACAGGGAAGTGCGGCGTACATTGAAGCCAGGCGGCGTCTTTGCTGCTGCCGGCTACGGGCTGCCGCGCATCAGTCCTGAAGTGGACGGGGTGCTGACCGCCTTTTACCTGCAGGAGATAGGCCCTTACTGGGACCCGGAAAGAAGGTACGTAGATGAAGGATACCGTACCATTCCTTTCCCTTTCCGCGAAGTGAAGCCGCCCGGATTCCATTACAAGGTAAGCTGGGAGCTGCCGCAGCTGGCAGGCTACGTTTCTACCTGGTCGGCTGTGCAGCATTACCCGTTCTAAAGGCAGCAGCCCGCTTCCGGCGCTGGAGGAGGCGCTGCGATCCGCCTGGGGGCCGGCAGCTTCCCGCGAGGTCGTATTTCCCGTGCTATTGCGCGCGGGGTATAATAAAATATGAGGTGCGGGTATGGTTTGCCTGTGTAAAAACGGTGCAGGAAGTTTTATCTTTAAGTAAAATATATTCTTTTCACTACCCAAAGACTATCTGAAATGAAACGCAATGCAACTGCCGTATGGCATGGCTCCGGCAAGGAAGGAAGCGGTACGCTCACTACGCAGAGCACCGTGCTGCACCATACCCAATACAGCTACAAAACCCGTTTTGAAGAAGGGGTAGGCACCAACCCTGAAGAGCTGGTGGCCGCCGCTCATGCCGGCTGCTTTACCATGCAGCTCACTTTCAACATAGACGGCGCAGGGTTTACGGCAACAGAGCTGGATACGCAATGCCAGGTCACCTTCGAGAACGGCGTTGTTACCCGCTCCCATCTTACCGTCCGGGCAAAGGTGCCCGGCATCGGCAAGGAAAAGTTTGACGAGCTGGTAGCTCATGCCGAAAAGAACTGTCCCATATCCAGGTTGCTGAACACCGAGATATCGGTAGACGCTACTTTGACTGCATAACCGCGGCAGCAAGGTGCGTTCTATAAAAGCCCGGCCAACATGCCGGGCTTTTATTTACCCGGCTCTACATGGGAAAGTAATTTTTTATGTTTTTAAATGCTTTTTGTATGTATATTTGTAATACATCATAGTTTGATGTTGGTTTATTGGTTTTAGGCCCTCTTTTTCAAGAGGGCTATTTTTTGCCTCCCTGCCCGGTGTGCAACTTTAAGCCCCGCTCTTTGTTCCTTCTTAAAAGAGCATGAACTGGGTTACCTTTTTCGGCGTGGCAGCCAGTATTTGTACGGCAACAGCTTCGCTGCCACAGCTGGTCAGGATATGGCGGAAGAGAAAAGCGGAGGACATATCGCTGGCAATGCTTTTGGTGCTGATCGCCGGCCTGGGCCTGTGGGTTTATTACGGCATACTGATAGAGGACCGGATCGTTATGGTTGCCAATGCATTCCCGTTCCTGGTAAATACAGCCATTGCGGTGCTGACGGTCCGGTTCCGGAAAAAAGGCAGCTCAGGTAGCGGCGGGTAAATCCTTTTCCTTATCCCCGTTCAGGTCTTTATGCTGGGGTGGCAGCACCGCTACTTCTTTTTCCACTTCCTTTTGTTCTATATGCACGGCGTAGGGAGCCGGCTCGATGGCATGACCTTTGTACTCCGCAAAGACCTGCGTAAACTCGGCCCCCAGGTAGAGTATGGCGGCCGTATAATATACCCATATCAGGATCACGATCAGCGAGCCGGCGGCGCCAAAGGTAGATCCTGTGCCGGTAGTGGACACGTAGAGCCCGATCAGGAAACGGCCCAGCATAAAGAGGCAGGTAGTGAAGAGCGCGCCGCTGCGGACGTCTTTCCAGCCGATCTTTACATCCGGCAGTACTTTGAATATGGAGCCGAAAAGGGCGGCGATTACCAGGAAGCTGATAAGGCTGTTGACCAGGTCGGCGATCACTACGGTTATTTCGGGAACGATGCGGGTAAGCCGGTCGGTAAGCGCCAGCAGGAGCCCGTTGATCATCAGCGATACAGCCAGCAGGAACCCCAGGCTGATGATCAGGGAAGAGGAGAGCAGCCGGTCGCGGATGATCTTGAGCCAGCCCCGCTTTGGCTTGGCTTTTACTTTCCAGATGATATTGATCGAATCCTGGATTTCCCCGAAGATGCTGGTGGCTCCGACCAGGAGCGTAGCCAGGCCGATGAAGAAAGCGGGTTTGCTTTTCCCCGACAGTTCAATGGCCCGGAGCATATCCTGTATCTGCAGCGCCGCATCCGGGCCGATCAGGCCGTGCAATTCCTGGAAGATCCGGCCCTGTATGGCATCTTTTCCCAGGAAGAGCCCTGCAAGCGAAATGAGCAGGAGCAATAAGGGAGCCAGCGCAAAAATGGTGTAATAGGCGAGGGAAGCGCTGAGCTTCAGTCCGCGGTCATCGATAAAGCCTGTGATGGTTTTTTTTGCTATCTTAAAAAAAGGTTTGTTCAATAGCTTCCGGATCATCGATAAGAAATATTTGTTGAATGAAATCCTTAAGCACAACAACGGGGCGCCGGATTTGTTCTTGGAGTACAGTGCGCTCCAAAATCACTTTTTAAAAAAGTTCCGGGATGAAAAAAATGCTTTCCTTATCAACCGGTTTTCTTCTTTTGCTGCTTTCCTGTTCGGGGAGCCGCTCCTCCGGCCAGAACGGCAGGGAAGGCCGGGCCGATACGGCCGACAGCCTCCCCGCACCTTACGCCACCAGATCGTCGGTTAATTTTTCAAAAGTAACAGGCTGGCCGGATGGGATAATGCCCAGGGCGCCCGTAGGATTTACGGTAACCCGCTTCGCGGGCGGGCTCAATAATCCCCGCTGGATCTATGTGGCGCCCAACGGGGACATTTTTGTAGCCGAGGCCCGCACCCGGCGCAAAGGTGTAAAGAAGGTGGTGTCCAGGCTTACCGGGCAGGCTGCATCCCAAAACGAACACGACAAGGACAGCGGAAACCGTATCCTGCTTTTCCGGGATACCGACCAGGACGGGGTAGCAGATGTAACGAATATCTTCCTGGAAGGGCTCAACCAGCCTTTCGGCATGCTGGTTATCGGCCACCGGTTCTATGTAGCCGTAACCGACGGATTGTGGGTATATCCCTATACAGAAGGGGCCACAAGAATGGAAGCGGAAGGAAAGAAGATCGTATCGCTTCCCGCCGGCGGTTACAACAATCACTGGACCCGCAATATTGTTACCAATGCAGCGCAGGATAAGATCTACATTTCTGTGGGTTCGGGAAGCAACGTAGGCGAAAACGGCATGGAGCACGAAGTACGCCGCGCCAATATCCTGGAGGTGAACCCCGACGGCTCCGGGGAGGTGGTCTATGCCTCGGGGCTCCGTAATCCTGTGGGTATGGACTGGGCGCCGGGAACAAACACGTTATGGACAGCGGTGAACGAACGGGACGGGCTGGGCGATGACCTGGTGCCGGACTACCTGACCAGTGTCCGGCGGGGAGGCTTTTACGGCTGGCCTTACGCATACTGGGGGCAGCATGCCGACCCCAGGCTGAAGGGAGCGCGCCCCGACCTGGTCCGGAAAACGATCGTGCCCGATGTAAACCTCGGGTCGCATACGGCATCCCTGGGGCTGGCTTTCAGCCGCGGAACCGCCTTCCCCGAGCCATACAGGGGCGGCGCCTTTATCGGGCAGCATGGCTCCTGGAACCGTTCGGAGCTGGCAGGATATAAAGTGGTATATGTGCCTTTCCATGAGGGCCGTCCCACGGGGAAGCCCCAGGATTTTCTTACTGGTTTCCTGGTGAAGGAAGGCGGGAATGAAGTATATGGCAGGCCGGTGGGCGTGGCCTTCACTCCGGCAGGGCATATGCTGGTCGCCGATGACGCGGGGAATACGATCTGGTGCGTGCGGGCCGGGGCCTCCCGCTGATGCTCTCCTCCTGCATACGCCGCGCCCCTAAAAAAACAAAGGGCCGGTAAAATATACCGGCCCTGGTGCGGCGTGGTTAATATTTATATCATCAGGATGCCTGCGCAAAAAATGAGGATCAGGAACAGGCCTGTAATCGTATATCCTATAGACCATATTGCCATAAGGGTAACACCCAGGGTGAGGTCCAGGGCTGCATGGATCTTACGGGCAATGAACCAGACAATGCCGTGCTTGTAATCTGTAAAGATGGAGTAAAGGATCAGCACGGACCCGATCGCCATAACGGTGGCGAGTGCGTTCAGGTTGTTTTCCCCGACAAAGAACCAGGGCGCTGTTACCAGGATAAAGCCAAGCAGAAAATCCAGGATACCGGTCTGGTCCAGCTTCAATCCGAATGGTAGCAGTAGTCTGTGGATGATTTTCATAGTTTCGCGCTTTTGAATGGTTATGGTTATGATTAAGTTTGGCTGAGCAGTGTGCTGCTGCTGAGTAAAGTATTGAAAAAACTATGCCAGCTTGTAACGCGTTCTTCTATTTTTCAGGGCGTTGCGGCCGGAATCCTTTGCTGGAGCGGCATTGGATACGTATTAACTTATGGTAAACTGTTTTCTTCCCGCTGCCGGATTATTGCTGTACACTGCTTTACGTGGAATAAAAACAAAAAAAGTGTAGAGAAATTTCCTCATTCCAGGACTAAGGAAGGAACTGCTGCGCCGAATTTCCCGATCGCCGGATATGGCTGCCTGTTATATTCCTGCTGCAGTTCGGGAAGAGTAGCTTAAATTGCAGGGTAAACCAAGTTTCGCATTTATGGTACAGGAGCCTGTTGATTATATAAGGCTGATGACGCACATGACGGATGTGATCGCCCACGATATCAGGAACCCCCTGAACAATATCCTGCTTTCCACGGCCCAGTTCAAGATGGAAACCCTGCCGGACCGGGAGGATACCGCTTTTTATATAGATATTATTGAGCGTAGCTGCGACAGGATAGGGCAGCTGATGACCGAGATCCTTGCTGTAATGCAGCCGCAGGCTATAAGCCCGGGTACCTTTGACCTTGTGGCGCTGGCGGAAGAGCTGCTTGGGGAGTACGAGGAACGGTTCAGGATCAGCAATATTCATTGCCGCCTGCCGGGCATCCCGACGCTTGCAGCGGTATTTGACCGTGCGCAGGTAAAGTCGGCATTGCGGCAGCTGATCGATAATGCGCTGGATGCAGCGGGCAAGGGCGGGGAGCTGGCGCTGGAAATACAGGAGTCGGAGGGCGCCTGCAGCATCTCGGTAACCGACAGCGGAAGCGGTATCGCCCCCGATGTGCTGCCTTATATTTATATACCTTTCTTTACCACGAGGGACCGGCATAAAGGGCTGGGGCTTACGTTGGCAAAGAATATAGCGGAGGCGCATCAAGGCCGCATCGAGGCCGAAACGGGGGCGCAGGGTTCCAGGTTTACGCTGGTGCTCCCCCGGTAAGCTTGCCGAAACTTGTTTTGTCAGAAGAAACGGCGTAGCGGATTTCCGCTACGCCGTTTCTTTTACCGTCTGGCCGCAGAAGGACTGGCAACCCGGCTTATTTGCTTTGCTGCATGGAGCGCAGCTTATTGTACAGCGTTTTCCTGTCGATATTCAGGATCTCCGCCGCCTTGGTCTTATTGAACTTTACCTGCTGAAGCACTTCCATGATCCTTTTCTGCTCGCCGAGCGTGGCCGCGCTTTTCAGGCTGGAAGCGGTTTCTTCTCCCATAAGCTCATTGGGATTGAGCTGCAGGTTCTGCAGGTTGCGGGAGTTAAGCAGCTCAAGCGGCAGGGCTTTCTGCGTAATCTCCTTACCGGCGGGCGTAAGCAGGCAGGCGCGCCGGATCACGTTTTTCAGCTCCCTGATATTGCCGGGCCACTTATAGCTCATCAGCAGGTCCCATACGGGCTTGGATATGCCGGGGATATCTTTCCCAAGCTCCTTGCAGGCTGTCTGCAGGAAGGTGTTGACAAAGAGGGGAAGGTCGGCTTCCCGCTCCCTTAAAGCAGGGACCTGCAGGGTAAACTCATTCAGCCTGTGGTACAGGTCCTCCCTGAAATTCTTGTTCAGCACGCTTTCGTACAGGTTTTCGTTGGAGGCAACGATAATGCGGATATCGACCTTCTGAGCCTTTACCCCGCCAACCCTTCTTACGGACTTTTCCTGCAGCGCGCGAAGCAGGTATACCTGCACATCATAGCTCAGGTTACTGATCTCGTCCAGGAAAATGGTACCTCCTTCGGCCTGTTCAAAGGCGCCTTCTTTGGCGTGGAGCGCTCCTGTAAAGGCGCCCTTTTCGTGGCCGAACAGCTCGCTGGCTGCAAGCTCTTTGGACAGGCTGCCGCAGTCAATAGCAATGAACGGACCGTTTTTACGGTTGCTCTTCTGGTGAATGAGGTGTGCCAGCGCTTCTTTTCCTGTGCCCGTTTCCCCGTAAATGATCACGCTGTAGTCGGTAGGGGCTACCAGGTTCACATGCTCGAAAAGGTGCCGGGAGGTGTCGCTTTCGCCGGTTACATATCCTTCGACCGGCAGCACGGTCCTGTCTGCCGGCCTTGCTTCAGCCGTACCCGCAACGGGCTGCTGCGGTATCGCTCCTTCGCGGCTGGCATTATTGATGATCTTCAGTATCTCGTCAGGATACAGGGGCTTTGAAAGATAATGGTACGCCCCGTTCTTGATCAGATCTACCGCCACCCGCACATCGGCATAGCCCGTAATAAAGATAACGATGCTGTTGGGGTAAAGCGGGTGAATCTTCTCGAATAATTCTTTGCCGTTGATGTCCTGCAGATGATAATCGCACAGGATTATATCGTATGCGTCATTCTTGAGCATCCGCAGGGCTTCGGCGCCGGAGGTGCAACTCTGGACATCATATCCGTTCTTGCTTAAGAAACGGGTGAGTAGGGTGCAGACTGATATTTCGTCGTCAACGATCAAGATTTTTTTCATAAATGCCCTTTCGATCCACAAGGTTTATTGGAATTCCAAATATACCGTAAAATTATGGAATGTCTGGAATAGGCAGCTGTAAATGAAATGTTTATTTCTGCTGTAATCCTTGCTGGTATTGGTGTTTGGTTAAATACGCCTGTGTTTGTTTTAGTTAAAATTAACGTTGAAGCCGCGGCTTAGGCCATTCCCCGCGTCTGATGCGCCTTTCATCGGGGATATTTCCTGGTATCTTCCTGCCGTTTTCCTGCCAGGGCGCGCGGCATTTGCCCCTTTCAGGAGGCATAGCGGATGACCATCTGCTCAAACTCCTTAAGGTCAAAGGGCTTTTTGATATAGCTGTCGGCGCCCGCCTGTTCCGCCAGGTTCTCCACATCCCTGTTGGCCGAAAAGTAAATAACGGGAATGGTTTGAAGGTCTTCCGCAGCCTTCAGCATGCGCGTGGCCACGATCCCGCCTTCTTCCGGTATCCAGTTGTCCATCAGGATCACGTCCGGGCGCTGCTCCCGCACCCGGTTCACTATATCGATGCAGTGGTCGGAGGTAAAAACCTCCCATCCCAGCCTTTTGAAAATAAAAGTGCAGATCGATTGAATGTCTTTGTCGTCATCAAAAATCATCAGCTTATTGGGCATCATCCTATTTTTTTATGTATCTCATTGTAGTCGGCGCGGGCAGGAGCAGTGCTCTAATGGCATATCATTCAGAATAATGCCAGCTGTCTCGGCTGCCATGATATTGCTACTGCCGCTTGCCCGGGCATACGGCCCGAAACCGTATACAGCGGCATTTCCCGGTACCGGGATGCTACTGCAATGTGCGTATTGCCGGCTTGTTCGAGAAACAGGGTACGAACGAGATCGGGATCGTTATTATCTGCCGAAAGATGCGACAGGAACAGGTGGCTCATGTACGGAGGCTTGTGGGCCAGGAAGAGCTCCAGCGCCTGTTCGTTGGACAGATGGCCTTTCCCGCCGCGGATCCTGTTTTTCAGATGGAGCGGGTAGCGGCCGTTTTGCAGCATTGCGGCGTCGTAATTCGCCTCCAGGAATGCTGCATGGCACTTCTTGAAATGAGCAGTGAGCGGATCGCATACCCTGCCTATATCGGTAAAGACGCCGATGCATATTTCCCCGCTGGTCACGATAAAACTATGCGGATCGGCGGCATCGTGATGCTTGAGGAAGGGAGTGACGGCCAGCGCCCCGACGGGTACGGGCGCCCCTGCAGCCAGCGGCCGTACCAGCTGCTCATCCAGCCGGAGCCTGCTGTGCCGGAGGGTTCCGGCCGAAATATAAACCGGCAGCCGGTACTTGCGGGAGATCACCTCCAGCCCCCTGATATGGTCGCCGTGCTCATGGGAAACGAATATCGCCTTCACCTTACTCATTGTAAGCCCCAGCCGGAACATTCGTTTTTCCGTTTCCCGGCACGACAGGCCGGCATCGATCAGCACCGCTTCTTCGTTGTTGCCGATATAATAGCAGTTGCCGTTGCTGCCGGAATTGAGCGAGGTAATGTACAGACTCATGATGCTGCAAAATACTTCATTAATTTCAATAGCGCAGGTTTCTCCGCATGGAAGCTCGTATAGGCCGGCCCCCTATGTGCAAAAGGCTGCCTGTGCCGGGATTATCCATATCCGTGCCGGAACATTTGTTCCTTTCCGCCGGGGCCGGTAAAGATCAGCCGGAGAGGGAAGCTAAGCGCCCCGATCTGGGTAGGGAACCATTTCCTGTGCGCTGCAGAGAGGATCAGCAGGCCATGATCGTCGCCCATCACGGTAAAATGTGCCTGCGGCGGCTGCCTGGAGTAGCAGGGAATATGGTAATGGGCTGACAATTGCGCCGCCAAGGCGGGGACATCGGATGTGACAATGCCGGCTTCGCTGATGCAACAGATGCTCTTGCCGGAGAAAGGGCGGCCGGAATCATTATGCAGGTCATAGCGCACGATATATTCCAGCACGTTGCCGTTGTTGTCGTAAAAATAGAAAGCATGCGCGTGCCAGCCGGAGAAATCGGCGATCAGCTCCCCGGCAGGGAGCGGCAAGATGCCCACACGCTCCGACATGAATCCGAGCGCTTCTTTTAACTGATTACACGGCAGTGTAAATGCAAAGTGATAGACGGGCTTTATCACTGCTTTAGTATAAACGAACGTGAGCAGGCTGTCTCCGGCGCGGAATATGGAGGTAAGCTCCGTTCCTCCGGCATATTCCAGCCCGATAACGTCCTGGTAGAAAGCGGTGGTTGCATCGAGATGGTTGGTAAGTACTTCCAGGCTTTTGATCTTCATAATATCCCTTGTTCCTAATATACAAACCGGAAGCTTTTCCGTTGACAATCCGCCGTTTTTTTCTTCTGGAAAGATGGCTGTTCGCTACGGCTCCGCCGCATCCCGGCGCAGGCTTCCTCTACTTTTGGCCTCAGACAGAAGGAAGCCCCGCTGCAAAATAAGTAAGATCGAATAGAAAGCTGTTTGTCCTTATCACCTCCGTTTTCCTGAAACAGGGCAAATGAACGCTTGCCTGTGTTGCCTGCGGCTTCTTCCTGTCGTTTTTTGCCCGACAGGGTTCCCGCGTCAGTCCCGTATGCCGTGGGTATAAGTCGCAGCTTCCTTGTTGTATTTATTCCTGTACTCCAGCGGCGACATGCCTGTTATTTTTCTAAATACTTCGCGGAATGCTTTGACATCCGAATAGCCTACCTCGTACATTACCTCGTTGATATTTTTACGGCTCGTTTCAAAAGCTTTTTTGGCGGCTTCTATTTTTACCCGTTGGGCATACTCAAGCGGGCTATTGCCCGTAGCTTTAATAAATCGCCTGTCAAAGTTCCTGCGGCCCATTGCGAATGCCGATGCCAGCTGTTCAAAAGAAATCTTTTCCCTGATCCTGGATTCAATATAGGCTTGCGCCTGCTGTATAACTTCGTCATCATGCAGCTTTTGGCCTGAGAAAATAACAAAATCCGACTGGCTTTGCCTGTCTATCTCTACCTGGAAAATTTTGGAACAATGAATGGCCGTTTGCCTGTCAAAATATTTTTCCACCAGGTAGATCACCAGGTTCAGAAAAGAGTATGCGCCGCCATTGGTATAAATCCCCTTCTCGTCGGTGATCAGCTTATCTGCCTGCAAATGCACTTTGGGGAAAAGCAGCCTGAACGTATCTGCGGCAGACCAGTGCGTTGAGCAGCTTCTGCCATCTAATATCCCGGCGGCAGCCAGCATAAATGCCCCCGTGCACATGGAGGCCAGTTCCGCACCCTGCTTGTATTGCGCTTCGATCCAGTTAACGAGCAGCTTATTCCCTTTCATGGCCTTTCTGTAATCGCGGGACAGTGAAGGAATAATAATAAGGTGAGTCTGGGCAACAGCTGCAATATGGTTGTGCGGTCTGATGGCAAGCAGCCCGTCATGAATCTCCGACTGCGCAGACAGGCCTGTCAATTCAATTTTATACAGGGCCTTCCTGCCGGAACTCTTCCAGTAAGTATGGGCGGTGGTAAGTATTTCATAAGCGCCCACTATACAGGCCGCGGTGCTCAAATTGGTCTGCCCTTCAGGAACTATAATGCTTATATGTTTCATATGCCAAAAGTAGTAATAAAAATTGTCCAAATCAACCCCTTATAATGTCTATTTTACCGACTGTATTTCTAAAAAACGGACACTACCTTCGCTTAGTGATTCGCTTGCAAATCCATAGCGCGCACATTACCTTCAAAAAAACTCCTTTATGACAAATTCTAATTTCACTGCTACCATCCGGGTGAAAAAATCACCCGCAGATGCTTTTGATGCCATAAAAAACTTTCGCGGCTGGTGGAGCGAAGAGATAGAAGGCCGTACCGATAAAGTGGGCGAAACAGCCTTCTACCATTATAAAGACATCCACCTGTGCAAGCTGAAGGCCGTTGAAATGATACCCTTCCGTAAACTGGTATACCTGGTCATTGAAAATGAATTCAACTTTATAAAAGACAAAACGGAATGGGTGAATACGAAACTTGTCTTTGATATCTCGGAAGAAGACGGCATGACAAAAGTTACGTTCACGCACGAAGGGCTGATACCTGAATACGAATGTTACCCTGTTTGCCATGATGCCTGGAGCGGTTATATTAAAAACAGCCTGAAGCGTTTTATTGAAACAGGAACCGGCAACCCGAATCCAAAAGACAAAGATGGTTTTAACGCTGAGATCGCTAAGAAATGGCAATTGGCATAACTCTTCAAAAAAATAAACTCTTAATGCAACAACTATGCAAAATCAAAACTTCAATTACAGCTTTAGCTCTTCAAAACCGGCAGAAGAGATTTTTGAAAAATTGCTGGATGTGAAAACATGGTGGTCGGGGTTCTATGACGAAACCATAACAGGAAATATCGGGAAAGTAAATGATGAGTTCTCGTTTGATGCAGGTGGCGGCGTGCACCGTACATCACAAAAAATAGTGGAAATAGTTCCCAACAAAAAAATCGTCTGGCTGGTTACAAAAGCGAACCTGGATTTTGTAGATCAAAAAGACGAATGGATGGGAACCCGGTTTTATTTCGAACTTTCTGAAAAGGGGGGCAAAACAGCAGTTACATTTACCCACAGCGGGTTGACTCCGGCGTTTGAATGCTATGAAAGCTGCTCGCATGGCTGGATGCTGTACCTGAAACAGCTTGAGGAAAAGCTGAACGAGGCTTGAGCAAACATCTTATACCAGGGGCGTCAGAACTAACTATAAAAACTCAACAACAATATAAAATGGAAGCCATAAAACATACACTTACCATCAAAGCACCTGCGGATAAAGTATATAAAGCGCTCACTACGCAGGAGGGGCTTTCCGGGTGGTGGGCAAAACAGACCGTTGCCCAGCCGGAAACAGGATTTGTAAATACATTTACTTTCGGAACCACCGTAAATGAAATGAAAGTAACCAGGCTTGATGCCGGTAAAAGGGTCGAATGGCTTTGTATCAAAGCAAGCGAAGACTGGGTTGATACCATTGTTTCCTTTGACCTGGAAGCGCAAGACGGAAAGACGACTTTGCGTTTTGTACATTCCAACTGGCGCCATGCCAACGATTTTTTTGCTGTATGCACTTATCACTGGGGGCTGTTTATGACAAGCCTGAAAGCCTACTGCGAAACGGGAACAGGAACTCCATCCTGACGTCGGGGCATAGCAGTTGTACCGATATTAAATGGAAAAGGAAAAATGGGAAGCAAAGATTTCAGCACCACGATTTCGGTCAAGGCGTCACCGCAGAAGGCTTTTGCCGCTGTCAACAAGGTCCGGGGCTGGTGGTCGGAGAATATTGAAGGCTGTACCGATGGGCTCCATGGTGAATTTAAAGTAGATTTTAAATCGCACTGGTGGGCATTCAGGATCGTGGAAATAGTGCCTCATAAGAGAATCGTATGGCTCGCCACCGGGAGCTATATGCCCTGGAATGCAAGCCAGGCAGAATGGACAGGCACAAAAATTCATTTTGATATTGACAGGAAAGAGGGGTTAACGGAAATTCGTTTTACTCATGAGGGCTTAACACCATCATGCAATTGTTTTGACGGATGCGCTAAAGGATGGACAGGCTATATGCACCAGAGCCTGAAGGCTTTTATAAATACGGGCCAGGGAACTCCGGACTTTGATTATTGACCTCGGCAGGCCCCTTTAGGGCTGACTTTAAAACAAAACAGCACTCATTCATCGGGTGCTGTTTGTGATTGCTTACAGCAATTTGAGCTTTCCCGGCTTTACCTAATACTCTAAACTCTGCCTTAACCTCCGTGCAACGGAAGAAGTTTTCCGTCAACTGCCTTAGGTCGGTTCTATTATCTTTGATAGAATACGCCCAATCTTTTGAAGCCGCAGCTATGGCAAAAGTGTAGCAAGATTTTGAAAAGAAGATGAGTGGATCGGCTAAAAAATTGACTAAAAGTAAGGCTCTCTTATAGTCAGAGCACTTTACTTTCGTTCGGTGATCCTGTTGGTCCGGAATTCGGATATCATAACTTTTTAACGATAAGTCCTATTGTAAGAACTTAATCTTCCTGAGAAGATAAGAAATTATAGTTTATGTGGTTGCAACGAGAAACACCTCTCCGCTCGCCGGTAAAAAATTGTCTGTTCTATTTTTAAAATATCTTTCCGTCATGTCTTTTGTAGAAATAGTTTGGATTTCTTTCAGACCTACTTCTTCTGCGAGCATTACGATCTCTTTTTCCGAGAAAAAACTTACAAACGGGGTTCCCGATGCTGCCGCACCTTTATTGGCTATTTCTTGCATAGGCTGGTCTTCTTCGTCCAGCAATTCTAATGGCAGATAAAATGCTATTGCTATTTTAGAACCCGGGGCAAGCAATCTCATTTTTTTCAGGGTACCTATAATGGCCTCCCTGGTAAGGTAAAGCGTGACCCCTGTACAGGACACAAAAGCCCTTTGGCGAATATCAAACCCTTTATTCAACAGTTCATCCCACCAGGATGAAACTTCAAAATCAACAGGTACGAAGTGAAGTTTGTCAGGAATTTTATAGCCTTTCTCAATCAGTTTTGCTTCTTTCCAGGTTAAAGTATCCGGCTGGTCAATTTCGTAAATATCAACCTTTGAACTTATTGCTGTATTCCGTTGGGCAAAACTGTCAAGTCCTGCACCAAGCAGAACATACTGTTTTACTCCTTTTTCAATCTGCTCTTTTGCTATATCTTCAATAAAACGGGCACGGGCTATAATGGAAGCCCGCAGTCGTTTTGTGTATTTCATATCGGGCCGTTCCTGCCAATGATCTTCGGGTGAAATCAACTCCAATCCAATAACATCTTCAAGTATGTGAGGTTGAGCGTCTGCCTGAACATGTAAGGCACGCCATAATGCTGTTCTTACCGCTGTGCTATCCGGCTGTTTTACTTTTTGAGTTCCCATTTCTTAATATTAATATTCAATAAAACCTTTCAAACCTTCTGTCAAAGCTGTAAAGCCTAAATCTTCCACTTCATGCATTTTTCTAAACAAATTTAGGGATTGGGATGCGGACATTAGTCTTTAAATGCCGTTATGAGGAATATGTTCCCTGGCTCCGTTTCAGCTGTCTTATTCCGGCAAACGCTTCATAAGCGCCTGAAACCCTGAATTGAAAATGTTTCTCTTCGGGGAAACGGAAGTATCTTCTACACTGCGGCGAATTAAAGCGGTAAAGACACGTTAGATACCGTAAAGCGTGGGAAGATTTTTGACAGAAATATAGAGTTCCTCGACTAAAAACTCGACTAAAAAGAAAAGCCACTTGGTTATCAAGTGACTATATCTTGTTTCGTGATTCCGCTGGGAGTCACCATTTCACTCAATGTGCTAAGTATGTTAATGAATTAGGTTTGCTAACATTCCTGAAGTCCCCTTTTAGGTCCCCCTTTTTTTAATACTGTTTCAGTGAAATCAGAAGAACTGTTTCTTATGCAAGAATAAAAATTGATATGCTTTAATGCAAACCGGCCGTGCGTATAAATGTAAAAAGCTGTACCGCGACTGGTACAGCTTGTTCTCCCAGGTGCCATTGACTTGCGTTTGGTTGATTGGATTGTTTACTTGAGCTACCCTGAGATTCATGTAAAAGTAGCATCTACCCACCATCCAAAGTAGATCAAAAACGACATTCATATTTTTATGAAAATGCTAACGAATGCGATTTACCCGCCCCTCAATCCCCGTTAGAATCCGCATAGAAACAGCGGTATCCATTTCTGTTGGTGTCGACCCGGTGAAGCTTTTAAAATCGTTCACGAGATGCATCTGGTCGGCGTAGCCGAGTTCGTGGGAGATTTTATACCATGACATTTTCGGATGGGCCTCTTTATAGAGGCACGCATTGGAAAATCGTAAAACGCGGCTATATAGCTTAGGGGAAAGCCCTAAGGCTGCTATGGACCTGCGTTCGAATTGGCGTACACTCAGATTGGCCCAACCGGCCACCTTATTGATAGGCAAGTTTCCATTGCTTTGGGCAAGTGCAGCAACCGCTTTGTCATACGGTGTTTCAGCCGTAGCATACTGCAGACGTTCTATAAAAAAAGATTCTATCAGCCTGCGAATTTCGTCGTTATTGCGGGCCGCCTGGAGCCTTTCTGATAATAGATCAACCCCCTTTAGTACCATCCTCAGGTCCGTTTCTCGTCCGAATTGTGTTACGGGCACCCCCAGCAATCGATGAAGCCCTCCTGGTTTGAAGGTTACTGCTGCGACATGGCGGTAAGGACCCAAATCAACCAGGTCGGTTGCAAGGCGGGGACCGACAATGAAATCGCTGGGATAACTCATAAAATCATCCGTGCCGCCGGGCTTCACCCGCAAGTCATCACCTCCGATTGTAAAATAGATGCGTAGTGTGACTGACCAGGGATATTTTAAAACTGACGGCAGGCCCGCTTGCCTGAAGTCGACATTCATAATGAAAACCGACTCTATGAAATCGCTTAACGGCGGGGTTTGCAGGATAAATACTGTATGGAAACATAGTAGTTTAGGTTAGCCGCATGCTAAATTATCCACTTCTGAAGTGTCAGGCCAACCTCTATAAATATCTTAACAATTTGTAACAGAACTTTTCTATCATATTTAAGCGTTTAGGTATCTGGAAGTTCAATACTTATATATCAAAAAAGTTGTTTAGCATTTTTTCAAATAATTTTCATAGTTCCAAGGTTTGGTAGTCAAAGGCCTATTGATTTTTGGCTTCATTAGTTCACAATGAATATAGCATTTTCCTATTAATAGGCCATTCGGGCTCAAACAAATTCCCTCAAAGAAACGCGCTAAAAGGATTCAAACAAAAAAAGGGGCTATAAGCCCCCTTCCTCGAAGATATGTTCGAGTATTGACGCATAAGCCGTGGAAGTAATGATCAGGTGGTCTAAAAGCCTAATGCCTAAAAACTCAGCTGCCTGCTGCAGCTTTTTCGTTAGAAATATGTCCTCCCGGCTGGGCTGCAATCCTCCGCTCGGATGGTTGTGCGCGAGAATGATGCTCGACGCATTGCCTTTAATGGCAGCGGCAAATACGATCTTAGGGTCCACTATAGTGCCGGAAGATCCGCCGCCCGACAGATTGCAAATACCCAGCACGGCGCCACGATTATTGAGCAGCATAAGCTTCGCCTCTTCGATCAGCTCCATTTTACCTTCGTTCCAGACTTTGCGAAAAAGCTCAAAAGCCGTATCCGCATTCTTAACCACGGGCAGTAAAGTTAAGTCGCTACCGTGGCGGTAGGTCAGTTCAATTTCAGCAACCTTTAATTCCATAACTTGAAGTTTAAAAGATTAAAAAATTATGGAACCCTACCCGGTGACTGGCTAGCAAGTGCAAGTAGCAACGCAATAAATCAGCCCGCTGCACAAATAAAATACAGCAATGGCAGCGGGCTTTATGGCGGAATTTCTTGCACGCTCCGACGCCAGTCGCCGAACTTCGTGGAATATGATGGTTTAATCTTAATACACTCTTTACCTTCGATGCACCTTTAAGTGTTTCACGCCTGCCGGCAATAGTTTCACGGAAGCGATTTGGCAAGGCGCCGCCATAGCTATATTTTTTGCCTATGGCAAAACTATCTATACACGATGCGGTAATTCTTCGTACCCCGCGATTCGGGCTGCGCAGCCAATTAAGCGACGACTGGCCCTTACTAAAAAAATTAATAAAAGACGCCTCCCCCGACTTTTACCAGGTAATAGCCGATCTCAGCTACGCCGACCTGGCACATGCGGAAGATAAAATCCGCTTTACAGTGCTGAAATACTACAACCGCGCCTGTTACCGGGCCACGCCCTACGGTGGCTTTGCCACAGTGAGCATCACCCGTCTAAGCCCGGAAAATGCGGTTACCATCGGCGAGCCGGTAATACACACTTTCCCTGACTGGGCAGAGGCAGGCCTGCCTGCGTCCGGGCCGCTGAACGGCGACACCCTGTTTTTTACAAACAGCAGTTTTTACGTTTTAGGAAACGAGATTCGATACCTCCAAAGACAAGATCGGGAAATACATATCTCCGCAGTGTCTTACGATGCCGAAATAATGCAAGTCCTGAAGGCCTGCAGCACCCCCAAATGCTTCCGGGAATTAGTGTGCGCGCTTGCTGATAGCGTACCCCAAGCCCAGCTGGAACAGCTGCTGCCGGCACTGGTTGAAGTGCAGCTGCTTCTCACCTCGGCCGATCCCAATATAATCGGCAAAGATTACTTTGCACGTGTTGGCCGGCCGCCTTCGTCTGAAACAAATTACCAAATTGCCGAACGAAAAGCGCGGGGTGGTTTCGACAAACGGTTGTTTTGGCATCTTCCCGGTTTAGCCGACAGGCTTTCCCGTTTACTTGCGGCCCGTGTTCCCGCTGACCTGCAGAAATTTAAGGAGGCGTTCGTTCGCCGTTTCGAACAGGCAGAAGTGCCTATCATGCTGGCACTCGACCCTGAAGCCGGTGTTGGATATGGCGATACAGCCCAACACATCACAGCCGGTGATTTCGGAACCGTAATCGGCCTCCCTGAACAACCTGTTGGCGATGTAAATGCAGCATTACGGGAGCGGCTGCTGAGCGCGCTGCTCGAACATAACAATTATACCATACAGCTGGAAGATTTAATCACAGCTACGGATAAAGAAGGAAATTTCCCCAATAGTCTGGCTGCCACCTGCACAGTGGTAGATGACTGCCTGTGGATGGATATGATGGGCGGCGCCAGCGCTGCCAGCATGTCCGGGCGCTTTGCGCTGGCTATACCTGAAATTGAAAGCTATTGTCGCCAAATTACATCCGCGGAACAAGCCGCAAATCCAGACATATTGTTTTTTGATGTAGGCTATACCAAAGAGGGAAAGGTTGACAACGTAAACAGAAGGCCCTCGATCTATGATCTCCAGCTAAACATCCTAAACTATGATACTTCAGGTGCGCCCCTGACACTTGATGATGTGTATATTTCGGTGCAGCGCGACGAAGTGGTTTTACGATCACTGTCACGCAATAAAAGGATATTGCCAAGAATGGCAACTGCCTATAATTACAGGAGATCGGACCTTTCGGTTTTCCGGCTGCTGATGGATATACAAAGCCAGGATTTACAAACTAACCTTACTTTCAGGCTGCCCGGCTTAATCCCGGGTTTGCAGTTCTATCCACGCATTCAGTTCGAAAATATTATTGTGTCCCCGGCAGCATGGCGTTTACCTAAGCAAGATCTCCAGATACTCACGTTAAATGAGGAGCGCAGGAGATTTTTACAAAACTGGCTTGGCGAAAGGCTTATTACCAACTATATCAAAATCGGCAGTGGCGACCAGACGCTTTGCCTGGCATTGAACTCAGACGAGGATATGCACCTTCTGGTTTCCTTATGGCTGAAACAGAAAGACCTGCTTGTAGAAGAAGCCGGGGTTCCTTATACCAGTACCGTGAAAGACACAGAAGGATTTGCATACCTGCACCAGGTAGTTGTTGCACTTCAGCACAATGAGCCGATAGCGAAACCTTTGACAGCCGTACAAGAGCGTTTCCCGTCACTTGCCGGCAGGATAGCCATACCACCGGGCAACGAGTGGCTTTATTTCCAGATATTCTGTGCGCAGCACCGGTCTGACGAAGTACTCGAAAAAATTACGGGTTACCTGGAAGAAAGCAGAATATACCTTCATCAATGGTTTTTTATACGCTATGATGAAGGTGGCTACCATATCCGCTTACGGTTGCTACTAAAAGATACTGGTATCGCTTACGAATTGATACAGCGTTTAAGCTGTGCTTTTCATAGCGAATTAACCAGCGGTATCGTAAGTGACATAAAGCTTTGTACATACAAGCCGGAAGTAAATCGTTACCTGCCGGATCAAATGCCGTTGGTTGAGGGCCATTTTTACGCCGACAGTGAGTTCGTGTTGGCCACCCTCCCGGAGAAGTTAACAGAGAACGCGCGTTACCGGCTCTGCCTTGATTTGTTTAATGCGGTTCAAAGCAGCGGTGTTATCGGGCACCATCAATTGGAGCACCTCGTGAAAAAAATGACCGAAGCTTATAACAACGAGCACCGCGTACAACAAGCACAGTTTAAAGTCATCAATAGCCGCTTTAGAACATTTGTCAAGGAGCCGGAGCCGCTATTGAGCCTTAACAGTGCAGTGCTTCAGGAGCGGCTGAAAAGATCCCTGGTGGAAACACTGGAGGCATACCCGCAATTAATTCGGGCCAAAATCCTGGCTGACCTGCTGCACATGCATATCAACCGCCTTTTTAGCAGTGATCAACGAGCCCATGAGATGCTTTTTTATAATTATCTGGCACTAATACTAAAGCGCAGAGAACATCTAGCCTCCCAGGCTGTCTAGTATCAGTACTTGCGGCAATAAATAATATTAAATAAATTTACCATTCAATAGGTTCATTTTCCTAACTTCGTGTTGAATGAACCGAATTGAAATGAATGCCAACGCGACCTACCATGAGTTTGAACACCCGGCCAAAGAGATAGTCAGATAGTGCACTTTATACCAACCAGCAAAGAGCAATTTAGAAAATGGTTAATGGCTCATCAAATTGAAAATGCAAGACAAAGCTCTTAATATATAATTTTCATAGGTTAGCAACGGCCGTCCCTTTCCAGGGAGGGCCCTTTTTTCAAATGTGATTCCAGGCTGAGCGACAGATAATGTGAAACCATGAGAGTATACTCGTTTACTTACTCATAAAGTACTGTTTCTACTTCAAACTTCATTGGTAATATTTTGTCATCAGCATACAGGTCGTTGAGTTCAGTGAAAATTTTTTGCTCCCATTGCGCCTGCTTATCCACATTCAGCATGTGGTTTGTTTCTCTGTCGTATCGCTCATTTTCCTCATCTGCATTTTCTCTAACGATGTTATATAAACTATCCATTTCAATTCTTACACGCTTTGAGAACTTAAAGTCTGAGAATGTCTGCTGCAGCTTTCTATGCCATTTTAGTGAAATGGCAAGGTGGCCTTTTTCATGATTCAGCAACGCATCCTTTAATGCGGGATCTGCAGCATCCAAATACTCCTTTTTTATCCAGCTTTTGTCTTTGTCTACTACCAGCTCGGCGGCAACGATCAGCGGCCTTTTTCCCTGCTCGTTCTTTTCTTTATAGCGATACGACAATAAAACTTGTCTACTTATCTTAGCGACGTGAGAATGCCTTATACCTTTTTTAATTGTGAAGTGCTTCCATTTTAGTGGTATATCAGCCATTGTAAACTGTTGGGCGTAAATTAAAGCAGGGCTGATAAGCAGGAGGGAGAGAAGTAATTTTTTCATTTAGAAGGAAAGGGTTAAATGGGAAATCATCTACAGAGGATTATTGATACAAGAATACCATTGTCTTAACGACAATGGTATTCTTCTAAATGCTAACTCATAAAGTGAAATTGAGTTTAAAACAACACTTAATAAAAATTATTGCTAATTAAGTGCCTTTTGTTGAATAGTTTAAAAAGCAATGGAAATAGAAACCCAATAGAGAAGGTTATACTGCCCATTAGTAATAACATCGGCCAGATATTGCGCGAATAGCTAAAAATAGTAATAAATAAAGCGTAGAAGACGAAAGCAAACCCTCCTGTCATTAAAGCGACTGCACCCAACGAGTATTTCCTTTTATTTCGCTTAAAGAGAAATGAAACTGCGACTACATAAATCACTACAATTAAAGCGTAGATCAAGCTAAACCCAATTGATATTTCTTGCGGATACTCTTTGCGCCAATCCATCGCTTTCAGAATCGCATTAAGCAATATCTGTTCGCCTATTAAAACTAGTGTCAGTATTACTATGATGACGGATATCGTTATGAATTTTCTTACCATAATGAACAGTTTTAAGAGTTAAGTATTAGTTCGCCTGCTAAGGGCAGTTATGCGCTTGCTTAAGTGCCTGGAAACTCAGATTCCCTTTTAGGAAACTTCCCAGAGGACCGTCCCAATCCAATCGTCTAATCACTGTACCGCCAGCTGAGTAGTAGCTGGCTGAGCCGCCATGCTGCTGAATATAATTTTTTATCCCCTTCATTTCACTGTTCCATAGGTCGTCTGCTCCTGAAAAAACCGTTCCAGTTCCCCAATTTACAAAGGTCGTAAACTTATCTGTAATTCTATCTACTCCCCGAACATATAACATGTACCCACCGTTAGGATCAGGTATGATTCCAAACCGCCTATTTCCTGACACAGGGTGCTGAACGTCAAGAGGTGATTTCATTGTAGTATACATGTACCATTTAATCGCCGGGAAGTTGACCACGGCCTGACTGCAACAAGTTTCAAAAAATCGCTGCAATCGGATTATTTCTTGCGGGGTTGCATTGTCAGCATCTGTTTAAAGGTTCTTCTCAAACACATAAATAGGTTTCCCGGTGGCCGACTTAGGATCGACGGATTCCGGCGCATCTTTGCCGTTGAACTTTACCACCGTAAAGGGGTAAGCGCAATAGCAGCGATCTTTGGCCCCTTCTTCATGACCTAAATATTTGACTTCGACATACATCGTATCCACATCCCCGTTCGGGTATTCCAGGTAAAAATCATTTACATTTTTCCCATACACCAGCCAGTCAATATAGCCACTACACAAAACTCCTTTACCTGCCAGATCTGATGAGGAACGGGTAGCCGGGAACACCCACTTTTTATCATCAAGATTGCTCGGAGGACTACTGATCTTTTTGCCGTTTTCGTAATAATACAGGCTTATGTTATCCAGTGTGCTATCCGGCAGCCTGTTGCCGTCTTCTGTAATTAAAAAAAATAGCACATTGGGAGGTAACGTTGGAATTCGCTTTTTCTTACAACCAAACAAAGACATAAGCGCGATACAGAGTATTAATGAGAATGTAGTTTTCATTAGGTGTAATTTAAGGATGGATGTTGTGCAAGAAATGCCTCCCGTATCGGAATGAAGCAGACGCAGGCCAATCTGCATTCTGATAATAATAACCATTCCAGCTTCCATTCCATCCCCAGTTCATACGGAAATGAAACCTGCCCGGTATGCAATTATTGGTCTGAAGACGGTATCCGTCCACGATCCAGGTATGGCAGTTTCCAGAAGCCCAAGACCACCATAAAAAGCTGCTTTGATCAGAACAGCCATCTAATATAACCGGCGGCCGGCATCAATGTTATCCCTGATCGTCCACCTGCTGGTGTTTACGTAGTCATCGTAAGTACCCGGCGAGCTGTAACCGTAATTGAGTTGGAAAGCATCTTTTAGCTTTTCCGTGCTGGCACCGCTTCCGTTACAGTCCCAATCCATGTCTACAAAGTAACCAACATCCACCATCATGCGCTGGACTTCTGAATTACCTCCATTGTTGGGCATGGTAGCATAGTTGTAATTGTAAAACGATGGAGCAGCCCAGTAGCGAAGTATTTGCGCGCCGGCCGTGGCCACACAACCCGTCGGCGCTCTGCCGCATATCTCAGACGAACAGCCGGTTACCGGTACCAGGTTGTTATAAGTACATTCCTGCCCCCAACTGGTTTTGAGCAGCGAATCCCTGAAGTAATGGTTGTAGGGATTGCAGTTTAACTGGTATGTACCATTAAAGATCCTTTCTGCTTCTGAAGGCATACGCTCCAGGTGAATATTCCCAAGCAAGGTTTTCCAGGCCACTAAATTCTCCTCGTTCGATTCAGGGAACTGGCCTTCCCGTATGGCCTCGATAATCTCCACCGTGATGCCAAACCAGTTGCCTAAAGCCGAAGGTATTTTATCGGTCTGGGAAATACTTCCCTGCTCGACGAAGGCACAAACCGGTTCGTACCGGCTATCGGCGGACATTACTACATAACCCCCGTTATTTTCATAATTGAAGACGTACAAGGCCGGTGTATTATTGTTATCATTAATCGTTATTGACGAAATTACCTGCCTTGGGGTGGTCTTATTCTGGTTGCCGAGAAACACATCCCGGTTAATAATTCCGCGATCATCTGCGCGTCGGACAGTGTAAAGAAATAAGGCACGGACAAAGATGATGACATGGTTTGGCTTTTGGGAGTTGCCGAAATGCTACCGCTTTTTTCAGGTTCTTTTTTACAGGATGTAAGCCATAGCGCTGCCGAGCACACCAACAGGCTAAGGATGCGATAAGGTGTTTTTAATTTCATGTTATGAGTTTTGTTTACGGTGTTTATTGAAAATCTTAGGTTTAAATAAAGATCATTTATCACGAACGCTTGAATAGTAATATTGAGCATTTCCTTGTCAAGCTATATAAGTTGGCAATTGCAATATACAGTCATCAGTTCTTCGGTTGGTATCTTTTAAGGTAAATATCGAATCTAAATAAGGTCACTGAAAAGGACCTGTTTTCTCAGCCTATCCATGCAGGCAACACTCTGAATTCGAAGCCGTAGCCTGCATCTTTTAACGCATCTTTTATTCGCTGAAGGAATGTTCTTGCAATTTCGGTTGGATGATATTTTGCTACGATTGCTATCCCGATTTCTCTATTTGACGCTTGAGGAAACTGCTCATAAATTTCCCCACTTTCTATAAAGGCAAGGTATACATTGAGTTTTTCCTGCAACAAGAGAAGGTGTTCGTTCTTTTCATCCCATTCTAAATCGTCAGCTATAGTTAATACAGCATTCCCGTTTAGATCGATGCTAATAAAATCGACTGTATTGGAATCTTTAATACTCATATAACTCGTTAGGGATGGGCTATCTGCTTTATCTCCGGCTGTGGCCGGAGGATGCCGCTGCTATCCCGGTCGTTACCTTTGGGTGTACTCTATCAATTTGATTTTACAAATAGTTCTCAAGCTCATTATTTAGATCATTTGAAAACTCCGTGGGAGTAACGACAAACCCACTTTTATTGGATACGGCATGTATATTCAGTAAATATCCATGCTCATTTAGAAACGGTAATATCTCATCGTTTAGCTCGGATACTGTTACTTTTTCAACGATGCTTTCTTTCCACTGGTCAGTTAAAAAAAGCTGTGCGTATTCCTCTGCTGACCAAATAAAAAATAAAGTTTCACCTTCAGCTTTGGCAAGTTCCCAATTTCCGTTATTATCAAGTAGTGAATATAAATATTCACGGTCTGCTATCATTTTTATGGAATGATGGTAACGTTCGATTGGCGGTAAATTTTCTATTGCTTCGACCTGCTTTTTCGTGATTTTAATCATTCGCTCTTTTGCTTTTATAGTCCTGCTACAAGGTGTTTAATAGTTCAAGGTAGATAACCTCGAACTATTAATCTTCATTCAAATTCTTCCTTTATCATAATCCTGATAAGACCTTCAAGATCAAGATTCAATCTATCGAAATCAACCCCATTTGATGAATTTGCATTCTCGCATATATATACCGATGGGTTGTCAATTTGGTATTTTTTCGAGAAGCAAAAACATATTTCTCCATCTTGACCAATAACTAAGTAGTCATCAAAAATATGTGGTCGTTGTTTAAACCACGGACTTGTTTCAGGATTATTTTGTCTTTGCAGATTATCTACAAACGTTTTCTTTTGGCCTTTATCAAGTAGGCTGAAAATCCTTTTATTTCCAATTATCAACCCGTTGCTTTCAACCATTAAAAAGTACTTTAAAATAGCCGGTAGTTTCCACCCAATTAGAGCTTCAAATTCTTCTATAGATAGTCTGGAAGCAGGTGTCATAAAACTTACATCCCCTCCATATTTTTCGTCTATTTCTTTAACCAATTTATGAAGTGATTCAATGGCTATAGTTAACGATTCATTATTTATATCCTTCATTATTATTCAATCTCCCAAGGTGACCTACTATTTGTTCGGAAAGCGCTACCTCCTAATGGCAAATCAGCTACTTCTTGAACAGTAGGATCATAAGCAATTATTTCTTCTAATGCAACGACCATATAATCCTCGTCTTTAGCATCTTGATTTCCTACAAACTCCCACATGCCATCATCTTCGTGGTGGTAAATGAATAGGATAGGTTGATTTTCTTTAAGTACGAATTTTGTTGTCATAACGGCAACATTCATTTCTTCATTAAATTGTTTCATTGTCAATCTACATGTTTAATGCTTAGCTAAAATTCGGTGTGCTATTTCTACTGATTTTAGCGTTTCTTTGTAAAGAAGTTTATCATAATCCCCATGCTTCCATTCACCATATCCAAAATGGGCCTTCAAAGCATTTTCATAACGGATTGGAGCAATTTCTGTCCTGTAATCTAACTTATGAAATGCATTTTCGTCAATTTTTACCACAAAATCCCCTTTATAATCGACCATTCGCGGCTCCTCTTCTTGAAGTCCGAGTTTATGATACGGCAATGGAACTGTATCTAAATTATCTTTGAAATTTCCTAATATAATCCAATCCTTATGATATAGTTTGGCATCAAATGTATATCCTAAAAAAAGCCGTGATTTTTTACATATCGTCTTAAGGTCAACTTTTTCTAATTTCTCTTCCTTAAAATCATAGATCAAAGCAATGAAAGCATCTGAATCCCTTGGAAATGCAATCACTTGACCAAACCCATAATTATTATCTTTTAATGGAATTGCAAAAATATCTCCTTCGTTTAATTTGAACCTACCCATAATTAACTATACAGTTTCTTTGAATTTGATTTACTTGATTTCTTCTACTTCTATAAGGGCACGATCGCTCGAAAATTAGTTACTTGATAAAACTCGTTTAGCTATTTGACTTGACTTTAAAGTGTGCTTATATAATAGTCCATCGTATTCTTCACTATTCCATTCTAATAAACCAAAATGGGATTTTAAAGCCTCCTCATAATAGATCGGAGCTATTTCAGTCTTATAGTCCAACTCTTCAAATGTGGCTTCTGAAATTTTTGCTAAACGTTCGTTTTCCATATTTATCAAATAAATTTCATCGGGGGGAGTACCCAATTTGAAATATGGCTTTTCTATATCGGGTATATTTTCAATATAATTTCCTATAATTACCCAGTGCCCATGATATAATTTAGCATCAAATGTAAATCCTAAAAACACTATTTCAGATCGACAAATATCGTCCACCATTATATTCTCTATTGAATTAGCTCTAAAAGAAAATACAGCTATTAAAAATCCTCCTGATTTTTTATCATACTCACTAACTACCTGACCAAAACCAACCTCTTTTTCATTCAAAGGAATTGTAAACACATCCCCTTTATTTAATTTAAATCTCTTTGCCATAAATCACTTCTTTTTAATTACGTTTTTCTTATTTGATGTTCCACCGTTAGGATTTGACTTATTAGTTGGTCCACCCATTTTATCCAAATGCTTCTGCTCTTTTTGATTCAAATCCTTTCCCGGTTTTCCTCTATCTATTTGCTCAAACTTGTACTTCGCATCAGGATTGGCTCTTTGATGTTCTCTTTGCCTTGCCTTATATCTCTCCTCACTTTTTGCCTGACCTACATAATCTTTTTGCTTTCCTGTTTTATCGCTTCGTTTGTAAATTACTCCTTCACTTTGAGTTTTCCCTTCGCTTACCCTTCCTTTCTGCGATGCGAAATTGGCCGTGCTGTTAGCCGTCACCATTGTACCGTGGGCAGTTAATGCGATACCTACAGCTGCCGTTGGTACTGCAACTATAGCTGCTGTGCCACCGGTAGTAACAGCCACGCCCACCGAAGAAGCAGTCATTGAGGTTCCTGCATACCCCTCAGCAATTCCCCCCAGCAAGCTTGCCACGTCGCCTGCATCTTGGCCCGTGTTATAGTCCTTTGCATCCGTATAACTGAAAGAACCTCTAAGATCAATACCTGTAGCATTGTCGATCACGGCAGCAGTAAAGCCTTTAACCTTATCCAACCAGTCGCGGCCATCAATGTCAGCCCGTCGTATGGGATTGTTGCCGACGTAATTATACGGACTTTGTTCGATATAACTTTCGGCTTCTTCGTCGATCCCGAACCACCTGCCAGTTTGTGAACTATATAACCTGGCACCATAGTCATACGTTTCCAACGCAAACGCTTTTTCCAGCTCTTTGCTATTGTATTTATGTGGATTTTTGGCCACACTGCCCTGTGCTGATTCAGCAATTGATAAGGTCAGCCCAAATGGATAATAATGGTTCTCGTCCAGTACCTCGCTGGTGTAATGCTCAACGGTGATGTTATCGAACCATACCTTTTTGCCGATGCTCTGGTTGTCTACGTAAATGATTACATAGCCCGGTCCGTCGGACACGCAGCAGGCTGTGCTCGTCATATTGGGGTTCAGCACCACCCAGTCGTTGGCGCCCATAGGATATTCGGGTACCTGTACCGAGGTGCTCCCGCCGGGTATCAGCTCCAGCGCGTCGTTAAAGAACAGCACGTTGAGGTGCGCCTTGGGGGCGTTCGTGTTGTTGCCCTGGCTCAGCAGGTTTTCCAGCTGGCCGCCCAGCGCTGGGTTGCCCAGGGTGTTCTGTATGGCCGCCACGTGCTCCGGCAGTTCGCCCAACGGGATACCCGCATAGGTATTGCCGCCCAACAGCGATTCCACCACTTCAGAACCGTCTATGCTGCTGTTGTCCTGCATTTCGCCCTCGAAATAGGCGTCCGCGCTCACCATGAACTTATCGCGCGGCATCACTTTTAGCATTATGGCCGTGCCGATGCGCTTTTCGGGTTCGGCGGCTACAAGGTGCGCCGCCATCTGGTCGTCCGGGTCGATGCTCCCCGGCTTCGCATCCCGTACATTGGGTTCAGTCTTTTCAAAGAACTTTTTTGGGCCGACCCCTGCGGGCCGGGCTTTCCGCTATATCTCCGGCTGAAGCCGGAGGATGCCGCTGCAATCCCTGTCGGAAGGACGGAATTATAGTAATATTCGTTTAAGTGAACTTACTCCGTCGAATAATATCATTCCTGTCGGAACAGGGCATGCAGTCTATCAATTTCATTTTACGAATAGTTTCAAGCTCATTATTTAGATCATTTGAAAACTCCGTGGGAGAATGTGTGCTTATATAATATCCATCGGTATTTCTTTACTATTCCATTTTATAAAACCAAAATGCGAATTCAAAGCCTCCTCATAATAGATCGAGCTATTATAATCCAACCCTTCAAATGTGGCTTCCGAATTTCTGCTAAACTTTCCTTATCTCTATTATTAAATAGGCTTCATCTTTTACTTAAAGGAATTGCAAACACGTTCCCTTTATCTAATTTGACTTTTACATATAATATTATTCGAACCTTAACCTTTGTAGTGAAGGCCTACGTCTTTTATGGTATAAGAAAATTGTCCATTTCGCAAATCACCTAGGCGAAATTCGAATTTCGGTCTATCTAAATACTCGGTGATAATCAATTTTTCGCCTTCAATTTTTACGTCTTTAAAGAGACGGTCAAAGTGTACTTCATCCGGCTCTGTCCTTAAAACCACACCACTTGCTACTTCCTTATTCTTCGTTAAATCAATAATTAACATTTCAAGACGAAATTCTTCAGAAGTAAAGAAGCATTTTAAAAACACCTCTATTCCTTCTTCCTTAAATTTCTTCTTTTTGTGTAACCATTCATTTTTATAATCGCCAGCCCGAAATTGGTTATGTAAATCTAAGAGAACCTCTATAGGGATTGTTTTATTTTTCCCGCATAAAGAATATCCTAATTCGAGTAATTGGAGATAATATTCGTTTTTCTCATTCGGGCCAAGACCGTTATAATAAGCAGCGTCAAACCGAACTCTGGCTAGTAAAGCCTTATCTCCGACAATTTTGCATTCTTCAATTTTACTCTTAGAAGGGGCTACCGCTATCATATTAAATGTTCCGTCAGTTTTTACTTTAAATGGCCTAATTTTTTTAGACAAGTAGTTCCCGATAAAACGAGTGTTGTAGTTGAATGCATTTTGAAACTCTTTCGAAATGCCAGCGTCGCTGTCAATATAAAGGGCGATATATCTTAGTGTCATGGTCTTTTGTGTTTTGTTTGATCTAAATGCCCCAGTTTTCTTAATTCATTGGCCCTGTTAGTTTCGTAATCCAAATGTAAGTACCCCTAAATCCAGACAGTCATAAAGTAGAGTTTTCTAATTTCCTTTTGCCTATAAACCCTGGAGCCTGAAACAAATTTTCCTTTTCTTTCAGTAGCAATTCTCTCCATTCTGAAG